>Ga0310835_100003_pt1 | contig 1057892 bp, 1041 predicted proteins | sample SM_ome_3_FD_201308 | JGI IMG/M metagenome (GOLD analysis project Ga0310835, IMG submission 201308) | Sorghum-adapted microbial communities enriched on stacked mutant (SM) sorghum from Joint BioEnergy Institute, Emeryville, California... ...
AAACACCCGATCCCATCCCGAACTCGGCCGTGAAAACCCTCAGCGCCGATGGTACTGCGCCCAAAGGCGCGGAAGAGTAGGTCGCCGCCAGGCCCGCAAAGACCAGAACAACAACAACTTCTCTCTTCCATTGCCGCGGGGTGGAGCAGCCCGGTAGCTCGTCAGGCTCATAACCTGAAGGTCGTAGGTTCAAATCCTACCCCCGCAACCAGTTCAAGGCCGCCGAATGGCGGCCCTTCTTTTTGGCGAAAAGGACGACGGTGATCGCCGCTTTCTGCGGCACTTCGAGGAGGGCGGGGCGGATCTAGACGGAAGCCGGCTCGGCCCCGGGCTCGAGGCGAAAGACCTCGAGGGTGCGCTTTCCCTTGAGAGCGACAGGGCCGAGCGAGCGGCCCTCGACCCTGCCCCTCATCTCGCGCCATGCCGCTTCCGTCACATGGATCCCGGCGTCCCCGAACCCCGCGAGCCGGGCGGCCGTGTTCACCGTGTCGCCCCAGAGGTCGAAGCTGAATTTCGTGCGGCCGACGACCCCCGCCACGACCGGCCCGAAATCGACGCCGGCGTGAATCCGCCATGCCGCCGGATTGCGCAGCGACGCGGCGGCGAGGTCGATCCCGAGGCGGACGGCAGCGAGCACGGGGTCCGGATGCGGCGCCAGCAAGTTCGCGACGGCGAGCATTCCGTCGCCGACGGTCTTCACCTTTTCGAGCCCGTGCGCGGCGCAGAGATCTTCGAAGTCCTCGGAGAGGCGCTGCAGGTTCGAGACCGCCTCCTCGGGCGGGTGCATCTCGCAATACGACGTGAAGCCGACGATGTCGGCGAAGAGGACTGCGACGCGTTCGTGGCGCCGGGGCAGGACGCAATCTCGCTCGCGCAGCTCTGCCACGGCCTCGGCCGGAAGGATCGCGTGAAGGAGGCGGTCTGCGCGCCGCCGCTCGCGCTCCACTGCCGCCAGCTGGGCTGCCTGCGCATCATGAAGCCGCTTGCGCTCGAGGCAGGCGCCGACGCGCGCGCGCAGCAACACGGGATCGAAGGGCTTCGACAGAAAGTCGTCGGCGCCGTTCGCGATGCAGCGCACGACGTTGTCGGAATCCGCGGCGGCGGAGATCATGAGGACCGGGACATGCCGCAGCCGCGGATCCTCGCGCATCCGCTTCAGCACCTCGTGGCCGTCGATCTCGGGCATCATGATGTCGAGGAGAACGAGGTCGAACGGCTCGCACTCGAGCGCAACGAGCGCTGCCCGCCCATTCTCCGCCTCCGCGACGTTCGTGTAGCCCTCGCGCGCGAGCCGGCGGGACAGCGTGTAGCGGTTTCCCTCGTCGTCGTCGACGATGAGGATTCGGGCTTCGTCCGTCATCGAGGATTCCCCGGCGGCAGAAGCGCGCGCAGCTTCTCCATCAGGCGGCCGAAATCGACCGGCTTCACGTCGTAGTCGTCGCAGCCGGCGGCGAGGGCGCCTTCGCGATCGCCCGGCATCGCATGCGCGGAGAGGGCGATGACGGGGATGGCGGCCGTCCGCGGCGAGGCCTTGAGACGCCGCGTCGCCTCCCAGCCGTCCACGTTCGGAAGGCTGAGATCCATGATGATGACGTCGGGCAGCTCCGCATGGGCGAGATCGATCGCCGTTCCGCCGTCCGGTGCGATGATGACCTCGTGCCCCAAGCGCCGCAGCCTGCGCTCCAGCATGTAGACGTTGTCGTCGCTGTCCTCGGCGTACAGGATTTTCGCCATCATTCCCTCGCGACCTCGCGCGCCGCGAGCAGGCGGCGCAGGTCCTGCAGCATCTCGTCCCTGGTCCGGCCGGCCTTCTCCAGCACCTTGAGGACGGATCCGTTGAGCTGATTGCGCTCCTCCGGCGTGAGATCGGCGGCGGTCAGCACGATCACCGGCGGGTGCGGGCCTTGCTTCTGCAATCGCTCGATGAACTCGAACCCGTCCATGATCGGCATCATCAGATCGAGGAGGATGACGTCGACGCGGGTGCGGCCGGCGACGAGGTCGAGCGCCTCCTTTCCATTTCCGGCTTCGACGACGCGCCAGCCGTCGTCCTCGAGCGCCCGGCGAATCCAGGCGCGTATGTCGCCGTCGTCCTCGACCACGAGCACGCCGCCCGCGGCGGCCGAGCGGTACCGGGCGAGCAGGCTGCGCAGCCGCTCGCGGTCGACGGGCTTCAGGAGATAGTCGTCGGCGCCGAGCGTGTAGCCTCGACTCTTCTCGTCCACGATCGTCAGCATCACGACAGGGATGTCGGCGACCTCTGGATCCGATTTCAGCGCCTGCAGCACGCTCCATCCGTCGAGGCCCGGCATCAGGACGTCGAGCGTGACGAACGTCGGTCTGAGCTCCCGCGCCAGCTCGATCCCTTCCCGGCCGTTCGAGGCGGTGACCACCTCGAGCCCCTCGCGCGTGAGGAAGCGGCGCATGATGTCGCGAACCGATTCTTCGTCGTCGATGACGAGGACGCGGGACGACGACCCGCAGCGGCGCTTCGGGGAAGGGCGCTCGGAGAACGCCTCTGCCGGGACGGACGCGCGGAACGGAAGGTTCAGGGTGAAGCGCGAGCCCTCACCCGGCGTGCTTTCCGCCTCGATGTCGCCGCCCATGAGCCTCGCCAGCCGGCGGCTGATCGCGAGGCCGAGGCCGGTCCCGCCGTAGCGTCGTGTCGTCGACGCATCGCCCTGGCTGAACTCGACGAAAAGCTTCGACATCTGCGCCGGCGTCATCCCGATCCCGGTGTCCGCGACCGAGATGACCAGCCAATCCCTGTCCTGGCGCCTTTCCCGCCGCGCCGAGAGCGTCACGCGGCCGTGCTCCGTGAACTTGCAGGCGTTGCTGAGGAGATTGAGCGCGATCTGCCGCAGCCGGACGGGATCGGCATGCATGCGGCCGAGATCCGGAGCGAGGGCGACGTCGAGCTGCGTGCCGTTCTTGGCGGCGAGCGGCTCGACCGTCCTCGCAGTATCCGCGAGAAGCATTCCGACATCGACGTTCTCGGGCGCGAGCTCGAGGCGCCCGGCTTCGATCTTCGAGAGGTCGAGGACCTCGTTGATGAGCGACAGAAGGTGCATGCCGGCGCGATGGATGCGTGCGAGCGGCTCGACGAGGCTCGTTCGCCCTTCCTCGCTCGCGTCGTCGCGGAGCATCTCGGCGAGGCCGATGATGGCGTTGAGCGGCGTGCGCAGCTCATGGCTCATATTCGCCAGGAACTCCGACTTGGTCCGGTTCGCGCTCTCCGCCTGCTCGCGCGCGGCAACCGCTTCGTTCCTGGCGATCCTCAGCTCGATCTCGCTTCGCTTGCGGTCGCTGATGTCGCCGATAGAGCCCGCCATGCGGTAGACGCGGCCGTGCTCGTCACGCTGCGCGACGCCGCGCGCATGGACCCAGCGGTAGACGCCGGCTTCGTCCTTGACGCGGTACTCGGCGGAGAGGAACTCCGACTCGCCGCGCAGATGCCGTCTTACGGCGTCCTGATATGCGGCGAAGTCCTCCGGATGAAGGTTGCCGAGCCAAGTCGAGGGGGCGATCTCGTCCGGCGCGTTCGGTATCCCGGCGAGCTCCTTGAAACGGGCCGAGATATGGAGCGCGTCGGTGCGCGCGTCCCAATCCCAAAGACCCTCGTTCGCGCCCCGCATGGCGAGGTCGTAGCGCTCGAGGGCGAGCTGCAACGCCTCCTGTGCGCGCTTCGCATCGGTGACGTCGAGATAGGTCAGCATGCGGCCGCCATCCGGGAGGGCGATGCACTCGAGCTCGTAGATGCGGCCGTCGGCGCGGCGCAGCACGGTACGTGGATGACTCCCCCTTCGAACGGCGGAAATGCGCGCCTCGGCGTAGGCGTCCCATGCGTCGTCGGGAACGTCGTAGATGCCGGCGCGACGATTGTGCTCCAGGAGGTCGCGGAAGCTGGGGCGCCCCGCGAGGAAGGCGTCCGGAATGTCGCACATCGACCGGAAAGCGCGGTTGACGAGCCGGATGCGAAGTTCGGCATCCATAAAGACGATGCCGTAGTCGATCGCGTCGAGCACCGCCTTGAGCTCGGCGAGCAGGCGCTCCTTCGTGCGCAGGGCCTCGGCGAGCTCCGCCTCGCGGCGCTTCGTCTCCGTCACATCCGTATAGGTCGTGACGATGCCTCCCTCGCGGGTCCTCCGGTCCCGGATCTCGAGCCATCGGCCGTTCTCCAGATGCTGGAGGAAGGCCCCGGTGCTGGAGTTTCGGCGCTGGATGCGCTCGCGAACCCACGCGGAGGGATCGTCTCCGGCACCCTCGATGAATCCGCGCCGCGCGGCGTTGACGGCGATCTCCTCGAAGCTCGCGCCCGGAACCATGCAATCGGCGAGCTCGGGCGACATCTCCCGATAGCGCCCGTTGCAGAGTACGAACCGATCCTGCGCGTCGTAGAGGACGAAGCCGTGCTCCAGGCTTTCGATCGCATCGGTCAGCCTGAGCTCGCTGAGGCGCAGCGCCTCCTTCGCTTCCTTGGCGACCGTGACGTCGCCCCACGCCCCGATCACCTCGAGCGGCCGGCCGTCCGGCCCGCGGACGAGCCTCAGATTGTCGCAGACCCAGATCCAGCTCCCGTCCTTGCGCCGGAACCGGTACTCGGAGACGGCCTTTCCGTCGGAAAAAACCCTTCCGACCTCGGCGAGGACGCGCGCGAGATCGTCGGGATGAACTCCGGCGCGCCAGAAGCCCTCGGCCGCGCATTCGGCGGGCTCGTAGCCGAGCAGCGTCCGAATGTTGCCGCTCGTGAAGATCGGTCTGTGCGGGGGTTCGGCGGAGAAGCTGTAGAGGACGTAAGGGGAGGAGGCGAGAATGAACTCCAGGCGGCGCATCGCCTCGGCGAGGGCCGCCTCGGCGTCCTTCAGCCGCGTGATGTCGAAGAACGTGACCATCCGGCCGCCGTCGGGCAGCGCCACGCAACAATACTCGAGCACGCGTCCGTCCCGACGGCGAAACTCCAGAGGTGCCGTCGTGCCGGCCTGCACGGCGGCGATGCGTGATTCGACGTAGCTGCTCCATTCCTCGTCGGGAACGTCGTAGAGGCTGAGCGCGCGATTGCATTCGACGAGGTCGCGCAACGTCATCCGGCGCTCGACCGCATCCGGAGGAATGCCCCACATCTCGCGATGCGCCCGGCTGAGCGCCTTCAGCCGGAGCTCGGAATCGAAGAAGGCGATGCCGTAGGGGACGTGCTCGAGGACGGCGGCCAGCTCCGCGCCGAGCGTGGGCGGGCCGGAGGGCGCATCGGCCGCGGCGGTCGAATCAGCGCCGTTCGAACGCCCCGGCTTCGGCTCGACGATCAGCGTGCCGCCGCCCGATGCCGCAGGCGTCCACCGGAACACGCGCCCGCGCTCCTCGACCGAAACCGCCCTCGTGCAATCGGTCGATGGCGGCAGGAACGCCGCAAGCGGCATACCCGGCCTTGCTTCGGCATCAACGGCCTCCGCGAAGGGATGATTGCAATGCACGAGGCCGAGCGTCCGGTCGAAGACGCCGACGGCGCAGCCGACCGCATCGAGCGCCGCGCGGAAGAGCGCCTCGCCTGGCGTCTGCGTCGCCTCGCTATGCAATCTCCCGCGATCGCTGTCGCAGCGGGCGGGGCGCTCGCCGGTTCGCTCCGTCATCACGGCGCCTCCCAGCGTCCGACGATTCGGCCGCAGGTCATTAGACGGATCACGCCCGCGGAGCGTCAAGCGGAGGCCGTCGCCTCGCCCGCGCTGCGCTACCGCCGATCGATGGTCGGTGCGGAGATCGAACCTGCTGCGCGAAAACGGGACGGTCTCAATCCTCGCAGCCGCTCTTCGCGGAGCCTCGGCTCGCGTCGATGTCGACGGCCTGGTAGGACGTTCGAGATCGAGCCTGCCCGTCCGCCGGCGCCGCTCGATGCATCTTCGACGTGCATGGATCGCCCGTTGATGATTAGATCAAGCGACGGCGCCACCTCCGTTCGGAGGCTGATCATGAAGGGACTGATTTTCACCGAGTTCCTGGAAATGGTCGAGGCCAAGTTCTCGCCGGAGATGCTCGACCGGATTCTGGAGCGCGCGGAGCTGCCGTCGGGAGGCGCCTACACCGCGGTCGGAACCTACGACCATACCGAGATGGTCGAGCTGGTGACGTGCCTCGGCCGGGAGACCGGGATCCCGACGCGCGATCTCGTCTGCTCGTTCGGAACCCACCTTTTCGAGCGCTTCCACCAGACGTTTCCCATGTATTTCGTGGGGATCGGCTCGACGTTCGATTTCCTGCGCCATGTGCAGGACTACATCCACGTCGAGGTTCGCAAGCTCTACCCCGACGCCGAGCTTCCGTCCTTCAGCCACGAGACGCCGGCGCCCGAACGCTTCGTCCTCGTCTACCAGTCGAGCCGTCCCTTTTCGGTCCTCGCCGAGGGGCTCATCAGAGGCTGCATCGCCCATTTCGGGGAATCGATAGACCTCGAAGTCGAGGACCTCTCCGGCGGCAGCGGAACCTCTGCGCGCTTCCTGCTCACCAAGCGGGCGGCTGCCGCGTGAGCGAGATCGAACGCCTCCAGCGCCGCCTCGAACGAGAAAGGCAGGCGCGGAAATCCGCCGAGGCGATCGCCGAAACCAAGACGCGCGAGATCTACGAGGCAAACCGCAAGCTGCAGGCCTTCAACGAGCGCCTGGAGGAAATGATCAGGCAGCGCACGGAGGAGCTCGTCGCCGCACGCGACGAGGCCGTGCGGGCGAACCAGGCGAAATCGAACTTTCTCGCCAACATGAGCCACGAGCTTCGCACGCCGCTCAACGCGATCATCGGCATCACCGAGATGCTGAGGGACGAAGCTGCGGCAGAGGGGCGGGCGGAGCTCGACGAGCCGCTCGGGCGCGTCCACCGCGCCGGCAAGCACCTCCTCAACCTCATCAACGACATCCTCGATGTGGCGAAGATCGAAGCCGGGAAGATGGAAGTGTTCGTCGAGGAGTTCGACGTACGCACCATGCTCGAGGATGTTCGCTCGACCATCGAGCCGCTGATCGGGAGGAGCGGCAATTCGATGGAGACACGCTGGACGACCGAGCTGGGAAGCATGCGCTCGGACCAGGTCAAGATCCGGCAGGCGCTCCTGAATCTCCTGAGCAACGCCGCAAAGTTCACCAAGGGAGGACGGATCATTTTCGCGGCCGAACGGCTCGCAGGGCCCGATCGCCTGCGCTTTCGCGTATCCGATACCGGGATCGGAATGACGCCGGCGCAGGTGGCGAAGCTATTCCGGCCGTTCAGCCAGGCCGAGGCCTCGACGACCCGGCATTACGGGGGAACCGGGCTCGGGCTCGCGATCACGCAGCATTTCTGCTGCATGCTGGGCGGCGACGTCGAGGTCGAGAGCGAGCCCGGCCGGGGCTCGAGCTTCGTAATCATCCTTCCCGCCGAAGCGCGCCGCGTGGCCAAGCTCGCAGAGCACCCCGCCGGCGAAGCGGCGATCCAGGGAACGGTGCTCGTTATCGAGGATGAGTCCGCGATGCGCGAGCATCTCATCAAGGATCTGTCGCGGCGGGGCTACCGCGTGCTCGCGGCCGCGCGGGGGGTCGAGGGGCTGCGCCTCGCAAGAGAGGTGCGGCCCCACGTCATCACGCTCGACATCATCATGCCCGATCTCGATGGCTGGGCGGTGCTGCGGGCCCTCAAAGACGATTCGGAGCTGCGGGACATCCCGGTCATTCTGCTGACGATCTTGCGGGACCAGGATCTCGGCTACGCGCTCGGCGCATCCGATTTCCTGACCAAGCCGATCGACACGGAGGTTCTCGATCGGATTCTGCGCCGGTACTGCTCGGCAGAGCGCGCGCAAATCCTGGTCGTCGACGACGATCCCGAGATGCGCGAAATCCTCCGCCGCACGCTGACGAAGGCCGGGTGGACCATCGGCGAGGCGGCGAACGGCGCGGAGTGCCTCGATGCGCTGCAGCGCGCCCACCCGGCCGTGGTGCTGCTCGACCTCATGATGCCCGGCATGGACGGGTTCGAGGTGCTGGAGGCGATGCGACGCCACGAGAAGTGGAGCGACATTCCCGTCATCGTCATCACCGCGAAAGACCTCACGCGCGAGGAGAGGGCTTGGCTGCGCGGCTGCGCCGAGAAAATCGTTCAGAAGAGCGCCTGCAACCGAGTCGAGTTGGTGCGCGTCATTGAAGGCATGATCGAGCGGCGCGTCAATGCCGCCTCGTAAGAAACCGAAGCGAGGGCGACGAGGGTAAGGGACGCGGGATGCGCGCCTTTCGTCGGTATCGGATCAGCTCGGCTCGGGATATCCGATTTGCCACCGCCGAGCCCGTGCCCCTGGTCCGCGCGCCGCTTGCGGTGTGACTCGCGTCGGCCCCGCCGCGGCGGGTCCGGGACCGCGGGAATCCGAAAGATTCAAGCGAGGAGGCGCGGGCTTCAGACGAGGTCACGGCCGCGGCCTCGCGACAGGTTGCGTCGGAAGCGCGCCTCGTCGTAACCCTCGTCCATCATCTTCTCGACAGCGAGCGAAAGAGGAAAAGCTCCGATGGCGAACCGCTATGCCGCCTACACCCGGCTCCAGCTGGATTATCCCGCGAAGCGGGTCCTGCGGCTCACGTTCAACCGGCCGGATACGTACAATTCCGTCGACGCCGAGACGCACACGCAGCTCACGCACATCTGGCGCGACATCAACGACGATCCGGACATCAGCGCGGTGATCGTCACCGGGGCCGGCAAGGCCTTTTCCGCCGGTGGCGACTTCGAGCTCATCAAGCGCATCATCGATGATCCCGTCGCCCGGATGGCGACGTGGAAGGAGGCGAAGGACCTCGTCTACAACGTCATCAACTGCAACAAGCCGATCGTCTCTGCGATCAACGGCGTCGCCGTCGGCGCCGGCCTCGTCGTCGGCATTCTCGCCGACGTGTCGATCGCCGGAAAATCGGCACGCATCGTGGATGGCCACACGCGGCTCGGCGTTGCTGCGGGGGACGTCGCTTGCATCATCTGGCCGCTGCTCTGCGGCCTTGCGAAGGCGAAGTACTATCTTCTGACCTGCAAGCCGCTCTCCGGCGAAGAGGCGGAGCGGATCGGCCTCGTCTCCCTTTGCGTCGAGGATTCCGAGCTGCAGCAGACCGCGCTCGACGTCGCTGTGGAGCTCGCGAACGGCGCGCAGAGCGCGATCCGCTGGACCAAGTACGCGCTCAACAACTGGCTGCGCGTGAACGGCCCCTTGTTCGATACCTCGACCGCGCTCGAGATGCTGGGCTTCGCCGGCGCCGAGGTGCGCGAAGGGCTTGCATCGCATCTGGAAAAGCGCAAGCCGGTCTTCCCCGAGGATTGCCCCGTCTGAGGCGGAAGCCCGGTGGCTGGGCGGCCGGTGATCGGTCCAATTTGCATGCGGAGGCGCATATGAGCGAACCGAGCCACATCCTGCGCGATACCGTGGAACGGTTCTTCGCCGAGCGCTTCACGACAGACGCCCTGCGAAGGGCCGACGCGGGCGAGTGGCTCGCACAGGATTGGGCAGCGCTCGAGGAGCTCGGACTGCCGCTGGCGCTCGTGCCGGAGGAGGCGGGGGGCTTCGGCATCGATCCGGTGGAGGCGCTGGGTCTCGTCCGCATCGCCGGCGCCTACGCCGTTCCGCTCCCCGTCGCCGAGACGATGCTGGCGGCGAAGCTCCTCGCCGAAGCGGGGCTCGGGCTCCCGCAGGGCCCGATGACCGTCGCCACCGTCCACAAGGAGGATCGGCTGGAGCTGAGCCGGGTCGGGAGCGGCTGGCGCCTCGCCGGCAGCGCCCGGCGCGTACCGTGGGCGCGGGTGGCCGAATGCGTCGCGCTGACGGCCTCTCACGGCGACACGGCCTGGATCGTCTCGCTCCGCCGGGATCAGTGGAGTCTGGAGGAAGGCGCCAATGTCGCCGGCGAGCCGCGCGATGAGCTGCGCATCGACGCGTCGCTCGGCGAGGAGCAGATCGCCCCCGCGCCGAACGGGTTCGGTGCCGAGGAGCTGCGTGCGGCAGGGGCGGCCTTGCGCAGCCTCGCGCTCGCGGGCGCGATCGGGCGCGTGCTGGAGCTCGCCACGACCTACGCCGGCGAGCGCGTCCAGTTCGGCCGTCCGATTGGCAAGTTCCAGGCGATCCAGCAGTCGCTCGCCGTGCTCGCGGGGCAAGCCGCTGCCGCGACCGCCGCTGCCGACGCCGCCGCGGAAGCGGTAGCGGCCGGCATGCGCGTGCTGCCCATCGCGGCGGCCAAGGTGCGTTGCGGCGAGGCCGCGGGTCACGCCGCGGCGATCGCTCACCAGGTCCACGGCGCGATCGGCTTCACCCGCGAGCATGTCCTGCACCACTTCACCCGGCGGCTCTGGGCGTGGCGCGAGGAATTCGGCAACGAGGCGGCATGGAGCCGCGTGATCGGTCGTCTCGTCGCGTCGTCCGGCGCCGACGGGCTCTGGCCGCTGATCACGGCCGCCTGAACCCGCTTCCGATCGAGCGAACGAGAGAGGACGAATGCTAGGGATCTCCTTTCCCGCCCCACCAGCCGATCCGGAGGCGGAACGGCTGCGCGCGGAAGTGCGCGAGTTCCTCGAGACGGAGCTCGCCGACCGCCCGCCCCGCGAGCGCGCGCGATCCTGGAACGGGTTCGATGCGGCTTTCAGCCGGAAGATGGGCGAGCGCGGCTGGATCGGCATGACGTGGCCCAGGCGCTACGGCGGGCACGAGCGGAGCGCGCTTCACCGCTACGTCGTTTTGGAGGAGATGCTCGCCGCCGGCGCGCCGGTCGCCGCTCACTGGATCGCGGACCGGCAGAGCGGGCCGCTGCTTCTCAAGTTCGGCACCGAGGAGCAGCGACAATCCATCCTGCCGCGCATCGCCGCAGGCGAATGCTTCTTCTGCATCGGGATGAGCGAGCCCGACTCGGGGTCCGATCTCGCCGCCGTGCGCACGCGCGCTCAGCCGGTCGACGGCGGCTTCCGCGTCAACGGCACCAAGCTCTGGACGACCTACGCCCACCGCGCCCATTACATGATCCTCTTCTGCCGCACCGACGGCGGTGCGGAGAGCCGGCACGAGGGCACGAGCCAGCTTCTCGTCGATCTCAAGAACACGCCCGGCATCACCATTCGTCCGATCTTCGACCTCTCGGGCGCGCATCACTTCAACGAGATCGTCTTCGAGGACGTCTTCCTTCCCGAGAGCGCCCTCATCGGAAGGCGCGGCGAGGGATGGAACCAGGTGATGAGCGAGCTCGCCTTCGAGCGCAGCGGGCCCGAGCGGTTTCTTTCCTCGATGTCGCTCTTGACCGAGCTCGTGCGCGTGCTGGGCGAGGCGCCGTCCGAGCGCGCGGCGATCGCGGTCGGCCGGCTGACGGCGCATCTCCTCGTCTTGCGCCGCCTCTCACGCTCGGTGGCGGGCATGCTGGAGAAGGGCGAGAATCCGGCCCTGCAGGCGGCGCTCGTCAAGGATCTCGGCGCCGTCTTCGAGCAGGAGATTCCGGAGATCGCGCGTCAGCTGGTCGAAGCCGAGCCCGACGTCAGGTCGACGCAGGAATTCGCCGCCGTTCTCGCCCGCACGCTGATGGATGCGCCGAGCTTCTCGCTGCGCGGCGGCACGCGGGAGATCCTGCGCGGAATCATCGCGCGCGGCCTCGGGTTGCGCTGACCGGCTCCAGCCCGGCGGCTGCGGCGGGGGCCTGACCCGCTTCCGTCCGCGCGACGTCGACGCGGTCCGCTCCCGATGGGAGCGTCGCCCCGGGGTGGAAGAGCCAGCTCGCGATGTCGTGCGCCACGACCGCGGCGTCGAGGTCGCGGGTCAGAAGGTGATAGCCGAGCGGGTAGCGGGCGATCCGGATTTGCGGGTCGGGCGGCAGCCGGCGGAGGGCGGCACCGTTCGGCCGCGACGCGATGATCTGGTCGTTCTTGCCGTAGAGCCAGACGGCCGGGCCGCGCAATCCCGCCGTGGCGTCGAACGCCTCGGTCATCAGCTCGACGAGCCCGGCGATGGCGTCGACGCGGGCGCCTTTCAAGACCATCGGATCGACGTGCAGCGCCCTCAATGCCGCGATGTTGTCGGAGGCGCGGATCCTGAGCCCGGCGCCGGTGAGCACCATGTCCGGCGCGACCGCTTCGGCGAGCGCGAGCGCCGCGCGCTGCATCGCGGGCATCACCTGCTTGCCCCAGACGGCCGGCGCCGAGAGCACGGCCGAAGCGCAGCGCGTCTCCTCTCGCGCGAGGGCGAGGATGATCACCGCGGCGCCCATGCTTTCCCCGAGGCAGTGGACCGGGATTCCGGGATGGCGGCGGCGCAGGAGATCGAGCGCCGTGCCGAAGTCGCGCACCAGCGCTTCCGTGCCCGGCCACCAGTTGCGGCCCGGCGCGCCGCCGAAACCGCGCTGGTCGTAGGCGTAGGTCGCGACGCCGCGCTGCGCGAGAAAGCGGCCGAGCGTGGCGAAGGCGCGGCCGTAATCGTTCATCCCGTGAAGCGCGAGGACGATCGCGCGCGGCGGCGTCGGCGGCGCCCAGCGGTGAAGCGGAAGCTGCGCGCCGTCCGCGGCAACCAACACCTCGCCGGTAAGCTCGGGTCCTTGCCGGCCCGGCACCGTCGGGATCTCGCTCGTGGCGCAAGCGCCGAGAAAAACGAGGCTCAAAAGAAGGAAGGCTCGCATCGCTTTCCGCCGATTCTCGGCGGATTGTCCTCTCCGCTGCAAATCCGGAGATGACCTCGCCTCATTCCGGCGCACGATCCCGACGGCCGGCGGGCGCCGGTTGAACCCGAGGCGGCTCCGTTGTCTTCTGTGCTTTCCCGGACAGAAGGCTGAGGAGGGAACGCGTGGACAAGGACCGTTACGAAAAGGGACTCGAGATCCGCCGTCAGGTGCTGGGCACGGAGTATGTCGACCGGGCGCTCCAGAACGTCGGCGACTTCGACCGCCAGTTCCAGACCCTGGTCACCGAGATGGCCTGGGGGGAGTGCTGGGGCGATCCGACGCTCGGGCGCAAGGAGCGTTCGATCCTCAACCTCGGCATGCTTGCCGCGCTCGGGCGCATGCACGAGTTCGAGCTCCACTTCCGCGGCGCGATCAAGAACGGTCTCACCGCCGACCAGCTCCGCGCGGTGCTGATCCAGATCGCGGTCTATTGCGGAATTCCGTGCGGCGTCGAGTGCTTCCGGATCGCCAAGAAGGTGCTGGAGGAGACTCGCGCCTGAGGCGGCGCGTCAGACCGCGAGCGAGTGGCGGGCGGTTCCGCGCTGGAGATAGGCGTCGAAGAGGGCGCAGACGACGCGCACCAGCGGCCGGCCCGCCTCGGTCACGGTGATGGCCCACCCGTCGCGCGTGAGAAGCCCGTCGGCCGCGAGCGCGTCGAGCCCGGGCAGCACGTCCGCGAAATGCTCGGGGCTGCGGCCGTGCCGTGACGCGATCGCCGCGACGTCGGCGTGGAGCTCGCACATGAGCCGCTCGATGATCTCGCGGCGGAGAAGGTCCTCGGGCGTGACCGCGATCCCGCGCGCGGTCGCGAGGCGGCCCGCCTCGATCCGCTGCCGATAGGTCGTGTTGTCGCCCGTGTTCTGCACGTAGCCCTGCGGCAGCGTGCCGATCGCGGACGCCCCGAAGCCGAGCAGCACCGGCGCCGTATCCGTCGTGTAGCCCTGAAAATTCCGCCGAAGGGTCCCCTCGCGGAGCTGTTGCGCCATCGGGTCGTCGCGATGCGCGAAATGATCGAGGCCGACGCGCACGTAGCCGTGCGCGACGAGCCGCTCGGCGGCCGCGTCGGCCTGGCGCAGCCGTTCCGCGGGGCCGGGGAGCTTGTCCTCGGGCAGAAGGCGCTGGTGCTTCTTCATCCACGGCACGTGCGCGTAGCCGAAGAGCGCGACGCGGTCGGGCCTGAGGCTCGCCGCCTGATCCACGGTGGCGACGACGCTTTCCACGGTCTGGAGCGGCAGCCCGTACATGAGGTCGAGGTTGATCCCGCCGATCCCCGCGCCGCGCAGCCAGCCGACCGCGCGCGCGGTCATCTCGAAGGGCTGTATGCGGTTGATCGCGGCCTGGACCTCGGGGTTGAAGTCCTGGACGCCGAGGCTGGCCCGGCGCAGCCCGGCGGCGGCGAAGCCCGCGACCTGCTCCGCGGTGAGGATGCGCGGATCGAGCTCGGCTGCGATCTCCGCGTCGTCGGCGAAGCTGAACGACCGGCGCATCACGGCCGTGAGCCGCGCGAGCCCGTCGCTGCCGAGCATGTTCGGCGTGCCGCCGCCCCAGTGCACCGCGACGATCTCCGGCGCGCAGCGCTCGGCGACGAGCGCGATCTCCCGCGCGAGAAGCTCCGTGTAGTCGTCGATCGGCTTCTGCCCGTGCACCACGGCGGTGTGGCAGCCGCAGTACCAGCAGAGCGAGGCGCAGAACGGGACGTGGAGGTAGAGCGATGTCGGCGTGCCGGCGGGCAGCCGCCGGAGCCAGTCCGAATAGACGGCATCGTCGACCGACGGCGTGAAGTGCGGCGCCGTCGGATAGCTCGTGTAGCGCGGCACGCGCGAATCGTACTTCGCGGCGGCCGCGCCCTTCTCGAATACCTCGCTCGTCATCGCGGCGAAGGATGGATCGTGCGGCGCAAGCCGACCTTGTCTTGGATCAAGCGCCGGAGCGATCGCTGGATCTCGCTAGCTTCCGCTCTTGCGGTCGAACGCCTTCTTGACCAGCCAGAACTCGAAGAACACGGCGAAGAGGAAGAGGGCGGTACCGAAGATCGCCATCCCCTGGTCGAGAGCGTTCGCCGCCGCGAGAAGGCCCAGAAGCCCGAGCAGCAGGACGAGAGCACCGATGACGAAGTCGCTCATTTGTCGTCTCCTTGATCGTCGAAGAGGATGCGGGCTGCGGCGCCGTCGAGGTCCTCGTACTGGCCGGAGCGCAGCGCCCAAAGGAACGCGCCGAGACCGAGCAGGCCTAGGAACAGCGCGATGGGAATCGTGTAGAGAAGGCCGATCATTTCATGCTCCTGAGCCGGAAGGCGTTGCCGATGACGACGAGCGAGGAGGACGACATCGCGACCGCCGCGAGCAGCGGGGTGATGAAGCCGGCCACCGCGAGCGGCACGGCGAGCACGTTGTAGAGGATCGCGAATCCGATGTTCTGGCGGACCAGACGCTCGGCGCCGCGCGCCACCGCGAGCGTCTCGGTGACGGCGGCGAGCGAGTCCCGCTGGAAGACGACGTCGGCGGCGGTACGGCTGACGTCGGCCGCCGTCGCGGGCGACATCGAAACGGCGGCGCCGGCGAGCGCTGGCGCGTCGTTGAGCCCGTCCCCCACCATCAGCACGGTTCCGGGCAGCGAGGCGACCGTCGCGGCCTTCTCGGCCGGATCGACCCCGGCGCGCCACTCGTCGGCGCCGACCGCCGCAGCGACCGCGGCCACGGCCGCGGGGCGGTCGCCCGAGAGAAGAAGCACGCGCTTGCCCTCGCGCTTCAGCGCGGCGACCGTTGCCGCGGCATCGGGGCGGAGCGCGTCGCTGAAGCGGAACCGGTGCGGGGCAGCCCCCGGGCGGGCCAGCCAGAGCTCGGGGCCCGTCGTCTCGTCCGCGGCGGCGACGCCGCAGAAGCGGCGGCTGCCGAGGCGGATCGCGCCGCAGCTGAGGCCCTCGCCCGGATGTTCCTCGACGCTTTCGGCCGCCGGCGCGTCGGGCGCGGCGGCACGGATCGCGCGCGAGAGCGGGTGGCGGCTGGAGGCGGCGAGCGAGGAGGCGAGGCGGAGCGCGTCCGGCTCGGCGTCGGCCGGATCGAGCTCCGGCGTGCCGAGCGTCAGCGTTCCGGTCTTGTCGAAGACGACGGTGTCGACCGAAGCGAGGCGCTCGAGAGCGGTCGCCGATTTCAGCAGGATGCCGCGCTTCATCAGCCGCCCGCTCGCGATCACCTGGACGGCCGGAACGGCGAGGCCCAGGGCGCAGGGGCAGGTGATGATGAGAACGGCGACGGCGTTCATGAGCGCCGCCTGCCAGGGCGCGCCGCCGAGCCCGACCCAGCCGAGGAAGGTGAAGAGGGCGAGCGTGTGCACGGCCGGCGCGTAGCGGCGCGCGACGCGGTCGGCGAGGACGACGAACCGCGCGCGGCCCTGCTCGGCAGCCTCCATGAGGCGGACGATCTCCGCGAGGAAGGTCGCCTCGCCCGTCGCCGTCACCTCGATCCGCAGAGGCGCGGCGAGATTCAGCATGCCCGCGTAGACGAGATCGCCGACGCCGGCCGGCGCCGGGGTGGTCTCGCCGTCGACGAGGCTGCGATCGAGCTCGGAACGCCCGGCGACGATGCGGCCGTCCGCGGCGATGCGTTCGCCCGGCGCCACGAGGATCGTGCTGCCGATCGCGAGCTCGTTCGGGCGGACGCGCGCCGTCCTCCCCCCGGGCTCGACGAGAGTCGCGGGTGCGGCCGAGAGCGCGACGAGGTTTTCCGCGGCGGAGCGCGCCCGACCGCGTGCGCGATGGTCGAGGTACCGGCCGACGAGCAGGAAGAAGAGCAGCGTCACCGCGCTGTCGAAGTAGGCGTGCGGTCCGGAATTGATCGTTTCGAAGAGGCTCATCGCGGCCGCGAGGACGACGCCCACCGAGATCGGCACGTCCATGTTGGTGCGCCCGGCGCGGAGCGCGGCCGCCGCCGACTTGAAGAACGGCATTCCGGCGACGGCGATCGCCGGCATCGCGATGAGCGCCGAGATCCAGTGCATGAGGTCGCGCGTCGCGCTTCCCATGTCCGCGGCGAGCCCTGCCCAGACTGCGACGGAGAGCAGCATGATGTTGCCGGCGGCGAAGCCGGCGACGGCGAGGGCGCGCAGCAGCTGACGCTCGCGCTGGTCGGCGAGGCTGACGAGCGCCGACGGGTCGAAGGGGACGACCCGGTAGCCGAGGCGCTGGACCGCTTCGACGAGCCGCCCGGCCGCCGCCTGCGCCCCCTTCCAGCGCAGCCGGAGCCGCCGGCTGCCGAGATTGACGCGCGCCTCGACGACCTCCGGGTCGCGCTTCAGCGCCGTCTCGATGAGCCACACGCAGGCGGCGCAGGAGAGGCCGTCGACGAGAAGATCGAGGGCGGCGGTGCCGTCGTCCTCGAGCCGCACGAACGCGCTCGGATCGGGCGCGGACTCGGCGACGGGGCGCGGAGCGGCCGCCGTACGGCGCGCATAGTACTGGCCGAGCCCCAGCTCGTTGATGAGCGCCCAGGCGCCGGCGCAGCCCGGGCAGCAGAAGCGCTCCGCGCCCGCCGGCAGGTCGGCGCCGCAGTGGATGCAGGCGGCGGCAGCGGTGGCCGTGGCCGCACTCATCGCACGAAGATGCGCTTCGTCGCCGAGACGAGGTCCGTGCCGCGCCGCGCGACGAATTCGAGATCCCACTGCCCGGGCCGCGGGAGCGGGAGCGTGGCTGCGTAGCGGCCGGGCGCTGTCTCCGCGAGCGTCAGCTCGACCGGCGTATGGGGCCCGAGCGGGCGCAGCGCGGTGATCGTCGCCGAGAGCCCTTCGACCGGTGCTCCCGCCCGGGTCGTCACGAGCACCTCCGCCACCCCGTCCCGCCACTCCACCGCGGCCTTCCAGCCGAGCGCATCCTGGGCCGCCGCGGCGGCGAGCTCCGCGTTGTAGGCCCTGCCGCGCTCGAACGGATGCTCGGTGACGAGGCCCGGCGCCGAGCTGATCGCGAGCCAGATCATCACCGCGTTGGCGGCGATGATGATCCCGAAGACCGTCGCGAAGATGGTAGCCACCGTGGAGCCGCGCATCGCCTGTCTCCTACGTCACCGTCCCGGACCGCGCAGCGTCGCGGCGTACTTCGCCGTCTCCCCGTCGGCGGCGCGGAAGGTGAAGGTGAGGGGCGCTTCGCCGGAGATCGCTCCTTTCGGCGTGCGGATGAAGACGCGCCAGGTTCCGACCGCGTCGGCCGGAACAAGGACGTCGAGCCCGTCCGCGAGAGGGACTTCGTGCGAGTCGACCCCGGAAATCGACAGCCTCGCCCCCTCCGGACCGGTGCCGGCGACCTGGACCAGCCGGGGAGCCGCCTGCTTGTTGGCGAGCTTCAGAGTGAAGTTGTTGCGGATCGAGCCGTCGGAGAGCGTGACGTAGAGCGGCGAGCGTTCGGCGAGCACGCTCGGGGTGAGCGTGGAGCGGTTCCAGAGCGCTACAGCCATCATGACGGCGATCGCTGTCAGCATCGCGGCGTAGGCGATCGTGCGCGGGCGCAGGAATTTCCAGCTCACCTTCCCGCCGCGCTCGCGGGCCGCGAGGTTCGCCAGCGTGTCGAAAGCGATGAGGCCGCGCTCGAACCCGACCTTCCGCATGATCTCGTTGCAGCTGTCGATGCAGAGGCCGCAATTGATGCACTCGAGCTGCAGCCCGTCCCGGATGTCGATGCCGGTGGGGCATACCTGGACGCATGCGCGGCAGTCGATGCAGTCGCCGCGGTCGTCGCGCGGCTCGCCCTTCTTGAGCTTTCCGCGCGGCTCGCCGCGCCAGCCGCGATAGGTCACCATGAGCGTGTTCTCGTCGACCATGGACGCCTGGAAGCGCGGCCAAGGGCACATGTACGTGCAGACCTGCTCGCGCGCCCAGCCCGCGAGGAGGTAGGTCGTGGCCGTGAGCAGGCCGACGAACCCGTAGACGAAGACGGACGCCTCGCCGAGGAAGAACTGGCGCGTGACGGTCGGCGCGTCGGCGAAGTACATGACCCACGCGCCGCCCGTGGCGAAGGCGATGAAGAGCCAGACCGCGTGCTTGGTCCCCTTGATCGCCGCCTTGCGGAGCGAGAGCTTCTCCTTGTCCAGCCTCATCCGCTCGTGGCGATCGCCCTCGATGAGGCGCTCGGCCAGCATGAAGAGGTCGGTCCACACGGTCTGCGGGCACGCGTAGCCGCACCAGAGCCGGCCGAACAGGCTCGTCACGAAGAAGAGCCCGATCGCGGCGAGAATCAGGATCCCGGTGAGATAGATCACCTCCTGCGGCCAGATCTCGATGTTGAAGAAGTAGCCGCGCCGGTTCGGAAGGTCGATCAGCAGCGCCTGCGAAGGCCGGCCGTATCCGCGATCCCAGCGCAGCCACGGCAGGAGGTAATAGAGGGCGAGACAGAAGCCGAGAACGCCCCATTTTAAACGACGCCACGGTCCCCGCACGCGGCGCGGGTAGATCTTCTGCCGCGTCGCGTAGAGCGGAGGCGGCTCCGAGACCGGGGGCTTCTTGGCGATGAAGGTCATGGGTCTTGGCCGGCTCTGTCGTCTCGGCCGGAGAAGTGCCGGCCGAGCGCGCCGCCGGTCGAAAAGACCGGCGGCCCATGGATGGGCGGGATCCATCCCGCCCCGTTGGAATGTAGGAATTCCGTCATTGCCCTGCTACTCGCCGCCCCCGAGCTGGTGGACGTAGACGGCGAGCATCTTGATCGTCGCCGGGTCGAGACGGTCCTTCCAGCCCGGCATGCTTCCGCCGCGTCCGCCGGTGATGGTCTGCACCAGCGTCGCCCGGTCGCCGCCGTAGACGAAGATGTGGTTCTTCAGCTTCGGCGCGCCGAGCTCGCGGTTGCCTTCGGCATTTTCGCCGTGGCAGGCGACGCAGTTCTCGGCGAAGACGGCCTTGCCCCGCATCACCGCCTCGGCGTCGGGCGTCTCCCCGTTGAGGCTGAGGACGTAGTCCGCGACGTCGGCGATCTGCGCCGCGGTGAGCATTCCGTCGCCGAATTTCGGCATCTCGGACTGGCGCGAGTCGGGGTCGGGATTGCGGATTCCGTGCAGCACGGTCTGATGGATGTCTTCGAGGCTGCCGCCCCAGAGCCAGTCGTCGTCGGCGAGGTTCGGGTAGCCTTTGGCGCCGGCGCCGCCCGCCCTGTGGCAGGCGGCGCAGTTCTCGTTGAACGCGGCCTTGCCGCCCGCCATCGCGAAGGCGAGAAGGGAGGCGTCCGAGCGGATCTCGTCGAGCGAGGCCTTCTCGATCCGGGCGCGGTACTCGGCCTGGCGCGGATGCGGCGTCGCCAGAGCCTTGGCGAGGTCGTCGCGGTTGGTCTGCCCGAGGAGGCCGGTGGTGTAGCTGTTCACCAACGGCACGGCCGGATAGAGCACGATCCAGAGCGCGGCGAAGGCGATCGTCGCGTAGAAGACGTAGAGCCACCACTTCGGCAGCGGCGTATCGAGCTCCTTGATCCCGTCCCACTCGTGGCCGGTGGTCATGGTGCCGGTGATGGCGTCTTTTTCGACCTTGGTCGGCATTCCTTGTCTCCGATGTCAGCGGTCGTCGCGCAGCGGGATGCGCGCGGCATCCTCGAGCGACGCGCGACGGCTGGGCGCGAGCGCGCGCCCGGCGAGGAAGACGAAGAGGAGGCACATGGCGACGAGCATCCAGGGACGGAGCTCCATCGCGATCTCGAACCAGCTCATCGCCGCCTCACTGCTTGAGCGCCGCGGCCGGAAGGTCGCGGAACTTGACCTGCGTGCCGAGCACCTGGAGGTAGGCGACGAGCGCGTCCATCTCGGTGATCGTGCCCGGCCGCGTCGGCGCGACGACCGTCGCGCCCGGGTAACGGTCGAGCAGCGCCGAAGTGTCGGCGTTCGGATCGGCTTGCGCCTGCAGATCCTCCTTCGCCGCCTCGATCATCTCGTCGGTGTAGGGAACGCCGACCCGGCGGTTCGCCTCGAGGTGGAGCGCGATGTCCTTCGTCCTGAGCGGGCGGTCGGCGAGGAAGGCGTAGGCCGGCATGATCGATTCCGGGACGACGGCGCGCGGATCGATCAGATGCGCGACGTGCCACTCGTTCGAGTACTTGCCGCCCACCCGCGCGAGATCCGGGCCGGTGCGCTTCGATCCCCATTGGAAGGGATGGTCGTACATGCTCTCCGCGGCGAGGCTGTAGTGCCCGTACCGCTCGACCTCGTCCTTCAACGGACGGACCTGCTGGCTGTGGCAGACGTAGCAGCCCTCGCGGATGTAGATGTCGCGCCCGGCGAGCTCCAAGGGCGAGTAGGGACGAACCCCCTCGACGCGCTCGATCGTCGTCTCGATCGTGAACAGCGGCACGATCTCGACGATGCCGCCGATCGAAACGGTGATCAGGATCAGCACGAGAAGAAGGAGCGAATTGCGCTCGATGAAAGCGTGGCTGAATTTCATCGCCAGAACTCCTTACCGGGCGGCCTGGGGCACGGCCACCGCGGGCCGGGCGACGCGCGGCACGATGGCCGGCTCGTCGCGCAGTTCTCCGCGCGCGGTCTTCCACAGGTTCCAGACCATGACGAGCGCGCCGGCGAGGAAGCAGAGGCCGCCCAGCGCGCGGATCAGATAGAAGGGGTACATCGCCTCGACCGTCTCGACGAACGAGTACTGGAGGAAGCCGAGGTGGTCGTAGGCGCGCCACATCAGGCCCTGCATGATGCCGGCGACCCACATCGAGGTGATGTAGAGGACGATGCCGATCGTCGCGGTCCAGAAATGGACGCCGACGAGGCGCACCGAGTAGAGCCGCTCGCGCTTCCAGAGCACCGGGAACAGGTAGTAGACGGCCCCGAAGGTCACGAAGGCGACCCAGCCGAGCGCGCCGGAATGCACGTGTCCGATCGTCCAGTCGGTGTAGTGGCTGAGCCCGTTCACCGCCTTGATCGACATGAGCGGCCCTTCGAAGGTCGACATGCCGTAGAAGCCGACGGCGGTGATCGAGAAGCGCAGCGCGGGATCGGTGCGCAGCTTGTCCCAGGCGCCCGAGAGCGTCATGAGGCCGTTGATCATGCCGCCCCAGGAGGGCATCCAGAGCATGACCGAGAACACCATGCCGAGCGTCTGCGCCCAGTCGGGAAGCGCCGTGTAGTGGAGGTGATGCGGCCCGGCCCAGATGTAGAGGAAGATGAGGGCCCAGAAGTGGATGATCGAGAGCCGGTAGGAATAGACCGGCCGGTCCGCCTGCTTCGGGACGAAATAGTACATCATCCCGAGAAAGCCGGCGGTGAGGAAGAACCCGACCGCGTTGTGACCGTACCACCACTGCGTCAGCGCGTCCTGCACGCCGGCGAACAGCGAGTAGCTTTTTGCCGAGAAGGGCGAAACCGGCACCGCGAGATTGTTCACGATGTGAAGCATCGCGATGGTCACGATGAAGGCGAGGTAGAACCAGTTCGCCACGTAGATGTGCGGCTCCTCGCGCTTGATCAGCGTGCCGGCGAAGATCACGAGGTAGACGACCCAGACCAGCGTCAGCCAGAGGTCGAGGTACCACTCGGGCTCGGCGTACTCGCGCGACTGCGTGATGCCGATGACGTAGCCGAGCGCCGCCATCACGACGAAGAAGTTGTAGCCCCAGAACACGAACCAGGCCGCTGCGTCGCCGCCGAAGAGCCGGGCGCGGCAGGTGCGCTGAACCACGTGGAACGAGGTGCCGAGGAGCGCGTTTCCGCCGAACGCGAAAATCGCCGCCGAGGTATGGAGCGGCCGCAACCGGCCGAAGGTCGTCCACTCGAGCCCGAGATTGAGCTGCGGGAAAGCGAGCTGGAGCGCGACGTAGACGCCGGCGGTGAATGCGACGATGCCCCAGAACATCGTCGCTATCATGAAGGCGCGGACGATCTCTTCGTTGTAGGGCTCGCGCCTCGTCGGCGCGGTCAGGACAGCGGCAGTCATTCGAAGCCCTCTAATTTCAAACAGCGGATAGGTGCGGCCGCGAAACCCGCATTTCTTTGATTCAGGTCAAGCAGCGGCGGATCACTTGAGGAAGACGAGCCCGCTCAGGACGGCTGCGTTCACCACGTAAACCGGCACGACCAGACGTGCGGCAATTGGTCGCCACCGAAGGGCAAGGGCGCGGCCGGCGACGGCCACCGCGACGAGGCTGGCGCTCGTTCCGGCGGCGAAAGCGGCCATCGCGAGCGCGGCCGCCTGCGCGCTTCCGGTCGCCGCCGCAGCGGCGATCGCGGCGTAGAGGAAGCCGCAAGGAAGGAAGCCGAGCGCGATGCCGAGCCCGTAGCCGCGCAGGCCGGTCGGCTTGTCGAGCAACGGAGCGGCGAGCCGGCCGAGCCAGGCGCCGAACCGCCCGGCGATCTTGCCGCTGGTGCCGATCCGAAGCGCCTGGGCGAGGAAAAGCGCGGCGCCGAGGAGAAGCAGCCCGTCGAGCACGGACTGGTATCCGCTGAACGACACGATCTGCCCGCCGAAGGCGCCGGCGAGAGCGCCGAGGCCCGCGTAGGTGGTGGCCCGCCCGAGCTGGTAAGGCAGCAAGAGCCAGCCGGCGAGCCGCTGCAGGACGGAGCCCGGCGCCTCGGGCCGGATCTGCGCCAGCACGAAGGGCCCGCACATCGTCGTGCAGTGGCCGACCCCGCCGACGAGCCCGGTGAGGAAAAGGGCGAGCGCGATAGCGTCGCCGGTGGCGACATGGTGAAGATGAGAGTGCATCGTGATCAGCGGTCTTCTTGGAGCGTGCCGAGATACGCGACGAGGTCGTCTATCTCTCGCCGCGAGAGCGAGAGATCCGGCATCGCAGGATGGGGAGCGGTGAGCCAGGCCTCCAGGACGCCGGCATTCTGGTCCGGGCGGTTCACCGCCTCGCGGAGCGTCGGGACCGCGTCGCTGCTGTCGTGGCAAGCGGTGCACCAGCGTCGTGCGATGGCGCGACCCGCGTCGGCATCGCCGGCGGCGAGCGCGGGCCCGGTCGTGAACACGAGCGCCGCGAAGGCGAGGATCAGCATGCCGCTTGCTAGCCGCCCCGTCGAAGCCCGGCTTTGATCTGGATCAGACCGTGCCGGCGAGCCGCTCGAGGGTGGGGCGGTCGAGAAGGACGATCCGGTCGAGCGCAGGCATCTCGAGCAGCCTCTCCTTTCGGAACTGGGTCAATACCCGGCTCACCGTCTCGATCGTGAGGCCGAGATAGTCGGCGATCTCGGTTCGCGTCATCGGCAGTTCGAGCGGCTCCTCGGGCGTGCCGGGAAGGCCGCTGCGGCGTGTCATCATCAGGAGGAAGGAGGCGAGCTTTTCTCTCGCCGTCTTGCGGCCCAGCAGCAGCATCTGGTCCTGCGCCTCGGCGAGCTCGTTCGAGGCGATGCCGAGGAGGCGGCGCTCGAGCTTCGGAAAGTCGTCGAGCAGCCTGTCGAGCTTCTTGCGGTCGAACCGGCAGAACGTGACTCTGGTGATCGCCTCGGCGCTGTAGGCGTAGCGCCCGGCGGCGGCAAGGCCGAGGAAATCGCCCGGAAAGAGGAAGCCGGTGATCTGCTGGCGGCCGTCCGGCAGGAGCTTGTAGAGCTTCACCGTCCCTTCGGTGATGTTGAAAAGGTAGTCGGCGACGTCGCCTTCCGAGACGAGGATCTGGCGCGGCCGCACCGTCATGCTGCTCGAGATTGCGGCGAGCCGCGGCAGATCCTGCTCGTCCAGCGCATCGCACAGCGAGAGAACGCGCACGTTGCAGGCGGCGCAAGGATTGTCGGTTCCGGGCGGCGCCGGCTTCGGCTCGGGCAGCGGGCTCGTCAGCCGATGGATCTTCATCGCGCCGCTCATATGAGTTCTGCCTTTGATCCAGGTCAACGACGACAGGTGAGACATATTTGCCAACTTCGCCGATGTTGCTGGAAAGCGGTGCGCTCGAGCCGGCCGATACGGATCGGGCATTTCCCATAGCCGCATTGATGATTCCCGACTTGACCCTCGAGGAATGGCGGGATCTCGCGCGTCGTCGGGAAGTGGTTCAGGTCCGGAACAGTCATGGCTACATCGTGGGGCTCGCGATCTGCCGCCTGGCCGGGCGCCGTCTCGTGGTCGAGCACGCGATCGCCGTCGGCCTCACCGAGAACCGGAAGGCGGCCGGGGCGCTCGTCGCCGCGGTCGAGTTGCTCGCCCGCTCGCACCGATGCAGCGCCATCCACGCGCGACTGGCCGACTCGGAGCTGCAGGCGAGCTTCGAGGCCGCCGGGCACGCCCCGAAGCTGGTCCTTACGTGCAAGCCGATCGACTGCGATACAGTGCGCAGCTGCCGCCCGGAATCGTGCTTCGAGGAGGTCGGAGCGGAAGCGGGCGGAACGCTGCAACGGGGCTAGGAGGCGGCCATGAGCTTGAAGAACCTGCTCGTCTTCGTCGACGACAGGCCGGACGCGACGGCGCGGATCGAGGTCGCCGCGCAACTCGCGCGGCGCCACGACGCGCACCTCACCGGCGTCCATATCTATCGTCCCCTCATGATCCCGCCGGCGCTCAACGGGGTCGTCGTGGACGAGATCCTCTCGGCCGAAGAGGAGATCTCGAACAAGGCCGCCGCGGCGGCGGAAGCGCTCTTCCTCGAGGCGATGCGGCGCGAGGGCCTGCGTCACGGCTGGCGCGTCGAGCGGAGCGCCGTGCCGCACCGCGCCGCCATCCATGCCCGCGCCGCCGATCTCTCCATCGTCGGGCAGGCCACGGAAGGCGTCGAGACGGTGGTGCTGCCGGAGGACGTCGCCTTGCTCTCGGGCCGGCCGGTCCTGGTCGTCCCCGCGGTCGGGCGCTTCCCGAGCGTCGGCGAGAACCCGCTCGTCGCCTGGAAGCCTTCGCGGGAGGCATCGCGCGCCGTGCACGACGCCCTGCCTCTGCTCGAGGCGGCCGGCAAGGCGACCATCCTCATCGTCGACCCCGATCCCGATAGCGAAGGCGAGGCTCCCGGGAGCGATCTCGCCGTGCACCTGTCGCGGCACGGGATCACCGCCACCGTCGACCGGGCCTTCACCGAAGGCGGCACGCCCGTGGCCGACGTCATCCTGTCCCGCGCGGCCGATCTCGGCGCCGACCTTCTCGTGATGGGGTGCTACGGCCACGCCCGGCTGCGCGAGATGATCCTCGGCGGCGTCACCCGCGACATTCTGGCCTCGATGACCCTGCCGGTCCTGATGTCCCACTAGGAGCCCGGCCCGATCGCGGTGCGGGGGCCGGGCCTGCCCCTTCTGCGCGCCGGCGTGGCATAAGGGCGCCGCGACCCGCCCGATGTCCTCCGCCCTGACGCCAGAACATCTCGTCGGCCGCCTCCTCTACAAGGACGCGCTGATGCTCGTCCTCGACAAGCCGGCGGGCATTCCGGTCCATGCCGGGCCGGGCGGCGGGCCGAACCTCGAGCGGCTGTTCGGCGCGCTCCGCTTCGGCCTGCCCCGCCCGCCCGCGCTCGCCCATCGGCTCGACCGCGACACGAGCGGCTGCCTCGTGCTCGGCCGCCACCCGAAGGCGCTCCGGAAGCTCGGCCGCCTTTTCGCCGAAGGGCGCGTGGAGAAAATCTACTGGGCGGTGGTGGAGGGCGCGCCGCCCGCGCCGGAGGGAACGATCGACCTGCCGCTCCGCAAGGAGACGCGCGGCACCGGCTGGAAGGTCGTTCCGGACGAGGGCGGCCAGAGCGCGGTCACGCTCTACCGCACGCTCGGCTCCGGTCCGGGGCTCTCCTGGCTCGAGCTGCGGCCGAAGACCGGGCGCACGCACCAGATTCGGGTCCATTGCGCCGAGCTCGGCTGCCCGGTGCTGGGCGACCTCGCCTACGGCGCACGGCGCAAGGCGCCGCTCCATCTTCACGCGCGCGCGGTCGTCGTGCCGCTCTATCCGAGCCGGGACCCGATCCGCGTCGAGGCGCCGCCGCCCGCGCATATGCTGGAGGCGCTCCGTCTCTGCGGCTACGGCGGCTGATCACGAGCGCGGAGGACGCGGTCGGCATCACGGAACGCGCGCTCCATCGGAAATTCGCGTCAGCCGCGCAGCTCGCGGACCAGGAAGAAGGGGAGAACGGCCAGGATGGCGCTGGCGCCGGCGAAGGCGATCACCGCGTCGTAGGCGCCCGTCCAGTCGTGAAGAAGGCCGCCGATCCAGGCGCCGAGCGCGGAGCCGACTCCGGCGCCGATGCCGATGGTGCCGAAGATCGTCGCTTTGGCGGGGCCGCTGAAGACGTGCATCGCGATGCTCGAGACGAGCGGGCCGCGCGAGCCGAGCATCCCGCCGAAGCACGCGATGAAGGCGCCGAGCAGCCACACGTTCGGGAACTGCGGGAGGAGCCAGAGGAAGACGATCCCCGCGAGGGAGAGGCCGTAGCTGACGAGCACCGAGCCGCGCCGGCCGATCACCCCGTCGAGCCAGCCGATCACGATCATGCCGAGCGGCAGGAGCATGCCGCTGAAGCCCCAGGCGGTCGCCGCCTGGAGCGGCGCGAACCCGGCTTCGACGAGATACGCCACGACCTGCGGCACGATGGCGAACATCGCCGCGCTGGTGAAGAAATAGACGAAGAAGAGGCCCCAGAACGCGGCGTGCCCCACAGCCGACAGCAGGCTCCACGACCGCAGGTTCCCGGCGCTGCCGGCCCCGGTTCCTGCCAGCTCGGGGGCGCCCGCGGCGATGCGGCGCCAGGGCAGGAGGAAGAGCGGCACGAGGAGGAGGAGCGCCGCTGCGCCGAGCGTCGCGTAGGCGCCGCGCCAGCCCAGCCGGTCGTTCATCACCTGCGCCAGCGGAACGACCGCGAGAATTCCGAACCCGAAGGCCGAGAAGGCGATGCTCGTGACGAAGGTGAGGCGGCTGCGGAACCATCTCGAAAGAAGCGTCCCGTTCGGCACGTTGCCGAGGCATGCCGAGCCGAGCCCGATCCCGAGCCCGAGGCAGAGCTGGAATTGCCAGAGCGCGTCGGCATGGGCCGCGAGCGAGCAGGCGCTGCCGATGAGCCCGACCCCGAGCGTGTAGACGGTGCGCGGCCCCGCCCGATCGAAGAGCCAGCCGACCAGCGGCCCGACGGCGCCGTTGGCGAGCACCGCGAAGGCGTAGATCGAGACGACCTCGGCACGGTCCCAGCCGAAGGCGAGGCTGAGCGGCAGCACGAACACGACGAAGGATTCGAGGAAGCCGCGTGCGGTGAAGCCCGCGGTGAAGCAGGCCGCGACGACCCCCGCTCCCATCCGCCGTGCGGTTGAGACGTTCTCGATCCCGGAAACCACGTCGCCGACGCTTACCATGGAAGCCGGCCGGATGCTCCGCCTGCGTATCTGCCATGCGGCAGGCGCGCGGCGGGCGCCGCGGCGCTTCGGCCGGGGTCGCCTTCTCCCCCGGCGTGCTACGCTCGCCCTCCGTGATCGAGGAAGCCGACTACATCGTCGTGGGCGCCGGGTCCGCCGGCTGCGTGCTCGCGAACCGCCTCACCGCGTCCGGCGAGCACCGCGTGCTGCTCCTCGAGGCGGGACCCGCCGACCGCAACCCGTGGATTCACGTGCCGCTCGGCTACGGGAAGCTCTTCAAGGACCGGCGCGTCAACTGGCTCTACGAGACCGAGCCCGAGCCCGAGCTCGACGGCCGCGTCATCTTCCAGCCGCGCGGCAAGGTGCTCGGCGGCTGCTCCTCGATCAACGGCCTCATCTACATTCGCGGCCAGCGCGAGGATTTCGATCTCTGGCGGCAGCGCGGCAACGTCGGCTGGGGCTTCGAGGACGTCCTGCCCTATTTCAAGCGCGCGGAGGACCAGGTGCGCGGGGCGAGCGAGCTGCACGGCGTCGGCGGCCCGCTCTGCGTTTCCGACCCCGCCGAGCCGCACGAGCTTTGCGACGCCTTCATCGCCGCCGCGGCCGCTGCCGGCATTCCGACGACGGACGATTTCAACGGCGCCATCCAGGAGGGCGCGGGCTACTACCAGACCACCTCGCGGCGGGGCCGGCGCTGGAGCACCGCGGTCGGCTATCTCCGGCCGGCGCGGCGGCGGCCGAACCTCGTCGTCCTCACCGAGGCGTTCGCGACCCGGATCCTCTTCGAGGGGCGTGCCGCGACGGGGATCGAGTTCCGTCACGCTGGCGCCCTGCGCCGGGTCCGCGCGCGGCGCGAGGTGATCCTCGCCGGCGGCGCGATCAACTCGCCGCAGCTTCTGCAGCTTTCGGGCGTGGGGCCGGGCCCCCTCCTGCAGGCGCACGGAATCCCTCTCGTGCACGAGCTGCCCGGCGTCGGCGAGAACCTCCAGGACCATCTCCAGGTCCGCATGGTGCTGCGCTGCACGAAGCGGATCACGATCAACGACGACGTGAACTCGCTGACGCGGCGGCTCGGCGTCGGCCTGCGCTACGCGCTCTGGCGCAAGGGGCCGCTCACCGTCAGCGCCGGTTACGCCGGCGCCTTCTTCCGCACGGACGAGCGGCTCGCGACGCCCGACATCCAGGTCCACTTCATCACCTTCTCGACCGACCGCATGGGCGAGCGGCTCCATCCCTGGCCGGGCTTCACGGCGTCGGTCTGCCAGCTCCGTCCCGAGAGCCGCGGCTTCGTCCGCATCAAGAGCCCCGATCCCTTCGCGCCGCCGGCGATCCAGCCGCGCTATCTTTCGACCGAGACCGACCGGCGCACCGTGGTCGCCGGCCTCGCGCGTTTGCGCGAAATCACGCGGACGCAGCCGCTCGCCGCCTATGTCGCCGCCGAGCACGCGCCGGGACCGGACGTCGTCGGCGACGAGGCGCTCCTGCGCTACGCGAGGGCGACGGGCAGCACGATCTACCACCCGACCTGCTCGTGCCGGATGGGCGGCGACCCGGGCGCGGTGGTCGATGCGCGGCTGCGCGTGCACGGGCTCGAGCGCCTGCGCGTCGTCGACGGGTCGGTGATGCCGTCCGTGGTCTCGGGGAACACCAACGCGGCGATCGTCATGATCGGCGAGAAGGGCGCCGACATGATTCTCGAGGATGCGCGCCGGGGTCAGGCTCCGCTCGAGCTTCCCGCGCCCCGCGCGGTCGCATAGCGCTTTCCGAGCGCGAGCCACGCATCCGTTCCGACGATCGCCTCGCGCTCGGCGAAGGAAGCCATCTCGTCGGCGAGCGCGAGGCTGTTTCCTTCCGCCGCGAGGGCGGCGAGCGTGCGCGTCATGGCCGCGATCGCGGCGCGCTGCAGGTCCGAGGGAACGATGACGATCCTGTAATCGAGGCGGCGCAGCGTCTCGAGCGGCAGCACCGGGGTCTTGCCGCCGTGGAACATGTTGATGAGCTTCGGGTAGGGGAGCGCCCGCGCGATCTCGGCGATTTGCGCTTCAAAGACCGGCGCCTCGACGAAGACGACCTCGGCGCCCGCTTCCATGTAGCGGTGCGCGCGTTCGATCGCGCGCCCGAGCCCTTCCACGGCGAGGGCGTCGGTCCGCGCGATGATGACGAGGTCGTCGCCCGCCGCGTCCTTCGCCGCGCGCAGCTTTCCGACCATCTCCTCCGCCGGAATCACCGCCTTGTCGTCGAGATGGCCGCAGCGCTTGGGAAAGGTCTGGTCCTCGAGATGGACCCCCGCGAGGCCGGCGCGCACGAAGTCGCGCATCGCCCGCGCCGCGTTGAGCGCGTTTCCGTAGCCCGTATCCGCGTCGCCGATCACCGGCAGCGAAACCGCTTCCGCGATCGACGCCATGCGCGCCGCGATCTCGCTTGCCGAAAGGAGGCCGAGATCCGGCAGGCCGGCGCTGCGCGCGATCGCGCCCCCGCTCGCGTAGGCGAGGACGAATCCCGCCCTTTCGACGAGCCGTGCCGAGAGCCCGTCGAAGACGCCGGGGGCCACGAAAAGGCCGCCGCCGGCAATGAGCGCGCGCAGCCGCGCCGCCTGCGTGTTGCTCATGAGAGCCATTCCTCCGTTGCGCCGCCGCGGCAGCTTAGCGCAGCCTTCCGCGGCCCGAACGCCTGATCGCCCAGAATGCCGCCGCCCGAAAGCCGATCCTCCGAACGCGCCGTCGCGTCCGCCTTCGCCCACAAAGAGGTGCTGGCGATCCTTGCCGGCGTGCTTCTCGGCATGTTTCTCGCCGCGCTCGACCAGACGATCGTGGCGACGGCGCTTCCGACGATCGCGGGCGAGCTGAAGGGCGCCGAGCATCTTTCCTGGATCGTCGCCGGGTATCTTCTCACCTCGACGGCCTCGACGCCGGTTTACGGCAAGCTCAGCGATCTTTACGGCCGCCGCGCGCTCTTCCGGTTCGCCATCGCGCTCTTCGTCGCCGCTTCGGCGCTCTGCGCGCTCGCGGAGACGATGACACAGCTCGTTCTCGCGCGCGCGCTTCAGGGGCTCGGCGGCGGCGGGCTCATCACGATGGTGCAGGCGGTCATCGCCGACGTCGTCTCGCCGCGCGAGCGCGGCCGCTACCAGGCGTATATCAGCGGCGTCTGGGCGGTGGCGAGCGTCGGCGGTCCGGTCCTCGGCGGCTTCTTCGCCGACTATCTTTCCTGGCGCTGGATCTTCTGGATCAACCTGCCCTTGGGGTTCGTCGCGCTGGCGCTGGCGCATTTCTCCCTGCGGCGTCTGCCGCGCCCGCAGGCGCGGCGCCCGGTCGACTATCCCGGCGCGATGCTCCTCGTCGGCGCGGTCACCTCGCTCCTTCTCGTGACGACCTGGGGCGGCGTCGTCATGCCTTGGAGCTCGCCGGCGATCCTCGGCCTCGCTCTCGCCGGCCTTGCCCTCGCCGCCCTCTTCGTGCTCCAGGAGCTGCGCGCCGCCGAGCCGCTCCTTCCGCCGCGGCTCTTCGTCGACCGTGTGATCCGGATCGCCTGCATCGCCTCCTTCGTCAGCTCGATGGCGATGTTCGGCGCGACGGTCTTCCTGCCCGTCTTCCTGCAGCTCGTCATGAACGTCAGCGCGAGCCGCTCCGGCCTTCTCGTCATCCCCCTCATGGCCGGCACCGTCGTCGGCGCCTACAGCGCCGGCCAGATCATGCGCGCGACCGGGCGCTACAGGCGCCTGCCGCTCGTCGGGCTTTCGGTCGTGACGATCTTCTTCCTCGTTCTCGCGACCGCGACGGCGACGACCCCGCCCTGGCTCGCGATGGTCTTCATGGGGGCGCTCGGGATCGGCTTCGGCCTGCTGATGCCCCCGATGCTCGTTTCGGTGCAGAACGCGGCTCAGCCGCGCGACATCGGCGCCGCCACGTCCTCGATCGCCTTTTTCCGCTCGCTCGGCGGCTCCTTCGGCGTGGCTGCGCTCTGGTCGATTCTGCTCGTCGCCCTCTCCGCCGTGCTGCCGGAAAGCAGCGGCATCGGCCCCGAGGTTCTGCGCGGCGGGCCCGAGGCGCTCGCCGGGATGGCGCCGGAGAGCCGGGCGATCCTGGGAGAGGCGTTCGCCCACGGCTTCCGTGTCCTTTTCCTCGCCTCGGCGGCGCTTACCGCCCTCGCGTTCCTCATCACGCTGAGGCTCGAGGAGCGGGCGCTCCGCACCGCGCCGGCGCAGGCGCGGCGCGCCGGAACCGCTGCCGAGGTGCTGCGTTTGAACTCGCGAGTCCCCGAAGAATCGAGCGAGTGAGCGCCGTTCCCGGGGCGTGCCCCGTGCAGCCGGGTTTCTCGCTCGACGGTCCGCGAACGCGGCGCGTCCGCCGGCGACGCCGATGCGCACGTCGTATTTGCGCCGCCGGGACGAGGACGGAACGAGGAGGAGCGATGAAGGTCCGCGACATCATGAGCAAAGACGTTCGCCTGGCGAGCCCGGACGAGACGATCCAGAAGGCCGCGGAGATGATGGCCGAAGCGGATGCCGGCGTCCTGCCGATCGCGGAGAACGACCGGCTCGTCGGGATGATCACCGACCGGGACATCACCGTGCGCGCCGTCGCGAAGGCGCTCGATCCGCAGACGACGCGCGTGCGCGACGTCATGAGCCCGGAGGTCAAGTATTGCTTCGAAGACGAGGACGTGAACCACGTCGTGCAGAACATGTCGGATCTCCAGGTCCGGCGTCTGCCGGTCGTCAATCGCGACAAGCGCCTCGTCGGGATCGTCTCGGTCGGCGACATAGCCGTCGCGGAAAAGCCGGTGAAGGCGGGTGCGGCGATGCACGGGATCGCGCAGCCAGGAGGCCAGCACAATCAGAGCTACGCCTATGCCGGCTCCAAGCCCGGTCATTGAGCGGGAACGCCGGCGGTGTCCTCGATGACGGAGCCGAAGCGCCGCGCCGCGGAGCTCGGCGAGAAGGAGGCCGAGCTCGAGCGGCTGATGGACGAGCACCTCGCGCGCTTTCTTACCGATGCCGCGCTCACCGGGCTCGACATCGACGAGGCGATCGCGGCGCTGCGCGAGGCTTTGCGCACCGGTCGGCCGGTTCCGCCGCCGCCGCGGCGGCGGGGCTGAGCGGCCGAGGGATCGGTCGCCGCGCCGCCCGCCGCTCTCGCTTCAAACCGAGATTCTTGGAGGAAGCCATGGCCGCAACGGGTCTCGACGTCTTCGACAGAACCCTGCAGGCGACGAATCTCTGGCTCGACGAGGTGATGAAAGACCTCGGTCCCGATCGCAAGACGGCCTACCGGGTGCTCGGCGCCGTGCTGCACGCGCTCCGCGACCGCCTCACGGTCGACGAGGCCGCCGATCTCGCGGCGCAGCTTCCGCTCCTCGTGCGGGGAATCTTCTTCGACGGCTGGCGCCCCGCCGGAAAGCCCGACAAGATCCGTACGCTCGAGGAGTTTCTCTCCCGCATCTCGTCCGAGCTGCACGATTTGAGGCCCGTCAATTCGGAGACGGCGGCGCGCGCAGTCTTCCGCACGATCGGGCTTCGCGTCAGCGCCGGCGAGGTGGCGCAGGTTCGAGCGCAGCTTCCGGGGCCGATTCGGCGGCTCTGGCCGGAGAATGCGAGTGCGGTAGCGGCCGAACCCGCTCATGCGGGGAAGAAACCCGCGCGGGCGGGGTGACGGCGCTTCTACGCTCGCGCCGGGAAGACGGGGGCCGCATTCTTTGCTAAAGAGCCGGCCCCTTCATCAACTTCTCGGTTCAGCGTGCCTCGTACTACCGCCGGATCCGCCGTCAATTCCGCCGCCGCCCGCAGAAGCCCGAAGCGGCCGCGCGCTCTTCCGTTCGAGCTCCGCCGTTCGCCCATCCAGGGCACCGGAGCCTTCGCCGTGCGCCTCATCCGCAAGGGGCAGCGCATCATCGAATATGCCGGCGAGCGCATCTCGAACGAGGAGGCGGACAGGCGCTACGACGAAAGCCGGATGCGGCGTCACCACACCTTCCTCTTCACGATCGACCGAAAGACCGTCGTCGACGGCGCGCGCGACGGCAACGAGGCGCGTTTCATCAATCACTCGTGCGACCCGAACTGCGAGGCGATCATCGAGGACGGGCGGATCTGGATCTACGCGCTGAGGACGATCCGGCCGGGCGAGGAGCTCGTTTACGACTATCAGTACCAGCGCAGCGGCGATCCGGAGGAGGACGCCGAGCGGGAAAAGTTCTATCGCTGCCGCTGCGGTGCCCCGAACTGCCGCGGCACCATCCTTCTGCCGGCGCGCAAGCCTCGCCGGAAGACGGCGTCGAAGGCGGCCGCGAAGAGGGGAGCGAAGACGGCGACGAAGAGCCGGGCGAAAGCAGTCCGGAAGAGCCGGGCGAAGACGGCGACGAAGAGCCGGGCGAAGACGGCCGCGAAAAGCAGGAAGCGCTGACGCCGCCCTCGCCCGATCGAGGGAGGAAGGAAAAGGCTTCCGCCGCAGCGGACATGAACGAATCCTATTTGTATGGGTTGACATTTGATCGATTTGGATACAGGATCGCGTCGGCTCTTTGACATCGTGAACGCCCGCCGGTCGCCGGCATCGGCGCAGGCGGGCATGTCCGGATGGTTCTAGCGCCGGATCTCGGCCCCGACCCCGCCGGCGCCTGCATTTTCCCTGCATTTGCAGGCGCGGCCTCCGGCCGCGACGGGCGTCTTTCCTGTTTCCATTCCTGATAAACAGGAAAGCCCCCGACGGCTTGGCGCCCCGCCGACTCGGGGTATACCGGCGGAGATGAAGGTCACTATCGAGCTCGGTTCGACCAGCGCCGGGGCGCCGGCCATGCTCGACCTCGAAGAGCTCCTCGCGACGCGGCTCCTGGTGCAGGGGAATTCCGGCTCCGGCAAGTCGCATCTCTTGCGCCGCCTCCTCGAGCAGAGCGCCGGCTCCGTGCAGCAGGCGGTGATCGACCCCGAGGGCGATTTCGTCACCCTGGCCGACGCGTTCGGGCACGTCGTCGTCGATGCCGCGGCGCACAACGAGAGCGAGCTGCAGCGGATCGCGGCGCGGGTGCGCGAGCATCGCGTCTCAATCGTCCTCAACGCCGAAGGGCTCGATGCCGACCAGCAGATGAAGCGCGCCGCCGCCTTCCTCGGCGGGCTCTTCGACACCGACCGCGCGCTCTGGTACCCGATGCTCGTCGTCGTCGACGAGGCGCAGCTCTTCGCTCCTGCCGCCGCCGGCGAGGTCTCGGACGAGGCGCGCAAGGCCTCGCTCGGCGCGATGACCAATCTCATGTGCCGCGGCCGCAAGCGCGGTCTCGCCGGGATCATCGCGACGCAGCGCCTCGCCAAGCTCGCCAAGAACGTCGCGGCCGAGGCGTCGAACTTCCTCATGGGGCGGACCTTCCTCGACATCGACATGGCGAGGGCGGCCGACCTTCTCGGCATGGAGCGACGCCGCGCCGAGGCGTTTCGCGATCTCGACCGCGGCCATTTCATCGCGCTCGGGCCGGCGCTCGCGCGGCGCCCGGTCGCCGTCCGGATCGGCCCGGTGATCACCGAGGCGCGCAGCGCCAGCCCGAAGCTGATGCCGCTCCCGCCCGCGGCGCCTCCGGCCGATGCGCGCGAGCTCATCCTGAGACCGCTCGAGCCGGAGCCGCCGCCCGTTCCGCGCCGGCCGCCGCCGGCTCCCGATCCGATCGCCGCGATCGAGCGCGCGCCGGCGCCGCCGCTTCTCGCGTTCGGCCCAAGCCCCGACGAGGTGCTGCGTCAGCTCCTCGCCGAGCCGGAGACCGCGTCGCGCTCGGTCGCCGTGCTCTATCAGGACTTCCTTGTCCGCTGCCGGCGTCAGCGCGCCGCCGGCGACCAGATCGACCTCGCCGCGTTCCGCCGTCGCCTCGCGATGGCGCGGGCCGGCGTCGACCGCGCCGGTCCCGCGGGGCCGGCCTGGGACACGGCCACCGCGCTTTCGGCCGAGGTTCCGGAGGAGATGCAGGGCGTCTTCCTTCTTCTCGCCCGTGCCGCGATCGAGAATGCGCCGTGCCCCTCGGACGCGGCGGTCGCCCGCGCCTGCGGCAGCCATTCGCCGAAGCGCGCCCGCCGCATGCTCGACTACATGGAGGCGCGCGGCTTCATCGCGACGCGCACGGACGGGCAGGGGCGCCGCGTCATCGCGCTGCCGGGACTCGGGGCCGAGACGGCGCCCGGCGATCCTGCGGCAGCGGAATCGGATCTTCTCGACGCCGCCGAATAGACGCCGGAGCCGCGGCGCGACTATTCTCGCCGGACGACCCGCCGGCGGGGCGCGCGATGGACCGGTTCGTGGCGATCATCCTCATCTGCCTCAGCAGCGTCCCGCCCGAGGATTGCAGCGAGGAGACCGCCGCAGACGTGATCGCCAACGAGGTCCCATCCGAGCTCGGCTGCACCTCCGGCTGGCAGGAGGATGTCGGCCGCTCGGCGTTCGGCGACGAGATCGGACGAACCGCTTACGTGAAGACGGAATGCCGTCGCGTTCCTGCGCGCCCTTCGCGGGAGCCGCGGCGATGAGGGGGCGCCTCGCGCTTCTCGCGGCCGCCGCCGCGATGCTCGTCGCTCTCCGCGAGGCGCCGGCGGCTGATCTCACGGTTCGCGAGGTCACCGAGGCGCTGATGCGCGCAGGTCCCGGACATCCCGCCGACTTCTCCCACCGAGATCTCAGCTTCCTCGATCTCAGCGGGCTCGATTTCACAGGCGCCAATTTCGAAGGCGCCGATCTCTACGGGGCCGATCTCACCGACGCGACGCTCGCCGGAAGCCGCCTCGCAGGCGTGCGGCTCGACCGCGCGGTGGTGACGCGGACCGACTTCGCGGGGGCCGACCTCTCGGGCGCCCGCCTCGTCCGCCTCGCCGCGTTCTCGACGCTCGAGCCCCGCGCGGAGGAGGCGCCGAGCTTCGCCGGCGCCGATTTGAGCCGCGCCGTGATTTTCGCCCGTCTCAACGGCGCCAACATGCGCGGCGCCCGGCTCGCGGCGGCGCGTCTCGGCAGCGGCGAGCGCACGCCGCGAACGATGACTCTCGCCCGCACCGATCTCACGGGGTGCGACTTCGCCGGCGCGGACCTCTCCGGGGCGGATCTCGCCGGCGCCGCGCTTCGCTTCGCGAATCTCGCGGGCGCCGATCTCCGCAACGCCGACCTCTCGCGCGCCGATCTCACGGGCGCGGACCTCACCGGGGCTTCGCTCGCCGGCAGCGATCTCGACGAGGCGCGGCTCGTCGACGTCCGCGGCCTCGACCGCTCGCTCGGCCTCGCCGCCGCACGCAATCTCGTCCGGGCGATCCGGTGAAGGCGCTTCGGTTCCTCGCTGCGGCAGCTTCGCTCGCTCTCGCCGGGTCTGCCTCGGCCGGGGGCGGAGCGCCGCCGGTCGACACCGCGCTCGTGCTCGCGGTCGACGTCTCGGGCTCGGTGGACGCCGATCGCTACCGGCTGCAGATGGAAGGGATCGCGGCGGCCTTGGAGGACCCCGATGTGCAGCACGCCCTCCTTTCGGGGCCGAGCCAGACGATGCTGATCGCGCTCGTGCAGTGGTCCGACAGGCCGCGGCTCTCGATACCGTGGACGAGGATCGCGCGCCCGGCCGATGCCGAGGCTTTCGCCGACCGGGTGCGCGCCCTCTCCCGCGATGCCGCGGAGTTCACCTGCATGGGCCGAATGCTGAGCTTCGTCTACGGCAAGGTCCTGCCGCGAATGCCGGCCCCGGCGGTGCGCAGCGTCGTCGACGTGTCGGGCGACGGGCGCGACAACTGCAACGCCGAGCGGGTCGTGGAGCTCCGCGATGCGCTCGTCGCGACCGACGTCACGATCAACGGCCTGCCGATCCTCGAGGGAAAGGAGGCCTCGACCCTCGCCGACTGGTATCGCGCCGAGGTGATCGGCGGCGCCGGCGCCTTCCTCCTCCCGGCGCACGGGTTCGGCGACTTCGCCCGGGCGATCCGGCAGAAGTTCATCACCGAGATAAGCTGGGTCCCGGCTACGACCTTCGAATGAGGGCACGGCGGTAGGGCGCGGGGCTAGACTCGGCCGTCGAGGGAGGAATGCCGCAATGGCGGAAGTCCAGATGACGGTCGTGCTCGGCGCATCGGCGGAGCGGGTCTGGCAGCTTGTCGGCGATTTCGACGCCTTGTCCCGCTGGCATCCGGCGGTGGCCGCGAGCCGCGTCAGCCAGGAGGGAGGGCGGACGCTCCGCCGGCTCGGGCTGCATGGCGGCGGCACCATCATCGAGGCTTTGGAGCACCATGACGAAGCGGCGCGTCGATATACTTACAGCATTCTCGGCGCGCCTCTGCCGGTCGCGAACTACCGCTCGGAGCTGAGCGTCGAGGAGCAGGGAGGCGAGCGTTGCCGCGTCCGATGGAGCAGCCGATTCGAGGCGGACGGCGTCCCCGAGGCGGAAGCCGTCGAGACGATCCGCGGCATCTACAAGGCCGGGCTCGGCGCGCTGATGGGGCGCTTCGGCGGCTGAGGGCGGTTCTTTGCGCGGGCTGCCTGTCCGTCGTGCTTTCGGGCCTCTCGGCGTTCGCAGCGGAGCGGCCGGCCGTGTCTTCGGATCGCGCTTCGCCGCCCGAGACCTTGAAGGAGAGGCTCGGCGACAAGGCGTCCGACGAGCAGCGCGTAAACGATTGCAAGGTTCCGCCCGAGAGGCGCGGATCGAAGCGGCGGCCCGACACATGCCCCGAAGAGAAGCCATCCGCGCAGCGGCGTTGATGCCGAGCGGCGATCCCGCCCTTGCGCGCTCGGTCGGCGCCCTCGTCGGGCTCGCCGTCGGCGATGCGCTGGGTGCTCCGGTCGAGGGGCTGCCGCGCGATTCCTACCCGCCGATCGTCGAGCTCGGCTCCGGCGAAGGGACCGACGACACCGGGATGGCGATCTGTCTTGCGGAATCGCTGCTCGAACGGGGCTTCCTCGATCAGGCCGATCTTCTGCGCCGCTTCGTCCTCTGGTACCGGGCCGGCGGGCGCGGCCTCAGCACGACGACCCGCGCGGTGCTCGAGGCGTTCGAGAGCACGGAAAGGCTCGACGTGGCGCACGGCGCGGCGAACGCCGGCAACGGCTGCATCATGCGCCTGGCGCCGGTCGCGATCCGCTACCGCGGCGATCGTCGCGCCGCACGAGAAGCGGCCGAAGCGCAGGCGCGCGTCACGCACGGCGCCGAGGAAGCGATCGCCGCGAGCGCGTGCCTTGCCGATATCCTCGTCGCGGGGCTCGCGACCGGCGATTTCGAGGCGATGGCGGAGGCCGCCGCTGCCGTGCGCCATTCCTCGCTTGCGGGCATTGCCGCGCTCGATTGGCGCGCGAAGCCGCGGGACGGCATTTCCTCCGCTCCCCGCGCCGTCGACACGCTCGAAGCCGCGCTCTGGTGCGTCGCGCAGAACGAGAGCTTCGAGGCGGCGGTGCTCGCGGCGGTCCATCTCGGCGGCGACACGGACACGATCGGAGCCGTCACGGGGCAGCTCGCCGGCGCCCTTTACGGCATTGCCGCGATCCCGGCGCGCTGGGTCGAGCGGCTCGAAGCTGCGCCGCGCCTCGTCGAGCTCGCGATCCGTCTCCACGGCGCGGGGCTCGAACCGGCGCTGTCGCGGACGACTCCCGAAACCCTGGCGACGGGACCCGGGTCGTGCGAATCCTAGTCCTGGGCGCCGGCGCCGGCGGCGGGTTCCCGCAGTGGAACTCGAACGCGCCGGGCTGCCGGCGCGCGCGGCGCGGCGACCCCAAGGCGAAGCCGCGCACCCAGACTTCGCTCGCCGTCTCCTCGGACGGGCGCGCCTGGTTCCTCCTCAATGCCGCGCCCGACATCCGCGCGCAGATCGAGGCCAACGAGGTCCTCTGGCCGCAGGAAGGGCTCCGTTCCTCGCCGATTGCCGGCGTCGCCCTCACCGGCGCCGACGTCGACGCGGTCGCCGGCCTTCTCACCTTGCGCGAGCGGCACCGCTTCGTCCTCTACGCCACCGAGGAGGTGCAGGCGGTCCTCGCCGCCAACCCGATCTTTCGCGTGCTCTCGCCCGACTGCGTGGCGCGCGTCCCTCTGCCGCTCGGACGAAACCTGCCGCTCGCGACCGCCGACGGCGCCGAGAGCGGGCTTTCGGTCGAGGCCTTTCCGGTGCCCGGCAAGGTGCCGCTCTGGCTCGAGCGCGAGGGCGAGGACCCGGGCACCAGCGAGGACGGGCATGCGGTCGGGCTCGAGATCGCCGAAAAGGCGTCGGGGCGACGGATGCTCTTCATCCCCGGTTGCGCGGCGCTGACGCCGAGCCTCGCCGCGCGCCTTCGCGGCGCGCCGCTCGTCTTCTTCGACGGCACGCTCTGGCGCGACGACGAGATGCTGCGCGCCGGCGTCGGCACTAAAACCGGCCGGCGGATGGGCCATATGAGCATGTCGGGGGAGGACGGCGTCATCGCCGCCTTCCGCGACCTGGGCGTCGCCCGAAAGGTGTTCGTCCATGTGAACAACACCAACCCCGTTCTCCTCGAGGATTCGCCGGAACGGGCGGAGGTCGGGGCGGCGGGTTGGACCGTCGCTCATGACGGAATGGAGCTCACCTTGTGAGGAGCGCGATGACGCCCGACGAGCTCGAAGCGGCGCTGCGCCGGATAGGCGCCGAGCGGTATCACAACCTGCACCCGTTCCATAAGCTCCTGCACGCCGGGAAGCTCGACAAGGGGCAGGTGCAGGCCTGGGCTCTCAACCGCTACTGCTATCAGAGCGCCATTCCGCGCAAGGATGCGGCGCTGATCTCGCGCACGGAGGATGCCGAGCTGCGGCGCGTCTGGCGGCAGCGGCTCGTCGATCACGACGGCGAGCAACCGGGCGAAGGCGGGATCGCGCGCTGGCTCGCGCTCACCGACGGGCTCGGCCTCGACCGCGACTACGTCGTTTCGATGCGGGGCGCGCTCCCGGCCACCAGGTTCGCCGTCGAGGCCTATGTCCGCTTCGTGCGCGAGCGCAGCCTCCTCGAAGCGGTCGCTTCTTCGCTGACGGAGCTGTTCTCGCCCATGATCATCAGCGAGCGCGTCGCCGGCATGCTCGCCAACTACGATTTCATCAGCCGCGAGACGCTCGCCTATTTCAACGCGCGGCTGAGCCAGGCGCCGCGCGACGCGGATTTCGCGCTCGCTTACGTCAAGCGCGAGGCGCGGACGCCCGAGCAGCAGAGGGCGGTGCTGGCCGCGCTCGAGTTCAAGTGCGACGTTCTCTGGGCGCAGCTCGACGCGCTCTACTCGGCCTATGTCGCGCCGGGGCACATCCCGCCCGGGGCGTTCCGACCGGCAGGCGCCGGGTGAGCGAGGCCGTCAAGATCGACGTCGTCGACGAGCGTGCGGCGCGCGCGGAGCCGGAGCCGCCGATGGCGGTTCTCGTCGAGCTGACGCACCGCTGTCCCCTCCAGTGCCCCTATTGCTCGAACCCGCTCGAGCTCGAACGCGCGGCGGCCGAGCTCGACACGGCGACGTGGTGCCGGATCCTCGACGAGGCGGCGGCATTGGGTGCATTGCAGGTGCATTTCTCGGGCGGCGAGCCGACCGTGCGGCGCGACCTCGAGACGCTCGTGCGCCACGCGGCGCGGGCCGGCCTCTACTCGAACCTCATCACCTCGGGGGTGATGCTCGACGAGGCGCGCGTCGCGGCGCTCGCGGACGCGGGGCTCGACCACGTGCAGATCAGCTTTCAGGATGTCGACGACGCGGCGGGCGACCGCGTCGCCGGGTTCCGCGATGCGCAGCGCCTCAAGCGTCGTGCTGCGGCGCTCGTCCGTGCCGCCGGGCTGCCGCTCACCGTGAACGCGGTCGTGCACCGGCAGAATCTTTCGCGCCTGCCGGAGATGATCCAGCTCGCGGTCGAGCTCGGCGCCGGGCGGCTCGAAGTCGCGCACGTCCAGTACTACGGCTGGGCGCTGCGCAACCGCGCCGCGCTCCTGCCGAGCCGCGCGCAGCTCGAGGCGGCGACCCGGGTCGTCGACGAGGCCCGGGCAAGGCTCAAAGGGCGGCTCCTCATCGACTACGTCGTTCCCGATTATCACGCCGCGCTGCCGAAGGCGTGCATGGGCGGCTGGGCGAGGCGCTTCTTCAACGTGACGCCGTCTGGGAAGGTGCTGCCCTGCCATGCCGCCGAGACGCTTCCCGGCTTTCGCTTCATGTCGGTGAAGGACGCGAGCCTCGCCGAGATCTGGCGGCATTCCGAGGCGTTCAACCGCTTCCGCGGCACTGCGTGGATGCCGGAGCCCTGCCGGTCCTGCGACAGGCGCGAGATCGACTGGGGCGGCTGTCGCTGCCAGGCCTTCGCCCTCACCGGCGACGCTGCGGCGACGGATCCTGTCTGCTTCCGCTCGCCTCATCGCGGAGTGCTCTGGGCGGCCGTCCGCGAAGCGCAGGAGGAGCCGCAGGAATTCGTCTACCGCCGCATCGGCGGCGCCGGGTCATAGACGAATGCCGCGGCGACGCAGCTTTCTCGGGCTCGTCGTCGCGCTCCTCGCCGCGGCTCCCTGTCTTGGCGCGGAGCCGCTCCCGGTCACGGAGGTGGCGCCGGGCCTTTACGTCCATGTCGGAGCCCATGCCGAGGCGACGGCAGAGAACGAGGGAGCGATCGCGAATATCGGGTTCATGGTCGGCGAGAACGCCGTGATGGTGGTCGACACCGGCGGAACCGCTTCCGAGGGCGCACGGCTGCGTGCAGCGATCCGGAGCGTCACCGAGCTGCCGATCCGCTACGTGGTGCTGACCCATGTCCACCCGGACCACATTTTCGGCACGACGGCCTTCGCCTCCGATGCGCCCGAGATCATCGGGCACGCCATGCTCCGCGGCGCGCTCGCTCAGCGCGCTGCGTATTACCTCCGCAATCTGAGGCGCGAGGTCGGCGTCCGATCCGAAGGAGCTGCGGCCGTGCCGCCGGGCCATCTCGTCGTCGGTCAGGAGGAGATCGATCTCGGCAACCGTCGCATCGTCATCCGCGCGCACGGCCCCGCGCATACCGACAACGATCTCTCGCTGTTCGATGCCGCGACCGGAACGCTGTGGCTCGGCGATCTTCTCTTCGTCGATCGGATCCCGGCGCTCGACGGAAGCCTTGTCGGCTGGCTGCGCGAGCTCGACGCGCTCGAGCGCCTTCCGGCGATGCGCGCGGTGCCGGGTCACGGTCCTGCCGTGGTCGCGTGGCCGCTCGCTGCGGCGCCGCAGAGGCGCTACCTCTCGGCGGTGCTCTTCGGCACCAGGGCAGCGATCGCCGCCGGCATCGACATCGGCGATGCATGGCGCAGCGTGGCGAAGGAGGAGAAGGGACGATGGCTCTTCTTCGACGACTATCACCCGCGCAACGTCACCGCCGCCTACAAGGAGCTCGAATGGGAATGAGCCTGGCCGCAAGCACCGCGCGACCGGCGCGCCGCGCCTTGTTCTTTCTCGCTCTTTCGGCGGCTCTCGGCGCGGCGCCGCTCGACGCCGCCGCCGAGGTCGCCGAAGCGGAGCGCGCGGCGCGCTGGGCGGAGCTGCGCGGTGCGATCTTCGGCGAACGCGCGGTCGAGGACGGCACCGGCCTCGTCACGATCGAGGCTCCGTCGCGAGCGGAGGATGCGGCAATCGTGCCGATCAGGATCGGGATCGACGCGAAGCTGCGCGGCGACATCGATGCGCTCTATCTCGTGATCGACGAGAATCCCTCGCCGCTCGCCGCACGATTCTCGTTCGGGCCGGCAGCCGACCCGCGCGCGGTCGCGACGCGGGTCCGCGTCGACGATTACACCTATCTTCACGCCGTTGCGGAGACGAAGGACGGCAGGCTCTACGGCGTCGCGCGATTCATCAAGGCGTCCGGCGGCTGCTCGGCGCCGGCGAGCAAGGATCAGGCTCTCGCGCAGGCGCGGCTCGGCAAGATGAAGATGCGGCTCCCGGATCGGCTCCAGGCTCGAGAACCGGCCGAGGCACGACTCCTCGTCAGCCACCCGAACAGCTCCGGGATGCAGATGGATCAGCTGACGCGGAACTACGTACCCGCCGATTTCGTGCGCAGGATCCGCGTCAGCTACAACGGCGCCGAGGTGCTGACGCTCGAATCCGACATCTCGATCAGCGAGGATCCGAGCCTCGCCTTCACGTTCGTGCCCGACACCGGCGAAGGCGAGCTCAGGGTCGAGGTCGACGACAGCAGCAACCGGCACTTCGAGCAGAGCTGGAAGGTGAAGGCCGCGCCCGGGAGCTGAGCCGGCTCACCGGAAGCACTGAAGGTCCGCCTCGGCCTGCGCCTCGCGCAGATGCTGGAGCACCAGCCTCACCTCCGGAGGATCGCGAAAGAGGGCGGCGCGGTCGCCGCCCACTCCGCCGCCCGCCTGCATGCTGAGCGCCGTTTCCGCCATCTCGTACTCGGCGTACGGCATGAGCTGCGCGATCGTGTCGATTGCGCACGAGCATTGGATGAGAGCCTGCCGGGTGTTGTTGTTCGCCGCCATGCAGCCGAGCACGTAGTCGGCGCGCGCGGCGGTCGGATAGTCGTTGCCGGCCTGCGCCGCGCTCTCGGTCTGCGCCGCGACGGCGCCCGCCGCGAGCGCCGCTACGGCGAAGGCGAGCGCGGCGGTGCTCAGGCGCTTCATCGGGGTGCGGGCGCTGTGCATGGTCCCTCGCTCCTCTCGCAGGATGCTTCGGCAAGGAAGGTCAACGTCTCCAAAAGCAGCGGCGCCTCCCCGGGCTTGCCCGGAACCTCGACGCCGATCTCGTAGACGGCGCCCGGCACCGCGTCGGAGAGGACGAACCGGTACCGCTTCTCCTCGAGCCCCGGGAACGCCACGATCCGAAGGTCGCCGCGGAACGGCACGACCGTGATCTCGGTCGCACGCTCCGTCTTGCCGTCGCGCTGCAGCTCGACTTCGCGCAGCTCCGCGCGGTCGACGAAGGCATGGCGGATCCGGTTGCGGAAATATGTCGCCGCGCCGCCTGTCTGGGCATGCATCGCCTCGACGTCGCGCTCGAGGAAATACATCAGCACGGGATTGCCGTGGAAGCCCATGAGCGGCGGGAAAGGCACGTGGCGGCTGCCGGTCAGGAAATCGACCCAGACATTCTTCGCCCCGTCCTCACGCGGCCGAACATCGAGATGCACGCGATCGACGTAGCGCTCGCCGGTGCGGCCGGCCGCGTGCTCGAAGCGGTACTCCAGACGCTCGGGACGCTCGATGCCGGCGAAATGATTGGTGTCGAAGAGAAGGATCTGCGCCTTGCTGAGCGGGCGCGTATCGTCGGCGGCGGGCGCCGGAGCCGCCAGCACGATGGGCGCGACGACGAGACTCAGGAGAAGCCACGAGGGTCTCATCGGCGGAGGTCTCCTCCCGTACGGCGTCGCGTACGATTGTGCCAAAATCGCGTCGTCCCGGCTAGAAGGTGCGAGGAACGCGTTCCTCGCAGCGCGCGCGGGCCAGTAAGGGGAACCGAGCGCCCGACAAAGACGTTCCGCGGGCGAGCGGCGTCTGCGATTATCGGCTTCGCAGCGCCACGCTCGGAAGAGAGGCCGACGATGGTCTACCTCGTGCTCACCTTCTGCATGATGGCGTGGCAGACGCATTGCACCGAGGAGCGGCCGCTTCTCGAGAATCTGACGCTCGCCGGCTGCGTCGTCGAAGGGCAGCGCGTGGCGCAGAGCTGGCTCGCGGACCATCCGAAATGGATGCTGGCGGGATGGCGGTGCGAGCAGAACGTGCCGCGCCGGATCCCGAGCTGAACCCGGGATCGATGCGCCCGCGGCCTACGCCTGACGAAGGATTGCCAGCCGGTTCGCGGCCCGGGCATCCTCGGCGGGCATGAACGACGATTGGCCGGTCTCCGCGGCCCTGGGGCTTCGCCGCCTGCTGGAGAGCGCCGGGGTCTCGACCTATCGCGTGCTCGTCCGCGATCTGGTCCTCCTCGGGAGCATCGGCATCTACGACTACGAGCGCGCGCACCCGCAGCGCGTCCGGATCAGCGTCGAGCTCGACGTTTCGGATCCCGGGTCGTTCGCCCGCGAAGATTTCGGCCAGGTTCTCAACTACGAGTTCGTCGTCGGCGGCATCAAGCGCATCCTCGGCGCGGGGCACATCGAGCTCGTCGAGACGCTCGCCGAGCGGATCGCCGCGACGTGCCTCGATGATCCTCGGGCCGTCCGCGCGACGGTCACCGTCGAGAAGCTCGACGTTTTTCCCGAGACCAGCGGCGTCGGCGTCTCGATCGTGCGACGGCGGACGCCGGACGAGCACGGCGCGTTCCCGTGATCGTCGTGAAGCTCGGCGGAAGCCTCGCGGAAGCCGAAAGCCTCGGGGCTTGGCTCGAGCCGCTCGGAGCGGGGCGCGGGCACATTGTGGTCGTGCCCGGCGGCGGCGCTTTCGCCGAGACGGTTCGTCGCGAGCAGAAGCGGCATCTCTTCTCGGACCGGGCCGCCCACTGGATGGCGATTCTCGCGATGGAGCAGTACGCGCTCCTTCTCGCGGACCGCTCCTCTGCGATCGTGCCCTGCCGGACCATCGCAGAGATGCGCGCGGCCTCCGCGGCGGATCTCGTGCCGGTCTGGCTTCCGTCGACGATCGCGCTCGCCGACTCCGCCGTGGAGGCGAGCTGGACCGTGACCTCGGACAGCCTTGCCGCCCGGCTGGCGCGGCGCCTCGAAGCGGAGACGCTGGCGCTCGTCAAGTCCGTCACTGCCGCCCGGCCTCTCGATGCGGAGGCGCTCGCCGCGCGCGGCATGGTGGACGAGGCCTTCCCACGCTATCTCGCCGCCTCGGGGGCGCGGCTCGAATGGTTCGGTCCGGGCGACGAAGCGCGCTTCCGCCGGCTGCTCGCGACGGCGGCGCGCGCGCCGTGAGGCAGCGCGTCCTTTTCCTCACCGGACGCCTCGCCGAGCCGAGGCTGCGGCAGGTCCTCGCCGCGATGGAGGAGGACGAGCTCGATTGGGAAGTGCGCGACATCGGCATCCAGGTCGCGGCGCTGATGACGCCCGACCTCATCCGACGACGCGTGCCGCGCGAGAGCGTCGCGGCCGACCGCGTTCTCGTACCCGGCTACTGCCGCGGCGACCTCGAGGCGCTCAGCGCCGAGCTCGGCATTCCGGTGGAGCGTGGCCCCGAAGATCTGCACGACATCCCTGCGCATTTCGGCCGGGCGCGGCTCGGCATCGACCTCTCGCGTCATGCCGTCCGGATCTTCGCCGAAATCGTCGATGCGCCGATGATGACGATCGAGGCGATCCTCGCCCAGGCGCGCGCGTTTGCGGCCGACGGCGCGGACGTCATCGATGTGGGCTGCCTTCCGGGCACGCGCTTTCCGCATCTCGAGGAGGCGGTCGCAGCGCTGCACGAGGCGGGTTTCGTGGTCAGCGTCGATTCCGCCGACGAGGAGGAGCTGCGGCGCGCGGGCCGCGCCGGCGCCGAGTTCGTCTTCAGCCTCAGCGAAGCCAATCTTCGACTCGCCGACGAGATGGCGGCGACGCCGGTGCTCGTGCCGGCTCATGCCGGCGATCTCGACTCCCTCGTCAGGGCGGCGGAAACCCTGGAGCGGGCGGGAAGGCCGTTCATCGCCGACTGCGTTCTCGACCCCATTCCGTTCGGCTTCGCCGCATCCGTCGCGCGCTATGTCGAGCTCCGCCGGCGCCTTCCGGAGGCCGGCATCCTCATGGGCATCGGCAACCTCACCGAGCTCACCGAGGCCGACACGACCGGAATCAACGCCACCCTCTTCGGCCTCATCGCCGAGCTGGGGATCACCGACGTGCTCGCGGTCGAGAAGAGCCTTCATTGCCGGAGCGCGATCCGGGAGGCGGACTGCGCGCGGCGGATCATGCATGTGGCGAAGACGCTGGGACGGCTCCCGGTCGGCATCGATCCCGGGCTCGCCGCGCTCCGCGACCGCAAGCCGTACAGCACCAGCCCCGAGGAGATCGCCGCGACCGCCGCGGAGATCCGCGACCGCAATTTCCGTATCGAGGTCGCCGCCGACGGCATCCACGTCTACAATCGCGACGGGCATCACGTGGCACGCGATGCCTTCGCGCTTTATTCGCTTCTTGAGGTGGCCGACGACGGCGCGCACGCCTTCTATCTCGGTGCCGAGCTGATGAAGGCGCAGACGGCGTTCGAGCTCGGGAAGCGTTACGTGCAGGACGAGCCGCTCGACTGGGGCGTGGCGGTTCCGCGTGCCGCCCCCGACCTTCTCGCTCGGCCGGCGCCCGGGCCGACGCTGCAGGAGCGGAGCGACAAGGGTGGCGGACGGCACGGGCGCGCGGGGCGGTCGGAATGATCCGCGAAAGCATCGTCACGACGGTTTCGCCGGACGGCGAGGTGCATATCGCGCCGATGGGCGTCATCTGGCGGGACGGGGCCCCGGTGCTCGCGCCGTTTCGCCCCTCGCGCACGCTCGACAATCTTCGCGCGCAGCCGAGTGCCGTCCTCAGCCATACCGACGATGTGCGCGTGTTCGCCGGCTGCCTCACAGGAAGGCGCGACTGGCCGGTTCGCCCCGCGGAGAAGGTGAGGGGAGCGTTTCTCGCCGACGCGCTCGCGCATCAGGAGCTCGAGGTCGTCCAGTTCGAGGACGATCCGGTTCGGCCGCGCTTTCGCTGCCGGGTCGTCTACGAGGCGATCCACGCGCCCTTTCGCGGTTTCAACCGGGCGCAGGCGGCGGTGATCGAGGCGGCGATCCTGGTGAGCCGGCTCGAGATGCTCCCGGCGGACAAGATCGACCGGGAGATCGCCTATCTCGCCATCGCGGTCGAGAAGACCGCGGGCGAGCGCGAGCGGGAGGCATGGGCGTGGCTGACGGCGCGCATCGACTCGTTCCGGCGCACGGTTTCCGAAGGAGCAGGGCGATGACGCGATTCCTCGCCAGCGTGCGTTCGGCCGAGGAGGCGCTGATCGCGCTCGCGGGCGGCGCCGACATCGTCGATGCGAAGGAGCCGTCGGAGGGTGCGCTCGGCCGGATCGCGCCGGCGTCGCTTGCCGAGATCGTCGCTGCGGTAGGCCGGCGTCGCCCGGTGAGCGCGACGATAGGCGACGTGGAGCTGGTGCCGTCCGCGGTCCGCGACGCGGTGGAGGAAACGGCCGCTTGCGGCACGGACATCGTCAAGATCGGCCTCTTCGACGGCGATCTCGCCGGAACCTTCACGGCGCTCGCGCCGCTCGCCGCGCGCGGCAACAGGCTCGTCGCGGTCGCCTTCGCGGACCGTCGCCCGGATCTTTCCGCGCTCCTCGCCCGCTGCGCCGAGGCGGGATTCTGGGGCGTCATGCTCGACACCGCGCAGAAGACGGCGGGGCCGCTGACGGCGCATTGCCCGGTGCCCCTTCTCGCCGCTTTCGTGGACGAGGCGCGTTCCGCCGGTCTCGTCACCGGGCTCGCCGGCTCGTTGCGCCTCGCCGACGTGCCGCGCCTCGCCCGGATCGGGCCGGACTATCTCGGCTTCCGCTCCGCGCTCACCAAAGGAAAGCGGGCGGAAAGCATTTCTCCTGAAGCCGTGCGGGCCGTCCGCGAGGCGATCGTTCACGCCTCGGCGGCATCGAGGAGGAGCGCCACCGAGACCGCGGGCGCGACTGCGGCAGCTTCCGGGGCGAGCTCCGGTGTTTCGACGGGGACGAGCGTTTCGAAGCCCGCATAGTCACGGCCCGAACGGCGGGCGAGTTCGGAAGCGAGAAAACGGCCGACGCCGGCACCGACGATCGGTGCGCTTCGGGGCAGCGCGCCAGCCGAAAGGACGAGCTCGAGCCCCGCCTCGATCTGGCGCATCTGCTCGTTGGCGAAGGCTTCGGCGAGGAGGCGCCACGCCTCGTCGCCGGCGGAGGCGCGATCCATGCCGATCATCCGCGCGAGCCGCGCGCGGCTTTCCTCGACGCTCTTGCCGCGCCCGTCGGCCGCGGCGTGGAGATCGGCGTCGGCAGGCAGCGTCCCCAGCACGCGGTACGCGTCGGCCATCGTCGCGAAGAGCTCCGCCATGACGGCGACCTTCCGGCCGCCGAAGGGAACCTCGCGCGAAACCGCGGCGAGCGGCGTGCGGACGATGCCGGTGTAGACGAGCTCGCCGGTCGCAAGGCGTTCGGCGTCGGTGCGCCCGCGCGCTGCAGGGCGTCCATCGTGGAACGGCACGAGATCCGTGGTCGTGCTTCCGATATCGGCGAGGACGCCGCTCGAAAGGCGCGACGCGGCGTATCTCGCGGTCGCATGCCAATTGGCGGAAGCGACGGTAGCCGGCGCGGCGAGCGCCTCGTCGGGGGCGAGAAACTCTCCGTCGCTCGCATAGATCCGAACGGCATCGATCGGCACGAGCTCGGCTAGCGTGGCGATGATCGCCGCCACGCCGCTCGCGCGGTCGGGAAAGAAATCGACGAGCTCTCCGGTCATCGTGACGGCGTGGCGAGGGGTCGCGCGAAGCTCCGCGGCGGCGACCGCGTTCCGCAACTCGTCGAGGCCGCGCCAGAGTGCGCAAGGAACCTGCCGGGTCTCGACGAGACGGCCGTTCTCGATCCTGGCGAGCTTCAGATGCGCGCCGCCGATGTCCCAGCCGAGGACGTCGCGGGTCATCGGGTCGTCATCGGGGCCGCGAGCGTCCGCCATCGCGCTTCGACGCCTCATGGGTCATCATACGCACCTCGCCGGCGCCATGGGATCGTTCGCCATCATACCGGTTCTCGACCTGAAGCAGGGCGCCGTGGTTCGTGCCCGTGCGGGAGACCGTGCGAACTACCGGCCGATCGCGACGCCGCTCGCCGAGGGCAGCGCGCCCGGCGCGGTGCTCGCGGGGCTGTTGCGTCTCGCGCCGTTCCGGACCGTCTATGTCGCGGATCTCGATGCGATCGCCGGAGCGGGAGGGCACGGCGGCATCGTGAGGGATCTCGCGGCGGCGTCGCCCGATCTTCGCATCTGGCTCGACGGCGGCTTCGCTACGGCCGCAGCCGCGGCGGAGGCCGCTTCGGGTGGGGTGATCCCGGTTCTCGGGAGCGAAAGCCTCAAGGATTCTGGCGAGCTCGTGGCGGCGCTCGAGCTTCTCGGCCCCGCCGGATTCGTCCTGTCGCTCGACTATCGCGGCGGCCGATTTCTCGGACCGGCGGAGACAGAAGAGCGGCGCGATCTCTGGCCGGAGCAGGTGATCCTCATGACGCTCGACCGCGTCGGAATGGGGGAGGGACCCGATCTCGCCGCGCTGGAGGCGCTCATCGGCGCCGCGGAGGGTCGCGCGATCTTCGCGGCCGGCGGCGTCCGCGGCGCATCGGACCTCCTCGCGCTTCGCGCGATCGGCGTCGCGGGGGCTCTCGTTGCAAGCGCGCTCCACGACGGCCGCCTCTCGGCAACGACGCTCGCCGAATTCCTCGGCTGAGGATCAGCCGGCAACTCCCATGATCTCGGCGGCGAGGAGCGATGCGACCGTGAGGTCGGCGGAGGTTCCGGGGTTGAGGCCGCGCTGCTTGAGGCTGCGGTCGAACGCCATGAGACGGTCGAAGCTTTCCGCCGCGCTTTGGGGCAAGACGGCTCGCACGCGCCCGGCTTCAGCCCTCACTTCTTCCGCCTTCTCGCTCCCGAACTTGCGCGCGATGTGGCTGTCCGGAAAGCGCGCAAGGAAATCGAGGAAGACCAGCGTCGCCGTCCAGACGAGGTCGGTGCCGCGCCGTCGTTCCTCCTCGATGCGCCGGACGCCGACCGCAAAGATGTCGGCATAGCCGGTCGTGTATTGCCGGGCGATGAGGTCGCGGTCTGCCGCAAGCCGCATCGCTTCGAGGAGCGTGACCGTGGGTGGTGCCGCCACGTCCTGCTCCGCCGCGCGGCCAAGGCCGCCAGGATTGGCGCGGCGAATGGCGGCGTAGGCCTCGCGCGCGTCCGCGACCGTCAGCGCGTCGAGCGTCGCGCGAAGCCGCGGCGCGAGCAGACCCCCCTCGTCGCGTTCGGCCGCCGCGAGAAGCGGGGCGGCGAGAAGGATGATGCCGAGGTTGGTGTTGCAGGCGGCTGCCGCCCAGCTCGCGTCCACCGCCTCGCGGATCCGTTCGCCGACGCTCGCGCCGGGCCGCGTCAGCGGAACCGCGGCCGCTTCGGCGCTGCGGAGGAAGTCCTCGACCGTCATTCCGTGGCCAGGAGCATGGACGTGCACGTTGCCCGGCTTCAGCGCCTCGAGCTCCGTTCTGCACGCGGCGAGGAATGCCTCCTGCAGCCGCTGCCGGCGGGCTGTCTCAGCGTGCGACGACATGGGCTGCGATCGCTGCTGCGATGTCGGTCCGGGCGACGTTCTGGAGGCCCTTCCACGCCGGCATCGAGTTCACCTCCAGCACCAGGAGCCTGCCGTCCTCCGCTTCGATGAGGTCGACCCCCGCGTAGCCGGCGCCGACGGCGCGCGTCGCGGCGACGGCGAGCTCGGCGAGCGCGCCGCGGCAAGGCACGCTTTCGCAACGGCCACCTTGCGCGACGTTGGTGATCCAGCTCGCGCCCTGCCGGCGCATCGCTGCGACCGGCTCCTCTCCGACGACGAAAACCCGATAATCGTGCCAGTCGCCTTCGCGTCCGACATAGCGCTGGAGGTAGAGGACACCGGCCGTGTCGGCCGGATCGGGCAAGGCCTCGTCCGCCCCGAGGCGGCGCAGCCCGCGCCCTTGTGCGCCGAAGAGCGGCTTCGCGACGATATCTGCCGGGCTGCGGGCACGCCATTCATCGGCACGCTCCGCTTCCTCGCCGACGAAGGTCGGCGGCGTCGGAATGCCCGCGCGGTGGAGGAGAAAGCTCGTCATGGACTTGTCGACGCATCGCTCGATCGCGCGCGCGTCGTTCGTCACGAAGACCTCGAGCTCGCGCAACGCATGGAGCAGCGAGAGCCGTAACGTCACCTGTTCGAAGCTTCCGTTGGGGATGGCGCGGACGATCGCTGCATCCGGCAACGCACCGTCGAGCCCCGGAATGTCGATCCCGCAGCCGTCCTCTCCAAGACGGAACCGGCACGCCCGCAAGGTCTCGACGATGACCTGCGCGCCGCGTGCGACGCAGGCCGCGGCGAGGCGGTGGCAATGCCAGTCGGGGTCCTCCGCGAAGATGACGAGCTTCACGGCTGGTCGAAACCGAAAGAGCGCTCGAGGAGCACGGCGTCGAGCCGGCCGCGGCGGAAGCTCCGTCCGGTCGCGAGCGCGGTCACCTCGACGAGCCCGGGGCTGAAGAGAAGCGGATCGATCTTGTAGAAGTCTCGCCCCGCCGCCTCGAATATCTCGGCGAAGGGGCGGCCGTAGTCGCCGCTGGCGCTCGCCGGGAGCGCGGTCGCGAGCTTTTCGGCCTCTTCCTCCGGGCCGTCGACGAAAAGCGCGACCCGGCCCCCGTAGAGGATCGCATCGTTGGTGCGGCCCATCGCGGTGAGGAATTTCGGGCTCGGCGGAGGAAGGGGAACGGAGCCGCTGCCGTCGCGTATGCGGCCGAGCGGGAAATCGAGGCTGTGCGCCTTGTGCACGGCAACCTCGAGCGAGCGGGCGGCGATCTGCACCGTGCCCGCGAGGCTCGTCGTCGGCGTCAGGATGAAGGCGAGGCGGTCCGCCGGAACGCCGCAGGCGGCGGAGACGCGGGCGATAAGCGCGTCGGGGGGCGCGCGGTCGCCCTCGAGGACGAACGTCGCCTCGGTCGCGTCTTCGTCGCGGTAGCCGATCTCGGCGAAAATGTCCTCTTTGAGCGCGGCGGCGCGTCCGGGCCCTGATGCCATGGCGAAGAAGTCGCCTTCCTCGAGGCGCCAGCCGGCATACTGACTGCCGAGGCAGGCGATGACCGGGTCGGAGGCGTGAACGCCGACGAGAGGGGAGGCCGATCTCTCCGAGCCGGCCGGAGCCAGGGCCACCTTTCCCAATCCGCCAAGGCAGATCTCGGCGATGCGCCGCCCGGCCTCGATGCCGCCTGCGGCGTCCGCGCCGGCGTCGATCACGAGCGCGCCGGTATCGGTCCGCGTCACGCCTACCCGCAGCGCCGCCGCGTCGGCGACGAGCGCGTCGAGGAGGCGCCGCCCGAGCCGGTTGACGCTCGGGCGCTGCGAAGGATCGGGCAGGGCGGCGTCTTTCATCGCGGGCATCTCACGCGGTTGCAGGAAGCTCCGCCGGTACGGGCGTCAGCGCGCGAAGGATCATGGCGCCGCGCGCTTCGGCCGCGGCGCGCGCGGCCTCGACCGTCTCGCCTTCGCTGCGGACGGTGCAGACCGGGTCGTCGGCATCGATGATCGTTCCCGGCGCCGGGCGATCGGCGCTCCAGTCCGGCCAATGCATGTGCTCGGACACGTGGAGCTTTCGCGGCGCGTAGACGACCATGGCGGCGCGCGCGCCTTGCCTCGTCGCAAACCCTTCCGCGGCCGGCAGGCGTCCGGCGACGCTTTCGAGGTGGCTGCGCCCGAGCGGCGGATGCGGCGGGACGTCGAATATGTCGAGCGTCGCCCCGGGACGCGGATTGATTTCGAGCACGGTGAAGGCGTCGCCGTCGACCAGCATGTCGAGGCTGTTGACCCCGACGAGCCCGACCGATGCGACGATCGCCGCGCACGCGTCCGAGACGGAGCGCTCGAAGCGAGGCGGCACCGGAGCCGGTCCTGCGCAGCCCCCGTAGCGGAACGGCGCCGCTGCGCTCGGCGCCGCCCATTGCTCGCTGAACGCGATCACTCTGGCGGTCCGACCGTCGGCGATGAAGAGCGCCGAAATAGGCTGCCCCGGTGCACGCTCCTGGAAGTAATGGCCGTCCTCTCGCGCCGCGGTATCCGCCGGCTGCACATGAATGCCGCCCGCTCCGCCGCGTTTCTTGCGGAGCCAGCCGGATCCGGGCGGAGGAGCGGCGGCAATCCGCGGATGCGGAATCCCGAGCCGGTCGAGGAGCGCGGCGAGGCGCCATTCGTCCTTCACTGCCGCGACCGACGCGGCGCCGTTTCCGAGGAGCGGTGCCTGGCGCGACATCGCGTCGAGAAGCGCCGGGTGCGCCTCGAAGCCGGCGCCGTAGACGCATCCCTCGATCTCTCGGCCGAGACGCTGCAGCATCTTAAGACAACCGTCCGGGTCGATTCCCGTGGCGAGGCTGCCGGGGAGCGGCAACCAGCGACCGAAGCTCCGCGTGTCGAGATCGCCGAAGAAGTCGGCGGTCACGACTTCTTCGCCAGCGCGCCGCGCCGCCGCTGCGAGCGCGCGGCCCGATTCCGCGGCGACGAGGATCGTCATGGCGTCCGTCAGTTCCCCGCCGCGAGCTCGCGGGCGAGCCGGAACGCCTCGAGATGATCGATGAACTGCGCCTTGTCGGCGTCGTGCAGGCGGCGAAGCAGCCCGTGCTGGACGCGGAACTTTAGATTGCCGATGGCGAGCGCGCCGATGCCGAGCGCGCCGCTCGCGAGCGGTGCGCCGTCCGCTTTCGCGTCGACTCCCTCGATCCCGGCCGGCGCGACGGCGTTGATATCGGCGGCGACCCGAAGACGCGGCGCTGCGGCGAGATCGTCGCGCGAGAGTACCTGGACCCCCGCCTTCGCCGCCGCGAGCACCACCTCGGCGGACGCGAGCGCGGCGCGGCGGCCCGCCTCCGTGCTGCCGTCGACGGCGCCGAACCGATGCCCGAAGCGGCGTTCAAACTCTTCCGCCTTGCGCGGCACGATGTCGGTCTGGTCGTATCCGACGAGGTCGACCTCGGCCCCTGCCTCGGCCGCGAGGATGCCGACAACGCCGCCGACCACGCCTTTGGCTCCGAACACGACGACCTTCGTGCCCTCGAGGCGGTGGCCGGCCTGGCGAAGATGCTTCTCGACGAGGGCGACCATCGCCGCCGCGGTCGTGAAAGCGCCGGACGGGTCGGCGAAGACCGAGATCTCGAACGGCGGGAACATCGCTTTCTTCGCGGCCGCCGCCATGTCGAGCGCCAGCATCGCGTCGCGGCCGCCGATGAAGAGAACCGTCTTCGCGGCGTCCTGCGGCGCGCGCGAGAACATCGCATCCTGCGTCAGCCCGGTGATGTCCTTGAGCGCGATGCCGGTGTAGCCCGCGACGGTGAAGCCTGCATCGCACGCCATGTTGACGTCGAACGGGCTGAGATGCGGCAGCGGCGTCAGGAAGTGCAGGACGCGCGGCTTTTCCATCCCTCATCTCCCTTTGACGGCTGTGCGGCGCGACGCGACCTCGGCATAGCGCCGCAACTCCGCGCCGCGATTGCGTGCGGCGCACACGCGGTAGCTCAGCGCTCCGGCGAAGCGCCTCTCGAGCTCGCGGCGGAGCGCATGCGCTTCGTCGCTGCTCGGAACGAGGACGAAGCCGGTCGGACCCCACGAGCTCTGGCCGATGCCGGGATGCCCGGCAGCGCGCAGCCACTCCAGCACGGAGGCGACGCGCGGGCTCGCGAAGCGTCCGCCCTGCGCCGGCGCGAAGTAGTCGCCGACATGCGCCTGGATCTCGCCGATGCTCTCCGCGACCGCGGCGAAATCGGCTTCGGCGACTCCCGGAAGAATGCGCATCAATGCGATGTGGCAGAGCCTTGCCGCGAGCTCGGGCGGGAACGGCGCAAGCGATTCGAAAGCGGCGGTTTCGCGCGCTCCCGAGAGGCCGCGCTCCTCGCGGTCGAAGATCAGGAGGACTCGCCATGAGGAAGGAAAGGGGAGCCGGGAGACGATCGGCGCCGGGCTGCCGGACTCGCCTTTGCCCGCATCGACGAGGAACCCGCCGAGATCGAATGCGCCGACGCCGATCCCCGACCGCGCGCCGCGCTCGACGAGCGGCGCGAGCGCGCGCGCCGATGCTTCGCGCCCGCTCAGCCTGGCGGCGGCGGCCGCGATGCCGAGTCCGAGCTGCGTTCCGGAGCCGAGCCCGACATGTTCGGGGATCGTGTCGTGCAACGTCAGGTGCAGCGGCCCTTCGAGACCGAAGAGCGGCGCCACCCGCGCGAGGATGCGGGCGGCACGTTCTGGCGTCTCGCTCGTCTCGTCAAGGATGCCGCGCCGAAGCGTCAGGCGCGTGCCGATGCCGTCGATCGCGAGCCCGATGCTGCCGAACCGCCGTCCGAGGCCGCCGTTGAGGTCGAGAAAGCCGAAATGCAGCCGTGCCGGCGCATCGACCTCGATCGCCTCCGTAGCGCTCTGCTCCCGGTGCGGCGATTGCGTTGCCATCAAACTACGATAGACTGAACGCTGCTGCGTGCCCAGGCTCGGGAGGACACCAATGGCCGAGGCGAAAAAGCGCGAGCGCACCTACAATGAAGAAGAAATCAAGGCCCGGCTTGAGCGGGAGCTGCCGTTCTGGTGGTACGAGAACGGCTGGATCCGACGAAAGTATAAGACGCATAGCTGGAAGGGCACCTTGATGGTGATCAACGCGGTCGGGCATCTTGCCGAAGCCGCCTGGCATCATCCGGACATCACCGCGTCCTACGCTTGGGTCGAGGTGAGGCTGATGAACCATGCGGCGAAGGGCGTCACCGACAAGGACTTCGAGCTCGCGCGGAAGATCGAGGATGTCGTGCAGTGGCGGCCGGGCGAGGGAAGCGCTCTCGAAGGGACGCCGAACGAGGACCAGCGCTTCGCCTACATCAAGTACGACAAGCCGTCGTAGCGCGCTCGTGCCTGCGGACCGCACGGCGCCGGTCCTGTGAGCGAAGAGAGGATCGCCTGCCCGTTCTGCGGGCTCGCCTGCGATGATCTTTCCCGTAGAGGAGACGAGATAGATACGCGCGGATGCTTGAAGGCGGAGCGCGGATTTTCGCGTCCCGGCCGGTCGCCGCGGCCGCATGCGATCGGCGGCGTGCCGGCCGATCTCGCCGACGCCGCGGGCGCTGCCGCCGCCCTTCTGCATCGTGCGGCGGCCCCGCTCTTCTGCGGCATGTCGGCGGACCTCGCGGGCGTGCGTGCCGTGCTGGCCCTCGCCGACCGCGTCGGGGGCATCGTCGATCACAGCCTCTCGCCGTCGCTCCTTGCCAACATGGCGGTCGCGCGCGCGAGCGGTTGGGTCACAGCGACCTTCGCCGAAGTCGCGAACCGGGCCGATGCGATCCTGGTGGTCGGCGGCGATCCGGGACCGCGGTTTCCGCGTTTTCGCGAACGGCTCGTGGCGAACGCGCGTCCGCTTTATCGCCCGCATCCGCCGGAGCTGCTCTACGTCGGGCCGCGCGAGGAGGCGCTGGACGCTTCGTGCGTTGCGTTCGTCGCGCGCGAGGAGCTTCTCGATGCACTGGAGCTTCTCGCGATGCTCGTGTCCGGCACGCCCGCGAAACGGCCCTCGCAGCACCCGGTGGCGGCTGCGCTCGAGGCGATCGCCTCTCGCCTTGCGGCGGCACATTACGCGGCAATCGTATGGGACGTTGCCGCATTCCTGCCGGGCGAGGCGGAATACGGGGTCGAGCTTATTTCCGCGATGCTCCGCAGACTCAATGCCGCGACGCGCTGCGTCGGCCTGCCGCTCGGCGGGAGCGGGAACGGCATCGGCGCAATGCAGGCGGCGCTCTGGCAGACCGGCTGGCCGCTGCCGGTCGGATTGACGGCCGACGCGCCCGTTCACGATCCGCGGCTTTTCTCAGGAAGCCGTCGGATCGCTGCGGGAGAGGCGGACGTCCTCGTCTGGATCGCAGCGCTGACGACCGACGCGCCCCCGCCGGGCGCTTCGCCGGTGATCGCGATCGTCGCCGACGACATCGATCTGCCCGAGCCTCCGGCGGTCGAGATGCGGATCGGCATTCCTGCGATCGACCACGCGGGCGCGATCTTCCGCTCCGATACCGTCATCGCGCTGCCGCTTCGGCCTGCGCGTCCGAGCGCGCGTCCCACCGTGGCCGACGCCGCGAGCGCCATCCTCGCTTCGCTCCCGGAGGCGACGTGATCACGCGATTGACCGGCGGGCGGATCATCGACCCGGTCCGATCGCGGGGCGAGTCGCTACGCGATCTCTGGATCGAAGACGGCCGCGTCGTCGATCCGCCGGCGGACGGGCGGCCGCCGGATGGCGTGCTGGATCTTGCCGACGGCCTCGTCATGGCGGGAGCCATCGACATCCACAGCCATATCGCCGGCGGAAAGGTCAATCTCGGCCGCGTTCTCGCCGCGGCGGATCACCGGGCGCACGCGCACGGACCCGGCGGAGGAACATGCCGCAGCGGCAGCGGTCTCGCGACGCCGTCGAGCTACACGACCGGCTATCGCTACGCGTCGATGGGATACACCGCGGTGTTCGAGCCTGCGATGGTGCCCTCGAACGCGCGGGCGGCGCATCTCGAAATGGCCGACGTGCCGATCGTCGACAAGGGCGCCTACGTGATGCTGGGCAACGACGAGTATCTGCTGCGCCGGCTCGCTGCAGGAGCGGGGCAGGCCGAGATCAACGACTACGTCGCCTGGATGATGCGGGCGACGGCCGCCCACGCCGTCAAGGTCGTCAACGCCGGGGGAATCAGCGCGTTCAAGTTCGGCCAGCGCGGCCTCGGCCTCGACGAGCCCGGTCCGGTGCATGGCGTGTCGCCGCGGCGCATCATCGCGACGCTCGCCCGCGCCGTCGCCGAGCTCGGCGTGCCGCATCCGCTGCACGTCCACTGCAACGATCTCGGCGTTCCGGGCAACATCGCCACGACCCTGGCCACGATCGAGGCCGCGGAAGGCCTGCCGATCCACCTCACGCACGCGCAGTTCCACAGCTACGGTGCCGAAGGAAAGCGCGGCTTCTCCTCCGCGGTGGCGCTTCTCGCCGAGCGCGTCAATCGCTCGCCCAACGTCAGCATCGACGTCGGCCAGGTCGTGTTCGGCCCGACGATGACGGAGTCCGGCGACACCCAGGCGCAGTTCCGCAACCGTCGCTTCGCCGACCCCGACAAGTGGATCATGATGGACATCGAGTGCGACGGGGGCTGCGGCGTCGTTCCGTTCCGCTACCGCGACCGAAATTTCGTCAACGCGCTGCAATGGGCGATCGGGCTGGAGCTGTTCCTCCTGGTCGAGGACCCATGGCGCATTTTCCTCACCACCGATCATCCGAACGGAGGACCGTTCGCGAGCTATCCGCAGCTCGTGCGGCTCCTCATGAGCCGCGACTACCGCCAGGAATGTCTCGCCGCGATCCATCCCGCGGCGCGCAAGGCGTCGCTTCTCGACGGGCTCACGCGCGAGTACACGCTGGCGGAGATCGCGATCATGACGCGCGCGGGGCCGGCGCGAAGCCTCGGGCTCGAGGATCGCGGCCATTTGCAGCCCGGCGCCGCGGCCGATCTCGTCGTCTATCGGCCGCAGGACGATCTCGAAGCCATGTTCCGCGCCCCCGCCCTCGTCATGAAGGGAGGGGTCGAGGTCGCGCGCGACGGCGCCATCACCGCGGCGCCGCAGGGCGCGACCCAGCTCGTCCGGCCGGAATACGATCGCCTGGTCGAGCGCCGCATCCGCGGCTTCTTCGACGATCACCTGTCGGTCGGGTTCGAGACCTTCCCGCTGGCCGAGGAGGAGCTCGCCGACGCCGGCGCACGGCTCGAGCCGCGGCCTTGCCGAGCAGGCGGCGTGGAATGATCCTCGGCGACACCGAGATCGAGGACACCTTCGCCGAGGCGTTCGGCATGCGCGCGACGCGCGTCCTCGTCACCGCCGAGACGGCGCGTTGGGCACGCATCGCGGGCGAGACGGCGACCGGGTTCGCGACCTCGGTCATCGCCTGCGGCGTCGAGGCCGGCATCGAGCGCGAGCTCGACGGGGACGAGACGCCGGACGGCCGGCCGGGCGTCGCGCTGCTCTTCTTCGCCGTGAGCCGCGATGCGCTCGCGAAGGCGCTGCGCGACCGCGTGGGGCAGTGCGTCCTGACGTGTCCCGGGGCCGCCTGCTACGCGGGTCTCGACGAAGGCGAGCCGCTGCCTCTCGGGCGCACGCTCCGCTACTTCGGCGACGGGCATCAGCGCGCGAAGCGCCTCGACGGTCGCCGCTACTGGCGGATTCCCGTCATGGACGGCGAGTTCCTTTGCGAAGACACGGTCGGTCAGCGCAAGGCGGTGGGCGGCGGCAACTTCCTCATTCTCGGCGTCGAGGGTCGGGGCGTGCTCGCCGCGGCGGAGCGGGCGGTCGCCGCGATGCGCGCCGTTCCCGGCGTCATCATGCCGTTCCCCGGCGGCATCGTGCGTTCAGGCTCCAAGATCGGGTCGAGATACAAGGGCCTCGTCGCTTCGACCAACGACGCTTACTGCCCGACCCTGAAGGGAGTCGTCGCGACGGCGTTGCCCGACGAGGTCGATGCGGTGCTCGAGATCGTGGTCGACGGGCTCGACGAGGAGGCGGTGCGCACTGCGATGACGGCGGGCATCCGCGCTGCCTGCGCGAAAGCGCCGGGCGAGACGCCCGTCTTGCGCATCTCGGCAGGCAATTACGGCGGCAAGCTCGGGGCTTTCCAGTTCCACCTCCACGAGCTCCTGCGATGATCCGGCTCGAGCCCAAGGCGATACCGCCGGCGAGGCTCTCGCTCGAAGGGATCCTTCCCGAGCGTCTCGGCGACATGGCGGAGGCCGACATTGCGGCGCTGCCTGTGCGTTGCGGCGCACGGAGCCTGCCGCTCGGCGAGTTCTTTTCCGTTACGCGGTCGGGCGCAGCCGAGGGAGCGCTCGTCATCGTCGGCGACGCGCGTCTCGACGACGTCGCTGCGGGCATGACGCGGGGCGAGATCCTCGTCGAGGGAGATGTCGGCGCAAGCCTCGGCCGGGACATGGCCGGAGGCCGGGTGATGGTTTCCGGGAGCGCCGAATGGGGCGTGGCGAGCGCGATGCGCGGCGGCGAGATCATCGTCCGCGGCGACGTCGGTGATCAGCTCGGCGCGGCGCTGCCGGGCGAGCAGCTCGGCATGAGCGGCGGCAAGGTCGTCGTCCTCGGAAATGCAGGAAGCGCTGTCGGCGACCGCATGCGGCGCGGCCTCGTCGTCGTGGCGGGGACGGTGGGACCGTTCTGCGCGGCGCGCATGAGAGCGGGGACGCTCGTGGTCGGAGGCGCGCTCGGAGCGCATCCGGGGATCGCTATGCGACGCGGCACGCTCGTAGCGCTCGACGCCGATCCGCCGATACCGGCGAGCTTCGTCCCGAGCGGCACGCACGAGCTCGTCTTCGCGCGGCTTCTCGCGCGCAGCCTTGCCGGCTGCGGGCTCGATAACCTATTGCCCCGGCTCGACCGGCTGCGGCGTTGGGCGGGCGACTTGGCGGTCGGCGGGAAGGGCGAAATCCTCGTCGCGAATTGACGCGCTAGGAAAGTCTCAAATTTGACAGAGGCCAGCGCGCCTCGCCCGAAAGAGGAATGACGGCGCCGCGTCACCCGCGGACGCCGCCTCGCGAAGCCGCGACCTCAGGGCATTCCGGCGCAGGCGTAGCTGTTGATTTCCAGCCCCACCGCTACTTCGATAATCTTCGGTTTCGACCAGCGCATCATCTACCTTCTCCCTTGAAGACAAAGCTCGTCCGCCTCGTATGCGGCGCGCTCAGCCTCGCCCGGCGGCGCCGTCTCGCAAATAGTCCTTTCGTCGTAACGATCGAGGACGCGGCGGTTGCGAGGCGCTTGCAGCCGTGGCCGATTGCGCTTGCCTAGGGCAGCAATCTCCTTCACCGTTTCATCTCAACCTGCGTCAAGAGCCTCCGATGGAACGGATTTTGATCGCAGATGACCACCCGATGGTGCGCGGTGCGCTCGCCTTGGCGATGGAAGCGGCTTTCGGTCGGGTGCAAGTTCACGAGAGCGCGACGTTCGACGAGTTGATGGCGCAACTCGACCGCTTCGGCGAAGCGGATCTCGCGCTCTTGGACCTTCTCATTCCCGGCGTGAGCGGGTTCAGCGGTCTCCTCAAGCTCCGGTCGAAGTTCCCCGAGACGCCGGTGGTGATCATCTCGGCGCTCGAGGAAAAGCATCTCGTCGAGGACGCGATCGGACTCGGTGCGGTCGGGTTCATTCCGAAATCGACGCCACGGCACGAGATCGTCGCGGCCCTGCACAACGTCGCCGCCGGCAAGGTCTATCGCCCGCCCGACCTGCGCGGCGACCTGGCCGAGCCGGATGACGCGGACCGCGAGATCGCTCAGAAGCTCGCCACGCTGACGGCGCAGCAGGTTCGCGTGCTCGAACTCCTCGGAACAGGAAAGCTGAACAAGGAGATCGCGTACGAGCTGGACATCGCCGAAACGACGGTGAAGGTTCACGTCTCGGCGATCCTGCAGAAGCTCAACGTCTACAGCCGAACGCAGGCGGTGGTGGTCGCCGGCCGATTGCTGTCGAACCGAGCGCTGAAGACGCCGAAGAGAGACAACGCGCCGCAATAGCGAAACGGAAGTCGCCGCCGGATCTCAGCGCAGAAGCTGCATCATGAGCGACCGGAGCTGGGCCGGCTTCACCGGCTTGTTGAGCAGCCGGTATCCGTGCTGCTGCGCGATCGCCTGAACCTCCTTGGTTCGGTTCGCGGTGATGATGATGCCGGGAAGCGTCCTGCCGCAGGCGCGCGAGATGCGCGCCACCTCAGCGACGCCGAGCGCGCCTTCGGAGAGATGATAGTCGGCGATGACGAGGTCCGGCGCAGAGGCCAGCGTGGGCAATCGCGCCATCGCCTCCTCGCCCGAGCGCGCGAGGCACACGCGGCAGTTCCATCCGCGTAGCAGAGCCTCCATGCCGGCGAGGATGCTCTCCTCGTTGTCGATGACGACCACCAGAGCATCGGAAAGGCGCTGCTCGAGCGTGCCGCGGGCGGGCGCACGGGGCACCGTCGCCGTCCGGCTGCCGTAGGGCACGCTGACGTAGAACACCGATCCGCGCCCCGGCATCGACCGGACACCGACCGAAATGTTGAGGGTCTTGGCGATGCGGCGGACGATCGCGAGCCCGAGGCCGATGCCGTGGTCCTGCCCCGACGCCGGATGATCGAGCCGCCGGAACTCTTCGAAAATCTCGTCGAGCTTCTCGCTCGGAATGCCGGGCCCGGTATCCCAGACCTCGACGCGGAGCGCCGAGCGGGAGCGTCGGCATCCGAGCAGCACGCGTCCGTTGCGTGTGTAGCGGATCGCGTTCGACAGAAAGTTCTGGATGATCCGGCGCAGCAGCCTCGTGTCGCAGAAAACGACGCAGCTCGAGGGCACCGAGCGGAACTGCAGCCCGCGCTCGGCGGCGAGCACCGTGTACTCGGTCGTGAGCGGCGCGAGGAGCGCGTTCGCCTCGAAGTCGCCCAGCTCCGGCGAGACGGCGCCCGCGTCGAGCCGCGAGATGTCGAGAAGCGCGCCGAGGAGGTCTTCCACCGCGCCCAGAGACTCGTCGACGTTCTCGATGAGCGCGCGGTCGGCGTCGCTGTGGTCGCGTTCGCTCAGGGCCGAGACGAAGAGCCGGGCCGCGTTGAGCGGCTGCAAGAGATCGTGGCTCGCGGCCGCGAGAAACTTCGTCTTCCCGATATTGGCCTGCTCGGCCTCGCTCTTCGCGATCTTCAGCGCCGTCTCGATCTCCCGGCGTTCGGCGATCTCCTGCTGCAGCTTCGCATTGAGGCGCGTCAGCGCGGCCGTCCGCTCCTCGACACGCCGCTCCAGGTTCGCGTTGGCCTCCTCGAGCGCCGCTGCGATCCGGCGCCGCTCGGTAATGTCCTGGAGGAGGGTGAAGAACCCGAGAATCCGGCGATCCTCGCCTCGGTGCGGCACGAAGGTCGCAAGACCATAGGCGGGCTGCGGCGAGCCTGCGGGCGTCAGCTCGACCTCGAAGCTGACGCTTTCCCCGCCGAGCGCCCGGCGGACATAGGGTTGCCGGCGCGCGTAGAACTCGGGCGACAGGACGTCCTCCATGCGCCGGCCGATCACCTCGGCCTCCGGTCGGCCGAGCCAGCGGCAATACGGCTCGTTGATGAACCGGTAGCGCTCTTCGGCGTCGACGTAGGAGATGAGCGCCGGCATCGCGTCGGTGATGAGGCGGATCCGCCGCTCGCCGTCGCGGAGCGCCTGCTCGGTCCGCTTGCGCTCCGTTATTTCCGCGAAGGTCAGGACGAAGCCGCCGTCGGGCATGGGATTTCTTTGCGCTTCGAGCGTGCGGCCGCCGGGCCACTCCGCCTCGAACCGAAGAGGCGCCGTAGTTCGGGGCTCGAGCCGCTCGCAGATCTTCGCTCCCTCGATCCCGCAGGCGGTCAGATAGGCGGTGAAGGCGTCGTAGCGCGCGCCGCGGCGAACCACGTTCCTAGGCAGGTCGAAGAGACGTACGAGCTCGTTGTTCCATGCGGCGAGGACGAGATCGCGATCGTAGACGGCGACGCCTTCGAAGATGTTGTCGAGCGTCGCCTGGAGGAGATTGCTCTTGGCGGCGAGCTCGGTCTCGCGCTGCAGCGTCTCGCGACGCTTCAGCTCCGTGATGTCGGTGTAGACGCAGACGATGCCGCCTTCGAGCGTGCGCCGCTCGTCGACCTGCATCCATCTTCCGTCGCTGAGGGCGTGGACCGAAGGACCCTGAGGGTCGGCGTGCTGACGAAGCCGCCTTCTCACCCATTCTTCCGGGTTGCGGTAGGCGTCGATCACCGCTTTGCATTCGACCGCGAGCTGGACGATGTCGCGAAACCGCATCCCTGCGACGATGCGGTCCGACATGCCCGGCCAGAACGTCAGGTAGTGGGCGTTGAAGAGGACGAGCCGATCCTGCGGGTCGAAAAGGGCGAAACCCTCGCTTACCGATTCGAGGGCGGCCATGAGGCGCGCCTGCGCGGTCTCCGCCTGCTCCTTCGCCTCGCCGAGCTCGCGGTAGGAACGCTCGAGGTCGGAAAGCGTATGCTCGAGCTCTATGGTCCGCTCACGGATCTTGGCCTCGAGGACGATCGCGGTCTGGAAGAGGGAAAACGCGGAGCCTTGAGCGTCCATGCTCCTCTCGACCCGGTTCATCAAAGCGGTGTTGATCTTCCGGAGCTTGGCCACCTCGCGTTCAAGCTCGGCGATCCGCATCTCGGCGGAGCTCGAAGCCGTCTGCTGCAGCACGGCGCTCATGACGTGCCGATCGCGATTCCGGTGAAGGTCTGGTTCACGTGCATCGAGTTGAACTGCTCTCCGTAGGTGCAGAACCCGATGACGCCGTGGCGCATGAAGAGTTCCGAGACGACGTTCTTCTGCGCGCGCTGCTCGATCTCGATGTTCCGGAGCACGCAATCGCAGCCGATGATGAGATCGGGCTCGCCCAGCTCGGCGCCGATCCGGCCGAAGAGGTTCTCCAGGTCTTCGACGACATCGACGCTCTTGGCGACGGTGAGCACGAGCCCTTCGTCGATCGCGCAGAAGAAGGTGAGGCTGTTGTCGGGGTTGACCTTCTGGATCGCGCGGACATGGTACTGGCCGCCGACCCGCACCATGAGGGGATGGGCGGCGAAGGTGCGCGGCGTCAGCGGTCCGGCTTCCGCGCCGACGATCCGCGCGTATTCGAAGGCGGCAGGCTCGCCGTTGATCTCCATGACGATGCGGTTCGCCGGATCGGCCTTCGTGACGACGACCTTTCGCCCTGTCTCCAGGAAATGCTCGGTCTTGAACGCGCTGAAGCGGCGCGGGGTCGCGACCAGAAGGAGCGTCGCGGCATTGCCGACGAAGCGGCCGTCGTGGAGCACGAAGGTGCGGCCGAAGTCGAGGTCGTCGCCTGCCGAGCCGCCGACGAGCGGCGTGTCGCCGAGCGCGTTCGCCACGGCGCTCACGAGCTGCTCCTCGCGCACCGAGAGACCGTCGACGAGGAGGAGGGCGAAGCCCTTCGGCGGCGCCGAAGGGCCGAAGGCGATGCTCGCGGCGCGGTCGCGTTCCGCGACGGCGGCGCGCGTCTTCTCGGTGGTCGGCCCGATCTCGAAATTCGCAAGGTCGTCGAACAGCACGGGCACGACCGCGAAATCCTCGCGCGGGAAGCCGATGCCGCAGATGCCGCCTGCGATATAGCCGAACGGGGTGATCTCCCCCGCCGTCGTGCAGCCGTAGACCGGCGTGCCTTGGAAGCACTCGCGGAGCGCGGCGGCGATCGCCTCGAGATCGTATTTCGGCGAGCAGAAGATCACGGCGAAGGCGATGTCGGGGCCGCCGATCAGCGAATGCAGCTCGCGCACGGCCGCGCGCTCGTCGGTGAGCTGCGAGCCGCCGCGCAACAATCGTCTCCTCCGCATCGTCTTCAAGCAGCTCCCCACTCCTGCGCCGGAGTCGGCCAGAGCAGCAGGGCCGACGATTTCTGCGTCGCCGGGTGCTCGATGCTAGCAGGGCCGCCGCCGCCCGGATAGCCGACTGACGGAGGCATCGCCGGAAGGGAGCGGATCGCCGCCGCTCCCTTCCGCGGCGGGGCGCTAAGCCGCGAAGGGGTGCTTCGCCCCTTCCGCCTGCTCCAGCACCTCGCGCGTTGTCGGCTTGCCGGCGACCGCGCGTTGCAGCGCCAGTTTCGTAGCCTCGTAGTTGAACTCCTGGATCTTCTTGTCGTCGCTCGCCTGCCAGTGGATGAAGACGCCGACCGAGATGAACAGGTCGTCCGCCTCCTCGAGGGGTATCGTCCCGTCCCTGACGCAGTCGCTCACGGCCTTGGCGACCGCGTATTGCGCCGGGCCGAACATCTGCACGGCCTGCTTGGCGCCCTTGATCGTCACCTTGTTGAACATCACCGTGTTCGGCTTGCACGGCAGGTTCGGCGCGATCACTGCGAGGAGGCCGTTCACGCCTTCGCGCTGACTCGTCAGCGTGCGGCAGAACGTATCCTCCGCGGGCGAGCCGCGCGGACCGATGATGAGGTCGATGTGGGCGACCTCGTTGCCGTCGCCGACCAGCGCCTCTCCGACCATCGTCTTCGTGATTTTCGCCATAGGGTCTCTCCCTGTTGGACTCACCGACGCGCGTCGCTCGCGGGCGTGGAGCGGCCGCTGCGAACCAAGACATTTAGTCCGATGAAATCTGGCTCAGAAGCGCATTTGACGATCCTACAACTTTGGTAGGAGAGGCTTTCTCTTGCTTTGCGAAAGGAAAAATCGTCGCCCTAGTATCGGATGCAACGCGAACCTGCCGGCGATGCGGACCAACGCGGCCCGGTCGGAAAGCACGTGGTCGAGCCGAGCCGTTCGGCCACGCCGGCGCAGGTTGCAAACGGGAGGAGCGACATGACGGTACGTAGGTACCTGCTTGCGGCCGCCGTTCTCGGTCTCGCGACGTCCGGCGCGACCGCCAATGACGAGCTGATCAAGCTCCAGAAGGATCCCAATCAGTGGGTCATGCCGACCGGCAACTACGCGAACACGCGCTATAGCGAGCTCGCGCAGATCACCAAGGACAACGTCAAGGATCTGCGCCCGGTATGGACCTTCTCCACCGGGGTCCTGCGCGGCCACGAAGGCTCGCCCCTGGTGATCGGGGACGTCATGTACGTGCACACGCCGTTCCCGAACAACGTCTATGCGCTCGATCTCAACAACGACGGCCAGATACTCTGGAAGTACGAGCCGAAGCAGGATCCGAGCGTCATCCCCGTGATGTGCTGCGACACCGTCAACCGCGGCGTCGCGTACGGCGACGGCAAGATCGTCCTCAATCAGGCCGACGCGCACGTCGTCGCGCTCGACGCGAAGACCGGCAAGGAAGTCTGGAAGGTGCAGAACGGCGATCCCAAGAAGGGCGAGACGATGACCGCCGCGCCCATGATCGTCAAAGACAAGGTGATCGTCGGCATCAGCGGCGGCGAGTTCGGCGTCGCCGGTCACGTCACCGCCTACAACCTGGCGGACGGCAAGCAGGTCTGGCGCGCGTACTCGGTCGGCCCGGACGACATGCTGCTGGTGGATCCGGAGAAGACGACCGAGCTCGGCAAGCCGATCGGCAAGGATTCCTCCCTGAAGACCTGGGAGGGGGATCAATGGAAGATCGGCGGCGGCACGACCTGGGGCTGGTATTCGTACGATCCGGAGCTCGATCTCATCTACTACGGCACGGGCAATCCGAGCACGTGGAACCCGGTGCAGCGCCCGGGCGACAACAAGTGGTCGATGACGATCTTCGCGCGCGATCCCGACACGGGCATGGCGCGCTGGGTCTACCAGATGACGCCGCACGACGAGTGGGACTACGACGGCGTCAACGAGATGATCCTCGTCGACATCGACGTGAAGGGGCAGCCGACGAAGGCGCTCGTCCACTTCGATCGCAACGGCTTCGCCTACACGCTGAACCGCGAGAACGGTCAGCTCCTGGTGGCTGAGAAGTTCGATCCGAAGGTCAACTGGGCGACCCACGTCGACATGAAGACCGGGCGGCCTCAGGTGGTGAAGGAGTACAGCACGCAGGCCGGAGGCGAAGACCACAACACGAAGAACATCTGCCCGGCCGCGCTCGGGACGAAGGACCAGCAGCCGGCGGCGTTCTCGCCCAGGACCAAGGTCTTCTACGTTCCGACGAACCACGTCTGCATGGACTACGAGCCCTTCAAGGTCTCGTACACCGCCGGGCAGCCCTATGTCGGCGCGACCCTCTCGATGTATCCGCCGCCGGGCGAAAACCATCTCGGCAATTTCATCGCGTGGGATGCCGGGGAGGGAAAGATCCTGTGGTCGATCCCGGAGCCCTTCTCGGTGTGGTCGGGCGCTCTCGCGACCGCCGGCGACGTCATCTTCTACGGCACGCTCGAAGGCTACCTGAAAGCGGTCGATCCGCAGGGCAAGGAGCTCTACAAGTTCAAGACCCCGTCCGGGATCATCGGCAACGTGATGACGTACACGCATCGCGGCAAGCAGTACGTCGCGGTGCTGTCGGGCGTCGGCGGCTGGGCCGGAATCGGAATGGCCGCCGGGTTGACGAAGGACACCGACGGGCTCGGTGCGGTGGGTGCCTACAAGGCGCTCGCCAATTACACCCAGCTCGGCGGAGTGCTGACCGTCTTCTCCCTCCCTGATTGACGGCAGCCCGTTGGCGTGTGGCCGGCATCCTGGCGCCCCCGGGGTGCCGGTCTCTTCTTGGGCGGGCGGTCGCCTCACGGTTCGCGGCCGGAGAGGCCGGGCGAGGCGCCGCGGCGCCGATCGGAGGAAATGGATGAGCTCGCAGCGCGGCCGGGTCCTCGCATCGAAAATGTTCGCTCTTGTTCTCGTCGCGCTTGCCGGCGCGACGATCTCGGCGATCGGAGCGGTGGGAGCCAGGGCGGAAGACAAGCCCTACGTGGTCAAGGACGGAAAGGTCGACAGGGCGACCTACAACGGCTGGCGCCGCTACACCGAGTCCTGCCTTCGCTGTCACGGGCCGGACGGCGCCGGCAGCTCGTACGGCCCCGACCTCGTCCATTCGCTCGAGAGCATGTCGGAGGAGAATTTCAAGGAGGTCGTGGTCAACGGGCGCGAGAACGTGACCGCGGCCACCACGAGCGTGATGCCGCCCTTCGCCCATGTCGAGGATGTGATGCTCTACATCGAGGATATCTACGCCTATCTGAAGGCGCGCTCGGACGGCGTGCTCGGTCGCGGCCGGCCCGAGCGCTTCGATCGCTGAGGGGATCGGACGATGCGTCTTCTCGTCTCTGCTGTCGCCTTCTCCGCCTTTACGGCGGCTCTGCTCGGCGGAGCCGCGCAAGCTCCCGCGCAGACCGGCGAGATCGTCGACCGGAGCCAGCTCCGCGTTTGCGCCGATCCCGGCAACCTCCCCTTCTCGAACGAGAAGCGCGAAGGCTTCGAAAACAGGGTGGCCGAGCTCATAGGCGAAGAGCTGAAGCTCGAGGTCAGCTACGTCTTCTTCCCTCAGGTGATCGGGTTCGTGCGCAACACCCTGCGCGCCCGGCGCTGCGATCTCGTCATGGGCGCGATCGTGGGCGACGACATTCTTCAGACGACGAACCCCTACTACCACTCGGCCTATGTCGCCGTCTGGCGAAAGGACTCGGGCTTCGCCTTCGAAAGCTTCGACGATCCGCGGCTGCGCTCGCTCCGCCTCGGCGTCGTCAGCGCCACGCCGCCGACCAACCTCCTCGTCGCGCACGAGCTTCTCGGGCAGACGATCTCTTACGCCCTGATGGTGGACACGCGCTACGAGTCGCCGGCCCATCAGATGCTCGAGGACATCGCCGCCCGCAAGATCGACGTCGGCTTCGTGTGGGGCCCCGTCGCCGGCTATTTCATCAACCGCGAGAAGCTTCCGCTCGACTTCGCGGTGCTCCCGAACCTGCCGGGCGCGCCCCGCATGGAATACCGCATCGCGATGGGGGTCCGTGCGAACGAGCCCGAGTGGCGCCGCAAGATCAACGCCGCGATCGTGAAGCGTCAGCCGCAGATCACGGCGCTGCTGCAGGAGTACGGCGTACCGCTTGTCGACGAGCAGGGACGGCTGCAGAAGCAGCCCTGATCCCGTGCCGGCGCGCGCGGCTCTCGCTTCCCTCGTCTTGGCGCTCCTCCTCAGTGTAGCTCCCACGAGTGCCGAGTCCCTGCCGGAGCCTCGAGGCTATCGCCTCGGCGACTATCGCGCGCCGACGCCGCTCACGGTCGCGGGGCGCGACGGGCTCGACGTCGCCGGCGCCCGCCGTCTCTGGGAGGCGGGGGCGATCTTCGTCGACGTTCTGCCGGCGCCGCGCCGCCCGGAAACCTTCCCTTCGGGAAGTCTCTGGGCGCCGCGGCCGCGACAGGCTATTCCCGGCAGCGTCTGGCTCCCGGATTTCGGCCGCGGCGCGCTCGACGAGGAGCAGGAGGCCTGGTTCCGCGCCCGGCTCGGGGAGCTATCCGGCGGCGATCCGGCGAGTCCTATCGTCTTCTATTGCCTCGCCGAGTGCTGGATGAGCTGGAATGCGACGAAGCGCGCTCTGGAGTGGGGGTTCCGAAGCGCATTCTGGTATCGCGAGGGGCCGGCGGAGTGGGCGGCAGCCGGCTTGCCTCTCGTCGAGGTGCGGCCGCCGGAAGACCGGCCGCGCCGACTCAGAACCACCGTCAGAGCCGCGACTGCAGCGCGCGCGCGTATCTGCCGAGCCGCGCCTCGAGCTGCACCGGTGCGTCGCAGACGTAACGCAGCGTCTGCCGCCCGCCTTCGTAGGCCCGCGTGACGAAGGTGAAGCGCTGCTCGAGATCGCTTCGCCGCTCGGCAGCCTCGCCGACCGCGTTCGCGGGGATCGTCTCCAGCTCCTCGGTCGCCTTCGAGGCGATGTCGGCGAGCTCTTTCTGGCGGCGGCCGAGCGCTTTCAGGCGCTCGATGAGCGCGCTGCGCTCGCGGTTCGCCTCTTCGAACAGCCCGGCGAAGACGAGCGTCAGGAGCCGATCGCGGTCCTCGCTCGCGGCGATCTCGTCGGCGAAAGCCGCAATCGCGCGCTCGCCTTCCTCCGCCTTGACCCGCCGCGGGGAAATCCGCTTCACCAGCGACACGACCTTCGGCTCCTGGGTCCAGTCGCCGGCGCTCGCAGGGGCGGGGCCGCTCCAGAATGTCGCCGTCGAGAGCTTGGGCACGAGGCGCTGCACGCAAGGCCAGTCGGGATCCTGTCCCGGCGGCGAGGCGCCGAGCGCCGGCGCTGCCGCGGCGACGAGCGCGGCGAGAATGCCCGGGACCAGCGGGCGCAACACGCTCCGGATGTCCGCTCTCACGGCCGCACGACGACGCCCCATGGAAGCTGCCCCACTCCGACCGACTTGGTGACGCGCTCGGCGTCGACCTCGATCACCGACATGTCGTTGCTGACCCCGTTCGTCGTGTAGACGCGCTTCTCGTCCGGGCTGAGCGCGAGATTCCAGACGCGCTGGCCGACGAGGAGGTACTTGCGAACCTCGTAGGTCTTGCCGTCGACGACCGCGACCCGGTTCGCCGGGCCGAGCGCGACGAACGCCTTCTTGCGGTCGCGGGTGATCTGGACTCCGACCGGCTGGACGGCCTCTTGCGGCACGCCCGGAATCTCGAAGGCGATCTTGTGGACGATCTCGCGCGACTTCGAATCGATGACGCTGACGGTGCCGCCGATTTCGGCCGAGACCCAGACCTGTTCGCCGTCTGCCGTCCACTCGGCGACGCGCGGGCGGCTGTCGACGAGCACGTTCGCGACGATCTCGTGCGACGCAGTGTCGATGAAATGCGCCATGTTGGTGGTTTCGGACGTGTTGACCAGGAACTTGCCGTCGGGACTCACCCCCATGCCTTCCGGCTCGACGCCGACCGGGATCTCGCCGAGAATCCGGGCGGCCTCGATGTCGACGATGGTGACGAGGTTGTCGTCCTCGTTCGCGACGTAGAGGATCTTTCCGTCGGGCGAGAGCGCGAAGAGCTCGGGATCCGAGCCGCTCGGCAGGTGGCGACGGACCTCGTTCGTCTCGAGATCGACGACGGCGATCCGGTCCTCGTCGCTGACGCAGACGTAGAGCGACTTTCCGTCTTTGGACAGCAGGATACCGCGCGGCCGCTCGCCCACCGGGATCGTCGCGGTGACCTCCAGCTTGTCGCCGTCGACGACGGTGATCGTGTTGTCCTTCTCGTTCGAGACGTAGATCGTCTCCGCGGATGCGACCGGCGCCGGGAAGAGGAGCGCGAGCGAAACGGCGAGGCCGAGCGTAGGGGCGGCTGTGCGCTTCATGGGGATCCCATCCGGCAGGAGGTTTCGGGTCGATCGATGCCGAGCGTATCGAGCTCGGAGAATTGGTGAAGGAAGCCCCGCTGCGGCGAGACCGAGACGAGCGAGTTGGCATCGGCGAGGAGGATGGGCTGGCGAAGCTGGCCGTCCCATTTCCGGAAGTTGAGCTTGACGCCCTTGAAGGCGGCGAGATCGAACGCGTCGCTCCGCATGTACTCGACGATTTTCGCAGGGTCCGTCGAGCGGGTCCGGGTCGCCGCCTCGCCGATCGACCGCACGGCCATCCACGCCGCGTAGTCGCGCTCGCTCATCCATCGTCCCGCCTGGCGGCGGAAGCGGTTCTGGAGCTGGGTCGCGCCCCATTGCTCGTGCGGGCGCGCCCAGGCCGTCGGCACGAGCCCGGCCGTGCCGACCACCGGGCGCGGCTCGGTGGTCCGGTAGAGGAGGTCGTCTCCGAATCCCTTCTCCTCGTCGGCGACGAGGAGCACGTCGTAGGAGAGGCCTTGCGTGAACCGCGCCACCTCGGCCGAGATCGCGTAATGGCCGGTATCGGTGCGCTGCGCGCCGGGGTCGTGCTCCCATGCCTTCTCCGCCACGAGCCTCGCGCCGAACTTCTTGATCGCGCGCTTGGCCGCCGCCGCGAAGGCGCGATCGCCTTCCTTCGGTCCCGGCACCAGGAGAATGTTCCGCCAGCGCTTCGCCACGAGATACTGGACGAGTGCGTCCGCCAGCATCGCGCGGCTCGGCAGGAGGTGCAGCACGTTGGCGCGGCAATCCTCGCTTCGAAGCCGGTCGTCGGGGGCGGCGACGTTGAAGAACGTCACCTCCTTGGCCTCGGGAAGGTCCGCGACCTCGAGGAGAAGGGAAGCCGGCAGGTCCGCCACGACGAGGCGACGCCCGGCTTCGACCATCGCCTTGAAGGCCTGGGGCACGTCGGCCGCGGCCTCGACCGGTTTCTCGTCGAGCTCGAAGCGCTGTCCCATGAAGCGGCCGGTCGTGTTGTTGTCGGCAAGGCCGACGCGGGCGCCGGCGATACCGTCGTCCTTCGGCGGAATCTCGACGAACGAGTGGGGGTAGCGCGGCTCGATCCGGAACCTCAGGTAGCCGATGTGGAGGACCGAAGGCTCGGCGCCTTTCGCGGGCGCTTGCTGCGCGGCGGCGCCTTGCGCACCGCAGATCGAGGCGATCAGAACCGCCGTTGCGAGCCCCGCTGCTTTGCGGAGCCGGGCCTTCATTCCGATCCTCCTCGCCGCGCGACGAGGCCGCGAGCGGGGTCGTAGCCCCAGATCGCCAGTGCCATGAAGACGACGAGGCAGCCGAGCACCACCGCCGCGCTCGTCGGATCGAAGCGGCCGTAGAGCGCGAACCGGATGAGCTCGACGGCGTGCGTGAAGGGGTTCAGCGCGCACACGTACCAGAGCCAGAGGCTCGCTTCTTTGATCCGCCACAGCGGGTAGAGCGCCGAAGAGGCGAAGAACATCGGGAAGATGACGAAGTTCATCACTCCGGCGAAGTTCTCGAGCTGGCGGATCGTGGAGGAGAGCAGGAGGCCGAGCGCGCCCAGCATCGTCCCCGCGAGAAGAAGCGCAGGCAGAACCGCGACATAGCCGTACCAAGGTGCCTCGACCTCCCAGAGCCGTGCGATAGCCAAAAAGGCGTAGACCTGCAGGATGGAGACCGCGACGCCGGCGAGCAGCTTCGCCGAGAGGAGATACCAGCGCGGCAGCGGGCTCGTGAGCAGCACCCGCATGCTTCCCATCTCGCGGTCGTAGACCATCGAGAGCGAGCTCTGCATGCCGTTGAAGAGCTGGATCATCGCTGCGAGGCCCGGCACCACGTAGACCTCGTAGGGGACGTAGGTCTCGTAGGGCGGGATGATCGAGACGCCGAGCGTGAAGCGGAATCCGGCCGCGAAGATGCCGAGCCAGACGAGCGGACGGACCAGCGCCGAAAGGAATCTTCCGCGCTGCCGAAGAAAGCGCAGCCACTCGCGCCGCACGATCCCTTCGAGGCAGCGAAGATAGTGCCTCGCCCCGAGGGGTGAGGCCGTTCCCGTCCCCGCGCCGAGGAGCACGCGGCCCGCTGCCGCATCGGTCATCGCCCGCTCTCCGCCGGAGTCACCAGGCTGTCGAACGCGGCGCGGATCGACGATGTTCCGGTCGCGCCGACGACCTCGTCGACCGTGCCGTCGGCCATCACGCGGCCGCGGTGCAGCACGATGACCCGCGCATCCGATCCGACTTCGTCGATGAGGTGCGTCGCCCAGAGAACCGCGATGCGCTGCTCGCGGCAGAGGCCGCGAACGTGGTCGAGCAGGAACTGCCGCCCGGCGACGTCGAGCCCGACCGTCGGCTCGTCGAGGAGAAGGAGCCGCGGCTCGTGAAGAAGCGCCCGCGCGATCTCGACGCGGCGGCGCTGGCCGCCGCTCAGCGCGCGGACGCGATCCCGGCGCCGGTCGGAGAGAGCGACGCGCTCGAGCCCGGCGGCGATGCGGGTGCGGGTCTCGGCGCGCGGAAGCCCGTGCAGCGCCGCGTGATAGCGGAGGTTCTCCTCGACCGTGAGATCGAGATCGAGCGTCGGCTGCTGGAAGACGACTCCCATGCGCGACAGGGCCGCCGCGGGCTCGCGGTCGAGCGGCAAGCCGAAGATGCGGATCGTCCCGCTCCGATGCGCGTAGAGCCGCGTCACGAGCGAGAAGAGCGTGCTCTTGCCGGCGCCGTTCAGCCCCAGAAGAACGTTGAAGCCTCCCGGCCGGATCGCGAAGGAGACGTCGTCGAGCGCGCGCCGAACGCCGTAGGAGTGGGAAAGCCCGACGACTTCGAGCGCGATCTCCGCCTCTGGCGCGGGCGAGGCGGCGTGCGGCGGGTTCGGCTCGGCGCGGCGCCGGTGCCCTCGGAGTTCCTCGCCTGGTGCCTCGACCGAGCTCGTCACCCGTCGCCCCCACTACTATCGGAGGAGAATGCCGCGACAAGAACGATAATCGCTTGAGGGAGCGTTCCTGCCAATGTGAAATGGCAGCGAGCGAGGAAGGCGGCGACCCGTGACCGACCGGCGGCGCGCATTGAAGATCCTTGGCGGGATCGCCGCGATGCTGCCCTGCGCCCCGCGTCTCCTCGCCGAGGCCGCCGCCGACATACGGATCGGCGTTCTCAAGTTCGGAACCGTGAGCTGGATGCTCGACGTGCTGCGCCGGCACGGCTTCGACGCCGCCGAGGGCGTGGGCCTCGAAATCGTCGAGCTCGCTTCCGGGCAGGCGACGCAGGTCGCGCTCCAATCGGGCCGCGTCGATGCGATCGTCGGCGATCTCCTGTGGGTTGCGCGTCAGCGCGCCTCGGGCGCCGACTGGGCGTTCGTTCCATACTCGACGGCGCTCGGCGCCGTCGAAGTGCCGGCGGATTCCGCGATCGGCGCCTTCGAGGATCTTGCCGGCAAGCGTCTCGGGATCGCCGGCACGCCGCTCGACAAGAGCTGGCTTCTCTTGCGACTTCTCTCGATTCGACGCCTCGGCCGCGATCTCGACGGCACAGTCGAGAAGGTGTTCGGCGCGCCGCCCCTTCTCAGCGAACAATTCTCAGCCGGACGCCTCGATGCGGTGCTCACCTACTGGCCGTTCGCGGCGCGGCTCGAGGCAGGCGGCGCGCGGCGGCTCATCGGCATGGAGGAGGTGGTGCGCGCGCTCGGCGTGGACGAGCCGGTCGCGCTCGTCGGCTACATCGTCTCGGAGCGCTGGGCGCGGGAGCGCCGGAACGCGCTCTCTGCCTTCCTCGAGGCCGCGCGCCGGGCCGAAGCCGTGCTCGCGACGTCCGACGAGGAGTGGCGCACGATCGCGCCGCTGACCCGCGCGGCGAGCGAGGCGGAGCTCGTGCGCCTTCGCGACGCTTTCCGCGCCGGGATCCCGCGGCGGAACGGCGCGGGCAAGGCGAGCGTCGCACGGCTCTACGCGCTTCTCGCCGAGATCGGCGGCGAAGCGCTCGCCGGTCCTGCGACGACGCTGCCGCCGGGAACGATCCTTGACGGCTTCGGATCTTGAGCGGCGGGAAGCAGCGGTCGGCGCGCCGCGGCCGGCCGCTCCGGGATGGCTCCTCCGCGCCGCCTCGCTCGCCGCGCTTCTCGCGACCTGGGAGATCGCGAGCCGCCTCGGCGGTGTCCGGGCCCTGCCCGGGATCGAGACCGTCGCCGTCGCGCTCGTCGACGAGATCGCCCGCGGCGGGCTCCTTCATCATCTCGGGGCGACGCTCTTCCGCGTCGGCGTCGCGTTCCTTCTCGCGATGCTGCTCGGCACCGCGATCGGGCTCGCGATGGGCCGCTGGCGATCCTTCGATCTCGTCTTCGACGGCTGGGTCATCCTCCTCCTCAACATCCCGGCGCTCGTCGTCATGATCCTCGCCTATGTCTGGTTCGGCCTCACCGAGCTCGCCGCGATCGGCGCCGTCGCGGTGAACAAGCTGCCGCTCGTCGCGGTGACGATGCGGGAGGGGGCCCGCGCGCTCGAGCGCGACTATGCCGAGCTCGCCGAGATCTTCCGGATCGGGGCCTGGCGGCGACTGCGGCACGTGATCCTGCCGCAGCTCGCGCCGTTCTTCATGGTCGCGACCCGGTCGGGGCTCTCGCTCATCTGGAAGATCGTCCTCGTCGTCGAGCTCCTCGGGCGCAGCGACGGGATCGGCTTCCAGCTCGCGCTCTACTTCCAGCTCTTCGACGTCGCGCGCATCCTCGCTTACGCGCTCTCCTTCATCGCCGTGGTGCAGCTCGTCGAATGGGGCATCCTGCAGCCGCTCGACCGGCGGATCGGGGCCTGGCGGCGGTGATCTCCCAGCTTTCGGTCGAGGTGCGCGAAAAGGCGTTCGCGGGCGTCGACGGAAAGCCGCGGACCGTCCTCCGCGACGTCGCGTTCCGGATGGCGCCCGACGAGTTCGTCGCGATCGTCGGCCCGTCGGGCTGCGGCAAGACGACCCTTCTGAACCTCGTCGCCGGCCTCGACCGCAGCTTCGCCGGCTCGGTCAGGATCGGCGAGCGGCATCCGTCGGCGGCGCAGATCGGCTACGTCTTCCAGAGTCCGCGGCTTCTGCCCTGGCGCACGGTGTACGAGAACATCGCGCTCGTCCTTTCCGGCGCGCCCGATCGTGCCGCGATCCTCAAGCTCCTCGACGAGGTCGGGCTCGGCGAAGCCGCCGAAGTCCATCCTGCCCGGCTTTCCCTCGGCATGGCGCGCCGTGCCGCGATCGCGCGCGCCTTCGCCGTCGAGCCGGAGCTCATGCTCATGGACGAGCCCTTCGCCTCGCTCGACGAGGCGACGGCGGAGCGGCTGCGCCGTCTCCTTCTCGCGCTTTGGCGCTCGCGGCCGAGCGCGGTGCTGCTCGTCACGCACGACCTCGGCGAGGCGGTCGAGCTCGCCGACCGCATCCTCCTCATGTCGGACGCGCCGGGCCGGCTCCTCGCCGATCTCGCGGTTCCGCTCGCGCGCGAGCGCCGGGACGACCGCGCCGCGGTCGAGGCGGCGCGCACGGAGATCCGGCGAAGGCATCGCGCCTTGCTCGAAGCCGCGGCGCTTGAATGCGTCACCGCACAGCGATAGCCGCCGGCCGGAGGCAGGAAGGGCGGTGCGGTTCCCGCGCCGGCGATTCCCTCCCGCTGCGGCCCGGCGACGCGGCTTGATGCACTAGGCGAAAGTGCTAGGTTTCGTCGATGTTCCCCAGACCGAGCAGAGCGAAGCGGGCGGCGGCTTCGCAAATCCGGCGACGCCGTCGGGCGGCGCTCTGGCTCGCCGCCGTTGCGGCATGCCTTCTTGCGGCGGACGGCGTCGGCGCCCAGTCGAGCGGCGAGGAGCTCTATCTGCAGTACTGCGCCGCCTGCCATCGCGATGACGGCAACGGCATTCCGGGCATCTTTCCGCCGCTCGCCGGCAACCCGGACGTGACGACCGAGGACCCGGCGGAGATCCAGGAATATCTCAAGCGCATCATCTTCGGCTATCACGGCACGCTCATCATCAACAACGAGATCTACAGGGGGCGCATGCCTCCGATCGGCTATTTCGGGCGTCTGAACGAGAGCGAGCTTCTCGATCTCGTCAACTATCTGCGCACCGCATGGGGCAACGCGGCCCGGCCGATCACGTTCTCCGAGCTCGCCGCGGCGCGCGAGGCGGGCCGGCCCTAGCTCCTGCAGCCGGCGCACGCCTCGAATCTAGAGCGCGCGGACGCGCGAGCGGGCGCATGCGGCGCGCCGCCGAGGATATTCATCGATCACGCGGCGTAGTTGAGCGCGACGTCGAAGACGTCGAAATTGCGCAGCCGCGCGTGCGGGAGGGGGAGGCGCAAAGGGCGGTTCAGAAGGAGCGGCACGCGCTGCTCGGAAATTCCGCCGTGGCTGCGGAGCGGCGCGTCGAGCGCCGAGAGGTCGTGCCGCGCCGCGCTCGTGCCGATCACGACGTCGCGCGCCGAGACGACGACGAGGTCGCCGATGCGGTCGGGCGGAAGCTCGAACGCCCGGCATGCCGCATCCCGGGTCAGCACGCGCTCGATCCCCGGCAGGGCGGCGATCCGGGGCAGAGTCTCGGCCGCTCGTGCCTCCGGCAGATAGACGGTCGCGAACGAGCCGAGCGCGCCGTGATGGACGACGTAGGGATCGGTGATCGGGAGGATCACCCGGCTCGTGCCGGCGCCGAGCCAGGCGTCGAGAAGATCTTGGAGATAGACGACGTTGGGCCGGCCTTCGGCGCCGGTCTTGCCGTTCATGCCGTGATCGGCGGTGACCGCGATCGTGGCGCCGAGCGCATCGAGCCGCGCAAGGTAGGAGTCGATCATCGCGTAGAAGCGGTTCGCTTCCGCCGTGCCGGGCGCGTGCTTGTGCTGGACGTAGTCCGTGGTCGAGAGATAGACGACTTGCGGCCGATCCGCCTCGAGAAGGCGGACGCCCGCAGCGAGCACGAACTCGGAAAGCGCCGCGCTGTAGACGGACGGCAGAGGCAGCCCGACGAAGCCGAGCGCGTCGTCGATGCCGTTCTCGGAACGGCTCGTTCTGTCGGCCTTCTCGGCGGAGAAGCAGACCGCGCCCGCGGCGCCGTGGCCGAGGAGGGCGCGGAGCTTGTCCTTCGCGGTGACGATCGCGACCTTGGCGCCCGCCTTCGCGAAGGCCGCGAGGATCGTCTCGGCGCGCAGAAAGCGCGGCTCGTTCATCATCACTTCCTCGCCCGTCTCGGGGTCGAGGAAGTAGTTGCCCGAGATTCCGTGCGCCGCGGGCGGCACGCCGGTCACGATCGAAAGATTGTTGGGGTTTGTGAAGCTCGGCACGACGCAGTCGGCGAGAAGGGCCGTGCCGCCCCCGCGCAAGACCCGCGCGAGCCACGGCATCGCGCCCGCCGCAATCGCCGCCTCGTGATAGAGGGGCTCGCTCCCGTCCACGCACACGACGACGAGCGGCCGAGGCGGCCAGGCGTAGCGTCGTCCGTTGACCGTGATCGCGCGCTCCACCCGACAACGATCGGACGTGCCGAAACGCGTGTCCAACACATAATCCGCGAGGTTCCGTCGCGCCGCGCCTATCCGGTCGGCGGCTCGCTCGGAGCCTCGGGCCGCAATCGCCGATCGGGGAAAGGGGCGCGGCACGCATCTCGCGCGTCGGCGTTCCGTCCGACGGCGCTGTCGCAACAGCGCGCCCGGTCGAGTAGGTTCCCGACAAGACAATGGACGCCGTATCACGATCGGGCGCCCGCCGCGGGGAGCGGCGCTGCACCGGCGCTTCAAGGACAAGAGGATGAGCCCCGGCGAGATCATCGAGCTCTACCGCGAGCAGGATCGCCGAACGCTTTCCGAGGCCTGGCAGCGCCTCGCCGAGACGAGCTTCAAGACGGTCCGCGACGTGCGGAACTTCGATCCCTATCTCTGGACCCTCGACCACGTGCGGGTGAAGGCGGAGGCGGCGCAGCGCGACGTCTTCGCGCTCTGGTGCCACGAGAGTTGCGCCGGACGGTGGATGTTCAACGAGCTGCCGACCGGAGACCTCTACCTTTTCGAGCGCCCGGACGACGCCGAGCGCTTCCGGGAGGCGATCGGGGCGGCAGGCTGACGAAGGGGGCCCGGCGAGCGCGCACGGAAGCGATGCGTCAGCGCTTCCTGCGTTAGGATGGCTCCGGGGGTCGGATTCGAACCGACGACCGATCGGTTAACAGCCGATTGCTCTACCGCTGAGCTACCCCGGAAGAGGCCATCGTGCGGGCGGGGCTCATATAGAGGAGGGGACCCGCGCCTTCCAAGCGGTTTTTCCGCGGCTGGAGGCGCCGCCCGGAGTCGAACCGGGGTAGCGGGATTTGCAGTCCCGTGCATGGCCGCTCTGCCACGGCGCCGGCCGTGCCGGACACGCGTCATATAGGCGTCCGCGACGGCGAGGGTCAAGGTTGCGGCATTGGGGCCGGCGCCGATTGCCTCGTCAAAGGACGAGGGATATAAGAGCGCGTCGCCAGCACCACTGCAACGAGAGACGATGGCCAGCCCTGCCGAACTCGCGCGCCTTCACATGGTCGAGAGTCAGTTGCGGCCGAATCGGGTCGTAGACCCGGCGATTCTCGAAGCCTTTCTCTTGGTTCCGCGCGAGGAGTTCGTGCCCGAGCACCTGCGGAACGTCGCCTGCATCGACGAGGACCTTCCGCTCGGGAACGGACGCTGGCTGATGGAGCCGATGGTGTTCGGCCGCATGGTCCAGCTCGCCGAGATCACGCCCGAGGATTCCGTGCTCGAGATCGGTGCCGGCACGGGTTACGGCGCCGCGGTGCTCGCCCGTCTGGCGCGTAGCGTCGTCTCGGTCGAGAGCGACCCGGCGCTGGCGAGGAAGGCGGCGGCGAATCTCGCCCGTCTCGGCGTCGGCAACGCCACCGTGCGCGAGGCGCCGCTCGAGCGCGGCTGGCCGGATAGCGCGCCCTACGACGTGATCCTCTTCAGCGGTGCGGTCGCCGAGATCCCGACGGCGCTCGCCGATCAGCTCGCCGAGAACGGCCGGCTTCTCGCGGTCGTGCGGCGCGGATCCGAGCCCGGCCGGGTGACGCTCGCGACCAAGCTGCACGGCATCCTTTCGCAACGTGTGGTGTTCGACGCGGCGACGCCCCTTCTGCCGGGCTTCGCCCCCGAGCCGAGCTTCGTCTTCTGACATGACGACCGTCGAAATCGACGTTCGCGACCTCGACCGGCTCCGCCGCAGCGGCGAGACGGTCACCGTGCTCGATGTCCGCGAGCCCTGGGAGCGCGAGTTGTGCTCCATCGAGGGCAGCCGCGCGCTGCCGCTCGATACTCTTCCGGAGCATCTCGAGGAGCTGCCGCGGGAAGGGCTTCTCGTGGTCGTGTGCCACCACGGCGTGCGCAGCGGGCGCGCCGCCGCGTGGCTGCGCGCCCGCGGCTTCGGCAACGTCGTCAATCTCGCCGGCGGCATCGACGCCTGGGCGCGCGAGATCGAGCCCTCTATGAGGATCTACTGATGCGGGGTCTGCTTCTAGCCGCGGTCGCGGCCTGTGCTCTGGCCCCGGCTGCAGCGGGGGCGATGACGCTCACCGAGGCGCTCGCCGCCGCCTACAACAACAACCCGACGCTGCTCGCCGAGCGCGCGGCGCTGCGCGCGACCGACGAGCAGGTGCCGCAGGCGCTCTCGGGCTGGCGTCCGACGGTGCAGGCCGTCGGAACCATCGGCGGCGCCTGGAGCGACAGCAACGCCTCCGACCTCGCCGGCGGCGAACGCAGCTCGGCGCCGCGCAGCATCGGCCTCTCGATCAGCCAGCCGATCTACAGCGGCGGCCGGACCATCGCCGCGACGGCGCGCGCGGAGGCCCTCGTGCGCGCCGAGCGCGCCCGCGCCCTCGCCGTCGAGCAGCAGGTCTTCACCGACGCCGTTACGGCGTACATGGACGTGCTGCAGAACCAGGCGGTTCTGGAGCTCTCGATCAACAACGAGCAGGTGCTGCGCCGACAGCTCGAGGCCTCGAACGACCGCTTCCGCGTCGGCGAGATCACCCGCACGGACGTGGCGCAGGCCGAGTCCCGCCTCGCCCTCGCAATCGCCGACCGGATCCAGGCGGCGAACAATCTGGAAGCCGCGCGGGCGATCTTCGAGCGCATCGTGGGCGTTCCCCCCGGCCGTCTTTCGACTCCGGCCGAGCGGCCGGCGCTGCCCGCAAACCGGGACGAAGCGCTCTCGCTCGCGGCGCAGAACAATCCCAACGTCATCTCCGCGCTCTTCATCGAGTCGGCGGCGCGCGAGGCCGTCCGGCAGGTGCGGGGCGAGCTTCTGCCGGACCTGCGCATCGTCGGCAGCGTGCAGCGCACCGAAAACCAGACGATCTCTGGCCGGATCAACAACTCCGCTTCGATCACGGCCCAGATCACGGTGCCGCTCTACGAGGCCGGCTCGGTCTACTCGCGCACGCGCGAGGCGCAGGAGACCGTAACGCAGCGGCGCAGCCAGGTCGACGAGACGCGCAGGGCGGCGCTGCAGCAGGCGACCACGGCGTGGGAGACCCTGCAGTCGAACCGCGCCCGGGTCGAGTCGCTCCGCTCGCAGATCCGCGCCGCCGAGATCGCCCTCGAGGGCGTGCAGCAGGAAGCCTCGGTGGGGTCCCGCACCGTCCTCGACATCCTCAACGCCGAGCAGGAGCTGTTCAACGCCCGCGTCACCCTGGTGCGCGCGCAGCGCGACCTCTTGGTGAGCGAGTTCGAGCTCGCCGCCGCCACCGGGCGCCTCACCGCCGCCGACCTCAACCTGCCGGTTCCGCTCTACGACTTCGACAAGCACTACAAGGCGGTCCGCAACAAATGGATCGGCTTCGACGTCGATGAGGATTAGGCCGGCTTTAACCATTCCCGGGATGTAATACCCGGCTATGGCGGAGACGAAGGCCCAGACCGAGCCCTCGATGGAGGAGATTCTCGCCTCGATTCGGCGCATCATCGCCGAAGACGGGGACGAGAAGCCGTCTCAGCCTCCCGCCGCGGACGGCGGAGACGAAGAGGTGCTCGAGCTCACCGAGGTGGTCGAGGAGCCGCCGCCTCCCCCCGCGCCTGCCGAGGAGCCGCCGCCGGCGCCGCCGCCGCTTTCGCGCCCGGCCGCCGTGGCGACGGCCGCCCCGCCGCAGGATCGTCTCGTCTCCGAGCCGACGGCGGTCGCCTCGGTGGCCGCCCTTTCGCAGCTCGCCGCGGTTTCCGCCAAGCGGGACGGGCTCGCCCTCGGCGATGGCCAGCTCACGATCGAGGAGCTGGTGCGCGATCTCCTGCGGCCGATGCTGCGCGATTGGCTCGACGCCAACCTGCCGGAGATGGTCGAGCGGCTGGTGCGCGAAGAGATCGAGCGCATGGTGCGCGACGCCCAGCGCTAGTCGCCGCTTCGCCTTCCTTGTGGGCCGCACGCTTCGTCATTGCCCCGCCCGCCGCGATTCGGCGCCGCGCGGCGCAATTCTCGGGCGCTGTTCTGTAAAGAATTGATTCCGCTTCATCGGCGGCGGAGCGTTGCAGCGGCGGGCCGCGTTGCCGAACGAGGGAAGCCGGGATAGGACCGGCGCCCCGACGAAAGGTGACGAAGCCGGATGCGAGAGGCAGCAGGACGAACCAAGCCGACGGTGCTGGTGGTCGACGACGACGACGACGTGCGCGCCGTGACCGTCGCCGGCCTGCGCGATCGCTTTCACGTCTTCGAGGCCGAGAACGGCCTCAAGGCGCTCGATCTTCTCGAGCGCGAGCCGATCGACGTCGTCGTCACCGACGTGGTAATGCCCGGCATCAGCGGCTTTCACGTTCTGCGCAGCGCACGGCGCCGTCGCCCCCCGCCCAAGGTCCTTCTCGTCTCCGGCTTCGCGCCCGCCCTCGTCGATGCGCAGCTTCCCCCTGGCAGCTTCTTGCCCAAGCCGTTCCGGCTCGCCGAGCTGGAGCGCGCGGTAGAACGTCTCATCGAGAGCTGATCGGCGCTGGTCCGGGACTCTTGCGTCCGTCGCGCGGCGGCTCGACCCGTTCGTCCCGGTCCGGATCGGCGCCGGGCTGACCGGCGTCCGGACGCATTTGCGTCCTAGCAGGAGCCGTGCCAGTCCCGCGGACCCGGCGAAACCAGTGAATACGCGCCGGAGGGAGCCCGCTTCCGCCTCGCAAACGGGCGGCGTGCCCCTTTGCGCGGCAGCGCGGCCTTCTCGCTCCTGAATTTCGCAGGCGCGCTCGCGCGCGCTCTTCCTTCATTTCGGCATGGCGACGCCTTGCGCCGTGTCGTATGGAAAGTTTCCGGGAACTCGGAACCGGAATCTCGCGCGGAGCGTTAGATTGCCGGTTTGGGACGGCGCATTTCCGGCATCCCCGGAGATTGCGCGCGCCTTTGATTGCTCAATCTCGCAAGGAGGATCGGTCGCATGCGTATAGCTCTCGTCGCAGTAGCCGTTGCGGCACTTGCCGCGCCCGCGCTCGCTCAGGGCGGCTACACGCCGCCGGACCCGCAGAACAACTGCACGGAATGGACGCGCAAGCTCGAGACCGGCCTCGAGGTGATCGCGCCGGCGCCGGGGCGGCGCATCGAAGCTGCGCGGAGCTCGCTCCAGCGGGCGAAGTCCGAGCAGCAGGCCGGCCGCTGGCATTCGTGCGCGATGGCGGCCGATAGCGGGCTTCGCGCGCTCAACGCCGGCTGAAGCGGCGGGGCCGGTCCGAGGGGGCCGGCCCCTTTTCGATCCGGCAGGCGGGCTCGTTCAGAAGTACCGCTCCGGAACGCGTACGATGTCGTCGGGCAGGAGGCGCGAGGTCGGGCCCGCCCGATAATCTTTCCCCTCGCGGGTCACGATCGCATAGCTCTGCTGCGCGCGGTAGGAGTAGCCGCCGCCGAGGGCCACCGCATTGAGGAGGGTCATGCCGGCGGCGTAGGGATATTCGCCGGGCTTGGTCACCTCGCCGAAGATGTAGATCGGCCGATAGGTCGAGACCGCTACCGCGACCTTCGGATCGCGCATGTAGCCGTCCTTGAGCCGGCGGGTGACGGCGCTCGCGAACTGGTTGGGGGTGAGCCCCGCGGCTTTCACGCCGCCGATCAGGGGCATGTCGACGATCCCCGCATCGTTGACGATGAAGTCGCCGGAGAGATCCTCGGCGCCGAAGACCGTGAGCTTCAGCTTGTCCCCTGGGCCGAGGCGGTAGGCGGCCGGGTCGCCGCTGGCGCCGCTGCCCGAAGTGGCCGCGGCCTCCTCGAGCGGCGGGAGGTTCGCGCCTTGCGATGCGCATCCGGCGAGCGGCCCGATCAGAAGGGCCGCGATTGCGAAAAGGGTCCGAAGCCGCATAATTCCGCTCCCTTCAGCGCGATGACCCGCGTCTACGTTTCGGCGTACGAACGGCGGCGAACCAGATGTGTTCCATGAGAGGCGAAGCTTCTCGTGCCGTTCGCGGTCGCGCGCTAGGGAACGCCGTTCCAGGCTGAAAACTTCGGGCAGCCGCCGGACCGGCTGCGGACCCTCCGCCGTACCCGAAAGGCCGGGCCGGAGCCTATGCCGACCGGCGCGACCGCGTCCGTCCCGGGGGTTCGAAAATCTATGGTAAACGCCCACGGATTTTAGACGGTTTCTTGCAACCTTAAGGTTGGCATAAGCCGGTGCGCTCAGGGTCTTGCTCGCCACAATTGCTGGAAAGCGAGACCACGATGGAGATCGACGAGAAGCGCCCACATCCGATCGACCGGCATGTCGGGGCGAGGCTCCGGCTCCGCCGCATGCAGAAGGGGCTTTCGCAGAGCGCGCTCGCGCATGCGATCGGTGTCACCTTCCAGGCCGTTCAGAAATACGAGAGCGGCGACATTCGCGTCTCGGCGAGCCGGCTCTACGAGATCGCGAAGTTCCTAGAGACGGACATCGGATTCTTCTTCGGGGGGGACAACATCGAGGCCCCCCAGCGAGCCGCGCCCGGCGACGACCTCGACGGCCGCCGTACGCTCCAGCTCGTGCGCGCGTTCCACGCCATCCGCGACCCGCAGCTTCAGAGCGACCTTCTGCGCCTTATCTCGCGGCTCGGCGGGACCGAGCTGCCGATGGCGGCCGAGTAGGGGTCAGGTCTCGACCGTTTCGTCGAGTCCGCCCCAGCGGCGGACGATTCCGAGCTCGACATCGAAGAGGTCGAGCACGCGCCCCAGCGTGTGATCGATCATGTCTTCGATCGTCGCAGGGCGCGCGTAAAGTGCCGGGACCGGCGGGTAGACGATCGCCCCTGCTTCCGTCGCCGCGGTCATCGCGCGCAGATGGCCGAGGTGAAAAGGCGTCTCGCGAACGAGGAGCACGAGCCGCCGCCGCTCCTTCAGCGCGACGTCGGCCGCGCGGGTGAGAAGCGAGCTCGTGCCGCCGTAGGCGATCTCGGAGAGAGAGCGCACGGAGCAGGGCGCGATCACCATTCCCATGGTCCGGAAGGAGCCGCTCGCGATCGGCGCCGCGATGTCGCCGGCGCTGTAGACGAAATCCGCGAGCGCCGCGACGTCGGCGAGCTTGCGGCCGGTCTCCGCCGCCAGCGTCACCTGCGCCGATTTCGAGACGACGAGGTGCGTCTCGATCCGCGCGCCTCGCAGGAGCTCGAGGAGCCGCACCCCGTACGCCGCGCCCGAGGCGCCGCTGATGCCGATCACGAGCCGGCGCTCGCCCTTCATTCCGGAGGTCCCCCGCACATCGCGGTCCGCATGGTGCGCCATCGCCGCGGCCGCGCCAAGGCCGCGGCAGCGGCTCATTCGCCGGTGATCGGCCCGGAAGCGGCATCCTCCGTGAGCCACCCGTGCCGGAAGGCCACTTCCCAGCTCCGGCTCAGCCGCATCGCCGCCACGACGAGCCCGACCATCGAGTAGCTCTGCGGGAAATTGCCCCAGAGCTCTCCGGTCGCGGGCGCGATGTCCTCGGAGAGAAGGCCGACATGGTTGCGGCAGGCGAGCACTTCCTTGAAGATTTCCCGGGCCTCGTCGACGCGCCCGATCGCCACCAGCGCGTTGATGTACCAGAACGTACAGACGGTGAACGCGGTTTCGGGCATGCCGAAATCGTCGGGGACGCGGTAGCGGAACATGTGGTTGCCGTGCCGCAGCCGCTTTTCGATCGCGGCCACCGTGCCGATGAATCGGGGATCGCGCGGCTCGACGATGCCGATCTCGCCGAGGAGGAGGAGGCTCGCATCCGGCTCGTTGCCGCCGAACGTGTCGACGAAGCTGCCGAGGCGCTGGTTCCAGCCGTGCTGCAGCACGGCCGCCTTGATCCGGTCGGCCTCCGCCTGCCAGTAGACGACGCGGGCGGGGAGGTTCAGCGCGCGGGCGATGTCGGCGAGCCGGTCGCAGGCCGCCCAGCACATCGCGGCCGAGTAGGTGTGGACCGCCGTTCTGCCGCGGAACTCCCAGAGGCTCGCATCCGGCTCGAGCGCGAGCTTCGCCGCCCAGGCGCCCAGCTTCTCGAGCCGCTCGAACAGGGCGACGTCGCCGAGCCGCGGCAGACGGCGGTCGAAGAACATCTGCGAGGCGGCGAGGATGACGCTGCCGTAGCTGTCGTGCTGCGCCTGGTGCTCCGCCGCGTTGCCGATCCTGACCGGTCCCATGCCGCGATAGCCTCGGAGCGCGGGCGCGATGCGCTCGGGGATCGGGCGGCCCGGCACGATCGCGTAGACCGGGCGCAGGCGATGATCGGGATCGAGCGCGGCGACGTTCGTGATGTAGCGGATGAAATCCTCCATCGTCCGCGTCGCGCCGAGCATGTTGAGCGTGTAGACGACGAAATACGCGTCGCGCAGCCAGCAGAACCGATAGTCCCAATTGCGCCCGCTGTTGGGCGCTTCGGGAATGGAGGTCGTCAGCGCGGCGACGATGCCGCCGGTCTCCTCGAAGGCGCAGAGCTTCAGCGTGATCGCGGCACGAATCACCGCGTCCTGCCAGTCGACGGGAACCGTCAGATAGCGCGTCCACTCGACCCAGTAGTCGTGCGTGCGGTCGAGCCAGCGCGTCACCGTATCGCCGAGCGACATCCGCAGCGTCTCGTCCGGGCCGAAGTGGAAGTCGATGGGGGAGGAGAGGACGAACGGAATTTCCTCCGCCACGTACGAGATCGGGGCGTCGGTGACGAGCCGGACCGCGGCCTCGGGGGCGATGTAGCGGATGTGATTGCTGCCGATGACCCGCTCGGGGACGCCGGCGCCGTAGTCCACCCGCGGGCGCACGCGCACGGTGATGCGCGGGCTTCCTTCGATCGGCGTCACGCGGCGCAGCAGAATAGGCGGCCGGAAGAAGCGGTCGTAGTGCTTGAACCGCGGCACGAAATCGGTGATCCGCACGGCCCCCGAGCGGCATCGGAGCGTCGTCTCGAGGATCGCGGTGTTGCGGCGATAGCATTGCTCGGACGACTCGCAGTCCTCGAGCTCGATCGACCAGCTGCCGCCGTGCTCGGGGTCCTCGGTCGGCCGCAGGAGGCTGCAGAAGATCGGATCGCCGTCGAGCCGCGGCCAGCAGAGCCAGCGCACCGTGCCGCCGCGGTCGATCAGCGCTGCGATGATGCCGTTTCCGACGGGTGCGAGATCCATCGAGGCTGTATACGCGCCCGGCGCGGTGTTGTCGCCATGGCAAGGTTTGGAGGCCGGCTTTTCCCCTGCCGGCGGAACTGTTGTAGCTTCCGACATTCTCAGACTGGAGGGAGTGATGCGGGCGGCATATTACGAGGCGAACGGGCCGGCGCGCGAGGTGCTGAAGATCGGCGAGGTGCCGACGCCGGAGCCGGGCTTCGGCGAGGTGCGGGTAAGGCTTGCGACGTCGGGCGTCAACCCTTCGGACGTGAAATCGCGCTCGGGGCGCACGCGCAAGATCGCCTTTCCGCGCGTCGTGCCGCACAGCGACGGTGCCGGGGTCATCGACCGCGTCGGGCCGGGCGTGCTTCCGGGCCGCGTCGGCGAGCGCGTCTGGGTGTGGAACGCGCAGTGGAAGAGGCCGTTCGGCACCGCCGCCGAGTATGTCTGCCTGCCGAGCCACCAGGCGGTGAAGCTGCCCGACGACGTCGGCTTCGAGGTCGGCGCCTGCCTCGGGATCCCGGCGCTCACCGCGAGCGAGGTCGTGGCGCTCGCCGGCAAGATCGAGGGCCGCCCGATTCTCGTCGCGGGCGGCGCCGGCGCCGTCGCCCACTACGCGATCCAGTTCGCACGGATGAAGGGGGCGACGGTCATCACGACGGTGAGCTCGCCCGAGAAGGCGGCCCACGCGCGCGCTGCCGGGGCGGAGCACGTCATCGACTACAAGCGCGAGGACGTCGGCGCGCGGGTGAAGGACATCACGGGCGGCGAGGGTGTCGCGGCGGTTCTCGAGGTGGACCTTGCGGCGAACGCGCCGCTCGCGCCCAAGGTGCTGGCGCCGCACGGCCGTCTCGTCGTCTACGGCACCGGGTCGGAGGCGACGTTCGAAGCGTTGTGGTTCCTCTACAACTCCATCAGGGTCGAGTTCACGCTCGTCTACGAGCTGGAAGGCGAGCACCGCCGCCGCGGCCTGCGCGAGGTGCGCGACTGCCTCGCCGCCGGCACCCTTCAGCACACGATCGCCAAGCGTCTCCCGCTCGACCGTATCGCCGAGGCGCATGAGCTCGTCGAGCAGGGCGCCGTCATCGGCAACGTCGTGATCGACCTGCCATGATCACGGTGCGAGGCACGGTCTATCCTTGGCAATGCGATCATGTCGGCCATCTCAATGTCATGTGGTACGTCGCCAAGTTCGACGAGGGGACCTGGAATCTCCTCGCGGAGCTCGGGCTCACGCCCGCCTATATGCGCGAGCAGCAGCGCGGCATGGCCGCGGTCCAGCAGAACATCTCCTATCGGCGCGAGCTCCATGCCGGCGACGTCATCGAGGTGAGGACCCGGCTTCTCGAGGTGCGCGAGAAGGTGATCCGGTTCGAGCACGCGATGCACGATCGCGCGAGCGGCGAGCTTGCGGCCGTCTGCGAGCTGACCGCCGTCCATATCGACGCGACGACGCGCAAGTCCTGCGCGCTGCCCGACGCGGTGCGCTGCGCGGCTGAGGCGCTGCTGGAGCGACGTGCGTCCTAGGGCGGCGAGGCCTCCGACGCGCCCGGGACGGGGACGGCTCGCGGCATGATCTCTCCCCGGCTCAAGGCGCAGGTTCTGGTAAAGGCGGTGATTCGGCGCTGCGACTTGGCGGCCGTGCCGGCGCTGGTGGTGCGGCGGGGCGATCCCGATTCCGGAGCCGTGCTCCTGAAGATCAACCGCGGCGCCGCCGGCTGCACGGTGCTCTCGCAGGCGCGGACGCCCGAAGGAGAGCTCGTCTGGCTGCGCGGGACGGGCGACGGCCCCGTTCCGGAATCGGATGCAGATGCCTATATCGCCCGTCAGGCGAAGTACGATCCGGACGTCTGGGTTGTCGAGATCGAGGACCGCGAGGGGCGGCATTTCCTCGACGACCGCGTGATTTGACGGTAGTTTGCACGTTTCAAGGGGGATGTGAGGAGACGCGATGCCGCTCGCGAAGGTTACGCTCGACGACAAGTACGTTCGCGAAGAGGGGCGGATCTACCTCACCGGAAGCCAGGCCCTCGTGCGCCTGCCGATGATGCAGAGGCGGCGCGACGAGAAGGCGGGGCTCTCGACCGGGGGGTTCATCTCCGGCTACCGCGGCTCGCCGCTCGGCATGTACGACTACGCGCTCTGGAACGCGCGGCCGTTCCTCGAGAGGCACCGCATCCATTTCCAGCCCGGCGTCAACGAGGACCTCGCCGCGACCGCGGTCTGGGGCTCGCAGCAAGTCAATCTGTTCGAAGGCGCGCAGGTCGACGGCGTTTTCGCCATCTGGTACGGCAAGGGCCCGGGCGTCGACCGTTCGCTCGACGCGCTGAAGCACGGCAACGCCGCCGGCTCCTCGAAGCATGGCGGCGTCCTCGTGCTCATGGGCGACGACCACGGCTGCCAATCCTCGACCCTCGCGCATCAGAGCGAGCAGGTCCTCGCGGCGGCCATGATCCCGGTCCTCAACCCCGCGTCGGTGCAGGAATACCTGGAGCTCGGCCTCGCCGGCTGGGCGCTGTCGCGCTATTCGGGCTGCTGGGTCGGGTTCAAGGCGGTCTCGGAGACGGTCGAGAGCTCGGCCTCGGTCGAAATCGATCCGCACCGGCCGCAATTCGTGCTGCCGATCGATTTCGAGCTGCCGCCCGACGGGCTCAGCATCCGCTGGCCGGATCCGCCGCTCGAGCAGGAGAAGCGCCTGCACGGCCCGAAGATGCAGGCGGTCGCCGCATGGGCGCGCGCGAACCGGCTCGACCGGCAGGTCTTCGGGCCGAAGCGCGCCCGGCTCGGCATCGTCACGACGGGCAAGGCGTATAACGACGTGCGTCAGGCCCTCGACCTCCTCGGCATCGACGAGCGGCGCGCCGAGTCGCTCGGTCTTTCGATCTACAAGGTGGTGCTCTCATGGCCGCTCGAGCCCGAGGGCGCCGTCGCCTATGCGCGGGGGCTGGAGGAGCTGCTCGTCGTCGAGGAGAAGCGCGCCTTCGTCGAGGAGCAGCTCGCGCGCGTCCTCTTCAACATGGCGGCCGACGAGCGGCCGCGCCTCGTGGGCAAGCCCTTGCTGCCGAGCGAGGGCGAGCTGTCGCCGACCATGGTCGCGCGCGTCATCGCCGAGCGGCTTCTCGCGCTTTCCGACGAGCCCGAGCTTCGCCGCGCCGTGATGCGTCTCGACGCCCTCGCGCGGCGCTCGGCGGCGCCGCCTCAGGCCGTGCGCACGCCTTTCTTCTGCTCCGGCTGCCCGCACAACACCTCGACCAAGGTTCCCGAAGGCAGCCGCGCCGTCGCCGGCATCGGCTGCCATGCGATGGCGATCTTCATGCCGCGCCGGACCACGCTCTGGACCCACATGGGCGGCGAGGGCGCCAACTGGATCGGCCAGGCGCCGTTCACCTCGGAAAAGCACATCTTCCAGAATCTCGGCGACGGCACCTACTTCCATTCGGGGCTGATGGCGATCCGCGCCGCCGCCGCGGCCAAGGTCAACATCACCTACAAGATTCTCTTCAACGACGCGGTCGCGATGACCGGCGGCCAGCCGGTCGACGGCAAGCTCACCGTGCCCGAGATCGTGAAGCAGGTCGAGGCCGAGGGCGCGAAGAAGGTCGTCATCGTCACCGACGAGCCGGAGAAGTATCCCGCCGGCTACGACGTGCGGCACCGCAGCGAGCTCGACGCGGTGCAGCGCGAGCTGCGCGAGATCCCGGGCCTCACGGTCCTCGTCTACGACCAGACCTGCGCCGCCGAGAAGCGGCGGCGGCGCAAGCGCGGCCTCTTCCCCGACCCCGACAAGCGCGTCTTCATCAACGACCGCGTCTGCGAGGGCTGCGGCGACTGCTCGGAGAAATCCAACTGCGTCTCGGTGAAGCCGCTCGAGACCGAGCTCGGGCGCAAGCGGATGATCGACCAGTCCGCGTGCAACAAGGATTTCTCCTGCCTCGAGGGATTCTGCCCGAGCTTCGTCACCGTGCATGGCGGGCGCCTGCGGAAGGCGCCGGCGGCCGGCCGCGACGCCGATCCCGCCGCCGGCCTGCCGCTGCCGGCTCAGCCCGCGCTCGATCGCCCCTACGACATTCTCGTCACCGGGATCGGCGGCACCGGCGTCATCACCGTGGGCGCGCTTCTCGGCATGGCGGCGCATATCGAGGGAAAGGGCGCCACCGTCCTCGACTTCACGGGCCTTGCGCAGAAGAACGGCGCCGTGATGAGCCACGTGCGCGTGGCGCCGCGCCCCTCGGACCTCCACGCCGTGCGCGTCGCGACCGGCGAGGCCGACCTCGTGCTCGGCTGCGACATGGTGGTGGCGGCGAGCGCCGCGGCGCTCGACACCTACGACGCGGAGACGACGCGCGCGGTCATCAACGCCGCGGTCGAGCCGACTTCCGCCTTCGTTCTCGACCGCGACGCCGACCTTCACGAGGCGGGGCTCCGGCGCGCGATCGCCGGCGCTTCCCGCGAGGCCGATTTCGTCGACGCGACGCGTCTTGCGACCGCGCTCCTGGGCGACGCGATCGCCTCCAACCTCTTCCTCCTCGGCTACGCGTTCCAGAAGGGCCTCGTGCCGATGAGCCTCGAGGCGCTCGACGCCGCCATCGAGTTGAACGGCGTCGCGGTGAAGGCGAACAAGCTGAGCTTCGCCTGGGGCCGCCGCGCCGCGCACGACCTCGCCGCGGTCGAGGCGGCGGCAAAGCCCGTTCTGCGCCTGCCGCCGCGCATTCCGACGACGCTGCCGGAGATCGTCGAGCACCGCGCGCGGTTCCTCGCCGAGTACCAGGACGAGGCCTATGCCGCGCGCTATCGCGATCTCGTCGCCGTGGTCGAGACGGCCGAGCGCGAGAAGGCGAAGGGGAAGAGCGGCCTCGCGGAAGCCGTGGCGAAGAACCTCTTCAAGCTGATGGCGGTCAAGGACGAGTACGAGGTCGCGCGCCTCTACACGGACGGCGCCTTCATGGAGAGCCTCCGCCGCACCTTCGAGGGCGACTTCAAGCTTGAGTTCCACCTGGCGCCGCCGATCTTCGGCGAGGAGAGAAAGCGCGCTTACGGCCCTTGGATGATGCGCGTCTTCCGCCTTCTCGCGTCGATGCGCCGGCTGCGCGGGACGCCGCTCGACGTCTTCGCGCACACCGAGGAGCGGAAGATGGAGCGGCGCCTCCTCGCCGAGTACGAGGCGCTCCTGCGTGAGATCGCGGGCGCGCTCTCTCCGGCGAACCACGCCGCCGCGGTCGCGCTCGCGAGCCTTCCCGACCAGATCCGCGGCTTCGGTCCGGTGAAGCGTCGGGCCGTCGAGGCCGCGAAGAAGCGAGAGGCGGAGCTTCTCGCCGCGTTCCGCGCGCCTGCCGTCGCCCCCGCCGTCGCCGCGGAGTAGCGCGTCCCTCGGCCGCTCGCCGGCGGAGGGACGCCTGCGGGCGACATCGGGCCATATCCGAAAGGGGGCATGGAGCCTCCCGCTCGCGATCGCGCATAGTTCGGGCGCATGGCCGAGCGTCGCGACATAAGGCAGGCTCCGAGGCGCGCTCTCGCGCTGATCCTCGCCGGCGGGCGCGGCTCGCGCCTCAAGGATCTCACCGACATCCGCGCGAAGCCCGCGGTCTATTTCGGCGGCAAGTACCGCATCATCGACTTCGCGCTCTCGAACTGCATCAATTCCGGCTTCCGCCGCATCGCGGTCCTGACGCAGTACAAGTCGCACAGCCTCATCCGCCACCTGCAGCGCGGCTGGAGCTTCCTCAGGGGCGAGTTCGGCGAGTTCGTCGAGCTGTTTCCCGCGCAGCAGCGCATCGACGAGACCTCGTGGTACAAGGGCACGGCCGACGCGGTGCGGCAGAACATCGACATCCTCAAGGCGCGCCGGCCGCTCTACATCCTCGTTCTCGCCGGCGACCACATCTACAAGATGGACTACGCCGCCGTGCTCGAGGAGCACATCCAGAAGAAGGCGGACGCGACCGTGGCCTGCGTCGAGGTGCCGAGGCTTCAGGCGAGCGCCTTCGGCGTCATGCACGTCGACGAGGACGACCGCGTCGTCGCCTTCTTCGAGAAGCCGAAGGACCCGCCGCCCATCCCTGGCGATCCCGAGCACGCGCTCGCTTCGATGGGGATCTACGTCTTCAACGCCGAGTTCCTGTTCGAGCAGCTCGAGCGCGACGCGGCCGATCCCGGGTCGAGCCATGATTTCGGCAAGGACATCATCCCTTTCCTCGTCGGCAAAGCGCGCGTCTACGCGCACCGCTTCCAGCGGAGCTGCATCTACAGCGACCCGAACGCCGAGCCCTATTGGCGCGACGTCGGCACCGTCGACGCCTACTGGGAGGCGAACATCGACCTGACGCGCGTCAAGCCCGCGCTCGACCTCTACGACACCAACTGGCCGATCTTCACCTATCAGGAGCAGCTCCCGTCGGCGAAGTTCGTGCACGACGAGGAAGACAGGCGCGGCCAGGCGATCAACAGCCTCGTCTCGGGCGGCTGCATCGTCTCGGGCGCGACCGTGAAGGACTCTCTTCTCTTCTCGAAGGTGCGCGTCAATTCCTACGCCCGGATCGAGGAGTCGGTGATCCTCCCTGAGGTCAATATCGGCCGCTATGCGCGGCTCCGGAAGGTCGTGGTCGATCGCGGCTGCGACATCCCGCCCAACCTCGTCGTCGGCTTCGACCCGCCCGAGGACGCGCGCCGCTTCTACCGCAGCGAAGGCGGCGTCACCCTCGTCACCAAGGAAATGCTGGGAAAGCTCGTGCGCTAGGCGCTTGCCGGGCGAGGCCCGCGAGGGTCGTCGCGCAGCGTTCGCAGCCGGCGACCTTCACGGCATCGGCGCGCGGCGAAATGGGAGGAAGTTCCTGCGATCGAGGCGTCGGCGGAGGAGTACCCTTCCTCGTGCAGGCCTCCTCTGAGGTTTGCGCCACGCATCCGCGCCGCGGCGGGACGCTCGCGGCTTCGCTCGTCTCCAGAAGCGCCAGCCACCCACAAGGGAGAAACCCATGAAGATCGTCGTCATCGGCGGGACCGGCCTCATCGGCTCGAAAGCCGCCGCCATTCTCCGCGAGCGCGGTCACGAGGTCGTCGCCGCTTCGCCCCATACCGGCGTCGACACCATCACCGGCGAGGGGCTCGAAGAGGTTATGACCGGCACGGAGGTCGTCGTCGACCTCGCCAACTCGCCTTCGTTCGAGAGAAGCGCGGTTCTCGACTTCTTCGAGACGTCCGGCCGCAACCTTCTCGCGGCGGAAGCCGCCGCCGGCGTACGGCACCATGTCGTGCTCTCCATCGTCGGAACCGACCGGATGTCCGACAACGGCTACTTTCTCGCCAAGGTCGCGCAGGAGAGGCTCGTCAAGTCCTCCGGGATTCCCTACACGATCATCCGCTCGACGCAGTTTCTGGAATTCCTCGGCGGCATCGCCGCTTCGAGCGCCGATGGAACCGTCGTCAGGATTTCGCCGGGCATGTTTCAGCCGATCGCGGCGGACGACGTCGCGGGCTTCGTGGCCGATGTGGCGCTCGCGCCCCCGCGAAACGGCACCGTCGAGATCGCAGGCCCCGAGCGAGCGCCGTTCAACGAGTTCGTCGCCCGCTATCTGAAGGCGGTCGGCGATCCGCGCCGCGTCGTGAGCGACCGCGAGGCACGCTATTTCGGCGGCCGGGTCGAGGAGCGCTCGCTCGTGCCGTTGGGCGAGGCGCGGCTCGGCCGCATCGGCTTGGACGAATGGCTCCGCCGCGCGCAGGCGGAAGCCTGACCCCTTGTTCCCCGAGCGAAGGGACACGCTCTCCATGAAACGAATCCTCGCTTCCCTGCTTCTCGCCGCCCTGCCGTTCGGCGGCGTCCTCGCCGATGCGCCGCAGGAGAAGAACGCCAAGGTGACTCTCGTCTACGAGCACGAGCTGCCGAACGTTCCGGGCAAGAGCATCAAGGGCGTGCTCGTCGAGTACGGCCCGGGCGGCTTCTCGTCCGGCCACACGCATCCGGCATCCGCCTTCATCTACGCGACCGTTCTCGAGGGGGCGATCCGCAGTCAGGTGAACGACGGGCCGGTGACCACCTATGCCGCCGGGCAGAGCTTCTCCGAATTGCCCGGAGACCGCCACGGCGTCAGCGCCAATGCCAGCGAGACGCAACCGGCGAAGCTTCTCGCCGTCTTCGTGGTGGACACGGACGAGACGGAGCTGACGATCCCGTTCGCGGACTGACGAGCGCCGGTCGAGGCGGGACGGCTACAGCAAACCGCGCCGCGCGAGGTTCCGCATCAGCGCGCCCGCGCCGAAGGTCCAGGGCGGGCAGCGGTCGCTCGTCGCCACCGTGTTGACGAGGGCGCCGAGCTTCCTCGCCGAGATCGTGACGACGTCGCCCGGCTTGTGCGTGAAGCCGGCGCCCTTCTCGCCGCGGTCCTCGGTCGGCGCGAACATCGTGCCGAGAAAGAGCGCGAAGCCGTCCGGGTACTGATTCGTGGCGCCGATCGCCTGGCCGACGATCTCCTCGGGGTCGCGGCTGATCTCGCTCATCGAGGAGCGGCCCTCGAGGCGGAACCCGTCGAGCCCCTCGACCGTGAGCTCGACCACGGCGCGGCGCACGTCGTCGAGCCCGAAGCTCGCGTCGAAGAGGCGGAGGAACGGGCCGATCGCCGTCGAGCCGGTGTTGTCCTTGGCCTTCGAGAGAAGGAGCGCGCTCCGCCCCTCGAAATCGCGCAGATTGACGTCGTTCCCGAGCGTCGCGCCGTGGATTCGTCCCTTGCTGTCGACGACGAGGACGACTTCCGGCTCCGGGTTGTTCCAGGTCGATTTCGGATGGATGCCGATGGTCGCGCCCGGGCCCACCGCCGCCATCGGCTGGCACTTCGTGAAGATCTCGACGTCCGGCCCGATCCCGACCTCGAGGTATTGCGACCAGAGGCCGCGCGCCTGGAGCGCCGCCTTGAGCCGCGCGGCCTCGGCCGACCCCGGCTTCACCTGGGAGAGGTCGACGCCGATCTCGGCGACGAGCGTGCGCCGCACCTCGTCGGCCTTCTCCGGCGCCCCGCGCGCCTGCTCCTCGACGACGCGCTCGACGAGGCTCTTGGCGAAGGTGACGCCGGCCGCCTTCACCGCCTGGAGGTCGATGGGGGCGAGGAGGCGGACCTCGTCGAGCGCGCCGAGGCGCGGCCCTTTGGCCGCGCGCACGATTGCGGCGGGGTCGTCCTCTTCGAGAAGGAAGCTCACCGTGGGCGCGGTGCGGGTGATGTCGAAGACGCCTTCTGCGTCGACCCGTGCGACGCACGGGCCTTCGGGCGTCTCGACGCGGGCGACGAGGGTTCCGGCGGTGCCGTCCTCGGGAAGGATGGGGGTCATCGCCCGTCTATATTACGATGCTTGGGATGCGCGCGCTCGTTTCGCTTTTCGCCGCCTTCCTCGCCGGATGGGCCGCCACCCTCGCGGCGCACCAGCCGGCGGTCGGGCTTCTCCACGCGTTCGGAATCCTTCCGGCCGCGCCTTTCGCCATGCGGCTCACTGCCCCGTTCGGCGTGCCCCAGGTCTGGTCGCTCGCCTTCTGGGGCGGCCTCTGGGGCATTGCGCTCGTTCTCGCTGCGAGGCGTCAGCGGCTCCTGCCGATGGCGTTCTTCGGCCTTCTCTTCGGCGCGATGGCGCCGACCCTCGTCGCCTGGTTCGTCGTGGCGCCGCTGCAGGGCCGCCCCGTCGCGGCAGACTGGAACCTCGCCCGGCTCTGGATCGGGCCTTTCGTCAACGGCGTCTGGGGCCTCGCCGCCGCGCTCTTCTGGCGCGGCCTCGCGCGGTAGCGCGCCCTCCTCGAAAAGAATCTCCCGTCGATGCGCCGGGCGGACGGCCCCGGACCGCGGCTAGATGTCCTCGTGCGGCGCCTCGAGGTCGACGAGGATCTCGTAGACCTCGCCGACGACGCCCCGCTTGCCGCGGTCGAGCTCGGTGCCCAGCTGGTCGTCGGCCATGAGCCATTGCCGCGCCTCGATCACCTCGGCCTCCGTCGCCCCGGTCTCGAGGATCCGGGCGCAGGTCGCGTCGTCGATGTCGCCGAGAATGCGGCGAAGCTCGTCGGCGCTGATCGGTTGGCGTGCACTCTCCTGCATGAATCCTCCACTCGACGGGCACCGTGCGGCCCAAGGCTCTACGACAAAAGCTAAACGGGGTCGAGCGGCTCGCCCTTGATTTGGCGCAAGCGGGTCAGGCCGCGGCGTCCGCGTCGGAAGGCGGCTCGGCGAGCGTCGCCTCGACCACGGTACGCTTGTGGTCGAGATGCTCGCCGAGAATTCGCGACAGGCGCTCGGCGTCGCGCGCCGCGAGCGCTTCCAGCATCGCCTCGTGCTCGCGCACCGCCTCGTCCCAGCGCTCGAGCGTCATGTTGGCGAGATAGCGCGCACGCCGGATGCGCCCTGCGAGACCGTGATAGGTGGTCGCGAGGATCGGGTTGCGCGCGGCACGCAGGATCGCCTCGTGGATCGCCTGGTTGCGCCGGAAATAGCCGGGAAGGTCGCGCCGCGCGTGCGCCGCCAGCATCTCGTAGTGGAGCGCGCGGATCTCGTCGAGCTCGGCCTCGGTGATGCGCTGCGCGGCGAGGCGCCCGGCGAGCGCCTCGAGGGCGCCCATGACGTCGAACATGTCGGCGACGTCCTTGGGGTCGAGCCGGGCGACGCGGGCGCCGCGATTGGGGAGGAGCTCGACCAGCCCTTCGCGCGCCAGCACCTTCAGGGCCTCGCGCAGCGGCGTCCGCGAGATGCCGAAGCGCGCGCAGAGCTCGCGCTCGGAGATGCGGCTGCCCGGCGGCAGCTCGCCCTCCACGATGAGGTCGCGCAGCGCCGCGCAGGCGCGCTCGTGAAGCGGTCCGTCGCCGTCCCTCATCGGAGCGCCCGGTCGAGCACGACCGCGAGATGCTGCGCCTCGCGCCCGGCCCCGTCGCAAATCTGGTGACGGCAGCTCGTTCCCCCGGCCACGAGAAGCGTGTCCGGCGGCGCCGCCCGCATCGTCGGAAGCACCGAGAGCTCGCCGATCCGCATCGACATCTCGTAATGCTCGGCCTCGTAGCCGAACGATCCGGCCATTCCGCAGCAGGTCGAATCGAAGGTCTTCACTTCGAGCCCGGGCACCTTGCCGAGCACGCGCTGGAGCGCCGGCACGGTGCCGAACGCCTTCTGGTGGCAGTGGCCGTGGACGAGCGCCTTCTTCTCGGGCAGCGGCTTCAGCGGCAAATCCTTGCCGTCGAGGAACTCCTCGAGGAGGAGCGCGTGCCGCGCGAGCGCGTCGGTGTCCGCGCCCGGCAGCATCGCCTTGAACTCGTCGCGGAGCGTCAGGAGGCAGGAAGGCTCGAGCCCGACGATGGGAACGCCCCGCTCGACATAGGGGCGCAGCGCCTCGATCGTGCGGCGCGCGACCGCTTTCGCCTCGTCGACGAGTCCTACCGCGAGCCAGGTCCGGCCGCAGCAGACGCGGGGCGTGCGCACGGTGAAGCCGGCGCGGCGGAGGACGCGCTCTGCGGCGCGCGCGTTCTCGGGCTCGAACCAGCGATTGAACGTGTCGACGAAGAGCACCGTCTCCGGCCCCGATTCGGGTCCGGGCGCGGCGTCCGTGTACGGCGCCTTGTGCCATTCCGGCAGGCGCCGCTTCGCGCTGAAGCCGGTGATTCGCTCGGCAAGGCCGGGCGCGAGGTCGCGCAGCTTCAGAAGCGGCGCGAGCCGCGCGGCGATGGGCGCGTAGCGCGGCAGGTACGCGACGAGCCGGTCGCGCAGCGAAATCCCCTCGTGCTTCTTGATGTGGTAGAGCGCCTCGACCTTCATCCGCGCCATGTCGACGCCGGTGGGGCACTCGCGCTTGCAGCCCTTGCAGGAGATGCAGAGCTCCAGCGTCTCCTTCATCTCGGGCGCGACGAGGGCGTTCGGGCCGAGCTGGCCGGTGAGGGCGAGGCGGAGCGTGTTGGCGCGCCCGCGCGTCAGATGCTGCTCGTCGCCCGTCGCCCGGTAGGAGGGGCACATGACGCCGGGGTCCGACTTCCGGCAGGCGCCGTTGTTGTTGCACATCTCCGCCGCGCGGTCGAAGCCGCCCCACTCGGACCAGTCGAGCGCGGTCTCGAGCGGCACGGGCCCGTGGCCGGGCTTGAAGCGGAAGAGGGCGCGGTCGTCGAATTTCGGCGGCCGTACGATCTTGCCCGGATTGAAGAGCCCTTCCGGGTCGAAGGTGTCCTTCACCTCCTCGAAGGCGCGCACGATCCGCGGCCCGAACATCGCCTCGTGGAACTCGGAGCGGACGAGCCCGTCGCCGTGCTCGCCCGAGTGCGAGCCCTTGTACTCGCGCACCATCGCGAACGCCTCCTCGGCGATCGCGCGCATCTGCTTCACGCCGATCTCCTGCTTGAGGTTGATGACCGGCCGCACATGGAGCGTTCCGACCGAGGCGTGCGCGTACCAGGTGCCGGTGGTGCCGTGCTTCCTGAAGACGTTGGTGAGGCGGTCGGTGTACTCGGCGAGGTCCTCGAGCCGCACCGCGCAATCCTCGATGAAGGAGATCGGCTTTCCGTCCCCCTTCATCGACATCATGATGTTGAGGCCCTGCTTCCGCACTTCCCAGACCGCGCTCTGGAACGCGGGATCGGTCGCCTCGACGACGCCGCCGGGAAAGCCGAGGTCGCCCATCAGCTCGACGAGCTGCTCGAGGCGCCGGAGATTGTCGTCCGCGTCCTCGCCCGCGAACTCGACGAGGAGCAGCGCCTCGGGCTCGCCCTTGACGAAGCGGTCGACCGTCGCGCGGAACATCGCGATCTCGCGCGAGAGCTCGATCATCGTTCGGTCGACGAGCTCGACCGCGGTCGGCCCCAGCTTCACGATGTGCTGCGTCGACTCCATCGCCTTGTAGAAGGTCGGGAAGTGGCAGATGCCGAGGACCCGGTGCGGCGGGATCGGCTGCAGCTCCAGCTCGATCTTCTCGAAGAAGGCGAGCGTCCCCTCCGAGCCCACCATGAGGTTGGCCATGTTGTGCCCGGCGGGGTCGATCATGTCGATGTTGTACCCGCCCACTTTCCGCAGGAGCTTCGGGATCCGCGCGTCGATCTCGTCCTTCTCGCGCTTCCAGAGATCGCGCATCGCCTGCACGAGCGCGCGCTCCTTCGGCCGCTCGGCCTCGGCGAGGTTGCCGCCGACCCAGCCCATGCGCACGCGCTCGCCGTCGGCGAGGAGCGCGTCCACGGAAGCCACGTTGTGCACCATGTTGCCGTAGCGCAGCGACCGCGCGCCGCAGGAGTTGTTCGCGGTCATGCCGCCCAGGGTCGCGCGGCTTCCCGTCGAGATGTCGACCGGGAACCAGAGGCCGTGCGGCTTCAGCGCCTTGTTGAGCCGGTCGAGCACGAGCCCCGGCTCGACCACCGCGCGCCGGTTCTCGAAATCGACCGACAGGAGGCGGTTCATGTGCTTCGAGCAGTCGAGCACGAGCGAGGCGCCGACCGTCTGGCCGCATTGCGAGGTGCCGCCGCCGCGCGGCAGCACCGTGACGCCTTCCTCGCGCGCGATGGCGAGCGCGGCGGCGACGTCTTCAGCGTCGCGCGGCACGACGACGCCGACGGGCTCGATCTGATAGATCGAGGCGTCGGTCGCGTAGCGGCCGCGGCTGAACGCGTCGAACAGGACTTCGCCCTTGATGGCGCGGCGGAGTCGCGCGGCGAGGGCGGGGTCGCCGCGCCGGGGCGCCTCCGTCATGTCGAGCGGCATGAACGCTCCAAATTGAATTCACTTCCAAGATACCGAAGATTTTCAGGCCTTGCCAGAGGGCAATTCTGCATTCAAACTGCTCTGGCCATGCCAAGCGGACGTCATTTCCTGCAGATCCCCGGCCCGACCAACGTGCCCGACCGGGTCTTGCGCGCCATCGACCGGCCGACCATCGACCACCGCAGCGCCGACTTCGCCGCGCTCGGCAAGGAGGTCGTGGCCGGCATGAAGTGGGTGTTCCGGACCGAGGGCGCGGTCGCGATCTATCCCTCGTCGGGCACCGGCGCTTGGGAGGCGGCGCTCGTCAACACGCTCTCGCCGGGCGACCACGTCCTCATGGTCGAGACCGGCCATTTCGCGACGCTCTGGTGCGAGATGGCGGGAAGGCTCGGGCTCGAGGTCGAGTTCATGCCCGGCGACTGGCGGCGCGGCGTCGATCCCGCCGCGGTCGAGGCGCGGCTCGCCGCGGACAAGGCGCATTCCCTCAAAGCGGTCTGCGTCGTCCACAACGAGACCTCGACCGGCGTGACGAGCCGCATCCCCGAGATCCGCGCCGCGATCGACCGCGCCCGGCATCCGGCGCTCTTCATGGTCGACACGATCTCCTCGCTCGCCTCGATCGACTACCGCCACGACGAATGGGGCGTCGACGTCACCGTCGCGGGCTCGCAGAAGGGGCTGATGCTGCCGCCGGGCCTCGGCTTCAACGCGATCTCGAAAAAGGCGCTCGAAGCCTCGGCGCGCGCGAAGCTGCCGCGCTCCTACTGGGACTGGAAGGCGATCCTCGTCTCGAACGAAACCGGCTTCTTCCCCTATACGCCCTCGACCAATCTCCTCTTCGGCCTGCGCGAGGCGATCCGGATGCTGCGCGAGGAAGGGCTCGAGAACGTCTTCCAGCGCCACGTCAGGCACGGCGAGGCGACGCGCCGCGCGGTGCGGGCCTGGGGCCTCGAGGTGCTCTGCCTCGACGAGCGCGAGTATTCCTCCTCCCTGACCGCGGTCCTGATGCCCGAGGGTCACGACGCCGACCGTCTGCGCAAGATCATCCTCGACAGGTTCGACATGTCGCTCGGCGCGGGGCTCGGCAAGGTCGCGAAGAAGGTGTTCCGCATCGGCCACCTCGGCGACTTCAACGATCTCTCCTTGATGGGCACGCTGTGCGGCGTCGAGATGGGCCTTGCGCTCGCGGGCGTGCCGCACCAGAAGGGCGGCGCCGACGCCGCGATGGCGTATCTTGCCGCCTCCGGTTAGTCTCGGCGTCAACAAGACCAAGGGAGGAACGATGAAGAAGACGACGATACTCGCGGCGGCGCTGGCGCTGGCGCTGGCTGCCTTGCCGGCGATGGCGCAGATGGAGATCAAGGTCGGCCATGTCGGCGAGCCCGGCTCGCTCTTCCAGAAATCGGCCGACGAGTTCGCCCGCCGCGCCAACGCCAAGCTCGGCGACAAGGCGAAGGTCGTGGTCTACGGCTCGAGCCAGCTCGGCGGCGACAAGGAGATGCTGCAGAAGGTGAAGCTCGGCACCGTCGACTTCGCCGTGCCCTCGACCGTCATGTCGTCCGAGGTCGATCTTTTCGGACTCTTCGAGCTGCCCTACCTCGTGCGCGACCGCGAGCACATGAAGCGGATCGAGAAGGAGGTCTTCTGGCCCGCGCTCGCTCCCGCCGCCGAGAAGAAGGGCTACAAGATCCTCGCCGTCTGGGAGAACGGGTTCCGGCACATCACCAATTCGAAGCGGCCGATCCGCAAGCCCGAGGATCTCCAGGGAATCAAGCTCCGCACGCCCGAAGGCAAGTGGCGGGTGAAGATGTTCCAGGCCTACGGCGCCAATCCGAGCCCGATGAAGTTCTCGGAGGTCTTCGTCGCCCTGCAGACGGGCGTCATGGACGGGCAGGAGAATCCCTTCACGCAGATCTACTCGGCGAAGTTCCAGGAGGTGCAGAAGTACCTCTCGCTTTCCGGCCACGTCTATACGCCGGCCTACGTCGTCGGCAGCGTGCGCAAGGTCGCCTCCTATCCGGATGACGTGCGCAAGATCCTCGAGGAGACCGCCAGGGAGACGCAGAGCTTCGTCTACGAGACGGCGGCGAAGGACGAGAAGGATCTGCTCGACAAGCTGAAGGCCGCCGGCATGGAGGTGAACGAGGTCGACAAGGACGCCTTCATCAAAGCCTCGAAGCCGATCTACGACGAGTTCGGCAGCGAGGTGACCGGCGCCAAGGAGCTGATCGAGAAGGCCGTCCGCCTCGGCGCGAGCTCCTAGCGCCCCGGCAAGGCGCCCTCCCCAAGGGGGCGGGGGAGGGCGCGCGGGGGGCGAGCCCGGGGGAAAGTCGCTGATGTCCGGCTAGCGCGGAGGGGGGCCGAATCCGACCGTGAAGCGTCTCGTCGAACGTTTTCTCGAGCTCGCCTGCATGGCGCTGCTCACGATCCTGTCCGTCATCGTCATGGCGGGCGTCACCTACCGAACGCTCGGGGCCGCGCTCGTCTGGTACGACGAGGTCGCCTCGATCCTCCTCGCCTGGCTCACCTATTGGGGCGCGGCGCTGGCGGCGCTGAAGCGCGCGCATATCGGCGTCCCCAATTTCGTGAGGACCCTGAAGCCGCCCGCGCGGCGCGCGGCTTTCGTCGTCGCCGAGGCGCTGGTGATCGGCTTCTTCGTCCTGCTCGGCTGGGTCGGCTGGGAGGTGTTCGAGGTCATCGAGGGCGACACGCTCGTGAGCCTCCCCGAGGTGCCGCTGCAATGGGCGCAGGTGATCATCCCGCTCGGCTCGGCGCTCTTCATCCTCGCCGAGGCGCTCAGCATCCCGGACGGCTGGCGCGAGGCGAGCGGGATGCGGCCTCCGCCAACCGAGGAGGGGCCCGCGGGCGACAAAGAGCTGCTTTCGACGGAGTAGGGCGAATGGCGATTCTCTGGATCTTCCTCGCCCTCCTCGTCATCACGCTCCTCAACGTGCCGATCGCGATCGGGCTCGGCATCGTCGCGACGGGCGCGATCGCGCTAACTCAGGGACCGGAGTTCCTCGTCAATCTCGCGATCGGCATGTACAACGGCGCGACCAACTTCCCGCTGCTCGCGATACCGCTCTTCATCCTCGCCGGCGCGATCATGAACGCCTCGGGGATCTCGCGCCGGCTCATCGCCTTCGCCTCGGCGCTCCTCGGCTTCATCCGCGGCGGGCTCTCGATGGTCTCGATCGGAACCTCGCTCTTCTTCGCCGAGATCTCGGGAAGCGCGGTCGCCGACGTCGCCGCCCTCGGCTCGATCCTCATCCCGGCGATGAAGAAGCGCGGCTACCCCGCCACCTTCGCCGCCGCGGTGATGTCGTCCTCGGCGACTCTCGCCGTCATCATCCCGCCTTCGATCCCGATGATCCTCTACGCGGTGATGGCGGACACCTCGGTGACGCAGCTCTTCATGGCGGGCTTCGTTCCCGGGATCATCGGCGGGCTCGGGCTCATGGGGATGGCCTACTGGTTCGCCGTCCGCTACGGCTACCCGGTCGAGGAGGTGTTCCAGCTCGCCCGCGTCTGGCAGACCTTCAAGGAGGCGGCCTGGGCCTTCGTCCTGCCGGTCGTCATTCTCGGCACCATCTTCGGCGGCATCGTCACCGCCACCGAGGGCGCCGGCATGGCGGTGATCGCGGCGCTCGTCGTCGGCCTTTTCGTCTACCGGGAGCTCGATCTCGGCGAGCTGCGCGAGGCGATGATCGAGGGCTCGGTGCAGACGGCGGTGGTGATGCTGCTCGTCGCGACCTCGACGGTGGTCGGCGTCTATCTGAGCGAGGCGCAGGCGCCGCAGCAGCTCGCGCGCGCGATCGCCGACTTCACCCAGAACAAATGGGTGATCCTCGCCCTCCTCAACGTCCTCTTCCTCATCCTCGGCCTCTTCCTCCACTCCGCCGCGGCGATCATCCTCGTGGTGCCGATCGTGATGCCGCTCGTGAACCAGGTCGGGATCGACCCGGTGCATTTCGGCCTCATCGTCACGATCAACCTCGGCATCGGTCAGCAGACGCCGCCGGTGGCGAGCGTCCTCATGACCGCCTGCGCCATCGCCAAGGCCGACATCTGGGAGGTGAGCAAGGTCAATGTGTGGTTCGTCGGCGTCCTCGTCGCGGTGCTCCTCCTCTGCACCTACGTGCCCGCGATCCCGATGGCGCCGGTCGAGTATTTCTACCGTTAGCTTGGCAAGGTTATGACCGAAGAGCTCCTCATAGAGCGCGACGGCCCGATCGTCACGCTCGTCCTGAACCGCCCGGCAAAGCTCAACGCCATGACGAGGCCGCTCTGGCGGGCTCTCGGGACGGCGATCGAATCGCTCGGCCGCGACCCGGAGGTGCGCTGCATCGTGCTGCGCGGCGCCGGCGACAAGGCGTTCAGCCCCGGCAACGACATCTCCGAGTTCGAGACCGAGCGCTCGAACCGCGAGCAGGCGCGCGAGTACGGCAGGCTCATGCACGCGACCATCCGCGCGCTCCGCGAGACCGACGTTCCCACGGTCGCGCTCATCAAGGGCGTCTGCGTCGGCGGCGGGCTCGAGATCGCGGGGTGCTGCGACCTGCGGATCTGCGGCGAGAGCAGCCGCTTCGGCGCGCCGATCAAGAATCTCGGCCTCGTCATGGCCCATGCCGAGCTCGACGCGCTGCGCCGCCTCGCCGGCCGTGCCGCCACGCTCGAGCTTCTTCTCGAGGGGCGCATCATCGGCGCGCGCGAGGCGCTGGAGAAGGGCCTCGTCACCCGCGTCGTGCCCGACGCCGAGGTCGAGAGCGAGGCCTACGCGGCGGCGCGGCGCATCGCCGAGGGCGCGCCGCTCGTCGCGCGCTGGCACAAGCGCTTCCTGCGCCGCCTCGAGGAGGGGACGCCGCTCTCGCCCGAGGAGATCGACGAAGGCTTCGCCTGCTTCGATACCGAAGACTTCCGCGAGGGCTACAAGGCCTTCCTCGAGAAGCGCAAGCCGGAGTTCAAGGGGCGATGACGCCGGAGGCGATCGAGAGCGCGGCGAAGCTGCTGCTGGGCGCGCGGCGCAAGTCGACGCCGCTCGAGGCGCTGCCCGAGGCGTGCCGGCCGCAGGAGGAGCGCGACGCCTACGCGATCCAGGACGCGGTCGCGCGCCAGCTCGGCGCGATCCGCGGCTGGAAGGTGGGCGCGCCGGGCCCCGAGGCGGCGCCGACCTTCGCCCCGATCTTCACCGTCGTCGAGGCGCCGGCGCAGTTTCCCTCCGCCGAGCACCGGCTCTTCGGCATCGAGGCGGAGATCGCATTCCGCTTCGGCCGCGACCTTCCGGGCGGCGCGCCGCGCGAGCTCGTCCTCGCCGCCGTCGCGAGCGCCCATCTCGCGATCGAGGTCATCGAGTCCCGCTTCGCCGATCTCCGCGCCGCCGACCCGCTTTCGGTCCTCGCCGACAACATCAGCAACGGCGCCCTCGTCCTGGGGCCGGCGCTGCCGGGCTGGCAGGGGCTCGACCTCGCGCGTCCGCCCTCGCGCGTCGTCATCGACGGCGTCGAGGCGGGACGCTGCACGACCGGAAACACGGGCGGCGACCCGATCCGGCTCCTCGTCGCGCTCGTCGCCCATGCCGCCGCGCGCGGCAGGCCCGTGACTGCAGGGCAGGTCGTCACGACCGGCGCCACGACCGGGATGCATTTCGCCCGCCCGGGCAGCCTCGCGGTCGCCGATTTCGGCCCCTGGGGCAAGGTCGAGACGCGCTTTCTCGCATGAAAACCGGACCTCGCCCGCGCGCGAGTTGACAGCGAGGCGGGCGGTCCCCGAAAGATCGCACCGGCGCGAAGGGCTTGCGCGCCCGAGCATCTTTCGAGGGGGCGGGTTTTCGATGGCGGCGAGGGGGGCGACGCGGGCGAAGGCGAAGAAATCGGCGGCGCGCCGTCCGCGCAGCGCGAACGCGGAAAGGACGCGCGCGGACATTCTCGCCGTCGCGACCGAGGCCTTCGCGCGCAAGGGTCTGAGCGGCGCGCGCATCGACGAGATCGCCGCCCGCACGAAGACGAGCAAGCGGGCGATCTACTACCATTTCGGCGGCAAGGAGCGCCTCTACATCGCCGTTCTCGAGGAGGCGTACCGCAAGATCCGCAGCATCGAGGCGGAGCTCGATCTCGTGCACCTGCCGCCGACGGAGGCGCTGCGTCGCCTCGTCGGCTTCACCTTCGACTATCAGAACGCCAATCCCGACTTCATCCGCCTCGTGATGACCGAGAACATCCATGACGGAAGGCACATCGCGAAGTCGCGGACGATCCAGGAGCTGAACGTTCCGGCGATCGAGGCGGTGCGGGACATCTGCGAGCGCGGCCGCGCTGCGGGCGAGTTCCGCGACGACCTCGATCCCGTCGACCTCCACATGTCGATCAGCGCGCTTTCCTTCTTCAACGTCGCGAACCGGTCGACCTTCTCGACCATCTTCAAGCGCGACATGACCTCGCGGCGGGCGCTCGCGGCCCGGCGCGCCGTCGTCGTCGACATGATCCTGCGCTACGTGCGCCGCTGATCCCGAACGCGTCCGTTGACAAACGAACCGGTTCGTACACACTCGCGCGAACCACGATAAGCGGGAGGAAGCCCATGACGCCGCTCACGAACAAGCTCGTCCGCCGGCCGTCCGTCGCCCTCATGGCGCTCGGGCTCGCGCTCGGCCTCGTCGCCGCGCCGGCGGCGGCGCAGACCGTCATCAAGTTCGCGCATGTCGACCCGGCCGACTGGACGAGCTCGAAGAAGGGCGCGGCGGCCAAGGTCTTCAAGGACATCGTCGAGGCCGAATCGGGCGGCAAGATCAAGGTCGAGGTCTATCCCGCGGGCCAGATCGGCGGCGAGGCCGAGCTCGTCGCGCAGGCGCAGGCGAACGCGATCCAGGTCACGATGGTGTCGGGCGTCTTCGGCAATTTCTGCAAGGAGGCGGCGGTGCTCGACACGCCGTTCCTCTTCCCCTCGGCGGCGGTCGCCTGGCGCACGCTCGACGGCCCCTTCGGCGAGAAGCTTGCCAAGCACTGCCTCGAGAAGACCGGGCTGCGGACGCTCGCCTTCGGCGAGACCGGGTTCCGCAACTTCACCAACTCGGTCCGCGAGGTGAAGAGCCCGGCCGACATGAAGGGATTGAAGCTCCGCGTCCAGCAGCTCCCGCTCTATGTCGAGATGGTGAAGGGCCTCGGCGGCGTTCCCACCCCGGTCGCGTGGCCGGAGACGCCGGGCGCGCTCCGCACCAAGGTCGTCGACGGCCAGGAGAACCCGGTCAGCGTCATCCTCGGCAACAAGTTCTACGAGTTCCAGACCTTCCTCACCCTCGACGAGCACGTCTACGGAACCGACTTCCTGCTCGTGAACGAGCGCTTCTACCAGGGGCTCGACGGCGAGGGGCGCGCGCTCCTCAAGCGCGCCGCGGTCGTCGCGGCGAATGCCGGGCGCGCCATCCAGCAGATCAACTCCGCCGCCGGCGTCGCCGAGCTCGCCGCCAAGGGCATGAAGGTCTACAAGCCCACCGCCGCCGAGCGCGAGCAGTTCCGCGCCGCCGCGCAGCCGCCCGTCCTCGCCTGGCTGAAGGGCCAGGTCGAGCCCGGCTGGATCGAGGCGGTCCAGGCCGCCGTCGCCGACGCCGAGAAGGCGCTCGCGCCCTGATCGCAGCAAGGCCCCGCGTGCGGAAGGGAGGCGTTCGCGCCGCGCGCCCGCGGGGCTCTTCCTCCCGCCGCCGGAGAGCGCAGGCGGCAAGCCGGAAAGGTCCGTGACGACGTTCTGGCGCTGGTACGACCAGGCGACGGTCGGGCTTCTCGCGCTCTCGGGCGCGGTCATGTTCGGGATCGCGATCGCGAACGCGCTCCTGCGCTACCTCTTCTCGGCGCCGATCGTCTGGGGCGAGGAGATCTCGCGCTACGCCATGATCTGGGGGACGATGATCGGCGTCGCGCTCGCCTATCGCGGCGGGCAGCACGTCGCGATCACGCTCCTTGTCGATCTCGTGCCGAAGCGCACGCTCGCGGTCTTTCTCCTCGTCTGCGATCTCCTCGCCCTCGTCGTCGCCGCGATGATGCTCTGGTCGGGGCTCGCGCTCGCGCGCCTTCTCGGCGGGATCGCGGCGCCGAGCAGCGAGGTGCCGATGATCTGGGTCTACGCCGCGGTCCCGGCCGGCGCGGCGCTCTTGGCGATCGAGGCGGCGCGGCATCTCTTCCGCCGATTTGCGGCCGCGCTTGGAGCCGCGCGGTGAGCGGGCTCGCGCTCGGCGGCCTCCTCGCCGTCCTCCTCCTGGGGCTGCCGATCTCCTTCGCGCTCGTCCTCGCCTGCGGCTTCGCGATCTTCGAGCGCGGCCTTCCCGACATGCTGCTGGCGCAGCGCCTCTTCACCGGGCTCGACTCTTTCCCGATCATGGCGGTGCCGCTCTTCATCCTCGCCGGCGAGCTGATGAACGAGAGCGGCATCACCGAGCGCATCGTCCGCCTCGCCGACGCCTTCGTCGGGCATCTGCGCACCGGGCTCTGCCAGGTGAGCATCCTCTCCTCGGTGATCTTCGCCGGCATCTCCGGCTCGGCCGTCGCCGACGCCTCGGCGCTGGGGCGGGTCTTCATCCCGGCGATGGAGCGCGAGGGCTACCGGCGCGACTTCGCGGCCGCGCTCATCGCCGCCGCCGCGGTGATCGGGCCGATCATCCCGCCCTCGATCCCGATGATCGTCTTCGCCCTCATCATCCAGGAATCGGTGGCGGCGCTCTTCCTCTCCGGCGTCGTGCCCGGCCTTCTTCTCGGCCTCGCGCTCGCCGTCGTCACCTATTTCAGCGCGCGCAAGAGGGCGCCGGCGCCGCGAAAGCGCGCGACGATCGCCGAGCTCGGAGCGGCGCTCCGCCAGGGCGTCATCCCCATTCTCATGCCGGTGATCATCCTCGCGACCATTCTCGGCGGCGTCGTCACGCCGACCGAGGCGGCGGCGGTTGCCGTGCTCTACGCGCTCCTCGTCGGCGTCTTCGTGCTCCGGACGCTCCGCTTCGCCGCGCTCGTGCGCGTCTTCGCCTCGAGCATGCTGCTCTCCGCGGTGATCCTCTTCATCATGGCGGCGGCGAACGTCGTCAACTGGCTCCTCACCACCGACCAGGTGCCGCAGCGCTTCGCGGCCCTGATCCTCGGCCAGGTCGCCGACCCGACGCTGTTCCTTCTCCTCGTCAACGTGCTGCTTCTCGTCGTCGGCTGCCTCATCGAGGGGCTGGCGGCGATGGTGGTGCTGGTGCCGATCCTGGCGCCGATCGCGGCGCAGCTCGGCATCGACCCCGTCCATTTCGGCCTCGTCGTCGTCCTCAACCTCATGATCGGCCTCGTCACGCCGCCGATGGGGCTCTGCCTCTTCGTCGCCGACGGCATCGCGCGCGTGGGCCTTCCCGCGATCATGCGGCAGATCTGGCCGCTTCTCGTCGCCGAGCTCGCCGTGCTCCTCGCCGTCACCTTCGTTCCCGGCCTCGCCGTCTGGCTGCCGCGCTCTCTCGGCTACGGATGATGCGCAGGCGCTGCCTCGTCGGGCTCATCGGGGCCAACATCCAGCACTCGCTCTCGCCGGCGCTCCACGAGGACGCCTTCGCCGCCGCCGGGATCGTCGGCCATTACCATCTCATGGATTTGGACCTTCTCGGCGCGCGCGCCGATCTCGCCCGGCTCGTCGATGCCGTGCGCGTCGCGGGCTTCGCCGGCGTCAACGTGACCCATCCCTGCAAGGAGAAGGTGCTGCCGCTCCTCGACGAGATCGCCGAGGAGGCGGCGGCGATCGGCGCCGTCAATACGGTGGTGATCGACGCCGCGGGGCGCGCGCGCGGCCACAACACCGACTGCGCCGGATTCGCCCGTGCCTTCGAGGAGACGCTCGGCCGCGAAGCGGTCGCGGGGAAGAAGGCGGTTCTCGTCGGCGCCGGCGGGGCGGGCCGCGCCGTCGCCGCGGCGCTTCTCTCGCTCGGCGCCGCGCGCATCGAGGTCTACGACAAGGAGCCCTCGCGCGGAGCGAGCCTCGCCGCGGCGCTCGGCCCTGCCGTTCGTGCCGTGCCCGATCTCGGCCCCGCGTTCGAGGGCGCGGCCGGCGTCGTCAACGCGACCCAGATCGGCATGACAGGCTATCCCGGCGCCGCCGTGCCCGAGGCGCTCCTCCGTCCGGAGCTCTTCGTCGCCGACGTCGTCTACACCCCGGTCGAGACCGAGCTCGTCTCGGCGGCGCGCCGGCGCGGCTGCCGCGTCATGACGGGCGGCGGCATGTGCGTCCACCAGGCGGCCGAGGCTTTTCGGCTCTTCACCGGAATCGAGCCGGATATCGGCCGCATGCACCGCCTCTTCGGCGCGCTGTCGGCCGCGCGCGACCGGGAGCTCGCCGCGCTCCGGTAGGAGAAGCCGGCCCGAGCCCCCGCGCGAACGCGCTCTCGCGTCGCGCGCAATGTCGCCGCTGGCGCCGGCGCGCCGTCCCGACGCGCCCTCGAGCCCCGCTTTCCCGTGACCGATGCGTGTGCGGCGCCCCGGCCGCCGGAACGCGGCGTGCGCTCGCCCGTTACTCTCGACCGTGAGCGCGGCCGTTCGAGACGCTCGCGGGGCGCGCGAGCGGGGAGCGGCCGGCTCGGACGAGTGTTTTCCATCTATCCGACGCGTTGCTCGGCATCGCGTCCAAGCTGAGTGAGGACCAGATGGCCAGAACGACAGCAGGACTCCTCGCCGGCGCCGCTGTAGCGCTCCTCGCGCTGACCGCGGCCGAGGCGCAGACGGCGCGGAAGGGCGAGTCCGAGCGCGAGCAGACGCGCCAGCTCAATCAGGAGCAGCTCCGCGCGATCCAAAGCGGAGCCGCCTCGTCCGGCCGCATGGATACCGGAACGACCGGCACCGGGACGTCGGGCACCGGAACGATGGGGACCGGGACGGGCTACGGCACGACGGGCACCGGCACCGGTACCGACATGGGAACCGGGACCACGCCGGGCATGCAGCCGCGTTCCGGGACGGGCACCGGCACGGGCTCCGGAATGCCGCCCCGCTCCATGGGGCACGGCGCCGGCTCGGGCGCCGGCATGGGCTCGGGCATGACGGCGCCGGGATCCGGCAGCGGTTCGATGAGCGGCGGCTCCGGCGGCACCGGCGGCGCACCCCGCCAGTAGAGGGCAGGGGCGCAACCTTTCGGCACCTCGGCGCGTGCTCGCAACGGCGCGCGTCGTGCCGAAGCCATGGATGCGCTCCCGCGTCTCTTCCACGCCACGGGTCTTCTCGACGCCGACGTAGAGTCGCGTCGACGCTCTCGCGTCCGGGTTAAGAAACGCTGCGCACGTCGTTTCGCATTGCGCAAAGCGGCTTGACCGTGCGGTCGCGCGGGTTACGCTCCGTTGCGATCATCGCCATGCGGAGTACGTTCATGCATCGCATCCTCGCTGCCTGTTTGTTGGGCGCAGTGTTTGTTTCGCCGGCAGCCGCTCAGGAGAAGATTCACCTCAAGGTCGCGGGCAACCTTCTCGCCACCGGCCTCATTCAGCAGAAGAAGGAGCAGCCCTTCTTCGAGAACCTGGCGAAGACGACCGGCCTGCCGGTCGAGGTCGACTACAAGCCCATGGACATGACCGGCATCAAGGACATCGAAGGGCTCCGGGTGCTGAAATCCGGTCTCTTCGACATCGTCACGCTCCGCATCGCGCAGGTCTCGCGCGACGAGCCGTTCTTTCTCGGCGTCGACCTCGTCGGCCTCAACCCGGACTACGAGACGACGCGCAAGGTCGTCGACGCCTACCGCGAGCCGTTCGACAAGCGTCTGCAGGAGCGGTTCAACGCCAAGCTTCTCGGGCTCTGGCCGTTCGGGCCGCAGGTTCTCTTCTGCAAGGTGCCGATCAACGGGCTCACCGATCTCAAGAACAAGAAGGTCCGCGTCTACGACCAGAGCCTCGCGAAGTTCATCGAGACGCTGGGCGGGATTCCGGTGACGCTCAGCTTCGGCGAGACGCAGCAGGCGCTCGCGAAGGGCGTCACGGACTGCGCCATCACCGGCCCGTCCTCCGCCAACAGCGCCGGCTGGCCCGAAGTTTCGACGCACACGATGCCGATCGGCTTCCAGGTCGCGGTCCAGGCCTATGGCATCAATCTCGACACCTGGAAGAAGTTCTCGCCCGAGCAGCAGAAGAAGCTCGAGGCGGCTTTCGCCGATTTCGAGAAGGACGTCTGGGCCTATTCCAAGGAGCTCTGGGACGACGCGGTCCGCTGCAATGCCGGCAAGGATCCGTGCACGACGGTGAAGAAGTACCAGCTCGTGGAAGTTCCGGTGACGGAGGCCGATCTGAAGCTCGTCGCCGGAGGCTTGAAGGAGAGCGTCTTCCCCGCCTTCGCCGAGGTTTGCGACAGGTCGTACCGCGGCTGCTCCGACCTCTGGAAGAAGACGCTCGGGTCCCTGACGGGTATCCAGTGAGCGTCGAGACGACCGAAGCCGCGCGCGCCGTGACGGCCGGTGCGCGCGGCGCCGGTTTCTATCGGATCGCGCAGGGGCTCGGCTCCTTCTGCGCGATCGTCTTCGGCTACGGCATGCTGGTCCTCTCTGCCGTGGTCGTCGTCGAAACCGTCGGGCGCAAGCTCTTCAACTTCTCGCTGCAGGGCGCCGACGAGCTCGGCGGGTACATCTTCGCCGTCGGGTCCTCGCTCTGCTTCGCCGCGGCACTCGTCGAGCGCAGCCACATCCGGATCGATCTCTTCCATTCGAAGTTTCCTGGTCCGATGCGCGCCGTGATCGACTGGCTGTCGATCGTTCTCCTCGCGGTTTTCGCGGTGATGATCGCCTGGCTCGCGTGGCTGCAGCTCGCCGACAGCGCCGATTACGGCAGCACCGCGCCGACGCCTTGGGCGACGCCGCTCGTCTGGCCGCAGTCGGTCTGGTTGGGCGCGCTCGCGCTCTTCGCGCTCGTCGCGCTCGCCTTCGCGTTCGACGCGACGCGTCTCGTCGCTGGCCGACGCACGGACGAGCTCGCACGCCGATACGGTCCCAAGGCGACCGACGAGGAGATCCGCCAGGAGCTCGCCGATCTCGAGCGGCGCTAGCGCGGCATTCGAAGAAGGGCGCTGAGGCGCCGGGGGAAGAAGTCGATGGGTGCAGGAACGATCGGGCTCGGATTTGCGCTCGTGGGAGCGCTGCTCCTACTCGGTCTGCCGGTCGCGGTGGTGATGGCGGGGCTCGGCGTCGGAGCCGGGCTCTTCACCTCGGGCGCCGCTTTCGTCACCTCGATGGGAAGCGTGCTCTGGGGCGTCCAGAACGACAATATGATGACGGCGATCCCGCTCTTCATCCTGCTGGGGGAGATCCTGCTGCGCAGCGGCCTCGCCGACGGGATGTACGTCGCGCTCGCGGCCTGGCTCGGGCGGCTGCCGGGCGGGCTCGTCCACACCAACATCGGCGCCTCGGCGTTGTTCTCGGCGACCTGCGGATCCTCGGTCGCGACGGCGGCGACGATCGGAACCGTCGCGCTCCCCAATCTCGACCGGCGCGGCTACGACCGGCGGCAGGCGCTGGGCTCGCTCGCTGCCGGCGGAACCCTCGGAATTCTCATCCCGCCCTCGATCGCGTTGCTGGTCTACGGCTCGCTCACCAACAACTCGATCGGGCAGCTCTTCATCGCCGGCATCGTCCCGGGAATTCTCCTCACGCTGGCCTTCATGGGGATCATCGTCGTCCAGAACCGGTTCCAGCGCGTCGCGACCGCCGAGGCCAGGGTTCCGCTTTCCGAGTGCATCCGGCTCTCCGGCGGTCTCTTTCCGCCGTTCGTCATCTTCGGCTTCGTCATGGGAAGCCTCTATCTCGGCTGGGCGACGCCGACCGAATCCGCCGCGGTCGGGGTGGCGATCGCGCTGCTTCTCGCGCGCAGCCACGGGCGGCTCGACTTCGCCGTGCTGCATCAGAGCTTCCGTCACACGGCCGTTCTCACCGGGATGATCGTGCTCATCATCTGCGGCGCCTTCATCCTCAACGTCACGCTTTCGATGCTGGGGATTCCGCAGATCATGACGAAATGGGTGACGGAGCTCGGGCTCACGCCGACCGCGCTCATCTTCATCCTCATCGTCTTCTATCTGATCCTCGGCTGCTTCCTCGAAGTCCTCTCGATCCAGGTGACGACGATCCCGATCGCCTATCCGATCGTGACCGCCGTCGGCGTCGACCCGATCTGGTTCGGAATCTTCATCGTGCTCATGAGCGAGATCGCGATGATCACGCCGCCGGTCGGCATGAATCTCTACGTCGTTCAGTCGATCCGGAAGGACGGCGGCAAGATCGACGACGTCATCTGGGGCGTCATGCCTTACGTCGTCGTGATGCTGGCCTTCACCGTCCTTCTCTGGTTCTGGCAGGACCTCGTGCTCTGGCTGCCGCGGGGGGTGCAATGACGGCGCTCTGGCAGCACGGCGTCGCGGCGCTCTCGCGGCTTCTCGCGCGCCGCGAGGTCTCGCCGGTCGAGCTCCTCGAGGTTGCGCTCGCCCGCATCGAGAAGCTGAACCCGGCGCTCAACGCCGTCGTCGCCGTCGACGGCGGCGCGTCCGCCGAGGCCGAGCGCAGCGCGGCGCGCTGGCGCGCCGGGACGCCGCTCTCGCCGATCGACGGGATTCCCTTCACCGTGAAGGACAATCTCCTCGCGGCGGGGCTTCCGGCCGTCTGGGGCAGCAACCTCTACCGCACCTATGTCCCGGACCGGGACGAGCTTCCGGTCGCGCGGCTCCGCGCGGCCGGAGCCGTGGTGGTCGGCAAGACCAACGTTCCCGAGCTGACGCTGCAGGGCTACACCTCGAACGCGGTCTTCGGCCCGACGCGCAATCCGTGGGACCCGCGCCTCACGCCCGGCGGCTCGAGCGGCGGGGCGGCGGCGAGCGTCGCCGCCGGCATGACGAGCTTCGCCCTCGGCACCGACGGCGGCGGTTCGATCCGTCGTCCCTCGGGCTATACCGGCCTCGTCGGGCTGAAGCCTTCGACCGGCGCCATCGCGCGCGGCGAGGGGTTCCCGCACATCCTCTTCGACCTCGAGATCGTCGGCCCCATGACGCGGACGGTCGAGGACGCGGCGCTCGTCTTCGGCGTGCTCGCCGGTCCCGATCGGCGCGACCGGCTCTCGCTCTTCGAGCGGGTGCCGCCGAAGCGCGGGCAAAAGCGCGTCCTCTACGTGCCGCGTTTCGGCACGCGTCCCTGCGATCCGGTGATCGTCGAGCGCGTCGATGCCGTGGCGCGGCTCCTCGCCGAGCTCGACCACCAGGTCGAGACGGGCGAGGTCCCGTTCGCGCTGGAGCCCCTCGACGAGGCCTGGGCGACGGTGACCCGGGTCGGGGCGGCGTTCGTCGTCGCCGAGCGCGGCGAGGGCGCCGGCCCCGACGTCGCGCGGATGGCGCGCGAAGGCGCTGCCATCCCGGCCACCGCCTATCTCGCGATGATCGAGCGCCTGCGCCGCTTCCGGGCCGAGATGGCCGGCCTTTTCGAGCGCTTCGACATCGTCCTCACCCCGTCCTCGGCGGCGATGCCGTGGCCCGCGGAGGAGGTGTACCCGCCCGAGATCGACGGAAAGGAGGCGGGGCCGCGGGGGCACGCCGTCTATACCGGCTGGGTCAATCTCTGCGGCCATCCCGCGATCGGTCTGCCGGCCGAGCCGCACCCGAATGGCCTCCCGATCGGCTTCCAGCTCGTCGGGGATTTCGGCGCCGACGAGACGCTCCTGGCGCTCGCCGCCGAGATCGAGGCCGCGCGCCCCTGGGCCGATCGCTGGCCGAAGATCGCGCTCGATTGACTCCGCTACAAAACGGAAATTCATAAACAGAATGTCTTGACGGCTGTCGCTTTCGGCTCCATCGTGTTCCTTGTTTGTTCCAGACGCGAGGGGCTGCCATGACCGCCATTCCTTTCCCCGAGACCCGCACCAAGTCAGGGCGGTTCGCGCCCGGCCATTCCGGCAATCCCGCCGGCCGGCCGAAAGGCGCGCGCAACCGCGCGACCCTCGCCGCCGAGGCGATCCTCGCCGAGAACGCCGAGGGGCTCGCGGAAAGGCTCGTCGCCGACGGGCTCGCCGGCGACGGGCAGGCGCTCCGCTTCCTCGTCGGCCGCTGCCTGCCGGCGGCGACCGGGCGCCCGATCGCGCTCGACGTGGCGCCGGGCAGGGAAGGCGACTTCCTCCACGTCCACGGCCTCGTCGTCCGCGCGATGGCGGACGGCGAGATCACGCCGCAGGAGGCGCTCGCCGCCTCGCGCGTCCTCGCGCTCGGGCTGAAGCTCGCCGAGCGGCGCGACAAGCTCGCCCGCAAAGCCGCCGCGGCGGCGTCCGGTGAGCGCGCTCGCCCGCACGCGGCGGAAGGGGCAGGGACGGCGCGCGGCAACGGCAAGGGCGAGGCCGCGGCGTCGGTGTCCCCGTCGCCGAGCGAAAGCGGCGCTCCGGCGCCCGCTCGCGCGCGGGAGGGCGAGCCTGTTTCGCGCCTGTATTCTTTCGCCGCTCCGCGCGCGGAAACGCAGCCCGCGCCTGTTCCGGACCTCTATGTCGCGCAGCGGCCGCGCGGCGATCTCTACGCCTCGACCGCGCTCGCCCGCCTCGGGGCCGGCGCCTCTTCCCGCCTGTTTCCGCCTGTAAATTCTTCCCTTGCGGGCTCGACGCGCCGGGCGGCCGCGTAATAGGTTCCGCCCCGCGATGGAAGAAGAGATCAAGGCGATACGCGAGGGCGTGCGCGCGCTCTGCGCCCGCTTCCCCGGAGAGTACTGGCGCGAGAAGGACCGCACGAGGACCTATCCCGGCGAGTTCGTCGCCGCGCTCACCGAGGCGGGCTATCTCGGCTGCCTCATCCCGGAGGAGTACGGCGGCAGCGGGCTCGGCCTCACCGCCGCGGCGGCCATCCTCGAGGAGGTGCATCGCTCGGGTTGCAACGGCGCGGCCTGCCACGCGCAGATGTACATGATGGGGACCGTCCTCCGGCACGGCTCGGCGGAGCAGAAGGCGCGCTACCTGCCCGGGATCGCCAAGGGCGAGCTCCGCCTTCAGGCCTTCGGCGTCACCGAGCCGACCGCGGGCACCGACACGACGGCGATCCGCACGACGGCGACGCGGCGCGGCGACAAATGGGTCGTCGACGGGCAGAAGGTCTGGACGAGCCGCGCCGAGCATTCCGATCTCATGCTGCTCCTCGCGCGCACCACCCCGCGCGACAAGGTCGAGCGCAAGACCGACGGCATGTCGGTCTTCCTCGTCGACATGCGCGAGGCCAAGGGGAAGGGGCTCACGATCCGCCCCATCCGCACGATGATCAACCACGCGACGACCGAGGTCTTCTTCGAGGGGCTCGAGATCCCGGCCGACGCGCTCGTCGGCGAGGAGGGGAAGGGGTTCCGCTATATCCTCGACGGGATGAACGCGGAGCGCATCCTCATCGCCGCCGAGTGCCTGGGCGATGCGCGCTGGTTCATCGAGAAGGCGACCGCCTACGCCAAGGAGCGCGTCGTCTTCGGCCGCCCGATCGGGCAGAACCAGGGCATCCAGTTCCCGATCGCGCGCGCCTACGCGCAGACCGAGGCCGCGGCGCTGATGGTCGAGCGCGCCGCCCGGCTCTACGACGAGGGCGAGCGGCCGGGCAAGGAGGCCAACATGGCGAAGCTCCTCGCCGCCGACGCCTCCTGGGCCGCCGCCGACATGTGCCTCCAGACGCATGGCGGCTTCGGCTTCGCCGAGGAATACGACGTCGAGCGGAAGTTCCGGGAGACGCGGCTCTACCAGGTCGCGCCGATCTCGACCAACCTCATCCTCTCCTACCTCGCCGAGCATGTTCTCGGCCTGCCGCGCTCGTACTGATTTCCTTTCTCAGCAGGAACCGAATGTCCGATATCGAGCTCGCCCGTGACGGGGGCATTCTCACTGTCACTCTCAACCGGCCGCAGCGCCGCAACGCCATGAAGCTCGCGATGTGGCACGAGCTGCGCCGCATCGCCGAGGAGGCGGGGGCGGACGACGAGATCCGGGCCCTCATCCTCACCGGGGCGGGCGAGCATTTCTGCGCCGGAGCCGACATCAGCGAGTTCGAGTCCAACCGGGCCGACCCCGAGCAGACGAGGGCCTACGACGAGGCCGTGGACAATGCCTGCGCGGGGCTCGGTGCGGTGCCGAAGCCGGTCATCGCCGCGGTTCGCGGCTTCTGCCTCGGCGGCGGCACCGGGATCGCGCTCGGCTGCGACTTCCGGATCGCGTCTCCCGACGCGAAGTTCGGCATCCCCGCGGCCCGGCTCGGCGTCGTTTACGGCCTTGCGGAGACGCGCAACCTCCTCGTCACGGTCGGCCTGCCGCGGGCCAAGCGGATGCTTTTCACGGCCGAGCGTATCGATGCCGAGGAGGCGCGGCGGATCGGGCTCGTCGACGAGATCGCGGCCGACCCGCTCGAGGCGGCGCGCCGGCTCGCGGCGACGATGGCGGCGAACGCGCCCCTGTCGATCGCCGGGGCGAAGGCGATCCTCAACGGGCTCGCCGCCGGGACCCTCGACCCGGAGACCGCCCACGCCCTCGCCGCCCGGGCGGCGACGAGCGAGGACTACCGGGAGGGGCGGACCGCCTTCCTCGAGAAGCGAGCGCCGGTCTTCCGCGGCCGCTGACCGGGGCGGGGCGCCCTCAGCGGCGCTATGTCCTACCGGCGGTTGGGCGGGTCGGGGTTGCATCCCGGGGGCAAATCGTTAGCATCCGATTAAGCTCAATCGACAACAGAAAAGGAGGGCCGGCGATGCGGATTTACACGGTGACGCACCGCGACCGGCCGATCGCGGTGGTGCGTGCCCGCCATCCGAGCGAGGCGATCGAGACCGCCCAGGAGCTCGCCTGGGACGAGGCTCGGGCGACGCTTCCGAGCAGCGACGAGCTCGACGCGCGCGACCCGAGCGATGCCGAGATGGTCGGCTGGCTCGAACGCCGCGACGACTTCCTGCTCGCGGAGGCCTTCGTCTGAGACGCGACGCGAAGTCGTCCGAGAAACGCTTGAGGGCGCCGGGCCGATGGCCCGGCGCTTCGCGTTCGTGGCCTAGCCTGTCCCGGGACGGAACGGCACGGCGATAAGGGTTGTTGGACCTTTCGGGGACTCGCCCCGAGGTCGCAATGCGTCTCCTCAAGCTCATCGGCCTTGCGCTCGCCGGGCTCGTCGTGCTCGCCGGCATCGGCGTCGCCGCGCTCGCCTGGGCCGGCGACAGGGTCATCGCCTCTCTCGTCGAGGGTCGCGGCTCGGCCATTCTCGGCCGCGAGATCCGCATCGGCGGCGCGTTCGACATCGCCTGGGGCGACCCGATCCGGATCGTCGCCGAGGACGTCCATCTGGCGAACGCCCCCTGGGGCAGCGCGCCCGAGATGTTCGGCGCGCGTCGGCTCGAGCTCGAGCTGGCGCTTCGCCCGCTTCTCCGCCTTCGCTACGTCGTGCCGCTCCTCGCGCTCGACGGCGCGAGCCTCGTCCTCGAGACGAACGACAAGGGGGAGGGGAACTGGCAGTTCTTCGCCGCCGAGGCGGCGGCGCCGGAGGAGCGGACGGAGTTTCCGGACCTCCATCGCCTCGCCGTCGCGCACAGCACCTTTCTCTGGCGCAACGACGCGACCGGCGCCACGACCGAGATCGACTTCCGCAGCCTCTCGCTCGACGCGCCCGACCGCACCGGCCCCGTGCGCATCGTCTCCGAGGGCGACTTCCAGAAGAAGCCCTACGCGCTCGATGCGACGGTGGGCGCCTTGGCCGAGCTGCAGACGCCCGCGCAGCCTTATCCGGTGAAGCTCGCCGGCGAGGTCGGGGCGACGAAGGTCGCGATCGACGGCAGCCTCGCCGAGCCGCTCGCCTTCCAGGGTCTTTCATCCCGCGTCAGCCTCGAGGGCGAGGATTTGCGCCGCTTCCTCGAGGTCTTCAGCGTGCCGGTCCCGGCGACGCCGCGCTTCCGCATCGCGGGGCGGCTCGAGCACCAGGGCGATGCGTGGTCCGGCCACGACGTCGAGGTGACGCTCGGCAAGAGCGAATTCGGCGGCGGCGTGCTGATCGACGTTTCGGGGCAGCGCCCTTACCTCAAGGCCGAGCTCGTGGCGAAATACCTCGATCTTGCCGACTTCGAAGGCTTCACCGGCGAGGACCCGAACGAGCCGCCGCCCAAGGAGGCCGAGGACGCCGCCAGGCGGGAGCAGGGCGGCCGGGTCATCCCCGAGACGCCGCTCCCCACCGAGCAGCTCGGCGCGATCGACGCCGACCTCTCCGTCGACGCCGCGGTCATCAAGCCGTCGGGCGGCGTGCCGTTCGAGCGCCTGACGCTCGTGCTCGCGCTGAAAGACCGCGATCTCCGCATCAAGCCGCTCCGCTTCGGGATGGCGAACGGCGAGGTCGCGGCCGACCTGCACTGGAACGCGGGCGGCACGCCCGGGACGCTCGCGGGCGGCGTCGAGCTCAGCCGCTTCGACCTCGGCAAGTTCTTCGCCGGGCTCGACGTGCCGAAGCAGCTGAAGGAGACGCGCGGCGTCGTCGGCGGCTTTCTGAAGCTCCGCTCGAGCGGCGACGATCAGCGCGCGGTCGTGGCGAACGCCGACGGCGAGCTCGGCTTCTTCATGGAGAAGGGCCGGTTCTCGCAGCTCCTGACCGAGCTCCTCGGGATCGACGTCGCCGAGACCTTCGGCTTCCTCGTGGCGGGCGACAAGCCGAACCCGGTCAATTGCCTCGCCAGCCGCTTCGAGCTCGCCGAAGGCGTGGCGACCGCCTCCACGTTCATCCTCGATACCGACGACACCGTCGTCGAGGCGCGCGGCAACATCAATCTCGCCGGCGAGACGCTCTTTCTCGACGTCATGCCGCACCCGAAAGACTGGTCGCCGCTCTCCGTCCGCTCCCCGATCGAGATCCGGGGCACTTTCGGCGCGCCCGAGGTGCAGCCGAAGACCTCGACTCTGCTCGGCCGTCTCGGCGCGGCGCTTGCGCTCGGCGTCGTGATGCCGCCGGCCGCGCTCCTGCCGCTGATCGACGTCGGCCTCGGCGAGCGGAACATGTGCGCCCGCGCCTTCGCCGCGGTCGAGGAGAAGGCGGCGCCGAAAGGCGCTCCCGCGGAAGGGTCTTCGCCGCCGGCCCAGAGGCGGAAGAAATAGAAACGGCCGGCGCCCGTGCACCGGCCGTCCCGCGCGACAGCGCGCTGCTGCTACGCTGTCGTCGCCGCGCTACTGCTGCGAAGAGGTCGAGCCGCCGGAGGTGGATGGGCTCGAGGAACCGGAGCCGCCCGCCGGCGGTGCTGTCGAGCTGCCGCTCGTGCCCGGGGTTCCGGATCCGCTGCCGGAGCCGCCGCCCGAGCCGCTGTTCTCGCCGCAGCCCACGAGCGCCAACGTGCCGAGCACGACGCCCGCGAGTAGTGTCCGTTTGTACATGAACCTCTCCTAACGGAACATTCGACGTCGACGGCCGCCGCCCTTGCCGCGCGAAGGCCGCCATACCCTTTCTCCAACGGCCTGCCGGCAACGGAATTCCGTGGCAATCCTCGGACAAACGCGACGGTTCCGCGAGGCGGCGGGACGCGCGCCTCAGCCGCGAGCGGTCCCCGCCGGCGCGGGCGACCCCGCGGCGCCGGGCCGCCGGCGCGCCCGCGTCTCGATGAGCCCGACGATCCCCCGCGGCATGAAGATGATGAAGAGGATGAGGAGGATGCCGTAGATCGTGTTCGCGGCGCCGACGAAGTTGGTGCCGAACAGCACGCGCAGCGCCTCGCCGAGGGTCAGCGTCAGAATCGCCCCGACCGTCGGTCCCATGAGGCTGTACATGCCGCCCGCGATCGCGGCGAACACGATCTGCAGCGAGACGCCGACCCCGGAGAGCGTCTCGGGATTGAGGTACATGAGATACTGCGCGAAGAGCGCCCCGGCGAGCGCCGTCATCCCGGTGCTGATGATGGTGACGCGCAGCTTCTCGCGGATGACGTTGATGCCGACCGCGGCCGCCGCGACCTCGTCCTCGGAGATGGCGTCGAGCGCCCTGGCGCCGATGCCGCGATCGACCGCGCGCCAGATCGCGAGGCCGGCGAGCCACGTGCCGAGCGCTATGAAGTAGAAGGCGGTGCGGTCGAACTGCAGCGCGTAGAGGGACGGCTCGGCGCGCGGCGTCATGCCGAGCGAGCCGCCGGTGACGTCGCGCGCGGCGACGATCCCGAGCCGCACCACCTCGGAGAGCGCCAGCGTCACGAGCGCGAAATAGTGGCCGACGACCCTGAGGCGCGACGACGGATAGCCGATCACGAGCGCGACCGCGACCGCGAGCGCGACGCCGACCGGGATGCCGACCCAGGGCGTCAGATCGTAGAAGTTCCAGAGCAGCGCCGGCACGTAGGCGCCGATGCCGAGAAACGCGCCGTGCCCGAGCGAGACGAGCCCGAACCGGCCCATCAGCGACCAGCCGGTGTAGACGAAGCTCCACAGGAGGATGAGGAGCGCCATGTGCACGAAGTAGCCGGGAAGGCCGAGGAACGGCAGCGCCGCGAGCAGCGCCGTGCCGAGGCCGAGCGCGATCCGGCTCATTTCGCGAGGATCCCCTGCGGGCGGATCAGGATCAGCACGATGAAGAACGCGAAGGCGAGGACGTAGGCGAACTCGACCGGGGCGTAGAAGCCGCCCACCGAGATGATCTGGGCGATGATGAAGGAGGCGAGAAAGCCGCCGATCATGTTCCCGAGCCCGCCCAGCACGCAGATCATGAACGTGATCGGCCCGAAGGAGAGGCCGATGAAGGGGTGGACGTCGTACTGCAGCACGAGAAGGCATGCGGCGAGGCCGGCGAGACCGCCGCCGATGCCGGAGGTCGCGAGGTAGATCTTGCGCGCATCGACGCCCATCAGCCCCATGATCTCGCGGTCCTGCGCGATCGCGCGGATCGCGGTGCCGAGAAAGGTCCGGCGCAGGAAGAGGTACAGCCCGGCCGCGCCGACGAGCGCGATCGCGAAGGCGAGGAGCCGGGCGAAGCTCACGAACATGTCGCCGAGCTCCAGCACCGGCAGCTTGAGGCCGATGTTCCGGAAGTCGGTGCCGAAGAGCAGCGTCGCGAAGCTCTGCAGGAAGAAGAGGAGCCCGCCGGTGGCGAGGAGCTGGTTGATCGGCGCCTGGCTGAGGATCGGCTCGATGATGAGCAGATGGACGAGAACGCCGAGGATCGCGACGACGAGGATGGCGACGCCGCAGGCGAGGAGGAGCGGCCATCCGTAGAAGGCGTGCAGCCAGTAGATCGCGTACATGCCGACCATGACGAGCTCGGCGTAGGAGATCCAGACGACGTCGATGACGCCGAAGACGAGGTTGAGGCCGAGCGCGAGCAGCGCCAGGACGCCGCCGAGGAGGATGCCGTTGACGATCGATTCGACGAGGAAAATGTCCAAGGCTCACATTCCCATGTAGGCTTGGCGCACGAGCTCGTGCTCGCTCATCTCGGCCGCGGTGCCGGAAAGCCTGATGCGGCCGACTTCGAGGAGGTAGGCGCGGTCGACGAGCTCGAGGACCTGGCGAACGTTCTGCTCGACGATCAGCACGGTGAAGCCCTCGGCGCGAATCCGGCGCACGAGGTCGAAGACCTGCTCGACGACGAGCGGCGCGAGCCCGGCCGACGGCTCGTCCATCAGGAGCAGCTTCGGCTTCGACATGAGCGCCCGCCCGATCGCGCACATCTGCTGCTCGCCGCCCGACATCGTCCCGGCGAACTGGGCCCGCCGCTCCTTGAGGCGCGGGAAGAGCTCGTAGACCCAGGCGAGGGTCTCGGCCCACTCGGCGCGCGCGGCGGCATGGAACGCGCCCATCTTGAGGTTCTCCTCCACGGTGAGGCGCGCGAAGAGCCGCCGGTTCTCCGGCACGTGCGCGATGCCGGCCGGCACCACCTTGTAGGCGGGCAGGCCATCGAGCGGCCGCCCTTCGAAGACGATGCTGCCGCGCGACGCCGGGAGCATGCCCGAGATGACGCGCATCAGCGTCGTCTTCCCGGCGCCGTTCGGGCCGATGACGCCGACCGCCTCGCCGGCGCGCACGTCGAGCGTCACGTCGTAAAGCGCCTGGAAGGAACCGTAGGAGGCCGAGACCTCGCGCAGCTCCAGCATCAATGCGCCTTGCCGAGATAGACCTCGGCGACGCGCGGGTCGCGCGCCGCCTCCGACGGAAGGCCGGTGAAGATGACTTCGCCGTGGTCGAGCACGACGACACGGTCGACGACCCGCATCAGCACGCCCATGATGTGCTCGACCCAGACGATCGTGATGCCCATCTCGCGGCGGATGCGCTCGAGCATCGAGGCGGCCTGGTCCATCTCCGCCCAGTCGAGCCCGCCGAGACTCTCGTCGGCGAGGAGGAGCTTGGGCTGCATCGCGAGGGCGCGGGCGAGCTCGAGCTTCTTGAGGCCGGCGGCGCCGAGGCCGTCGGTGGTCGCGTTGGGACCCGACGGAAGCCCGACGAGATCGAGCGCAGCCTCGGCCTGCTCGGCCGCGCGGGCGCGGCTTACGCGGCCCGCCTGCCCGTAATAGGCCGCGAGCGCGACGTTGTCGCGCAGCGACAGCTTCCGGAACGGCCGAGGAATCTGGAACGTGCGGGCGAGGCCCCGGTGGGCGACGCGGTCCGCGCTCATGCCCGCGATTTCCTCGCCCTCGAAGAGGATCGACCCGGCGCTCGGCTTCAGCGTGCCCGCGACGAGGTTGAACGTGGTGCTCTTGCCCGAGCCGTTCGGTCCGATGAGCCCGAGAAGCTCGCCCTTCGCCACTTCGAACGCGACGTTGTTGACGGCCGTGAAGCCGCCGAAGCGCTTCGTGAGGCCGCGGACCTGCAGCATCGGCTTTGCTGAGGAGCCGGCGTCGTTCATGCAGACGATTCGGGCGACGGATCGGGCACCGCGCGTCGGCGCTGCAAGGCTTCCCCCCTGTTTCTCGGGCCCGGCTTCAGCCGGCACTTCCGGCTCTGACGGTAGCGCGTTTCGCGGCCGGTGGAACAGTGCCGCGAACGGGGGAGGCGCAGCAATCGCTGCAGCGCGACCTTCACGAACTTCAGCAGCCGGACCCGTGGCCGGGACGCGCCCGGCCACGATCCCGACCAGATCAGCGGCTCGCGTAGGGATGCCCCGCCGGAAGCGGCAGGACAGCGTCGATCGTCTTGATCTTCGCGGGCCACGCGACGAAGGTCTCGCCCTTCACGTACTGCATGACGACCGGGGAGGAGCGGACGTTCTGCCCCGACATCGGATCCCCGGGCGGTGCAAACCTCACGCCGTAGCCCTGGATCGTGCCGCCTTCCGGAATGTCGACCTCGAGCGCCGCCTTGCGGATCGCATCGGCGTCCCAGCCGCCGTATTTCCGGATGGCGATCGGAAGCACCTTGTCGAGCAGGATCCACGTCTGATTGAAGCCCATGCTGGCGTGCGGCGGCACTTCCTTGGCGCCCGTCTTGGCTCTGTAGCGCTCGACCATGACCTTGATGAGATCGCCCATCCCGGGCTCCAGGGTCTTCGGGTCGAGGAGCTGCGCGGCGACCGGGTCGACGTTGAAGAGGTAATCGACGTCCTCGCCGAAGGTCTCGCGGAGCTTGTCGATCTGCGCATAGCCGGCGCCGTGGCCGATCAGCGCCTTCCAGCGCAGCCCGCCTTCGCGCGCCTGGCGCAGGAAGAGCGTGATGTCGGGATTGTACCCCGTGTGGAGAATGACGTCGGGACGCGCGCGACGGAGCTTCGTCACCAGCGCGGAAAGATCGGCAGCGCTCGCCGAGTAGCCCTCCTTGAAGACGAGCTGGAGCCCGTATTTCTTGACCCCGGCCTCGTTCGAGGTCGCGATGCCGGTGCCGTAGGGCCCGTCTTCGTAGATGATGGCGACCTTGACGTCCTTCGGGTCCATGCCGAGCTTCGACTTGGCGTTCTCGGCGATGAACGCGGGCGAGGCCTCGCCGTACTGGTCGGAGTGGACCTGGCCGCGGAACGTGTATTGCAGGTTCCTGTCTTTCAGGACGGCGGACGCGACGGCGATCGTGATCCAGAAGATCTTCTTCTGCGCGTCGACCTTGGCTGCGAGCGGGACGGCATGCGCGCTCGAGAACACGCCGAGAAGGATGTCGACCTTCTCCTGATTGAGGAGCCGTTCAGCCTCGTTGATCGCAACGTCGGCCTTCGACTGCGAGTCGGCGCTGACGGTCTCGATCTTGTGCTTGCCGAGGACGCCGCCCTTCTCGTTGACGAGGTCGATGGCGATCTGCGTGCCGATCGAGCCCGGCACGGAGCCGGCGGCGGCGAACGGGCCTGAGAGATCGTAGAGGACGCCGATGCGTATCGGCTTGTCCTGAGCGCCCGCAGGCGCAGCGAGAAGCGCGACTGCGGACAGGGCGCCGATGAGCGCCGTCACGAGCGAACGCAGCAAGGTTTCCTCCCGTGTTCGATGTTTGCGGAAAACCGTAGGGCCCGCCTGGTTGGGCTGTCAATCGAGCGCGATGAGACGCCGCCCGGCGGTCCTCTCGGGCAGCCTCGCGATTCAAATCAGGACGGCCCGCTCGATACGCTCGAGGCGTCGCCGGAGACCGGCGGCGAGGCGGATCCGACGGCGTTCAGCCATGAGCCGCATCGGGATCCGATCGCCGACTTCATCGACGCCCTCGACGAGGGGCGCGAGCCGCGCGTCAGCGGCGCCGAGGCGCTCGCCGTGCACCGGCTGATCGACGCGCTTCTGCGCTCGTCGCGGGAGCGGCGGCCGATCGCGATCGGGTGATCTGTCGGCTTCCGGGGGGCTTCGAGAGCCCCCGAGCCGAAATCCGTCGACTTTTTGTTAACTCTCTTCCGACTAGCATTCTGCCCCGGAAGACATGGCGATCCGTTGTCGCGCGGCGCGAAGAAGGCCGGGACTCGAAAGAGAGATCCGCGCCGCCCTCGGGAAGCACCGGGTACCCGACGCGGTGATCGCCCGCCTTAGAAAGCTGATCGTCGCGCGGACCGTTCCCGCCCGTCGCTGCCGTGCCCTCGACGAGGCCGCTTCCTCTTTGCAGCGTCGATCCGCGCTCCTCCAGACGGCGCTCGACCACATCGACCAGGGCATCGGCGTCTTCGGCCCGGACAAGCGTCTCGTGGCGTTCAACCGGCGCTTCGTCGATCTTCTCGACATTCCGGAGGATCTCGCCGTTCCGGGGACGCCCGTCGAGGCGTTCATCCGCTTCGGTGCCGAGCGGGGCGATTACGGTCCCGGCGACGTCGAGGAGCTGGTCGCGGCCCGCCTCGAGAAGGCCCGGTCCGCCACCCCGCTCATACTCGAGAGGACGGGGCCCGAGGGAACCGTGATCGAGGTTCGCGCCAATCCCCTGCCGGAGGGCGGCTGGGTCGCGAGCTATACCGACGTGACCGAGCAGCATCGGGCCCAGCGCCGCCTTGCGGCGGCGAAGGAGGAGGCCGAGGCCGCGAGCCGGACCAAATCGGAGTTCCTCGCCAATATCAGCCACGAGTTGCGCACGCCGCTCAACGCCATCATCGGCTTTTCCGACGTGATGCGATCGGAGCTGCTGGGGCCGCTCGGCCCGCGCTATCGTAGCTACGCCAAAGACATTCAGGAAAGCGGAGAGCACCTGCTCGGGATCATCAACGACATACTCGATCTCTCCAAGATCGAGGCCGGCCGGCTGACGCTGCACGAGGAGATCGTCGATCCGGTGATCGTCGCGCGCGACTGCACGCGGCTCGTGAGCACCCGCGCCGAGGAGGCCGGCGTGTTGCTTCGGCTTCACATCCTCGCCGACGCGCCGCGCCAGGTGAGCGCCGACGCGGTGAAGCTGAAGCAGATCCTCCTCAACCTGCTTTCGAACGCGATCAAGTTCACGCCGCGCGGCGGGCACGTCGACGTGCTTCTGCAGCGCGGTCGAGAAGGAAACCTCGAGATCGCGATCAAGGACACAGGCGTCGGCATGAGCGATGAAGAGCTAGCGATCGCGCTGCAGCCTTTCGGACAGGTCGAAAGCACCTTCACCCGCACGCGGCAGGGCACGGGCCTCGGCCTGCCGCTGACCAAGGGGCTGGTCGAGCTTCATGGCGGCACGATGCGGATCGAGAGCGCGCTCGGCCGCGGGACGACGGTCACGGTGTCGTTTCCGCTCGTTCAGGTCTGGGCCGCGGCGTGACGCCCCGGGCGCGCGAGGTTCTCGACTTCTGGTTCGGGAAGCCGCCCTTCCGCCCGCGCCGGGTATGGTTCGAGCGGGACCAGGCGTTCGACGAGGCATGCGGCGCGTTCGCAGGAGATCAGGCGCAGGCGGCCGCGGGCGCGTACCGCGACTGGGCCACGACGCCGGAGGGTGCGCTCGCGCTCGTTCTGCTGCTGGACCAGTTTCCGCGCAATCTCTACCGCGGCACGGCGCGTGCCTATGCGAGCGACGCCTTGGCGCTGGAGACGGCGAGGCGGGCGATCGAGGCGGGTTGGGATCGACGCGTTCCGCCGGTGCAGCGCCTCTTCTTCTATCTCCCTTTCGAGCACAGCGAGAGCCTCGCCGACCAGGACGAGGCCTGCCGCCTCGTCGCCGCGATGACGGACCATCCGGAGCACGAAGAGATCGTCCGCTACGCCGAGCGGCACCGCGAGATCATCGCGCGGTTCGGCCGCTTCCCGCACCGCAACGCGGCGCTCGGGCGCACGACGACGCCCGAGGAGGCGGCCTTCCTCGAGGAGCCGGACTCGTCGTTCTGAGCGCCGGAACGTCCCCGACCCTCGTCAGGCGCGCGGGCGCCAGCGCAGGAGATACCGCTCGATCCGGTTGATGCCGAGATCGACGCAGAGCACCACCGCCGACGTGAGGATGAGCCCGGCGAGGACGCCCGTCGTGTCGAAGACGCCCTGGGCCTGCGCCACGAGATAGCCGATCCCGCGTGCCGCGCCCATGTACTCGCCGACGACGGCGCCGACGAGCGCGAAGCCGATCGAGGTGTGCAGCGAGGAGAAGATCCACGCCATCGCCGAGGGGAGATAGACGTGGCGGAGGAGCTGGCGGTCCGACGCCTGCAGCATGCGGGCGTTGTTGAGGATGACCGGGTCGACCTCGCGCACGCCCTGGTAGGTGTTGAAGAAGACGACGAAGAACACGAGGCTGACGCCGAGCGCGACCTTGGAGGCGATGCCGAGGCCGAACCAGAGCAGGAAGATCGGCGCGAGAATGACGCGCGGCAGCGCGTTGAGGATGCGGATGTAAGGGTCGAACACCGCGGCGAGGAGCTCGATCCTGGCGAAGGCGAGCCCGAACAGGACGCCGAAGAAGGTGCCGATCAGGAAGGCGAGGAACGCCTCGATGAGCGTCGTCGCGAGATGCTCCCAGATCGTGACGCCGGTCAGCCACTCGAAGATCTTCAGCCCGATGTCGGAGGGCTTCGAGAAGAAGAAGGGATCGAGAAAGCCGGTGCGCGAGCCGGTCTCCCAGAACGCGATCAGCAGGGCGAGGGTGAGGAGCTGCAGCGCGACGACCGCGACGGGGCCCGCCTTCTGCCGCACGTCGGCGGTCGCGAGGCCGACCCCGGTATCGCCGCCGGCAAGGGCGTTCTCGTCTCTACGCGACGACATGCTCATGAGAGCGCTTCACCTCCTCTCGCAGATCGGCCCAGATCCGCGTGTAGAGCTCGTTGAACTCGGGGTCGAGGCGGATCTCGGCGACGTCGCGCGGGCGCTTCAGGCGGATCGCGTAGTCGCCCTTGATCCGCGCCGGCCCGACCGAAAGCACGATGACCCGGTCGGCGAGCGCGATCGCCTCCTCGAGGTCGTGCGTGACGAACAGCACCGTCTTGCGCGTCTCCTGCCAGAGGGCGAGGAGCTCGTTCTCCATGTTCTGGCGCGTCTGCACGTCGAGCGCGCCGAACGGCTCGTCCATGAGGAGGATCCGCGGGTTGACAATCCAGGTCTGCGCGATCGCGACGCGTTTGCGCATGCCGCCGGAAAGCTGATGCGGAAAGCGGTCCTCGAAGCCCGCGAGGCCGACCCGGGCTATCCATTTGCGCGCCTCGGCCTGCGCTTCGGCGCGCGAGGCGCCGCGGAACGTCAGCCCCAGCGTCACGTTGTCGAGCACGCTGCGCCACGGCAGCAAGGCGTCCTGCTGGAAGAGGTACGTTGCATGCCGGTTCGTGCCCCGGAGCGTCTCGCCGAAGACGCGGACGCTGCCCTCGGGCGGGAAGAGCAGGCCGGCGGCGCAGTTGAGAAGGGTCGACTTGCCGCAGCCCGACGGCCCGACGATGGCGACGAAGGTGCCTTCCTCGATGTCGAGCGAGATCGAATCCGCGACGGTGTGCACCGCGCCCGAAGGGGCGCGGAAGCGGATCGTCACCCGGTCGAACGCGATCGCCGGGGTCATCGCGCCCGCCTCCGGTGGGGCCGGAGGGAAGGGGCGGGTTCAGCCGAGGCGGGGTCGGCCGGCCCGCCCAGGGGCCGGCCAGCCTCGCCCGAGCCCCCTGCCGCGATGCGGGCAAGGGGTGAGCTCCTTCGCGTCAGAGTCACGTCGTCGCGCTACCGCTTTGCGAGGAGCTCGTTCGCCTTGTCGACGAACGCGTTCGTGTAGGTGGTGGCGAGATCGACGTTGGCCTTGGCGATTTCCGGCACCGACTGGCTGAAGACGTCGAGCACCGCCTGGGCGCCCTTCGGGTCCATGCGTCCGTCCTTGGAGTACATCGGGATCGTGTTCTTGAGCGCCGCGAGATAGAGCTGCGGGTTGGCGCCGACGAACTCCTTCGGCATCTTCGCCATGATCTCCTCGGCCGAGTGCGCATGGATCCAGTGCAGCGTCTCGACGAGGGCGTTGGCGATCGCCTGGCTCTCCTTCGGGTGCTTCTCGACCCAGTCGGTGGTCGAGTAGATCGCGCCGCCCGGATAGCGCCCGCCGAACACCGCGAGCGTGTCCTTCTCGGTGCGGGTGTCGGCGAGGATCCGCAGATCCTTGTACTTGCCTTGGAGGAGCGTCACCGCGGGGTCGAGCATGACGGCGGCGTCGACCTGTCCCTGCTCCTGCGCCGCCACGGCGGTATCGTCGAGGCCGACGCCGATCACCGCCACCTTGGAGGGATCGACGCCTTCCTTGCGCAGGAGGTACTTGAGGAAGAAGTCGGTCGAGGAGCCCGGCGCGGAGACGCCGACCTTCTTGCCCGAGAGATCCTTGATGCTCTTGATGTTGGCGGTCTGCTTCGGGGAGACGACGAGGACGAGCCCGGGGAACTGGTCGTAGATCACCACGGACATCATGTCCTTGTTCTTGCCCTTGAGGTTGACGCAGTGGTCGTAATAGCCGGAGACCACGTCGGCGCTGCCGCCGAGCACGGCCGTGAGCGCGACCGAGCCGCCCTTGAAGTTGATGAGCTCGGCGTCGAGCCCGTGCTTCTCGTACATCCCGAGCTGCTTCGCCAGCACGGTCGGCAGGTAGCAGAGGCACGAGGCGCCGCCGATCGCGATCTTGAGCGGCATCCGGCTCTGCGCCCAGGCGGGGGCGGCAACGGCGAATGCCGCGACGACGGCGCCGATCGCCAGCGCGCGGCGCGAAATGGTAACGAGCATCGGTTCCTCCCGGATATTATTGAGCCGCGGCGAGAATACACGCTGGCGCCGATCGGACAATGCCCCCGGGGCCGGACGCGTCCTTGAAGCCCCCGATTCGCCGTTCTAAAACCCCGGCCATGCTGGAGAAGACCTTCAATCCCGCCGCTGTCGAGGCGAAGTTCTATCCGCGGTGGGAGGAGAGCGGCGCGTTCAGGCCGCGGCCCGAAACCGGTGCCGAGCCGTTCTCGATCGTGATTCCGCCGCCGAACGTCACGGGCAGCCTCCATATGGGCCACGCCCTCAACAACACGATCCAGGACATTCTCGTCCGCTATTGGCGGATGCGGGGACGCGACGTGCTCTGGCAGCCCGGCACCGACCATGCCGGCATCGCGACGCAGATGGTGGTCGAGCGGCAGCTCGCCCTCGAGCAGAAGAGCCGCCACGATCTCGGGCGCGAGAAGTTCATCGAGCGGGTCTGGGCGTGGAAGGCGGAGTCGGGCGGCACGATCACGCGCCAGCTGCGCCGCCTCGGCGCCTCGTGCGACTGGAGCCGCGAGCGCTTCACCATGGACGAAGGACTCTCGGCCGCGGTCCGCAAGGTGTTCGTCGCGCTCTACAAGAAGGGCCTCATCTACAAGGACAAGCGGCTCGTCAACTGGGATCCGAAGCTGCATACGGCGATCTCGGACCTCGAGGTCGAGAACCACGAGACCAAGGGCCATCTCTGGCATTTCCGCTATCCGATCGAGGGCGAGGAGGGGCGCTTCATCGTCGTCGCGACGACCCGGCCCGAGACGATGCTCGGCGACACGGGCGTCGCGGTCCATCCCGACGATCCGCGCTACAAGGACCTCGTCGGCAGGCACGCGATCCTGCCCTTGGTCGGCCGGCGCATTCCGATCGTGGCCGACGAGCACGCCGACCCCGAAACCGGCTCGGGCGCGGTCAAGATAACGCCGGCGCACGACTTCAACGACTTCGAGGTCGGGCGGCGGCACGGCCTGCCGCTCGTCAGCATCATGGACTTCGACGCGCGGCTCAACGAGAACGCGCCGGAGCCCTATCGCGGCCTCGACCGCTTCGAGGCCAGAAAGCGCATCGTCGCGGACATGGAGGCGGCGGGGCTCGTGGAGAAGATCGAGCCCCATCTTCACACGGTGCCGCACGGAGACCGTTCCGCGGTTCCGATCGAGCCGATGCTGACCGACCAGTGGTTCGTCGACGCCAAGAAGCTCGCCGCGGCGCCGATCGAGGCGGTGGAAACCGGCAAGACCGTGTTCGTCCCCAAGCAGTGGGAGAACACGTTCTTCGAATGGATGCGCAACATCCAGCCGTGGACGATCTCGCGCCAGATCTGGTGGGGCCACCGCATTCCCGCCTGGTACGGGCCGGACGGCCACATCTTCGTCGAGGAGACCGAGGCCGAGGCGCTCGTCGCCGCCGAGAAGCATTACGGGCGCAAGGTCGACCTGCGCCAGGACGAGGACGTTCTCGACACCTGGTTCTCCTCGGCGCTTTGGCCGTTCTCGACGCTCGGATGGCCCGAGCAGACGCCCGAGCTCCAGCGCTACTACCCGACCTCGGTCCTCGTTACCGGCTTCGACATCATCTTCTTCTGGGTCGCCCGGATGATGATGATGGGCTGCCATTTCATGGGCGAGGTGCCGTTCCGGACCGTCTACATCCACGCGCTCGTCCGCGACGAGCGCGGGCAGAAGATGTCGAAGTCGAAGGGGAACGTCATCGACCCCCTGCAGCTCATCGACAAGTACGGCGCCGACGCGCTCCGCTTCACGCTCGCCGCGCTGGTGGTGCAGGGCCGCGACGTGAAGCTGTCCGAAAGCCGCGTCGAGGGGTACCGCAACTTCGCGACCAAGCTGTGGAATGCGGTGCGCTACGCCGACATGGCCGGCTGCAGGCTGGAGCGCGGCTTCGACCCCGCCTCGGTGCGCCTCACCGTCAACAAGTGGATCGTCGGCGCCGTCGCGGACGCCGGGCGCCGCACGGCCGAGGCGATCGAGGCGTTCAGGTTCAACGAAGCCGCGGGGACGCTCTACCAGTTCGTCTGGGGGACGTTCTGCGACTGGTACATCGAGTTCACCAAGCCGATCCTCGCGGGCAGCGACGAGGCGGCCAAGGCGGAGACGCGCGCCACCATCGGCTGGGCGCTCGGCGAGATCGTGCATCTGCTCCATCCGCTGATGCCGTTCATCACCGAGGAAATCTGGGAGCACCTCGCCGGCGGCGATGCCGGAATGCTGGTCGTCGCGCCCTGGCCGGAATACGGAGCCGGGCTCGGAGATCCCGGCGCCGAGGCGGAGATGGACTGGGTCGTCCGACTCGTCTCGACCGTGCGCGCCGTGCGCTCGGAGATGAACGTGCCGCCGGGGGCGCAGCTGGCGCTCCTCGTCAAGGACGCCTCTCCTGAGAGCCGGGCGCGGCTCGAGCGGCACCGCGATCTCGTCCTTCGCCTCGCCCGGCTCGCGAGCGTCGATCCTCTCGACGGCGAGGTGCCGCGCGGTGCGGTCCAGGCGGTGCTCGATGAGGCGACCCTCGTCCTGCCGATCGGCGACGTCGTCGACCTCGCGAAGGAGAAGGCGCGGCTCGCCAGAGAGGTGCAGAAGCTCGACGGCGAGATCGAAAAGATCGCCAAGAAGCTCGGCAACGAGCAGTTCCTCGCCAAGGCGAAGCCGGAGGTCGTGGAGGAGCAGAAGGAGCGGCGGAGCGAGGCCGAGGCGGCCCGCGCGAAGCTTCGCGAGGCGCTCGCCCGCCTCGCTTCCGTCTGAGGTGTCGCGAGCGGGCTCAATGCCACCAAAGCGGTGGCCGGCCTGGTCGCCGGCCACGCCGTCAATCTACTATAGATAGCGTTTAAGTTTGCGACTGTCGCTATTCGTAGTATAGTTTTCGCCGAATCTTTCGGCGGAGACCGGGTGAAGCCGCAGAGCGTCGTCATCATCGACGACCGGATCACCAACCTGAAGATTTTGGAGCGTCTGGCGACCTCGCTCGACGAGGGAGTGGTCGTCACCACCTACTCGAACCCGCGCGTCGCCCTGGAGGCGATGCGCAAGGAGCCGCCGGACCTCATCATCACCGATTTCAAGATGCCGGACCTCGACGGCGCGGACTTCATACGGCTCTTCAAGTCGCAGGAGTCGGCGGCCGAGATCCCGGTCATCGTCATCACGGCCTACGAGGACCGCGACCTTCGATACCGGGCCCTCGAGGCGGGCGCGACCGACTATCTGCTCTCGCCGGTCGATTTCCACGAGTTCCGCGCGCGCTCGCGCAACCTTCTCATGCTGCGTCGGCAGCAGCTTCTCCTGAAGGAGCGCGCGCTCAGCCTCGAGGAGAAGATCGCGACCGACGAGCGGCGCCACCGCGACGCGCTCCGCCACAGCCACGAGCGGCTCCTGCGCGTCATCGACGCGGTCCCGGTGATGATCGGGGCGACCGACCGCGCCGGCCGCTACGTGTTCGTGAACGAGTGCTGGGCCGCGCTGACGGGAGCGGAGTCGCGCCGCCTCATCGGCCGCCGGCCCACCGAGGTGCGGGACGACGAGTGGGCGCGCGGTGCCGAGGCCCTCGACGCGAGGCTCATCGCGGGCGAGCCGCCCCCGGCCAGCTTCGAGGAGATCTTCGTCGGGCCGGACGGCACGCGCCGCGTGCTCCTCACCAGCAAGACCGTCCTCTTCGAGGACGACGCGCCCTCGACGGTCGTGACCGTCTCGGTCGAGATCACCGACCGGAAGAACGCGGAGCTGGCGCTCGTCGCGGCGAAGGAAATGGCGGAGCTCGCCAACCGGTCCAAAACCGAGTTCCTCGCCAACATGAGCCACGAGCTCCGGACGCCGCTCAACGCGATCATCGGGTTCAGCCAGGTGATGGCCGACGAGATGATGGGCCCGGTCGGCACGCCGAAATACATCGGCTACGCCCGCGACATCGCCGCCTCGGCGGAGCATCTCCTCGGCATCATCAACGACATCCTCGACGTCTCGAAGCTCGAGGCCGGCAAGCTCGAGCTGTTCGAGGAGACGATCGACGTCCCCAAGGCGATCCGCGACCTCCTGCTCCTCGTCGAGGAACGGGCGCACGAGAGCGGCGTCCGGATCGAGACCGACGTCGCCGAGGGCCTGCCGCCGCTCCGCGCCGACGCGCGCAAGCTGAAGCAGATTTTGCTCAACCTCATCACCAACGCCGTGAAGTTCAGCCATCCGGGTGGAACCGTCCGCATCGAGGCGCGGCTGGACATGGGCCGCATCGTGATCGCCGTCGCCGACAACGGCATCGGAATGGACGAAAGCGAGCTCGCGACCGCCGTGACCCGCTTCGGCCAGGTGGCCTCGCCCTGGAGCCGGCGGCAGGCCGGCACCGGTCTCGGCCTGCCGCTCGCGATCGGCCTCGCCGAGCTGCACGGCGCCGAGCTCAAGATCGAGAGCCGGAAGGGCGTGGGCACGACGGCCCGCGTGATCTTCCCCGAGGAGCGGACGGTGGCACCGCCGAGCGTCGTATGCCGGCTCGTGGCAGGGCAGGAGCCGCGTTGAGCACGCTCAAGGAAGAGCTCGGGGTCTCCGCGGGCCCGGACAGGCGCAGCTTCGGGCTCGCCGCTCTCATGGCGGTCGCGGCGGCCGCCGGGCCGCTCATCGTCGCCGCCCTGCGTTTCGTGGAGCCCGATGCGTTCCCGAGCCCGCTGCTCGCGCTTGCCGCCGCCGCGGCGCTCCTCCTCGCGCCCGGCATAGCGGCGCTCGCGGTCGCGGTCCACGGGCTTCCCACCGTCTCCGCCCGCTTCGCCGCCCGACCGGACAGCGAGCACGAGCAGATCATGATCCGGGTCGGCATGGGCGTCGCGGTGCTCGCCTATACCTTCGGGCTGCTCGCCGTCGATTCGGTGGACGAAGCGGGCCTCGCGGACGCGTTCCTCGTCGCGGCGGTCGGGCAGAGCCTCGCCTGGCTCTTCCTCGCCCATATCGTCATGCGCCCCGAGCCGGCAGCGTGGCGGCGCATCGCGGCGATGGGGCTCGACGTCGGATCCCTCTCGCTCTTTCTCCATCTCGGCGGCTCGGCCGTTGCGGCCTGGTATCCGGTCTACCTCTGGGTTTCCTTCGGCTACGGGTTCCGTTACGGCAACCGGCATCTTCTCCTCTGCGGCACGGCGAGCGTCGCCGGCTTCGGCTTCGTCGTGGCCACGACGGAGTTCTGGCAGGACGATCTCGCGCTGTCCGCCGGGCTGCTCCTGGCGCTGATCGTTCTTCCCGCCTATGTCGCGCGCCTCATCCGGATGCTCACCGAGGCGAAGCGCCAGGCCGAGGCTGCGGGCGAAGCCAAGGGGCGCTTTCTCGCGCTCATGAGCCACGAGCTGCGCACGCCGCTCAACACCGTCGTCGGCATGGCTTCGCTCATCGGCAAGGGGCCGCTCGATCCCGACCAGCGCGACATGCTCGGCACGCTCCAGGTCGCCGCGCGCACGCTTCTCGGCCTCATCAGCGACATCCTCGACTTCTCGCGCATCGACGCCGGCCGCTTCCGGCCCGAGACGGAGAGCTTCGATCTCTACGAGACGGCGCAGCAGACGATCGCGATGCTGCGCCAGGAGGCCTCGGCGAAGGGTCTCCAGCTCGGCCTGCGCATCGACCCCGCGCTGCCGGACGTCGTGCGCGGCTGGCCGCAGCAGTTCCGGCAGGTCATGCTGAACCTCGTCGTCAACGCGGTGAAGTTCACGCCGCAGGGCCGCGTCTCCGTGGCGCTCGACGAGGTGGGCCGCGACGCCCGTCATGTGCGCGTTCGCCTCAGCGTCCGCGACCAGGGCATCGGCATTCCCGACGACGTGCGCGACAAGATTTTCGAGCTCTTCACCCAGGCCGACGAGGCGGTCACGCGGCGCTACGGCGGCACGGGGCTGGGGCTCGCGATCGTGAAGCAGCTCGTGACGCTGATGGGGGGCACCGTCGCGCTCGAAAGCACGGTCGGAAAGGGAAGCACCTTCATCGTCGAACTGCCGCTGGAGCTCGACCCGACCGCCGTCTCGCGGCCGCTCGACCTCGAGGGGCGGGTCGTGGCGGTGCTGGGCGACGACGATTTCGTCTCCGGCCTCGAGCCGCATCTTCGCGCCTGGAGCGCGACGCTCGGCCGGGGCGAGGCCGCCGCGGAGGAGGCGGGCGCCGTCATCATCGACGGCCGCGCCGACGCGCTCGGCGCGCTCGCGCAGGCGCACGGCCTCGCTGCGCGGCGGGAGGCCGCCATCATCCTCGTCGCCGATCCCGCCTGGAGCGAGCACATCGCCGCGCTCGCCGAGGGGCGCCTCGCGGCGGTGCTGCCCGCGCCGGTCGAGCAGCGCGCGCTCGCGAACGCGCTCCGCTCCATGCCGCGCGTCCCGGCGCCGCGCGCCGCCTCGGCCGGGCCCGCGCCTGCGGCGCCGCTGCCGCGGCCGGCCTCTCTCCGGCCGCGGCGAAAGCTTCGGGTCCTGGTGGCCGAGGACAACAGCGCCAACCGCAAGATCATGCAGAAGATCCTCGAGATGGCGGGGCACGAGGCGAAGCTCGTCAACGACGGGGAGGCGGCCCTCGACGAGCTCGACGGCGGCGGCTTCGACGTCGCCCTCGTCGACATCAACATGCCCGTGATGAGCGGCTACGAGGCGACGAAGCTCTACCGCACCGCCCACATGGACGAGCCGCGCCTTCCGATCATCGCCCTTACCGCCGACGCCACGGTCGAGACGGAACGGCTTTGCCGGGAGGCCGGCATCGACGCGGTCCTGACGAAGCCCGTCGATCCCGAGCAGCTCGTGCTGGCGATCGAGGAGACGGTGGCCCGGGTCGCGGGGGGCGAGCCCGCCCCGGCGGCCGCGGCGACGCCGGGGGCGCCTCAGAGGGCGCCCGACGTCCCGGCGATCGTGACCCCCATTTCCGTGCATCCGCGCTACGGGATCGAGACGAGCGCCGTGGTGGACGAGGAGGCGGTCGAAGCGCTTCGCGCCCTCGGCAGCGGCAGCGATTTCTTCAACGACGTGATCGAGACCTTCAGGGTCGATGCCCGCGGCATCGTCGAGCAGCTCGCCAAGGCCGCCGAGGAGGGGGATCTCCGCCAGTTCCGCGAGCATGCGCATTCGCTGCGCTCGAGCGCCGCCAATGTCGGCGGCGCCCGGCTTTGCGAGATGCTGCTCGGCCTGCGCGAGCTGACGCATCGCGAGCTTCGGCAGCAGAGCGCGGAAATCGTGGAAAAGGTCTCGAACGAGCTCGCGCGGCTCGATGCCGCGCTGGAGCAGAAAGTGAAAGAGGCGAAGCTCGGGTGACCCGGGCTCCGCCTCTCGCCGGCAGGAACCGGGGTCAGGCCGCCCGGATGCGGTCCTTCGGCTTCACGTAGGCGACGGCGGCGTGCTCGGCGCAGTACGGCTTGCCGGTCAGCGGCTTGGCGCCGCAGAAATGAAAGCCCTTCTCGCCCGGGTGGCCGATCGGCCAGGAGCAGGACGGCCCGTTGAAGTCGACGACGACGGTGCGCGGCTGGCGCGGGGCCGGCCGCGACTTCAGGGGCGAGGGCCGCGGCGAGAGGGCGAGGCGATGCGCCTTGCCCACGACGGCATTCTTCGTAAGCCCCAGCCGACGCCCGATTTCGGCCGTCGACAGCCCCTCCGCCCAGAGCCGGGTCAGCTCCGCGACGCGCTCCTCCGTCCAGATGGAAACCTGCATTCGCTTGCTCACCGCTAGTGGTTGTTAACCCTCAACCTACTAAATACGGTAGCACGATCTGCCCACGACTCCAATACCTAGAGTCGCCGCAGAGCCAGGATTTTCGAGAAGTAAGCAAGGCGCACGCCCTCGAGCGAGAGCCCGGAAGCGGCGAAAAGCGCCGGCAGGTCGGTCCGGATATAGCCCGCGTAGTAGGGCTCGTGGAGGCTCTCGGGGAAGTGCTCGAGAAGCCCGTCGTAGTCCGGAACGTCGCCGAGCTGGAGCGAATCGACGAGCACGAACAGGCCGCCCGGGCGCAGAACCCGTGCGATCTCGCCCGCGACTCGGGGGCGCAGGGAAGGCGGCAGCTCGTGGAAGAGATAGACCGCCGTCGCGAAGTCGAAGGCCGCGTCCGGCAGCGGCAGGCGTTCGGCGGCGCCCTGGGCGAGGCTGACGCCGGACCAGTCGGAAAGGGCCCGCCGCGCCTCGGCGAGATAGAAGGGGCTCATGTCGATGCCCGTGACGGCGAGGCGCGGGAAGTTGTGCTTCACCTCGCGCAGGAACCGGCCGGTGCCGCAGGCGATGTCGACGAGCCGGCGCCCGCGCACGCCGATCCGCGCGAGCTCGGCCCCGAGCGGCAGCAGCGCCTGGCGCCGCATCGCGTCGGCCCCGCCGCCGAACAGCACCTCGACCTGGTGGTCGTAGAGGGCGGCCGAATGCGCGCTCAGCCATCCGTCCGTCTGATAGTGGAAGTTCTGGAGGTAATAGGCGGGCCAGTTTCCCGGAGGCGCAGCCTTGCGGACCTCGGCGGCCGCCTTCGCCGCGCGCCGCCGGTTGACCGCGGCGAGATCGGCGAAGAAGCGCCGCGCGGTCGCGACGCTGGCGAGCGGCCGCCCGAGCGGCGCCGGCGCGTAGAGCCCGGCCTCGATGTTGCGGAGATCTTCGGCGAGAAGCGCGCCCAGATCCTGGAGGATGCGCTCGGTCCCGGGCATCCGGGCCCGCAGCTCGGGCCGCGCGCGGCTCGGCGGCGACAGTCTCGCCGCGAGGAGCTTCTGCCCGAAATACCAGGAGACCCGGGCTCCCTCGCGGGCGCTATAGGCGAGGCGCTCGAGGAGCGCCACGCCGCTAGCTCCGGAGGTCGACCACGACCCGGCCCCGGACCTTGCCCGCCAGGATCTTCTTCGCGAGCTCGGGCAGGTCCTCGAGCGAAGCCGGCTCGATCATCTGGTCGAGCACGTCCATCGGCAGGTCGCGGGCGAGCCGCGACCACGCCTCCTGCCGCTCGGGCATCGGGCTCATGACCGAGTCGATCCCGAGGAGCTTGACGCCGCGCAGGAGGAACGGGATGACGCTCGCAGGAAGGTCGTTGCCCTGGGCGAGGCCGCAGGCGGCGACGCTCGCCCGGTACTTCATCTGCGTGAGCACGCAGGCGAGGGTCTTGGAGCCGACCGAATCGATCGCTCCGGCCCAGCGTTCGGTATCGAGCGGCCGTTTCGGCCCGTCCGAGAACTCGGCGCGGTTGACGATTTCGGCGGCGCCGAGGCGCTGGAGATATTCGGCCTGCTCGGGCCGTCCGGTCGAAGCGACGACGCGATGGCCGAGCTTCGCCAGAAGCGCCACAGCGACGCTGCCGACGCCCCCCGCGGCGCCGGTCACGAGAACGTCGCCGTCCCCGGGCCGAAGCCCCTGCTGCTCCAGCGCCATCACGGCCAGCATCGCGGTGAACCCGGCCGTGCCGATCGCCATCGCGTGCCTCGTGTCGATGGCCGGCGGCAGCTTCACGAGCTGCCCGGCCTTGACCCGGGCCTTCTCCGCATAGCCGCCCCAGGTCTGCTCGCCGACGCGCCATCCCGTCAGCACGACCTTGTCGCCGGGCTGCACCGCTGGGTCCGCCGATTCCTGGACCGTGCCGGCGAAATCGACGCCCGGCACGTGGGGGTACTTCCGGACGAGACGGCCGAGCCCTTCGAGGATCATCCCGTCCTTGTAGTTGAGCGTCGAGTACTCGACGCGCACCAGGACCTCGCCCGGCGGGAGGAGCTTGTCTTCGAGCCGCTCGATGCGCGGCTCGAGCTTGCCGTCCTTCTCGTGGAGGACGAGCGCCTTGAAGTCGGTCATCAGCAGCAGCCTCGAACGAAGGATCCGAAAGCGGTGCGCGGGCGCGCGAACCCTCTCACCGCAGCGGCTCGAGAATGCTCACGAAGTTGGCCACGGCGGCGCCGCCCATGTTGAAGATCCCGGCAAGCTTGGCGTCCTTCACCTGGATCCCCTCCGGCGCCGTGCCGGTGACCTGCATCGCCGCGAGCGCGTGCATCGACACGCCGGTGGCGCCGATCGGGTGCCCCTTCGACTTGAGCCCGCCCGAAGGATTGACGGGAAGCTTGCCGTCCTTCTCGGTCCAGCCCTCGAGGATCGCGCGCGCCCCTTCGCCCTTCTTCGTGAGGCCCATGGCCTCGTACTCGATGAGCTCCGCGATCGTGAAGCAGTCGTGCGTCTCGACGAGGTCGAGATCGAGGAGATCGAGCCGCGCGGCCTCGAGCGCCTTCTTCCACGCGACCTCGGGACCCTCGAAGGCGATGATGTCGCGCTTCGACATCGGGAGGAAGTCGTTGACCTGCACCGCGGCGCGGAAGACGACCGCCTTCTTCATGGCGAGCGCCGTCTCGACGTCCGCGAGAACGACCGCGGCCGCGCCGTCCGAGACGAGGCTGCAGTCGGTCCGCTTCAAGGGGCCGGCGACGATCGGGTTCTTGTCCGAGACGTTGCGGCAGAACTCGTAGCCGAGATCCTTCTGCATTTGCGCGAGCGGGTTGCCGGCGCCGTTCTTGTGGTTTTTCGCGGCGATGCGGGCGAGCGCGTCGGACTGGTCGCCGTAGCGCTGGAAATAGCCCTGGGCGATCCGGCCGAAGACGCCCGCGAAGCCGCCCTCGATGTCGCCCTCCTCCTTGAGGTAGGCGGCGCGGATGAGAATGTCGCCGACCGCCGGGCCGGTGACCTCGGTCATCTTCTCGACGCCGACCGCGAGGACGATCCGCCCCTTCTTGGCCGCGATCGTGTCGAGCCCGCGATGGATCGCCGCCGAGCCCGTGGCGCAGGCGTCCTCGACTCTCGTCGCGGGCTTGAAGCGGAAGCCGGGATCGGCCTGGAAGACCAGCGAGGCCGGGAACTCCTGGCGGACGAAACCGGCGTTCATGGTGCCGAGATAGACGGCGTCGATGTCCTTGGCCTCGACGCCGGCGTCGCGCATCGCATCGCTCGCGACGCGCACGATCAGGGACTCGATGTCCTCGTTCTCGTGCTTGCCGAATTTCGTGTGCGCCCAGCCGACGATGCAGGCCGTCATTTTCAACTCCTCCGCTGCAATGCACACGCAACATAATCCCTGGGCGGCCGCGCGTCACCCCACCCCTGGCGCATGGGCGTCATCCTCGGCTTCCCGGGGCGCGGACGCTCGAAACGGCGGGTCGGATCAGGTCGGGACGTAGAGCCCATGATGCTCGGGAACGGGGCGGAGGCGGTCGGTGATCCCGATCGTGGTCTCCGCGCTGCCGAGCATGAGAAAGCCGTCCTTGGCGAGGGTCCGGGCGAGGCGCTCCAGCACGAGCCGCTTCGTCTCCTGGTCGAAATAGATGAGCACGTTCCGGCAGAGAATCACGTCGAAGCTGCCGAGCGGGGCTGGATCGTCGAGGAGGTTGAAGACTTTCCAGGTGATCGCCTGGCGCAACGCCGGCGCGATTTCCCAGTCGTCCCCGTTGCGCTTGAAGTGCTTGACCAGGTACTTGGCCGGGAGCCCGCGCTGGACCTCGAAATGGGTGAACCGCCCGGCGGCGGCGCGCTCGATCGCCTGCGTGGAAAGGTCGGTCGCGGTGATCTGGAGGCGCCAGCCAGCGAGGCTGGGCTCGTCCTGGAGGAGCATCGCGAGCGAGTAGGGTTCCTGCCCGGTCGAGCAGGCCGCGCTCCAGAAGCGCAGGGTTTTCGTTCCCGCCCGCGCCTGCACCAGCTTCGGTATGATGAAGCTGCGCAGCTCTTCGAACGGCTTCACGTCGCGGAAGAAGAGCGATTCGTGGGTCGCCATCGCCTCCACGACGGCGCGCACCAGCCCCGGCGGCGGAGAGCGGCGCAAGGCGTCGGTGAGCTCGCTGAGGCTCTTGAAGCCGTGACTGCGCGCGACCGGCCCCAGCCGGCTTTCGAACAGGTACTGCTTGTCGCCGGTGAGCGAGAGTCCCGACCGCTCCTTGAGGAGCGTCGTCAGAATTTGCGTATCGAGGCCGGTCATGCGTGTCCGGTGGCCGCGATCCGGGTAACGAGGGGAGCGATCTCGCGCAACGGCAGGACCGCGCTGCAGACGCCGGTCGCCGCGGCGGCTCCCGGCATTCCCCAGACGACGCTGGTCGCCTCGTCCTGCGCGATCACCGCGCCGCCGGCGGCCGCGATCTCGCGCACCCCGGCGGCGCCGTCGTGGCCCATGCCGGTGAGGATGACCGCCAGCACCTTGCCGCCATAGGCGGCGGCGAGGCTGCGCATCATGGGATCGACCGCCGGGCGGCAGAAATGCTCGGGCGGTCCCTTGTCGAGCCGGATGCGGAACGCGCCCTCAGGCGTGCGCTCGACCCGCATGTGGTGGTCGCCGGGCGCGACGTAGACGCGGCCCTCCGTGATCCGCTCGCCGTCGATCGCCTCGGCCGCCTCGCGCCCCGAGGCGCGCTTCAGGTGCTCCGCGAGGATCGCGGTGAAGGTCGGCGGCATGTGCTGGGTGATGAGGATCGGCTGCTTCGGCCCGTCGCGCAGCCCCGTGAGCAGCGTCACGAGCGCCTGCGGCCCGCCCGTCGAGGAGCCGACCGCGATGACCGAGGGGCGTATCCCCGACGGCTGCCGGAGCGTGATCGGCGGCTTCGGCGCAGGGGCCGGAGCGGGAGCCTCGATGCGGCGCGGGGCGGGAGGCCGGCCGACGATCGCCTGCGCGCGCCGGCCGAGCACCTTCACCTTCTCGATCAGCTCGCGCTTGAAGTTCTCCGCGCTGGCCAGCTCCGAGGCGCTCGGCTTCGTCACGTAGTCGGCGGCGCCGAGGGAGAGCGCCTTGAGGCTGATCTCGGCGTTTCGGCGCGTCAGGGTCGACGCGATGACGATCTGGACGCCGGGACGGGTCTCCAGGAGGAGCGGGAGCGCGGTCAGCCCGTCCATCACCGGCATCTCGATGTCGAGCACGATGACGTCGGCCGGAATGCCCTTGAGCGCGGTCAGCGCGGCGCTGCCGTTCCCGGCCGCCGCCACGATCTCGATCTCGGGGTCGCCGCCGAGAAGACGACGCAAGAGCCCGCGCACGGTCGGGCTGTCGTCGACGATCATCGCGCGCACCGGGGCCAGTGCCGAAGTGCGCGAAAGCGGCGCGGCGAGGGTCACAGGAGGCCGACTTGGGCGAACTTCGATTCGATGATGCTGCGGTCGAAGGGCTTCATCACGTACTCGTCGGCGCCGGCCTCCAGCGCTTCGACGACTCGGTCGATTTCGCTTTCCGTCGTGCAGAAGATGACGCGCGGCTGGGTGCCGCCGCTCATCGTGCGCAGCCGGCGCAGGAAGTCGATCCCGTCCATCACCGGCATGTTCCAGTCGAGGAGGATCGCCTCCGGCATGCGCTCCTCGCAGCGCGCGAGCGCGGCGGCCCCGTGCTCGGCTTCCTCGACCTCGAAGCTCAGCTCCTCGACGATGCGCCGAGCGGCCGAGCGCACGGTTCGGGAATCATCGACGATGAGGCAGGTGGCCATGAAGCCCTCCTATGCGGCGGCGCGATGCTTGAAGTCGAGCAGGCGCGAGAGGTCGAGGCTGACGAGGAGACGGCCCGGCAGCCGGTAGATGCCCGCGGCGACCTCGCGCCATGCGGGATCGAGCGTCGAAAGCGTGCGCTCGAAGCTTTCCTCGGGGAGTTCCAGCACGTCGCCGACGGCATCGACGCGCAGGCTGAAGGAGTCCTCGCCGTGCTCGACCACGACCTGCATCGGCCTCGAATCGCCATCGCCCGGCGGCAGGCCGAGAAGGGCACGCATGTCGATGACGGTGACGATGCGGCCGCGAAGGTTGAGGAGCCCGGCGACGCCGCGCGGCGCCAGCGGCACCACCGTCGTCCGCTGCGGCCCCAGCACGTCGCGCACCTGCATGACGGGGATTCCGAACTCCTGCCCCGCGAGCGTGACGGAGAGGAGCCGGGCGTCGTTCCCTGCGCTCATCACGCAGCCTCCATGTCGATGCCGAGCTTGCCGTAGAGCGCGTCGAGCCGGGCGCGCGCGTCGCCGGATTCGCCCGATCGGGTGAACTGGTCGCTGACGCGGCGCAGGACGTGGTCGACGTCGACGATCTCGGTCGCCTTGCCGCCGATCACCGCCGTGCCGAGCATTCCCGCGCGCTGGTCCGTCAGCTCGATGTCGAGCCGGTCCTCGATGATGTCGACGATCTCGTCGACGAGCACGCCGACGCTCCGCTCGCTGTCGGCGAAGACGATCACCTGCTGGCGGGGCTGCTCCGGCATCTTGGGGTCGCCCTCGAGCGCGACCAGCGGCATCAGCCGGCCGCGGTACTGCACCACGATGGCGCCGTCGACCGTCTCGAAAGTGTCGGTCGCCAGCTGCTCGAGCCGGGCGACGCGCGCCAGCGGAACCGCCTTGCGCGTATCTCCGCCGGCACGGAACACGAGGAGCGCGGTCCGGTCGTCTTCCGCCGCGACGCTGCTCGTCGCGTGGACGACATGCGTCGTCTGGTCGCCGGAGATCCCGCTGTTGAGGCTCATGAGATTGTTGAGGTCGAGAATCATGACGACGCTTCCGTCGCCGAGGATCGTGTTGCCGGAGAAGACGTTGAGCTCGCGCAGCACGGGCGCGACCGGCTTCACCACGATCTCCTCGGTGTCGAAGACGCGGTCGACGATGATGCCGAAATTCTCGGTGCCGACTTCGGCGACGACCACGAAGCGCTCGTCGCTCGCCGTCTCGGGCTCGCCGAGGCCGAGAAGGGCGCGCAGCGAGGCGAGAGGCAGGAGGCGATCGCGCAGGCGCAGCACCAGCGCGTCGTGGATCTGCTCGACCTTGTTCGGGGAGGTCGGCCCGACGCGCACGAGCTCGCGTACGCCGATCTGCGGGATGGCGAAGCGCTCCCCGGCGCACTCGACGATGAGCGCGGCGACGATCGCGAGCGTGAGCGGAATGCGGACGAGAAAGCGCGTGCCTTCGCCTTCCTTGCTCTGCATCTCGATGGCGCCGCCGATCTTCTCGATGTTGGTCCGGACGACGTCCATGCCGACGCCGCGGCCCGAGACGCTCGTCACCTGCTGCGCGGTCGAGAGGCCGGCCCTGAAGATGAGCTGCTGGATCTGCTGCTCGCTCATGCTCGCGAGCTCTTCCGCGCTCACGATCCCGTTCTCGAGGGCCTTCTTCCTGATCTTCTCGGCCGAAAGGCCTTTGCCGTCGTCGGCGATCTCGATGATGATGTGGCCGCCGCGGTGGTAGGCGTCGAGCGAGATCGTGCCGGATTCGGGCTTGCCTGCGGCGACCCGCTCGGCGGGAAGCTCGATCCCGTGATCCGCCGAGTTGCGCACCATGTGCGTCAGCGGGTCCCGGATCATCTCCAGCACCTGGCGGTCGAGCTCGGTCTCCTGGCCGTGCATCACGAGCTCGATCTTCTTGCCGAGCTCGCGCCCGAGGTCGCGCACGAGGCGGGGGAGCTTGCTCCACACGGTGCCGATCGGCTGCATGCGCGTCTTCATCACCGAGTCCTGCAGCTCGCTCGTTACCTGCGAGAGGCGCTGCAGCGGCGCGGCGAAGGCGCTGTCGCCGTTGGAGCGGAGCGTCTGGAGGAGCTGGTTGCGCGTCAGCACCAGCTCCGAGACCTCGGTCATGAGATGCTCGAGCACGGCGACGTTGACCCGGATCGTCTGCGCCGCGACCGACGAGGTTTCCGTTGCCGCGCGCTCGACCCGCGCGGGCGAGCGCGCGGGCTCCGCGGGCGCGGGCTTGGCCGGCGCGGCTTGCGCGTCGGGGGCGGCTGCCTCGGCAGGCTCGGCCGGTGCCGCGCTCTGCGGGGCGGCGGCCTCCTCCGAAGCCGGGGCCGCGTCTTCCGCCGGCGCGGGCGCTGCCGCCGGGGCCGCATTCGCGGCGGCGGCCTCGCCGCCTTCGCCGGCGGCGATTCTGGCGAGCTCCGCGACGAGAGGCGCATCGTCGCCCTCGGGCTCGGCTCCCGTCGACTCCACCCCGGCCAAGATCATCTTGATGCGGTCGACCGCCTCGAGGACGGCCGTGATCGCCGCTGGGCTGACGACGAGCTCGCCGTCGCGGATCTTCCCGAGGACGTTCTCGGCCGCGTGCGCGACCTTCTCCAGCCGCGAAAGGCCGACGAAGCCGCACGTCCCCTTGATGGTGTGAATGATGCGGAAGATGCTGCGCACCAGCTCGGGGTTGCCGCCGCTGCGCTCGAGCTCGACCAGCTCCGTGTCGAGCTGGCTCAGCATCTCGGTCGCTTCGGTGAGGAACTCCTTGAGGATATCGTCCATCCCTTTACCCCTTGGTCGCGCTGCGGCGCGGCGTGCGCTGGTCGATGATCTCGTCGACGGCGGCCTGCCCGAGCGAGCCAGTGGCGCCCGGGCCTTTCAGAAGGGCGGCGTCGGGGCGCCGATCGGCCGGAGGCGGCGCCGGAACGAGGCTGTCGCGGTCGGCGAGCTCCCAGGTGTGCAAGAGGACGGCGAGCCGATACTCCATCTCGCGCAGGAGCTTCACCACGCGCGAGGTGCGCTGGCCGGTGATGTCCTGGAACGAGCACGCCATGAGAATCGAGGTCGCCTCGGCGTGGATCTCGTCGCAGATCTCGTCGCCGCCCTTGCCGCGCAGCGCGCCGATCGACTGCTGGATCCGTTCGGCGGAGTCGATGATCCCGAGCGCCGCCTGCTCCGACGCGGCGACGACTTGCGCCAGATCGTCGATCGCGGCGCCGACGCCGCCGTTCTCCTCTTCCGAGCCGCCGCGGCGAAGCGCGGAGATTTCGTCGCGCGTGAGCTGGATGCAGAGAGTCAGCTTGCGCAGGAGCTCGTTCGAGATCTTCGCCTTGTCCTGCAGCAGCTGTTGCACGTCGCCTCTCCCGCGGGCACGGTCCGCCACTCCCGAACTCAGCCGAGCGGGCCGAGCACGGCCTCGATCTTCTTCTTGAGGACGTCGGGCGAGAACGGCTTCACGATGTAGTTGTTGACGCCGGCCTCCTTCGCGGTGACGACGTTCTCCGGCTTGCCCTCGGCGGTCACCATGATGAACGGCGTGTCCTTGAGCGCGCCGTTCGCGCGCACCGACTTCAGGAGCTCGAGGCCCGACATCGGCTCCATGTTCCAGTCGGAGATCACGAGCCCGTAGCCGCCGAGCTTCAGCTTCTCGAGCGCCGCGGTGCCGTCGCCGGCCTCGTCGACGTTGGAAAAGCCGATCTGGCCCAGAACGTTGCGAACGATCTTGCGCATGGTCGAGTAGTCGTCGACCACGAGAACCTTGGTGCTAAGCTTGCTCATCGTAACTCCTGGGATGCCTCCCGTTGTCAGGCAGTTGGGTCCCGTGTCGCGGGAGGTCACTATCTTCCAGGGGTCTAAACCCGGGGTTAAAGCCTCCCCCCGCCCGCAGCGACCGCGACCGAGAAAGAATGGTTTCCAAGACCTTGACGCCGACCGAGATCAGCCTCCGCCGCCCCGACGACTGGCACGTCCACCTGCGCGACGGGGACATGCTTCGGGAGGTGCTGCCGTGGACGGTGCGGCAATTCGCGCGCGCGATCGTGATGCCGAACCTCGTTCCGCCGGTGACGACGGTGGCTCTCGCCGAAGCCTATCGGGAAAGGATTCGCGCCGCGCTGCCGCCGGGCGCGGAGTTCACGCCGCTCATGACGTGCTATCTCACCGACGCGACCGATCCGGACGAGATCGAGCGCGGCTACCGTGCCGGCGTCTGGGTCGCGGCGAAGCTCTACCCGGCGCGGGCGACGACGAACGCCGCGTTCGGGGTGACCGACATGCACCGGATCGAGCTCGTTCTGGAACGGCTCGCCCGCATCGGCATGCCGCTCCTCGTCCATGGCGAGGTGACGGACCCCGAGGTCGACGTCTTCGACCGCGAGGCGGTGTTCATCGAGCGCATCCTGGCGCCGCTCCACCGCCGGCTTCCCGAGCTCAAGATCGTGCTCGAGCACGTGACCACCGAAGAAGGGGTCGGCTTCGTCGCCGCGGCGGGGCCGAGCGTCGCCGCGACGATCACCGCGCATCACCTCGTCATCAACCGCAATGCGCTCTTCGCCGGCGGGCTGCGGCCGCACATGTACTGCCTTCCCGTCGCCAAGCGCGAGAAGCACCGGCTCGCGCTGCGGCGCGCCGCGACCGGCGGCTCGCCGAAATTCTTTCTCGGCACCGACACCGCGCCGCACCCCTCGGCGGACAAGGAGAGCGCGTGCGGCTGCGCCGGGATCTTCACCGCGCCGGCGGCGCTCGAGATCTACGCGCGCGTCTTCGAGGAGGAGGGGGCGCTCCAGCGCTTCGAGGCCTTCGCTTCCGTCAACGGGCCGCTCTTCTACGGGATGCCGCTCAACGAGACTCGCGTCACCCTTCGGCGCGAGCCGTGGCGCGTGCCGGAGCGGGTCGGGCCCGTGGTTCCGTTCCTCGCCGGCGAGGAGATCGCCTGGCGTCTCGTCTAGAGCCGCCTCACGCGGCCGCGTGGGCGATTCCGTCGTCGGTGTCGTCGATGACGGCCTTGTACTCGTCGCGAATCTCGCCGTCGAAGAGATTCATGAACAAGGACGCGTCCTCGCCGTTCGCGAACACGATCGTCACCGCGCGCGGATCATCCTTGTAGACGAAAGAGCAGCGCGGCAGGCATCTTCGCGCGAAGATCTCGAGCTCCGGCTCGAGGCTCTTGTCGAGCGTGAAGTAATACGCGGTCCTCAGCTGCTTGCTCCTCATGCGACTCCTCCAGCGACGGGAGCGGGCGAAAGCCAGACCGACGCTTATCTTGGTGCAACAGGCGAGTCCTCGCTGCGGTTCCGCTGACTCGAAATCACCATACCGGGCGCCTTCCGCGGGCGATGCGGACGATCGCACAATTGGGGCGCGAGGGCGCGCGACGTTTTATCGCGCAGCGAGATCGGCGAAGACGTCGGGTCCCGGCGGCGCGCGCTCGATGTGCCGCCGGTGCCAGAGCGCGTAGAAGAGGAGCGTCCAGGCCGCCTGGCCCTGGTGCTTGCCCGCGGCCTCGCGGAAGAGCCGCTCCACCGCCGCGGCGTCGCAGATCTCGCCGACCGCCGGGCACGAGGCGACGAGGGGGCCGAGCTGCGCACCGCGCCGCGCGATCCAGGCGCCGACCGGAACCGTGAAGCCGCGTTTCCGCTCGAAGGCGTCCGCAGCCGGGAGGCTCTTCGAAAGCCAGCGGCGCAGGAGGAACTTGCCCACCCGCCCGCGTACCTTGAGCTCGTCCGGAAGGCGGAATGCGAGGGCCGCGACCGCCGGGTCGAGGAACGGCGTCCGTCCTTCGACGCCGTGGGCCATGAGGCAGCGGTCGAGCTTCGTCAGAAGATCGTTCGGCAGCCATTCCGCGCAATCCGACGCCTGCGCCCGCTGCAGCCGCGTGCGGCCCTCGAGGGCGGCGCCGACCTCCGCCGCGGCGATGCCGTCCCGCCAGCCGGCGAGCTCGCCGCGAAGGATGCCGAGCCGCGAGAGCGTGCCGCGGGCGCGCGGCCGGCGGCCGCCCGCCCACCACGGGCGCATCACCGCGCGGTAGCGGCCGTAGCCGGCGAAGAGCTCGTCGCCGCCCTCGCCCGAGAGCACCACCTTGATGCCGTCGGCGCGCGCCGCCTCGGCGAGCTTCCAGCTCGGCAGCATCGCATAGTCGGCGGCCGGATCGTCGACCGCCGCGGCGATCTCCGGCAGAAGCCGCCAGAAATCCGCTTCGCCGAACGCGATCTCGACGTGCTCGGCGCCGACGGCGCGCGCGACCCGCGCGGCGGCCTCGCGCTCGTCGGCGACGTCGGCCTGCGGAAAGCCGACCGTATAGGCGCGCACCGGCCGCTCGTTGAGCCGCGCCATCATCGCGAGGAGCGCGCTCGAATCGATGCCGCCGGAGAGGAACATGCCGTACGGCACGTCGGAGCGCTGATGGACGCGGACGCTGTCTTCGAGCGCCGCGTCGAGCCGCTCGAGGGCTTCCGCCTCGTCGAGGCCGGAAGGCGCGCCCTCGGGAAGCGCGGGGCGGCGCCGGCGCTCGACGATGCGGCCGCCGGCGACGACGATCGTCTCGCCGGGCAAGACGCGCTCTATGCCGTCGAAGATGGTCTCGCGCCCGGTCGTGAACTGGAGCTGGAGGAGCTCGTTCCGCGTCTGGCGCCTGAGGCGCGGCGCGAGGAGCCCCGCGGCGAAGATCGCCTGCGGCTCGGAGGCGAAGGCGAAGCCGCGCGGCGTCTCGGCGTAGTAGAGCGGCTTGATGCCGAACGGGTCGCGCGCGAGGACGAGCTTTCCCTCCTGCGGGTCGTGGAGCGCGATCGCGTACATGCCGCGCAGGGCTTCGGTGAAGCCGAGGCCGCGGAGCCTCCAGAGAAAAAGCGCCGGCTCGCAATCCGAGCGCGTCGCGAAGCGGATTCCCGCGAGCGACTGGCGGAGCTCGACATGGTTGTAGATCTCGCCGTTGGCGACGAGCGCGGCGCCGCCCGGCTCGTAGAGCGGCTGATCGCCCGTCTCGAGATCGATGATCGCGAGCCGCTTCTGGACGAGCGCGACGTCGCCTTTCGCGTAGCGGCCGGTGCCGTCCGGGCCGCGATGCGCGAGCGCGGCCCCCATCGCCTCGACGAGGGTCTCGTCGGGAGCCGCCCCCGCGAGGCCCATGAGTCCGGCGATGCCGCACATCAGCGGGCGACGCTTTCGAGAAAGTCGCGCCAGCGCGCCACCACCGCTTCCTCGGTGAACTCGGCCTCGTAGGCGTGCCGCCCGGCCTCGGCGAGCCGGCGCGCGAGCGCGGCGTCTTCTGCCAGGCGGCGCATCGCCGCGGCGAGCGCGGCGGCGTCGTTTACGGGAACGAGAAGCCCGGTCTCGCCGTCCCGGACCAGCGCGGCGGGGCCGACGCTCGCTGCCGCGACCACCGGCCGCCCGGCGGCCCAGGCCTCGATGACGACGTTGCCGAGCGGCTCGTGCCGCGACGGGCAGACGAGCATGTCGGCGGTGGCGAGAAGCGAGGCGGTGTCGTCGCGCCAGCCGAGGAAGCGGACGCGCTCGCCGAGCGGCGCCGCGCGCGCTTCGAGGGTCGCGCGCTCCGGGCCCTCGCCGGCGATCCAGAGATGGAGCTCGGGGAAGGCGAAGGCGGCGTCGATCAGCACGTCGAACGCCTTGTTCCGATGGAGCCGCCCGAGCGCCAGGGCGAGAGGCACCCCTTCCGGCCGCTCCAGCCTCGCCGCCGCCGTTACCGTGACGAAGTTCGGCAGGTAGTGGGCGCGCTCCGCGGGCCAGCCTTGCCGCACCATCCAGGCGACGATGTCCCGCGTGTTGCCGACGAGGTGGTCGCAGGCGCGGTAGCGGCGCAAATCGTAATAGCCTCCGAGCCGGGCAACATGCACGAAACGCCCGCGCGGGCAAGCGCTCGTGGCCCGGCTCATCCAGGTGAGGACGACGTCGGGTCGCCACGCGCGAAGGATGGCGCCGAAGCGCCAGCGCGTCGCCAGATCGAGCGCGCCGCCGAAGCGGAGCGTGCGAACCGGAACGCCGGCGGCCGCGAGACGCGCGGCGCGCTCCTCGTGCCGGACGAGGGCGAGCTGCTCCGTTCCCGCGCGCTGCATCGCCGCCGCGAAGCGCTCGAAGAACGCTTCGGCGCCGCCGTGACGGGCGCCCGCCATCGCCTGGAGGAGCCGCATCAGGCCGCCGCGCGCCGCTGCCAGAGCGCGCGCGCCGCCGCTTCGGCCGCCTCGACCGTGAGCGTGTCCATGAGCGTGCCGGTCGTGCGGTGGTCGAAGCCCGGCGCCTCGACGAGCTCGCGATAGCCGATCGCGGTCTGCGCGACGGCCGTATGCCGTCCCCACGGCGCGTATGTCGCCGCCGGGCTCGGACCGAAGAGGCCGAGCGTCGGCGCGCCGACGGCGGCGGCGATGTGCATGAGCCCGGTGTCGTTGCCGACGAAGAGCGCGGCGCGGCGGAGGAGCGCCGCCGCGGTGAGAAGGTCGGTCCTGCCCACGAGGTCGATCGCCTGCGGCAGCGCGGCGAGGACGGGCGCGGCCTGCGCGCGCTCGTGCGAGGCGGCGAGGACCGCGATCCGCGCCCGGGGAAGGATGCCGTTCTCGGCGGTGAGGCGGCGGGCGAGCTCGGCGAAGCGTTCTGCGCGCCACTCCTTGCCGCGCCAGTTGGCGGCGGGGGCGATCGCGAGGAAGCGGGTTTCCTTCGGCACGAGCGCCGCTGCCCGCCGCTCGTGCTCGGCCGTCGTCCAGAGCCGCGGGGAGGGCGGCGGGTCGAGGCCGAAAAGCCGCCCGAGCTCTTCCACCTTGTGGAGCCGCCCCGCGCCTTTGCGCGCGATGCGCCGCGATCCCGCGCGCAGCAGCCAGGCGAGCGCCGATCCCCGCAGATCGACGACGAGGTCCCAGCGCCGGCCCACGACCTTCGCCCAGAGCGCCGGCCAGTGCAGCCCGCCTTTCCGCTTCTCGACCACGATGACTTCCTCGAGCCGCGGCACCGCCTCGAAGAGCGGCGCGGCGGCAGGGCCCGCGGCGATCGTGAACCGCGCCTCCTCGTGGCGATCGACGAGCCATGCCAGAAGCCCGGTCGACAGCACGGCATCGCCGATGCGGGTCGCGGTGATGAACAGGATGCGCATGACGGAAAGGCGCGGCGAGCATAGGCGGGGCGCCTTGCGTTGCCAAGGAAGCGGGCCTATGTCGGATCGCGTGACGCCGAGTTCCGACCCCGCTTCCCCGTATGCGAGAGGCGTGATGCGCCGGGCTTTCCTTTGTCTCGATCTTGCGGGAGGCCGGCCGTGACGGCGAATGCGGCCTTCGTGGCGCTCCCCGGGCGCGCGCTTCTCGCGATCGAAGGGCAGGACCGGAGAAGCTTCCTTCAGGGGCTCGTTTCCAACGACGTGATGCGCGTCTCGCCCGGACGCGTCGTCTGGGCGGCGCTGCTGACGCCTCAAGGCAAGTTCCTGCACGAGTTCTTCATCGGCGAGATCGGCGAGACTCTCTACCTCGAATGCGAGGCGGCGCGGCGCGGCGATCTGAAGCGCCGCCTCGCGCTCTACAAGCTGCGCGCCAAGGTGGCCCTCGGCGAGGTGAACGATCTCGAGGTCTTCGCGGCGTGGGGCGAGGGCGCGCTCCAGGCGCTCGGTCTCGACGCAACGCCGGGCGCGGCGGCGCCGCTCGCCGGCGGTCTCGCCTATGTCGATCCGCGCCATGCCGAGATGGGCGCGCGGCTGTGGCTGCCGAAGGGCGCGGGCTTGCCTGCAGGGTTCCGCGAGGCTCCGTTCGAGGAATGGGACCGAAATCGCATCGCGCTCGGCATTCCCGACGGCAGCCGCGACATCGAGGTCGAGAAGGGGATTCTCCTCGAGGCCGGGTTCGAGGAGCTGGGCGGCGTCGATTTCGGCAAGGGCTGCTATGTCGGGCAGGAGCTGACCGCCCGCACCAAGTATCGCGGCCTTCTCAAGAAGCGCCTCGTGCCGCTGAAGGTCGAAGGGCCGATGCCTCCCCCCGGCACGCCGCTCGCCGGCGATGCGGGCGAGATCCGCAGCGGCGCCGGCGACATGGCGCTCGCCCTCGTGCGGCTCGAGGCGCTGAACGGTCCGCTCGAGGCGGCGGGGGCACGGCTCACCCCTCAGAAGCCGGCCTGGGCACGCTTCTGAGGAGGGAAGCGACGAGGAAGAGGGTCGAGAGCCACCACCATTGCCAGACGCCGAAGCTCAGAAGGAGCGGCGGCATGGCGGCGGCGACCAGCGCCAGGGCGTAAGGCCCCGCGAGCCCGGCCTGAATCCACACGAAGACCGCGAGCGTGGCGCCGAGCGCGGCGCCGACGATGCCGAGCTCCACCCACCACTGCAGGATGGCGTCGTGCGGGTGGAGCGGCAGGACCTCTCCCTCGAGCTTCAGCCCGTAGCGCTCGAGCGGCATGTAGGCCTCGGCCAGAGTCTTGCCGCCCGGAAGCGCGCGCGAGGCGTCGAACCCCCAGCCGAGGAACGGCCGCTCGGCGATCCGCTCGGCGGTCCAGTTCCAGATCACGAGGCGATGATGCGCCGAGGTGCGGACGGAAGGTGCGGTCTCGTAGAAGGCGCCGATCGTGTCGCGCGACGGCTGCGCGAGCGGCAGCGCGACGGTGAGCGCGATGAAGGCGGCGGCGCCGGCGAGCCCGACCTGGCGAGGCCAGCGCATTCCGAGCACGAAGGCGATGAGCGCCGTGCCGAGCGAGATCACGGCGGTGACGCTCTTCAAGGGCCAGAGCGCGAGCGCGACCGCGAGCGCTACGAGGATGCCGGTGCGGCGCGACGGCAGCGCGGCCGCCGCCGGAATCGCGGCGAGGACGACGATCTGGGCGCCGCGATCGAGCCAGACGAGCGGAATCTCGGCGGGCATGTTCCCCGCGAGTCGGCGCAGCGGAAAGTTTCCGAAGAGCTCGATTGCGAGCACGGCGAATCCGAGCACGAGTCCGGCGAGCGCGCCGATGCCGACGCGCCGGCGCCCGCCCTTGTCGAGCGTGCCGGCGCCGGCGAGAACCACGAGCCCGGCGAAGGCGAGAAGAAGGAAGCGCAGCGACTCCGATACCGAGCGGGCGGGCACGATCGACCACAGCGCCGATACGATGCCCCAGATGCCGATCGCGGCGAGGAGCGCCGCCGGCGCCGCGAGGCGCCGAAGCTCGGTGAGGACGGCGCGCCTTCCTGCGGCCAACGTCGCGGCCGCGGCGAGCGCGAGAAGCGGCGCGGTGCCCGCCGGGGCGAGAAAGCCCAGCGGCGGCATGAGGAGCGCCGCGAGAGAGAGGAAGAGCGCGACGTCGAGCCGATGCACGGGGGAAGGTGCGTCCTGAAGAAGTTCGCGTGCGACGTGGATGACGAGGGCGCATCGCCCGGCCGCGACGCCCGAAGCCGGGTCGCTCGGCCGCACCCGCTCTAGGTGATCCCGTGGCGCGCGACAAGCGATTCTTGCTATAGCGCCGCCGATGGGAGCACCCCGGCTCAGCGCGCTCGTGGTCGCGCACAACGAGGAGCGGAACCTCGGCGAATGCCTCGCCACGCTCGCCTTCGCCGACGAGATCGTCGTCGTGCTCGACCGGTGCACCGATCGCTCGCGCGAGATCGCCGAAGCGGCCGGGGCTGTCCTCGTCGAAGGCGCCTGGGATCGGGAAGGGCCGCGCCGCCATGCCGGGATCGAGGCGTGCAGCGGCGACTGGATCCTCGAGATCGACGCCGACGAGCGCGTGCCGGCGGAGCTGGCCGAGGAGATCCGCGCGCGGCTGCCCGGAGCGCCGCCCGGCCATTTCCTCATCCGCTTCGACAATTACATCGGCGACCGTCTCGTGCGGCACGGCTGGGGCGCCTATAACGGCGTCTCGGCGAAGCCCTGCCTCTTCAAGAAGGGCTTCAAGACCTGGGGCGGGCAGCGCGTCCATCCGCGCCTCCAGCTCGCGGGCGTGCGCTCGGAGCTCTCGGGCCGGATCCGCCACTATGTCGATACCGACCTCGCCGACACCTTCGCGCGGCTCAACCGCTACTCGACCCTCGCGGCCCTCGATGCGCTCGACGCCGGGGAGAAGCCGCGTCTCTGGCCCGCGCTGCGGCGGATTCCGAGCCGGTTCTGGAAGGTCTATGTCGGCCGGCGCGGCTATCGCGAGGGCGCGTGGGGGCTCGCTCTCGGCCTCTTCTCGGCGCTCTACCCGATGCTGACCTACTTGAAGCTCGCGACGGCGAAGCGCGGCTGAACCGCGGCTTGCGAGGCGATCGCCGTCGGACGCGCGCCTGTGGCACGGATCACATGTCCGGCGAGCGGATCGACCTAGTTTTCCTGCTCCTGAAACTCGGGAGGTGAGTCATGCCGAGAAGCGTGAAGGAGATGCTTGGCGCCGCGAACGCGGTCGTGCCGAAGCTGCCGCCCAATGAGGCGCGCGCGATGATGGGCAACGGGAATGCGCTCGTCGTCGATGTCCGCGATCCGCCGGAGATCGAGGAGAGCGGAAAGATCAAAGGCGCGCTGAGCGTGTCGCGCGGCATGCTCGAGTTCAGGGCCGACCCCGAAAGCCCCTATCACAATTCCGTCTTCCAGAAGGACAAGACCATCCTTCTCTACTGCGCCTCGGGCGGCCGGTCGGCGCTCGCGGGCATGGCGCTCCGCGACCTCGGCTACGGCTCCGTCTACAACATCGGCGGCTTCAAGGAGCTGGCCGAGGCAGGCCTCGAAACGGAGAAGGCGTAAGGCCGCTCCGCGGCAGCCGGCGCACGGGCTCCACATTCCCGTGCGCCAGTCTGCCCGGCCGTTGCGTTCGTGATTTGTTCGTGGTATCGTCGCTGTCGCGCTCCCTGGGGCCGCCGCTCTTTGACGCCGTAAATCTGTCGAAGCATGTCCGCGAGGTCAGGCCATCGCGGCGATGCCGGGTCGCGCCCGCGTCGGGTCGGGACGGCCGGTCCTCTTGGTGCCCCATGAGGTGCCGCGCTGCTTCGCCGTCCTCGGATGTCCCGGCGGGGGCGTCTTTCCTGTTTCCATTCCTGTTTTTTCAGGAAAGGCGTCCCCCGAAGGCGCGCAGCCTCGCAGGGCACGCCCCTGCATTTTTCCTGCATTTGCAGGCGGCGACCGGCGCGCCGGCGCCCCGGACCGTCCCCGGCGACCTGTTATTCGCCTGTTATTTCAGGCGGCGCCCTCCTTGCGGGTCAGACGTTCCGGACCGTGAGCCCCCCGTCGACGACGAGCTCGGCCCCGGTGATGTAGCGGGCCTCGTCGGAGGCGAGGAAGAGAGAAGCGTAGGCGACGTCCCAGGCGTTCCCCATGAAGCCCATCGGGCATTGCGCGTGGCGCTTCTCGAGCATCGTCTCGACGCTGCCGCCATAGGCCTTCGCCAGGGGCTCCCGGATCATCGGCGTGTCCATGAGCCCCGGCAGGATCGCGTTGCAGCGGATCCCCCGCGCGGCGTGCTCCAGCGCGATGTGGCGCGTGAGGCCGACGATCGCCGCCTTGGACGCCGCATAGGCGGGGTAGGGAACCCCGAGCCAGCCGATCGCCGCGATCGACGCGATGTTGACGATCGCCCCGCCGCCGCCCTCGAGCATTGCCGGGATCGCGTGTTTGCAGGCGAGGAAGCAGCTGCGCTGATTGACGCGGATCACGTGATCCCAGGAGGCTTCGTCCGTCTCGGCCGTCGGGCCCGGGCTCACGATGCCGACATTGTTGTGAAGGATGTGGAGGGCGCCGAAGCGGTCGAGCGCCGCCGCCACCGCCGCCCGCGCGGTCTCGGCGTCGGCGCTGTCGCCCGCGACGGCGACCGCCTCGCCGCCCTCCTCGCGGATGATCCCGACGGTCTCCTCGGCCGCCTCGCGGCGCAGATCGACGCAGACGACCTTGGCGCCTTCGCGCGCGTAGAGCACGGCGGCCGCCTTGCCGTTGCCCCAGCCGGGGCCGGACGAGCCGGCGCCGTTGACGATCGCGACCTTGCCGGCGACGCGGGTGCCCATGGCGCTACTCGGCGGCACGGGTGAGGCCGGGGCGGAACATCGCCTCCATCTCGCGCCGCACCTTCACCGCCTCCTGGCTCTCGTCGATCTCGACGTCGCTCCAGCGTATCGGCGAGCCCTGCTTCACCGGGTTCGCGAGGCGGACGCCGTGCGCGAGCCCGATCGGAAGCGCGCCGACGGCGAGGGAGTCGGCGGCGGGCATGAGCCGGCCCCAGACCGTGTAGCCGCCCTCGCCGTCGAGCGTCTCGCCGGCGTCGAGATCGCGCTTGGCGGTCGCGACGGCGTCGCCGCGGAACCCGGTCGGACAGCCGGTCGGCTCGCGGCGCAGGGCGCAGCTCGCGACCGAGATGCCGAGCTCGAGCCCGATGAGGTGGTAGGGCTTGTACATCGCGGCGTAGCGTCCCGAGGGGTCGGTCACGAGGCCGTATTCGGCGAAGCATCGCCGCACGTACTCGGAGGGTGCCTCGAAGACGACGAAGACGCCCCAGCGGAGGTCGCGGGCGACGGGCTGCCCGTCGCGCTCCAGCGAGGAGACGACCTCGACCGTTCCCTTGGGCTCGCGCGGCCCCAGGACGCGCGCCAGGTCGTCGACCCCGCAGGGCGGGAAGCGCAACCCCTCGGCAAGCGGGGCGAGGCCGGTCGCGTTCGCGACCGCGGCCATCTCGATCGCCGATTTCGTGCCGTCGAGGAAGGAGTTGAACATCTGCGGGTTGAAGTCGCCCGCGGCGACCTGCTCTGGCGTGAAGCCGTAGTGGGTCCAGACCGTGTCGGGCGTCGAGGCATGGTAGACCGGCAGATACTTCGTGCCCTTGCCGGCGCAGACGACCTCGAAGCCGGCCGCGCGCGCCCAATCGACCATCTCGGCGATGAGCGCCGGCTGGTCGCCGTAGGCGAGCGAGTAGACGACGCCCGCCTCCGCCGCGCGCCGCGCGAGGAGAGGCCCCGCCAGCACGTCCGCCTCGACGTTGACCATGACGATGTGCTTGCGGTGCTCGGCGGCGAGGAGAGCGTGGCGGATCCCGGCCGCCGGCACCCCGGTCGCGTCGATGACCACCTCGGCCTCGCCGGCGACGAGGCGCTCGGAATCGTCGAGGAGGGCGGGGCGCTTTCCCTGCCAGCCGACGCGGTCGAGCGCCGCCGCGGCGCGCGCCGGGTCGAGGTCCGCGACGGCGACCACGGCCAGCCCCGGCGTGCGGTGCGCCTGAGCCAGGAACATGGAGCCGAACTTGCCGGCGCCGATGAGCCCGACCCGCACCGGATCGCCCGCTTCGGCGCGGGCGCGGAGCATCGTGGCGAGATTCATGCTGCGGCCTGTCGATGGCGGAGCAGGCAGTCGTCGGGCAGCGGCTCGATCGGGGTGAAGTCGCGGTTGGCGATCCAGGTCGGGCGCTTGAAGCGGCGGATCGCGTTGTCGCAGCGGTTGAGCGACAGGTAGACGATCCAGCGCGACCAGGGTGACAGGTTCGAGCCCGAGGCGTGCACGAGGTTGCCGTGGAACATGAGGATGGAGCCGGCGGGCCCCTTCGGCGCGACGATCCCGCCCTCGGCGACGAGGCGCGTGATGGTCTCGTTGTCGATCGTCCAGAGCGGGTAGCTCGTCGTCACCGTGTCGTAGCCGGCCTCGAGCCGGCCCTTCTTGTGGCTGCGCGGGATGAACATCAGCGGCCCGTTGAACTCGTTCACCTCGGCCAGGAAGAGCGCGATGTTCATCGCGTTCGGCGCAAGCATGTCGTCGTCGTTGTGCCAGGTCGCGTAGTCCTGGTGCCACTGCCAGACCGCCCCGTCGAAGGCGGCCTTGGCGTTGATCTTGAACTGGTGCATGTAGAGCTCGTTCGAGCCGAGGAGCTGGCTCACCGGCTCGATGAGGCGCGGATGCCGGGCGAGGCTCGCATAGACCGCGTTCCACGTCTGGACGTACCAGGCGGTCCGCGGCGCGGTCGATCCTTTCTCGCGCGTCACCTCCTGCCGGTCCTGGGCGAAGATCCCCGGCGTCTCGCGGTTGAGGATGGCGACCTCCTCGGCGCTGAAGACTCCGGGGAGGAACAGGTATCCCTCCCGATCGAACTCGTCGAGCTGTGCTTGGCTGAGGCGCATCGTTCCCTCCCTCTCGGTTTTCCGCGACTATAGCGCGAAGAAGGGAGAATGGGATGGACGAGGACAGGCTGAACATGTCGGTGCGGAAGTTCCTGAAGCTCGTCGGCGTCACGTCGCAGCGCGAGATCGAGAACGCGGTCCGCGACAAGGCGGCGGCAGGCGGCCGACGCTTCAAGGCGAAGATGGTGCTGACGGTCGACGAGCTCGGGCTTCGCCACGAGATAGACGGCGAGATCGAGACCTGAAGCCGCAGCTGGGGACGGGTTTTACCGGGGCTTAAGCGGATCGGGGGCAGAGGGAAAGGCGACGCCTCAGCTTTCGAGATCCTGCCGCCCCGATGACCATTTCGATCAACCGTCTCTCGATCAAGATCAAGCTGTTGAGCCTGGTCGTCGCCGCCTGCGTCGCCTCTTGCTTCTTCGGCTCTGCGGCGCTTTGGCTCAGCTACGAGCGGATGCTCGATGACCGGGTCCGGGCGCTGCGCTTCATGGTCGAAGCGGGCCACAGCCTCGCCGCGAGCCTCGAGAGCGAGGCGGCCGCCGGCCGGATCACGCGCGAGGAGGCGCGCGCCAGGTTCAGCGAGGCGGTTCTCGCGATGCGCTACCGCGGCGGCGACCATCTTTTCGCCCGTACCTACGACGGCGCCGCCGTCGCCGATCCGGGCGCACAGCCGCCGAGCCGCGCCGAAATCCTGCGGGAGATGATCGATCGCGCCAGAAGGAGCGGCGAGGCGAGCTACGCCTTCGAAGCGCCGGTGGCGCCCGGGAGCTCCGAGACGGTCGCGAGGCTGGCTTACGTCAAAGACTTCGCGCCCTGGGGCATGGTCATCGGCACGAGCGTCGTCAGCGACGACATCCTCGCGATCGTCGCGTCGATGGCCTGGAAGCTCTTCATCGCGGGCGTCACGCTGGGGCTTCCCGCCATCATCCTGATGGCGGTGGTCGGGGTCCGGGTCAGCGCCGTGATCCGCGGGCTCAACGCGAAGATGCGGGCGCTCGCGGAGGGCGATCTGAGCGTCCGTTTCCCCGAGGCCCAGCGGGGGGATGAGGTCGGCGAGATGGCGCGCGCGGTCGAGGTGTTCCGCGACGGCCTTGCCGAGGCGGATCGTCTGCGCGCCGAGCAGGAAAAGGCCAAGGCGCAGGCGGCCGAGGAACGGCGCCGGACGATGCTCGACCTCGCCGACGGCTTCGAGAGAAGCGTCGGTCAGATTGTCGCGACCGTGACGTCTTCTGCGATGCGCATGGAGAGCACGGCGCAATCGATGGCGAAGACCGCTGAAGGGGCGAGCGGTCAGGCAGCTTCGGTTTCGCACGCCTCGGCCGAGACCTCGGCCAACGTCAAGACCGCCGCCGACGCTGCCGAGGAGCTCGCCTCCTCGATCGCCGAGATCGGGCGCCAGGTGACGCGGTCGGCCGATGTGGCGACGAAGGCTGCGGGCGAGGCGCAGCGCACCAACGAGACCGTTCGCGATCTTTCGTCGGCGGCGCAGAAGATCGGCGAGGTCGTCGCTCTCATTCAGACCATCGCGGAGCAGACGAACCTTCTGGCGCTCAACGCGACGATCGAGGCGGCACGCGCCGGCGAGCACGGCAAGGGCTTCGCGGTCGTGGCGACCGAGGTGAAGTCGCTCGCCAACCAGACCGCGACGGCGACGGAAGAGATCCGGGCTCAGATCGAGGGTGTTCAGGCTGCGACCGCCGAGGCGGTCGAGGCGATCCAAAGCATTGCGGCGACGGTCGCCGAGATCAGCGAGATCGCGACCACGATCGCCGCGGCCGTCGAGCAGCAGGGCGCTGCGACGCGGGAAATCGCCGGCAACGTCGCACGAGCTGCGCGCGGGGCCGAGCAGGTCGGCGCGGCCGTCGCGGGCGTCACCCAGGCATCGACCGAGGTGGGCGCCGCCGCCAATCAGGTGCTCGAAGCGGCCGGCGATCTCTCTCGCGAATCGGACCGGCTTCGTTGCGAGGTCGAAGGCTTCCTCGCGACGGTTCGCGCGGCCTGACCCGCTACGCCATCGCGTCGAGGACGACCCGGCCGGTGACGCGGCCGGCCTTCAGATCGTCGAGCGCGGCGTTCACCTCGGCGAGCGGACGGCGCGAAACCGGGATCGGCGGAAGCCTGCCGGCGCTCGCCAGATCGAGAAGCCCGCGCATGTCGTCGAGCGTCCCGACATAGGAGCCGATGACCGAGAGCGACAGCATCGGCACGAAGGGGAGCGGCAGGCGCAGCTCCCCTCCATAGAGTCCGACGACGACATAGCGCCCGCCTTTGCGGAGCGCCGAGGTCGCGAGCTGCGCGGTCGCCTCCGCGCCGACGAAGTCGAGCGCCGCGGCGAGGCGTCCGCCGGCGAGGCGGGCGAGGGCCGGCGCGCCCTCCTTCGGGTCGAAGCTCGCGGCGGCGCCGGCGGCGTGCGCTGCGCGGCGCTTCTCCGGATCGACGTCGACCGCGATCACGGGGACTTCGGGCGCGAGCGCCTGCAGGAGCGCGAGCGCCGCCGAGCCCACCCCGCCGGCGCCGATGACGGCGATCTGGTCGCCTTCGAGCACCGGCAGAGCCTTGCGGACGGCGCCGTAGGCGGTCAGGCCGGAGCAGGCCCAGGTCGCTGCGAGAGCCGGGTCGAAACCGTCGATCGGAAGGAGATAGCGGGGATCCGGCACGAGGATGTGGTCGGCGTATCCGCCCGGGCATTGGATGCCGAGGAAGCGGGGCTTGCCGCAGAGGTTCTCCGCCCCGATCCGGCAGAGAGCGCAGGCGCCGCAGCCGATCCAGGGAAAGACGAGGCGGAGCGCGCCCGCCGGAGCCTCGGCGCTTGCCGCCTCGCCCGAGGCGACGATCTCGCCCACCGTCTCGTGCCCGAGCGTCAGCGGCGGCTCCATGCCGCGCTCGGCGAGGGCGAGGCGCCGGCCGTTCCCGAGATCGAAGAACCCCTCCTTGAGGTGGAGGTCCGAGTGACAGACGCCGCAATGGCGGACGCGCAGCAGAACCTCGCGGCCGCGCGGCTCTGGCAGAGCGAGCGCGGCCGGAACGAGCGGAGCGCCGAAGCGCTCGACCCGCCAGGCATGGAGATGCGCCACGACCTTCCTCCCCCGTTTCAGGTGTCGTGTTGGAAGCGTCATCCTACCGCACAACCGCCGGTTTCCCGCTCCGCGCGTTCAACCGTGGTCAACCCCTCGCGCGTTCGTTAACCTTGATTTAAGTATGGGCGATGAGATTGAGCGGTGCCGGGAACTCGCCGGTAATCGTGTGCCCAAGGTTTCAGCGCGTGCTCCAGAACAGGGTCGGCTCTTCGGCTTCGACGCTTTGCGAAGGCATTCCACCGCCCGTGGGGCGGGAAGAGCCTTTGATCGCCCGAGACGCGCAAGACTGCGCCCGCCAATATTCTCCGGCGACCGCCTGATCGACGGAATAACCCAGGGAACATACGAAGCTCATGTTTGGAAGACTGCTGGGAATACTCTCCGCCGACATGGCGATCGACCTCGGCACGGCGAACACGCTGGTCTACGTGAAAGGCCGCGGCATCGTTCTGAACGAGCCGTCGGTCGTGGCGATCGCGCAGGTGAAGGGGAAGAAGCAGGTCCTCGCCGTCGGGGACGAAGCGAAGATGATGCTCGGCCGCACGCCCGGCAACATCCAGGCGATCCGACCCTTGCGCGACGGCGTCATCGCCGACTTCGAAGTCGCCGAGGAGATGATCAAGCACTTCATTCGCAAGGTTCACAACCGCCGGAGCTTCGCCTCGCCGCAGATCATCATCTGCGTGCCGTCGGGCTCGACCGCGGTGGAGCGCCGGGCGATCCAGGAGTCCGCCGAAAGCGCGGGGGCGCGCCGCGTCTTCCTCATCGAGGAGCCGATGGCCGCCGCGATCGGCGCCGGGCTCCCCGTCACGGAGCCGACCGGCTCGATGGTGGTCGACATCGGCGGCGGCACGACCGAGGTCGCCGTGCTCTCGCTCGGCGGCATCGTCTACTCGCGCTCGGTGCGGGTCGGCGGCGACAAGATGGACGAGGCGATCATCGCCTACATCCGGCGCAATCATAACCTTCTCGTCGGCGAGGGCTCCGCCGAGCGGATCAAGAAGGAGATCGGCTCCGCCTGCCTGCCCGAGGACGGCGAGGGCCGGGTGATGGAGATCAAGGGGCGCGACCTCATGAACGGCGTGCCGAAAGAGATCGTCATCTCCGAGCGCCAGATCGCCGAAAGCCTCGCCGAGCCGGTCGGCGCGATCGTCGAGGCGGTGAAAGTCGCGCTCGAGCACACCGCGCCCGAGCTCGCGGCGGACATCGTCGACAAGGGCATCGTCCTCACGGGCGGCGGCGCCCTCCTCGCGAACCTCGACTTCGTGCTCCGCCACGCCACCGGGCTGCCGGTGTCGATCGCGGACGATCCGCTCTCCTGCGTCGCGCTCGGGACCGGGCGGGCGCTCGAGGAGATGAAGACGCTGAAGAACGTGCTCATCAGCATGTACTGATCGGCGCGGAAGCTCTGCGTCATGTCGGCCCCTGCGACGCGACACCGGTTCTTGCCGATCCGCGGCATGACGAGAGCGAGCGAGTAGGGCATGCGCCTCGCGGCACCCCTCAAGGCGATCGGCTCGCGCTTCGCGCTGCCGCTTCTCATCATCGCCTCCGCGGTGCTCATCGTGCTCAACAAGGCCGACAGCGGGCTCTTCGAGCGGATCCGAACCCCCTTCGTCGATGCGGTCGAGCCGGTGCTCGAGTTCTTCGCCCGGCCCGCGGCGACGCTCGACGCCGTGACCGAGCACGTCGAGAGCGCGGTCGCGCTCTATGCCGAGAACCAGCGGCTCAAGGAGGAAAATCAGCGCCTTCTCCACTGGCAGCATGCGGCGCGCACGCTCCATGCCGAGAACCAGCGCCTGAAGGCGCTCCTCAATTTCGCGCCGGATCCGCCGGCCTCCTTCGTCTCGGCGCGGGTGATCGCCCATTCGGGCGGCTCGTTCGTGCGCAGCGTCCTCATCAACGCCGGCCGGGTCGACGGGATCGCCCGCGGCCAGGCGGCGCTCGCGGCCGAGGGACTTGCCGGCCGCATCGCCGAGGTAGGCGAGAGGACGGCGCGGGTTCTTCTCCTCACCGACCTCAACAGCCGGGTTCCGGTGCTGCTCGACGCCTCGCGCGAGCGTGCCGTGCTCGCCGGCGACAACTCGGAGCGGCCGCGTCTCCTCTATCTGCCGGCGCGCGCCGAGGTCAAAATCGGCGAGCGCGTCGTCTCCTCCGGGCACGGCGGCGTCTTCCCGCCGAACTTGCCGGTCGGCGTCGTCGCCGCGATAGAGGACGGCGTCGTCCGGGTCGAGCCCTATGTCGAGCTGTCGCGCCTCGACTATCTGCGCATCGTCGACTACGGCCTTTCCGGCGTGCTGCCGCAGCCGGTCCTGCCGAAGGCGCGCGAGCGGCGGAGCAAGAGCGCCGAGCCGCAGCCACCCGTCGAGGCGATGCCGTGAAGCCGGCAGCGCTGCCACGCCCTGACCCGTTTCCGGCGAGCGCGTTGCCGTTCCTGACCCTCGTCCTCCTCGTGCTCGTCAGCCTGATGCCGCTTCGGATTCCGGGCTATGCGTCGGTGACGCCGCAATTCGCGCTGATGGGCATCTTCCACTGGACCGTCTATCGCCCGGCGCTGCTGCCGCCGCTTCTTCTCTTCGCCGTCGGGAGCGCCTTCGATCTCGTCACCGGCGGGCCGCTCGGCCTTGCGGCGCTCGTCTTTCTCGTGGCGAAGGCGGCGGTGCTGCGCCAGCGGCAGTTCTTCGTCCGCCGGCAGTTCGCCTTCGTGTGGTTCGGCTTCACCTTGACCGCGGCGGGCGCCGTCGCTCTCGTCTGGGTGATCGGCAGCCTCTTCAACGGCGTCCTCCTCGACCCGCGCCCGGTCCTCCTCCAATGGGTGCTGACGGTGGCCTTCTATCCCGCCGTGAGCTGGTGCCTGCAGCGCGCCCAGCGTCTCTTCCTGCCATGAAGAAGCAGGAGCAGCAGCGCAGCCGCGTTCTGACGCGCCGGGCCCTCGTCGTCGCCGGCGGCCAAGCGGTGCTTCTGTCCGCGCTCGCGGGGCGGCTCTACTATCTCCAGGTCGTCGAAAGCGACAAATACACGACGCTCGCGGAGGACAACCGCGTCAATCTGCGCCTTCTCGCGCCGCCTCGCGGGCTCATCGTCGACCGTTTCGGCGTGCCGCTCGCGGTCAACAGGCAGATGTACCGCGTCGTGATGATCCCGGAGCAGGCGGGCGAGATCGAAAAAACGCTCGACGCGATCGGAACGCTCGTTCAGCTCACCGACGCCGACCGCCGGCGCGTGATGCGGGAGATCCGGCGGAAGCCGGCCTTCCTTCCCGTCATGGTGCGCTCGAACCTCACCTGGGACGAGGTGGCGCGCATCGAAGTCAACGTGCCCGAGCTTCCCGGCGTCACGATCGAGGAAGGCCTCATTCGCCAGTATCCTTTCGGGGAAACGGCGTCGCACATTATCGGCTACGTCGCCGCGGTCTCGGAGAAGGACCTGCAGAACGGTCAGGCGGATCCGCTTCTCGGACTGCCCGATTTCCGGATCGGCAAGGACGGCGTGGAGAAGTTCCACGACCTGCGGCTTCGCGGCAAGGCGGGCACGAGCGAGGTCGAGGTCAACGCCTACGGGCGCGTCGTGCGCGAGCTGTCGCGCAAGGAAGGGACGCCCGGCGAGGAGATCGTGCTGACGCTCGACATGGCGCTCCAGGAGCTCGCCTACCAGCGGTGCTTCGCGGAAAAGAGCGCCTCGTGCGTGCTGCTCGACGCGTGGACCGGCGAGGTGCTCGCTCTGGTGTCGAGCCCCGGTTACGACCCTTCGGCCTTCGCGGCCGGAATATCCGCCGCCTACTGGCGGGAGCTCGTCTCGAACGAGCGGGCGCCGCTGCGCAACAAGGCGATCGCCGGGCAATACGCGCCGGGCTCCACCTTCAAGCCGATCGTCGCTCTCGCCGCGCTCGAGGCCGGGTTCGGGCAGGACATGACGGTGAGCTGCGGCGGCGTCTTCCACTTCGGCAACGTCAAGTTTCACTGCTGGAAGAGGGGAGGCCACGGGCGGGTCGCCCTTCGCGACGCGCTGAAGAAATCCTGCGACGTGTGGTTCTACGAGGCCGGGCGCCGGCTCGGCATCGACAAGATCGCGGCGATGGCGAACCGGTTCGGGCTCGGCGTCAAGCACGACTTCGACGTCCCGGGGGAACGGGCCGGGATCATTCCCACCCGCGCCTGGAAGCTGGCGACGCGGGGCGAGAGGTGGCACGAGGGCGAGACGATCTCCTGCTCGATCGGCCAAAGCTACGTTTCGACGACGCCCCTTCAGCTGGCGGTCATGACCGCCCGCATCGTCACCGGCCGGGCGGTGCAGCCGCGCATCACCCGCGAGCGCGGGATCATGACCGGCACGGAGGCGGACGGCGCTCCGAGGGACTTCCCGCCCATCGACGTGACCCGCAAGGACCTCGAGGCGGTTCTCGACGCCATGTACGCGGTCGTGAACGAGCCCGGCGGTACCGCCTATGCGGCCCGCATCACCGACCCGGTGATGGCGTACGGCGGCAAGTCCGGCAGCTCCCAGGTGCGGCGCATCTCCGCCGCCGAGCGCGACGCCCGCGGCGGGTTCACCAAGAAGATTCACGAGATTCCCTGGAAGGAGCGCGATCACGCGCTCTTCGTCTCCTACGCGCCCGCCTACGCGCCGCGCTACGTCTGCGCGGTGGTGGTCGAGCATGGCGGCGAGACGACGGGCGGCGGCTCCGCCGTGGCGGCGCCGATCTGCCGCGACGTCCTGCGCGAGGCGCAGAAGCGCGATCCCGCCCGCCGCATACCGGACGACGGGTCCATCGCGGAAATCCGCCCGGTCGGGAGCAGGAGCTGATCCATGTCGATCGGGCTCGAGATCGAACGCCCGCGGCTGAGCCTTCTGGCGAAGCTCGGCAGCATCAGCTGGCCGCTCGTGTTGCTGCTGACCCTGATCGCCGCGTGCGGCTTCGTCACGCTCTACTCGGCGGCGGGGGGCAGCCTCAGCCCGTGGGCCGGGCGCCAGATGGTGCGCTACGCGGTCGCGGTCGCGATGATGATCTGCGTGGCGCTCGTCGACATCAGGACGTGGCGCAGGCTCGCGTACCCGATCTACGGGGTGACCTTTCTGCTTCTCGTCGCGGTGGAGATCCGCGGCGAGATCGGGATGGGGGCGCAGCGCTGGATCGACTTCGGCGTCATCCAGCTCCAGCCCTCGGAGCTGATGAAGATCGCGCTGATCCTGGCGCTCGCACGCTACTTCCACGGCCTCACCTACGAGGATGTCGGAAAGCCGTGGCGGCTCGTCCCGCCGACGTTCCTCGTGCTCGCGCCGGCCGTTCTGGTGCTCAAGCAGCCCGACCTCGGCACGGCCGGAAAGCTGATGATGTGCGGCTGCGCGATTTTTTTCCTGGTGGGCGTGCGCCTCTGGAAGTTCGCGGCCGTGTTCGTCGGATTCGCGGCCGCGCTCCCCTTCGCGTGGAGCCATCTTCGCGACTACCAGAAGAACCGCGTCTACACCTTCCTCAACCCGGAGAACGATCCGCTCGGCTCCGGCTATCACATCATCCAGTCGAAGATCGCGCTCGGCTCCGGCGGCATCTTCGGCAAGGGCTACATGCAAGGCTCGCAGGCCCACCTGAACTTCCTGCCCGAGAAGCAGACCGACTTCATCTTCACGATGCTGGCGGAGGAATGGGGGCTCGTGGGCGGGCTCTTCGTGCTGGGGCTCTACACGCTCGTCTTCATCTACGGCCTGGCGATCGCCTTGCGGGTTCGAAATCATTTCGGCCGGATCCTGGCGATGGGGATCACGGTCAATTTCTTCCTCTACATGTTCATCAACACGGCGATGGTCATGGGCCTCATCCCGGTGGTCGGGGTTCCGCTGGCGCTCGTCTCCTACGGCGGCACGGCCATGCTGACGGTCCTCTTCGGCTGGGGCCTCGTCATGAGCGCCTGGGTTCACCGCGACGTCCGGATCGGGCTCCGCGGAGAGAGCCTGGACGACTGATTCCATTCCGGTTGACACCGGGGCGCCGGCCTTCCTATATCCCGGGCCTCGCGAAGGACGGGTGCATAGCTCAGTTGGTAGAGCAGCTGACTCTTAATCAGCGGGTCCAAGGTTCGAGTCCTTGTGCACCCACCAATCCTTCCAGAGGCGCGCAGCGACGCCGGGATCGTCGGACTTCGAGAAGCTCTCGCCGATGCCGCTGGCCGGCCGCGTCAGGGATGCTCGAAAGGCAGGCTTGACTATGATCGGCTGCGTGGCCCCTGCCGTCCCGTCATAGGGCGCAAGCCTCCATTGAATAACCCTACGTAGAACGGGTGATTGCACCGCCGCACGCGCTCGGCGTATGACCAAGCCGTCCGGCAATCTGTCTAGGGGGCGTCTCTGGCCAAGCGCAGCTTCGTCCGCCGTGCCGCCGGACGCGTGTATCGTGCCCTTCTCGGTTCGGCAGCGCTGCCGCAGACCGCGCGGAGGCCGCTTGTCGCGGTTTCGCCCAACCACCCGGAGCTCGCGCGTTACCGGGTCGTCGAGGATCACCGGGCCGGCGGCGTGCCGGTCCTCGAGCGGCAATGGTATTACACGATCGAAATCGAGCCGGGTGTCTGGACTCGAGGCCAGGAGTTCGCGAACGTCGCTTTGACGCGTCATGCTCTCCGCAATGTCGCGGTAGAGGGTTCTCGCTGCGTCGATCTCGGCTCGATGGACGGTCTGGTGGCGGTTCTCCTGGCCCGGCGCGGCGCCGCCTCGATTCTGGCCTACGACAGGCTTTCCTTCCCTGAGAAGGTGGCGTTGCTGAAGGAGCGGCTCGGCATCGAGTTCGAATACAGGTGCGGTCTATCGTTCGCGGCGTTTCGCCAGGGCTATGACGGGCCGCTCGCCGATGTCCTGATCTTCTCGGGCGTGCTCTATCACATGATAGATCCGCTCGGGGGGCTGCTTCGGGCGCGCAGCCTTGTGCGCAACGGCGGCATCCTCATCGTGGAGACGGGCGCGGCTATGACCGACCGGCTGGCAGCGGAGTTCAACGCTTATGCCCGCCTCTACGACGGGGACAATTTTTTCCTGCCATCCGTGCTGCTCCTCGACTATTGGCTGCGTTTCGCGCGTCTCGAGCCGCTCGATTGCTTCTACTTCCAGCAGCAGCCGCGCCGGGAAGGAGAGCCGCGGCTGTGCCGCATCTGCGTGCCTTGCCGGGCAGTGTCACAGGCTCCGGCTGAGCCGGACGACGGCTGGATTCGCCGGCGCTTCGATATCGACTTCGCCGAATACGGCGACTTCGCGGCCTGCGAGCGGGAGGGCGGTCCGCCGGTCCAGTATGCCGGGCGCGAGCTGCTGCGCCGCCTCGACGGCAGCCTCGACCTCCCCGGATGCGTCGCGAAGCTGGCGCCCGCACCGACTCCGCCGGAACTCCGGCGGCTCGCCCTCGGCGACGTTGTCTGATTCGTTCTTCGTTCTTCCGGTCAACGCGCCTTCCCGCCGGCCTGCTGCCAGCGGAGAAACTCCTCGAAGAGCTCCGCCTCGAGCGCGGCCGGGATGGCGGTTCTGTTGCCGGTTCTCTCGAGAAACGCTTCGAAATCCTCCCGAAGCGGCCTGGCGCTGGTTCCGGCGACGGCTTCGCGGCGCAGCCATTCCTCCGCGGCCGGGAAGCGCGTCCAGCCCGGCACTTCGGCGGCGAGGTTCACGTCCTTCCATTTCGCATGGCGCGGCGGCTCGAGGAACGCGTCGAAATTGCCGAAGAAGCTCTGCACGAACTGCTCGACCTTGCGGTAGCGCTCGCTGCCGGGCGCCCAGGCGTAGACCGCCATCACCGCGCCGACCGCGATGGTTTCGACCGGGGCGTCGCGGACGAGCTCGTAGTCGTCCGACGTGAAGCTGGCGGGCAGGTAGGTTTCGAGGAGGGCGTCGGTCGACGGCACGGCAAGGAGATGCAGCCCGTCTTCGGGCCGGAGGTCGCGGAAAAGCCGCGCCGGCTTGCCGGCGACGTAGACGAGCGCGGAGATGTCGCCTCGGCGCAGCTTCTCGAGGGCGAGCGCCTGGTCGTCGTGAGCGGGATCGATCTCGATGCCGAGCCGCTCGAACACGAGAGACGCGGTCATCGACGTTCCGCTGCCGTTCAAGTCGATGTTGACTTTGCGGCCGGCGAGCTCCTCGATCCGGGCGATGTCCTGCCGGGCGAGAACGTGGAGCTCTTCGTCGTAGAGCTTCGTGATGTACTGCACGGACCGCTCGACGCCCGGATAGGGCGGTTGCCGCTTCGCGTAGGCGAGGACGTCCGACTGAACGATCCCGATATCGATCCCACGCAGGAAGAGGATGTCGGAGATGTTCTGAAGAGACCCCTTCCCGATGACCGGGAGGATGCGAAGCCGATCGCCGTCATCCAGTACCGACGAGAGATCGGCGGCGATCCGAACGTACGTTCCGTCGACCCCGCCCGAGATGATGCCGACCGTGCCAGCATTGGCCTTCGCCCGGAGGGTGTCGACGCGCTGCCGGATCTGATCCTGCTGCGCGAGCGCGGCCGCGGGCGCGAGTGAAAGGACGACCCAGGCCAGAACCGTGGCGAGCTTGCGACGTTCCATGGAGAGTCTCGCCGTCATCGCGTCACCCTTTCGTCATCCGGGCTCGCCGTCCGCGATTGCCTGCAGGCGGGCGGAGGCCTCGACGCTGCCGAGGTCGGCGGCCCAGAGATACCAGGCCGCAGCTTTCTCGGGGTCGGCGCGCACGCCGCCCTGCACTCCAATTCGCGCGAGGAACGTCGGGTCGTAGGTCTTGCCGGCGGCGAGCGCGGCATCTGGGTCGCCGGCCATGGCGGCGCGCATATAGAGGAGCCGCGCTCCTGAGACGTCTCCTCTCTCGAGGAGCGCGTTTCCGCGTTCGACGAGCACCGCCGTTTTCCGGCTGGCGCTCGGCGCGGCTTCGGAAGCCTGTGCGGACGAAGGCGTCTGCGCCGGCCGAGCTGTGGGCGCCTCGCGCAACGCCGGACCTGCGCTCGACGCCTCTGCGTCCAGCGGCATCGTATCGGCTTCGCCGGAGGTCGCTGCGGGCGGCGCGGGCACCCTCTCGGCCGGCTCCGCGACGGCCGCAAGCGCGTCGGGGGGCGGCGCTGCTGCTCCTTCCCTAAGCTCTTCGTCGCCCGCTGCCTTCAAGAGGTCGGCGAGGTGCGGTTCCGCGGCGGCTGCGCCGGCGGCGGTCGTGTCTGGCCCGAGGAGCTCTTCCGGCATTTCCGCGAGCGGCTCATGGGTTGCCGGGGGCGGGATCGCGGACGTCGCTGCTTGGATCGGCGGCTCGCGCTCTTCCTCCTCGGCCGACGGCGGAGGCCGGAACGGTAGCGGCGCGAGCTCGGCATCGGCGACGTCATCGAGAAAGAGCAGCGGCGCCCCGGTCTGTCGCTCCGTCGAAGCGCCCGCCGGGGCGGGTTCCTGCAGAGCCCGGCTTTCTTCTTCCGCGGGCGGCCCTGCGGGAACCGCAGAGCCGCTTCCATCGGCAGGCCCCGTGCCGGTCGAAGAGTCATGCGTCTCTCCTGTCTCGCGGCCTTCCGGCTCGCCTGCGGCACGCCAGTCGGCGATCCCTCGCGAGGATCCCTCGACGGCCGCCGCGGCCGCCTCGTCGAGTGCCGTGCTCTGGGGCTGCGGCGCGTCGGGGGAAAGGGACCCGTCGCCTTCGAGCGCCTTTTCGGAGGACGGCGGCAGCCCTTCGGACGCGCCGGCATGAGCGGCTTCCGCAGGCGCATGGAGCGGCGTTTCGGGTCGCGATGTTTCCGCTTTCTCGTCGAAGGCTCCTGCCTGGGCCGAGGTCGTCAGATTGCCGGGGGACGGGGGGGCACCGGCCAGGGTCGTGGCGATGCGGTCGAGGGCGCGGGCGACCCGTTCCGTGTTCGAAGTCAGAACGAGCGAAAGGCCGATCCCGGCTGCCAGGAGCGTGACGGCGATCCCGCCCGCGAAGCGCAGGCTGCGTTTCGGCCTCTTCGCGACCGGAGGCGCGAGCGTCAGCACGTCCTGAGCCGCCCTTGCGATGAGGGCAGGCGGGACCTTCCTCCACCCCGCCGCGAGCGCTTGCTCGAGAGCGATGCGTGCGACAGCGATCGCCCGGCCGGGGACCCCCTTCGAGAGTCGCGCCAGCGCGTCGATCGATCGGGCGTCGAGCAGACGGCTCTCCGCGAGGCCGCACCGGCGGAGCCGGTGCCAGACAAGGCTCGCCATGTCGTCTTCCGAAAGCGGCGTGATTTCTCCACGCCACCGCTCCTGCTCCAGGAGGGCGGCGTAGGCGGGGAGGGCGAGCCGTCTTGCGAGCTCGGGTCGCCCGCTCAGGACGATGCGCATCCCGCTCGGAACGCCTTCGGGCGAAGCCAAGAGATCGAGAAGGGCATGGAGCGCATCCGCACCGAGCGTCTCGGCGCGATCGATGACGAGCGCGACGGGGCGCCCCGAGCGCGCGCGCGATGCAACGGCCTCTTTAAGACAGGAAAGAAGCTCGGTGGACTCAGCCGCGGGCGGTGCGACTTCGAGAGCCTGCGCCAAGGCGAGGCCGACCGGTTCGAACGAAACGCCGGGCGAGTCTTCGCTGATGAGCAGAGCTCCCGCGCGTTCGAGCTCGACGACGAGCCGTCGAACGAGCGCCGTCTTGCCGATCCCCTTTTCGCCGATCAGGACGAAAAGGCCCGGCTCCTTCAGAACGCGGCTGATCAGGGCTCCGTAAAGGTCGCGAAGCTGCTGGTTCGTGAAATACGCCCCCCTGTTCGCAGGGTCGGCGAAGCGGTCGAGATCCGGCGCCGTCGACGCCGCCTCTGCTTCGAGTGCCGGCGCCTTGAGGACTCTCGCCGCGGTCACGATCCTCGTGTGTGTCACCAGAAGCTCGGCCTGATGTAGCGCGTCTGCTCGTCGGCCGCTCGAAGCTCGGCATGATCGCGCATCGTTTGCGCATCAAAAAAAGCAGTTGATCAACAATATCCACGGCAAAGAAAAATGTCGATACAAGCCCGGAGGATGCATAAAGATCATACGGGAAAACGCATCGCGTGAGGGAAAATACAACCCGGCGCCGGAGCCGGCTCGTGACACGGGCGCATCCATCTATCTTTCGGTCTTTTTTCGGCGTAAAAGGAAAGAGCTCGTGCCACGTTCGCGTGCAGCGCGCCGAGCAAGAGGGCTTTCTTACGCATGACGAGATCAGCCGGGTTCGCCAGATGAGCGCACGCGACAGGTTCCTCGACCGCGCCATCGTCGACGTCGCGGCCGCGAGGCGGCGGAGGATCGCCTTCGTGGCGGAGCAGTTCGCACCGCCCGTGGTCGACGGCTCCACCTACGTCTACAAGAATTGGATCGACTTTCTCGCCGACCGCTTCGACCTCTACGCGATCTTCTTCAAATCCTATTCCGGCGCACCTGCGCAGGCCCACGAGTATCTCGCCAGCCGATGCAAAGCGCATCTGATCCTCCCCGGGGTTCCTGCCGGCCGGTGGTGGAAGACGGCGCGGGCAGCCACGCGGCTCCTGACGGGACGCCTGTTCGCTCCGCGCTGGATCGAGGAGCTCGGCCGCGCCGGGATCCATCGCGCGATCGCCGAATTCGCGACCCGGCACGAGCCCGAGCTCTTCATCGTGAGCAAGCTCGTGTCCGTGCCGCTCTTCGGGGCGGAGAACATCCGCTCGCTGCCGGGGACCTTCGTGCTCGACATGCACGACGATTTCGTCCGGCGCGACGCGCTCGAGCGCGCCGCCCTCGAGGCGCTGCTGCGGCGCTTTCCGCAGATGTCTTCCTACCCGGCGTTCCGGAACATGCGTTTCCGCCAGCGGCTTTCGAGGCTCGACTTGAACGCCGCGCGGCGCCAGGAGGAACGACTTTGCCGGCTGTTCGACCGGGTTCTGTGCGCGTCCGCCGAGGAGCATCGCTTCTACCGGGATCGCCTCGGCACGGTTCCATGCGACTTTCTCGGATGGCCGCCGCCGGTTCGCGCTGAGGGCCGGAGCGCCGTTCCGACACCCGGGCAACAGCCGAAATTCGATGCCGGCTTCATCGGCGGCAATCACCCTTTCAACGTCGAGGCGCTCGCCTTCTTCCTCGAAGAGGTTCTGCCGAAAGTCCGGGAGCGATGGCCGGAGTTCTCGCTTCTGGTCGCCGGCAAGGCAGGGGCGCCGTTCGCGCTGGCGCGGAAATCGTGGCCGGGCGTCGAGTTCGCCGGGTACGTGCCGGACGCGGCCGCCTTCTACGCGCAAGTGAGAATGATCGTGGTTCCGATCCTGTCCGGCACCGGGGTCAGCCTCAAGACCCTCGAAGCGCTCGAGTTCGGAAGGCCGGTGATCGCCACGCCGGGCGGCATCCGGGGGCTTGTCGGCATCGAAAGCCATCCGAACCTGTTCCTCGCCCGCGATGCGGGCGAATTCGCCGAGCGGATCGAGGAGGCCCGCGCCCGGCCCGTCATACGCGATCCCGACCGCGCGGCGCGACGGGAGACCGCGGAGGCGTTCGCCGCGCAATTCGAGCGGCTTCTCCTCGCGATCGACCGCGAGGGGACGAAGGGCGCCGCTCGCGAGCCGCTCGGCGCGCCGGTGCCGCTCCGCCCCTGAATCGCGTCGCCAATTGTTTTACGAATGCGTTCTCTCGTCTTTAAGAGTGATGGCGATCGTTTTATATTGATTTTTGCCGATAAGAAAAAGCACGTTATCCCGGCACGCGGCACGCGCAGACATTTCCCACCAGGGGGAGCATCCTATGCAGTCACAATCGCCGAGCTCTGCCGACATCCATCCCGGCCCCGGCTTCAGGATCATGCGCGACTTCGAAAGGCCGAAAAACGATTTCGTGAGCATGTTTTCCGAGTTCGAGGTCGCGGACATCTCGGACCAGCTCAACAGGCTTTACGGCGTCGAGTGCTCGATCCGTTGTCTTTCGGGCGAAGGGCTTCGGCTGATCGGCCAGGCCTGCACCGTGAAGGTCTATCCCGGCGACAATCTCATGGTGCACAAGGCGCTCGACATCGCGCGTCCTGGCGACATCGTGGTGATCGACGCAGGCGGATCGAAAAAGAACGCCGTCCTCGGCGATACGATCAGCATGAAGGCGAAGCACCGCGGCATCGCCGGATTCATCGTCGACGGCTACGTTCGCGATCTCGACGGGATCCGCGATGTCGGCCTTCCGGTCTACGGCCGCGGCGAGACCCTCATCGGGCCGCTCCACCGCGGCCCCGGCGAGATCAATTATCCCATTTGCTGCGGCGGAGTGGTCGTCAATCCCGGCGACATCGTGGTCGCGGATTCGGGCGGGATCGTCATCGTTCCCTTGGAGCATTGCCAGCAGCTTCACGCCAAGCTCCTGCGCCACAAGGACCGGCAGACGACCTATTTCGCGGCCGTGAGACGAGGCGAGTTCTCGAACGCCTGGGTCGACAACCAGCTCGAGAGCGCACGCTGTGAAATCGAGGGCTGATCGGCGGAAGGACAAGTTGTTCGAGCTCCTGAGGGGGTACTATCTCGCGCGTCGCGCGGCGTCGGGCTCGATCAATCCGAGGGTCCGACGGATGCGCGAGGCGCGGGAGGCGTTCTATCGGCGGGCCTGGGAAGACGCAGCGAAGCGGACTGGCGCGCAGCTCCAGGCGCTTTCGGACGGAATCCTGGAGATCGGGCGCGGCGAAAGGCGGATCCGCGTCAGCGACAACCTGACGTCGCTCGACGATCCGGTGACGCTTCAGCTCGCAGGCGACAAGCCGGCGTCCTACCAAATCCTTTCGGATGCCCGGATCCCGGTGCCGCCGCATGTCGCCCTCGATCCGCCGGGCGCCGCCGACGCCGCTCGCTTCTTCGAGACGCTCGGATCTCCGCTCGTCGTGAAGCCTGCCGCGGACACCGGCGCGGGAGCGGGCGTATCGACCAACGTCGCGACGAAGGGCCAGCTTCGGCACGCCATCGCATGGGCAGCGGCGTTCGGGCGCGGCGTGCTGGTCGAGCGTCAGGTCGAGGGCGATTGCTACCGGATACTGGTGCTCGACGGCGAGGTGATCGACGTCGTTCGGCGCCGGCCGCCCCATGTCGTCGGCGACGGGCAGGCCAGCATCCGTCAGCTCATCGCGGCGGAGAACGAGCGCCGCCTCCGCATGGGCACCGAGCGCGCTCAGGTTCTGATCCGAGCGGACCCCGATCTGTTCCGGACGCTCGAGATCCAGGGCCTCGGCCCTCGCGCGCGCCCTCCTTGCGGCCGCGTCGTCGCCGTAAAGCGAGTGATCAACGACAACAGCGCCGATGAAAACGAGGCTGCGAACGGCGAGCTGTGCGAGGAGATTCTCGACACGGCGCGCAAGGCCGCACTGCTCCTCGGACTGCGTCTTGCCGGGGTCGACGTCATTTGCAAGGAGCCGCGGAGGCGGCTCGAGGAATCGGGCGGCTGCATCCTCGACGTCAATGGAAGCCCGGGCTTCTACTATCACTATCATCGTCGGGGGCCGCGCTTCGCGGTGGCCGACCATCTCCTGCGGCACGTCTTCGCCCGCAACCTCGAGTACGCCTGGTGATGCATGAAACCTCCGGCAATCATTCTCGGAGGCGACGAGAACGCGCTCTCGGTCGCCCGTAACCTGGCTTCCGGCGGCGTTACCGTTCACCTGATCAATCGGCCGGACGCTCCGGTGCGCTATTCGAGGTTCGGCTCGTGGCTGCGCGAGGCGGGAGACAACCCGCGCGAATGGGCGGCCTATCTGCTCGGCTCTCGCTCCGCGCGGCTCGCCGGCGCGGTCCTTTTCGCCTGCAGCGACGAGGCGATCGAGCTCATCGCCGAGAATCACGAGGCTCTCGCGGCGCAGTTCCGCCTCGAGGAGTCTCCCCCGCAGGTACGCCTCCGCCTCCTCGACAAGCTCTCCACCTACCAATGCGCGCGGGAAGCCGGAGTCCCCGTCCCCGGGTTCTGGTTTCCGGTCTCTCGGTCCGAGCTGCGCGAGGCCGCGTCGCAATGCCGCTTCCCGGTGATCCTGAAGCCGCGCCTGTCGCACCATTCCGTGCGGCTCGGGCGCAAGTACATCCGTGTCGAGGATCGCGCCTCCCTCGAAGCCGAGCACGCACGGCTCGTGGAGATGGGGATTCCGTCGATCGTGATGGAGCTCATCCCCGGGGGCGACGACCTCCTGTGCAGCTATTACAGCTATGTCGGCGACGACGGGACGCCGCTGATCGAGTTCACGAAGCGCGTGACCCGCCGCTATCCGATGAATCAGGGGCGCGCCACCTACCACGAAACGACCGTCGATCCTGCCGTCGCGGCGCTCGGAGCGAAGTTCTTCCGCCATGCCGGATTGCGGGGCCTCGGCAATGTCGAGTTCAAGCTCGATCGGCGCGACGGCCTGCTGAAGATCATCGAGTCGAACGCCCGCTTCACTGCGTCCGACTCGCTCGTCAGCCGCAGCGGGATCGACTTCGCATCCTTTGCCTACGGCAGGCTCACCGGCGGGCATCCGACGCCGCCCGCCGGGTACAAGGCCGGCATGGTGCTCTGGTATCCGATCGAGGATTTCTTCGCCTTTCTCGAGGTGCAACGCCGGGAAGGGACGCCCTGGCACCGATGGTTTCGGGATGCCATGCGCACGGATCTTTTCCCCTATTTCCGCCTGGACGATCCGATTCCCGGCTTCGTGAACCTCGTGCAGAGGACGAAGGCGCTGCCGCGGCTCTGGGCCCGAAGGCACACGAGAGCGGCATCAGCGATGTCGGGAGGTTCCGATGGCGAATATCGCAGTGCTCTTTCCCGGGGCAGTGGGTCGGGCGCTCGCTGACGCGCTCGGCCCGTCAGAACATTCCCTTCTCACTTTCGTCGCCGACCGGAGTCCGCAAACGCGCGACAATGCGCGAGGAAGGCTCTCGGCGCTGGCTTCGTTCGCCGATCTCGTCGATGCGGCGGACGTCGTCGTCTCCGTCGTTCCCCCGGATGCGGCTCTCGACGTCGCGCACCGCTATGCCGAAGCGCTCGGCGCGTCGCTTCGCGTCCGGCGGGATCACGAGGCGCCGCTTTTCGTCGAGGCGAACTCGATCTCGCCGCGCACCGCCCGGGAGATCGACCGCATCATCTCGCGCTCCGGGGCGAGGTGCGTCGACGGCGTTTTCCTCGGCCCGTCGACCCCCATCACTGACCGAACGCTCCTCATGCTGAGCGGAAGCGGCGCCGAAGAGGCGCTGGCCATCTTCGCGCCATCGATGAACGCGGCGGTCGTCAGCGACCGCATCGGCGATGCGTGCGCCGTCAAGATGGCGATGGCGCTTGCCACCAAGGCGCTGGCCGCGCTCTTCGTCGAGATGGCTTGTGCGGCCGGAAAGGCCGACTGCCTCGAGCCGACGCTCCAAGTAATGCGGCGCCTCTACGGCGGGACCATGGCGTTCGTCGAGCGCAACCTTCCGACATTCCGGTTTCATGGGGCTCGGCGGATCGCCGAGATGCGCGAGGTCCAGGAATGGCTGAAAGAGCTCGGCCAGGCCGGCACGATGACGGCGGGTGCGACGTCGGTTCTCGAACGCCTCGTGGCTGCCGACCTCGCCTCATGCGGCGCGGACTTCGACTCTGTCTTGCGGTACATCGTAGCGCGCCAGCCGCTCGCCGATGCGCCGCCTTCGTCGCGCCTGCCGCACGCAGCCTCGTACGATCTCGCCGCGGATTCGCTGCCCTGCGACTAGGTCGCGGGGCGGCGCCGCAGCCGTGCCGGCGCCGGGCGCAGCGGCGGCCGCCGCATGGGCGGCAACACCCGTTGCGTGGTCTTCGCCTCGTCCCCGCGGGCGAGCGCGGCGACCACCGACAAAACGAGCACCCAGCCCAGACTGTTGTGCTCCAAGCTCGCGGACTCCGTGGTCGAGTAGACGAGGAACATCAGCATCGTGCCGATGCACCAGAGGAGCTCCGGAAGCGAGACCCGCCGCGCGCGTCGCACGATGAGAAGGCAGGCGTGGAATACGAACAGGGCAAAGAGGACGACCCCGACGACGCCGAGCCCGAGCCAGATCTCGAGCACGCCGCTGTGGCTGTTCGGCACACGCCAGTTGAGCGAGTCCCAGATCGCCGTCGCCGGCCCGTAATGCTCGCTCCAAAAGGCGGCGTAGCCGTAGCCGAGCCAGAGGCGATGCTGGATGGCCTCCCAGGTCAGGCTCCATACCTCGGCTCGCCCCGTGAAGGTCGGATCTCGGTCGAGAATCACGAGCAGCGGATCGCGGAAGATGATCGAGCCCATGAGCAGCGCGATCAGCACGATGATGCCGAGGGCGCCGACGGACGGCGCATGGCGCGGCGAACGCATGGAGACGTGAGCGACCGTCAGGATGGCGACCAGGATCAAGAGTACCACGAGCGGCGTCTTCGATGTCGAGAGCGCGAGGAGCGCGCCAGCGAGCGCGAGGGCAACGAGCCACCAGCGGTTCTTATCGACGTAGTAGAGGAGCCAGAAGACGAAGCATGCCTTCAGCATCGCCCCTCCGAGCGAGTTCTTGTTGACATAGGCGCCTCGCCACGAGCCGATGTAGCTGCCGCCCCCTGATATCCCGGTGGCCGGAAAAGCGAGTGCGCTCACGTAGCTCGCCGCGACCCCGAGCAGCAGCGCGACCGCAAGGAGGCGCGCTACCTGCAGATTGTCGTATCGAAGTCCGAGCATGATTCCCCCGATGCTGCAGATCGCGAGGGCGATGAAGCGGCGCAGCGTGTCTTCGGGGTTGATCGACCAGAAGTACGAAAGAAAAGTCCAGGCGAGCAGAACTGAAACAATCCAGTGACGCAGCAGGAACATCAAGATCGCCGTCAGGTGGCGCAGCGCCAGCGCGAGTATGATCGCGTAGCAGGGCAGCCACATGAGACGCAGGAACTCTTCGTTGAGGCGGTTCTCCGAGACGATGATCCGGTCCGTCTGCACGGCGTAAACATGGCTCAGCGCATCGTCGAGATTGGGAACCAGCGGCGCGATCGGCGACGTCAGCCAAAAGATGACGAGGATCAGGGAGAGATTGGCCGGACGGAGCATCCAGCGCAGCCCCGTGCGGAGACCCTTTCTGGGTGGGATGGTACGCTGATGGGCGCCGGACGGCCGGACACGCGCTCGCGGGTCGCTCCGCACAGCCATCGCCCGGCCCTGAGGGACGGCCGTCTCCATTCTAGGCACCTCCGTACCAGCGGGCGATGGTGAGGGCAGCGGGCTTTCCTTGAGGCGTATAGCCCCGTGCGGATCGTTCCGTATGCTCGGAAAAGAGGCGCGGCGACCAGTGCCACAGGAAGGCACCCTTCATCCAGGAAGCTTCCCGGCTCCAGACCTGGAAGAAGGCCTCGTAGGCGCGGATCTGAAGGTCGAAATCCACGGGACCGTCGAGTTGCCAGTCGCCTGGTCGTGCATTTGCGCCGGCGACGCTGCGGTAGCCGACTTCCGTGAAGAGGACCGGCTTTCCGTGCTTCACGGAAAGGTGCCGGTAGAAGTCTCTCGGCGAAAGCTCGAGGGATTTGGAGGCTACCCACTCGTCCTCGGGGATGCTCGTCCACGCCTCTGCAAGTGCCGCGACCGATGCTTCCTGCCCGGTGGGTAGCGGATTGTAGGCATCGATCCCGATGTAATCGACGGCATCCCAGAAGCTGACGTCTCTCGCGCCGTTCCAGGTTGCGGCGTAAACCAGCGGGCCGGCGTAAAGGCGCCGGACGGCATCGATCATACGCAGCCAGTCGGGTCGAAAAGCGGCTCCGACCAGACTGTCCAACTCGCAGCCGATGCAGAGCATTTCGGCTCCCGCATCGGCGGCGAAACGCGCGTAGCGCTGAATGAAGCGGCTGTAGCTCGCGAACCAAGCCTTGCTGTCGTCCGGGCGGAAATACTCCCGCGGCTTCCAGTCGAGAGCGTCGACATGCGGCTTCAGCAGGATCCTCAGCCCATGGCGACGCGCATCGGAGACGGCGCGGCTCAGATTTTCCTCGCTCTCCGTCCGCTCGGTCGGAAAGATCTCGGGGTCGCGATGCGTCCGTACGGCCTCGGTCGGAATAATCGCGACGTGGTCGGCCCCGGTTGCAGCGAGCTCGCGCAAGGCGGCATCAGATTGGGGAGCCGCGTAGCTGCCGTTCTTGTACGACGGATAGCTGATTCCGCGGTACGCGAAGCGGCTCGGGTTTCTCGAGCGAGCGACGGGGACGTCGGCGGCGAGCCGATCTGCGATCAACCCGGCCGCGGCGGCAAGGCCACCCGCGATGATCTTGCGGCGGCTGATCCCGGCTCGCGGCATTGCCTGATGTTTTCCCAACGGCATCTGCGAACGTCCCAATCTTGCCGTCCGTGCCAATTGTTTTATCCGCGAAAAACAAGCGGTTCGTCAAACCATCTTTCTTTTCGTTCGATCTTAATGATATGTTTACGGTGCCGCGGCGCGGTCGTTCGGCGCAGGGGTTTGGCGGCTTCTCAGGCAAGGCTGCCCGCCTTTGGTTGAGGCGGAAACGAACAGGGGGATTCTTCGATGGTCGGCTACCTCGAGTACCACGAAGCTCCGGCAGCCGAGGTCGTACGCGCGCAGTCGCGTCCGGTGCATCAGATCGTGCTGGCCCTGCGGCGCCAGCAATGGATCGTCGCTTCGATCTTTCTAGCCGGGTCGGTCATCGGTTCGGTGTTCCTGCTGACGCTTTCGCCGCGCTACACCGCGGAGAGCTCCGTCCTGGTCGACACGCGCAAGCCGCGCGTGACGGAGCTTCCCGGGTTCTCGTCGGAGCAGAAAGCGCCAGAGGTGGCGGAAGTTCGCAGCGAAGTCGAGGTCTTGCAGAGCGAGAACCACATCCGGCGCGTCATCAAGCAGCTTGGGCTCACAAGCCATCCGGAATTCAACGAGACGCCGGCGCTCCATACGCGCGCCGTTCTTTGGACGAAGCAGATGATCGCCTCGAGCATGCCGGGACTGGCGGAAGTCGTTCCCATGCTGCAGCGAGGTATGGGCGACTCGGACGAGGATCCTCTCAACAGAGCGACCGAGCAGTATCGGCGGAATCTTTCCGTCATGAACGACGGGAGGTCGTACGTCATCCGGATTTACTACTCCTCCCGCGATCCGGCGCTCGCCGCGTCGATCGTCAATACGCATCTTCAGCTCTACATCGCCGATCAGGTCGCGCATAAGCGCGAGATCGGGCAGAAGGCCGCCGCCTGGCTGAAGCGCGAGCTCGCGCAGCTGGAGGAGCGGCTCGCCAGCTCCGAGGCCGCTGCACAGCAGTTCCGCGAGAACAACCAGATCATCCTCAGCGGCGGCACGACGCTACTGTCGCAGCAATTGGCGGCGGTGAACGCGCAGATCCCGGTTGTCGCGGCCGAACGGGAGGCTCAGGAGTCCCGCCTTCGGCACGCCCAGGAGCTCCTTCGCAAAGGCCAGTTCGACTCGGAGGCGTCCGTGCTCGACTCGCCGGTGATGCAGCATCTGCGGCAGATCGAGGCGGGCCTCGTGCGGCGAAAGGCGGAGCTGACGACGATTTACGGCAGCCGCCATCCGGCGGTGCAGAAGGTCGACTCCGAGATGAGGGACGTCCGCTCTCAGATGGGTGCGGCGCTCGGGCGCATCATCAAGCAGATCGAGAACGAGGTCGAGGTGGCGCGAACCCGGGAGAACGAGCTGCGCTCGCGTCTTTTCGAGCTCGAACGGCGATCGCTCGCGGCGGACCGGGCCGAGACGAAGCTCCGCGAGTTCGAGCGGGAGATTTCGGCCAACCGCTCGCTGGTCGACGTCCTCCTCACCCGGTCGAAGCAGGTCGGCGTCCAGGACGAGATCCAGCAGCCGGACGCGCGCATTCTGTCTACGGCGCTCGTGCCGGTCGATCCGACCTTTCCGAAGCTCCGCCTTCATATTCCGCTGGTGGTCATAGGCTCGCTTCTCCTCGGCTGCATGGTCGCCCTCCTCCGCGAGGTGATGCGGCGCGGCTTCAAGGGGTCGCACGAGATCGAAGCCGAATGCGAGCTGCCGAATCTCGGTTCCGTTCCGGTCGTTCCCGTCGCATGGTGGAAGAACGGCTCGCCGCAGGATCTTGTTGTGGAAAAGCCGCAATCCAGCTTCGCCGAGGCGATCCGGTACATCCGAAACTCAATTCAGGCGAGCGGGAGCGCGCCGCCGAGGGCGATCCTCGTGACTTCCTCGCTGCCGAACGAGGGTAAGAGCGTCCTCGCCCTGTCGCTGGCGCGGAGCTATGCCGAGGCCGGCTTCCGGACGATCATCATCGACTGCGACCTGCGCAATTCGTCGATCCGGGCGATGCTCGGCGCAGCTTTCGATCCCGAACGGGCAGACCTCAGCGCGGTGCTCACGGGCAGGGCGCATTGGGAGGACGCGATCCAGAACGATCCGAAGTCGGCGCTTTGCTTCATCGCGAGCGAGCTCTCCGACAGACCGCGTCATGATCTTCTGGCCTGTCATCCGATGCGCATGCTGGTGGAGCAGGCGCGGCAGAGCTTCGATATCGTGATCTTCGACACGCCGCCGATCACTGCGGTGTCGGACCCGCTCGTCATTGCCCGTTACGCCGACGCCACCATCCTCGCCGTCCGATGGGGCGCGACGCCGAGGGACATCGCCAAGACGTCGCTCAACAAACTGTTCCAGAGCGGCGCCAATCTCTGCGGGCTGGTTCTCACGCGCGTCGATATGCGCGGCGTGTTCTCGCCGGCGGAGGTCGAGTACTACCATTACCGGAACCGGCATTACTATGTGGAATAGGGAGGCCGGACCGCGGCAGCCGGCGCCGGGCGGAACGACGGGCTCCGCCTGAGCGCCGGCTGTGCCATGCTGATCAAATTCAGCGCTTTCCAGCTGATAGGCAAATTCGTACCGGGACTGATCGGCCTCGCATCGGCGGCCGTTCTGACGCGCATCCTTCCGCCGGACGAGTTCGGCATCTACGGTCTCGTCGTGGCGATTGCGCAGATGACGGTCCTGGCGGCCTTCTCCTGGCTCGGCGTCACGGTGATGCGTCTTGCGAGCGGGCATCCCGACGATCCACTCTTTCGCACCTCGGCCCTGGCCGTATTCGCGAGCGTCGCCGCCGTAATCGCAGCGGTCGCCGGCGGGTTCGCATTGTCCCCCGTCGCGGGAAGCTATGCGGGCGTCATTGCCGCGGCTCTCTTCGCCACCCTCGTTCTGGCCTATTTCGACCTGCGCGGCGCCTTCTATGCGGCAGCGTGCAACTTCGCGCCTCCGATGCGGTTCAACATCGCGCGTGCCTTCGCCGCCGCCGGAGCTGCAATCGCCGCGGCGCAATGGTGGGGCGGGGGGCTGGCAGCATCCGTCGCTGCGTCGACGGCCGCGTTTCTGGTTCTTCTCGCGACCGGACGCATCGAGCATCTCCGCCGCCTGAAGTTAAGCCACGAGAGCATACGAAAGATCGTCGCCTTCGGCGGGCCTCTCGTCGCCGGTTTCGCCCTTGTTGCCGTCGCGACGCTGTCGGACCGCCTGGTGCTCGACTTCTTCGGCGGCAAGTCCGCGGTCGGGCTTTATGCGGCAGGCGCGGTGCTGGTCTCGAGCACGCTGCAACTAGGAGGAAACGCGGTCGGATCAGCCGGGTTTCCGCTCGTGGTTCGTGCTTACGACCATGGCGGCCCGGGCAGCGCAGACGCCCAGTTGCGGCTCAATGCGGTCGCCCTGCTCGGTTTCCTCCTTCCCGGCGGCGCAGGGCTGTCCATTCTCGCCCCCAACATCGCAGAAGTGCTGGTCGGACCATGGTATCGGGAGGCGCTCGTCGAGTTGATGCCGCTTCTCGCCGGCGCGGCGGTGATTTTCGCGATCCGCGCGAACTGGGTCGATCATTGCTTTCATCTCGCAGGTGCGACGCGGAAGCTGGCCGAAATGGCGGGTGTGATGGCGCTCGTCAGCCTCGCGGCGCTGATCGGCCTCGTGCCGAGATACGGCCATCTCGGCGCCGGCGCGGCCTCGCTCGTCACTGCCGCAGCCGGGCTCGGATACGCTGTGCACCTGTCGCGGCGCGTCTACACGCTGCCGTTTCCGTGGAAGGACGCCGGCAAGGTCGCGCTCGCCGTGGCGTTCATGGCGGCGGCCCTGTTCTGGCTGCGCGACTTGCGCGGGCTTCCCGCGCTGCTGGGTCAGATCTCCTTCGGCGGTCTCGTCTACCTGGGCGCCGTGTTCGTCCTCAATCCTGTCGATGTGCGCTCGAAAGCCGCTGCCATGCTGCGCGCATGGGGCGGGATCGTTCACGCCCGATCGAGCCGGAGGAACCCGAGCCTTCTTGCCCGGCCGCATGGTCGTTCCGCGGCCTTTCCCCGCTGCCGCCGGAGTCTGAGGCTCTGGCGCAGTGTCGTGCCGAGCCGTCCCGGTTCCGGCAGGACTGGATGAGCTTCCAGCTCTGGAAGCTCACGCCGGGGAAGCTTCCCTGGAGCCTCGGCGGCGTGCATCTTATCGCCAGCGATAGACGTAGCGCTTTCCGTCGATCACGCTGATGGTGCCGATCCCCGCGATCGTGTGAATCCCGTCGGGGTAGGGCCCGTCGGGATCGGGCTCGAGCCTTGCGATCGGCTCCTCGGAGAACCGGTCGGGAGCCAGTTCGCGAACCCAATTGAACGTGATTGCGCCCCCGTATGTGCGGGAGCCGTCTTGTGCCGGCCGCACGAGCTTTCCGTCCATTTTGAACGGCGTCCCCGCCGGGCGGCTCGATCGGACATCGCACTTGAGGGGATTGAGCGCATGAGGGCGCCAGGGGCCGAGCGGGGACTGGGCATGCCAGGCGAAGAGCTTGTATTGCGACATGTTGTCGGCGCCTGTGCAGAAGAGCCACCAGACGCCGTCATGCTCGAAAATGGTGCTGTCGACGCCGGGAAATCCTTCGAGGAGCGTCCCCGCGAGCTCCCAGGAAAGAGGGGATCCGTTCGCGCGATAGACCCGGACAGCGCCGCATTGGCTCGCCTCCGGCACGAAGTAGGTGGTCCCGTTCCATTCGAAAGCATAAGGGTAGGAAAGGTGCTCGCGCGTCTCGAGGACCGGCGTGAGCTTGGGTACGAAGCGGCCGTCGGCAAAAAGCGCTGCGACGATGCGGCCCTTCTTGGTACGCCGCTCGAATTCTTCCATGAGGATGTAGGTCTTCGTGCCGCGAGCCACAGGGAACGGGTCGGCGAGGAAGTTGCCGCGCGCGGGGTTCGGAAACCAGACCGGCTTGCGCGCAACACCGCGCCTCGCGATCTCGGCGGGGTCGGCAGGGACGATTCCGACGTTCCAGTCTTCACGGTAGAGCGTCTTTCGGACGAGGCGGCGGGCGAGCCGTGTTGCCCGACGGCCAGCGCTGACGAGAAACTCGAGATCGGTCGGCAGCAGCGCCCCCTGGCGCGGGCTGGTCTTCTCGGGCGCGGCCGGAAACGCCCTTTGCTGGTCGAGCGCTATCTCGCGCGCGACCCGTGCACACCAATAGGCAGAGCCGAGAAGGACGGTGTCGAAGCACCGCGCGAGGGTGGGAGGCGTGCGAAAGGAACCGCGATAGAGCACCCGCCTTTTGCTCGGGCCCTTCGAAAACCCGATCAGGCTCGCCTCGATGACTGGATCCGCGTTGTCGAGTTCCCAATACCCGGGAAGCTCACCGTCGTACCGCTCGATGTTTCCGTGATGATAAGCCCAGACGCCCCACCGCGCCGTGCGGACGAGCCGGTCTTCGGGATCGCCCCTGGCGAAGCGCACGATGAAATCGAGGTCGAGGGCCTTTATCGCAGCGATGTCCTTCGGCTCGTAGCGCGGGGTGTCGTCGGCGCCGGAGCCGAGCCGGCAAGTCTGGCGCGGGATCATGATCTCCGGTTCCAGATCGACGGGACGCAGCGCAGAGACACGCGGCTCGACCACGAGGCGGCGCCATATGGTGAAGAGCGTCCCGCCCCCGGGGGCGGGACGGGACAAGGGTTTTTCGACGACGTGCAGCGCCGGCGCCGCAACGCCGCTCCTGGCGAGATGGCGAATGCACTCCGCCTGCCAATGGAGAAGCGAAGCCGAGTTGGTGACGACACCGAACCTCAGCATCCACGGGGGCCGATGCTTTATCCCTTGCCGAGCGCCGTCGCGCGCAGGCGCGGCCCGTCAAGATGGCTCAGGTAGATGGCACGGATTCGTGCGTGAAACGTTTCGAGGTCGAACTTGGCTTCGAACCGCTGGCGTGCCCGGGAGCCGAGTCGGCGCCGCTCGTCCGGCGAATCGACGAGCCGCTGCAGCGCGAGCGCGAGGTCATCGGGCGATGCGACGGGGACGAGCAGCCCCGTTTCGCCGTCGATCACCGCGTCCGGTACCGCGCCCACCCGCGTCGCGATCACCGGAAGCCCGTGCGCCATCGCCTCGATGATCGACATCGGCAGGCACTCGAAATGGGATGGCAGGACGAGAACATCGGATTGCTGGAGCAGCCTGCTCACCGCCGCCTCGTCGATCCAGCCCGTGAAGGCGATGCGCTCCGCTATTCCCAGCTCGGCGGCGCGGTTCCGGTATCGGGCGATCTCGCCAGCGCCGGCGATGGTCAGACGCCACGGGCGCCGCTTCAGCGCCGTGCACGAGAGAGAGGTCAATAGGTCGTCGACGCCTTTTTCCGGCGTGACGTAGCCGAGGAACGCGAGCCTGCATTCGTCCGGCCCGCCGCGGAGAGCGGGCGCGGGCGGTGCCGGAATAGCGTTCGGAAGCACATTGACCCGGGCAGTATCGACCCCGAGTTCGCGCACGACGAACGAACGCCAGAAGTCGCCGAGAACCACGACCTCGGAGACTTGTCGGAATGCCGCACGAAGCAGGCGCCGGCCGAGCGCGCTGCGTGCACAGAACTTGTCGAGATCTCCGCCGTGAATGTGGATGATCGCAGGGATCGAAAACAAGCGACAAACGGCAAGAAGAACGCATTTTCGGTAGGTGCTGCCGTTTGCCGCCATATGGATATGGGCGAGCCCGATCCTCCGGAGGATGCACGCGCGCAACAGCTTGAAAGTCGCGGCGGCGAAATAGAGCGGCATCCGCAGCTTCGACCCGGGAAGGTTCACGTCGGGCCCGTAGGTGTCGACCACCTCGATTTGGAGGTCCGCGTCGGCCCTCAGACGTCGCACCATCGTCTCTACGAGCCGTCCCATGCCGCCCTTCGCCGCGGTGCCGCCCGGCGACAGGATCATGACTTGCCGTGCGGTCATCGGTGTCTTCTCTGCACGAGCCGCGTCCCGGCAGCGATCGATGCGGCGCGGGCAGGGGGCGACACCATCATCGTGCGTGATGCCTCGGCTCGATCGTTGCGGCTTGCGCGACCCGCCACAGGAAAAGGCCGTTTCCCACCACGTACCGAAACGCGAGGCGTCTCGGCTCTTGCGCGAGCCGGTAGAACCACTCGAGCCCGAAGCGGCGGAATGTGTAGGGGGCGCGGCGGAAGCGTCCGGAAAGGAAGTCCAGGATGGCCCCGCCGGCGACGATCACGCAGGGATGCGCCAGCGCGTCGCGCATCAGGAGAGCGACGCGCTCCTGCTTCGGCATCCCCATCCCGAGGATGACGAGCTCCGGGCGGGTTCGCGCGGCGATGTCGACATAGACGGTATCCGGCTCGAAACCGCCCCGGATCGCGATCGGCCTCGCCCCCATCTGCGCCGCCACGGAGGCCGCCTTCGCGGCATATCGGAGCTCGGATCCGAAGAAGGCGACGCTGCGCGACGCGAACGCGCGCAGGATCTCGGGTATGAGGTCGGTCCCGTTCATGTTGAGGCCCGGCTCTCGGCCGAGCGCCCGCAAGGCGATGGCCAAGCCGATTCCGTCGCGCAGGCGGATGTCGGCATCGGCCAGGTCCCGCCGAAAATCGGCGTCCCGCCAGCAGAGATTGATCGCGTGGGCATTGACGAAGGTCAGCACGCAGGGCGCCGTGACGCCGCGAAGAGCCTCGAGAAGATCGTCGCGCTCCGCTTCGGTCGCGACGAGTTTCAGCGCGTCGATGATTGCGAGCAGATGCGCCGTGTTCTCGCTCGGCGGCGCCGGTGGACGAAGCGATAGCGCCCTCGCCGCGAATGATGCCATATGTTTTTCCCCCAAAAAGATGCGATTGCGCGAGCGCCATTTTGTTTTGGTTCTTGTGCAAAGCCAACAGGTTCTTTGCGCGAATTTCAAAAACGGCATGCGGAGCGCGGGTTGAAGACGGCAGCGCGCCAGCGCCGCAGAAAAGGTATTCTTGTTTACTGATAACGGCGGATTGTTTACGTTTGTTTTATGCGGTCCGCTAATCGAGCCGGACGGAGGGTCGCTTTGAGTCCCATCGATGCCGAAGTCCGCTATTCCCGGAGACCGAGGGCCGCGCTCGAACACTTCCGCTTTGCCGGTGACGACCGGGCCCTGCTTCTCGGCAGTCTGCGGTTGGCCGACGCGGCTGCCCTCGTCGCGTCGGGGGCGGCGGCCTTCTGGTTCTGGCACCCCGGTTACCAAGTCTCGGGAGCATACTGGCTCAGCATTGTCATCGGCGCCTTGCTCGGTGCGCGGGGGCTGCATTTCTCGGGCCGATATCGGGCCGAATCGCTTTCGCACGGCGTCCTCGTCCGAGCGCTGACGGCATGGACGATCGCCGTGCTCCTCGTCGTTGCGGCGATCTACTTCGCCGGCGAGGGCCGCAGCTTCTCGCGCGCCTGGGTGATGATCTGGTGGGCGGGCGGCTGCGCATCACTCGTTACGCTCGAGATCGCATTCCGCTCGGTACTTCACAGTTGGCGCACGGAAGGCAAGCTGACGTCGCGCGTCGCGGTCTTCGGCCCCGCGGAAGAGGCGAGCCGGGTCGCCGCACGAATCGAGGAAGATCCGACGGGATACCGACGGGTGGTCGCGATCTGCCATCAGAACGGTGGCTCTGGCGACGAGAAGACGTCCGAGCTCGAGGACGTCGTTCGTCTCGCGAGGCAGGTTCGAATCGACGAGGTCGCCCTTGCCGCCGCGCTGCGCCTCGATGCGGAGCTCGCCGAGGCGCTCGATCGGCTCGGCTCCTTGCCGACGGACGTCAAGCTTTGCCTGACCCTCATCCCTTCCGACGCGCGCCCGCCCATCGAGCTGAAGCCGATCGCCGTTCACCATAGGCCGCTCGCGGGAGCGAGCGCGCATCTGAAGCGGATCTCGGACGTCGTGCTGACGCTGATCGGGCTGGTGGTATTGCTGCCCTTGATGCTGGTGATCGCTGCCGCCATCAAGCTCGACAGCCCCGGCCCCGCGATCTATCGCCAGCCTCGTGCCGGGTTCAACCGTAACTCGTTCGTCGTCTACAAGTTCAGGACGATGCACGTCTCCGCCGACGGAGACTTGACGCAGGCGACCCGGAACGATCCGCGGGTGACGCGCGTCGGAAGGATTCTTCGGCGGCTCAGCCTCGACGAGCTGCCGCAGCTGCTCAACGTTCTCCGCGGCGAGATGTCGCTCGTCGGCCCGCGTCCCCATGCGGTACCGCACGACGAAAAGTACGGGCGCCTCATCGACAAATATCTCCACCGTCACCGCGTCCGGCCAGGAATCACCGGATGGGCGCAGGTGAACGGATGGCGCGGCGAGACTGATACGCTGGCGAAGATGAGGGCCCGCATCGAGCACGATCTCTGGTACATCGAGAACTGGTCGCTGTCTCTCGACCTTCTCATCCTGTTCCGCACGATCTTCGTTTCCTTCCGTGGCGAGAACGCGTATTGACCGCGCGGCGTCATTCCCGACCGATCCAGAGTAGGGATATTTGCCCGCCGCGCGCCGAGGCCGGCCGACAGAGAGTGCTGCAGGCCGGCGTCGAAAGGGCGTCGGGTAAGGTTTCGAGGTCGCCCCGGCTGCGCGACCGGTGCCCGGTCATGACAAGAAGGGAGGCGAGCCGGTCCGCTCGTTGCGCTGATGCCGACAAGAGGGAAAATATCCAGAAGCGAGTGGTCGGAGATCGTTCGCCGACGTACCGCGGGCGAGACCTACGCTGCGATCGCGCGGGACTATGGCTGCTCCGCCCCCGCGATAAGGTACATTCTCGAGCAGTGGCGGCTGCGTTCGACGGAAACAGGCTACACGGCGATTTCGCGAACGACGGGTCTGCGCCGCCTTCGCGCTGGTCGAGAGGCGCCCAGCCGCGCCGACGCGACGAACGCCGCCATGCAAAGTCTTCGAGGGGCGATCAGCAGCGACATCGCGCTCTTCCTGGTCGTCTTCGACAGCGCGCTCGTCGAGCCGTTTCCGGAGAACGTCGAACGGCTTCTCGACGCGACGGATCGGTTGATGCGAGCGGCGGCCCGGATCCGAATAGAATTGCAGAGCCTGTCGCTGGAGGGGCGGCCGATCAGCTGAGGGCGCTCGGTTCCGGATGTCGCGTTGCCGCCCTCCCGACTGTGGCCCGCCCGCGAATGCGATCGCGGAAGAGGCGCAAGGGCGGCTCCGTCAGCGACTGCATCAATACCGCATAGGCGATCGCGCCGATGAAGGCGATCGCGAACGTCGTAACGGTAGGCGAAGGAACGGCGTACTCGGCGATCGCCTGTATTGCCGCGTGATTCAGGTAGACGGAGTAAGAGAGATCGCCCAGCCGCATGTCGATCTTGCGCCAGCCGTCGAGGCGGAGCCGGGCGAGGCCGAGAACGGCGACGACCATCGCAACGAGGATCGCCAACTGCGCCGGCCGGTTGTAGGATCCTGCGATCGGGCTGCCGGAGTCGTAATCGGAGAAATGGACTAGCATGCCGGCAAGCGCCGCCGCGGCGATCCATGATGCGGTTCTGTGACCCTTGGACGCGTAATATGCGGCGACGCCGAAAATGAAGTAAGGTCCAAACCCGAAGATCCGCGGCGCGTAGCCGATGCGGCTGAGCCCGAACAGCATCGCCGGCACGACCGCGACGATCACGAGAGTTCGTGCGCCCATTTCGGGAAGCCGCGCCGCAAGGGCAATGCAAAGCGCGAACATGAGATAAAAGAGAAACTCTACGCGGAGCGCCCAGACAGCGAGGATGAAGGCATGACCCGGCGTTCCACGCGACCCGGGAAATGGCAGCCCTGGAAAGATCGAGCCGTAGTTCGCGACGATCGAGGACCAGGTGATGATCTCGTTCGGAACGGCTTCGTCGTCGAGAACGTCGATCGTGAGATAAACGGCGATGGTCGCCGTCATCGCGACGACGAATTGCGGGACGAGGCGGAGGCATCGATTCGCTAGAAACGCGCCTGGGCGCCCGCGGTAATAGATCTCGGACGCCTCGGCGATGATGAAGCCGGACAACACGAAAAAGGCCATGACGGCGCAGTTTCCGGGAACGAACGGCGCGACGGCGGAGCGAATGCTTTCAGGCGCGATCTGGCTCCCGAAATGCTGGACGACGACGCAGAGCGCGAGGAAGAACCGCAGCGCTCCGAAGAATCTGTATTTCTCCATCGCCGTCCGTCATCGACGGTGGGGGTGTGCCAGCCACGCCCCTGCGCCATCGTCGGTTGAGATCTTTAATAGGAAAACAAAATCTACGCAAGGTAGATCCAACGAAAACACGGAAAGGAAATAAGGTGTCGGAAGCCTCAATTCTGGAGAGAAGTCCGCCTCTTTCGGGAGACGGCGAGCCCGCATTTTCCGTTTGGCAAATCGGGACGGGCGGTTCCTGCCCGCCGATGGTCCTCTCGACGTCGTCAGACGCGGAGGCACGGTGAAGCCGCATCGACCGTCGCTGGAGGTTGCCTCAGGTCGGGATGGTGCGCTCACGAAAGGAATAAAGCATGTCTTTTGTTTTGCAAAAAGTGCCATTGTTGGCGATAGCGGGTGCCGGAACCGCCCCTCTCCGGTTCACGCGCCTGTCCGGGGGTCGCCTCTCCGGAATAGGGCCTAATCGTCTCGGCAAGAGCAGAGGTGGACGCGTCGGAGCCGCCGGCTCTCAACGGAGGCCTCCGGATGGCGGGTCGGTAGGCGCGGGCAGAAGCTTCGCTTTCGTCCCCTTTGCCGCGCGCGCGACGAGCTTCGAGAGCTCCCGCAGCCAAAGCACCGAGCTCGCGACGGCCGCGCAGAGCAGCCAATCGGAAGCAGTCAGGCTCACCGTCGAGAAGGCCAGTTGCAGGAAGGGGACATAGACGACTGCGGCCTGGAGGAGAAGGGCTAGGGCGATCGCGACCCAAAGCCAGACGTTGCGGAACAGCCCGCTGAAAGCGCTCCGCTCGTCGGATCGCGCGTTGAGAACGTTGAAGAGCTGGAAGAGGACGAGGGTCGTGAAGGCCATCGTCTGACCGTACCGCGTCTCGCCGGAGCCTTCGATCAGCCCGCCGGGAAGCGCGGCGTCGAGGACAAGCAGCGTCCCGGCGGCCATCACGAGCCCCACGAAGGCGATGCCTGCCCACATCTCCAGCGTGATGACGCCCTCGCCGCGAGGCCGAGGCGGCGCGTCCATGATTCCCGGGTCCGCGGGGTCGAGGCCCAGGGCGAGAGCGGGCGCGCCGTCGGTCACGAGATTGATCCAGAGGATCTGGGTCGCCAGGAGCGGGAGCACGACCCCGGCGCCTTCGTCGGCCGTCAGGCCGATCTGGCCGGCGAGCAGGACGCCGAAGAACATCGTCATGACTTCGCCGACGTTCGACGAGAGAAGGTAGCGAAGGAACTTCCTGATGTTCGCGAAGATGGCGCGGCCCTCCTCGACCGCGGCGACGATCGTAGCGAAGTTGTCGTCTGCGAGGACCATGTCGGCAGCCTGCCGCGAAACGTCCGTTCCGCTGATTCCCATCGCCACGCCGATGTCGGCGGTCTTGAGAGCCGGCGCGTCGTTGACCCCGTCGCCGGTCATCGCGACGGTGGCACCGGCGCGCTGCAGCGCCCGCACGAGGCGCAGCTTGTGCTCCGGGTTCACCCGGGCGTAGACCGAAACTTGCCCGACGGTACGGTCGAGCATCTCTTCCGACATGCGCTCGAGCTCGATGCCGACGACCACGCCCGCGTCGGTCGCGATGCCGAGCTCGGAGGCGATCGCGACGGCCGTACGCGGGTGATCACCCGTCACCATGATGGGGCGAATGCCGGCACGCTTCGCGCGCGCGACCGCCTGCTTCGCCTCCGCGCGCGGCGGGTCCATCATCCCGATCAGCCCGAGGAAGACGAGCTCGTTCTCGATGCGATCGTCCGCCGCCTTCTCGAGGTCGACGGCGTTCATCGGCAAGGAGCGGAAGGCTACGGCGAGGGTCCGAAGGCCCTCGCCGGCGAGCGCGTCGTTCCGGGCGGAGATCTCGGCGCGGCGTTCGGCCGTAAGGGGCCGTGCTTCCGCGCCGACGAGCTCGTGCGTGCAGCGGGCGAGGAGGACGTCCGGCGCGCCCTTCGACATCGCTCGAAGGCGTTCCGGCCGCTCCGCGTCGCGGTGAACCGTGCTCATGAGCTTGCGCTCGGACGAGAAAGGCACCTCGGCGACCCTGTCGAAGCGTGCGTCGAGCGTCTCGCGTTCCAGCCCGGCCTTCCTGGCCGCTACGATGAGCGCCCCTTCGGTCGGATCGCCTTGGACGACCCACTGCCCGCCCGCCTGCTGCAAGACGGCGTTGTTCGCACGGTCCGCCGCGGCGAGCGCGCGCGCGAGCTCCAGCGCCAGCGGCCCTTCCACGGGACCGCCGTCGGCTCGCACGACCTCGCCCTCCGGGGCGTAGCCGGTGCCCGTGAACTTCACCGTGCCGCTCGCGGTCACGACCCGTCGGACCGTCATCTCGTTTCTCGTAAGGGTGCCGGTCTTGTCGGAGGCGATGACGTCGGCGGAGCCGAGCGTTTCCACCGCGGCGCGGTGGCGCACGATGGCGTTCCGGTCGGCCATCCGCCGCACGCCCAGCGACAGGACGGCCGTGACGACGGCGGGAAGACCCTCGGGCACCGCCGCCACCGCGAGCGCGACGCCGAGAATGAGGACCTGAAGGATCGCCGCGAGCCCGCTGACGCGCTCCACGAGAAGGATCGTGGCGATCATCACGATCGCGATCGCGACGACCGAGATCCCGAGCAGCCGGCCGACGCGATCGAGCTCCTTCTGAAGGGGGGTCGCCTCGTCGGGCGTCTCCTCCAGCATTCCGGCGATCCGGCCCATCTCGGTGTCCATGCCGGTCGCCGTGACCACCGCACGCCCGTGCCCGTACGTGATCGACGTACCGCTGAAGATCATGTTGTTGCGGTCGCCGAGCGCGGCTTCGCGGTCGATCGCCGCGACGCTCTTCTCGACAGGCAGGCTTTCCCCCGTCAGCACCGCCTCTGCCGTCTGGAGGGCGGTCGCCTGAATCAGCCGCGCGTCCGCCGCGATCGTGTCGCCTTCTTCGACGTGAATGAGGTCGCCCGGGACGAGCTCGGCCGCAGGGATCCGCTGCTGCACGCCGTCCCGCACCACGGTGGCTTGGGCTGCCGACATCCGGCGGAGCGCGGCCACGGCCTCCTCGGCACGTCGCTCCTGGACGTAGCCCATCACCGCGTTGAGCAACACGATGGCGAAAATGGCGAGCGCCTCGTAGGGAAGCGGCGTTTCCGGCTCGTAGAGCCAGAGCGCGGCCGAGATCGCGGTCGCCACGAGGAGCAGGATGACGAGCGCGTCCTGGAACTGGGCCAAAAACTTCCGCCAGGCCGGAACCGGCTTTTCTTCCTTCAGCTCGTTTCGTCCATACTTCTCGAGCCGGGCACGTGCCTCTGCTGCGCTGAGCCCCCGCTCGGGATCCGTTCCGAAGGCGGCCAGCACGGCATCGACGGGCGCTCGATAGGGCGGCAATCGGTCTGTTCCGGCAGAAATTTGCTTCATCGCGGCTTCCGGTTCGCTCGGCGCATGCAATCGAGCCCTCCTGTAACGCCAAGCGACACGGTGCCGTCAATCGCCCCAGCGGAGAACGTCCCCCGAGATCCGGCGTCGAAGCCGCGGCGGAAGCCGGGCGCCCATGTTGAGCGCGGCGGCGGGGAATTTTCATTCAGCGCGTTTGTTACCGTCGGCCATGTCGCTCCCGCCCGACAAGTCGAGCAGGAGGCGCAGCGCGGTCGACCGCGCGCTCGCCCGCGAGATCGTCGTGGTCCTGGCTTGCAAGGCGGCGGCCCTCGCCGCGCTGTATGCGCTCTTCTTCAGCCCCTGGCACCGCCCCTCCAATGACGCCGCTTCGATCGGCGCCGCCCTCTTTCGGGCAGCGGGATCCGAACGGGTGAACGCGCCTCAGGAGCCAGCGCCATGGAAATGAACGAGGTCGTCCAGCTCTCGCGCCTCCAGTTCGCGCTCACGGCGCTCTACCATTTCCTCTTCGTGCCCCTGACGCTCGGGCTCTCCGTGATCATCGCCATCATGGAGAGCGTCTACGTCATGACGGGCCGCCGGATCTGGCGCGACATGACGATGTTCTGGGGCATCCTGTTCGGCATCAACTTCGCCATGGGGGTCGCGACCGGCATCACCATGGAATTCCAGTTCGGCACGAACTGGGCCTACTACTCGCATTACGTGGGCGACGTCTTCGGCGCTCCTCTCGCGATCGAGGGCCTCATGGCCTTCTTCCTCGAGGCGACCTTCATCGGCCTCTTCTTCTTCGGCTGGGATCGACTGAGCAGGCCGGGCCATCTCGCGGTGACCTGGGCGGTGGCGTTCGGCTCCAACTTCTCGGCTCTCTGGATCCTGGTGGCCAATGCATGGATGCAGAATCCGGTAGGGAGCCGGTTCAATCCCGACACGATGCGCATGGAGGTGACCGATTTCTGGGCCGTCATCTTCAACCCGGTCGCGCAGTCGAAATTCGTTCACACGGTCAGCGCCGGGTACGTGGTCGGCGCGGTCTTCGTCCTCGCGATCAGCTCCTGGTTCCTCCTGCGCGGCCGCCATGTCGAGCTTGCGAAGCGTTCGTTCACGGTCGCGGCTTCGTTCGGCCTCGCCTCCGCCCTTTCCGTGGTCGTTCTCGGCGACGAGAGCGGCTACACGACCACGGAAAATCAGAAGATGAAGCTCGCGGCGATGGAGGGAATGTGGCGGACCGAGCCGGCGCCGGCCCCGTTCACCGTCTTCGGGCTGCCGAGCGCGGAGGATCGGGAGACCCGCTACGCCATTCATATTCCGTGGGTTCTTGGCCTCATCGCGACACGCTCGCTCAGCACCGAGGTGCCGGGCATTCTCGATCTCGTCGAGGACGCCGAGCGGCGCATTCGCAGCGGCGCGGAAGCTTATGTCGCCATGCAGAGGCTGCGGGAGAATCGGCAGGACGCCGAGGCGCGCCGGATCATCGAGGAAAAGCAGAACGATCTCGGATACGCGCTCCTCCTGAAGCGCTACGTGGCCGACCCGGCGCAAGCGTCGGAAGCCGATATCGAAAAGGCGGCCTGGGACACCGTGCCCGACGTGCCGGTGCTGTTCTGGTCGTTCCGCATCATGGTCGGCCTGGGCTTCTACTTCATCGCGCTCTTCGCGGTCGCCTTCGTCATAGCGTCGAGACGAGCGATCGAGCGCCACCGCTGGTTCATGGTGGTCGCCCTGTGGTCCCTCCCGCTGCCTTGGATCGCTGCCGAGCTCGGCTGGATCGTCGCCGAGTACGGCCGTCAGCCGTGGATCATCGAGGGCATCCTGCCGACCTTCCTCGCCGCATCCTCCGTCTCGGCGCGCGCGGTCTGGTTGAGCCTCCTCGGGTTCGTGCTCTTCTACACCGCCCTTGCTGTCGTCGACCTGCTTCTGATGATCAAATACGTCCGCATCGGGCCGACCGAAACCTGGGAAGTGCCCGACATCGCGTCTCGGCTCGCTCCTCCGGGCGGCGTCGAGCTGGACCGCGACGAGCTTCGCCCGCGTCCCCAGCATCCGCACTCCGTCATCCGACCGGGGGAGTAGGAGAGAAGGAGAGCCTGCAATGCCCCTCGATTACGAGATGCTGCGGCTGATCTGGTGGGCCCTTCTGGGGGTTCTCCTGATCGGCTTCGCCATATTCGACGGGTTCGATCTCGGCGTCGGCTTCCTGCTTCCGGTCGTCGGCCGGACGGACCTCGAACGACGGCTGCTCATCAACTCGATCGGACCCGTCTGGGAAGGCAACCAGGTCTGGTTCATCCTCGGCGGCGGCGCCGCCTTCGCGGCGTGGCCGCCGCTCTACGCCGCGTCGTTCTCGGGCTTCTACGTCGCCATGTTCATCCTGCTGGTGGCGCTGATTCTGCGGCCGGTCGGGTTCAAGTTCCGCGGGAAGGTCGACGATCCTCGCTGGCGCTCGACTTGGGATGCCGCGCTTTTCCTCGGCGGCTTCGTCCCGTCGCTGATCTTCGGCGTCGCCTTCGGCAATCTGCTCCTGGGCGTGCCGTTTCGCCTCGACGCCGATCTGCGCTCTTGGTTCGAAGGCGGCTTCCTGGATCTTCTTTCGCCGTTTCCCTTGCTCTGCGGTCTCGTCAGCGTGGCGATGCTCGCCATGCATGGCGCTACCTACGCCGTGATGAAAACCGACGGCGTGCTCCAGGAGCGCAGCCGCAGGTACGGCATCGGGGCAGCCGCCGCCACATTGCTGCTTTTCGCGATCGGCGGTCTCTGCGTCGCGTTCCTGATCGACGGCTACAGGATCACGAGCCCGATCGATCGCCTCGGCCCGTCCAATCCGACCTTGAAAACGGTCGAGATCGCGTCGGGCGCGTGGCTCGACAATTACGCGGCCCATCCCTGGACGGTTGTGGCGCCAGTTCTCGGCTTCGCCGGCTCCGCCCTCGCGGCCGTGCTGCTCGCTGCGCGCCGCGAGCTTCCGGCATTCATCGCGAGCGCCGTCGCGGTCGCGGGGATCGTGGCGACGCCGGGACTCGCCATGTTCCCGTTCATACTGCCTTCCTCGATAGCCCCCGAGGCGAGTCTCACCGTCTGGGATTCCTCGTCGAGCCGGACGACCCTCTTCATCATGGTGATCGCAGTCGTGATCTTCCTGCCGATCGTCCTCGCCTACACCGCGTGGGTCTATCGCGTGCTCCGCGGCAAGATACTGCCGGAGCACCTCGAGGGGGACGGCGGCCGCCACGCCTACTGACGGGGTTGCTGATCGGAAAGCGGGAACGCGCTGATGTGGTACTTCACTTGGGTGCTGGGGCTCGGGTTCGCGTGCGCCTTCGCGATCCTCAATGCGATGTGGCTCGAACTGCACGACGCCAGCTCGGAATCCGCAGACGCTCGCGATCGATGAAATGCGCTCCGCGCTCGCGCCCGCCGCGCCGCTCGCTGGCAAGGCAGGGAAGCTCCGCGGCGGCCGAACCTTCCGCGATCCGCCGCATCGCCGCGAAGTCCCTCAGCTCGATCCTGTCCGGGGTCGGGTAGCTGATCATGCGCGCCTTGACGAAGTGGCGGAGCTCCCGACATACGGTCTCGACCGAGAGGCCGAGATGGTCTGCGAGGTCCCTCTGGGTCAGCCGCAGCGGAAGCTCGCCGTCTCGTGCCGCGGCCCAGCTTCCGGCCCATTGCAGAAGGAATCCTGCAATGCGCTCGCGCGCCGAGCTCCGGCCCAACAGCAGTGACAATTCGCGGGCGGCGTCGGCTTCGCTCGAAAGCCGGGCGAGGATGAGGCGGGCGAAATCCGGCGACGTGCCGCAGAGCTCGTCGAGCCGGTCGCGCTCCATCTTCAGGACCGCCGCGTTCCCGACCGCGTCCGAGTTATAGGGATAAGTCGCGTCGAAAGTCACGCCGAGCATTTCGCCGGCGCGAACGAAGCGATGGATCTGGCGCCGGCCGTCGGGAAACGCGCTATAGGCCCTCAGAACGCCCGCGGACACGAGATAGACCGCGGAAGCCTCCTCCCCCTCGAAGAAAAGCGTCTGCCCGGGGGCAAGACGCCGCAGCCGCAGGAATCGGCTCAGCTCCCGCCGCAACTCTCCATTGCGCAAGTCCGGTAGAAGCATCCGCGGAGCCCATAAAGCGAGCGTTTCTGGCCGGTGCATTGGTTCGAGAACAGGTTTTCGGTCGCATTGTTCCGAGCGACGCCGGGCGGTTGGCCGGGTCGCCTCGCAGCGTGCCCGCGGCGGGCGCCGGGCCGGGAACTTCGCGACAAGTCATCGGTTTGCGGGGTAGGCCCGCACGAATCGCCCGACGCGAAGCGTGCAGAGTAGGTCGGGGAGGGTCAGCAATGGTCTCGGGCGCAAGCAAGCCGCTGGGTCGGCGGTCTCTTCTGTTCCGGCTGCTCGGGTCGGCGTCGGTCGCGGCAGCGGCGGGCGCCGTGCCGGTCGCGGCGCCTCGGAAGGCTGAAGCCTACGACCCTGGCGAAGCGGAAACGCGTGCGCGTTACCGCGCAGACAGTCCGGAGGTGCAGGCCTTCTATCGAACCAACGGGTACGAAACCCTGAAGAAGTGAGGGCAGTCCCGATGCTGCTCAAACGCAGGAATGCCGATAACGCCGAAGCCGGAAGAACGAGACTGCCGCTCGCGGCCCGGAGCCTCATAGGCGAAGCGCTGGACCGACGCGCGTTTCTACGCCGCTCCGGGCTCGGCATCGGCAGCGTCGCGGCGCTCGGCGCGCTCGGCCCCGGTTCGGTGCGCAAGGCGGCAGCGGTGCCCGGCCCCATCCTGGGCGCGCCGGTCGAGATCCGGAAGAACATCTGCACGCATTGCTCGGTCGGCTGCACCGTCATCGCCGAGGTTCAGAACGGCGTCTGGACGGGTCAGGAATCGGGCTGGGACAGCCCCATCAATCGCGGCACGCATTGCGCGAAAGGGGCAGCGATCCGCGAGGTCGTGCAGGGCGAACGCCGGCTCAAGTACCCGATGAAGCTCGTCGGCGGCTCCTGGCAGCGCATCTCGTGGGATCAGGCCGTCGAGGAGATCGGCGACAAGCTGCTCGCGCTCCGCGAGCAGGCGGGCGCCGACTCGGTCTATTGGCTGGGCTCGGCCAAGTTCACGAACGAGGCGGCGTACCTCCTGCGCAAGTTCGCCGCCTTCTGGGGCACCAACAACGTCGATCACCAGGCCCGCATCTGCCACTCGACCACGGTCGCCGGCGTCGCCAACACCTGGGGCTACGGTGCGCAGACCAATTCCTACAACGACCTGCGCAACGCCAAGACCATGATCGTCATGGGCGGCAATCCGGCCGAGGCGCATCCGATCTCGATGCAGCACATTCTGGCTGGGAAGGAGATCAACCGCGCCAACCTCGTCGTCATCGACCCGCGCATGACCCGCACGGCGGCGCATGCGACGCTCTACCTGCGGATGCGCCCGGGCACGGATATTCCGGTGCTGATGGGCATCATGTGGCACGTCGTCAAGAACGGCTGGGAGGACAAGGAATTCATCCGGCAGCGCGTCTACGGGATGGATCAGGTCCTGAAGGAAATCGAGAAATACCCGCCGGAGGAGGTCGAGCGAATCAGCGGCGTGCCCGGCGATCAGCTCCGCCGCGTGGCGGAGATGCTCGCGAAGGAGCGGCCGGCGACGCTCATCTGGGCGATGGGGCAGACGCAAAAGACGGTCGGCACCGCCAATGTGCGCGCCTCCTGCATCGCGCTTCTCCTGACCGGGAATGTCGGCGTGCCGGGGACCGGCGCCAACATCTTCCGCGGCCACACGAACGTGCAGGGCGCGACCGATCTCGGCCTCGACGTGACGAGCCTGCCGCTCTACTACGGCTTGACCGAGAGCGCGTGGAAGCATTGGGCGCGCGTCTGGGAAATGGACTACGGCTGGTTCGAGGGCCGTTTCGACGAGGTCCCCGCGAAAGCGGGGCGCGACGCTCGCTCCCGCAAGAAGAACATGGAGACGCCGGGGCTGACCTCGACGCGGTGGTTCGACGGGGCGCTCCTGCCGCCGGAGGAGATCGATCAGCGCAGCCCGGTAAGAGCGATGTTCGTGATGGGGCATGGCGGCAACACGATCACGCGCATTCCGGACGCGGTCCGGGGCGTGGAGAAGCTCGACCTCCTCGTCGTCGTCGATCCCTATCCGACGTCCTTCGCTTCGATGTCGGAGCGGAAGGACGGCACCTACCTTCTGCCCGCCTGCACCTCGCTCGAGATGGAGGGCTCGCGCACGGCGTCGAACCGCTCCCTGCAATGGGGCGAGCAGATCGTGAAGCCCGTCTTCGAGTCGAAGAACGACTACGAGATCATGTATCTCTTCGCGCGCAAGCTCGGGTTCGCCGACCTCTTGTTCAAGAACATCGCGGTCGAGAACGGCGTCCCGAGCGCGGACGACATCCTGCGCGAGATCAATCGCGGCGGCTGGTCCACGGGCTATTGCGGGCAATCCCCCGAGCGTCTCAAGGCGCATATGCGCCATCAGGACAAGTTCGACATCGTGACGCTCCGCGCGCCGAAGGACGTGCCCGAGGTCGGCGGCGACTACTACGGTCTGCCGTGGCCCTGTTGGGGGAAGCCCGAGATCCGCCATCCCGGCACGGCGGTGCTCTACAACACGGCTCTCCATGTGAAGGACGGGGGCAGCACGTTCCGCGCCCGCTTCGGCCTCGAGAGGAACGGGGAAACGCTGCTGGCGGAGGACTCCTACACCGTGGGCTCGGAGCTCACGGACGGCTATCCCGAATTCACCATGGGCGTTCTGAAGAAGCTCGGCTGGGACAAGGACCTGACGCCCGAGGAGCTCGAGATCATCAATCGTATCGGCGGCGACCAGGTCGATTCGGTTTCCTGGGCGATCGATCTTTCCGGGGGCATTCAGCGCGTCTGCCTCGAGCACGGCGTCATGCACTACGGCAACGGCAAGGCAAGGGCGGTCGCCTGGAACCTGCCGGACCCGGTCCCCGTCCATCGCGAGCCGATCTACTCGCCCGATCCGGCGCTCGTCGCGAAGTACCCGACGCGGCCGGACGAGCGGCAGCTCCGGATGCCGAACATCGGCTTCTCAGTGCAGAAGGCGGCGGTGGAGAACAACATCGCTCGGGAGTTCCCGATCGTCCTCAGCAGTGGGCGGCTCGTGGAGTACGAGGGGGGCGGCGAGGAAACCCGCTCCAACCGCTGGCTCGCCGAGCTGCAGCAGGACATGTTCGTCGAGATCAACCCGGCCGACGCCGCCGAGCGCGGCATCACGGACGGGCAGTGGGTGTGGGTCTTCGGCGCCGAGAACGAGGCGAAGGCCCGCGTCAAGGCGCTCGTGACCGAACGCGTGGGCAAGGGCGTGGCGTGGATGCCGTTCCACTTCGCCGGGTTCTATCAGGGGGCGGACCTACGCGGACGCTATCCCCCGGGAGCCGATCCGATCGTTCTCGGCGAGAGCGCCAACACGGTGACGACTTACGGCTACGACCCGGTCACCAACATGCACGAGGCCAAGTGCACCTTGTGCCAGATACGGCCGGCCTGATCGGAGGACCGAGATGGCGCGAATGAAGTTCCTTTGCGACGCCGATCGGTGCATCGAGTGCAACGCCTGCGTCACGGCCTGCAAGAACGAGCACGACGTGCCCTGGGGAATACAGCGGCGCCGCGTCGTCACGCTCAATGACGGCAAGCCGGGAGAGCGCTCGGTCTCCGTGTCGTGCATGCACTGCACCGATGCTCCCTGTGCGGCCGTCTGCCCGGTCGATTGCTTCTATCGCACCGACGACGGGCTCATCCTTCATTCGAAGGACATGTGCATCGGCTGCGGGTATTGCTTCTACGCGTGCCCGTTCGGCGCCCCGCAGTACCCCCGCGTCGGGAATTTCGGCAGCCGCGGCAAGATGGACAAGTGCACCTTCTGCGCCGGCGGGCCGGAGCCCGATTCGACTGACGCCGAATACGTGAAGTACGGCCGCAATCGTCTCGCCGAGGGCAAGCTGCCGCTCTGCGCCTCGATGTGCTCGACCAAGTCGCTGCTCGCGGGCGACGGCACGGTGCTCGAGGAGATCTACCGGACGCGCGTGGCGACGCGCGGCTACGGCTCCGGCCTGTGGGGATGGAGAACGGCCTATGGCGACACGGCGGAATCCTGAGCCGGCCGCGATCACGTTGCGGGCCCTGGCGGCCGCGCTCGCCATGGCGTTCCTCGTCGGCGTCGGCCCCGCCGTCGCCCAGCCGTCGAGCGGACCCAATCCGACCGCCATGTCCGTCACCGAGGAGGGGCTTCTGCGCGAGCTCGACAGGCTCCAGGGTCGGATCACGATCCCGGACGAGAAGCTCGCTGTCCTGGAGCAGCCGCAGGGGCGCGATTACCGCCGCTTCCACGAAGGCTGGCTGCCGTGGATCGCCGGCATCGCCATTCTCGGGATGATCGTCGCGATCGGCGTCTACTACTTCGTTCGGGGGCCGATCAGGCTCCGGCGCGGCGAGGAGTCGGGCGCGACGATCCTGCGCTTCGACGCCTTCGAGCGCTTCACGCACTGGATGACCGCGACGTCGTTCATCGTTCTCGCGCTGACGGGGCTCAACTACGTCTTCGGCAAGCGTCTGCTGATGCCGCTGCTCGGGCCGAGCGGTTTCGCTGAATGGTCGCAATGGGCGAAATACGCCCACAACTTTCTGGCCTGGCCGTTCATCCTCGGCGTCCTGCTGATGATCGCGCTCTGGGTGAAGGACAACTTGCCGGACCGTTACGACCTCGCCTGGCTCAAGGCCGGCGGCGGGTTCTTCGGCGGAGAGCAGCCTCCTTCCGCGCGCTTCAACGCCGGTCAGAAGCTGATCTTCTGGTCGGTGGCGATCGGCGGTGCCGCGCTCTCCGTGAGCGGCATCTTGATGATGTTCCCCTTCGCGCTGACGGACATCGGCGGCATGCAGACCGCGCAGTACGTGCATTCGATCGTGGCCGTCATCCTCATCGCCATCATGATCGCGCACATCTACATCGGGACGATCGGGATGGAGGGAGCCTGGAGCGCGATGGGGTCGGGCCATGTCGACCTCGACTGGGCGCGCCATCATCATCCGGTCTGGGTCGCAGACCTGGAGGCGAAGAGGCGGGCCGATCGCCGCCTCGACTCCGCCGCGGCGCCAGCCGAGTAAACGTCGCCGGCCGCGACGAGAGTCAGTCGGCTTCGAACCCGGCCTGCGGCGCGCCCGGCCACGCTCTGCCGACGAGATTGGAGCCGGGATCCCCAACGCGGGTGCTCGTCGTCGAATACGCTTCGTAGACCGGCTCTTGCAGAGTCGACAGCAAGAAGCCGGCGATCACGCCGAAGGCGATCGCCGCCACGATTCCTGAAATGAGGGCGCGCATGTCGTTCCAACCCGCGGCGGCCGCCAAGGTTCCGGGCGGAACTCGTTCCGTCGCTCCCCGTTCCACGGGTTGACCGTTCAATTTCGCCGGAGCGCTCATCGGTGCCCGAGCTTCGTCTCGAGATCGGGGTCGTCGTCATGCGTCGGAAGCTTGCGAGCTGCTGGGCGGAATCCTGCTGGCGTCCGCACGCGGTGCTTCCGGGCGTGCCGCCGCTCGAAAGCTGGTCTCCTCTCGGGCCGCCCGGCACGGCATCGCTCTTCTACGCGGGCGCCTCGGAGCTGACTCTTCATGCTCCGGAGACGCCCCACTATCGCGACAATCTCTCTTCCGCCCGCCCCGTGCTCTGGGTCGTGCTGCAGCTCTGCCCCGACGGAAGCTGCCGGGTCGCCCGGGTCACCGCCGACCCCTACGAGGGCGAGGCCCTCACCGAAGGGGTCGACTCGGTCGTCGAGGCGGTGGCGATGCCGCCGGCGATCGAGGCGGAGGTCGCGGCCTTCTGTTCCGCGTTCCACGTCGAGCGCCCGTTTCTCAAGCGCGCGCGCGACCGCGCCGATCCCGAATTGCTCGCCCGCGCGCCGTTGCGCCCCGCCGCTCGCGGAGCGGGATCGTGAAGAAGGAGGAAGGGTTTCTCGCGCGGTGGTCGCGGCGCAAGCAGGCGGCGCGCCGCTCCGACGATCCCGATTCGCCGCACCCGACCGTCGCGCCGGCCTCGGAACGCGACGTCGATACCGAGCCGACGATCGCTCGCGACGAGCTCGCGCGGTTGCCCAGGCTCGACGAGCTCACGCCTGAGACCGACATCACCGGATTTCTTCGTCCGGGGGTTCCCGAAGCGATCCGGAACGCGGCCCTCCGCAAGATGTGGCTTCTCGATCCGGCGATCCGGGACTTTCCCGGGCACGCGAGAGACTACGCCTACGACTGGAACGCGCCGGACGGGGCGCCGGGCAGCGCGCCGCTTCAACGCGAAGAGGTCGCCGCGCTGCTGCGAGGGTTTCTCGGCAAGTCGGCTGCGCCGGCTGAAGACACGGCCGAAAAGCGCACGCCGGACCCCGGCGACGGCGGCGCCGGGCCGAGCGACGATGCGGAAAAAGGCTGAGCACGGCGAGGGCGTCCCTTCCCGAGTGCGCGCCCATGCATGCTCTCAACTCGCGAGGTGGGTAATGTCCAGACGCCTTTCGTGCGCGCTCTTCAGCCTTTCGGTCCTCTTCGCGCTTCCCGCTCTCGGCCAGACCGGCAATCCCCCTTCGGACGGGACGGGCGCGGCCGATCTTTGCCAGGAGCTGCTCGCCTATGCCGAAAAGAAGGCGGCGGAGCCGCCGAAGGATGGCGGCGGCGCTCAGGCCGCGACATTGCCGGCGGCGCCGCCCCCGCGTCGCGACGACGCGGGCTCGGGGACGCAAGGCGGCGGGTCCGTCGGGCCGAGCGCGTCGGCCGACACCTCCTCTCAAGAAGGCGCGCCCACGACGGTGCCGGTCGCGCCCGGGGCCGCGTCCGAGCCTGCGACCAGCCCCCACGCGAGCGAGGGCTCGAGCGAGACCGCCGGCGCGAGCCGGCCCGGAACGGTCGACAACGCGGCCGAGTTCAGCCTCGGCGCCGGATTGACCTTGAGCCGGGTGCGAGAGACCGCCGGGCGCAGCGACCGCCAAGCTTGCCGGGATGTCGCGCAGACGCTGCGACGTGCCGGGGCCGATCTTCCTGCGGGGCTCATCGCCCTTGCGGCGTACGAGCCCGATCCGGCGAAGCGGTAGAGCACGAGGGCACCTGCCGAGACGCTGCCTTTTCTGAGGGCGTCTCGAGACGCCCGCCGGCGCAGCTGCTTGCGCCGTGCCCGAAGCCGATGCTCTAAGCTTCTGTCGGTTCTGCGGCAGGAGGCGCGATGGCGAGGGCGATCGACGGAGCGGATGCGACGGCCGCCGCATCGGGGCGGCGCTCGCCGCAGGCGGCGCCGCTGCGCTTCCAGTCCGGCGTGCTCGGGCCGGCGACGCGGCTGCGGGTTTCCCTCGTCTCCCGCGCGACGGCGCTCTACGAGCGGCGCGCTGAGGCTGCTCTCAGGCGCCATGCCGAGCTCTGGCGCCTCGTGGAGGCTGCGGCGGCCGGAAACGCCGTCACGGGCGTTTCCTTCGGCGACTATCTCACCCTCTATCGCTTCGTCCGCAGGCACCGGCCCCGCGAGATCCTCGAATGCGGCACCGGGCTCAGCACAATCGTTCTCGCCCAGGCGCTGCGCGAGAACGAGCACGACGGCTTCCCGCGCGGCCGCGTCACCTCGATGGAGGACGTTCCGCACTGGATGGAGAACGCGCGCGCGCGCTTTCCCGCGGAGCTCGCGCCCTACGTCGATTTCGTGCTGAGCGAGAAGGTGGACGGGTTCTACAAGTGCTTTCGCGGCGTGCGCTACGCGGCGCTTCCCGACCGCCCTTACGATTTCGTCTTCTCCGACGGTCCTGAGCGCCATTCGCCCGTCAACGGCGACAAGCTCTTCAACCTCGATCTCCTCGAGGTCGTGCGGCGCTCGGAGACGCCGGTCTGGGGCATCGTCGACGACCACTATCTCACCGCGTACGTGCTCCAGAAGGTTCTGGGCCCCGAGAAGGCGCGCTACTCCGCGATCCGCAAGCTGCTCTTCGTCGGCCCGGTGACGCGCGAGGACGTCGGCTTCCTGCGGCGGGAGAACTTCGCTCCCGACCTGCGCCTTTTCGGCCCGACGCGATTCAGGCTTCGTTTCGCCCGGCGTCGGCCGTGAGGATGGAGACGGCGCGCGAGATCGCTTCGCGCCCGGCCATCGTAGCGCTCCCGGAAGAAGCGCGTCGCGAAGAGCGGGCCGCGAAGGAGAAACCCTCGCAGGACCGCGGCACGGCGCTCCCGCCATTCCGCCTGCGGCACATGCGCGTATTCGCGGCGGATCGGCCGGTCGTAGGCACCGAAGACGTCGGGCGCCGCTCCCAGAATCGAAAGGTCGATGTCGACCATGATCTGCTCGTCCGGACGGCTGCCGGCGAGATGCGTCTTCGTCCGCAGGATGAGGCCGCTCGACGTCGGCCGCGAGGCGCGGCTCGATGCGGTGACGGGCCGCCGCCTCGCGAAAGAGGACGGCGCTCTTCTCCTCCTTGTCGGAAGCCCGGGGATCGTAGACCGCATCGTGCCAGGCGAGCGCCAGCTCGACGGCATCGGCCTCCTCGTCGTCGAGGAGATGACGCGCCCGGTCGAGCTCGCGAAGGCAGTGCCTGATGTGCGCCAGCGTGTGGTGGTGCCGATGAGGCTCCTCGTAGCGCGCCGCGAGGGTGTCGGCCGTGCCGCGGGCGTCTTCCGGCACGCCGAGCCGCGCGAGCGTCGTCGCGAGCCTCGCCTCACCGCCACCGAAAAGCGGCGAGATCCGTGTTCGGCACGGGCGAGTTCGGCCAGTATCCTTCCAGCCCTTCGGCATAGACCCCGATTTTCGGCAGCTGGAAGAGGAAGGCGTGGACCGCGTCCTCCGCGATCTTCCGTTGCGCCTGCCGGAGGAGGTCGGTCCAGCGCGCCGGATCCGTCTCGGTCCTGATCTTCCGGACGAGCGCGTTGAATTCGGGGTTGTCGTACCCGTAGTAGTACTTCGGGCCGCGCGCGTAGTTGTCGAGATCCCAAGGCTGCGCGTGGGCGACGATCGTCATGTCGTAGTTCGCCTGCTTGTAGACGATGTCGAGCCATTGCGCCCATTCGACCGGCTCGATCTTGACGCGGATGTTCGCCTCGCCGAGCTGCTGCGCGACGATCTCCGCCGAGCGTCGGGCGTAGGGGAAGGGCGGCGGCTTCAGCGTGAGATCGATGCCGTCAGGAAACCCCGCCTCGGCGAGAAGCTGCTTCGCCTTTCCGATGTCGTGCGGGTAGAGCTTCGTCAGGTCGACATAGGCCGGGTTGTGCGGCGGAAAGTGGCTTCCGATCGGGGTGCCGAACCCGCTCATCGCGCCGTCGATGATCGCCTGCCTGTCGATCGCGTGGTTGATCGCGCGGCGTACCCGGATGTCGGAGAGAGGCGGCTTCTTGTTGTTGAGGATGAGCGGCACCTCGCCCTCGGTCGTTCCGACGACGACCTTGAACCGCGGATCGCGCTTGAACGCCTCGAGCGCCTCGGGCGCGGGGAAGTTCGTATAGGCGTCGATATCGCCCGACAGCAGCGCCGCCGCCCCCGCGGAAGGATCGTCGATGAAGCGGAAGGTGACCTGGCGGATCGCGACCTTCGCCGCGTTCCGATGCTGCTCGTTCCGCACCAGCACGACGCGGTTTCCCTTCGCCCACTCCTGGAACCGGTAGGGCCCGGTGCCGACGGGCTTCGTCTTGTTGCTTTCGACGATGCCCGGATGGACGATGCCGGTCGGGCCCTGGCCGACATTGAAGAGGAAGAGCGAATAGGGCGACTTCAGCTCGATCACGACGGTGTCGGGATCGGGCGCTTCGACCTTCGCGATCGGCTCGAAGAGCTTCTTCGTCGGGTTGACGCTGTCAGGCGCCATGGCGCGCTCGAAGCTGTACTTGACCGCGCCGGAATCGAGCTTCGTGCCGTCGTGGAACAGGACGCCGCGATGGAGCGTGAAGCGGTACGTCTTCCCGTCGGGCGAGATCGCCCAGCTTTCGGCGAGGCCCGGCACGACCGTTCCGTCGCCCTCGATGCGGGTGAGGCTCTCGATGATGTTGCCGGCCACGATCGAGTTGATGACGGCGGCCGCGTTGGAAAGCGGGTCGAGCACCGGCGGCTCGCCCTGCACGGCGAGCGTCAGCGTGTCCTTCTGCGCAGCCGCGGTTCCGATGCCCGAGGCAAGAAGCAACGCCAGCGCGAGCTGCAACACTCTCTTCGTCATCTACCTGTCCCCGCCTGTCCGCCCTGACGATCGACATATGGTCGAGCGGTCGAGCGTCCGCTCCCGCGCCGCGATGGCAAATGAACCCCGCCGAGAAGCCAGCGTTCGACCGCTGAACTGCGAACTTGGGCAAAGCCATGAGCAATCCGCAAGCACTTCGTGAGAAGGCTGCGCAGTGCCGCCGCCTCGCACGCAGGCCGCGCAAAGGTTTCCCCCGCTCGGGCGGTCATAATTACCTCCTGGAGCTGGCGGACCGGTTCGAGCGCGAGGCGATGGCCCTGGAACGGCGCATGGCCGGCTCCAAGCCTCCCGACACCGGCGCTGTCGAGCCCGAACCTGCTGCGCCTGCCGCCGAGGCGGAGGCCGTCGAGCCCGATCGCGAGCCGGTCGGAACGGGAACTCCCTCCCGATCGTCTTGAGGACGGACGCTTCCGCGACCGACGTCCCGGGCCGTCCGGCATCAACAGTGTGTCAGAGGGCTGGGCGAGGAAACGCCGGCACTTCGGCTCGCCGTCGCGGCGGGCATGGCCCCATTCTGCGCAAGCCGGGCTGATCGGATGCGGGTCCGAAAGCGCTCGGCGTTGCCGCGCGTCATCGCTTCGGGTAAGACCCGCGGCGAGATGAGTTCGCAACCGCGCATCGACGCCGACGTCCGCCGTCCCGTGCGTCTGAAGCTGCCCGACGGCTCGGTCCGCGAGTTTCCCGGTCCCGTTACCGGGGACGAGCTGGCGGCCGCAATAGGCCCGCGCCTCGCCAAGGCAGCTCTCGCCCTGCGGCTCGACGGGAAGGTCGTGGATCTCGCGACGCTGATAGACCGCGATGCGGAGGTGGCGATTGTCACCCGCGAGTCGCCCGAGGCGCTGGAGCTCATCCGGCACGACGCGGCGCATGCGCTCGCGGAGGCGGCGAAGGAACTCTATCCGGAGGTTCAGGTTACGTTCGGCCCGGCCACCGAGAACGGGTTCTACTACGATTTCTATCGGGAGACGCCCTTCACGCCCGAGGATCTTGCACGCCTCGAGGACCGGATGCGGGAGATCGTCGACCGCGACGAGCCGATCACGCGCGAGGTGTGGTCCCGCGACGAGGCCGTGCGCTTCTTCACCGAGCAGGGCGAGCGCTTCAAGGCGGAGTGGATCGGCGAGATCCCGGCGGACGAGCCGATCTCGGTCTACAAGCAGGGCAAGTTCACGGATCTCTGCACCGGGCCGCATTTGCCCTCGACCGGCAAGCTCGGCAAGGCCTTCAAGCTCACGAAGGTCGCCGGCGCCTACTGGCGCGGCGACCCGAAGAACCCGCAGCTCCAGCGCGTCTACGGGACGGCTTGGCGCGACGAGAAGGAGCTCGAGGCGCATCTCCGCATGCTCGAGGAGGCCGAGAAGCGCGACCATCGCCGCCTCGGCCGCGAGCTCGGCCTCTTCCACCAGCAGGAGGAGGCGGTCGGCTCGGTCTTCTGGCATCCGAAAGGCTGGACGCTCTGGCGCATCGTCGAGAACTACCTCCGCGGGCGTCTCGAGGCGGCCGGCTATGTCGAGGTGAAGACGCCGCAGCTCCTCGACCGCGCGCTGTGGGAGGCGTCGGGCCACTGGGAGAAGTTCCGCGAGAACATGTTCATCGCCGAGAGCGCCGACGAAAGGGTTCTGGCGCTGAAGCCGATGAACTGCCCGGGCCATGTCCAGATCTTCCGGAACGGCCTCAGGTCGTATCGCGACCTGCCGCTGCGCATGGCCGAGTTCGGCTCCTGCCACCGCAATGAGCCGTCGGGCGCCCTGCACGGCATCATGCGCGTGCGGGCCTTCACTCAGGACGATGCGCATATCTTCTGCCGCGAGGATCAGGTCACCGCCGAGAGCATCGCCTTCTGCGACCTCCTTCGCTCGGTCTATCGCGATTTCGGCTTCGAGGACGTCCGGGTGAAGTTCTCCGACCGGCCGCCGGTGCGCGCAGGCTCGGACGAGACCTGGGACAAGGCGGAGCAGGGCCTCAAAGCCGCCGTCGAGGCCGCCGGGATGCCGTACACGCTCAATCCGGGCGAGGGCGCCTTCTACGGCCCGAAGCTCGAGTTCGTGCTCCGCGACGCGATCGGGCGTGAATGGCAATGCGGCACGCTGCAGCTGGACTTCGTCATGCCCGAGCGGCTCGACGCCTCCTATATCGGCGAGGACGGGCAGCGCCACCGGCCGGTAATGCTTCATCGCGCCATTCTCGGGTCGATGGAGCGCTTCCTGGGCATCCTCATCGAGAACTATGCGGGCAAGTTCCCGATGTGGCTCGCCCCCGTCCAGGCGGTGGTGGCGACCATCACGTCCGACGCCAACGCCTATGCCGAAGAGGTGCTCGCCCTCTGCAAGGCCGCCGGGCTGCGCGCCGAGGCCGACCTCGGGCCGGAGAAGATCACCTACAAGGTACGCGAGCATTCGCTGCAGAAGATCCCGGTCATCCTGGTGGTCGGCCGGCGCGAGGCCGAGAACCGCACGGTCGCCCTGCGGCGCCTCGGTGGCCAGGCGCAGGAGGTGCTTGCGCTCGACGCGGCGGTCGCTAGATTGGTAGAGGAGGCGCGCGTTCCTTCGGGTTGAGGGAGCGCGCGCCATGTTACAACAATGGAGTTGATCACATAGCCAGGCCGCCTTTGAACTTCACCCCGACGCGCTCCGGACCGCGCGTCAACGAGGAAATCGGCGTTCCGCGCGTCCGCCTCATAGACGCGCGCGGCAATATGGTGGGGATCGTCTCCCGCAACGAGGCGCTCGAAAGGGCGGCCGAGGCGGGGCTCGACCTCGTCGAGATTGCCAGCAATGCGGATCCGCCCGTCTGCAAGATCCTCGACTACGGCAAGTACAAGTACGAGGAACAAAAGAAAAAGAGCGAAGCGCGCAAGAAGCAGAAGACCATCGAGGTCAAGGAAATCAAGCTCCGGCCGGGCATCGACGATCACGACTACGCGGTCAAGATGCGGGCGATGAGGAACTTCATCGAGGAAGGCGACAAGGTGAAGATCACCATGCGCTTCCGCGGGCGCGAGCTCGCGCACCAGGACCTCGGCATGAACGTTCTGATGCGGGTGAAGAACGACCTCGACGAAATCGCCAAGGTCGAGCAGTTTCCGAAGATGGAAGGCAGGCAGATGACGATGGTTATGTCGCCGAAGTGAGCCGGCGCAGCCTCGGTGAGAAAAAAGGGCCGCTCCTTTCGGAGCGGCCCTTTCTGTTGGTCCGGTAGCCGCGCCTGGTCTGGTAAGATCCTCGCGGTCCTTCGATCGTCGGGAGGGCGCAATGACGACGCTGAGCGAGTTCGCCAGGAGCGCAGCGAGGGCCCTGCCGGACGCCCTCGGCATCCCGCCCGACGGGTTCGACACGAACGCCGCTGCGGCGGTCGTAATGCGGACGCTCCGAGACGCGACGCGGGAGCGCTCCCGCAGGGACAGACGGCGGCTGATGAAGGCGCAGGCACGGGCGGAGCGACGCTTCAAGACCCTGCTCAAGTCGTCCCCGGCCGTGATCTACTCCTTCAAGGCGAGCGGGGACTTTGCGCCGATCTTCGTCAGCGACAACATCGCGGACGTGTTCGGCTACGCGCCGGCCGAGTACATGCACGATCCCTACTTCTGGCGCGACCGGGTCCATCGCGACGACCTGCCCGCGGTGGAGGCGGCGATCGAGAAGTTCTTTCAAAACGGGATCCATTCCGTCGAGTACCGCTTCCGCCGCAAGGACGGCACCTATTGCTGGGTGGAGGACGCGCAGCATCTCGTCCGCGGCGCCGACGGCAAGCCGGCGGAGATCATCGGCTCGTGGAGCGACATCAGCGCGAGGAAGGCCGCGGAGCTGGCGAGCGAGGCTGCCCACGCGCGCCTGTCGCAGCTCCTCGCCAGCTCGCCCGCGGTGATCTACAGCTACAAGGCGAGCGGGGATTTCGCGCCGACCTTCGTCAGCCCCAACATCGCCGAGCTCTTCGGGTACACCCCCTCCGAATACCTCGAGAATGCCGAGTTCTGGCGCGAGCGGGTGCATCCCGACGATCTCGCCGCGGTCGAGTCGGAGGCGACCCGCCTCTATAGGGCCGGCCGCCACACGGTCGAGTACCGCTTCAGGAAAAGCGACGGCAGCTACCGCTGGGTGGAGGACATCCAGCATCTGGTCCGCGACGCGGACGGTCAGCCGATCGAGGTCGTCGGCTCGTGGAGCGACGTCACCGAGCGGAGGTCGGCGCAGGAGGCGGCAGCCGCCGCGCATGAGCGCGTCGAGCATCTTCTCGCGCGCTCGCCGGCCGTGATCTACAGCTTCCGGGCGACGGGCGATTACGCGCCGACCTTCATCAGCCGGAACGTCGAGGAGCTGCTCGGCTATGCGCGCGAGGAGTACCTCGAAAGCCCGGATTTCTGGCGCGAGCGCGTTCATCCGGAGGACCTGCCGCGCGTCGAGCACGACTACGGGCGGCTCTTCGAGGACGGCCGCCTCGCGGTCGAGTACCGCTTCCGCAAGAAGGACGGCAGCTACTGCTGGATCAGCGACGACCTCCAGCTGGTGCGGACGGCCGCCGGCGACCCCGTCGAGGTGATCGGGGCCTGGAACGACATCACGGCGAGAAAGCAGATCGGCGAGGCGCTCGTCGCCGCGCAGGATCGGCTCGTTCGCGTGCTCTCGTCCGCCCCGGCGGTGATCTACAGCTTCAAGGCGAGCGGGGACTACGCCCCCATCATCATCAGCGAGAACATCAGGGCGCTGCTCGGCTACGAGCCGCGCGAGTACCTCGAGAACGCCGATTTCTGGCGCGAGCGGGTCCACCCCGACGACCTTGCCGCCGTCGAGGCAGCGGCCGTGCGCCTCTTCAAGGAGGGGCACCAGACGGTCGAGTACCGGTTCCGGCGGAAGGACGGGACCTGGTGCTGGGTCAACGACGAGCAGCAGCTGATCCGCGACGCGTCGGGACAGCCCCTCGAGATCGTCGGCTCGTGGAGCGACGTGACCGCCCGCAAGGAAGCTGAGACCGCCTTGCGCCGGACCGAGCAGCGGCTGCGGGACGCCATTGAATCGATTTCGGAGGGGTTTTCGCTCTACGACGCGGAAGACCGGCTCGTCGTCTGCAACACGGCCTACGGCGAGCTGCTCTATCCCGGGCTCGGCACGCCCGCCCCGGGAACGCCTTACGAAGAGATCCTGCGGAACGCGGCCGCGCAGGGCCTCATCGAGGGTGCGAAGGGGCGTGCGGAGGAGTGGATCGCCGAGCGCATGGCAATTCACCGCGCGCCCGGCCGGCCGCACGTCCAGCGCCGCGCCGACGGACGCTGGGTGCAGGTCGACGAGAGGCGGACGACGGAGGGCGGGATCGTCGCCGTCTACACCAACATCACCGAGATCAAGCGCGCCGAGGAGGAGCTCCGGGAGGCCAACCGCAAGGCCGCGCTCGCCAACGAGCTGGTGACCGAGAAGAACCTCGCCCTCGAGGCGCTCTCGAACAAGCTGTCGAAGTACCTATCGCCGCAGGTCTACTCCTCGATCTTTTCCGGCTCCAAGGACGTCCGCATCGCCTCCACCCGCAAGAAGCTGACGATCCTCTTCTCGGACATCGCCGATTTCACCGAGACGACGGATTCGCTCGAGTCGGAGGAGCTCACGGCGCTTCTCAACCATTACCTCACGGAGATGTCGCGGATCGCGCTCGCGCACGGAGCGACGATCGACAAGTACATCGGGGACGCGATCCTCGCCTTTTTCGGGGATCCCGAGACGCGCGGGGTCCGCGAGGACGCCATGGCCTGCGTCGACATGGCGATCGCCATGCAGCGCCGCATGCGGGAGCTGCAGGCGGAGTGGTACGATGCCGGTCTGCAGAAGCCGTTCCAGCTGCGCATCGGCATCAACACCGGATACTGCACGGTGGGGAATTTCGGCAGCGAGGACCGGATGGACTACACCATCATCGGCAGCGAGGTGAATTTGGCTTCCCGCCTGCAGTCGCACGCGGAGCTCGGCGGCATCCTTCTGAGCCACGAGACTTATTCGCTGGTGAAGGACCGCGTGCTCGCCGAGGAACGCGAGCCGGTGCGGGCGAAAGGAATTGCCCGTCCGGTGCGGAACTATCGCGTGCTCGACCGCATCGAGGACGCGGTTCGGGACGGCCGCGCGATCCGCGAGGAGCAGAACGGGCTGAAGCTGGTCCTGGACCTGCAGAAACTGGACGTGCCGCAGGCGGTAAAGACGCTGGAAGGGATTCTCGCCCGTCTCAAGTCCGGCGCCGCTGACGCGTCCTTGCGCCCGGACGAGCCGGACGCCTAGGAGGCGCCCGGCCGCGCGACCGGCTCGCCGAGCCGGCCGGCGGGTTGCGTTTCGGCGCCCCAATCGCTATAACCCGCGCCCTCACCGGCGGCTGGCCTCATAGGGCATGCCTCGTCGCCGCAATCTTCTCTCAACCAAAGGACAGAAATGCCCAAGCTCAAGACCAAGTCCGGGGCGAAGAAGCGCTTCTCGCGCACCGCTACCGGAAAGGTGAAGGCGAACGTCGCGCACAAGCGGCACCGTCTCATCTCGAAGCCGAAGAAGATGAAGCGTCAGGCGCGCGGCACGACCATCCTCCAGAAAGGGGATGCCGGCCTCGTCCTCTCCTACATGCCGTATCTGCGGGGCTGAGCCATGGCGCGCGTCAAACGGGGCGTGGCGGCCCACGCCCGCCACAAGAAGGTTCTGGGCCTCGCCAAGGGCTATCGCGGCCGGGCCAAGTCCAGCTTCCGCATCGCGATCCAGAGGGTCGAGAAGGCCCTCAGCTACGCCTATCGCGACCGCAGGACCAGGAAGCGCGATTTCCGCGGCCTCTGGATCCAGCGCATCAACGCCGGCGCCCGCGAGCATGGGCTCACCTATTCGCAGTTCATCGCGGGGGTGAAGGCCGCAGGGCTGGAGCTCGACCGAAAAATCCTCGCCGACCTCGCGGCGCGGGAGCCCGAGGCCTTCCGCGCCATCGTCGAGACCGCCAAGGGCGCGCTCGGCAAATGACGCACGGCCGATTTACCGGCGGGACCTTCTAGGAACGGCCCCTCCGGGAGGCGCGAAAGGGGCCGCTCGCGGCCCCTTTTCTTCGTGGATGATGCCTTGATGAACGACGATCTCGACAAGCTTCGACACGATCTCCTCGGCCAGGTGCAGAAGGCCGACAGTCTCGAGGCGCTCGACGAGGTGCGGGTCGGCGCGCTCGGCAAGAAGGGGCGCCTCACCCAGCTCATGCGGACCCTCGGGCAGCTCGAGCCGGAGGCGCGCAAGGCGTTCGGCGCGGCGCTCAATCGCGTCAAGGACGAGATCGCCGCCGCGATCGAGCAGGCGACCGGCCGGCTGCGCGCCGCCGAGATCGAGCGCCGCCTCGAGGCCGAGCGGGTCGACGTGACGCTGCCGGTCAAGCCCGAGCCGCAGGGACGCATCCACCCGATCAGCCAGGCGACGGACGAGCTCGTCGCGATCTTCGGCGAGATGGGGTTCGAGGTCGCCGAGGGCCCCCACATCGAGGACGATTTCTACAACTTCACCGCCCTCAACATCCCGCCCGAGCACCCGGCCCGGCAGGAGCACGACACGTTCTACCTGCCGGAGCGGCGCGACGGCACGCGCAAGGTGCTGCGCACCCATACCTCGCCCGTGCAGATCCGGACCATGCTGAGCCGCAAGCCGCCCCTCCGGATCATCGTGCCGGGCCGCACCTTCCGCGCGGACCACGATGCGACCCATTCGCCGATGTTTCATCAGGTCGAGGGGCTGGTGATCGATCGTTCGACCCATATGGGCCACCTCAAAGGCTGCCTCGAGGAGTTCTGCCGCGCCTTCTTCGACATCGACGACCTGCCGCTGCGCTTCCGCCCGAGCTACTTTCCGTTCACCGAGCCGTCGGCCGAGGTCGACATCGGCTGCTCGCGGGCGGGGGGCGAGCTCAAGCTCGGCAATTACGGCGACTGGCTCGAGATCCTCGGCTCCGGGATGGTCCATCCGAAGGTGCTGCAGAACTGCGGCTACGATCCCGCCGAGTACCAGGGCTTCGCGTTCGGCATGGGGATCGAGCGCATCGCGATGCTGAAGTGGGGCATTCCTGACCTCAGGACCTTCTACGACAGCGACCTTCGCTGGCTGCGGCACTACGGCTTCGTGCCGCTCGAGGTGCCGTCCATGGTCGGAGGGCTCAGCCGATGAAGCTGACCCTGCGCTGGCTCCGGGAGCATCTCGAGACGACGGCGAGCCTCGACGAGATCGTGGCCCGTCTCGTCATGCTCGGCCTCGAGGTCGAGAGCGTCGTCGACCGCGCGAAGGCGCTCGCGCCGTTCACGGTGGCGCACGTCGTCTCGGCCGAGCCGCACCCCGATGCCGATCGCCTCCGCGTGTGCGTCGTCGACACCGGCAGCGAGCGGGTCCAGGTGGTCTGCGGCGCGCCGAACGCGCGCGCCGGGATGAAGGGCGTCTTCGCGCCCGTCGGGACGACGATCCCCGGAACGGGGCTTCATCTCAAGAAGGGCGTGATCCGCGGGGTCGAGTCGAACGGCATGCTCGTTTCCGAGCGGGAGATGGGGCTTTCCGACGAGCACACCGGGATCATCGAGCTGCCGGAGGACGCGCCCGTCGGCGCGCCCTTCGCGCAAGTCATGGGGCTCGACGATCCGGTGCTCGACGTCAAGGTGACGCCGAACCGCGCCGACTGCCTCGGCGTGCGCGGCATCGCGCGCGACCTCGCCGCGGCGGGGCTCGGCACGCTGAAGCCGCTGCGGGCCGATCCGGTGCCGGGAGAGTTCAAGAGCCCGATCGGCGTCCACCTCGCGGCGATGGACGAGCGCGCCTGCCCGCTCTTCCTCGGACGCTACATACGCGGGGTGCGCAACGGGCCGAGCCCCAAGTGGCTGCAGGACCGTCTGCGCGCGATCGGGCTCCGGCCGATCTCGGCGCTCGTCGACATCACCAACCTTCTGACCTTCGACCTCAACCGCCCGCTTCACGTCTTCGACGCCGACAAGGTCGACGGCGACCTCGTCGTCCGCGAAGCGCGGAAGGGCGAGAGGCTGCTTGCTCTCAACGGCAAGACCTACGAGCTCGAAGAGGGCATGACGGTGATCGCCGACAGCCGCGGCGTCGAGAGCCTCGGCGGCGTCATCGGGGGCGAGGCGACAGGCTGCACGATGGAGACGGCCAACGTCTTCCTCGAGGCGGCGCTGTTCGATCCGGTCCGCACCGCGCTCACCGGCCGTCAGCTCAACCTACAGACCGATGCCCGCTATCGCTTCGAGCGGGGGCTCGATCCGGAATTCGTTCGACCGGGGCTCGAGATCGCGACGAGGCTCGTGCTCGAGCTTTGCGGCGGGACGCCGAGCGAGGTCTATAGCGCCGGCGCGGTGCCGGAATGGCGCCGCACGGTCGCGCTGCGACCCGACCGGGTGCGCACGCTCGCGGGCGCCGACGTGCCCGAGCCGGAGACGCGGCGCATCCTCGCGACGCTCGGCTTCGAGATCGGCGAGGAAGAGACGCATCTCCTCGTGACGCCGCCGTCGTGGCGCGGCGACGTCGAAGGCGAGGCGGATCTCGTCGAGGAAGTGGTCCGCGTCTGGGGTTACGACCGGATACCCGCCGTGCCGCTCGTTCGCGAGACGCCGCTGCCGAAGCCGGCGCTGACCCCGGCGCAGCGCAGGGTGGGCACGGTGCGGCGGGCGCTTGCCGCCCGCGGGCTCATGGAGGCGGTGACGTTCTCGTTCATGCCCGCGGAGCAGGCCGCGCTCTTCGGCGGCGGCAAGCCCGAGCTCGCGATCACCAATCCGATCAGCAGCGACCTCGACGCGATGCGTCCGTCGATTCTGCCGAACCTCCTCGTCGCGGCGCAGCGCAACGCCGATCGCGGACTTCCGAACGCGGCGCTTTTCGAGGTCGGCCCGCAATACGAGGACGACACGCCCGAAGGGCAGCAGGAGGTCGCCGCCGGCGTTCGTGTCGGAAGGACCGGGCCGAAGCACTGGGCCGATGCCGGCTCGCCGGTCGACGTGTTCCTCGCCAAGGCCGACGCGCTCGCGGCGCTGAGGGCGGCGGGGGTGCCGGTCGACAATCTTCAGGTCACGGCCGACCCGCCCGCCTGGTATCACCCGGGTCGGGCCGGCATCCTGCGGCTCGGCGGCAAGCAGCTCGCGGTCTTCGGCGAGCTTCATCCCGCCGTGCTCCTGAAGCTCGACGTCAAGGGCCCCGCGGCCGCCTTCGAGGTCTTCCTCGACGCGCTGCCGCCCGTGAGGGCGAAGACGCGCGCCCGTCCGCTTCTCAAGATGTCGCCCTTCCAGCCGGTCGAGCGCGATTTCGCCTTCGTGGTCGACGCCCGCCTTCCGGCCGAGAACCTTCTGCGCGCGGCCCGCGGCGTCGACCGCAACCTCGTCGCCGAGGTGCGGCTCTTCGACGTCTACCAGGGCAAGGGGTTACCGGAAGGCAAGAAGTCGCTCGCGATCACGGTCGTGCTCCAGCCCGAGACCGCGACGCTCACCGACGAACAGATCGAGGCGTTCTCGCGAAAGCTCGTCGCGCAGGTCGCGAAGGCGACGGGCGGCGAGCTCCGCGCCTGAGCGACGCGCTTCGCGAGACCTCGCAGGTCAGGGGAACAGGAACGACATCATCACGAAGCGCGCGTAGCTCTCGGCGTTGTTGAGCGCCTCGGCGTGCGTGAGGCCCGGGGCCCTGAAGGCACCAGTGTCGTCGTCCGTGTAGCCCTTCTCGCCGAAGTCCGCGGTGCTGGCGAATTTGTGAGTCGCCTCGTGGATGATCGTCTTAGCCGACAGCTCGGGGCCGGTTTCGAGGCGGTCGGTGTCGAGGTGGATGTCGCCGCGACGCGTGAGCGTGCCGCTGTGGTAATCGATGCCCGGCGTCCAGCGCGACTTCTTGAGGCCGAGGCCCGACCGGAGCTTTTCCTTGAGGCCGAAGCGGCTGTCGTGCTTGTTCACGTACCCGTACGCATCGCCGCCTTCGGTGATCTTCAAGTTGAGCTTCTCGCCCATGAGGCCGTTCGCCGTCATCGTGAGCGTCGCCTGGATCACCTTGAAGTCGTTCGTCGAGGGCGGGTTGCCCCCGAACACGAAATAGTAGTCCATGATCGCGCGCTGATTTTCGGTCAGCGCCATCGGTCCCTTGTTCACGACCGAGAGGATCTCGCGCAGCATGATACGGGCGAGGCCGAGCGCCTCGACGGCTCCCTGCTTGTGCTCTTTCGAGAGCCCGAGGAACGCATACTTGAGATGGATCTGGGGACCGACCGACGGCACCGCGCTGCTTCCGCGCCAGACAGGCATTCCGCTTCCTCCCACTTCCCTGCCAACGTGCTGGTTGAAAGACGCTATTCTTCGGCATCTTTTCATTCAAGTGCGCGCGGTCACAGCGGGGCGCTCGGGAGGCGGAAGGGGAGGGATGACGGGGTTCGATGCGATCGAGAAGGCGGCGCTGAAGCGGCTCGGGCGCGAGGAGCTTCAGCGCCGGCTGCCGCAGCCCAAGAGCGCGGCCGAGCTGCGCGCGGTACCGGACGACCGCTATCTCTCGCTGATGTCGCTGCGCGTCTTCCGCGCCGGCCTCAAGCACAGCCTCGTCGACGCGAAATGGCCCGCCTTCGAGGAGGTGTTCTTCGGCTTCGCGCCGAGACGGGTCGCGGCGATGTCGGACGAGGCGCTCGAGAACCTGCTGAAAAACGAGCGGCTGATTCGGCACTGGGGAAAGCTCAAATCGGTGCGCGAGAACGCCGCCGCCATGCTCGAGGTCGCGAAGGAGCACGGCGGCTTCGGCGCCTTCCTCGCCGATTGGCCGTCGTCGGACATCGTCGGGCTTTGGGATGCGCTCGCCAAGCGCTTCAGCCAGATGGGCGGCAATTCCGGCCCGATGTTCCTGCGCATGGCGGGCAAGGACACCTTCGTCCTGAGCGAGTCCGTGGTGAAGGCGCTCCAGCACTGGGGCATCCTCGACGCGCCGCCCAAGGGCAAGAAGGACCGCGCGCTCGTGCAGGCCCAGTTCAACCGCTGGGCGGAGGAGACCGGCCGCCCGCTCTCGCACCTCAGCATGACCCTCGCCGGCTCGGTCGATTAGATCTCCTGTTTTTCGATGCCCGGCACTGCAAACAACAGGAAATTTGCAGTGTCCAATTTGGATATACAGCCGGCCTTTCGCCCATTGCCCGCCAGCGCAGGACGCCTTGACGAACAGCGGATATCAATCATTGCGGCCAATCCGGCTGATATCCATATCGATCGTTGATTTTACAGTTAGGAAAACGCGCGGGTCAAGGGCGATCATCACGCCCGGGCGACGAACCAGACGTTCATCGGCTCGTGCGGCAGGACGTGCCGCTCGACCGATCGGAATCTCGCCTCGCGCAGCATCGCTTCGGCCGTCTTCCCGCCCCACATCGTGCCGAGGCCGGCGCCCCCTAGCGAGCGAGACGGGCGTGCCGCCGAGCCGCGGCCGCACCCGGCGTCGAGCACGTCGATGCCCTCCTCGAGCCGCGCTGCGATCCGTCGGCGAGGGGATAGAACGGAATCGAAGAGCGCCGCCGTGACGGTCTGGGCGCTGTCGACTACCCCTCCTTCCACCAGATCATGGAGGAAGAAGGGGATGCCGCGGCCGCTCTCGAACGCCTCGAGGACGCGGTCCTGCATCGCGCCCACCAGCGCCACGCGCTATGCGTAGACGGCAAGGTTGCCGAGCGGCGCGCCGCGCACGAGGCAGGCGGCGTGCTCGGCCGGGAGGCGGTAGGTCCGGCGCGACGGATCGTAGGCGACGATGCGCGCCGTCACCATCGCGGCGAGCCATTCGCGCGCGCCGCACCGGCGTGGCGCCGGCCCGGTATCGACAGCGGTTCCAGTCGATCGGGCGATTGCGTCAGGATCCCTGAATGGAGCGGAGCGGCAGCGCAGGCGGGCTTGCCGGCGACGGGAGCCCGCGCCGGTGATCCGGGTCGGCATCTCGGGCTGGCGCTACGACGGCTGGCGGGGCGTCTTCTATCCGAAGGGCCTGCCGCAGCGCTCGGAGCTCGAATACGCGAGCCGGCACTTTCCGGCGATCGAGATCAACGGCACGTTCTACTCCCTGCAGCGCGCGGCCTATTTCCGCCGGTGGCGCGCCGAAACGCCCGACGACTTCGTCTTCGCCGTCAAGGGCGGGCGCTTCATCACCCACATGAAGAAGCTCAAGGAGCCCGGGCAGGCGCTCGCCAACTTCTTCGCCTCGGGGCTCCTGGCGCTCGGGCCGAAGCTCGGCCCGATCCTGTGGCAGTTCCCGGCGAGTTTCGGCTTCGACCCCGAGCGCATCGCCGCCTTCTTCCGGGCCGTGCCGCGGAGCCACCGCGAGGCGGCCGCCCTCGCACGGAAGCACGACCGGCGGGTCAAGGATCCGTGCGTCGCCGCCGAGGGCGACTGGCCGATCCGGCACGCGATGGAAGTTCGCCACCGCTCGTTCGAGGCCGAGGCGTATCTCGACCTCCTCCGCGCGCACGGCGTCGCCAACGTCGTCGCCGACGCGCCCGGCTGGCCGCGGATCGAGGCGAAGACCGCCGATTTCGCCTATATCCGCCTGCACGGCGCGGAGGAGCGGTACGCGTCGGGCTACGACAGAGACGCGCTCGCGCGCTGGGCGCGGCTCGTCCGGAAATGGGCGGAAGGCGGGGACGACGTCTTCGTCTTCTTCGACAACGACGCCAAGGTCCGGGCGCCGTTCGACGCGATCGAGCTCATGACGATGCTGAAGCTGCGGAAGTGAGGCGCCCCGGGGCCGGCGCCCGGGGGGACCCGCGTCGGCGGCGCCCGTCCCGCCGCCGCCGAGCACGTTGCACCGGAAGTTCGGCCTCCCTATGTTCGCGGCGCCCATGACCCCGCTCGACCGCATCCGGAACTTCGCGATCATCGCCCATATCGACCACGGCAAGTCGACTCTGGCCGATCGCCTCATCCAGGCTTGCGGGGGGCTCTCGGACCGCGAGATGAAGGAGCAGGTGCTCGATTCCATGGAGATCGAGCGCGAGCGCGGGATCACCATCAAGGCGCAGACGGTCCGCCTCAACTACAAGGCGAAGGACGGCGAGACCTACGTCCTCAACCTCATGGACACGCCCGGGCATGTCGATTTCGCTTACGAGGTCTCGCGCTCGCTCGCGGCCTGCGAGGGCTCGCTTCTCGTCGTCGACGCGAGCCAGGGCGTCGAGGCGCAGACCCTCGCCAACGTCTACCAGGCGATCGAGGCCAACCACGAGATCGTCCCGGTCCTCAACAAGATCGACCTGCCCGCGGCCGAGCCCGAGCGGGTGAAGCAGCAGATCGAAGACGTGATCGGCCTCGACGCCTCGACCGCCATCGAGATCTCGGCCAAGACCGGGCTCAACATCGAGGGCGTGCTCGAGGCCCTGGTCCAGCGACTGCCTCCGCCCAGCGGGGATCCCGCGGCGCCCCTCAAGGCGCTTCTCGTCGACAGCTGGTACGACCAGTATCTCGGCGTGATCATTCTCGTGCGCGTCAAGGACGGCGTCCTTCGCGCCGGCCAGAAGATCCGCCTCATGTCGACCGGGGCAACCCACATGGTCGAGCGGGTCGGCGTCTTCACGCCGAAGGGCGTCGCGGTCGAGGAGCTGGGACCCGGCGAGGTCGGCTTCATCACCGCCGGCATCAAGACCGTCGCCGACTGCAAGGTCGGCGACACGATCACCGAGGAGCGGCGTCCCGCGGCCGAGCCGCTTCCCGGCTTCAAGCCGGTGCAGCCGGTCGTGTTCTGCGGCCTGTTCCCGGTCGACGCGGCCGATTACGAGCGCCTGCGCGACAGCCTTGCCAAGCTCCGGCTCAACGACGCGTCCTTCGAGTACGAGCCCGAGACCTCGGCCGCGCTCGGCTTCGGCTTCCGCTGCGGCTTTCTCGGGCTCCTCCATCTCGAGATCATCCAGGAGCGCCTCGAGCGCGAGTTCGATCTCGATCTCATCACGACCGCGCCCTCGGTCGTCTACCACGTCTACAAGACGGACGGGACGATGGTGGCGATCCACAACCCGGTCGACATGCCGGACCCGGTCAAGATCGAGCGCATCGAGGAGCCGTGGATCACCGCCACGATCTTCGTCCCTGACGAATATCTCGGCGGCATTCTCGCCCTCTGCGAGGACCGGCGGGGGATCCAGCGCGATCTCACCTACGCCGGCAATCGCGCGATGGTGGTCTACCGATTGCCGCTCAACGAGGTCGTGTTCGACTTCTACGACCGCCTCAAGTCGATCAGCCGCGGCTACGCATCGTTCGACTATCAGCTCGACGGGTACGAGGAGGGCGACCTCGTCCTCATGAACATCCTCGTCAACTCCGAGCCGGTGGACGCGCTCGCGATCATCGTGCACCGGTCGAAGGCGGAGCAGAGGGGCAGGGCGCTTTGCGAGCGCCTCAAGGACCTCATTCCGCGCCAGCTTTTCCAGATCGCGATCCAGGCCGCGATCGGCGGGCGCATCATCGCGCGCGAGACGGTGAAGGCGCTCCGCAAGGACGTGCTGGCGAAGTGCTACGGCGGCGACGTCTCGCGCAAGCGCAAGCTCCTCGAGAAGCAGAAGGAGGGCAAGAAGCGCATGCGCCAGTTCGGCAAGGTGGAGATCCCGCAGAGCGCGTTCCTGGCGGCGCTGAAGATGGGGGATCAATAGCTGTTAGCTGTTAGCTCTTAGCTCTTGCGGCTGCACGATGTGACTGGGTTCGCACGACCAGTGCCTAATGGCTGCCGGCTAACGGCTAAGAGCTAATGGCTAACAGCTAACAGCTACAGCCACCCCCGCCGCCGTCCGCGGCGGCCGCGCTTGCGGAACAGCCAGACAAGGGCGATGCCGAGGACGAGGAGGAAGGGGCTCGCCCAGAGGAAGAGGACGCTGGTGATGACGGGGTCCCAGAGCGTCGGGTGGATGTAGCGCTGGACGACCGCCTGGGCGAGGTTGAGCGAGCCGGGCGACAGGTCGAACCAGAGCTGCCCCAGCACGATGGGCGCGAAGGTCCCGGTATCGAGCCAGCCCAGGATGTCGCGGCCGAGCACCACGAGCCCCGCCAGGAAGACAGCCCAGCCGACCACTCGTCCGACGATCATGCCCGGCTTCCCCCCGGAACGTTCGAAGCGCGCGCACCTTAGCAGCATAGAGGTGCGGCGCAACCAGTTTGACCCGAGCGCGACCGCACGGGAGAGGTTATCCTCGATAAATCAAGCAATATCAAGGGGTTATAGGCATAATTTTACGTCATAGATTAAATTGCTGCGACAATCGGCACCGAACAAATGCGAATCGAGCGGCGGCCGCCGCTCCGATTGCACGTGGCCGGTCCGAAACGGCTACGACGCGCGGCAGCGGCGCTGCCGCACGGCCGAGGGTCAGGCCGTTGCCGCGCCGCGCCGCATGTCCCGCGCGAGCTTTGCGGCGTAGGTCCGGAAATCGACCTCGAGCGTGTAGCGCGCGGAGTTGACGTAGCGGCGGGCGACCTCGCGGTGGTGCGCGGCGATCTCGGCCTCCATCGTGGCGCGGTCGGGAAGGCGCATCGCTCCCGAGAGCGCGGCCGCGAGCCAGCGCGCCTGGATCTCGGCGAGCGGGATCGTCGGGCCGATCGGCTGCACGAGCCCGATGAAGAAGAGACCCGGCCGGTCGGGCGCCACGATGCGCCGATAGAGCGCGACCGGCTCGTTGTCGCGGACCTCGAAGACCGCGGAGTCGAGAAAAGGAAAGCTCGTCTTGTACCCGGTCGCGTAGACGATCGCGTCGAAGCGCGCCCGCGTGCCGTCCTCGAAGGCGACCTCGCTGCCCTCGAGCGCGGCGACGTTCGGCTTCATCCTGATCCAGCCATGGCCGACATAGGGAAGCAGCTCCTGGCTGATGGTGGCGTGCTCGCGCCAGATCGGGTGCGCCGGCTTGCGAACGCCGTAGCGCTCTTGGTCGCCCACGGCGAGGAACATGAGCCAGCGGATGATCGAGCGCGTGACCGGGGTCGGCAGCCGGAGCTTGCGCGAGAAGAACACGCCCCAGCGGTCCGTCGGCACGCCCATGATGTATTTCGGCATGATCCAGGCGCTGCGCCGGGTCGAGATCGTGACGCTGCGCGCGCGCCGGCAGAGATCGACCGCGATGTCGACGGCCGAGTTGCCGATGCCGACGACGAGCACGTCCTTGTCCTCGAAGGGCGCGGCCGTGCGGTAGTGGTGCGAATGCATCGTGAGCCCGTGGAAGGACCCGGGAAAGTCCGGTAGTCGCGGGTCCCAGAGGTGCCCGTTGGCGACGATGACGGCCCGGTAGCGCCGCGTCTCGCCGCCGTCGAGGGTGACGCGCCAAGTGCCGTCCGGCTCCGGCTGGACCGAGGTCACCGCGGTCCGGAAGGTCACGTCTCCGCGCACGCCGAAGTGATCGGCGTAGGCCTCGAGATATTCGAGCACCTGCCGGTGCGAGAGGAAATCCGGCATGTCCTCGGGGATCGGGAAGTCCGGGTAGGCGAGGCTCTTGCGGCTCGTGTCGATGTGGAGGCTGCGATAGGCGGAGGAGAGGCCGTTGTCGTTCTCGTACCGCCACATGCCCCCGATGTCGGAGCCCTTCTCGAAGCAGTCGTAGGCGAGGCCGCGCTGCTTCAGGGACTTCGCCGCCACGATGCCGGAGCAGCCGGCGCCGATGATGCAGATCTTCTCTTCGCTCATGGCTTCGCGCGCGCCGCCTCCTCGGCGAGGAAGCCCTCGATGATCGCCTGGAGCGAGGGATCGGCGCCGATCCCGTTTCGCGCGGCGAGATCGGAGACGAAGGCCTTGGGCCAGGTATCGACGATCTTCTGAAGCGCGGGGTCGGGCGCCCAGCGGACTTGCCCGACCTTCCGCGTCGCGCGGTAGGCGTCGAGCGCCCGCACCATCTCGCCGATCGAGACGGTGAGGGCGGGAAGGTTCATCGCCCGGGTCGGCCCGAAGGCGCCGGACGGCAGGTCGTGAACGGCGAGGAGCGCCCGCGCGACGCTCGCGACGGAGGCGAGCGGGACGCGCGTCTCGGGGGCGAGCGGCACCACCACGTCCTCTCCGCGAAGCGGCTCGCGCAATATGCCCGCGACGCGATCGGAGACCGAGCCGCTCGGCTCCGGACGGATCACGACGATGGGAAGGCGCAGCGCCCGCCCGTCGAGAAGGCCGTGCCGCGCGTAGTCGCTGATGAGAAGCTCGGCGATCGCCTTGTGGGTGCCGTAGGAAGTCTGCGGCTTCTGCGCCACGTCGTCGTCCACGACGTCCGGCAAAGACCCGCCGAAGGTCGCGATCGAGCTCGGGAAGACGAACTTCGTTTCCGGCCCCAGGGCGCGGCATTCGTCGAGAAACTCGAAGAAGGCGAGGAGATTGACCGCCATCGCCGCGGCGACGTCGCGCTCGGCCTCGCTCGTCAGCATCGCGGCGAGATGGAAGACGCTGTCGATGCCGCCCGCGAGGAGAGAGCGGCGGAACGCGGCATCCCGGATGTCGCCCGTCACGACCCGCGCCCGCGGCGCCGCGACGGGCGCGGGAACGACGTCGGCGAGGACGAGCTCCTCGACGTCGTCGCGCGCGAGGAGGGCGGTGGCAAGACGGGTTCCGATGAAACCGGCGGCACCGGTGACGAGCACGCGCATGGGAAAATTTTCCATGTCCCCGACGGTTGTGACAAGGCTCCTCCCCGGATAGCACATCCGGCCCGAAGGCGCCGGACGCCCGCCCCTCGAAGGACGCTCCGCGGCGATTCGCTTGCACCGTTTCGCCCGGCGCCGCGTTCGTCTCGTGTGCGTTGCAATATCGTCGCTTGAAAACCGCGCGGAAATCAGAAGGCTTCCCGCCAGCAAGATGCGCGTTGCAATGCAAGAAAGATGAAGAGAGGGGTAATCAGGTAGAGCCATGCGGGGCACGTTCAGGGGCAACATCGTCGTCTCCAACCTTCCCGAAGGATTCGGCGACGGCGATCTCGCGGAGCTCTTCGATCCGTTCGGGCTCGTGCTCGGCGCGCGCATCGACCGCGAGCATCCCGACCCGGTTCAGGCGCGGCGCGGCGTCGTCGCTCTCGCCCCGGCCGACCGGGTGGAGGAGGCCGTCCGCGCGCTGAACGGCCAGACGATCAACTCGTACAAGATCAAGGTGCGGAAGCTGCCCGACCCGCCGAAGCCGGCGCCGAAGCCCGCGAAGCCCCCCCGGAAGACCGCGTCTCCTCCGCCGCCTCCGCCGGAGCCCTCCCTCGCGCCGAAACCGGCGAGGGCGCGCCCCGAGACGCCGGTGGTCGTGGTGCGCCGACGCCTCGCGCCGCGACGGGTCGCCGTGCCGCGCCCGGACGCCTCGCGCCGCGAATCGTGAGAAGCGGGCCTTACGCGTCGAGCCAGGTCACCGCCTCGTCGAGCGAGGCGCGGCTCGTCCGGTAGCTGTTGGCCGGGTGGGACTTGTCCTCGTAGCCGAAAGAGATCCCGCACACGACGAGGCGATCGGGCCCGAGCCCGAAATGCGCGCGGATGAAGTCGGGATAGGCCGCGAGTGCCGCCTGCGGGATGGCCGCGACGCCGAGGCTCTCCGCCGCGAGCAGAAAGTTGGCCACCCAGGCGCCGCAATCGACCGCCCCGTAGACGCCGAGCGCCTCGTCGCTCGTGACGATCGCGACATGCGGAGCGCCGAAGAGGCGGTAGTTCTCGAGCGCCTGCCGCGCGGCGGCCGCGCGGTCGCCGCGCTTGACTCCGACGCTCTCGTAGAGCTGCCAGCCGCATTCGCGCCTGCGGGCGAGATAGGGGCCGCGGTATTCGCGCGGGAAGGGGAAGTCCGGCTTGGCCGGCGGGTTCGAGTCCGCGTGCCGATAGCACGCCTCGCGGAACCGCTCGGTGGCGGCGCCGCTGGTCACGATCACCTGCCAGGGCTGCGCGTTGCACCAGGAGGCGGTGCGCTGCGCGATGGCGAGGATGCGGGAGATGACGGGGCGCGGCACCGGATCGGAAAGGAAGCCGCGGCAGCTATGCCGCGTGCCGAGCAGACGTTCGAGCCGGTCCGTGTCCTCGCTCATGAAACTCCTCCTCCTTGGTCGAGCCCGGCGGACGATAGCGGCTCCTTGCCGGACGCGTCAGGCCGCATCCGTCATGCAATGCAGCATGACAGCCATTCCGGGCGAGCAGCGTCATTGAAAGTCAACAAAACGTACTTACGTTGCAGTGCAACAATAAACGCTGTCCGGAGGCGCCTGGACCCTTTGCGAAGGAACGATCGCCATGGCGCACGCCGCCGAATCTCTCGACCAGCAGCTGAAGCGGATTTCCCTGCCGACGACGGGCGAGGCCGATCTTCTCGCCGTCGCGCGGCGTGCGGAAATGGTCGCGGAGGTCCTCTTCGCGATCACCGACTTCCTCAAGCGATCCGCGAAGGGGCTGATGCGCGCGCTACGCCTGCGCGCGAAGAACGGCACCAAGAAGCACCTCCCGCTGCGCGGCGCCTGACCCCGCCCCGCCTTATGGCGAGCGTCTCGGCGGCGCCGCGACTCTAGCTCTCATCAGACGATGCGCGGTCCCACCGCCGGCACAGGCGGGGGCTGCGCCTTGGGATGGCGGCCGGCAAGGCCGCATATAATGCGCGTCACATGGGATTTCGGCCGATGCGGGCGCGCGTTCTCTTCCTGCTGTTCTGCCTCGTCGCCGCCGGCGTCGGCGCCGGCGCGTGGTACTTCGCCGACGCGAAGACGACGGCCGCCCCGCGGCCCGCGGCGAGCCCGATCCCGGTCGTTCCCGCGACCGTCGCCGAGGAGGACGTGCCGATCTATCTCGACGGGATCGGCACGGTGCAGGCCTTCAACTCGGTCGTGGTGCGCGCCCGCGTCGAGGGCGAGCTCGTGAAGGTCGCCTTCGCCGAGGGGCAGGAGGTGAAGGCGGGCGAGGTGCTCGCCCAAATCGACCCGCGCCCCTACGAGGCGCAGCTCGCCCAGGCCAAGGCGAAGAAGGCGCAGAACGAGGCGCAGCTCGCCAATGCGCGGCGCGAGCTCGCGCGTTACAGCGAGCTGCGCAAGAACAACTACGCGACCCAGCAGCAGCTCGACCAGTACCAGGCCCAGGTCGGCCAGCTCGAGGCGGCGATCCGCGGCGATCAGGCGGCGATCGACAGCGCCGAGCTCGAGCTCGGCTACACGACGATCACCGCGCCGATCTCCGGCCGCGTCGGCATGCGCCGGGTCGACCAGGGCAACATCATCCGCGCCAACGACCCGGACGGGCTCGTCACGATCACGCAGATGAAGCCCATCTCGATCGTCTTCACCCTGCCGGAGCAGGCGCTTCCCCGCGTCGTCGAGGCTTCGGCCGCGGGCCCGCTCGAGGTGATCGCCCTCGACCGCGACAACGCGACGGAGCTCGCCCGGGGAACGCTCGCGGTCATCGACAACCAGATCGACCAGACGACCGGGACGGTGAAGCTCAAGGCGACCTTCGCCAACGAGCGGCTCCGGCTCTGGCCCGGCCAGTTCGTGAACGTGCGGCTCCACCTCGCGACGCGCAAGAACGGGATCGTCGTCCCGGCCGAGGTCGTGCAGCGCGGGCCGAAGGGAGCCTTCGCCTTCGTCATCGGCGAGGACAACAGGGTCGCAGTGCGCCCCGTCACGGTGGCGCAGATCGAGGGCGGCAAGGCGCTCATCGACGAGGGGCTCGCGCCCGGCGAGCGCGTCGTCGCCGACGGCCAGTCGCGGCTGCAGCCGGGCAGCGAGGTGGTGGTGCGCGAGAAAGCGGCCGACGCCGCGGCGGCGGCCCGGCTCGAGCGGACGCGAGCCGAAGGCCGGCGTCCGTGAGCATCTCGGCGCCCTTCATCCGGCGCCCGATCGCGACGACGCTGCTGACCTGCGGCATCCTCCTTCTCGGGCTCCTCGGCTATCGGCTTCTCCCGGTATCGGCGCTGCCGCAGGTCGACTTCCCGACGATCCAGGTCACGACCGAGCTGCCGGGCGCCGGCCCCGACGTCATCGCCGCGACGGTGACGACGCCGCTCGAGCGGCATTTCGGGCAGATCGCGAGCCTCGAGTCGATGACCTCGACGAGCGCCTTCGGCGTCTCGACGATCACGCTGCAATTCGCGCTGGAGCGCGACATCGACGCGGCCGCCCAGGACGTGCAGGCGGCGATCAACGCCGCCTCGGGCATCCTGCCGCGCAACCTTCCCTCGCCGCCGACCTACTCCAAGGTCAATCCGGCCGACACGCCGATCCTCGTCCTCGCGGTGACGTCCGACGTCCTGCCGCTCGACAAGGTCAACGACCTCGCCGACACGATGCTGGCGCAGAAGCTGAGCCAGGTCGCGGGCGTCGGCCTCGTCACGATCGAGGGCAACCAGAAGCCGGCGGTGCGCATCCAGGTGAACCCGGCGGCGCTCGCCTCGCTCGATCTCGGCCTCGAGGACGTGCGCGCGGCGATCGCGCAGGCGAACGTCAGCGGCCCCAAGGGCAGCTTCGACGGGCCGCGCCAGGCCTACACGATCGCGGCCAACGACCAGATCCGCTCTGCCGAGGAGTACGCGCGGATCATCGTCGCCTACAGGAACGGCGCGCCGGTGCGGCTCGCCGATATCGGCCAGATCGTCGAGAGCGTCGAGAACACGCGCCTTGCCGCCTGGCACGGCGACCGGCCGGCGGTGCTCGTCGACGTGCAGCGCCAGCCGGGGGCGAACATCATCGAGACGGTCGACCGCATCAAGGAGCTGCTGCCGCGCCTCTCGGCGACGCTGCCGCCGGGCGTCGAGGTCTCGATCGTCGCCGACCGGACCGAGACGATCCGCGCCTCGGTCGAGGACGTGCAGTTCACGCTCGTCCTCACCGTGGCGCTCGTCGTGCTCGTCATCTTCCTCTTCCTGAGAAAGCTCTGGGCGACGGTCATTCCGAGCATCGCGCTGCCGGTGTCGCTCATCGGGACGTTCGGCGCGATGGCGCTCTGCGGCTTCAGCCTCGACAACCTCTCGCTGATGGCGCTCACCATCGCCGCCGGCTTCGTCGTCGACGACGCGATCGTCATGATCGAGAACATCGTGCGCCACGTCGAGGCGGGCAAGAGGCCGCTCGAGGCCGCCCTCGACGGCGCGCGGCAGATCGGCTTCACGATCGTCTCGCTCACCGTCTCGCTGATCGCGGTCTTCATTCCGCTCCTTTTCATGGGCGGGGTCGTCGGGCGGCTCTTCCGCGAGTTCGCGCTGACGCTCTCGATCGCGGTCGCGATCTCGGCGGTGGTCTCGCTCACCCTGACGCCGATGATGTGCGGCCGGCTCCTCAAGGCCGAGAGCGAGGAGCGGCACGGCCGGCTCTTCGCCTGGAGCGAGGCGGCCTGGCAGCGCCTTCTCCGCGCCTACGAGCGGAGCCTTTCCTGGGTGCTGCGGCGCCAGAAGGAAACGCTCGCGGTCGCGCTCGGGACGCTCGCGCTCACCATCGCCCTCTACTGGGCCGTGCCGAAGGGCTTCCTTCCGCAGCAGGACACGGGGCTCATCGTCGGCGTCACCGACGCCGCGCAGGACATCTCCTTCAAGGCGATGGCGCGGCGCCAGCAGGCGGTCGCCGCGGCGGTGATGGCGGACCCCGACGTCGCGAGCGTCGCCTCCTTCGTCGGTGCGGGGACCGTCAACGCGACGGTCAACACGGGCCGGCTCTACATCAGCCTCGTGCCGCACCGGGAGCGCACGGCCTCGATCGAGGAGGTCATGGCGCGGCTGAGGGAAGCGGTGGCGCCGATCGAGGGCATCACGCTCTCGATGCAGGCGGCGCAGGACATCCAGATCGACACGCGCGCGAGCCGCACGCAGTACCAGTACACGCTCGTCGACGCCGATCTCGCCGAGCTCGCGGAATGGGCGCCGCGTCTCCTCGGGGCGCTGAAGGCGCGACCGGAGCTCGCGGACGTCGCGAGCGACCAGCAGACGGGCGGGTTCCGGATCGACGTCGTCATCGACCGCGACAAGGCGGCGCGGCTCGGCGTCCTGCCGCAGGCGGTCGACGACACGCTCTACGACGCCTTCGGCCAGCGCCAGGTCTCGACCATCTACACGCAGATGAACCAGTACCGCGTCATCCTCGAGGTGACGCCGGAGTTCCAAATCGGGCCCGAGTCGCTCGAGAAGATCTACGTCAAGTCGGCGCAGGGGCAGGTGCCCTTGGGCGCGATCGCGACGATCGTGCCGACCACGGCGCCCCTCGCGATCACGCATCATGGGCAGTTCCCCTCGGTGACGCTCTCCTTCAACGTGGCGCCGGGAAGCTCGCTCGGCGCCGCCATCGAGGCGATCGAGGCGACGAAGGCGGAGATCGGTCTGCCGGAGAGCATCGCCACCGTCTTCACGGGGAGCGCCGCTGAGTTCCGCGTCGCGCTCGCCAATCAGCCGATCCTGATCCTCGCCGCGATCCTCGTCATCTACATCGTGCTCGGCATCCTCTACGAGAGCACGATCCACCCGGTGACGATCCTCTCGACGCTGCCGTCGGCCGGCGTCGGCGCGCTCCTGGCGCTCGTCCTCGCGGGCTACGAGCTCTCCCTCGTCGCGCTCGTCGGCATCATCCTCCTCATCGGCATCGTCAAGAAGAACGCGATCATGATGATCGACTTCGCGCTCGAGGCCGAGCGCGAGGAGGGGATGCCGCCGGAGCGCTCGATCTACGAGGCGGCGCTCCTGCGCTTCCGCCCGATCATGATGACGACGATGGCCGCGCTCTTCGGCGCGCTGCCGCTCGCGCTGGGGCAGGGCCCGGGCTCGGAGCTCCGCCGCCCGATGGGCGTGGCGATCGTCGGCGGGCTTCTTCTCTCGCAGCTCCTGACGCTCTACACGACGCCGGTCATCTACCTCTACATGGACCGGCTCGGCGCCTGGCTGCGCGGCAGAGGCAACGCGCCCGAGCGCCCGCTTCCGCGCCTGGTCGAGCCGGACGCGCTCGACCGCAGCGCCGCGGAGTAGGGCAACGATGCATTTCTGCGAGGTCTTCATCCGCCGCCCGGTCGGGACCGCGCTCCTCATGCTCGCGCTCTTCCTCGCCGGCGCGGTCGCCTTCCGCTTCCTTCCCGTGGCGCCGCTGCCGCAGATCGAGTTCCCGACCATCGTCGTCTCCGCGAGCCTTCCCGGCGCCAGCCCCGAGACGATGTCGCAAACGGTCGCCGCGCCGCTCGAGCGGCGCCTCGGCGCGATCGCCGGCGTCACCGAGATCACCTCCTCGAGCTCGACCGGGAGCACCAGCGTCGTCGTGCAGTTCGATCTCGACCGCAGCATCGAGGCGGCGGCGAAGGACGTCCAGGCCGCGATCAACGGCGCGGTCGCCGAGCTCCCCGAGGACCTGCCGAGCCTGCCGCGCCTGAGGAAGGTCAACCCCGCGGACGCGCCGGTGCTGAGCCTTGCGCTCACCTCCGAGGTGCTGGCGCCCGGCGACGTCTACGACTACGCCGACCGCGTTCTCGGCCAGCGCCTCAGCCAGGTGCCGGGCGTGAGCCAGGTCGTCATCGCCGGCGCCGAGAAGACGGCGGTGCGCGTGCGCGTCGATCCCGGCGCGCTCGCCAGCATGGGGCTCGGCTTCGACGACGTGCGCGCCGCGATCGTCGCCGCGAACGCCTCCGGCCCCAAGGGCAGCATCGACGGCGAGAGCCGGTCCTTCACGATCGGCGTCAACGACCAGCTCTTCGGCGCCGAGGCGTACCGCGACATCATCGTGACCACGAGGAACGGCGTGCCGGTCCGCCTCGGCGACATCGCGAGCGTGGTCGACGCGGCGCAGAACACGCGCGTCGCGGCCTGGCGCAATCGCGACCGCGCGGTGACGGTCTGGGTCTACAAGCAGGCCGGGGCGAACGTCGTCGATACGGTCGACGCCGTTCGCGCCGAGCTTCCCGCGCTCGAGCGCTGGCTGCCGCCGTCGATCAAGGTCAGCGTGGTCAACGACCGGACGAGGACCATCCGCGCCTCGCTCCGCGAGGTGCAGCTGACGCTCGCCGCCAGCGTCGTTCTCGTCGTGCTCGTCGTCTTCGCTTTCCTGCGCCGCGTGCGCGCGACGCTCATCCCGAGCGCCGCCATTCCGCTCGCGATCGCCGGCACGTTCCCGGTGATGTACCTCGCCGGGTACAGCCTCGACACGCTCTCGCTCATGGCGCTCACGATCTCCGTCGGCTTCGTCGTCGACGACGCGATCGTCGTGCTCGAGAACGCGCACCGGCACCTCGAGGCCGGCAAGACCCCGTTCCGCGCAGCGCTCGACGGCGCGCGCGAAGTGGGGTTCACCGTCCTCTCGATGAGCCTTTCGCTCGTCGCCGTGTTCATACCGATCTTCTTCATGGGCGGCGTCATCGGCCGCATGTTCCGGGAGTTCGCCGGAACCATGTCGGCGGCGATCGCGGTCTCGGCGCTCGTCTCGCTCACTCTGACGCCGATGATGTGCGCGCGGCTGCTGCGCCGCGAGACCGGCGCGCGGAGCCCGGGCCGCCTCGAGCGCTCCGCGAGCCGGTTCTTCGAGCGGCTGACGCTCGGCTACGAGCGGGGCCTCGACTGGGCGCTCCGAAACCGCGCGCTGATGCTGGCGACGACGGTGGCGACCATCGGCCTCTCGGTCTGGCTCTATGCCGTCGTGCCGAAGGGATTCCTGCCCTCGCAGGACACGGGGATCCTCATCGGATGGACCCAGGCGCCGAGCGACATCTCCTTCGCCGCGATGGCGGAGCGGCAGCAGAAGGTCGCCGAGACGATCCTCGCCGATCCGGCGGTGGACAGCCTCACCGCGTCGATCGGCGGCCAGGGCTTCTCGCGGTCGATGAGCAGCGGCCGCCTCTTCATCAGCCTGAAGCCGCCTGCCGAGCGCGAGATCGGGGTCGACGCCGTCATCGCGAGGCTCCGCGCGGCGCTCGCCCGCGTCGACGGGATAACGACCTATCTCCAGCCGGCCCAGGACGTGCGGATCGGCGGGCGGCAGGCGAAGTCGCTCTACCAGTTCACGCTTCAGAGCGGCGATCTCGCCGAGCTCTTTCATTGGGCGCCGCTGGTGCTCGAGCGGCTGCGCCAGCTGCCCGAGCTCGCCGACGTCGCGAGCGACCGGGAGCGCGCCGGCCTCGAGATGACGGTCGTGGTGGACCGCGATGCCGCGGCCCGGCTCGGCGTTTCCTCGCAGGCGATCGACGACGCGCTCTACAGCGCCTTCGGCCAGCGCCAGGTGTCGACGATGTATGCCGAGCTCGACCAGTACAAGGTCGTGCTCGAGGCGGATCCCCGCTACCAGCTCGATCCTTCGGGGCTCCAGAAGATCTTCGTGAAGTCGCGAAGCGGCAAGCTGGTGCCGCTCTCGAGCGTCGCCCGCTTCGAGCCCGGCACCTCGCGGCTCGCGATCTTCCACCAGGGCTCGCTCCCCTCGGTGACGATCTCGTTCAACCTCGCCGAGGGCGTCGCGCTGAGCGAGGCGACGGAAGCGATCCGCGCGGCGCTCGTGGAGATGGGGACCCCGGCGAGCCTCGTCGGCAGTTTCGAGGGGACGGCGCGCGCCTTCCGCGCCGCGCTCGCGACCCAGCCGCTCCTCATCCTGACGGCGCTTCTCGCCGTCTACATCCTTTTGGGCGTCCTCTACGAGAGCTTCATCCACCCCCTGACGATCCTCTCGACCGTGCCGTCTGCGGGCGTCGGCGCGCTCCTCGCGATCCTCCTCACCGGGGATCAGCTCACCATCATCTCGATGATCGGGATCGTGCTCCTCATCGGGATCGTGAAGAAGAACGCGATCATGATGGTCGACTTCGCGCTGGAGGCGGAGCGGCGCGACGGGCTCGGGCCCGAGGCCGCGATCCGGCGGGCCGCGATCGTGCGCTTCCGCCCGATCATGATGACGACGATGGCGGCGATCCTCGGCGCGCTGCCGCTCGTGCTCGCCGGCGGCGCCGGGGCGGAGCTGCGCTATCCCCTCGGCGTCGCGGTGATCGGCGGGCTCCTCGTCTCGCAGGTGTTGACGCTCTTCACGACGCCGGTGGTCTATCTCGCCCTGGAGCGGCTGGCGCTCGGCGGGCGGAGTCGCCGCCCCTCCCTCCAGGCGCGGCTCGCGGGGGCCGGCGACTGAGCGGCCGCCCCGGGTTGCGGACCCCTCGGGCGGCGACTAAATTCCCGGCGCCGTAGAGGAGGGGTGGCCGAGTGGTTGAAGGCGCACGCCTGGAAAGTGTGTATACGGCGATGAGTCGTATCGCGGGTTCGAATCCCGCCCCCTCCGCCATTTCCTGTCGATTTGGGCGTATCATCGAAGCCTGAGGCCAAATGACGGGGCCTAGCCGACTGACCGACAAACGGTTCAGCGGCAGCGAGGCATTGCCGGCCGCAGGGCGAAAGTCCGCGCCTCTGCTTCGCAGGTAGCGGCCTGCGAAAGACTTCATTACCGATTCAACGGTGCGCGTTCACTCGCCCCGTCGTTTGACATCGGAAGGGGTGCAACGCGCCTCCGGCTCGCGTGCGCCTGATCCGCGACTTCTTCAAGGCACTGCGGTCGAGCTCTCCGGGCTCCAGTTGGAGACCGCTCCTTTTGTCATCTTCGTGCGAGGGGACAGGAAAAGGCTGACCTGAAGGTCCTGGCGATCGTCGATGATCTCCCCGCGCGTTCGGAGCCTGATCGCCAGTACCGCGCAGAGCTGGAGCGGGGAGATCCGAACGCCGCGACGAGACGAGGCAGACGGCCCGCGCCCAAGTGCGTAGCAGCCAGCGGCGCTGCGCACGCTCGCTTCGTTCAGACGAATTTCCTATACCGAGTCCGGGCGATTGTTTTGCGGAGCTTGCATGGGGGCTCGGCTGGTCCTGCGCATCGACTTCGACGGCCGGCACGCCGTCGGTCCGGGCAAGATACGTCTTCTCGAGGCGATTCGTGATGCGGGGTCGATCCGGGAGGCCGGGCGTTCGCTGGGGATGTCGTATCGGCGCGCATGGTTGCTCGTGGCCGCCCTCAACGAATGCTTCGAGGAACGCGTGGTGTCGACGCAGCTCGGCGGCGCGCACGGCGGCGGCGCGACGCTAACGGAATTCGGCACTCGGCTGATCGAGACCTATCGTGAGATCGAGCGCGAGGCACACAGCGCCAACGCGGGCCGCCTCGCGACGCTCGATGCCGCACGGCGCAAATCGGCGTCGCCGCGGAAATCCTAGATATCGAGAAGGCGCGGGCCACCCTCCTCTTCGGACGGCGAGGCGGCCCTCGTCGAGGCGCTCTCGATCGCGACGGATTTCACGATCGCGAAGACCTCTCGACCGGGTTCGAGGCCGAGCTCGATGATCGAGCGCTGCGTGACCCGGGCAAGAATGCTGTCCTTCGGGAGCTCGATCCTCAGGTCCTGAACCGGTCCGTCGCTCCGTGCCACTTCCGCGATGCGGCCGGGAAGAACGTTGAGCGCGCTGATGCCGGCGGGCCGCTGCACGGCGACGACGACGTCGCGCGACCGGATGCGAATTCGGACTCGGGCGCCTTGCGGGGCCTCCAGCCGGGGCACGGTGATCCGTCCCGCCGGATGGTCGAGGTACGTCAGGCCGAAACGCGGATCCTGTCCTGCGACCTCGGCCTCGATCACGGCGCCGGCCTCGAAGCGGCCGGTCTTCGGATAAAGATCGAGCCGCCCGAAGACCGTCGCCGTCGGGCCGACGGCATCGACCCGGCCATCGGACAGCAAGACGACCGAGGTTGCGAGCCTTGCGACCTCGGCGACCGAATGGCTCACATAGACGATCGGAATCCGCGCCTCGTCGCGCAGGCGCTCGATGTAGGGAAGGATTTCGTCCTTTCTCGGCGCGTCGAGCGAGGCGAGCGGCTCGTCCATGAGCAGGACGCGCGGGCTCGCCAGCAGGGCGCGTCCGATCGCGACACGCTGCTTCTCTCCGCCCGAAAGCGCTTCCGGGCGGCGATCGAGGAGATGCTCGATCCCGAGCAGCGAGACGACGTCGTGAAGCTGCTCGCGGCGTGCGGCCGGAGGGGTGAACCAGCGGCCGAAGAGAAGATTGCGGCGCACGGTCATATGCGGGAAGAGCCGTGGTTCCTGGAAGACATAGCCGATCCGCCGCCGGTGCTTCGGTACGAAGATGCCGCGGGCGGTGTCGACCATGACCGTGCCGTCGACCACGATCCGCCCGCTGTCCGGGCGCAGAAGACCCGCGATCATGTTGACGACCGATGTCTTGCCGGCGCCGGAGCGGCCGAACAAGGCGGTGAGCCCCGGACCGGTCGAGAACCGCGCCTCGAGATCGAACCGGTCGCCTATCCGGTGCGAGATGTCGACTTCGAGCAGCGTCAGTCTCCCGCCAGTCGCCGCCGGACGCGCCGGGCGAGCAGCTCGGAGGCGAGCAGCGCTGCCATCGAGATCATGATCGAGACGAAGGTGAGGCGCAGCGCCTGGGCATCGCCGCCCGGTACCTGGGTGTAGGCGTAGATCGCCGAGGCCAGGGTTTGCGTCTGCCCCGGGATGTTCGAGACGAAGGTGATCGTGGCGCCGAACTCGCCGAGGCTCTTGGCGAAGGAGAGCAGCATTCCGGCGACGATGCCCGGCAGCGTCAAGGGAAGCGTGACGAGAGCGAATACCCAGAAGCGGTTCGCTCCGAGCGTGCCGGCCGCGTCCTCGAGGCGTCGGTCGACCGTCTCGATCGAGAGGCGGATCGCACGAACCATCAAGGGAAACCCCATGACGGCGCCGGCGAGCGCCGCGCCGGTCCAGCGGAACGCGAACACGATTCCGAAGCTCTGCTCGAGCAGCTCGCCGAGGGGGCCGCGCCGCCCGAAGAGAAGGAGGAGGAGATAGCCGGTCACCACGGGAGGCAGGACGAGCGGCAGGTGGACGACGCCGTCGACGAAGGTCTTCCCCCAGAAGCGGCCGCGCGCGAGGGCCAGCGCGACGAGGATTCCGAAAGGGAGGCTGCCCAGCATCGCCCAGAAGGCGACGCGCAAACTGAGCCGGATCGCGGCGAGCTCCTCGACGGTGAACTCGGGCAAGCGGGGTTCCTATTCGAGCAGCGTGAAGCCTTGTTTCTCGAAGGCGGCGCGGGAAGCGGCCGATCTCAGATAGGCGAGGTAGGCGGCCGCACCGGGATTGGTCGATCGCGCGGCGACCGCGACCGGATAGACGATCGGCGGATGCGCATCGGCGGGAAAGATCCCGACGATGTCGACCTTGCGCTCCGCCGCGGCGTCCGTCGCATAGACGATGCCGAGCGGCGCCTCGCCGCGGGCGACGAGAAGAAGCGCCGCGCGCGCGTTCTCCGCCGGCGCCACCCTGTTCCGGACCGACGGCCAGACGCCGAGCTTCTCGAGCGCCGCCTTGCCGTACTTTCCGGCGGGGACGCTCCGGGGATCCGCCATCGCCAGCCGTCCATCGGCCCCGAGCGCGCCGACGAGATCGAAGCCGGGACCGACGGCAAGGCTCACGGCGCCGTTTGCGGGCGCAACCAGCACGATCTTGTTGCCGAGCAGGTTGCTGCGGGTTTCGGCTCTGACGAGCTTGCGCTCCTCGAGATAGTTCATCCAGTCGAGGTCGGCGGAGATGAAGACGTCGGCCGGCGCGCCAGCCTCGATCTGCTTTGCGAGCGCCGAGCTCCCGGCGTAGGACGCTGCCGCCTTCTGGCCTTTCTCCCTTGCGTAGGCCGCGTTGATCTCGTCGAGCGCGTTCTTGAGGCTCGCCGCGGCGAAGACGAGGAGATCCTGGCCCTGCGCCCGCGACGGCATCGCCGCCGCCGCGACGAGCAGAACGAGTGCCACAAGGCGAGAAAGCGGCGGCCGTCGAACGCGCATATCCAAGCCCCGTGGAATCGGAATATGCGGTATATTCAATCAAATATCACGAATTGCGTAAAGACGGCGACGAGAGCGTCCGGGCGGCACGATGCCGGCGACGGCGCCGGCTGCGCGAGCGCTCTCCGCCGATGGCGCCGAGGTCAGGCGACTCGCTTTGTCGGCGGCGCATCGCGCTCGTAGACAAAGGTGCCCGGCACCTCCCCGGCCGCGCGGCCGAAATGCTGCCCGCGGGCGAGCGCGAGCGGGAATTCGAGCGCGTCGATCACAGCGTGAAACCGAGCGAGATCAGCGTCTCGTGCGCATCGACGGCTCCTCCAGGAGAGCGATGAAACTGCACCGGATCGCGTCGGAGCCGCCCACGCGGCACCACGAAATCGCAATGCTCCTCCTGAGGCGGAATGAAGCCGAGCGCGGAAGCCGTGCGTGCAGCGATGCCGGCAAGGCCCGCGCTGCGACCCTTGCGGTCTTACGTGCAGGCGGACGACGGCTGCGCTCGTCCCGGCGGGAGGGTCAGGTTTCGAGCACGGCAATCACCTGGCCTTCGTCCACCGGGTCGGACTCGCGAACCAGCAGTTCGGCGAGCCGGCCGGCGCTCGGCGCCACGACCGGGATCTCCATCTTCATGGATTCGATGATTGCGATGATGTCGCCCTCGCCGACGGCGTCGCCGGCGGCAACCTCCAACTTCCACACTGTGCCACTGATTTCCGACGTGACTTCGCGCCGTGTCATTCTCTCTGACTTCTTTGCTGGTTTGTGTCTTATGCTGCGCGCCGCGCCGCGAGCCTCGCGATGAGGCCGGTATCGACCTCCCCGCCGGCGAACTCGTGCGATCCTAGCACGCGAAGCAGCGCCGGGATGTTGGTCTTGATGCCGCGCACCTCGAAGGCGTCGAGCGCCTCGGCGAGGCGGGTGATCGCCGCCGCCCGGTCGGCTCCGTGCGCGATCACCTTCGCCACCATGGGGTCATAGAAGGGAGTGACCTCGTTCCCCTCGGCATAGCCGGTCTCGACCCGGATGCCGGCCATTGACGGCGGACGGAAGACGGCGAGCTTGCCGGGAGAGGGGAGGAACCGCTCAGGATCCTCGGCATAGACGCGCGCCTCGATCGCATGCCCGTCGATTCGGATCGCGGCCGGGAGGACCGTTTCGAGCCGTGCGCCCGCCGCGACGCGGATCTGCGCCGCGACGAGATCGATTCCGGTAACCGCCTCGGTGACGGCATGCTCCACCTGCAGCCGCGTGTTCATCTCGATGAATTGGTGCTCGCCGTCCGGGCCGCGCAGCGTCTCCACCGTACCGATATTGTCGTAGCCGATCCTGCCGAGCACGGCGGCGACTTGGTCTGCGAGCGCCTCCAGCGGCGCCCGCGGCAGCATCGGCGCCGGTGCTTCCTCGATGACCTTCTGGTGGCGGCGCTGCACTGAGCAGTCGCGCTCGAAAAGGTGGCGCACGTTGCCGTGCCGGTCGGCGAGCACCTGGAACTCGATATGGCGTGGCCGCTCGAGGAGGCGCTCGATGTAGATTGCGTCGTTGCCGAAGCTGCGCTGCGCGAGCGCGCGCGCTCGCTCGGCGGCGGCGACGAGCTGCGCGCCGTCATGCGCCGGAATCATCCCGATGCCGCCGCCGCCGGCGGCGGGCTTGATCAGCACGGGAAAGCCGATCCGCTCCGCCGTCGCGAGAATGCCGTCGCGGTCGGGCGGCAAGAGCTCGGAGCCGGTGCCGACGGGCAGCCCGTGCTGCGCCATGAGGCCGCGTGCGCGCGTCTTGTGGCCCATGGCCTCGAGCCAACGCGCGGCGGGGCCGATGAAAGCAATGCCGGCGGCTTCGAGGCGGCGTGCGAAGTCGGGATTCTCGGAGAGAAAGCCGTAGCCTGGGTGAACCGCCTCGGCGCGGCAGGCGCGCGCGGCAGCGATCACCGCGTCCTGATCGAGATAGCTCGCGCGCGCGGGGCCGGGGCCGATCGGCAGCGCCTCGCTTGCTTCGGCGAGATAGGGCGCTTCGCGGTCGGCTTCGGAATAGACCGCAGCGGCGCGAATGCCGAGCTGGTTGAGCGCGCGGATCACGCGCGCGGCGGCAGCGCCGCGGTTCGCGACCAGAACCTTACCGAACATCAGCTGCCGCCATCATTGCTCTTCGTGACATGGTGGGTTGCGCATTCGCACCATATTGCACCGCGAATGATGGCGCAATCCGTCGTCGATGTCTGGATCACACCGGGCTTCCCTCGGCAAATTCGGGATTCAGGTTTCGGCCTTCAGGTTTCCGGCTAGCCCGGATCGCGGGAAATGTATCATTCTTGAATCATACATTGACACAAAGTTGAGCTTCACAATATAGTGACTTTGCTGGCTCGTTGATGGTCCGCCATGCCACGGGATCGTCGTTTCGCTGGATGCGAGCGTCGCTTTCCGGCCGCGGCAAGGGAGCCGCGCCGACGGAAGACGAAGTCCTCAAGGACCGGTCGTCGGCCTGCACCAGAGGAGGAGGAAGCGTGCGGCCCCAATCGTTTTCGGCATTCGCTCTCGCATTCGCCCTGGCCTTGGCCTCGCTCGGAGCCGCGCCCGCCGGCGCGGAAAACCGCACCGTCCGGGTCGCGATCGGCAGCACCAGCTTCGCCTGGATGCCGCTCTACGTCGCCGGCGGCGCCGGCTATTTCGAGGACGAGGGGCTGCGGCTTGAGATCGTCAATGTCGCCGCCAACGCGACGCCGCTGGCGGCGATCCTCAACGGCGATGCCGATGTTGGCGGCGCCGGCTCGCAGACCGTGTTCGGCGCCATCGACAAGGGGCAGCCCATCAAGATTCTGACGCCGATGGTGAACGCCTACACCTCGACGATCTTCGTACGCAAAGGGCTGATGGCGGAGAAGGGCGTCACCCGCGCGTCGCCCATAGCGGACCGCGTACGGGCGCTCACCGGCCTCAAGCTCGCCAGCACCGCGACGGGCGCCGGCCCGCACCTCATGTACCGTTATCTCTTCGCGCGCTATCTCGACCTCAACGTCGACAACGTCTCCGAGGTCGTCCCGATCGGCGACTCCGCGGCGACGCTCGCGGCGATGCGGCGCGGCGTCATCGATGTCAGCGCGTTCTCGCCGCCGGTGCCCGAGAAGGCGGTCGCCGACGGCATCGGCGAGATCATGATCGACTTCATCAATGGGGACGTCCCGGAGGTGACCGGCGCGGTTTACGTCGTGCTCGCGGTGACTGACGAGAAGCTCGCCAAGGACGGCCCGATGGTCGCCAGCTTCGTGCGCGCCATTCAGCGCGCCAACGAGCTCGCCGCCAAGGACATCGATAAAGCCGGCGAGGCGGCGCGCAAGTACATGGGGCAGATGGATTCGAAGCTCTATCTCGAGGGCGTGCGCGTAATGAAGCCCGCGCTGCCGACCGTGGCGACGACTTCGATCGAGGGGCTGCAGGCCTTCATGGATCTGATGAAGGTGGGCGGCATCACCTATCCGAACACGAACGTCGAGACGATCACCGCGAACGACTTCGTCGAAAAGGCGCTCGCCGGAAAGATCTGAGCCGGACCGGGCGCCGCACGGCGTCGCCCGATTCCGGGCGCCTACCCGGCAGGGGCGTTGAACAATCAGTCAGAAGGAAACATCCATGGACTTCGAGCTCGGCGAGCGGTTGGAAGGGATTAGGGAGCGGGCGCGCGCGATTGCGGTGTCGACGGTCGCGAAGCACGCGCCGGAGCACGACCGCGATTACTCGATGCCGGTCGAGGCGCTCGACGCGCTCTATCGCGACGGGCTTCTCGGTCTCTGCGTGCCGCGCGACCTCGGGGGGGAGGGCACCGGCATCGTCAATGGAGTCGACCCGCTCGCCTTCCTGCTTGTGATCGAGGAGCTCGGGCGCGTCGATATGTCGACAGCGCATTGCTTCCAGGTGCACAGTCACACCTCCCAGATGCTGGCCAAGTACGGCACCGTGGAGCAGCAGAAGCGCTGGTTCGAGCCGGTGATGAAAAACGGCGGGATCCTGTCCTGGACGGGGTCGGAGCCGGGCCGTACGGCGCGCGGCCAGTACAAGCTCCTTTCCGAGGCGCAGCCGACCCAGACGGGCTACGTGCTGAACGGCGTCAAGGTCTACGGCACCAACGCCTCAATCGGCGTCTGGAACGTGGTCGGCGTCTCGGTCGCGGGGATGGGGGCGAAGGAGGGCTTCCTCCTCGTGCTCGTCCCGCGCGGCGCCAAGGGCTTCAACATCGACGAGGAATGGTGGCGGCCGACCGGCATGCGCGCGGCGGTGAGCCCGCGGATCGAGCTGAAGGACCTCGAAGTGCCGAGCGAGGACGTTCTGGTCGGGCCCGGCTTCTATCCGAGCACGCAGCTCGGCTCGCGCTGGCATCTCGGCTTCGCGGCCAACCATCTCGGCGCGGCGCAGGGTCTCTTCGATTTCGCGCTCGAGTACCTGCCGAAGCGGGGCACCGGCGGCAATCCGCACACGCAGCGGGTGATCGGCGAGATGCGGATGCGGATCGAGGCGGCGCGCGGCCTCGTCTACCGCGCCGCCTCGCTCTGGAGCACGCCGCGCGTGAAGGAGGCGGAGGAGTTCTCGCTGATGGCCAAGCTCTACGCGATCGAGACGGCCGAATGGGCGGTCAACGAGACGATCCGCGTGGTCGGCTCCACCGCGCTGCTCGATCCCCACCCGCTCAACCGCATGATCCGCGACATCCACGTGCACAGCACGCACGCCAATCTCTACAACACCGCGCAACTGATCGGCCGCGCCCGCCTCGGCCTCGACTACGACGCGACCGAGCAGCAATAGGATGGTGCGACGCCAGGCGGAGCGGCGCGATGCTTGAATTCCGCAAGGTCACCAAGCGCTTCTACAAGAAGGACTCGGAGGTCCTCGCCCTCAACGGCGTCACCATGACCGTCAAGAGGGGCGAGTTCCTTTCCGTCGTCGGCCCGAGCGGCTGCGGCAAGTCGACTTTGCTGAACCTGGCCGCCGGGCTGAGCCGGCCGAACTCCGGCGAGGTCCTCTATGACGGCACGCCGGTGACCGGGGTCAACACCAAGCTCGGCTACATCACGCAACGCGACAATCTGCTCGAATGGGCGACCGTCTACGACAACGTCGTGCTGGCGTTGCGCATCCGGCGGGTGCCGCGGGCGGAGGAGCGGCGCCTCGCTGAACACTATCTCGCGCTTACGGGCCTCAGCGAGTTCCGCAAGCACTATCCTATGGAGCTGTCGGGCGGCATGCGGAAGCGCGCCGCGCTCGCCCGCACGCTCATCTACTCGCCCGAGCTCGTGATGATGGACGAGCCCTTCAGCGCCCTCGACACCCATGTCAGGATGCTGATGCACGAGGAGCTGCTGCGGCTCTGGGAAGCGGACCGCAAGACCATCCTCTTCATCACGCATGACCTCACCGAGGCGATCACGCTCTCGGACCGGATCGTCGTCATGTCGGCACGCCCCGGCACGGTCAAGCTGGAGCTGCCGATCGAGCTGCCACGGCCGCGCGACCCGTTCCTCTTGCAGACGACGCCGGAATTCATCGACATCTACAAGCGCCTGTGGCTGTCGCTCAAGGAAGACATCCGCCTCGGCGAGGCGGTCTAGGAGGGAAGCGATGACGGCAATCGGCATGACCGCCGGCAGGACGGAACGCGACGAGCTCGCCGAGATCCGGGTCAATCCAGTGCGCGCGCGCGCCATCATCGTAGCGAAGCGCGTCGTGCTCTTTACGGCCCTGGTGATGCTCTGGGAGTACAGCGTGCGCGCCGGCTGGGTCGACCCCTACTTCACGAGCCAGCCCTCGGAGATCTTCGCCACCCTCGTCGAATGGACGCGCAACGGCGACATCGTCCAGCACGTCCCGATCACCATCATCGAGGCGGCGCTCGGCTTCCTCATCGGCACGGCGGTTGGCGGCGTGGCAGGGTTCATCTTCGGCTGGTGGGATTCGGTGGCCGAGTTGCTCGACCCCTTCATCGTCGCCTTCTACAGCCTGCCCAAGGTGGCGCTGGCGCCGATCTTCATCCTCTGGTTCGGCATCGGCATCGAGACGAAGATCGTCCTCACTGCGGTGATCGTATTCTTCCTCGTCTTCTTCAACACCTATGCCGGGGTGCGCGACACCAGCCGCGAGCTCATCGATATCGTGCGGCTGATGGGCGCCGGGCCCGGTCAGGTGCTCTGGCGCGTCGTGCTTCCCTCGGCGCTCACCGTCATCTTCATCGGCCTGCGCGTCTCGGTGCCTTACGCGCTCATCGGCGCAGTGGTCGGCGAGATGATGGCTTCGAACCGCGGCATCGGCTTTCTCCTGACGCGCTCGACCGGCCAGTTCGATACTGCGGGCGCGTTCTGCGCGCTCCTCATCCTCATCATCATCTCGACCGCCTTCAACGCCGCCGTGGTGGGCCTCGAAAAGTACCTGCTGCGGTGGAAGAAGGTGCAGCGATGAGCCAAGCGCCATCGACGTCCGCCGCTGCCGGCCCGATCGTCGTCGACCGGCCGGCGCCGCGCATCGTCCGCATCGCCTTGAATCGCCCGGAGCGGCGCAACGCGCTCGATCCCGAGCTGCGCGAGCGCTTCCACGACGCGATCGCCGAGGCGCTCGCCGACGCAAGCGTCCGCGCGCTCGTCATCACCGGGCAGGGCGGCAGCTTCAGTGCCGGCGGCGATCTCTCGACGCTTTCCGGAATCGACGCGAAGGCGGCGCGCGCGCGGCTCCATGCCGGGCACGCGCTCGTACGCCGCCTCATTCACGCCGAGAAGCCGATCGTGGCGGCGGTCGAAGGGTACGCAATGGGGGCAGGGGCCGGGGTAGCGCTTTGCGCCGACACGATCGTCGTCGGCAAGGGCGCGACGATCGGATTTCCGTTCCTCAAGGTCGGGCTCATGTCCGATTACGGCGTCGCCTACTCGCTGGCGTGCCGAATCGGCATCGCCCGGGCGCGCGACGCGCTGCTCTACGCACGCAACTTCCGCGGCGAGGAGGCGGTCGCGATCGGCCTTGCCGACGTCCTCGTCGAGGACAGCGAAGTTCAGTCGACTGCGCTCGAGCGGGCGACCGCGTTGGCCGAAATGCCGCCTTCGGCGCTCGGCCTCATGAAGCGGCAATTCGCGCTGCTTCCGGCCGGGCTCGATGCCGCGCTCGAGCTCGAGGCGCTCGGCCAGCCGGGTTGCCTCGTCGGCGAGGAGTTCCGCGAGGGTGTCGCCGCCTTTCGCGAGAAGCGGCGGCCGAAATTCTGAGGCGCCGGCGCAGCGGCGCCGGGACATCGAGGAGGTAGGAAGAGTATGAGCGGCAGCAGAGGCGGTGCGGAACTTGCGGTGGGCGACCGGTTCGAGCTCGCCAAGGGACCCGTCACCACGCGCCAGCTCGTGATGTACGCGGGCGCCTCGGGCGATTTCAACCGCATCCATTACGACCTTCCCTTCGCGCAGGAGGCGGGACTCGGCGGCGTCATCGCGCATGGCATGTTGACGATGGGCTTTGCGGCCCAGCTCATGACCGACTGGGGCGGTCCCTCGGCGCTCGTGGAGAAGATCTCCGCCCGCTTCCTCACCCCGGTCCGGCCCGGCGACACGGTCCGGCTGCAGGGAACGGTGACCGCTGTCGAGGAGACCGAAGGACGCCGCCGCGTCAGCGTCTCCTTCGAGGGCTCGACCGAGCGCGGCCGCGTCATCGCCGGCGAGTCCCGGCTCGCTTTCCCGGCGCAGCCGGCCTAAGCCGCCCGGGCGTCCTCAGGACGCCGGCAGCCCCAGTCGCTCGCGCGCGATCTCCCGCAGGCGGAATTTCTGCACCTTGGCGGTGCCGCCTGTCACAGGGAACCGGTCGATGACGAGGACATGTGCCGGCAGCTTGAACGAGGAGAGCCGCGGCGCGAGGAACTCCATCAGCGATTCCGGCGCGAAGGCGCGCCCCTGGCGCGGAATGACAAAGGCGACGCCCACGGCGCCGTGGACGGGGTCGGGCAAGTCTACGACCGCGACCGACTCGACATCGGGGTGCTCCGCGGCGACCCGCTCCACCTCGACGGTGGAGACGTTGAAGCCCTTGTGCTTGTAGCCGTCGGCGAGGCGATGCTTGAAGACGAGGCTGCCGTCCTCGCGCATGAATCCCGCGTCGCCGGACCGCAGCCAGCCATCGGGCGTGATCGCTTTGCGCGTCTCCTCGGGCTTGTTGTAGTAGCCCGCCATGATGCTGTAGCCGGCGATCCAGATCTCGCCGGTTTCGCCCGGGGGCAGGTCGCGGCCGGTCTCCGGATCGACGACGCGGACGCGGCAATCGGGGAGGGGAAACCCGTGCGCGGAGAGGCGGAGCTCGAGCGGGTCGTCCCAGCGATAGCGGGTGACCACCCCGGTCGTCTCGGTGAGCCCGTAGCCGCTGCCGACGCCGCGCAGGCCAAGCCGTGTGGCGGCGCGTTCGAGCACCTTCGGGTCGTTGCTGAGAACCGTGCCGACGCGCAGGCGGCTGAGGTCGTACTCGGCGAAGCGCGGGTGTTCGAGCATCGCGTTCACCATGACCGGGAGTAGATGCATCGCGGTGCAACGCTCGCGCGCCAGCGTCTCCAGCGCGCGGTCGACGTCGAAGCGTGTGTCGAGCACGACCGCGGCACCGTGGGTCCAGAAGGTGAGGATGCCGGCAAGCGCGCCCATGATGCCGAAGAGCGGCACGCAGAGATAGAGCGAATCCTCCGGCGAGAGGTCGAGGAAGCTGCCGCCCTCGAAGCCCTTGCGCCAGATGCAATGGGTCAGCATCGCGCCTTTGGGCAGCGCCGTGGTCCCGGAGCTGTAGGCGATGAGGGCCGGCTTCGTCGGGTCGGTCGCGACCGGAGGCCGCTTGCCGCCTGTGAAGGGGGCGGACCAGTCGAGAATGCCGGGCGCGGGATCGGCCGGGCGGTCGACCGCGATGACGTAGCGCAAATTGGGGAAGGCGGCGCAGCCGAGTGCGCCGGGCCGCCCCTGTCGCAGCTCCGGGCAGATTTCGAGGATCTCGCCAAGGAAGTCGCGGAAGGCGCCTTGGCCGGGAACGAGGAGCGCGCGGCTCTCCGACTGTGCGATCTGGTAGACGTACTCCTCGCGGCGAAGCCGGGTGTTGAGGAATACCGGGACGAGTCCGATCTGCGCTGCGCCGAACCAGTACCATAGGAACTCCGGGCGGTTCGGCATCCAGAGCGCGAGGGTGTCGCCCGGGCCGAGGCCGAGCGTGCCCAGCCGGGCCGAGGCGCGGTCTACCTCGTGCTTGACGTCACGAAAGCTGTACCGGCGCCCCTCGAAGACGAGAGCCGTTGCATCGCCGTAGCGCTCGGCGAGGATTTCTATCGATTGCGCATAGGTCTTGTCCCGGAAGGGATTCTCCGCCAGCGACACTCGATCGTCTCCTTTCCTGGGCGTGGCGGGCGGGAGGGGCGCCGGGGCGGCGCCGTCGCCCCCGGCGATCAGTTCGCCTTCTTGGCGGCGAGGGCCGCGCGCACGAAGTCGTTCGCCACGGCCGCCTCCGCGTCGAACGAGCCCTGCGCGAAGGTCGAGCCGCCCGAGGCGAGCACGCGGTAGTACTGCATGAGGCCCTCGGTCGAGACCTCGGCGCCCTTGGGCGTCGCCGGCTGCATCGCCGCCATGCCGAGCTCGAAGACGTCGTCCGGCATGGCGCTGAAGTACTTGCGCGCCCCTTTGCCGGCCTTGGCGAGGTCGGCATGGACGAGCTTGTCGGCACGGTCGATCGCGCGCACGAAGGCGGCGAGGGCTTCCTTGTTCTTCTCCAACTGCGGCTCGACCACCGCGAGTCCGGTCACGACCATGCCGCGAGTCTCCGGCACGTCGCCGCGAATCATGTTGATGAGGATCGCGCCATACCCGTCCTTCACCGCGCGCTCCGGCACCGGCGGCGAGAACGCGCTGACGTCGATTGCGCCCCGGCGCATCGCCGCCAGCGTCGCCGACGCATCGCCGACCGGGATGATCTCGGCGACGTCGTCGATGTCGGCGTCGCCGTACTGGCGCATCAGGAACTTGAGGATGTTGTGCTGGCCGCCACCGAAGGAGATGACGCCGATCTTGGTGCCCTTGAGCGCTTCGACCCGCGCCTTGATCGGCGCGTTGCCGTCGATGCCTTTCTCCTTCAGCAGCTCGGCGCGCGCGAAGACGTTGGAGGTGTACTCGACCGTCATCGGCGTCAGCATCACCATCGGCTGCTTGCGCTCGCGTGCGGCGAAAAGCGAGTTGGCACCGATCCCGGCGACGTCGGCGTTGCCGTTGAGCAATGCTGCGGTGACGGCAGCGCCGTCCTTGATGTTGACGATTTCGACCGCGAGCCCCTCTTCCTTGAAGAGTCCGGCGCCCTCCGCGACGTAGAGCGGAAGCCAGGCGAAGCTCGTGCTCGAGACCGCGACGGTCATCTTGGTCTCGGCACCCGCGCCGGCCGCGAACGCCGGCAGCGCGAACGCGAGACAGGCGGCGCGCAGAAGGCGCCGCGCCGCCTCGCCGGCGGTACGGTGGCGCACCTCCCGGCGGTCGGGGGCGGGCGATGTGACGGCGATACTCTTGTGCATGGAGATCCTCCCTTGCTGCGAACGCGGGATGGTGGCGCGCTCCGAATCGCAACGGCCTCGAAACGAATCGCCTAATTGATTCAATTTTATCGTTGTGAAGAGTAATCGCGCGGCAAGCGCACCGTCAATGTCGCAATGATAAGCGATACATTGAGCCGAGGCTCGCATCCGCGTGCGACGGTGATCTGCCCTCCGCCGCAGCGGCTCTCAGCGCAAGTGACAGGCGGTCCAGTGGCCGGGCGCTACCTCGCGCAGCTTCGGCGCCGAGGCGCTGCATTCGGGCGTCGCGTAAGGGCAACGCGTGTGGAAATGGCAGCCCGGCGGCGGATCGATCGGACTCGGCACGTCGCCGGAAAGAAGGATGCGCCTGCCGCGCGAGACGCCGGGCTCGGGCTTCGGCACCGCGGAGAGGAGCGCCTCGGTGTAAGGATGCTGCGGGTTGCGGAACAGCTCGCGCCGGTCTGCCAGCTCGACGATACGCCCGAGATACATCACGGCGACGCGGTGGCTGATGTGCTGCACGATCGAGAGATCGTGCGCAATGAAGAGATAGGAGATGTTGAACTCCTCCTGCAGATCCATCAGCAGGTTGACGACCTGCGCCTGGACCGACACGTCGAGCGCGGAGACCGGCTCGTCGGCGACGATGAGGCGGGGACCGATCGCGAGCGCGCGTGCGATGCCGATGCGCTGGCGCTGCCCGCCGGAGAATTCGTGCGGATACTGCGCCATCTGGTCGGGCCGTAGCCCGACCCGCGCAAAGAGCGCCGCCACCTTCTCGCGCCGCTCCGCCCATCCGCCGACCCCGTGCACGGCGAGCGGCTCGCCGACGATCTCGCCCGCCGTCATGCGCGGGTTCAGCGACGAGTAAGGGTCCTGGAAGATCATCTGCATCTCGCGCCGATAGGGACGCATCTCCGCGCGCGAGAGCCGGGTGATGTCCCGACCGCCGAGCCGCACGCTGCCGCCGGTCGGCTCGAGCAGCTTTAGGATGGTGCGGCCGACCGTGGACTTGCCGCAGCCGCTCTCCCCGACCATGCCGAGCGTCTCGCCCGGCGCGATCGCGAAGGAGACGCCGTCGACCGCGTGGACGACGCGCGCCGGGCGGCCGAGCGTCGCCTTGCCGAGCGGGAAGTGCTTCTTGAGGTCCGCGACCTCAAGCACCGGCAAGGCGGCCGGCGTCGTCTCGGTACGGGCGAGCGCGGTGGCGGTCATGCGTCGGTGCGGCCTTCCGTCGGAGCCTTGTCGGCATGCCAGCAGGCGGCGAGGTGGCCGGGGGCGATTTCCACGGTCGGCGGCGCCTCGCGGCGGCAGATCGCGGTCGCGGCGGGGCAGCGCGGCGCGAAGGCGCAGCCCGGCGGCAGCTGGCCCAGCGCCGGCACGGTGCCTTCGATCATGTGCAGGCGCCGCGGCGGCTCGGAGCCGTCTTCGGCGAGGCGCGGCAGCGCCTTCAGCAGCCCCTGCGTGTAGGGATGGCGCGGGTTGCGGAAGAGGTCTTCGACGTCGGCTTCCTCGATCTTTCGTCCCGCATACATGACCACGACCCGATGCGCGGTCTCGGCGACGACGCCGAGATCGTGCGTGATCATGATGATGGCGGTGCCGAGCCGGTCGCGAATCTGCGTCAGCAGCTCCAGAATCTGCGCCTGAACCGTGACATCGAGGGCGGTGGTCGGCTCGTCGGCGATGAGGATCCTGGGGTTGCAGCAGAGCGCGATCGCGATCATGGCGCGCTGCCGCATGCCGCCGGAGAGCTGGTGCGGGTATGCGTCGAGACGGCGCTCGGGATCGGGCACGTTGACGAGGCGCAGCATCTCGACGGCGCGCGCGGCGGCTTCCCGCGGTCCCAGCTTCTGATGGATCCGCAGCGGCTCGGTAATCTGGTAGCCGATGGTGAGGACCGGGTTCAGCGCGGTCATCGGCTCCTGGAAGATCATCGCGATCTCGTTGCCGCGGATGCGTTGCAGCGCCTCGCTGTCGAGCTCGAGGAGGTCCTTCCCCTCGTATAGAACCGAGCCGCCGGCGATGCGGCCATTGCGCGGCGGGATGAGGCGCAGCATCGAGAGCGCGGTGGCGCTCTTGCCGCAGCCGGACTCGCCGACCAACGCGAGCACCTCGCCCTTGCGCAGCGTGAACGAAACGCCGTCGACGGCCGGTACCCATCCGCTGGGGGTCCGGAAGTCGGTCCGGAGGTCCTTCACCTCGAGGGCAAGGTCGGCGGTGCGCAGCATACCCACCAAGTCACGTTAGCACGCAGAATCAATTTTGCATCATTGGATCGCGCTATCAACGTGCTTGTCCCAAATCACACCATCGCAGACGCCCGATGTCTGCACAAAAAATCGGAACAAATATGCGATATTGTACTAACATGAGGGCGTCGCGGCGCTTTGCGGCGGACAACTAACCGCGAGAGGAGGAAACCTTGCCGAACTCGATTCCCGGATCCCACGCCTTGCAGCGTTGCCGTCTGCGTCTGGCCGTGCTGGCCCTGCCGCTCGTCGCCGCGCTCGCACCCGCGGCGTCGGCCGCCGAAGGCGAGTTGATCGTCGCCCAGCCCAACATCAGCCAGCATTTCGATCCGACCGTCATGGTGTCGACCACCGACGTGCAGATCTACAACATGCTCTACGATGGGCTGCTCAACCTCGGTGCGGAGGGGCGCGTTCCGGGCCTGGCGACCAAGTGGACGATCAGCGAGGACGCCAAGCAGATCGATTTCGAGTTGCGCCAGGGCGTCAAGTTCCAGAACGGCGAGGACTTCACCGCCGACGACGTGAAGTTCTCGTTCGAGATCCTGCTGGAACCCGAGAACAAGCACACCTACGCCAAGACCATCCGCGAGGCGCTCGAGCGCGTCGAGGTGATCGGGCCGCACCATGCCCGCTTCGTCCTAAAGAAGCCGTGGGGCTCCTTCTTCACTTCGAACCGCTCCGGCGGCCTGCAGCCGATCATTCCGAAAAGCTATTACGAGGAGGTCGGGCCGAAAGGCTTTCTCGCGAAGCCGGTGGGGACCGGCCCGTTCAAGCTGATCGAGGCGAAGCCGAGCGAATCCAACACTTTCGCGATCAACGCCGACTATTGGGGCGGGGTCGGCAACGTCAAGACCGTGCTGCTCAAAGCGGTGCCGGAGCCGTTCACGCGCTTCGCCATGCTGCAGCGCGGCGAGGCCGACATAATCACCGGCCTGTCGGGGCCGCTCCTCAAGCGCACCGAGGGCAGCAAGGACATCCGCATTGCGCTGGCGAAATACAGCGGGACTTCGAGCCTTCTCTTCAACAAGAAGCTGTTCCCGGCGGCGGCGGACCGGCGCGTGCGCCTCGCCATCGCGCACGCCATCAACCGCGAGGAGATCGCGCGCACGATCCTCGGCGGCGCTTGCGAGCCGGCGACGCATGTCTTCACCCCGGCCCAGTTCGGCCATCTGCCCGGGCTCGACCTCATCCCCTACGATCCGGCGAAGTCGAAGGCGCTGCTCAAGGAGGCGGGCATAGCGCCCGGCACCGAGGTCACCTTCTCGATCCACACGCAGTCCTTCGCCTCGCTGCCGAGCACGCCGCAGGTGCTGGAGGCGATCGCCGGGGCGGTCGAGGGGCTCGGCTTCAAGGTCATCCGCGAGCCGGTCGAAACCGGCGCCTGGTTCAAGATGATGCGAGGCGGCAAGCAGCCCGGCATCTTCTACGGGCCGTCCTCGATGCCGGACGACGGTGGCGACTCGCTCAACAGCTACTACACGTCCTGGTCGAACTGGGTGCCCGGTATCATGAACGTGCCGGAGTACGACCAGCTCTTCGATGAGCAGCTCAACGCCACGACGCTGGAAAAGCGTAAGGAGGCGCTGCAGAAATTCGCCCGGCTCGAGCACGAGCGCCGCGAGCAGATTCCGCTCTTCTGGTGCCATACGCCGTTTGCCGTCGGGAAAAAGGTGAAAGAGTGGACTCCGGCGATCAGCAGCGGCTTCCCGATGAATCTGCACCAGATCCGGCTGGCGCAGTAGCGCCGCAACCGCCCGTCCGTCAGCCGCATCGGCACCAGTGCGGCGACGGCGGGGCGCATTCCCCTTTCGCCCAGGGTGCCTGTCCGCGCAAATCGGGGGTATGGCGAGACGGAGGCCCGGGCGTGGGCGCGGCTTTGTCCGAGGAGCGGGGTGGGGGCTCGGACCCTCGCGGCGAGCTTTCCGGGAGGTGTGCGGTACAGATCATCGCCCACCCGCCCGGAGGCTTCCTCGAACCACGCGGCAGAAGCTGCTTGGAGCCGCACGCCTCCGACGGCCGCGCGGCAACCACCCGTCATCGCGTCCCACGGCCTGGAGATCTTGCCCATGAGGGCAGCGAATCAAGCTTCGCTGCACCGATCGAGGCGAGAAGCGACTCTACCCGAGGCAGGCGCCGGCCTATGCGGAGAGAGGCGGACCGAGCTCTCGCCCAAGAAAAGCCCGGCCATCCTTCATCGACGGCTGTCGCGCTCCGGCCCCGGCGGTCCGGTAGTTGCACGAGCTCTTCAAGGTCGGCCGGATGGGGCGCGCGGCTTGCGCGGCTGCGCGCCAACATTGTATCGTTCCGAATCAGTCAATTTTGCCATAATGAATCGCCAATCACCCGAAACCCTGGATGGCCGGTGGCTGCGCCGGCGATGCGACTGCCGGTGAGGAGAGGATGGACAAGGAGACTCTGGACGAACTCGAGCGGCGCCGCGCCGCGGCGCGCGCGATGGGGGGGCCGGCGGCGGTGGCTAAGCTACGCAAGACCGGCAAGCTCGACGCGCGCCAGCGCGTGGACTATCTGCTCGACCCGGGCTCCTTCGTCGAGATCGGGTTGCTCGGCCGCAGCCAGCACCCGGACCTGCGCGAGCGCACCCCGGCGGACGGGCTCGTCACGGGGTACGGCACCATCGACGGGCGCACCGTCTATGTGATGTCCGAAGACGCGACCGTGCTCGCCGGCACGCGAGGGCGCGTCGCCGAGGCGAAGTCGGCTCGCATCCGTGAACTGGCCTACCTTCACAACAAGCCGTTCATCGCGTTGCAGGAGGCGGGCGCCGGCCGGTTTCAGGAGATCAACGGCGCCGTCGCCGCCGGAGTCGGGCACCGCTTCCGCGACCACTACCGCCTCTCCGGCCGCGTGCCGCAGGTCGCCGCCATCATGGGCGGTTGCTTTGGCGGCCCGTCCTTCACCGCGATGCAATCCGATTACGTCGCCATCGTGCGCGGCACCGGCTTCATGGGGATGTCTGGGCCGCCGTTGGTGAAGGTCGGGATCGGTCGCGAGGTCACCGCCGAGGAGATCGGCAGCGCCGAGAAGAGCGGCATTGAGACCGGGCAGGTGGACTATATCGCCGAGAGCGACATCGACTGTCTGCGCAATATTCGGCAGTTCCTTTCTTTCTTCCCGGAGAACTGCTTCGAGCTCCCGCCGGTTCACGAGCCGCGGCCGGCACCGTGCGAGAGCGAGGAGGGCAGGGCCAAGCTGACCGCGCTCGTCTCCGACAACCATCGGCGCGCCTACGACATGGCCCAACTCCTCCGGCTGATCGTCGATAGCGGCGAGCTGTTCTTCTATCGCCAGCTTTACGGGCGCAATCTCATTACCGCCTGGGCCCGCGTCGAGGGTCAGACGGTGGGGATCATCGCCAACAATCCGATGCATCTTGCCGGCGCGCTCGAGCAGAAGGCGGCGATCAAGATGCGCAAGTTCGTCGAGCTGTGCGACGCCTTCCACATCCCGCTCGTGTTCCTCACTGACTGCCCGGGCTTCCTCGTCGGCCCCGAGATCGAGAGTCAGCGCATGGTGTCGCTCGCCTCGCGCTTGCTCAATACGGTGATCGCGGCGACCGTGCCCCGTGTCACCATTGTCGTGCGCAAGGCAATCGGGCTCGCCTACATCGCCATGTGCGGCAAGACGATGAATCCGGACGCCATCGTCGCCTGGCCGACTGCGCGTTTCGACGTCATGGGCCCGCTTGCCGGGATCGAGCTCGTCTATGGACGTCAGATCGCCGCTGCCCCCGATCCGGCAGCGATGCGCGAGGAGATCGTCAAGAAGGTGGATGCGGAATCGCACGCCTATCTCGCCGCCGAGATGGCGCTCATCGACGACGTCATCCATCCTGCCGAGACACGCCAGGTGATCGTCGACGTGCTGCGGCGCCGGCGCGGGAGCGTATCGGCTGGCTTCAAGCACCGCGTTGACCCCTGAGGCCGGGGGAGCCGGCGTAGTGGGAGCGGCAGCCGCTTAGGTTGGCGCGCGGCCTCCGGCGGCAATCCGTACAGCCCTGTTCGCGATCCTCGCTCGCGTCCGCGGCCGCGGCGCGCGATCCACGCCTGCCTCTCGGCCATGCGCCGCCGCTCGGATTCCTTCAGGCGCCCGTAGGGGCGCCTCTTGGCGCGAGGCGTTCGCCTCGCTCTTGGCACCGTCGGGCGCAACGTGCCCGAGCTTCACCAGACCCGCCGCCGGGCACAGTTTGAGCGGCTGTCGAAAGAGGCCGGCGAGCGCCGCGATGTGCTGCTTGCGGCATTCCTGATGGTGCGGAAGTCCGGCCGGTTTGAGCCTCGTCGTCACCATGAAGTCGACGTGCTCCTCACAGGCCTGCGGCAGCCGGCATGACGAGTCGACCCTGCGGCTGTAGCCGGAGAGCCGCAGCGCCAGCACCATCGCCGCGCGCACGAAATGCGCCGGGTGCCCCGCCGGCACGAATGCGTGCAGCGATGCCGGCACCATCCACACCTGCCCCCAAGTCCCGCGGCCTGAGAGGCTTGCTCATTCAAGCTTCACTGCCGCCGACGGGCGAAAAGCGATTGCCGGGCAGGCCCTCAGCGGGCGGCTCAGGCTTGCGCCGCGGTGCCCTTCGCGAGCAGTGCCGCGATCTCGTCAGCGGCGTAGCCGGCCTCCACCAGCACCTCCCGCGTATGCTCGCCTGGCAGTGGGGGTGGACGGTCGATCGCGCCCGGCGTGCGGCTGAACCGTGGAGCCGGGCCCGGCTGAAGGATCCCGTTCGCTTCGACGAAGGTGCCGCGCGCGCGGTTGTGCGGGTGCTGCGGCGCCTCGGCCATGGTCAGCACCGGCGCGAAGCACGCATCGCTTCCTTCGAGGAGCGTGCACCATTCGGCGCGCGTACGCGTCTTGAAGACGGCCGCGAGGCGCTGCTTCAAGAGCGCCCACTGTGCGCGGTCCTCGCGAGAGGGCAGCTGCGTCTCGGCGAGTCCGATGCGTTGCAGCAGCTCGGCGTAGAACTGCGGCTCGATCGACCCGATGGCGACGTGCTCTCCGTCCGCGGTCTCGTAAACGTCGTAGTAGGGGGCCGCACCGTCGAGGAAGTTGGTCCCGCGCACGTCGCTCCAGGCGCCGACCTCGCGCAGGCCGTAGAACATCGTGAGGAGCGAGGCAACGCCGTCGACCATTGCCGCATCCACCACCTGCCCGCGACCCGAGCGCTGCGCCTCGAGAAGCGCGCAAACGACGCCGAAGGCGAGATACATACCGCCGCCGCCGAAATCGCCGACCAGATTGAGGGGCGGGACCGGCTTTCCGTCTTTCCGCCCGATTCCGGCGAGCGCGCCGGCGAGGGCGATGTAGTTGATATCGTGCCCCGCTGCCGCAGCGAGCGGGCCCTCCTGCCCCCAACCCGTCATCCGCCCGTAGACGAGGCGCGGATTGCGCTCCAGGCATTGCTCCGGCCCGAGACCGAGTCGCTCCATCACGCCGGGGCGAAAGCCCTCGATGAGCGCATCGGCTGACTCGATGAGCCGTGCCGCCGCGGCGACGCCCTCGGCCGATTTGAGGTCGAGCGCGACCGAGCGGCGACCGCGATTCATGAGGTCTGCGCGGGGCGGGCGCCGCGCCGGCTGGGTGCGGTCGATGCGGACGATCTCGGCCCCCATGTCGGCGAGCATCATGCCCGCGAATGGGGCCGGGCCAATGCCGGCGAACTCGATGATCCGAACGCCGGAAAGCGGGCCCGAGCGCACGCCTCGAGGGGGCTTCATCGCATGTCTCCGAGTCACATTCCGGCAAATTCTGCCTTGATTGTCTCCCTCCAACAAGCAACAATATCCGCACAAAGGGCATAGGGTGCGCGGTGCATTCACGGCTGACGGCGCCCTAACTGCAACGAGCACTCGTCCCTAGGGCAGGGCGGGCGTCATAAGAGGGGCCAATGGACTTCCAGCTCACCGAGCGCCAGCGCGAGATGATGGAGATGGCGCGCGACGTCTACACCCGGAAGCTCAAGCCGATCGCGCACGACAGCAGCGTGGAGGGCATCCGGCGACTGCGCCGCGCCATGGCCGAATACGGTTTGCTCGGCCTCAACATGCCGACGCAGTACGGCGGCCTCGGTCTGCCGCTGCTCGATACCGTGCTGATGATCCAGACGCTGCAGGCCTGCTCGTCGACGCTCGGCGGCCTGGCGCATCGCAGCTCGACCGGCGCGGTGGGCGCGATCGCCGAGTTCGGCACCGATGCGCAGCGCGAAAAGCTGGTGACCGGAGTCTGCCGCGGCGAGATCGGCATCAGCATCGGGATCACCGAGCCGGAAGCCGGCTCTGCCGCCACCGGCATGCGCACGACCGCGCGTATCGAGGGCGACGAGGTCGTTATCCGCGGCAGCAAGCAGTTCGTCAGTTTTGTCGACAACAATCATTACACTGTTGTCTATTGCCGCTTCGGCAACACCGGCAAGTCGGCCGATATCGGCGCCGTGATCGTTCCTCACGACGCGCCGGGGTTCAGCCACAGCAAGGGCACGCTGAACATGGCGGACGAGCTTCTTTTCGAGCTCTACTTCGACGACTGTCGTGTGCCGCGCGAGAACATTCTGCTCGACGGCAAGGCGTTCGGCCGCCTTATCAGCGTCTACAACGCCGAGCGGCTGGGCAGCATCGCGCGCATGCTCGGCTCGGCGCAGCACGCCTACGAGACTGCCGTCGAATACGCTAAGAACCGAAACCAGTTTGGCCGGCCCATCGCCGAATTCCAAGGCCTGCAGTGGATGCTCGCAGAGATGCGGGTGAAGCTCGAGGCGGCGCAGCTCCTAACCTATCGTGCCGCCAGCAACGCCGGCGCTACCGGCCTGCCGGTGCCGCTCGAGACGTCGCTCGCCAAGGTCTACACGGCGCAGGCGACCAAGGAGATTTGCGACGACGCGATACAGATCCTCGGCGCCAACGGCTATACGAAGGAGTTCCCGCTCGTCCACCGATATGCCGAGGTGCGTGGCGGGTCGATCTACGGCGGCACGGTCCAAATCCACAAGAACATGATCGCCGCGGCGGTGCTTGATCGCAAAATCAGCCAGTGGAGTAAGTAGCGTGAGCGGGGTCGCCGCACCGCAGGATAAGGGGCCAGTGGCAGAGATTGATCGCTCCCTCATCGGCTCCTCGAGCGAGCCCTTCCTTGTCGAAATCGAAAAGGGGGCGATCCGGCGCTTCGCCGAGGCGATCGGCGACGACAATCCGCTGTTCCGCGACGAGGCGTTCGCGCGTCGTGCGGGGCATCCCGGGATCATCGCGCCGCCGACCTTCCCGGTGACGTTTCGCCCGCCCGAGGAGCCGGTCTGGACTCGTTACCTCGACCGGCGCCGCATCCTTGCCGGAGAGCATTCCTTCGAATACCGGCGCCCGATCTGCGCAGGCGAGACGCTCACGTGCCGGCTTCATTTCGTCGATGTGCTCGACCGTGAAGGGCGCAGCGGCAAGATGGAGCTCCTCATTCAAGAGACGCGCGGGAGCGACGCTACGGGCGCGCTTGTCTTCGTGCATCGGCGCACGACCATTTATCGCGAGCCGAAAGCGAGCCAGCTGCAGGCGGGTGCTGCGCGGTGACCAGAATTTCCGTGGCGGAGCTCGCGTCTCGGCTGGCGCGCGATGATGGCCGCTGGCCCCGCCGCACCTGGGCGCTGCTCGACGTGCGCGAGGCGGGGGAGGCCGAGCGCGCCCATATCCCCGGCGCGACATTCCTTCCGCGGCGGCGGCTGGAGTTCAGGATTGCCGGGCTGGTCCCGGCGCCGGCCACGCCGATCGTCGTCTACGATGGCGGAGACGGGCGCGCCGAACTTGCGGCGGCGACGCTGGCGCGGCTTGGCTATGGCCGCGTCGAGACGCTCGCCGGCGGCATCGAGGCTTGGCGCGCGGCCGGTCATGTGGTCGAAAGCGGCTCGAATGTTCCCTCGAAGCGGTTCGGCGAGGAGGTCGTCGAGAACGATCGCGTGCCGTCGATCCGGCCCGAGGCCTTGAAGCAGGCTGTCGATGCCGGCGAGCGCGTCTGCGTCTGCGACGTGCGCACGGTCGAGGAGTACGAGGGCGGCACGATCCCGGGCGGGCGCAGCGCGCCCGGTTTCGAGCTCGCGTTGGCGGCGCACGATCTCGCGCGCGATTACGACAGAATCGTCGTCAATTGCGCCGGGCGCACGCGCAGCATCATCGCCACAGGTACGCTGCGCCTGCTCGGCTTCGAGCGCGTTGCGGCGCTCGAGAACGGCACCATGGGATGGCAGCTCGCCGGTTTCGAGCTCGAGCGTGGCGCCGCCCGTAGCGCTGTCGCCAGCGCCGGCAGCGCCGCCGCCGCGCGCAATGCGGCGCAGCGTCTTTCCGCCGAGGCAGGCGTTCGCCTGCTCTCGCCCGCCGACCTGCAGGCGGCGCTCCAGCGGCGTGACGAGCGCGGCCTCTACGTGATCGACGTGCGGCCCTCAACGCGCTTCGCCGAGGGGCATGTTCCGGGCGCGGTGATGCTTCCGGGCGGCCAAGCGGTCCAGCGCATCGACGACTTCGTCGCGGTGCCGGGCGCGCCGATCGTCTTCGTCGACGACGGCGACGCGCGGGCGCTCCTCGCCGCCTACTGGCTCCGCCGCATGGGGTTCCCTGACGTCAGCGTGCTCGACGGAGGCATGCCCGGCTGGAAGACGTTCGGCGGCGCCGTCGCTCAAGGCCTCGGCCGCGCCGAGCCGCCCGCCGTCGCCGAAGCGCGCCGGGTGGTCGCGTTCCTCGATGCCGCGACCCTCGCGCAGCGTTTGGCGGCCCGGCCGGCTCCGGCGGTGATCGATGTGGGCACGAGCCGCGAATTCGCGGAAGGCCACCTTCCGGGGGCGGCTTGGCTGCCGCGCGGCTGGCTCGAGGCGCGGATCGGCGCTCACGCGCGGCCCGACCAGCCCGTCATCGTCGCTACCGCGCGGCCGGCGCAGGCCGTCCTTGCGGCCGCAACCCTTCGCGGGCTCGGCTACGATGCGGCCGTGCTCGAGGGCGGCACTTCCGCCTGGGCGAGGGCGGGGTACCAGCTCGAGACCGGACTGTCCGGCGCGACCGCCGACGACCTCATCCTGCCGCCCTACGACAAAGGGCACGAGGAGATGCGCCGTTATCTCGAATGGGAGCAGCGGCTGACCCGGGGGCATCCGTGACCGCCGACGAAGTCGCGATGGCGGAGCCGCTTGCCGCAGGCTCGCTCGCGCGCCGACTCGACGAGATGGCGGAGCATCGGCGCACGCCCTGCGGCGCGGGCGGGCTCGCCTGGCGCTGCTGGGGCGTGGGGCGACCGCTCGTGCTGCTGCATGGCGGCCAGGGCTCGTGGCTGCATTGGGTGCGCAACATCGAGGCGCTGGCGGCAGAGTTCCGGGTCTTCGCCGTCGATCTGCCCGGACTCGGCGACTCCAACGAGGCGCCGCCGCCGCACACGGCCGAGACGCTCGGCGCAATCGTCCGAGCCGGACTCGACACCCTTGTCGGGCCGGCGGAGAAGGTGGCGCTCGCCGGGTTTTCGCTCGGTGCCGTTGTGACCGCCTCGATCGCGGCGACGCTTGGCCCGCGTGCGGTACACACGGTTCTGATCGGCGCCTCCGGACTCGGTCCGCACTGGAAGAATGCCACGGAGTCGCTGGAGCGCTGGGCGCCCGGTGCCGACCTTGAGACGCGGCGCGGCGTCGTGCGGCGCAACCTCGCCCGCTCGATGATCGCCGATCCGGCGAAGATCGATGACGAGGCGGTCGCGATCCAGCTTCGTCTGCTCGCGCGCAGGCGCCGGCTCAGGGGGCTGCCGATTTCGGAATCGGACACGCTGCTCTCTCTCATCCCGGCGATCCAGGACCGCCTGACGCTGGTCTGGGGCGAGCACGACCCCTATCTGCAGCCGGATGTTCCGGCTTGCGCGGCCGCCCTGCGCGCGCGTTTCATCGGGCTCGACCTGCGCATTGTCGACGGCGTCGGTCATTGGGCGAACTACGAGGCACCGGCCGCGCTGAGCGAGCTCGTCGCGGCCGCGGCGCGGGCCGGTTTCGCCCGCGACGAGGCGGGTGCGGGATGAGCGGAGAAGAGTCGGCTGCGGCAGCCCGGCAATGGACGACGTATCGGGTGCGCCAGAGCGTGAGAGGAGGGGGTTGATGATCGGCATCACATCGTTCGGCGCCTACGTTCCGCGCCTGCGGCTTTCGCGAGCGAGCATTGTCGCCGCCAACAGCTGGGCCGTCCCCGGCCTGCGGGCGCATGCCAAAGGCGAGCGGGCGATGGCCAACTGGGACGAGGATTCGGTGACGATGGCGGTGGAGGCGGCGCGCGACTGCCTCGCCGGCGCCGACCGCACACGCATCGCCTCGGTCTTTCTCGCCTCGACGACGATGCCGTTCGAGGATCGTCAGAACGCCGGAATCGCCGCTGCCGCGCTCAACCTGCCGGAGGAAGTCGCGACGCTCGACATCGCCGGCTCGCAGCGCGCCGGTACCTCGGGGCTTCTCGCCGCGCTCGCCGCGGCCGAACGAGCGGACGCCGGCGAGGTGCTGTTCCTTACCGCCGACAAGCGCGCGACGAAGGCGGGCGCGCTGCAGGAGCTCATGTTCGGCGACGCCGCGGCCGCGGTGACGCTCGGTCGCGAGGGCGTTCTCGCCGAACTCCTCGGCGCACATACCGTCTCGGTCGATTTCGTCGACCATTATCGCGGCCAGAACCGCGAGTTCGACTACAATTGGGAAGAGCGCTGGATCCGCGACGAGGGCTATCTGCGCATCGTGCCGCAGGCGGTGAAGGCGGTGCTCGAGAAGACCGGAGTCGGCGCCGGGGAGATCCGCCACTTCGTGATGCCCTGTATCCTCGGTCGCGTGCGCGAGGCGGTCGCTAAGAAGGTCGGGCTGCCACCCGAGAGCGTGCGCGACAATTTGCACGCGGTCTGCGGCGAGGCCGGAACGGCGCACGCCATCGTTATGCTGGTCGACGCGCTTGCGGAGGCCCAGCCGGGCGATCGCATCCTCGTCGCCGGCTTCGGCCAGGGCTGCGACGCGATCCTCTTCCGGGCCACCGACGCGTTGCGCGACCGGCCGGCGGGCGGCGGCGTCAAGGCAGCGCTGGCGCGGCGCAAGGAAGAGACGAACTACAACAAGTTCCTCGCCTTCAACGAGCTGGTGACGCGCGAGAAGGGGATGCGCGCCGAGCTCGACAATCAGACGGCGCTGACGCAGCTCTATCGCCGACGGAAGATGCTGCTCGGCCTCGTCGGCGGCGAGTGCTCGGTCTGCGGTACGCGGCAGTTCCCCAAGACCAACGTCTGCGTCAACCCGAATTGCGGCGCGATCCGCACGCAGAAGGATTTCTCCTTCGCCGACGTGCCGAGCCGCGTTGCGACCTGGTCGGCCGACTATCTCACCTACACGATCGATCCGCCGGCACATTACGGCATGATCCAGTTCGAGGGCGGGGGCCGCTTCCTCGCCAATTTCACCGACGTCGATGTCGGGCAGGTGAGCGTCGGCATGCCGATGCGCATGATGTTCAGGATCAAGGACTACGACGATCTGCGCGGCTTCCGCCGGTATTTCTGGAAGGCCGCTCCGGACCACACAGCGAGGGGATGAGCCATGGCGACGGGCATCAAGGACAAGGTCGCGATCATCGGTATGGGGTGCTCGAAATTCGGCGAGCGCTGGGACGCCGATGCCGATGACCTGATGATCGAGGCGTTCGAGGAGTGCCTCGCCGACGCCGGCATCGAGCGCTCGCAGATCCAGGCCGCCTGGCTCGCGACAGCGATCGAGGAGATCCATGTCGGCAAGGGCGGCATTCCGCTCGCGTTCGCCCTGCGCCTGCCCTACATCCCCGTGACGCGGGTCGAGAATTTCTGCGCCAGCGGCTCGGAGGCGCTGCGCGGCGCGGTCTACGCGGTCGCTTCGGGCGCCTGCGACATCGCCCTCGCGCTCGGCGTCGAGAAACTCAAGGACACCGGCTATGGCGGCCTGCCGCAGCGCAGCCGCGGCGTGCTCAACTCGATGTGGTGGGCGAACTACTCCGCGCCGGGCTCCTTCGCCCAGCTGGCCGCCGCCTACAGCGCCAAGCACGGGATCGACATCAAGGACCTGAAGCGTGCGATGGCGCACATCTCGGTCAAGAGCCACGCGAACGGCGCGAAGAACGAGAAGGCGCATCTTCAGAAGCCGATCTCGATGGATGCCGTGCTGAACGCGCCGATGGTCGCTGAGCCGCTCGGACTCTTCGACTGCTGCGGCGTCAGCGACGGCGCCGCGTGCGCCATCGTGACGACTCCGGAGATCGCGCGCAGCCTAGGCAAGAAGGATCTTGTAACCGTGAAGGCGCTGCAGCTCGCCGTGTCGAACGGCGTCGAGGCAGGCCACAACTCGTGGGACGGCAGCTACTTCATGACGGCGCGCATCGCCAGCAAGCGCGCCTATGACGAGGCGGGCATCAAGGATCCGCGGCGCGAGATCAGCCTGGCGGAGGTGCACGACTGCTTTTCGGTCACCGAACTCGTCACCATGGAGGACCTTCATCTCTCCCCGGAAGGCGGCGCGGTGAAAGATGTGCTCGACGGCTTCTACGACGCCGACGGCGAATTGCCGTGCCAGATCGACGGCGGACTGAAGTGCTTCGGCCATCCGATCGGTGCCTCGGGTCTGCGGATGATGTACGAGATGTACCTGCAGCTGCAGGGCCGGGCCGGCGCCCGACAGGTAAAGGATCCAGTTTACGGCCTCACGCACAATCTCGGCGGCGCGCCGCACCAGAACGTGTGCAGCGTGGCGATCGTCGGCCGCTACGAGGGCAAGTAGGGCGACGCGGCAGCCCCTTGCGCGCAGCGAGGTTTGAAAGAGGAGAGGGACGTGGCAGCGGGAATGCTTGAGGGCAAGGTAGCGGTGGTAACCGGGGCCGGCCGGGGGATTGGACGCGAGATCGCGATCCTCTTCGCCGCCGAGGGCGCCAGCGTCGTCGTCAACGACGTCGGCAGCTCGGCAACGGGCGAAGGACAGGATGCGACCCCGGCCGAGGAGGTCGTGGCGACGATCCGCCAAGCCGGCGGCAAGGCCGTCGCGAACTCCGACAGCGTCGCCTCATGGGATGGCGCGGAGCGTATCGTCAAGACGGCGCTCGACTCGTTCGGCCGCATCGACTGCGTCGTCAACAACGCAGGCATCCTGCGCGACGTCATCTTCCACCGCATGACCGAAGCCGACTGGGATGCAGTGATCGCGGTTCACCTCAAGGGCAGCTTCAACGTAGCGCGGGCCGCGGCGCCGCACTTCCGTGCCCAGGAGAGCGGCTCCTTCATCCATATGACCTCCAACTCGGCGCTGGTGGGCAATTTCGGCCAAGCCAACTACGCTGCCGCCAAGCTCGGCATTGTCGGCCTCTCGAAGTCGATTGCCCTCGACATGGCGCGCTTCAACGTCCGCTCGAACTGCATCTCGCCGAGCGCCTGGAGCCGGCTCACCGGGACGATACCGGACAAGACTGAGCAGCAGAAGGAGCGCTTGCGTAAGATAATGGCGATGACGCCGAACAAGATCGCGCCGCTAGCGGCGTTCCTCGCCAGCGATGCCGCGAGCGAGGTCACGGGGCAGATCTTCGCGGTGCGTCAGAATGAAATCTTTCTTATGAGCCAGTCGCGCCCGGTGCGCTCGGTGCATCGCGGCGAGGGCTGGACGGCGGCCACGATTGCCGAGCACGCGCTGCCGGCGCTGAAGCCGTCCTTCTACCCGCTGCACCGCTCCGCCGACGTCTTCTGCTGGGATCCGGTCTGACGACCAGATTTCCCTCTCAGATGATGAGCTCATGCGGTCGCGGGCGCGTCTGCAGCAGGCCGACGAGGGTCCGCAGCCCGCGCCGCAGCACATCGGGGTTGGAGGCGGGGTTCACCGAGGCGCGTACCGCCTGAACATTGCTGCCGCGCTGCGTAGCGAAACTCTCGACCGGGATCACCGAGACGCCCTGTCGGTTCGCGGCCGCGGCGAACTCGTCGGCGGCCCATTGCTCCGGCAGCATGAGCCAGAGGAAGAAGGCGCCGTCGCGGGTGCGCACATCGTGCCCGGCGAGCTCGGCCTCCGCGATCTCGCGCCAGCGCTTCAGCTCTGCGACGTTCCTGCGCGCGATGCGCTCGGCGGCGCCATTGCCGATCATCAGAGATACGACCTCGGCGATGAGCGGTGACACCGCGAGGGCGTAGGCGTGGAAGGTGTTGAGGAGCCGTTCGATCAACGGCGGGCTCGAAGCGATGTAGCCGAGGCGAAAAGCCGGGCTGATCGCCTTCGAGATGCTGGTGATGTAGCAGACGTGCTCCGGCGCGAGCGTCGCGATCGGCGGCGGGCGATCGGTGAGGGCGGGCGCCGAGGCATCGTCCTCGATGAGGACGAGCTCGTGCTTACGGGCGATCGTCGCGATTTCCTCGCGTCGCGCCTGCGACATCAGCGCGGTCGTCGGGTTGTGCACCGAGGGTTGAAGATAGACGACCTTCGCCCCGGTCGCGGCCGCGGCGGCGTCGAGCGCCCGCGGAATCATGCCTTCCTCGTCCATCGCGACCGCGCCGAGCCGCACGCCCTGCAACGCGGCGATCGCCTTCAGCCCGGAATAGGTCAGCGCCTCGGTGAGGATCATGTCGTCGCCCGTGCAGAACGTGGCCACGGCGGTGGCGATCGCCTGCTGCGCGCCGGCAGTCAGCAGCACTTGCTGCGGCGGGACGTTGAGACCGACGCGGGCGAGCCAAGCGGCGCCGGCGGCGCGATGCGACAGGAACCCGGTGCCGGGCGGATACCGGTGAAGCGGCAGCAGCGAGGTGCGGTCGGCGACCTCGGCGAAGGCTTGCGTCAGAGCCTCCGAAAGCCCCTCGACCGGCGAGCGGTAGCAGCCGAGGTCGATGGTGCGGGGATCGGCCGCGGGAATGGTGCGCGCCGCGGCGAGGTCGCGTCGAGGCCCCTCGACGAAGGTGCCGCGCCCGACCTCGCCAGTGATGAGGCGGCGCTTGCGCGCCAGCGCATAAGCGCGGCCGATCGTCCCGACCGTGATGCCGAGCCGCTTGGCGAGTTCGCGCTGGGTGGGCAGCTGCGTGCCGGGCGGCAGCTCGCCGCTGTCGATCGCATCAGCGATCGCGCTGGCCACAGCGAGATAGCGCGGACCGGCGATCTTGGAAAGGTCAGGTACCCACATGCCACTCCTCATCCAAATTGCATCACTGTGGTTCGAGGCATTGACACAAAATTGCACCAGACTAGAATAGCAGCCTATCCGATATTCGTAGCTCATACGAGGGATTGCGCCGTCGAGCCGCGCCGATTGCACCGGAGCGTGGCGCGTAGATTGAGCGGACTGCGCTTTGCGAGCGTAGCGGGGAGATCGTCATGCGCTTACGGTACTGTATTAAGGTAGTTATTACGTCCTGTGCTTCCAGTATCGTGCGCATTTCGATTAGCAAGAGTCGCGCCGCGGCGCCACCCTTCGCGGCCATGGTGCGCCGGTCGGCGCAATGAATCCCTTCGTAGGCAAGACTTACGGCGAATCGCTTCGTCTGCTGGCGGAGCGCTACGGTGCGCGCGAGGCGCTCGTCTTTCGCGGGCGGCGCTGGAGCTTCTCGGCGCTCAAGGACGAGGTCGACCGCGCCTCGGCCCGGCTCGGTGCGCTCGGGTTGCAGCCCGGCGAGAAGGTCGCGATCTGGATGCCGAACCGGCCGGAGTTCCTCTTCTATTGGCTGGGGGCCAGTCAAATCGGCCTCGTCACAGTGATGCTCAATACGCGGCTGAAGCGCGAGGAGGTCGCCTATCAGCTGCACCAGTCCGATACGGTCGCGGTGATCGTGCCGGGCGGTGGGGCCTTCCGCGACTTCCTCGCGGAGCTCGCTGCGCTGTGCCCGGCGATGACCGCTGGCGCAGCCGAAGCGTTGCGTTCGGCCGAGCTGCCCGCGTTGCGCCACGTCATCGCGGTGGACCCGCCGCCGCCGGGGTATCCTGGCGTCCATGATTGGTCGGTGCCGGCCCCGGCGACGCTGCCGGTGCCGCCGCTCGCGACCGATCCCGAGGCGGTGGCGCTCATCGCCTACAGCTCGGGCACGACTGCGCTGCCCAAGGGCGCGATGCTGACGCACGTGGTTTGGCGCAAGGCGGCCGATCACGGCGACCGCTTCCGCCAGACCGCGGACGACCGGCTCTATCTCTGCGTCCCGCTGTTCGGCATCCTTTCCACGATCAACGGCGTGCTGACCTTCTGGTCGCGCGGCTCGGCGGTAGTGCTGGACGACCATTTTGACGCCGAGACCGCGTTGCGCACGCTGGCCGCGGAGCGTTGCACGGCTGCTTACGTGCTCCCGGTAATGATTGAACAGATGCTCGCGCATCCGGACTTCGACACCTTCGACCTCAGTGCGCTACGCACTGGCATCGTCCTCAGCGTCGATCCCGACGTGCTGCGCACCGCCGCGACGCGGCTCGGCATGCGCGAGCTCTTCACCAGCTACGGCATGACGGAGACCTCCAGCGCGGTGACGCGCACTTGGTGGTCCGACCCCCTCGAAATCCGCGTGAATACGCACGGCAAACCGTTACCGGACATAGAGGTGCGCGTCGCCGATCCCGAGACCGGCGCGCCGGTCCCGGTCGGCGCGGTCGGCGAAATTCAGGTCAAGGGTTATTGCGTCACGCCCGGCTACTACAAGATGCCGGAGCGCACGCGACAGGCCTTCACGGCCGATGGCTGGTTCAAGACCGGCGATGCCGGCAAGATGCTGGCGGACGGCAACCTCAAGTTCCTGCACCGCCTAAACGACGGCTACAAGTACAACGGCTTCAACGTCTCGACGACCGAAGTCGAAGCCGAGCTCCTGAAGCATCCCGACGTCGAGGGTGCCGCTGTCCTCGGCATCCCGGACAAGAAGCATGGCGAGATCGGCGTCGCTTTCGTCATCCCGCGCGCCGGTGCGACGGTGGCGGGGGATGAGATTGTCGCCTTTCTGCGTCTCCGGATCGCCTCCTACAAGCTGCCGCGCCATGTCTTCACAGCGTCGGAGTTCCCGCTCACCGGCGGTACTGGCAAAGTACAGAAGTACCGGTTGCGCGAGATCGCGTTGGAACGCCTTGCCGGCGCCGCTCCCGGGACGGCGGCGGAATGAATCCTTTCGCCGGCAAGACCTATGCGCAGGCGATCGCCGATCTCGCCGGGCGCTACGGGACCCGCGAGGCCCTGGTCTTCCGCGGTCGCCGCTGGAGTTTCGCCGAGGCGAAGCGCGAGATCGATTCCGCCTCGGCGCGGCTCGCGGCGCTCGCGCTCGAGCCGGGGGACACGGTCGCGATCTGGATGCCGAATCGGCCCGAGTTCCTCTGGTACTGGTTCGGCGCCTCGCAGGCGGGCTTCGTTACCGTCTTCCTCAACACGCGGCTACGGCGCGAGGAGTTCCGCTATCAGATCGCGCAGTCCGACGCGCGCGTCGTGCTGATCCCGGGAAGCGGCGCCTTCCGCGACTTCCTCGGCGAGCTCGGCGAGGTCTGCCCCGAGCTGCGCAGCGGACGGCCGGGAGCGCTCGCCAGCGCGGAGTTCCCGCGCCTGCGCTACGTCATCGCATGCGACGAGCCGGAGGGCGACTGGCCAGGCGTGCTCGACTGGTCGGTCCCTCCTGAAGGCGCGCCAATGCCGCCGCTCGCCACCGACCACGACGCGCCGGCGCTGATTGCCTACAGCTCCGGCACCACCGCCCTGCCCAAGGGCGCGATGCTCACTCACTGCATCTGGCGCAAGGCGTATGACGGCGGTCGCTATCTCGGTCTCGGGCCCGAGGACCGGCTCTATCTCTGCGTGCCGCTCTTCGGCGTGCTCGGCTCGCTGAACGGCATCCTCACCTTCTGGGCGCACGGCGCCTGCGTCGTGCTGGACGAGCGCTTCGACGCCACGAGGTGCCTTGCGAGCTTGGTCGAGGAGCGCTGTACCGCGATGCATTTCCTGCCGCCGATGGTGAACGCGCTGCTCGAGCATCCGCGCCGGCACGAGTACCCGCACCGGCTGCGTGTCGGCGTCGTGCTCTCGAGCGATCCGAAAATTCTGCGCACCACCGCGACCGAACTCGGCGTGCCCGGCGTCGTGACCGGCTATGGCCTCACCGAATCGACCGGGCTGGTGACGCGCTGTCGCTGGGACGAGCCCCTCGAGACGCGCCTCGAATCGCAGGGGCGGCCGCTGCCTGACTGTTTCATCCGTGTCGTCGATCCGGAGACCGGCCAGGATATGCCGCCAGGCGAGCCGGGCGAGATCTGGATCGGCGGCTATAGCGTCATGCCGGGGTACTACAACAAGCCGGAGGAGACCCGACGCTCGATCACGCCCGATGGTTGGCTGCGCTCGGGCGATCTCGGGGCGTTGCGCGCCGACGGCACGCTCGTTTTCCATCGCCGCCTCAAGGACGGCTACAAGCATAAGGGCTTCAACGTCTCGACGCCCGAGGTCGAGCACGCAATCGCGCAACATCCTGCCGTGGCGTCGGTCGCCGTGGTCGGGATCCCGCATCCGGAGTTCGGCGAAGTCGGCGTCGCCTTCATCATCCCGCGCGCCGGACAGGTGGTCGAGCCCGACGACCTCTTCGCGTTCCTTCGTCCGCGGCTCGCCTCGTTCAAGCTGCCGGCGCATGTCCTCACGGTCGACGCCTTCCCCGTGACCGGCGGGACAGAGAAGATCCAGAAATATCGCCTGCGCGAGATCGCGATCGAGCGTCTCCAGGGCGCCGCTTCGGCCGCGGCGGCGAAATGAGCACGCTGCTCGCGGGGGCGAAAGGCCGGGTGGCACGGCTTTGCGATCTCCTCGGCGCCGAGGTGCCGCTGATCCAGGGCGGCATGACCTCGGTCGGAACGGCGCGCCTCGCGGCGGCGGTCTCCGCCGCTGGTGCCTTCGGCCTCGTTTCCGCCGGCCGCATGACGCCGGAGACCTTCGACCGCGCGATCGCCGAGGCGCTCGAACTCACCGACCGGCCGCTCGGCGTCAACATCCCGATCTCGCGCGAGACAGAATGGGTGGAGGCGATGCTAGGCCCGGCGCTGACGCGGCCGGTGCGCTTCGTCTTCACCGGCGGCGGCAATCCGGCACCCTTCGCGGCGCGCATTCGCGACGCCGGCAAGCGCCTCGCGATCGTCGTCTCAAACGTCGCCCAGGCACGCAAAGCCGAGGCGCTCGGCGCCGCGCTCGTCGTCGCCGAGGGCGTCGAGGCCGGCGGCCGCGCCAGCCGCGAGGAGATCGGCACCATCGCGCTCGTGCCAGCGGTCGCGGACGCCGTCGGAATCCCGGTCGTCGCCGCGGGCGGAATCGCCGATGGTCGCGGCGCGCTCGCCGCGCTTTGCCTCGGCGCCGCCGGAATCCAGATGGGCACGCGATTCATGAGCAGCGTCGAATCTCCGCTGCACGCGGCGGCCAAGCAGGCGCTCATCGCCGCCTCCGAGGCCGACACGCTGCTGATCGGGCGCCGCCATGGGATGCAGCGGCGCGTGCTGCGCAACGCCGCCGCCGAGAGCGTCGCCGCGCGCGAGGAGCGTGCCGGCCTCGACGAGATGCTGCAGCTTCTCTCCGGCGCGCGCAGCGTGCGCGGCCTCCTCGAGGGCGAGGTCCATGACGGCATCATCGCCTGCGGCCAGAGCGTCGGCGCGGTCCGTTCGATCGAGCCGGTTGCGACGATTGTCTCTGGCATCGTGGCCGAGATGAAGCATGTCCTCGCCGAGCTGTCCGCTGAGCTCGGCGAGTAGGGGCGTGAACCGGAAAAGACTTGCGGTGGAGAAGATGAAGGAAGGGGCGCCGTGAGCGCGCAGCAGGACGCGTCCGCGCTCGGCAGGTGGCGCACGCAACTGGGCGCTTACGTGCCCGGGATCGGGCTCTCCGCTCTGGTTGCGGCGACCGCCGTCGCGCTCGAGGCCGTGTTGGGCCGCGCTCTCCCCGTCCCGGCGATGGTCCTCGCGCTCCTGGTCGGGATCTTGCTGCACCCGCTCGCGCGCCAGCCCCGCTTCGCCGCCGGCATGAGCTGGTGCGTGAAGCGCCTGCTGCGCATGGCCATCGCGCTGCTTGGCCTGCGGATCGCGCTCGGCGACATCGTCGCGCTCGGGCTGCCGACCGCGGTGATGGTCATCCTCGCGATGGTCGCGACGCTGGCCGCGGGGCTGTTTCTCGCACGACTTCTTCGGGTTGCCGAGGGCTACGGCGCGCTTGCCGGCATGGCGACGGCGGTGTGCGGCGCGTCCGCGGCGCTCGCCACGACGACGGTGCTGCCGAACTACAAGCAGAAGACTGCCGACGTGACCTTCACGGTGGTGATGGCGAACGCGGTCTCGACCGTCGTGATGGTCGCCTATCCGGCGCTCTGCCTCCTCCTCGGTCTCGGGCCGGAAGCCACCGGGATCATGCTCGGCGCCAGCATCCACGACATGGCGCAGGTGGTCGGCGCCGGCTTCGCGGTTTCCGACGAGACCGGCGAGACGGCCGTCATCGTCAAGCTCTTCCGCATCTTCCTCCTCCTTCCGATGGTGCTCGCGGTCGGCTGGTGGTTCCGGCGCGCCGGCGGCGAGGTCGAGGCCGCACGCGTGCCGGTGCCGGTCTTTGCACTCGTGTTCCTTGCGTTCTGCCTTCTGAACAGCGTCGCCGCGGAGGTGCCGGGCTTCGCCCCGGTCTATGCGCCGATGAAGGCGGCGCTGGTCCAGCTCTCCGGCTGGGGACTCCTCGTCTCGATCGCCGCGCTCGGCCTCGGCACCTCGCTCGGCGCGATGTTCCGCATCGGCTGGCGTCATGTCGCCGTCTTCGCCGGCACCACGCTCGTCATCCTCCTGATCGCCCTTGCGGGCGCCACGCTCCTCGCGTAGGCGCGACAAAAAAGGGGCAGCTTTCGCTGCCCCCTGAGTGTGCCGGAGCGTGCGCCGCTCCGGTACCGTCAGGTCTTGATCCTGCTGTAGATTTCCTCCCAGAGCAGCTTCTGGAAGGTCTCGGGGTCGCGGCCGCGCTCGTCGAGCAGCTTCACCCACTTCGCGCGCAGCCTGAGGATCGCTTCGGCGATCGCCTCGGGGTTCTTGACCCCGCGCTCCCTGCCTTTCTCGATCGCCTTCGGCGTGTAGTTCTCGCGGAACTCGACGATGAACTTTCCGAGGTCGGGATCGGCCTTGTAGAACTTGGTGCCCTTCTTGGTGTACTCCTCGAGCACCTCCTGGTCCTCGCGGATGTAATTGAAGACCGCCCGGGTGACCAGCTCCGGCAGGTTCTTCACGATCGCGTCGCGCTGCGCCTTCGTGAGCTGGTTCCACTTGTCGTTGCGCAGGTTGAAGAGCGAGGCGCCGATATAGCCGCCGAGCGAGTCGGTGATGACGAACTTGGCCGCCTCGCCGTAGGAGCGCGACTTCTGGGAAGTGATCGAGTGCAGAGCGCAGTCGATCGTGCCGCGGTCGAGCGCCTCGTAGGCCTCGTCGGCGTTGACGTTGACCGGGATGGCGCCCATCGCCCGCGCGAGCTCGGCGAAGCCCGAGATGCCGCGGAGCTTCTTGCCCTTCATGTCCTCGAGCGAGCGCACCTCGGTCTTGCAGTGATAGACGTACGGCGTCAGCGCGTAGGTGGCGAGGAACTTGGTCTTGAACTTCTTCGAGTACTCATCGGCGCATTCCTGGCACTCGAAGAGGACGAGCTCGTTGTTGACGCCCGTCATCGCAAGCGTGTCATCGGCGAGGAAGCTGAAATCGCCGATGAAGTTGTCGACCGGCATCTGCGAGGGGACGTAGGGTCCGACGAAGTAACCGGCATCGGCGATGCCGTCGCGTACGCCGGCAGGGATGTCCTTGCCGCCGAGCAGCGAGCTCGCGAAGTGATACTCGAACTTGACGGTGCCGTTGGTGTCCCTCTCCACGTTGTTGAAGAAGTCGACCAGGACCGGGTTCGTGGTGTGCTTGGGGTTGAGGTAGTTGGCGTAGACGATCTTCACCGTCTCGGCCTGCGCCGCGCCGATCCAGGCGACGGCCGCCGCCCCGGCGAGCAATGCGATGGTTCTCTGTTTCACCTGCTTTTGTCCTCCTTTTTCCCGGTGTTTGTCGCCCTCCGCCAGTCTGACGCCGGATACTCGGCGGGCGAGGTGTAGCGCGTGTCCATGGCCGGCTAGTCCATGAGGCTCGGCAGGAACAGCGAGATCTGCGGGAACGCGATCAGAAGGGCGAGCGTGACGATGTCGACGACGACGAACCAGAACACGCCCTTGAATATCGTCTCGAGCGGGATCGCCTTTCCGACGACGCTCTTGATGACGTAGACGTTCAGGCCGACAGGCGGTGTCACCAGGCCGATCTCGAGATACTTGATCACGAGCACGCCGAACCAGATGAGGTCGCCCCCGACCGACTCGAACACCGGCAGCATGATCGGGATCGTCAGCAGCATGAGCCCGATCGAGTCGAGGAACATGCCGAGGAAGATGTAGATGACCGAGACGAAGATCGCGAGGAGCACCGGATCGACCGCCAGCTCGCCGACCACCGCCGAAAGATGATTCGGCAGGCCGCTGAAGGCCATGAAGCGCGACAGCAGGATGCCGCCCAGCGCGATGAAGAAGATCACCGAGGTGCCCTTGAGGGACTCGACCACGGAATCGACGAGAACGCGCCAGGTGAGCCGGCGCTGCGCCGCGGCGATGACGAAGGCGAGGAAGGCGCCACCCGCCGCCGCTTCGGTCGAGGTGAAGATGCCGGAGTACATGCCGCCGATGACGCCGACCATCAGCAGCGGCAGCGGCCATACCTCGAGCAGGACGGCGAAGCGCTCGCGCCAGGTCACGGTCTCGATGACCGGCGGCGCCAATTGCGGGTTGATCGCGCAGCGGGCGACGATCATCGTCGCGAACATGAAGGCGGAGAGGATGCCGGGAACGATGCCGGCGATCAGCGCCTTGCTGATGGAGACCTCGGCGAAGATCGCGTAGAGCACCATGAGGATGCTCGGCGGGATCAGAGAGCCGAGCGTGCCGGCGACCGCGACCGATCCCGCGGCAAGGCCGGGATCGTAGCGGTAGCGCATCATCTCGGGGATTGCGATCCGGCCCATCGCCGATGCCGTGGCGACGCTCGAACCGGAGGCGGCGGCGAACATGGCGCAGGCGGTGGTGCTGGCGACCGCGAGGCCGCCGGGCAGCGCGGTCAGCCATAGTCGTGCGGCGCGGTAGAGGTTCTGCGTCAGCCCGGCATGGTATGCGACGCTGCCCATGAGGAGGAACATCGGCACCGCCGAGAGAGACCAGTGCGCGATGAAGTTGAAGGGCTGGTTGGAAAGAATGCCGAGCGCCGCGTCAGGGCCGCGGATGATCAGCATGCCGATCACCGAGACGCCGCCGAGCGCGAAGCCGATCGGCACCCGCAGCGCCAGCAGCACCAGGAGGGCGACGATCCCCACGATGCCTACCATCAGCGACGACATGCGGGCGCCCCTCTCGTCAGGTCGAAGATGCTCAAATTGTTTCCGTTTCTTCCGTGTGCTCCGCCGGCTGGTGGCGCACTGCAACGCCGGCCGCCCAGAGGAACTGCTCGACCGCCTGGAGCATCATGTAGAGGGCCATCACTGCGAGCCCGGCCGTCATCAGCCAGCGCGCCGGCCAGACCGTCACGTCGATGGTGCCGATCATGATCTCCGACTGTTCGGTCATCAAAACCGCCTGTCGGAAGGCCGCGTAGGTGAAGAACCAGAGCGCGGCGCAGCAGACCACGTAGACGACGCCGTCCAGCGCGGCGATCACGCGCGGCGGCAGCTTCAGCGTGAAAAGCTCGATGATCACGTGGCCGCGCTCGCGCTGCACATAGGCGAGCGGGAGAAAGGCGACGCCGATCATGTAGTAGGCGGAGACCATCTCCTCGGTCCCCGGCAGAGTCGATTTGAAGAGGTTCCGGAGCGCGACGTCGACCATCACCTGCAGCATCATGCCGAGCATGGCGAGGGCGCCGATCACCATCAGAACCATCGACAAGGCATCGAGAGTCCGGCGTATCGCCGTCACCGTCTTCCCCCCTCCATAGCACCACTCCGGCAGTGCGCCGCGACGGCTATCCTATCAATGATCCTCTCCAAAGCAATGCAAACTTCGATACATTGAGCTGTTATTGTGGGTACAATGTCGTGCATTAGCGCCCCGGGTCAGCGATGCGCACCGGGTGCGTGCAACGGCCACCGATAGCACGAGGATGACGGGAGGGATAAGGGATGGCGGAGTTCGCCGGCCAGGTTGCTTGGGTCACGGGCGCGCGCGGGGCGATCGGCCGTGCCGTGGTCGCGGCACTCGCCGCAGAAGGCGCGCGCGTTTTCGCCTCGTCGCGCGACGCCGGCGCGCTCGATCGTCTCGCCGACGAATGGGGCGATGCGGTTCGGGCGTTGCCGCTCGACGTTACCGACCGTAACGCGGTCGACGGCGCTGCGGCAGCGATAGTCTCCGCGGCGGGGCGGCTTGACCTTCTTGTCAACAGCACGACCGCGCCGATCTTCGGCGATTTCCTCGCCCTCGCCGACGCCGACTGGGAGGCTGTACTCGAGGCGAAGTTCTTCGGCTACATGCGCACGATGCGGGCGGTGCTGCCGCAGATGGAGCAGCAAGGCGGCGGTGCGATCGTCAACGTTTCAGGGCGGGGGGGCCATCAGCCGAGCTCGCCTGCCCATCTGCCGGGCAGCGCCGCCAATGCCGCGGTCGACGTCCTCACCAAGGGCCTTGCCAACATCTACGGACCGCGCGGCGTCCGGATCAACGCGGTGGCGCCGGGGCCGATCGAGTCGGAGCGCTTCGCGCGCATCGCCGCGGCCAATGCGCTTCTTCCCGGCTCGCCGCGCACCGCCGGCTCGCCGCTCGGCATGACGGGGCGGCCGGAGGACGTCGCCGCCGCAGTCACGTTCCTCGCGTCCGCGCGGGCGCGTCACATCACAGGCATCGTGTTGCAGGTCGACGGCGGCGGCACCGCCTCGCTCTGAACTCACCGCCGCGTCGGCGGCAGCCTCTCGATCCGGCTTTCCGCGTTGGCATCGCGCGCACGCGCGAGCGCTTCGCCGAGAGGTCCCTCGCGCGTCTCGACAAAGACGCGCTTCAGCCAGCGCATCGCCGCGGGATCGCGATCGGCGAGCTCGGACGCGAGCCGCACCGCCTCCTCGCCAACCGCTTCGTCGGCGACGACGTGGTTGACGAGTCCGAGCGCGGCCGCTCGCGCCGCATCGATCCGTGCACCCGTCGCGGCTAGCTCGAAGGCGGCCTTCCAGCCGACTTGGCGCACGAGGTTGGGCAGCACGATCGCCGGCACGATGCCGCGCGTGATCTCGGGATAGCCGAATTGCGCGCTCTCGCCGCAGACGACCATGTCGCAAGCGAGCGCAAGCCCGCAGCCGCCGCCGAGCGCAAGGCCCTGCACGGCGGCGACGGTCGGCTTGCCGAAGCGCGCGAGCGTGTCGTGGAGGCGCGCACTGCGCGCGGCATGGGCGCGAACCGCCGCGGCATCCGGCGTGCTGGCGAGCTCGGTCACATCGGCGCCGGCGCAGAAGGCGCGGCCAGTGCCGGCGAGCACCACCGCGCGCACTGCCTCGTCGTGCGCGGCCGCCTCTAGCGCCTGCGTCAACGCCTCGACCAGCGCGCTGCTCAGCGCGTTGAGCTTCTCCGGGCGGTCGAGCGTGAGGCGGCGGACGCCGCCGAGATCCTCGCAGCGCAGCATTGCTGCGCTCACGCCGCCTCCCAGTCGGCGAGCGCGGCGGCGTTGCGTCCCGCGGTCCAGCCGCCGACGAAGCATTCGGCGAGATTGCCGCCGCCCATGTAGATGTGGCCGAAGACGCTGCCGAGCTCACCCGCGGCGTAGAGGCGCGGGATCGGCGCGCCGAACGGGTCGACCACTTCCTGGCGCACGTTCCGCCGCGGCCCGCCCTGGGTATTGATGACGATCGGATAGACGCGGCCGAAGTAATAAGGCGGGGTGCGAATCGGAACCATGGTGTCGGGCATGCGGCCATGGTCCTCGTCGTGGCCGCGCTCGACCATCTCGTTCCACCGCGCCACGGTGGCGGCGAGCCTCGCCGGCGGCACCCCCATCTTCGTCGCGAGCGCCTCGATCGTGTCCGCGCTCTCGAAGATGCCGAGCTCGATCTCTTTGGAATTGTCGGGACTCCACTCGTACCGCGCCTCGGGGTCGTTGTGGACCGCGCGTCCGAGGGGGTACATCCTGCGGCCCTCCTCGTCGAAGATCATGAAGCCCGGGATGCGCGGGAAGCTCTGAGTCTTGGGGTCGAAAGCGTCGAAGGGGCGCACGCCGGTATCGCCCGGATAGGGCGGATACTCGTCCATGAAGCGGCGCCCGGTCTGGTCGACGACGATCCAGGCCATGCGGGCGAGCGCCTTCTGGGACATCGGCTTGCCGGCGGCATCGGTGACGCCGAGATCGGAGACCCTGCCCGGGTGGCCCGGCGTCCACATCGGCACCGCCTTTAGATAGAAGCCGAACGGGTAGGCGGGGTCCGGGTGCTTGAGGCCGTAAGGCCCGTGATAGTGCCACATGTGCCAGAGGTCCGCGCCAACCGCCTGGCACATTCTTATCCCGTCGCCGGTATTGCCTCGGAAAGAGCCGGTGAGGACCGGCATCGCCTGGAAATACTGGCGCTTCATCTCCTCGCTTGCCTCGAAGCCGCCGCAGGCCATGATGACGGCCTTGCGCGCCTTGACGTGCCGGACGCGGCCGTCGATGGTGGCGCGTAGTCCCCGAACCGCCCTGTCGGGCCCGGTGAGAAGGCGCTCGGCGGCGGCGTTGAAGAGGACGCGGATGCCGCGGGCGGCGACGTTGTCCTCCAGCACCTTGAAAAGCTTGCAACCCTGCTTGATGCCGCGCACCGCGTGAAAGCTGCTGGCGCCTTCGAGCGCCGGCACCGACTCGATCTCGCAGTAGGCAAGCGTCTCGCAGCCGGGAAAGGGGTAGTTGCCGAGCGCCGGTGTCACCTTGACCTTGGCGCCGTTGACGCGCGCGAGGCGCCGCACGTAGTCGGGCGCCGCCGCCATGCCTTCGGCGAGGGCGCGCAGGATGTCGCTCGGTGTCCGCCCGCCGCAGGTCGTCTCGAGGTACCGGTAGGCCCCCTCGACATCCGAGGTGACGCGGATGCCGCCGGCCGAGACGATCGAGAGACCGCCGGGAAAGCCCATCTTCTCCAGCAAGAGCACCCGGGCGCCGGCATCGTGCGCTTCGATCGCGGCGACCGCCCCGGCGGCGCCATAGCCGACGACGACGACGTCGGCCTCATCGTCCCAATGTTCCACGTTCTGCACGTTCTGGCGGTGTCCTCTTCCGAGAGCTGATCACTGTGGTAACGCCGTATCGGAACATAGCGGCGAATTTGCAACGCGATCAACCGTGGCGGTTCGGGGGCAGAAAAGGCCGATTTTTCAGCGCCCGCGGCGCGAGCCGGCAGACGGAAGCCGGGGCGGTGCTTGAAGGGGGCCGGTCATCCAACTAAAAATTGCTACGGATTGAATCATACCTTTCCCGGGAAGCTGCTGCCGAGCCAAAGCAGCGAGGTGGAGGAGCCTGAAGAGTTGAACGAATTCGCGCACCGCACCTACGCCTATTGCCTCAAACTGCTCGCCGAGCGGTACGGACCGCGCGAGGCGATGATTTTCCGTGATCAGCGCTACAGCTTCGCCGACCTCGAACGGCAGGCGGGGCGGGCCTCGGCGCGCCTGGCCTCGCTCGGCCTCGCGCGCGGCGACAAGGTCGCGATCTGGATGCCGAACCGGCCGGAGTTCATCTGGTATTGGCTCGGCGCCGCGCAGATGGGCCTCACCGCGGTGATGCTGAACACCCGGCTGAAGCGCGAAGAGGCGGCCTACCAGCTCGCCCAGTCCGAAAGCCGTGCCGTGATCGTCCCGGGCCCGGGCGGCTTTCGCGACTTCCTCGACGACCTCGCGGCGCTGCATCCGCCGCTGTGCGAGCCCGGCGCGGCCCCCACGGAGCTCCCCGCGCTCCGCTACGTCCTCGCCTGCGACGCGCCGGGAGACCGGTACCCAGGCGCCATCGACTGGTCGGCGCCGCTCGACGACAGCCTGCCGCTGCCGGCGATGGAGACCGATCCCGACACGCCCGCGCAGCTTGCCTACAGCTCCGGCACGACGGCGCTACCGAAAGGCGCCATCATCACCCATTGCCTTTGGCGCAAGGCGTGGGACATCGGCGAGCCGCTCGATCTCACAGCGGATGACTGCCTGTATCTGTCGATCCCGCTCTTCGGCTCGATGGCCACCATGAACGGGGTGACGCAGTTCTGGGTGCGCGGCGGCCGGGTCGTCATCGGCGAGCATTTCGACGCGCGCGAGTGCCTGCGCACGATCGCCGCCGAGCGCTGCACGGTGATCCATCTCCTGCCGCCGATGATCCACCAGATCTGCGCGCTCGAAGATCTCGACGCCTACGACCGCTCCTCCTTGCGAATTGCGTTCGTGCTGAGCGCCGAGGAGGAGATCCTGGCGCTCGTCGCCGACCGTATCGGCGTTCCCGGCGTTATGACCGGTTACGGTATGACCGAGACCACGACCGTCGTCACCCGCAACCGCTGGGACGATCCGCGCGAGGTGCGCTTCACGACGCAGGGGCGGCCGATGCCCGACCTTGCGGTCGAGGTGGTCGACCCCGCCTCAGGCAAGCCGCTCCCGGTCGGCGAGATCGGTGAGATTTGGGTGCGCGGCTATTGTGTGACCCCCGGCTACTACAACAAGCCGGAGGAGACCGCGAAGGCGATCACTCCCGACGGCTGGCTGCGCACCGGCGATTTGGGTGTCTTCGGTCCCGATGGGCGGCTCGCGTTCAAGGGCCGCATGGGCGACGGCTACAAGACGCGCGGCTTCAACGTCTCGCCGGCCGAGGTCGAGCAGGCCGTCGCACAGCATCCGGCGGTGGAAGCAGCAGCGGTGGTCGGCATTCCCGACCGCACCGAAGGCGATATCGGCGTCGCCTTTGTCATTCCGCGCGCCGGCGCCAGCGTCACGGCGGATGATATCCTGGCCTTCGTGCGCGGCAGGCTCGCCAGCTTCAAGGTGCCTCGCCACGTCTTCTTCGTCAGCGAGTTTCCGCTCACCGCCGGCACCGGCAAGATCCAGAAATTTCGCCTTCGCGAGGAGGCGCTCCAACGGATCGGACGGGCCTCCCAAGAAGCCGTCGCCACCAGCTGAGCGCCGACCCTGTCATTTCGTCGCCGCGGGAGCGGTCGGCGCGACCTCGGTCGTGCGGGAGTAGATCATCGTCGCCGCCGCGAAGACGGCCGCCATGGTGACGAAGACGAGCTGGTAGCCGAGGACCGATCCGGTGCCGCCGTCGCTCGGCGCAGCGGCGATGATGAAGCCCGTGGCGTTCTGCATGACGAATATGCCGATGATTGCCGACATGTTGATGGTCGAGATGGCGCGCCCGGCGAACTCGCGCGGGAACATCGCCTGGCAATGCGCGATCACGACGACGAAAACCGGCGAGAGGAGAACGATGAGCGTGAAAAGCGCGACCGTCAGCCAGAGCGAGGCATGGGCGAAGAACGTCAGCACCAGGAAGAGCGCCGAGATTAGCGTGAAACCGGCGAGGACAAGGCGCTTCCGCATGCCCAGCATCCGCTCGAGCGGACCGAAGACGAGCGCCCCGGTGCTCATCGCCAGCGCCATCATCAGCAGCACGTGGCTGCGCTCGAGCGGTCCGAGGCCGTGGACGTCGCGCAGGAACGGACCCGCCCAAATCCCGAGCAAAACCTGCGCCGGGCTGTAGAGACAGAGCCCCACTATGATCAACGGCCAGATCGTTGGGTTACGCAGCACCGAGCCGAGGCCGCGCACCGCCTCGGCGAGGCTTGCCGGCGCGCGTGACGGGTGGCCGGGGCGGGCGGCACCGGTTGCCGGCGCGTCGCGAACGATGGCGTAGGTGACGGCGCACATCGCGAAGGTGGCGAGCCCCAGCCCGAAGAAGGTGCCGCGCCAGCCGATCTGCTCGATCGAAAAGGCGAGCGGCGAAGTGGCGAGAAGGCCGCCGGCGCCGCCAATGAAGAGGAGTCTGCCGGAGATGGTCGAAAAGCGCTCGGGCGCGACCCAGCGGGTGAAGATGACGTAGCTGCCCATCATTACCGCGCCGAAGCCGCTGCCGATCAGCATCCGCCCGGCGACGAGGCCAAGCCAGCTTTCGGAGAGCGCGAAAACGCAAGAGCCGAGCCCGCCGAGCGCCGCGATCGTCGGGATCGTCAGGCGGGGGCCGAAGCGGTCGAGCAGGACACCGATTGGAAGCTGTACCAATCCCTGCGTGAGGAAAAGGGCGCTGGTCACCACCGCGATGCGCGTTGCGTCGAGCCCGAGCTCCTCGTTGAGCACCGGGGCGAGTACGCCGCCCGCGCTGCGGTGGAACTGGCCCAGCGCGAAAATGGCGCAAAGGCTGCAGAAGATCAGCACAAAGGGTCCACGCGCGGCGGGCGCGGTTGCGGCGAGCGGCGATGGATGCGTCTTGGTCATGGGTCGGGGAAGGGTGACAGGTCTCGCAGGGTTCTGCGAGGCAAATTGTCGCTCGACGGGGCGATCAAGTGGAATTGCACCGAAGATTGGCGTGACATTCCGGGGTGATCGTGCTCGTATATGCTAAGTCTGAAATCGGAAACGGTGACGGGGGTGCGATGGCGGGACGGTTCTCGGGGCGTGTAGCTTTGGTCACTGGAGGCGCGCGCGGCATCGGCGCGGCCACCGCCGAGCTTCTTGCGGAAGGCGGCGCCGCCATCGTCGTCGCCGATCTCGACGCCGGCGCGGCGGAGGAGACCGCCCGTACCATCGGCAGCAAGCACAACGTGCGCGCGCTCGGCGTCGCCTGCGACGTCAGCGATCCCGCTCAGGTCGACGCCATGATAGCGAAGGCCGAGGACAGTCTCGGTGCGGTCGACATCCTCGTCAACAACGCCGGCGTGACCCGTGACAACCTCGTACACAAGATGACCGAAGCGGACTGGGATCTGGTGATGGGGGTTCATCTTCGGGGCGCCTTCCTCTGCTCGCGCGCAGCACAGCGTTCGATGGTGCCGCGCAAATACGGTCGCATCGTCAACATCTCATCGACCTCGGCCCTCGGGAATCGCGGCCAGCTCAACTACTCGACGGCGAAGGCGGGGCTGCAGGGCTTTACCCGCACGCTCGCGCTCGAGCTCGGCCGCTTCGGCATCACCGTCAACTGCGTCGCACCGGGCTTCATCGATACCGAGATGACGCGCCAGACCGCACGCCGGCTCGGCTTCGAGCCCGAGGCGTACAAGGCCGAGCGCGCCAAGAACATCGCCGTGGGCCGCGTCGGCACGCCGCGCGACGTCGCAAACGCGGTCGCCTTCTTTGCCAGCGAGGAAGCCTCCTTCGTCAGCGGGCAGGTCCTTTACGTCAGCGGCGGTCCAGAGACCCGGCGCTAGCGAACTTCCACCGCGCGTCCCTTCAACCCCAAGAGGTATGTCGTGAACCAAGCGTCCATGGCCAAATCCGATGACGTCGCCGCACCGTCGGCGGTGATCGATCCCGAAGCGGTGCTCGAACGCCCCGAGATCAAAGAGCTGGAGCGCCTCGCACTCGAGAACTTCCGGCCTCGCGGCCGGCAGTATGACGAGAACTGCTCGATGCCGGAGAAGAACATCGAGGAGCTGTTCGCCGCGGGCTGGCTGAACACGACGCTGCCGAAGGAGATCGGCGGAAAGGGCAGCAATCTCGACACCGATGACCCGGCGACCTACCTACAGGCGTTGCGCGTCATCGCGCGCGGCTGCAGCTCGACGGCGCATTGCTACCAGGTCCACAATCACGCCGCCTGGTGCCTCAACGCGCTCGCGACGCCGCTCCAGCGCGAAAAATACATCAAGCCGATGTTCGAGCGGCCCTTCCTCGGTGCCTTCGTCGGCAGCGAGGCCAAGCGCAAGCACATGTACATGATGACGACGCAGGCGCGGAAGGTCGACGGCGGCTGGATCGTGCGCGGCGAGAAAAACTACGCCACCAACGGCCCGATGATGGGCTTCGCCATCATCTTCGTCGCCATCGAAGGGGTCGAGAACTACCTCGACAACCATATGATGGTCATCATCGAACCCGGGATGAAGGGCGTCAGCATCGACAACGACTGGTATCGCCCCAACGGCATGCGCGCCGCGGCGAGCCCCGTCATCACGCTCGACGACGTCTTCGTGCCGGACGAGAACGTGCTCGGCAAGCCGGGCGACTATCCGCGCGGCCGCTGGCAGGGCAAGTTCCATCTCGGCTTTGCCGCCAACTACCTCGGCACCACCGAGGGCATGTACAACTGGTATCGCGAGTACGTGCTGAAACGCGGTCGCGGCAGGGACGGGATCACCCAAATGCGCACCGGCGAGATGCGGCTCGCGCTCGACGCCGCCCGCGCGATCTTCCATAAGGCGATCGTCGGCTACAAGACGCTCCCCGTGGTCGAGGCCGAGCTTCTGGCGATGTCGGCGAAGTCGACCGCGGCGCATGTCGCTTTCGACCTCTCGCACAAGATCATCCACGCGGCAGGGTCCACTGCGCTCTTCGACGAGTTCCCGCTGAGCCGCTATCTTCGCGATCTTGAGACGCACGTGCTCCACGCCGGGCACGACCGGACCGCGCAGATCATTGGCCAGGCGGAGCTCGGGGAGTCCTTCGACTCGACGCTGCAGCGCTGAGCACAACAAGGGCGACCGTTGCGGGGAACGCAGGGCGCCACGGAGAGGCGGGCGGCGCCGGCGCGCACAGCGACGACAGCGAGCGCGGCGCCGCTCCCACCCGCGCCCGAGAGCGTGCGCCGGCTCGATGCCGCCTCGCGGCGGCTCACGACCCGCCATGCAGGCGGCGAGATGGCGTGGCGCGTCTGGGGCAAGGGCGCACCGGTGGTGCTGTTGCACGGCGCTTTCGGCGACTGGTCGCACTGGGTGCGCACGATCGCGCCGCTCGCGCGGGGGCGGCGCGTCGTCGTGCCCGACATGCCGGGCTTCGGCGAGTCCGACCCGCCGGCGGACGACCACCTGCCGACGTCGATCCCGGAGGCGCTCGTCGCCGGCCTCGGCGACCTCCTCGATGCGCCGGCGTTCGACCTCGTCGGCTTCTCCTTCGGCAGCGTGATGGCGGCCGCGCTCGCGGCGCGCGTGGCTGAGGACGCGCGGGGCCCCTCGCTGCGGCGGCTCGTCCTCGTCGCGCCCGCCGGGCTGGGCCTCGTGCTGCCGCCCGTCGCGGGGCTGCGGAGCCTCGGCCCGGACATGAGCCCGTCCGAGATCGCGGCCCTTCATCGCCACAACCTCGCACGCGTGATGTTCGCCTCCGCGGAATCGATCGACGACGACGCGCTGGCGATCCAGATGCGCAACGTCGCAAGGGCTCGGGTGCGTGGCCGCCGCTACTCGCAGTCGGACCTCGTGGTGCGCGCGATGACGCGGATCCGGGCGCGCAGCCTCGATGCGATCTGGGGCGAGGGCGACGCGCTGGCGCTGCGCGCGCCGGGCTACGAGGCCGCGGTGGCGGCGCTCTCGCCGGCGATCCGCACGCAGCGGATCGCATCCGCCGGCCATTGGGTCCAGTATGAGGCCGCAGCGGCGTTCAATGCCGCCCTGCTGCGCATTCTGGACGAAACGGAGGGATCATGAGCGAGGGGCCGCATCGTTTCCGCGGACGGCGCCTGCGCCTGGTGAGGACGGAGGAGATGGCAAGAGGTTCCGGCGTGGAGATTCACGTCGCCCGCGTCGGCGATGTGCTGCACAGCGCCTCCTCGGGCACGATCGCGATCGTGCTCGAGGACGAGGACGGCATCGGCGACCGGCTGCTGATGAGCGGCGAGACCGCCGAGAAGCTCTACCTCATGCTGGGCAACGCCCTGAGCGGCGCCCGGCAGAATCCTGCGGCGCCCTGACGCGCGGCGCCGCTGCGACCGCTCGGGGCCGAAGGCGACGCCGCCCGAGAAGATGATGGCCTTGCCGCCATGGGAGGGGCGCCGGATCTTCACCGTGCGCGACACCATTCTCTAAGCGGTCGGAATCGGGGTCGGCGTCGACGATCCGCTCGCGGGATCCGCGCTGCGTCTCGTCTACGAAGAGGGGCTCGAGGCGCTGCCGACGATGGCGGTGGTGCTCGCCTGTCCCGGCTTCTGGCTCAAGGACACCGTCCACGGCGGAACCCGGATCGACGCGATTTGGGGCGAGGGGGAGATCTACGACGGGGCGCCCCCGGGAGTCGTCTCGCCTCCGTCAATCAGACCACGATGCCGCGCGGCGACGGCGGTTTCGGCGACCCCCCGACGGCCCGCCGAAGCCGCAGCCGGTACCCGACCTTCCGATAACGCGCTGGCCGCGGTCGACACTCGCGCCGGCGGTCGCGTCCCGGACGCGGTCTCACACGGCGAGATCTCCGGCCGGGATCACCGAAGCGAAGCCGCCGTCGCGGTAGATGAGAGGGGTCACCTGGTCCCAGACGCGCACGCCGCCGACGCGGCCGAAGAAGATTGTATGCGTCGCGTGGCTCGCGGTGCCCTCGACGGTACAGAAAAGGTTGGCCTGCGCGTCCTCGAGATAGGGGAGCCCCTCGGCCGAGGCGGCCCAGGCGCCGACGGTGAAGCGCTCCTCGTCCTTTAGCTCGCCTGCGAAGACGCGCGCGACGTCCGTATGCACGTCGCGCAAAATGTTGAGGCAGAAACGGCCTCCCCCGCGGGTGAGCCGATCGTGGATCGATGCCGACTTGTTGACGCAAGCGATGATGGTCGCGGGGTCGATCGAGAGGCAGGTCACGGCGGTCGCCGTCATGCCATAGCGGACGCCATCGACGCGCGTCGTGATCACAGTGACAGTGGCCGCGAGGCGCCGCATTGCCCGCCGGAATTCTTGCTGCAGGGCCGCGGGATCCGCGGCGGTAGTGGTGCCCAATTCTTCTTCTCCCCGATCGAGGCGCGTTGCAGTTGCATCCTAGCGCGCGTTGCGCGATGTGAGTCAAGAGGCGGCGTCGGCGAATCAATCAGCGCTCGGCGCGGTATCGCGACGCCCAAAGGCAAGGGCTCTAGGGCAATATTGTACCTAGATGTGTGGTGACATATACGCAAATTTGTTTTATTGTTTTTAGCCGAACGGGGCTGGGCGGAGCGCATGAAGATCATCGGGAGCACGACGCACCATGGGCCGGCCTTCCCGGCCACGCCGGAGCAGATCCGCTTCGGCGAGGAGGTCGGGACCTATGCGCAAGAGCATTTCGCGCCGGTCGCCGCGCGCTGGGACCGCGAGAACCGCTTCCCGACCGAGAATTTCCGAGTCATGCACGAGCGCGGTTGGCTCCGCATCCCGGTCTCGCGCCGTTTCGGCGGCTACGGCCACGGCATCCACGAGGACCCGATTGCCTGGACCTTCTTGATCCATCGCCTCTCGAAGGCTTGCGGCAATACCGGCCAGACCTTCCAGATCTGGGGCCACTGCATCTCGATGGTGGAGGAGCTCGCCAGCCCCGAACAGGCGGCGCGCTTCGCGCGGGAGTCACTCGACGGCGCGGTCTGGTGCTCGGGCGGCAGCGAGCCCGCCAACTACAGCCAGAAGCGCCCCGACCCGATCACCAGCCGTACCACCGTGGCGCAACAGGTGGCGGGCGGCGTCCGGGTGAGCGGGCGCAAGCTCTTCATCTCGAACTCCTCGGCCGCCGACCGCTTCTTCATCTTCGCGGATTTGCGCGGCCCGGACGGCGCGAGCCGCGGCCTCGTTCATCCGGTGATCCGCCGCGGCGCGCCGGGCCTCAGGGTCGAGGCGAACTGGGATGCGATGGGGATGCGCGGCACCGCCAGCGACGACCTCGTCCTCGAGGACGTCTTCGTGCCGAAGGAGGACGTCATCGGGCTCGAGCGGCCGAACGCGTATTTCAGCTCCATCCTCGCCGGCAGCTTCCTGGTCGGCCGCGCCGCCGTCTACATGGGCATCGCCGACGCCGCCTTCGAATACGCAGCGCGCTACATCCGCGACCGCATGAAGTCGGGCGACGACATGGTCATGCGCTACCGCATCGGTGAGCTGGAATCGGTGCGGCAGGGCGCCTCCTCCATTCTCTACCGCGCCGCCTGGCTTTGGCAGGAGGCGATCGCAGGGCGCGTCGAGAAGTCCGAGGCCGCGGCCTTCGCGACGCTCGCCCATACCGAGATCAGCCTCGCCGCGCTGCGCATCACGAGCGACGCGCTCGAGCTCTGCGGCGGGCGCGGCATGCTGCGCAACGCGCCGCTCGAGCGCTACCACCGCGATGTGCGCGCCTACACCGTTTCGCCGCCGACACGCAACACCACGATGATGAATGTCGGCGCCCGCGTGCTGGCGCCCGAGATCGTGCAGCCCTCCGTCGTTGGCGAGGGAGTCTGACCCGCGCCGCCGCTTGCCGGCGGCGGTGGACCAACACTAGCGCGGCCGATACCGGACGAGGCCGCCGAACCGAGGGAGGAAGAATGCGCAAGATTCACGAAATCGCAGCGAGACGATACCGCGCGGCGACGCTCGCCGGCGGCTTCGCGCTGGCGCTGGCCGGTCCCGCGGCCGCAGCCGGCAAGGACACGATCGTACTGGCGCTCCCCGGGATCAGCCAGCATTTCGATCCGACCTCGCAGCTCTCGACCAACGACTACGTCGTCTTCAACATGATCTTCGACGGGCTCATGAGCCTCGGACCCGAGGGGAAGAAGCCCGGCCTTGCGAAGTCGTGGACGATCAGCGAGGACGGCAGGCAGATCGACTTCGCGCTGCGCGAAGGCGTCAAGTTTCATAACGGCGATCCGCTCACTGCGCGCGACGTCAAGTTCTCGTTCGAGGCGCTGCTGAAGCCGGATAACCGGCATGCCTACGGCCGCACCTTCCGTGAGTCGATAGAGCGCGTCGAGGTCGTCGACGATCACACTGCGCGCTTCATCCTGAAGCAGCCATGGTCAGGCTTCTTCACCTCGACGCGTTCTGCGCTGCAGAGCGTCATTCCGCAGAAATACTATGAGCAGGTCGGTCCCAAGGGCTTTCAGGAGAAGCCGGTCGGCACCGGGCCCTTCAAGCTCGTCGGGCTTCAGCCGGGCGAGTCGACGCGGCTAGCCGCGAACGAGGCCTATTGGGGCGGCGCGCCGGAGGCGAAAATCGTCGAGCTGCGCGCGGTGGCTGAGCCTTTCACCCGCTTCGCCATGCTGCAGCGGGGCGAGGCCGACATCATCACCGGGCTTTCAGGTCCGCTCCTCGAGCGCATCGCCGGCAACAAGGAGATCCGCGTCGTTCTTGCGAAATACACCGGCTCGACCGCGCTCTTCTTCAACAGGAAGGCGTTCCCCGAGGCGAACGACCGTCGCGTCCGGATCGCGATCGGTCACGCGATCGATCGCGAGAAGATCGCCAAGACCATCCTCGGCGGGGTCTGCGAGCCGGGCTCGAACAGCCTCACCCCCGGTACCTTCGGCTACGCACCGGGCTATGAGGGCATCCCCTACGACCCCGAGAAGGCCAAGGCGCTGTTGCGCGAAGCCGGGGTGCCGCCCGGCAAGGAGGTGACTTTTTCGATCCACACCCAGTCTTTCGAATCGCTGCCGCAGACGCCGCAAGTGCTGGAGGCGATCGCCAGCAGCATCGAGGCGGTCGGCTTCACGGTGAAGCGCGAGCCGGTCGAGAGCGGTGCCTGGTTCCCGATGATGCGCGGAGGCAAGCAGCCCGGGATCTTCTACGCGCCCTCCTCGGTGCCGGATGACGGCGCCGAGATTATCAACAACTACTACACCTCCTGGTCGACCTGGGTGCCGGGTATCATGAACGTGCCGGAGTACGACCAGATCTACACCGAGCAACTCAAGGTCGCCGATCTCGAGAAGCGTGAGAAGATCATCCAGCGGTTCATGGCGCTGGAGCAGGAGCGGCGCGAGGGAATTCCGCTCTTCTGGTGCGACACGCCGTTCGCGATTGGGCCGAAGATCGCCGAGATGAAGCCGGCGATGGGCAGCAACAAGCACATCAACCTGCACGCCATCAAGCTGGCGAAGTAGGGGATGACGCTCGCGTACCTCCTCCAGAGGCTGTTCCAGACGGCCGCGACAGTGCTTTTCCTCAGCGTCGTGGTCTTCGGCCTCGCACGGCTCTCGGGGGATCCGGCTAGCATCATGGCCTCGCAGGAGGCGACGCCGGAGCAGATCGAGCAGCTCCGGCGTCACCTCGGCACCGACCAGCCGCTGCCGGTGCAGTACTGGCGCTTCATCAGCAACGCCGTGCGAGGCGACTTCGGCACCTCGATCAAATGGGAGGTGCCGGCGATCGGCATCATCCTCGACCGTTTTCCTGCGACCGTGGTGCTCGCCGCCTCGGCGCTCGTCTTCGGCCTCTTCGTCGCGATCCCGCTCGGCGTCGTCTCGGCGATGCGGCAAGGGACATGGATCGACAGCCTCGCCAAGGTGCTGGCGCTGCTCGGCCAGAGCATGCCGACCTTCTGGTTCGGCATTCTTCTGATCCTCGTCTTCTCGCTCTACGTGCCGATCTTCCCGACCTCGGGCTATGGCACGCCGATGCACCTCGTGCTGCCGACCATCACGCTCGGCGGCTTCGTCGCCGCCTCGATCATGCGCGTCACTCGCTCCTCGATGCTGGATGCGCTCGAGGCCGACTACGTCCGCACGGCGCGCAGCAAGGGTGTGCCGGAATCGCGGGTGACGCTCATCCACGCCTTCAAGAACGCGGCGGTGCCGATCCTCACGATCACCGCGCTGCAGGCCGCCACGATCCTGCGCGGTGCGGTCGTCACCGAGACAGTCTTCTCCTGGCCGGGCGTCGGCAAGATCGCCGTCGACGCCGTCTACGGGCGCGACTTCCCGCTCGTCCAGGCGGCGGTGATGTTCATGGGCGTCGTCTTTCTCGTCGTCAATCTCGTCGTCGATGCGCTCTACATCCTCCTCGATCCACGGATCGACTATGGACGGCGGTGAACTTCATCGCGCCGCCGCACCGATAAGGCTCGAGCGGACGCGCCGGCGCCTGCGCGACCTGCCTTGGGACGGAATCCTCCCCGGCGGCTTCCTCGCGCTCGCCGTCCTGGCCGCGGTCCTCGCCGACTGGATCGCGCCGCACGATCCCAATCTCGGCGACCTCGCCAACTTCCTGATGCCGCCGAGCGCCGAACACGTTTTCGGCACCGACGCCCTCGGCCGCGACATCCTTTCCCGCATCATCTACGGCGGCCGCGTCTCGCTCTTGGTCGGCGTCGCCGCGGTCGGGCTCGCGATGGCGATCGGCGTCGTGCTCGGTATCGTCTCGGCGCTGGCGGGGGGCTGGCTCGGCGAGGCGATCATGCGGCTTACCGACCTCGTTCTGGCGCTTCCCGCGGTGCTGATCGCGCTGGCGGTGGCCGCCACGGTGGGGCCCAGTCTCACCAACGTCATCCTCCTCATCGGCTTTCTCTACTGGGCGCAGTTCGCGCGCATGGTGCGCGCCGAGGCGCTGAGCCTGCGCGAGCGAGACTTTGTCCAGGCGGCCTATGCCGTGGGGTGCGGCCCGATCCGGCTGCTCCGCCTCCACATCCTGCCGAACCTCGTCAACACGGTGATCGTGCTGGCGACCTTGCAGGTGGCGGCGGCGATCCTCCTCGAATCGACGCTTTCCTTCCTCGGCGTCGGCGTGCCGCCGCCGACACCGACCTGGGGCACCATGGTCGCGGAAGGCCGGCCCTACGTGGAGCTTGGCTGGTGGGTCTCGACCTTTCCCGGGCTCGCCATCATGGCGACGGTGCTGTCGATCAACCTCCTCGGCGACTACTTGCGTGAAAAACTCGATCCAAAGTTCAACCGGCGCCGCTGAGAAAGGGCGGGCGACTCGTACTGGGGGGTAATGAACGGCTACGGAAGCGGCGAGGCCAAGCCTCTGATCGACCAGGAAGCTAGGTCGATCGGCCCAACTTCGGCCTCGGATGCGGTGGAGCAGGCACCCGGCGGCCTGAGCTCGATCGAAGAAGTTATCGCCGATCTTCAGCGCGGGCGCATGGTGATCGTGGTCGACGACGAAGATCGCGAGAACGAGGGTGACTTCGTCTTGGCCGCGGAGAAAGTCACTCCGGAGGCGATCAACTTCATGGCCCGGCACGGTCGTGGTCTAATCTGTCTCGCCCTGACCCAGGACCGGGTTCGCGCGCTCGGTCTGCCGCTCATGCCGCGGCACAACGTATCGCGTCATCAGACCGCTTTTACGGTCAGCATTGAGGCGCTCGAGGGAATTACCACCGGGATTTCCGCCGCAGACCGCGCCCGGACAATTGCAATCGCGGCGGATCCGCGACGTGGCGCGGATGAGATCACCACGCCCGGGCACGTGTTTCCGCTCGTCGCACGTGATGGCGGCGTCCTCGTTCGTGCCGGCCACACTGAGGCAGCGATCGACCTCGCGCGTTTGGCCGGTCTCACGCCCGCAGGTGTGATCTGCGAGATCATGAACGACGACGGCACCATGGCTCGGCTGCCGGACCTGCTCCAGCTTGCGAAGGTCCATCGGCTGAAAGTGTGCTCGATCGCCGATTTGATCGCCTATCGTTGGCGTACCGAGCGGCTCGTACACAGAGTCTTGGAACGGGACGTCGAGACGCGGCACGGCGGCGGATTTCGGATGATCATCTATCGAAGCGCCATCGACGGCGTCGAGCATGTGGCGCTCGTCAAGGGCGACCCTTCGGAGGGTCCGCCGATGCCGGTACGGATGCATGCCGTCAACTTGCTGGACGACGTGATCGGCGACTTGGCGTATCGTCGCGACGGACACCTCGGCAGCGCCATGCAACGCATCGAGGCGCTGGGTCGCGGAATTGTCGTGCTGATCCGAGAGTCCGAGGTTTCACGCCCTTCGAAATATGTGCTGGAACGCGAGCGACAGCTTCATGAGGCGTGCAGCAACCTGCGTGACTACGGCACCGGCGCGCAAATCTTGGCCGACCTTGGGGTTCGTGAGATGATCCTGTTGTCGAATACGGTCCGCAGCATCGTCGGATTGGAGGGCTATGGGCTGCGCGTTATCGGTTACGAACCGATCTGACTTCGCGCTCACCTGAGCCGAACAAGCCTGCGCGCAGGGATCGGAGGCAGCACTGTCGGATCGCGCATCGGTAGCTGCGTTGGGTGTGTCATAAGACTACGACGCGAAGGGCACACACCGAAAAGCCCTAACGCGCCGGTTGTCGACCTCGCAGTTGACGTGCTTGATAGGCGCAGCAATTCCAAGGGCCGGCACATCGATCCGGCCGAGAGGCGCGCCCGAGTTTAGGAAGAAGCCGGGAAAGAGCCCCGGACGGGCGGCGGAAGCGGACCCTCGTCGACAATGCCGAGGCCAGGTGAGGTGGCACCGATCGTTTCGCGTCCGGCGAGCGTATGTTTCGCCCGAAAAGACGAGGCGCCGCTGGCCGCCTGAGGACGCACCTCGTCTTTTCCGGACCGAGGAGCGGCCGGGCGCGCCGGGTGGAGACCTTCTGTTTTGTCGGCTCGGGGGGGCGGCAGCCCGCGACAGGGGGCGGGATTCACATCTCGTTAACCATACCGGGCGACGCTCGGCGACCGGTTTACGAACGCTCCGCACATTGATCATGGCCGACATCTTATCGATCGTCTCGGCGGTCCTGAGGATCTTTTCTTCTTTCTGGAAGCCATTGGCCGTCGTGTCGGCGATGATCATGGGCCAGAAGGTCTGCGACCTTCTCGTCCCGTGGTTCGCCAGCCGGGTCATCGACGCGATGGCGCGGAACGAGCCGCTCGTGGACGTCCTGCCGCTTATCGCCACGGCCTTCGCCTTCTGGGTCTTTCACGGCAACGTTCTCCCATACGTCCTTGGCCGGTTCGACATAAGCCGCTTCCACTACCCCGCGCGGCAGAGCATCAGCGTCGGGAACATTCGCGCGGTGCTCGGCAACGAGGAATTGGAGCTGCGCGTCAAGGATACGGCCATGCAGCAGGCCATCCTCGAGCGGGGCGAGCAGGTTCTGGTCGATTTCACGAGCAGCATCTTCCGCGTGGCGATTCCCATCAGCATTCCCGGGTTCGTCACGCTCGGCCTCCTCCTCTGGTGGTTTCCGCTGATCGGCCTGATCGCCGTCGTCGGGGGATTGCTCGACGTCCTGGTGACGCTCTACCTCAACAAGGCGATGGCGCCGATGTACGCCAACCTGCAGCAGCTCGACTACAAGCGCCGCCGGCTCCTCACGCAGATCTTCCGGGACGTCCGGACGATCTACGGCAACAGGGAGGAGGAGGCGACCTTGAAGCAGTACGACGGATGCTATCGGGACTACGCCTCGTTCGGAATCACGACCGGGCTCCGCTTCCTCGGCTTCAACGCGGGTCGCGGCCTCATCATCAACATCGCCAATCTCTGCACCTGGGTCGTCGGAGCGTATTACGTCAGCACCGGCGTCTACTCGCTCGGATTCTTCCTCGCCTCGCTCAGCTGGTCGACCTACGTCATGAACATGCTCGGCGCCGCACTCGACCTCCACAAGCAATGGCTCGAGACCATTCCCGCCATCCGCGCCTATTTCGCCGAGATCGCCAGGCTCCGCGCCGCGCCTGTCGCCGAGCCCGAGCCGGAGGCCGAAACGGAAGTCGAGCCGAGCGCCGAGCCGGTCCCGGCGCCCGTCTTCCTCACCGCCGGCTGACGAGAGGCGGCGCGCTTGCGCTCAGTCCTGCACCGGGGATCCGACCGGCGCGTCGATGGAAAGCCCGTCGGCCTGCATGCGCCAGAGGCGGTCGAAAGCCCCGCGCCGGCGGCGCAGCTCCTGAGGCGAGCCGTCCTCGACGATCCTTCCCTCCTCGATGACGACGATCCGGTCGAAGGAAACCAGGGTCGAGAGGCGATGGGCGATGGCGATGACGGTCCGGCCGCGAACGAGCGCCTCCAGCGCGTGCTGTATCTCCCTCTCGGAGTCGGAGTCGAGCGCCGAGGTCGCCTCGTCGAGCACGATGATCGGCGCGTTCTTCAGTATCGCGCGCGCGATTCCGATGCGCTGGCGCTGGCCGCCCGAGAGCTTCACCCCACGCTCGCCAACGAGCGTGTCGTAGCCGTGCGGCAGCTCGCGGATGAAGGCGTCGCAATGCGCGGCGCGCGCGCTCGCATAGACCTCTTCGTCGGTGGCGCCGGGGTTGCCGTAGCGGATGTTCTCCATCACGGAGCGGTGGAAAAGGTTGATTTCCTGCGGGACGACGGCGATCGCGGCCCTGAGGCTGTCCTGCGTCAGCCGCGTGATCGGCTGCCCGTCGATCAGGATGCGCCCGCCGTCCACGTCGTGCAGCCGCTGCAGGAGCGCGAGGATGGTCGATTTGCCGGCGCCCGAGGGGCCGACGATGCCCACGTGCTGGCCGGGCGGGATGTCGAGCGAAAAGCGGCGGAGAACCGGGCGGCCCTCGCCGTAGCGGAAGGTCACGTCCTCGAAGGTGACCGCTCCTCCGAGCCCGATATGCGAGGTCGCGTCGGGCATGTCCACGATCTCGTGGGGCTTGCCGATGGTGCGGAGGGTCTCCCCGATGTAGTGCCAATGCTGCGTCGTGTTGACGAGCGCCAGGACGAGATCCCGGGAGCCGTGCAGGATGCGGAAGGTGAGCGCGCTCACGACCACGACGTCCCCGGGCGTGATACGGCCGCTCGTCCAGAGCCAGATCGCCCACAGGAGCATCGACCCCGCCATCAGCGTGAGCGCGATGTCGTGGAGGGTGCGGGTCTTCTCCAGCCACATCCAGCTTCGCCTCTGCGCGGCGGCTTCGGCCTCGAACTTCTTCATGAGCCGCGCCAGCTCGCGGGTGCGCGCCGAGAAGGCCTTCACCGCCCAGATGTTCCCGACGACGTCGACCAGCTCCCCACTGACGAGATTTGCCTGCTCGGCGTAGGCGTTGTGAAGCGGGCGTCCTTTCGCTCCGAACCAGGCGAGCCAGGCGGCGACGCACATCACGAGCACCGTCAAGGCCGCCGCCATGCGCCAATCGAGCCCGCTGAAGATGATCAGGGCGCCGAGGAAATCCGTACAAGGCGGTATGACGTTCCAGACAAGGATGCCGAGCGCCGCGCCGAACGCTCCTGCCGTCTCCGTGATGCGGTGCCCCAGGGCGCCGGAAAGGTGCTCGGCGAAATACCGCATCGGGTGGCCCGAGAGGTGCTCGAACAGCTCGCGTCGGATGTCGACGCCGGTTCCGACGAGCGTGCGGCAGCCGAGCCAACCGGCGAACCGCCACAACGCGTTCTCGACCGCGATGAGGGCAATGAAGAAGGCGAGCGCCCGCCAGACTCGATCGTGGCCCTCGGCCCCCGCCGCCATCGCGTCGACGAGAAGCTTCATCCCGTACTGCACGGCGACGGCGCATGCGGCCGCGGACAGGACGAGAAGCACGAGGCCGCTGAAGTGCAGCGGCCGCAGGGCGAGATAGTGAGCCAAGAACGCTCGCGGGCGCGTGAGAAAGGGAGCTGCGCGCGCGGCGGCCATGGTCGCTCACTCCGCCATTCCGACGAGCTTCAACGGCGGCTTCTGCGCGGCGCCGAGCGTCGCGAAGATCTCCTGCTGGCGTCGGAGCTCCTCGGCCAGAGGCTCGAACACCGGCCGGTGCCCGTCTTTCGAGGCGGCGCAGAAGAGCCCGACCTCGCAATGACGCTCGTTCTCCCACCCGGGATAGTCGACGATCGGGTAGATGCAGATTCCCTCGACCGGCACGCCCTTCGCCATCGCCGCCCGCACCTCGGCGCAAACGTAGTAGAGCCATGCCGCGCGGGAGCTGCCCTCCGCGCCCGTCTCGGTGATGGCGACGGGACGGCCGTAGCGCGCGTAGGTCTCGCACAGAAGCTCGTTGAGCGGCCGGTATCGGGGGTTGCCGAATTCGATCGTCGAGCCAGACAGGATCCATTGGTTGTCGGAGTAGAAGTTGACGCCGACGACGTCGAGGTATTCGGGCCTGCCGCCGAGCTCGGGCGCGAGGCGCCCGGAAAGCATGTCGCGGGCCTCGAACTGCGCGTTGTGATAGGCGACAGCGGCCGCGACGTCCTCCGGCCGGTCCGATCCGGGAAGAACGTTGACGAGCGGATCGGAGTGGACGATCCGCGCCCGCTTGTCGACCTCCCAGACGGCTTCGATCCCGGCGATCGCCGCGCGCACGAGCTGGCGCTTCAGCTCGCCGGCCCGACCCGTCGCCGCCGGGTTGAACTTGGCCGCGTCGCCTCCCGCCCAGGCCCAGAACGAGATCTCGTTGACGGGGCAGTAGAAGGGAATCTCGTCGGTCTCGTCGCGGACGACCCGCGCGGCCGCCTTCACGAATCGCGCGAAGCGATCGACGAAGGCGGGCGACCAGATGTCGAGATCGTCCGGCCAGCCGTAGTGGCAAAGATCCCAGATCACCTGCACGCCTGCGTCTCGAGCGGCGCGCAGCATCGGAAGGAAGCTCGACCAGTCGAACCGGCCGGGGGCGGTCTCGATGAGATGCCAGCGCAGCCCGTCGCGCAGGGTGCGCAGGCCGTACTCGACCGAGAGAGCGTAGTCCTGCGCGACGAAGCGGTCGTGACGCGTCGCCGCGATCAGATCGAGGCGGCGACCGTCGCGCCGGCGCTGCGTCGAGCACTCGAACCCGCCGATGAAGAAGCTGGAAAAGAGCTCGGGCGAAGGCATCGTCTCTCCCGCGGTCCCTGGCCAAGCACGATGACGATTCGATGGGAGGCCCTATTCGGCGGCTGCAGGAGCTGCGACGCGGGCCTGGCCCGCCGCCTGCGGCGCCGCCCGCTCGCCATCGCCGACCGCGTGCGATCGTTTGACGCCCGTCAGCCGCGCGTAGACCGACAGCGCCTGCCCGACCACCTGGTCCATGTTGTAGTAGCGATAGGTCGCAAGGCGGCCGACGAAGACGACGTTCGGGGTGGCATCGGCGAGGGCCTGGTACTTGCGATAGAGCTCCGCGTTCTCCGGCCTGGGAACCGGGTAGTACGGGTCCCCCTCGGCCGAGGGGTACTCGTGCGTGATGCTCGTCTTGGGATGGATCTGCCCGGTGAGGTGCTTGTACTCGGTGATGCGCGTATGCGGCACCGCTTCCGACGGGTAGTTCACGACGGCGACCGGCTGGAGATTCTCCTGGTCGAGCGTGCTGTGCTCGAAGCGCAGCGACCGGTACGGAAGCTTGCCGAACCGGTAGTCGAAGAACTCGTCGATCGGTCCGGTGAAGATCAGCCTGTCGTAGCGCACCGCGTTCGCCACCTCGCGGAAGTCGGCGTTCAGGAGGATCTTGATGTTGCGATGGTCGAGCATGTTCTCGAACATGCGCGTGAAGCCGTAAGCCGGCATCATCTGGAAGCTGTCGGTGAAGTAGCGGTCATCGGTGTTGGTGCGGGTCGGGACCCGGGCCGTCACCGCCTTGTCGAGCTCGGACGGATCCATTCCCCATTGCTTGCGCGTGTAGCCGCGGAAGAACTTCTCGTAGAGCTCGCGCCCGACCTGGCTGATGACGACGTCCTCGGAGGTGCGGATGCGCGGCACGGGCTCGGCGCGCGAGGCGAACCATGCCCGGGCTTGCTCCTCTGAGGAGAGATCGAGCCCGTAGAGCGTGTTGATCGTGGTGCGGTTGATCGGGATCGGCAGGAGCATGCCGTCGACGAACGCGCGGACCCGGTGCTCGTAGGGACGCCATTTGGTGAAGCGCGAGAGATAGGCCGCGACCTCGGCCGAATTGGTGTGGAAGATGTGCGGGCCGTAGCGGTGAACGAGGATGCCGTGGTCGTCGTAATGGTCGTACGCGTTCCCGCCGATGTGCGGGCGGCGGTCGATCAGCAGAACGCGCTTGTTCGAGCCGGCGGCAAGGCGCTCGGCGAGCACGCTGCCGGCGAACCCCGCGCCGACGATGAGATAGTCGAAGCCGGCGCGCGCCACCCTGAACCCTCCTGCAGGCTCCACCCTGCCTGCGCACAGCTGTCGGGATGATCCGTTGCAACCGTCGGGAGGCGTGCCCGCGGGCGGTTTTTCCGTCATACGGCGAGTTCCGCCATTCGAGCCCAGGTCCTGTCCCACGATGTTTCGGCAAGGAGCCGATCGACCTTCTCGAGCCAGAGGGCGCGTCGGTCCGCCTCCCTGAGCACCGCAGCGATCGCGGCGACGAACTCCGGAACGGTGCGCGCGATCCGCACGATCCCGGGATCGCCGTACATGCGCACGACGTCTTCGATCGGCGTCGAGACGACGGGCTTGCCGGCGGCGAGATACTCGGGAGTCTTCGTCGGGCTGATGAAGCGGGTCGACTCGTTGAGCGCGAAGGGCATGAACGCGACGTCCCAGCCCGCGAGATAGGCCGGCAGCTCCTCGTACTTCTTGGCGCCGAGATAATGGACGTTCGCTCTTCGGGGGAGCGCGGCAGGGTCGATCTTCACGACGGGTCCCAGCAGCACGAAGTTCCAGTCGGGACGGGCGTCGGCGAGGCCTGCGACGAGGTCGATGTCGAGGCGCTCGTCGAGAACCGCGTAATGGCCGATGCGGGGCCGGCCGATTGCCGCTTGATCGGACGGATCGGCGGTCGGATGCCGCGCGGTTCGGAAGTGCGCCACGTCGACGCTGCTCGGAAAGGCGTGGACGTTGCGGTGCCGGTGCCGCTTTGCCTCGTAAAGGCTATAGCCTCCGGTAAAGACCACGTCCGCCGCGCCGAGGAGCTCCTCCTCGCGCTCGAGGAGCGAGGGCGGCGCGCCGCGGAACGCGGAGAGCTCGTCCATGCAGTCGTAGACCACCTTCCGGGCGTCGAGGTGAGCCGAGAAGGGGCGCATCATCGGCGTGTAGTACCAGAGCACGGGAGCGACGATCCTTTCGGCGGCAATGAAACGGTCGAGAAGAGAACGCAGCGCCACGGTCTGTGTGCGCTCGTCGAGGCCGTGAGGAAGTCGCGGCACGAGGATGACGACCCTGTTCTGCGCCTCATGGCGTTCGAGCACCGGCTCGTCGACGCCGCCGAACACGGGTTCCTCGTGAAAGAACACCGGCATCGTCGCGGCGAAACGGGACATCAGGTGCTGCGGCCGCTGAAAGACGAAGTGCCAGCGAAGATGCGAGAAGCAGATGAGCACGGCCGGCTCGGCGCTGCGCCGCGGCGTTCCGCCGCGAAAGCGCTCGACGATATCGCCATGCTCGTGGCCGAAAGCGGTTTCGTGCTGGTTCACGATGCCCCCCTTGAAAGGCTTCTCAAGAACAGGAGCCCAAACCAGCAGTTCCTTCCTGAACCAACGATAAAATCCCAGATCATCATTCCCAACCAAAACGCCAGAAAGCGAAGGCTCGGTCGTCGTGTTACGGAAGAAGCGAGAACGAGAGCGGCATCGCGTTTATGCCGATGAGCGATTCATTTTCTGCCGAGCGCATCGGAAAAGATCGTAAGGGTCGAATGCACGTCCATGCGAAATCGACCTCGGCTCGCGACAAGCCGCCAGCATGGCGACGAGCCGTTGCGGCGCTGGGGCTGACGAGCGAGCAAGCCGAGTTTCTCGCGGCGCACGATTTCGACGCGGAGAGTTTTCTCGAGCTGCAGGATCGGGTACGGCGCGGGGCCGTGAGCGAGACGAGCGCGATCTACACGGGCCGGCTCGAAATTCCGCCGAGAGAGGCGATCCCCGATTTGCCCGGGCGGGGGGCGCCGGCCGCAGAAGAGCTCGCGAGCGCGGGCGATGCGGCCTTTCGGCGCGGCGAGGTCGCGGTCGTCGTGATCGCGGGCGGGATGGCGACGCGCTTCGGCGGCGGGGTGAAGGCAGCCGTCGACGTCGTTCCCGGATGCTCCTTTCTGCAGGCGAAGCTGAAGGACGCCCGCGAAACGGGCCGGCGTGCGAACGTGGAAATTCCGTTCTGCGTCATGACGTCTTTCGCCACGAAGGACGGGATCGTTCGCCATATCCTCGACCGCGGGCTCGATGGGCCCGACATCCATATCTTCGAGCAAAGCGCGTCGATCCGGCTGACGCCGGAAGGCGAGATCTTTCGCGGGAAAGACGGAGAGCCCTCTTACTACGCGCCAGGTCACGGTGACTTTTTCGAGGCCTTTCGAAAGTGCGGCCTCAGGGACGAGCTCGCGGCCAAGGGCGTCCGCTACCTCTTTTTCTCGAACGTCGACAATCTCGGCGCGACGCTTGACCCGCGCATTATCGGCTATCACGTTCGCCATGGGCGCGACATGACTGCCGAGGTGACTCCCAACATCGGACAGGACAAGGCCGGCTGCGCCGTCGTGGCCGACGGGCGGCTCCGCCTCATGGAAGGATTTCGACTCCCCGAGAACGCGCCGCCTTTTCCGGACCTGTCGATCAACACCTTCGTCTTTTCTGTCGACGCCCTCGCCAGGGAAATTCCTCTCGTGAGCTATCTCGTGCGCAAGGAGGTCGAGGGATGTCCCGCCCTCCAGGCGGAACGGGTCACCTGCGAGGCGACCGAAGCGCTCGACGCAGAGGGGAACCCGCTTCTGTCGCTCGCCTGCATTCGCGTCCCGAGGTCCGGAAGGCGAGGCTCCTTCTTTGATGGCCGCTTCTATCCCGTGAAGGAGCCGGCCGATCTCGAGCGGGTCCGCGAACAACTCCTCGAAACGACGAGGTCGCAGCGTCCGTGAGCGAGAAGGACGAACTCAAGCCGGAGACGATCGCGAGCCTGCGGGCGGAGCTGCTCCAGCGGCACCCCGAATTGGAGAGCGACCGGGTTCGCCTCTTCTCTGCTTCCGGGCGCATCAACCTCCTCGGCGAGCATACCGACTACAGCGAGGGGTTCTGCCTTCCGGCCGCGACGAACCGGCGGGTCGCAGGGGCTTTCGCGCCCGCGCCGGACGACAGGCCGCGGATCGTCATTCATTCGCGGCGCTTCGCGAGCGACGCGGATTTCTGCCTCGAGGACATCCCCGAGCTCCCGCCCGGCGACTGGCGGCGCTACGTCGCCTCCACGGCGAAGGTGCTGAAGGCGGAGGGAGCCCGGCGGGGAGTGCCGCTCGTGGGAATGCGGGCCGTGATCGACAGCGACATTCCCGTCGGCAGCGGACTCTCCTCCTCGGCGGCGCTCGAGCTTCTGATCCTGAACGCTTGGAGCCGACTCTCGGGTCTCGAACTATCGCCGCGCGAGCTGGCGATCCTGGGGCAGAAGGCGGAATGGGAGTACGGCGTCCGGTGCGGGATCCTCGATCAGCTGGCGATCGTCAACGGGCGGAAAGGGGAGGTGTCCCTCGTCGACTGCCGGACCTTGGATGCCACGCCGATCAAGATCGCGCTGAACGGATTCCGCTTCCTCATCGGCTTCACGAAGGAGCGGAGCCTCGTCGCCTCCGAGTACAACGCGCGGCGCGAAGAGTGCCGGCGCGCGGCCGAAGTGCTCCGCGACGCGAGCGGTCGCGAGGATATTCGTGCTTTGCGGGATGTCGATCCCGAGCTGGTCGCCCGATACGCCGCCGAGCTCGAGGCCGCGGGCGCACGGGAGGGGATGAAGCTCCTCCCTCGCGCCGAGCACGTCGTCAACGAGAACGCCCGCGTTCATCTTGCGGTCGACGCTCTGCAGCGCGGCGACGTCGCCGCGTTCGGGGCGCTCATGCTCGAAACGCATCGCTCGCTCGCCGATAAGTTCGAGGTGAGCAGCCCGGAGCTCGATGCGATGGTGGATGCGGTTCTCGCCTTCTCGGCCCGATCGGGCACGCCTTGCTGGGCCCGCATGATGGGCGGCGGGTTCGGCGGCCCGGTTCTCATTCTCGCGCTCGCCGACGCGGCGGCAGCGCTCATCGAGCAAGTCGGCGAGCTCTACCGTCGTGCGACGAAGAGCGAGGGGCGCTTCTGGACGGTCGAGATCGAGGACGGGCTGCAAGAGCTCGGCTGATCCGCCCGGGTCGACCAATCTCGTTCAGCTTTCATTAACCATACTTGCCCGAGACTCCGTCCCACGGGACGGAGCCGACGTGCAGCGCCTACCCGGCCCGTTCAGATCCCGAAATCAAGGCGCGATCGAGCCCGAGAACGCGACAAGGCGGTTGGCGAATGCGGCGTGAGATTCTGTCTCTCGACGGCGAGTGGGACTTTTCTTTTTGCGGCGACCGGATCGTCGCTCTCGGCGAGGTAGCCTCCTGGCGCACGATCCGCGTGCCGGGACCCTGGCAGGCGCAGCACGACGATCTCCGGGAGCGGAACGGGCGTGCCTGGTACAGGCGGCACGTCGAGATCGCGCCCGATTGGGTCGGCGCATCGGTCTACCTCCGCTTCGGCGCGGTCAATTACTTTACGGTCGTCTACGTCAACGGCGTCGAAGTCGGGCGCCACGAGGGCGGCTATCTGCCGTTCGAGTTCGAGATCGGCGGCGCGCTTCGCGCCGGAACCAACGCGATCGCGGTGCATGTGACCGCGCCGACCGACGATCCGGACGCCTATCCCGACTTTCCCTTCGCCGAGGTGCCTTTCGGCAAGCAGAGCTGGTATGGGCCGCTCGGCGGCATCTGGCAGTCCGTCACCCTGGAGCGCCGCTCCGCCGACCACATTGCCGCGATCAGGGTGCGGCCGAGCCTCGCCGAGGCGACGGTCGAGGTCGACGTTCGACTCGCGCGGCCGCTGCCGTCGGCGCATCACGTCGAGGTCGATGTCTCTGCGCCGTCCGGCGAGCTCGTCGCCGCCGGCGCCGTCACGGCAGCGGCAGGGGCGGAGTGGGCGAAGCTGCGCTTGGCGGTGCCGGCGCCCCGCGCCTGGTCGCCGGAGGAGCCCAATCTCTACCGGATCTCGGCCGCGCTGCGGAAAGACGATCTCCTTCTCGACGAGCGCTCCGATGCGTTTGGCTTCCGCACCGTCGAGGTCAAGGATGGTCGCATCCATCTCAACGGCGTCCCCATCTACCTTCGCGCCGCCCTCGATCAGGACTACTACCCGGACGGCATCTGCACGCCGCCCTCGGAGGCTTTCCTCGAGGATCAGTTCCGCAAGGCGAAGGAGCTCGGGCTCAACTGCCTGCGCTGCCACATCAAGGTTCCCGACCCCCGCTACTACGCCGTGGCGGACCGGGTCGGGCTTCTCGTCTGGACCGAGCTGCCGAACACCGGCCGCCTGACGGAAGCCTCCAAGGCGCGACTGGAAGCGACGCTCCGCGGCATCGTCGAGCGCGACGGCAATCATCCGTCGATCATCTGCTGGACGATCATCAACGAGAACTGGGGCACCGATCTCGTCCACGACGAGACCCATCGCGCCTGGCTCAACCGCACCTATCACTGGCTGAAGGAATTCGATCCGACGCGTCTCGTCGTGGACAACTCGCCGCTCGATCCGAGCTTCCATGTCGAGACCGACATCCAGGACTTCCACTTCTACGCCGCGATTCCGGACCACCGCGCGTCGTGGGAGGGCTTCGTCGAGCGCATGGCGTCCCGGCCCGACTGGACTCACAGCCCGCACGGCGATGCGAAGCGTAGCGGGAAGGAGCCGCTGATGTGCTCCGAGTTCGGCAACTGGGGGCTCCCGAATCCCCGGCTGCTGCGCGACACCGATGGAAGGGAGCCGTGGTGGTTCGAGACCGGCCACGACTGGGGCGAAGGCGTCATGTACCCGCACGGCGTCCAGAACCGGTTCCGCGCCGCGGGCCTCGAGAGCGTCTTCGGAACGTTCGAGAGCTTCGTCGAAGCCGCGCAATGGCAGCAGTACCGCGCGCTCAAGTTCCAGATCGAGACGATGCGGCGGCGACCGGAGCTCGCCGGCTACGTCATTACCGAGTTCACCGATTGCCATTGGGAATCGAACGGGCTGCTCGACATGCGCCGCAATCCGCGGGCGTTCCATCACGCATTCTCGGCCTTCAACGCCGAGACCGTGGTGGTGCCGCGCTGGGAGCGTCTGGCCTACTGGTCGGGCGAGCGCGTCACCTTCGGAGCGGCGGTGGCGAATGGCGGCGGCGCGAAGCTCGAAGGCACCGAGCTGCGCTGGAGCCTTGACGCGGGCGGGATCGGCGACGCGGCCGCCCTGTCTGTGGATCCCGTTTCGGTGAGCCCGGAAATCATCGCTGCGTTCGATGCTCCCTGCGTCGAGCAAGCCGAGATGCACCGGGTCGAGTTCGAGCTCGACCGGGGCGGCGACGTGCTGGCGACGAACCATCTCGACCTGGCGATCTTCCCGAGGCGCGTCGCTCCGCCTTCAGGACGCCTCGCGGCCTGGTCCGACGATGCGGCGCTCCGCGAGCGCCTGTCGGCTCTTGGCTACGCGATTGCCGAGACGGAGGCGGCGGCGGATGTGCTCGTCCTGACCCATGCCGGCGAGGACGTCGCCTCGAAGATCCGCAACGGCGCCAGCGTCGTCCTTCTGCTCGACGCCGCGGAGGAGCTGCAGCCGATCTTCCCGCATTGGCAGGCGGTCCGGGTCGTGCCGCGCGAGGGCAGCATGTGGCTGGGCGCCTGGGCGTCGACCTTCTCCTGGGTGCGCAGAAAGGGCGCCTTCGCGCGCCTGCCCGGGGGACCGCTGATCGATCACACTTTCGACCGGGTGATCCCGAATTTCGTGATCGCGAACTGCAACACCTGGGATTTCCAGTCTCGCGTCCATGCGGGGATGGTGGTGGGCTGGGTCCACAAGCCGGCCGCGCTCGTCGTCGAGCGCGAGTACGGGCGGGGCAAGATGGCCGCCACGACGTTCCGCCTGCTTCAGGATCCTCCCGGCGCCGATCCGGTCGCGACGACGATCCTCGACGCGCTGATCGAGATCGCCGTGAGCCGCCAGGGGGAGAAGCGCAATTCGGGAGAGGAGGAGAAAGCCGACGCGCTCTCCGGCTGAGCGCGGGGTGAATCTGCACCGCCCGAGAAGAGCCGCACTTTCGACCCGTTGGAGAAGAACCTTTGATCGCCTGCTCCGGGAGCACGTCCAGCGCCCTTGAAGTCTGGGGGGGACTGGAAGCGAGCGTCGTGCGCGTCGGCGCGGACATCGTCGATCAAGTTCGGCTGACCGGCCACGATCGGCGGAAGTCGGACCTCGACGCCTTCGCCGCACTCGGGCTGAAGGCGATCCGTTATCCCGTCTTGTGGGAGCGGGTGGCGCCGGGCGCCCTGGCCGATGCCGATTGGCGCTGGTGCGACGAGCGGCTCGGGCGCCTGCGCGAGCTCGGCGTGCGGCCGATCGTCGGCCTCCTGCATCACGGGCACGGGCCGCTGCACACGAATCTTCTCGCGAGCGACTTTCCGGAGAAGTTCGCCGCTTACGCGGCTGCGGTGGCGGCGCGCTATCCCTGGGTCGACGCGTACACGCCGATCAACGAGCCCCTCACGACCGCACGCTTTTGCGGCCTCTACGGCGTCTGGCAGCCGCACGCCCGCGACCGTCGGGTGTTCGCCCGCATTCTCGTCAATCAGATCCGCGCAACGCAGCTCGCCATGCGCGCGATCCGCTCCATCAATCCGAGGGCGCAGCTCGTTCAGACCGAGGACCTCGGCAAGGCGCACAGCACGGCGCGGCTGAGCTACCAGGCCGAGTTCGAGAACGAGCGGCGCTGGCTCACCTTCGATCTTCTCACGGGGCGCGTCGGCCCCGGACACGCGCTCTGGCAATACCTCGCCGAGGCGGGCGTCGCCTCGGATCTCGAGGCGATCGCGGCCGATCCCTGCCCGCCCGACATAATCGGCATCGATCATTACCTCACGAGCGAGCGCTTCCTCGACGAAAGGATCGACGCCTACCCGAAGTGGACGCACACGAGGAACGGCCGCGACACCTACGCGGACGTCGAGGCGATCCGCGTCGTCGCGGACGGCGTGCGCGGCCCGGAGCGGCTGGGCGGCGACGCGTGGGAGCGCTACCGGCTGCCGATCGCCTTCACCGAGGCGCACAACGCGTGCACGCGCGAGGAGCAGCTGCGCTGGTTCAAGGACGTCTGGGACGGAGCCGTCCGGCTGCGCGAGGCCGGAGTCGATGTCCGCGCCGTCACCGCCTGGGCGCTCCTCGGAGCGTTCGACTGGAACAGCCTCATGACCCGCCGCGTCGGGCATTACGAGTCGGGCGTCTTCGACATTCGCGGCGAGGAGCCGCGGCCGACGGCGCTCGCGTGGCTGATCCGAAGCCTTGCGACGCGAGGCGAGGCGGAACATCCGGTGCTGGACGCGCCGGGGTGGTGGCGTCGCGCCGACCGATTCACGTACGCGCCGGTTCGCTCGGCGTCGCCCGAGGCGCCGGAGCTCCCGCGTCGCCGGGCTCGGAAGCGCCGGCGTTCGCCGATCCTCGTCGCGGGCGCCGGCGGCGCCTTCGCGAGGGCTGTCGTGCGGGAATGCGAGCTGCGCGGATTGGAGGTCGAGGCCCTGACGCGCGCAAGCCTCGACATCGCGGATCCCGGCTCGGTCGCGCGCGCGTTCGACCGGGTTCGCCCCTGGGCCGTCGTCAATGCGGCCGGCTTCACGCGCGTCGCCCGCGCGGAAACGGCAATCGACCAGTGCTGGCGCGACAACGTCGTCGGCGCAGCGACTCTCGCCGAGGCCTGTCATCGACGAGGGGTGCCCTTGCTCGGCTTCTCCTCCCATCTCGTCTTCGACGGGCAGCGGCCGTCGGCCTACACCGAGAACGACGCCGTCGCCCCGCTCGGCATCTACGGCATGTCGAAGGCGGCCGCTGAGGACGCCGTCTTGTCCCGCTGCCCGGGAGCGCTCGTCGTCCGCGCGGGCCCTGCGTTCGGGCCCTGGCACGAGCGCAATCTTTTCGCCGAGATGGAGCGCAGGCTCGCCGCCGGCGAGACCGGCATCCTCGTTCCCGACTCGGTGGTGACCCCGAGCTATGTCCCCGATCTCGCCAGCCGGGCGCTCGATCTGCTGATCGATGGCGAGGCGGGCCTCTGGCATCTCGCGAACAGGGGGCCCGTCAGCATCGTGGATTGGGTGACCGAGATCGCCGCGGCGCTCGGACGCGATGCGTCGGCGGCGCGGGCGGCATGCCGCGCCCGGGCCGACGCCCTGCGGCCGCCCAACAGCGCGCTCGCGTCGAGGCGAGGCGCCGTGATGCCGTCTCTGGAAGAGGCGCTCGCGCGCTACATCGATTGGCGACGACGGTACCCGGCCGTGCCTGCCGAGCCGGTCGCGGCCTCGGCGGCGGCCTGAGGGGCCGGCGGGTCCGATACCGCTCTTCGGCGGGACCGGCGCCGCGCGCCGCACTTCAGCCCGTCGCCCCGACCGTCTGCCGGAAGCGCGCGAGCGCGTAGCCGAAGAGGGCGGCGCCGATGAGGCCGAGCGCGAGGAATTGCGGCCAGACGACGGAAAAGCCGGCGCCGCGAAAGAGGATTGCCTGCGCCAGCATCACGAAATGCGTCGTCGGCGCGGTCAGCATGACGTACTGAACCACCTCCGGCATGCTCTCGCGCGGCGTCGTTCCGCCCGACAGCATCTCGAGAGGAACGACGATCAAGATGAGGAGAAGCGCGAACTGCGGCATCGAGCGCGCGAACGTGGCGAGAAAGATTCCGAGCGACGTGGTGGCGAAGAGGTTCACGGCCGTTCCGGCGAGAAAGAGCGCGATGGATCCTTCGATCGGAACCTGCATGAGACCCTGAACCACCAGGGTTAGGGAAAGCGCGCAGGCCACCAGCACGACGAGCGCCATCGACCAGACTTTCGCGGTCATGATCTCGAACGGGGTCACCGGCATCACGAGGAGATGCTCGATCGTGCCGTGCTCGCGCTCGCGAATGAGGGCCGCGCCGGTCAGGATGATCGACAGCATCGTGACCTGGTTGATCACCTGGACGACGGAGCCGAACCACGATCTGCTCAGCTCGGGGTTGAACCGGGCCCGCAGCACCAGATCGATCGGAGGCGCGTGGTCGTCCTGGTAGCGCTGGGCGAAGGCGCGGACCTCGTTGCTGACGATTTGCTGAATGTATCCGCTTCCGGTGAAGGCCTGGCTCATCCGGGTCGCGTCGACATTGAGCTGGATCGTCGGGCTGCGGCCGGCGAGGAGGTCGCGCTGGAACTCGGTCGGGATGTCGAGCGCGAAGGTGTCGAGGCCGGCATCCATCCGGGCGTCCATCTCCGCATGCGTGATGAGGACGGGTGGGATGAAGTAGGGCGGATAGAACGCGTCGATGATGCGCGCGGAAAGGGGCGAGCGATCCTCGTCGACGATGGCGATCGTCGCCCGGTTCAGCGTCTCCGGCATCGCCGTCGCCGCTGCGTAGACGGAGAAGGTGAAGACGTAGATGATCAGCGCCATCAGTATCGGGTCGCGCGCGAGGCCGCGCAGCTCCTTGACGCCGAGGTGCAGGGTGTTGGCGATCCGCACGGGCGTCAGGTCTCCTGCTTCTTCAGGAGCATCGCGGCGAGGCCGATCAGCAGCGGGACGGCGACGATCAAGGGAACGAACGACACCCCGAGGTCCGAGAACCCGAGCGCCTTCGAGAAAGCGCCGCGCGAGATCGTCAGGTAGTGCGTCGTTGGGAAAATCTCGCCGACGAGCCGCCCGGCTCCTTCGAGCGAGGAGACCGGATCGAGCAGGCCGGAAAATTGCGTCGCGGGGATCATCGTCAGGACCGCGGTGCCGAAAACAGCGGCGATCTGGCTGCGCATGAAAGTCGAGATCAGAAGCCCGATCGCCGTCGCCGCGCCGACATAGAGGACCGTCGCAGCGGTGAGCGTGAGGAAGCTGCCTTTGAGCGGCACGCCGAAAACCGTGACGGCGAGCGCCGCCAGCAGGAAGAAATTGAGCGTGCCGAGGACGAGGTAGGGGATCTGCTTTCCGAGCAGGAATTCCAGCCGGCTCACCGGCGTCACGTAGAAATTGACGATCGAGCCGAGCTCCTTCTCCCGAACGACGCCGAGCGCGGTCAGCATCGCCGGGATCAGCAGGAGCAGCAGCGGAATGACCGCCGGAACCATCGCCACGATGCTCTCGACATCGGGGTTGTAGCGGAAGCGCGTTTCGATCCGGACGAGCGGCGCGACGGCGTTCTCCCCCCGCGCACGCGCCGCCATCCGGGTCAGCCACGTCGAATGCATTCCCTGGACGTAGCCGCGCACGGTTTCGGCGCGCTGCGGCATGGCGCCGTCGATCCAGGCGCCGATCTCGACGGGGCGGCCGCGTGAAACGTCGGCGCCGAAGCCAGGCGGGATCTCGATCGCGAGGGCGAGCTCTCCCGACCGCATCCTGCGGTCGAGATCGTCGTAGTTGACGATGGGCTCTTTCTCGATGAAGTAGCGCGACCCGGAGATTTCGAGCGTGTAATCGCGGCTGATGTTGGTGTCGTCGCGGTCGAGCACGGCGAACGTCAGATCCTCGACGTCCATGCTGATTCCGTACCCCATGATGAACATGAGGATGATGCTGCCGAGCCCGGCCATGGTCATGCGGATAGGGTCGCGCAGGAGCTCGAGCGCTTCGCGCCGCGCGTAGCTGAACATGCGGCGGGGGTCGAAGGCGCGCCGGCGAGGCGCCGCTTCGTCTTCGGCGGCCGCTTCGGGTGGCACCGGAGGAAGCGCCTGCACCTCCTCCGCGACGCCCTCGGCCTCGCTTTCGGCAACCGCTTCCTCGAGATACGAGATGAACGCCTCCTCGAGATTGGCGACGCCGCGCCGTTCGATGAGGGTGCTCGGCGCATCGCTGACGAGCACGCGCCCGGCATGCATGAACGAGATGCGGTCGCAGCGCTCGGCCTCGTTCATGAAATGGGTCGAGATGAAGATCGTGACGCGGTCGCGTCGCGAAAGCCCGATCATGATGCGCCAGAATTCGTCGCGCGCCACGGGATCGACGCCGGAAGTCGGCTCGTCGAGGATCAGGATTTCCGGGCGATGGATCATCGCCACCGCAAGAGACAGGCGCTGGCGCTGCCCGAGCGGCAGGGCGCCGGGAAGCGCGTCGAGGATCTCGACGAGATCGAAGCGCGTCGCCATCTCTTCGATGCGGGCTTCGATCGTTTCGGCAGGCAGGCCGAAGAGACGTGCGTGCAGCTCCAGGTTCTGCCGCACCGTGAGCTCGGAGTAGAGCGAGAAGCCCTGCGACATGTAGCCGACATGGCGGCGTGTCTCGAGGTCGCGCGGATCGACCTCCTGGCCGAACAGCCAGGCCCTGCCTTCCGTTGCGGGCAGAAGGCCGGTCAGCATCCTCATCGTCGTGGTCTTGCCGCAGCCGTTCGAGCCGAGGAAGCCGAAGATCTCGCCGCGCTCGATGCGGAAGCTCACGTTGTCGACCGCGACGAAATCGCCGAAGCGCTTCGTGAGGCCCTCGGCTTCGATCGCGACCGCGCCTTTCTCGTCGTCCGGGCGGGGAAGGATCTCGACCGGCCGGTAGCCGTACCGCTTCTCTTCCGGGAGGAGGGCGATGAAGGCGGCATCGAGGGATCGTGCGCCGGTCCTTCGGAGCAGCTCCTCCGGCTTTCCCGTCGCCAGAATCCTGCCCGCGTCCATCGCCACCAGCCAGTCGAAGCTCGCCGCCTCCTCCATGTAGGCGGTCGCGATGAGGATGCTCATTCCGGGCCGGTTCGCGCGGATCCGGTCGATGAGATCCCAGAACTGACGCCGGGACAGCGGATCGACGCCGGTGGTCGGCTCGTCGAGGACGAGGAGGTCCGGATCGTGAATGAGCGCGCAGCAGAGGCTGAGCTTCTGCCTCATGCCGCCCGAGAGCTTGCCCGCGGGCCTGTCGAGGAAAGGCGCGAGGCCGGTGCTTTCGGTGAGCTGCGCGATACGGCGCTTTCTTTCTTCCCGGTCGTGCCCGAAAAGCCGGCCGAAGAAGTCGATGTTTTCGTAGACGGAAAGCGTCGGGTAGAGATTCTTTCCGAGACCTTGGGGCATGTAGGCGATGCGCGGCCCGACGCGCCGGCGATGGCGCGCATCGGCGATGTCGCCGCCCAGGACCTCGATCTTGCCGGTCTGGAGAGCGCGGGCGCCGGCGACCAGCGAAAGAAGGCTCGACTTGCCGACGCCGTCGGGGCCGATCAGCCCGACCCGGCAGCCGGACGGAAGGTCGAGCGACACGGCGTCGAGCGCCTGCACGTCACGATAGCGGAGCCCGACATCGCGCAGGCGCGCTACGGGGGCGGTGTCGGCAGGCGAGGTCACTGCAGCACGTTGGCCTGGAGCTCCGCAGGCCACTCGGCGTTCGGATCGAGCCTCACATAGGCGACGCCCGGCAGGCCCGTCTTGACCTGAGTGATGTATTTTCGCAGGAGATCGGGAGAAATCTGCGCCCTGACGCGGAACATCAGCTTTGCCCGCTCCTGCTCGGTCTCCACCGTCTTCGGCGTGAACTGGGCGACGTCGGACACGAACGATACCTTCGCCGGGATGACCACGTGCGGTGCGGCGTCGAGAACGATGCGGACGTCGGCGCCGAGCGCGGTTCTCCCCGCCTGCGCCGTGGGCAGGAAGAAGGTCATGTAGACGTCGCCGAGATCGACCAGGTTGAGCACCCGGCCGCCGGCCGCGAGCACCTCGCCGGGCTCCGCGGTCCGATACTGGACACGCCCGTCGCGCGGCGATCTCAGCGTGCTGTCCTCGATGTCGGCCACGATGCGCTGAAGCGTGGCCTTGGCGGCCTCGACCTCCGCCTGTGCGCTGACCACCTGCGCCTCCGCGGTGCCGATGGCGGCGTCGGCCGCGGCCGATTGCGCTTGCGCGGCGTTGACGGCGGCCCTGGCGGCTTCGAACTGCGCCCGATGATCGTCGAGCGTCTGGATCGCTGCGGTTCCGCTCGCCGCGAGCTCCTCCGTCCGCGCCAGGCGTCGCCGTGCCGCCTCGAGCTCCGCCTCGCGTTGAGCGACCGTCGCCTCCGCCGCTTTCTTCTCGGCCTCGCGTTGGGCGACTTGGCTGCGCGCCGTCTCGACCGCTATCTCGGCGCGCTTGACGTACGCTTCGGCTTCCTGGCGCTGCGCTTCCAGAACCGAGGTGTCCATCCGCGCGAGGATGTCGCCGGCGCGGACGAAGTCGCCCTCCCTGACGAGGATCTCTTGGACGCGGCCGGCGATCTTGGTGGCGACGTCGATCTCGATCGCCTCGATGCGCCCGTTTCCTCTGGCGAAGCCGTCCGGAAGCGGCTCGGGCTGGAGCCAGCGCCAGGCGATGACGGCGGCAAGGATGCAGGCGACCGCAATCGCCAGCTGAAAGATCCGACGCGAGCCCCGCTTCATTCCTTCTCCGGTTTCGTCTCCGAAATGCGATCGAATACAGTCTGGCGGAAACTCGCTTTGAGGTAGAGCAACGCCGCTGCGCCGCAAGCGAGGTACTCAGGTGCGGAGAGCGCCGGCATCATGGTGTCCGCGCCGCGCCTTCGGGGGCGCATTTGGAAGCCGCTTTCCGCGACGGCGCACGCCTGCGGCTCGGGGCCGGCGCTCTTGGAAGCATCGCGGCCGACGGCCGAGCGCGGTTGCCTTGTCCTCCGCGCGAAAGCGATCTAGCTCCGTTGGCGGCACAGAGGCAAGGAGGAGGCAGACGATGGCGGCAGAGCTTGTTGCGTGGTTCGAATCCCTCGGTGTCGATGATGTTCCGAAAGTCGGCGGGAAGAACGCATCGCTCGGCGAGATGATCCGCAGCCTCAAGGGGGAAGGCATTCGCGTGCCCGACGGCTTCGCCACTACGGCCGACGCCTATCGCGACTATGTCTCGGCGAACGGCATCGCGGCGACGCTCTCGCAGCGCCTCGAGGCGCTGAAGAGCGGCAAGGCCTCGCTGCAGGAGACGGGAATGGCGCTGCGGCAGGCGTTTCTCGACGGAGCGTTTCCCGCCGCGACGGAAGCCGCGATCCGCGACGCCTATCGCGAGCTCTGCCGCCGCTCCGGCATTTCCGATGTCCCTGTCGCCGTCCGGAGCAGCGCCACGGCGGAAGACCTTCCCGACGCGAGCTTCGCCGGGCAGCAGGAGAGCTTCCTCAACGTCCGCGGCGAGCGCGACCTGCTCGAAGCGTGTCGGCGCTGCTACGCCTCGCTCTTCACGGACCGCGCCATCAGCTATCGCGAAGCGAAGGGGTTCGACCATCTGGAGGTCGCCCTTTCGGTCGGGGTGCAGCGCATGGTCCGGTCCGATCTCGCCGGATCGGGGGTGATGTTCTCGATCGATACGGAGACCGGGCTGCCGAGCGTCGTCGTCATCAATGCCGCGTGGGGCCTCGGCGAGAGCGTCGTCCAGGGCATGGTCGACCCCGACAAGTACCTCGTCTTCAAGCCGCACCTCTCCGACCGCTCGCTGCGGCCGATCATCGAGAAGACGCTCGGCGGCAAGGAGCGCAAGGTCGTCTACGCCACCGGAGGCAGCGCGCGGACCGCGATCGTCGACACGGACTGGCGCGAGCGGCGCTCCTTCGTTCTGAGCGACGAGGAGATCCTGGAGCTCGGGCGCTGGGCGGTGGTGGTGGAGCGGCACTACGGGCGTCCGATGGACATGGAGTGGGCGAAGGACGGAGAGACAGGCGAGCTCCACATGGTCCAGGCCCGTCCCGAAACGGTGCAGTCGGCCGATCGATCGACCGTGCTCAGGACGTACCGGCTGAAGCAGAAGGGAAGGCGCCTCGTTTCCGGCGCGGCCGTCGGCCGGTCCATCGCCACCGGCGAAGCCTGCGTCATTCACAGCGTCGACGACATCGGCCGCTTCCGCCCCGGCGCGATCCTGGTGACCGAGATGACGGACCCCGACTGGGTGCCGGTGATGAAGAAGGCCGCCGGAATCGTCACCGATCACGGCGGCACGACGAGCCACGCCGCGATCGTCAGCCGCGAGCTCGGCGTTCCCGCGGTGGTCGGCACCGGGCAGGCGACCCGGATCCTGCGCGACGGGCAGGCGATCACCTTGTCCTGCGCCGAAGGCGACCAGGGCCACGTCTACGAGGGCGAGCTGCCGTTCGAGACGGTCGAGGCGAACCTCGAAAAGCTGCCGCAGACGCGAACGGCGATGATGGTGAACATCGCCAGCCCCGGCAGCGCCTTCCAGTGGTGGCGCCTGCCCGCGAAGGGCGTCGGCCTCGCCCGGATGGAGTTCATCATCAACAACATCATCAAGGTCCACCCGATGGCGCTGGTCCATCCCGAGCGGGTCGCGGACCAGGAGGCCCGTCGCCGGATCGACGAGCTGACCCGCGGCTTCGCCGACAAGACCGAGTACTTCGTCGAGACGCTCGCGCTCGGCATCGGGAAGATCGCCGCTCCCTTCCATCCGCACCCGGTCATCGTCCGCCTCAGCGATTTCAAGACGAACGAGTACGCGCACCTCGTCGGGGGCGCCGGCTTCGAGCCCAAGGAGGAGAACCCGATGCTCGGGTTCCGCGGCGCCTCGCGGTACTACGACGATCGATACCGGGAGGGGTTCGCGCTCGAATGCCGGGCGCTGCGCCGGGTGCGCGATGTCATCGGATTTCGGAACGTGATCGTGATGGTGCCGTTCTGCCGGACCCCGGCCGAAGCGGACCGGGTGCTGGCGGTGATGGCCGAGAACGGCCTCGCCCGCGGTGAAAACGGTCTCGAGGTCTACATGATGTGCGAGATCCCCTCGAACGTGATCCTCGCGGAGGAGTTCGCGAAACGCTTCGACGGGTTCTCGATCGGATCCAACGATCTCACCCAGCTCGTGCTCGGCGTGGATCGGGATTCGGGCGAGCTCGCGGGGCTTTTCGACGAGCGCAACGAGGCCGTGAAGCGCATGATCGCGCAGGCGATCCGAAGCGCCCACGCCGCCGGAATCAAGGTCGGCATCTGCGGGCAGGCGCCGAGCAACTACCCCGATTTCACGGCTTTCCTCGTCGAGCAGGGCATCAATTCGATTTCGCTGAACCCGGACAGCTTCGTCGCGACGGTACCGCACGTGGCGGAGGCCGAGCGCCGCCTCGGCATCGCCCCGACCGAGCTTCCGGGATGATCACGGCCGCCTGTTTTCGGAAAGAAAGACAAGGAGAAAATCCCCGAAAGTATCGATCGCCGATTGAAATGTCTTTCCGAGTAATAGCGTTAAGGGGCATTGACTTCGCACAGGGCAACGGGAGACGCTTCGTCACTTACTCAAAGTCCGGCTCAGGCGCAATCACGCGGGGGCGGCGCCGAACTCGACAAATCACGACTGATTTCTCGGATTCGAGAGGAGGCCGATCGTGAGCAAGACAGAATATGCAGGGAGTCCGTCGGAGATCGCCGCGAGCGTCAGGGATTTGCGACTGGCGGCGCGTATTCTGCTGAAGCGTGCCGAAGAGATGGAGCTTCGCGCGGGACTGATCGGCGCTTCGTGTTCAGGGTCGGAATGGCGCGTCGTCTGGCAGGCGGAAGATGACGCGGGCCGTGGAGGGGAACCAGCGCCCGCCTCCGAGGCAGGACCCAAGCGCAACGGCCATGTCAAGCTCGTCGCCGAAACGGTCGAAGCCTCCGATGCCGGCGCGCCGAGGAAAAACGGGCGCAACGCCTCGCACGGAAAATAGCGCGGCCGACGTCGCGAGTTGGGAGAGCGACCGGCAGGAAGCGCCGGTCGCGGCGAGATCCATGAAGAACTAAGCTACGCGCTCGGCGGGGACGGGGTTCAGGCTCTTTTCCGCGCCGCATCGGCATATCGCGCGCGCTCGCTCTCCTCCTGCAGCCGCTCGACCACGACGAGCATCCGCGAGGCGGAGCGGAGCAGCCGCTCGACCGCATCGCGCAGCTCGTCGACCGGCGGCGCGTTCGAGGGGTCCGCGGCGTTCTCGACCGCCACGAGGAAGAAGGCCACGTCGTTCGTGATGCGGGCGCGCAAATCGCGGTCGATCAGCGGCGCGGCAAGCCGTGCCGGGGCGCGCGACTCCGGCATTCGCGGTGCTTCCTCGGCGGCAGGGGCGACGTTTCCGCGCGCCAGAGTCGGGCGATTGACGATGTATCGGATCGCCGGAGCGGTGCATCCGTAGTCGCGGGCGATGCTCGCCAGCGACTCGCCGCTCTGGTGGCGCCGCGCGATCTTCTCCCACTCCGAGCGTGCGATCTTGCCTTTTTGCCGCTTTGCCATGCCTGCAACGCTCCCCTGTTTTTGGTGGCGACGGCGCGGAAAGTTCGATCGCAAGTTCAAAAACGCCGCCCGATGCCGATTTCTTCTGCGTGCAACGTAAGTGGGTTTTGACGGCTGTCAACAGGAGGTTTTTTCATCTTCCTTGCGCTAACGCCTTGTGCGTCGCTTTCGCCCGGCAAAAGAAGGGCGAAGCGGCGCGTCGAGCGGCTCCTTATCGAGGAGCGGCGGAGACGCAGGGGCTGAGGGCGGCGCTCGGGTGCCTGTCGGCAGAAAGCGCCGGGGTACCCGGATGTTGCGGGGCTAGAGGGCGCCGGAGGCGCGCATCTTTTCGAGCCCGCGACGGCGGCGCTCGAGCCACCAGCCGTACTGCCTCGGCCACGACCCGTCCTCGTAGCCGAACGCGCCGAGGGCGGTCGCCGCGTGCAGCGGCCAGAACGGCTCCTCGAGCGCCTGCCGGCCGATCGCGATGATGTCGGCGTCTCCCACCTCGAGGATCGCTTCGGCCTGGCGCGGCTCGATGATGAGCCCCACTGCCATCGTCGCGATTTCGGCCTCGCGTTTGACGCGCGCGGCGAAGGGCACCTGGAATCCGAGCCCGCGCGGCACGCCGCTCGCGGTCGCCGATCCGCCGATCCCGCCCGAGGAGCAATCGACCACGTCGACCCCGCGCGCCTTCAGCTCCTTCGCGAAGGCGACGGTGTCGTCGAGCTCCCAGCCGCCTTCGACCGCATCGACCGCGGAAACGCGCACGAAGAGCGGCTTGTCTGCCGGCCAGGCCTCACGCACGGTCTCGACCACCTCGAGCGGGAAGCGCATCCGGGCCGCGCGGTCGCCGCCGTAGGCATCGGTCCGCTTGTTCGCGATCGGCGACAGGAACTCGTGCAGCAGATAGCCGTGCGCGGCGTGCACCTCGAGGATCTCGAAGCCGGCGAGGAGCGCACGCTGCGCCGCCTCTCGCCAGCGCTGCCGCAAAGCGGCGAGGTCGTCGTGCGAGAGCTCGGCAGGAACGAGCCAGCCCGCATCGAGCGGTATCGGGCTCGGCGCCACGATGTCCCACGGCTTGTCGCCGCGCGCCAGATCGGCCTCCCCGAGCGGCCCGTTGCCGTACCACGGCCGCTGCATGCTCGCCTTCCGGCCCGCATGGGCGAGCTGAATCGCCGGCACGGCGCCGTTCTTGGCGAGGAAGGAGGCGATGCGCGCGAGCGGTGCCACGTGCGCATCCGACCAGATCCCGACATCGCCATGGGTGATGCGGCCGCGGGCCTCGATGGCGGTCGCCTCGACGAAGACGATGCCTGCGCCGCCCTGCGCGAACTTGCCGAGGTGAACGAGATGCCAGTCGTCGGCGAATCCGTCGGTCGCCGAATAGGTGCACATCGGCGAGATGGCGATGCGGTTGCGGGCGGTGACGGAGCGGAGCGAAAGCGGGGTGAAGAGACGAGGCGAAGGCATGGGTTCCGGCTGTTGTCTCGCTGCGAGACGCGTTGCCTACCGCCTCGTCTCCTCCTGCGCAACCGCGCGGATGGCCGCTATGCAGCCTGATGAGGGCGCCGCCCGAAATCCGGCGGCGGACGCGCCGCTCGGCTTTCGCGCCCGGAGCGGAGGAAGAGGCTCAGAGCGGCCTGCCGCGATGTTCGGCGAGGAAGGCTTCGTACTCGGCGTCGCTCCGCGGCCCGTAAGTGGCGAAGCTCGGCCGGCTCTCCGCTTGCCGCTTCCAGCGCCCGATCGGGTCGAGCTCCGTTCGGCGCATCGCCGCGGCAGGGTCGATGCCGTAGAGACGTGCGCCGTTGAGGCCGAAGATCTTGGCCTTCGCCGCTTGCGTCAAGGGCTCGTAGCCGTACCGCTGGACGAGCGGATCCGCGATCTGGAAGGCGCGGAATGCCTGGATCTGGTCCTGCGGTGAGCCGTACCAGATCGAGTCCGTGCCCCAGAGCACGTTGTTCTCGCCGACATAGCGCAAGAGCTTTCCGAGCGTATGCGCGGCGCTCGTCGGGTCGCGCATGAGGAAGCGCCAGGTGCTCCCGAGCTCGGCATAGACGTTGGCGCCCGGGCCGATGCCGTTGTCGGCGAGCGACTTCACCAATGCGTCGATCCCGCGCTCGGCGCGTGTCGCGTCGTAGGGACCCTCGCGCCGGCCCGTCTCGAAGCCCGAGTGATAAATGATGAAATTGACGTCCGGGAACAGCCGCGCCGCCGGGCCGACATCGGCGCACGTCGCGAACTCGAGCGGCATTCCGGAGAAGGGGAGCCCCTTGTGAATCGCGATGTTCCGAATGCCGAGCCGTCGCGCTTCCTCGATGAACGGAATGCCGATCCGCGGATCGTCGAGGCGCCAGCCGATCCGCTCCGGTCCCCACTGCGTGTAGACCTTCCACGCGGCGACCTTGAATTGGCCGGCGATCTTGTCCATTCGCGCGATCTCGCCCGGCGCGTTCGGCCCGACGGGCGCGTGGAGGAGCAGGCGGTCGCTGCCCTCGAGCTGCTCGACGAGGCCGCGGACACGGAGGGCCTCCGCAATCGAGAGCGGGTTGTCCTCGGGCAGCCCCGGCACGAAGCTCAGCACCGCGATCCGCGTGTCGCTGTCGACGAAGACCTCCTTGACGAAGCGCTCGGCGGAGAAGCACGCGACCGGGTCGGCCTCCCCGCAGCTTCCTTGCGGAAAGCCGGCGAGCGCGCGCTCCCACTGCCGGCCTTCCGGCCGCCGGCGCCAGGCGCCCGCGACATCCACCATGTGCGTCTGAACGTCGAACACGAACTCGCGGCCGGCGAGCGTCGCTTCGGCGGCCGCCGGCTCGAGCGCCGCCTCCTTCGGCAGGAGGAAGGCGCCGTCGCTGCGCCCGGTCGCGGCGAAGACCTCGTCGAAGGCGAGGAGAGCGGTCGCCGCGCCGCAGAGCGACATCATGAAGGCGCGGCGGGAGGCTCCGGTGCGGCGGGCATTGTGGGCGATGCGCTCGCTCGCGAGCCTTCGGGCTGCGCGGAGCTCCGGATCGAGCGGCACCGGGCGGAACTCGCCGTTAGAGGTCGAGTCGATCTTGATCGGAAGCCGGTCGGACATGGGACGACCCTCGCTGGAGAGAGCGAGTCTATCTCGGCTTCGGCACGGGCGTGGTTGCACGATTGCGCGAGGATGGGCTCTTATCGCCGCCTCGCAGCTTCCAGTTGTCGAAGGGGAAAGCGAATGCCGCGCATTGCCGTGCTCGACGATTATCAGAACGTCGCCCTTCAAACGGCGGATTGGAAAAAGCTTCCATCGGACTGCGAGGTCACGGTCTTTCGGGACCACGTCGACGGGCTCGACGCGCTCGCCGCGCGGCTCGCGCCTTTCGAGGTGATCGTCGCGATGCGCGAGCGGACGCCGTTCCCGCGCGAGCTTCTGGAGCGTCTGCCGAACCTCCGGCTTCTCGTCACGACCGGAATGCGCAACGCCTCGATCGACGTCGAGGCCGCGGCCGAGCGGAACGTCGTGGTGTGCGGCACGCCGGGCCTGCCCTATCCGACGGCGGAGCTCGCATGGGGGCTCATCCTCTCGCTTTTCCGCCGCATTCCGCAGGAGGATCGGGCGATGCGCGAGGGGCGCTGGCAGACGACGCTCGGCCTCGGCCTCAACGGCAAGGTTCTCGGCGTCCTGGGCCTCGGCACGCTCGGCTCGCGCGTTGCCCGCATCGCCCGGGCCTTCGAGATGGACGTTCTCGCCTGGAGCCAGAATCTGACGAAGGAGCGCGCCGCCGAGGTCGGCGCCACGCTGGTGCCGAAGGACGAGCTTCTCGCGCGCGCCGACGTCGTCTCGATCCATCTCGTCTTGAGCGAGCGCACGCGCGGCCTCGTCGGCCGGCGCGAGCTCGGGCTGATGAAAAGAACCGCTTTCCTCGTCAATACCTCGCGGGGACCGATCGTCGACGAGGCGGCGCTCGTGGAGGCGCTCGAGAGCGGCCGCATCGCCGGGGCCGGCATCGATGTCTACGACAAGGAGCCGCTGCCGGTGGAGCATCCGCTGCGGCGCGCTCCCAACACCGTCCTGACGCCGCATCTCGGCTACGTCACCGAGGAGACCTACCGGGTGTTCTACGGCGGGGCGGTCGAGGACATCGCCGCGTGGCTCGCGGGCGTGCCGATCCGCGTCCTGACGCCCTGAAGCGGGCGGCGCGCTAGTCTCGATAAGACGGGTCCTTCCTGTCGAGCATGCGCAGAAGCGCGGGCCACTCGAGCAGCCCGTAGCGGCGCGCCGGCGGATACATCGCGACCGCCTTCTCGACCACCTCCGGAGGCAGGTGGTTGAGCTCGGCGTTGCACGCCATCGCCGCGATCTGTGCCTGGCAGGCGCGCTCCATGCCGTACATCCGGGCGAAGGTCTCCGGGATGGTCTTGCCGACCGTGAGGAGGCCGTGATTGCGCAGGATCATCACGTCCTCCGATCCGAGATCGCGCGCGAGCCTCTCGCGCTCACCGGGATCGCGCTCGGGACCGTTGAAGTCGTGATAGGCGACGCGCGTATAGAAGCGCGTCGCGGTCTGGGTGAGCGGCAGGAGCCCGCATTTCAGGGCGGAGACCGCCATCCCTGCGGTCGTGTGCGTGTGCATCACCGCCATGACGTCGGGGCGCGCGCGGTAGATGGCGCTGTGAATGACGTAGCCCGCGACCTGCAGTCCGTAATCGGCGTTCGGGTTCGAGATCACGTCGCCTCCGAGGCTCACCTTCAGGAAGCATGACGCGGTCATCTCGCCGAACAGCATGCCGTAGGGATTGATGAGGAAATGCTCCGGCTCGTCGGGCACGCGCGCCGAAATGTGCGTGTAGATCATGTCCGACATCCCGTAGTGCTCCGTGAGCCGGTAGCAGGCGGCGAGGTCGATGCGCGCCTGCCGTTCGGCGGGCGAGGGCGCGTGCTTCAGCGGCAGGGCGGAAAGGCTGCTCACGGGACCGCCTCCTCGGCGTTTCGGGCATCGGCCGGCGAATGATAGCGGCGTTTCTCGCCCGCCGGCATGCTCCGACCATCGTAGGAGGTCCGACTTTCGTAGGAGAAAAGAAGCACGCGCTTGCCCCGTCCCGGGATGTGCCATGTGATCTGCCGTCGGAGGCGGCGTGGCGGGCGATCGGCGCCCTTAGCTCCCCTCGAGGAGACCCAGCGATGGTGAAGCTGCGAGTGAACGGGGAGGAGAGAACCTACAGCGGCGATCCCTCGATGCCGCTCCTCTGGTATCTCCGCGACGAGCTCGGTCTCACCGGCACGAAATACGGCTGCGGCATCGCGGCGTGCGGCGCCTGCACCGTGCATCTCGACGGCGCGGCCGCGCGTGCCTGCACGACGACGATGGCCGATGCCGAAGGCAAGGCCGTCGTGACGATCGAGGGCCTCGACCCGCAGGGGAACCATCCGGTCCAGCGCGCCTGGCGCGCCGCGGACGTGCCGCAATGCGGCTACTGCCAGCCCGGGCAGATCATGCAGGCTGCCGCGCTCCTCAAGGAGGCGCGCAGTCCGACCGACGACGAGATCGACACCGCGATGGCGGGCAATGTCTGCCGTTGCGGCACCTATCAGCGCATTCGTGCGGCGATCAAGGCCGCGGCGAAGGAGGCGTGAGATGAAGACCGTCATCATCGAGAACGTCAGCCGCCGCGGTTTCCTCGCCGGCGTCGCCGCGACAGGCGGCCTCGTGCTCGCGGCGCAGATCGTGCCGCTGCGCGCCTTGGCGCAGCAGGCGAAGAAATACGGGGCCGACGCCATGCCGCACGGCACCGTGAACGATCCGCGCGTCTTCGTCTCGATCGCGAAGGACGGCACGGTGACGATCGTCTGCCATCGCTCCGAGATGGGGCAAGGCGTGCGCACCGGCATCCCCATGATCGTCGCCGACGAGCTCGAGGCCGACTGGGCGCGCGTGAAGATCGCGCAGGCTCCGGGCGACGAGGCGCGCTACGGCAACCAGGACACCGACGGCTCGCGCTCGACGCGGCACTTCCTTCGTCCGATGCGCGAGACCGGCGCGGCCGCGCGCATGATGATCGAAGCCGCCGCGGCGCAACGCTGGGGCGTGCCGGCGAGCGAGGTCGCGGCCGAGAATCACGCCGTGCTGCACAAACCCTCGGGGCGGAAGCTCGGCTACGGCGAGCTCGCGGAGGATGCGGCCGCGATGCCCGTCCCGGCGCAGGACCGGCTCCGCCTCAAGGATCCGGCGCAATTCCGCTACATCGGAAAGGGGCTGCCGATCGTCGATGCGTTCGACATCACGACGGGCCGCGCCGTTTACGGCCAGGACGTGCGGCTTCCCGGGATGAAATACGCCGTCGTCGCGCGGCCGCCGGTCTACGGCGGCAAGGTGCAGTCGGTCGATCCCGCCGCCGCGATGGCGGTGCCCGGCGTCGAAAAGATCGTGCAGATCGAAGGGACCGCGCCGCCTTCGGGCTTCAACCCTCTCGGCGGCGTCGCCGTGATCGCGACCAACACCTGGGCGGCGATGAAGGCGCGCGAGGCGCTCAGCATCGCCTGGGAGGACGGCCCCAACGTCGAGTACGACTCCGAGCAGTACGAGAAGCTGCTCGTCGACGCCTCGCGCAAGCCCGGCAAGGTCGCCCGCAGCGACGGCGACTTCGACGCGGCCTACCAAGCAGCAGTCAAGAAGGTCGCGGCCGACTACTACGTGCCGCATCTCGCCCACGCGACGATGGAGCCGCCGGCGGCGACCGCGCGCATCGTCGACGGGAAATGCGAGGTCTGGGCCTGCGTCCAGAGCCCCCAGGGGACGCGCGATCTCGTCGCCAAGCATCTCGGCCTTTCGCCCGACGACGTCACCGTCAACGTTACGCTCCTCGGCGGCGGCTTCGGCAGGAAGTCCAAGCCCGACTTTGCGGTCGAGGCGGCGCTCCTGTCGAAAGAGATGGGCGGCGCGCCGGTGAAGGTCGTTTGGACGCGCGAGGACGAGATCCGGCACGGCTTCTATCACACCGTGTCGGCCGAGCGCATCGAGGCCGGCCTCGACGAGAAGGGAAAGCCGGTCGCCTGGCGGCACAACAGCGTCGCGCCCTCGATCTTCTCGCTCTTCGGCCCCGATCCGAAGCACCAGGCGGCGCTCGAGCTCGGCATGGGGCTTGTCGACATGCCGTTCGAGATTCCGAACGTCCGGATCGAGAATGGCGAGGCGCAGGCGATGACGCGGATCGGCTGGTTCCGCTCCGTGTCGAACATCCCGCATGCCTTCGCGGTCCAGTCCTTCGCAGCGGAGCTCGCCGCCGCTGCCGGGCGCGACCCCAAGGACTACCTCCTCGAGCTGATCGGTGCCGGGCGCATTCTCGATCTCTCCGGCTCGACCACCGAGGCCTACTGGAACAACGGCGAGGACCCGGCGATCTACACGATCGACACCGAGCGGCTCCGCCGCGTCGTCGAGCTCGCCGCAGAAATGGCGGGCTGGGGCCGGCAATTGCCGCCGCGGCACGGGCTCGGCATCGCCGTCCACCGCAGCTTCGTCTCCTACATCGCGACGGTCGTCGAGGCGGCCGTCGACGAGGACGGAACGCTCACCGTGCCGCGCGTCGAGGTCGCCGTCGACTGCGGGCCGACGGTCAATCCGGACGGCGTCCGAAAGCAGATCGAGGGCGCGTGCATCATGGGACTCGCGCTCGCGACGAAGGGCGAGATCACGTTCAAGCGCGGGAGCGTCGTGCAAGGGAACTTCGACGACTACGACGTCACGCGCATGAACGAGGCGCCCCGCGTCACCAATGTTCACATCGTTCCGCACGGCTACGACGTGCCGCCGGGCGGCGTCGGCGAGCCGGGCGTGCCGCCCTTCGCGCCGGCGCTCGCGAACGCGATCTTCGCCGCCACCGGCAAGCGCATCCGCCGACTGCCGATCGGGGACCAGCTGCGGACCTAGCCGGCCGCTCGCTCGCCCCCTTTCTTGTGCCGGGGAAGGGGGCGAGGATGCCGGCAAAGACGGCGGGGCGAGGCTCTTCCGGGCCTTCGGCTAGCGGTGCTCCCCGGCGAGCTCGGTCTCGAGGCGCTTGATGCTGTTCTCGATCGAGGCCCTCAGCGAGGGGCTTTCGTGCGAGCGCATGGCGGCGAGGCGCTCGCGAAGCTTCTGCAACTGGGCGCGCTTGGCCGCGGCGTCGCGCTTGATCGGGACATTGTCGGAACGCTGCCCCTGGTAGGCGCGCATCGAGTTCTCTCCTTTTTGGTGTCGGGCGCCGAACGCACCGTCGGGACAATGAAGCGGCGATTCGAGGGTCGCGACAACAACGAATGCCTGCAAACGCCGGTGCCGCTCGGCTAACATTCGTGGGCAGGTCAGGAGGTGACCCCGTGAGCAGCCTTGCCCGCCTTCTCGTCTCGCTGCCGCTCGTGCTCGCCGCCGTCGCGGCCTCCGCCGCCGAGATTCGCTACTACGCGGTACCGGAAGGGGCGGGGCCGCACGATGTCGCGCCGGCGCCGGACGGAATGGTCTGGTACACGGCGCAAGGTCAAGGTGCGCTCGGGCGCCTCGATCCCCGCACCGGCGACGTCGAGCAGATTCCGCTCGGCGAGGGCTCGGCGCCGCACGGGGTGATCGTCGGACCGGAGGGCGCCGCCTGGGTGACCGACGGCGGCCTCAACGCGATCGTCCGCGTCGATCCGGCGACGAAGGCGGTAACGGCGTTCCCGCTCCCGCGGAGCCGTGGTCACGCCAATCTCAACACGGCTGCGTTCGACGGCGCGGGCGTGCTCTGGTTCACGGGCCAGAACGGCATCTACGGTCGGCTCGATCCTCGGTCCGGCGCGCTCGAGGTTCGCGACGCGCCACGAGGAAGGGGGCCGTACGGCATCGCGGCGACGCCGAACGGGGTCGTCTACTATGCCTCGCTCGCGGGCAGCCACATTGCCCGGATCGAGCCCCGATCGGGCGAGGCCACGATCATCGAGCCGCCGACCGAGGGACAGGGTGCCCGGCGGGTCTGGTCGGACTCGCGCGGGCGGATCTGGGTCAGCGAATGGAACGCCGGGCAGGTGAGCCGCTACGACCCGGCTTCCGGCGAGTGGCGAAGCTGGAAGCTTCCAGGGGAGCGTCCGCGCGTCTACGCGGTCTATGTCGACGACGAGGACAAGGTGTGGGTCAGCGATTTCGGCGCCAACGCGCTGGTGCGCTTCGACCCGGCGACGGAGCGCTTCGAAAGCTTTCCGAGCGACCGTCCGAACGCCGCCGTACGGCAGCTCCTCGGCCGCGCCGGCGAAGTCTGGGGTGCCGAATCCGGCACCGACCGGCTGGTGGTGATTCGCTACCGGTAGAGAGCCAGCCGGATCGATGGAAGGAAGGCGCCCGGGAGCCTCATGCGCGGGCGACGGTGATCTTTCTTCCGTTTTGGCGTTCCCCGTCCTGCGATGCCGGGCGCGACGCAAACTTCGCTACGCCGCCGCCTCTTCGCGGCCGCGGCGGTGGTTCTCCTTCTCGCTCCGATCGGCGCCGTTCTCTATCTCGCCCTGCCGGGCGGTACGCCTGCGCGCCCTAGCCGAGCGGGCGCCGATGCGGCGCTCGGGACCTCGGTTTGCCGCGAGCAGCCACGGCGCGTCGAGATCGACGGGGAGATGGTCGACGCCTTCGCGGTGATTTGCGAGGAGAGACGACCGGACAGCCGGGCGCTGACCGAAGCGGCGGCCTCTTCCGTGGCGTCCGGCTTCGCGGCGCTGGCGGTCGATGAAGCGCCGGAAACGGCGAGCGGGCCGTCTTGGCACCCGCCGCCGCAAGTCGTCTCGGGCGATCGCGTCCTCCAGCGCCGATCGGCCATGAAGCCGCGCCGTCCGCATCACGCGGCCCGCCCGCGTCCTGCCGAATGGGGCACCGTCCCCTCGCATCAGAAGTTCGGCCCCTGAACGGCGTGTCCCTGCTACTCCTCGCGCGGGAAGCGGGCTAGGCTTTCGCAGCCGGGCGCGCGACCGGGCGGCGGACAGGGAGGAAACGGCGATGATTTACGAGCTCAGGGTCTATCACTGCATGCCGGGCCGCCTGCCGGATCTCAACCGGCGCTTCGACACGATCACGTTGAGGCTTTGGGAGAAGCACGGCATCCGGCAGGTCGGGTTCTGGACCGTGCTCATCGGCGACAGCAACCAGGCGCTCTACTATCTCCTGGAATGGAAGGATCTCGCCGAGCGCGAGCGCGTCTGGAACGCGTTCATGAGCGATCCGGACTGGCTCGAGGCACGCGAGGAGACGGAGAGAAACGGGCCTCTCGTGGCGCGCGTCTCGAACACCATCCTCGCGCCGACTTCGTACTCGAAGCTGAAGTGAGGCGGGCCCGATGCGGGTCGTCATCGCGATGATGAAGCACGAGACGAACACGTTCTCGCCCGTGCCGACGCCGCTCGCCCGCTTCGCCGCCGGGCAGGAGGAGCCGCCTCGCGGCCGCGCCGCCTACGAGGCGTTCAAGGGGACCGGGAGCGCGATCGCCGCCTTCATCGACCTCGCCGAAGCCGAGGGCGCCGAGATCGTCGTTCCGATCGCCGCCAACGCGTGGCCGAGCGGCCCGGTCGACGACGATGCATACCGCGCCATCAGCGACGCGATCTGCGAGGCGGTGGCGAGCGGCTGCGATGCGATCCTTCTCGATCTCCACGGCGCGATGGTGACCGAGAGCCTCGAGGACGGCGAGGGCGCGCTCATGAAGCGGCTGCGGGCGCTCGCGCCGGGCGTTCCGATCGCCGCCGCCTTCGACATGCATACGAATCTCTATCCGGAGATGGTCGAGAACGCCGACGTCGTCGCGGGCTACCAGACCTATCCGCATGTCGATGTCTACGAGACGGGCCTCAGGGCAGGGCGCGCGCTCTTCCGCATGATGAGGGGCGAGGTGAAGCCGGTGACGGCTTGGGGAAACCGTCCGATGCTGCCGCACGTCATGCGCCAGGGCACGGACGACTTCCCCAACAAGGCGCTGCAGGCACGGGCGCGGGAGATGGAGGAGAGCGGCGAGGCGCTCGCGGCCACTCTCTTCGTCGGCTTCCCGCACGCCGACATCCGGAACGCTGGCCTCAGCGCGGTCGTCGTCACCGACGGCGACCTCGCGAAAGCGGAAAGGCTGCGCGACGAGCTTCTCGACTCCGCCTGGGATGCGCGCGAGGCCTTCGTCTACAAGATCGAGAAGCTCGAAAATTCGCTCCGCCGCGCGCGCGAGATCGCCGAGGGGCCGGTCGTTCTTCTCGATCACTACGACAACTGCGCCTCGGGCGGCACCATGGACACCATGACCGTGCTCGGCGCGATCATCGAAGCCGGCCTCGACGACGTCGCGGCCTTCGCGATCTGCGACCCGGAAGCGGTCCGCCGCATGATCGAGGCCGGAATCGGCGCGACGCTGACGCTGCCGCTCGGGGGCAAGACGGACATGCCGGCGATCGGCCGCAAGGGCGAGCCGTTCGCCGTTACCGGCCGCGTCAAGCTCATCTCCGACGGGCGGTTCCGCAATCGCGGCCCGATGTCGACCGGCGTTCTCATGGACATGGGGCCGAGCGTCGTCTTCGACACGGGAAAGGTCGAGATCGCCGTCATCTCGCGCCATCTCGAGCCGAACGACCTCGGCTGCTTCCTCAGCCTCGGCATCGATCCCGCTCGAAAGCGCTATCTCATGCTGAAGAGCCGGATCCATTGGCGGGCGGGCTTCAAGCCGATCGCGAAGGAAGTCATCGAGTGCGCCGGGACGGGCGTCTGCACTTCCGATTACGGGCAGCTCGCGTTCAAGAACGTGCGACGCCCCATCTACCCGCTCGACCTCGTCAACGAACCCGGCTCGCCGCGCTGAGCGGGGCGCCGACGCGAGCCGCTTGATTTTCGCGCAGCGTGGACCATTTGCGATCCATGTCCTCCCGTCCTCCCCCGATGTGGATGTGGGCCGAAGCCTGCGAGCTGCTCGACCGTGCCGAGCGGCTGCAGCGCCAGTTCTTCCGGCCCGGAAGCGCCGCCGCGCGGGCGGCGTGGGAGCCCCCGGTGGACGTTTTCGAGACCGCGGCCGCGCTCTGGATCGTCGTCGCGCTGCCCGGCGTCGGCGCGGAGCAGATCGAGGTCCGGTTCGACGGCTCGTCGATCGTGGTCGCCGGAGAGCGGCGGCTGCCGGTGCAGGGGCGTGCAGCGGTCCTCTATCGGCTCGAGATCCCGCACGGGCGCTTCGAGCGCCGGATCGAGCTCCCGCCCGGACGGTTCCGGGTCGGAAACCGCGATCTCGTGAACGGCTGCCTTGTCCTGAGCCTGGAGAAGCTCGGCTGATGGCTGAAGAACGGACCTTCGCACCGGTTCCAGAGGACGCGCTCATCGTCATCCCGGTCCGCAACCTCGTCCTTTTCCCTGGGATTGTTCTGCCGGTGTCGCTCGGCCGCGAGCGCTCGGTCGCCGCGGCCCAGGAGGCTGCGCGCTCGGAGCGTCCGATCGGCCTAATCCTCCAGCGCGACCCCGAGATCGCGCTTCCTTCCGGCGCCGACCTCTACGAGATCGGCACCAAGGCGGCGATCCTGCGGTACCTCACCGCGCAGGACGGCGGCCATCACATCGTCGCGCAGGGGCAGGAGCGGTTCCGGGTTCTCGAATGGCTCGAAGGATGGCCGTTCCTCGTCGCGCGCGTGGAGCGTCTGGCCGAGCCCGAGGACGCCGGCGGGGCGGAGATCGAGGCGCGCTTCCACCAGCTGAAGGCGCGCGCTACGGAGGCGATCGAGCTCCTCCCGGATGCCCCGCCCGAGCTCGCCGCCACGGTCCGCGCCGCGACCAGCCCCGGCCAGCTCGCGGACATGGTCGCCGCCTTCATGGACTTGAAGCCGGAGGAGAAGCAGGGCGTGCTCGAGACGCTCGACCTGCGCTCCCGGCTCGACAAGATCCTGTGGCTTCTCGCCTACCGCATCGAGGTTCTGCGGTTGTCGCGGGACATCGGGCGCCAGACCCGCGAGACCATGGAGGGGCGCCAGCGAGAGTACATGCTGCGCGAGCAGCTGAAGGCGATCCAGAAGGAGCTCGGCGAGGCCGACGAGAAGAGCGCGGAGATCGCGGAGCTCGAGAAGGCGCTCGCCGACGCGAAACTCCCGGAGGAGGTGGAGAAGCACGCGCGCAAGGAGCTGAAGCGCCTCGAGCGCATGCCCGAGGGCGCGGCCGAGGCGAGCATGGTGCGCACCTATCTCGAATGGATCGCGGAGCTTCCGTGGTCGGTCGAGAGCGCGCACGAGATCGATATCGAGGAGGCGAGGCGCGTCCTCGACGAGGATCACTTCGGTCTCGAGAAGATCAAGCGGCGCATTCTCGAGTTCCTCGCCATCCGCAAGCTCAAGAAGACGGGCAAGAGCCCGATTCTCTGCTTCGTCGGGCCGCCGGGCGTCGGCAAGACCTCGCTCGGGCAGAGCATTGCCCGTGCCACGGGGCGGAAATTCGTCCGCGTCGCCTTGGGCGGCGTTCACGACGAGGCCGAGATCCGCGGCCATCGCCGCACCTATATCGGCGCGCTTCCCGGCAACATCATCCAGGCGCTGCGCAAGGCGGGCGCGCGCGACTGCGTGATGATGCTCGACGAGATCGACAAGCTCGGGCGCGGCATCCAGGGCGATCCGAGCTCGGCGCTTCTCGAGGTGCTCGATCCGGAGCAGAACCACACCTTCCGGGACAACTACCTCGGCGTCCCCTTCGATCTCTCGAGGGTGATGTTCATCGCCACCGCCAACATGCTCGACACCATCCCTGGGCCGCTGCGCGACCGCATGGAGGTGATCCAGCTCTCCGGCTACACGGAGGAGGAGAAGCTGCAGATCGCCCGGCGCTACCTCGTCGCCCGCCAGCTGGAGGCGAACGGCCTCACGCCCGAGCAGGCGGAGATCACCGACGACGCGATCCGCGCCATCATCCGGCAGTGGACGCGCGAGGCCGGGGTGCGCAACCTGGAGCGCGAGATCGGCGCCGTATTTCGCCACGGCGCGGTGCAGATCGCCGAAGGAGCCGCGACGTCGGTCCGCGTCGACGAAAAGGACCTCCCGGCGATCCTCGGCCCGCCGCGCTTCGAGAACGAGGTCGCGCTCCGTACGAGCGTGCCGGGCGTCGCGACCGGCCTCGCCTGGACTCCGGTCGGCGGCGACATCCTCTTCATCGAGGCGACGCGCACCCCCGGCAAGGGCCGGCTCATTCTCACCGGCCAGCTCGGCGACGTGATGAAGGAGAGCGCGCAGGCGGCGCTGTCGCTCGTGAAGAGCCGCGCGCATCAGCTCGGCGTCGACGAGGCGCTCTTCGAGAAGAGCGACATTCACGTCCACGTCCCGGCCGGTGCGATCCCGAAGGACGGGCCGTCGGCGGGCATCGCGATCTTCATCGCGCTCGCCTCGCTCCTGACCGACCGCACCGTCCGCGGCGATACGGCCATGACCGGCGAGATCAGCCTGCGCGGCCTCGTCCTGCCCGTCGGCGGGATCAAGGAGAAGGTGACGGCGGCGCTCGCCGCCGGCATCGAGACGGTCCTGCTGCCGGCGCGGAACAAGCGCGACTTCGACGACATTCCGCAGGCGGCGAAGGACAAGCTCCGCTTCGTCTGGCTGGAGCGCGTCGAAGAGGCGCTCGAGGCGGCGCTCGAGCCCAAGGCCGCGCGGCAGGCCGCGGAGTAGGCCGCGCCGCTCCCGCGCGGCGCTGCCTCGCGTCAGGCGGGGGCGGCCGCGGCGACGCGGGCGGTCGGGCGGTCGTTCATGAAGAGCTGCACGGCCCCCGCGACGACGCCGATCATGACGGCGAGCTGCCAGGCGAGGTCGTAGGAGCCGAGCGCGTCGTAGATGACGCCGCCCGCCCAGGCGCCGAGGAACGAGCCGACCTGGTGGCTGAAGAAGGCGACCCCGGTCAGCGTCGCGAGGAACTTGACGCCGAAGATCTCGGTGACGAGCCCGTTCACCAGCGGGATGACGCCGAGCCAGAGAAGCCCCATCGCGGCCGCGAAGAGGAGCGTCGAGAGCTGGCTCGGCGGCAGGACGAAATAGGCGGCGATGAAGGCCGAGCGCAAGAGGTAGATGAGTCCGAGGAGATAGCGCTTCGGATAGCGGTCGCCGAGCCAGCCGAAGAGCCAGGAGCCGAGGACGTTGAACGCGCCGATCGTCGCGAGCGCCTGGGCGCCCACCATCGGGTCCACGCCGCAGATCGCGAGATAGGTCGGCAGATGCGTCGTCAGGAAGACGAGCTGGAGGCCGCAGACGAAGAAGGCGCACGCCATCACGACGTAGCCGCTGTGCCGCCCCGCCTCGGCGAGCGCGTCGCGCAAGGTCTGTCCGCCGCCTCCGGCCCCGATCGTCGGAATCCGGTCGGCGCGGCCGCCCACGAGCGCCGCCGGCAGCATCGCCGCCGCCAGCGCCATGAAGGCGACGAGGGCCATCCGCCAGCCGTCGCTCGCGATGACGCCCTGGGCGAGCGGGGCCGCGAAGAAGGTTCCGATCGAGCCGGCGGCCGAGACGAGCCCGAAGGCGAGGCTGCGCCGCTCCGGCCGCACCACGCGCGCGGCGATCTTCGCCGCGATTCCCGACGTCGTGCAGGAGAGCGCGATGCCGATGAGGACGCCGGCGCCGAGCGTCACCATGAGAGCCGAGTCGCCGTAGGCGGTGAGCACCAGCCCGGCGGCGTAGACGAGCCCGCCGGTCAAGCCGATCCAGCGCGTCCCGAAACGGTCGACGAGCGCGCCGGCGACCGGCTGCGTCACGCCCCAGACGATGTTCTGCACGGCGAGCGCGAACGCGAAATCGGCCGCGGAGATGCCGATGTCCTGCGTCATCGGCCGCATGAAGAGGCCGAGGCTCTGCCGCATGCCCATCGAGAGCGAGAGCATCACCGCGGCGCCCGCGAGAATCGAAAGGCTCTGCGCCGTCGTGAGCGAGGGATGGTGGAAGGTGTGGCGACCGGTCACAAGGCGCAAGCACGTCACGGCAAGGCCCCTGCGGTCAAGCTTTGTAGCCTCGAAGCATGGGCCCGTGCGCGCCCTGCATGGCTCCGGTCGCGGGGCGTGCGGGGGACGACCGCTCGAGCGCGCCCGGAATTCCCTCCGCCCCGCTTCCTGCTCTAGGCTTCCGGCAAGTCACGACGGGAGGAGGAAGCCATGGCCGCAACAGTCAAGGTCGCGCTCGTCACGGGCGCCGGGTCGGGGATCGGCCGGGCGGTGGCGCTCGGTCTCATGGAGGCGGGCTACGCGGTCGTTCTGGCAGGCCGCCGCAGGGAGAAGCTCGAGGAGACTGCGAGCGAGGGGGCGCGCTTCGGCACGCGCTCGCTCGTCGTGCCGACCGACGTCGGCGACCCGCAGTCGGTCCGCGCGCTCTTCGCGAAGACGAAGGAGGCGTTCGGCCGCCTCGATCTCCTCTTCAACAACGCCGGGACGGGCGCGCCCGCAATTCCGCTGGAGGATCTCTCCTACGAGCAGTGGAAGCAGGTCGTCGACGCCAATCTCACGGGCGCCTTCCTCTGCACCCAGGAGGCGTTCCGGATCATGAAGGACCAGGATCCGCGCGGCGGCCGCATCATCAACAACGGCTCGATCTCCGCGCACGCGCCGCGGCCGTTCTCGGCGCCTTATACGGCGACGAAGCACGCCATCACCGGCCTTACGAAGTCGGCGTCGCTCGACGGGCGCCGCTACGACATCGCGGTCGGCCAGATCGATATCGGCAACGCGGTGACGCCGATGACCGAGCGCATGGCCGCGGGCGTGCCGCAGCCCGACGGCTCGACGCGCCCGGAGCCGCGCATGGATGTTCGCCACGTCGCCAACGCGGTCGTGCACATGGCGAGCCTGCCGCTCGATGCGAACATCCTCTTCATGACGGTGATGGCGACGAAGATGCCGTTCGTCGGCCGCGGCTGACGCTTCCGGAAGCTGTGAGCGGGGTCATATCCATGCGGCGCCTCGACCGATAAACGCACTCGGATGCACGTCGATCGTTGCGTTCCGACCCGCCTCACGCGCCGCGCCGTCGTGGCTGGGCTTGTGATCCTTTCCGGCACCGCCGTGCTCGCGGCGGCGGTTCCGGTGGGGCAGGTGCTCGCCACGAAGGGGGCCGTGTTCCGCGAAACGGGGCGGGGGCGGGAGCCCGCAGCCAAGGGAACGCCGCTTTCGGCCGGGGACGTCGTCGTCACCAGCGAGGGATCGAAGGCGAAGCTTCTCCTGAACGACGGGACGATCATCTCGGTCGGGGAGAGCGCGCGGCTCGTCATCGCGCAGTACCAGAGCAGCGACAACGGGTATCTGACCCGCATCGGCGCCGAGCGCGGGGCGTTCGGCTTTCTCTTTCGGCGCGCGCTCGACTCGAGCCGCTTCGAGGTCGAGACCGAGACCGCCGTCGCCGCCGTGCGCGGCACGCGCTGGCTCCTCGAGGCGATGCCGGGTCACACCGCCGTCGCGCTCTTGAGCGGCGTCGTGACGGTGCGCGTGCGGGGCGGCCCCGGCGGCGAGGTCGTGCTCGACGAGCCGGGAGAGGGAACGGATGTGCGGGCCGGGGCCGCGCCGACCCCGCCTCGCCGGTGGGGCGCGTCGCGCTTCGCCGAAACGCTCGCGCGCGCCAGCTTCGAGGACTAGGGGCATGCCGGCGCGACGCCAGCGGCGGCTCGGCGTTCTGCCGCTTTGCGTCATCCTCGCGCCGGTCTTCGCCGCGCTTCATCTCGGCGGAGCGACGCTGCTGCCGCTGCGCGAGCTCGAGACGACCGTCTTCGATCTGCAGCTCCGCCTGCGCGGAACGCTGCCGCCAGGTCCCGAGATCGCCCTCGTCGTCGTCGACGAGAAGTCGCTCGCCGCGCTCGGGCGCTGGCCTCTCTCGCGCGGGCGATACGCCGACCTCGTCGAGCGGCTGCGGCAGGAAGGGGCGCGCGTCGTCGCCTTCGACATTCTCTTCGCCGAGCCCGAGCCGCCGCTTCCTTCGGAGGTCGGGACGCTCCTTGAGGAGGCGGCGCGGCGGCTCGACCGTCCCCTTCTCGACGAGCTCGCAGCGGCGATGCAGCACTTCCGGGGCACTGCCGACGCGCGCTTCGCCGCGGCGATCGCGGCGCACGGGAAGGTGGTGCTTCCCTTCACCTTCCGCTTCGACGCGGAGGCGCCGGAGAACGCCCTTCCTTCCGGCACCGCCTATGCCTCCGTCCGCGCCGGGACGCGCGACGTGCATCCTCCGCTCCAGCCGACAGGGGTCGTGGCACCGGTCGCCCCGCTCGCGGACGCGGCCGCAGCGCTCGGTCACGCGCTCATCGCCTTCGATGTCGACGGGGCGCCGCGCTTCGACTATCCGGTTCTGGAGCACGATCTCGAGTACCTGCCCTCGATAGCCGTCAGGATCGCGCAGCTTTACCTGGGCGTTCCCTGGGAGGAGGTGCGGGTCGAGCTCGGGCGCGGAATTGCGATCGGCGAGGCCTACGTCCCGACCGACGGGTTGATGCGTTTTGCCGTCAACTACCGCGGGCCCGCCGGCACGTACCCGAGCTATCCGCTCCTCGACGTTCTCGAGGGGAGGATCCCGCCCGGTGCCCTGCGCGACCGGATCGTTCTCGTCGGCGCCAATCTCTTCGGCGCCCGCGACCTCATGGAGACGCCGTTCACCTCGGTCCTGCCCGGGGTCGACCGGATCGCCAACATCGTCGATTCGATCCTCCGCGGCGACACGCTCCGTCGTCCGACCGGGGCGCCGCTCGTGGAAGCGCTCGCGATCGTCGTCGGCGTCCTCGCGGTCGGGCTCGCCGTGGCGCACCTGCCGATCGCGGGATCGGCGCTCGCCGCCGTAGCGATTCTCTGCGCGCTTTTCAGCGCCGGCCATTTCCTCCTCGTCCGCGCCGGGCTCTGGTTCTTCGTCGTGCTGCCGGGCATGGCCATGGGCGCCGCCTATCTCGTCGCGGCGCTCTATCGTCACTTGCTTCTCGACCGCGAGCATCGTTCCGTGCGCGCCGCCTTCTCGCGCTACCTCGCGCCGAGGATGATCGACCGCCTCCTGGCGCAGCCGGATGGGCTTCGCCTCGGCGGGGAGCTGCGCGAGCTCACGGTCATGTTCTGCGATCTGCGCGGCTCGACCACGCTCGGCGAGCGTCTCGATCCCGAGCGGCTCACGCGCGTGCTGAACGGCGTGCTGACGCCGCTCAGCGACGTGGTGCTCGAGCACGGCGGAACCATCGCCAAGTTCACCGGCGACGGGTTCTTCGCATTCTGGAACGCGCCGGTCGCGGAGCCGCGTCACGCCGAGCTCGCAGCGCGCGCGACGCTCGCGATGCTGAAGACGCTGCCGGACGTCAACGCGCGTTTCAGGGACGAGCTGCCGTTCCCGCTCGAGATCGGCATCGCGATCAACACCGGAAAGGCGGTGGTCGGCAATTTCGGCACCGTGCGGCGCTTCGACTATTCCGCGATGGGCGATGCGGTGAACGTCGCGGCGCGTCTTCAGGAGGAGACCAAGACCTGGGGGCTTCCGATCATGCTCGGCCCGGCCGCGGCCGAGCTTCTGTCGGGCTTCGCGATCCTGCCGCTCGATATCGTCCGGGTGCGCGGAAGGGCGCAGCCCATCGCCCTTCACGCCCTCCTCGGCGACGAGACGCTCGCCCAAACCGACCGCTTCGTCCGCCTGAAGGCGATGCAGGTCGACCTTTTCGCCGCGCTGCAAGGCGCCGACCAGGCGCACACGGCACGGGCTCTCGATGCCGTTCGCGCGGCGGCGCTGCCGCAATTCGCTCCGGCGCTGGCGGTCTACGCCGCGCGGCTCGAGGATGCGGCGACGGCGCCGGCGTGAGCGTCCGAGCCGCGCGTCTTTCTCCCGCTCATCCGATCACGCAGTCGTCGAGGTTTCCGAGCCGCTTCATCCGGGAGACGATCGTGGCGGCGCGGCGCTCGACATAGGCGCTGGGGCGCCCGGCGTCGAAGCGGCGGGGGTTCGGCAGCACCGCGGCGAGAAGCGCCGCCTCGCGCGTCGTGAGCCGGGCCGCGCTCTTGCCGAAATGCGCCCGTGCCGCGGCCTCGGCGCCGTAGACGCCGTGCCCCCATTCCGCGATCGAGAGATAGAGCTCCATGATGCGCCGCTTCGGAAGCACGAGCTCCATGGCATAGGCGAGCGGAACCTCGACGGCCTTGCGAAAGAAGCTGCCGCCCGGCCACAGGAAGAGGTTGCGCGCGGTCTGCATCGTGATCGTGCTGGCGCCGCGCAGCCGGCCGCGGGTCTCGTACTCCTCGAGAACGTCGGCGACGGCGTTCCAGTCGACGCCGGCGTGAAGGCAGAAGGCTTGGTCCTCCGACGCGATCACGGCGCGGCGGAGCGCAGGCGCGACGCGGTCGAGCGGCACCGGCCGATGCTCGATCCGTCCTTCGGCGAAGAAGCGGATCACCATCAAAGGGGTGATCGGCGGATCGGCCCATCGATAGATGACGAGGCAGGCCGTCCAAAGAAGCACGACCGTGCCGAGAAGGAGCAGGGCGAAGCGAAGGAGTCTGCGCGGCACCGAATTGCTATACGCTATTTCGCATGACGCGCATCGTTCTCGACACCGTCGAGATGCACACCGCCGGCGAGCCGACCCGCATCGTCGTGGCCGGCTGGCCCCGGCTCGAGGGTGCGACGCTCCTCGACAAGCGGCGCGAGGCGAAGGCGCGCTGGGATCAACTTCGGCGCGGCATCATGCTGGAGCCGCGCGGGCACGCCGGCATGTACGGGGCGCTCGTCGTCGAGCCCGACCACCCCGAGGCGGATCTTGCCGTGCTCTTCATGCACAACGAGGGCTGGAGCACGATGTGCGGCCACGCGACGATCGCGCTCGGCCGCTGGGCGAAGGAGAGCGGGCGTATCGCCGGAAACGAGTTGCGCCTTCAGTGCCCCTGCGGGCTCGTTCGCGTCGAGATCGGCAGTGACGCGGTCCGGTTCGAGAGCGTGCCGTCCTTCGCCTACCGGCTCGACGCCGTCGTGCCGACCCGCGAATGGGGGCCGGTCACGCTCGACATCGGTTACGGCGGCGCGTTCTACGCCGTGCTCGCGGCCGATGCGATCGGGCTCGACGTCCGTACGACGCCGGTCGCGACGCTCGCCGAGGCGGGCGCGCAGATCACCGAAGCGGCGGCCGCGGCGATTCCGCTCGAGCATCCGGACGCACCCGATCTCGGCTTTCTCTACGGCACCATCTTCACCGACGGCGACGGCGCGGAAAGCCGCAACGTGTGCGTCTTCGCCGGACGGCAGATCGATCGCTCGCCGACGGGAAGCGGGGTTTCGGCGCGGATCGCGCTCCAGACGGCGCGCCGGCTCGTCCGTCTCGGCGATCAGCGCGTCTTCTCCGGCGCCACCGGGGAAGCCTTTACCGGCCGCGCGCTCCGCGCGGTTCGCGTCGGCCCGCACCCGGCGGTGACTGTCGAAGTGGGCGGCAACGCGTATTTCACCGGGGAAGCCAGGTTCGTGTTCGAAGAGAAGGATCCGTTGAGATGGGGATTTTCGCTGCAGTGACCGGAAAGTTGCGGGGAGGCGCGCGATGCTGAAGGCCGCCATCGTCGGGCTCGGGAGATGGGGTCAGCGGCTCGTGGAGTCGGTCGCGGACTCCGAGCGGATCCGCTTCGTTCGCGCGGTCGCGCGCACGCCCGCCAAGGTCGAGGCGTTCGCGGCGCGTCACGGCCTGTCGCTGGGCAGCGACTACGCGGCGGCGCTCGCCGACCCCGCGGTCGAAGCCGTGGTGCTGGCGACGCCGCATTCGCAGCACGCCGGCCAGATCGCGGCGGCGGCCGCGGCCGGCAAGCACGTCTTCGTCGAGAAGCCCGTGACGCTCACCCGCGCCTCTGCGGAAGGCGCCGTCGCCGCGTGCCGGAAGGCGGGCGTGGTGCTCGCCGCGGGCCACAACCGGCGCTTCCTGCCGTCGGTGCGGCGGCTCCACGAGCTCGTCCGTGACGGCGCGCTCGGCCAGATTCTCCACGCGGAGGGCAATTTCTCGGGAGCCTCGGCGCTGAGCTACAGCCCCGAGATGTGGCGTGCCGACCCGAACGAGAGTCCGGCAGGGGGGCTCGCGGGAATGGGCATCCACCTCATCGACACCTATGTCTGGCTCTTCGGTCCGATCGCCGAGACGCGCTGCCTCAGCTTCCGCCAGGCCGTCAGGGTGCCGATCGACGATACGACCGCGATCCTCTTCCGCTTCCGCAGCGGCATGAGCGCCTATCTCGGCACGCTCGCCGCGACGCCGCGCGCCTGGCGGCTGTCGGTCTACGGCACGAAGGGCTGGGCGCATCTTCCGGATCAGGACACGATGCTGCTCTGCTTCGCGGACGGCGAGGTCGAGACGCAGCGTTTCCCGTCGGTCGACATCGAGCGGGAGGAGCTCGAGGCGTTCGCGGCCGCTGTCGCCGGAAAGGAGCCTTATCCGGTGCCGCTCGACGAAGTCGTGGCGGGGATCGCCGCGTTCGAAGCGGTTTCCGCCTCAGCCGCGAAGAACGGGGAGCCCGTAAGGTTGACTTGATCGGGGGCGTCCCGACAATCTCCGAAGTTCCATGGCAGTGACGCTCACAGTTGCGACCTACAAGGGTCAGCCCCCCGCGCAGCCTATGAGCCAGCGCTTCGAGGCGACCGTCTTCACGCTCGGCCGCGGCGCCGATGCCGACTGGTCGCTGCCGGACCCGGAGCAGCACCTCTCGAAGAGGCACTGCACGATCCAGCTCCAGGGCGGGCAATACTCGATCACCGACACGAGCACGAACGGGCTCTACATCAACGGAGCCCCGCAGGCGCTCGGGCGCGGTCAGACGGCACCGCTGCGCAACGGGGACAGGCTCGGCCTCGGCGACTACGAGCTCATCGTGCAGATCGACGGCGAAGCCGAAGCGGCGGCAGGATTCGGCGCGGCGCCGTTCCAGCCCTTCACGACGCCGACTGCCGGCGGCTTCGGCGAAAGCGACCCTTTCGGCCTCGGCGCGCAGCAGAGCCCGTTCAGCACGGATCCCGGTGTCGTGGATCCCTTCGCGGCCCCGCCTGGCGGCGACCTCGGAGCGGCCGATCCCTTCGCGGCGCCTCCTGCCGTGCCGTCCGGCGGCCAGGAGCCGTTCGCGGCGCCGCCTGCGTCGCCTCTGATCCCGCCCGATTTCGGCGCCGCCTTCCCGCCCGATCCCGCGCTCGCCCCGCCGCTTCCGGGCCAAGTCAACGCCCCGCTCATTCCCGAGGGGCACGATTTCCTCGCCGGCGGCCCCGCGCAGCCCGAGCCCTGGCAGCAGCAGTTCTCGCAGCCGGACCACATCCCTTCCGAGAGCTCCTTCTACAAGCCGCCCGAGGTCGCGCCGCCGACGATTCCCGAGAACTGGGATGCCGTCTTCGCGGCGCCGGGCGAATCGGCGATGCCGGACGCGCCGGCGGCGGCGCCGATGCCCGGGGCGGCACCGGCCGGATTCGGCGTGCCCCAGGCGCCGCCGGTTCCGGGTCCGGCGCCCGCGGCAGGGGTCGACCCGGCGCCTGCGGGGGCCGGATTCGGGCCATCGCCCGCCTCGTCCGGAATCGCGGCGGGGCAGGGGGCGATGCCGAACGCCGGCGACGGCGCTCTCCTCGCCGCCTTCCTCGAGGGCTGCGGGCTGCCGCCGAACACGGTTCCGCCCGAGGCGTCGGTCGAGGTAATGCGCACGCTCGGCCAGACCTTTCGCGAGCTCGTCGGCGGGCTGCGCGACGTCCTGACGACCCGGGCGATGATCAAGGCCGAGTATCGCGTCGAGCAGACGGTGATCCGGTCGACCAACAACAACCCGCTCAAATTCTCGATGGATGTCGACCAGGCGCTGATGGCGATGGTCGGGCCGCCGCGCCAGGGCTACATGCCGGCGCTGAAAGCGGCGCAGGAAGGTTTCAAGGACATGAAGGCGCACGAGCTCGCCCTCATGGCCGGGATGCAGGCCGCGGTTCAGGCGCTGTTCCGCGCCTTCGACCCCGAGCAGCTGAAGCAGCGCCTGGAGAAGTCGGGCTCGGTTCTCGACAGTCTCCTTCCGGGGGCGAAAAAGGCGAAATACTGGGAAACCTACGAGCAGCAGTACAGGCAGATTACGCGCGAAATGTCGGAGGACGTGCGCGGTACGTTCGGCCGGGCTTTCGCCGAGGCCTACGAGGAGCAGTCGAAGAAGCTCTGATCCTCTATTCGGCGAATTGCTGCTGCCTCATTTTCATTGTGGCGCGAACACGCTAGTCTGCAATGAGAGGGGCGCACTCAACCGTTTCGCGCGCCGAGGGGGACCGACTAGCCGTATGCAGCATCTTCGCCGATTGCTCCTGTTGCCGGCTCTGGCCGGCGCGCTTCTGCTCGGCGCCTGCGCCAAGGATCCGCCGCCGCCGGGCGTCATAGACCTCGCGATCAAGGCGGGCCCGGACATCAATCCCGGCCCGGACGGCACGCCCGCGCCGGCGCTGGTCCGGGTCTATCAGCTCGCCTCGCCGGTCAAGTTCCAGCACGCCGACTTCTTCCTCCTCTTCGAGAAGGAGGCGGAAACGCTCGGCGCCGACCTTCTCGGCCGGGAGGAGATCCCGGTTTCGCCGGGCGAGACCAATACGCTGAATCAGCCGCTGAAACCGAGCGCGACCCATGTCGGGGTCGCGGCCGCGTTCCGCGACATCGACAAGGCGACCTGGCGCGCGGTCGTCGAAGTGCCGCCGCACGGCACGACGTTGCTCGATTCGGAACTCCGGAAGCTCGAGATCGACCTTAAGACGGTCGAAAGAGACTCCAGGGAAAAGAAATAGCCCATGGGCTGGGGGAACAAGGTCGTCTGGTCCGAAGGGATGTTCCTTCGGGCCCAGCACTTCCAGCAATTCGACCGCTACGTCGAGAAGCTGGTGCGCGGCCGCGTCGACGGGCTGCGCCCCCACGCCTGGGGGCTTTCCGAGGTGAAGCTGAACCGCGAGCTTCTGGCGACCGGCCGATTCGCGGTGACGTCCTGCCGCGGCACGCTGCCGGACGGGACGCCCTTCAGCATACCGGACGACGCCGATCATCCGCCGCCGCTCGAGCTGCCCGAGAACGCCCGCAACGTCATCGTCTATCTCGCGCTGCCGCTCTCACAGCCGGGCGGCATCGAGGTGGTGACGGACGGGCGCGACGACGCGGCTGCGCGCTATCACGGCGCCGAGTACGAGGTCATCGACAGCGTCGCCGGCGCCGAAACCGAGGCCCGCATCCAGGTGGGCAAGCTGCGCTTCCGCTATCTCCTCGAGACGAGCGAGCGCGCCGGCTACGCCTGCCTCGGCATCGCCCGCGTCGTCGAGGTCCGCGCCGACAAGAACGTCGTCATCGACGACAAGTACATCGCGCCCTGCCTCAACTGCGCCTGCCAGCAGCCGCTCGCGGGCTTTGTCGCCGAGCTGAAGGGGCTTCTCCACCATCGCGGCGAGGCGCTCGCCGCACGCGTCGCCGACCCGTCCACGAAGGGCGTCGCGGAGATCGCCGACTTTCTCCTCCTCCAGGTGGTGAACCGGTACGAGCCGCTCCTCGAGCATTTCGAGAGCTCGGCCGGCGAGCTGCATCCCGAGACGCTCTGGTCGAAGGCCCTCGAGATCGCGGGCGAGCTCTCGACTTTCACGACGCGCCAGAAGCGCCCGACGAAGTTCCCGGAATACCGGCACGACGACCTGCAGCGGACGTTCCAGCCGCTCATCCACGACCTCAGACAGTCGCTTTCCGCGGTGCTGGAGCAGAACGCCGTGCCGATCCCGCTGCAGGAGCGGCAATACGGGATCCGCGTCGGCATCGTGCAGGACCGCAATCTCCTCTCGAACGCCGCCTTCGTGCTCGCGGTCAAGGCCGACATGCCGCCCGACCGCCTGCACCGCCTCTTTCCCAACCAGGTCAAGATCGGCCCCGTCGAGCAGATCGCGCAGCTCGTTAACGTGGCGCTGCCCGGAATCGCGCTCCGGCCGCTCCCGGTGGCGCCGCGCCAGCTCCCGTACCATCCGGGCTCCGTCTATTTCGACCTCGACCGTTCGGGCCAGTTCTGGGCGCAGCTCAAGAAGCCGGGCGGGTCGGGCGGCATCGCGATCTTCGTTCCCGCCGATGCCTTCCCGGGCCTCGCCATGGAGCTCTGGGCGATCAAGGGGTAGTCGGGCATGAGCAACGGCAATCCGTTCGAGGGCGACGCCGAGCGCACCGTCATCCGGCCGAGCCCCGGCGGGCGGCGGCCGGGACAGGCCGGCGGCCAGCCGCAGCAGCCGCCCGCGATGCAGGCGAATCCCTTCGGCGACGTGCCGACGCCGCCGCCCCAGGGGGGCGAGGAGGAGCGCACGCGGATCGCGATGCCGCGCCCCGGCGGCGGGCCGGCCCCGAGCGCGCCGCGGCCCGCGCCTTCCGCCGCGGCGCTCCCGGTCACGGGCCTTCTCGACGGCGGCCTCAACCCGCTCGTCGCGGCGGCGACGCCGATCCTCGCCCTCGCGGCGCGCGTGCGGACGATGCCGCACCACCCCAACATCGAGGCGCTGCGCGAGCGCGTCGTCGCCGAGATCCGCGCCTTCGAGCGCCGCGTCGGCGGCTCCGGCCTGCCGCCCGAGATGCTGCGCGGGGCGCACTACGCGATCTGCGCCACGATCGACGACTGCATCAACAACACGCCCTGGGGCGCCGGCAACGCATGGGCGCGCCAGAGCATGACCGGCATCTTCCACAACGACGTCTCGGGCGGCGAGCGCTTCTTCGAGCTGCTGCGCCACTTCCACCAGAATCCCGGCCGCTACGGCGACGTTCTCGAGCTCATGTATCTCTGCCTGTCCCTCGGCATGGAGGGGCAGTACCGGCTCGCGCCGCGCGGCGCGACGGAGCTGATGCGGATCCGCGACGGGCTCCACCGCCTCCTGCGCGAGCGGCGCGGCGAGGTCGAGCGCGAGCTGAGCCCGCGCTGGAGGGGCGTCGAGGCGCGGCACCGGCCGCTCTCGTCCTACGTGCCGGGCTGGGTCGTGGGGCTCGCCGCGGCGGCCGTCCTCTCGATCGCCTATGTCGGCTTCAGCTACGCGCTCAACCGCGCCTCCGACGAGGCCTATGCGCGGCTCGGCGTGCTGCCGCCGGTCGGCAAGGTCTCGCTTCAGGTCGAGGCGCCGACGCCTCCGCCGCCGCCGCGCGACGGCATCCTCGTGCGGCTGAAGAAGTTCCTCGAGCCGGAGGTCCGCGAGGGCCTCGTCACGCTCTCCGAGACGCAGCGCACGGTGACGATCCGGATGCGCAACAAGGGCGTCTTCGATTCGGGCTCGGCGCAGGTGTCGCCGAAATTCGTCGGCCTCGTCGACCGAATCGGGCAGGCGCTCGACACCGAGCCCGGCGCGATCGTCATCGCCGGCTACACCGACAACGTTCCGATCCGGACCGTACGCTTCCCGTCGAACTTCCATCTCTCGACCGCGCGGGCCGAAGCGGTCGCCCAGATCATCCGCAAGTATCTGAAGGATCCTCAGCGCATCACCGTCGAGGGGCGCGGCGAGTCCGATCCCGTCGCCGACAACTCGACGCCCGAGGGGCGGGAGGCCAACCGCCGCATCGAGTTCGTGCTGATGAAGACCGAGGTTGCCGCGCAATGAAGCGGGTCGTTTCCGTCCTCACCGCGAAGTGGTTCGTCACGCTCGTCGGCGCGATCGCGCTCAGCCTCGTCGTCTGGTTCATCGGCCCGCTCATCGCGATCGGCGAGTTCCGCCCGTTCGAGAGCGATCTCGGGCGGATGATCGCGATCATGGCGATCCTCGTCGTCTGGGGCCTCGTCAACGTCCTCGGCCGCGCCAAGGAGGCGAAGACCAACAAGGAAATGGTCGAGACGCTGACCGAGGCGCGGGCCGGCGGCGGGAAGGGCGGCGCGTCCGCGTCGGCCTCGGCCGAGGAGGTGGCGCTCCTCAAGACCCGGATCGAGGAGGCGCTTCAGGTTCTGCGCAAGACCAGCCAGGCGAGGGGCGGCAAGTATCTCTACCAGCTTCCCTGGTACATGATCATCGGCCCGCCGGGCGCCGGCAAGACGACCGCGCTCGTCAACTCCGGGCTCAACTTCCCGCTCGCGGCGAAGTACGGCAAGGATCCGCTGAAGGGCGTCGGCGGCACGCGGAACTGCGACTGGTGGTTCACCGACGAGGCGGTGCTGATCGACACCGCCGGGCGCTACACCACCCAGGATTCCGACGAGGCCGTCGATCAGGCGGCCTGGAAGGGCTTCCTCGGCCTTCTGAAGAAGTTCCGGCCGCGGCAGCCGATCAACGGCGCGCTCGTCGCGATCAGCCTCTCCGACGTCGCGCTGATGCCGGCTGCCGACCGGCTCTCCAACGCGCGCGCGATCCGGGCGCGCCTCAAGGAGCTGCAGGACGCGTTCGGCGTCCGCTTCCCGGTCTACGTCCTCTTCACCAAGGCCGATCTCGTCGCCGGCTTCGTCGAGTTCTTCGACAATCTCGGCAGGGAGGAGCGGGAGCAGGTCTGGGGCATGACCTTCGCTCTCGACGAGGGCCAGGGCGAGGGCGCGGCGCCGATCATCAGCCGGTTCGGCGCCGAGTTCGACGCGCTCGTCCAGCGCCTCAACGACAATCTGCTCGACCGTCTCCAGGCGGAAACCGACATCGGCAAGCGCACGCTCATCTGGGGCTTCCCGAGCCAGGTCGCCTCGCTGAAGCAGCCGCTGCAGGAGTTCCTCGACGAGATTTTCATGCCGAACCGCTACGAGGGGCGCCCGCTCCTCCGCGGCATCTACCTGACGAGCGGCACCCAGGAAGGGACGCCCATCGACCGCATGATGGCGGCGGTCGCGGCCACGTTCGGGGTCGACCGACAGCGCCTCTCCGGCTTCAGCGGCTCGGGGCGCAGCTACTTCCTCACTCGCCTCTTGAAGAACGTGATCTTCGCCGAGGCGAGCATCGTCTCCGCCAATCCCGCGGTGGAGCGGCGTCAGGCGATCATGCGCTGGAGCGCCTACGGCGCGGCCGCCGCCGTCGTCCTCGGCTTCGGCGCCGCGTGGACCACGTCCTACTTCGGCAACCGCACGCTCATCGGCGAGGTCGAGGCGCGGATCGCCGACTACGAGAAGAAGGTGGAGCCGGTGGGCGGCACCGTGGTCGCCGACGGCGACCTCGTGAAGGCGCTGCCGGCGCTCGACGCCTTGCGCGACATGCCGGCGGGATACGGCCAGCGCGACGCGGCGGTGCCGGTCTCGCTCACCTTCGGCCTCTATCAGGGCGACAAGCTCGGGCAGCAGGAGATCGCGGCCTACCGCAAGGGCCTCAACATGATCATGCTGCCGAGGCTTCTGGTCCGCGTCGCCGATCAGATCCGCGCCAATATCGCCAACAGCGACTTCGTCCAGGAGGGGCTCAAGGTCTATCTCATGCTCGGCGGCCAGGGGCCGCTCGACAAGGACCTCGTGCGTGCCTGGTTCACGCAGGTCGACTGGCCGGCCAACTATCCGGGCCAGCAGAACGAGGCGCTCCGCAGCCGCCTCGCGCTCCACCTCGACGCCATGCTCGAGGCGCCGCTCGCGGAGATCGCGCTCGACGGGCGCGTCATCGAGGCGTCGCGGCGCGTGCTGCTCCAGACGCCGATGGCCTCGCGCGCCTATCAGCAGATCAGGCAGAGCGCCGAGGCGCGCGCGCTGCCCGAGTGGCGCGTCATCGATCATGCCGGGCCCGCCGCCGACCGCGCGCTCCGCCGCGCCTCGGGCAAGCCGTTTTCCGAGGGCGTGCCGGGCTTCTACACCTACGAGGGCTTCTGGAAGGTGTTCGTGCCGAAGCTCGCGACGATCGCGCGCGACACCGCCAGGGAGCGCTGGGTGCTCGGCGAGGAAGGCGGCGGCAGCGACGACGCCGTGACGCAGAAGCTCGAGCAGGACGTCGCGCAGCTCTACATGACCGACTACGCGCAGCGCTGGGAGCAGCTCCTCGCCGATGTCGGCATCGTGCCCGTCCGCTCGCTGCCGCAGGCGGCCGAGGTGCTGAACGTGCTCTCGGGCCCGACCTCGCCGCTGAAGCTCTTCCTCGTCGACGTCGCCAAGGAGACGAAGCTGACGCGCGCGCCCGAGCTGCCGGGGGGCGCCGCCGGCGAGGCGGCCGCCAAGGCGGCGACGGCCGCCGCGGGCGCGGCCGGGGCGAGGCTCGCCGCGATCGCGGAGAAGGCGGTGCCGAAGGGGCCGCCGCTCGGCCAGGAGATCGACGACCGTTTCCAGCGCCTGCACGAGTTCGTCGGCCTCGGAAACCCGGCGGGCCAGCCCGCGCCGATCGACGACTTCCTGGGCTCGCTCAACGACGTCTACCTCGCCCTCAATCAGGCGGTCATGTCCAACGACCCCAAGGCGGCGGGCCCGGCCGCGGCGAAGCTGGCGAGCGAGGCGAGCCGCACGCCGCCGGCGGTGGCGACCACGATGGCGTCGCTCGCGACGAGCCTCAAGGCGATCGGCTCGGGCAATCTCAAGGCGAGCATCGTCGATGCGTGGCGGACGAACGTCCTGCCGTTCTGCCGCCAGGCGCTCGACAACCGCTACCCGATCAAGCGGGACAGCGACATCGACGTCACCATCGACGACTTCGCCCAGCTCTTCGCGCCGGGCGGCAAGATCGACGCCTTCTTCAACGCCAACCTGAAGCCCTTCGTCGACACGACGAAGTCGCCGTGGCGGACGCAGAAGGTCGACGACGTCGAGCTCTCGATCGCTCCCGAGGCGCTGGCGCAGTTCGAGCGCGCCGCCCGGATCCGCGACAGCTTCTTCGCGGCCGGGGGCAAGCCGCAGATGAAGTTCGTGATCACGCCGGTGAGCCTCGACACCCGCGCGACACAGGTCCTGCTCGAGCTCGAGGGGCAGGAGCTCATCTACGCGCACGGCCCGCCGCGCGCCGTCCCGGTGCAGTGGCCCGGCGCCAACGCCAACAACCGCGGGCGCGTCTCCTTCCAGCCGCAGCCCGCCGGGCAGAGCTCGAGCATCACCAAGACCGGCCCGTGGTCGCTCTTCCGCCTGTTCGACGAAGGCAAGGTCGAGCAGGGGCAGCTCACCGACAAGGCGCGGGTCACCTTCGAGGTGGGCGGCCGCAAGGTCGTCTACGAGCTGCAGGCGAACAGCGTCATCAACCCGCTCACCTCGAAGGAGCTCGGCGCGTTCCGATGCCCGGCGACTCTCTAGCGCTCGCCGACGCCCGGCTCGGCTTCTACGGGAAGCTGCCGGCCAAGGGCGATTTCCTCGCGCGCCGGCTGCCGCGGAGCTTCGTCGATCCGTGGGACGCCTGGCTGCAGGACGCCGTCGGGCAGAGCCGGGAGGCGATGGGCGAGGCGTGGCTCGAGGCCTATCTCACGAGCCCGCTCTGGCGCTTCGTGCTGAGCGCCGATCTCTGCGGTCCCGACCCCGTCGTCGGCGTGATGATGCCGAGCGTCGACCGGGTCGGGCGCTACTTCCCGCTCGCGCTGGCGCTGCCGGTGCCGGAATGCCGCGCTCCGGTGCGCCTCGCCCTCGGCAACGAGGCGTGGTTCGCGCGCGCCGAGGCGCTCGCGCTCTCGGCGCTCGAGGAGACTGCCGAGTTCGACGCCTTCGACGCCGCGGTCGCGGAGATCGGGCCGCCCGACGCCGCGGCGGCGCTCCCGGCCCGGTCCCTCGGGCAGAGCTGCGCTGTCGAGATCGCCGGGATCGAAGGATTGGCGGGCGCCGCGCCCGAGCTTCTCGATGCGGTCGTCGCCGCGCTGGTGCCGCGCTGGTCGGTGTGGTGGACTGCGGGCTCGCAGGCGGTCGCGCCCACCTTCATGGTCGCGGCCGGGTTGCCGCCGCCGCACGGATTCGCGGCACTGCTCGACGGCGGGTGGGAGCGTTGGGGATGGACCGGACCGTAAGGAACATCATGGCGCCGCGCGGCGGCGCGCCCGCCGCCGCCATGCCGCGCTGCATCTCCTCCGCGCTCACCCATGTCGGAAGGGTGCGTCGGATCAACGAGGACGCCTGCCTCGACCGCCCCGATCTCGGCCTCTGGGCCGTCGCGGACGGGGTCGGCGGCGCGCATGCCGGCGACCGCGCGAGCGGCCTCATCGTCGAGGCGCTCGACAAGATCGTGCCGCCGACCACCGCGATCGGCTTTCTCGGCCAGGTCCGGGACAGCCTTCACGCGGTGAACCAGGCCCTGCGGCTCGAGGCGAGGACCCTCAACGGCAGGACGATCGCCTCCACCATCGTCGCGCTTCTCTTCTTCGGCACGCATTACGCCTGCGCCTGGGCCGGGGACAGCCGCCTCTATCTCTTTCGCAACGGGCGCTTGCGGCAGATCACGCGCGACCACAGCGAGGTCCAGGAGCTCGTCGACGCCGGCCATATCACGCCCGAGGAGGCGCGCTATCATCCGCGCGGCAACCTCATCACGCGCGCCGTCGGGGCGCACGACGATCTGGTCCTCGAGATGGTGCAGGACCAGCTCCGCCCCGAGGACGTGTTCCTCCTCTGCTCCGACGGGCTGACGAAGCCTCTCGACGACGCGTCGATCGAGCAGATTCTGCAGGGGCGCCAGCCGGAAGACGCGACGCGCGCTCTCGTGCAGGCGGCGCTCGACGCGGGCGCGCCCGACAACGTCACGGTCGTCGCGGTCAAGGTGCTCGCCGTCCCCGAGGCGCATGTCTGACGAGGAGACGGTACGGAGCGTCCGGCAGGCGCCGCCCGCCGACGACAGCACCCGCATCACGCAGCGCCAGGCGCCCGCGGAGCCGGCGGACGACAGCACGCGGATCGCGTCGCGGCCGCCTTCCCATCCTCCGGGAACGCATGCTCCCGATGCCACGCGCATCGCCCCGTCGACCGTGAGGGGGCAGCCGGCGGGACGGCAAGGCGACTCGGAGCGAAGCTGGAGCTTCGGGACCACCTCGGGGACCGGGTCGTCCGCGCCGTCTCGGCAGGGCTGGACGCCGTTTGACGCGCCCGCGGAGGTCGGGCGCAAGGACTCGACGCTCGAGATCGGCGAGGTTCTCGGTAACACCTACCGGATCGAGGCCTTCGTCGGGCGCGGCGGGATGGGCGCGGTCTATCGGGCGCGACACCTCATCCTCGACAGCGAGCATGCCGTCAAGGTGATCGTGCCCGAGCTGGCGAGCGATCCGCAGATCGTCGCCATGATCAAGGCCGAGGCCAAGGCGCTCCGAAAGGTGAGGCACGAGGCCGTGGTCGAGTACCAGGGCCTCTTCCTCGACGAGTACCATCGCCGGTATCTCGTCATGGAGTTCGTCGACGGGCCTTCGCTCGCGACGGTGCTGAAGGACCGCGCGCTGACGCCGGACGAGGTGCGCGCGCTGCGCGACCGCCTGGCGCTCGGCCTCGCGGCGGCGCACGAGCGCGAGGTCTATCACCGCGACATCTCGCCCGACAACGTGATCCTTCCCGGCGGGCTCATCGAGAACGCCAAGATCATCGACTTCGGCATCGCCAAGAACGTCGATCCCGGCGAGCAGCACCAGGAGGAGGACTTCGCCGGCAAGTACTCCTATGCGAGCCCGGAGCAGGCGGGCATGTTCGGCGGCAAGGTCGACGGCCGCTCCGACATGTACAGCCTCGGGCTGGTGCTCGCTGCCGCGGCGATGGGCTACGGGCGCAAGCTCGACATGGGCAACTCGCCCGAGACGGTTCGGGCGAGGCGCCAGACGGTGCCCGATCTTTCCGAGGTTCCGGAGGAGCTGCGCGAGGAGCTCGCGCGGATGCTGCAGCCGAACCCGGACGACCGGCCGGCGAGCCTGCGCGACATCGTGCCCGGCGCGCAGCAGCAGGTCGTCACCGAGATCGTCCATCACAAGTCGGCGCGCGGGATCCTCATCGGCGCCGGCGCCGTCGTCGGCCTTCTCGGGCTCGCCGCCGCCCTCGTCTTCGTCTTCCCCGGCGTGCTGAGGCCCGTTCTCGCCGACGACCCTGCCCAGGTCGAGGCCCAGGTCCGCGAGGTGATCGGGCCCTTGCGCTGCGGCGCGATCGCGGTCGAGGTCGGGCAAGACCGGTTCTTCCGCAACGAGGTCCGGGTCACGGGCGTCGTGCCGACGCCCGACGACTTCCGCCGCATCGACACCGAAGTCGCGAAGCTCGCCCGCGTCGCCAAGCTCACGAACGACGCGCAGGTGGTCGAATGGCCGTTCTGCGAGGCCGTCGTCACCGCCTCCGAGTTCGCCTCGGAGCTCTCGGCCGACGCCGGGCCGCGGCTCGACGTCGATCGGCCCGAATTCGTGTTCCGCGACGGCGAAAGCATCGTCTTCTCGATCGAGGCCGGGGAGACCGACGGCTTCCTCTACGTCGATCTCATCGACCACGACGGCAACGTCATTCACATGATGCCGACGCCGAAGAAGCCGGAGAACGCGGTGCGCGCCGACGAATGGATAACGATCGGCGCGGTCAGGGGACGGCAGAGGCCGGGCGAGCCGGTCTACGAGGTGGGGCCGCCTTTCGGGCGCCATCTCATCATGGTGACGCAGACCCAGAAGCCGCTCTTCGACAAGCCGCGCAGGCAGGTCGACGTGGCTGCGGACTATTTCGACGCGCTTCGGGCCGCCTTCGGCGAAATGATGAAGACGGACGGGTCGAAGCCGCTCATCATGTACCAGTTCATGGAGACGGCGCCGAGGGACTAGCGGCCCCTCATCGCGTGACGGAGCGCGGGTCGAGCGCGTCCTGGAGCGCGTCGCCGACGAGGTTGAACGCGATCACCGTGACGAAGATCAGGAGCCCGGGCCAGATCGCGAGAGCGGGCGCGCTAGCGACCAGCTCCTGCGCGTTCGTCAGCATGTTCCCCCAGCTCGGCGTCGGCGGCTGGATGCCGAGGCCGAGGAAGCTCAGGACCGATTCGAGGAGCACGATCTGCCCGACCGAAAGGGTGGTCGCGACGGCGATCGGGGAGGCGACGTTCGGAAGAATGTGGACGAGGACGATGCGCGCGCCGCCGGCCCCGAGCGCGCGCGCCGCGCGCACGAACTCCTGCGCCCTCAAGGAGAGCGTGGCGCCGCGCACCAGCCGGGCGACGGTGGTCCAGCCGAAGAGCGCGGTGATCGCGACGATGCGCCAGAGGCTCGCATCGCCGCCGGAAGCGAGGCCGAGCTTCGAGAGGTCGACCGCCGCCAGGACGATGAGGAGCGGCAGGACCGGCAGCGCGATCACCGCGTCGGTGAGGCGCATCAGGACGGCGTCGACGGCGCCGCCGCGCCAGCCGGCGACGAGGCCGATCGTGGTGCCGATCGCGGCCGCCGTGAGCGCGCCGACGAGGCCCACGAAGAGGGAGACCTGGCCGCCCTCGAGGAGGCGGAGGAGCAGGTCGCGGCCGAGCTCGTCGGTGCCGAGCGGATGGCGCCAGCTCGGCGGGGCGTTTCGCGCGAGGAGGTCGACCGCTTCCGAATCGGTGCCGAGCAGCATCGCCACGAGGGGCGCCGCGGCCGCGAGGAGCGCGAGGAGGACGAGGACGGCGAGGCTCGCGACCGCGAGCCTGTGAGCGAGGAAGCGGCGCCAGAGCCCGGTGCTCACGCCAGGCTGATGCGCGGGTCGAGCCCCGCATAGGCGATGTCGGCGGCGAGGTTCGAAAGCAGCGTCACCAGCGTCGCGAAGAGGAGCCCGGCGAGGGCGAGGTTGTAGTCGTTTCCCATCACCGCGTCGTAGATGAGCTTTCCCATGCCCGGATAGGCGAACATCGTCTCGGTGATGAGCGCGCCCGAGAAGAGGCTGCCGAACGAGAGCGCCACCACCGTGACGACCGGGTTGAGCGCGTTCCGCAGCGCGTGCCGCAGCAGCACCCGCCGCTCGGAGTTGCCCTTGGCGCGCGCGGTGCGGATGTAGTCCTGGCGCATCGCCTCGATGAGCGCGGCGCGGAGAAAGCGCGTGTAGCCGGCGAGGCTCGCGATGGTGAGCGTCGCGACCGGCAGGACGAGGTGCCGCGCGCGGTCGGCGAGGCTGCCGTCGCCGACCGTCGCCACGCCGCTCGCGGGCAGCCAGCCGAGCGTCACGGCGAAGAGGAGCATGAGGAGAAGCGCGAGCCAGAACGGCGGCACGGAGATGCCGGCGAAGCAGGCGAGATTGATCGCCTTGTCGGCGAGGGAGCCCGGCCGCCGCGCGGCGGCGATGCCGATCGGAAAGGCGAGGGCGAGGGCGAGGGCGAAGCTCGTCCCCATGAGGAGCGCGGTGTTCCCGAGCGGCCCCGCAAGGGCGACGAGCGTCGGCTGGGCGAAGAGCCGCGAATATCCGAAATCGCCCGAGAGCGCCGCCGCGGCCCACGCCGCGTAGCGCGCGAGGAGCGGCCGGTCGAGCCCGTAGAGGGATTTCAGGCGCGCGACGTCCTCCGAGGTGAGGCGCGGGTCGGCGCTGATCATGAGGTCGATCGGATCGCCCGGCATCAGCCCCATGAGGGCGTAGATGACGAAGGACATGAGGGCGAGGACGACGAGCGCCTCGGCGAGCCGGCGGAGAACGAAGCGGGTCATCTCCGCTTCTCGCGCCTCCGGAAGAGGGGGAGGGCAGCGCGCTTCCGGCTGGGCCTTCGCCGCGAGCCGGCGGCGCCCCTCCTCTCGCGCTCGCCCGGGATCGCCCCCTCTCCCGCATCCGGGAGAGGGGCCTTCACTCGCTGCGCCACGTCTCGATCCAGAGCGTGCTCGGCACCTGGTGCCCGGTCGGGGTCACGCCCTTCAGCCATTTCGGAAGAACGTAGCTGTCGGCGCGGAAATAGAGCGGCAGCACCGGCAGCTCCTCGGCATAGATCGCCTGCAGCTCCTTCCAGAGCGCCGCGCGCCGGTCGCGGTCGAGCTCTATCTCGATCGCGTCGATCAGCGCATCGACCCTCTCGTTGCGGAAGCCGGTGAAGTTCTGGCCGGACCAGTTGTTCTCCGCGCTCGGGATCTCTCCGGAGTGGAGCGTCGTGCGCGGCACCCCCTCGGGGGCGCTGATCCAGGCGAACATCGCCGCCTCGAACTTGCGCTTCGTGACGGTCTCGCCGAAGAGGACCCGCGGCGGCTCGTTGCGGATCCTCACGTCGATTCCGAGCTGGCGCCACTGGCTCTGGATCACCTGCTGGACGAGCTCGCGCGAGCGGTTGCCGGCCGTCGTCATGAGCTCGAGCGAGAGGCGCTCGCCGGCGGCGTTGTGGCGCACGCCGCCGCGCGGCACGTCCCACCCGGCGGCGTCGAGGAGGCTTTTCGCCTTCGCCGGGTCGTAGCGGTACTGCGCGACGTCCTCGGTGTGGATCCAGTCGAGCGGGTTGACGAACGTGTCGGCGACCTCCTGCCGCCCGGCGAAGAGCTGGTCGACGAGCGCCTTGCGATCCAGCCCCCGGAGGAGCGCCTGACGCACCCGCCGGTCGGCGAGCTTCGGGTTGTCGAGGTTGAGGTCGATATGCTCGTAGACGAGCCCCGGCTTGTAGATGATGTTGAAGCGGCCGCCGTGGCGCTTCTCGAAGGCGAGCGCCTGGTCGAGGCTGAGCCCGAGCTCGCCGGCGATCATGTCGATGCCGCCGGAAAGGAGGTTCGCCTCGAGCGCGGCGGTGTTCTCGATCGTGCGCACGACGATGCGGCGGAAGGCGGGCTTCGGCCCTTTCCAGGCCGGGTTCGGCTCGAGCGCGATATGGGCGCCGGGCGAGACCTCGGTGATCCGGTAGGGTCCGTTGTAGAGGCCGGGATTGGTCGGGTCGGTGTCGTATTTCGTCCGCGTGCGGTACTGGCTCGGCTCGGCGAAGGCCGCGCGCTCGAGATGGGCCGGCAGAGGGCTGAAGAGCTGCGCCGCGAACTCGAACGTCAGCTTGTCGAGCTCGATCGTGTAGGTCTTGGCGTCCCTCGCCTCGATCTTCCGGACCCGCCGGTACACCTCCTGCGCGGTGACGCCGCTCATCTTGTGGCGCCCGACCTCGTAGGCGAAGAGCACGTCCTCGGTCGTCACCGGCGTGCCGTCGCCCCAGCTCGCGTCCGGCCTGATCGTCACCGTCATCCTGATGCCGCGCTTGCCGTCGCCGAGATCGATCGGTTCGGCGAGCCCGTTCTCGATCGTGGGCAGCTCGGTGCAGAGCATGCAGACGAGCTTCCAGTCCGCGTCGTAGGTGACGATCGGCCGCAGCGTCATCCCGAGCACGTAGCTCTTGGCGAGCATCGCCTCGATCACCGGGTTGAGCGTCGCGGGGTACTGGGTGATCCCGATCACCAGCTCGTCCTTGGCGCGGGCCGGCAGCGCGCCGGCGAGGAGAGCGAGGATGAGAGCGAGAAGGCGCCGCATCCCGGCCACTCTACACGAAGCCGCCGGAGCCGCGGAACGGCAGGCGGGGCGGCCGCCCCGCGCCCGCCGGCCTCGCCGCGACGGAAGGGCGCGACGGCGCGCTCCATTGCTGGTTGACGCCGGGGAGGGCGGGGCGGCCCCTGCCGTTGAAGGGAGAGGAAGCTCTCTTGGCATGGAGGAGATCCGCGATGAAGATCAACGAGGTCATGACCGTCGACGTGGAGGTCGCCAATTCCGACGACACCCTTCGCACGGCGGCGACGATGATGGCGGATCTCGACATCGGGGTTCTGCCGGTCGGAGAGAACGACCGCCTCGTCGGCATGGTCACCGATCGCGACATCGCGATACGCGGCCTCGCCGGCGGCGGCGACATCGAGACGATGAGGCTGCGCGACGTGATGACGCGGGACATCCGCTTCTGCTTCGAGGACGAGGATACCGGCGAGGTCGCCCGGAAGATGGCCGAGTGGCAGGTGCGGCGCCTTCCCGTGCTGAACCGCGAGAAGCGGCTCGTCGGGATCGTCTCGCTCGGCGATCTCGCCATCGGCGACCAGGGCGAGGCGCCTCGTGAGGCGCTGAAGGGCGTCTCCGAAAGCGCCCATGCCGGCGACAAGCCCGGCATCGATCCCGAGGATGTCGGGAAGGGCGGGTTCTAGCCCTCGAAGAGAAGACGGGACGGGGGCCCGCGACGCTTGTCGACAGCGCGGGGTCGGGCGCGGCAGAATCCGCGCCCGTGTCCGACAGCGATGTTCTCGATGCCGCCCGGCTCGCCCGGGGGGTCTGCCGCGCCTTCGATCAGCGCGGCTATGCCAGCCTTCTCGAGTTCCCGCTCGCGAACGGCCGCCGCGCCGACGTGATCGCCCTTCATCGCGGCGGCGAGCTGGCGATCGTCGAGATCAAGTCCTCCGTCGCCGATTTCCGCGCCGACCAGAAATGGCCCGAGTACCGCGAGTGGTGCGACCGGCTCTATTTCGCGGTCGCGAACGGCTTTCCGACCGAGCTCATTCCGGGCGACTGCGGCCTCATCGTCGCCGACGCGTTCGGCGCCGAGCTGGTGCGCGAGGCGCCCTGCGTCAGGCTGCCGCCGGCGCGGCGCAAGGCGGTGACCCTGCGCTTCGCGTTCGCGGGCGCCGGGCGGCTGCGCCGCCTCCTCGATCCGGGGGCGGGCGACCCCGAGCTCCTCTGCTAGGCCTCGTCTCGCCTTCGAGCGAGCGTCGGACGCGCTTGCATGCGCCGCCGACCCGCGCTTAAGGTGCTGCCCCAGTCAGAAAACAACGACGGGCCTGCCGGCGCCCGGGCATCGAGGGGGCTTTCCAACAACAGTGGAATACTTCGTCCAGCAGCTCATCAACGGGCTGACGCTCGGTGCGATTTACGGTCTCATCGCCATCGGCTACACGATGGTCTACGGGATCATCGGCATGATCAACTTCGCCCACGGCGAGATCTACATGATCGGGGCCTTCGTCTCGATCATCGGGTTTCTCGTCATGGGCTTCGCCGGGATCACATGGATCCCCTTGGCGCTGCTCGTCGTCCTCGTCTGCACGATGATCGTGACGGCGCTGTACGGATGGACCGTGGAGCGGCTCGCCTATCGGCCGTTGCGAGGGTCGTTCCGCCTCGCGCCGCTCATCTCGGCGATCGGCATGTCGATCTTCCTCCAGAACTACGTCCAGCTGACGCAGGGCGCGCGGGTGAAGCCGCTGCAGCCGATCGTGACCGGGGTCCTGCCGCTCTTCACCAGCCCCAGCGGCTTCACGGTCCAGATCAGCTATCTGCAGATCTTCATCATCCTGCTGACCGTCGTGCTCATGGCCGTCTTCACCTACATGATCGCCGCGACCCCGTTCGGGCGCGCGCAGCGCGCCTGCCAGCAGGACCTCGGCATGGCGGCGCTGGTCGGGGTCAACGTCGACCGCACGATCTCGCTCACCTTCGTGACCGGCGCCTCGCTCGCCGCCGTCGCCGGCTTCATGGTGACGCTCTATTACGGCGTCATCGACTTCTACATCGGGTTCCTCGCCGGCATCAAAGCCTTCACCGCCGCGGTCCTCGGCGGCATCGGGTCCCTGCCGGGCGCGATGCTGGGCGGGCTTCTGATCGGCCTCATCGAAGCGTTCTTCTCCGGCTACTTCTCTGTCGAGTACAAGGACGTCGCGGTGTTCATCATGCTGGTCCTCGTGCTCATCTTCCTTCCGTCCGGCCTTCTCGGGCGGCCCGAGGTCGAAAAGGTCTGATGGTCGCGATCGCGCAGACTGCGACGCCGCGGCTCCAGCTGGGGCCGATCTTCCGGGAAGCCGTCCTCGCCGCGCTCGTCGCGCTCGTGCTCTCCGGCCCGATCATGGGGCTGCAGACCGCCGACGCCTCCGGCGGGCAGGGGCTGGTGCTCAACTTCCGCCCGGCCTGGGTGCTCTGGTCGGTCGGCGTCGTCTTCGTCGGCCGGCTGCTGCTCGGCTTCTGGTGGGCGCACCGCGCCGGCCGCGCGGTCGAGACCCCGCGGGCGCTGAAGGCCGTGGGGGCGGCCCTCGCGAGGATCCAGACGCCGCTCGGCTTCGCCGGCGTCGGCTTCGCGATCGCGCTGCCGTTCCTCTGGTTCGCCGACCGGTACGTCATCGACGTCGCGACCACGGTCCTCATCTACGTGATGCTCGGCTGGGGCCTCAACGTCGTCGTCGGGCTCGCCGGGCTCCTCGACCTCGGCTACGTCGCCTTCTACGCCGTCGGCGCCTATTCCTTCGCGCTTCTGGCGCATCATTTCCAGTTCACCTTCTGGGAGGCGCTGCCGCTCGCGGGCGCGTTCGCGGCCTTCTTCGGCATCATTCTCGGCTTCCCGGTGCTGCGCCTGCGCGGCGACTATCTCGCCATCGTCACCCTCGGCTTCGGCGAGATCATCCGCATCGTGCTCATCAACTGGTGGCAGGTGACCGGCGGCCCGAACGGCATCTCCAACATCCCGCGCCCCACCTTCTTCGGCATGCCGTTCCAGCGCAACGCGCCGGAGGGCGTCACGACCTTCCACCAGTTCTTCGGGCTGGAGTTCTCGCCCGAGCACCGGATCGTCTTCCTCTATTTCGTGATCCTCGCCCTGGCGCTCGTCACGAACCTGTTCACGCTGCGCCTGCGGCGGCTGCCGATCGGCCGCGCCTGGGAGGCGCTGCGCGAGGACGAGATCGCCTGCCGCGCGCTCGGCATCAACCCCACCAACACGAAGCTCTCCGCCTTCGCGATCGGCGCCATGCTCGGCGGCTTCGCGGGCGCCTTCTTCGCGACGCGCCAGGGCTTCATCAGCCCGGAAAGCTTCACCTTCATCGAGTCCGCGATCATCCTCGCGATCGTCGTGCTGGGCGGCATGGGCAGCCAGACGGGCGTCGTCCTCGCCGCGATAGTCCTCGTCACCCTGCCGGAGTTCGGGCGCCAGTTCGCCGAGTTCCGCATGCTGCTGTTCGGCGCCGCGATGGTGGCGATCATGGTCTGGCGCCCGCGCGGGCTCCTCGCCCACCGCGAGCCCTCGGTCCGGCTCCATCCGAAGGGGAGCGGCGCATGAGCGCGCGCGCGCCTCTGCTCGAGGTCGAGCACCTCGTCATGCGCTTCGGCGGCCTCGTTGCCGTCTCGGATCTTTCGCTCACCGCCTACCAGCGCGAGATCACCGCGATCATCGGCCCGAACGGCGCCGGCAAGACCACGGTCTTCAACTGCCTCACCGGCTTCTACAAGCCGACCTCGGGGCGCCTCTCGCTGCACCATCCCGACGGGATCTACCTCCTCGAGCAGATGGAAGGGTTCCGCATCGCCAAGCAGGCCGGGGTCGCGCGCACCTTCCAGAACATCCGGCTCTTCCCCGGGATGACCGCGCTCGAGAACCTCGTGGTCGCGCAGCACAACCGCCTGATGCGCGCGAGCGGCTTCTCCGTGGCCGGGCTCCTCGGCCTTCCGGTCTACCGCAACGCCGAGCGCGCGGCGATCGACAGGGCGCGCCACTGGCTGCAGCGCGTCGGGCTCGAGGAGCGCGCGGACTGGGAGGCCGGCAACCTTCCCTACGGCGCGCAGCGTCGGCTCGAGATCGCGCGCGCCATGTGCACCGACCCGATCCTCCTCTGCCTCGACGAGCCGGCCGCCGGGCTCAACCCGCGCGAATCGGCCGAGCTCAACGCGCTCCTCCTCGCGATCCGCGAGGAGGCGGGGATCGGCATCATGCTGATCGAGCACGACATGAGCGTCGTCATGGGCATCTCCGACCACGTCATCGTCCTCGACTACGGCCGCAAGATCGCCGACGGCACGCCCGACGAGGTGCGGCGCGACCCGAACGTCATCAAGGCCTATCTCGGCGAGGAGGAGACCGAGGAGCTGCCGCCGGAGGTCGCGGCCGACATCCCCGAGCTGCGAGAGTGATTCCCGCATGCTGACCGTTTCCGGCGTTCACACCTTCTACGGCAACATCGAGGCGCTGAAAGGCGTCGACATCGAGGTCGGCGTCGGCGAGATCGTCACCATCATCGGGGCGAACGGCGCCGGCAAGTCGACCCTCCTCATGACGATCTGCGGCCGGCCGCGCGCCGCGCGCGGCCGCATCGTCTTCGAGGGGCGCGACATCACGCGCATGCCGACCTTCGAGATCGTCCGCCTCGGCATCGCGCAGTCGCCGGAGGGGCGCCGCATCTTCCCGCGCATGACCGTGCTCGAGAACCTGCAGATGGGCGCCACCGTCGCCGACCCGTCCCGCTTCGCCGACGACCTCGAGCGCGTCTTCACCCTGTTCCCGATCCTGCGGCAGCGGCAGAACCAGCGGGGCGGCACGCTCTCGGGCGGCGAGCAGCAGATGCTCGCGATCGGGCGCGCGCTCATGGCGCGGCCGCGGCTTCTTCTCCTCGACGAGCCGTCGCTCGGGCTCGCGCCGCTGGTGGTGAAGCAGATCTTCGAGGTGATCCGCGAGATCAACGAGCAGCAGAAGGTGACCGTGTTCCTCGTCGAGCAGAACGCGTTCCACGCCCTGAAGCTCGCGCACCGCGGCTACGTCATGCAGACCGGCCGCATCACGCTCGCCGGCACCGGCCGCGAGCTCCTGGCCAACAAGGAGGTGCGCGCCGCCTATCTCGAGGGAGGCCACGCGTGATCGAGCCGCTGCTCGGCGTCTCCTGGGGCGTCTTCATCGGGGTCACGGTCGTGCTGTTCGGGTTCGCCGCGCTCATGACCGGGCAGGCGCTGGCCCAGACGTGGCGCCCGTACTGGCACGCCATTCCCTATACCGCGCTCCTCGCCGCCGGCGCGCAGTTCATCGGCTACGCGCTTTTCGACGGCGAGCTCCTCGCCCTCGGCTGGCTGATCGATTTCGTGGTGCTGCTGGCGATCGCCAGCGTGGCCTATCGCATCACGCTCGTGCACAAGATGGTAAACCAGTATCCCTGGCTCTACGAGCGCGCCGGGCTTTTCGGCTGGCGGCCGAAGACTCCTTGAGACAAACGCTATTTTGCCGGTTCGGGCGGCGTGCTACCGTGCCGTCCCATGCTGATCCGTCGGATCTGCACGCATCTATTCGCAACAGGGAGAAGAGACCGATGACAAGGTTCGCACGGCCCTTGCTGGCGGCTGCTGCCGCGCTCGCCCTGATGGGCGGCGTGGCGGGCGCCCAGGATATCGTGGTCGCCACCGCCGGGCCGATGACGGGGCAGTACGCCGCGTTCGGCGAGCAGATGAAGCGGGGTGCCGAGCTGGCGGTGAAGGAGATCAACGCCAACGGCGGTGTCCTCGGCAGGAAGCTCGTCCTCGAGGTCGGCGACGACGCGTGCGACCCGCGCCAGGCGGTCGCCGTCGCCAACCAGATGGCGTCGAAGAACGTCGTGTTCATGGCCGGGCATTTCTGCTCGTCGAGCTCGATCCCTGCCTCGGCCGTCTACAACGAGGCGGGCATTCTGCAGATGAGCCCCGCCTCGACCAACCCGGCGCTGACCGAGGACGCGGCCAAGAAGGGCTGGAACAACGTCTTCCGCGTCTGCGGCCGTGACGACGCCCAGGGCGTCGTCGCCGGCAAGTACCTTGCCGAGAAGTACAAGGGCAAGGCGGTCGCGATCATCCACGACAAGTCGGCCTACGGCAAAGGCCTTGCCGACGAGACCAAGAAGGCGATGAACGCCGCCGGCCTCAAGGAGGCGATGTACGAGGCGATCACGCAGGGCGACAAGGACTTCTCGGCGCTCATCTCCAAGATGAAGCAGGCGAACGTCGAGGCCATGTATCTCGGCGGCTATCACACCGAGGCCGGCCTCCTCGTCCGTCAGGCGCGCGAGCAGGGCCTCAACGCGGTGCTGATCTCCGGCGACGCGCTCGTCACCGACGAGTTCTGGAAGATCACCGGCAAGGCGGGCGAGGGCACGCTCATGACCTTCGCGCCCGACCCGCGCAAGCTCCCGTCGGCCAAGGCCGTCGTCGAGGAGTTCAAGAAGCAGAACTACGACCCGGAGGGCTACACCCTCTACACCTACGCCGCGCTGCAGGCGTTCAAGCAGGCGGCCGAGGCGGCCAAGTCGGTGAAGGTCGACGATCTCGCCAAGGCGTTCCGCAGCCAGACCTTCAAGACCGTGCTGGGCGACCTCAACTTCAACGAGAAGGGCGACGTCACCGAGCCCAAGTACGTCTTCTACGTCTGGAAGGACGGCAAGTACGACGAGGCGAACCTCTAGGCGTCGCGCGCCTCCCTCTCCCCTCCGCGGGGGGAGAGGGAGGGCGCAGCCTTGAGGCCTCCGGAAACGAGAACGCCGCCCTTCGGGGCGGCGTTCGCATTTTCCGGCGTCGCGTCCGGCGGCTACTGGGCCGCCTTGCGCCGTCCGGAGCCGCGGCCGAGCCCGATCTTCTTGGCGAAGGCCGAGCGCTGCTGCGCGTAGTTCGGCGCCACCATCGGGTAGTCCGGCGGCAACGACCACTTCGCCCGGTACTCGTCGGGCGTCATGTTGTAGGTCGAGCGAAGATGGCGCTTCAGCATCTTCAGCTTCTTCCCGTCCTCGAGACAGATGAGATAGTCGGGGTGGATCGACTTCCGGATCGGCACCGCCGGCTTCTGCGGCTCCGGCTTGCCCTCGGCGGCGTTTCCGTCGAGCTGCTTCAGCGACGAGTAGACCGCGGTGATGACCTCCGGAAGCTGTGCCGTGGTCAGAGCATTGTTTCCGACATACGCGGCGACCACTTCGGTCGTCATCCGCAAGAGTTCCCCCTCTGCAACCCTTGTTGCGCCTGGCTCGACCATTTCTATTGGGCCTCGATGATTTGTTAACGAGCGTTGTTGGCGGCCGCATAATCTCAAAGCGATTTCCGGGTGTCAATGGAAACCCCAGGTTTAGACGAGTAATAAAGGCCGAGTCTCGCGGGGCTCACCAGTAGTCGTGGCATGAAACCAAGCAAAACTGCGACTTCCTGACTCTCGACGCGGGCTCCTCGCCGGTGCTGCCGACCAATTGTGGCCGGCTGGCAGGGGTCGCCGACATATGGTAGGGAATCGGCCTCTCGAGCGGGGCGAGCCGGGCAGGCGAATGACGGAAAAGGTGGCGATCGCATCGGATCACGCGGGCTACGGGCTCAAGACTGCGCTCGTTCCGGTGCTGGAGCGCTTGGGATTCGAAGTCCTCGATCTCGGAACGACAGGAATCGAATCGGTCGACTACCCGGATTTCGCGAACGCCCTCGCCGCCGCCTTCCGCGCCGGCAACGCGCGCCGCGGCGTGCTCATCTGCGGCACCGGCATCGGCATATCGATCGCCGCGAACCGGCACCCCGAGCTGCGCGCGGCGCTCTGCCACGACGGGTTGACGGCCAGGCTGGCGCGGCGGCACAACGATGCCAACGTTCTCTGCCTCGGCGCGCGCGTGATCGGCCCGGAGACGGCGCGCGACTGCGTCGAGACCTTCTTCACCACCGAATTCGAGGGCGGGCGCCACGCGGCCCGCGTCGCCAAGCTCTCGCAGCCGGTCTGCAAATAACGGAGTGCCCGTGTCTTCTTCACTTGCCGCGCGTGCCGCGAGCCCCGCCGATACCTTCTTCTCCGCATCCCTCGCCGAGGTCGATCCGGCGCTCGCAGGCGCGATCGCCGACGAGCTCGGGCGGCAGCAGAACCAGATCGAGCTGATCGCGTCGGAGAACATCGTCTCCCGCGCCGTCCTCGAGGCGCAGGGCTCGGTGCTCACGAACAAGTACGCCGAGGGTTATCCCGGGCGCCGCTACTACGGCGGCTGCGCGTTCGTCGACGTCGCCGAGCAGCTCGCGATCGACCGCGCCAAGTCCCTCTTCCAGTGCGGCTTCGCGAACGTGCAGCCCCATTCGGGCGCGCAGGCGAACGCGGCGGTCTACTTCGCCCTCATGCAGCCGGGCGACACGATCCTCGGGTTGAGCCTCGCCGCGGGCGGCCACCTCACGCACGGCGCCGCCCCCAACATCTCCGGCAAGTGGTTCAAGGCGGTCGCCTACGGCGTCCGCCGCGAGGACGCGCTCATCGACTACGACGAGGTCGAGCGCCTCGCCCGCGAGCACCGGCCGAAGATCGTCATCGCCGGGGGGTCGGCCTACCCGCGCACGATCGACTTCGCGCGCTTCCGCCGCATCGCGGACGAGGTCGGCGCCTTGTTCATGGTCGACATGGCGCATTTCGCCGGCCTCGTCGCCGGGGGGGCCTTCCCGTCGCCGCTGCCGCATGCCCACGTCGTGACCACGACGACGCACAAGACCTTGCGCGGGCCGCGCGGCGGCATGATCCTCACCAACGACGAGGAGATCGCGAGGAAGATCAACAGCGCGATCTTCCCGGGCACGCAGGGCGGGCCGCTGATGCACGTGATCGCGGCGAAGGCGGTGGCGCTCGGCGAGGCGCTGCGCCCGGAGTTCCGCGCCTATGCGCGCGCGGTCGTCGAGAACGCCAAGGTGCTCGCCACGACGCTCGAGGAAGCCGGGCTCGACATCGTCTCCGGCGGAACCGACTCGCATCTGATGCTCGTCGATCTCCGCCCGAAGAAGCTCACCGGCAAGGCGGCCGAGGCCTCGCTCGAGCGCGCCGGCATCACCTGCAACAAGAACGCGATCCCGTTCGACCCGGAGAAGCCGACCGTGACGTCGGGGATCCGGCTCGGCACGCCGGCCGCCACGACGCGCGGCTTCGGGCAGGCCGAGTTCCGCCAGGTCGGCGAGCTCATCGCCGAGGTGCTCGACGCGCCGGAGTCGGACGTGGTGGCCAAGCGGGTTCGCAGCAAGGTCGAGGAGCTCTGCCGCCGCTTCCCGATCTACCAATCGGCCTGACGGCGGCAGGCGGGGAGGGGAGATGCGCTGTCCATTCTGCGGGTCCGAGGATACCCAGGTGAAGGATTCGCGCCCGACCGACGATCGGAGCGCGATCCGCCGTCGCCGCTTCTGTCCCAACTGCGCCGCGCGCTTCACCACCTTCGAGCGCGTGCAGCTGCGCGAGCTCACCGTCGTCAAGAAGAACGGCCAGCGCGAGCCGTTCGACCGCGACAAGCTCGCCCGCTCGATCTACACCGCTCTGCGCAAGCGGCCGGTCGAGCCCGAGAAGGTCGAGCGCGTCATCAACTCGCTCGTGCGGCAGCTCGAAAGCTCCGGCGAGAGCGAGATCCCGACCGACTATATCGGCGGGCTCGTGATGGAGGCGCTCGCGACCCTCGACCAGGTCGCCTATGTCCGCTTCGCCTCGGTCTACAGGAACTTCCGCGAGGCGAAGGATTTCGGCGAGTTCGTGGGCCGCATCAGCGCCGAGAACGACTGAGGGCGGCGCGCCCGGCGTCCGCCTCCTGAGCCCTTCGCCGATCGGGGGGAGGGGATCGTCGCCCGGGAGGCTCGGGCGCCGCAGAGGCGCCCCTTGAGGCGCCGGCGGCCTCCGCCGGCGGCTCTGAACCGTCGATTTGACAAGCCGCGCTCCGCGCTTCTACCGTTCGCGGCGATGGCAGTCGTCCGCGCCGCCTGCAAGAGCCGAAAGTCCCTCGTCTCGACGGGGCCGGAGGGTATTGCCGTGCGCTGACGCGGTCGTCGCAGAAGCAATCTCGAGAAATGGCCCCGCCGGGAACGGACGGGGCCTTTCTCTTTCGTCCTCTTCCCGCCGGGGCCGCAGCCAGGAGGAGGGGATTCGCATGGGAAGCAGTAACGGCGGCGGCGCCCAGATGCGGCTCGAAGGGGTGTGGCTTCCGCTCGTGACGCCGTTCCGGGACGGCGTGCTCGACGAGGCGGCGCTCGCGGCGCTCGCCCGTCACTACGCCGCGCAGCCGATCGACGGGTTCGTGCTCGCCGCGACCACCGGCGAAGGGCTGACGCTCGACGAGGGCGAGACCGAGCGTCTCGTCGAGATCGTCGCCGAGGCGACAGGAGGGGCGCGGCCGATCTTGCTCGGCATCTGCGGGAGCGACACGCGCATGGTGCTGAAGGCGCTGGCGCGGACCCGTCGCTGGGCGATCGACGGCTATCTCGTCGCCTGTCCCTATTACTCGAGGCCCTCTCAGGAGGGGCTGCGCCGGCATTTCACCGCCCTCGCCGAGCGCATCGACAAGCCGATCGTCGTCTACAACATCCCCTACCGGACCGGCGTCAACATGACGAACGAGACGCTCCTGCGCCTCGCCGAGCTCGATGCCGTGGTCGGCGTCAAGGATTGCTGCGGCGACCCGCAGCAGAGCTTCGAGCTCTTGCGCGACCGGCCGCCCGGTTTCTCGGTCCTCACCGGCGAGGACGCGCAGTTCTACGCCGCGATCGCTCAGGGCGCCGACGGCGGGATACTCGCCGCCGCCCATGTCGGGCCCGGCGCCTTCGCGGAGGTGCGCAACGCGCTCCTCGCCGGGCGGCGGCAGGCGGCGCTCGAGCGCTGGCGCGAGCTGGCGCCGATCGTGCGCCTCCTCTTCGCCGAGCCGAACCCGGCGCCGATCAAGCACTGGCTCTGGCGCGAGGGGCGGCTGGCCTCGCCGGAGCTGCGCCTGCCGATGACGCCGGTGAGCGAAGCGCTCGCGGGCGAGATCGAGGCCGCGCTCGCTGGGCGCGGGCCGGGGCCGGCGGCGGGCACGGCGCCGACCGCCGCCTGAACGGGGCGGCGGGCGCGTCAGGAGCGCGCATGCCCACGTCGCGCTTGCGGGCAGGCGCCTCCTGAGGGCAGAAGCGGGGGCCATGTCCCCGCCTTCCGATTCCGCCGCAGCCGACCTTCGCCACATGCGGGCGGCGCTGTCGCTCGCGCGGCGCGGCCTCGGCACGGTCTGGCCGAACCCCACCGTCGGCTGCGTCATCGTCAAGGACGGGCGCGTCGTGGGGCGCGGCTGGACCCAGCCGGGCGGGCGCCCGCATGGCGAGACCGAGGCCCTCGAACGCGCCGGGGAGGCCGCGCGGGGCGCGACCGCCTATGTCAGCCTCGAGCCGTGCTGCCATTGGGGGCGCACGCCCCCCTGCGCCGACGCCCTCGCCGAGGCGGGCGTCGCCCGGGTCGTCGTGCCGCTCGAGGATCCCGACCCGCGCGTCTCGGGCGGCGGGCTCGCGCGGCTGCGCGCCGCCGGGGTTTCGGTCGAGACCGGCGTTTGCGCCGAGGAGGCGGCGGCGCTCAACGCCGGCTTCTTCCGCCGCATCCGGGACGGGCGGCCGCTCGTCACGCTGAAGCTCGCGACGACGCTCGACGGAAGGCTCGCGACGCATGCCGGGGAGAGCCGCTGGATTACCGGCGAGACGGCGCGGGCGCGCGTCCATCTGATGCGCGCCGAGAACGATGCGGTGATGGTCGGCAGCAATACCGTCCTCGTCGATGATCCGAGCCTCGATTGCCGGCTTCCCGGTCTCGGCGCGCGTTCGCCCGTGCGGATCGTCGTCGACAGCCGGCTCCGCCTGCCGCTTACCGCGCGCGTCGTCGCCGACGCTGCACGCGCGCCGACCTGGATCGTGACGCTTGCCGAGGGGGATGCCGCACGGAAGGAGGCGTTTCGCGGCTGCGGCGTCGAGCTCGTCGAGGTCGGCGCGGACGCGGCGGGCGGCGTCGATCTCGGCGAGGCGCTCGCCGCCCTCGCTAGGCGCGGGCTCACCCGCGTCCTGGTCGAAGGGGGCGCCGTGCTCGCGGCCGGGCTCATCCGCGACGGTCTCGTCGATCGCCTCGCCTGGTTCCGCGCCGCCAAGATCATCGGCGGCGACGGGATCCCGGCGGTCGCCGCCTTCGGGCTCCAGGTGCTCGCCGACGCGCCGCGCTTTCGCCGCCTCTCGGTCGAGACGGTCGGCGAGGACGTCCTGGAGGAGTTCGCCCGCGATGGCGCGTGAGCCCGCGACGCGCGGCCGGCGCGCCGTCCGGCTGCGGCCCGCGCGGTTTCGCGGATGATCGTCCGGTCAAGTCGCTCGTCTCGACGAACCCGGTCGCGCGGAGCGCCGCCACCGTCCTGCAAGGTTTCTGATACAAAAAGGTCTTGACATAACCAATACGATAATGGACTGCTTACCGTCAATCATCGGGCGCCGGAGGCGGTCGGCTGGAGAATGGCTCGGACCTGCTTTTTCACCCTGCATTTTCGCGGCACGGATCGGCTCGCCTCGCGAAGGCCGGTCGCGGAACCGTCCGACGGCGCCCGGCGGAGCGCGGCGCTTGCCGGCTTCGCCCTCGCGCGAGGAGAGGCTCGCGGCGCCGCGCCCCGGTCCTGTATTCCGCCTGTATTCTTCGTCGCAGGGCCGGCGCCGGCACGCAGGCGCAAGCCCGACCGACCGCCCTCCCGCCTGTTTTTCTCCTGTTATTTCAGGAAGGCGCCGGGCCGCCGGGCGATGCGGAACGTCGCTGCCGCGCAACCTTCCAATGCCCCGTCCGAGCGCTTAGGTTAGGCCCGCCATGTTCACCGGCATCGTTACCGACGTCGGCCGTGTGCGCGAGGTCGTGCCGGGTGGCGACACCCGCTTCGTGATCGAGACGCGCTACGACACCGGCGCCATCGCGCTCGGCGCCTCGATCGCCTGCGCCGGCGTCTGCCTCACGGTCGTCGACCGCGCTCCCGGGCGCTTCGCCGTCGACGTCTCGGGCGAGACGCTGTCGCGCACGACGCTCGGCTCCTGGCGCCCCGGCACGCGCGTCAATCTCGAGCGCCCGCTCGCGCTCGGCGACGAGCTCGGCGGCCACATCGTCCAGGGCCACGTCGATGCGGTCGCGCGCATCGTCGGGCGCCGTCCCGAGGGCGACAGCGTGCGCTTCCTCGTCGAGCTTCCCCCCGCCTATGCGCGCGCCGTCGCGCCCAAGGGCTCGGTCGCTCTCGACGGCGTCTCGCTGACGGTGAACGAGGTCGACGATAACCGCTTCGGCGTCAACATCATCCCGCACACCCTCGCGGCCACGACCTTCGGCGAGGCCGGGGAGGGAACGCACGTGAATTTCGAGATGGACGTCTTGGCCCGCTACGTTGCCCGGCTCCTCGGGAAGGACCTTCCATGAGCTTTCACGAGATCATCTCGCCGATCGAGGACATCATCGAGGAGGCGAGGAACGGTCGCATGTTCGTCCTCGTCGACGACGAGGACCGCGAGAACGAGGGCGATCTCGTCATTCCGGCGCAGATGGCGACGCCGCAGGCGATCAACTTCATGGCGAAGCACGGCCGCGGCCTCATCTGCCTCGCCCTCACGCGGGCGCGCGTCGAGCAGCTCGGGCTCGAGCTCATGCCGCAGGCGAACGCCTCCCGCCTCAGGACGGCCTTCACCGTCTCCATCGAGGCCAAGGAGGGAGTCACCACCGGCATCTCCGCCCCCGACCGCGCGCGCACGATCGCGGTCGCGATCGACCCGGCCAAGGGGCGCGACGACATCGTGACCCCGGGCCACATCTTCCCGCTGATGGCGCGCGACGGCGGCGTTCTCGTCCGCACCGGCCACACCGAGGCCGCGGTCGACATCGCGCGGCTCGCGGGGCTCAATCCCTCGGGCGTCATCTGCGAGATCATGAACGACGACGGCACGATGGCGCGCCGTCCCGATCTCGTCCGCTTCGCGCAGTTCCACGGCCTCAAGATCGCGACCATCGCCGATCTCATCGCCTATCGCCGCCGTCACGACCGCATCGTCGAGAAGCGGCTCGAGCTTCCGTTCGAGAGCACGGTGGGCGGCGGCTGGCGGCTCTGCATCTACGTCAATACCGCGGCCTACGTGGAGCACATCGCGCTCGTCAAAGGAGACATCGCGGCGCCGGGGCCGGTGCTGGTGCGCATGCACGCGCTCAACGTCCTCGACGACGTGCTGGGCGCCGCGAGGGAAGGGCGCGGCGGCCTTCTCCAGTCGGCCATGCGCCTGATCGCCGAGGCCGGCCGCGGCGTCGTCGTCCTCCTGCGCGAGGCCACGCCGACCAGCCTTCTCGATCGGCTCGAGGGGCGCGTCGAGCGCGGCGTCCACGAGCTGCGCGACTACGGCGTCGGCGCCCAGATCCTGCACGATCTCGGCGTGCGCGAGATGATCCTCCTCTCCAACACCCAGCGCACGATCATCGCGCTCGAGGGGTACGGGCTGTCGGTGGCCGGTCAGAGGCCGATCCAATGACGCGCGTTCTCGTCGTCGTCGCGCCCTATTACCGGCATATCGCCGACGAGCTTCTGGCGGGGGCGGTCGAGGCGCTCTCGGCGGCGGGCGCGCAGCACGAGATCGTCGAGGTCCCGGGCGCCTTCGAGATCCCGGCTGCGATCCGGTTCGCGAGCCGCGCGCGCTACGACGGATATGTCGCCCTCGGCTGCGTCATCCGCGGCGAGACGACTCATTACGACTACGTCTGCGAGGAGAGCGCGCGCGGGCTCCAGACCCTCGCCCTCGAGGGCCACGCCATCGGCTACGGCATCCTCACCGTCGAGAACGAGAGGCAGGCGCTCGTTCGCGCCGCGCGCGACAAGAAGAACAAGGGCGGCGAGGCGGCCCGCGCGTGCCTGGCGATGATCGCGCTGAAGCGGCGTTACGAGGCGACATGACCCCGGCTGCCAAGCAGACCCGCGCGAGCGGCGGCGGAAGACGCCGAAACGCGCGACTCGCCGCCGTCCAGGCGCTCTACCAGATCGAGCTGTCCCAGACGCCCGCCGACGCGCCCGAGCGGATCGACCGCGTGATCCGCGACTTCGCCCGATATCGCCTCGACCAGGACATCGAGGGGGAGCGGGTCGGCGAGGCCGACGAAGAGCTCTTCGCCGACATCGTTCGCGGCGCGACCGCGCGGCAGGCCGAGATCGACGCCGTCCTCGCCCGCGGCCTCTCCCCCGAATGGCCGATCGAGCGTCTCGAGGCGATCCTCCGCGCGATCCTGCGTGCCGGCGGCTACGAGCTCCTCGCTCGGCCGGACGTGCCGGCGCGCGTCGTCATCAGCGAATATCTCGAGGTCGCTCACGCCTTCTTCGGCGGCAAGGAGCCGGCGCTCGTGAACGGCGTGCTCGACCGGGTGGCGCGGCAGCTGCGCGAGACCGAGTTCGCGCGGTGAAGCGGCTCGGCGAGTTCGAGCGCATCAGGCGGTATTTCGCGCCGCTCGCGGGGCCTGGTGCCGCGGGGCTCACCGACGACGTCGCGGTGCTCGGCGTCGAGCCCGGCGAGGAGCTGGTGCTGAAGGCCGACACGATCGTGGAGAACGTGCATTACCGGGCCGACGACCCCGCCGATCTCGTCGCGCGGAAGCTCCTGCGCGTCAATCTCTCCGACCTCGCCGGAAAGGGCGCCCGCCCGGTCGGCTATCTTCTCACGACGACGCTGCCAGACCATTGCGGCGAGGACTGGCTCGAAGCCTTCGCGCGCGGCCTCGGCGAGGACCAGGCGACGTACGGGTTCCCGCTGCTGGGCGGCGACACGACGCGGATCGAGGGCCCTGCCGTCCTTTCCGCGATGGCGGTCGGGGCCATACCGCGCGGCAGCATCGTCCGCCGCGCCGGGGCGAAGCCGGGCGACTACGTTTGCGTCACGGGAACGCTCGGGGACGCCGCGCTCGGGCTCAGGGCGCTGCGGGGCGAGCTCGCCTTCCTCGACGAGGCAGACCGCGAGGCCCTGGCCCGTCGCTACCGCTTGCCCGAGCCGCGCCTCGCCGAGGGTCGCTCGCTCCTCGGTACGGCGCATGCGATGCTCGACGTCTCGGACGGGCTCGTCCAGGACCTCGGCCATCTCTGCACGGCTTCCGGGGTCGCCGCACGCATCGAGCTGGAGCGCGTGCCGCTCTCGCCGGCGGCGCGCCGCGCCGTCGAAGCGCGGCCCGAGCTGATCGCCGTGGTGCTCGGAGGCGGCGACGACTACGAGATCGTGTTCGCCGCCCCCGAGCCGCGCTTTACCGTGATCGGCCGGATCGAATCGGGGCAAGGTGTCCGCGTCGTCGACCGCGAGGGAAGGGAGGTCGAGGTTGCGGCTCCTGGCTATCGTCATTTTTAGCGCCGTCCTGGCGCTCGTCCCCGCCCGCGCCGAAGAGGACGCCGCCGAGAAGCCGGCCGACGCGCCCGTTTTCGTAACCCTTCCGCCGATCACGGTTCCCGTCTTCGAAGGCGACGAGATCGCACGTCAGGCGAGCCTCGTTCTAGCGCTCGAGCTCGCAAAGGGGCATACCGAGGCCGATCTCTCTCCTTATCGCGCCCGGCTCGTCGACGCCTTCATTGCCGAGCTCGCCGACATTTTCGAGCGGCGCAGCCTCGAGGACCGCGTCATCGATCCGCAGGCGATCAAGCCGAGGCTGCGCGAGACGACGGCGCGCATCGTCGGGCCCGGCCTCGTGACCGACGTCCTGATCCAGCAGGCGATGGAGCGCGCACGCCGGCGATGAGCTCTGCCACCGCCGCGCGGCGGAACGTCGTGGTGCTGGCGCTCTGTCAGGCGCTGGCGATGACCGGAACGAACATCCAGGTGCTCACCGCCTCGCTCGTCGGCGACATGCTGCTCGTGAGCGACAAGGCGCTCGCGACGCTGCCGATCTCGCTTCAGGTCACCGGCACGATGCTGGCGACGATCCCGGCCTCGTTTCTGATGGCCTGGATCGGGCGGCGGCTCGGCTTCACGCTCGGGACCGCGATCGGCGCGGCGGGGGCGGCGCTCTCGACGGCGGCGATCTTCGCAGGCTCGTTCGTGCTCTTCTGCGTCGGTACCGCTCTCGTCGGCTGCTATCAGGGCTTCGCGCTCTTCTACCGCTTCGCCGCCGCCGATGTCGCCGACGCCGCGTTCAAGCCGAAGGCCGTCTCGCTCGTGATGGCGGGGGGCGTCTTCTCCGCGCTCTTCGGGCCGGAGATGGCGAAATGGTCGCGCGGACTCTTCGAGCCGGTGCTCTTCGCCGGCTGCTATGTCGTCATCATCGCCCTCTGTCTCGTCACCGCCGGCCTCCTCCAGCTGGTCCGCATCCCGCGGCCGGCCGCGGTTTCGCTCGTCGGCGGGGAGCCCCTCGCGCGGATCGCGCGGAGGCCCGCCTTTCTCGTCGCGATCGCGTGCGGCATGATCGCCTACGCGGTCATGAATTTCGTCATGACCGCGACGCCGCTCGCGGTCATCGGCTGCGGCCTGCCGTTCGAGGACGCCGCCTTCGTCATCCAGTGGCACGTCCTCGGCATGTATGCGCCGAGCTTCTTCACGGGCCATCTCATCGCGCGGTTCGGGCATGCGCGGGTGATGATGGCCGGCGTCCTCTTGCTCGGGCTCTCGCTCGCGATCAATCTCGCCGGCCTCAGCCTCGCCCATTTCTGGCTCGGCCTCCTCCTGCTCGGGATCGGCTGGAACTTCCTTTTCGTCGGCGCGAGCGCGCTGCTCACGACCACGCATACCGCCGAGGAGCGCGCGAAGGTTCAGGCCACGAACGATTTCATGGTTTTCGGACTGGTCTCGCTCGCCTCGTTCTCCTCGGGCGCGGTGCTCGGTCATTTCGGCTGGACTTGGATCAACCTGGCGCCGTTCCCGTTCCTGCTTCTCGCGGCGGCGGCGATCCTCGCCTGGCGGCGCCGGTCCTACGCGGTTCCGGCGTGATTTTCTCTCGCCAAAGTCCAATGAAGCCGCTATAGGCGCGCCGGCAAAAGGAGATCGGGGGAAGGTGAAACGTCTGCTGGGGTTCAGCCGCCTCGTTGACAGGCTCAACGAGCGGGTCGGCCAATCCGTCTCGTGGCTCGTTCTCGTCGCCGTGCTGGTCAGCGCCGGAAACGCGACGGTGCGCTACAGCCTCGACATGAGCTCGAACGCATGGCTCGAGCTGCAGTGGTATCTCTTCTCCGCCGTCTTTCTGCTCTGCGCCGGCTATACCCTCGAGCGCAACGAGCACATCCGCATCGACGTCTTCTTCGGCCGCTTCTCGAAACGGACGCAGGCTTGGATCGATGTCTTCGGCACGATCTTCTTCCTGCTCCCGATGGCGCTCATCATTCTCGAGCTTTCCATCCCGGTCGCGATCAACGCCATCCAGAGCGGCGAGTACTCGCCTAACGCCGGCGGCCTCATCCGCTGGCCGGTGCGGATACTGGTGCCGATCGGCTTCGCGCTTCTCATTCTTCAGGCCGTCGCCGAGCTGATCAAGCGTATCGCGTTTCTCGCCGGGTACACCTCCGAGCCCGGCAGCCAGGTGCGCGGCTACGGCACCGACGCCGAGGACCTGGTCAAGATCGCGGAGGGCAAGGAGTGACCGACTTTCTCGTCGCCGAGATGGCGCCCCTCATGTTCGGGGCGCTCGTCGTCTTCCTGATGCTCGGCTACCCCGTCGCCTTCGCGCTCGCCGCGAACGGGCTCCTCTTCGGCTTCATCGGCATCGAGCTCGGCCTTCTCACGCCGTCGTTGCTGCAGGCGCTGCCGGAGCGGCTCTTCGGTATCATGAGCAACGACACGCTGCTCGCGATCCCGTTCTTCACCTTCATGGGCCTCATCCTCGAGCGCTCGGGGATGGCGGAGGACCTGCTCGACACGATCGGACAGCTTTTCGGGCCGCTCCGCGGGGGGCTCGCCTACGCGGTCGTTTTCGTCGGCGCGCTGCTCGCCGCGACGACGGGCGTCGTCGCGGCGTCCGTCATCTCGATGGGGCTCATCTCGCTCCCGATCATGCTCCGCTACGGCTACGACCGGAAGCTCGCGACCGGCGTCATCGCCGCGTCGGGCACGCTGGCTCAGATCATTCCCCCGAGCCTCGTCCTCATCGTCATGGCCGACCAGCTCGGCCGCTCGGTCGGCGACATGTATGCCGGCGCGTTCCTTCCCGGCATCATCCTCGCCGGGCTCTACGCCGGCTATGTCCTGCTCGTCACCATCGTGCGGCCCGCCGACGCGCCTGCGCTTCCGCTCGAGGCGCGGTCGCTGCGCGGATGGAAGCTCGCTTACCGCGTCGCCGTCGCGCTGGTGCCGCCGCTCGTCCTCATCTTTCTCGTCCTCGGCACCATCTTCCTCGGCATCGCCACGCCGACCGAGGGTGGCGCCATGGGCGCGGCCGGAGCTCTCATACTGGCGATCGTCAATCGGCGGCTGACCTGGAGCCTGCTCCGTCAGGCGATGGACACGACGGCGAAGCTCTCGTCCTTCGTCATCTTCATCCTGATCGGCGCGACGGTCTTCAGCCTCGTCTTCCGGGCCGTGGACGGCGATCTCTGGGTCGAGCACCTGATGACGAGCCTGCCGGGCGGCCCGATCGGCTTTCTCGTCGCCGTCAACATCCTGACGTTCTTCCTCGCGTTCTTCCTCGACTTCTTCGAGCTCGCGTTCATCATCGTCCCGCTGCTCGGCCCGGTGGCGGAGAAGCTCGGCATCGACCTCATCTGGTTCGGGGTGCTGCTCGCGGTCAACATGCAGACCTCGTTCATGCACCCGCCGTTCGGCTTCGCGCTCTTCTATCTGCGCAGTGTCGCGCCCCGCACCGAGTATGTCGACAAGGTGCTCGGCAAGCGGCTCGCTCCCGTCACGACCGGCCAGATCTATTGGGGCGCCGTGCCGTTCGTCGTGATCCAGCTCGTCATGGTGGCGATCCTCATCGCGTTCCCCGACCTCGTCATGGCGGGGCTCGACAGCGGACCGAAGGTCGACCCGAGCAAGGTCAAGATCGAGATTCCGCAGATGGACTTCGAGGATCAGCCGCCGCCGCCGATCTTCAAGTAGCGGCTGCTGGCGAACGATCCGGGGGCCCGCCGGGACGCGGCGGGTGGTCGGGTGGGGTTACGGACCCCACCCCGACCTCTCGCGGGCTCAGCCCTTCTGGGCGGACTGCGCGTAGACGAAGTTCTCGAACGGGTTTTCGGCGACGCGGAACCAGAGGTACTCCTCGTCGCGGAACTTCTTCCACGGCTCGTAGACCTTCTTCCACTTCGGGTTCTTCGCCGAAAGCTCGTCGTAAATTTCGAAGGCCACCTTGTAGGCCGCCTGCATGATCTCGCGCGAGTAGGGGCGGAGCTGGGTGCCGGAAGCGACGAGCCGGCGCAACGCCGCCGGGTTCTCGACGTCGTACTTCGCCGTCATCCAGAGATTGGCCTCGGCGCACGCCGCCTCGAGTACCGCCTGGTATTCCTTCGGCAGCTCGTTCCACTTGTCGAGGTTGACGTAGAACGAGACCTGCGGGCCGCCTTCCCACCAGCCCGGGTAGTAGTAGTAGGGGGCGACCTTGTTGAAGCCGAGCTTCTCGTCGTCGTAGGGACCGACCCATTCGGCGGCGTCGATCGTGCCCTTCTCGAGGGCCGGGTAGATGTCGGCGCCGCCGATCTGCTGCGGAACGGCGCCGAGCCTCTGCACGACCTGTCCGGCCATGCCGGCGATGCGGAACTTGAGCCCGCTGAGGTCGGCGACAGACTTGATCTCCTTGCGGAACCAGCCGCCCATCTGCGCGCCCGTGTTCCCGGCCGGGAACGAGATGATGTTGTATTCCTTGAGGAACTCGCGCATCAGCTCGAGACCGCCGCCGCGGTACATCCACGCGTTTTGCTGGCGCGTGTTGAGGCCGAACGGGATCGTCGTGTCGATGGCGAAGGTCGGGTCCTTGCCGACATAGTAGTAGCCGCAGGTGTGGCCCGCCTCGACGGTGCCGTTCTGGACCGCGTCGGCGACCTGGAGGGGCGGAACGATCTCGCCGCCCGCGAAGACGCGCATCTGGAACTTGTTCCCGGTGGCCTCCGCGCATCGCTTCGCGATCATCTCGGACGCCCCGAAAATCGTGTCGAGGCTCTTCGGGAACGAGGAGGCGACGCGCCATTTCACTTCGGGCAGAGCGTTTTGCGCAATCGCAGGGGCCGCGATCGGCGTCGCGGCTGCGGCGACGCCAGCAGTGGTCAGGAAACGACGTCGGTTCACAGCACTTCACTCCCTGGTGGGTATTAGCCGATCGGCTTATAGAGATCCGGAGAGGCAGAGCACAACAAGAACCAACACGAGGCAGCGGATGATACCACGCGAACTGGACGCGAAAGGGCTTCTTTGCCCGCTTCCCGTGCTGAAGGCGCGCCGTGCGCTGCGCGAGGTTCCGGTCGGCGGCGTGCTTCGGGTGCTCGCGACCGACCCCGGCGCGCCATCGGATTTCCGCCACTTTTGCGAGACCACAGGGGCCGAGCTCGTGTCGTCGACGGAGGAGAACGGCGTCTACACGATCGAGGTCAGGCGGGTGAAGTGAGGCGCGGCAGCCGCACCGTGAAGCGGGAGCCCTTCCCGGGCTCGCTCGAGAGGAAGATGTCGCCGCCCAGAAGCCGGGCGAGCTGACGCGAGATCGCCAGGCCCAACCCGGCGCCGCCGCTGCCCGCCCGGAGCGCGCCGCCGGCCTGGTAGAAGGGTTCGAACACACGCTCCTGCTCGGCGAGAGAGATGCCGATTCCGTTGTCCCAGACGACGAGATCGAGACAGCCCGGCTCGCTGCGCTGCGCGTCGATGCCGATCGCGCCGCCGCGCGGCGTGAACTTGATGGCGTTGACCAGAAGGTTGACGAGGATCTGGCGCGCGCGGAGCGGGTCCGTCTCGACGAGCTCGTCGCGCTCGAGCGCGACCCTCGAGACGTCGATCCCTTCCTCCTGGGCGCGCAGCGCGACCATCGCCCGCGCCTCCGCGACGAGGCGGCGGGCCGATATCGGTCGCCGCGCGGTCGCGACTTGGGCCTCGTCGAGCCGCGCCGCGTCGAGGAGCGTCTGCACGATGTCGCCGGCGTGCCGGCCTGCGTTTCGGATGTGCTCCAGATACTCGCGATAGGCCGCGGGCACAGGGCCGCGTACTCCCTGAAGGGCCGCCTCGGAGAAGCCGACGACGGCGTTGAGCGGCGTCAGCAGCTCATGGCTCATGGTCTGCAGGAGCGCCGCTTTGCGCCGCTCGGCCTCGGCGATCTGCTCTTCCAGCTCGAGCAGCCGCGCCTCGACCGCGACCTCGTGCATCTCCTCGCTGGCGTCCGGGCTCTCCGCGGGCCTCAGAATTCCTCCGACGGCGACGGTCGTTCCTTCGGCGTCGAAGATCGGGAAATAGACGGCCTGCCAGCGCTTGCGGCCGATCTCGAGCGGTGCCTGGACCGCGTGCCCGAGATCGCGGATCTGACGCAGCGCCGCGCGCAGCCCTGGAGGCAGCTCGGCACCGTTGCCGAAAATCGTCGTGAACGTCCGGGTGCGGAAAAGGACGCGCCCGTCGAGGTCGGCGATCCAAGCCGGCCCGGCCTCGGCGAGCAGCGCGCGCCATAGACGGAACGGCACTGGTGAGGGCTCGTGGTCGTTCTCCACGAAGCCTTCTATGCGGGCGAATTCTGTCACCGGCGGGGCAAAGCTGTGTTTCGCTTGCGTCGGCAAGCAATCACGAGCGCCGAGCGTTTGAGACAAAGGCTGTTGTTTAACTTTTCGGATCGGCGAGATAGTCGTCGCTGGTCCGCGTGCGCGGCCGCGGCTTGCCCGCGAGCGGAGCAGGCTCCTCGAACTGCGCCACGACCCGGCAGTCGCCGCACAGCCGCAGCCGCTCGGTGTCCATCTTCCCTGCGAGCTTCGCGACGATCCGGTCGATGGACGACTTCGTGCCGAACGCCTTGCCGCAGCGTGGGCAAGTCGCCGGCTCCTCCTCTTTGAGGATCACCGCCGAGCGAGCCTCCGCGGCGAAGTTGAGCCGCGGCTCGAGAGCGATCACCCGTTCCGGGCAGGTGGACCGGCAGAGGCCGCACTGGATGCAGGCATCCTCTTGGAAGGAGAGCTGCGGCTTCTCGGGATTGTCGACGAGCGCTCCCGTCGGGCACGCGCCGACGCAGGAGAGGCAGAGCGTGCACCCCGCGACATCGAGCCTCACGGCCCCGAAAGGCGATCCTTCGGGAAGGGGAACGACCTCCACCGGGGCGGGCGCGCGCTCATGGAGGTGGCGCAGGGCGAGCATCGTGATCGAGCGCTTGCCGCCCATCGGGAGGAACGCGCTCGGTTCCGGGGCCGCCGAGCGTTCCTCGCGCAAACGCGTCGCGACAGCCGCCGGATCGGCCTCGTCGAGGAGAAGCACGCGGTCTCGGCCGTAGCCGAGCGAGGCCAGGATCACGGAGGCCATCGCGGCCTGCCGGTCGACGCCGTCGCGCTCGGCGCTTCGCCCGAGGAGGACGGCGATGCGCGCGGCGCCCCAGGCGAGCGCGGCGGCGAAGAAGTCGAGCCCGAGCTGGGTCGTTTCGTTGACCCGAAACGGGACGACATGCGCCGGCAGACCATCCTCGTACCGGGCGATCGCAGCGATCATCTCGTCGCCGTCGCGCGCGTCGTGAGCGAGAAGGACAGGGTCGGCGCCGCCCGCGCGGCGATAGGCGAGGAGGAGGGTGCGCAGCCGTTCGAGAAGCGTCGCCTGCGGCGGAAACGCATAGCTTGCGGCGCCCGTCGGGCACACGCTGGCGCAGTTGCCGCATCCCGCGCAGACGTGAGGATCGATCGTCACGTGATCGCCGTCGGGCGCGATCGCTCCCGTCGGGCAGACGTCGAGGCAGCGCGTGCAACCAATCTTGCGCGAGCGCGAGTGGGCGCAGAGCTCGGCCGAGAAGTCTATGTAGCGCGGCTTCTCGAACTCGCCGACGAGCTCGACGAGGTCGAAGAGGGCTTTCTGCACCGCCGCCGGGTTTCCGGGATCGGCACGCAGATAGCCGTCGCGCCGCGGCATGAGCGGCGCGCCGCCCGTGAGGTCGAGGATCAGGTCGCACTGAGAGATCGCGCCGTCCTTGCCGCGGCCGAAGACGAGCCGCTCGCGCGAGGCGGGGCTCGGCGCCGCGTAGCCGTCGACGACGATCTCGAAGGCGCCGAGATGGCCCTTCGCCGCGACGATCCTCCCTTTGAGGATCGGCACGTCGGCCACGCGCGGCGGCATCACGTCCTCGGGGTCGAGCAGCAGCACGGTGACGTCGAGACGGTGCGCTACCTGCTTCGCCGCCTCGATCGCCCGCTCGTCGCGCCCGTAGACGAGCGTCGTGCCTTCGGATTTGAGCGAGACGACGGGGGTGGCGGCGTCGTCGAGCGCGGCGGCCGCGAGAAGCGCGGCGATCTTCGGGGTCGCCGCCGAGGCTTCGTCCGACCAGCCGGCGTGCTCCCGAATGTTCGTGAAGGAGAGCGTCGCCTCAGGCGCCGTTTCGGCGAAAAGCGGCGCCTCTTGCGTGCATGCGACGAGGAGCGGCTCGCCGCTTGCCGCGGCGCGGCGGAAAGCCTCGATCTGGGCGCGGCAGAGCTGGGTATGCACGACGGGCGGCTCGGCTCCGAGCGCGGCGCCCAGCGCACGCGCGTCGAGCGGCATCGACGCTTCGCAGTTGCAGACGAGAACCCGCTTCGTCTGAAGCTTCATTTGCAGACTCTTAGCAAGATCCGGCGGGCGGCGACAGCGGAGACTGGCCGCAAGGGGGCACATCTTTCTCCGCGATCGGCGAGCGCCTCGGCCGCACCGCTGCCGGGTCGCATGCCTCGGCCGGGTCGCCTAGAATGCGGAGCATGCGGGAATTCACGGTCCGGCCCGACCCAGACGACCCGCGCCTGACGAAGCGGGTCTGCGGGATCGATCAGGAGGGACGAGCGGTCGAGACCGCGGTCGTCGTCGAGCGGCCGCTGACGCTGTTCCTCAACGGCCAGGAGATCGTCACCATGATGACGATCGGCGACCATCCCGATTGGCTGGCCGTGGGCTACCTCGTCAACCAGAGCATGCTGCGCGCCGGCGACCGCATCACCGGAATAGATTACGACGAGGAGCTCGAGACCGTCGTGGTGCGCACCGAGGGGCGCACGAACTTCGAGGAAAAGCTGCGCAAGAAGACGCTGACCTCGGGCTGCGCGCAGGGCACCGTCTTCGGCGACCTCATGGAGGAGTTCGACGAGGTCCGGCTCTCGGAAACCGCGATCCTGCGGACGTCGTGGCTCTACGCGCTCGCGAAGAAGATCAACACCACGCCGAGCCTCTATCTCGCGGCCGGCGCGATCCACGGATGCGTCCTCTGCCGGGAGGACGAGCCGCTCCTCTACGTCGAGGACGTCGGCCGCCACAACGCCATCGACAAGATCGCGGGCTACATGCATCTCCACGGCGTCGCGCCCGAGGACAAGATCTTCTACACGACCGGCCGGCTCACCTCCGAGATGGTGATCAAGACCGTGAAGATGCGGATACCGATCCTGGTTTCCCGCTCGGGCTTCACGGCCTGGGGCGTCGAGCTCGCACAGCGTGCCGGCCTCACCCTCGTAGGCCGCGCGAAGGGCAAGCGTTTCGTCGCGCTCGCCGGCGAGAAGCGCATCGTCTTCGACGCCGACCCTCGCTACGTCGAGGACGAGGAGCGAAAGTACCGGCGGAAGGCGAGCGTCGAGGAGGAGGCATGAAGGTAGCGGGCGTGCTTCTCGCGGGCGGTCTTTCCCGGCGCATGGGCGGCGGGGACAAGGCGCTGAAGCCGCTCGGCGGCGAGACCATTCTCGCGCGGGTGATCGCGCGCGTCCGGCCTCAGGTCTCCGCGCTCTGTCTCAATGCCAACGGTGATCCCGCGCGTTTCGCCGCGTTCGGCTTGCCGGTCGTTCCCGACAGCGTCGAAGGCTTCGCCGGGCCGCTCGCAGGAACTCTCGCGGGGCTCGACTGGGCCGCCGCCGCGGCGCCCGCGTGCAGCCATGTCGCGAGCTTTGCGACCGACGCGCCGTTCCTGCCTGAGGATCTCGTGCAGAGGCTCGTTCGCGCCGTCGAGAGCGAGGATGCCGACATGGCCTGCGCCGCCTCGGGCGGGCGCGAGCATCCCGTCTTCGGCCTCTGGCCGGTGCGGCTGCGCGAGGACCTCCGTCGCGCGCTCGTCGACGAGCAGGTGCGCAAGGTCGATGTCTGGACCGCCCGCTACCGTCGTGCGGTCGCCCACTGGCCCGACCGGCCGGTCGATCCCTTCTTCAACGCCAACGAGCCGGGCGATCTCGCCGAGGCGGAGCGGCTTCTCGCGACGCCCACGGTCTATCGCGACCGCATGACCGTCGGCGTCGTGGTCGAGCGTCGGAAGCTCTCGAACCCGTGGCAGGACGAGGCATGGCTGCCGGTCGCGGTTCTCCCGGGCACGCCGCCGCAGCCGCCGGGGAGCGTCCTCGTGGAGGAGCCGCGGCTGACGCGCTACTTCGCCGGAACGCTGCCCATCGAGCTCTTCCGCAAGGAGACCGCGAGCTACAAGTACAATCTCGAGGCCGACGAGCCGCGCGTCTACGTGGCGCTTCGGCGCGACGAGGCGGGGCCGCTGCCTTGGCGGCCGTTCCTCGCCACGGTCGCGCCGGACGAGGCGCAGGCCGCGATGGAAGGGGGCGAGGACATCGTGGAGGGCGTACCGATGCCCGACGCCGTGCGGCGATGGGTCGAAGCCTTCGTCGCGACGCATCACGTCGAGGAACCGTTTCAGAAGCGGAAGCGCCGATGACGGACGAGCCCTTTCTCGCACGCTGGTCGCGGCTCAAGGCGGAGCGCCGCCGCGGGGAGGCCTTGCGGGCGGCCGAGCCGGCGGAGGCGCCGCCCCCCGCGCCGGCGGACGAGCCGAGCCCTTCCGAGCCCGCGCCCGCGCCGGCCGAGGAGAAGCCGGCGGAGCTGCCGGCACTCGATTCCCTGACGGCGGAGTCCGACTACAGCGTCTTCATGAAAGCGGAGGTTCCGGAGGAAACGCGCCTCGCCGCTCTCCGGAAGCTCTGGACGAGCGATCCGGTGCTCGCGGCGCCCGACCCGCTCGATTTCCAGAATCTCGATTTCCGCTTCCCGAGCGTGCCCGAGGTCGTGAAGACGGCGTATGTCGTCGGGAAGGGGTTCCTCGATGCGGCCGAGAAGCTCGCCGAGACTGAAAAGAAGGAGGAGGAGGAGGGGCCCGACGCCCCGCCGGAGAGCGCAACACGGGAAGAGACCTGAGCCGCTCTCGGCGCGATCCGAGGGGAGCCTCAGTCTCAGGGCCGCTCGAGCGCCACCACGTAGCTCTCGACGGCCTTGCCGTACTCCTTCCGCGTGACCACCGGGTCGACGAAAGCGACCGTGAAGCCGGCTGCCTCCGCCGTCTTCCGCAGATAGGGTTCGGAATGCTGGTAGCGCCCGGTGGCATCGAGCCGCCATCCGGCCTCTTCCCCGCTGCGCTCGACGGTGAAGACGAAGCGGCCGCCGGGTCGCAACGCCGCGCCGGCTTCGGCGAACAGCGTCTCGAGCGCGCCGAAATAGACGACGACGTCCGCGGCGACGACGAGATCCCAGCCCGCGCGGTTGCCGGCCAAGTACTCGGTGACCTCGGCCACGTGGAGGGCGTCGTAATTCTTCCGCGCCCGCGCCTTCTCGATCATGGCGCTTGAAAGATCGATGCCGACGAGCCGCCGCGCGTAAGGGCGCAGGATCGGTCCGCAAAGACCGGTGCCGCAGCCGATGTCGAGCACGTCGAGCGTGCCCCCGGGTGAGGGGATCAGCGCGGCGATCGCCTCGCCGACGATCTCGGGGCCGCGGTAGTCGAGCTTCTCGACGAGCTGCTGGTCGAAGATCGGGGCGAAGTTGTCGAACGTCGCCTTGACGTACGCGTCCGAGGCGCGCGTCGGGGCGTCCGCCGCCCTCAGCGCCGCCGCCATGTGGCGGGCGATCGGGTCGCCGGGATGCTTGGCGAGAGTCTCCTTGAAGATTTGCGCCGCCTCCTCGCGCCGGCCGAGATCGTAGAGGAGGATGCCGAGGCTGTTCGCCGCGCTCGGCGACGGGTGAAGCTGATGGGAAAGCCGCAACAGCCGCTCCGCCTCGGCCCGCCGTCCGAGGCGGTGCATGACGACCCCGACCTGGCCGAGAATCTCGGGGTCGACGCAGCCGTTCCCGATCGCCGCCTTGATCGCGATCAGCGCCTCGGTCGAGGCGCCCCGCTGGGCGAGGGCTTCGGCGTAGGTCGCCTGCAACGACCTGTTGCGAGGCGCCAGCCGGACCGCCTCTTCGAGCCGGGCGAACGCCTCTTCGTGCTCGTTGCGCGCGCGATAGATCCGCGCGGTTCCGAGCAGGGCGCTGGCGACGATGGAGGCGTCGATGCCCGAATGGCGCCGCTCGAGCACGGTCTCGAACTCGCTCAAGGCCTGCGCGGCGAGACCCTGCCTGAGGTGAAGCCAGGCCCGCCACAGCATGACCTCGCTCCGCTCGCTGCCTCGGGCGCAGGCTTCGGCGATCTTGAGAAGATTTCTCGCGTGTCTCGGCTCGCGCGCGGCGATCGCGGCGCGCGCGAGGAGGAGATGGGCGCGGGCGTTCCGCGGCTCTTTGGCGACGATGTCGCGGAGAATCGGGACCGCGTCTGCGACGGCGCCGTCGTCGAGAAGCGCCTCGGCCTCGACGATCCGTGATCGCGGTTGAGGAACCGCGCTCATGCTAGGCGCGGATGGCGGCGGTGGCAGGCGGCGGGGCGGCGGGAGCCGTCGCGGGGGCGCTCGGGGCGAGCCCCTCCATGATCGAGCGGTTCACCTGGACCAAGGGCTCGATGGATGCGTTCTCGAACAGAACCTTGCCGGTGTAGCGCTGCACCCAGATCGAGAGCGAGATGAGCTGCGCCTTGAGCGTGTCGGGCAGCGCGTTTCCGGGCGTTGCGAGATCCGTCTGAAAGATCGTCCACAGCATCCGATTCATGTGGCAGGCCTCGGCGAGGGCCGCGCCGCCCTTCTCGGCGCCCGCGACCAGCATGCCGGTGACGCGCGCCAATGCCCGATGTTCGATGGCGCGCGGGTCGTCGCTGATTTCCTGGACGTGCTGGTAGCGCTTGACGGACATCGACCCCATCCGGCTGCGGATCAGACGGGGCGCAGAATGCCCGAGCTCGGCTTAAGAACCCGTGAAGGAAAAAGAAAGGGCGCCGGCGGGAACGCCGCCGGCGCCGAGTTATCGGGATGAAAGACTGGGCTTACGCTTACCGGAAGAGGGCGAGAACCGCGCCCGACTGCTGGTTCGCGATCGCCAGCGCCTGAATGCCGAGCTGCTGCTTGGTCTGCAGAGCCTGGAGCGTGGCGCTCTCCTCGGCGAGGTCGGCGTCGACCAGCGTCGAGACACCTTCCGTCAGCGTGTCGGTCAGCGACTTCACGAAGTCGCCCTGCGCCTCGAGCTGGTTCGCAGCGGTACCGAGCTGAGCGAGGGCGGTCTTCACCGTGTTGATCGCGTTCTCGACCGCGCCCATCGCCGCGGACGGATCGGTGCCCGACACCGCAGCCGTCAAGTCGGCGTTGCTCGACGTGGCGGCGTTGATGCCGTTCGGCGACGTGACGGTGACCGTGCCGTCGCTCGCGATGACCGCGGTGAGGCCCACGCTGTTCATCGCGTCGATGAGCTTGCCGAGCGTCGTCGCCGTGCTGTCGGCGGCGGTGTCGGAGAGAACTGCGACCGCGATGTTACCGTCGGTGCTGCCGTCCGTATCGGTCACCGCGGTCTGCAGCGGGCCGGTACCGTCTGTCAGCTCGAACTGGTAGGTGATCAGCTTGCCCTGCGAGTTCGTGATCTCGACCTCGAAGACGTCGCCATCCCCGAATGCCAAGCCGGTCGCCTGCGTGAAGGTGGCGACCTTGCCGGTGATGTCGATGCTGCCGATGCCGAGCGTGCCGGCGCTCAGGTCTTGCGCCGCCACCGTGATCTTCGCGACGTTCACCGTCGAAGAGTCCTGACGGTCGAGCGAGGAGACGACGTCCAGGTCGGTGGCGCCGTTCTTCAGCAGGTTGACGCCGTTGAACTGCGCCGCGATGGCGACGGCATCGATCGACTCGATGATCGCGTTGATGTCGTTCTGAATCGCGTTGCGGTCGACGTTCGGGGCCTGGCCCTGCGTCACCTTCTGCTTCAGTTCGCTGAGCTTGTCCGAGATCTGCTGCGCAGCGGAAAGGGCGACGTTGACGGTCGCCTGGCCGAGCGAGAGCGACTCCTGCACGGCCTTGAGGCCGGCGATGTCGCCGCGCATACCCTGGGCGATCGCGAAGGTCGAGGCGTTGTCCTTCGCGCCGCCGACCTTGAAGCCCGTGTTGATCCGCGACTGGGTTTCACCCAGGGCGCGGTTCGTCGCATTGAGGGTACGAAGAGCGGCGAGAGCGCTCGCGTTGGTATTGACGGAGAAAGCCATGATGTATCCCCATTGTTGGGAGTGAAACGTACCGGCAGGATTTTCCTGCCTCGCGGGCCATTCTTGCCGCCAAGTCTGAATCGGATTTTAAGAAACGCCCTTAACGTCTTGCATTTTAGACGACTGATTTCCGACCGCCGGGCGAAAAAAAGCGCGTCGGCGATGGCTCGCCGACGCGAAGGCGGGAAGGAGAGAGGAGAGAAGAGGCAGATCAGGAGCGGAAGAGGGCCAGCACCGCGCTCGATTGCTGGTTGGCGATCGAGAGCGCCTGGATGCCGAGCTGCTGCTTCGTTTGAAGCGCCTGCAGGGTCGCGCTTTCCTCGGCGAGATCGGCGTCGACCAGCGTCGAGACGCCGATCGTCATGGTGTCGGTGAGCGCCCTGACGAAGTCGGCCTGAGTCTCGAGCTGGTTCGCGGCCGTGCCGAGCCGCGCGAGGGAATCTTTCACGATGTTGATGGCGTCCTCCACCGCCGTCATCGCCCCCGAGGGATCGTTGCCCGGCGTCGCCGCGACGAGGCCGGCGTTCGAGGAAGCGGCGCTGTTGATTCCCCCGGAAGAGGTGACGGTGACGGTGCCGTCGTCGGCGATCACGGCCGAGAGGCCGGCATTGCGCATCGCGTCCATGATCTTGCCCAGGGTCACCGCGGTGCTGTCGGCAGTGGGGTCGGAGAAGACGGCCACGGCGATGTCGCCATCGACCGTTCCGTCGGTGGTGGTCGTCGAGGCGAGCGGGCCGCTGCCGTCCGTGATCTCGAATATGTAGTTGATGAGCTTGCCTTGGGCGTTCGTGACCTCGATCTCGAACGTGTCGCCGACGGCGAAGGTGAGACCGGTCGTCTGGGAGAAGGTCGCGACCGTCCCGCTCACGTCGATGCTCGCGACGCCGATGCTCGCCGAGGTGAGGTTCTCGGTGGCGACGTTGATGACGGCGACCGAGACGGCGGTCGCCGAGGTGCGGTTCAGCGACGAGACGACGTTGAGACCGGCCGGCGCGCTCCCGTTGAGGAGATTGACGCCGTTGAACTGCGCCGCGGCGCAGATATTGTCGATCGTGTCGATGATCGCGTCGATGTCGTTCTGAATGGCGCCGCGGTCGACGTTCTCCGCCTGGGCCTGCGTCACCTTCTGCTTCATCTCGGAGAGCTTGTCCGAGATCTGCTGCGCCGCGGAGAGAGCGACGCCTACGGTCGCCACGCCGAGGGAGACGCTTTCCTGCACCGCCTTGAGGCCGGCGATGTCGCCGCGCATCCCTTGCGCGATGGCGAAGGTGGAGGCGTTATCCTTCGCGCCGTTGACCCGATAGCCGGTGTTGATGCGGGCCTGCGCCTGATTGAGCGATCGCGTGGTCGAATTGAGAGTCTGCAACGCCGCGAGCGCGCTCGCGTTCGTGTTGACGGTAAATCCCATCTCTCATCCCCATTTTTTCCGGAGTTGAGCCCGTTTTTCGGGCTTCGAACCCGGCGGAATTTTTCCCGCCAAGTGCCGGTTTTACGGGGACAAGTCTAATAAACCGCTAAAATTCTCGAGATATTTTGCGCTACTTCGCGAGGGCGTGCTGCCCTTGCGCGGCCCGGGAATCGCCCGGCTTGCCGATTTCCCTCCGCAGGCGCCGCAACGCGGCCGGATAGGCGCGCTCGCCGATCAGGGTGATGACATCGCTGATCGTCTCGCAGAGTGGGCCGCCGCCTTGCTGCATCGTTTCCGCGTAGATGAGCGCCGCGATATCGATGGCGCTGCGCCGGTGCGCGAGCTCTTGCTCGGGCTCGAGATGCATCATCTGCACCGCGAAATAGAGGCGCTGGAGCGGGGTGACCGCGTCCTCGGGGAGCATGAGGTCGCGCTCGTGCAGCGTCGTCACGTGATTGAGCAGCTCGAGCTCGATCGCGCGGGGGGAGCCATTGCGCAAGACCGCCCCATTCACGATGAGGCGCTCGCCGGGCTTGAGGCGGAGGGACAGCGGCATAACCACGAACGTAAAATGTTCATGGTTTAAGAAACGCTAATGCGGTTGGCGTTCTGGGGCAGCCCGCGAAAAAAACGCCGCCGCTTGCCGCGGCTCAGGCGAGAAAGTCGATCCGGCCGGCGGTGGCCGGCCGGAACAGATCGAGCAACGGATTCGGGCGTTCGGTCGCGTGCGCGCGGTCGTTGGCCGAAAGGAAGCGGTCGATGAACTTGTCGACGAAGCGCGGATCCGCGAGCCGCGCCGGGTCGAAGCCTTTCGCCTTCAGCATCTGTTTCTGCTGCGGCACGTCGAGGGCGCTGAAGGCGAGGGGCAGGCCGAGCGCCTCCCGCACCACCTTCGCCGCGACCCTGTTGCCGAGAACCTGGGCGATGGTCGTCAGCTTCGGCGCCATGCGCTTGAAGTACATCGCCTCGCGAACGGCCTCGTTGCTCGCGCCCATCGCCTTCTCGAACTCGTTGGTGCGATAGCCGGCGAGCACGGCGTCGACCGACGCGGGGTCGCGGATGGACGCGCCGCCGTCGGTGGCGAGCGAGTGGAAGGCGGCCGCGAAATTCTGCCACCGCGGGTCCGCGAGGCGCCTCGCCAGGGCTTTCGGGTCGTCCGGGTTCTCGGTCAGCACCTTGCGGATGAGGGCCTTCTTGTCGATCTCGCTCTCGAGCTGGAAGGCGGAGAGCGCGACGGCGAGAAGACGGCGATCGGCGAGGAGGGCGTCGACCGAGGTCACCCCGGCGATCTTGGTCCGGTAGTGCTCGGCCTCGCGCTGGAAGGCGGGCTGTTTCTGGAACGCGGCGAGCAGGCGCGCCTCGTTGCGCCGCACGAGCTGGTAGGCGGAACTGCCCGAGTTCAAGCCGTCGAGATACATAAAATCCTCGACAAATTTTCAGATAACCATAGTAATTAACTAGTATTCTTGATTGACGCTATATTACAGTCCAAGTAGAAATTCAAGTGAAATCCGCCAACGGCCAGGAGGTAGCCGCGGCAACGTCCAGGAGTTTGCCATGAAGCTAGCGGGAATTTCCTATGTGTCCCCCGTGATGCGGTACGATCCGGAAGCGCGCGTCGTCATCGTGCAGCATCGGGATACCGCGACCGGCGAAGTCTCGCGGCAGATACCGAGCGAGGAAGCGGTCCGGGATTTGCGGGTGGATGCGGTGACGGGCGCGCAGACGAAGCAGGTCGGCGCGCCGGAAGCGGCGGCAGAGGCGAGCGCGCCGGCGACGGGCGGCGACGGCGTGTCGCTTACCGTCTAGAGTCTGCGGTCGACAGCTATGCCGGAAGCCGGCGCCCGTGTCCGTGGCGCCTGTCTGCGGATGCCGTAGCCGACTCCGCACGCGCGCTGCTCCCGTACCGCCTCGGCGATCGCCGACACGACCCGGTCGGTCGCGATGGTGGCGGCGCGCAGGGCGCGTTCGTTCCTCGTCAACGCCTTTTCGAGCTTCCCGGCGGCGGCTCCGAGCGCCAGGCGATCCGCCTCGGGAAGACGGTCCCCTCGCTTCAGACGCTCGAGCCCCTCCGTCCAGAGTCGCGCAAGGTCGGTCTTCTCCGCTTGGAGCGATGCGATTCCGCCGGGCTGGCTGCTCCTCAAGCGGCGCGTTTCTTCTTCGATCAGAGCGGTGAGCCGCTCCGCGACATGGACGAGGGCGTCGCTCATCGCGCCACCTCCTGCATCCGCAGCATCTCGCGCTCGACCGCGGCGGCGATTCCGATGCCGCCGCGGCGAGCTGCGACCTTTCCGTATTCCTGAAGCAGCATCGAGCGGTAGATCCCTTCGCTGTGGCCGCCGCCGAAGAAGCCGTCCGTCCCGACGCCGCTGAAGAGCGTCTCCATGATCGAGGAGAGGAAGAACGCCTCGAATTCCTGCGCCGTCCGGGCCGCGGCGGGACGGCTCGCGACGGAAGGCAGGGCGGCGCCGGCGAGAGGGGAAAGGAAGTCCGCCATCACATCAGCTCGATTTCTGCCTGAAGCGCGCCCGCCGCCTTGATCGCCTGCAGGATGCTGATCATGTCGCGGGGGCCGACGCCGAGGGCGTTGAGGCCATTGACGAGCTCCCGGAGCGAGACGCCTTCGGGGAGGACGGCGAGGCGGTTCTCGCTCTGCTCGTCGACGTCGATCTGGGTGCGCGGCACGACCGTCGTCGCGGCGCCGCCGCCGGGCGCGAATTGAACGCCGTCCTGGCCGGGAGCGAACGGAAGCCCGGCTTGAGGGCCGGCTGCGCCGGGCGCGAACGGGTTCGGCTGCGACACTTGCGGCGTCTCGGTGACGCGCACCGTGAGGTTCCCTTGAGCGATGGCGACGGTGCTGATTCGGACGTTCTCGCCCATGACGATGACGCCGTTCTGCTCGTCGATCACCACGCGCGCCGGCTGGTCCGGCTCGACCTGGAGCTGCTCGATGTCGGTGATGAGAGCGACGACGTCGCCATTGTACCGTGCCGGAATCTCCACGGCGACCGTAGCGGGATCGGTGGCGCGTGCCGCCGGGGCGCGCACGAACGCGTTGACGGCTTGGGCGATGCGTCGGGCGGTCGTGAGGTCCGGGTTGCGCAGCATGAGGCGGATGCTCTTCAGATCCGCCATCTCGAAGCCGACCTCGCGCTCGACGATGGCGCCGTTGGAGACCCGGCCGGAGGTCGGCACGCCTTTGGTGATCGACGCCGCCTGGCCCTTCGCGACGTAGCCGGTCGCGACCGTGCCCTGTGCGACGGCGTAGACCTCTCCGTCGGCGCCGAGAAGGGGCGTCACGAGAAGCGTGCCGCCGAGAAGGCTCTTGGCGTCGCCGATCGCGGAGACGTTGATGTCGATCCGCATGCCCTGGCGGGCGAAGGGCGGCAGGGTCGCCGTCACCATCACGGCGGCGACGTTGTTCGTGCGCAGCGCCGTTTCGCGCGCATTGACGCCGAGGCGCTCCAGCATGCCGATGAGGCTCTCGCGCGTGAAGACCGATCTGTTGAGGCTGTCGCCGGTGCCATTGAGCCCGACGACGAGTCCGTATCCGACGAGAAGGTTGTCGCGCACGCCTTCGAAGTCGGCGATGTCCTTGATCCGCGAGGCAGCGCCTGCGGCGCCGGAGACGGCGAGCAGCGCGGCGAGTGCCAGAGCGAGCGCACGCACGAAACGCATCATGGCCCCCGCTTTGCGAAGCCCGTGCCAGAGCTTTCCTGCGGAAATCCGGGCGACTTTCCGGAGCCCGCCCGGCAGCTCTTGCCGGCCCCGGCAAGAACTGCCGTCAAGACGGCTACTTAAGTCGTTGTTAACCAGAGGCTTGACAACTTGTCGCGCTCCGGAGCAAAGAGGCCCCCGCGCGATGAGAGTGGAGTCGAATCGTCCGTTGAAGCCCTCCGCGTTGCGGCGTGGCGACCGGGCGCGGGAGGCCGGGGGAGCATCGTTCGCCGAGGCGCTCGCCGAAGGGGAGGCGCCCGCGCCGCTGACCGGGGCTGCGCCCGCGTCGGCGGTCACCACTCTCCTAGCGCTCCAGGAAATCGAGGATCCCACGGCGCGCCGCCGGCGCGGCCTGAGGCGCGGCGAGCGCCTGCTCGATCAGCTCGACGAAATTCGGCGCGGCCTCCTCGCCGGCGTGCTGCCGCATTCTTCGCTGACGCGGCTGCGGCAGGAGTTGAGCGAAGCCCGGGCGGCGACGCTCGACCCGCGCCTCGACGAGGTTCTCGCGGAGATCGAGCTCCGCGCCGCGGTCGAGCTCGCGAAGCTGGAGGCCAAATGAGCCGAACGAAACATCGAGACATTCCGGCGTCGTCGCCGGCCAACACGGAGTAGTTGATGCGTCCCACTCTGCCTCCGGACTATCGGCCGAGCGACGACGAGCCTTTCATGAATCCGAACATGCTCGAGTACTTCCGCCAGAAGCTTTTGCGCTGGCGGGCCGAGCTGTTGGCGGAGTCGAGCGAGACGCTGCAGCATCTCAAGGACGAAAGCCTCTTGAAGCCCGATCTCACCGATCGCGCGGCGCTCGAGACCGACCGCTCGATCGAGCTGCGGACGCGGGATCGGGAGAGAAAGCTCATTGCGAAGATCGACGCCGCGCTTCGTCGCATCGACGAAGGGACTTACGGTTACTGCGAGGAGACCGACGAGCCGATCAGCATCCGCCGGCTCGAGGCGCGACCGATCGCGACGCTGAGCCTCGAGGCGCAGGAGCGGCACGAGCGCATGGAGCGGACGCACCGCGACGACTGACCTCCCCCTCCCGAGGCGGGAGGAGGGCGATCAGAACGGGGCGATGATGTCGATGAACTGCTGCCCGTAGCGCGGCTGCTGCACGTCGGTGATCTGTCCGCGCCCGCCGTAGGAGACGCGCGCCTCGGCGATCTTGTCGAGCCCGATCGTGTTGGTCGCCGAGATGTCCTGCGGGCGGATGACGCCGGCGATCTGCACCTCGCGGACCTCGTAGTTGATGCGGACTTCCTGCCGGCCCTGGATGACCAGGTTGCCGTTCGGGAGAACCTGCGTCACGAGAGTCGCGATCCGGAGCTTGATCTCCTCCTGACGGTTGATCTTGCCGCGCCCGTCCGCCGACGAATTGCCGGAAGCCGAGAGGAAGTTGTCGGGATTCGCTCCTTTGGGGAGCATGCGCGCGATGGGGCGCTCGAAGCCGAAGAGCGCCGAGGCGCCCATGACCTCCGAGGCGTCGCGGCTGCGTTGCGTCTGGTTGTCGATCTTCGCCTCGTCGTCGATATTGACGATGACGGTAAGGAGATCGCCCACCTGGGCGGCGCGCTGATCCTTGAAGAACGCCCGCGTGCCGCTCTGCCAGAGCGAGTTGGGCCGGCGCTCCGGGTTGAGGGGGCGCGGCATGGGGAGCGAGACCGGCTGGTAGCCGGGCTGCCGTACCGGATCCTGGATGGTCGTGAGCGGCGGCGCCTCGCCGATCTGGGAGAGCCGGGTCGAGGCGTTGCAGCCGGCGAGGAGCGCGGCCGTCGCGACGGCGGCGAGGAGCGGAAGCGTTCTCATGGCGCCTCGATCTTGACGGTGCCGGGCCCTGCGACGGTGGCGTCGAGCACTTTGCCGGACCTGGTGTTGGCGATGCGGATCGTCTGGCCCTCCGCGCCGTCCTCGTTGGCGCGCCCCTGGACGGTAAGGCGCATGGACCTGCTCTCGACGACGACGGTCACCAGCTCGCCCTTGCGCACGACGACCGGCAGCTGAACGTCGGCGATGCGCACCGGCTGCCCCGGCCGCACGGCCCGGCGCGGCGTCTTCCCGACGAGCTCGGCGGGCTCCGCCACGACGGCCTGGACGAGGCGATCGGCAGGCACGCGGATGATGCCGACGTCTTCCGGCTCGATCGTCTGCCCCGGCGGCACGTAGCGCAGCAGCGCCGGAAGCTCGACCATGCGCCGCGGGGCGTCGAGCGCCGCCGCGGGGCCGGCGAGGAGAAGAAGGGCGATGAGGAGGCGGATCATCGGCGGCCTCAGCGGAAGTTCGTCAGCGTGCGCGACATCTCGTCGGAGACCTGGATCACCTTCGAGTTCATCTCGTACGCGCGCTGGGCCGTGATGAGGTTGGTGATCTCGGCGACGACGTTGACGTTCGAGGTTTCAACGAAGCCCTGTTGCAGCTTGCCGAAGCCGAGCGAGCCGGGAACGCCCGTCTGCGGCGCGCCCGAAGCGGCGGTCTCGACCAGAAGGTTGTCGCCGATATTCTCGAGCCCGGCCTCGTTGGCGAAGGTCGCGAGCTCGAACTGGCCCACGGTCTGCAGCGCCTCCTGACCGGGGATCTCCGCCAGGACTTCGCCGGAGGCGTTGATCGTGATCGCGATCGTGTCCTCCGGCAGCGCTATTCCGGGCTCGACCACGAGCCCGTCGGCGGTGACGATCTCGCCGGTCGGCGAGAGCTGGAACGAGCCGGCGCGGGTGTAGGAGGTCGTGCCGTCGGGCATGCGCACCTGGAAGAGGCCGCGACCCTGGATCGCGACGTCGAGGGCGTTGTCCGTCTTGATGACGTTGCCCTGCTCGTTGATGCGGTAGACGGCGGCGGCCTTGACGCCGACGCCGATCTGGACGCCCGCCGGCACGATCGTCCCCGCGTCGGTCGAGGTCGCGCCCGCCCTCCGGAGCGTCTGGTAGATGAGGTCCTGGAACTCGGCGCGCTGGCGCTTGAAGCCGGTCGTGTTGAGGTTCGCGATGTTGTTGGAGATGACCTCGACGTTGAGCTGCTGGGCCAGCATCCCGGTCGCGGCGATGTTCATCGAGCGCATGGGTTCGGTCCTCTCGGTGCTCAGGCCACGCGCGCGAGGCGGTCGATCGCGGTCTTTATCCGCTCGTCCTCGCCGTCGAGCATTTCCTTGGCGGAGTTGTAGCGCTGCGCCACCTGCATCATCCGGGTGATCTCGACGATCGGCTGCACGTTCGACTCCTCGACCATTCCCTGCATCACCTTGGTGCCCTCCGCCGGAAGGGCGGGCGCGTCGGTGACGTACGTTCCGTCGGAGGCGGGGAGGAGGTCGCTCTCGCTCTCGAAGCGGAGCACGCCGATGCGGGCTACCACGCCGGCCTCGGTCGCGACGGTGCCGTCGCGGCTGACGGAAATGTCTCTCGCCTCCGCCGGAATCGCGATCGGCGCGCCGCCCTCGTCGAGGACGGGGTGCCCCGCGGAGGTGACGATCTGGCGGGCCGGATCGAGCTGGAGCCGGCCGTTCCGGGTGTATCGCACGCCCTCGGGCGTCTCGATCGCGAAATACCCCTCGCCTTCGAGCGCGAGGTCGAGCGTGTTCCCGGTGTGCGACAGCGGCCCCTGGCGCACGTCGCGCGCAGTGCCCCAGTCCTGCACGAAGGCGAGGGGCGCGGCGCCGCCGTCGCGCAGCAACCACTCCCGGAACACCATCCGCTCGGCCTTGAAGGCCGGGGTGGAGCTGTTCGCGACGTTGTTCGCGACGACCTCCATCTGCCGCCTGAGGGCGGTCTGGGCGGAAAGGGCGATCGAAAGCGCGTTCGACATTGCGCGGCCCTTCCTGCATCGCGCGTGCCAACCCGGAAGCCCTTGCGCTGCGGCGGCCCGCCCCGACGGCGCGGCAGGATCGTCCCGGCAATTGCTGCCGCCGGGAAGCGGCGACGGCGTGCAACAGGTTTTTAACCGAGCGCTTCTAGCTTCGCGGCCATGACGGACCGCGCCTTCGAGGACGACATCGAACCCGCGGCGGCTCAGGCCGCCTCATCGAAGCAAGGTCTGCCGCTGAAGTCTCTGCTGTTGTTCGTCGGCGGTCCGCTGCTCGCCCTCCTCGTCCTGACGACGGGGCTATGGGTCACGGGCACCTGGCCGTTCGATGCCGGCGCCGACGACGCCGCGACCGAGGAACAGCACGCCGCGGCAACGCCGGCGAAGCCCGCGTCGGTGTTCTTCGACGTGCCGGATCTCCTCGTCAATCTCAACGCGACCGGACGCAAGACGACGTTCCTGAAGCTCTCGATCTCCTTCGAGCTCGCCGACCCGGCGGACGTTCCGAAGCTGCAATCGGTGATGCCGCGCGTCGTCGACAACTTCCAGGTCTATCTGCGCGAGCTGCGCCCCGAGGACATCAAGGGCTCGGCCGGGATGTACCGGCTGCGCGAGGAGCTCCTGGCCCGCGTTGCTGTCGCCGCCGCGCCGCTCCGCATCAAGGACGTTCTCTTCCGCGAAGTGCTGGTCCAATAGCGATGAGCAGCGCCCGCACCGCCGCCGACGAGGAGGCTCTCGCCGCCGCGTGGGCGGCCAGCCTCGAGAACCAGGACGGAACGCAACCCGCTGCAGGCGATGCGGACGCCGGCGCCGAGGAGTTCGACTCTACCGTCTCGGCCGCCCGGGTCCTCAATCAGAACGAGATCGACAGCCTCCTCGGCTTCGACGACGGGGCGGCCAACGACGGCGACGGCTCCGGCATCCGCGCCATCATCGACAGCGCGCTCGTCTCCTACGAGCGCCTGCCGATGCTCGAGGTCGTCTTCGACCGCATGGTGCGGCTCCTGACGACGAGCCTGCGGAACTTCACCTCCGACAACGTCGAGGTTTCGATCGACAACATCACCTCGATCCGTTTCGGGGATTATCTCAACTCCATTCCGCTGCCCGCGATGATCTCCGTCTTCAAGGCGGAGGAGTGGGACAATTTCGGCCTTCTCACGGTCGACAGCGCGCTCATCTACTCGATCGTCGACGTGCTGCTCGGCGGGCGCCGCGGCACCGCGGCGATGCGCATCGAGGGCCGTCCCTACACCACGATCGAGCGCAATCTCGTGGAGCGGATGGTGACGGTGATCCTCGCCGACCTTTCCGCCGCGTTCGAGCCGCTCAGCAAGGTGACCTTCCGCTTCGACCGGCTCGAGACGAACCCGCGCTTCGCGACGATCGCGCGCCCCGCCAACGCCGCGATCCTCGCCCGGCTGCGCGTCGACATGGAAGACCGCGGCGGCCGCGTCGAGATGCTGATGCCCTACGCGACGCTCGAGCCCGTACGCGAGCTGCTCCTGCAGATGTTCATGGGCGAGAAGTTCGGCCGCGACTCGATCTGGGAAAGCCATCTCGCGGGCGAGCTCTGGAACACGAACGTCAGCATTCAGGCGGTGCTGGACGAGCTCGTGCTCCCGCTGCACGAGGTGATGAGCTGGAAGGTCGGAACGCGGCTGCAGCTCAACGCCACGCCGACGAGCGAGATCCGCCTCCTCTGCGGCGAGGTGCCGATGTTCACCGGCAGCATGGGGCGCAAGGGCGGTCACATCGCGGTGCGCATCGCCGAGAAGATCGAGAAAGGTCAGAAGCCATGATCCTGGGCATCGTCCTCGACGTCGTCGTCGCGCTGATGCTCGCCGCCGCGATCGGCTACGCCTACGTCCTCGAGCGGCGCTTGCGTGCGCTTCGCACCGATCGCGCCGATCTCGAGGCGCTCGTCGGCCGCCTCGCCGAGGCGACCGTGCGCGCCGAGGCGGGCGTCGCGGGGCTCCGGGTCGCGGCCGACGAGGCTGGCGGCGACCTGCAGCAGCGCATCGAGCGCGCGCAGTCGTTGCGCGACGATCTCGGATACATGCTCGACCGCGGCGTCGAGATCGCCGACCGGCTCGAGAACGCCGTGCGGGCCGGCCGCGACGCGGGAACGCTGAGCGTCGTCGCCGGAACGGAGCGGCCGGCGGAAGGCAACCGCGTGTCGTTCCCCTCGCGGCTCGAGCGCGAGCTGCGCCGGGTGATGGACGGGCGGCGCTGATGCGGCGGCCGGCGTTCCGGGCTCTCCCGGTCTTCTGCGGCATCGCCGCGGTCGCGCTCGTCGTGAAGCTGGGGGGAGCGATCGCCGCCGTCGGCAATCTCGCCGTGTCGCCGGCGCAGGCGGCCGAGGCCGCGCCCTCCCCGCCGCCCGCCTCCGAACCCGCGCCTGCCGCGCCTTCGCCCGTCGCGGAAGCGGAGAGCCGGCCCGCGCCGCCGCCCGCGGTCGATCCCGAAACCTTCGAAGCGCTCGCCGCGCGCCGGGCGGAGCTCGAGAAGCGCGCGCAGGAGATCCGCGATCGCGAGGCGACGCTCGCCGCGGCGCAGAAGCGACTGGATCAGCGGCTCGCGGAGGTACGCGCGATCGAGAGCAAGATCGAGGCGATCGCGAAGGAGCGCGAGGCGGAAGAGGACGCGCGGCTCAAGAGCCTCGTCAAGATCTACGAGACGATGAAGCCGAAGGACGCCGCGCGCGTCTTCGAGCAGCTCGAGCTTCCCGTGCTCCTCAAGGTGGTGGAGCGGATGAAGGAGGCGAAGACGGCGCCGATCCTCGCCGCGATGGAGCCGTCGAAGGCGAAGGCGGTCACCGTCGCGCTCGCGGCGAAGGACGACCCGAAGCTCAAGACCGCGAAGCTCGGGGCGAAGCCGTAGGCGCCTCCCTCGGGCGACCCTTTGCGGGCGTCGCTCCGGCGTCCCTTCATCCTTCGCGTCCAATGCAAGGAGAAATTAACCGAGCCTCGCGAGACTTCGCCCGAGGTGGGACAGGAGCTTCGTGAATGACGGCGCTCGGCCGGCTCGCGTGCCTCGTCGCGGCGGGACTGATGCTTTGCGTGCCGGCGTTCTCGCCCGGACGCGCCGCCGATCCTGCCGTCCCCGTCGCCGTGACCACGTGGAAGGGCGATCCGCGCTTCGTCTTCAAGTGGCGGCGGGACGTGGAGTTCGAGGTCGAGGAGCGCGGCGGCGAGGCGCGGATTCGCTTTCTTGCGCCCGGCAAGATCGACGTCGAGGCGCTCGCGAAGGCGAAATCCTTCGCACCGCGCGTGGTGAGCGGCCCGCGCGGCGACACGGTCATCCTGAAGCTGCCGGCCGATCGCCGGCTCCGTCCCGCGCGCAGCGGCAAGAGCATCGTCATCGACGTCGTCCCGGCGCCGCGCCGGCGCGTAACCGTTCCGCTCGCCGCCAGGACGCCGCCGCCGTTGCCGCGACCGCGACCGAAGCCGCCCGAGGAAAGCGTGGCCGCTTCCGCGGCCTCCGCCTCGTCGGTGCAGCGGCTCCTGGGCTCCGTCGTGGTCCGGTCGAGCTGGCAGGAGCATCGTCACTACATCCGCTTCGACTGGCCACGCCCGGTCGCCGCCGCCGTCTTCCGCCGCGGCAACTGGATCTGGGTCGTCTTCGACCAGGCGCTCCCGGTGACCTTCGCCAACGAGAAGAAGGCCGAGCTGATCCGGCCCGTCCCGCACCCGTCGGCGACGGTGTTTCGCATCGCGGCGCCGAGCGGCTTCAATCCGACCATGGCGCGCGTCGGTTCCGCCTGGGTCGTCGACCTTCAGGACCAGGCGCTCCGGCCCGAGCATCCGGTGCGCGCCGAGCCGTATCCCCAGGCGATCCCGCCCCGCATCCGGTTCGGCCTGCGCCTTGCGGCGAGCGCCCCGATCGAGGTGGTCGATCCCGACCTCGGCGAGCGCCTCCTCGTCGTTCCGAACAACGAGCTCGGCGAGGGGCTTCCCCGGAGCGTCGCGTTTGTCGATTTTCAGGCGCTGGCGAGCGCGCAAGGGCTGGTGCTGCAGCCGACCGGGCAGCCGCTCTCGATCAGCGCGACCCATGACGGCGTCGAAGTGATGGCGCGGGACGGGCTCGCCCTTGCCCGCGCCTCGTCGAGGCCGCCGGCCGATGCGACCGATTATGGGGCACGCCTTCTCGATTTCGCGGCATGGGCCGCGCCCCCGGGCCGGCATCTCGAGAGACGCCAGGCGCTCTCGGCCGCGGCGGCCCGCGCTCCCGAGAGCAGGCGTACGGCGGCCCGGCTCGAGCTCGCACGCTTCTACCTCGCCGAGGGGTTTGCGCCGGAGGCCTACGGCGTCTTGCAGGCGATCGCGCGCGACGATCCCGGCGTCTTCGCGCAGCCGGGCCCCCGTCTCCTCGAGGGGGCGGCCGCCTTCCTTGCCGGAAGGCCGGAAGAAGCGGCCGATGCGCTCGCCTCGCCCTCGCTCGACGGCGAGGGGGAGGCGGCGCTGTGGCGCGCCGCGGTCGCTTCCTCGAAGGGGGACTGGGCTTCCGCCGCGCTGGGCTTCGCACAGGCCGAGCCGATCCTCTCGGCCTATCCGAAGAAGATCCGCCACGCCCTGTCGCTCGCGGGGGCGCGCGCGGCCGTTGCGGCCGGGCAGGGAGATGCCGCGCGGAGCCTCCTCGAGCCGCTCCTCGAAGAGGAGCCCGCTCCCGGAGACCGCGGCGCCGCGCTTCTCCTCGTCGCGAGGATGCACCACCAGCAGGGCGACATCGGCAAGGCGGTGCAGATCTGGAACGAGCTGGCCTCGGGCCGGGACAAGGCGAGCCGCGTCAGGGCTCAGCTCGAGCGCACCCTCGCGCTTCTCGACAAGAAGCTCATCGAGCCCGGGCCCGCGATCGAACAGCTCGAAACCGTTCGTTCCGAGTGGCGGGGCGACGAGATCGAGTTCCGCACCTTGCGGGCGCTGGCGGCGCTCAAGGCGAGATCGGGCGACTGGCGCGGCTCGTTCGAGGCGTTTCGCCAATTGGAGGCGCATTTTCCGGAGGCCGAGGATCTGTCGGCGGCGACGGAGGAAGCGGTGGCGGCGCTCGTCGAGCTCTTCGGCTCGCCTGCCTTCGCCGAGGTTCCGCCGCTGGCCGCCTACAAGCTTTTCGAGCACTACGCGAAGCGCGTTCCGCCGGGCGAGCGCCGCGACGCGATCGCCCGACCGCTCGTCGACCGTCTCGACGCGATCGACTTGCCGGCGCACGCCGCGAGCGTCCTCGAAACCCAGCTCGAGGATCGTGCCGTGGACGGAAAGACGGCCGGCCTCGTCACCCGGCTCGCGGCGCTGCGCCTCGCGGAGGGAAAGCCGGAGGCGGCGCTCGCCGCGCTCGCCCTCCCGGCGGGGGAGATCCCCCCGGCGCTCGCCGTCGAGCGCACCTACATCGAGGCACGGGCGCTCGCGCGTCAGGCGCGTGCCGCCGATGCGCTTGCCGCCCTCGGCGACGACACGACGCCGGCCGCCGACCGGATCCGTCTCGAGATCCTGACGCGCGCAAAGAACTGGAAGGAGACGCTGCCCGTCTACGCGCGGCTCGCCCCGCCGCTCGGCGGCAGCCTCGACGCCGCCTCTGCCCGGCTGGTCCTCAATTGGGCGAGCGCGGCGACGCTCGCGGGCGACGACGAGGCCGTGGCGACGATCCGGGAGGCCTACGGCGCGCGCATGGACGAGAGCGATGACCGCGATGCGTTCCGTCTCGTCGTCGGCGACCTGCGGCCGACGCCGCAGAGACTCGCCGCCGCGCGGTGACCGGGCCGCGTGCCCGGGTTCGGCGCCGTCAGGCCTGAAGCCGGACGGTGCGCTGCGGCTTTTCGCCGCGCTCGGAGAGCAGACGGTCGAAATAGGCGATCGTCTTCTCGAGTCCGACCTCGAGCGGGACGGTCGGTTCCCAGCCGAGCAGGCTTCTCGCGCGGGTGATGTCCGGGCAGCGCTGGAGCGGGTCGTCCACCGGCAGCGGCCGATGCTCGATCCGGGACTTGGAGCCGGTCATCCGGATGATCAGCTCGGCGAGCTCCTTGACTGCGACCTCGTGCGGATTGCCCATGTTGATCGGTCCGACCACGTCGTCGGGCGCGGCCATCATGCGCAGCCAGCCCTCGATCATGTCGTCGACGAAGCAGAAGGCGCGCGTCTGCATTCCGTCCCCGTAGAGCGTGATCGGCTCGCCCTTCAGCGCCTGGACGATGAAGTTCGAGACGACGCGCCCGTCGTTCGGATGCATGCGCGGGCCGTAGGTGTTGAAGATGCGAACCACCTTGATGCGCAGCTTGTGCTGGCGGTGATAGTCGAAGAACAGGGTCTCGGCGCAGCGCTTGCCTTCGTCGTAGCAGGCCCGCGGCCCGATCGGGTTGACGTTGCCGCGATAGTCCTCGCGCTGGGGATGGACCGTCGGGTCGCCGTACACTTCCGAGGTCGACGATAGAAAGATCTTGGCCTTCGTGCGCTTGGCGAGGCCGAGCATGTTGATGGAGCCGATGACCGACGTCTTCGTCGTCTGAACCGGGTCGAACTGGTAGTGGATCGGCGAGGCCGGGCACGCGAGGTTGTAGATTTCGTCCACCTCGACGTAGAGCGGGAACGTGATGTCGTGGCGCATCGCCTCGAAATGCGGGTTCGAGAGGAGATGCGCGATGTTGTCCTTCCGCCCGGTGAAATAGTTGTCGACGCAGAGCACGTCGTGGCCCTGCTCGAGAAGACGCTCGCAGAGATGCGATCCGAGGAAGCCGGCGCCGCCGGTGACGAGAACGCGCTTGCGGGTCGAGGTCATGCTTGGCTTCTCCTGCGCTCAGGCGAGCTTGAGCTTGGCGGCCTTGGCGGGGGCGACGGGAGCGCGTCCGATCGAGACGTACTCGAATCCGGCGGCCGCCATGTCGGCCGGCTTGTAGATGTTGCGCAGGTCGATCACGAGCGGGCTCTTCATGAGGCGCCGGACCCGGTTCCAGTTGAGCGCCCGGAACTGGTTCCACTCGGTCACGAGGACGAGCGCGTCGGCGCCGCCCATCGTCTCGTACGCGCTTTCGCAATAGAGGAGGTCGGGGAGGAGCTTCTTGGCTTCCTCCATGCCTTCCGGATCGTACGCCCGCACCGTCGCCCCGCCCTCGATGAGCGGCGGCAGGATCGCGAGGCTCGGGCTGTCGCGCATGTCGTCGGTGTTCGGCTTGAAGGTGAGGCCGAGCACGGCGATCGTCTTGCCGTCGACGGATCCCCCGCACGCGGCGACGACGCGTTCGGCCATCGAGCGCTTTCTCGCCTCGTTCACCTTGACCACGGTTTCGACGATCTCGATCGGCGCGCCGGCTTCCTGCGCCGTCCTGACGAGGGCGAGGCAGTCCTTCGGGAAGCACGATCCGCCGTAGCCCGGCCCGGCGTGGAGAAACTTCTTGCCGATGCGTCCGTCGAGGCCCATGCCCTTCGCGACGTCCTGCACGTCGGCGCCGACCTTCTCGCAGAGATTCGCGATCTCGTTGATGAAGGTGATCTTGGTCGCGAGGAACGAGTTCGCGGCGTACTTGATGAGCTCGGCGGTCTCGATCGTGGTGAAGACGATCGGCGTTTCGATGAGGTAGAGCGGGCGGTAGAGGGCGCGCATGACCTCCTGGGCGCGCTCGGACTCCGTTCCGATGACGACCCGGTCCGGGCGCTGGAAGTCGCCGATCGCCGAGCCCTCGCGCAGGAACTCGGGGTTCGACGCCACGTCGAACTGGAGGTCGGGTCGCGCTTTCCTGATGATCGACTGGACCTTGCGGCCGGTGCCCACCGGAACCGTGGACTTGGTCACCACCACGGCATAGCCCGTGAGGGCGTGGGCGATCTCCTCGGCTGCGCTGAAGACGTAGGACAGGTCGGCATGGCCGTCGCCGCGCCGGGAAGGCGTTCCGACCGCGATGAAGACCGCGTCGACGCCGGCGACCGCGGAGCGCAGGTCGGTGGTGAAGGAGAGCCGGCCGGCCTTGGCGTTGCTTTCGACGATCTGCTCGAGCCCGGGCTCGTAGATCGGAATCTCGCCCTTTCTCAGGCGCTCGATCTTGCCCTCGTCCTTGTCGACGCAGACGACGTCTACGCCGAACTCGGAAAAGCAGGCTCCTGAAACAAGTCCGACATAGCCGGTCCCGATCATTGCAATGCGCATCGAGTGCTCCTGAGAGACGACGCCCGAAAACGGCGCGCCCGCCTGCTTATTCCAAAAGCGGCGGCGGCAAAGTGCGGCGGACGATAGCGATTGGGCATGAAGATTCCATAATTAAATCGCGGGTTGCGGCCTCTCCGGGGCTCCTGTGGCCCGCGCGGAAGCCCTTTCCTTGCCGCTTTCCCGCCTGGCGGGTCGGCGCTAGGGTGGGGAACGCGCCTCGCGAGGCCCGCGTTCAGAACATAATATTGACCCAGGTACACTCCCCCTGATGGCGACCCATGTGCTTGTGACCGGCGGTGCCGGCTACATCGGCAGCCACGCCGCGAAGGCGTTGGCTCAGGCGGGCTACGTCCCCGTCACCTACGACAATCTCGTCTACGGGCACCGGGAGGCGGTCCGCTGGGGGCCGTTCGTCGAGGGCGACCTCGCCTCGAAGCCGCTGCTGATCGAGACGATGCGCCGCTACGAGGTGGCCGCGGTGATGCACTTCGCCGCCTATGCCTATGTCGGCGAATCGATGACGAACCCGCGGCTCTACTTCCACAACAACGTCGGCAACACGCTGACTTTGCTCGACGCGATGCTCGAGACCGGGGTCCGCCGGATCGTCTTCTCCTCGACTTGCGCGACCTACGGCGTGCCCGACAAGGTGCCGATGGACGAATCGACCCCGCAGCGGCCGATCAATCCCTACGGCGAGACCAAGCTCATGATGGAGCGGGCGCTCTACTGGTACGGGCAGGCCTACGGCATCGCCTCCGTGTCGCTGAGGTACTTCAACGCCGCGGGGGCCGATCCCGGCGGCGAGACCGGCGAGGCGCACGACCCGGAAACCCACCTCATCCCCCTCGTGCTCGACGCCGCGCTCGGGCGGCGTCCCGAGGTGCAGGTCTTCGGCACCGACTACGAGACGCGGGACGGAACCGCGATTCGCGACTACATCCACGTGACCGACCTGGCGGACGCGCATGTGAAGGCGATCCAGTACCTGGAGCGCGGCGGCGCCACCACCCAGCTCAATCTCGGGACCGGGGAGGGCCACACGGTGAGCGAGGTGATCGCGGCCGTCGAGCGCGTCACCGGCCGCAAGGTGCCGCGCCGCGAGGTCGGCCGGCGGGCGGGCGATCCGCCTTCGCTCGTCGCCGATGCGCGGCGTGCCGGGGAGGTCCTCGGCTGGCGGCCCCGGATGAGCGATTTGGAGACCATCGTCCGTACCGCCTGGGAGTGGCACAAGGGCCGCAACCGGTGAGCCGGGAGGGGCGTCTCTATCCTCCTCGGAAAAGGCGCGGCGCTGCGGAATAGAGCCTTTCCAGCCCCCGTTGTGGCCGCGCAAGGTTAACGGGAGCCCGAGAGTCCGAAATGCATTCTGTCGAGGTCGCCGCCTCGCGTGTCGCCCGCGCGCCGTCCGCGCACGCCCAGATAAGGGTCCAGGGGAAGTTCTTCTTCGCCGGGCCCGAGAAGTATTTCGTCAAAGGGGTCACCTACGGCCCCTTCGCGGTCGGCTCTCACGGCGCCCAGTTCCCCGAGAAGGAGGTCGTCGCCAAGGATTTCGCCCTCATGGCGGCGATGGGCGCCAACACGGTGCGGGTCTTCACCGTCCCGCCGGTCTGGCTCCTCGATATCGCCGGCGACAACGGGCTCAAGGTGCTGGTCGGCCTGCCGTGGTCGCAGCACGTCACCTTCCTCGACAGCCGCGAGATCCAGGAGGAGGCGCGGCGGGCCGTGCTGAGCGGGGTTCGCGCCTGCCAGCGGCATCACGCCGTCTTCGCCTATCTCATAGGAAACGAGATCCCGCCGGACATGATTCGCTGGCACGGAGCGAGCAAGGTCCGCGCGTTCCTCAAGGACCTCGTCGCCCGGGTGAAAAAGGAAGACCCCGGCTGCCTCGTCAGCTACGCCAATTTCCCCTCGACCGAATATCTCGCGATCGATTTCACCGACTTCCTCTGCTTCAACGTCTATCTCCACAACGAGGACGCGTTCCGGCGCTACGTCTCCCGGCTGCACAACCTCGCCGTGGACAAGCCGCTGGTGCTCACCGAGTTCGGCGTCGATTCGATGCGCGAGGGGGAGGAGGAGCAGAAGCGCATCCTCTCCTGGCAGATCCGGGCCGCGTTCGAAATGGGCGTCGCCGGCTCCTTCGTGTTCGCCTGGACCGACGAGTGGTTCACCGGCGGCCATCTCATCGAGGACTGGGCTTTCGGCCTCGTCGACCGGGATCGGAAGCCCAAGCCCGCCTTCTATGCCGTGAAGGAGCGCTACCAGGGTCCTCTGCCGCCGCCGCTCGCCCGCGCGCCGCGCGTCTCGGTCGTCGTCTGCGCGTACAACGCCGAGCGCACGATGGACGCCTGCCTCGCCTCCCTCGAGACGCTCAACTATCCGGACTACGAGGTGATCGTCGTCAACGACGGCTCCAAGGACCGGACGCTCGAGATCGCGCAGAAATACAGCTACTGCCGGATCATCGATCAGGAGAACAAGGGCCTCTCCGTCGCGCGGAACGTCGGCGCCGAGGCCGCCACGGGCGAGATCGTGGTCTATACCGACAGCGACTGCATCGCCGATCCGGACTGGCTCACCTATCTCGTCGCCAAGATGGAGTCCGCGGGGCTGGCGGCCTGCGGCGGGCCGAACTTCCCGCCGCCCGAGGACTCGCTGGTCCCGGCGGTCGTCGCGGTCTCCCCGGGCGGCCCGACCCACGTCCTCGTCTCCGACGACGTCGCCGAGCACATCGCCGGGTGCAACATGGCCTTCCGCCGCGACGTGCTCCTGAAGCTCGGCGGCTTCGATCCCGTCTACCGGGCCGCCGGCGACGACGTCGACATCTGCTGGCGATTCCAGGACGCCGGGTACACGATCGGCTTCAGCCCGTCGGCGATGGTCTGGCACTGGCGCCGGAACACGGTGAAGGCCTACATCGACCAGCAGAAGGGGTACGGGAAGGCCGAGGCGCTCGTCTATTCGAAGCACCCGACGCGCTTCAACCTGTTCGGCCAGGCGAAATGGCTCGGCCGCATCTACGGCGACCTCTCCGCCTCGCTGCTCCTGTCGCGCCGCCCGGTGATCTATTCCGGCGTTTTCGGGCGGGGCCTCTTCCAGACGATGTACGAGCCGCCGAGCTCGCTCGCCGCCTTCCTTCCGCTCACCTTCGAATGGAACGTCGTCGCCATCGTCCTCGCGCTCGCCGGGGTGATCGTCGGCGGCTGGGCCTGGCTCCTCACGGTGCCGTTGCTGATCACCTTGACGCTTTGCGTCAACGGGGCGCTCAAGGCGAACATCGATCCCCGCTTCCGCGGGTTGAAGGCGCGGGCGCTCTGCGCCCTCCTCATCTACCTGGGGCCGATCCTGCGCGGCTGGGAGCGGCTCAAGTGGCGCCTGAAGGAAATGCGCACCAACGACCAGTTCCGGCTGGCGCCGACCGAGCAGAAGGCGCGGATCGACCTCGCCGACCGTGCCCTCATCCTCTCCTACTGGAGCGAGAAGGGCGACGAGAAGGAGGTGCTGATCGGTGGCCTCATGCGCTTCCTCGCGCCGCAGAAATACTTCATTGTCCCGGACACCGGATGGAGCGATTGGGACCTCAAGATCGCGCGCGGGCTATGGAGCCGCGCCTACGTGACGGTGGTCGCGGAGAACCACGGCGGGATGAAGCGGCTCCTGCGCGTCCGGACGCAGATGCGGCTCTCGCACCTCAGCGCGTTCGTGCTGCGCTCCTATGCGGTGGTGACCGCGGCCATGCTCATCGTCGGCGTGCCGAGCGCGGCGGCCGTGGTCGGCGCGCTGGGGCTCGGCCATTTCGGCTACATCGCCTGGCAGACGGCCAATTTCGGCCAGCTCATGCATCGGATCGTCGAGACGGTCGCCAGGGGCGGCCAGCTTCAGCCTCTGGAGCCGGTAGAGCGGCCGCTTCCCGTCGGCGCGCCGAAGCCCGTTCGGGCGTGAAGCTCTCCCCCGTTCGCGGGGAGAGGCGAAGGCCGCGATGCTGGGTCTCGTAGGAAAGCTGCTGCCGTTCCTGCGCCCCTACGCGGGGCTCGTGGCGCTGGCGCTCGCGCAGGTCCTGATCATGACCGGCTTCGAGCTCCTGAAGCCGTGGCCGCTCAAGGTCGTCATCGACCATGTGCTCGGCGACAAGCCCTTTCCGTGGGGGGACATGCCGAAGCTGCCGCTTCTCCTCGGGGCCTGCGTCGCGATCGTCCTCGCCACGGCGGGTGCGGGGCTCCTCAAGCTCTGGCACAACAACACCTCGATCGGCGTCGGCCAGTCGATGGTGAACGACCTGCGCGCGGCGCTCTACGCGCATCTCCAGCGCCTGTCGCTCGCCTTCCACGGCCGCCAGAAGGTCGGCGATCTCATGTACCGCGTCACCTCGGACACGTTCGCGGTGCAGACGATCGTCATGAACGGCTTCATGCCGATGCTCTCGGCGCTGATCCTGCTCGGCGGGATGCTGTGGATCCTGCTGCCGATGGATCCGCTGCTGACCCTCCTGTCGCTCACCATCGTTCCGGCGCTCTTCGTCCTCATCCTCGTGCTCAATCGCCGGATCGGGGAGATGGCGGCCGAGGTGCGCGACGCCGACGCGCGCGTCTACAGCGTCGTCCACTGGGCGATGTCGTCGATGAAGGTGGTGCAGGCCTTCACGAAGGAGGAGGAGGAGCACCGCCGCTTCGTCGCGGCGAGCCGCGACAGCCTCGGCAAGGCGCGGCGGCTCTACAATTGGCAGACTTTCTACTCGTGCGCCGTGGACGGGATCGTCGCCGCCGGCACCGCCGTCGTGGTCTACGCCGGCGCGCGCGCCGTGATGGACGGGCGCCTCACCCTCGGGCAGCTCCTCGTCTTCATCTCCTACCTCGCCCAGCTTTACGTCCCGATCAATCAGCTCACGCAGAGCTGGGGCCTCATCATCGGCGCCAAGATCGGCGCGAAGCGCGTCTTCGAGGTGCTCGACACCGACCCGGACCTCGAGGACGGCTGGCGCGACTTTCCGCCCGAGGGGGCGAGGGGCGAGGTCGAATGGCGCGGCGTCGGCTTCCGCTACCGCCCCGAGATGCCGGTGCTCCATCGCGTCGATCTCCGCATCGCGCCCGGCATGAAGGTGGCGGTGGTGGGCCCCACCGGCGCCGGCAAGTCGACGCTCCTGGGGCTCGTGCCCCGCTTCTTCGACCCGAGCGAAGGCGCGGTGCTCATCGACGGCGTCGACGTGCGCGAGTACCGGATCAAGTCGCTGCGGCGTCAGGTCTCGATGGTGCTCCAGCCGCCGCTCGTCTTTCCGATCTCGGTGCGGGAGAACATCGCCTACGGCCGTCCCGAGGCGAGCCTCGAGGAGGTGAAGGCCGCGGCGCGGCTCGCGCGCATCGACCGCCTCATCGAGAGCCTGCCGCAGGGCTACGACACGATCATCGGGGAGGCGGGCGCCACGCTTTCGGAGGGCGAGAAGCAGCGCCTCACGATCGCGCGCGCGCTCCTGCGCGACGCGCCGATCCTCATTCTCGACGAGCCGACCAGCGCCCTCGACGTCGAGACGGAAGCCGCGGTGATGGCCGGCATCGAGCGGCTGACCGAGGGCCGCACGACGTTCATCATCGCGCACCGGCTTTCGACGGTGCGGCGTTGCGATCTCATCCTCGTCCTCAAGGACGGGGTCATCGTCGAGCAGGGCACGCTCGACGAGCTTCTGCGCCGTCAAGGCGTCTTCGCCGAGTACTACGCGACCCAGTTCGCCGAGACGGCCTGATCCAGCACCTCGACCGCGTCGCCGACGCGGATCGTGCCGGGCGCCTCGGGAATGAGGTTCTGCGCGAAGAACACCTCGCTGCCGCGCCGGCGGAAGCGGGCGAGGGTGCGGAGCGGCTCGCCGCCCGGCCCGCCCCTCTCGCCCGTCGCCTGGTCGGTGGTGGTGACGATGCAGCGGGCGCACGGCTTCACGACCCGGAACACCGCCTCGCCGATCCGGATCCGGCGCCAGAAATCCTCCGCCCAGGGGGGCGCGCCTGCGACGACGATGCTCGGGCGGAACCGCTCCATGGGCAGCGGCGCCGGCATGCGCGCGTTGAGGTCCTGAAGCGACGCCTCGCTCGCCAGCAGCAACGGAAATCCGTCGGCGAAGCTGACGCGGTCCTCGGGCCGGCCGTAGTCCGGGTCGACGGCACGAGCCGTCGGGTCGTCCATATAGGCGAGACGCAGGTCGCGGCCGAGAAGCGGTTCGAGCGTCGCCGCGCCGATGCGCGCCGGGACGGCGCTGCGCCAGACCGTGACGATCTGCCTCGGCGCCTCCGGCCCCGGCGTGGCGACGAAGACCGAGCGGTCGCCGCGCCGCAGCTCGACGCCCTCCGGCCTCGCGGCGACGTCGATCGTCGCGAGGCGCGGCTCTTCGCGCTGCGTCACGAACCGGTTCTCGCGGTCGACGATCACCCAGCGGCGGTCGCCGGCGAGGCCCCACGGCTCGACAAGAGCTTCCTCCCGCGCATGCGCGCGGCACGACTTCACCGGGTAGAGGCGGATCGCGGCAAGGCGCATCAGAGGAATTCCTCGAGCGTGCGCTGCAGGAGGGCGAGATCGGCCTCGGTCGAGAGGCGGTGGTCGCCGTTCTTGACCAGCGTCACCCTGACGTCCTCGCTCGCGAGGCGCTCGGCGAGCCGCAGGCTCGTCTCCCAGGGCACGTCCTCGTCCTTCATGCCGTGCAGGAGGCGCACGGGAGAGGCGATCTTCACGGTCCGCGCCAGGAGGAGGTGATCCCGCCCCTCCTCGATGAGACGCCTTGTGACGGTGTAGCCGCGCGGGTCGTATTGCGATGGGACGGTGATCGCGCCCTCCGCGAGGAGCCGGCGCTGCTCCTCCGGCGTGAAGCTCGGCCAGAGAAGACCCTCGGTGAAGTCCGGCGCCGGGGCGATGCCGACGAGGGCGGCGACGCGCTCCGGCCGCGCGAGCGCCGCGAGCAGCATGATCCACCCGCCCATGCTGGAGCCGACGAGGATCTGCTTGCCTTCGGTGAGGCGATCGATGACGGCGAGCGCGTCGTCGCGCCAGCGGCCGATCGTCCCGTCGCGGAAGGCGCCGGTGGAGGCGCCGTGGCCGAAATAGTCGAAGCGGAGGAAGGCTTGTCCGCGCGCCTTGCAGAACGCCTCGAGGGCGGTCGCCTTCGTGCCGGTCATGTCCGACATGAAGCCGCCCAGGAATACGATGCCGGGCTCCTTGCCGGGAAGGCGCCGGTAAGCGATCCTCTCGCCGTCGTCGCGGGCGAGGAATTGAGGTGGGTTCATCGAGCGTTTCTAGCACCGAGCCGGTTGCCGGAGGAACCCGGCCGCCTGCCGTCCTGCAGGTGCTGCCGCGCCTCGTCGCGGGCGGCGTCGAGCGCGGCACGATCGAGGTCGCGGGGGCGCTCGTCGCGGCCGGCTGGTCGGCCTGGGTCGCCTCCGAAGGCGGGCCGATGGTGCGCGAGCTGCAGAGGCTCGGCGCCCGCCATGTCGAGCTGCCGCTCGCCTCGAAGAACCCTCTCGTCATGCGCCGCAACGTGGGCCGCCTCGCGAACCTCATCGCGAGCGCCGGCATCGACCTCGTCCATGCGCGCAGCCGCGCCCCGGCCTGGAGCGCGGCCTCCGCCGCGCGGCGGACCGGGTGCCGTCTCGTGACCAGCTTTCACAACGTCTACGGCGCGGGGACGGCGCTGCGCCGGTGGTACAACTCCGTCATGGGGCGCGGCGAGCGCGTCATCGCCATCTCCCGCTTCGTCGCCGACAGCGCGGTCGCGCTCTACGGCGTCGATCCGGCCCGCCTGCGCATCATCCACCGCGGCGTCGACCTGAAGCGGTTCGACCCGGCGCGCGTCTCCGCCGAGCGCGTCGTGCGCCTCGCCCGCGAATGGCGCCTGCCGGACGACGTTCCCGTCGTGATGCTCCCGGGCCGGCTGACGCGCTGGAAGGGCCAGCTCGACCTCGTCGAAGCCATGGCCGTTCTCGGCCGGCACGACGTGCGGTGCCTTCTCGTCGGCAGCGACGAGGGGAAGTCCGGCTATCGGCGCGAGATCGAGGCGGCGATCCGCCGCCATCGGCTGGGGAGCGTCATCGGCATCGTCGAGCACTGCGCCGACATGCCGGCCGCCTACATGCTGGCGGACGTGGTGGTCTCCGCCTCGAACCGTCCGGAGGGGTTCGGTCGGGTCGTGGTCGAGGCCCAGGCGATGGGGCGTCCGGTGGTCGCCACCGACCACGGCGGCGCGCGCGAGACCGTGGTCGCGGGGGAGACCGGCTGGCTCGTGCCGCTGGCGGATCCCGCGGCGATGGCGGCGGCGATCTCGCAGGCGCTCTTGCTCGAGCCCGAGCGGCGTGCGGCGCTCGCCGCGCGGGCCCGCGCGCACGTCGCCGCCAATTTCAGCGTCGAGACGATGTGCGCGGCGGAGATCGCGGTCTACGAAGAGCTCCTTTTTCCGGAAACGCATCGGGCGGAAGCGGCGTGATCGGCCGCATTCTCGTCATCAAGCTCGGGGCGCTCGGCGACTTCGTGCAGGCGACCGGGCCGATGAAGGCGATCCGCGCCCATCATCGCGACGCGCGCATCACGCTGCTGACGACGCCGCCGCTCGCCGAGCTCGCCGAAGCCTGCCCGTTCGTCGACGAGGTCTGGTACGACGAGCGGCCGCCGGCCTGGCGCCTCGACGCGCTCCTGGCGCTTCGGCGGCGGCTTCGGGGCGCACGGTTCGCGCGCGTCTACGATCTTCAGACGAGCGACCGCTCCGGCTGGTATTTCCGGCTCCTCTTGCCCGACCCGCCGGAATGGTCCGGCATCGTCGCGGGCGCCTCCCATCCGCACCGCAACCCCGAGCGCGACCGCATGCACACGCTCGACCGGCAGGCCGAGCAGCTCGCCGCCGCCGGCATCAAGGAGGTTCCGGCGCCGGACGTCTCCTGGGCGGCGGCCGATGTCGGCCGCTTCGGCCTCGCGCGCCCTTACGTGCTGCTCGTCCCCGGCGGCTCGGCGCATCGGCCGCAGAAGCGGTGGCCCGCCGCGCGCTATGCCGCGCTCGCGGCGGCGCTCGTAGGGGCCGGCATCGAGCCGGTGCTGATCGGCGGCCCGGCGGAGCGGGGGCTCGCCGGCGAGATCGCTCCGGCACACGACCTCGTCGGCCGCACCTCGCTCCGCGACATCGTCGGGCTCGCGCGAGGGGCGTTGCGCACCATCGGGAACGATACCGGCCCCGTGCATCTCGCGGTCGCCGCCGGGTCGCCCGCGACCGTGCTCTACTCGGCCGCCTCCGATCCGGCGCTCACCGCGCCGCGCGGGGCGGAGGTCGCGATCCTGCGCCGCGATCCGCTCGCCGCGCTTGGCGTCGAGGAGGTCGCCGCGACCGTCCTCAGAGATGCAGCATCACGATCCCGCCGGCGATGAGCACGAGGGCCAGCGCGTGCTGGACCCCGAACGGCTCGCCCCACATGAGGTGGGTCGTGTAGGCGACGACGACGTAGCCGATCGAGACCGTCGGATAGGCGATCGACACGGGAATCTTCTTGATCGCCGCGATGTAGAACAATGCCGCGGCGGCGTAGGCGACGAAGCCGGCCATCGTGTAGGGATGGAGGAACTGCGCGACGACATGGTCGGTGCGCGCCGAGCCCGCCTTGAGGAGGATCTGGCCGGCGACGCCGAGCGCGATCCCGGCCGCGAGCGCCGAGTAGTAGACGATCATCACGCCACGCTCGAAAGGTCGTGGGCGGCCGCCTCGCCCGCTTCGCGCGCGGCCCGGTTCCTGTGGACCGCGCGCACGATCGCTTGCGGCTTCCGGTTCGCGGTGAGGTAGAGCCGGCCGAGATACTCGCCGATCATGCCGAGGATCATGAGCTGGACGCCGGAGAGCAGCAGCACGGCGGCCATGACCGACGCCCAGCCTTCCGGAGGCTTGCCGAAGAGCGCCTCGATGAGGACCGTCAGCACGCCGATCACGCCCAGGATGCTGAGGACGAACCCGGTGAGCGTGCTGACCCGCAGCGGCATCACCGAGAAATTGAGGAACATGTTGAGCCAGAGGCGCACGAGCCGGCGGAACGTGTAGTTGCTGCGCCCGGCGGCGCGCGGCAGATGCTTCACCGCCAGGCGCTCGAGCCGTGTCGTCGCCTGCATGACCAGCCCGTCGATGTAGGGAAACGGGCCGTCGTAGCGCGTCACCTGCGCCACCACGAAGGCGGAGAGGAGCCGGAAGCTCGCGAGATAGAGGCCGCGCGGCTTGTCGAGGATCCAGTCGGCGACCCGGTTCGTGAAGCGGCTGCCGAGGTTCCGCCACGCCGCGTGCTGCTTTTCGGCGTAGTAGGTGTAGACGGCGTCTGCGCCGGTCCGCTGCGCGTGCTCGAGCAGGCGGAGCACCTCCGAGGGCGGGTTCTGCAGATCGTCGTCCATGGTGACGACGTAGTCGCCGCGGGCGTGCCGCAGGCCCGTCATGACGGCGTTGTGCTCGCCGAAATTGCGCGCATGGTCGACGACCGTGAGCGGGACCGTGATCCGCTCGGCGAGCGCCCGGCAGACGTCGAGGCTGTCGTCGGGGCTGCCGTCGACCACCAGCACGATCTCGTGCCCGCCGGGGACGGAGAGCCCGGCGAGCGCCTCGACGAGCTCGCCGACCGTCGCGGCGCCGTTGTAGACCGGCACCACGATCGAGAGCGTGAAGGGACGCTCAGCCATGCTTCACCGCCACCGCCAGGATCGAGCCGCCGAAGGGAAGCCGCAGCCCTCGCTCCCTCATCCGTGCCTCGAGCCGCAGCACGGAAGAGAAAACCCGCTCGACCGGCGCCGGCGCGAGGCTCACGTCGCTGCCGCGGCCGGGCAGCAGTTTGCGTCGCGCCACCATCAGCGGGAAGAGCAGGCTATTCCAATACCCCGCCCGGGCAAACCCGAACCCCGCCTCGCGCAGGAGCCGCAGGACGCCCCGCGCGGTGTAGCGGCGCACGTTGTCGACCGCGCGGTCGTGCTCGGAGAGGAGCCAGGCGTAGGCCGGGAGATTGAGGATGAGGGCGCCGCCTGCCGCGAGGCATCGGCGGAACTCGGCGAGGCTCGCGCGCTCGTCGACGCCGGCGTGACAGAGGACGTCGCTGCTGAAGATCGCGGCGAGCGAGCCGTCGGCGAAGGGCATCGCTGCGACCGAGCCGGCGACGACCGGGGCGCCGCTCTTCGCGCGCGCGACGGCGCAGGCGGCGGGGTCGAGCTCCAGCCCGAAGCCCCGCCCGGGATGGGCGGCGGCGAAGCGCTTGAGGAGCCCTCCCGTCCCGCAGCCCGCATCGAGAACGGGCCCGCGCGGCACCTCGGCGCGCGCGAACGCCGCCAGCATGTTGGCGTGCATCGCTTCGAACCACCACATGCGGTCCTCGACGGCAGCGAGCTTCTCGTACTCGGCGCGCTGCACTATTCGAGCTCGGTTCCGACCGCGAAGTCCTGCGCGCGTGCGAGCGCGTTCGGGTCGGGGCGGCTGCGCGCGGCGTTGATCTCGCGCCGGTCGAGCACGAGCGAGAGCAGCGTGTCCATCCGCTCCACGCGGAAGATCTCCTCGCCTTCGAGCGACTTGTGGCAGTCGTCCTTGGTGAAGGCGATGAAGAAGTCGGCGGTCAGGGGATCGGCGGTGAAGACGAAGTTGGGCGGGAAGAAGTTGGCGGCCGAGACCGGGGGGCCGCAGACCGCGACCCTGACGTCGGTGTCCTCGAAATCGGAGCCGAGCTCGGCGCGCAGATGCGCTTCGAGCCCCTCGACCGCCTCGGCGTAGGAATTGCCCCAGTAGTCGAGCTTGAACTTGCCCTCGGCGCCCGGCGTCCAGCCGATGAGCCCGTTGTAGTAGACGTACTGGTCGGGGTGGAGCGCCACCATCACGGCGAGGTGTCCGGCGAGATAGAGGCCGAGCGCGCCGCAGGCGGGCGCGCGCCAGCGCGTCTCGAGGAGGCCTCGGAAGATCCGGTCGGCGGCGAGCGCCGCGGCGACCGCGACGAGCGGCAGCACGAAGATGAAATGGCGCATGCCGTCGAACAGCACCGCCTTCGCCGCGACCGCGTACGCGACCGGGAAGACGATGCCGAAGCCGAGCATGAAGTGCTGCAGGAAGCGGTCGCGGCCCGCCCGTCGGAGCGCGGTCGCGGCGAAGACGGCCGCGGCGAGGAAGAGCGCGAGGTGCAGCTCCGGCGTCGCGAGGACGAGGTGCACCGGGAGATAGGCCCAGGGCAGATCGGTCGCCGGGAAGTACTCGCCCCAGAAGATCGTCTTGAAGGGGAAGGTCTCGTGCGTGAAGAACGCGAGCGCCCGCAGCGGATTGTCGATCGGATCGAGCTGCGCCCAGGGCCAGCAGATCAGCATCACCGGATAGGCGACGGCGGCGGCCGGCAGGAGCACGCGCGAGAAGCCGCCCCACGCGTCGGCGAGGAAACGGCGCCGGTCGCGGTGCTCGGCGAGCCGCCACAGCGTCCAGAGCGTCAGCAGGAGCCCGAGATAGCAGAAGAGGAGAAGGCCGCCGACGCGCACCCCGAGGCCGAGCCCGGCGGCGACGCCGAACTTGGCCGCCAGCGCCAGAGGCGGCGCCGGCAGCCGCGGCGCGATGCGGACCATGTAGTAGGTCGACCAGACGACCGCGACCGCGAAGGGTATGTCCTTCGGGTTGTTGAACGAATGGCCGTACCAGACCGGCATGAGGAGAAGGAGGAGGGCGGCGATGAACCCGGCGCGCGGCCCGCCGAGCGCCTTGCCGAGCTTCCAGACGCCGACGACGCCGACGAGCCCGACGAGGCCGTTGAGAAGGTGACGCGTCTCGTAGGTGCCGATCGGCGAGAACGCGTTGAGGATCGCGGCGAGAAGATCGAACGCGGCGCCGTAGTTGTAGAGGTTGAGCCAGCTCAGCGCGCGCGTGTTCTGAAAGAGGGAGGTGTAGTATTCGAGGACGTAGACGCCGTACCAGTTGTGGACGTCCTCGTCCCAGGTGACGCCGTAATCGTCGAAGGTGAGAAGGACGAGGAGCGCGTTCGCGCCGAAGAGGAGATAGGCGAGGCGGTGCCAGGCGACCCGGCCCTCGGGCGCGCAGAATCGCGCCGCCGCGGCGCGCAATGTCCCGAGCCGGCCCATCGTCGCCTTTCCCCCCAGGATGTTCCCCGCGACTGTCATCTTGCCGGTCTCTTCGGGGCCGGTCGCGCCGTGCCCTTGTCGGTCCTTTCTCGGCGGATGCCGGGCCGGCCGGCTAGAGCCCGGCGGCCGACATGAGCGCGCGGAGAACGGGCCCGCTGCCGAAATATTCCGCGGCGATCTCGCGTGCTGCGCGCGCATGACGGTCGTAATCCGCGCGCACGGCGGCGATCGCTGCGGCAGCTTCCTCCATCGTCGCGTATTCGAAAAGCCCCTCGCCCACCGGGTAGAAGCGGCTGAACCCGGTCTTCATCGTGACCACGGGCCTGCCGCTCGCGAGATAGCAGACGCTGCGGTCGCTGAACCAGCCGCTGTTCGGCCGGACATAGATGTCCTTGGCCACGGTGAACTCGCCGCGCGAGGAGCGGATGAACTCGGCGTAGGACTCCATCGAGGCGGAAACCGGGCGCGGATCGGTGAGGTCCCACCCGGCTTCGCGGACCCGCCTCTCGACCGCGGCGTCGGGCGGCAGCATCGCCATGAGGAACTTCTCGCCGGTGCGCTTCGGCACGTCGAGGTATTCGAGGAAGTTGACGTGCTTCGACCAGACGTAGGTCTTCCCCCCGAAGGCGATGTTCTTCCCCTTGTTCTCCCAGGTGGCGATGGTCGTCCAGGCTTCCGGCCGGCGCGGGTCGAACGGCCATTCCTCCAGGACCACCGGCGGCCGCGTCGGCTTCCAGTCGATGCCGCAGAGCGGCACGATCCAACCGGGTCCGCCGACGTTCTCGCCGTAGGTGAAGAAATGCGTGTGCGCGTCGAGATAGGCGCGCGAGCCGGCGTCGGCCTCGGCGTACTTGATCTGCTCGTAGACAGGGTCGGTGTCGACCATGATCCGCACGGGGCAGGCGAGATGCTCCTCGCGCAGCCGCGTCGCTCCGCAGAGGTTGATGAGCGCGTCGCTCTCGCGATAGAGGCGCCGCACCGCGTCGCGGTCGAGCCCGTGATAGACGTCGTTGATCGCGTCCCAGTACGCCCAGCGGTCGCCGAGCCCGGAGCGCTCCATCATCCGCCGCACATAGGCGACGTTGTACGCGCACTCCATGACGACGCTGTTCTGCGCCGGGTCGTAGGGGTTGGCCCCGTGATCCTCGACGTACCAGCACTCGTAGCCGAGCCGCTCGAGCCCGAGCACGTACTGCATCGCCTGCCAGGCGATGCCGCCGAGCGGCATCTGACCCGCGAAGTGCAGGACGACGATACGGCCGCGCCGGCGGCTTTCCTTGATCACCATGCGGGCGAGAACGGGCGTAGAAGAGCGCTATTCCGGCGGCTGATAGCCTGCCGCCTCTCCGGCCGCAAGCGTGCGCAGCGGGCTTTCGGGCGAAAGAGGCGCCGCGGCGCTGCGTCGCCCGGGCGAGGGTTGAACCCGTCTCTGGTCACGTGATAGGCAGGGCCATGCTACGCGAGCTTCTGGGGCTCGGGACTGCCACGGAAGAAGCGGAGAAGGACGAGACGTCGCTCCGGGTCGCTGCCGCGGCGCTGCTCGTCGAAACGGCATCGATCGACGACTCGTTCGACGAGAAGGAGCGCGAGGTCGTGAAGCGGCTTCTGCAGGAGCGCTTCGGGCTCGCGGCAGCCGAGGCCCATCGGCTTCTCGAAGAGGGCCAGCGCACCCGCGACGCTTCGGCGCAGCTCTACGGCTTCACGCGTGCGATAAAGGAACGGCTCGATCTGGCCGAGCGTATCGGCCTCATCGAGATGCTTTGGGAGGTCGCGCTGGCGGATGGCGCGCTCGATCCGTTCGAGGATACGCTCCTCCGGCGGATCGGCGGGCTGATCGACGTCCCGGATCGCGAGCGCGGCCTCGCGCGCCAGCGTGTTCTTGCCCGGCGAGGCGAAAAAGGAACGAGAGCAGAGACTGAGCCATGACCTACGTCGTTACGGAAGCCTGCATCAAGTGCAAGTACATGGACTGCGTCGAGGTCTGCCCGGTCGACTGTTTCTACGAAGGCGAGAACATGCTCGTCATTCATCCGGACGAGTGCATCGACTGCGGCGTGTGCGAGCCCGAGTGCCCGGCCGAGGCGATCATCCCGGACAGCGAATCGGATGCGGCGCGCTGGGTCGAGATCAATCGGCAATACGCCGCCACTTGGCCGAACATCACGCGCAAGGGCGAGCCTCCGCCCGATGCCGACGAGTGGAAGGGCGTCCCGAACAAGTTCGAGGAGCACTTCAGCCCCAACCCAGGGAAGAGGTAAGCGGGATTAAAAAGCGTTAACTATCCTTGCCGCGCTGGCCGCGGCGAATTATCTATTTGTCTCAAAGAGTTGTGCCACGGCGGCGGGGTGCGCATGGCGGGCCCGCTAGCGCCGCGCCGCCGGATTTGTTAGTATGGCACATCAAACGGTTCCGCGAACCCCCTGTAGCGAGCCGGTGTTTCCCGGGCAGCCGCCGCGTTCGTGTGCCTCGATGTGAGGCGACCGTGGACCGTCCGAAGGAGAATACCTTGCCGACGAAGATTGCGATGAAGAAGAACTCGAAGGGCGCCGGTAAGAAGCCGGCGGCGAAAGCCGCGGCGAGCAAGGCGTCGAGGCCGGCCGCCCGTGCCGCCGCCGCGAAGCCGCTGAAGAAGGTGGCGCCGGTGAAGCCGGTCAAGAAGGCCGTGAAGCGGCCGGCAGCGAGGCCGGCCGCGGCGAAGCCTGCCAAGACGGCGGCGAAGGCCGCGCGCGCCGGCACGAAGCCGACCCTCGCGAAGAAGCCCACGGCGGCGTCCGTCGCCGCGAAGACGAAGAAGCCGAAGCAGGCCGCAAAGCCGGCCGCGAAGGTCGTCCAGCTCCGCCCGGCGGCCGCGAAGCCGAGCGCTGCTGCGCAGAAGCCCGCGACGGCTGCCGCCAAGCCTGCGACGGCCCCGAAGCAAGCTGCGCCGGCGGCGCCGGCTGCTTCCGCCGCATCCCGCCCCACCGGGAACGTCGTGCAGATGAAGGGCTCCGCGCCGCCGATGGCGCCTGCCAAGCAGGTCATCCACGTCGCGCCCCCGCCCGAGAAGCCGGCCTTCGCCGCAGGCGACTACGTCGTCTACCCGACCCACGGGGTCGGCAAGATCCTCGGCGTCGAGGAGCAGGAGATCGCCGGCTACAAGCTCAGCGTCTTCGTCGTGCATTTCGACAAGGACCGCATGACCCTGCGCGTTCCGCTCGGCAAGGCGAAGGCTTCGGGCCTGCGCAAGCTCTCGACGCGCAAGGAGATGGACGCGGCGCTCGCGAAGCTGCGCGGCCGCTCGCGCGTCAAGCGGACGATGTGGAGCCGGCGCGCGCAGGAATACGAGGCGAAGATCAACTCCGGCGATCCCTCGTCGATCGCCGAGGTGGTGCGCGACCTCTATCGCAACGTCGGGCAGCCCGAGCAGTCCTACTCGGAGCGCCAGATCTACCAGGCGGCGCTCGACCGGTTGGTGCGCGAGTTCGCGGCGGTGGAGAAGATCGACGAAGAGACCGCTACCAAGCGGATCGAGCAGGTCCTGAACGCCGCCTGATCGGGCGGTGACGCCGACCGCTCCGCGGGACCGCGAGCGCTTCGCCCGGTTGCGCGGCGCCTCGCGTATCTGGGCCGTGGCGGCGATTCACGGCGAGGCGGCGCGCCTCGTGCGCCTGCACGAGAGCCTCTGGCCGCGACTTCGCGCGGGCGACCGCCTCGTCTATCTCGGCAATTATCTCGGCCGCGGCCCGGACATTCCGGGCACCGTCGCCGAGCTCCTCGCCTTCCGCTGCGCGGTCCTCGCGAAGCCGGGCGGCTTCGCCTGCGACGTCGTGTTCCTTCGCGGCGCCCAGGAGGAGATGTGGCAGAAGCTCCTCCAGCTCCAGTTCGCGAGCGCGCCGCGGGAGGTCTTCTCCTGGATGCTCCAGCACGGAGTGGCCGAGACCCTCGCGGCCTACGGCGGCGACGTCGAGCGCGGGATGCAGGCGTGCCGGGAAGGCGCGATGGGGCTGACGCGCTGGACGGCGGGGCTGCGCCAGGCGATGCACGCCGCGCCCGGGCACACCCAGCTCATGACTGCGCTCCGCCGCGCCGCCTTCAGCGAGGCGCTGCTCTTCGTCTCGGCCGGGCTCGACTTCTCGCGCCCGCTCGACGCGCAGGGCGACGCGTTCTGGTGGGGCGGCGGCCGCTTCCTCGATGCCGGCGCGTTTCCGGGGTTTCGCCGCGTGATCCGCGGCTACGATCCGCGCCATGCCGGGCTCGTCGAGACGCCGGACGTCGTTTCGCTCGACGCCGGCTGCGGCTTCGGCGGCCCGCTTCTCGCCGCCTGCTTCGATGCCGAGGGCCGGATCCTCGAGATGCTCGAGGGATGAGGACACGGCAGGCTCGCGCCCGGGGCTTGCGCTGGTTCGCATTTTGTTCTATCAGGTTGCGATGCTCTGCGACGTCCAGGTCGGGGGCCCAGCCTTCTTTCGGGCGCCGTGCCTGGGGATAGGGCCTGCAAATTTCCTGTTGTTTGCAGGCGAAACGATGGATTTACAGGACCGGGAAAGGAGCGGCGGGGGCGCGGCCGCCGTCTCAGCGCCGCGCCCGGGCCGAGCCCGTCAGCTGCAGGAAAATGTCGTGAAGGTCGGTCTCCACGGTGGTGACGTCGACGATCGTGAGGCCGGCCGCTTTCACCGCATCGAGGAACTCGGAGACCCTCGTCCGGCTCGGCTGGTAGTGGAGGACGAGGCGGCTCGGGCAGGTCAGCTCGACATTGAGGGCGGCGAGCTCGGGCGGAAGGCGCGACAACGTCTCGGCGAGGGTGACGCGGAGCTCCTTGGCGTCGATCCGGCGCAACAGCGCCTCGGTCGTATCGCACGCCACCACTTCGCCGCGGTCGATGATCGCGATCCAGTCGCAGAGCTCCTGGGCCTCCTCGAGGTAGTGGGTCGTCAGGAGAATTGTCGTGCCGCGCGCGTTGAGCATGCGGACATGCGCCCAGAGCTGCTGGCGCAGCTCGATGTCGACGCCGGCCGTGGGCTCGTCGAGCACGAGCACCGGCGGGGCGTGCACCATCGCCTTCGCGACCATGAGCCGGCGGCGCATGCCGCCCGAGAGGGTGCGGGCGTAGGCGTCGGCCTTGTCGGTGAGCCCGACGGCGGCCAGGATCTCGTCCGTGCGTCGCTCCGACTTCGGAACGCCGTAGAGGCCGGCGTGAAGGTCGAGGAGCTCGCGCGGGGTGAAGAACGGGTCGATGTTGAGCTCCTGCGGCACCACGCCGATCGCGGCCCGCGCCGCGCGCGGGTCGCGATCGATGTCGATTCCCCAGATTCGCGCCGTCCCGGCGGTCTTCGTCACCAGCCCGGCGAGAATGTTGATGATCGTCGACTTGCCCGCCCCGTTCGGACCGAGGAGGCCGAAGAGCGCGCCGCGCGGGATGAGGAGATCGACATTGTCGAGCGCCTTCTTGGGCGGGACGCGCTTCGAGCCGGCGTAGATCTTGGTGAGGCCCCGCAGCTCGACCGCGGCTGGCGGGGTTTCGGCCGGCGCGCGGGCGCGCGGCGCGACTGTCGCTGCGGCTTCAGTGGACATTGAAAGGGACGCTGCAATGCGTATCATCCGCCCCGCATACGGGTCAATGCGGACCCTCGATCCATCCGTTTCCGAATAAAGAGAGCGATGCCGCCCTTCGAGACGATCTACATCGACACCATGGCGGCCGCCTGCGACGGCGGCGGCGGCGCGCTCGGTCATCCCAGGGTGTTCCTGAACCTCTCGGCCACCGGATCGGTCGAGTGTCCCTATTGCTCGCGCCGCTTCGTCAACAAGGCATGGGCTGGAAAAGGCCCCGGAGTCGTGACCCCGGGGAGCGGCGGGCGGTACGAGACGGGGCATGGCGACGACGTGCCCGGGACACCTGCGACAGGCGGCCCGTCCGTGAGCCCTGAGACCGCGGGGGCGCGCTCGAGCTCGGCGAGCCCGGCCAAGCCTTGAGCGCCGGGGCGCCCGCGCCCCGGCACGTCTATCTCATAGACGCGTCGGGCTTCATCTTCCGGGCGTACCATGCGCTGCCGCCGCTGAGCCGCGCCGACGGGACGCCGACGAGCGCCGTGCTCGGCTTCGTCAACATGGTCCTGAAGCTGCTCGAGACCACCGACGCCGATCACGTCGCCGCCGTCTTCGATTCTGCCCGCGTCTCGTTCCGGAACGAGATCTACGACCAGTACAAGGCGAATCGGGCGCCGCCGCCGGACGACCTCGTGCCGCAATTCGCGCTCGTCCGCGAAGCCTGCGAGGCGTTCGCGATCCCCATAATCGAGGCGCCCAACTACGAGGCGGACGATCTCATCGCGACCTACGCCCGCGAGGCGGTCGAGGCCGGCGCCAAGGTGACCATCGTGTCCTCGGACAAGGACCTGATGCAGCTCGTCCGCGACGACGTCGTCGTCATGTACGATCCCATCAAGGAGAAGCCGATCGGTCCGGACGAGGTGAAGGAGAGGTTCGGCGTCCCTCCGGAGAAGGTCATCGACGTGCAGGCGCTCTGCGGCGACAGCGTCGACAACGTGCCGGGCGTGCCGGGCATCGGCGTCAAGACGGCGGCCGAGCTCATCAAGACCTACGGCACGCTCGAGGAGCTCCTCGACCGGGCCGCCGAGATCAAGCAGCCGGCGCGCCGGCAGCGTCTTCTCGAGAATCGGGAGAACGCGCTCCTGTCGAAGCGCCTCGTCACGCTCGACACGCATGTCGAGCTGCCGCGCCCGCTCTCCGATCTCGCGCTGAAGCCCTACGACCGCGCGAAGCTCATCCAGTTCCTGCAGGCGAACGACTTCCGCAGGGTGATCCAGCGGCTCGAGCAGGGACGCTACGCCCGGACGACCGCGGGCGCGGCGGCCTCGGCGCCGATCGTGATCCCGTCCCCCGACGAGTTCGCGAACCGGCAGTACGACACGGTGGAGGACGAGGCGGCGCTCGAGACGATCCTCGACGAGGCCCGGCGCGAAGGCCTCCTCGCGATCGAGGTTCTGACGACCCAGCCCGAGGGGGCGATGCTGCGCGCGGTAGGGATAGGGCTCGCGCTCGCGCCCGGCCGCGCTGCCTATGTCCCGGTCGGGCACCGGCTTCCGCCGGAGACTCTCGGCCCCGAGCCGAAGAATCTGGACGAGCGGCGGGTGATGGCGCTCCTCAAGCCGGTCCTCGAGGATCCGGCGATCCTCAAGGTCGTGCACAACGCGAAATACGCCGCCCACGTGCTCGGCGGGTACGACATCGACCTGAAGCCGATCGACTGCACGCAGCTCATCTCCTACGTGCTCGACGGGGCGCAGCACGGCCACGGGCTCGACGACCTCGCCGCGCGCCACCTCCGCCACGAGATGATCAAGTACAAGGACCTCTGCGGGAGCGGCAAGGCGCAGATCGGCTACGCCGAGGTCCTGGTCGAGCGCGCTGCGCCCTACGGTGCGGAATGCGCCGACGTGGCGCTGAGGCTGCATCGCATTTTGAAGCCTCGGCTCGTTCATGAGCGGATGACCGCCTTCTACGAGACGGTCGAGCGTCCGTTGCCGCTCGTGATCGCGCGCATGGAGCGGGCGGGGATTCGCGTCGATCGCGAGGAGCTCCGCCGCCTCTCCGTCGACTTCACGCAGCGGATCGCCGCCCTCGAGCGGCAGATCTACGACCGGGCCGGCACCGAGTTCACGATCGGATCGCCGAAGCAGCTCGCCGAGGTGCTGTTCGAGAAGCTGAAGCTCCCGCCCCGCGGGCGGAAGGGGAAGAGTGGCGCCTACAGCACCGACGCCTCGGTGCTCGAGGAGCTCGCCGCGCTCCACGACGTTCCGAAGCTGGTCCTCGAGTGGCGCCAGCTCACGAAGCTCAAATCGACCTACGCCGAGGCGCTCCTCGACGAGATCAACCCCGAGACGGGGCGCGTTCACACCTGCTTCCAGCTCGCCGCGACCTCGACCGGCCGCCTCTCCTCGAGCGAGCCCAATCTCCAGAACATCCCGATCCGGACCGAGGAGGGGCGCAAGGTCCGCCGCGCCTTCATCGCCGAGCCGGGCCATCTCCTGCTCTCCGCCGACTACAGCCAGATCGAGCTGCGCCTCGCCGCGCACGTCGCCGACGTGCCCGGGCTCAAGGAGGCGTTCCTGCGCGGCGACGACATTCACGCCGCGACGGCGAGCCAGGTCTTCGGCGTGCCGATCGAAGGCATGGACCGTGAGACGCGGCGGCGCGCCAAGGCGATCAACTTCGGCATCATCTACGGCATCAGCCCGTTCGGCCTCGCCGCCAATCTCGGCGTCTCGACGGGCGAGGCGGCCGAGTACATCAAGGCGTACTTCCAGCGCTTCCCCGGCATCCGCGACTACATGGAGCGGACCAAGGAGGAATGCCGCGAGCGCGGCTACGTGACGACGCTCTTCGGCCGCAAGTGCTGGATCCCGGGCATCCGCGATCCGAACGTCACGCGCCGGAACTTCGCCGAGCGCCAGGCGATCAACGCGCCGCTTCAGGGCTCCGCGGCGGACATCATCAAACGCGCGATGGCGCGCGTTCCGCCAGCGCTCGAAGCCGCGGGGCTGCGGGGCCGGATGCTGCTGCAGGTACACGACGAGCTCCTCTTCGAGGTCCCGAAGGAGGAGGCGGAGGCGACGGCCGCGCTCGTCCGCGAGGTGATGGAAGGCGCCTGCGCGCCGGTGTGCCGGCTTTCCGTTCCGCTCGTCGTCGAGGCGCGCTACGCCGCCAACTGGGACGAGGCGCACTGAAGGCGATGGCGAGGAGCCTCGCCCGCCTCCTGGGGGTTCTGGCTCTGCTCCTCGCCTTCGGAGCGGTTCTCTTCCTGCGGCCCGAGCTCCAGGGCATTTTGACGGAGGCCGCCGAGCATCGGGCCGAGCTCGGCGCCTGGGTGGCGACGCATTTCGCGACGGCGCTCCTCGCCTTCGCTGCCATCTACTTCGTGACGAAGGCCGCCTTCCTGCCGACCGGCCCGCTCCTCACGGCGCTCGGGGGGCTCTTTCTCGGCGTTCCCGCGACCGCCGCCGCCGCCTCGGTGGGCGGTGCCGCGGCCGCCGCGCTTCTCTACTTCGTCGCCGATCTCGGCATCGGCCGGCGCCTCAGGGCGCGCGCCTTTCCGTTCGTCGAGCGGGCGAGCGCCGGCTTCCGGCGCTACGGGTTCAGCTATCTCGTGGCCTTTCGCCTCGTCCCGGTCGTGCCGTTCTGGGCCGGCTGCCTCGTTCCTGCGATTCTCGGGGTGCGCTTCGGGACCTATCTCGCGGCGACGATCGTCGGCAGCCTGCCGAGCGCCCTGCTCTACGCGAGCCTCGGCCACGGGCTCGGGCGGGCGCTCGATCAGGGGCCGGTTTCGCTCGACGCTTTCTCGCGGCCCGACATCATCGGGCCTCTCTTCGGGCTCGCGGCGCTCGCTCTGGCGCCGGTGCTCTGGAGCAAGCTGCGCAGCCGCCGCGCCCGGCTCGTCTGACCCGAGGCCTCAGGCGGTGGCGCGGAGCGCGGCCGGCGGAACGCGGACGCGGACCTCGCGCCCGAGCAGCTCGAGAAGCACGATGACCCGCTCGTCGTCGGTCGCGGCCTCGAAGAGGCCGACGCAGCCTTCGAGGGCGCCTTCCGCTATCGTCACGCGGTCGCCTTGCCTGAAATCCGCGGCGGAGCCGAGCACGACGAGGCCCCGCTCGTCCTCCCTTGCCCGGATCGCCTCGACGACGCCGTGCGGGACGGGGGCGGGCGCGTCGCCGTGGGCGACGAGATCGGCGACGCCTACGGTCGAGCGGATCGCGCGCCAGCGCTCGGCGGCTAGATCGAGCCGGACGAAGAGGTAGCGGGGGAAGAGCGGCGCCGCGATCTCCTCCACCTTCCGGGCATGGCGCCGCCGTTTGGCGACGCGCGGCAGATAGGTGCGAAAGCGCTGGTTCCGGAGGTGCGCGAGCGCCTTCGCCTCGGCGTTCGGCTGCGTATGGACGACGTACCAGCGGTCCATCAGCCGGGCTTCCCCTGCAGCGGCGGCCTCTGTCGCACGACGTGGAGGAGGGCGGGCGCGAGGACCCGCTCCTCGGGCAGCACTTCGCGGGTGCGGTCGAAGCTCGCCTGCGGCTCGCGGAGGTCGGTCACGATCGCTGCGTCGATCTCGCCGAGGGCGCCGAGATCGCGCACGACCGGAAGGCGGCCGAAGCGCGTCGCCTTGGGATCGACGAGCCCGACGAGATGCGTGTCGTGATTGTCCGCGACGAGCTTCGCGATCTCCGCGAGGTCGCCCGCGCCGATAAGCGCGACACGCTTCCATCCCCGCCTCCCGCAGAGGGCGAAGAGCTCGTGGCACTGCCCGCGCGCAAGGCGGAAGAAGTCGAACGATTGCGACAGGTACTCGGCGGTGAGCCGGCTCTTCTCGGCGAAGCCCTTCGGCGTCAGGTAGTAGGCGTAGCGCCGCGCCGGGACGTGGGTGACCTTGATGTAGCCCTTGTTGACGCAGCGCTTGAGGTAGGCGTTCGCGAGCCCGAGCGCGATTCCGAGCTCGCGGGCGAGCGAGCGCTGCGTCACCACGGCGTTTCCGGCGACCGCGTTCAGCATGCCGAGGGTGATGGCTGCCTCGGCCCGATCGTCGGCGTCGCTTCCGCTGCTCACGGGGGCGGACGGTAGGTTGTTCACGCCGTGAACGTCAAGCTTTACGGCGCTGAGCGGCACCTGTACGGTCGCCGCCGCGCATGAAGCAGATCTTTCAGAACGCACGCTCGGGCAAGCTGGAGCTCGCCGAGGTGCCCGATCCGCAGGTCCGGCCGGGCCATGTCGTCGTCGCCACGCGGGCCTCGCTGATCTCGGCCGGGACCGAGCGGATGGTGGTCGACTTCGCGCGCAAGAGCCTCGCCGGCAAGGCGAGGGAGCGGCCGGACCTCGTCAAGAAGGTGCTCGAGAAGGCGCGGCGGGACGGCGTCGCGGCGACGTTCCGCGCGGTCATGGCGCGGCTCGACGAGCCGCTGCCGCTCGGCTACTCGGCTGCGGGCGAGGTGGTCGAGGTGGGTGCCGGCCTCGAAGGCGTCTTCCGGAAGGGGCAGCGCGTCGCGGTCGCGGGCGCCGGGCTCGCCAATCACGCCGAGCTCAACGTCGTTCCGCGCAATCTCGCCGTTCCCGTGCCGGACGAGGTTTCGGACGAGGAGGCGTGTTTCGCGACGCTGGGCTCGATCGCGCTGCACGCGGTGCGCGGCCTCGGCGTCGGTCTCGGCGACGCGGTCGCGGTGCTCGGCGTCGGGCTGGTCGGCCAGCTCGCGGTTCAGCTCCTGGCGCTCCAGGGCGCGCGCGTGGTCGCGCTCGACTACGACTCCGGGCGGCTGGCGCTCGCGAAGGCGCACGGCGCAGAGCTCGCCTGGAACCTCGCCGAGCCGGGCGCCGCGTCTGCGGTCGCCGCGCTCACCGGCGGCATCGGGTGCGATGCGATCCTCGTCGCCGCCGCGACCGAATCGAGCGAGCCGCTCGAGCTCGCGGCCGAGCTCGCCCGCGATCGCGCGCGCGTCGTCATGGTCGGCAAGACCGGCACGGCCTTTCCGTACGCCGCCTTCATGAGGAAGGAGCTCTCGATCAGCGTCTCGCGCTCCTACGGGCCCGGCCGCTACGACGACGAATTCGAGACCCGAGGCGTCAAGTATCCGGTCGGCTTCGTTCGCTGGACCGAGACCGAGAATCTGCGCGAGATCGTGCGGCTGATGACGCGCGGCCTCGCGGTGGCGCCGCTGGTGACGCACCGCTTCGCGTTCGAGGATGCCGAGCGCGCCTACGCGCTGGTGACGGGCGGCGGCGAGCCGCATCTCGGGGTCGTGCTTCGCTACGAGCCGCGCGCGCCTGCCGCGCGGCCTTCCTTTCCCGCGCCGCAGACGGCCGCGCGGGGCTGCGTCGTCGGCGTCATCGGCGCCGGCGCCTTTGCGCGCACGGTGCTCCTGCCGGAGCTCGCGCGGCTCAAGGACGTGACGCTGAGGACCATCGTCACGCAGCGCGGCATGACGGCCGAGCACGCGCGCCGGCAGTTCAGGTTCGAGCGCTGCGCGACCGAGATCGACGCGGTGCTGGGCGATCCCGCGATCAACGCCGTCCTCGTCGCGACCAGGCATGCGAGCCATGCCGAGCTCGCCGCCCGGGCGCTCGAGGCCGGCAAGTCCGTCTTCGTCGAGAAGCCGCTCGCGGTCGACGAAGCCGGGATCGAGCGCGTCCTCGCGGCGCGCGAGAAGAGCGCGGGCTTCTTCCTCGTCGGCTTCAATCGCCGCTTCGCGCCGATGGTCGCGAAGGCGCGCGCTCATCTCGGGAAGATGGTTGGCCCGAAGTTCCTGCTCTTGCGCGTCAATGCCGGCGCGCTGCCGTCCGAGAGCTGGATCAACGCGGCCGAGGAGGGCGGCGGGCGCATCGTCGGTGAGCTCTGCCATTTCGTCGACCTCGCACGCGCTCTCGCCGGGAGCCCGATCGTTTTCGTCGATGCCTCGGCCGCGGGGCGGGACGACGTCTCGGTCGCGCTCGGCTTCGCCGACGGCAGCCTTGCGACGATCGCCTATACCGCGCTCGGCGACACCGGGTTCAGCAAGGAGCGGTTCGAGGCCTTCGCCGGCGGCAGCGTCGTCACGATCGACAACTTCCTGACGCTCAGCATCACCGCCGATGGCCGCACGCGGACGGAGAAGGCGGCGCAGGACAAGGGACATGCGGCCGAGCTCGCCGCTTTCGCGCGGGGTGTCGCCGAGGGGCGCCCCCCGGTCGAGGAGGCCGAGCTCGTCGAGACGAGCCGCGCCACGCTCGCCGTGCTGACGAGTTTGCGCGAGGAGCGCCGGGTTTCGCTCTAGCCCGAGGCGGCCGTGGGCAGGGAGTCGTAGCGGCGATACTCCGGCACGAGGCGGTGAAGGAGCGCCTCGAGCGCCGCCGCGTCCGCCCGGCGGCAGACATTCGCGAGCTCGTCGAGAAGGCGCGCAAGGGTGGCGGCATCGGCGGTCCGCGGCGCCGCGAGAAGAATGCCTTTGCACGCCGTCGGCAGCAGCGGCTCGCCGCCGTGGAAGATCTCCTCGAAGAGCTTCTCGCCGGGCCTCAGCCCGGTGATCTTGATCTCGATGTCCTCGCCCGGGCGCAGTCCCGCAAGGCGGATCATCTGCCGCGCGAGATCGATGATGCGGACCGGCTCGCCCATGTCGAGGACGTAGATCTTGCCGGGCTCGTCGCCGGCCATCGCGGTCGCCTGCAGCACGAGCTCGACCGCCTCGCGCACGGTCATGAAATAGCGCATCACCTCGGGGTGCGTGACGGTGAGCGGGCCGCCCGCGGCGAGCTGACGCTGGAAGAGCGGCACCACGGACCCCGTGGAGCCGAGCACGTTGCCGAAGCGGACGGTGACGAAGCGGGTGCCGCCCGTCCCGCGATCGAGATCGAGCGCCTGGCACCAGCTCTCGGCGATCCGCTTCGAGGCTCCCATGACGTTCGTCGGGTTGACCGCCTTGTCGGTGCTGATGAGCACCATGACCGCGACCCCGGCCGCCCGGCAGGCCTCCGCGACGTGCCGCGTTCCGATCGCGTTCGTGAGGATGCCCTCGAACGGGTTCGCCTCGACCATCGGCACGTGCTTCAAGGCGGCGGCGTGAAAAACGAGCTCGGGCTTCGCCTCGGCGAAGATGCGGCCGATCGCCGCCCTGTCCCGCACGTCGCCGAGCACGGCCCTGCGCGGCACGTCGGGGAAGCGCTCCTGAAGCTCGAGGTCGATCTGGTAGAGGTTGAACTCGCCGAAATCGACCAGCGTCAGCTCGGCGGGGCCGAACTCGGCCATTTGGCGCACGAGCTCGCCGCCGATCGTGCCTCCTGCGCCGGTCACCAGCACGCGCTTGCCGTGGACGAGCCTGCGCATGCCCTCGCGGTCGAGAACGGTTTGCGGCCGGCCCAAGAGATCCTCGATCGCGACGGGCCGGACCTCGATCCGATCCGTGACGCCCGATCGGAGCTCGGTCAGCTTGGGTAGCCGCGCCACCGTCATTCCGACGCGGTCGGCGGCGTCGACGAGGCGCCGCACCGTGGCGCCGTCGAGATCGTCCAGCGTCAGGATGAGCCGCTGGGGCCGCTTCCCGGCCGCCTCGAGGCGCTCGACGACCTGGGGAAGGTCGTCGAACGTGCCGAGGACCTCGATCCCGTGAATGTTCCGCCCGACCCGGCCGGCGCTGCCCGCGATCATCCCCACCGGGCTGTAGAGAGAATCGTCGCTCCGCGTGGCGCGGATGAAGAGCTCGGCCGCGTCGCTCACGCCGGCGAGAAGCACGGGAATGCCGGGACGCGGCGGCGGGCGGAACGAGAAGGTGCCGCTGCGGCGGTCCTTGAGGATTCGGTAGGCGAAGCGGGGGCCGCCGAGGAGGACGAGAAGCACCCCCCACTCGATGATCGGCACCGAGCGCGGGAGGTCTTCGGCGCGGGTCAGAACGAATAGGATCGGCACGAAGATGAGCACGACGAGCGTGACCGCCCGGACCAGATTGATGAGGTCGTTGAGCGAGGCGTAGCGCCAGATCCCGCGATAGAGCCGCAGGGCGCGGAACACCACCGCCGCGACAGCGGTGACCAGCAGGGTCCCGTAGATCGTGAGCGTCGGCGAGTAGCTCATGACCTCGCCGACCCGCAGCCACATCGCGAGCGGGAAGGAGATCGCCGCCATGACGAGGTCATGGAGATAGGCGAGCTGTGCGTGGCGGAAGCGGAGCATGGGCCGCGGCGACCCTATCACAGCGGGCTTCTGGCCGTCTCGGCGAGCGCCGCCGCGGCCGGCAGAGGCGGCGACCAGCCGAAATCGCGCCGGAAGGCGGTGTCGTCGAGCTGCAGCGAATCGATGAGCGGCGCCGGCACGAAGCGGCGCAGGACCGCCTCGGGGAGGGCGAAGAGCCGGGGCGCCATCCCGAGGGCCCGCCGAAGCTCCGCGACGAGCTCGGGCGTGGAGAAATCGCCGTCGCGGACATGGTAGACGCCGCTTTCGACCGGACCTTCGAGGCACCGCACGAGTGCGTCGGCGAGATTGCCCACCGCGATGAGGCTGCGGCGATTCGCGACCGCGGCGAAGGGCAGCGGGAGGCCGGAGCGGCAAAGGCGGAGAAGCGCACGGAAGTTCGCCTTGACGCCGGGCCCATGCACGAGCGGCGGCCGCAGGACGACGGCACGGGCGAGCGCGTTCTCGGCCGCGAGCTTCGATACGGCGTAGGGACCGACGGGGGCGGGCGTGTCGGTCTCGCGAAACGGGCGATCGCTCCGCTCGCCCATCACCTTCGCCGTGCTGAGAAAGACGAAGCGCCGCACCCCGGCGGCTTCGGCCGCTTCCGCGAGCCCGGCCGTCGCCTGCCGGTTGACGCGGTCGAACGTCTCCGGGGCCGCCCTTTCGTCATGCACCTGGGCCGCGAGATGGACGACCGCCTCGACGCCGTCGACGGGCCAGCGGGTGGCCGGCCCGATCTCGCCCACCTCGCGCCTCCCGGCCCGCACGACGACATGCCCGCGCGACTCCAGAAGCGGCACGAGGGCGCGGCCGACGAACCCGCCCGGCCCGGTCACGAGGACGCGCATGAGCTCTCGAGCGGGAACCGGCCGGGCAGGCGAGAGCGGCCAGGGAAAGGCACCGGCGCCGCGGCCGTCGCGATGAACAAGGGGCCGGCGCAGGGGGTGCGGAGATGCTTCGCCATTTCGGCGCTAGGCTATACGGGATGGACTTTGCTCTCTCCAAGCTGCTCTGGGCGGTGCTCGCCCCGAGCAACCTCCTTCTCCTCCTCCTCGTCCTCGCCCTCGCATGGCGGCGGCTCGTGTGGTTCGTGGTGCCCGTGCTCGCGATCATCGCGGTGCTTCCGGTGGCGACGCTGCTCGCGCTGCCGCTCGAGAACCGGTATCCGCAGCCCGCGCCGCCCGATCGGGTCGACGGGATCCTCGTCCTCGGCGGCGGGCTCGACGGCCCGTTGAGCAATGCCCGCGGCCAGCCGGTGCTTACCGAGGCGGCCGAGCGGCTCACCGCGGCGGCGGCTCTCGCGCACCGCTATCCCGAGGCGCGCATCGTGTTCTCGGGCGGCGAGGGGGCGCTTCTGCCGCAAGGCTATGCCGAGGCGGATGCGAGCGTCGCCTTCTTCACCGCGCTGGGGGTGCCGCGCGAGCGCCTCGTCATCGAGAACAGGTCGCGCAACACGTGGGAGAACGCGCTCTTCGCGCGCGAGGCGGCGCAGCCCAAGCCGGGCGAGACGTGGCTTCTCGTGACATCGGCATGGCACATGCCGCGGGCGCATGGCTCTTTCCGCCGCGTCGGCTGGGAGGTGCTGCCGTGGCCTGTCGACTACCGAACCAACCCGCGCAGGCTGGTTCCGGGCTTTGCGCTGGGGGAAGGACTCGCGGCGCTCGACCTCATCGCGAAGGAATGGGTGGGCCTTGCGGCCTATTGGGCCATGGGCCGGCTTTGAGTGCGGCGCCGGCTCATGCGCAGGCCGCATAAGTGCCGATTCTCGGACCGTCCTCGAGCGCCCGCATCACCGCGCTCGCGAGCTCGCCCGGCCGATAGGGCTTCTTCAGCATCGGCGCGGGAATCTTCTGGCCGGCGATCCGGGACGTGAAGCCCGCGAACCCCGTCGTGTAGACGATCTTGAGGTCGGGCCGGATCCGGCGCGCTTCGATCGCCAGACGAAACCCGTCGAGCTCGCCCGGCATCACGATGTCCGTGAACAGAAGATCGACCACGAGCCCGTTCCGGATGAGGGTCAGCGCGGCATCGCCGTTCGCGGCGGGAAGGGCGCGATAGCCGGCTTCGTGCAGGATGGCGACCGCCAGCGCCCGGACGTCCTCGTCGTCGTCGACCACTAGGACCGAGGCGGCAGGAAGGTTCATGACGCGGTCATTATCGCTCCCGCCGAGCGCGCGACAATCGCTCCTAAAGAACGATGAAGTTAACTTCCCAGGCGGCCGCCGCTTCGTCCCAGCCGAAGCCTCCCTGTTGCGCGACGGCGTTCGAGTGCTGCTCGCGCCACAGCGCATCGTCGCGCAAGAGCCGGAGGGCCGCCTCCGCGAAGGCGGATTCCCCGCGCACGACGAAGCCGGTCGCGTTGTGGTCCACCCGCTCGCGCATGCAGGCGATGTCCTCGACGACGGCGGGCACGCCCATCGCCTGTGCTTCCGCCGCGGCGAGGCAAAACGTCTCCCCTTCATCGCCGCGGTAAAGAAAGACGCGGGCCTGCGACAATTCGCGCGCGAGCTCCGCCTTTCCGACCGCGCCGCGCAGCACGACGCCCGGGGTCTTCCGCGCCTCTTCGAGAACGCGCTCCATGGCGGCCGCCTTGGCGCCCGCGCCGCCGTAGACCGCGGCGCCGGCGAAAACATGCAGCTCGGCCTCCGGCAGGCTCGGATGGATCCGCTCGCGCCAGACGGCGAGGAGCCAGTCGAGCGAGCGAAGCGGATTCGACGTGAAGACCGCGCGCGGCGGCGGCACGTCCTTGCGCGGCGCGGTGCGGCGGAACCCGGCGGGGACGCCGTAGGGAATGACGACCCGTGCGCCGGGCGCCCAGCGCGGGTAGCTGGCGGCATGGCTCGGTCCCGAGAACACGATTGCCGGACGCCAGCGCCAGAGCTTCGAGAGGTAGCGCCACTTGAGGAGATAGCCCGCGGGGTTGTGGATCCAGAAGACGCGGCGTCGCGCCTCGGGCACGAGCGGCAGGAGCTTGTCGCCGCGGTTGGCGACGTAGAGGTCGGCGCGCGCCGGAGTGCCGCCCGCGAGCGGGCGCCAGGCGACGCCTGCATGCTCGGTCGGGGCCGCGCAGCGGTTGTAGACGCTGACGCGATGGCCGCGGCGCGCCAGCGCCTCGGCGAGGCCGACGAGCGCGCTTTCGGCGCCGCCGAGCGGCGCCGAGGCGGCCATCCTTCCGTCGAAGGGAATGCCGTCATCGGCAAAGACGATTTCGGCCATGAGCGCGCCGGTTCTAGCACGCCGTCGCGGCCGCGAAAGGGATCAGGCGGCCTTGCGCCGCTCCAGCGCCTCGAGCGCGTAGCCTTCGAGGTCGAGCGCGCGGCGCTCGGACGTGTGCTCGGCGAGGACCCGGGCCCGCGCGCGCTCGCCGATCCGCCGCCGGGCGCGCTCGGAGGTGCCGCGGATGATCGCCGCGCACTCCTCGGCGCTGCGCGCGATCATGATCTCCTCGCCGGGCTTGAAGATCGTCTCGAGCCCGGGCCACGGATCGCTGATGATCGGAACGCCGCAGGCCGCGGCTTCGAAGAGCCGCACGGAGGGGCTCCAGCCGGTCCGCACCATCGCCGCGCGCGTCACGTTGAGCGTCCAGCGCTGCGCGTTGTAGAAGCAGCGATGCTCGCCCGGCGGAAGATGCTCGATCCGCTCGACATTGACGGGCCAGTCGATCCCCTCCGGGTATTGCGGCCCGGCAACTACGAACCTGCCGCGTGGCCAGGAGCGCGCCGGGACGAGGAGCAGCCGTTCGAGCTTCGGCTGACGATCCTCGCTGTAGGTTCCCATGTAGCCGAGATCCCAGCGGCGTCGGCCGGGTTCCGGAAAATAGGCTTCAGGATCGACGGAGCAGTAGAGGGCGCGCGCCGACTTGGCGCGGTGCGCCTGCTCGAGGCGGCGCAGAAGCGGGCCGCCCGTGAAGGAGAGATAGAGATCCCAACGTGGAATGAGGTCGGGCGAGAGGTACTCGTAGTCGCCCCGCTGCAGCTTGGCGAGCGTCACGGGCGTGTCGATGTCGTAGAAGGCGGTGACGCCGCGCGCCTCTTGAAGGAGCCACTTGCCGACCGCCACGCCGTCGGGGACGTAGGAGCCGAGAATGACGAGATCGGCGCGGCGGATCTCGCCGGCGTAGCGGTCCTTCAGCTCTTCGAGAGAGCGGTAGAGCCGCACGCGCCCGAGCTGCGTTGACGCAAGATCGCGGTTCCGGGCGTACCAGGGCACGTCGCGCTCGAGAAAGAGCACGTTGTGGCCGCGTCGCGCGAGCTCGCGCACGAGGCCGCGATAGGTCGTGGCGTGCCCGTTGCCCCATGACGAGGTGATCGAGAGGCCGAGGAGGACGATCGAGAGGCGTCTCACGGCGCGGTCTCGACCCTGGCGCCGAGGATCTTTTCGACGAGCTCGATCCGCTTGCCGTAGGTGTGCTCGGCGATCGCCCGCCGATAGGCGGCACGGCCGATCTCGGTGGCGCGCTCCGGCGTGAGGCCGAGAAGGATCGATGCGACCTCCTCGCCGTCACGGGCGACGAGGAGTTCCTTGCCCGGTTCGAAGAAGTGCTCGATCCCGGCCCATTCGTCGGTGATGACGCATGAACCTGCGCCCGCCGCCTCGAACACCCGGGTCGCAGGGCTCCAGCCGTTGCGCGCCATGCTGTCCCGGCTGATGTTGAGCACCGCGCGAGGCGTGCAGTTGAAGGCGTTGTGATCGCGCGTGTAGACGTGGCCGAGATGGGTGACGTTCGGCGGCATCGGCTTGTCGTTCCAGCCGTTGCCGCCGAGGAGGAATCGCTGCGCGGGCATGCGCGAAGCCGGGAAGAAGAAGAACTCCTCGACGCGCGCCTCGCGGTCGGGCAGCCGGTTGGCGAGGAGCGCGAGGTCGGCCGTGAAGCGCCGATCCGGCGGCACCGGGAAATGGGTCATGGGGTCGAGGCCGTTGTAGATCGGCACGCATTCCCGCGCGCCGAACTCGCGGTAGGCGCGCACGACCGGGTCGCCGCCGCCGTAGGTGAAGATGAAATCGTAGCGCGGCACCGCCTGGTGGAACGTGTCGTTCGGGTTCTCGCCGAGGCGCTGGAGCGTCGCCGGTGCGTCGACGTCCCAGAAGACGACGATGTTCCCTGGGCGCTTCAGGTTGGCGACCTCGGCCTCCAGCAGCGCGTCGTGCGCGCCGACGCCGCTCGCCTTCACGATCACGTCGGCGTCGGCCGCCTCATCGAGCGCGCGGTAGGCGCCTTCCTCGCCATCGGCCGGATAGACGACGACGCGCGCCCACGGCGGGTCCGGAATGTCGCGGTGCTTCTGCCGGTCGTAGGCGTCGGGCTCGTAGAAGCTGATCCTGTGCCCGCGCGTGGCGAGCGCGCGCAGGATGCCGCGGTAATAGGTCGCCGCCCCGTTCCAGTAGGCCGAGACGAGGCTCGAGCCGAAGAAGGCGATGCTCAGGCCGCTTCGCATGCGGGATGTCCCATCTCCTCGATGATGCCGATGAGCTCGTCGATGCGATGGGCGCAAGTGTGGCGCGCCAGAATGCGCGCGAGCCCCGACGCAGCGAGCGCGTCGGCGCGCGCCCGATCGTTCAGCAGAAGCCGCAGATGCCGCTCCATCTCCGCGCCGTCGCGCGCCAGAAGATAGTCCTCGTTCGGGCGGAAGAGACCTTCGGCATCCTCCCAAGGCGCCGAGACGAGCGGCGTTCCGCAGGCGAGCGCCTCGAAGACGCGGATCGTCGGAATGCCGGGCAGCGCTCGAGCATAGGGGCCTCTTGGCACGTGCACCGTCACGCGATGCCGCGCGAGAACCTCGGGCACGCGGTGGTTGGGAAGATAGCCGCGGAACGAAATGCCGGCGGCCCCGAGGGCGCGAACCGCCTCGGTCGGGTATCGCACGCCGTGCACGGCCGCGTGGAGGCCGAGCCGGCGCGCCGGACCGAGGAGATATTCCTCGAGCTCCTTCGTGCGCTCGTCGTCTCCCCAATTGCCGATCCAGACGAGATCGCCCTCCTTCTCGGCGTCGCGCGGGTGGAAGACCGAGACGTCGGCGGCCTCGTGCCAGGTCCAGGCGCGGTAGCCTTTTGTCTCGTAAATGCGGCGCAGCACCTCGCCGAAGGCGAGGATCCCGTCGAAGCCGGAAAGATCGAAGCGCGCCATCTCGTGCGGCGCGGTGACGGCACGATGGTGCGTGTCGAGGAAGAGGAGCCGGTACCCGCCGTGCATCTTTCGATGCCTCGACAGGTGCGCGATGAGCGCCGGATCGGACCATTCGTGCGCGATGACGAGATCGGCGCCGTCGAGCGCCCGGTCGAGATCGAAGGCGGCAAGATCGTAGGTCTCGCTCGCGAGGTCGGGATAGGCCTCGCGCCACGCCTCGGCGGCGGCTTCGCCCTCGCAGAGGAGGAGGTTCTCGAGGCTCCAGGGCCTCGCCGGCTCCAGGACCGTGACCGGATGGCCGCGCCGCCGCAGCTCGCGGCAGATGCCGCGCAGGAAATGCGCGTTTCCGTGGTTCCAGTCGGAGCGCAGCGAGTGGCAGAAGAGGACGAGGCGCATCAGGCGGCGCTCTTCCGCGCTGCGGCGGATGAAAGGCGCCTGTAGGCGTCGCGGTATGCGGCGGCCGTGCGCGCGAGCGGAAACTCCTGGGCGCGCTGGCGGGCGCGCTCCGCATACTCGGCGCGCAACTCCGGATCGGCGATGAGCCTCGGAAGGCGGTCGAGCCCGAAGAGTGCGGCCCCCTCCCAGTTCTCGCGGAGGCTCGGAACGTCGCCGAGGACGAGCGCGCAGCCGGACGCCGCCGCCTCGAGCACGGAGAGCCCGAACGGCTCGTAGCGTGCCGGGAAGGCGTAGATCGCCGCGCGCGCCATGAGAGCCGCCACCTCGTTCGCCGGAAGCCGCCCGAGCGCCTTTGCGTGCGCGAAGGCGATCCCTTCCGTTTCGCCCGCGACGAGCACCGGCCAGCCCCAGTTCCGATCGAGGGCGCGGAGGTTCTTCGCCTCGTCCCAGATCCGCCCCGCCGCGAAGACGAAATCCTCCTTCGGCGCCGGACGGAAATCGTCGAGCGCGATGCCGTTCGGAATAACTCGCGCGGCGCGCGGCGCGCCGTAGTGCCGGCCGACCGCTTCCATCATCGAAGCGCTCGGCGCCACGACGAGGTCGGCGGCGGCGAGCCCTTTCGCGACCGTTTCCCGATATCGCGTCCAGCCCCCGGGCGCGCGCTCGCCGCGCACCGCTTCCCACCAGGAGAGGACGCAGGAATGCGCGACCACGAGAACCGGGGCCCGCCACGGCAGCGATGCGTGAACGTATCCGTTGAGATGAACGACGTCGGGACGCAGCTCGTCGGCAAGGCCGAGGAGCCACTTCCCGGCCTCGTCGAGGTCGTCCCACGGATCGTCCATCCATTCGAGCTTGAAAGGCGCATGGAGGACGCGCGCTTCCGAAGCCGGCGGCCTCGGGCCCATGACGGCGAGGGTGAAGTCGATCTCCGGGAGTGCCCGGACGAGGGCGTTGGCGTAGGTCCAGACCCCGCCGACGCCGTCCGCGGTCATCAGAACGCGTCTCATTCCGCCGCCGCCTGCTCGAGCTCGTGCAGCGGGCGCGGGCGCTGCTCCTGGATGTCGGTGAACCGCTTGAAAAGGCGGAGATAATGCTCGTGCGCGCGCTCCCAGGCGTCGTCGTCGGGAAGCCCCCAGAGAAGCCGATAGTCCGGCGAGCCCGGATAGGGGAAGAGCGGGACCGGCTCGTTGGCCCAGACCCCGTGCCGCTGCAGCCGGTCGCGCCACGCCGCGATCTCGTCGGGGTCGTCGAGATCCGGCGAGGCGATGAGATTCGCCTGGACGAAGGCGACGTGGCGCTTGGCGAAGACGAGCCGCTCCGTCAGGTCCTCCGTGCCGATCCGGCAATCCTTGTCGAGGCGCTCGCGCCCTTGGTCGGAAAGGCTTTCCACGCCGGCCTCGATCGAGACGCAGCCGGCGCGGCCGAGCAGCTCCAGCATGTCGGGCTTCCAGAGATCGATCCGCGTCTGGACGCCGAATTTCACCGGACGGTCGGCGAGCGCGGCGAGAAGCGGCCGGTTCGGCAGAAAGATCTCGTCGATGAAGTAGACGTACTCGACGCCTTGCGCGAGAAGCCGGTCGAGCTCGCCGAGGACCGAAGCGAGCGGCCGCCGCCGATACCTGTCGCGAAAATTCTCCTTGGCGCAGAAGGTGCAGCTGTAGGGGCACCCGCGCGAGGTCTCGATCTCGGCGCCTGCGCCTGCGGGCTCGGCGTCGAAGCGGTGATGATGGTGACGATGCCGGCGGACGAGCGCCTCCTCCCAGCGGAGCAAGGGAAGCCTCTCGAGGTCGCTCGCGTGCGGGCCGCCCTGGACGACGATCTCGCCGTCTCGGCGATAGGCGGTCGAGGATAGGCCGCCCCACGCCGCGCGCGGCGTTGCTGCGAGGCGCACCAGGATTTCCTCCGCCTCGCCCATCACCGCGACGTCGGCTCCGAGCTTTCGCAAGGCCGCTCTCGGCGTCGTCGAGGCATGGGGCCCGATCGCCACCCGCAAGCCCGGGATGCCGTCGAGGTCGGCGAGCGTCTCCTGGGCGACGCGCAGCTCCGGCGGCGCGCAGCGCCAGAAAAGATAGCTCGGCGCCGTCGTGACCACCGTCATCTCGGGCTCGAACGCGGCGACCGCCGCGCGCAGCTCCGAGCGGCCGAGACCGGCGAGGTGCGCGTCGAAGAGGGCGACCTCGTGCCCCGCGTCATCGAGCATCTGCCGCGCGTAGCCGTATTCGAGGGCGAGATGCGGCTCGCGGCAGCCGAAGTAGATCGAGCCGTCGAAGCTCCAGGGCGGGTTGACGAGCGCGATCCTCATCGCGCCGCGACCCGTTCGGCGACGGCACGCGGGGCGCGGCGCGGGGCGCGGTTCGCGGCCAGCCAGGCCCAGAGCCGCTCGAGGCCTTCGACGATCGAAACGCGCGGGCGCCAGCCGGTAGCGCGCGTGAACGCCCCGTGATCGGAGACGTAGAAGCGCTGGTCGCCGATCCGCCAGGCGCCCCATTCGAGCCGGGGCGTGCCGCTGGCGAGGTCGCCGACGAGCTCGATCAGCTCGAGAAGGCTGATCGCGTTCGCGGGGCCGCCGCCGATGTTGAAGGCGCGGCCGGAGAGCTCCGGGCGGCGTTCGGCCGCCAGAAGCGCGTCGACGAGATCCTCGACGAAGAGGATGTCGCGCACCTGCCTGCCGTCGCCGTAGAGCGTGATGGGCTCGCCCTCCATCGCACGGATGAGGAAGTGGGCGACCCAGCCCTGGTCCTCGGTGCCGAGCTGGTGCGGCCCGTAGATGCAGCTCATGCGGAAGACCGTCGCGCGAATTCCGTAGCTGCGCGCGTAATCGAGGACGTACTGGTCGGCGGTCCCCTTCGAGCAACCGTAGGGGCTGTGGAAGTCGAGGGCGCGGTTCTCGCCGACGCCTTCGTCGTGCGGCGCGGCGGCGAGGTAACGGCGCGTGTCGGCGTGCAGCCCGACATCCTCGAGCGCGCCGTACACCTTGTTGGTCGAGGTGAAGAGAACGGGCGGGACGTGGGCGGTGCTGCGGACGGCCTCGAGGAGGGTGAGCGTCCCGAGCGCGTTCACCGAGAAATCCTCGACCGGGTCGGCGAGGCTGGTGGTGACCGCGACCTGGGCGGCGAAATGGTAGATCCGGGCCGCGCGGCCGACCGCGGCGCGCAGTCGCTCGCCGTCGCGGATGTCGGCGTGCTCGAACTCGATCCGGTCGCCGTAGGCGGCGCGTAGCCAGGCGAGGTTCTTCTCGACGCCCCGCCGCGAGAGATTGTCGTAGACGAGAACTCTGCGGCCGCTCGCAGCCAGACGCGCGGCGAGATTGGTGCCGATGAAGCCCGCGCCGCCCGTGACGAGGGTGAGCCCGCTCATACGGTGAGGCCCCGGCGCTCGAGCGCGCGCTGCATCTCGGCGATCCGGTCCTTCGCGATCTGGCCCTCGAGCCAGCCCGCGAGCTCGAGGATGCCACCCTCGAGATCGACGCGCGGACGGTAGCCCAGGACCTGCTCCGCCCGCGCGATGTCGGCGAAGCAGTGGCGAATGTCGCCGACGCGGTACTTGCCGGTGATCTCGGGTTCGATGTTCTTGCCGAGCTGCTCGGCGAGCTTGAGGGCGATCTCGCCGACGGTGCGCGGCGTGCCCGAGCCGATGTTGAAGACCTGACCGGCGGCGGACGCGGTCTCGTAGGCGAGGCGGCAGCCCTCGGCGACGTCGTGCACCGAGACGAAATCGCGCTTCTGCTCGCCGTCCTCGAAGATGAGCGGCCGCTTGTCGTTGAGGAGCCGTGCGGCGAAGATCGCCAGCACGCCGGTATAGGGGTTGGAGAGCGCCTGGCGCGGCCCGTAGGTGTTGAAGAACCGGAGCGCCACGGTGGGAATGCCGTAGGCGGCGCCGGCGACGAGGCACATCCTCTCCTGGTCGTATTTCGAGAGCGCGTAGACGGAGGCGAGGGCTGGCGGCTTCGTCTCGGGCGTCGCGACGGGTAGAAGCCGCTCGCGCCTGCCGTTCTGCGGCTCCCAGGATCCGCGCCGGAGTTGCCCGAGGCTGCGATCGGCGCACGTGACGAGCCGTCCGCTCGCCGTCTTGTAGAGACCCTCGCCGTAAACGCTCATGCTCGAGGCGACGACGAGACGCTCGACGGGACGCTCGATCAGCGCCTCCAGAAGAACGGCGGTGCCGAGATTGTTGACGGCGGTGTACTGGGCGAGCTCGTACATGCTCTGCCCGACGCCGACCATGGCGGCGAAGTGGAACACGCCGTCGACGCCGCGAAGGGCCTCGCGCACGGCGTGGGGATCTCGCACGTCGCCCTCGATCAGCTCGACCTCGGGATCGAGGAAGCGCGGCCTTTTCGCGTTGGCGCCGTGGACCTGGGGCGAAAGATTGTCGAGAGCGCGGACCCTGTAGCCCCGGCGGAGCAGATTGTCGGCGAGGTGGGAACCGATGAAGCCCGCACCGCCGGTGATCAGGATCCGACCCGCCACTAGCCCCTCTCACCGTCCCTTGTTCGCGAGAAAGATGCGCGACCGCCTTCCTGCGGAAACAGGGCGCGGGTGGGTAAGTTCCTTTATTGCGGTCTCGGCAACGCGACGCCGCGGCCGCCCTGCCTTTGGCGCGAGCGGGCGGGCGCGAGCTCGCCGCTGCGGCTCCGGCTATTCGCGATCGCGCTTGGCGGCGCGGAGCTTCGCCCAGTAGTCGAGCCGCTTGCGGATCTCGCGCTCGAACCCGCGTTCGGCGGGATCGTAGAAGCGCGGCCGCTCCATCCCGTCAGGGAAGTAGTTCTGGCCGGAGAAGCCCTCTTCGGTGTCGTGGTCGTAGGCGTAGCCCTTGCCGTAGCCGAGCTCGCGCATAAGCCGCGTCGGCGCGTTGAGGATGTGCTTCGGCGGCATGAGCGAGCCGGTTTCGCGCGCGGAGCGGCGCGCCGCTCCGAAGGCGGCATAGACCGCGTTCGACTTCGGCGCGGTCGCGAGGAAGATGACGAGCTGCGCGATGGCGAGCTCGCCCTCGGGCGAGCCCAGCCGGTCGTAAGTCTCCCACGCGGCGATCGCGTGCTGAAGGGCGGCCGGCTCGGCGAGGCCTATGTCCTCGACGGCGGCGCGCGTCATGCGGCGCAGGATGTAGATCGGATCCTCTCCGCCCTCGAGCATGCGGGCGAGCCAGTAGAGCGCCGCGTCCGCATCGGATCCGCGCACCGATTTGTGGAGCGCGCTGATGAGATTGTAATGACCCTCCTGCGCCTTGTCGTAGAGAGGCGCCCGGCGCTGGACGGTTTCCGCGAGCTCTGCCGGTCCGAGCGTCCTGTCGCCGGGAAGCAGCGACAGCTCCTCCACGAGATTGAGGAGGAAGCGTCCGTCCCCGTCCGCCATCGCCTTAAGCGCCTGGCGGGCCTCGGAGTCGAGCGGAAGCTTTCGGCCGAGCTCCGCCTCGGCGCGCGCGAGGAGCTGCTCGAGCGCGGCATCGTCGAGCCGGTGCAGCACGAACACCTGAGCGCGCGAGAGGAGGGCGCCGTTCAGCTCGAAGGACGGGTTTTCCGTCGTCGCGCCGACGAGGATGATGGTTCCGTCCTCGACGTAGGGCAGGAACGCGTCTTGCTGCGCCCGGTTGAAGCGGTGGATCTCGTCGACGAAGAGGAGCGTGCCGCGTCCCGCCGCGCGACGCTGCTTGGCGGCATCGAAGACTTTGCGCAGGTCGGCGACGCCGGAGAAGACCGCCGAGAGCGGCTCGAAATGGAGATCGGTATGCTCGGCCAGAAGGCGCGCGATCGTCGTCTTGCCGCAGCCGGGCGGGCCCCAGAGGATCATCGAGGCGAGCCTGCGCGAGGCGACCATCCGCCCGATCGGCGCATCCGGGGCAAGAAGATGGTCCTGCCCGATCACCTCCGCGAGCCGCTTCGGCCGCAGCCGGTCGGCGAGCGGCCGCGGCGCCAGCGCATCGAAGAGCCCCGGCCCGCGCGCCACCGTCCTCAGCCCTGAATCTGCAGGTTGAGAAGCCGGCCGCCGCGCTTGATCGTGAACGCCCAGACGGAGCGGGTCCGCTGCAGCCGCTCGCGGAGCTGCGCCACCGTCTCGACGGGGCGGCCGTCGAGGCCGGCGATGATGTCGCCCGGCTGCAGCCCGATGCGCTGCGCTGCGCTCCCCTGGGCGACGTTGAGCACGATGACCCCTTTGGCCGAAAGGTCGATCCCGAGCTCGTCGGCGAGCGCGGGCGAGAGATTGGCGACGGTGGCGCCCGAGAGGGGATGACGGCCGCGCAGCTCGGTCACATCGCGCGGCGGCCTCTCGGGAGGCGGCGCAAGCTTCACCTCGATCTTGCGCTCCCTGCCGTTGCGAAGGATGGTCAAGACCGCGGTGCTGCCGACCTCGAGCGTCGCGATGCGGAAGCGGAGCGCCTCCTCGTCCTCGATCTCGTGCGGTCCGACCGCCAGCACGAGGTCGCCGACGCGCAAGCCGGCCAAAGCGGCGGGGCTTCCCGGGGCCACCTCCCGGACCAGCACGCCGACAGGGCGCTTGAGGCCGAGGCTCTGCGCGAGATCGTACGTGACCGGCTGCGCCGAAACGCCGAGCCAGGGCCGGACGACGCGCCCTCCCGTCGCGGCGCCCGCGACGACCGCCCGCACCATCGCGGCCGGGACCGCGAAGCCGATGCCGATGGAGCCGCCCGACCGCGAGTAGATCGCGGTGTTGATTCCGACCAGCTTGCCGTCGAGATCGACGAGCGCGCCGCCGGAGTTGCCGGGGTTGATCGCGGCATCGGTCTGGATGAAGAACCGGAAGTCGCTGATCCCGACCTGCGTTCGCGCCAGGGCGGAGACGATGCCGCTCGTCACCGTCTGGCCGACGCCGAAGGGGTTGCCGATCGCGAGCACGAGGTCGCCCACCTCCAGGCTGTCCGAATCGCCGAGCTCGAGATAGGGCAGGGCCTCGTTCCCGACGTCGATCTTCAGCACCGCGAGATCGGTGCGCTCGTCACGACGAACGATCTGGGCCTCGAACTCGCGCCGGTCGGCGAGCACGACGGTGATCTCGTCGGCGCCGTCGATGACGTGATTGTTCGTGACGATGAGCCCGTCGCGCGTCACCAGAACGCCCGAGCCGAGCGAGTTCTGCACCCGCTCCTGCGGCAGCCCGAACGGGATCGCGTCCCCGAAGAACCTCCGGAACAGCGGGTCGTTGAAAAGCCCCGGCGGCGGGCCGCTCCGACGCACGATGCGGCGGCTGAAAACGTTGACCACCGCCGGAGCGGTCCGTTTCACGACGGGAGCGAAGGAGAGCTTGATCTGCTCGCGGCTTTCCGGGACGACCCGGTCCGCTCCGAACGACGGGATCGAGGCGACGAGAAAGAGGAGCAGGGCGAGGCGGAGCATCGCGCGGAATTCTACATCAGGGGAGATGACGCCGATGCCGGCCCGCCGGCCGCGCCTCAGAGCGAGAGATTGCGGCTCGCGAACTCCCAGTTCGCCAGCTTGTCGAGCCACGCGGCGACGTAGTCGGCGCGCCGGTTCTGCCAGTCGAGATAGTACGCGTGCTCCCAAACGTCGCAGGTGAGAAGGCACTTCAGCCCTTGCGCCATCGGCGTGTCGGCGTTTCCGGTCCGAACGATCTGAAGCTTCTTGTTGCGCCCCTCGACGAGCCATGCCCAGCCGCTGCCGAACTGACCCGTTGCCGCTTCGATGAATTTCCGCCTGAAGGTGCCGAAGTCGCCGAAATCGCTCGCGATGCGCTCGGCGAGCGCGCCTGACGGTTCGCCGCCGCCGTTCGGGCGCATGCTGTTCCAGTAGAACGTGTGGTTCCAGACCTGGGCGGCGTTGTTGTAGAGCGCGGTCCGATTGGGGTTCACGAGCGTGGTCCGGACGATCTCCTCGACCGAGTGGTTCGCGAAGTCGGTGCCGGCCACGAGGCGCATCATGTTGTCGTAATAGGCCTTGTGGTGCTTGCCGTAATGGAAGCCGATCGTCGTCGCCGATATGACCGGCGCCAGCGCGTCGTCCGGATAGGGCAGGGGCGGCATCGCCTCGGCGATCGTCGTGCGGGCGCCGACGATCGCAGGGGCGGCCAGCGCCGTCGCCGCGAGCGCCACTCCGCCCGCTACTACCTGCCGGCGGTCAAGGGCGGACGTGCCGAAGGATTTCATCAGTGCCTTCCGTTTTCTCGGCTTCTGACAATATAGCGCTTCCGAACACCTCGTCGAAGGCCGCGCGCAGCGCGATATCGACCTCGGGCATGGTCGCCGTGATGCCGAGCGCGGCGAGCGACGTGACGCCGCGGTCGCGGATCCCGCAGGGGACGATCCCCGAATAGTGGGAAAGATCGGGATCGACGTTGAGCGCCACGCCGTGAAGAGTGACCCAGCGCCGCACCCGGACCCCGATCGCCGCGATCTTCGCTTCGGTGCCGTCGCGGCCGACGACCCAGATCCCGACCCTTCCCTCGCGCCGCTCGCCGCGGACGTTGAAGCGGGCGAGGGCGCGAATGAGCCATTCCTCGAGGTCGCGGACGTAGCGGCGGATGTCGGCGCCGCGGCGCTTCAGATCCAGCATGACGTACCCGACCCTTTGCCCGGGGCCGTGATAGGTGAGCTGGCCGCCGCGCCCGGTGCGGAAGACCGGAAAGCGCGCGTCGAGCAGATCGCCCGGCTGCGTGCTCGTGCCGGCGGTGTAGAGCGGCGGATGCTCGAGAAGCCAGACGAGCTCGGGCGCCGTTCCGGCCCGGATCGCCGCGGCCCTGTCGTCCATCGCGGCGGTCGCCTCCTCGTAGTCCACCGGCGCGTCGTCTATCCGCCATTCGAGCGCTTGAAACGCCATGACGGAGTTGCTAGATCATCCGCCGCTCCGCGGGCAAGCCCGCGGCGCGCAACCTCGAATGCGGTCGTGGCGGAATTGGTAGACGCGCTAGCTTGAGGTGCTAGTGGGGGAAACCCCTTGGAAGTTCGAGTCTTCTCGACCGCACCACGAAAGGGCCGGGCCTTCGCCCGGCCCTTTCGTCTTTCCGGCGGCCGCTAGAAGAGCCCGCTGATTCTCCCCTTGCTGTCGATCGAGATGCTGTTGGCGGCGGGCACCTTCGGCAGGCCCGGCATCGTCATGATGTCGCCGCAGATGACCACGACGAACTCGGCGCCGGCCGAGAGCCGGACCTCCCTGATCGGCACGACGTGACCGGACGGCGCGGCCTTGAGCGCGGCGTCGGTCGAGAAGCTGTACTGGGTCTTCGCGATGCAGACCGGGAGATGCCCGAAGCCCTCGGACTGCAGCTCCTTGAAGCGGTTGCGCACGGGCTGGTCGGCGGTGATGTCGGCGGCGCCGTACGTCTTGGTCGCGATCGTCTTCACCTTCTCCCAGAGCGGCATCTCGTCGGGATAGAGGAAGCGGAACTCGTTCTTGGCGGTCTCGATCGTGCGGACGACGGCCTTCGCGACCTCGGCCGCCCCCGCGCCGCCCCGCGCCCAGTGATCGGAGAGAACGCATTCGACGCCGAGCCGGTCGCAGAGCCCGAGCAGGGCCTTCATCTCGCCCTCGGTGTCGGCGCTGAAGCGGTTGATCGCGACGACGACGGGCAGGCCGAAATGCTCGCGCACGTTGCGGACGTGCCGCTCGAGATTGGCGAAGCCTTTCTCGACCGCGGCGACATTCTCGGTCTTGAGTTCCTCTTTCGCCACGCCGCCATGCATCTTGAGCGCGCGGATCGTGGCGACGAGGACGACGCAGTCGGGCTTGAGGCCCGCCTTGCGGCATTTGATGTCGATGAACTTCTCGGCGCCGAGATCGGCACCGAACCCTGCCTCTGTCACGACGTAGTCCGCGAGCTTCAGCGCCGTTCTCGTGGCCAGCACCGAGTTGCAGCCATGCGCGATGTTGGCGAACGGGCCGCCGTGGACGAAGGCGGGGTTGTTCTCGAGGGTCTGCACGAGGTTCGGCGCGATCGCGTCCTTGAGGAGCGCCGCCATCGGGCCCTGCGCCTTCAGGTCGGAGGCGCGCACGGGCTTCCGGTCGCGCCTCTGCGCGACGATGATGTTGCCGAGGCGGCGCTTCAAATCCTCGAGGTCGGCGGCGAGGCAGAAGATCGCCATCACTTCGGAAGCGACGGTGATGTCGAAGCCGTCTTCGCGCGGGAAGCCGTTCGCGACCCCGCCGAGCGAGTTCACGATCGAACGCAGCGCCCGGTCGTTCATGTCCATGCAGCGCCGCCAGGTGATGCGCCGCTGATCGATGCCGAGCTCGTTGCCCCAGTAGATGTGGTTGTCGATGAGCGCGGCGAGGAGGTTGTTGGCCGTGCCGATCGCATGGAAGTCGCCGGTGAAGTGGAGGTTGATGTCCTCCATCGGAACCACCTGCGCATAGCCGCCGCCCGCGGCGCCGCCCTTCATTCCGAAGGAAGGCCCGAGGCTGGGCTCCCGCAGGCAGATCGCGGCCTTCTTCCCGATGTGATTGAGCGCATCGCCGAGGCCGACCGTCGTCGTCGTCTTGCCTTCGCCCGCCGGCGTCGGCGTTATTGCGGAGACCAGGATGAGCTTGCCGTCCGGCTTGTCCTTGAGGCTTTCGACGTATTCGAGCGATACCTTGGCCTTGTAGGGACCGTAGTTCACGAGGTGCTCGGCCGGAATTCCCAGCTTCTCCCGACCGACGTCGGCGATCGGCCGCATTTTCGCGGCCTGGGCGATTTCGATGTCGGTCTTGGGGGCGCGGTGCTGGTCGTGCGCTGTCATAGGGGACGTTTCCTCCAAGGAGTTTGGTATATGGTATACCTGCGCCATGGCTGAGGCCAAGATCATCGACGGGGCGGCGCATGCCAAAGCGCTCCGCGCCGAGCTTGCCGCCGAGGTCGCCCGCCTTCGTGCCGAGCATGGGCTGAAGCCCGGCCTTGCCGTCGTCCTCGTCGGCGAGGATCCGGCAAGCCAGGTCTATGTCAGAAACAAGGTCCGCTTCGCGGACGAGGCGGGAATGGCCTCTCGCGACGTGCGGCTGCCGGCCGATGCGGGCGAGGAGGAGGTCGTGGCCGCGGTGCGCCGGCTCAACGCCGACCCCGAGATTCACGGGATTCTCGTGCAGATGCCGCTGCCGCGCCAGATCGACGCCGGCGCCGTCATCGCCGCGATCGACCCGGCCAAGGACGTCGACGGCTTCCATGACGTCAACGCGGGCCGGCTCCTTGCCGGAAGGCCCGGCCTCGTCCCCTGCACGCCGCTGGGCGTCGTCCGGCTGCTCCGCGCCAGCGTCGGGGATCTCGCCGGGCGCGAAGCCGTCGTGGTGGGGCGCTCGAACATCGTCGGCAAGCCCATGGCGGTGCTGCTGCTGCGCGAGGACTGCACGGTGACCGTCGCGCACTCGCGCACCCGCGACCTCCAGGAGGTCTGCCGCCGGGCGGACATACTCGTCGCGGCGGTCGGACGGCCCGAGATGGTGCGCGGCGATTGGGTGAAGCCGGGCGCGACCGTGATCGATGTCGGAATCAACCGCGTCGAGCGCAACGGAAAGACGAAGCTCGTCGGCGACGTCGCGTTCGCGGAGGCGCGGAGGGTCGCCGGCGCGATCACTCCGGTCCCGGGCGGCGTCGGCCCGATGACGATCGCCTGCCTCCTAGCGAATACGCTGCGTGCCGCCTGCGCCCTGAGCGGGGTCGAGTTCCGCCTGCGGCTCTGAGCGGACTTCGATCGGGGTGCCGCACTGGTAGCAGGGCATGGTGCTGTGCTCGGCGAGCCACTCCGCCGTGCGCGTCGTCCAGGTGCCGCACTCCGGGCAGGCGAGATAGCGGACGTCGTTCATTCCCATGGCGGGGAACGAACCGCCGCGCGGCGCTTCCGGTTCCGTCGGCTTCAGCGCATGGGGCGGCAATCGAGCCTGCGCCGATGCAGCTCGGCGCAGATGCGCTTGGCTTCTCCGGCGTCGGGGAGCGGGCCGGCCTGGACGCGGAAGACGATGCGGCCGTCGGGCAGCTCGGCGCGTCGGACGCGCGCGTCGAGGCCGCCGAGGATGTCGCTCTGCTCGCTGCGGAGCTTCTCGAGCGCGGTCTGCGCCCTGGCTTCGCTGCGGAATGAAGCCAGCTGGACATGCGGCGCGCCGTTCGGCCACGGCTCCGCCATGCTCGCTGATTTTGCCTCTGGCTCCGGTTCGTCCGCCGCCGGCATGGGTTCGGAGGCCGGGGTCGGCGTCCACGACTCGTCCGGATCCGCTGCATCGGCCGGCTCCGGATCGGCCGCATCGGTCGGCGGCGCCGTCGATCCGGCAGTCTCGGCGGAAAACGGGACGGGGGCGGCGACCGGCCGCGATTCCGCGGCAACGGCACCGATCTCCGGCGGCGATTCGGAAAGCTCGGGAGTCGCGACCAGCGTCGCGATCGCATCGTGCTCGGGCGGCGTCGCGGGAGAAGGCGCTTCGTTGTCTCCGGACGGCTCGGTCGCCGAGACGATTACCGTATTGCCGAGCCCGGGCGTGTCGAACGTTTCGAGCGCAGCGGTCTCGTCCGGCGCCTTCCGGCCCTCGGGGCGCGGCCAGAAGAAGATCGTGCTCGCCAGGATCACGGCGAACCCCGCGACGATCGCCGCCCATCGGCGTCGCCGCCGGGCGGCCCGCCTTCGCCTGTACTCGCGCCACGGCGCCTCGAAGACCGGAGACGACCGTTCCGAGCTCGGATAGTACGGCATCGGACTCTTCGGGCTCGGCCGATCAGATGGCGAAAATTCCCTGGCTGAGGAGCGTCGCTGCCGCTTCCCGCGCCGCTGCCGCGTTTTCGCCTTTCTTGGAGCTGACGGCCTTGACGAGCTTCGTCTTCGCGGCTTCGACCCGGTGACGCCGTCGTTCCGGGCTCATCCTGAACATCCGCTCAGCCTCGGTCGTGACGCGGCGCGCATCCGCATGGAAGGTGCGTGTCCCAATTCGCAGAGTCGGCATCATGAAACCCTTATTAATTCGCAAGCCCGAGGATGCGGCCGATTCGCGGAAACGAGAGAGTCAAAAAAGGCGCTGAATTCAGGCATAAACGCCGAAGTTTTAAAGTCGGAAATAAACTTCTACCTCTAAAGGAAGCGCGCCGGAATCGCTTGCGGTGATGCTCGTCTTGCGTTTTTCATTTCGGATCGACTGCCGCGGAGGGCGAGAATGGCCAGCTTCGTCGTGACCGAAACCGAGCTGAAGGCGGTGGCGCGCCGGGCTCGCGGCAAGTTCGACTACAACGGCAAGGGCTTCGTGCTGATCTCCTACGGATCGTACGGCCAGCATCATATCCGCCTCGATCTCGTCAGATGGCCGAACGGCCGCTTCGACAAACTCCGCCAGGATTATTCATACGAGTTCCTGGTCGGCAGCTTTCACGTCAAGGAAGAGACCTATTACTCCCGGGAGAAGCAGGACTACGACTATCTCTATTTCGTCTATGTCGGCGCCGGCGTCTGGCAGCCGGTCTGGGGGTACAGCAAGACCGAGGAGCGGAGCGGCGCGTCGAGGCGGCGGGAAAGCAATGTCAGGGCCTGGTCGGAGGGCACGCATGTTGCGCGGGTCTTCCTCGACGACTTGAGCGAGATCACGCGAAGCGAGCAGGCTCTGGCGACCGGCCCCGTAGAGGGGGCGGCAGCGAATCTTTTCGGCGTGCTTTGAGCGCGCGGAGGGATTGGGGCGAGTGACCGGATTCGAACCGGCGACATCCAGAATCACAATCTGGCGCTCTAACCAGCTGAGCTACACCCGCCGTCGCGGCGCGTGACGTAGCTTCTCCACCGGCCTTCGTCAAGGCTGCCGCGGGCGTGCGAGCCGTTTCGGCATGCCTCGGGGAGGGGGCGCCCCGTCGGCGATCTCGCGCACGAGCTTCGCAACGATGGCGACCTTGAAATCGTTGAAGTCGTCGGCGCCGGAGACGAACGAGCCGAACCCGCCGACGACGTGCTGCCGGTACCACTCGTCGAGGCGCCACTGCTCGTTGCGGATGGCGAGGCCGTTGATGGTGATTCCGCGGGCGACGGCTCGGTCGCGCGCGTCGGCGGCGCCGGGTCCGGCGTTGCTGACGCCGTCCCCCGAGATGTCGATCGTCCGGCGCGGCGTCGCGAATGCGCCGTCTTCGAGGAGCTGGGCGGAGAAATCGATCGCGCTGCCGATCGCCGTGAAATCGGCGAAGGTCCGGGGCGCGCGCCGGATGGCCTCGGCGAAGGCGAGCGCCGTATCGGGGTCCGAGACGATCGCCCACGGCACGAGCTGACGCTGACGGCCGCTGCCCGACCATTCGACGTAAGTCACCGCGATCGCGCCGATCGTGCCGCTCTCGATCGCCTCGATCACCGCGCGCGACTCGAAGGCCGTGGCGTATCCTTCTCTTTGGATCCGATACTCCTCGTCGTCGATGCTGCGGGAAGCGTCGACCGCCAGGACGAGAGCGAGATCGACCGGCCGCGCCGCGGCGGCCGGCGTGCCGAAGCACAGGACGAAACACGCGAGCGTCCGTAAGATCACCACGTGACCAACGCTGACCGGCACCTCCTTCTCTCGGCCGCCGAAATGGCGGAGGCGGATCGTCGCGCCGCGGCGTCGGGCATTCCGTCCATCGACCTGATGGAAAATGCCGGCCGAGCGGTTGCGGACGCCCTGCGCCGGCGCTTTCGCCCCGCTCCGGTCGCGATCGCCTGCGGGCCCGGCAACAACGGCGGAGACGGGTTCGTCGTGGCGCGCCATCTCGCGGCTGCGGGCTGGACGGTCCGCGTCGGCCTTCTCGGCTCGACAGAGGCGCTCAAAGGCGACGCCGCCGCGCAGGCCGCACGCTGGACCGGCACGGTCGAGCCGCTCGGGCCCGATCTCCTCGACGGCGCCGGGATCGTCGTCGATGCGATCTTCGGCGCGGGGCTCGCGCGCGCCCTCGATGGAGCGGCGCGCGCGACGGTCGAGGCGATGCGCGGGCGCACGGTCGTTGCAATCGACGTGCCGAGCGGGGTCGACGGCAACACCGGCGCCGTCCGCGGCGCCGCTCCCGAGGCGGCCCTCACCGTCACCTTCTTCCGCCGCAAGCCCGGCCACCTCCTTCTTCCCGGGCGCGAGCTCTGCGGCGAGACGGTGGTCGAGGATATCGGGATTCCGGAGACCGTCCTCGACGGCCTCGGGGTGCGGTGCTGGGCGAACGCGCCCGCCCTCTGGCGCGACCGTCTGCCGCGGCTCGAACCGTCGACGCACAAGTACAAGCGCGGCCATGTCCTCGTGCTCGGCGGGGCCGCGATGACGGGGGCGGCCCGGCTTGCCGCCCGCGCGGCGCAGCGCGTCGGCGCCGGGCTGGTGACGCTCGCGGCGCCGGAGCAGGTTTTTCCCGTCTATGCGAGCGCGCTCGAGAGCGTGATCGTGAGCGCCGAGCCGTTCGCATCCCTTCTTGCCGATGCCCGGCGGAACGCAATCGTCGTCGGCCCCGGCGCGGGGCGGGACGAGGCCACGGCAGCGGCGGCGACGGCCGCGCTCGCCTCGGGCCGGAATCTGGTGCTCGATGCGGACGGGCTGACCGTGTTCGAGAACCGGGTGGAGGCGCTGAGCCCGCGCGGCGAGTGCGTGCTGACGCCGCACGAGGGAGAGTTCCGCCGGCTCTTTCCCCTCGGCGAGGACAAGCTCGCCTCGGTGCGCGCCGCGGCGGCCCGCACCGGGTGCGTCGTCGTTCTGAAGGGCTCTGATACGATCGTCGCGGCCCCGTCGGGCGCCGCGGCGATCAACGAGAACGCTCCGCCGACGCTTGCGACCGGCGGCACCGGCGACGTGCTCGCCGGAATGGTCGCCGGATTGATGGCGCAAGGGATGGCGGCGTTCGACGCCGCCTGCGCGGCGGTTTGGTGCCATGGGGCCGCCGCTGCCCGGGTCGGGCCGCGCCTCGTTCCCGAGGACCTGCTCGCCGCTCTTGCCGATTTCGAAAGCGGGCGGCAAGAGATGGGATCGACGTATGAAGAGCAACGGGCGGCGTCGAGCCGCCCGCCAGGATGGTCGGAGTGAGCGAGCGCACGACAAACGGCGGCACCGGCTTTTTCGACGGCGTGTTCGATCGGACGTTGGGGAACTTGAGGGCGGCTTGGCGCGACATAGCGGAAAGCGCGCGCGTCTACATCGGGGCCGGGCCTCGCCCGGACCTGCCGGACAACGACGCGGAGCGTCTCCGGGCGCAGATGCGGGCATGCCTGGAGGGGAAGGGCGGCCAGGTCTCCGCCCGCGCCCGCGCGGCCGAGCTCGGGCGCACCTATCTCGCGCTCTCTCCGACCGGCCAGGAGCGTTTCCTGCGCCTTCTCGCCGAGGAGTTCGATCTCGACCGGGACGCGGTCGACGCAGCCTGCGAGCGGCTGATGCGGGCGGAGGGGGAGGAGGAGCGGCGGCAGGCGGAGCAGGCGCTTCGAGAGGCGCTGCAGCCGCCGCGGACGCGCCTTCTGACGCAGTTCAACGCGCTTCCCGAGGGGGTCAAGTTCCTGGTCGATCTGCGCAGCGAGCTGATGGCGCTCGGCAAGCGCGACGCCGCTCTTGCTGGTCTCGAGCAGGATTTGAAGAACCTCCTCGCGAGCTGGTTCGATGTCGGCTTCCTCGAGCTGCAGCGGATCACCTGGGAGTCCCCCGCGGCCTTGCTCGAGAAGCTGATCGCCTACGAGGCGGTGCATGCGATCCGGAGCTGGACCGACCTCAAGAACCGCCTCGAGGCCGACCGGCGCTGCTTCGCCTTCTTCCATCCGCGGATGCCGCACGAGCCCCTGATCTTCGTCGAGGTCGCGCTCGTCTCGGGGATGGCGAGCAACGTCCAGAAGCTGCTGGACGAGCACGCGCCCTTGATGGACCCGAGTAGTGCCGATACCGCGATCTTCTACTCGATCTCGAACTGCCAGAGGGGCCTTGCGGGGATCTCGCTCGGCGACTTCCTCATCAAGCGCGTCGTCGATCAGCTCGCGAAGGAGCTGCCGAAGCTGCGCACCTTCGCCACGCTGTCGCCTATCCCCGGCTTCCGCAAATGGCTCGACGGGCGTTTGGCGGAGGGGGCCGAGCCGCGGCTGCGCCAGATTCTCGAGACGCCCTCATGGCACCTCGACGAGGATCTCGCGAAGGAGGCGCGCGAGCCGCTGACCCGGCTCTGCGCGCGCTACCTCGTCCTCGAGAAGGGGCGCGGCGGCCGGGCGCTCGACCCCGTCGCGCACTTCCATCTTTCGAACGGCGCCAGGATCGAGCGCCTCAATTGGCTCGGCGACACGTCGCCGAAAGGGCTCGAGCAGTCGGCCGGGATGATGGTCAACTACCTCTACAAGCTCTCGGACATCGAGGCCAACCACGAGGCGTACACGGGCGAAGCCCGGGTCACGGCGTCGCTGACGCTGCGCAATCTCGCCGCGAAGGCGTAGCCTCGGCCGCCTCGCCGGAGCGCCGCTGGTCTCGGAATTTTTGACATCCGCCTCCGGACGGAAAACGCCGCCCCGCCCCGTTTCACGACCCTTACCTTCGACGGCCGCATCTGCGGCGTCACAGGCGATGCGGCCTGCAGTAACGGCAGTCAAATCGGCGCGCAGTACGGGGACAGCGCCGAAGCCGACGTGTCGTATCGGACGCTGCTCGCGAACGGCAGCCTGAACCAGCCTTACCTGCAATACTGGACAAGCGGCTACGGCGATCTCGTCGGGGTCGTCTGGGGTGGCGCCAACGCGACGAACTACAAGGCAGAGATCAGGATCGAGGCGATGCCCGGTTTCCTGGTGACGCTGCTCGACTTCGACGCCGGCTGCTACAACAATTCCACCAGCTGCCAGCTTCTGAACTACGAGGTGAGGGATCTCGGCGGCGTCCTTCTCGCGTCGTCCTCGGGCACCATCGACACGACGCCGAGCGGCCCGAGCAGCCATGCGCACGTGACGCTCGATATCGGCTTCCACACCGGTCTGGTGCTTACCTGGGGGCCCGACGCTTACAACCTGGGGCTGGACAACATCCGCTTCGAGACGCAGGGGACGTCGATCCCGGTTGCCGAGCCGGCGAGTCTCGCGCTTCTGGGCTTCGGCCTGATCGGGCTCGGCATGGCGAGGCGCCGGCACACGGTCGGATAGCGTCGAACGACCGAGCGAAACGGGAGAGGGGCTCCGCAGCGGGCCTTCTTCCGATTCGGTCCGTGAGCCTTCCCGCCTCGCTTTCTCTCTCGGGCGCCGAGCCGGTCGGTCCGGTCGAGCGGGTGCACGATGACCGCCGCGATCCGCACGGGTCGGCGCCATGCCGAGCCCGCGATCGGGCATGCTCGCAGAAAACGGATGCCGCGCGGATGTCAGGCCCGCGCTGGTCGGCAATGACCGGACGGTCCCCGCCGCGCGGGCGATTGCCCGCATTCTAGTTCAATTCGTACATGATTGCTCCGCTCGTTAACGGATCCTCAAAAAAGCGGGCGGAAGATGGGCGGAAAGAAGGAGAGGAATGATGCGCCTGATGAACATCCTGCGCCGCGCCGAAAAAACGGACGTGCAGCCCGGCTATTCCTATCGGCGCGAGATCAACCCCGCGTTGACCGAAAAGGTCCGCGTTCTCGACCTGAAGGCCGATCCTTCGGGCATCCCTCATGTCCGCTTCGAGGTCAGCTTCGAGCGCCGGTCGGAGCGGCTCGAGACGGCGCGCCGCATCCTCTCCCTCGACCGCTTCGTCGAGTCCTATCAGGAGCGCATCGCCTAAGAAGGCTCCGCAGCGCCTCGCCCAAACCGGAAGCGAGTTCGGCCGGCGGGGTTGCACCTCCGCCGCCCCTGTTGCTATTTACCCGCCTTCGCCGGAGCCGGCGCGGGCGGGTTTTCTTTTCCGGGCGGGCGTGGCGGAATTGGCAGACGCACTGGATTTAGGTTCCAGCGGCTTCGGCCGTGGGGGTTCAAGTCCCCCCGCCCGCACCAGGGCTCCGGCAATCATCGACTTCCGACAGGTTTCCAACCCCGATGCAGATTACCGAAACCTCCGCTGACGGCCTGAAGCGCGAATTCAAGGTCGTCATCGCAGCCGCCGACATCGCCCAGAAGGTCGACGCACGTCTCTCCGAGATCGGCCGCAACGTGCGCCTCCCGGGGTTCCGGCCCGGCAAGGTGCCTATGTCGATGCTCAAGAAGCGCTATGGCGCGCATGTCATGGGAGAGGTTTTGGAGCAGGCGGTCGGCGACAGCTCGGCCCAGGCGATGCGCGAGCGCGGCCTCCGCCCGGCGCTGCAGCCGAAGATCGAGATCGTGTCGTTCGAGGAGGGGGCCGACCTCGAATACAAGATGAATGTCGAGCTCCTGCCCGACATCACGCCGGCGCCGCTCGGCGAGATCGAGCTCGAGCGCCTCAAGCCCGAGATCGCGGACTCGGAAGTCGACCGTCAGCTCGAGCGGATCGCCGAGAACAATCGCAAGACGACCCCCGTCGACCGCCCCGCCGAGTCGGGCGATGCGGTGGTGATCGATTTCGTCGGCCGGGTCGGCGGAGTCGAGTTCCCCGGCGGCAAGGGCGAGAATCATACGCTCCGGCTCGGCTCGAATCAGTTCATCGCCGGCTTCGAGGACCAGCTCGTCGGAGCGAAGGCGGGCGAGAAGCGGGTCGTGAAGGTCTCCTTCCCGCAGGAGTACGGCAACGAGGAACTCGCCGGAAAGGAGGCCGAGTTCGAGGTCGACGTGAAGGAGGTCCGCGCGCTCGAGCCGGCCACTGTCGACGAGGATCTGGCGCAGCGCATCGGCTTCGATTCGCTCGACGAGTTGAGAAAGACCGTCCGCGAGCAACTCGAGCGCGATTTCGCCCAGCTCGCGCGACAGAAGTTGAAGCGGCGGGTCCTGGACGCCCTCGCGGAGCGGCACGACTTTCCGGTCCCGTCCGGCATGGTGGACCTCGAGTTCGAGACGATCTGGAAGCAGCTCGAGGAGGAGCGGAAGCGCAATCCCGAATCGGCTTCCGAGGATGCCGGAAAGAGCGAGGACGAGCTCAAGGCCGAGTATCGCAAGATCGCCGAGCGCCGCGTGCGGCTCGGCCTCCTGCTTTCGGAGATCGGCCGGCAGAACAACATCCAGGTCACCAACGAGGAGGTGAACCGGGCGATCGTGCAGGAGGCGCGGCGCTTCCCGGGCCAGGAGCGCAAGGTCGTCGAGTTCTATCGGAACAATCCCGACGCGCTCGCCAACCTTCGCGCTCCCATCTACGAGGACAAGGTCATCGACTTCATCGTCGAGATGGCCAAGGTGACCGACAAGCCGGTTTCCCCCGAGGAGCTCCTGAAGCCGGAGCCCGAAGAGGAGCAGGCGGCCTAAATTCCGCCGGTCCCCGCTTGCGGCGGGCGGGAGGCGAGGGCACATTCGGGCCGGGCGGACCGGCCGCCCGGCTCTCCCGCCGTTGCGGGAGAGGGCCAACTCGGGAGTTCTGTATGCGCGACCCCTTCGAGGTCTACGCCAACACGCTCGTTCCGATGGTCATCGAACAGACCAATCGGGGCGAACGAGCGTTCGATATCTACTCGCGCCTCCTCAAGGAGCGCATCGTGTTTCTTGTCGGGGCGGTCAACGACTACGTCTCGAGCCTGCTCTGTGCTCAGCTGCTCTATCTCGAATCGGAGAACCCGAACAAGGACATCGCCTTCTACATCAATTCGCCGGGCGGCGTCGTGACCTCGGGTCTCGCGATCTACGACACGATGCAGTACATCCGCTCGCCGGTCTCGACCGTCTGCATCGGCCAGGCCGCTTCGATGGGATCGCTGCTGCTCTGCGCCGGAGCGAAGGGCAAGCGGTTCTCGCTGCCGAACTCGCGCATCATGATCCATCAGCCCTCCGGCGGCGTTCAGGGCCAGGCGACCGACATCGAGATCCAGGCCCGCGAGATCCTCGCGCTGAGGGCCCGGCTCAACGAGATCTACGTTAAGCATACCGGCCAGCCGCTGGAGGTGATCTCTGCCGCCGTCGAGCGCGACAAGTTCCTGTCGCCCACGGAGGCGAAGGAGTTCGGGCTCATCGACGAGGTCGTCGTCGCCCGTCCGCCGCGCGAGGACGAGGCCAAGACGCGGACCTGATCCGATCGGGTTCGGTGGCATTTAATGAAATGTTGATGGCTGTCGGGGCATAGCGTTAAATCGCTTTTGCCCAGTGGGGTGGCGCGTCCGCTGCGCGCCCCGGCGGCCGGCTGAGGGAGTGCGATGTCCAAGTCCAGCGGCGGCGATTCGAAGAACACCCTCTACTGCTCTTTCTGTGGCAAGAGCCAGCACGAGGTCCGCAAGCTCATTGCGGGTCCGACCGTCTTCATCTGCGACGAATGCGTCGAGCTCTGCATGGACATCATCCGTGAGGAGCACAAGACGACGCTCGTCAAGTCGCGCGACGGCGTGCCGGGCCCGCGCGAGATCTGCAAGGTCCTCGACGACTACGTCATCGGCCAGGATCACGCGAAGAAGGTTCTCTCCGTCGCGGTCCACAACCACTACAAGCGCCTCGCGCACGGCGCCAAGAACAACGACGTCGAGCTCGCGAAGTCGAACATCCTCCTCGTGGGTCCGACGGGGTCGGGCAAGACGCTCCTGGCGCAGACCCTGGCGCGGATCATCGACGTTCCGTTCACGATGGCGGACGCGACGACGCTGACCGAGGCGGGCTATGTCGGCGAGGACGTCGAGAACATCATCCTGAAGCTGCTGCAGGCGGCCGACTACAACGTCGAGCGCGCGCAGCGCGGCATCGTCTACATCGACGAGGTCGACAAGATCAGCCGCAAGTCGGACAACCCGTCGATAACGCGCGACGTTTCGGGCGAGGGCGTGCAGCAGGCGCTCCTCAAGATCATGGAGGGGACGGTCGCGAGCGTGCCGCCGCAGGGCGGGCGCAAGCACCCGCAGCAGGAGTTCCTCCAGGTCGACACGACCAACATTCTCTTCATCTGCGGCGGCGCCTTCGCGGGGCTCGAGAAGATCATCGCGATGCGCCGCCAGGGCACGTCGATCGGCTTCGGCGCCGAGGTGCGCGGCCCCGACGAGCGCAAGACGGGCGAGATCCTGAAGGACCTCGAGCCGGAGGATCTCCTCAAGTTCGGCCTCATCCCGGAGTTCGTCGGGCGCCTGCCGGTGATCGCGACGCTCGAGGACCTCGACGAGAAGGCGCTCGTCGAGATCCTGACCAAGCCGAAGAACGCGCTCGTCAAGCAGTACCAGCGCCTCTTCGAGATGGAGGACGTCAACCTCGAATTCAACGAGGAGGCCCTCCGCGCCATAGCCGCCAAGGCGATCGCGCGCAAGACCGGCGCGCGGGGCCTGCGCTCGATCATGGAGGCGATCCTCCTCGAGCCGATGTTCGAGCTGCCGAGCCTCACCGGCGTCAGCGAGATCGTGATCAATCGCGAGGTGGTCGAGGGCCGCGCCAAGCCGCTCTATGTCCACTCCGAGCGCGGCAAGGAGGCGGGCGGCGCGGGCGCCTGAGATTTTTGCGGGCTTGAACCCTCTGCCGCCCGGTCCAACCTTAGCCTAGCCCATCCGCATCCCCGGCCCTGTCGCCGCGTGACGGGGCAGAGCCGGGCCACACACGAGGCATTATGTTCGAGATCCAACGCGGCAATCTCTACCCCGTCCTCCCGCTCCGGGACATCGTGGTGTTTCCGCACATGATCGTCCCGCTTTTCGTCGGGCGCGAGAAATCGGTGCGCGCCCTCGAGGACGTCATGAAGGACGACAAGCAGATCCTGCTTGTCACGCAGAAGAACGCGGCCCAGGACGACCCCTCCACCGCCGACATCTACTCGGTCGGCACGGTCGGCACCGTGCTGCAGCTCCTGAAGCTGCCCGACGGCACGGTCAAGGTGCTGGTCGAGGGCGGCCAGCGGGCGCGCATCCTCCGATTCGCCGAGAACGAGTCCTTCTTCCAGGCCTATGCCGAGCTCGTGCCCGAGAAGCCGGGCGACGAGAAGGAGATCGAGGCGCTGGCGCGCACGGTGGTCACCCAGTTCGAGCAGTACATCAAGCTCAACAAGAAGATCCCGCCGGAGGTGCTGGTCTCGATCAACCAGATCGAGGACCCCGGCAAGCTCGCCGACACGGTCGCCTCGCACCTCACGCTGAAGATTCCCGAGAAGCAGGAGCTGCTCGAGACCGAGACGGTCTCCGAGCGGCTCGAGAAGGTCTTCGGCTACATGGAAGGCGAGATCGGCGTCCTCCAGGTCGAGAAGCGCATCCGGAACCGCGTCAAGCGGCAGATGGAGAAGACGCAGCGCGAGTACTACCTCAACGAGCAGCTGAAGGCGATTCAGAAGGAGCTCGGCGAGGGCGAGGACGGACGCGACGAGCTCGCGGAGCTCGAGGAGCGGATCAACAAGACCAAGCTCTCCAAGGAAGCCCGCGACAAGGCGCTGGCGGAGCTGAAGAAGCTCCGCTCGATGAGCCCGATGTCGGCCGAGGCCACGGTCGTCCGCAACTACCTCGACTGGATGCTCTCGATCCCGTGGCAGCAGCGCACGAAGATCCGCCGCGACATCAAGGCGGCGGAGAAGGTGCTGAACGCCGACCATTTCGGGCTCGAGAAGGTGAAGGAGCGCATCCTCGAGTACCTTGCCGTCCAGCAGCGGCAGAAGAAGATCAAGGGTCCGATCCTGTGCCTCGTCGGCCCGCCCGGCGTCGGCAAGACCTCGCTCGGCAAGTCGATCGCCAAGGCCACCGGGCGCAACTTCGTGCGCATGAGCCTCGGCGGCGTCCGTGACGAGGCCGAGATCCGCGGTCACCGCCGCACCTACATCGGCTCCATGCCCGGCAAGATCATCCAGGGCATGAAGAAGGCGAAGTCGTCGAACCCGCTGTTCCTCCTCGACGAGGTGGACAAGCTGGGCGCCGACTGGCGCGGCGACCCGTCCTCGGCGCTCCTCGAGGTGCTGGACCCCGAGCAGAACAACACGTTCAACGACCACTATCTCGAGGTCGACTACGATCTCTCCGACGTGATGTTCGTCACGACGGCGAACACGCTGCGCATGCCGCAGCCGCTGCTCGACCGCATGGAGATCATCCGCATCCCCGGCTACACCGAGGACGAGAAGGTCGAGATCGCCAAGCGCCACCTCATCCCGAAGCAGATGCAGGCGCACGGCCTCAAGAAGCACGAGTGGACGATCACCGAGGAGGCGCTGCGCGACCTCATCCGCTACTACACGCGGGAGGCCGGGGTGCGCAACCTCGAGCGCGAGATCGCGAATCTCACGCGCAAGGCGATCAAGGACATTCTCATGAAGAAGCTGTCCAAGGTCTCCGTGACGCGCCGCAATCTCGAGAAGTACGCCGGGGTGCGCCGCTTCCGCTACGGCGAGGCGGAGCTCGAGGATCTCGTCGGCGTCACGACCGGGCTCGCGTGGACGGAAGTCGGCGGAGAGATTCTCTCCATCGAGGCGGTGACGCTCCCGGGCAAGGGACGCGTGACCGCGACCGGGAAGCTCGGCGACGTCATGAAGGAATCGGTTCAGGCGGCCGAGAGCTTCGTGAAGTCGCGCTCGGCGGCGTACGGCATCAAGCCGAGCATCTTCGAGAAGCGCGACATCCACGTCCACGTGCCGGAGGGCGCGACGCCGAAGGACGGCCCCTCGGCGGGCGTGGCGATGGTGACCTCGATCGTCTCCGTGCTCACCGGCATCCCGGTCCGCAAGGACGTCGCGATGACGGGCGAGGTGACGCTGCGCGGCCGCGTGCTGCCGATCGGCGGGCTCAAGGAGAAGCTGCTCGCGGCGCTTCGCGCCGGAATCAAGACCGTGCTGATCCCGGTGGACAACGCCAAGGACCTGCCGGAGATTCCGGAGAACGTGAAGAAGGGGCTCGAGATCGTTCCGGTCGCGACCGTCGACGAGCTCTTGAAGCACGCGCTCGTCGAGCCCCTGAAGCCGATCGAGTGGGAGGAGGAGCAGCCGGTCGCGGCTGCTGCGAAGCCCGCCGCCGGCGACGAGCAGCGTCCGGAGATCACGCATTAAGAGAACGCGCTAGCCGCTTCTCGCGGCTCCAAAGCTCGACGCCGCCGACGAGAGTCGGCGGCGTCGTCTTTTTGCAAAGCATCAAAAAACTGCGGAAAACCGCGCGATTCCGCGCGCCGCGGATTGACGGTGTAGGGGTGCCTGCCTACACTCCGCCCCCGTGCGCGGAACCCGCGCGCGATTTCATTCCGTCCCAAACCCACCTGAGGGGGTCCGCTCCGTGAACAAGAACGAACTCGTCGACGCCGTTGCAGCAGAGACGGATCTGCGCAAGTCGGACGCCGCGAAAGCTGTTGACGCGGTGTTCAACTGCATCTCGCGCTCGCTGAAGCAGGGCGACGAAGTGCGCATCGTGGGCGTCGGGACCTTCTCGGTGGCGAGCCGTGCCGCGACGGAAGGACGCAATCCGCGGACCGGCGAGAAGATCCAGATTCCCGCCTCGAAGACGATCAAGTTCCGGGCCGGCAAGGGTTGGAAGGATTCGATCCAGTAAGTCGGGGATCGGGATTCCGCGAAATCGCCGGGCCGGCCGCTCGAGTGGCCGGCCCGTTCGCGTTCCTGGGTCGGGAAGGGCGATTAGCTCAGCGGTAGAGCATCTCGTTTACACCGAGGGGGTCGGGGGTTCGAATCCCTCATCGCCCACCAATCCGCTCCCGGCGGCCGGCGAGGCGGCCTCGCACGGGCCGCGCCGCGGCCGGGTGCGCCGTTCTCCGCCCGAATTCCCGCACCGAGGGGCGCCGATTCCGGGTTTTCGGGCCGCAATCCGAGCCGGTAGCTTGACTTGCGGCAAACCGCTCTCTATGTCTCGCGGCCTCGGACGGATGGGGGTGTAGCTCAGTCGGTTAGAGCGCCGGCCTGTCACGCCGGAGGCCGCGGGTTCGAGTCCCGTCACTCCCGCCATCCCGAAGCGCCCCGACAAAGCGCAAAACCTGCTTCCTTTTCGAGCCGCCGCCACGATATATGAGCGGCGCCCAAAGCACTTCCCGAAAGAAGGAGCTCGAAGCCGCCATGGACGGCCTGCTGCGCGAGTATTTTCCGATCCTGGTCTTCATCGGCATCGCCGTCGCGCTCGCCGCCGTGATCGTCGTGGCGTCGCTGGTGCTGGCGCGGCAGCGTCCCGATTCGGAGAAGCTCAGCCCGTACGAGTGCGGCTTCGAGCCGTTCGCGGACGCGCGGTCGAAGTTCGACGTGCGCTTCTACCTCGTCGCCATCCTCTTCATCATCTTCGACCTCGAGGTGGCGTTCCTCTTTCCTTGGGCGGTTTCCCTCGGCCAGATCGGGCTCTTCGGTTTCTGGTCGATGATGGTGTTCCTCCTCATCCTCACGGTCGGTTTCATCTACGAATGGAAGAAAGGGGCGCTCGAATGGGAGTGAGCGGACCCATGGCGGCGCCGGTCCCGCCCGGCGCGACGCAAGATCAGCTTTTCAGGAAGATGGCGGACGAGGTCCAGTCGAAGGGCTTCGTCGTGGCGCAGCTCGACAAGCTCGTCAACTGGGCGCGGACCGGGTCGATGTGGCCGATGACCTTCGGCCTCGCCTGCTGCGCCGTGGAGATGATGCATACGGCCGCGAGCCGCTACGACCTCGACCGATTCGGGATCTTCTTCCGACCCTCGCCGCGGCAGTCGGACGTGATGATCGTCGCCGGCACGCTCTGCAACAAGATGGCGCCGGCGCTGCGCAAGGTCTACGACCAGATGGCCGAGCCGCGCTGGGTGATCTCGATGGGCTCCTGCGCGAACGGCGGCGGCTACTACCACTACAGCTATTCGGTGGTGCGCGGGTGCGACCGCATCGTGCCGGTGGACATCTACGTTCCGGGCTGCCCGCCCACCGCGGAGGCGCTGCTCTACGGCATTCTCCAGCTGCAGAAGAAGATCCGCCGGCAGAAGGTCTTCGCGCGATGACGGTGGCGCTCGAGAAGCTCGGCGGCTACGTCGCGGCTGCGGTGCCGGAGGCGGTGATCCGTCAGGGCGTCGTCGGGGGCGAGCTGGTGCTCGACGTCCGGCGCGAGGCGATCGTGGACGTCTGCCGGTTCCTGCGCGACGATCCGGAGTGCCTCTTCAAGCTGTTCGTCGATCTCTGCGGCGTCGATTGGCCGCAGCGCATGCCGGAACGGTTTGATGTCGTCTACAACCTCCTCAGCCTGAAGCACAACCGGCGCATCCGGCTGAAGCTGACCGCCAGCGAAACGACCCCGGTCCCGTCCGTGACCGGGGTGTGGAGCGCGGCGGGCTGGTGGGAGCGGGAGACCTGGGACCTTTTCGGAGTCATGTTCGACGGCAATCCGGACCTTCGTCGCATCCTCACGGACTACGGCTTCGAAGGGCATCCCTTCCGCAAGGACTTTCCCCTCACCGGCTATGTCGAGGTGCGCTACGACGAGGAGCAGAAGCGCGTCGTCTACGAGCCTGTGAAGCTGAAGCAGGAGTTCCGCAACTTCGATTTCCTCTCGCCGTGGGAAGGCATGGACCGCGTGCTGCCGGGGGACGAGAAGGCTTCATGAGCGATCCGAATGTGCAGGTGATCGGCGAGGCGGCAGCGGCGAGCGAGCCGCCGGTCGAGAAGATCAAGAACTTCACCATGAATTTCGGGCCGCAGCACCCGGCCGCGCACGGCGTGCTGCGCCTCGTGCTGGAGATGGAAGGCGAGGTGGTCGAGCGCGCCGATCCGCATATCGGCCTCCTCCACCGCGGCACCGAGAAGCTCATCGAGCACAAGACGTATCTCCAGGCGGTGCCCTACTTCGACCGCCTCGACTACGTCTCGCCGATGTGCCAGGAGCACACCTTCGCGCTCGCGGTGGAAAAGCTCCTCGGCATCACGGCGCCGCCGCGCGCCCAGTACATCCGCGTCCTCTTCGCCGAGGTGACCCGGATCCTCAACCACATCCTCAACATCACGACCTTCGCGCTCGACTGCGGCGCGCTGACGCCCTTCCTCTGGGGTTTCGAGGAGCGCGAGAAGCTGATGGAGTTCTACGAGCGCGTCTCCGGCGCGCGGCTCCACTCGGCCTATTTCCGTCCGGGCGGCGTGCACCAGGACCTGCCGGCCGGGCTCGCCGAGGACATTCTCGGCTTCTGCGAGCAGTTCCCGAAGGTCATCGACGACCTCGAGGAGATCCTCACCGAGAACCGCATCTTCAAGCAGCGCACCGTCGATATCGGCGTCGTCACGCGCGAGCAGGCGGAGAACTGGGGCTTCACCGGCCCGGTGCTGCGCGCCGCCGGCGTTCCCTGGGACCTTCGCAAGGCGCAGCCCTACGACGCCTACGCCGAGATGGATTTCGATGTTCCGATCGGCAAGAACGGCGACTGCTACGACCGCTATCTCGTGCGGATCGAGGAGATGAAGCAGTCGCTGCGCATCATGCGCCAGGCGATCGAGAAGATGCCGTCCGGCCCGGTCGTCGTCGACGACCGCAAGGTGGCGCCGCCGCCGCGGCACGAGATGAAGCGCTCGATGGAGGCGCTCATCCACCACTTCAAGCTCTACACCGAGGGCTACCACGTGCCCGCTGGCGAGACCTACACGGCGACCGAGGCGCCGAAGGGCGAGTTCGGGGTCTATCTCGTCGCCGACGGTACCAACCGGCCGTATCGGTGCAAGATCCGCGCGCCGGGCTTCGCCTTCCTGCAGGGCCTCGACTTCCTCTCGCGCGGCCACATGCTGGCCGACGTGGTGGCGATCATAGGCTCGCTCGACATCGTCTTCGGGGAGATCGACCGGTGAGCGGTCACGACAGCGGCGCGCCGGTCGCGCAACCGACGCATTTCGAGTTCACGCCCGAGAATCTCGAGCGGGCGAAGGAGATCATCGCCAAGTACCCGCCGGGCCGGCAGGCGAGCGCGGTGCTGCCGCTTCTCCATCTGGCGCAGGCCCAGCACGACAATTGGCTGCCGCGCGCGGCCATGGACTACGTCGCGCGCATGCTCGGCATGGCGCCGATCCGCGTCTACGAGGTCGCGACCTTCTATACGATGTTCAACCTGAAGCCGGTCGGGAAGTACCTGCTCCAGGCTTGCACGACGACGCCGTGCTGGCTGCGCGGCTCCGACGAGGTGGTAGGGGCCTGCGAGCGCAAGCTCGGCATTCGGATAGGCGAGACGACGCCCGACGGCATGTTCACGCTCACCGAGGCCGAATGCCTCGGCGCCTGCGTCAACGCGCCGGTGCTCTGGGTCAACGACGATTTCTACGAGGACCTCGACGGGCCGTCGACCGAACGGATCCTCGATGCGCTCCGCCGCGGCGAGAAGCCGCCGATCGGCCCGCAGATCGACCGGCAGACCTCGGCTCCGGCCGGGGGGAAGACCACACTCCTCAACGTGAAGCGCGAGGCCTGATGCTCCGCGACGAAGACCGCATCTTCCAGAATCTCTACGGTGAGCTCGACTGGCGTCTTGCCGGGGCGCGGGCGCGCGGCGACTGGGACGGCACCGCGGCGCTGATCGCGAAGGGACGCGACTGGATCGTCAACGAGGTCAAGAACTCCGGGCTGCGCGGGCGCGGCGGCGCCGGGTTCCCGACCGGCCTCAAATGGTCGTTCATGCCGAAGCAGAGCGACCGGCCGTGCTACCTCGTCGTCAACGCCGACGAGTCGGAGCCCGGAACCTGCAAGGACCGCGACATCATCCGGCACGAGCCGCAGAAGCTCATCGAGGGCTGCCTCCTCGCCTCGTTCGCGATGGGGGCGCACACCTGCTTCATCTACATACGCGGCGAGTTCGTGAACGAGGCGCGCCGCCTCCAGGCGGCGATCGACGAGGCCTACGAGGCGGGGCTCCTCGGCAAGAACGCCGCGGGATCGGGCTGGGACTTCGACCTCATCCTCCATCGCGGCGCCGGCGCCTATATCTGCGGCGAGGAGATGGGGCTGCTCGAGAGCCTCGAAGGGCGCAAGGGGCAGCCGCGGCTGAAGCCGCCCTTCCCGGCGCAGGTGGGGCTCTACGGCTGCCCGACGACGGTCAACAACGTCGAGACGATCTCGGTCGTGCCGACCATCCTGCGGCGCGGCGCCTCGTGGTTCGCCGGCATCGGCCGCCCGAAGAACGAGGGCACGAAGGTCTTCTGCATCTCCGGTCACGTGAACCAGCCCTGCAACGTCGAGGAGGCGATGGGCATCCCGCTGAGGGAGCTCATCGAGAAGCATGCCGGCGGGGTCCGCGGCGGCTGGGACAACCTCCTCGCCGTCATCCCCGGCGGCTCGTCGGTTCCGTGCATCCCGAAGTCGATCTGCGACGACGTCCTCATGGATTTCGATTCGCTGCGCGAGGTGAAGTCGGGCCTCGGCACGGCCGCCGTCATCGTGATGGACAAGTCGACCGACATCATCAAGGCCATCGCGCGGCTGTCGAAGTTCTACATGCACGAATCCTGCGGCCAGTGCACGCCCTGCCGCGAGGGCACCGGCTGGATGTGGCGCGTCCTCGAGCGGATGGCGCGGGGAGAGGCCGAGGTCGAGGAGATCGACATGCTGCTCGACGTCTCCTACCAGATCGAAGGCCATACGATCTGCGCGCTGGGCGATGCCGCGGCATGGCCGGTGCAGGGGCTCATCCGGCACTTCCGTCCCGTGATCGAGGCGCGCATCGCCGAGTACCGTTCCCGCGCCGGACGGAGGGCCGCGTGATGGGTGCCGCGCTTCCTCTTCTTCCTTCCTCGCCGGCGGGCGAGGGGGCCCGAATCGACGAGATCGCGTAGACCATGCCGAAGCTCACCATCAACGGCCAGGAGATCGAGGTTCCGCCGGGCACGACCGTGTTCCAGGCGGCGCAGATGCTCGGCATCGAGATCCCGCATTTCTGCTACCACGAGAGGCTCGCGATCGCCGGCAACTGCCGCATGTGCCTCGTGGAGCAGGAGAAGGCGCCGAAGCCGATCGCCTCCTGCGCCATGCCGGCGGCCGACGGCATGGTCATCCACACGGAGTCGGAAAAGGCGCGCAAGGCCCGCAAGGGGGTGATGGAGTTCCTGCTCATCAATCACCCGCTGGATTGCCCGATCTGCGACCAGGGCGGCGAATGCGACCTGCAGGACCAGGCGATGGCCTACGGCTACGACCGCGGCCGGTTCTCCGAGAACAAGCGCGCGGTGGCGGACAAGAATCTCGGCCCCCTGGTGAAGACGATCATGACCCGCTGCATCCATTGCACGCGGTGCATCCGCTTCGCGACCGAGATCGCGGGCGTCGAGGATCTAGGGGCCACCGGGCGCGGCGAGTTGATGGAGGTCGGCACCTACGTCGAGCGGACGCTCACCTCGGAGCTTTCGGCCAACATCATCGACCTCTGCCCGGTCGGCGCTCTCACCTCCAAGCCCTACGCCTTCCTCGCACGGCCATGGGAGCTCCGCCGGACCGAATCGGTCGACGTGCTCGACGCGGTCGGCTCGAACATCCGCGTCGACAGCCGCGGCCCGCAGGTGATGCGCATCCTTCCGCGCCTGCACGAGGACGTGAACGAGGAGTGGATCAACGACAAGACGCGGTTCGCCCTCGACGGGCTGACGAAGCGCCGCCTCGACCGCCCGTATGTCCGCAAGGGCGGCAAGCTCGTCGAGGCGACGTGGCGCGAGGCTTTCGAGACGATCGCGAAGCGCGTCGCCGACGGCAAGCTCGCCGCGGTCGCGGGCGACCTCTGCGACGCGGAGTCGATGCTGGCGCTGAAAGATCTCATGGCGGCGCTCGGCTCCAGCCGGGTCGAGTGCCGGCAGGACGGCGCGCGCCTCGACCCCTCGGTGCGCGCCTCCTACCTCTTCAACACGACGATCGCCGGTATCGAGAGCGCCGATGTCTGCCTTCTCGTCGGAACCAATCCGCGCTGGGAGGCGGCGCTCGTCAATGCGCGTTTGCGCAAGCGCTATCTCGGGGGCGGCTTCAAGGTGGGGGCGATCGGCCCGGCGCTGGAGCTGACCTTCCCGGTCGACGCGCTGGGCGCGGGGCCGGACACCCTCGTCGAGCTCGCCGAGGGGCGGGGCGCCTGGAGCGAGATCCTCCGCGGCGCGCAGCGGCCGATGCTGATCCTCGGCCAGGGGGCGCTGGCCCGGCCCGACGGCGGCCGCATTCTCGGCGCAGCGCGCCGGCTCGCCGAGGCCGCGAACATGGTCCGCGAGGACTGGAACGGCTTCAACGTGCTGCACACCGCCGCCGCCAGGGTCGCCGGGCTCGATCTCGGCCTCGTCTCCGAGGGCGGGATCGAGGGCATCTACGAGGCCTGCAGGACAGAGGCGGTCGATACGGTCTGGCTGCTCGGAGCCGACGAGCTCGACATGAGCCGGCTCGGCAACGCCTTCGTCGTCTATCAGGGCCATCACGGCGATGCCGGCGCGCATCGCGCGGACGTGGTCCTGCCGGGCGCGGCGTACACCGAGAAGGACGGCGTCTACGTCAACACCGAGGGCCGGGTGCAGGTCGGGCGCCGCGCCGTCTTCCCGCCCGGGGAGGCGCGCGAGGACTGGCGCATCCTGCGCGCCTTCTCGGAAGTGGCGGGGCGCCGGCTGCCGTACGACACGCTCGGCGCCTTGCGCGAGCGGCTCGCCGCGGTCAATCCCGTCTTCGCCGACATCGACGATTCCCTGACGCGCGCTTCCTGGGGCCGCTTCGGCGAGGAGGGGGCGCCCGACGCCGCGCCTTTCGTCTATCCAATCGCGGATTTCTACCTCACCGACCCGATAAGCCGCGCTTCGCCGACGATGCACGCGTGCAGCCAGAACTACTGGGCGCAGCGCGGGGAAGAGCGGAGGACCGGCACGCATGGCTGAGTTCTGGTCCGGCTACGCGCTGCCGACGGTGATCACGGTGGCGCAGGTTCTCGCGATCGTGGTGCCGCTGCTCCTCGCGGTCGCCTACTACACCTACGCCGAGCGCAAGGTTCTCGCCTGGGCGCAGCTCCGCAAGGGGCCGAACGTGGTGGGGCCGTTCGGCCTTCTGCAGCCGATCGCCGACGCGGTGAAGCTCCTCATGAAGGAGACGGTGATCCCCTCGGGCGCCAACCGCATCGTCTTCGTCGCCGCGCCGATGCTCACCTTCGTTCTGGCGCTCATCGCCTGGGCGGTGATCCCGTTCGACGTGGGGCTCGTCCTTGCCGACATCAATGTCGGCATTCTCTACCTCTTCGCGATCAGCTCGCTCGGCGTCTACGGCGTCATCATGGCCGGCTGGGCGTCGAACTCGAAATACGCCTTTCTCGGCGCCATGCGCTCGGCGGCGCAGATGGTCTCGTACGAGGTTTCGATCGGCTTCGTCCTCGTCTGCGTGCTGCTTCTCGCCGGCTCTTTGAACCTCACGCAGATCGTGGTGACGCAGGACCGCGGCTGGGGCTTCCTCGGCTGGAACTGGCTGCCGCTCCTGCCGATGTTCGTCGTCTTCCTCGTCTCGATGCTGGCGGAGACGAACCGTGCGCCGTTCGACCTTCCCGAGGGCGAGTCGGAGCTCGTCGCCGGCTTCTTCGTCGAGTACTCGTCGATGAGCTTCGCGCTCTTCTTCCTCGGCGAGTACGCGAACATGCTGCTGATGAGCGGAATGACGGCGGTGCTCTTCCTCGGCGGATGGCTGCCGCCGATCGACGTGGCGCCGTTCACCTGGATTCCGGGGATCGTCTGGTTCGCGCTCAAGATCGCGCTCGTCGCTTTCCTCTTCCTTTGGGTCCGCGCGACCTTCCCCCGCTACCGCTACGACCAGCTCATGCGGCTCGGCTGGAAGGTGTTCCTTCCGCTCTCGCTGTTCTGGCTCGTCTTGACCGCCGGGGTGCTCGTCGCTATGGGCTGGTTGCCGGAGTAAACATGGCTTTCCTCGATCGAACCGCCCGCAGCTTTCTGCTTTCCGACCTCGTCGCCGGCATGGTGCTGACGCTCAAGACGATGTTCAGGCCGCCGGTGACGCTGAACTACCCCCACGAGAAGGGGCCGCTCAGCCCGCGCTTCCGCGGCGAGCACGCGCTGCGCCGCTACCCCAACGGCGAGGAGCGCTGCATCGCCTGCAAGCTGTGCGAGGCCATCTGTCCGGCCCTCGCGATCACGATCGAGGCCGAGCCGCGCGAGGACGGCAGCCGCCGCACGACGCGCTACGACATCGACATGACGAAGTGCATCTACTGCGGCTTCTGCCAGGAGGCCTGCCCGGTCGACGCCATCGTCGAGGGGCCGAACTTCGAGTTCGCGGTCGAGACGCGGGAGGAGCTCTTCTACGACAAGGAGCGGCTCCTCGCGAACGGCGACCGGTGGGAGCCGCAGCTCGCCAAGAACATCGAGCTGGACGCGCCTTACCGATGATCGCGGACGAAGCGGCATACTCCTTCTTCCGCGCGCGGGGGAGGGGCGGGGAGAGAACAGCCTCCTGCTCGCGCGCCGGCCTTTTCCGGGTCCCCCTCCGCCAGCGGAAAACAGCGCAATGATCGTCCAGGCGCTCGCCTTCTACGCCTTCTCCGCTGTGGCGATCGCGTCGGCGGTGATGGTCATCGCATCGCGCAACCCCGTCCACTCGGTCTTCTATCTGATCCTCGCCTTCTTCAACGCCGCAGGGCTCTTCGTGCTCCTCGGCGCGGAGTTCCTGGCGATGATCCTCGTCGTGGTCTACGTCGGCGCGGTAGCGGTCCTCTTCCTCTTCGTGGTGATGATGCTCGACGTCAACCTCGCCGAGCTGCGCCAGGGCTTCCTGCAATATCTGCCGATCGGCGCCACAATCGGGGCGATCCTTCTGGTCGAGCTGGTGTTCGTCTTCAGCGCCTGGGCCTTCGGGTCCGACACGCCCGCCGCGCCGATGCCGGACCCGACCGAGATCGCCAACACCCATGCGCTCGGCAACCTCCTCTACACGCGCTACGTCTACGCCTTCCAGGCGGCGGGCCTCGTCCTTCTCGTCGCCATGATCGGGGCGATCGTCCTCACCTTGCGGCAGCGCGAGGGGGTCCGGCGGCAGAAGATCGCGCGACAGGTCTCGCGCGAGAGGGCGGAGGCGGTCGAGGTCGTCAAGGTGCCGACGGGGCAGGGGGTCTGAGGCGATGGAGATCGGGCTCGGCCACTACCTCACCGTCGCGGCGATCGTCTTCACGCTCGGCGTCTTCGGCATCTTCCTCAACAGGAAGAACGTCATCATCATCCTGATGTCGATCGAGCTGATGCTGCTCGCCGTCAACATCAACTTCGTGGCGTTCTCCGCCTTCCTCGGCGACCTCGTCGGGCAGGTCTTCGCCATGTTCGTCCTCACCGTCGCGGCAGCGGAGGCGGCGATCGGCCTCGCCATTCTCGTCGTCTACTTCCGCAATCGCGGCTCGATCGCGGTGGAAGACATCAACCTGATGAAAGGCTGACCCTACCTTGGCCGTCATAGTCGTCTTCGCGCCGCTCGTCGCGGCCGCCATCGCCGGGTTCTTCGGGCGCCTCATCGGCGACCGCGGCGCGCAGCTCGTCACTTGCGGCGCGATGATCCTCTCGGCCGTCCTCGCAATCGTCCTCTTCGTCGACGTGGCGATCCTCGGCAACGACCGGCCGACGCTCTCGCTCTTCACCTGGATCGACGCGGGCGATCTCGTGGTCGACTGGGCGCTGCGGCTGGACACGCTCTCCGTCGTGATGATGGCGACGGTGAGCGTCTGCTCGGCGGCGATCCACGTCTACTCGGTCGGCTACATGAGCCACGACCCGTCGATCCCGCGCTTCCAGTCGTACCTGTCGTTCTTCACCTTCTTCATGCTGATGCTGGTGACGTCCGACAACTTCGTCCAGCTCTTCTTCGGCTGGGAGGGCGTCGGGCTCTGCTCCTATCTCCTCATCGGCTTCTGGTACGACCGGCCGTCCGCGAACGCCGCTTCGATCAAGGCCTTCATCGTCAACCGGGTGGGCGACTTCGGCTTCGCGCTCGGCATCTTCGCCGTCTACATGATGTTCGGCAGCCTCCAGTTCGACGCCGTCTTCAACGAGGCGCCGAACGCCGCCGGCGAGACGCTCGAGTTTCTCGGCATCGAGTGGGACGCGCTGACGATCGCCTGCATCCTTCTCTTCGTCGGCGCGATGGGCAAGTCGGCGCAGCTGCCGCTCCACACCTGGCTGCCCGACGCGATGGAGGGGCCGACCCCGGTCTCCGCGCTCATCCATGCGGCGACGATGGTGACCGCCGGCGTCTTCATGGTGTGCCGCCTGTCGCCGATCTTCGAGTACGCGCCCGACGCGCTCGCCGTCGTCGTCCTCGTCGGCGCGACGACCGCGATCTTCGCGGCCACGGTCGGCGTCACGCAGAACGACATCAAGCGCGTCATCGCCTATTCGACCTGCTCGCAGCTCGGCTACATGTTCTTCGCCGCCGGGGTCTCGGCCTACGGCGCGGCGATGTTCCACCTGATGACGCACGCCTTCTTCAAGGCGCTGCTCTTCCTCGGCTCCGGCAGCGTCATCCACGCGATGTCGGGCGAGCAGGACATGCGCAAGATGGGCGGGCTCTGGAGGTACATCCCGATCACCTACGGCCTCATGTGGATCGGCAGCCTCGCCCTCGCCGGAATCCCGATCTTCGCCGGCTACTACTCGAAGGACATGATCCTCGAGAGCGCGTGGGCGGCGGGCAGCGGCGTCGGCCAGTACGCGTTCTGGCTCGGCATCTTCGCGGCGTTCCTCACCGCGTTCTACTCCTGGCGCCTGCTCTTCCTCACCTTCCACGGCGAGCCGCGCGCGGACCGCGAGACGATGCACCACGTGCACGAATCGCCGAACGTGATGCTCATTCCGCTCTACGTGCTCGCCTTCGGCGCCGTCTTCGCCGGCATGGCCGGGTACCACTACTTCGTCGGCGAAGGGCGCGCCGAGTTCTGGCGGCAGTCGCTTCTGGTCCTGCCCGAGAACGACGCGATCGAGCACGCGCATCACGGGCTGCCGTTCTTCGTCCCGCTCCTGCCCTTCGTGGTGGCGATCGCCGGGATCGCGGTGGCCTATCTTTGCTACATAAGGCGCCCGGGGCTGCCGGCCGAGATCGCGGGACGCTTCCGCGGCCTCTACCAGTTCCTCCTCAACAAGTGGTACTTCGACGAGCTCTACGACCGGATCTTCGTGCGTCCGGCCTTCCGGCTCGGCCACGGGTTCTGGAAGGGCGGCGACGGCGCGATCATCGACGGGCTCGGCCCCGACGGCCTCGCCGCCGCGACGGTTGGCGCAGCGCGGCGCGCGAGCCGGCTCCAGACCGGCTACATCTACCACTACGCCTTCGCGATCGTGGTCGGGGTCGTCGCCTTCGTCACCTGGTATCTCGTCGGATCGGCAGGGTGACGGCGATGCCCATTCTCTCCCTCGTCACCTTCCTGCCGCTCCTCGGCGCCGCCATCATCATGATAACGGGCGGGGACGAGGCGACGAAGGCGAAGAACGCGCGCTCGATCGCGCTCTGGACCTCGCTCATCGTCTTCTTCTTGTCGCTCCAGCTCTGGTTCGGGTTCGACGCGAGCTCGCCCGAGTTCCAGTTCGTCGAGCGGGTCGAGTGGATCCCGTCCTTCAACATCGCCTACCACATGGGCATCGACGGGATCTCGCTGTTCCTCGTGCTCCTGTCGACCTTCCTGACGCCGATCTGCGTCCTCGCCTCCTGGGAGTCGGTGCAGTACCGGGTCAAGGAGTACATGATCGCCTTCCTCGTCCTCGAGACGATGATGGTCGGCACGTTCTGCGCCCTCGACTTCGTGCTCTTCTACATGTTCTTCGAGGGCGTCCTCATCCCGATGTTCCTCATCATCGGCGTCTGGGGCGGGCCGCGGCGCGTCTACTCGGCCTTCAAGTTCTTCCTCTACACGCTCCTGGGCTCGGTGCTGATGCTGCTGGCGATCCTCGCGATCTTCTGGCAGACGGGCACGTTCGACATCCCGTCGGCGCTGAGCTTCGCGTTCGAGCCGGGCCTGCAGCGCTGGCTCTGGCTCGCCTTCTTCGCCTCCTTCGCCGTGAAGTTGCCGATGTGGCCGGTGCACACCTGGCTCCCGGACGCGCATGTCGAGGCGCCGACGGCGGGCTCGGTGATCCTCGCCGGCGTCCTCCTCAAGATGGGCGGCTACGGCTTCATCCGCTTCTCGCTGCCGATGTTCCCGCTCGCGTCGGAGTACTTCGCGGACTTCGTCTTCGTGCTCTCGGTCATCGCCGTCATCTACACCTCGCTCGTGGCGCTGGCGCAGACCGACATGAAGAAGCTCATCGCCTATTCCTCGGTCGCGCACATGGGCTTCGTCACGCTCGGCATCTTCGTCGTCAACCAGGAGGGGCTGCAGGGCGCGATGTTCCAGATGCTGAGCCACGGCATCGTCTCGAGCGCGCTCTTCCTCGTCGTCGGCGTCATCTACGACCGCCTCCACACCCGCGACATCGACCGCTACGGGGGCCTCGCCGACAACATGCCGAAATACGCGGTCGTGTTCATGGTAATGATGCTCGCGGCCGTCGGGCTGCCGGGCACCAGCGGCTTCATCGGCGAGTTCCTCGTCCTGGTCGGCGCCTTCCAGGTCTCGACCTGGTTCGCTGCGCTCGCCGCGACCGGGCTCATCCTCGGCGCCGCCTACATGCTCTACCTCTACCGCCGGGTCGTGTTCGGCTCCATCACGCGCGAGGACGTGCGACTCATGCCCGATCTCTCCTGGCGCGAGATCGCGGTGTTCGCGCCGATCGTGTTCGTGGTGCTCTGGATGGGGATCTATCCGTCCTCGTTCCTGAAGCCGATGCAGCCCGCCCTCGCCAACCTCGTCGAGCGCGTCGAGGCGGCGCAGCGCTCTGCGCTCGCCGGCGCGCCCTCAACTCTCGCGAGCCGCTAGCAGATGCCGAGCTTCCCGCTTCCGCCGCTCTCGCCGGCGCTCCCGGAGATCTTCCTGGCCGCGGCCTCGATGGCGCTTCTCCTTTTCGGCGTCTTCCGCGGCGAGCGCACCGCGCGCGAGGCGTCGTGGCTCTCCGTCCTGGTGCTCGTCGTCGCGGCCGTGCTCGTGCTCGGCGGCGGCGGGCAGCGCCAGCTCGCGCTCTACGGCATGTTCGTGACGGACGCCTACGCCGTTTTCATGAAGATGCTGGTGCTGCTCGGCGGGATCTTCGCGATCGTGATGTCGATCCGCTGGAACGAGCAGGCGCGGATCGACCGCTTCGAGTTCCCGGTGCTGATCGTTCTCGCGACCACCGGCATGATGATGATGGTCTCGGCCGCGGACCTCATCTCTCTCTATATCGGCCTCGAGCTGCAGAGCCTTTCGCTCTACGTCCTCGCCGCGTTCAAGCGCGACACCGTCCGCTCGGCCGAGGCGGGGCTCAAGTACTTCGTCCTCGGCGCGCTCGCCTCGGGCATGATGCTCTACGGCTGCTCGATGGTGTACGGCTTCGCCGGCGCCACCGACTTCGCGACCCTCGCGGCGACGCTCTCCGGCGGCGAGACGCTGGCGATCGGGCCGCTCGTCGGCATCGTCTTCATCATCGTCGGGCTCGCCTTCAAGGTCTCGGCCGTGCCGTTCCACATGTGGACGCCGGACGTCTACGAAGGGGCGCCCACCCCGGTCACCGCGTTCTTCTCCGTGGCGCCGAAAGTGGCCGCGCTCGCGCTCTTCCTGCGCGTCATGATCGAGCCCTTCGGCGGCTACGTCGCGGACTGGCGGCAGGTCGTCTGGTTCATCTCGGTCGCCTCGATGATCCTCGGCTCCGTCGCCGCGATCAACCAGTCGAACTTCAAGCGCCTCATGGCGTATTCCTCGATCGGCCATGTCGGCTACGCGCTGATCGGCCTCGCGGCCGGCTCGAAGGAGGGCGTGGAAAGCGTCCTCATCTACATGGCGATCTACCTCTTCATGAACGTCGGCACGTTCGCGGTCATCATCCTGATGCGCCGGAACGGCGAAGACGTGGAGGCGCTCGACGACCTCAAGGGCCTCGCCCAGACGCATCCCGCGCTCGCCCTCGCGCTCGCCATCTTCATGTTCGCGATGGCCGGCATCCCGCCGCTCTCGGGCTTCTTCGCGAAGCTCTACGTGTTCATGGCCGCGATCAACGCCGAGCTCTACGTCCTCGCCGTGATCGGCGTCGTGACCAGCGTCGTCGGCGCCTACTACTACATCCGCATCGTCAAGCTCATGTACTTCGACGCGCCGGAGCCGGCGTTCGACAGGCCTTTCGGCGTCGAGATGAACGCCGTTCTCGCGGTCACGGCCGTGGTGACGCTCTTCTTCTTCATCGCGCCCTCCGTCGTCGTCGACGGCGCCGCGGCCGCCGCCGCCTCGCTCTTCCCGGGGTGATCCTTCCGCCCGCCTACCGTCTCGTCGCCCTCGATCGGGTCGACAGCACCAACGAGGAGGCGAAGCGCCGGGCGCGCGAAGGCGCGGAGGAGGGGACGCTCGTCTGGGCCCGCGAGCAGAGCGCCGGGCGCGGCCGGCGCGGTCGGGCCTGGGTGTCGCCGCCGGGCAATCTCTACCTTTCCCTCGTGCTCCGTCCGGAGGCGGAGCCCGCGCGCTACGGGGAGCTCGGCTTCGTCGCCGCTCTCGCGCTCGGCGAGACGATCGGCTCCTTCGTGCCGCCGCTCGTCGAGCTCCGCTACAAATGGCCGAACGACGTCCTCGTCGCGGGGCGCAAGGCGAGCGGCATCCTGCTCGAGAGCGAGACCGGCTCGGGCTGGCTCGTCCTCGGCGTCGGCCTCAACGTCGCCCACGCCCCGGAAGGGACCGAGACGCCGGCGACGAGCCTCTCCGCTGCGGGCGCGACCGAGGCCACCGTCGAGGCGGTGCTCGAGCGCTTCGCGCGCGGCTTCCTCTTGTGGGCGAACCGCTGGGTCGAGGACGGGTTCGCGCCAATCCGCGCCGCCTGGCTCCGCCGCGCTCAGGGGCTCGGCGAAGCGATCGAGGTGCGCCTCCCGCACGAGAGGCTGCGCGGAACCTTCGCCGATCTCGACGACTCGGGCGCGCTGGTGCTCGAGACCGCGGCGGGCCGCCGCCTCGTCGCCGCCGGCGAGGTTTTCGCGCTCTAGGCTGGACCTCGGCGCGCCGCGCCCCGATATTCCGTTTCGCAACCGCCGAACGAATCCCATGCTCCTCGCCATCAACTCCGGCAACACGAACTGCGTCTTCGCCCTGTTCGACGGCGACGAGAAGCGCGCCGTCTGGAAGATCGCGACCGACCATCGTCGCACCGCCGACGAGTACGCCGTCTGGCTGACGCAGCTCATGGCGCTCGAGGGCCTGCGTCCCGCCGACGTCACGGCGTGCATCGTCTCCAACGTGGTGCCGCCCGTGACGTTCGACCTGAAGACGCTCTGCCGGCGCTATTTCCGCTGCGAGCCGATGTTCGTCCTCGAGCCGGGCGTCGAGCTCGGCATAAAGGTGCTGATCGACTTCCCCCAGGAGGTCGGCGCGGATCGCGTCGTCAACGCGATCGCGGGCAAGGACCGGTTCGGTGCGCCCCTCATCATCGTCGACATCGGGACCGCGGCGACCTTCGACATCGTCGACCGTGACGGCAACTACTGCGGCGGCGTCATCGCGCCCGGCATCAACCTTTCGCTGAAAGCGCTGGAGATGGCGGCGGCGAAGCTGCCGCACATCGAGATCCGCCGGCCGGAGCGGGTGATCGGCAAGGCGACCGTGCCGGCGATGCAGTCGGGGCTCTTCTGGGGCTATGTCGGGCTCATCGAAGGGCTCGTCTCGCGCATCCGCGCCGAGTTCGGCGAGCCCATGCGCGTCGTCGCGACCGGCGGGCTTTCGCCGCTCTTCGCCGGAGCGACGAACGTGATCGAGGAGATCGACCCCGACCTCACGCTCTGGGGTCTCCGCCTCATCTACCGGCGAAACACCGGATGACCGATCGTCCCGACGAGCTTCTCTTCCTCGCGCTCGGCGGCGCGGGCGAGATCGGCATGAACCTCAGCCTCTACGGCTACGGGGGGCGGTGGATCATGCTCGATTGCGGCATCACCTTCAGCGACAACCGCGCGCCGGGGGTCGAGGTGCTGCTGCCCGACCCCGGCTTCATCGTCGAGCGGCGGGAGAAGCTCGCCGGCCTCGTCGTGACGCACGCGCACGAGGATCATCTCGGCGCCATTCCCTACATCTGGGACCGCCTGCGCTGCCCGATCTACGCGACGCCCTTCGCGGCTGCCGTGCTGCGCGCCAAGCTCCAGGAGGCGAGCTTCGGCGACGACGTCCCGATCACCGTCGTGCCGATGTCCGGCAAGTTCTCGGTGGGGCCCTTCGAGCTCGAGCTCGTGACGCTCACCCACTCGATTCCGGAGCCCAACGCGGTCGTGCTCCGCACCCCGGTCGGCACGGTGCTTCACACCGGCGACTGGAAGCTCGACCCCGATCCGGTGCTGGGGCCCACGGCCGACGAGGAGGCGCTGCGCCGCCTCGGCGACGAAGGCGTCCTCGCCATGATCTGCGATTCGACGAACGCGCTGGTGCCCGGCGAGAGCGGGTCGGAGTCGGATGTCGGCCGGTCGCTGATGAAGCTTTTCGGCCGGTTCCCGCATCGCATCGCCGTCGCCTGCTTCGCCTCGAACGTGGCGCGGCTGCGCTCGATCTCGGACGCGGCGCGCGCGCACGGGCGCGACGTCGCCCTCGTCGGCCGCTCGCTCTGGCGGATCGAGCAGGCGGCGCGCGCGACCGGCTATCTCGACGGCGTGCCGCCGTTCCTCACCGAGGACGAGGCAGGCTACCTGCCGCGCGAGAAGGCCGTTCTCGTCTGCACCGGAAGCCAGGGCGAGCCGCGCTCGGCCCTCGCCCGGATCGCGCGCGACGACCACGCGCATATCGTGCTGGAGCCCGGCGACGCGGTGATCTTCTCGTCCCGAGTCATCCCGGGCAACGAGCTCGCCATTGCGCGGCTTCAGAACGATCTCGCGCAGCTCGGCGTCGAGATCGTCACCGACAAGGACGCCTTCGTGCATGTCTCGGGCCATCCGGCGCGCGACGAGCTCCTGCGCATGTATCAGCTCGTCCGGCCGAAGATCGCCGTGCCGGTGCACGGCGAGGCCCGCCACCTCCTCGCCCATGCGAAGCTCGCCGAGGAGTGCCAGGTGCAGCAGGCGCTCGTGATCAGGAACGGCCACGTCGTGCGCCTCGGCCCGGGACCGGCCGCAATCGTCGACGACGTGCCGACGGGGCGTCTCGGCGTCGAGGGGCAGCGGCTCCTCGTCGTCGGCGAAGGGGCGCTCCGGGCGCGGCAGCGCATGGTCTTCAACGGCGCCGCGGTCGCGACCGTGGTGCTCGACCGCTCGGGCGAGCTGCTGGCGACGCCCAGGATCTCGGCGCCGGGTCTCGTCGAGAACGGCGACCCGGTCGTCGACGAGCTCGCCGATGCGGTCGAGGAGGCGGTACGCGGGCTTCGGGCGCACGAGCGGCGGGTCGACAGCCTCGTGCACGAGGCGGCGCGGGTCGCGGTGCGCCGGGTGCTGCGCGCCATCTTCGGCAAGAAGCCGGTGACCGAAGTCCATGTCGTTCGGGTATAGGATGCCCTTCGCGGGTTTCCGGAAGGTCAGCAGGAAAGGTGGACCGAGATCATGATCGGCAGGCTCAATCACGTCGCCATCGTCGTCCCGGACGTCCGCGCGGCGGCGGCGCTCTACAGGAACGCGCTCGGCGCCGAGGTCTCCGAGCCGGTCGCGCTGCCGCCGCATGGCGTGACGGTCGTGTTCGTCGAGCTGCCGAACACCAAGATCGAGCTCCTGGAGCCGCTCGGCGAGAACTCGCCGGTGCGCGGCTTCCTCGAGCGCAATCCCTCCGGCGGGATGCATCACCTGTGCTACGAGGTCGAGGACATCATCGCCGCGCGCGACCGCCTCGTGGCTCAGGGCGCGCGCGTGCTCGGCGACGGCGAGCCGAAGATCGGCGCCCACGACAAGCCGGTCCTGTTCCTCCACCCCAAGGACTTCAACGGGACGCTCATCGAGCTCGAGCAGGCGTGAGGCGGAGGGCTGCGCTTGTCTTCCCTCATCGTTCCCGCGCGGGCGCATAGGTCGGCCCGCCCCGTCGGCGGCGAGGAGCGCTAGCCGAGATGGGCTGGGTGACCGGGATCGCCGTCTACCTCGTCCTCTGGTGGATCGTGCTCTTCGCGGTGCTGCCCTGGGGCGTCCAGCCGGTCGGGGACGAGGCGCCGCCCGGCGCCGAGAGGGGGGCGCCGGCCCGGCCGCGCCTCGCGCTGAAGATGGCGGTGACGACGGTCGTCGCGGCGCTCCTCTGGGGCGTCGTGGAGCTCGTCGTGCTCAGCGATCTCGTCACCTTCCGGCAGCCGCTATGAGCTATTGCGACATCGCTCCCGGGCATCCGTTCCACGGGCCCTATCACGATAGGGAGTACGGCTTTCACTCCGCCGACGAGCGGGTGCTGTTCGAGCGCCTCGTCCTCGAGATCAACCAGGCCGGGCTCTCCTGGCTCACGATCCTGAAGAAGCGGGAGGCGTTCCGCGCCGCCTTCGCCGACTGGGACGTCGACCGCGTCGCCGCGTTCGGCGAGAGGGACGTCGCCCGGCTTCTCGGCGATGCGGGCATCATCCGCAACCGCCTCAAGATCGATGCGGCGATCCGCAACGCGCGCGTGATCCAGGAAATCCGCCGCGAGCACGGCTCGTTCGCCGCCTGGATCGACGCTCATCACCCGCGGCCCAAGGAAGAGTGGGTGAAGCTCTTCAAGCGCCGCTTCGCCTTCATGGGCGGCGAGATCGTCGGGGAGTTTCTGATGAGCCTCGGCTACCTGCCGGGCGCGCACCGCGAGGACTGTCCGGTGATGGCGAGGCTCGCCCGGCTCGAGCCGCCCTGGATGCGGGCAAAAGAAAAGGCGAGACCCTGAGCCCCGCCTATATTGCACTGCAACATGAGTGGCACAGTCGACGCTGCGCCTATTTGTTCATCGCGGGCACTCCCTCCCTGAACTCGGGCCGCGTTTGCCTGAATTTTTCGGCTCGGAAACAATAAGCTGGAATCTCGGGCCCGTACAACGACTTTCTCGCGCCCTCAGAGCAGCGCGAACTTGAGCACGAACAGCCCGCCCAGGAACAGGACCGCGGGGTTCGCTTCGGCGAGGCGCCCGGCCAGAAGCTTCCCGGCGGCGTAGGTGACGAAGCCGAACGCGATCCCGTTCGCGATCGAGAAGGTGAGCGGCATCGCGATCGCCGTCACCACCGCCGGCGCGTATTCCGTGACGTCCTCCCAATCCACCTCGGCGAGGCCCCGCGCCATGATGCAGGCGACGAAGAGGAGCGCCGGCGCGGTCGCATAGCCGGGCACGGACCGCGCCAGCGGCTCGAGGAAGAGGGCGAGGAGGAAGAGCACGGCGACGACCACGCCGACGAGCCCCGTGCGCCCGCCCGCCTTCACCCCCGCCGCGCTCTCGATGTAGCTCGTCACGGTGGAGGTGCCGAGCGCGGCGCCGGCCATGACCGCGGTCGAGTCCGCGAGGAAGGCGCGCTGGAGGCGCGGAATCTTGCCGTCCGGCCGGATGAGGCCGGCGCGGTGCGCGACCCCGACGAGCGTGCCGGTGTTGTCGAAGAAATCGACGAAGAAGAAGGCGAAGATGACGGCGATGAGGCCGAGATCGAGCGCCCCGGCGATGTCGAGCGCGAGGAAGGTCGGGGCGAGGCTCGGCGGCGTGTCGACGATGCCGGCGAAGGGCGAGACGCCGAGCGCGATCCCGAGGAAGGTCGTGGCGAGCACCGCGATGATGATCGCCCCCGGGACCCGCCGCGCATCGAGCGCGATCATGAGGAGGAAGCCGAAGACCGCGAGGAGGGCGGCGGGCTCCCGCAGGCTGCCGAGCGTGAGCAGGGTCTCCGGATGGTCGACCACGATCCCGGCGTTCTTGAGCGCGATGATGCCGAGGAAGAGCCCGATCCCGGCCGAGATCGCGAGCTTCTGCGAGGCCGGGATCGCGTCGACGACCCATTCCCGGACCTTGGTGAGGGTGAGGAGAAGGAAGAGGACGCCCGAGATGAAGACCGCGCCGAGCGCGACCTCCCAGGTCTGCCCCATGCCCTTCACGACACTGTAGGTGAAGAACGCGTTGAGCCCCATCCCGGGCGCGAGCGCGAGCGGGTAGTTCGCGAGAAGCGCCATCAGGAGCGTGCCGATCGCCGAGGCGAGGCAGGTCGCTACGAACACCGCGCCCCTGTCCATCCCCGCGTCCGCGAGGATGCTCGGGTTGACGAAGGTGATGTAGGCCATCGTGAGAAAGGTCGTAATCCCCGCGAGCACTTCCGTGCGCGCCGTGGTGCCGTTCTCCTTCAGGCGGAAGAAGCGCTCGAGCATGGATCCCCCAAGGTCCGACGGGGCCCGAGCCCTATCGCGAGTCGGGAAGGATCGGCAAACGATTTGCTTCTAGGATCCTCGCCGATGCGCCTCCTTCTGGTCGCCCTCGCCCTCTCCCTCCCTGCGGCGCCGCTTTCGGCGCAGACGCTGATCGTCCGGCCGGAGGTCTGCGCCGCCCTCACCACGCACGTGCCCGACAGGGGCGTCGCCTACGAGCCCGGGGGCGACGCGCGGGGGCGCAAGGTCGCGCCTGCCGACCTCGCGGGCTTCGGCGGCCCGTCCTTCGACGAGGTCGCGCTCCAGCTCACCGTCGACCTGCGCAGGCGGCTCGGCATCAAGCTCGACGAGACGCTCTTTCCGGGCGGCGCCGAGCTCGGCTACGTCACCGTTCGAGAAGGCCGGGCCTATTACAACGGCGCCCCCCTCGCCGAGGGCTCCGAGGCCGCGCTGGCGTCGCTCTGCCGCGGCAGGGGCCTGCGCTGGGACGATCCCCCGAAGCGCTGACGGACGGCGGGAGGCGGATGCCGCCGGGCCTCGGCGCCCCCCGGCATCGCCGGCCCCGCTTGACAGTTCGTTTTCATTTTGTTCTCATCCCCCGTCGCTTTTTGACATCGTGAAGATCGACGTGTCGCGGCGGGCTCGTCGCTCCCGGCGGGGCGGCTCCCCGCTTGTGCTTGAAGCCCCGTCCTGCGGTCCGGCGGCGGGTCGCGAAGATCGGCGTTTAGACGGTCTCCGGCCGCTCAGCGCGCCCGTTTATCGACGACGCCCGGAATGGGCGTCGCGCCCGGAAAGGCGGCTCTCAGGGCGTCCACGCCGGATTGGGGGCGCGCGGCCGGGACGAGATCCTGGCGCTCCCGCCGTTTTGCTTCGGTGTCGATGCCCATGCGGCGGTCCCGCTCCTCGACGAGGCCGGGCCGTGCCTCGCCGAGCTGGTTGAAGGACCAGGCGAGCATCGGGTCGCCGAAGGGCAGGGGATCGCCCCGGTCCGTGCTCCAGACGTGCCAGGTCTTGCCGTAGCTGTTCAACTTGTCCCGCATCAGCGCCTTCTCGGCCTGGTGCGGGAGGCCCGGCGCGACGAGCTGGCCGGAGAGGATTTCGCCGTTATGCGGGTGCCAGTAGGCCCGCTCCGCCTCGGGCAGCCGTTCGAAGAGGCGCTCGGAGATGATGTATTCGAGGCCGTTGAGGTTGGCGGCGCTCGTGTTGCCGTCGAAAAGGGCGCACTGGGCGAAATCCTCGTTCACCTGCCGGCAGAAATGGTGCGCCTCCATCTGATGCGACGGGTCGTGCTTCATCGGATGGAAGCCGACGAGATGGATGTCGAGGAGGTCGGGCGGCGTATCCGTCTGGAGCGCCTGCGCTCCGGCTTCGAGCATCCGGGTCCGGGGGCTCTTGGCCTCTCCCGCCGGCTCCGCGCCGGGCGGGCTCGCGCCCGAGCCGACGCAGGCGGCGAGCAGCAGCGGAAAGAGAAGGATGCCGGGCCTGAAGCCCTTCGATCGCCCCATCGGCCTGTCCTCGTTCGGGTGAGCTCCGAATTCGAGAACGGAGCGTTCGCGGACTCGTCCTGTGCCGCGGCCTCGGGGCTCCCGGGCGGGGCGCCGCTCGCGGCGCCCCGCACCTGTTTTTCGCCTGTTATTTCAGGCCGGGGCGAGGGGCGCCCCTCGGGGGAAGGAGACTGATAATCGCCTGCAAATTACAGTCTCCCCGCCCTGAAAACAGGGCGGGAGGCAGGCGCCCTCAGAGCTCGGCGCGGACCTGCTGGCGCAGGAGGTCGATCGGCACGGGCTTGCCGTTCCGCTCGACGTACCAGAACGCCCAGCCGTTGCAGGCGGGCGCGCCCTGTACCTCGGCGCCGACCCGGTGGATCGAGCCCTTGGACCGGTCGGAGACGACCGTGCCGTCGGCGCGCACGCGTGCCGTCCAGCGCCGGCGCGCGTCGAACAGGATCTCGCCCGGCCGGACGAGGCCGCGCTCGATGAGGAAGCCGAACGGCACGCGAGGCTCCTCGCGCGGCGAGGCGAGCTCGAGGTCGGGCGCCGCGACCGGGTCCACCGCCTCCACCCGCTCCCTGGCGAGCTCGACGTACTCGGGGTCGCGCTCGATCGCGATGAAGCGGCGGCCGAGGCGCTTTGCGACCGCCGCCGTCGTGCCGCTGCCGCTGAAGGGATCGAGCACCACGTCGCCGCGGCGCGTCGAGGCCATGATGACGCGATGGAGAAGGGCCTCGGGCTTCTGGGTCGGATGCGCCTTCTTGCCGTCGCGCTTCAGGCGTTCGGAGCCGCCGCAGATCGGCAGCAGCCAGTCGCTGCGCATCTGCAGGTCGTCGTTGAGCGCCTTCATGGCGTGGTAGTTGAACGTGTATTTCGACTGCGCCGAGCGCGCCGCCCAGATCAGCGTCTCGTGCGCGTTGGTGAAGCGCCGGCCGCGGAAGTTCGGCATCGGGTTCGTCTTGCGCCACACCACGTCGTTGAGGATCCAGAAGCCGAGATCCTGGAGGATGGCGCCGACCCGGAAGATGTTGTGGTAGGAGCCGATGACCCAGAGCGCGCCGTCGCGCTTGAGGATCCGTCGCGCGCCTTCGAGCCAGGCCCGCGTGAAGGCGTCGTAGGCCGCGAAGTCCTCGAACCGGTCCCACGCGTCGTCGACGCCGTCCACCCGGGTGTTGTTAGGGCGGTGCAGCTCGCCCTGGAGCTGGAGGTTGTAGGGCGGGTCGGCGAAGACGAGGTCGACCGAGCCGGCGGGGAGGCGGGCCATCTCCTCGATGCAGTCGCCGAGGACGATTTTGTCGAGCGAATCCGCCGAGTCGCGCAGCATCCTTCCAGAATGAGCGAGCGCGAGTCGCGCGTCAATCCAATAGGTTGAGGGGCAGTTCCGGAGACCTCGACTCAGATTCTCCGAGGAACCATCTGACAAATCCGAATTTTCGGCGGTGATGGGGCGTGAGGCCGAGGGTCCGGATGGCCGCCTTGTGGTCGGGCGTCGGGTAGCCGGCGTTGCGCTCCCAGCCGTACCCGGCGTAGCGGAGCGCGAGATCGCGCATCAGCGCGTCGCGCGTCACCTTGGCCGCGATCGAGGCGGCGGCGATCGAGAGGCTCTTCGCGTCGCCGTCGACGACGGTCCTGACGGGGCACGGCAGGGGCGGCTTCTGGTTGCCGTCGACGAGCGCCGCGTCGGGGGTGATGCCGAGCTTCAGGACCGCCCGCCGCATCGCGAGGAGCGAGGCGCGCAGGATGTTGAACCGCTCGATCTCGGCGACGCTCGCCGCGCCGATCCCGATGATGGCGCAGCGCGGCAGCTCGGCGTGGATCGCCTCCCGCTCGTCGGGCGGGAGCGCCTTGGAATCGTCGATCGCGCGCCTCAGGGCGGCGGGCATGTGGTCGACGTCGAGGACGACCGCGGCGGCGACGACGGGTCCGGCAAGGGGGCCGCGCCCGACCTCGTCGACGCCGCACACGAGCCCCCCGCAAGCGCGCTCGAGGGCGAGGTCCGGCATCGGCGCGTCAGGAGAACGCGGCGATCCCGGTCTGCGCCCGGCCGAGGATGAGGGCGTGGATGTCGTGCGTGCCCTCGTAGGTGTTGACCGCCTCGAGGTTGAGGACGTGGCGGATGACGTGGAACTCGTCCGCGATCCCGTTGCCGCCGTGCATGTCGCGCGCCGTCCGGGCGATGTCGAGCGCCTTGCCGCAGTTGTTGCGCTTCAGGAGCGAGATCATCTCGGGCGCCGCCCGGTTCTCGTCCTTGAGGCGGCCGAGGCGGAGGCAGGCGTGGAGGCCGAGCGTGATCTCGGTCTGCATGTCGGCGAGCTTCTTCTGGATGAGCTGGTTGGCCGCGAGCGGGCGGCCGAACTGCTTGCGGTCGAGCGTGTACTGGCGCGCGGCGTGCCAGCAGAACTCGGCCGCGCCCATCGCGCCCCAGGCGATGCCGTAGCGCGCGTTGTTGAGGCAGGAGAAGGGACCCTTGAGGCCCTGCACGTTCGGCAGGAGGTTCTCCTCCGGGACCTCGACGCCGTCCATGACCACCTCGCCGGTGATCGAGGCGCGCAGCGAGAACTTGCCCTCGATCTTCGGCGCCGAGAGGCCCTTCATCCCCTTCTCCAGGATGAAGCCGCGGATGACCCCGTCCTCGGTCTTGGCCCAGATCACGAAGACGTCGGCGATGGGGGCGTTCGAGATCCACATCTTGGCGCCGTCGAGGACGTATCCGCCCGACACCTTGCGCGCCCGCGTCGTCATGCTCCCGGGGTCGGAGCCGTGGTCGGGCTCGGTGAGGCCGAAGCAGCCGATCCACTCGCCGCTCGCGAGCTTCGGCAGGTATTTCTGGCGCTGCGCCTCCGTGCCGAAGTCGTAGATCGGGTACATGACGAGGCTCGACTGCACGCTCAGCATCGAGCGGTAGCCGCTGTCGACGCGCTCGATCTCGCGCGCGACGAGCCCGTAGGAGACGTAGTTGACGCCGGCGCAGCCGTATTTCTCGGGCAGGGTGGAGCCGAGGAAGCCGAGCTGCCCCATCTCGCGGAAGATCTCGGGGTCGGTCTTCTCGTGCCGGTGCGCCTCGAGGACGCGCGGCATCAGCTTCTCCTGGGCGTAGGAGCGGGCGCTTTCCATCACCATCCGCTCGTCCTCGCCGAGCAGCTCGTCGAAGAGCAGCGGGTCGGCCCAGTCGAAGCTCGGGCGGGTCGATGTCGCGGGCGTCTTCTTCTCGGTGCGGGCTGCGGCGGCGGTCATCGGCAACTTCTCCTAATCATCTCCATCGTCGACGACGGCGGTGGTCTCGATCTCGAGCTTGGCGCGATCCTCGAGGAGGGCGCGCACCTCGACGAGCGTCATGGCCGGGTAATGCCGGCCGATCAGATCGCGCCAGGCGGCGCCGACGTCCTTGCTGCGCCGCGCATACTCGTGCTTGTCGGTGACGTAAATGGTCATCCTCGCGATGTCGGTCGGCTTGGCGCCGGCGGCGGCGAGCGCGGCGACCGTGTTGGCGAGCGCCTGGCGGAACTGCGCGGCGAAATCGTCGCTCTCCCATGTCCCGTCCGGCCGCCAGCCGACCTGGCCGGCGACGAAGACCATCCGGCCTTTGGCGCTGATCGCGTTGGAGTAGCCCTTGGGCGTCGGCCAGCCCGGCGGGTTCACGACCCTCAAGGCAGCGCCCCGGTCTTGACGCGGTAGGCTTCGACCTTCTGCCGGAACGGCTCCGGCAGCGGCAGCGTCTTGCCGCTGTCGAGATGGATGAAGGCGACGACGATCCGCGCGGCGAGGCGCACGACCCCGCCGTTATGGCCGATGATGCGGTAGGCGAGCGAGGTGCGGCCGAGACGCTCCACCAGGAGCGACAGCTGGATGCGGTCGCCCCAGCGGCTCGGGACGTAGAAGTCGCATTCGGCGTGCACGACCGGGGTCCCGAGGCGCTCCTTCAGCGTCAGCGTCGGGTAGTCGACCTTCATCTCCTCCGCGAGCCAGTCCTCGATGACCGCATTGCACATGTCGAAATACTCGGGGAAGTAGACGATCCCCGCAGGATCCGTGTGCGAGAAGCGGATGAGGCGGGTGACGGTAAAAGCCTCCCGCGGCGGAAGCGGCGGCGCGTCGCGCGGCATGGGTGCAATCTCGCGCCCGGGCGGGGCGCGGTCAAGCCGCGCCGCTGAGGCGGCGGATCGTCGCAGTGGTGCTGTGACCCGGCTCGATGGCCGCGAGCAGCACCTTGCCGCCGTAGCTCTGGACGAAGTCGCCGCCGACCACCTCTTCGAGCCGGTAGTCGGCGCCCTTGACGAGAAGGTCGGGGCGGATCGCGCGAATGAGATCGATCGGCGTGTCCTCCTCGAACGACACGACGAGGTCGACGGAGGCGAGCGACGCCAGCACCTGGGCGCGCGCCGCCTCGGTCTGGACGGGGCGCCCGAGGCCCTTCAGGCGCCGCACCGAGGCGTCGCTGTTGAGCCCGACCACGAGGCGGTCGCAGGCCGCCCTGGCCTGGGCGAGAAGCGACACGTGCCCGGGATGGAGGAGGTCGAAGCAGCCGTTCGTGAAGCCGATCCGCGCGCCCTGGCGGCGCCACGTCTCGATGCGGTCGAGGGCGAGGGTGCGCGGCAGCACCTTGGGCTGGCGCTCCTCGTCCCCGGCGAGGAGCGCGGCGGTGAGCTCGCTGCGATGGACGACGGCGGTTCCGACCTTGCCGACGACGATGCCGGCGGCGACGTTGGCGAGCCGTGCGGCGTCGGCGAGGCTCGCGCCGGCCGCGAGCGCGGCCGCGAGCGTCGCCACCATCGTGTCGCCGGCGCCGGAGACGTCGAAGACCTCGCGCGCCTCGGTCGCGAAGTCGTGCACGGTGCCGCCCGCCTCGACGAGCAGCGCGCCGTCCTCGCTGCGCGAGACGAGGAGCGCGTCGAAGCCGTGGCGCTCGATCGCCTTGCGCGCCGCGGCGACGATCTCGGCCTCGCTGCCGACCGGCATGCCGGTGGCGTTCGCGAGCTCGCGCCGGTTCGGCTTCAGCACCGTCGCCCCGGCGTATCGGCCCCAGTCGCGGTCCTTCGGGTCGACCACCACGATCCGTCCCGAAGCGCGCGCGGCGGCGATGATCTTGGTCGCGACGTCGCCGGCGAAAAGCCCTTTCGCGTAGTCGGAAAGGATCACGACCGGATGCTCGGCGAGCGCCTCCTCGACGAGCCGGAGAAGGTCGTCCCGCAGATGGCGCCGGATCGGGCTCACCGTCTCGCGGTCGGCGCGCAGGAGCTGCTGATGCGCGGCGACGTAGCGGGTCTTCACCGTGGTCATGCGCTGCCGCTCGACGAGGACGTGGGCCTCCGCGCTCGACGGGACGAGCTTGCGGACCTCGATCCCGGCCGGGTCGTCGCCCACGACCGACACGAAGCAGGTCTGCGCCCCGAGCGCGTCGAGATTCCTGAGGACGTTGCCGGCGCCGCCGAGCGTCTGCGTCTCGCGCTCGATCGCGAGCACGGGGATCGGCGCTTCGGGCGAGACGCGCTCGACCTCGCCGTAGACGAAGTGGTCGAGCATGACGTCGCCGACGCAGAGGACGCGGGCGCCCGCGAGGCGGTCGACGAGCCGGACGAGGGAATCGGGCATTTTGCGGTGCACTCTAGGCGCCGTTCGGCGGCGCGTCGAGCCCTCCCGCGTCAATGTCCGCGCAAGCGCTTCGGCGCGTGGGCCGATTTGTCGCGCGCTGCGAGGAGCCGGTCGATGCGCCGCCCCTGGAAGAGGGCGAAGCCGCACCGGCGCCCGAACTGGAGCGCCCTGTCCTCGTCGACATGGCAGAGGATGGCGCGCGTCTTGCCGAGCCGCTCGACGAGGCGGCGGAACTCTGCGAGGCGCTCCTCGTCGAGATCCGCCATCTCTGGCCGCCAGGTGATCTTCACGAAGTCTAGCCCGAGCCGCGCGCGGTCGACGAAGGGGAGCGTGTGGTGGTTGACGCCGTCGAGGCAGAGCCGGTAGCCGCGCTCCTTGGCGAACTCGCGGGCGAAGATGTAGGCGCCGATGTCTGCGAAGATGTCGACGAGCTGAAGCTCGAGGAGGATGGTGCCGCGTGCGCCCGCGCGAAGTCCGGCGTCGAACTCGAGAAAGTCAGGCGCCAGCATCGTCGCCACGTTCATGTTGATCGAGAAGCCGGACTTGAGGGAACGGTCGTCGCTGTTGACGAGGAGGTCCAGCATGCGGCGGTCCAGCGTCTGCGTCAGGTGCTGGAAGAGCCAGCGGTCGCCGGCGATCTCGTAGCCGGGGACCATCATCTCGCGCAGATCGGCGATGGAGATGTAGAGCTCGCGGAAGAGGATCTGCGGCTCGCAGTTCGGCAGGAGCGCCGCCACCGCCTGCCGGCGCAGGAGGTTCGACAAGTCGGCGCATTGGATCGCGTCGACGAGCTCGCCGAGCTGGCTCGCGTCGATGCTGCGCCGCTCCAGCGGCTTCTCGGGCTTGGCGCGCCCTCCGATCGCCGCGAGGCGCTTTCCCTTGACCGACCCTCTCGCATAGATCCCCTGCGCGAGGGCGAGGAACTTCTCGTAGTCCCGGTCGAGATCGTACCAGGTGACGAAACCGCCCGAGGTCGCGTCGTTGATCTCGTAGGCGAGCGGGTCCTCGCTGAAGAGGTAGCGCAGGCGCATGACGGCCTCGTCGAGCGCGTCGATCCTGGCGCCGCGGCAGACGAACACGATGTCGCCGTTCTGCAGCCGGAAGATCGAGCCGTCGAACTGCTTGACGAGGTTCTCGAACGTGTTGACGGCGATGCGGATATGAAGCTCGCGCCGGTTGTAGGGGCGCAGGCGCGAGAGGTGTATGTGCAGGGCGCGCCGGCCCGCGCGGAAACGCGCAAGACGTTGTGCCGTGTCGAGCAGCAGCTTCTCGGGCGTGTGCTGCCGCAGTTCTTCCTTCGCCCTCTGCCTCAGCATTCCTGTCGCCAGCAGCGTGAGCGGCGATCTTCGGCTCTGGCCTTTACGGAAGGGTTAACCCTTAGGGCGCCCGGTGCCGGCGCTCAAAAGAGCGCGAGCTGATCGCCCGCGCGCGGCGGCGGCCGGAACAGCGTCGTGTCGAGAGGGTGCGTGCCTCTTTCGTCGAAGCCGAGCCGCTTCACGGCGCGCTCGAAGCGGAGCCGCAGGAGCTCGGCGTAAGGACCGCTGCCGCGTTGACGGACGCTCCAGCGCGAATCGTAAAGGCGCCCGCCATGCGCTTCGGCGAGGAGGCTGAGGACGTGCTTCGCCTTTCCCGGAAAATGCGCCTCGAGCCATTCGGTGAAGAGCGTCTTCAGCTCGAGCGGCAACCGGAGAAGGACGTAGCCTGCGCTCCTCGCGCCGGCGGCGCGGGCGGCCTCGAGGATCCGCTCCAGCTCCATGTCGTTGAGCGCGGGGATCATCGGGGCCGCCATGACGGCGGTCGGAATGCCGGCCGCGGCGAGCGCGGAGATCGTCTCGAGGCGGCGCTCCGGCGTCGCGGCGCGCGGCTCCATGAGGCGCGCGAGGCGCCGGTCGAGCGTCGTCACCGAGACCGCCACGCGCGCGAGGCGGTCCTCGGCCATCCTCGCGATGAGGTCGATGTCGCGCTGGATCAGCGCCGACTTCGTGACGATCGTCACCGGGTGCCGGAAATCGCGCAGCACCTCGAGCACCCCGCGCATGATCTTCAGCTTCTTCTCGGCGGGCTGGTACGGGTCGGTGTTGGTGCCGATGCCGATCGGCTTGCACTGATAGCCCTTCTTGGAGAGCTCCTCGGCGAGGAGGCGCGGGGCGTCGGGCTTGAAGAAGATCCGGCTCTCGAAATCGAGCCCGGGCGAAAGGCCGAGATAGGCATGGGTCGGGCGCGCGAAGCAGTAGATGCAGCCGTGCTCGCAGCCCCGGTAAGGGTTGATCGAGCGGTCGAAGCCGACGTCCGGGGAATTGTTGCGCGCGAGGATCGTCCGGGTGCTGTCGGGGCTCAGAACCGTCTCGAGACGCGGCGGCGGCTCGTCCGCCGTGCCCCAGCCGTCGTCGAACGCCACGCGACGCTCTTCATCGAAGCGGCTGCTATCGTTGCTGAGGGCGCCGCGGCCCTTGCGCGCCAACGCCTGCGTCTCCATGTCGCGGAGCCTGCCGCAGTTCTCGGAACAGATCAAGAACAAATGGCGGCGACAGGAACAGGTCGATGCGGCCCCGAATATGCGCGGCGACCATGGGATCGAGGTCCGGCGCGGCGAGCTCGCCCGTCGCCCAGCGCACGCACCAGAGGAGCGTCCTCAGCGCGGTGAGGCGGCGCGCGACCCTGACGAGCTCGGCCGGGAGCCGCACGCCGCCCGCCGCTTCGTAGGCGGCATGAAAGAGGTCGAGATCGGCGGGCGCGAGGATCGCGTCCACCTCGATGTCCCAGCGCGTCGAGGTCGGCAGGGTCGCATGCGCGAGATCGATCGCGGGCGAGCCGTAGAGCGCCTTTTCGAGATCGACGAGCACCGCGCGCCCGTCGACCCGGATGATGAAGTTGCCGGGGTGCGTGTCGGTCCCGACGAGGGCGACCGGGCTCGGTCCGGGGGCGAGCCCTTCCGTCCAGTCGAGCTCCGCCTCGAGAGCGGCGCGCGTCTCGGCCGCAAGCGCCGCCTTCGCGAGGGACGGCCGCTGCGCCACGACCATCTCGGCGGTCGCGGCGATCGGATCGGGGGCATGATCGCGCAGCGGCGGCCGCTCCTCTGGCGGGGGGAGAGGAAGGCGATGGATCGCGGCGAGCGCCGCCGCGATCGCGGCCAAGTCGTCCGGCAGCCGGGGCGGGCGGCCGACGATCTCCTCGACGGCGAGCGCCCCCGAGGGCAGCGCTTCGGAGGGCGGCAGCACCGCCGCGAGCCTGGGCGTGGCGCCCGAGGGCTCGGCGCGGCCGAAGCACGCGGCCTGGTACGCGAGGTTCTCGGCAGGCGCGAGCGCCCATTGCGAGAGCCGCGGCACGCGGAGAAGAAGGCCGGTGCGGCCGAGCCGGTAATGCGCGTGCGCCGCTCCCTTGTCGCGAAGGCGCACGACCTCGTCGGCGCGGACGCCGAATTGCCGCAGCACCTCAGCGGGCAGCATGAAGCCCTGTCGCCCGCTTCCGCTGGCGCGCGGTCGCGGAGACCCGCGCGTCGTCGTCCGTCGGCGCGCGGGCGTTTCGGCCGAGGCGGGCGCAGCCGTGATAGGCTTCGTGGCGCATCGGCTGCACGGGGTAGCACAGGATGCGTGTTTCCGTCGTCATTCCGACGCTGAACGCGGCCGCCGGCCTCGCGGCGACGCTTGCCGCGGCCGCCGGCGCGGACGAGATCGTCGTCGCGGACGGCGGCTCCTCGGACGAGACGGTCGCGATCGCCGAGCGCGCCGGGGCGCGTCTCGTCGCGGCGCCGCGCGGGCGCGGCCCGCAGCTCGCGGCCGGCGCGAAGATCGCCTCGGGCGACTGGCTCCTCTTTCTCCACGCCGACACTCTCTTGCCGCCCGGCTGGCGGGCGGCGGCGGAGGCCTTCGCCGCCCGCCGCTCCGACGCCGCCGCCTATTTCCGGCTCCGTCTCGACGACCCGTCGCCTGCGGCGCGGCGGATCGAGCGCCTCGCGGCATGGCGGGCGCGGCGGTTGGGGCTTCCCTACGGCGATCAGGCTTTGCTCATCCCGGCGCGGCTCTACGCCGAGATCGGCGGCTATCGGGCGCTGCCGCTCATGGAGGACGTCGATCTCGTGCGCCGGCTCGGACGCGCGCGGCTCGCCGCGCTCCCGCTCGCCGCGACCACGTCGGCTTCGCGCTATCGCCGCGACGGCTGGCTGCTGCGGCCGCTCCGCAATCTTCTCTGCCTCGCGCTCTGGTTCGCCGGCGTGCCGCCGCGCTTCATCGCCCGGCTCTACGCGTGACGCGCCATCTCGTCCTGATGGCGAAGGCGCCCGTGCTCGGGCGCGTCAAGACCCGGCTGGCGCGCGAGATCGGGCCGCTCGCGGCGCTCCGCTTCCACCGGCTGACGGCGGAGCGCCTCATCCGCACGCTCGGGCGCGACCGCCGCTGGCGCCTCGTCGTGGCGACGACGCCGGGGCCGCGCTTTCGCGCTCGGCTCGTCCCGCAGGGCGAGGGAGATCTCGGCGCGCGCATGCGCCGCCTGCTCGAGCGGTTCCCGCACGGCCCCGTCGTCATCATCGGCGCGGACATTCCGGGCGTGACGCCCGCGCATGTCGAAGCGGCGTTCCGCGCCCTCGCCGCGCACGATCTCGTGTTCGGGCCCGCCTCCGACGGAGGCTACTGGCTGGTCGGGGCCAAGCGGCGGCCCCTGCCGGCCGGTCTCTTCAGGAACGTGCGGTGGTCGACCGAGCATGCTCTCGCGGACACGCTCGCCGGCGTGCCGTCCCGATTCAGGGTGGCGCGCGTCGCGACGCTCGAGGACGTCGACGACGCCGCAGCGCTCAGGCGAGCGTCAGGTGCTCCTGCAGGCGCGGCATGAGCTCGACGAGATTGCACGGGCGGTGCCGGTTGTCGAGCTGGTGGACGAGGATGCCTTCCCACGCGTCGCGGCAGGCGCTCGGGCTTCCCGGAAGCGCGAAGAGGTAGGTGCCGCCGGCGACCCCGCCGGTGGCGCGGCTCTGGATCGTCGAGGTGCCGACCTTCTGATAGCTGAGCCAGCGGAAGAGCTCGCCGAAGCCGTCGATCTTCTTCTCGAAGACGCTCTCGAACGCCTCGGGCGTCACGTCCCTGCCGGTCACCCCGGTTCCGCCGGTCGAGATCACGACGTCGATCGACGGATCGGCGATCCAGCGCCTGAGCTGCGCCACGATCGCGGCGGCATTGTCCTTGACGATCTCGCGCGCGGCCACCTTGTGCCCCGCGCCTTCGATCAGCTCGACCAGCGTGCGCCCCGACTTGTCGTCGTCGGCGCCGCGGGTGTCGGAGACCGTCAAGACGGCGATGTTGACGGCGAGAAACGGGCGTGACTCATCGAGCCGAGGCATGGCGGATCGTCCCTTCCGGCAGATCCAGCGCGACATAGGACGGCCAGCGCCCGGCGGCAAGGGCGTCGAGGTCGGGAGTGGGCTGCTTCAGCCGGGCGCGGTAGATCCAGTAATTGGTCATGACGCGCTGCACGTAGACGCGCGTCTCCCGCGACGGGAGGCTCTCGATGAAGAGCAGCGGGTCCTCTTCGTATTCGGGCCGCATCGGCCAGCGCAGGACGGCGCCGGGACCGATGTTGTAGGCCGCGGTGACGAGGAAGAGGCTGCGCCCGACCTTCTGGTGCGCGAGAAGCTCGCTGAGGTAGTGCTGCGCGAGCGTGAGATTGATCGTGGGGTCGAGAAGCTTGTCCGCGAGCTGGCCCTTCTTCGTCTTGTCGACCAGCTCGATGCCGTAGCGCGCGGCGAGCTCCTGCGCCGTCGCCGGCATCAGCTGCATGAGGCCACGCGCCCCGGCGCCGCTCGCGGCGTTCGTCAGGAACTCCGATTCCTGCCGCATCACGGCGAAGAGGAGCGCCCGATCGACCTTGTAGCCGCCCTCCGGCAGCCAGCGCGGCAGCGGATAGAGCGCATGGTCGTGGCGGCGTCCGTCCTGGCCGGCGAGCAGGCGCGCGAGCTGGACGGAAAGGGCCGGCATGTTGCCGCGGTCGGCGATGGCGGTGAGCGCCGGGAGAAGCGAGGGGTCGTCCTCGCCGGCGACGATCCGGAGCTCCAGTTCGGCCCGCGCCCTCTCGCCGACCTGGAGGAGGGCGAGAGCCCGCCGGATCGCCGGGGTCTCGAGCGCCAACGCGGCGTCCTGAGCCGTGAACGGCTCCGAATCGAAGTTGAACCACATCTCGAGGCCGAGCGTGCGGCGGGCGAGGAGCCCGTAGAAGGTGCGCGGATGATCGGCCGCGATGTTGAGCCAGTACTTGACGAGCTGCGGCCGCTCGGCGCGCCGGTGGACCCGCGCCGCCCAGTACGCCGCCGCCGCCTTCGCCCAGGACGAGACGTCGGGCAGCCGCGCGAGCGCCTCGAAATGGCTCCGCGCCTCGCCGAGCCTGCCGAGGCGCCAGGACGCGAGCCCGGCGTTCCAGTGCGCGAGGCCGCGATAGGCCGCCGTGCGCGCCGTCGCGGCGAGCACGAGCGCCTTCCGGTCCTCGCCGTGGAAGAAGTAGCCCTCGGCGACGTCGGCGCGCGCATCGTCGTATTCGTAGTCGTCGAGGAGCGCTTGGACCTCGTCGGAGGCGAGAATCTGCGCGGCGGCTTCCGGATTGATTCGGGCCGTCCGGCGGATCTCGAGCTTCAGCGCCTGGGCGCGCGCGCGGTCGGCCTCGCTCAGCGCCTTCGCCGAGGCCCGCCCCGGCGGACGCAGGTCGGCACGGGTTTCCTTGGTGCCGGCGAGCGTGATCGGCGTCGCCACGGTCGGCTTGCACGGCGCCTCCGCGCCGGCCGGCTTGCGGGCGAGGGCGATGGCGTAGATGGCGCGCGCGTCCGGCTCGTCGGCGTGCGCCGCCATCCAGTCGCGCAGCTCTTCCCAGGTGGATTTCCACTTGGGCGAGAGGTGGCGCTGCGCCCAGACGTGGCCGATGAGCAGCTTGTCCTCGAGCCGGGCGATCTCGGCGTCGGCCTCGGCCCAGTTTCCGGCCGCCTGGAGCTGGAAGATGCGCTGGTAGCGTGCCGCATCGACCGGACGAAGCGGTTGCGGCAGGTCCACCTCGCGGGCCGGTTCGCGGCTGCCGGCGAGGCTTGCCACCCGCTCTGCCGCGGAGACCTGCGGGGCGGCGAACGCCAGCGGACCGAGCGCGAGAAGCGCCGCGAACGCGGTTAACGGACGGGTTTTCTGCCAAGTCTTGGCGGACCTGGCGACGCCTTTCCGTCGCAACATGGGACAAATGCGTAGAACATTTGTGGCAATTTCGGCAAGCGGATTCGTTGTGCCAGAATAAGGCGATTTAGCGATATGGTTGATACGACCGCGATGATTTACGGTTAAGCGCGGAATTCTTTCTTTTACCGCAGTTCTTCGAGTTTAGTTTGCAGGGAAAGTAAATCTTTCCATGCGTCTTTCTTGGATTGCGGCGTTCTAAGCAAATATGAAGGATGAAACGTCGCGAGTGCCGGAATAGGTGCCGCGAGCCCTGGCAGGGAAAGCTCGAACCACTTTCCGCGCAGGCGTGTGATCCCGTCCTGGCCGAGCAGCGCCGAGACCGCCGTGCCGCCGGCCAGGAGCACCACCTTGGGAGCGACGAGGGCGATCTGCCGCCGGACGAAGGGCAGGCACGCCGCGATTTCGCCCGGGGTCGGCTTCCGGTTTCCGGGCGGGCGCCAGTAGAGGACGTTCATGATGTAGGCGCTGCGGCGGTCGATCCCGATCGCCGCCAGCATCCGGTCGAGCAACTGGCCGGCGCGGCCGACGAACGGGCGGCCGATGCGATCTTCGTCGGCGCCCGGCGCCTCGCCGACGACGACCAGCGGCGCGGCCGGGTTGCCGTCGGCGAAGACCGTGTTCATCGCTGTCTGCTTGAGGGCGCACCCGTCGAAGGCGCGGACCGCCGCCTCGAGGGCGGCGAGGTCGTCGGCCGCCTCGGCGAGCGCCTTGGCCTCGCCCGCGCCCGCGGAGACCGTGACCGCTTGTGCCGGCGGCACGGCTGAAACGGGGCGTCGAACGGGCGCGCTCGGCGGCGGCGACGGCGCGAGCCGGTCCACCGGGACTTCGCCGATCGCCTCGTCGGCGCCCGCCTCGATGTACCAACGGAGCAGTTCGGCAAGGCTCGCCCGGTCCATGGCGGCCAAGGTAGCGCGGGCGCCCGGAGCAAGGCCATGGTCGCGACGCATCGCCGCTCTACGTCTCTCCTCGAGAGCAAAGAGGGACTCATGCAGGACCACGTCTACAAAGTGATCGAGCTCGCCGGGTCGTCGGAGAAGGGCATCGACGACGCGATCGTCACCGCGATCGACCGCGCGTCGCAGACGTTGAAGAACTTGCGTTGGTTCGAGGTCGTGCAGACGCGCGGCCATCTGGAAGGCGGGCGGGTGAAGCACTGGCAGGTCGTGCTGAAGGTCGGCTTCACGCTTGAGTAGAAGGAAGCTGTCGACGACTTGCGCGCGTGCCGCTAAGAATACGGGCGGTGGTTCCCTTCGGGGATTGAACGGGAACGCGGTGCGGGCTTCTCGCCCAAAGCCGCGGCTGCCCCCGCAACTGTAAGCGGCGAGTCCCGCACCTCTGTTGCCACTGGGCTTCGGATGCCTGGGAAGGCGGTGCGAAGGCGACGACCTGCGAGCCAGGAGACCGGCCACCGACCGTGGTCACGCGCGGGCACGTCGGGCGGGGTGCACCGACGGAGGCCGGCCGTCCCTCGATGAGGGAAAGGCAGCCGAGGTTCGCGGTGACGTGTCGCGGAGTCTTGTCGCCATGTCCCGCCCTGCCTGCCTTCTCCGGTCCTGCGTCTTCTTGCTTGCGGCTGCCGTCTGTGCCGGCGCCGCCGCGCAGGAGCGCCGGCCCGACGATCTCATCATCACGATCACGCGTCTGCCGACGCCGGCCGAGCAGGTCGGCAGTTCCGTGACGGTGATCGACGAGGCGACCATCGAGGAGCGCCAGCGGCGCACGCTGGGCGAGGCGCTCGAGGACGTGCCGGGCCTCAACGTCGTTCGCAGCGGCGGCGTCGGCGAGTCGACCTCGCTCTTCATTCGCGGCGCCAACTCCAATCACACGAAAGTGCTCATCGACGGCATGCCGGCAAACGACCCGACCACCGGCACGTTCAATTTCGGGCCGCTCGCGACCGCGGATTTCGAGCGGATCGAAGTCTTGCGGGGGCCGCAGAGCGCCGTCTGGGGCGCCGACGCGCTCGGCGGCGTCGTCAACATCGTGACGAAGCGGGGCGAAGGGCCGCCGCGACTCGATGTGCTCCTCGAAGGCGGCTCCTTCGCCACCTTCAACCAGTCGGCGACGCTTTCCGGCGCCACGGGGCCGTTCGACTACTCCGCGACCGTGGCGCATCTGCGCAGCCAGGACACGCCGGTGACGCCGAAGCGGCTCCTTCCGCCGGGACGGCCCCGGCTCGACGACGATTTCGAGAGCCTCACCTTCTCGACGAAGCTCGGCGCCCGGCTCAGCGACGACGTCCGGGTCAACGCGATGCTGCGCTGGAACAAGAGCAATCTCGCCTTCACGGCCGACGATTTCTCGGTGTTCCCCGCGCTTCCGGATACGGCCCAGTCCTACCGCGAGGAGCGCCAGCTCACGAGCCGGCTCGAGCTGGAGAGCCAGCACTTCGAGGGCTTTTTCGAGCAGAAGCTCGGGATCGGCTTCGCGGATTGGCGCAATCACCTCGAGAGCCCGCCCTCGGGCGGCGTGCCGGTGGCGCCGCGCCTCGACAAGGGCGACCGTCGCCGTGCCGACTGGCACGGCACCTTTCACGTCGCGCGCGACCACACGCTTCTCGTCGGTCTCGAATACGAGCGCGACGCGCTGCGCGACAGCCCGATCTCGCGGTCGATCGCCAACCGGGCCGCCTTCATCGAAACGCAATCGGGATTCTTCGACCGCTTCTTCGTCGGCGCGTCGGGCCGCGTCGACGACAACGACCGGTTCGGCACGGTCGGCACCTGGCGCGTCGCGCCCGCGATTCTCGTTCCCGAGACGGGGACGCGGCTCAAGGGGAGCGTCGGAACCGGCTTCAAGTCGCCGACGCTGCGGCAGCTCTTCGTCGATTTTCCCGAGATCAACTTCTTCGCCAATCCCGATCTCGAGCCGGAGCGGAGCTTCGGCTGGGACGTCGGCTTCGAGCAGAGCCTGTTCGAGCGCCGCCTCGGCTTCGGCGCGACTTGGTTCCACAACGACATTACCGACCTCATCGACACGAACGCGACCTTCACATCGCTCGAGAACAAGAGCCGCGCGGAGACGAAGGGAGTGGAAGCGTTCATCTCCGTGCGGCCGGTCGACAGCCTTCTCCTCCGCGCCGACTACACCTTTACGCTCGCCGAGGACGAGACGACGGGTGCGACGCTGCTGCGCCGGCCGAAGCATCGCGGGACGATCGAGGCGACGTGGCGCATGGACGCGTGGACGCTTTCCTCCCGCGTGCTGCTGGTCGGCAAACGCGTCGACGCGAGCCGCGACTTCTCGATTCCGCGGCTCGAGGCGGGCGGCTACACGCTCGTCAATCTGGCGGCGAGCTACGAGCTCGCCGACGGCGTGACGCTCTTCGCCCGCGCCGACAACATTTTCGATCGCCGCGTCGAGGATCCGGTGGGCTTCGAGCGGCCCGGGCTCGGCGTCTTCGCCGGCATTCGCGTTGGTTTCGACCTCGCCGCGGCGGCCCTTGCTGGTGACAGCGACCGATTCGGGAGATAGGGTCGTGACGCAATGCGATGAATGGCGCAGCCCTGCCGCAGCGCGTGATCGATCCCGACGGTCACGCAATCGATACGTTCCCGCTCCCGGCCGAGGAGGCGGTGCTGGCGCCGCTTCTGCGCGACCTCTTCCAGGATCACTGGCACGAGATCGTGTTCGGTCCGGTCATCGAAGGGGCGGTCTGGGAATGGAAGGCGCCTCACGCGCCGACGCGCCTCGGCCTCCAGGACGGATACCTGACGGTCGCCTTCGGCGCGGCCCACTTTCACCTTTGCATCGGTCCGACGAAGGGACCGAGAGGGGATCCCACGCCGCCGGCGCTCGCCGAGCACCGGCGCTGCGCCCGCGCCGAGCTGTTCCGCCGCCTCGACCGGGCGGGCGCGCCGAATTCGTGGGGCCTGCGCCTCTACAACGGCGCCGGCGAGCAGCAGGTGACCGTGTTCTTCCCGAATCCGTTCCTTTCGGACGACGGCGAGCGCGTCCGCGCCGAGCCCGACTGGTCGCGCCTTGCGCTCTGGGATGCGATGCGCGCGCGCCTCCTCGGCGCGTCCGCGCCCGATCCCTTCGACCGCAGCGCGAAGGCCTTCCACCACGGCTGACGACAGGATAGAAGAAAGAGATACCCCATGAGCACCGCTATGACCTTCGATTCGCGACACGACCGGCTCTGGATTCCCGTGCTGATGCTCGCCGCCATTCTCGGCAGCTTCGCCTTCGCCTGCGCAGCGCCGTTCGCGGCGCTGGCGGCGATGCTGGCGCTGACCACGCAGGCGCGGCGCGGCCTTCCCCTCATCGTCGCCGCCTGGGCGCTGAACCAGGCGATCGGCTACGGCGCGCTGGACTATCCGCGAACCGCCGACTCCTTCATCTGGGGCGCCGGGATCGGCCTCGCCGCTTTGGCCGCGACCGCGGCCGCCTACGCGGTGATGCCGCGCCTCTCCGCGCGGCCGCTGGCGGCACGTGCCGTTCTCTCCTTCCTCGCCGCCTTCGTCGTCCTGGAGCTCGCGCTGCTCGCGGTCGGCATCGCGCTCGGCGACACCGCCGCGTTCGCCCCTGCGATCGTGGCCGAGGTCGGCCTCGTCAACGTGCTCTGGTTCGCCGCGCTCGTCGCGGCGCATGCGCTTCTCGGCGCGTCCGTGCGGCGCGCGGCCGCGCACGGTTGAATCCTTCGGGGGCGGGCGGGCCTCCCGCCCGCTCGCCCTTCACGGGGTGCCGGCGCGCCTTTCCCGCCGGCGCAGGCCGAAAAGTCCTGAATTTTTCGGACCGGCCGCTATAGTCCGCCTGAAACACCACGAATTCTGGAAGAGCGAATGCAGCGCGAGCGGATGGAGTATGATGTCGTGATCGTCGGCGCCGGCCCATCGGGGCTGTCGGCGGCGATCCGGCTGAAGCAGCTCGCCGCCGAAGCGGGGCGGGAGGTCTCCGTCTGCGTCGTAGAAAAGGGCTCCGAGGTCGGCGCCCACATCCTTTCCGGCGCCGTCATCGAGACGCGCTCGCTCGACGAGCTCATCCCCGACTGGAAGGAGAAGGGGGCGCCGCTCCTCACCCCGGCGACGGAAGACTACTTCCTCTACCTCACCGCGAAATCCGCGCTCCGGCTGCCGACGCCGCCGCAGATGCGCAACCACGGCAACTACATCATCAGCCTCGGCAATCTCTGCCGGTGGCTCGCGCAGCAGGCCGAGGAGCTCGGGGTCGAGATCTATCCCGGCTTCGCCGCCGCCGAGGCGCTCTACGATGCGGAGGGCCGCGTCGTCGGCGTCGCCACGGGCGACATGGGCATAGGCCGGCACGGCGAGAAGACCGACCGCTACCAGCCCGGCGTCGAGCTCGCGGCGAAGGAGACGCTCATCGCCGAAGGCTGCCGCGGCTCGCTCGCCAAGCACCTCATGGCGCGGTTCGGGCTGCGCGACGGCGTTCAGCCGCAGACCTACGGCATCGGCATCAAGGAGCTGTGGGAGGTCGCGCCCGAGAAGCACAAGCCCGGCAGCGTCACGCACACGATCGGCTGGCCGCTCGACTCCAGAACCTACGGCGGGTCCTTTCTCTACCACCTCGAGAACAACCAGGTCGCCGTCGGCTTCGTCGTCGGGCTCAACTACGAGAACCCGTGGCTCAGCCCCTTCGACGAGTTCCAGCGCTTCAAGACTCACCCGTCGATCCGCCCCATCTTCGAAGGCGGGCGCCGTATCGCCTACGGAGCGCGCGCGATCTCGGCCGGCGGCTACCAGGCGATCCCGAAGCTCGAGTTCCCGGGCGGGCTCCTCATCGGCGACGCCGCAGGCTTCCTCAACGCGCCGAAGATCAAGGGCACGCATACCGCGATGAAGTCGGGAATCGTCGCGGCCGAGACGGTGTTCGCGCGCCTTTCGGGCGCGGCGGCGCCCTCCTATCGGGAGGCCCTCGAGCGGACCTGGCTCATGGACGAGCTGCGGCGCGTGCGCAACATCAAGCCCTCGTTCCGCTGGGGCCTCTACGCCGCGCTCGCCTACTCGGCGCTCGACACCTACGTCTTCCGCGGCCGTGCGCCCTGGACGCTGCGCAACCAGGCCGACCACGAGAAGCTGCGCCCGGCCGCCGAGATGCCGCGCATCGAGTACCCCAAGCCGGACGGCAAGATCACCTTCGACAAGCTCTCCTCCGTGTTCATCTCGAACACCAACCACGAGGAGGACCAGCCGCCGCATCTGAAGCTGCGCGATCCCGCGAAGGCGATCTCGGTGAACTGGGAGATCTACCGCTCGCCCGAGGAGCGCTACTGCCCGGCGGGCGTCTACGAGATCGTGGAGGACGAGGGCGGCGCCAAGCGCTTGCAGATCAACGCTCAGAACTGCGTCCACTGCAAGACGTGCGACATCAAGGACCCGCTGCAGAACATCGACTGGGTGGTGCCGGAGGGCGGAGGCGGCCCGAACTACCCCAACATGTGAGTTGGATGGAAAAAGCGATGCGCCTCGCCGCGCTGATCTCCGTCGGACTTCTCGCTGCCTGCGCCGGGGCGGCCGAGCGCGCCGACGCGGCTCAGGACGGAGGGATGCAGCTCAGCGCGTCCGGCGCCTATCTCGCCGGCCGCCACGCGCAGCGCCAGCACGATTACGGCGCGGCGGCGCGGTTCTTCTCCGCCGCGCTCGAGGAAAGCCAGGGCGACTTCGATCTCCTCAACCGGACCTTCCGCCTCCACGTCGGCGAGGGGAATTGGGAGAGCGCGGCCGAGCTCGCGCCGAAGGTGCTCGAGACCGATCCGCGCGACCCGGTCGCCAACCTCCTCCTGTCGCTGGAGGCGGTGCGGCGCGGCGACTTCGAGGCTGCCGATCGCCGGGCGACGCGGCTTCCGGCGGAGGGAATTCACCGGCTCGCGACGCCGCTCGTCCAGGCGTGGATCAAGCTCGCGTTCGGCCGCTACGACGCCGCGGCGGGCGAGCTCGCGCCGCTCGGCGACGTGCGCGGCCTCGGCCCGCTGCGCGATCTTCACTGGGCCGCGATCGCCGATCTGGCGGGAGACGCCAAGACCGCGTCGGAGAAGTACGAGGCGGTGCTGAAGGCGAGCCCGCGCCTCACCTGGCGCGCCGTCGATCTCGCCGGGAATTTCTACGAGCGGGCGGGGCGCCGCGACGAGGCGCGCGCCCTCTACCGGCGCTTCGCCGCCGAGGCGGGGGCGAGCGACCAGGCGGACGCCGCGCTCGCGCGGGCCGAGGCGTCCGACGTGCCGCCGCCCCGCATCGCCAGCGCGCAGGCGGGCATCGCCGAGGCGCTCTTCGATCTCGCCAGCATCGTCAATCAGTCGGAGACGCGCGACCTCGCCCTGCTCTACGGGCGGCTCGCGCTCCTCTTGAAGCCCGACCTCGCGCTCGCGCAGCTTCTCGTCGCCGACATCCTGGAGGCGCAGCGGCGGCCCGAGGCGGCGCTCGCGCTCAACCGCGCGGTCGATCCGAAGTCGCCCTACGGATGGACGGCGCGCCTGCGCGTCGCCTCGAACCTCGAGGCGCTCGACCGCACCGAGGATGCGATCGCCGAGCTCAGGGCGATGGCGGCGGAGCGCCCCGATCGCCCGCAGCCGCTCATCGAGCTCGGCGATCTCCTGCGGCAGAAGGAGCGCTATGCCGAGGCGGCGGAGGTCTACGACGCCGCCATCGCGCGCGTCGGGGCGGTCGAGCAGCGGCACTGGACCCTCTTCTACAGCCGCGGCATCGCGCGCGAGCGGTCGGGCGACTGGCCGGGCGCCGAAGCCGACCTCAAGCGCGCGCTCGAGCTGCAGCCCGATCAGCCGCTCGTCCTCAACTATCTCGGCTATTCCTGGGTCGATCGCGGCGAGCGGCTCGAGGAGGCCTTCAAGATGATCGAGCGGGCGGTGCAGCTGCGGCCGAACGACGGCTACATCATCGACAGCCTCGGCTGGGCGCATTACCGCCTCGGCGACTACGAGCAGGCGACGCGCTGGCTCGAGCACGCGATCGAGCTGAAGCCGCAGGACCCGACCATCAACGACCATCTCGGCGACGTCTACTGGCGCACCGGCCGCCGGGCCGAGGCGCGGGCGCAGTGGGAGCGCGCGCTTCTCTTCGAGCCCGAGCCCGAGGACGCCGAGAAGATCCGGGCGAAGCTGAAGGACGGGCTCGGCCCTGCGCCGAAGCCGCCGGCCTCGACGGCCCGCGACGGCGGATGAGGGCGGTCCGCGTCACCGCGCCGGCGAAGCTCAACCTCACCCTTCACGTCGTCGGCCGCCGGCCCGACGGGTATCACCTCCTCGACAGCCTCGTCGCCTTCGCCGACGTCGCGGACGTCGTCGAGGCGCGGCCGGCCGAGCGCCTCTCGCTCGAGGTGACGGGCCCCTTCGCCGAGGCCATCGACGGCGAGAATCTCGTCCTCGCCGCGGCCCGCCTTCTCGGCGGCGGCCGCGGCGCGGCGCTGCGGCTCGAGAAGAACCTCCCCGTCGCGTCCGGGATCGGCGGCGGCTCGAGCGACGCCGCGGCGGCGCTTCTCGCGCTCTCGCGGCTCTGGGGCGTCGCCATTCCGCCCGATCTGCCGGCGCGGCTCGGCGCCGACGTTCCCGTGTGCCTCGCGCGCCGGCCGATGTGGCTCGCGGGCATCGGCGAGAGGCTCGAGCCGGCGCCGGGACTGCCCGAGTGCGGCGTCGTGCTGGCGAATCCGCTCGTGCCGCTCGCGACGCCGTCGGTCTTCAAGGCGCGGCGCGGGCGCTTCTCGGCGCCCGGGCGGTTCAGCGAGCCCCCGGCCGACGCGGCCGCGCTCGCCGCGCTGATCCGCTCGCGGCGCAACGACCTGACGGAGGCGGCGATCGCCCTCGTCCCGGCGATCGCGGAGATTCTCGCCGCGCTCGAAGGGGCGCTCGTCGCGCGGATGAGCGGCAGCGGCGCGACCTGCTTCGGTCTCTATGCCGATGCGGAGTCCGCCCGCCGCGCGGCGGCGGCGATTGCGCGCCCGGGCTGGTGGGTCGCCGCGGGCCGGCTCGTCACTCCGCCACCGGCGGCGGTGGCGGCCTGACCTCGGCGCGCAGCCGCTCGAGGAGGGCCTCGCTCGGCCGGCCGTCGGCGCGCAGACCCTTGTCCGCCTGATAGCGCTTGATCGCCTGGATCGTGCGCTCGCCGCGATACCCGTCGTCGACGCCGGGGTCGTAGCCGCGCAGGCGGAGAAGCCGCTGGATCTCGGCGACGAGGTTGCGGTCCGGCACGTCGCTCGGCGCGAGCGATGCGGCGATCGTGGCGGCGCGCGCCTCGCCCGTCGCGCGCTCGGCGAGAGAGAGCGTTTCCGCAAGGCGCGCGCGGCGCTGCGCCGCCTCCTCGTTTCCCGCCGCCGCCGCGACCGCGTACCACGCATAGGCTTCGACAGGCGAGGCCGGCACCCCGAGCCCGCGTTCGTAGGCGTCGCCGAGCGCGAGCTGCGCCTCGGAAAGCCCCTGCTCGGCGGCGCTGCGCGTCCAGATGAAGGCCTCGAGCGGGTCGGCGGGGACGCCGCGTCCCTGCCGGTACTGCTCGGCGAGGCGAAGGCGCGCCTCCGCGACGCCTGCGATCGCCGCCTCGCGCATCCAGGCCGCCGCGCGCTTCCAGTCGCCGCGCGCCGCGTAGGCGAGCCCGACTTCCATCTGCGCGGCCGGGTCGCCGCTCCGCGCCTTCGCCATGAGCGGCTCGACCCGTTGCGGCTTGGGAAGCGGCAGCGGCGGCAGCGCGGCGACCTCGGCCGGCGGCTCCGGCAAAGGCGGTTTCGCTGGGGGCGTCGGCGGGGCGAGCGCCGGCGCGCCCGGCGGCGGGGAAGGCGGCGCCTCGGGCGCGGGGGGCGACTCGACCATGGCCGGCGCCGGCGCGGGGATCGCGACCGGCGCCTTCTCGGCCGGGCTCCGGGCGGCGCGTGCGGGCGCGTCGAGGCGGCGGCTCTCGACGAAGGCCGCGAGCCCGGCGACGAACGCGGTCATGAGGAGAAGGCTGACGAGGGTCGGCCGCAGCGCCCCGCTCATGGTGACGAGCATCTTACCCGCCGCCCCTTAACAAGGGGCAACGGCTCGAAACGATTGCCGTCGGATAGTTGCGCCGCTATCTAAGCCCGGCGCGGGATGGGGCGTGGCCAAGTGGTAAGGCAACGGATTTTGGTTCCGTGATCCCAGGTTCGAATCCTGGCGCCCCAGCCACGCATTTCTCCGTCAGATCAAGCGTTTCCGACCCGCGGCAGAACCGGAAATCCTGGAAATCGCGGAAGCGGCGGCCGCCCAAGAATCGGCAGGCGCCATCGCGGCCGCGACGAGCGCCGCCTCCGGCTGTTGGACGGCGCACGCCGCACTGATAATCAGCAAGACGAGCGCATAGAAGCGCGTCAGGTGCGTGCCGCCCATTTTCAGCGCGCCGTCCCGGACGTACGCGGCTTGCCGTGAAAGCGGCAACGGCAAGGAAGGACAGCATGGACGTCCCTTTCGCCGGATAGTAGAGAGGGAGGGTGATACTCCGGCAGAACCTTCCGCGCGTATGCGAGTTGGCGCGGCATGCGGAGCGCGTTTTGGACGTCGGCGGGTGGCGTCACGGCCTCAACCTCGCGACACACGTCCTCGACCTTCAGCCCTGCACGAAATCCCGGCTCGAACCGCTCGATCCCGAGAACGCACCGCGCGTGACGCCTGAAACCTGGGTCGTTCACGACGCCTGCGAGGCGCCATGGCCGTTCCCGGATAAATTCTTCGACTTCGCATTCTGCTCGCACTTGCTCGAAGATGTCCGCGACCCTCTGACCGTCTGTGCCGAGCTGATCCGCGTCGCGAAGGCCGGCTACATCGAAACGCCGTCTCGGCAGCGCGAGATATTCAGTAAGGCGCGGTTCTTCTCGCTCCGCGCCGCTTTTGGTCGGATTCCGGAAGTCGGCTTCCATCACCACCGGTGGTTCGTCGAGATCGAGGGGAACCACGTCCGCTTCATCGCGAAGGACCAGCGCCTTCTCCTCGATCGCCGTCACTTCATCACGCGCGGCGATCTCGGTCGGAAGATGACGGAGCGGGAGAGCGGCGTTGCCCTCTTCTGGACCGACAGCTTCACATTCGAGGAAGTGTTCTATGAAGGAACCGCGTGGCTCGCCGAGTATCGCGACCGCGCTTTGACGACGTTACGTCATTATCGTCGGCTGGACGTTCTGCGACCCGCCTCCTCCGACCTTCTCCGCCGTACCGGAAACGAGACTGTGTGATCGTGGCTGCCGTCAGGCTCGGCAGCCGACGTGGAGCCTTGAGCTTGGTCGCCTCTGGTGAAGCGGCTGCCGGTACTCGATCCAGTGCCGCCGTAGTTGCCCGCGTTATTACTTGTCGTGCCGCTCGCGGTAACAGGAGAATGCGCGTGGAGCCTCTAGTCGCCGCCCGCTGCGCCGAGGATCGTGGCGTCGATCCCCGAACGCCGTCCGTGAGCCGGCCCGCCGCAAACCCGCCCGTGTCGTCCTTGCCGACCGCGACACTGGATCCGGCCTCCACCCGGCAATGCCATAGTGCGACGGAAGGTCTCGCTCCAGCGGCCCGTTGATGCACGTCAATGCCGCGGCCGCGCTCAGGGCGCCCCAATCGCGTGTCGAACGCTGGCAAGAGGAGGAAGCCGTGAAGGGCGGGACCTTCGGGCGGGCCGTCGGCGCGGTCGAGATGCGTGCATCGGGGGCGAGCGCCCCGCGCCGCCTCCTGCATGTCCTGGCCGTCGACGACGACGTGTCGTTCTGGGACACCCTCGTCCTTGCGCTGCCCGGTGCGGATCTCGAGATCGTCGAGACCGGGGAGGAGGCGCTGCGCCTGCTCCGCTCCGGAATGCACGTCGACGTGCTCGTGACCAGCCTCGATCTTCCGGGCCGCTATGGCGGGCTCGCGCTCGCGCGCCAGGCGCGGGCGCTCTGCCCGACGATCCGGGTCGTCTACACGAGCGGCTATGGCGACAGGCTGCCGGAGGGCGATTTCAGCGCCGGCGAAGGGCGGCTTCTGCATAAGCCGCTGTCGCCCGTCGTGCTCGGCGCGGCGGTGAGGAGCGTCCTCGCCGACGCGTGACGCCGCGCGAGGCGCGGCAGCCTTGCGCCGGCGAGCGCGAGATAGGCTGCCGCGCGGCCGCGCCACTTCGCGATGTTCACCGTGCCCTCGTCCTCGAGATGCTTGATCGCGAGCCGCGCCCGGATGAGGGCGCGGTAGGCTCCGTAGAAGGCGACGAGCTCCGGCGCGGCGTCGTCGCCGGTGCGGCGGCGATAGCGGGCGAAGAGGATCGGCTCGAGCCCCGGGGCGCCGAGCCGGGCGCATTCCAGCCCGAGGAAGGCGACCTCGTCGACAGGGTCGGCGAGCCGCAGCGTGCGGCTGAACTCCAGGCAGTCGATGATTTCGACGTCGGCGCGGAGCGCGACGTGCTCGGGGCGGAGGTCCCCGTGGCCTTCGATGAAGCGCCCCGCCCGCAGCCGGTGCAGGAAGAGGAGGCGCCGGCTCGAGACGAACCCGCGCAGGCGAAGCGCGATCGGTGCGGCGCGCGCCTCGAGGTCGCGCTGCCCGGTGCGCGCGAAGGCCTCGACGCTCGCCTTGCATTCGCGGCCGATGCGGCCGAAGAAGGCGAGGGCGCTCATCGGCACCGGGGATGCGCGCGCGTAGAACTCGGCGAGCCGGTCGCCGAGACGGCGTATCTCGGTCGGGTGCCAGCGCTGCTCGGCGAGACGGGTGTCGAGCATGTCCTCGACCGGAAGGCGGCGCATCTCCACGAGCCAGTCGACGATCCTTCCCTCGCTGCCGAAGGCGAGCCGGCCGCCGGAGGAGACCGCGATCGGAACGACGCCGAGATAGGTCTCGGGCGCGAGCCGCCGGTTGAGGCGCAGCTCGGCCTCGGCGTTGCGTCGACGCGCTTCGAGCGTGGTGAAGTCGAAGAGCTCGCCGCGCGTCGGCTTCTTCAGCTTGAGGACGCGGCCGCCGGCGAGAAAGACCCACGAGTGGTGCGTCTCGATGACCTCGACGCGCGCCGGCCGGTTGGGATACGAGGCGGGATCGGCGAGGAAGGCGACCTTGGCCGCCGTCGTCGCCGGGTCGGCGTCACGCGTTGCGCGGCGGCGAGGCGGCATCGTCGCGGCTGGCCGCCCGCTGCAGGAGGGCGATCACCTCGTCGTCGCTCGTCTGGCGGAAGTCGGCGTAGTGCTCGCCGATGGCGAAGAACGGAGACGGCGTTTCGAGGCAGACGATCCCGTCGACTTCGTTGCTGAGGAGCTCGATCGTGTCCGGCGGGCCGACCGGCACGGCGAGGACGAGCCGCGCGACGCCGGCTTTCCGCAGCGCGCGGAGCGCGGCGCGGACAGTCGACCCCGTGGCGATCCCGTCGTCGACGACGATCACGGTTCTGCCCCGCACGGGCACCGGCGGGCGATCGCCGAAATAGAGCTTCCGGCGGCGCTCGATCTCGGCGAGCTGGCGCGCGCGCTCCTGCTCGAGATAGTCGGCGGGAACATTGAGCTCGGCGGCGAGACGGTAGTCGTAGACGAGCTGCGGGTCGGCGCCGTCGACGACGGCGCCGAGCGCGAGCTCGGGCTGCCAGGGAACGCCGATCTTGCGCACGAGGACGAGGTCGAGCGGCGCGCCGAGAGCGGTCGCGACCTCGAATCCGACAGGCACGCCGCCCCGCGGCAGCGCGAGCACGACGGGCTCCTCGCCGCGCATGTGCTCGAGCCTGCGGGCGAGGGCGCGTCCGGCGGATTTGCGATTCTCGAACATTGCGTCGATCTGCCCCACTATCGGAAGGGAGGGGGCGCGCGGCATTGCGCTGGATCAAGCGGGCGTCCGGCGGCGGCGCCGGGCCTAGGCCTGCCTCTCGCTCCGGGCATCCAGCTCCTCGGCAAGCGCGCGCAGCTCCGCGTCGATTTCGACCTCGTAGCGAAAGGGCTCGAGGCGCCGGAGCGGCTCCGGCAGCGCCGCGAGCTGGGCGGCCGCGTAGGCACGGCTCTCGGCGAGGCTCGGGGAAGGGCCGATCCGCCGCCCGCCGCGCATGACGGGGCGGAGGAGGGGCTCTCCCTCTCGCGCCGCGCCCTCGAGCGCCACGAGGTCGCCTGCGAGCGAGCCGTCCGCCGCGCGGCGGCGCCAGACCTGCTTGCGCCCCGGCCAGGTCGCCTTTCCTTCCGACCGCTTCCGGCGCGCCGTTCCGGCGTACTCCTGCAGCTTGTAGCCGCAGTCGAGAGCCGGCGCGTCCGGCGAAACGGTGAGCGCGGTGCCGATGCCGTAAGCGTCGATGGGCGCGCCCTGGCGGCCGAGCTCGAGCAGCAGGTCCTCGTCGATCCCGCCGCTCGCGATGATGCGGACCGAAGCGAGGCCGGCCGCGTCGAGGATGGCGCGCACCTTGCGCGCGTGCTCGCCGAGGTCGCCGCTGTCGAGCCGCACGCCGGAGACCGTGATTCCCTCGGCCGCAAGTCGCGGGGCGAGCGCGCAGACCTTCTCCGCCGCGCGCTCGGTATCGTAGGTGTCGATGAGCAGCACGAGTCCGTCGGGGCGCGCCTGCGCGAAGCGCTCGAAGGCGAGCGTCTCGTCGTCGTGCGCCTGGATGAAGGAATGCGCCATCGTCCCGGAAAGCGGGATTCCGAAGGCGATCCCCGCGCCGACGGTCGCGGTGGCGGCGAACCCGGCGAGATAGGCGGCGCGCGCCGCGAGCACGCCCGCCTCCGACCCGTGCGCGCGGCGGAAGCCGAAATCCACGAGCTCCTTGCCGGGTGCGGCGAGGACCATGCGCGCCGCCTTCGAGGCGATGACGGTCTCGAAATGGACGAGGTTCAAAAGCCGGGTTTCGGCGAACTGCGCCTGAGGCAGCGGCGCCACCACCCGCAGGACGGGCTCGTCGGGAAAGAAGACGGTGCCTTCCGGCATCGCGTCGACGTCGCCGGTGAACCGGAAGTCGCGAAGGTAGTCGAGGAACTCCGGCGGAAACCGACGGGTGGCTTCGAGCGCGGCGATCTCGCCCGGCGAGAAGGCGAAGCTTTCGAGGAAGTCGAGCACCTGCTCGAGCCCCGCTGCCATGAAGAACCCGCGCCGGGGCGGCAGCTTGCGCATGAAGAGCTCGAACGCGGCCGGCGCCTCCATGCCGTGCTTGTGGTACGCCGCCAGCATGTTGAGCTGGTAGAGGTCGGTCAGCAACCCTTTGGAGAGGGGCGAAACGTTCTCGTCGGAAAGCTCGGCCAAGAGGAAGCTCCTCGAAGTTCGTCTTGAATCTCGCGCCGCAAGTCGGCCCGGCAAGGGCCTGCATGGGGCAAGATTGCCCGCGCCGGGCCCGGGACGGATTGACTTGGAGCAAGGCGCCCGCGCCCTCGACGCGTGCAAGCTCTCCCGGGTTCGGAAAGAGAGGCATCGATGGCGGATCGCGGGCTCATGCTGTTCGCGCTCGAGCGGAGCCGGGAGTACGGCGCCCGGGTCGCGGCGCAGCTCGAGGTTCCGCTCGCCGAGCACGAGGAGCGCGACTTCGAGGATGGCGAGCACAAGACCCGCCCTCTGGTCGATGTCGACGGCCGCGACGTCTTCGTCATTCACGCCCTGCACGGCGAGCCCGGCCAGAGCCCGAGCGACAAGCTCTGTCGGCTCCTCTTCTTCGTCGGTGCGCTCAAGGACGCGGGCGCCGGGCGCGTCACCGCCGTGACGCCTTATCTCTGCTATGCGCGGAAGGACCGCCGCACGCAGTTGAACGATCCTGTGACGACGAAATACGTCGCCGCCATGTTCGAGACGTGCGGCGTCGATCGCGTCATGACCTTCGACGTTCACAATCTCGCCGCTTACGAGAACGCCTTCCGGCGCCCGACGCTCAACATCGAGGCGATCCCGCTCTTCGTCGAGCACTTCGCGCCGCTCTGCCGCGGCGTGCCGGTCGCGGTCCTGTCGCCCGATGTCGGCGGAACGAAGCGCGCCGACCGCTTCCGGCGGGCGCTCGCGGCTTCGATCCGCGAGGAGCCGGCCGCGGGCTTCGTCGAGAAAAGGCGCGCCGGCGGCGTGGTCAGCGGCGACATCCTCGTCGGCGACGTGCGCGACAGGCTCGTCATCCTTTTCGACGATCTCATCAGCACCGGCACGACGCTGCGCCGCGCCGCGGAAGGTTGCCGCGCGGCGGGAGCGCGCGCGGTCTATGCGGCGGCGACCCACGGGCTTTTCATGGGCGAGGCGTTCGCCACGCTCGCGCCGCCAGCGCTCGACGGCGTCGTCGTCGCCGACACGGTCCGGCCGCCGGACGGAGACGCTTTGCCGGCGCATATATCGGTTCTCGATTCCTCGCGCCTGGTGGCGGCGGCGATCGCCGCCGCGCATGTGCCCCCCTGAGCGCGCGGAAGCGGGGCAGCGAGGGAGGCGCTCATGAAGCACATCGTCGTAGCGGCCGACGGGTCGGAGAATGCGATGCGCGCGGTCGATGCCGCCGCGGAGCTCGCCGCGAAGCTCGGCGCGCGGCTCACGATCGTCGCGGTCGGACCCGATCCCGCGACGCTCGCGAAGCAGCTCGAGCCTTACGCGCGGACCGAAGGGCTCGAAAACGATCTGCCGCGGCTTCTCGCGAGCGTCGAGCCGGTCTTTCTGGAGCCGGCGCGGGAGCGCGCGAGATCCCACGGCGTGGCGGATCTGAGGAGCTGCACCCTCGCCGGAGACCCGGCGGACTGCATCGTCTCGTTCGCGCGCGAGGAGGCGGCCGATCTGCTCGTGGTCGGCAGCCGCGGCCACGGCCGCCTCAGCGGCCTCCTGCTCGGCAGCGTCTCGCAGAAGCTAGCAGCGCACGCGCCATGCTCGGTGCTCATCGTGAGATAGCCCGTGGAAGGAGGCGAGCGCCGAAGCGAGGCAAGCGCCCGAAGAAGCCCGGGGGGGGGTCGCGCGGGCCGCGCCCGGCAGGGGAACGCAATCCGAGGAAGCCGATGGGTCCAAGTCTTCGACTTCGCGCGGCCGGCTCGGATCTCGGACGAAGGACGGAGCTATCGAATGAATAACCCGGTGAGCGTGCGCTACTGGACGGACCACTGCGTGCACTCGAGGCCGTTCGCCAGCCTCGACGAGGCGCTCGAGTTTCTCCGCGAGGGCTGGCGGCGGCGCGAGTTCGCGCCCGACATGATACTCGCCGCTGACGGCCGCGTCGTCGCGAGTCGTGAGGAGGTGCTGAAGCTTCTCGAAATGCCGCCCGCCGCGTGCGAGCGGGCGCTTCGCGATTTCGCCGCGCGGCTATCGACCCGGCACGGGTCGGAACGGCGCGCTTGAGGCTGCGCCGCGGGCTCGTTGGCGAGGCTCGGGCGAGATCGCATCGCGAAGCGCGGTGGAAGATCGGGGGCGCAGCGGTCGGCGGCATCGCGAACGCGCCCCCCGGATCCGACCGCGGTTTGAGCCGCGCAGGGTTTGATGGTGAAGACCCGGAAAGCGCGGCGGCCCGTCACCAGCAGTTCGTGAACGCCCCCTGCGTCGTACAGGTGAAGGGCGTCATCCTGGGCGCCGGCTGGTAGGCCGGCCGGGCCTGAAGCGCCATGCCGTAGTTGAACAGCATCTGGCGGGCGGCGAGGTCTCGCTGCTGGCGCATCTGGGCCACCGTCAGCATGCATTGGGCATGGCCCTGTGTCCCCGGCGTGAAGCCGTAGCGGATGCAGTAGGCCTGATCCTCGGCCGCGATCTGCTCCGGACTGACGCAGGCGGCGAGGGCCGTCAAGGTCAGGAGAAGAGCTAGGCGTTTCATCAACCTTCGATCCTACAGTCGGACCGTGGGGTTTGTAACGTCCCTTGAGGTTTCCGGACTTTATTCCTCATGACCGGGAAACTCGGCGATAGCTGGTCCGAAACGGCGCCGTGGAGCGCGGCCCGAGCCTGCCCGGACCCCGGTCCGGGTTGAACGGCCGAACCGGATATGATAGTAACATAATGTTAATAACGGTGCAGGAGGATCTCGGCGGCTGCCGTGTGCGGTGCACAACCTGTTTTCAGCCTGTAAATTCAGGTGCCGCTTTGCGACGCGATATTCCCCGTCGGACCTGATGCCGACCTTGCTTTTCCGATGGGCATCCCAACAAACGGTTGAATTCGCGCGCAGACGTTGACGCTTCATACCATCGTGTGATTAGTGGGCCGCCGGGGGGCGATGAGAAGCCAGAGATTTCGATGAAGGTGCAGCACGCGGGGCGTCGCAGGGCGAAGTACGATGGCCCGAACCCCGCCGACGTCCATGTCGGCGCACGGGTCCGGCTCCGCCGGACGATGCTCGGCATGAGTCAGGAAAAACTCGGCGAGGCGCTCGGGCTCACGTTCCAGCAGGTTCAGAAATACGAGCGCGGCGCCAATCGCGTCGGGGCGAGCAGGCTCTGGGAGATGAGTCGCGTCCTCGACGTGCCTGTGTCCTACTTTTTCGAGGACCTCGAAGGCGCCCCGCAGGGTGGTGCGGCCGCCGCGGGCGAGCGCGACGGCGACCCGATGGCGAAGCGCGAGACGCTGGAGCTCGTGCGCGCCTACTACAAGATCGAGGATCCGACGGTCCGCCGGCGCATATTCGACCTCACGAAGGCGCTCGCGCGCTCGCGCGGAGGCTCGCCCGAAAGCACTTGACGGGGCCGATTCCGGACTGCATCAACTCGTCGCCGATCGGGGCGAAAAAAAAGCCGGGACGGTCCGGCGCGGTCGCCCGAGATCTCCCCCGCCGTACAGGGAAAGGACCTACGTTGGCCAAGCGCGATTTTGTGTTCACGAGCGAGTCGGTCGCCGAGGGGCACCCCGACAAGGTCTGCGACCGCATCTCCGATTCGGTCGTCGATGCGTTTCTCGCCGCCGATCCTTATGCGCGCGTCGCCTGCGAGACTCTGGCCACGACGAACCGCGTCGTTCTGGCGGGGGAGGTGCGCGGGCCGAAGTCTCTGACCGGCGAGCATCTCATCGAGATCGCGCGCAACGCCATCCGCGAGATCGGCTACGAGCAGGAGGGCTTCCATTGGAAGCACGCGGAGATCGACTGCTACATCCACGAGCAGTCGCCCGACATCGCTCGGGGGGTCGACGCGGCGGGCAACAAGGACGAAGGCGCCGGCGACCAGGGCATCATGTTCGGGTACGCCTGCACCGAGACGCCGGAGCTGATGCCGGCGCCGATCCAGTACGCGCACGCGATCCTCCGCTCGCTCGCCGAGGCGCGCCACGCCGGAAAGGCGCCGCTCCTCGGCCCCGACGCCAAGAGCCAGGTGACGCTCCGCTACGTCGACGGCAAGCCGGTCTGCGCCACCTCGATCGTGGTCTCGACCCAGCACAGCGAGACGATCGACCAGGACGAGGTGCGCGAGATCGTCCGTCCTCACGTCCTCAAGGTCCTGCCCGAAGGGTGGATGTGCGACGAGGCGCATTTCTACGTGAACCCGACCGGGCGTTTCGTCATCGGCGGGCCCGACGGCGACGCCGGGCTCACCGGGCGCAAGATCATCGTCGACACCTACGGCGGCTCTGCGCCGCACGGCGGCGGCGCCTTCTCGGGCAAGGATCCTTCGAAGGTCGACCGCTCGGCCGCCTACGCCGCGCGCTACCTCGCGAAGAACGTCGTCGCTGCCGGGCTCGCCGAGAAATGCACGATCCAGCTCTCCTACGCGATCGGCGTGTCGCGGCCGCTCTCGGTCTACATCGACACGGCGGGGACCGGGAAGGTCGACGAGGAGAAGCTCTCGCGCGTGCTGCAGGAGCTGATGGATCTCTCGCCGCGCGGCATCAGGACCCATCTCGGCCTCAACAAGCCGATCTATGCGCGCACCTCGGCCTATGGTCATTTCGGTCGCGAGCCCGACGAGGACGGCGGCTTCTCCTGGGAGCGCACCGACCTCGTCGAGGAGCTGAAGCGCGCCTTCTGATTCCGATGCGGCGATGACCGACGACACCCGGCCGCGCGTCCTCTACGGGCGGCGGCGCGGGCGCCGTCTGCGCCCCGGCCAGCGCAGCCTCAAGGAGGCGCTGCTGCCGAAGCTCGCGATCCGGCTGCCGCCGCCCGGCGAGCGGCTCGACCCGAGGGGGCTCTTCGAGGAGGAGGTCGAGGATCTCTGGCTCGAGGTCGGCTTCGGCGGCGGCGAGCATCTCGCCGCCCAGGCGGCGGCGCATCCGGCGGTCGGCTTTCTCGGCTGCGAGGTCTTCGAGAACGGCGTCGTGAAGCTGCTCGGCGAGGTCGAGCGGCGCGGCCTGCGGAACGTGCGCGTCCTCGTCGACGACGCCCGGCTCCTGATACGCGCGCTCCCCGACCGCTGCCTCGGCCGGGTTTTCGTCCTCTTCCCAGACCCCTGGCCGAAAGCCCGTCATCACAAGCGCCGATTCGTCTCCACCGAGATGCTGACCGAGCTCGCGCGGGTCATGAAAAAGGGCGCGGAACTGCGGCTCGCCACCGATGATGTGGACTACCTGCGCTGGATGCTGGAACGTGTGCCGGTGCATCCCGATTTCGAGTGGCTCGCCGAGGGGCCGGCAGACTGGCGGAAGCGGCCGGCGGACTGGCCGCCGACCCGCTACGAGCAGAAGGCGATCGCGGCCGGCCGGACGCCGACCTTCCTGCGCTTCCGCCGGCGCTGATCCCGATGGCTCACGCCGACTTCGTCCATCTCCGCGTCCACTCGGCCTATTCGCTTTCGGCCGGCGCGATCCGCGTGAAGGAGCTGGTGAAGCTCTGCCGGAAGGAGGGAATGCCGGCGGTCGCCATCACCGACACCGGCAACCTCTTCGGCGCGCTCGAGTTCTCGCTCGCCGCGATCGACGCCGGGGTGCAGCCGATCGTCGGCTGCGAGCTGCCGGTCCGCCGCGCCAATGCCGATGTCCGGCGCAACGGGGTCGCGCCCGACCCGGACCAGCTCGTTCTTCTCGTTCAGAGCGAGGCCGGCTACCGCAACCTCCTGCGGCTCGTGAGCCGGGCCTATCTCGGCACCGAGGGCGGCGAGGCGCCTCAGCTCGATCTCGAGGCGCTCGAAGGCAACACGGACGGCCTCATCGCGCTGACGGGCGGGCCGTCGGGGGCCTTCGGACGGCTCCTCGGCGAGGGGCAGGCGGCGGCCGCCGAGGCCATGCTCGAGCGTCTGGCGGCGCTCTTCCCGGGGCGGCTTTACGTCGAGCTGATGCGGCACGGGCTGGCGGCCGAGGATCGGATCGAGGAGGCCTCGATCGAGCTCGCCTACCGCCACCACCTGCCGCTCGTCGCCACCAACGACGCGTATTTCCCCGACGCCGATTTCTACGAAGCGCACGACGCGCTCCTCTGCATCGCGCAAGGGACCGTCCTCAGCCAACGCGACCGCAAGCGCCTCACGCCCGGGCACTGCTTCAAGTCGGCGGCGGAGATGCGGGCGCTCTTCGCCGATCTTCCCGAGGCCTGCGACAACACGCTCGTCATCGCACGGCGCTGCGCCTACATGCCGCGGCCGCGGAAGCCCATCCTGCCGCCTTTCCCCGATGCGGCGAACGGCGACGAAGCGGGCGAGTTGCGCGCCCGCGCCGCGGCCGGGCTCGAAGCGCGGCTGGCGAAGGCCGGCATTGCGGGCGAGAACGCGCAGGCCTACCGCGACCGGCTCGAGTTCGAGCTCGACACGATCGTGAGGATGGGCTTCGCCGGGTACTTCCTCATCGTGTCGGAGTTCATCCAGTGGGCCAAGACCAACGGCATACCGGTGGGTCCGGGCCGCGGCTCCGGCGCCGGGTCCGTCGTCGCCTGGGCGCTCACGATCACCGACCTCGATCCGCTCCGCTTCGGGCTTCTCTTCGAGCGTTTTCTCAATCCCGAGCGCGTGTCGATGCCGGATTTCGACATCGACTTCTGCCAGGACCGGCGCGACGAGGTGATCCGCCACGTCCAGGAGAAGTACGGCCGCGACCGCGTCGCGCAGATCATCACCTTCGGCAAGCTGCAGGCGCGCGCGGTGCTGCGCGACGTCGGCCGCGTCCTGGAGATGCCGTACGGGCAGGTCGACCGGATCTGCAAGCTCGTGCCGAACAACCCGGCAAATCCCGTCACGCTGCAGCAGGCGATCGACGGCGAGCCGCTGCTGCAGCAGATGCGCGAGACGGACGAAAGCGTGGCGCGCCTCATGACGATCGCGCTGAAGCTCGAGGGCCTCTACCGGCACGCCTCGACGCACGCCGCCGGCGTGGTGATCGGCGACCGGCCGCTCGACGAGCTCATTCCGCTCTATCGCGACCCGCGCTCGGACATGCCGGTCACCCAGTTCAACATGAAGTGGGTCGAGCCGGCGGGGCTGGTGAAATTCGACTTCCTGGGCCTAAAGACCCTGACGGTGCTGGCGAAGGCGGTCGAGCTCGTGAGGAACGTGCACGGGCAGGAGATCGACCTCGCGAACCTGCCGCTCGACGACAGGGCCACCTTCGAACTGCTCGGGCGCGGCGACACGGTCGGCGTGTTCCAGCTCGAAGGCGCCGGCATGCGGGACATGCTGAAGAAGCTCCGGCCCGACCGCTTCGAGGACATCATCGCGGTGGTCTCGCTCTATCGGCCGGGCCCGATGGAGAACATCCCGAAATACATCGCGGTCAAGCACGGCGATGAGGCACCGGACTACCTGCACCCGTCGCTGGAGCCGATCCTCAAGGAAACGCACGGGATCATGATCTACCAGGAGCAGGTCATGCAGATCGCGCAGGTGCTGGCGGGCTACACGCTCGGCGGCGCCGACCTGCTCCGCCGCGCGATGGGCAAGAAGATCAAGGCGGAGATGGACGCCCAGCGCGCGCTTTTCGTCAAAGGCGCCACGGAGCGCGGCGTCGACGGCAAGCTCGCCGACCACATCTTCGACCAGGTGGCGAAGTTCGCCGGCTACGGCTTCAACAAGAGCCACGCCGCCGCCTACGCGCTCGTCGCCTATCAGACGGCGTGGCTGAAGGCGAACTACCCGGTCGAGTTCCTCGCCGCCTCGATGACGCTCGATCTCGGGAATACCGACAAGCTCAACGTCTTCCGACAGGAGCTGAATAGGCTCGGCATCAGCCTTCTGACGCCCGACGTCAATCGCTCCGGCGTCGCGTTCACCGTCGAGAAGACCAAGGACGGCCTGGCGATCCGCTACGCCCTCGCTGCAGTCAAAGGGGTCGGCGCGCAGGCGATGGCGGCGGTCGTCGCCGAGCGCGAGCGAGGCGGGCCCTACAAGAACCTTTTCGATTTCGCACGCCGGGTCGACGTCAAGAGCTTCAACCGCCGCCAGTTCGAATCGCTGGTGAAGGCGGGCGCGTTCGACTGTCTCAACCCGAACCGCCGTCAGACCTTCGAGGCCTGCGAGATGCTGCTGCGCCACGCGAGCGCGGCGGCCGAGGAACGCGTCAGCCAGCAGGCGAGCCTTTTCGGTGCGGCCGACTCCGCCTCCGTTCGCAACCCGCCTCTGCCGGTGGTGGACGACTGGCCGCCGATCGAGCGGTTGCAGCACGAGTTCGAGGCGATCGGGTTCTACCTTTCGGCGCACCCGCTCGACTCCTACGGCAAGAGCCTCGACCGCATCGGCGTGGTGCGCGTCGCCGACCTGCCGGCGCGGCTCGCATCGGGCGGCTCGACCCGGCACAAGCTTGCGGGGATCGTGATCGGCCGCAAGGAGCGGACCTCGGCCAAGGGAAGCCGGTTCGCCTTCGTGCAGATGTCCGACTCGAGCGGGCTTTTCGAGGTGATGGTGTTTTCGGAGGTCCTCGCGGAGTCGAGGCCGCTCCTCGACTCCGGGCAGCCGCTTCTCGTCACCGTCGACGTGCGCAGCGAGGAGGACAATCTTCGCCTCGGCGCGCAGAAGATCGAGCCGCTCGACGCCGCGGTGGCGCATGCGGCCGCGGGTCTCCGCATCTTCGTCGGCAAGGAGTCGGCGCTTTCGGGGCTGAAGGGCATTCTGGCGCGGGAAGGGACCGGCCGCGGCCGGGTCTCGATCGTGGTCCCGGTCGATCCGACGAAGGAGGTCGAGCTGGCGCTTCCCGGCGGCTTCCGCATCGGCCCCGGCATCCGGGCCGCGGTAAAGGCGCTGCCCGGCGTCCTCGACGTCCACGACATCTAGGCAGGATCCGGCCCTTTAGGGCGACTCGCCCGGAACCGTGGCGGACCTAACATCAATCCCTGCCGTCGCAGGGGGTCGCATGCCCTTCAATCTGAGGCAGCTTGTCGCCGAGCGGGCAGGGGAAAAGCGTTCCCTCTTCGACCGCCATCTGAACGCGCAGCTGTTGCGGGTTCTGCAAACGATCGGCTTCGATGCCGATTTTGCGCGCGCCGAAGGCGCCTATCTCTTCGACCGCGATGGCCATCGCTATCTCGACCTCCTGAGCGGGTTCGGAGTTTTCGCTCTCGGCCGCAACCATCCTGTGATCGGGCGGGCGCTCAAGGACGTGCTCGACGCCGAGATGCCGAATCTGGTGCAGCTCGATATCCCCGTTCTTGCGGGCCTCCTCGCCGAGGATCTCTCGCGCCGCGTCTGCGACCTGCCGCGGGTGTTCTTCTGCAATTCCGGCGCCGAGGCAGTCGAGGCGGCGATGAAGTTCGCGCGGGGGGCGACGCGACGCTCGAAGATCGTTTTTTGCGAGCACGCCTTTCACGGACTCACTTATGGCGCCCTGTCTCTGAACGGCGATGCGGTGTTTCGCGAAGGTTTCGGTCCGCTGCTGCCCGATTGCGCTTGTGTGCCCTTCAACGATCTCGGCGCGGCCGAAGAAGCGCTCGCGAGTGGTGACGTCGCCGCCTTCTTCGTCGAGCCGATCCAGGGCAAGGGCGTCAACCTGCCTTCCGACGACTACCTCCCCGAGCTGGCGCGCCTGTGCCGCCGGCACGGTACGCTCCTCGTTGCGGACGAGATCCAGACCGGCCTCGGGCGAACCGGGAGATTCCTCGCGGTCGAGCATTGGCGGGTAGAGCCCGACATCGTGCTTCTCGCCAAGGCACTCTCCGGCGGTGCCGTCCCGGTCGGCGCGGTGCTGATGCGCGACTGGGTGTTCGGCCGGGTCTTCAGCCGTATGGACCGCGCGGTGGTGCACGGCTCGACGTTCGCGAAGAACAATCTCGCTATGGCCGCTGGCCTCGCGACCCTTTCGGTGCTCGACGAGGAGCGATTGGTCGAGCGCTGCGCCGTCATGGGGGAGCGGCTTCTCGACGACCTGAAAACGGCGCTCAAAGGAGCGGCCTTCGTCAAGGAGGTGAGAGGCAAGGGCCTCATGATCGGGGTCGAGTTCGGGTCGCCCGCACGGCTGAAGCTTGCCGTCGCCTGGCAGATGCTCGATCGGGCGAACAAAGGCCTCTTCTGCCAGATGATCACGATTCCGCTCTACAAGCGGCACCGCATTCTGAGCCAGGTCGCGGGTCACAACTCGCCGGTCGTGAAGCTTCTTCCGCCATTGGTCCTGAGCGATGCCGATTGCGATTGGATCGTGCGCGCATTCCGCGACGTGGCCACCGATAGCGAGCGCGTCCCTGGGGCCATCTGGGACCTGGGGCGGACGCTCGCCGGTCACGCCCTGAAGGCGAAGGCGGGCGTGGCCTGACGGTCTCGACCGGGGTCTGGCGGCGCCGAACCGATGACCTGCTTGCTTTTCGGTCCGTCTCGCCCTAATTACCGCCGGCAAATCCTCACACGGGGACGCGGACGCCGTCTTGCGCGCCCGCTTCCGGTGCCTGACCCTGGGGGTCGGTGCTCGCCCCGTGGCGGCTCAACCGGATAAAGGAGCGCTCTTCATGGCGATGCCAACGTTCACTATGCGCCAGCTGCTCGAGGCCGGCGTCCATTTCGGCCATCACACGCGGCGCTGGAACCCGAAGATGGCGGGCTATCTCTTCGGCGTCCGCAACGGGATCCATATCATCGATCTCGAGCAGACCGTTCCCCTGCTGCACCGTGCGCTCGAGGCCGTGCGCGATGTGGTCGCCGGCGGCGGCCGCGTGCTGTTCGTCGGGACGAAGCGTCAGGCGCAAGAGCCCATCGCGGAGGCGGCCAAGCGCTGCGGCCAGTACTACGTCAATCACCGCTGGCTCGGCGGGATGCTCACGAACTTCAAAACCGTCTCGCAGTCCATCCGGCGCCTGCGCGAGCTCGACGAGCGCCTGAAGGAGCAGCAGTCGGGTCTTACCAAGCGCGAGCTCCTGGAGCTCACCCGCGACCGGGACAAGCTCGAGCGCGCGCTCGGCGGCATAAAGGACATGGGCGGGCTGCCCGACATCATCTTCGTCATCGACACGAACAAGGAAGCGATCGCGATCGAGGAGGCGAACAAGCTGCGCATCCCGGTGGTCGCGATCCTCGACTCCAACTCCTCGCCGGACGGGATCGCCTACCCCGTGCCTGGCAACGATGACGCGATGCGGGCGATTCACCTCTATTGCGACCTCTTCTCGGCTGCGGTGCTCGACGGGCTCCAGGCCGAGCTCGCCGCCTCGGGCGTGGACATCGGGGCGCAGGAGGAGATCGTGGTCGACGAGGTGCCGGCCGCCGAGGCCGAAGGCGAGTCCGAGCCGCAGCAGGCGGCATCGGCCTGAGCCGTTTCCGCGCGAGCGTGACGGGAACGGCGGCGGCGAGCGCCGCCGTTTTCGTCCGGAAGCCCTTTGAGATGGAGAGGTAGAAAGTCATGGCCGAGATCACCGCCGCGCTGGTGAAGGAGCTGCGCGAAAAGACCGGCGCCGGAATGATGGATTGCAAGAAGGCCCTTTCCGAGACCGGCGGCGACCTCGAGGCCGCGGTCGACTGGCTGCGCAAGAAGGGGCTTTCCGCAGCCGCGAAGAAAGCCGGCCGGGTCGCGGCCGAGGGGCTTATCGGGGTCGCGGCCGAGGGCAAGCTCGGCGCCGTGGTCGAGGTGAACTCCGAGACGGACTTCGTCGCGCGGAACGAGGGCTTCCAGGGGTTCGTGCGCGAGGTCGCGCGGCTCGCTCTGCAGAGCGACGACGTCGAGAAGCTGAAGGCTGCCCAGTTTCCCGGAAGCACGCGCAACGTCGGCGATGAGCTGACGCACCTCGTCGCCACGATCGGCGAGAATATGAACTTGCGCCGCGCCAAGCGGCTCGAGGTCGGATCCGGCGCCGTCATCTCCTACGTGCACAACCAGGTGGGCCCCGGCCTCGGCAAGATCGGCGTTCTGGTCGCGCTCGAGTCGAGCGGCGATCCGGCAAAGCTCGCCGCCGCGGGGCGGCCGCTCGCCCTCCACGTCGCGGCTGCGAACCCGCTCTTCCTCGACGTCGCCTCGGTCGACCCGGCGGCGCTCGAGCGCGAGAAGGAGGTGCTTCGCGAGCAGGCCCGCGCGAGCGGCAAGGCCGAAAACATCATCGAAAAGATGGTCGAGGGACGCCTCCGCAAGTACTACGAGGAGACGGTGCTCTTGGAGCAAATCTCGGTCCTGGACCAGGAGACGCGCATCTCCAAGCTCGTCGAGCAGATCGGCAAAGAGGTCGGCGCGCCGGTGCAGGTAAAGGGCTTCGTCCGGTTCGCCCTGGGGGAGGGAATCGAGAAGAAGGAGAGCGACTTCGCGGCCGAGGTTGCGGCCCAGCTGCAGAGCTGAACCCATGCCCGGCTATCGCCGCGTTCTCCTGAAGCTCTCCGGCGAAGCGCTGATGGGGGAACAGAGCTACGGCCTCGACTCCGGGATGGTCGGCCAGGTCGCCGACGAGGTGAAGTCGGTGACCGAGCTCGGCGTCCAGGTATGCCTCGTCATCGGCGGCGGCAACATCTTCCGCGGCGTCGCCGGCGCCGCGTGGGGAATGGAGCGCGCCACGGCCGACTACATGGGCATGCTGGCGACGGTGATGAACTCGCTCGCGATGCAGAGCGCGCTCGAGCAGCGAGGCGTGGTCACCCGCGTCCAGTCCGCGATCACCATGCAGGCGGTCTGCGAGCCGTATATCCGCCGGCGGGCCATCCGGCACATGGAGAAGGGGCGGGTGGTCATCTTCGCCGCCGGCACGGGAAACCCGTTCTTTACCACCGACACGGCGGCGGCGCTGCGGGCCTCGGAGATGGGATGCGACGCGCTGCTCAAGGCGACCAAGGTCGACGGCGTCTACAGCGCAGACCCCAAGAAGGTACCCGATGCGGTCCGTTACCAACGCCTGAGCTACCTCGAGGTGCTCTCGCGCGACCTCCAGGTCATGGACGCCTCGGCGATCTCTCTTGCGCGTGAAAACCGCATACCCATCCTCGTCTTTTCGATCCACAATAAGGGCGGATTCGCAGACGTCGTGCAGGGCAAGGGGCTCTATACGATCATCGACGAGGAGAAGTGATCCAATGGCAGCCGAGGATCCGGTCATCAAGGACCTGCGACGCCGAATGGAAGGCGCCCTCGATGTACTGAGAAAAGAGCTTGGCGGATTGCGCACCGGGAGAGCCTCGGCGGGCCTCCTCGAGCCGATCACGGTCGAGGCGTATGGGGCGAACATGCACCTCAACCAGCTCGCCAACGTGAGCGTTCCCGAGCCGCGTCTCCTCGTCGTCTCTGTCTGGGACCGCTCGATGGTGAAGGCGGTCGAGAAGGCGATCCGCGAATCCGGGCTCGGCCTCAACCCGCAGACGGAAGGACAGACGATCCGGGTCCCCGTGCCGGAGCTCAACGAGGAGCGCCGCCGGGAGCTGACGCGCGTGGCGCACAAATATGCCGAGCAAGGGCGGATCTCCGTTCGGAACGTTCGCCGCGACGGGCTCGAGCACCTCAAGAAGCAGGAGAAGGACGGCAAGATCTCGCAGGATCAATACCGCAAGCTCGAGAAGGACGTGCAGAGCCTTACCGACGAATACGTCAAGAAGATCGATGACCTCGTGGCGCAGAAGGACAAGGAGATCCTTCAGGTTTGATGGTGATGGAGAGCGCCTCTGAGCCGTCGCCCGCGAAGGCGCCACGCCACGTCGCCATCATCATGGACGGCAATGGCCGGTGGGCGACCGCTCGGGGCCTGCCGCGCGTTGCCGGCCATCGCCGCGGCGCCGAAGCGGTGCGGCGCACCGTCACCGCCGCGGTCGAGCTCGGCATCGAGTATCTGACGCTGTTCGGCTTCTCTTCGGAGAATTGGAAGCGGCCCATCGAGGAAGTGGACGACCTCATGGGCTTGCTGCGCCATTACCTGCGCGGCGAGATCGCCGAGCTGCACAGGAACGGGGTTCGCCTGCGGGTGATCGGCCGGCGCGAGCGGCTTCCGGTCGACATCGTCACGCTCATCAACAACAGCGAGGAGCTGACGCGCGACAACGCGCGCCTCCAGCTCACGGTCGCTCTCTCCTATGGCGGGCGCGACGAGATCGCCTCGGCGGCGCGGCAGATCGCGGAAGCTGTGCGTTCAGGCGCGCTCGCGCCGGAGGAAATCGACGAGGCGTGCTTCGCGCGCCACCTGTTCACGGCCGATCTGCCCGACCCGGATCTCCTTATCCGAACCAGCGGCGAGCAGCGGATCAGCAACTTCCTCCTGTGGCAGACCGCCTACTCGGAGTTCGTCTTCACCGATACGCTCTGGCCTGACTTCTCGAAGGAGGACTTGCAGCGCGCCGTGGAGGATTTCAACGGCCGGGAACGCCGGTATGGCGCCATCACCGGCACGCGCTAGCGGCCTCAAAGCGCGCATCCTGTCGGCGCTGCTGATGGCGCCGGTGGCGCTCGCGGCGGTCTGGTTCGGCTCTCCCTGGCTCGACATCCTGACCGTTGCCGCGGCGGCGGTGATGGCGTGGGAATGGGGACGGCTTTGCGGCTCGGGATCCTTCGGATTCAGCGGCAAGCTCGTCCTCGTCGTGGTCGTGCTCGCCGTTCTCCTCGGCGCCGTCGGCTCGAGCGGAATGGCGCTCGCGGTAGGCGTCGCGGGTGCCGGCCTCGTCCTCGGCGTCAGCCTCGGCCGCCGGGAGCCGGCGCCCAACGCGACCGCGATCGGCGTCCTCTGGCTCGCCGTACCCTGCATCTCGCTTCTCTGGCTCGCCCGCGACATGGGGAGCGGGGCCGTGCTCTGGATCCTGGCGGTCGTCTGGGCGACCGACATCGGCGCCTACGCGGTCGGCCGGACCGTGGGCGGGCCGAAGCTCGCGCCACGGATCAGCCCCGGAAAGACCTGGTCGGGGCTCGCCGGCGGAATGGTCTGCGCGGCCACGGTCGGGCTCGTGACGGCGCGGATCAGCGGCGCGCCGCTCTGGCCGCTCATCCTTCTCAGCGCCGCGCTCGCCGTCGTAGGGCAAGCGGGCGACCTCGCAGAATCGTTGCTGAAGCGCCGCTTCGGAGCAAAGGACGCGAGCGCCCTCATCCCGGGACACGGAGGGCTGCTCGACCGGCTCGATTCTTTTCTCGCGGTGGTCACGACCGTCGCGGTCCTTCGTCTCGCCGGGGCGGTGTCGCTCCGATGAAGCGCCTGACGATTCTCGGCTCGACCGGTTCGATCGGCTGCAGCACGCTCGATCTCGTCGGCCGCGCGCCCGAATCGTTCGCCGTCGAGGCGCTCGTTGCCGGCCGGAACGCGGCCAAGCTCGCGGAGCAGGCCCGGCAGTTCAGGGCGAAGGTCGCCGTCATCGCCGACGATGCCCAGTATCGCAGCCTCAAGGCGGCGCTCGCCGGCACCGGCATCGAGGTCGCTGCCGGCAGCGCTGCCGTCATCGAGGCGGCCGAACGCCCGTCCGAATGGGTCATGGCCGCAGTCGTCGGTGCGGCCGGGCTCGCGCCGACCCTGTCCGCGATCCGGCGCGGCGCGGTTGTCGCCCTCGCCAACAAGGAAGTGCTGGTCTGCGCCGGCTCTCTCGTCATCGCCGAGGCGCGGCGCCACGGCGCGACGATCCTGCCGGTCGACAGCGAGCACAACGCCATCTTCCAGGTCTTCGAAGCCGGGCGGCGCGAGGCGATCGAGCGGATCGTGCTGACCGCGAGCGGCGGCCCTTTCCGCGAGAAGAGCGTCGAGGTGATGGAGCGGGCGAGCCCGGAGGAGGCGGTCGCCCATCCGAACTGGCGGATGGGAGCCAAGATTTCCGTCGACTCCGCCACGATGATGAACAAGGGCCTCGAGCTCATCGAGGCGCACCATGTCTTTCAATTCCCCGAGGAGCGGATCGACATTCTCGTTCATCCTCAGTCGGTCGTTCACGGGCTGGTCTGCTACACGGACGGCTCGATGCTGGCGCAGCTCGGCTCGCCCGACATGCGCACCCCCATCGCCTACACCCTGGCTTGGCCGGAGCGGATGCCGGCGCCGGTGCGCCGTCTCGATCTCGCTCAGCTCGGCAAGCTCACTTTCGAGCCGCCCGATCCGGAGCGGTTTCCTGCGCTCCGGCTGGCCCGCGCGGCCTTGCGCGAAGGCGGTGGCGCCCCCACCATATTGAACGCGGCGAACGAGACCGCGGTGCACGCGTTCCTCTCGCGGCAGATCGGGTTCCGCGACATAGCGCGCGTCGTGGAGAAGACGCTGGAGGTGCTGCCCGATCGGGCGCTCGCCGGTCTCGAAGACGTTTTCGCGCTCGATCGCGAGGCGCGCGAGACCGCCAAGCGGTTCGTCGGCGGCCGGTCCGGCGCAGTCGCGGTTTGATGGAAAGGCTGAGATGCTGAATTCGTTCACGAAGCTCCTCGAAGCCGACTGGCAGTCGGGGCTGATGGCAATTCTCGCCTTCCTTGTCGTGCTGACGGTTCTCGTCTTCGTGCATGAGCTCGGCCACTATCTCGTCGCGCGTCGGAACGGCGTCCGCGTCGAGGTCTTCTCGATCGGCTTCGGTCCGGAGCTCTTCGGCTGGTGGGATCGTGCCGGGACGCGCTGGAAATTCTCCGCAATCCCGCTCGGCGGGTACGTCAAGATGTTCGGCGATGCCGACGCGGCCTCGATGCCTGGCCAGGGCCTGCCGAGGATGACGCAGGAGGAGCGGGAGGTCTCCTTCCACCACAAGCGGCTCGGGCAGCGGGCCGCGATCGTCGCCGCCGGGCCGATCGCCAATTTCCTCTTCGCCATCGTGCTCTTCGCCGGGCTCTTCATGACCGTCGGCCAGCCGTTCACGCCGGCCGACGTTGGCGCGGTCAAGGAGGGGAGCGCAGCCGAGGCGGCCGGAATCCGTCCAGGCGATCTCATCGTCTCTCTCGACGGAAAGCAGATCGAGCGTTTCGAGGACGTGCAGCAGATCGTACGCGGCTCGCCGGGCGTGACGATGGACATCGTCGTGCGCCGCGACGGCCGCGACATCGCGCTTCAGGTGACGCCTCAGCTTACCGAGCTCCAGGACAATTTCGGCAACCGGCACAGGGTGGGCGTTCTCGGCGTCACACGGTCGGGCGGCGTCGAGTACGTGCAGCACGACCCGTTCAGCGCGGTCTGGCGCGCGACTTTGGAAACCTGGAACGTCACTGTAGGGACGCTGCAGGCGGTCGGTCAGATGATCGTCGGCGCGCGCACGACCGAGGAGCTCGGCGGTCCGATTCGCATCGCGCAGATGTCGGGCGAGGTCGCCTCGATCGGGATTCCGGCTCTGGTCGGCTTCATGGCGGTGCTGTCGATCAATCTAGGCCTCATCAACCTCTTTCCGATCCCTGTTCTTGACGGGGGGCACCTACTGTTCTATGCCGCGGAGGCGATACGCGGGCGGCCGCTGGGCCAAAAGGCGCAAGAGTACGGGTTCCGAATCGGACTGGCGCTGGTCCTCACCTTGATGGTGTTCGCGACCTGGAACGACATCGTCCGCCTGCCGATCTTCAATTGAGCCGCGCTGGCACTGGTAACGAGGGGGGCGGTTGAAGGTGAGGCTCGGGGGGGCGGTTATCGCCGCGGCACTCGTCTTTCTGACCTTGCTCGTCAAGCCGGCTCTCGCACAGGGCGGCGAGATCATTCGCGAGGTGCAAATCGAGGGCACGCAGCGGATCGAGCCGGAAACCGTCCGCTCGTACCTCGCGATCCAGCCCGGCGATCCTTACGATGCCGAACGGGTCGATCGCTCGCTGAAGGCCCTCTTCGCGACCGGTCTCTTCGCCGACGTGACGCTGAGGCGCGAGGGCGACGCTCTCATCGTCCGCGTCGTCGAGAACCCGATCATCAACCGCATCGCATTCGAGGGGAACAACAAGCTCGACGACGAGACCCTGCAGCAGGAAATCCAGCTTCGGCCGCGCGTCGTCTACACGCGAACGAAGGTGCAGAGCGACGTCAAGCGCATCCTCGACCTCTACCGCCGCAATGCCCGCTTCGCCGCCACGGTGGATCCCAAGGTCATCCCGCTCGAGCAGAACCGGGTCGATCTCGTGTTCGAGATCGACGAGGGGCCGACGACCGGGATCAAGGGCATCATCTTCGTCGGCAACACGCATTTCACCGACGGCCAGCTCCGCGAGGTGATCCAGACGACCGAATCGCGCTGGTGGCGCTTCCTGACCACTGACGACAGCTACGATCCCGACCGGATCACGTACGACCGCGAGCTGCTGCGGCGCTTCTATCTGTCGGAGGGCTACGCCGAGTTCCGCGTGCTTTCGGCGGTCGCCGAGCTCGCCCCCGAGCGCGACGGGTTCTACGTCACCTATACACTCGAGGAGGGCGAGCGCTACAAGTTCGGAAAGATCGAGATCGCCACCCAGCTGAAGAACCTCAACCCCGAGGAGCTGCGTCCCTACCTCGCGATGAAGGAGGGGGACTGGTACAACGCCGATCTCGTCGAGAAGAGCATCAACCAGATCACCGACGCCGTCGGCAACCGCGGCTTCGCCTTCGTCGACGTTCGTCCTCGCCCGACTCTCGACCGGGAAAACTACGTCGTCGACCTCGTCTTCGACGTCGACGAAGGTCCGCGCGTCTATGTCGAGCGGATCGACGTGGTCGGGAACCTTCGTACTCTCGACAAGGTCATCCGGCGCGAGTTCCGCCTCGTCGAGGGCGACGCCTTCAACACCTCGCGCCTGCGTCGCTCGCAGCAACGCATTCGCAATCTGGGATTCTTCAAGAAGGTCGACGTCCGCAACGAGCAGGGGAGCGCTCCCGACAAGACCGTCATCACGGTCGAGGTCGAAGAGCAGTCGACGGGCGAGCTTTCGCTCGGCGCGGGCTTCTCGACGACGGAAGGTCCGCTCGCCGACATCTCGATCCGGGAGCGCAACCTGCTCGGGCGGGGGCAGGATCTTCGCGCCGCGTTCCTCATCTCCGGCCGCACGCAGCAGCTCGATCTCTCGTTCACCGAGCCCTATTTCCTCGACCGCAACGTAGCGGCCGGCTTCGACCTCTTCCGCATCGAACGCGACAACCAGGATCGGTCCTCCTTCGACCAGTTCTCCGTCGGCGGCGCGATCCGCTTCGGCTTCCAGATCACGGAGAACCTGCGCGAGACGGTTCGCTATACGCTGCGTACCGACGAGATCACCAACGTGGACTCGAACGCTTCGCGCTTCATCAGGGAACAGGAGGGGACGCGCACGACTTCCGCGATCGGCCACACGCTTTTCTACGATCGCCGCGACAACCGGATCGATCCGACCGAGGGCTATTTCGCCGCCCTCAGCAACGATCTGGCGGGCCTCGGCGGCGATGCGCGCTACATCCGCACGCGCGTGAGCAGCGGGTACTACTATCCGGTCAGCGCACCCGACTGGGTTCTGAGCGTCGCCGGCGAGGTCGGCCACATCCAGGGGCTCGGCAAAGATGTCGCGATCCAGGACCGGTTCTTCATCGGCGGCGACACGCTGCGCGGCTTCGAGACCGGCGGCATCGGGCCGCGCGACGTCGACACGGGCGACTCGCTCGGCGGCAACACGTTCGCCGTCGGCTCGGTTTCATTGCAGTTCCCGCTCGGCCTGCCGCAGGAGCTCGGCGTCGCGGGCCGGGTCTTTACCGACTTCGGCACTCTCTTCAACCTCGACCAGAGCGGCAGCGAGATCGTCGACAAGTCTTCGCTCCGCGCTTCGATCGGGACCGGTGTTTCCTGGAGGTCGCCATTCGGGCCGATCCGGGTCGACTTCGCCGTTCCGGTGGTGAAGGAAAGCTTCGACGAGACCGAATTGTTCAGGGTGAGCTTTGGCACGAGGTTCTGAGATGTCGTCGCGATTTTGGCGTGTTGCGCTGGCGGTGCTCGCGCTCTCTTTCGCCGCGCCCGTCGCTGTCGCGCAGCAGGGCTCTCAGCCAGCACCCTCCGAAGGGGCGAGGCCTATGGTCGTGCTCGTCGTCGACGCGCAGCATGTCGTCAACGAGTCGAAGGCCGGCAAGAGCATCCGCCAGCAGTTCGACACGCAGCGGCAGGCGTTCAGCAAGGAGGTCTCCGCCGCGGAAGCCAATCTGCGCTCGCAGCATCAGGAGATCGAGCGGCAGCGTTCGATTCTGTCGCCGGAGGCCTTCGCCGCCAAGGCGCGGGAGTTCGACAAGAAGGTTGCCGACATGCGCCGCGGCTGGGAGCAGAAGCGCGAGACGCTTCAGTACAGCCTCAACATCGCGCTGGCTCAGATCGAGCGCAACATCCTCGAGATCGTTTCCCAGATCGCGGTGGAGCGCAAGGCGAGCCTCGTTCTCCAGAAGCAGCATGTCGTCATCGTCGACAAGACTTACGATATCACCCCCGAGACGATGGCACGTCTCGACCAGAAGCTGCCGACGCTCGCGTTCAACCTTGTGCAGCCGCCCGCGCGTGGCGGCGATTCCGGCAACAAGCCCGCCGCGGGCAAGGGGCAATCGTCTTCCAAGGCCGCGCCGAAGGCGAGCCCGACGCAGCAGAAGGGCGACACTCAGAAGAAGCAATAGACGGAACGGGATGGCCGACCCTCGCTTCTTCACTCGAGCTGGTCCGTTCACGGTCGCAGAAATCGCCGCGCGCGCCGGGGCCGAGCTTCCCGCTGGCGCCGACCCCGAGCTCGTGCTGGTGGACGTGGCCCCGCTCGAGACGGCGGGGCCGGAGGATCTTTCCTTCCTCGACAATCGGAAGTACCTGGACGCGTTTGAGGCCTCGCGCGCCGGTGCCGCTTTCGTGCGGCCCGAGCTCGCCGGGCGGGCGCCTTCCACCCTCGTGCCGCTCCTTGCGAAGGACCCGTACAAGGCGTATGCGCTCGCAGCCCGCGCCTTCTATCCCGAGCCCGCCCCGGCGGCGGCGGTCTCTCCCACCGCCGTCATCGACCCGACCGCGCGCCTCGGCACCGATGTCAGCATCGGCCCCTATGCCGTCGTCGGAGCCCGGGTCGAGATCGGCGACCGTTGCCGCATCGGCTCGCATGTCGTGATCGGCGACGGCGTCGTCATCGCGGAGGACGTTCGCATCCACCCCCATTGCACGCTCAGCCATTGCTTCGTGGGCCCGCGCACGACGATCTTTCCCGGTGCCCGGATCGGTCAGGACGGTTTCGGTTTCGCGCCGGATCCGGCTGGTCACGTGCGGGTGCCGCAGCTCGGGCGGGTAATCATAGGGGCCGATGTCGAGATCGGCGCCAACGCCACGATCGATCGTGGCGCAGGCCCGGACACCATCGTGGGCGACGGCACGATGATTGATAATCTGGTGCAAATAGGGCACAACGTCGCGATTGGTCGCGGGTGCGTCCTTGTGGCCCAAGTCGGTATTTCCGGCAGCACCAAGCTCGGCGATTTCGTGATGGCGGGCGGTCAGGCGGGAATCGCCGGTCACCTCACCATCGGCGCCGGTGCCCGGCTAGCCGCCCAGTGCGGGGTCATGCGGGACGTCGCCGCGGGGGTCACGGTCTGCGGTTTTCCGGCCGTGCCGATCAAGGAGTTCATGCGCCAGTTCGCGACCATCGAGCGCCTGGCGAAGAAAAGGGGCAACTAGGGATGGACGCGGCGGCCGAGGCCGAGGATCGCGTGGAAGAGATCGGAATCGAGCGGATCATGCGGATGATTCCGCACCGCTACCCGTTCCTGCTCATCGACAAGGTCGTCGAGGTTCGTCCCGACAACGACGCGGTCGGGATCAAGAACGTCACGATCAACGAGCCGTTCTTCGCAGGGCATTTCCCGCAACGTCCGGTGATGCCTGGCGTTCTCATCATCGAATCGATGGCGCAGACGGCTGCGGTTCTCGTCGTGCAGACGCTCGGCGCGAAGGCGGAAGGAAAGCTCGTCTACTTCATGACGGTCGATAACGCCCGGTTCCGCAAGCCGGTCGTGCCGGGCGACCGGCTGCGGGTCCATGTATCGAAGCAGCGCAATCGGGGCAGCGTCTGGAAGTTCAACGGAGAAGCGTTCGTCGGCGACAAGCTCGTCGCCGAGGCGACCTTCGCCGCCATGATCCTCGACGAGTAGCAGAAAGCACCTTCATGCCGCAGATCCACAAGACGGCGATCGTCGAGCCTGGTGCGCGCCTCGACGACACCGTCTCCATCGGCCCGTATTGCGTCGTCGGGCCGGATGTCGAGCTCGGCCCCAATGTCCGCCTCGCCAGCCACGTCGTCGTCACCGGGCGGACCCGGATCGGCGCCAATACGCGGATCTTTCCCTTCGCGTCGATCGGACACGAGCCCCAGGACCTCAAGTACAAGGGCGAGAAGAGCCGCCTCGAGATCGGCGAGAACAACATCATTCGCGAGCATGTCACCATGAATCCCGGCACCGAGGGCGGCGGGATGGTGACGCGCGTCGGCAGCAACTGCCTTTTCATGGTCGGCGTTCACGTTGCGCACGACTGTCAGATCGGCGACCACGTCATCATGGCGAACAACGCGACCCTGGGCGGGCACGTCGTCGTCGGCGATTATGCGGTGCTCGGCGGCCTTTCCGCTGTGCACCAGTTCGTCCGCATCGGTCGCCATGCGATGATCGGCGGCATGTCCGGCGTCGAGCATGACGTCATCCCGTATGGCTCGGTGATGGGCGACCGGGCGCGTTTGGCCGGGCTCAACATTCGAGGCCTCCAGCGCCGCGGCTTCTCGCGCGACGACCTGCAAGCGCTGCGCAGCGCCTATCATCTCCTCTTCGCGGAGAAGGGCACGCTCATGGAGCGTGTCGACGACGTCGCCGCGCTCCACAAAGACTCGGGGCCCGTACGCGAGATCGTCGAGTTCATCCGGGCCGACTCCTCGCGTGCGATCTGCCAGCCGCGCACGGCGAATGCCGGGTAAGCTCGGCATTCTCGCCGGCTCGGGCGATCTGCCGGCCCGGCTGATCGAAGCGTGCAGAAGGGAAGATCGGCCGTTCTTCGTCCTCGCCTTCGAGGGCGAGACCGACCCAGCCACCGTCGCGAATGCCCCGCATGCCTGGATTCGGCTCGGTGCCGCGGGACGCGGCTTCGAGCTTCTCCGCAGCGAAGGCGTCGAAGAGATCGTTTTCGCCGGCGCGATCCGGCGTCCTTCTCTCGCTTCGCTTCGGCCGGACTGGCGCGCGGCGCGCTTCCTCGCCCGCGTCGGCTATCGGGCGCTCGGCGACGACGGGCTCCTCTCCGCCGTCGTCAAGGAGGTCGAGGCGGAGGGATTCCGGGTCGTCGGCGCCGACACGCTGCTCGGTTCCGTGCTTGCCAGCGAGGGGCCGCTCGGGCGGCATTTGCCCGACGAGCAGGCGCTCGCCGACATCGACAGGGGCCTCGAGGTGCTCCGCGCCCTCGGCGCGGTGGATGTCGGTCAGGCCGCCGTCGTGCAGCAGGGGCTCGTGCTCGGCGTCGAGGCGATCGAAGGAACCGACTTGCTGCTCGCCCGCTGTGCCGCGCTTCGGCGTGCGGGGCCGGGCGGCGTTCTGGTCAAGGCATCGAAACCGGGCCAGGAGCGCCGGGTGGACCTGCCGGCGATCGGCAAGAATACGGTCCGCGGCGCTGTGGCGGCGGGGTTGCGCGGTATCGCGGTCGAGGCGGGTGGCAGTCTCGTCCTGGACCCGCCTGCGGTTGCAGCGGCAGCCGACGCGGCCGGCCTCTTCGTCATCGGCGTATGCTCATCTTCCTGATCGCCGGCGAGCCGTCGGGCGACGTCCTCGGCGGCGCGCTCATGCGGGCGCTCAAGGAGCGCACCGGCGGCGCCGTCTCCTTCGCCGGGGTCGGCGGGGAGCGGATGGCGGCCGAGGGGTTGCGGAGCCTCGTCCCGCTGAACGAGCTCGCGGTGATGGGGATTGCCGAGGTGCTGCCCCGCGCGCGCCTCATTCTGCGCCGCGTGCGCGAGACCGCTGATGCGATCGTTCGGCTGAAGCCCGCGGCGGTGGTGACGATCGACAGCTCCGGCTTCACCTGGCGCATCGCGCAAGCGCTGCGTCGGCGCGGCGAGAGCCTGCCGCTCATCCATTACGTGGCGCCGATGGTCTGGGCGTGGGGTGCGGGACGGGTGCGTCGCATCGCGCGCTGGTACGATCATCTCATGTGCCTCCTGCCTTTCGAGCCGCCCTATTTCGAGCAGGCCGGGCTGCCCGCGAGCTGGGTCGGGCATCCGGTGCTGGAAAGCGACCTCGACCGGGGCGACAGGAAAGGCTTTCGTGCACGGCAGGGCATCGCGCCGGAGACGCCCCTTCTGATGGTTCTGCCCGGAAGCCGGCAGACGGAGGTGCGGCGGCTCCTGCCGGTGTTCGGCGCAACGGTACAGCGTCTCGCGGCACGGTTTCCAGACCTTCGGGTCGTAGTGCCGACGGTTGGGAATGTGGCGGACATCGTATCGAACGCGATCCGCGAGTGGGCAGTCCCGGCAATCGTCGTCGAGGGCATCGAGAAGCCCGACGCCTACGCGGCGAGCGATGCGGCGCTGGCCGCTTCCGGGACCGTGGCGCTGGAGCTGGCGATGGCGCGTCTTCCCGCGGTCGTCGCCTACCGCGTCAATCCGCTGACCGCACTTCTTGCCCAGCGGCTCGTGAAGGTGCGCTATGTGAATCTCGTGAACCTTCTTCTCGACAGAGAGGCGGTGCCCGAATTGCTGCTGGAGCGATGCACGCCGGACGCACTAGAGTCGGCCGTTGCCGTGCTGCTCGCCGACGAAGCGGCGCGCGCAGCGCAGGTAGGCGCCTACGAAGAGGCGCTCGCCCGACTCGGCAGCGAGGGCGCCCGGCCGAGCCTCAGGGCGGCCGATGTCGTTCTCGACGTGATCGCGCAACGAAGGAGAGCCTGAGCCATGGATACGGTCGCGCAGACCCGTGCGAACGCTGCGGCGGACACCTCGAGGTTCCGCCTTCTGCACACGATGATCCGCGTGCTGGACCTCGACAAGTCGCTCGACTTCTACACCCGGCTTCTCGGGATGAAGCTGCTGCGGCGAAAGGACTACGAGAGCGGACGTTTCACGCTCGCCTTTGTTGGCTATGGCGACGAGGCGGAAAGCACGGTGATCGAGCTCACCCATAACTGGGACCAGAAGGAGCCGTACACGATCGGCTCCGGCTTCGGGCACCTCGCGATAGGCGTGCCGGACATTTACGGCACGTGTCGGCGGCTCGAGGCCGAGGGCGTCAAGATTCCGCGCCCGCCGGGACCGATGAAGCACGGCGGTTCGGTCATTGCCTTCATCGAGGATCCGGACGGCTACAAGATAGAGCTCATCGAACGCGCCTGACGCGGCAACAAGGGAGCGGGGCGACGCCGATCTTGGACTGGATCATCCCTCCGGAGGCACAGCCGACTCCCGAAGAATGGGGGTTCGACCTCGACGATGCGCTTTCGGCCGTCGTCGGCATCCGCGCGCTCGTTCCCGAGGATGCGTTCACGGCATCGGTCCTCGGGACCGAGCGCGCCGGAAGCGGCGTGGTCATCCGCGAGGACGGGCTCGTCCTCACCATCGGCTACATCATCACCGAGGCCGAGCAGATCTGGGTCGGGCTGGCCGACGGGCGCGCCCTGCCCGGGCATGCGCTCGCCTACGACCAGGAGACGGGGTTCGGGCTCGTGCAGGTGCTGGGCCGGGTCGGGCTCCGGCCGCTGCCTCTCGGCGACTGTAGCGCCCTCGAGCTCGGCGACAGCGTCATCGCCGCGTCGGCGGGCGGGCGCGGCCACGCGCTCGAGGCGCGCGTCGTCGGCAGGCACGAGTTCGCCGGGTACTGGGAGTATCTCCTCGACGAGGCGATCTTCACCGCGCCCGCCCATCCGTTCTGGGGCGGTGCCGCGCTCATCGGCAGCGAAGGCGAGCTTCTCGGCATCGGCTCGTTGCGCGTCGAGGCGACTGCGGAAGGCGAGGACGAGCAGATCCCCGTCAACATGTTCGTGCCGATCGATCTTCTGCCGCCGATCCTAAACGACCTCTTGAGCTACGGCCGGCCGAAGAGGCCGCCGCGTCCCTGGCTCGGCCTTTATGCCGCGGAGCAGGAGGGGAGCGTCCTCGTCGCGGGGCTGGCGTCCGGCGGCCCCGCCGATCAGGCCGGCGTCAGGCTCGGCGATCGCGTCGTGGGCGTCGCCGGGACCCCCGTCGCCGATCTCGCCACGCTTTGGCGGCGCGTCTGGTCGAGCGGGGAGGCGGGCGTGACCGTGTCGCTCGATCTCGTGCGCAACGGCGCCTCGATGAGCGCCTCGATCCGCTCAGCCGATCGCGCAAGCTTCTTGAAGCGCCCGCAGTTGCAGTGAAGGCGAGCCGCGGCGCCGCGTCTTAGAGACTGGCCCAAAAAGCGACGCCGGCGGCCGCGGCGAGGGCGACCCACCAAGCCGCGCGGCGCAAGCGCGCCGAAAGCGGTGCCCGGTTGTCGTTCGCGGGCGGTCCCGGCGATGCCGCCGGAAAGAGCCGGCCGACGCGAACCCGGCTTGCGCCCGAGGGCGCCGCCTTCAGAGGCTCGCGCGGCCAGCGCTCTGCCACGTGTGTCAGCCGCGTCGATGGAGCGGCACGTAGCCGCGCCGCTGGTGCCCGGTGTAGAGCTGTCGCGGACGCCCGATTTTCTGCCCGGGATCCTCGATCATCTCGTTCCACTGCGCGACCCAGCCGACGGTCCGTGCGATCGCGAACAGCACCGTGAACATCGATGTCGGGAAGCCCATCGCACGAAGGATGATCCCCGAGTAGAAGTCGACGTTCGGATAGAGCTTCTTCTCGATGAAGTAGTCGTCTTCGAGCGCGATCCGCTCGAGCTCCATCGCGAGGTCGAGGAGCGGCTCGTTCTTGACGCCGAGCTCGTCGAGCACCTCGTGACAGGTGCGGCGCATCACCGCCGCGCGCGGGTCGTAGTTCTTGTAGACGCGGTGCCCGAAGCCCATGAGGCGGAAGCCGCTCGACTTGTCCTTGGCGCGCTTCACGAACTCGGGGATGCGGCTCTTGGAGCCGATCTCGGTCAGCATCTTCAGCACGGCCTCGTTGGCGCCGCCATGCGCGGGGCCCCAGAGGGACGCGATGCCTGCCGCGATGCACGCGAACGGATTGGCGCCCGAGGAGCCGGCGAGACGCACCGTCGAGGTCGAGGCGTTCTGCTCGTGATCGGCGTGAAGAATGAGAATGCGGTCCATCGCCCGCGCGAGGACGGGGTTGACGCGGTACTCCTCGCACGGAACCGCGAACGCCATGTGCAGGAAGTTGTCCGCGTATTTGAGGTCGTTGCGCGGATACATGAACGGCTGGCCGACCGAGTACTTGTACGCCATCGCCGCGATGGTGGGCATCTTCGCGATCAGGCGGTAGGAAGCCACCTCGCGCTGGTGCGGATCGTAGATGTCCGTCGAGTCGTGATAGAAGGCCGAGAGCGCACCGACCACGCCGCACATCACAGCCATCGGATGCGCGTCGCGCCGGAAGCCGCTGTAGAACCGCGTCAGCTGCTCGTGCACCATCGTATGGTGCGCGATGTCCCACTCGAATTTTCGCTTCTGCTCGGGCGTCGGGAGCTCGCCTTTGAGGAGGAGGTAGGAGACCTCCATGAAGTCCGCGTGCTCTGCCAGCTCCTCGATCGGATAACCGCGATAGAACAGCTCGCCCTTGTCTCCGTCGATGTACGTGATCTTCGACTCGCAGCTGCCTGTCGAGGTGTAGCCCGGGTCGAAGGTGAAGTAGCCGGTTTCGCCGTAGAGCTTGCGGACATCGATGACTTTCGGGCCGATCGTCCCTGAAAGGACGGGTAGGTCCCAGCGCCGGCCGCTGGAATTTTCTACGAGTGTGACCGTCTCGGCCGGGTTGGGGGGCTTGGCTGCCGTCTTCGTGCCGTCCATGAAAGAGATTCCTGCAGTTTCTTTGCTGCGCTGCAATACGAACGCTTGGCCGGCAGAATAGGCTTCCGGCCGAAGCGAATCAAATGCCCCTAGCTGCACGCGAGGTCAGGACGTTGAACGCAACGCGTCCTCGATTCTCCCGAGCGTCTCCTCGCGGCCGAGAATGGCCATTACCTCGAATATCGGCGGCGAAACCTTGGAGCCGGTGAGGGCCGCCCGAAGCGGCTGGGCGAGGGCGCCGAGCTTTACGCCGCGCGATTCCGCCTGCCGTCGCACCTCGGCCTCGAGGGCCGCCGCGCTCCACTCTGTTTCGGCGAGGCGCGGCGTGAGGGAGAGGAGAGCGGCGCGCCCCTCGGTTCCGAGCAGCTTCTCGGCCGCCTCGTCGAGCGGCACGGGGCGGGGGCGGACATAGAAGCGAGCGGACGCGGCGAGCTCGGCGACGGTCTTGGCGCGCGCCTTCAGGCTTGGCATTCCCTGGAGCAGCCGCCTTCGTCCTTCAGGCCCGATCGGACCGAGCTCGGCCTCGAGCCGCTCGGCGACGAGGTCGACGAGCCGATCATCGGCAGCCTGCCGGAGATAATGCCCGTTGAGGTTGTCGAGCTTCGCGAAATCGAAGCGCGAGGGGGCACGGCCGATCCCGGATAGGTCGAACCACTCGATCGCCTGCTCGGTAGAGATGATCTCGGCATCGCCGTGGCCCCAGCCGAGCCTGAGAAGGTAATTGCGCAGGGCCTCGGGGAGGTAGCCCATCTCCCGATAGGCATCGACGCCGAGAGCCCCATGGCGCTTGGAAAGCTTCGTGCCGTCGGGCCCGTGGATCAGAGGAACGTGCGCGAACTCCGGAAGGTCCCAATCGAGGGCCCGGTAGATCTGGATCTGGCGAAACGCGTTGGTGAGGTGATCGTCGCCTCTGATTACGTGGGTGATCCCCATGTCGTGATCGTCGACCACCACGGAAAGATTGTAGGTGGGCGTTCCGTCGGCGCGCAGGATGATTAGGTCGTCGAGCTGTGCGTTCGCGACCCGCACCTCGCCCTGAACGTGGTCCAGGATGACCGTCTCGCCCTCCTGGGGCGCCTTGAGCCGGATCGTCGGCTTCACCCCGGGCGGCGCGTCGCGGGGGTCGCGATCGCGCCACGTTCCCTCGTACCGGATCGGTTTTCCCGCGGCGCGCGCCCGCTCGCGCTGCGCCTCCAGCTCCTCCGGCGTGCAGTAGCAGTAATAGGCGCGTCCCTCGGCCAGCAGCCGGCGCGCGACCTCGGCGTGGCGCTCGAGCCGCTGCGACTGGAAGACGATTTCGCCGTCCCAATCGAGACCGAGCCACGAAAGCCCGTCGAGGATCGCGTCCACGGCTTCCTTCGTCGACCGTGCGCGGTCGGTGTCCTCGATACGGAGCCGGAAAAGGCCCTTGTTGTGGCGCGCGAAAAGCCAGTTGAAGAGCGCCGTGCGGGCACCGCCGATGTGCAGGAAGCCGGTGGGCGAGGGGGCGAAGCGAACGACAACCGACATGACCGGGCGCTCCTAGCACATCCGACCCGGGTGATATAGTGCGGCGCCATGGCGCTCGAGGCCGCCTACGAGAGACTCGCCGGGCGGCCATCGGCGGCGGCCCGGCGGCTTGCCGACCGCTTCTCGGCCGAACGCGACCGCTGGCTTCTCTGGATTCCGGTCCTCCTCGGCGCCGGCATCGGCGGGTATTTCTGGCTGAGCTTCGAGCCTCCGCTCTGGCCGGGGGCGGTGGTCTTGGCGGTTGCCGCAGCGGCGACCATCCTTTTGCGCGCACGGCCTTTGGCTTTCGCGCTCGCGGTGGCGGTCGTCGCTGTGACGGTGGGATTCGTCGCCGCGAAGATCGCGACCCTCGCCGCCGCCGCGCCCGTCTTGGAGCGGCGGATAGGCCCCGTCGAGGTCGAGGCGCGGATTGTCGAGGTGGATCTGTTCCCCGAGGGCGCCCGCATCCTCGCCGCGCCGCGGGAGATCGGCTTGGAGCGTGTACGTATACGCCTGAGGCGGGGCGGCGCCGTGCCCGAGCCCGGCGACTGGGTGCGGGTCCGAGCGGTGCTGATGCCGCCGCCGCCTCCGGTGATGCCGGGTGCCTACGACTTCCAGCGGCAAGCCTGGTTCGCTCGGCTCGGTGCGGTGGGCTTCGCGGTCGGCCCGGCCGAGAAGATCGAGCCGCCGCCGGGCGAGGCGCCTGCCGCTTGGCGGCTTTTCGTCGCGCGGCTCCGGCACGCGATGACCGAGCGGATCCTCGCGGTTCTGCCCGGCGGGGCCGGCGGCGTGGCGGCGGCGCTCATCACGGGCGAGCGCGGGCCGATCCCTGCCGAGCTCAACGCCGCCTACCGCGATTCCGGTTTGGCGCACCTTCTCTCGATCTCCGGGATCCACATGAGCCTCGTGGCGGGGATCGCCTTCGTCGCCATCCGCGCGCTCCTCGCGCTCGTTCCGCCGCTCGTGCTGCGCTGGAACATCAAGAAGGCGGCAGCGGCGCTCGCCCTCGTCCTCGTCGTCGCCTACACGGTGCTCTCCGGGGCGAGCGTGCCGGCGCAGCGCTCCTGCCTCATGACCGCGCTCGCGCTTCTCGCCGTGATGATCGACCGGCTCCATCTCTCGATGCGCGTGGTGGCGTGGGCCGCGGTCGCGGTGATGCTGGCAACGCCGCCTGACATTCTGGGCCCGAGCTTTCAAATGTCTTTCGCAGCCGTCGTGGCCCTCGTCGCGTTCTACGAAACTTTCGGGCTGCGCCTTTCGGCATGGCGGGCGGAGCGCGGCACGATCGGGCGGTTCGGATTCTATTTCGTCGGGCTCGCTCTGACGACGGTCATCGCGACGCTCGCGACGACGCCCTTCTCGATCTACCATTTCAACCGCTTCGCCCTGCACGGGCTCGCCGCGAACGCGATCGCGGTTCCGCTCACGGGGTTCTGGGTGATGCCCTGGGCGATGGTGGCCTGCCTCCTGATGCCGTTCGGGGTCGAGGAATGGGCGCTCGTCCCGATGGGCTGGGGCGTTGCGCTCGTCAACGCCGTCGCGGTCGAGGTTGCTTCATGGCCGGCGGCGACGATCGCGATCGGGGCGCTGCCGGCCGAAGGGCTCGTGCTCATGACTCTGGGCGGGATCTGGCTCGCGATCTGGCGTCGCCCATGGCGGATCTGGGGTCTCGTGCCGATCGTCGCGGGCGGCGCCACCCTTTTCCTCGAGCAGCCGCCCGACGTCATCGTCAGCCACGACGCGAAAGTCATGGCGGTGCTCGCGCGCGACGGCACCTACATGCTTTCGGGAGGGCGCTCCGGGAGCCTTCTCGAGGAAACCTGGACGAGGCGCGGCGGCACCGAGGCGGGGGCGCGATGGCCGAAGGCCGGGCGGAGCGCCGACGACAGCCTCGCTTGCGATGCGCTCGGCTGCATCTATACGGCGCGGGGGCGACAGGTCGCGCTGATCCGCGACGCGGCCGCCCTCGGCGAGGATTGCCGGGTCGATCTCGTGATCAGCCCGGTCCCGGCGCGAAAGGCTTGCGGTCGCAAGGCGAATGTCATCGACCGCATCGACCTATGGCGGAACGGCGCTCACGCCGTCTGGCTCGCTCCCGATCGGGTCGAGATCCTATCGGTAGATTCGTGGCGCGGCGACCGCCCCTGGGTGCCGCGCCGCGCACGCGGCAATCAGTAGCGTCGGATGAGACCGACGAGCCGACCCTGCACCTTCACGCGGTCCGGGCCGAAAATGCGCGTTTCGTAGGCCGGATTCGCAGGCTCGAGGGCGATTGACGCGCCGCGGCGGCGCAAGCGCTTCAGCGTGGCTTCCTGCCCGTCGACAAGCGCCACGACGATCGAACCGTTCTCGGCATTGTCGCAGGCGCGGATGATCACCGTGTCGCCGTCGTAGATCCCTGCGTCCACCATGCTGTCGCCCTGGATCTCGAGCGCGTAGTGCTCCCCCGGCCCGAGCATCGTGGCAGGGACGGTGACGCTGGTCGAGGGGTCGCGCAGGGCCTCGATCGGGGTGCCCGCCGCGATCCGGCCCCAGAGCGGCAGCTCGACCGCCTCGGCATTGGTCGCCACCAGAGCTCCGGGAAGGGCGCCCTTGAAGTCGCCCTGAATGACCCTCGGCGAGAAGCCCTTGGCGCCCTCGCCGCGCTTCTCGGCGACCGCCGTCTGCTCCGGCAGCTTCAGCACCTCGAGGGCGCGGGCCCGGTGCGGCAGGCGGCGAATGAAGCCGCGCTCCTCGAGCCCGCTGATGAGACGGTGGATGCCGGACTTCGAACGCAGCCGCAGCGCCTCCTTCATCTCCTCGAAAGACGGCGAGACGCCGTCCTCGTTGAGACGCCTATTGATGTAAAGCAGGAGCTCATGCTGCTTTCGCGTCAGCATCAGGCCGCCCTCCACTCGAACAAAGTAGGCACGTTCTACTTTAGTTCCCGTGCCCCGTCAATCCTCAATCGAGCCGTATGATCGGGACGCGCGTGCCGGAGGGCGCCGCCTCGGCGAAAGGCGGCCGAACGACGAGGCAATCGGCCTCGGCGAACAGCGAAAGCATCGAACTGTCCTGTTTCTCGAAGGGGTGTGCCTCGAGGGTGCCGTCCGAGGTGGCCGTCAGGCGCGCGCGAAGAAAGTCCTGGCGCCGATCGTTCGCGGGCAGGGGGCGAGCCAGTCGTGCCGTTTCGGTCGCGGTCTCCTCGATGCGCCGGCCCAATAGGCGCTCGACGGCGGGCCTGACGAAAAGATGCGCGCAGACGAGCGCGGAAACCGGGTTTCCCGGAAGGCCGATCATCAGCGCCCCCCGCCAATTTCCAACCATGAGCGGCTTGCCGGGCCGCATCGCGATCTTCCAGAAGTCGAGCACCAGCCCGTCGGCGCCGAGCGCATCCTTGACGAGATCGTGCTCGCCCACGGAAGCCCCGCCGGTCGTGAGCAGCATGTCGGCGCCGCGCGCCCCGGCGGCGATGGCGCGCAGCGCGTCGGCGTCGTCGGGGGCGATATCGAGGAGGAGGGGCTCGCCGCCGACGGAGCGCACGAATGCCGCCAGCGCGATGCCGTTCGAGCTCACGATCTGGCTCGGGCCGATCGGGTCGCCCGGCATGACGATCTCGTCGCCCGTGGGCAGGATCGCGACCCGCGGACGCCGCCGAACCGAAAGGAACGGGCGGTTCATCGCCGCCGCTAGGCCGATGTCGCGCGCATTGAGGAGCGTCCCGGCGCGGAGCATCACGGCGCCTTCGCGAAAGTCGAGACCGGCGGGGCGGATGTGGCGTCCGACGACCCCGGCTTCCTTGACGACGACCGTGTCGCCCTCGCGCTCGGTGTCCTCCTGGATGACGATCGCATCGGCCCCGTCGGGGACGGGGGCGCCGGTGAAGATGCGCACCGCCTCGCCCGGACCGACCCTTCCGGTGAAGGTCTTCCCTGCGGGAACGCTCCCGATCACGCGCAGCCGCGCCGGGACCGTCGCCACGTCCGCGGCGCGGACGGCGTACCCGTCCATCGCCGAGGCATCGAAGGGCGGCTGCGTCCGTCTCGCCGCGACGTCTTCGGCAAGAACTCTCCCGAGCGCTTCGGTAACGGCGACCTGCTCGGTTCCGACCGGCCGGAGCGGCTCGAGAAGACGGCGCAGCGCTTCTTCGACCGGGATCATGGCGCCTCGAACGTTCCCGACTTGCCGCCGGATTTGTGAACGAGCCGGAGATCCGTGATCCGCATCCCGCGATCGACGGCCTTGCACATGTCGTAGACGGTGAGGGCGGCGACGCTCGCCGCCGTGAGCGCCTCCATTTCGACGCCGGTGCGGCCGGTGAGCTTGCATGTCGCCCGGATCTCGATCGCGCTCCGCGCGGGATCCGGCACCAGATCGACCTCGACGGAGGCGAGCGGGAGGGGATGGCACAGCGGAATGAGATCGGGCGTCCGCTTCGCCGCCATGATGCCGGCAAGCCGCGCGACGCCGAGCACGTCGCCCTTCTTGTGGCCGCCGGACAGAACGAGCTCGAGGGTCTGCTTGGCCATCAGCACGGTCGCGGCAGCGGTCGCCGTGCGCGCGGTCTCTTCCTTGCCCGACACGTCGACCATGACGGCGCGGCCCTCGGCGTCGAAATGCGTGAGCTTGCTCATGCGGCGCGGCGCAGAAGGGCGCGCGTCGCCGCCGCCACGTCCGGCTGCTTCATCAGGGACTCTCCGACGAGGAAGCAGCGCGCGCCGGCGCGCGCCATGCGGTCGAGATCGTCCGGCGTGTAGAGCCCGCTTTCGCTCACGAGAATGCGGTCCTTCGGCACCGCGGGCGCCAGCACTTCCGTCGTCGCAAGATCGACCGCGAGCGTCTTCAGATTGCGATTGTTGACGCCGACGAGCCGAACGTCGAGCCGGAGGGCGCGGTCGAGCTCGGCGCGATCGTGAACTTCGACGAGCACGTCCATTCCCCAGCGCTTCGCTTCAGCGGCGAGCTCGCGCGCCTCGCCGTCCTCGAGCGCGGCCATGATCAGCAGGATGCAATCGGCCCCGATCGCCCTTGCCTCCACGACTTGCCACGGATCGAGGATGAAGTCCTTGCGTAGAACCGGCAGGCGCACCGCGGCGCGCGCGGCCTCGAGATATTCGTTGCGTCCCTGGAAGTAGGGCTCGTCGGTGAGGACCGAAAGGCAGGTCGCGCCGCCCTGTTCGTAGGCGCGGGCGAGCGTCGCGGGATCGAAGTCGGCACGGATGATGCCGCGGCTCGGGCTCGCCTTCTTGATCTCTGCGATGAGGCCGTACCCGCGCTCCGCCGCCCGCTCGAGCGCGGCACAGAAGCCGCGCGGCGGCTCGGCTTTTCGCGCCCGCGCTTCGAGCTCGGCAAGCGGCTCGGCAGCCTTCGCGGCAGCAACGTGCTTCCGCTTGTCGGCACAAATGCGGGCAAGGACGTCGCTCATTTGGGCGCCGGCTCGTTCGTGATCGCGACCAGTCGGTCGAGCACGATCCGCGCCGCGCCGCTGTCGATCGACCGGGCCGCGAGATCGATCCCGTGCCGCAGATCCTGCGCCTTTCCGGCGACGACGAGCGCCGCCGCCGCGTTGAGGAGCACGATGTCGCGCTGCGGCCCGCGTTCGCCGGCGAGGATTTCGCGGATCCTCCGGGCGTTGCTCTCGGCATCACCGCCTTTGAGATCCTCGGGGAATGCCCGCGACAGACCGACCTCCTCGGGGGTAATGGTGAAGGTCCGCACCTTCCCGTCGCGCAGCTCGGAAATCTGCGTCGTCCCCGCCGTCGTGATCTCGTCGAGCCCGTCTCCGTGAACGACCCAGGCGCGTTCGCTGCCGAGCCGGCCGAGAACCTCGGCGAGCGGCTCGGTCCATTGCGCGGCGAAGACGCCGATGAGCTGCCGCTTGGCCCCCGCGGGGCTCGAAAGCGGGCCGAGAATGTTGAAGATCGTCCGCGTCCCGAGCTCCACACGGGTGGGCCCGACGTGACGCATCGCGCTGTGGTGGCGCGGCGCCATGAGAAATCCGATCTTCGCTTCCTGGATCGCGCGCTCGACGAGGCGCAGATCGGCGTCGATGTTGACGCCGAGCGCGGTGAGCACATCGGCCGAGCCGGACTTCGACGAAAGCGCCCGGTTGCCGTGCTTGGCGACCGGCACGCCGCAGCCCGCGACGACCAGTGCCGCGGTGGTCGAGATGTTGAACGTGCCGGAAGCGTCGCCGCCGGTGCCGCACGTGTCGATCGCATCCGGCGGCGCCGAGACGGGAAGCATCTTGGCGCGCATCGCCCGCACCGCTCCAGTGATCTCGTCGACCGTCTCCCCGCGCAGCCGCAGCGCCATCAGGAAGGCGCCCATCTGCGACGGCGTCGCGTTTCCGGACATCATGATGTCGAAGGCGCGTTCGGCATCGGCTTGGCTCAGGCGCTCGCCGGCGGCCAGCCGGCCCAGCATCGCCTTCAAATCCGTCATATCCCCGGTCATCCGCCGCCGGTATAGCAGCTTCGCGGAATCGGGGGAAAGCCGCGCTTGACCCGCCTTCGGGAAAGCGTCATCTGCGGCTCGACCGGCGCGACGAGCGCCCGCACCCGAGGAGCTCCACCATGACCCGCACCTACCGCGTTACCGGCATGACCTGCGAGGGCTGCGTGCGCGCGGTCGAGCGCGCGATCGCCCGCGTCGCGCCGCAGGCGCGCGTCTCGGTGGATCTCGCGGCGGGACGCGTCAGCGTGGAGAACGGGCCGGAGGAGGCGCTCGTTGCCAGCGCTGTCACCGAGGCCGGCTTCGGGTTCGAGCGGGCGGGCTGAGCCGCCCGATCAGAACAGGCGGTCGATCTCCTCGCGCCGGATCTCGACGGGGAACCGGCTGCGCAACCCGGCGTGGTACTCGGCTGCGAGATCGCCGCGGAGCTGCGCCTCTAGCTGCCGTGCGAGCTGTTCGACGGCGGCAGCGTCGGCGCCCGGCTCCGGCCGGTCGACGCTCTTCAGCTGCGCGACGTACCAGCCGCCCGGCCCTGCCGCCGTGACGGCGGCGCCCTCGGTGGCGTCGAACACCGCGCTGACGAGGGATGCCGGCAGTTCGCCCGCCCCCTCGCCATTGCGCAGGAAGGGCGCGCTGGTCTTCGTCTCGAGCCCGCTCTCCGTCGCGAGCTCGGCGAGGTTCTTGCCGTCGCCGACCTTGTCGGCGAGCTCCTTCGCCTGCTGCTCGACCGCTTGGCTGCGCTTATCCGCCAGCCACATCTCGCGGAGCTGGCCGGTCACCTCCTCGCGAGGCTTCGTCCCTGACGGTTTCACCTCCGTGACCTGGACGAGGAAGAAGGTGTTGCCGTCCTTCGTCTCCGTCACGCGGCTCGCCTGTCCTTGCGGCGTTTCGAAAGCCGTGCTGACGATCTCCCGGGCTGCCGCCGGAAGCTCGACCGCCCCGCCTTCGGGCGTGCGTCCTTCCGGATCGCTCGCCGCGATCCTGACCGGCTGCAACTTGAACGTCGCAGCGACCTCTTCGACCGTGGCGCCCCCGGCGAGCGCGTCCTCGATCTGGTTCGCGATCTCGTAGAGCCGGTCGCCCGCCTTCTCGTGCAGGATCTGCCTGCGAATGTCGTCCCGCACCGTCTCCATGGGCGGGACGCCCCCGGGCTCCACGGCCGTCACCTCGAAGATGTGCCAGCCGAAGCTGGTCTTGACCGCCGCGCTCGGCTTCATCGGTTCGAGCGAGAACACCGTCTCCGCCAGCTCGGGCGGAAGCTCGTTCCGCGTCACCGCCCCCAGCGCGAGCGCGTCGGGGTCCTGCCCGGCGATTTCCTTCGCCGTCTCCTCGAAGCTCTTGCCGCTGTCGAGCGCCGCCTCCACAGCCTTCGCCTTCTCCTCCGTGTCGACCAGTATCTGGCGGATCGTGCGACGCTCGGGTTTCTCGAGCTCCGCTTGACGCGCCTCGTACTCGGCGCGGACGCTCTCCTCGGAAATCTCGATCTCGTCGGCGACCGTCTCCGGCGTCATCACGAGAGCGGTGAAGCCGCGATATTCGGGCGTCCGGAAGCGGTCGATATTGCGCTCATAGAGCTCGGCGAGATCCTGGTCGGAGGGCTCGCCGACATCGCCCGCCCGCTCGAGCGGAATGAAGGCGAACTCGGCGACCCGCCTCTCGTTGCGCATCCGGTAGAGCGGCTCGGCGAGGGTCTTGGGGGCCTGGGCGCCGACGGTGAGCGCCTCGTTCAGCTGCGCGCGAAGCATCTCGCCGCGCAGCTGAGTCTCGTACTCCGCCTCGCTCATGCGGAGATTGGAGAGCGTGAGGCTGTAGATCCGGCGATCGAAGCGGCCGTCGGGACCGTGGAAGGCCGGATTGGCGTGGATCGCGGCGCGGACGGCGTCGTCGCCGAGCGCGAGGCCAAGCCGCTCGGCCTCGAGATCGAGGAGCTCGCGCGCGACCAGGCCCTCCACGGTCTGGTCGAGGAGCCCCAGCGCCTTCGCCTGGCTCGCGTCGATCGCGCCGCCGAAGGCCTGCCGCAGGCGATCGAGCTCTGCGTTGTAGGCTTGCCGAAGCTGGTCCGCGCTGATCTTCCGGTCGCCGATCTCGGCGACCGTGGTCTCTCCGCCGCCGCGACGAAAGACGTCTCCGATGCCCCAGACGGCGAAGCTGAGGATGAGGAGCGCGAAGAGCACCTTGACGATGACGGAGCCGGCCTGTTCCCGGATCGCTTGCAGCATCTCGCGAATTCTTGTGTTAAGGGGCGGCGGATCATGGAGGCGGAATTGACCCGACGCAAGCTTATCGCCGGCAACTGGAAGATGAACGGCCTCAGGGAGGACGGGCTCGGCCTCGCCCACGAGGTCGCGCACCGGGCCGTCGCGGCGAGCCGCACGGCGGGGGCGGGCCTCCGTTGCGACGTGCTCGTCTGCCCGCCCGCCACTCTCCTCTTTCCCGTCGCCGAGGTGCTGACCGGCAGCCCCGTGCTGCTCGGCGCCCAGGATTGCCATGCCGAGCCGAAGGGCGCCCATACCGGCGACATTTCGGCGCCGATGCTGAGGGACGCCGGCTGCCGCTTCGTCATCGTCGGCCATTCCGAGCGCCGTGCCGACCACGGCGAAACCGACGCGATGGTTCGGGCGAAGGCCGAAGCGGCGCACGCCGCGGGACTCGTTCCGATCATCTGCGTCGGCGAGACCGAGGCCGAGCGCGACGCCGGCAGGACGCTCGAGGTCGTCGGACGGCAGATCGCGGGCTCCGTGCCGGACGGGCTCGCGCCCGAAAGCCTCGTCATCGCCTACGAGCCCGTCTGGGCGATCGGGACGGGCCGCACGCCGACCCCGGACGACGTGGCAGAGGTCCACGCCTATATCCGCAAGCGCCTCGCCGAGCGGGTCGCGGCGGCGGAGGGCGTCCGCATCCTCTACGGGGGCTCGATGAAGCCCGGCAACGCCAAGGAGCTTCTCGCGGTCGAGAACGTCGACGGCGGGCTCATCGGAGGCGCGAGCCTCGTCGCCACGGATTTCTGGGCGATCGTCGAGGCGGCGCAATAGCGGATTGCGTCCGGCCGGCTGAACCCTTATCTCCCAGCGCCATGATCAACGTCGTCCTCGTCGTCCACCTCCTCCTCGCGATCGCGCTCGTCGGCGTCGTGCTGTTGCAGAAGAGCGAGGGCGGGGGACTCGGGATCGGCGGGGGCGGCGGCATGTCGGGCTTCATGACCGGGCGCTCGACTGCGAACCTTCTGACCCGCACCACGGCGATCCTCGCCGGCTGCTTCATGCTGACCTCTATCACTCTGACGATCCTCGCCGGCGCCGGGACACGGCAACGCTCGATCATCGACGAGTCGCCCGTGCCGGCCGCCCCCGCCGCTCCCGCGGAGCCGCAGGCTCCCAGCGTTCCGCTCGCGAAGTAGCAGGACGGACGGCGTCCGTCCTATATTGGGGGCCCATGGCGACCCGGTTCATTTTCATCACGGGCGGCGTGGTCTCTTCCCTCGGCAAGGGTCTCTCGGCGGCGTCGCTGGGCGCGCTCTTGCAGGCGCGCGGCTTCAAAGTGCGCCTCCGCAAGTTCGACCCCTATCTCAATGTGGATCCGGGGACGATGAGCCCGACGCAGCACGGCGAAGTCTTCGTCACCGACGACGGCGCCGAGACCGATCTCGATCTCGGCCATTACGAGCGCTACACCGGGGTCGCCGCGCGGCGCTCGGACAGCGTCACCACCGGCAAGATCTACTCCACGGTCATCGGGCGGGAGCGGCGGGGCGAGTATCTCGGCGCCACCGTCCAGGTGATCCCGCATGTCACCGACACGATCAAGGAGTTCGTCCAGGCCGGGCTCGACGGCGACGAGGACTTCGTCCTCTGCGAGATCGGCGGCACGGTCGGCGACATCGAGAGCCTTCCCTTCCTCGAGGCGATCCGCCAGCTCGGCAACGATCTGGGGCGCGCCCGCACGCTCTTCATCCACCTGACGCTGGTGCCCTGGATCCCGTCGGCCGGCGAGCTCAAGACGAAGCCGACGCAGCATTCGGTGAAGGAGCTGCTCGGCCTCGGCATCCAGCCGGACATTCTCCTCTGCCGCTGCGACCGGCCGATCCCGGAAAGCCAGCGCCGCAAGATCGCGCTCTTCTGCAACATCCGCGAGAGCCGCGTCATCCAGGCGCTCGACGTGGACACGATCTACGCCGTTCCGCTCGCGTATCATGCCGAGGGCTACGACCGCGAGGTCTGCGCCTATTTCGGGCTCGAGACGCCGGAGCCGGACCTGTCGCGCTGGCAGGAGATCGTCGCTCGCGTGCGCCACCCCGAAGGCGAGGTCTCGATCGCCGTCGTCGGCAAGTACACGAGCCTTCTCGACAGCTACAAGAGCCTCGCCGAGGCTCTGACGCATGGCGGAATCGCCAACAACGTCAGGGTGAAGCTCGACTGGATCGACAGCGAGATCTTCGAGAAGGAGGACGCGGTCCATTATCTCGAAGGGGTCCACGGCATTCTCGTCCCGGGCGGCTTCGGCGAGCGCGGCGCGGAGGGCAAGATCATGGCCGCCCGCTTCGCGCGCGAGCGGAAGGTGCCCTATTTCGGCATCTGCTTCGGCATGCAGATGGCGGTGATCGAGGCGGCGCGGAATCTCGCCGGGCTGCCGAACGCGGGCTCGACCGAGTTCGGCCCGTGCGAGAACCCCGTCGTCGGGCTCATGACCGAGTGGATGCGCGGCAACACGCTCGAGAAGCGCGAGGCCGGGGGCGAGCTCGGCGGCACGATGAGGCTCGGCGCCTACGAGGCCGTGCTCCAGCCCGGAAGCCACGTCGCCGCCATCTACGGCACCACGCGGATCAGCGAGCGCCACCGGCACCGCTACGAGGTCAATATCGGCTACAAGCGCCGGCTCGAGGAGCACGGGCTCGTCTTCTCCGGCATGTCGCCCGACGGCGTCCTGCCCGAGATCGTCGAGATCCCGGACCATCCCTGGTTCATCGGCGTCCAGTTCCACCCCGAGCTGAAGTCGAAGCCGTTCGAGCCGCATCCGCTCTTCACGAGCTTCATCAAGGCCGCGCTCGACCAGTCGAGGCTCGTCTGATGCCCGCTCCGCGCCACGTCACGATCGGCGGCAAGGTCACGGTCGGGAACGACCTGCCTCTGGCGCTCATCGCCGGTCCTTGCGCGATCGAAAGCCGGGCCCATGCCGAGGAGACCGCGCACGCGCTCGTCGAGATCGCGGCCCGCGCCGGCGTGCCGCTCGTCTACAAGAGCTCCTACGACAAGGCGAACCGGACCTCGATCGCCTCGCCCCGGGGCATCGGCATGGGGCAGGGGCTCGAGATCCTCGCCGGAGTGCGCGAGCGCTTCGGCTGCCCGGTTCTCACCGACGTCCACGGGATCGAGCATTGTGCCGCCGCCGCCGCGTTCGTCGACGTGCTGCAGATCCCGGCCTTCCTCTGCCGGCAGACGGATCTTCTCGTCGCCGCGGCGAAGACGGGCAAGCCCGTCAACGTCAAAAAGGGCCAGTTCCTCGCGCCCTGGGACATGCGGAACGTCGCGCAGAAGCTGGTCGAGGCGGGGAACGAGAACGTGCTTCTCTGCGAGCGCGGCGCGTCGTTCGGCTACAACACCCTCGTCTCCGACATGCGCGCCCTGCCGATCATGGCGCAGACCGGCTTCCCGGTCGTCTTCGACGCGACCCACTCGGTGCAGCAGCCGGGCGGGCAGGGCACCTCGAGCGGCGGGCAGCGGGAGTTCGTGCCGGTGCTGGCGAGGGCGGCGGTCGCAGTCGGGGTCGCGGCGGTCTTCATGGAGACGCACGAGAACCCGGACCGGGCGCCGAGCGACGGCCCCAACATGATCCCGCTGAAGGCGCTCCCCGACCTCCTCGAGACGCTCGTCCGTCACGACCGGATCGCGAAGGCGACTTCCTGACGGGCAGGAAAGGCGCCCTCACGGCGCCGCTCACTCGACGACGCGCCGGTAGAGGTGCCAAGTCGCGTGGCCGAGGATCGGCAGCACGACGATGAGGCCGAGGAAGAGCGGGATCGTGCCGAGGACGAGACCGGCGGCGACGACGAGGCCCCAGGCGATCATCGGCCCTGGATTCGCCGCGACGGCCCGGAGCGACGTCGCGATCGCGGTGCCGACCCCGACATTGCGGTCGAGCAGCACCGGGAAGGAGACGACGCTGATCGCCAGCACCACGACCGCGAAGAAGAAGCCGACGCCGATGCCGACGGCGATCATCATCCAGCCCGCCTCGGTCGTCGTGACGTCGCGGACGAAGCTCATGAAGGAGACCGGCGGCTCCGGTCCCAGCGTTCCGCGGTAGATCGCGTTCGCAGCGAGGAGCCAGAGCGTGTAGATCGCCACGAGCACGATGCCGAGATAGGCGATGGAGCCGATCGCGGGCGAGCGCACCACCGAGAAGGCGTCGATCCAGGTAGGGTCCTTGCCCTGCTCGCGCCGGCGGCTGATCTCGTAAAGGCCGATCGCGGCGAGCGGGCCGAGGAGGGCGAAGCCGGCGGCGAGGGGAAAGAGGAGGGGCAGGAGCCGGTGGCCGAAGGCGAGGCGCGCCGCGACGAGGCCGATCACCGGATAGATGAGGCAGAGGAAGGCGACGTCCGTCCGGTTCGCGGCGAAGTCCCGGAGCCCGTCCCGAAGCGCGCCGCGGAGGTCCCGAAGACCGATCCGGCGCACCGCGGGCGTGCCGCGGCGGGCGGAAGCGGGCCAGATCTCGTCGGGGTTGGCGCCGCCGAGCCCGGAGGCAACGAGCTTCAGCTGCTCCCAACTCCATTCCGGGGGGCTCTTGATCGTCATGGGGGTCCTCCCGAACCGCTGGTTCGAGGGCCGCGGGACCCGATCGCGGCAGAACGCCCCCCGCCGCTCGGCCGGTCGCGAGAGCCGCGACCCGCACAAAGGGAAAGTGTAGTCCCACAGGCGGCCGCCGTCAGGCCCTCTCCGTGCCCCGCCCACGAGGCGCGAGGCCCGTCGTGCCCGGCCCCGAAAAGCGGTTACAAGATGTAGTGCCTCCCCAACACCGAGACTGTAATTTACAGGCTCTTTTCAGTCTCGTCTGGCGGGCGGCACAATATATAGTCGAGAGACCCGACGTCGGAGGCGCAGCTCGCCGGTCCCGGACGAAGAGCAAACCGGACATGTTATGTCCAAAGAGTGTATCATAGGTCAAGTTCTTCATACCGGCTTCCGGACCGCCGGGATCCGGAGGCCGACGGACGGGGCGGTGGTCACGACGGCGAGGATCGCGTTCCAAACCTGGCGCGGGCGCTCCACGTGAAGATTGGCGCCGATCGCCGCGACCTCGCACGAAAGGCAAGGCCCGCCCTCGGCGGCGATTCGAGCCCGCCGCGCGTCAACGTCGAGGTTGGCCCGAGTGGGGCGCAGCCTGAAGGCGGCGGAAAGAGACCGGGCTGCCGGGAGTGGTCGCGAAAGCGAGGCGAGCGGTCCGGGCGCGGGGCGCGCCCATGCGAGAAGCGCCGCGATTCGGACCGGTGTTTGCCCGGCCGGGATCGCGGCGGCGGCGCGCCCCCGCGCATCCCGCGACGAGCCCGCCCGGGCAACCGACGTCCTCGAAAGCGGTTGCAGGGGCTTTTCCAGGCTCATCCGCTCCGGTGAAATTGCCGCAGTCTCGGCGTAGTTGCGCGGGGCCTCCCAACTATGTTACGACCCCGCGCGCTTTCGGGCGGCGCCGCCGCCCGCGGGGCTCGTCGCGAGCCCCGGCAACAGCAGCACAAGTCACAACGACGCGGCGGACAGGAAGCTGGCCCGCTGCGCGGCATTGAGGGTTTCCCGAGGGTGGCATCGAATTCGAGTGGCGTTTCCGGGATCGCCGAGCGGTATGCCGCCGCGCTGTTCGAGCTCGCGGACGAACAGAAGGCCCTGGACGAGGTCGCAGACGACCTGAAGCGGCTGCGCGAGATGCTCCGCGAGAGCCCGGAGCTGCGCCGGATGGTGCGGAGCCCCGTCCTATCGCGCGAGGAGCAGGGCAGGGCGATGGGCGCGCTGGCGCAGGCCGCGGGCCTCGGACGCCTCACGCAGAACTTTCTCGGCCTTGTCGCCAAGAACCGCCGTCTCTTCGCCCTGTCGGGCATGATCGACGCCTATCTCGCCCAGCTCGCAGAGCGACGCGGCGAGGTGACGGCGGAGGTCGTCGCGGCGCAGCCGCTGGACGAGCGGCAGCGGGCGCGGCTCGACGAACAGCTACGCGCCGCCGTCGGCGCCAAGGTCGCGGTCGATGTTCGCGTCGACCCGAGTCTTCTCGGCGGCATGATCGTCAAGGTCGGCTCGCGCATGGTCGACGCTTCTCTCAAATCCAAGCTCCATCGCTTGCAGATCGCGATGAAGGGGGTCTCGTAAGATGGATATCCGCGCCGCGGAAATTTCCTCGATCCTGAAGCAGCAGATCGCTTCGTTCGGCACCGAGGCCGACGTCGCCGAGGTCGGCACCGTGCTTTCCGTCGGTGACGGCATCGCCCGCGTCTACGGCCTCGACAAGGTCCAGGCCGGCGAGATGGTCGAGTTCCCGAACGGGATGAAGGGCATGGCCCTCAACCTCGAGACCGACAACGTCGGCGTCGTCATCTTCGGCGACGACTCGGGGATCCGCGAGGGCGACACGGTGAAGCGCACCGGGTCGATCGTGGACGTGCCGGTCGGCCGCGGCCTGCTCGGCCGCGTCGTCGACGCGCTTGGAAACCCGATCGACGGCAAGGGCCCGCTCACGGACGTGACGCGCGCCCGCGTCGAGGTGAAGGCCCCCGGCATCATCCCGCGCAAGTCGGTGCACGAGCCGGTGCAGACCGGGCTCAAGGCGATCGACGCGCTGGTGCCGATCGGCCGCGGCCAGCGCGAGCTCATCATCGGCGATCGCCAGACCGGCAAGACCGCCGTCGCCGTCGACACGTTCATCAACCAGAAAGCGGTGAACCAGTCCGGCGACGAGAAGCGCAAGCTCTACTGCATCTACGTCGCGGTCGGGCAGAAGCGCTCGACGGTCGCGCAGATCGTGAAGCAGCTTCAGGACTACGGCGCGATGGAATACTCGATCGTGGTCGCCGCGACCGCGTCCGAGCCGGCGCCGCTGCAGTTCCTCGCGCCCTACGCCGGCTGCGCGATGGGCGAGTTCTTCCGCGACAACGGCATGCACGCCGTCATCGTCTACGACGATTTGTCGAAGCAGGCCGTCGCGTATCGTCAGATGTCGCTGCTGCTGCGCCGCCCGCCCGGCCGCGAGGCCTATCCGGGCGACGTGTTCTATCTTCACTCGCGCCTTCTCGAGCGCGCAGCGAAGATGAACGACCAGCACGGCGCCGGCTCGCTCACCGCGCTGCCCGTCATCGAGACCCAGGCGGGCGACGTCTCGGCCTACATCCCGACCAACGTCATCTCGATCACCGACGGCCAGATCTTCCTCGAGACCGAGCTCTTCTATCAAGGCATCCGGCCGGCGATCAACGTCGGCCTCTCGGTGTCGCGCGTCGGCTCGGCGGCGCAGATCAAGGCGATGAAGCAGGTCGCCGGCAAGATCAAGCTCGAGCTCGCGCAGTACCGCGAGATGGCGGCCTTCGCGCAGTTCGCGTCTGACCTCGACCCGGCGACGCAGCGCCTGCTCGCGCGCGGCGCGCGCTTGACCGAGCTCCTGAAGCAGCCGCAGTTCACGCCCTATCCGGTCGAGGAGCAGGTCGCCTCGATCTTCGCCGGCACGCGCGGCTACCTCGACAAGATCGAGGTCAAGGACGTGACGCGCTACGAGCGCGCCATGCTCGACGAGCTGAAGGCGCGCGCGCCAGAGATCCTCGCCGACATCCGCGAGAAGCGCGAGCTGACGCAGGAAACCGAGGACAAGCTCGTCGCCTTCCTCGACAACTTCGCCAAGACCTTCGCCTGAGCCGAAATGGCCTCCCTCAAGGACCTTCGGCTTCGGATCCGAAGCGTCAAGTCGACGCAGAAGATCACGGCGGCGATGAAGATGGTGGCGGCCTCGCGCCTCCGCCGCGCGCAGGAGCAGGCGGAGGCCGCGCGCCCCTACGCGCAGCGCATGGAGCGGATGCTCGGCTCGCTCGCCGGAAAGATGGCGGGAAAAGCGGGCGCGCCCGCGCTCATCGCCGGTACCGGCAAGGACGACGTCCATCTCCTCATCGTCACGACCTCGGACCGCGGCCTCGCCGGAGGCTTCAACGCGTCGATCCTGCGCGAGACGCGGCGCCGCATCCGCGACCTGCAGGCGCAGGGCAAGACGGTGAAGCTCCTGACGATCGGCCGCAAGGGGCGCGACAGCCTCAGGCGCGATTACGGCAAGCTCATCGTCGACAGCCTCACCGAGGTCGGAAGGCGCCAGCTCGGCTTCGCCGACGCGCGCGCGATCGCCGAGAAGGTGCTGGCGATGTTCGAGGACGGGCAGTTCGACGTCGCGACCATCATCTTCAACCGCTTCAAGTCGGCGATGACGCAGATCGTGACGCCGCAGCAGCTCATCCCGTTCGCGCCGCCCAAGTCCGCCGAGGACGGGGACAAGGGCGGGGCGGTCTACGAGTTCGAGCCGGAGGAGGAGGAGATCCTCGGCGAGCTCCTGCCGAGGAATCTCGCCGTCCAGGTCTACGCCGCGCTGCTCGAGAGCGCCGCCTCCGAGCAGGGCGCGCGGATGACGGCGATGGACAGCGCGACCCGCAACGCCGGCGAGATGATCAACCGGCTCACGATCACCTACAACCGCACCCGTCAGGCGGTCATCACCAAGGAACTCATCGAGATCGTCTCGGGCGCCGAGGCGCTCTGAGCGGACGAGGGAAATCATGGCCAAGAACAACGTGGGCACCATCAGCCAAGTCATCGGCGCCGTCGTGGACGTGAAGTTCGACGGCGAGCTGCCGGCGATCCTCAACGCGCTCCACACGGAGAATCAGGGCAAGACCCTGGTTCTGGAAGTCGCGCAGCATCTCGGCGAGAACATCGTCCGCACCGTCGCGATGGACACTACCGACGGTCTCGTCCGCGGCGCCGAGGTGGTCGACACCGGCGCCCCGATCTCGGTGCCGGTCGGGCCCGAGACCCTGGGACGCATCATCAACGTCATCGGCGAGCCGGTCGACGAGCGCGGCCCCATCAAGACGGAGCGGCGCTCGCCCATTCACAAGCCTGCGCCCGAGTTCGTCGACCAGTCCACCGAAGCCGAGATCCTGGTGACCGGCATCAAGGTCGTCGATCTTCTCGCGCCCTACGCCAAAGGCGGCAAGATCGGCCTCTTCGGCGGTGCCGGCGTCGGCAAGACCGTGCTCATCATGGAGCTCATCAACAACGTCGCGAAGGCGCACGGCGGCTACTCGGTGTTCGCCGGCGTCGGCGAGCGCACCCGCGAGGGCAACGACCTCTATCACGAGATGATGGAGTCGAAGGTCATCCAGCCCGACGGCGTCTCCAAGGCGGCGCTCGTCTACGGGCAGATGAACGAGCCGCCCGGGGCCCGCGCCCGCGTCGGCCTCACCGGCCTCACCCTCGCCGAGTACTTCCGCGACGAGGAGGGCCAGGACGTGCTCTTCTTCGTCGACAACATCTTCCGCTTCACCCAGGCGGGTTCCGAGGTGTCCGCGCTTCTCGGCCGCATCCCGTCGGCGGTCGGCTATCAGCCGACCCTCGCCACCGACATGGGCGCGCTGCAGGAGCGCATCACCACGACGAAGAAGGGGTCGATCACCTCGGTGCAGGCGATCTACGTGCCCGCCGACGACCTCACCGACCCGGCGCCGGCGACGTCGTTCGCGCATCTCGACGCGACGACGGTGCTCTCGCGCCAGATCGCCGAGCTCGGCATCTATCCCGCGGTCGACCCGCTCGACTCCACGAGCCGCATGCTCGACCCGCGCATCATCGGCCAGGAGCACTATCAGGTGGCGCGCGACGTGCAGCGCGTCCTGCAGACCTACAAGTCGCTCCAGGACATCATCGCCATTCTCGGCATGGACGAGCTCTCCGAGGAGGACAAGCTCACCGTGGCGCGCGCGCGGAAGATCCAGCGCTTTCTGTCGCAGCCCTTCCACGTCGCCGAGGTGTTCACCGGCTCGCCCGGCAAGTTCGTGTCGATCGAGGACACGATCAAGGGCTTCAAGGGCATCGTCGCCGGCGAGTACGACGACCTTCCCGAGGCCGCCTTCTACATGGTCGGCACGATCGAGGAGGCGGTCGAGAAGGCGCGCAAGATGGCGGCCGAGGCGGCCTGATGGCCGAGCGGCTTCTCTTCGAGCTGGTCTCGCCGGAGCGCCTCCTCCTCTCCGAGGAGGTCGACATGGTGGTGGTGCCGGGCGCCGAAGGCAATTTCGGCGTCCTCAAGGGCCACTCGCTCCTCATCTCGACGCTGCGCCCGGGCGTCATCGACGTCTACGAGGGGCAGGTCGTCACCGACCGCATCTTCGTCGCCGGCGGCTTCGCAGAGGTGACGCCGGAGGGCTGCACCGTGCTCGCCGACGAGGCGGTCGCGGTCTCGGATCTCGACCCGGGCGCGGTGGAGGCCGAGCTGCGCGACCTCGAGGGCGCTGCCGCCAGTCTGCGCGAGAGCGTCGCCCGTCTCTCGGGGCCCGAGCGCGACGCCGCGCAGCGCGAGCTCGCGCAGGCCGAGCGGCGGCAGGCGGCCGTCGAGGTGAAGCTCGCCGCCGCCCGCGAGCGGTCCGCCGCAGCGCACTGATCCGACCGTCCGAGCCGACCCGGCGTTCCCGCAAAAGCGGGCGCTGACCGCATGCGCGCCGGCGTTCGCGCCGGCGACAATCGTTCCCCCGGCACGACCGCGCTCAAGGCGCTTTTCCGGCGACCCAGAGCGCGCCCGCGGCCGGGCTCCCGCACGCTCTCTGATCCGACAGGCTCGGCGCCGTATCGTGCGCCCGCTCGCGCCTGCAAGAGGGCGACCGGAGAGCGGCAAGCAAAGGTCGAGCGTGCCGTGGCGTCCACAACCGAGCGGACGTCGGATTTTCTTACATTCCGAGCCGAGCTTCGGCGCGCAAGCCCCGGAAATCCAGCCTAATTTTATGTGGCACAACGATTGCATAGGCACGGGGAAACAAGAATGGAAGGGGGAAAAGTGTCTATAGCCAAGAAGGCCGTGGTAAGCGGCATCGCCTTCGCGCTCTTCGCAAGCGTCTCAGCATCGGCGGCGCCGATCATCGTCACTCCCGGATCGTCCGAGTTCTCGAACCCGCCGGGCGAAAACGGCGGCGGCGGCAGCAGCGCCATCACCGGGACGGCGCCGAACGGAGCCGGGACCGGGTCGCTCGAGCTTCATGGCGACCGCACGCGGTTCGTCCTCGGCTCGATCTACGATCCGAGCTCGAAACTGTTCGATCTGAAGTCGCTCGCCTCGTTCACCTTCGACTGGCGCGTCGACAACAGCGGCAATCAGCCTCACTTCACGCCGGCGCTTCGCCTGCACGTCTTCGACAAGGACACAACCGGCGCTCTGTCGCGGATGGAGATCATTTGGGAGGGGGTCTATCAGGGCATCACCGATGTCGCCGAGGGCGTGTGGCACACCAGCGGCGCCGATGATCTCTTCTACATCAACGTCCGCTCGGGAATGCCGACCTTCCTGGGGGGCGCGTACACGGTCGATGGCGGGCTCACCGGCGTTCTCCTGATGAACGGCGCGCAGCAGAACCTCACGCTTCTCGACCTTCTCGATACGTTCTTCTCGGACGAAGCTTACGTCGCCGGCATCAGCATCGGGGCCGGGTCTCCGGCAGGCGACGATTTCCTCGGCTTCGCCGATCTCGTCACGCTGACCTTCAAGGACGGGACGGAAGTGGTCTACGACTTCGAAACGACGGCTGTTCCGGAACCGGCCACGCTCGCGCTTTTCGGCGCGGGGCTTCTCGGCCTCGGCTGGATGCGTCGCCGGCGCTCGTAGCTCTCCAGCCGCACGGCATTGCGCGGGCGCCGTCCACGGGACGGCGCCCGTCGCGTTTTCGGGCTCACCGCCGGTAGAGGATGAGCCCCAGCGCCGAGACGACGAGGACGAGCGCGAGCGCGTCGGTGCCGTGCACCTCCTCGCCGAGGAAGAGCGCGCTCGAGAGGACGCCGACCACGGGCACGGCGAGGGAGCCGAGCGCCGCGATGGTGACCGGCAGGAGGTCGACGATCTTCAGCCACAGGAACTGACCGAAGGTCACCGGCACGACGATGACGTAGAGAGCGAGGAGCGCGGTGAGCGGGGCGACGCGCGGAACCGCCGTCCAGTCGTCGAGGAGGAGCGCGGCGAGCACCACGGGCGCCCCGCCGATGACGATCTGCCATCCGGTAAACTGGATCGTCGACATCGGCGGCCGCAGCTTCTTGATGAGCACCGTGCCGATGCCCCAGGAAGCCGCGCCGGCGAGCATCAGGAGAGGCCCCAGCGGTGCCGTGCCGATCGCCGCAGCGGCCGGCGCGATGAGCGCCACGAGCGCAACGGCGCCGAGGCCGAGCCCGAGAAGGCTGAGCGCCGTCGGGCGCTCGCCCAGCACCAGCCAGGCCGGAAGAAGCGCGAGGATCGGCATCGTGTAGGCGATGATCGCGGCGCGCCCCGCCTCCATCAGCGCGACGCCGAAGGCCGAGAGCAGGAACCAGGCGGTGACGTTGAAGACGCTGATCGCGAGGAGCGGCACGAAGGCGCCGGGCGGGATCGCGACGGATTCGCCCGACGCGCGCGCCAGGAGCAGCATCGCGGGGCCTGAGAAGAGAACGCAGAGGGCGCGGAAGGCGAGGATCGGAAACTCGCCGAGCACGACCTTCATCACCGGCCAGTTGCTGCCCCAGACGAGGGCGAGAAGCGCCAGGAGCAGAACGCCGCGCAGCATCGTCACCGGTTCGGAGCGCCGCGGATCCGATCCTCCCGGCGTCCGCGGAGGCGGAGAGCCGGATCGCGGCGTCTTTCCGCTCGCGGGGGAACGAGGGGCGGGAAGGCGGGCTTCTGCCACTGCCGCGGTTTCCTAGGAGCGGCGCGGAAGGAGGACGAGCGCGATCGCGGCGACGACCAGCGCCAGCGAAGCGAGCTCGGCGACGCCGAGGCCCTCGCCGATGAGGAGCGCGCTGGAGAAGACGCCGACCACCGGCACCGCCATCGAGCCGATCGCCGCGACGCTCGCCGGAAGCACGCGGACGAGACGTACCCAGGTCCACTGCGCGAACACCATCGCGAAGACGAGAATGAAGACGAGCGTCAGCGCGGCCTCGGCGCTCATCGCCGCGAGCGCCGCCAAGGGATCGTCGAGGATCGGCGCCGCCGCGAAGATCGGCACGCCGCCGACGAGGAGCTGCCAGCCCGAGAGCTGCGCCGTCGAGATCGACCAGCGGTGCCGCTTCATGAGGACGGTGCCGACCGCCCAGCTCGCCGCGGCGCCGAGCACGGAAAGGACGCCGAGCGGCGCGGCGAGGAAGCGCTCGAAATCGGGCGCGACGAGAAAGCCGAGCCCGGCGAGGCCGAGCGCGAGGCCGAGGAGCTTCGCCGCGGTGAGCCGCTCGCCGAGAATAGGAGCGGCGAGGAGCGCCGCCCAGACCGGCATCGTGAAGGCGATGATGCTCGCCCGCCCCGCCGCGATGATCGTGAGGCCGACCCCCGTCCCGACGTGCCAGAGCGTGACGTTGAAGAGCGAAACCCAGAGGAGCGGGGTGCGGTCTTCCCTCGGAAGGCGGAGGCGCTCGCCGGACGCGCGCGCGAGCGCGAGCAGCGCGAGCCCGCCGAAGCCGCAGCAGAGCGTGCGGAAGGTCGCGACCGGCAGCTCGCCGAGCACCACCTTCATGGCCGGCCAGTTGAGGCCCCACATGAGCGCGAGACCGGCGAGGAGGGCGATGCTCGATGCCGTCGAGCCCGCCGGCGGCGCGGCGCTTCGAGACGCGGCGCCGCTCACGCGCTGCCGAAGACGCGGGCGAAGATCGTGTCGACGTGCTTCAGGTGGTACGCCTCGTCGAAGCAGGCATCGATCTTCGCCGGGGCGAGGTGCTTTCCGACCTCGGGATCGCGCTTGAGGTTCTCGGCGAAGCGGCCTTCGCCGCGCCAGGCCGCCATCGCGTTCCGCTGCACGGCGGCGTAGGCCGCCTCGCGGCTCATCCCCGCCTGGGTGAGGGCGAGAAGGACGCGCTGGGAATCGACGAGCCCGCCGAGCGAGTCGAGATTGGCCCGCATGCGCTCGGGATAGACGACGAGCTTGTCGACCACCTGGGTGAGGCGGGCGAGCGCGAAATCGAGCGCGATGGTCGCGTCCGGCGCCTCGACGCGCTCGACCGCCGAATGGGAGATGTCGCGCTCGTGCCAGAGCGCGACGTTCTCGAGCGCGGGAATGACGGAAGCGCGCACCAGCCGCGCGAGCCCGGTGAGGTTCTCGCTGAGGACGGGGTTGCGCTTGTGCGGCATGGCCGAGGAGCCCTTCTGGCCCGGCGAGAAATACTCCTCAGCCTCGCGCACCTCGGTGCGCTGGAGGTGGCGGATCTCGATCGCGAGGCGCTCGATTCCGGAGGCGATCACCGCGAGCGTCGCGAAGAACGCGGCATGCCGGTCGCGCGGGATGACCTGGGTCGAGATCGGCTCGGGCCGCAGCCCCAGCTTCTCGGCGACATAGGCTTCGACGCGGGGATCGACATTGGCGAAGGTGCCGACGGCGCCCGAGATGGCGCAGGTCGAGATCTCCTCGCGCGCGGCGAGAAGGCGCCGGCGGTTGCGCTCGAACTCGGCGTAGTGCCCGGCGAGCTTCAGCCCGAAGGTGGTGGGCTCGGCGTGAATGCCGTGGCTGCGCGCCACGCACATCGTCCGCTTGTGCTCGAAGGCGCGGCGCTTCAGCACGGCGAGCAGCTCGTCGAGGTCCTCGAGGAGAATGTCGGCCGCCTGACGGAGCTGGACGGCAAGGCACGTGTCGAGCACGTCGCTCGAGGTCATTCCCTGGTGGACCCAGCGCGCCTCGGGCCCGACATGCTCGGCGACGCTCGTGAGGAACGCGATGACGTCGTGCTTCACCTCGCGCTCGATCTCGTCGATCCGCGCGACGTCGAAGCCGCCCTTCTCGCGCAACGCCCTGGCGGCGCTCTCGGGAACGGTGCCGAGCTGCGCCATCGCCTCGGTCGCGAGGGTTTCGATCTCGAGCCAGATCCGGAAGCGGTTCTCCGGCTCCCAGATGGCGGCCATCCGGGGCCGGCTGTAACGGGGAATCATCGCCGCGAGGGCTTAGCGCAGCCCCGCCCCCCGCGCAATCACTGGAGCGGCCGTTCGGTGACGACCTTCCATCGCCCGTCAGGCTGTCGGCACGCGAGGCCGGAGACGGGGCGCGCCGTGCCCGTGATCGTCGTGTCGGCGATGTAGGGCCGGCATTCGGGCGAGGCGCCGCCGGCCGCGGGAGCAGCGGCGGCGGGGGCGGCCGGAGCGGTGGCAGCGGGAGCTGCCGGGGCGAGAGTGCTGCCCGAGCCGGAAACGGCCCGCGGCGGCGGCTCCTGCGAACGGGTCGCCTGCTGGCGCGGCGGCGGGGTGTAGGCGCGGGAACCGCTATCGAGCGGCGGCAGATCGGTCGCGTCGATCGGCGGCCCGCCGCGGGGAATGGTGCTGCCGGGCCGGAGCGGAATCGGCTGGGCGCGGCCTTGGGCCGTCGCGCGCGGCGCGGGCTCGGGCGGGCGCGCCGCCGTCGGCGACGCCTGATCCCGGGGCGCCGCGCTCGGCGGGGCCGGGCTCGGCGGCGGCGGAGGCGGCGCGGGCTCGCGCGGACGTTCCGCCGTCTGCGACGCCGTATCGCGGAGTGGCGCGCCTTGCAGGGCCGGGCTCTGCGGAGGCGAGCTTGGCGCGGGTTGGACGGTCTCGGCCGCCTCGCGTCCCGCCTCGGGCAGAAGCTGCGGCTTCGGCGTCGGAATCGGCGGCAGGGGCATAGCGGCCGGTCGGGTATCGGGCTCGGGGGCTGCCTGCGGCGCCGGGGGCGCGGGAGAAGGCGGCGCGGGAGCCGCCGCGACCGAGGGCGGCGGTGCCGCGGCGGGCGCGGCTGCCGGTGCCGGTTCGGGCGGTATGGCGGCGACGGCGGGTTTCGGCGCCACCGTGCCGCTCTCGCGGCCGGGCGGCGGAGGAGGCGGCGGCGTGGCGGCTTCCCTCGGCGCCGGCGGCGGCGCTGGTGGCGGCGCGGCAGAAGCAGGTTCCGGCGCCTTCGGCGGCTGCGGCGGAATCGCCGAGGGGGCCGGCACCGGCGCGGCGGCGGGCGGTGCCGTCGCCACCGCGACGTCCTCGGCGCCCCATGAGGGCAGCTCGAAATCGAAAAGGCGCGCGCGTTCGGACCAGTGGACCGCCGCCATGCCGGCTCCGGCCCCCAAGAGCAGCGCCACCGCAGCGGCGAGGAGGCCGCGCCGGCGCCGCGGCCCCTGCCGCAGCGCGGGAGAGGGTCTCGGCCGGGCCGCCCGCTCCGCGGCGCGCGCGAAGGCGGCGCCGATGGGCTCGGCCTCGCGGCGCCGGGGCGGCGGCGGGACCGCGAACGCCGCTTCCGGCGCCGGAACCGGCTCGGGCTCGCGCGTCAGGAGATCGGTGAGGGCGGCGACCCAGCGCCGGTCGCGGATGGCCAGCGGCGCAGTCTTGGCGAAAGCGGCCTCGAGCCGGCGTGCGACATCGGCGGCCCCGGCGGCATCGAGCCGCAAATGCACGATCGGCAGCCTCCCGGGGAAATGCGCCGGGAACCCGTGCGCGTCGAGGAGCGTCCGGAAGCGCGCCGCGGAATCGACGCTTCCTCCCGGCAGCGCGTCGATGAGCGCGACGCCGCGCTCCGGATGGAGGGCGATGAAATCGACGGCGGTCTCGTCGGGCGGCGCGCCGAAGACGAGCCCCCCGAGGACCGACCACGACAGGTCGAGGCCCGCGAGGGCGGTCTCCAGGGCGTCGTGGGCGGCGGCGGAGGCGGTCGAAGGCGCGGTCTGCGACATGCGGCATTAACGCCCGTCGTGGGGAAACTTCTCCCACAGGACGATGTCGTCGATAGGGATGCGTTCGATTCGCCCCTGTTCCCGGCGGTGCTTCTGCTTCTCGGCGCCTTCGAGGGCGCCCGAATAAGCGCCGGGAGACGGTCGGAACCCTCGGCGCCGCCGCCGCGGGCGGTCTTCGCCTGCCGGAATGCGCGCGGCGAGCGGGAGCTCGTCGGTAGCTCGTTCAGGCCGCGCCGGTTACTCGGGCTCGGCGCGAAGGAGCTCGGCGGTGGCGCCGGCGACCCACTGCCAGGCTTCCCAGCTCAGGGGATCGTCGACGCTGCGGGCCCAGAGCGCCTTGTAGCGAGCGACGCTGATCGCGGCGACGCCGTATCGTTCGATGAGCGCCCGTGCGACCCCTCCGGGGTCCATTCGGATGTCGAGCTTCCTCTTGGTCACGGCCTGCTATTCCGGGTTTTTCTTTGGACCTAGGTGACATTGGTTGACCGGGTGTTAAGCAGGGCAGTCATCTAGCCGCGTTTTCATTGTGCGTGTGCTGCAAGCAACACACACTTTTTCTTAAACCCGAGATGAAACGATTTGGCGTCGCCGCAACCGCACGCCACGCTTGCGGTGCGAGTGGAGGATGCCATGAACGCCAAGCATCTCGGGGTCGGCCTTGCGCTGCTCGCCGGACTTTCGGCATGCAGCAGCAGCGGAAAAGACCGTTACGCGCCAGTACTGAACATTCGTCCGCCCGAAGCGCCGCGCTGGGCGCCGGCCAGGGTCGAGAGCGGCGACGTCTTCGCCTCGGCGAACTCGGTCGAAACCGGCCTCGCCTCCTGGTACGGGCACCCCTATCACGGCCGCAAGACCGCGAGCGGCGAGATCTTCGACAAGAACAAGATGACGGCCGCGCATCCGAGAATGCCCCTCGGCGCGCCGGCGATCGTGACGAATCTCGAGACGGGCGAGTCGGTCCGCGTGCGAATCAACGACCGCTTCCCGGGCCGGCCCGGCTACGTCATCGACGTGAGCCAGGCCGTCGCGCGGAAGCTCGGCTTCGAGCGGGCGGGCCGCGCCTTGGTCGCGGTGAGGCCGCTCCCCCGTTCGGAGAACGGCTGATGTTCCGCCGCCGCAGAACCAGCAACATCGCCCGCGGCGAGCGCTTCCGCCCGATCGAGGTGCCGAACGCCGAGTGGCAGGTGGAAGACGTCGAGACCGATCCGCTCGGCAACCCGCACGCGCGGCTCTTCCTGGTCGGCGATCCGCGGACGCGCCGCACGATCGCCTGCGCGCGGCTCCTCGATCCGCGCTGCTGGATCAAGGTCGCCGCCTCGAACGGCGCGCTATAGAAGGCGCCGCAGCGGGGCCGCGAGATCGCCGCGGCGCTCGACCTCGCAGCGCGAGAGGGCGAGCCACCCCGCCATGTCGGAAAGCTCGGCCGCGAGGGCGGGCGCGACTTCGCCCGGATCCGTCCCGGGCTCGCCATGCGCTGCGCGGACCCGGAGCACGCGCCCGGCACGGTCGGCCTTGAGATCGACCCGGGCGACGAGGCGGTCGCCGAGAAGGAAGGGCAGCACGTAGTAGCCGTGCTCGCGCTTGTGCGCGGGCGTGTAGATCTCGATCCGGTAGCGGAACCCGAAGAGCCGTTCGGTGCGCGCCCTTTCCCAGATCAGCGGATCGAACGGCGAGACGAGGGCCCGCGCCTCGATCCGGCGCGGCCGAGGCGCCTCGGGATCGAGATAGGCGGGATGCCGCCATCCCTCGACCGTCACCCGCTCGAGGGCGCCCGTCGCGACGAGCTCCTCGATCCGCGGATGGGCGTCGGCCGGATCGAGGCGGAAATAGTCGCGCAGGTCGCCGGCCGTCGCGACGCCGAGCGCGCGCGCCGCGATGAGAAGGAGGCGGCGGACGGCCTCGGGCTCGGGCGGCGTCGGCGCCGCCGCCACCGCGGCGGGCAGGACGCGCTCCGTGAGGTCGTAGACGCGCTCGAAGTTGCGCCGCGTCGCCGTCGTCACGACGCCGGCCCAGAAGAGATATTCGAGCGCGCGCTTGCCCTCGCTCCACCCCCACCAGGCGCTCTTCCCGCGGCTGCCCTCGCCGAGCTCGCCGGCGCTCAAGGGGCCGCGCGCCTCGATCTCGCGCCGGACGGCGGCGATGAAATCGGGCCGCTCGCGCGCGAGGCGGGCGAGGCTGCGATAGATGCCCTCGCCGCGCTGCGCCCGGGCCATCCGCCAGCGCAGCAGCGGCTGATGCTCGATCGGCAGGAGCGAGGCTTCATGGCCCCAGTACTCGAAGAGCCGCCGCTCGCTGCGCCGGCCCCAGGCGGCGCGCTCCAGGAGATCGAGCCGGTAGGGGCCGAGGCGGGAGAAGAGGGGGAGGTAATGGGCGCGGGCGAGGACGTTGACCGAGTCGATCTGGAGTAGCCCGAGCCGCCCGATGACGCGGCCGACCTGGCGGCGGTCCACGTCGGGCGGCCGCGCGCGTCCGAACCCTTGCGCGGCGAGCGCGATCCGCTTGGCGGCGGCGAGCGACAACTTCCGGCCGCTCATCGCGGCGAGGAAGGCGCTGAAGGTGCGTGCCCGGCGGCGATCCTGCCCGGGAAGAGGTCGCGGTGCATCGGGCCTTGTGCTGCTCCTGCGGCGGCGCGTCCCAAGTCGTCGCGGCGCAAGGAATATCGCAGCCGCGCGGCGGCGAGAAGGACGGATGAGCCGGCGCCCGAACGGGAGCCGAGGCCGCCCTGCGTCAGATCACGCCGAGGGTCTTGAGGCTCGTGTGCCTGCCGCGGCCGATGATGAGGTGGTCGTGCAGCGTGACGCCCAGAAGCGCCGCGGCCTTGGCGACCTCCTTCGTCGTCTCGATGTCGGCCCGCGACGGGGTGGGATCGCCCGAGGGATGGTTGTGGACGAGGATGATCGCCGAGGCGCCGAGCTCGAGCGCCCGCTTCACCACCTCGCGCGGGTAGAGCGGCGTGTGGTCGACGGTTCCGCGGTTCTGCCGCTCGTCCCTGATGAGCTTGTTCTTGCGGTCGAGGAAGAGGACATGGAAGTTCTCCACCGCCTCGAACTGGAGCTGCGCCTGGCAGTACTCGACGACCTTCTGCCAGGAGCCGAAGACGGGCGCCTCCTTCGCTTCGGCCCGCAGGAGCCGCAGCGCCGCCTCGCGGATGACGGCGATCTGCGCCGCCCCGCTTTCGCCGACGCCCTTCACCGAGAGGAGCGCCTCGCGGGAAGCGGTCGCGACGCCGGCGAAGTTGCCGAACCTGTCGATCAGCGCCTTCGCGATCGGCTTGGTGTCCCGCCGCGGGTTCGCCGCGTAAAGCAGGATCTCGAGGATCTCGTAATCCTGGAGGCTGGAAGCCCCCGACTCGAAGAGCCGCCTGCGCAGCCGCTCGCGATGACCGTGATAATGCGGCTCGTCAGCCGCCATAGGGCGGCTGGGTGTAGCCGGCGGGCGACAGGGTGAAGATCTCGACGCCGGTCGCGGTGACGCCCACCGTGTGCTCGAACTGCGCCGAGAGGCTCCGGTCGCGCGTAACCGCGGTCCAGCCGTCGTCGAGGATTTTCACGTCGTAGCGGCCGGCGTTGATCATCGGCTCGATCGTGAAGAACATCCCCTCGCGCAGCACCGTGGCGACGCTCGGGTCGTCGTAGTGGAGCACGGAGGGCGCGTCGTGGAAGACGCGGCCGACCCCGTGGCCGCAGAAGTCGCGCACGACCGAGAAGCGGTGGCTCTCCGCGAATTTCTGGATCGCGGCGCCGACCTCACGCAGCGGAACCCCCGGCTTCACGACCTCGATCCCGCGCATCATCGCCTGGTAGGTCACGTCGACGAGACGCCGGGCCTTCACCGGAATCTTCTCGCCGACGAAGAACATCCGGCTGGTGTCGCCGTGCCAGCCGTCGAGAATCACGGTGACGTCGATGTTGAGGATGTCGCCTTCGGCGAGGCGGCGGTCGCCCGGAATGCCGTGGCAGACGACGTGGTTGACCGAGGTGCAGATCGACTTCGGAAAGCCGCGATAGTTGAGCGGGGCCGGGACGGCGCCGTGCGACACGATGAAGTCGTGGCAGAGCCGGTCGAGCTCGCCCGTCGTGACCCCCGGCTTCACGTGGGGGGTGATGAAATCGAGCGTCTCGGCGGCAAGTCGGCCGGCGCGGCGCATTCCCTCGAATTCGGCGGGCCCGTGCAGCTTGATCGCCGGCTCCCGCTCACGGACCGCGCCCATGCCCGACAACCGCGGCTTCAACGTGAAACGCATGGCTCATAAGTAAGCCGGGAAGCGGGCCCGTGCAACGGCGGCCGGCGGTTGCCGCGGGCCCCGGGTTCCGCCAATCTCGCGGGCGATGACCGAAGCCACCGCCTGCCTTCTCCTCATCGGCAACGAGATCCTTTCAGGGCGAACGAAGGACGCCAACCTCCCCTATATCGCGCTGGGCCTCAACAGCGTCGGCGTGCGCCTGCGCGAGGCCCGCGTCATTCCGGACGTCGCGGAAACCATCGTCGCCACGGTGAACGAGGTCCGGGCGAAGTTCACCTACGTCTTCACCACCGGCGGGATCGGGCCGACCCACGACGACATCACCGCCGAGTGCGTCGCCCGCGCCTTCGGCGTGCCCCTGATCCTCCATCCGGAGGCGCATCGGCGGCTCCTCGCCTGGTACAAGCCCGGCGAGCTCAACGAGGCGCGGCTGCGCATGGCCCATGTCCCGGAGGGCGCGAGCCTCATCGACAACCCGGTGAGCCGGGCGCCCGGCTTCCGCATCGGCAACGTCTTCGTCATGGCCGGGGTGCCGGAGATCATGCGGGCGATGTTCGACAGCGTGAAGCACACGCTCGAGGGCGGCCGCCCTCTCCTGTCGCGCGCGGTGAACTCGAACGTGGCGGAGGGCGTCCTCGCCGAGGGGCTGGGCGCGATCCAGGCGCGCTTCCCGATGGTCGAGATCGGCTCCTATCCTTATTTCCGCCGTGGCGCCGCCGGGACGAGCCTCGTCCTGCGGGCGACGGAGCCGGGGCCGCTCGCCGAGGCCTTCGAGGCCGTGATGGCGCTCGTCCGATCGCTCGGCGGCGAGCCTTTCGAAGAGCCGATGTCGTAATCTGCGGCCCGGCGGCCCCTTGGCGGAATTGGTAGACGCACGCGACTTAAAATCGCGGGTCCGAAAGGGCGTGCGGGTTCGAGTCCCGCAGGGGCCACCATCGGCGCGAAAAGCGGCGCTCTAACGAGCAGCCGACACAAGTATCCTTCCGGGCTCGAAAGCGCCGCGCGTCACCCGCCGGCGGCGAAGCTCTGCACGAGGCTGCCGGCGACGAGATACCAGCCGTCGACGAGGACGAAGAAGATCACCTTGAACGGCAGCGAGATCATCGCCGAGGGCAGCATCATCATGCCCATCGACATGAGGATCGAGGCGACCACCATGTCGATGACGAGGAACGGGAGGAAGAGGAGGAAGCCGATCTCGAAGGCGCGGCGGAGCTCGGAGATCATGAAGGCGGGGACGAGCACCCGGAGCGGCGTCGCCTCGGGCTCGGGGATCGTCTCGATGCGGGCGAGATCGGCGAAGAGCTTCACGTCCTGCTCGCGCACGTTGCCGAGCATGAAGCGGGTGAGCGGCGCCACGGCGCGCTCGAAAGCCTCCGCCTCGGTGATCTGCTCCTCGATGAGCGGCGCGATGCCGTCGCGCCACGCGGTCTCGAACGTAGGCGCCATGACGAAGCCGGTGAGGAAGAGCGCGAGGCTCACCAGCACCGTGTTGGGCGGCGTCTGCTGCAGGCCGAGCGCGTTCCGCACGAACGACAGCACGATGATGATGCGCGTGAACGAGGTGACGGTGACGAGGATCGCGGGCGCGAGGCTCAGCACCGTCACCAGAAGCATGAGCTGGATGATGCGCCCGGTCGCCGTGCCGCCGCCGTCGCCGAAATCGATCGTCATCGACTGCGCGAGGACGGGCGTCGCGAGGAACGTCAGAGCGAGCCCGACGAGGGCCGCCGCGAGCCTCGCGCCTCCGCTCGCCCGAGAGGGCGCGGGCGGCGCGCGCTCAGCGGCCGGCGCCTCGACATCCTGACGATGCCCGGCGGGACGCGGGGGAGGGGAGATGTTCGTCTCGATCACCGTCGCGCTCTCCTGCCCCAGCACGACGAGATGCTCGACATCGTCGCGCCTCAAGAGCACGAGACGTCTCTTGCCGTCGAGCGGCGCGACCTCCACGACCGCGAGCCGGCGCTTTCCCCCTGCGGCGGCGGTGATCCGCCCCGCGAGGCCGAAGCGCTTCGCCGCCCAGGCGGCGCCCGCGATGAGCGCGACGACGAGCGCGAGGGCGATGAGAAAACGCGTGTAGAGGTCGACCGAGGCCATCAGCGCGCGTAGGCCTCCATCGCGCTGCGCCGCGTCGCCTCCTCGGCGCGCGCGAGCTCGGCATGAAGGGCGTCGAGCGCGCGGGCGAGCCCGTGAAGCTCGCTTGCCGCGCGGCGCCGGTCGTCGGCCTCGCGCGCTGCGGCGCAGAGGCGCTCGATCTCCGGCATGAGTCCGGAGAGATCGACGAGGGCGCCGCTCGCCGCGGCGGCGCGAAGCTGCTCCAGCGTTCGCGAAAGACGGTCCGTGTCTGTCATCGCTGTGCCCGGTAGATGTAGGAGAGGATCTCTGCGACGGCGGCGAAGGCCGGGTAGGGAATGATCTCGCCGATGTCGACGGCTCCGAGGAGCTCGGCCAGCTCGGCGTCCTCGCGCACCTTGACGCCGTTCTCGAAAGCGAGGCGGAGGATCTCCTCGGCGACGAAGCCGTGCCCGGAGGCGACGACGCGCGGCGCCGGGTCCTCGCCCTTCTCGTAGCGCAGCGCAACCGCGACCTGACGCGGAGGAGAGTCCGTCATGGAGCCGGGAGGGTCGGGCGTTACGCTTAATTTTGCGTGTATTTTTCGCGTTATTCGGCTTTACCCGATATTAAGCGAACGCGCGGACGATCGGCCGCGATGGATCTCGGCAGCATCCCCCTTTTCCGGGCGATGGCGAAGCGGATGTCCTGGCTGGGCGAGCGACAGCAGGTGCTGGCACAAAACGTCGCCAACGCCGATACGCCCGGCTATGTCCCACAGGACCTGAAGCAACAAAGCTTTCGGGATTTGCTGGGCGGCTCGGCTCGACCGACGCTCGCGGCGACCCACTCGCGGCACCTCGCAGGCATGGTGCGCGGCGCCGGCGGCTTCGACGTCGTTCGCGTGAAGACCGCCGAGAAGACGCCCTCGGGCAACCGCGTCTCGCTCGAGCAGGAGATGATGAAGGTCGGCGAGACCGCGACCTACCACCACCTGATGACCTCGCTCTATCGCCGGCATCTCGGCATGATCCGGGCCGCGCTCGGGCGCATGAACGGCTGAGGAGGCGAGAGGTGGAGCTCACGCGCACGATGAAGATCGCCGCCGCCGGCATGGCGGCGCAGGGCACGCGCTTGCGCGTCGTCTCGGAGAACCTCGCCAACGCGGAATCGACCGCCCAGGTCCCGGGCGGCGATCCCTACCGCCGCAAGGTGGTGACCTTCCGCTCGGCGCTCGACCGGTCGCTCGGCGTCGAGACCGTGAAGGTCGCGGCGGTGAAGCCGGCTCCCGGCGATTTCACGCGCCGCTTCGATCCCGCGCACCCGGCGGCCGGCGCCGACGGCTACGTGCTGATGCCGAACGTCAATCCGCTTCTCGAGATCATGGACATGCGCGAGGCGCAGCGCAGCTATCAGGCCAACGTCGCCGTGATCGATGCCGCGAAGGCGATGATCGGCCGCACGCTCGAGATCCTCCAGGCTTAGGAGGTCCCATGACGATCAATCTTTCCACCGCGCTCCAGGCCTACGCCAACGCCGCGCGTGCGATCGGACCCGGAATGGCGCCGCGCGACGCCGCGGGCGGCGGGTTCGCCGACCTCGTTCGCCAGGCCGCGGCGGAGACCAAGGAGACGCTGCAGAAGGCCGAGACGGAGAGCCTCAAGGCGAGCCTCGGAAAAGCCGATATCGGCGAGGTGGTCGTCGCGGTGGCGGACGCCGAGGCGACGCTTCAGACGGTGGCGGCGCTGCGCGACCGCGTCATCTCCGCGTACCAGGAAATCCTGCGGATGCCGATCTGAGCGATGACCGCGCCCGACGCCGTCGACGTTGCGCGCGAGGCGATCGTGGTCGCGCTGAAGATCGGCGCGCCCGTCATGCTCGTCTCGCTCGGCGTCGGCCTCACGATCAGCCTCTTCCAGGCGCTGACGCAGATCCAGGAGATGACCCTCTCCTTCGTCCCGAAGATCCTGGTGATCTTCCTCGCGATGCTCGTCTTCCTGCCGTTCATGCTGTCCACCCTCACCGGCTTCACGCACGAGCTGGTCGGGCGGATCGTGACGGGATGACGACGTTCCCCCTCTCCCGCGCGCGGGAGAGGGTAGGGGCGAGGGCGGACTCGGCCCGCCGCGCCGCGGCCCTCGCGCTCGCTTTCGGCCCGCCTCTTACCACGCCGGCCGGAGCGGAACGGTGAGCCTCGCCGAGATCCTGCCGGCGACGGCGTTCCCGGTCCTTCTCGTCTTCGCGCGGGTCGGGTCGGCGCTGATGGTGCTGCCCGGGATCGGCGATCTCTACGTGCCACAACGCTGGCGCCTTCTCCTCGCGATGGCGCTCGCGGGCATCGTCGCCGGCGTGGTCGGGCCGAGCCTTCCGGCGCTGCCGGCGAGCCCCGCAACTCTCCTTGCGCTGCTTTTCGGCGAGATTGTCGTCGGACTTTTTCTCGGCACGGTGGCGCGGCTGCTTCTGAATGCGCTCGAAACGGCAGGACAAATCGTCTCGCTGCAGCTCGGGCTCTCGGCCGCGACGGTGTTCAACCCGGCGGCGGCGCAGCAGGGCGCGATCACCGGCGCGTTCCTGATGATGCTCGGCACGCTCCTTGTCCTTCTCACCGACGCGCACCACCTGATGATCCGGGCGGTCGTCGACAGCTACGCTCTCTTCACGCCGGGAAGCGCCTCCGCCTTCGGCGACTTCGCCGAGGCGATGTCGAAGCTCGTCTCCGGCACTTTTCGCCTCGCGGTCGAGCTCTCGGCCCCGCTGGTGCTCGTGGGCGTGGTCTTCTACACCGCGCTCGGCCTCGTCTCGCGCCTGATGCCGCAGCTGCAGATCTTCTTCATCGTGGTGCCGATTCAGATCGTCGGCGGGATCTTCGTCTTCGCGATCACGCTCGCCGCCGTGATGCGCTGGTTCCACCAGGCGTTTCTCGACGGCATCTCCGTCTACGTGATGCCCTGATGACCGAGGACCAGGAACAAAAAACCGAGCAACCGTCGCAGCGCAAGCTCGACGAAGGGCGCAAGAAAGGCCAGGTCGCCCTCTCGCGCGACGTCGTGCATTGGGGGATGTTCCTCGCGGCCGGAAGCATCATCGCGCTCGCGCCGCCCCTCGCCGCGCAGCTCGCGAGAAAGCTCGGCACGATCGTCGAGCAGGCGCATGCGCTCTCGCTCGAGCAGGTGGGCGGCGCCCTTCTCGGCGAAGTCGCGATCCTCATGCTGCCGATTTTCGGCATCGCCGTCGCCGCTGCGGTCGCGGCGACGCTGCTTCAGACAGGGCCGCTCGCCTCGCTCGAGAAGCTGAAGCCGAAGCTGTCGCACATCTCGCTGGTAAGCGGCTGGAAGCGCATCGCCTCGGCGCGCGCCTTCACCGAGTTCGCGAAGAGCGCCGTGAAGATGGTCGTCGTCTTCATCGCCGCGATCTGGGTGGTGCTGCCCGACGCCGCCGGGCTCGATCTCCTCCCGAGCCTTTCCACCGAGGCCCTCCTCGCCGACATTCACGGGCTCCTTCTGCGCATGATCCTGGCGGGCGCCGCGGTCATGACCGCCGTCGCGATCATCGACTACGTCTACCAGCGCTTCCAGTTCATGAAGTCGATGCGCATGTCGAGGCAGGAGGTGAAGGAGGAGTACAAGCAGACCGAGGGCGATCCGCACGTCAAGGCGCGCATCAAGCAGATCCGCGCCGAGCGCGCCCGACGACGCATGATGGCCGCGGTTCCGGACGCCTCCGTCGTGATCACGAACCCGACCCACTTTGCTGTGGCGCTCCACTACGAGCTGGAGAAGACCAACGCGCCGAAGGTGGTGGCGAAGGGCGCCGATGCGATCGCGGCCAAGATCCGCGAGGTGGCGAAGGAGCACGGCGTGCCGATCGTTGAGAATCCGCCTCTCGCGCGCGTTCTCTACGCGGCCGTGGACATCGACGAGGAGATTCCTCCCGAGCACTACAAGGCCGTCGCCGAGGTGATCGGCTTCGTCCTGCGCCAGCAGGGCAAGCTCAAGCCTCGCCAAGCGGCGCGTCCGTTGTGATAAAAGGTGATGCCATGACGGTGATGGACATGACGGCGGGACCGGCGCGCAGCGACTGGGTGCGCGGGCTGGGCATCGCCGCGATCTCCTGCGCCGGCGCGGCCGCCATCATCATGGCGCTGGCCGTCGGCCGGTTCATCGAGGCGGGCGACGTCCTGCCGGCGGTCTACCTGCTCGCCGGGCTCGCCGGGCTCGCCGGCGCCGCCGCGCTCGCAGCGTGGTGGGTGCATCGCGCCCTCGCGGGCCGGCTCGACCTCCTGCGGCAGTCGCTCGAGGCTTCCTCGGACGCGCAGCTCGTGGTCGACGCCGGGGGCCGCGTCGCCTACGCCAACGCGGCCTTCCGGCAGCTCCTGCCGCAGGCGGGGGAGGCGCCGCTCGACGCGCTCGCGACGGCGACCGACGCCGCCGAGGAGTTCCAGCGCCTGCGGGCGAGCGCCGTCGCGGGCAAGCGCGCGATCGCCTCGCTGCCGATGCGCGACGGCTGGTTCTCGGTCGCGGTGCACCCGATCGCCGGACGACCCGGGTACAGCTTCTGGAGCTTCCAGGACATCACCGCGCGCCACGAGATGGAGCAGGTGATCCGCGACGAGCAGGAGAAGCTCGTCGACTTCCTGGACAACGCTCCGATCGGGGTCTACTCGGTGGACGCCGACGGCCGCTTCCTCCTCGTCAACCAGACGCTGGCGCAGTGGCTGGGCGGCACGCCCGAGGAGATCGTGCGCTCCGGCGCGCGGCTCCACGACTTCATCACCGAGCTCCCGGCCGGAACCCCGCCGCATCTGCCGTTCCCGGAAGGCATCGATTCGAGCCGCGGCGGCGAGGCGATGCTGAGGGCGCGCGACGGCCGCCTCGTCTACGCTCTCATCACCCAGACGGTCGTGCACAGCAGCGACGGGCTGCGCACGCGGTCCGTCGTGCGCGACCTCACGCCCGAGCGCGCGATGGAGGAGGCGCTGCGCCAGACCCGGCTGCGCTTCCAGCGCATCTTCGCCCACGCGCCGGTCGGCATCGCCCTCATCGACAACGAGGGACGCCTCGACGAGACCAACGGCGCCTTGAAGGAGCTTTTCGACATCGTCGGCCGCGACGGCGCCGGAGAGCCGCTCGCCGACTACATCGCCGAGGAGGATCGTGACACGCTGGCGGCGACCCTCGCCGCGGTCGCGGCGGGAAAGCCGCAGACCATGCCGATCGACGTGCGGCTCAAGACGCACGGGCGCACCGCCTCCGTCTTCGTCAGCCGGCTCGGCGCGGGCGATGGGGGCGAGACCGGGCTCATGCTCCATTTCATCGACGTCACCGAGCAGAAGAGCCTCGAGGCCCAGTTCGCGCAGAGCCAGAAGATGCAGGCCGTGGGCCAGCTCGCGGGCGGCGTGGCGCACGACTTCAACAACCTTCTCACGGCGATGATCGGGTTCTGCGACCTGCTGCTGCTGCGCTTCCGGCCGGGCGATCCATCGTTCGCCGACATCATGCAGATCAAGCAGAACGCGAACCGGGCGGCCAACCTCGTGCGCCAGCTCCTCGCCTTCTCGCGCCAGCAGACGCTGCAGCCGCGCGTCCTCGACATCACCGACGTGCTCGCCGAGCTCAGCCATCTCCTGCGCCGTCTCATCGGCGAGAACATCGAGCTGAAGATGGTGCACGGGCGCGACCTGCCGCCGGTCAAGGTCGACCAGGGACAGCTCGAGCAGGTGATCATCAACCTCGCCGTGAACGCGCGCGACGCGATGCCGGGCGGCGGCACCTTGACGATCCGGACCGCCGCGGCGCGGAACGAGTTCCCGGTGCGGCGCGGCCACGAGGTGATGCCCGCGGGCGACTACGTCCTCATCGAGGTGACGGATACCGGGATCGGCATCCCGCGGGAGAACCTCGCGCGCATCTTCGAGCCGTTCTTCACGACGAAGGAGGTCGGCTCGGGCACCGGCCTCGGCCTTTCTACCGTCTACGGCATCGTCAAGCAGACCGGCGGGTTCGTCTTCGTCGACAGCGAGGCGGGCAAGGGCGCGCAGTTCTCGATCTACCTGCCGCGGCACCAGGCCGAGCTGCAGCAAACCGCCCGGGCGGAGGGGGGCGAGGGGGCGGCCATCCGCGACCTCACCGGAACCGGCACGGTGCTCCTCGTCGAGGACGAGGATCCGGTGCGCCTCTTCAGCGCGCGGGCGCTGCGCAACAAAGGCTACAAGGTCATCGAGGCGAAAAGCGGCGAGGCGGCGCTCGAGGTCATCAATGCGGCCGAGGAGCCGATCGATCTCCTCATCACCGACGTGGTGATGCCGCGGATGGACGGGCCGGGCCTCATCAAGCACGTGCGCGAGACGCACCCGACGATGAAGGTGATCTTCATCTCGGGCTATACGGAGGATTCCTTCCGAAAGCGGCTCGACAGCGAGGCGGCGATCCACTTCCTGCCGAAGCCGTTCAGCCTGAAGCAGCTCGCCAGCAAAGTGAAGGAAGTGATGGAGACGCCCGCGGCCTGAGCGGCACGGGCGCTCACTCTCGCAGGGCCCAGCTCCCGTCGGCGGTACGGCAGACCGTGCCGCTCGCTTCCACCGGCAACTCGTCGATGTAGACCCGCTGCGCGTATTCGCGGCAGGGGACGCCCCACCGGTCGACGAAGGCGCGCACGAGATCGGAGTCGCTGCGAAGCGGCGGGCGCTCGGCAGCGAGCCCCGCCAGGAAGCCGGTTGGCGCGCCGCCGTCCTTGCCCGTGTCTTCCGCGGCGACAGGAGGGGGCGCACCGACCGCCACGCGGGCGAGCTCGTCGGCGAGGGCGAGAGCCGGCAGCACCGCGAGGGCGGCCGCAAGGTGGAGCTTTCGCATGTCGCGACCTCCGGTTCGGTATAACCGGCGCTTCTCGCGGGAAGGTTCCACGAAAAATCAACTTGCGCCGAGGGAACAAACAGCGTACGGTACAAATCGAGAACGGCGGTTGCCTCGGGTCCGAATCGTGTGACAGAAGGAGGAAGCGGATGCTTCAGGCCGCGTTGCGCTTGGTGGAAAAGGACAGCATGGACAAGCAGAAGGCTCTGGAGGCCGCGCTGGGGCAGATCGAGCGTGCGTTCGGCAAGGGCTCGATCATGAAGCTGGGCGCGCGCGAGGCGGCCGCCACCGAGGTCGAGGCGATCTCCACCGGCTCGCTCGGGCTCGACATCGCGCTCGGGATCGGCGGCCTGCCGCGCGGCCGCATCGTCGAGATCTACGGGCCGGAGAGCTCGGGCAAGACGACGCTCGCACTCCACGTCATCGCCGAGGCGCAGCGGCAAGGCGGCGTCTGCGCCTTCGTGGACGCCGAGCACGCGCTCGACCCGGGCTATGCGAAGAAGCTGGGCGTCAATACCGACGACCTTCTCATCTCGCAGCCCGATGCAGGCGAGCAGGCGCTCGAGATCACCGACACCCTGGTCCGCTCCGGCGCGATCGACGTGCTCGTCGTCGACTCCGTCGCCGCGCTCGTGCCCCGGGCCGAGCTCGAGGGCGAGATGGGCGACAGCCATGTCGGGCTGCAGGCGCGGCTCATGAGTCAGGCGCTGAGGAAGCTCACCGGCTCGATCGCACGCTCGCGCACCCTGGTCATCTTCATCAACCAGATCCGCCAGAAGATCGGCATCATGTTCGGCAATCCGGAGACGACGACGGGCGGCAACGCGCTCAAGTTCTACGCCTCCGTCCGACTCGACATCCGCCGGATCGGCGCGATCAAGGAGCGCGACCAGATCACCGGGAACCAGACCCGGGTGAAGGTGGTCAAGAACAAGATGGCGCCGCCGTTCAAGGTGGTGGAATTCGACGTCATGTACGGCGAGGGCATCTCGAAGCTCGGCGAGCTTCTCGATCTCGGACAGCGCGCCGGCGTCGTCGAGAAGTCGGGCTCGTGGTTCTCCTACGACGGCCAGCGCATCGGGCAGGGACGCGAGAACGCGAAGGCGTTTCTCAAGGAGAACAAGCCAATCGCCGACGCGATCGAGCACGCGATTCGCGCCAATGCAGGCCTCGTCGCCGACGCGATGCTGGCCGGCCCCGGCGGCGACAGCGACGGCTGAGCCGCCTCGTTCAAAGCACGTTGCTTCAGAAGGGGACGGCCTCGATGCCGTCCCCTTTTTGCGCCGTCAGGCGGCGCGGCGCCGAAGAAAGGGCACTACCCGCTGCCGCCCGACGACGTAGAGGTCGAAGCCTTGCGGGAAGAGCCGCACGATCGGGGGCGCGAACGCGTCGAGCCCGCCGGCGAGGGCGCCGAACGCGGGAAGCACGAGCCGCCGGCCGTCGGTCACGAAGCAGCGGCCCGTCACCGGGCCGGCGCGGGTCGGGATCGTCGCCTTCGGATGAAAGTGGCCGCTCACCTCTCCGGGTACCGTGTCCGGCGCGGCCTCGTGGCGGAAGAGGAGGGGGCCGAGGACGAGCTCGCCTGCGATCGTCCGGCCGCCAAGCCCCGCAGGCGGCGAAGGGTCGTGATTTCCGGCGACCCAGAGCCAGTCGCGCCCGGCGATGAGGGCCGCGAGGCGGCATCGCTCGGCGGCGCCCAGCCGCGCTGCGGCATCGCCGTCATGGAAGCTGTCACCGAGGCAGACGACGCGGCGCGCACGATGCCGCGCGAGCACCTCTTCAAGGCGGTCGAGCGTCGCCGCGGTGTCGTAGGGCGGCAGCATCGCGCCGTGCCGCGCATAGCTCGACGCCTTCTCGAGGTGGAGGTCGGCGACGACGACGGTTTCAGCTGCCGGCCAGACGAGCGCGCCGCTCGGGTCGGCGAGAAGCGGGGTCGCGGCGAGCTCGAGCGCGGCACACGTCGCGCCGGCACGCGCATGGCGATCGGAACGTAAATCGAACACGCCCGAGGCTTACCGTCGCCGGACGGAAGCGGCAAGGCCTCGGGCGACGCGGCGATCTATTCGGCGGCTTCGGCGCCGGACGACGGGGACCTCGCCTGCTTCTGCATCGCGGCGAGGCTGTCGAGCAGGCTACGCGTGGACATGTCGGCGAGCTTGTTCGTCGCGGAGATGCAGTCCTGCACCATGGAACGGGTGAAGCGCGCCTGAACGTCCAGGGCTTCGCTCACCGAACTCGTTCTCGCCATTGCCCGGCTGAGCTCGAGCCCCTCGTCGAGACGCGTCTTGCTGAACTCGAGAATTTCCGTGCCAACCGCCGCCCAGGTCTCGAGCAAACGGTTCCCGACTTCGAAGAAGGGCTCGATCGACGGTCCGCTCGCCGTCTCCGCGGCGTTACGGCCGATCCGAACTTCATGGCCCTTTGCCATCATACTCTCTCCCTGATTCTATGAGATCTCTAGTATAGCCCAAGAAAAAAGGGAGATGGATTTTGACGATCCCGATTTCAGGTCAGGAACAAGTCTGGATCCTCCTTTCGGATGCGCGCGCGAATTTCTTCATGCGACCATCGCCTCTTGCACGAGTTCGGCTGCCGCTTCGGCGAGCGCCGCGTCGTGCGCTTCGCCCGCAACGTTCTCGCGTCCGATCTCGAGCAGGACCGGCACCGCCAGCGGCGAGACATGGTCGAGCGCGCGCAGCATGATCCGCCCCTGGATGCGCTTCAGGAAGGCGGCAAGGCGCGCAACGTCGGTGAGGCCCCGCGCAGCATCTGCGCGCGTCGCGCGCAGCAGCACGTGGTCGGGCTCGTGCCGGCGAAGCACGTCGTAGATGAGGTCGGAGCTGAACGTTACCTGCTTTCCGGACTTGCGCAGCCCGGGATGCTGCCGCTCCACGAGCCCGGCGATGACGGCGACGTCGCGGAACGTACGCTTCAGGAGGGAGGATTCGGCCATCCATGCTTCGAGATCGTCGCCGAGCATGTCCTCGTCGAAGAGGCTCGCCATGTCGACGGCGCGGCGAAGGCTCCAGACGGCGAGGACGTAGTCCGTCGCGACGAAGCCGAGAGGAGCCAGCCCCATCCGCTCCATGCGGCGGGTCAGGAGCATGCCGAGCGTCTGGTGCGCCTGCCGGCCCTCGAAGCTGTAGGCGACGAGAAAGAACCGGCCGCCGCGCGGGAACGTCTCGACGAGAAGCCCGTCGGAGCCCGGCAGGACCGATCGCCATTCCTGAAGATCGAGCCACTCGCGCACCGGGTCGGGAAGCTCGCGCCACCGGCTCCGGTCTTGGAGGAGCGCGCGCACCCTGTCTGCGAGAAAGGTCGAGAGCGGCAGCTTTCCGCCTTCGTATGAGGGTATCCGGGGCGGCTGGCCGGGCGGCGCCGGTGCGGCCTCGACGGTCATCTCGCGAATTCCGAGGAACCGCAGCAGCCGACCGGCGAAGTAGAAGGTGTCGCCCGGGGTCAGTCCCTGGGCGAACCATTCTTCGATCTCGCCGAGCACCGGGCCGCGCACGAGCCGCACTTTCAGCATGACGGCTTCGACGATCGTCCCCACGTTCATGCGGTAGCGCTGCGCGACCTTGTCGCCGGCGACGTGGTAGCGGCCGAGGCTGTCGCGGAACAGGCGCCGCCAGCGCTCGTACGCGGCGAGCGAATACCCGCCGTTCTCGACAAAGCGCAGCGTGTCGTCGAAGTCTGCGCGCGAGAGCGCGGCATAGGGCGTCGCGGTCCGCACCTCCTCGTACATCTCGTCCGCCGTGAAAGGGCGGCAGCAAGCCATGCCCAGGAGATGCTGCGCGAGCACGTCGAGCCCGCCAGGACGCGGCTTGTCGCCGTCGAGCGCGCCCTCGGCGACGGCCGTCGCTGCGGCATGGCATTCGAGAACCTCGAAGCGGTTCGACGGGACGAGAAGGGCGCGGCTCGGCTCGTCGAGCCGATGGTTGGCGCGTCCGATGCGCTGCACGAGGCGCGAGACGCCTTTCGGCGCGCCGATTTGGACGACGAGGTCGACGTCGCCCCAGTCGATCCCGAGATCGAGCGAGGACGTCGCCACGACGGCACGCAGCTTGCCTGCCGCCATCGCCGCCTCGACCTTGCGGCGCTGCTCGACCGCGAGGCTGCCGTGATGGAGCGCGATCGGCAGATTGTCTTCGTTGAGCCGCCAGAGCTCCTGGAAGCAGAGCTCGGCCTGGGCGCGCGTGTTGACGAAGATCAGCACCGTGCGATGGCGCCGTATCGTCTCGTAGACCTCGGCGAGCGCGTGCAATGCCATGTGCCCGGCCCATGGCAGATGCTCGCGCGTCGCGAGAATGCGTATCTCCGGTGTCGGACCTTCGCCGCCTTCGATGATGCGTCCCGGTGCGCCGCCCGAGCCGAGAAACGCGGCGAGCTCGGAAGGCCACGCGACGGTCGCCGAGAGCCCGATGCGGCAGGCGCCCGGAGCGAGCCGGGCGATCCGAGCGAGACCCAGGGCGAGGAGCTCGCCGCGCTTCGTGCCCGCGAGCGCGTGGATCTCGTCGACGACGACGGCGCGGAGATCGCGGAAAAGTTCCGGAGCGTCGGGATAGGAGAGGAGGAGCGCGAGGGATTCCGGCGTTGTCAGCAATAGGTGCGGCGGCTGCGCGCGCTGCCGCTTTCGCCGCCCGGCCGGCGTGTCGCCGGTGCGCGTCTCGACGCGGATAGGCAGCGCCATCTCCGCGATCGGCTTCTCGAGGTTGCGGCGCACGTCCACCGAGAGCGCCTTGAGCGGCGAGACGTAGAGCGTATGGAGACCTTCGCGCGGTGCGCGCGCGAGCTCGACGAGGCTCGGCAGAAAGCCGGCGAGCGTCTTGCCGCCGCCCGTCGGTGCGATCAGAAGCACGCTCTCGCCGGCGCGCGCCGCGGCGAGAACGGCGAGCTGATGCTGATGCGGGCTCCAGCCGCGTGCGCGAAACCATTCGGCGAACGCGGCGGGGAGGCTGTTGCGCTTCGGCATTGCGGCTCACCGGTACAGTCGGTCCCGTCGCTTGACAATGGCGGCGGGCACGGCGGAACCTCATCCCATAACAAGGGCGCACCAACGGCCGCTGCACGGCACGCGTCCACGAGAACCAGGCGGCTAGGCCCAAAGACGGAGGACGCGAATGGCCGACCAGAAGGAGCACCCCTACATCCCGGAGCTGAAGCGCCAGCTCGCCGAGCGCCGCATCGGCCGCCGGGACTTCCTGCGCACGGCGACGCTGCTCGGCATGTCGGCGAGCGGCGCTTACGCCTTCGCCGGCAAGGTCGCGGGCGGGTCGGTCGCGGCGCCCGCTTTCGCGCAGGCGGCGATGCCCAAGGGAGGGCATCTCCGGCTCGGCATGCGGTGCCAGGATTTGAGCAACCCGCACGCCTATTCCTGGATAGAGAGCGCGAACTCGGCGCGCCAGCATCTCGACTACCTGACCGTGACCGGGGTCGACAACATCACCCGCCCGGCGCTTTGCGAGCGCTGGGAGGCAAGCCACGATCTCAAGACCTGGACGCTGCACCTGCGCCGCGACGTCAAGTGGCACAACGGCCGTCAGTTCACCGCCGACGACGTGGTTTGGAACCTGAAGCGGGTTCTCGATCCGAAGATCGGCTCTTCGGTGCTTGGGCTCATGAAGAGCTTCATCATCGAGGAGGTCGACACGGGAGAGAAGGACGAGAAGGGCAATCCGAAGAAGACGGCGCAACTCTGGGACGCCAACGCGATCGAGAAGAAGGACGACTTCACGGTCGTGCTCAACGGCAAGGCACCGAACCTCGCCCTTCCGGAAGCGCTCTTCCATTATCCGCTCCTCATCCTCGACCCGGCCGACAACGGGGAGTTCAAGGTCGGCGCGAACGGAACCGGCGCGTTCGTCCTCAAAGAGAGCGAGGTCGGGCGGCGGCAGGTCTTCGAGGCGAGCAAGAATTACTGGGGGACGGGTCCTTATCTCGACCGGCTCGAGTTCGTCGATCTCGGCGACGAGCCCGCGGCCGCGATCAGCGCGCTCGCGGCGAAACAGGTCGACGGCATCTACCTCGCCAATCCGGTGCAGCTCGAACCGCTGAAGCAGCTTCCGCATCTGCAGCTGCATCAAGTCCAGACCGCGTATACGGCGGTGGCCCGGATGCACCCGGTGAAGCCCTTCGACGACAAGCGCGTGCGTCAGGCGATGCGCCTTGCGATCGATCCCGAAGCCGTGCTGCGGATCTCGCATTACGGCCTCGGCGAGGCCGGCGAGCATCATCACGTGAGCCCGCGGCACCCGGAATATGCGAAAGTGCCGGTGTCCGGTCGCAACGTCGCGAAGGCGAAAGAGCTGCTCGCCGCGGCGGGCTACCCGAACGGCATCGACGTCGAGATCGCCTGCCGCCAGTCCGACAGCTCGGCCTGGGAGATCGTCGCCGTGCAGGCGATGGTCGAGCAGTGGAAGGAAGCCGGCATCCGGGTCAGGATGAACGTGATGCCGTCGACCCAGTACTGGGAGGTGTGGACGAAGGTCCCGTTCGGCATGACGACGTGGGCGCATCGGCCGCTCGGCGTCATGACCTACAGCCTCGCCTACCGGACCGGAGGGGCCTGGAACGAGTCGAACTTCTCGAACCCGGAGTTCGACAGGCTGCTCGCCCAGGCCGAGGGCATTCTCGATCCCAAGGAACGCAGCCAGGTCATGGCCGACCTCGAAAAGATCATGCTCGACGAAGGGCCGATCGTGCAGCCGGTATGGCGCGCGCTCTTCACCTTCATGGACAAGCGCGTGCAGGGTTTCAAGATGCACCCGACAGGCTACATCTTCGCGGACGAGCTGGCGCTCGGCGCTTGATGCGCCTCTTGGCGGGACATCCGGGCGGGGGCCTCAACGGTCCCCGTTTTCTTGCCGCCACGGAGAGACTGATCACCTGAAGCTGCGCCGCTAGAGGAGCACCGAGCCCATGCCGACGGGGCGCAGCTTCGCGCGGCCGCGGCCGAGGGCGCCTCCGCTAGGGCGCTGCCTTTTCGCGTTGGCGCAGCGTCGTCGCCCCGCTCTCCTGCAGCGCGAGCAGCGTATCCGTCGGAATATGGCAGGCGATGCGGTGCCCGTCGTCGAGCCTTCGTTCGGGCGGGCGTTGCTCGTCGCATATTGCGCCGAGCTTGCGCGGGCAGCGCGTCGCGAAGGGGCATCCGGCCGGAAGGTCGGCGGCGCTCGGCACCGGTCCCTCGAGCACGATCCGCGCGTTGGAGGCATCCGGGTCCGGCTTTGGAACGGCGGAAAGAAGAGCCTCGGTATAGGGATGCCAAGGCGGGGCGAAGACGCGATCGGCCGGCCCCGCCTCCGCGATCGTGCCGAGATACATGACCGCGACGCTGTCCGCGAGATAGCGCACGAGCGCGAGATCGTGGCTGATGAAGACGAGGGTGGCGCCGCGCTCCGCCTGAAGCTCGGCGAGGAGGTTGACGATCGCCGCCTGGACGGAGACATCGAGCGACGACACCGGCTCGTCGGCGAGGATGACGGCGGGATCGCCGGCGAGGGCGCGTGCGATCGCGACGCGCTGGCGCTGCCCACCCGAGAGCTGGTGGGGCTTCCGGCGCAGGAAGGACGAGGGAAGCTGCACGGTTTCGAAGAGCCGTGCCGCTTCGGCGCGTGCCTGCGAGCGGTCGAGGCGACGCAGCCGCCGCAGCGCGCGCATCACCGAGAAGCCGACGCTGTGGCTCGGATTGAGCGTCGAATCCGGGTTCTGGAAAACCATCTGGAGCTGGCGCTTCAGCGCCGTCGGGCGGCTTTCGACAGGCTGCGCTCCCACCTCGATGTCGCCGAGCCGCACGCTTCCGGCCGTCGCCGTCGCGAGGCCGGAGAGGATGCGGGCGAGCGTCGACTTGCCGCAGCCCGATTCGCCGACAATTGCGAGCGTCCGGCCTTCGAACGCTTCGAGATCGACGCCACTGAGCGCTTCGATCCGGCCACGATCGGCCCCGAAGATCCCTGCGGACTGTCGATAGGTCTTGCGGAGTTCCGTTACCTCGATCACCGCTCTCTCCGCGTTGCGGCCGCCTCTCGACGCAAAGGTTCCGCCCCGCGGCGCCCAGGCGGGGAGCTCGGCGTGGCGGATGCAGCGCACCTCGTGCGCCGCGCCGACCGGAGCGAGCGGGATCGGTGCCGCCGTGCAGCGGCCCGCTTCGGCGTGAACGCAGCGCGGCGCGAAGGCGCAGCCGCGCATTCGTTGCAGCGGCGAGCCGATCTGGCCGGGAATCGGCACGAGCGGCGCGCGCCTCTTGTCGCGATCGAGCGTCGGAAGGCAGTCGAGGAGGCCGCGAGTGTAGGGATGGCGCGGCATCTTGAAGACGTCGCGCACGGACCCGGTCTCCACGAGCTCGCCCGCGTACATGATCCCGATGCGGTCGCAGATCTGCGCGACCGCGCCGAGATTATGGCTGATGAAGAGGATCGCCGAGCGGTGCCGCTGCCTGAGGCGCCGCACGAGGTCGAGCACGGCCGCCTCGACCGTGACGTCGAGGCCGGTGGTTGGCTCGTCCAGGATGAGAAGCGAGGGCTCGGCGATGAGCGCCATCGCGATCACGATGCGCTGCTGCTGGCCTCCCGAGAGCTGGTGGGGGTAGCGCTCCATCACCCGCTCGGGGTCGGCGAGGTTGACCTCCTCGAGGATCTCGAGCGCGCGCCGGCGCGCCTCCTCGACGCTCGCGCCCGAATGGAGCAGCGGCACCTCCATGAGCTGGCGCCCGACCGTCATGACCGGGTTGAGGCTCGACATCGGGTCCTGATAGACCATCGCGATGCGACGCCCGCGGATGCGGCGGAGCTCGCTTTCCGTCGCGGTCGCGAGGTCGAGGCCTTCGAAAAGAATGCGCCCGCCGGTGATGCGCCCTGCGCGGCCGAGATAGCGCATCACCGCGAGCGCGACGGTCGACTTGCCGCACCCCGATTCGCCGACGAGACCGTAGGCTTCCCCGGGCATGAGCTCGAAGGAGAGCCGCGGGATCACGTTCGCCTCGCCCGCGCGAATGAAATAGGAGATCCGCACGTCCTCGAATGCGAGGGTCGGGGTGGCCGCTTCAGTCACGCAAGCCGATCTCGCGCAGCCCGATCGCGAAGAGGTTGAAGCCGATCACGAGCGAGGAGATAGCGACGCACGGGATCAGCGACATGTGCGGGTAGACCGACATGAGCCCGTAGGTGTCCTTCACCATGCCGCCCCAATCGGGGTCGGGCGGCGGAAGGCCGATGCCGAGGAAGCCGAGCACGCCGATCGTGATCGTGGTATAGCCCATGCGCAGGCACATCTCGACGACGAGCGGGCCGCGCGCATTGGGCAGAAGCTCGGCCAGCATGATCCAGAGACCGCTTTCGCCGCGCATCTTCGCGGCGGCGACATAGTCCCGCTCGCGCAGCTCGAGCGCGAGGCCGCGGACGATGCGCGCGATGATCGGCGCCTTGGTCAGCGTGATGACGAGGATGATGTTGAGAGCGGTCGCGCCGAAGAGCGCCAGAACGATCATGTAGAGGATGATCACCGGGAAGGAGAGGACGATGTCGCAGATCCGGGTGATCGCCAGATCGGGAAGGCCGCGGTAGTACCCTGCCGCGAGGCCGAGTAAGACCCCGGATAGGGTCGCGCCGAGCACCGCGATGGGCGCGACCGTGAGCACGGTTCGCGCCCCCCAGAGCAGGCGCGAAAGGATGTCGCGGCCGAGATGGTCGGTGCCGAGCCAGTGCGCTGCCGACGGACGCGGGTCGGCGAGCGCCGAGTAGTCGTTGGCGTTGGGGTCGTAAGGCGCGATGAGCGGAGCGAGGAGCGCCGCGGCGATCCAGAAAACGACGATCGCCAGTCCGATCGCCGCTGGGCGCGATTCGCCGAGGAGAGCGAAGCGTTCCAGCCAGCGGCCGAGCGGGCCGTCGCGCCAGGTCCGTTCTGACGCCGCCGCGACGGGGCCGTAGGTTTCGACCGCCATCAGGCCCTGATCCTAGGGTCGAGGAGCATGTAGCCGAGATCGCCGAGAATCTGCGTCATCACGGCGATGAACACCGCGACGAGCGCTCCCGTCTCGACCACGGCTATGTCCTTGGCGAGCGCCGCCTCCAGCATCAGGCGCCCGAAGCCGGGATAGGCGAAGACGGTCTCGACGACGACGACGCCCGTGATGAGATAGTTGATCTGAAGGAGGATCACCGTCACGGGGTTGATCATCGCGTTCCGCAGCGCATGGCCCAGCACCACGCGGCGGAAGGACAGGCCTTTGAGCACGGCCGTCCGCACGTAGGGCCGCTGCATCACCTCCACCATCGAGGCGCGGATCATCGCGACGACGTAGCCGATGTCGAAGAGAACGATCACCGCCACCGGAAGCACGAGCTGCTGCGCCACCGACCAGTTGGGGCCCGCCTGAAGCGTCGCCGCTCCCGGAAGCCAGCCGAGGCTCACGACGAAGATGGAGGCGAGGAAGACGCCCATAGCGAACTCGGGGACCGAAGCGCACATGGTCGCGAAGAGGAGGATGAAACGGTCGAGAGCGGACCCTTCCCGCATTCCCGCAGCGACGCCGAGAAGCATCGAGAGCGGCACGATGAAGAGGAACGAGACGAGCGCGAGGAAGCCGGTGTTCGCGAGCCGATCGAACATGATCTCGGAGACCGGCACCTTGAACCGCGTCGAGTATCCGAGATCGCCGGAGAGAAGCGCGCCCAGCCAGTCGAGGTAGCGTACGAGGACCGGGCGATCGAGCCCCATTTCGCGGGTGAGGTGCGCGACTTGCTCCTCCGTCGCATAGGCGCCGAGGATCTTGCGTGCGACGTCTCCCGGGGTGAATTCGGTCAGAAGGAAGACGATCAGCGACACGACGAAAAGCGTGATGCCGAGGAAAAGCAGGTGCTTGCCGACGAACCGCGCCATCTGCCGTTCCGCGCCTCCCTTTCTTGAACCGTAGCGGACGGGCGTTGCCGGGGTCAAACGCGAGCCGCGAGCGAGCCTTGATGTTCTGCGCAGGGAGGCGATACGGTCGAGCCCGGCGTCGCGGCGGACAATCTCTGCGAGAGAGCTTGTCCGTGGCGAACCGACTATCCGCCCGAGCGGCTCGGGCGCTTCAGAAGAAGCACGAAGGGGAGCGTGGCGATCGCCACCGCCATCATCAGCCTGAAATCGTCGAGATACGCGATGGTGAGAGCCTGGCGGCCGAGCTCGGCGTCGAGCGAGGCGCGCCCGGCGTCGGTGGCGAGGCTCCAGGCCCCGGGCAAATGCCTCAGAACGGGATCGAACGGCGTGAGATGCTGAGCAAGCTCGGCATGCATTACCTGGGCGTTGCGCCCGAGGAGCCAGATGACGATCGAGATGCCGATGCTCGAGCCGATGTTGCGCATGAGGCTGAAGAGAGACGTTCCCGCCGTGCGCAGATGAGGCTCCAAGGTGGCGAAGGTGACCGTCGTCAGCGGCACGAAGATGAAGCCGAGCCCGAAGCCCTGAACGAGCCCGGTGCGAATGATCGCCTCCTGGCTCACGTCCATGTTGAAGCCCGCCATCTCCCAGAGCGAGACCGCGGTGAGCGCGAAGCCGGTCGCGATGAGCAAGCGCGGATCGACCCGATTGATGAGCCGGCCGACCAGAAGCATCGCCGCCATCGTTCCGATTCCCCGCGGCGCCATGAGGAGGCCGGCGGTCAGGACCGGATAGCCGAGGAGGCCTTGCAGGAACAGCGTCATCAGCGCGAGCGTCGCGAGAAGGATGATGCCGACGATGAAGATGAAGACGAGGCCGGTCGAGAAATTGCGGTCGCGGAAGAGGTGCAGGTCGATGAACGGCTTCTCGCTCGTGAAGCTGTGGACGAGGAAGAGGTAGAGCGAGAGCGCGCTGATCGCGGCCTCCGCGACGATTTCCGGAGACTCGAACCAGTCGAGCTGCTCGCCGCGATCGAGCATCAACTGCAAGGCGCCGATCGCGAGGCTCAGCGTGGCGAACCCGAACCAGTCGAAGGCGAGGGAGCGCTCGCCCTTGGTCTCCGCGAGAAAGGCCGATAATCCGAGGAAGGTCAGGATCCCGATCGGCAGGTTGATGTAGAAAACCCAGCGCCAGTGGTAGAACTCGGTCAGGTAGCCGCCGAGCGTGGGGCCGAGGACCGGCCCGAGCATGACGCCGACGCCCCAGAGCGCCATCGCGGACCCGTGCTTCTCGCGCGGGTAGCTGTCGAGCAGAACCGATTGCGAGAGCGGAACCAGGGGCGCGCCGAAGACGCCCTGGAGAAGGCGGAAGATCACCATCTCCTCGAGCGATCCGGCGACGCCGCAGAGAACCGAGGCGGCGGTGAAGCCGGCGACGGTGACGAGGAAGAGCCGCTTGCGGCCGAAGCGGGCCGCGAGCCATCCGGTCGGCGGCGTCATGATCGCCGCAGCGACGATGTACGACGTCAGCACCCAGTTGATCTGGTCGATCCCGGCCGAGAGGCTCCCTTGCATGTAGGGGAGGGCGACGTTGGCGATCGTCGTGTCGAGCGCCTGCATGATCGTCGCCAGCATCACGCACAGGGTGATGAGGCCGCGATGGGCGCCCGACGCGGGGCCGGTCATGCTCAGAGTCCGATCCAGCGTCCGAGCATGTCGAGGAGATCGCGCATGCTGCGCCGATGGCCGGTGTCGATCTCGACTTCGACGCTCATCCCTGCGCGGAGCGTCGGCGCGCCAGGCGTCGGATCGAGCTCGATGCGGACGGGCACGCGCTGCACCACCTTGACCCAGTTGCCGCTCGCATTCTGGGCCGGAAGGATCGCGAACTCGGCGCCCGTGCCGGGGGAGAGGCTCGCGACGCGGCCGGTCCAGCGGCGTCCGGGATAAGCGTCGACGCTCACCGTCGCAGGATCGCCCGGCTTGACGTAAGTGACGTCGGTCTCCTTCGGATTGGCTTCCACCCAGGCCCGGTCGACGGCGACGAGCGCGAAGGCGGGCTGGCCGGGCTCGAGGTAGGAGCCGACCTGAAGGTTCTGGACGCGGGTGACGATGCCGTCGATCGGCGCCAAAATATTGGCGCGGCGCAAGTCGCGGCGCGCCTTTTCGAGGTCGGCGAAGGCGCGGCGATAGGCGGCCTGCTCCTCGACCGGCCGGTCGGCGTCGCCGCCGAGCCTGGCGAGCACGGCCTCCGCGTCCTGGCGGAGCCCCGAGAGCCGCTGGCGCGCGGCCTCCAGATCGTGCCGGGCCTCGTCGAGCTTCGCCTGGGAGGCGACGTTCCGCTGCGCGAGCTCGCTCTGCCGCCGGAACTCGCTTTCGTACCAGGCGATGTCGGCCTCGGCCTGCCGGATCTCGGCGAGGCGCTGCCGCCAGGTCGCCTCGAGCGCGGCGATGTCGTTGCGCACGCTCGCGAGCTGCGCCTCGGCGGCGGCGAGCGCGATCCGGAAGGGCTCGTCGTCGAGGCGGAAGAGGAGGTCCCCCGCCGCGACCCTCTGGTTTTCCCCGACGGCGATCTCGACCACCGTGCCGGCCACGTCGGCATTGACCGCGACCTTGTCGGCGCGGACGTAAGCGTTGTCCGTCGTCACGTAGCGCCCGCCGCCGAGCCAAAGCGAGATCGCAGCCGCCGCGAGGGCGAGCGGCCCGAGCGCCAGGAGAACGCGCCGGACCAGCAGGCGGCGGCCGATGCGCGGCGCCGCGACCGGGTCCCCGGTGCGTGCGACCGGCGCCTCCAGGGCGGCGCTTCCGTCAGTCATCGGCCGCTTCCCGTTCCGGATCGGCGCAGGCGCGAATGAGATTGCCCTTCATCTGCAGCAGGGTATCGATGAGGCGCTCGCGCTCCGCGGCGGAGATCCCCGCCAGCGCCTCTTCCCGGGTCGCCTGCCCGATGGCGAGCATCCGGTCGAGAAGCGGGCGCGCCTTGTCGGTGAGGTGAAGGAGCTTGACGCGCCGGTCTCGCGCATGCTGGCGCCGCTCCACGAAGCCGGCCGCCTCGAGGCGATCGATGATGCGGGCGAGCGTTATCGGCTCGATCTCGAGGATCTCGGCGAGCGCGCTCTGATTGATCCCTTCGTTGCGGCTCACATGTGCGACGACCTGCCACTGCGCCCGCGTGAGGCCGATCCCGCGGGAATTCTGCTCGAAGCGCTTGCGCAACAGGCGGGCGCAATCGTGGAGAAGGAAGCCGAGGGTCCGATCGAACCGCTGAGTCATAAGCGTGCATATTATAGGCATGCTTACGATCGCGTCGAGCTGAGATCCTCGCGGCTGTACGCTCGGCGCCGCGCCGCCTATGTTGTGGGCATGAGCGTGCCCGCCTTCCCTTCAGGCGCCTATCCGCGCGTGCGGATGCGGCGCAACCGACGCACCGATTGGACACGGCGCCTCGTCGCCGAGAACGCGGTCACCGCGAACGACCTCATCTGGCCGGTCTTCGTCAAGGAGGGGCCCGGCGCGCGGGAGCCTATCCCCACGATGCCGGGGGTCGACCGGCTCTCGATCGAGGCGCTCGTGGACGCCGCCGGCGAGGCGGCTTCGCTCGGGATCCCGCTCGTCGCGGTCTTTCCGGCGACGCCGCCGGCGCTCAAGTCGGAGCGCGGCGAGGAGGCGACCAATCCCGACAACCTCGTCTGCCGCGCGGTGCGGGCGCTGAAGAAGGCGCACCCGCATCTCGGCGTGATGTGCGACGTGGCGCTCGATCCGTTCACGACGCACGGGCACGACGGCGTGCTGCGCGACGGCGACGTCCATAACGACGAGACGGTCGAGATTCTCTGCCGCCAGGCGCTGGTTCAGGCCGAGGCGGGATGCGACGTGATCGCGCCGTCGGACATGATGGACGGCAGGGTCGGCGCGATCCGCCGCGCGCTCGACGAGGCGGGGTTCGCGCACGTGCAGATCATGGCCTATGCGGCGAAATACGCCTCGGCCTTCTACGGACCGTTCCGCGACGCGATCGGCTCCAAGTCGAATCTCGGCAAGGCCGACAAGCGGACCTACCAGATGGACCCGGCGAACGGCGACGAGGCGCTGCGGGAGGTCGCGCTCGACCTTTCCGAGGGGGCCGACATGGTGATGGTGAAGCCCGGGATGCCCTATCTCGACGTCGTTCGGCGGGTCAAGGACACGTTCCGGGTCCCTACCTTCGCCTATCAGGTCAGCGGGGAGTACGCGATGCTGATGGGCGCGGTCGAGCGCGGCTGGCTCGACGAGAGCGTCGTCATCGAGGCTCTTCTCGGCTTCAAGCGGGCCGGCGCCGACGGGATACTCACCTATTCGGCCGTCGCGGCGGCGAAGCGGCTCAAGGCCGGCTGACGCCGTCAGCCACGCAGCGCCAGGTGCAGGCCGAGGCCGAGGAGGCTTAGAAGGAACCAGATCCGGAAGGTCGCCGGGGCGATGCGGCGCAGGACGATCCGGCCGAGCATCATGCCGGCGATCGCCGGCGCCAGCGCGAGCATCGAGGCGCCTGCGACGGAAGGTGGAAGGGCGCCGGTAGCGGCGAGGCTCGCCGCGAGGGCGACGGTCGAGACCGTGAAGGAAAGCCCGAGCGCCTGGACGAGCGCCTCCTTCGCGAGGCCGAGGGCCTGAATGTAGGGCACCGCGGGGATAGCGAAGACGCCGGTCACCACGGTGACGACGCCGGTAGCGAGGCCGGCGATCGGCCCGAGCAACGGCTCGGCGGAAACCGGGATCGCCATCCTCGGCGCGGCGAGCCCGATCAGCGCATAGAGCGCCAGCGTCACGCCGAGCGCCGTGCCGGCGCCTGGAGCGCCGATGCCGCCGAGAAGGGCTGTGCCTGCAACGGACCCTGCGCAGATCCCGGCGAGGAGGGGCCAGAGGCGTCGGATGAGCGCCAAAAGGTGCGGCCCCGAGGCGAGCTGCCAGACATTCGTCACGAGCGACGGAACGACGAGAAGCGACGCGGCCTCGGCCGGGGGCAACGCGAGCCCGAGCAGGCCGATCGCCACCGTCGGCAGGCCGAGCCCGACTACGCCCTTGACGAATCCTGCGACGACGAAGCTGAGCGCGACGAAGACGAGCAGAAGAGCGGACACGCGCGAACGTTGACCGCACCGGCGCAGCGCGACAATGTGGAATCGGCTTCACTCAGCCTTCGGCTGTGCCGAAGGCACTCGGTCTCCAGGCCTCGATGCGCTTCGACCTCACCGATCTCAAGCTTTTCGTGCACGTCGTCGAGGCGGCAAGCATCACGCGCGGGGCCGAGCGGTCGCACCTCGCGCTCGCCTCTGCGAGCACCAGAATCCGCGGAATGGAGAAAGAGCTCGGTGTGCCGCTGCTGGTGCGGCACCGGCGGGGCGTTCGGCCGACGCCTGCCGGCGAGGCGCTTCTCCATCATGCGCGCGCCGTCGAGAGGCAGCTCGAGCGCATGCGCGGCGAGCTCGGCGACTACGCACGGGGTTTGAAGGCTCACGTCCGCCTGCTCGCGAACAGCGTGGCGCTCGCCGAGTTTCTACCCGACGCGCTCGCAGGCTTTCTCGCCCGCAACCCCCATATCGACATCGAGCTCGACGAGCGGCTCAGCTATCAGATCGTCGCGTCGGTTGCGGAAGGAGTGGCAGACGCCGGAATCGTCGCCGATACCGTCGATCTCGCCGCGCTCGAAACATTCCCGTTCCGCAGCGACCGACTAGTGCTGGCGGTGCCGAAGGCGGAGCCGTTGGCGCGACGTCGCGCAATCGAATTGCGGGAGGTCCTGGACCGGGAATTCATCGGCCTCGGCGAGGGCAGCGCCCTCCAGGACTATCTCGGCCAGCAGGCGATCCGCGCGGGCGCGCCGCTCAAGTTCCGGGTGCGGGTCGGCAGCTTCGACGCCGTGTGCCGCATCGTAGCCGAAGGCGGCGGTCTCGGCATCGTGCCTGAGTCTGCGGCAGAGCGTTGCCGCCGATCGATGAGCTTTCGAATCGTGCGCCTCGCCGATTCCTGGGCGACACGGCGGCTCCTCGTCTGCGTTCGCCGCTTCAATGAACTGTCGCCGCACGCGCGCCGCCTCGTCGAGCATTTGTCGATGCAACCCGCGCTGCGGCCGGCGCGTCACGGCCGCGTGATGACGAAGACGACAGCGAGATAGGCCGCGTACCCGCCGCCGAACGCGGCGACCTTCAAGGGAGAGAACCACTCGCCGCGGCCCGGGTGGTTGGCCGCGAGGTAGAACACGAGGCACGCGGCAACGAAGACGAGATTGGCGGCATAGAGCGGAGCGTCGCTCAAGGGCAGCCCGACCAGCGCGGATGGGACGAGAGCGACGGTGATCGACGTGATTCCGTCGGCCATCGTGCCCGAGAAGGCGCTCGTCGCGCGGCCGCTTTGCGAGAGGCGCCAAGCCGCGAACGATTCCGGCAAGGCGCAGAGCAGGCCGGTGATGAAAAGCCCGCCGACGAGATCGGAGACGCCGAGCGCGTCGTTGACGCGCCGCGAAGCCATCACCGCGAGAACGGCGCCGGCGGCGATCGCGGCCACGGCGGCGAGCAGGCGAAGAGCCTCGGTCCGGCCGATCGTCCGACCGGCGGCGAGATCGGCCCCTTGCCCGACTGTCGCGCGCGCGAAGTAGAGCGCAAAGGCGGCGAGAAGAATGAGCGCGTCGATCGGCTGAAGCCCGGCCCAGGGCGGCGGCAGCGTCAGCGCCGCGAGCAGCAGCACGACGGCGAGATAGGGGAGCGCCTGCACGCCGCCCGCTTCCGCCTCGACATGCGGCACCTTGGGCGGCGGCGCATCGTCGGCGCCCTTCGCGGCGCGGTGCTCGGCAAGGGCGCGGCGCCGGTTGAGCCGCGTCGAGAAATAGGCGACGGCGACGACGAGCGGGATCGCCGGGACGTTGGAGCCGAGCGCGGCGCCGAGGCCGAGATCGGCCCAGCCGAAGGCGACGGCGGCGCCGTTGACCGAAATTTCCGGGCTCGCGGTCGCCAAGCCGATGAGCGCGCCGCCGGCGACCTCGGCGAGGCCGAGCCGCCCGCGCAACATGCCGAGGAATCCAGAGACCCGCTGCGCTCCCCAATGCATCGCGAGGATGCCGGCGCCGATCGCTCCGAGCCACAGGATGAGCACGTTTCCGCAACAGGAGCGCCGGAGCGAAAGTTCCTAGAGCCGCGCGAGGAAGCGAAGCAGGCAGAGATCGTGCCACCGCCGTTCGCGGTCGCGTCCGACGAAGCCGAGATGGCCGCCCCGGCGCGAAAGAAGAGGAACGAGACGCTGGTTCTTCGCCCACGGGAACGAGACGTATGCGTCGCCGGGAATCCACGGATCGTCGAGCGCGTGAATGACGAGCGTCTTCACCGCAATTTCGGCGAGATAAGGTCCGGCGGAGGCGCGGGCGTAATAGTCGGCGGCATCGGCGAAGCCGTGCCGCGGCGCCGTGAAGACGTCGTCGAACGCGACGAGGCTTCGCGCCGAGCGTATGGCGGCACGCTCCTCGGGGCTCGTTCGCGCCTCCGGCGCCAGCGTCTCGCCCTTGACGCTCGCGAGAATGTGACGGTGATAGACGAAGTTCCGGGGTCTCAGAATGCAGGCAGCGGCTGCGGCGAGATCGATCGGCGCCGAGATGCTCGCTGCGGCGACGACGCCGGGCGGCGCCCCCTCGCCGAGGAGCTTCAGGACGAGATTGCCGCCGAGCGAATAGCCGACGAGAACGATGCCGCTCGCACGCATCGGCGCCGGAAGCGCGGCGAGCGCGGCGCGCAAATCTTCGGTGCGACCGGCGTGATAGTAGCCGCGGCAGAGCGCACGTGCGGGGCCCGCGCCGCGCAGGTTGAGGCGGAGCACCGGCCAGCCTCCGGCGAGGAGATTGGCGGCGCTCTCGACAATGTACGAGCTCGTCTCGCAGCCGGAAAGCCCGTGCACCAGAACGACGAGCAGCTTGCGCTGGTCTTCCGCGGGGCGATGGAGCGTGCCGACGAGCGAATCGCCGTCGCCGAGCGGAAGGACGATGCGCTCTCCCGGCCAGGGCCGCAGCGCCGCGTCGCGGCGAAGGAGCCAGCCTCGAAGCGTCTGGAGATCGCCGGTGAGCCACGGCGCGCGCGGCTCGAAGGAAGGAATGTCGAGCGCCGTCACGCTTTCCAAAGAAACGTCAGCTCGTGCTTGTTGTGGAAGAGATGAAGGACGCGCGCGCCCGGAATGGCGGCGAAGCGCGCCGCGGCGGCATGGTCGGTCGCGCCCTGGAACTTGATCGTCGCGACGATGCGCCGCGCTGCGCCCGCGGCGATCCAGCGCTCGAGAAGGCGCAGCAGCCTCTCCGGGTAGCAGACGACGTCGGAGCAGAGCCAGTCCACCGGGAAGGGCGCGACCGCGAAAGCGCTTTCCCGCCGATGCTCCACGTTCGCCATCGCGGCAATCCGCGCCTCGAGCGGCGCCTTGTCGATGCTGACGACGCGCGCGCCGATCCGCGCGAGCGCCCATGTCCAGCCGCCGGGCGCGCTGCCGAGATCGACGCATGTCTCGCCCGGCCCCGGCCATTCGCCGAGCAGGGTCAGCGCTTCCCAGAGCTTCAAATAGGCGCGACTGGGCGGCCCCTCCTTGTCCTCGACGAAACGCGGCGCGCCGTTCGGGAACGGGCTCGAGCAGCGCGCGGCGGCGAGGAGCGTCCGCTCGTCGAGGAGCGTCCAGGAGCCGAGCGGCGCGCTCGGCGGCGGGCTCGGAAAGACGATCGGCTTCGCCGAGACCTTCGGCAGCTTTTCCTCGATGAGCGCGGCGCGCCGGTAGTGGCCGTGCGCGTAGAGCGCCCAGTTGCGCTGGATCGCGCGAAGCTTCCGCGCTGCATCGCCGATCGAGGCGATCTCGAGGCGGACGGGCTCGTACCAGATGTTCTGGGCCCAGGCGAGCGGGCGAGGCGGCGCGTCGGTGACGACGAGCCGGCCATGGACGAGCGTCGGCGCCGTCCCGAGCTCCTCGAGCAGCTCGGGCAGGAATCCCTCGGCAGCAAGATAGGCGGTCACGCCGTTACTATCGTCGCATGGCGCTCTTCTTCACCAGCGACACGCATTTCGGCCATGGCGGCGCGCTCGGGTTCTTCCGCCGGCCGTTCGCGTCGGTCGCCGAAATGGACGAGGCGCTCGTCCGTTCGTGGAACGAGACCGTCGGGCCCGACGACGAGGTCTGGCATCTCGGCGATTTCGCGGTGAAGCAGAGCGCGGCGCGCATGGGGGCGATTCTGGCCGCGCTCGCGGGGCGCAAGCGCCTCGTGCGCGGCAACAACGACGGCGACGAGACCGCCGGCCTTGCAGGATGGCTCGAGGCGGTGCCTGCAAAGGAGCTCGTTCTCGACGAGGTCCGCCTCGTCCTCACGCATGCGCCTCTTCCGGCGCTGCCGAACGGCGCCTTCAACCTTCACGGGCACAGCCACGGGAAACGAAAGCCGCGGCCGGGGTGGATCGACGTCGGGGTCGATGTCTGGGGCTATCGGCCGGTTTCTTGGGAGCGGATCAGAAAGCGCCTTCTCCCGCAGAGCGGAGAGGGCGCTCAGCCGACCCAGCTCTCGTAGTCCGCGGCGAGCTCGGCGACGGCCGTCTCGTAGATGCGCTTGCCGTGCTCGGGCGTCGCCAGGCCAGGATTCGATCCGATGCGGCCGTCGGGGAAGTTGCGCCGGTAATCGGCGGCGTCCGCGAAGTCGCCCTTGGGCGCCACCGGCGGATCGAGCGAGGCCTTCTTGATCGCATGAGGGTAGAGGAACTGCGTCACCGCGACTTCCGAAGGCGTCGCGTGGCTGCCCTCGGCGTCGCCATAGAGCTCCTTCGAGAGCGCACTGATTCCGGGCGTCTGCCACCAGTTCTTGAGGCGGCACACGAGCGGCGGCGCGTTGCCGACAGCCTGAAGGCTCCGCGCGGCATAGACCTCGGAAAAGGCGGCGGTCACGGTCGCGATGTTCCCGCCGTGCCCGTTGATGAAGTAGAAGCGCTCGAACCCGTGCCGCGCGAGCGATTCGATCATGTCGCGCACGACGGCGATGAGCGTCGAGGGCCGCAGGGTCATCGACCCGCAAAAGCCGAGATGGTGCTGAGCCATGCCGACCGCGATCGTCGGCGCGACGAGCGCGCCCACGGCTTCGCCGACGCCGCGCGCGATCGCCTCGGCCGTGATCGCGTCGGTGCCGATGAGCCCGTTGGGCCCGTGCTGCTCGGTCGAGCCGATCGGGAGGATGATCCCGCGGCTCTTCGCGAGGTACGCCTCGACTTCCTGCCAGGTGCAAAGCTGGAGCTGCATCCGGGCAATTTGCGGCGAAGGCGCGCCCCTGTCTACAGCACCGTCAGCATCGCGCCGACGAGCGGGTGCCGGACGATGTCGTTCTCGTCGAGACGCACCACGGCGATCTCCTCCACGGGCTCGAGCCTCCGGGCGATCTCCGCCAGTCCCGAGAGCCCGTCGAGAAGGTCGCTCTGGTCGGGATCTCCGGTCAGCACCATCGTCGAGTGCCAGCCGAGCCGGGTCAGCAGCATCTTGAGCTGGCCGTACGTGCAGTTCTGCGCCTCGTCGATGACGACGAAGGCGTTGTTGAGCGTGCGGCCGCGCATATAGGCGACCGGCGCGATCTCGATGGCGCCCTCGCTCATGAGCTGGCGCACGCGCTTGCCGCCGATTCGCTCGTTCAAGGCGTCGTAGAGCGGGCGCAGGTACGGCGAGAGCTTCTCGTGCATGTCGCCGGGCAGATAGCCGAGGCTCTCCCCCGCCTCGACGGCCGGCCGCGTCAGGACGATCCGCCCGACCTTGCCTCCCTCGAGGGCCTCGACCGCGGCGGTGACGGCGAGGTAGGTCTTGCCGGTCCCCGCGGGACCGAGGGCGAGCGTGAGGCTGTGCGTCTCGATGGCGCGCATGAGGGCGCGCTGGTTCTCGCTCTGCGGCCGTACCTTGCGGCGATAGCTCTGGTCGCGGTCGTCGTCCCGCTCCTCCACCGGGCTCCACTCGGCGCCTTCGAAAAGTGCAGTGATCTTGCCGGCCGTCGCAACGCGAGCGGGACGCTTTGCCATTCACTTCTCCCCTGATGAAACGACGAGCGCCCCGCCGGGAACCGGCGGGGCGCTCGAGCTTGGGTGAGGCGACTCACAGGGAAAATGGTACGGGAGATTCGGGCCCTGTCATCAGAAATCGCATCGGATTGGCAAGCCACCACAATATTTTGCCATCCCGTGCTCACTCACTCGTTTCGGAACGGGCGCGCGAGCAGCGACTCGATGGTCGGATCGATTTCGGCGCCGCGATGAAGGATGGCGTCGACGGCGGCGGAGATCGGCATCTCGACGCCGAGTCGCCCGGCGAGCGCCGTCACGGAAGCGGCGCTGTCAACCCCCTCGGCGATCGAGCGGCGGGAGGCGAGGATGTCGGCAAGGCGCTTGCCCTCGCCGAGCCCGACGCCGAGCGAGAAATTGCGCGACTGGAAGGCGGTGCAGGTGAGGACGAGGTCCCCGAGGCCGGAGAGTCCCATCAGAGTCTCGGCCCTGCCGCCTTTCGCGACGGCGAGACGGACCATCTCCGCAAGGCCGCGCGTGACGAGCGCGGCGCGGGCGTTGTCGCCGAGCTTGCGGCCGAAGACGATGCCGCACGCGATCGCCAGGACGTTCTTCACCGCGCCGCCGATCTCGGCGCCGATCGGGTCGTCCGAGAGATAGGGCCGGAAGGTCCGGGTTCCGAGCGCCGCGATGAAGGCCTTGCCGAGCGAGAGGTCGTTCGCCGCGAGCGTCACGGCGGTCGGCAGGCCGCGCGCGACCTCGGCGGCGAAGGTCGGCCCGGAGAGGACCGCGAGACGGGCCCGCGGCATCGTTTCCGCGGCCACCTCCGTCATCAGCCGAAGCGTCGTCTGCTCGATCCCCTTGGCGCAAAGGAGGACGGGGCCGCGCGCATCGAGCCGCTCGGCGACGCTGCGCAGATGCTGCGAGGGAACGGCAAGAAGAATCGCGTCGGCCGGCTCGTCGAGCGCTTCGGTCGCGCGAATTGCCGGGTCGAGGCGGATGCCGGGCAGGAAGAGCGGGTTTTCGTGCGCGCGGTTGATCGCGTCGACCACCTCCGGCTCGCGCGCCCAGAGCACGACGTCGCGTCCGGCGCGCCGCGCCAGGGCCGCGAGCGCCGTTCCCCACGCGCCTCCGCCGACGACGAGAATCCGCTGCATCCTCACGACCGCTCCGGCAGCGCGAGCCGGCAGGCGATCGCGACGAAGACGATTCCCGTGAGACGCTCCTGAAAGCGCCGGAGTCCCGGACGGTTTCGTATCCACGCCCCGACGAAGCCGACGGTGAACGCGACGACCATGTTCCAGAGCGTGCCCGCCACCGAGAAGACGGTTCCGAGAACGATCATGCGCAGCGCCGGATGCTCCGTCCCCGGGGTGACGAATTGCGGCAGGAAGGCGAGAAAGAAGAGGAGGATCTTCGGGTTGAGCAGATTGGTGAGAATGCCCTGCCGGAACACCGCCCAGAGCGGCGCGCGCGGCACCGCGACCGTGCCGCCGCCTTCGCCCGGCGAGCGCAGAAGGCGGACGCCGAGCCAGAGGAGATAGGCCGCGCCCGCGTACCGGATCATCTCGAGCGCGAGCGGGAAGGCGGCGACGATCGCCGCGACGCCCAAGGCCGCGGCGACGATGTGGCAGACGAGGCCGATGCCGATCCCGAGGCTCGCCACGATCCCCGCCTCGCGCCCCTGGCCGATGGCGCGCGCCGCGATGAGGAGCTGGTCGGGCCCCGGCGTCAGGATGAGCGCGACCGAGGCGACGGCGAAGGCGAGCAGGGCGGGTCCGTCGGGAAACATCGGCCGGAGCCTACCGGCTCGAAGTGCGGCGCGGTAGTCTCGGGAGCGCGTCATCGCGTGCGTCGCGATCGCGCATCGACGGCGAGCGGATCGCAGGCGATGAACCGAGAGACGCCTTCGTCACGCGAAGTCCCGCCGGGGCGCGATCCACGCCCGGGAGCTTTCGCCGCGTCGGAATTCTCCGTCGGGCGTCTTGCGGCTCTGACGCTCTACGGCGCGCTGGTCGGCGCGCCTTACGCGCTCCTCTACGAGAGCGGCCTCGGGCAGATGATGCGCGGGGCGACGACAGGCGCCCTCATCGCGGCGGGCGTCACGCTCTTCGAGCTCCTGCTCCTCCAGGGCGCGCTCGGCAGGCGGCTGCAGGCCGGCCCTCTGGGCACCTTCCTCGCCGTCCGCCTCGGGGCCTGGATCGCGATCATCGTCGCCGGGCTCGTGGCGGGGCGCGTGCTGGTGCCGCGCGCCGACGGCTTCGACGTCACCACGATGCAGATGCTGTTCGACGTCGGCTTCTCCTTCGTCGTCTCGTTCATCGGCATCACGGCGCTCTCGGTGAAGCGGCTCCTCGGCGGCGACGTGATCGCGGCCCTGCTGACCGGCCGGTACTACAAGCCGCGCACCGAGGAGCGCGTCTTCCTCCTCCTCGACATCGTGGGGTCGACCGCGCTCGCCGACCGCTACGGCGATACCGTCTATCTCGGCGTCCTCAACCGGGTGCTCCAGGCCGTCGCGCCCGTCATCGAGCGCTTCGGCGGCGAGATTCACCGCTATGTCGGCGATGCGGTCATCGTCACGTGGCGCCCGACTCTCGCGCCCGCCCGGGCCGCGGGCGGGGCCGTCGCCTGCGCAATCGCATGCACCGAGCGCGTCCGCGGCGAGGCGGCGCGCTTCGACGCGGAATTCGGCGTCGCGCCCGCGCTTCGCGCCGCGATCCATTGCGGACCGGTGATCGCCGCCGAGATCGGCGCAGGCAAGCGGGAGATCGCCTTCGTCGGCGACACGATGAACACGCTCGCGCGCATCGAGCAGGCGGCGCGGGAGCGCGGCCGGTCCGTCGTCCTCTCGGGCGACGTGCTCGCCGCGGCGGCGCCGCCGTCCGGCGTCGACGCGGAGCCGCTCGGCGACTTCACGCCGCGCGGCAAGAACGAGGCGATCGCCCTCTACGCGCTCGAGCGGCGGTAGCGTCGGGCCGGAGCGGCGGCGTCAGGCCTTGACGCCGGCGCCGCGCGCCGGGCGTGCGTCCGGGTCGAGCGGCCAGCGCGGGCGCGGCGCGAAGTCGAGCGAGTCGGTGAGGCCGAGACGGAGCCGCTCGAGCCCGGCCCAGGCGATCATGGCGGCGTTGTCCGTGCAGAGGCTCGGCGGCGGCGCGACGAACGCGAGCCCGTGCGCGGCGGCGAGCTCCTCGAGGCGGCGGCGCAGCGTCTCGTTCGCGGCCACGCCCCCGGCGACGACCAGCGTCTTGCCGGTGAACTGGCGGATCGCGTTCCGGGTGCGGTCGAGAAGCGAGTCGGCGATCGCCGCCTGCGTCGCCGCGGCGAGATCGGCGACGTCCTGCTCGCTCAAGGTGCCGAGGCGTTCGACCACGTGCCGCACCGCGGTCTTGAGGCCCGAGAACGAGAAGTCGCAGCCCGGGCGCCCCTTCATCGGCCGGGGCAGATCGAAGCGTGTCGGGTCGCCGCCGCGCGCCGCGCGCTCGATCGCGGGCCCGCCCGGATAGCCGAGGCCGAGAAGCTTCGCCACCTTGTCGAAGGCTTCGCCGGCCGCGTCGTCGATGGTCGTGCCGAGACGGACGTACTTGCCGACGCCGCGCACGACGAGAAGCTGACAATGCCCGCCGGAGACGAGGAGAAGGAGATAGGGGAACTCGACCCCGTGCGTCAGGCGCGCGGTGAGGGCGTGCCCTTCCAAATGATTGACGGCGATGAACGGGATGTCGCAGACGAGCGCGAAGGCCTTCGCCATCGTCGTGCCGACCATGACGCCGCCGATGAGCCCGGGCCCGCCAGCGACCGCGACACCGTCGAGATCGGGAAAGCCGAGCCCGCTCGCCTCGAGCGCGCGCTCGACGATCGTGTCGAGCACGTCGAGATGGGCGCGCGCCGCGATCTCCGGCACGACGCCGCCGAAGGCCTGATGGGCTTCGAGCTGCGAGTGGACGAGGTTCGCGAGAATCCGCGGCCCGCCTTCGTCGGTGACGATCGCCGCGGCGGTCTCGTCGCAGCTCGTCTCGATGCCGAGGACGATCACAGCGCCGGCTCCTTGAACTGCTTGCCGAGCTGCAGGCCCTGCCGCTGGTAGTGCGAGCCGATCGAGGGCCCGTAGAGCTTGTCGGGGGCGGCGGTGAGGCGCTCGTAGCGCAGCCAGCCGACGACCTGGCCGTGCTCGAGGACGAACGGCACCTCGTGGCTGCGCACCTCGAGCACCGCGCGGCTCATCTGGCCCGGGCCGAACCCGAAGCCCGGATCGAAGAACCCCGCGTAGTGGACGCGAAACTCGCCGACCAGCGTGTCGTAGGCCACCATCTCGGCCGCATGGTCGGGCGGCACCGAGATCGCCTCGCGCGTCGCGAGAATGTAGAAATCGTCGGGATTGAGGATCACCGGCCGCCCCGGGCGGTGGAAGATCGGCTCCCAGAAGTCGAAGGGGTCGTAATGCGCGCGCAGATCGACGTCGATGACGTCGGTGTGCTTCTTGGCGCGGAAGCCGACGAGCCGGTCCGGCCGGTCGCCGCGGAGATCGATGGTGACGCCGATCGAGTCCTCGCGCATCGCCGCGGTGTCGTCGTCGACGAGCCGCATCTGCTCCTGCAGGCGCTTCAGCGCGCCGCCGCTGACGCCGGGCGTGCCGCGGCGCACGCGGAGCTGCGAGAGCTTCGAGCCGGGGCGCACGAGGATCGAGAAGGTCCGCGGCGCGATCTCGGCGTAGAGCGGCCCCCGGTAGCCGCGCTCGATGCGATCGAACTCGATCCCGCGGTCGGTGATGACGCGGGTGAAGACGTCGAGCCGGCCCGTCGAGCTCTTGGGGTTCGCGAGGGCCGAGTGGCGCGGCGAGAGGTCGAGCCGCTCCTGCAGCGGCACGATGTAGACGCAGCCCCGCTCGAGCACCGCGCCCTTGCCGAGGTCGATCTCGTAGCCGCCGAGCTGTCGGATGCGGCTCTCGACCGTCGCGTCGGCGCCCGGAAGAAAGCTCGCCGGCACGCGCCAAGCGATCTCGCCGAGGCGCAGATCGATGCTCGCCGGCTGGATCTGGTCGGGGTCGATCTCGGTGGCGGCCGAGACCTCGCCGTCGCGGACGAGGGCGCGCAAGGTCTGAAACGGAAGAATGCCGGTCGGATGCGCCGCCTTGGCCTCGGCAAGCATAACGGGGTGCGCGTCACGCAGGAGCGAAGGGGATGAACCGGCGGACGCTACCCGCGGAAGCCCGGTTCCGCAACAAGAGGAATCGTCCACAGGCTTTTCCCGAAAGGATCGGCTGGTTGCACCCGAGCGCCGACAGCCCCCTGCGGCAATCGTCCACGATTTTCACATCCGACGGCGCTTTGTTGTAAACAGCGCCCCATGCCCGCTCTTCTGCGCATCGGAACCCGTGGCTCGCCCCTCGCTCTCGCCCAAGCGGCCGAGCTGCGCGCCCGGTTGGCCGCCGCGCATCCGGCGCTCGCCGCGCCGGACGCGCTCGAAACGATCGTCATCAAGACCACGGGCGACGCCGTGCGCGACCGCACGCTCGCCGCGATCGGCGGCAAGGGCCTCTTCACCAAGGAGATCGAGGAGGCGCTCTTCAGCGGAACGATCGACGTCGCGGTCCATTCGATGAAGGACATGACGACCGTCCTGCCGCCGGGGCTTGCCATCGGCGCGGTGCTCGAGCGCGAGGACCCGCGCGACGCGTTTTTCTCGCATGCGGCGAAAAGCCTCACCGCGCTTCCCGCGGGAACCTTGGTCGGCACCGCGTCCTTGCGCCGCCAGGCGCAGGTGCTGCATGCGCGGCCGGATCTTCGCGTCGTGCCGCTGCGCGGCAACGTCGACACGCGCTTGCGCAAGCTCGACGAAGGCGCGGTGGGCGCGACCCTTCTCGCGCTCGCGGGATTGAAGCGGCTCGGCAAGGCGGGCGTCGCGACCTCGGTCCTCGAGACCAGCGAGATGCTGCCGGCGGTGGCGCAGGGCGCGATCGCGCTCGAGATCCGCGCCGACGATGCGCGCGTGCGCGAGCTCTTAGCGCCCCTCGATCACGCGCCTTCCGCGACCCGCGTTACCGCCGAGCGGGCGCTGCTCGCCGCGCTCGACGGCTCCTGCCGGACGCCGATCGCAGCGCTCGCGGAGCTGAGCGAAGACCGCCTGCGGCTGCGGGCGATGGTCATCCGGCCGGACGGGAGCGAGAAGCACGAGACGGTGCGCGAAGGCGCGCCCGCCGACGCCGAACGGATGGGGCGCGATGCCGGCGAGGAGCTGCGCCGGCGCGCCGGCCCCGGGTTCTTCGAGCTCGCGCCGTCCGCGGCGAAGCCGGCATGAAGGCGCTCGTCACAAGGCCCCGCGAGGACGCGGGACCGCTCGTCGAGGCGCTGCGGCAGCGCGGGATCGACGCCGCGGTGGAGCCGCTCCTCCAGATCCGCATGCGCGACGACGCCGCGCTCGATCTCGACGGCGTCCAGGCGCTCCTCTTCACCAGCGCGAACGGCGCCCGCGCGGCGGCGTCCGCGACCGCGAACCGGGATCTGCCGGTCTTCGCGGTGGGCGATGCCACGGCGGAGGAGGCGAGGCGGCTCGGCTGGACGCAGGTCGAGAGCGCCGGCGGAAACGTCAATGATCTGGCGCGGCTCGTCGCGGAGCGGGTCGCGCCCGAAAAAGGCGCGCTGCTGCACGTCGCCGGAAGCGTCGTCGCGGGAGACCTCGTGCGGCTCCTCGGCGGGCATTCGGTGCGGCGGGCGGTGCTCTACGACGCCGACCCGGTGGAGTCGTTCTCGCCCGAGGGCGAGGCGCTGTTGCGCGACGGCGCGCTCGACTTCGCTCTCTTCTTCTCGCCGCGCACCGCGGCGCGCTTCGCCGAGCTCGTTCAAGGGGTTCCGGCGCGGCTCGAGCGCACGACGGCGCTCTGCCTCAGCTCTGCCGTCGCGGCAAAGGTGCGCAACCTCGGCTGGCAGGCGATCAGGGTCGCCGAGGCACCGACTCAGGCGAGCCTGCTGGCCGCGCTTGACGCAGTGCTCGCCGGACGGCATGACCCCGGCATCTCGAGCAAAGGAGAGGCGATGAGCGAGCCCGCTTCGGCGCCGAGCGCCGCCGCGACGGAGCCGAAGGAGCCGGAGAAGACGGAGGCGGCGCCGGCCGCCGCGCAAGCGCGCGAGGCGCGTGCCTCGCGCGGCGGTCTCTGGCCGATCATCGCGCTCGTCCTCGTGCTCGCGGCCGTTGCCGCGGCGCCTTTCATCGCCCCGGCGCTGCCCTGGGGTCCGAAGCCCGGGAGCGCGATCTCGCCCGAAGAGATCCGGGCGCTCTCCGAACGGGTCGCGGCGCTCGACGAACGGGCCGCGGCGCTCGAGAGACGCGGCGAAACCCCTACGGTCTCGCCCGAAATCGAGGGGCGCCTCGCACGGCTCGAGGAGCAGCTCGGCCGCCTCGAGCAGCGCCCGGCCGCTTCCGTTCCCCCCGAGCTCGTCGAACGCGTGCAGCGTCTCGAAGCGGCGAGCGCCGAGGTCTCGATCCCGCCGGATCTCGTGCGACGGATCGAGGCGCTGGAGCAGCGGCCGCAGGCGAGCCCTGAAGGCGTCAGCGCCGCGCAGCAAGAGGCCCACCGTGCGGCCGGCGAGGTGCAGGCCTTGCAGCAGCGCCTCGCCGCGCTCGAAGCCGAGGTGCGGCAGCAGGCATCCGCCGATCGCACCGACCAGGCGCTGCTCCTGGCGGTCACGCGGCTCCGTCAATCGGCCGCGACGTCGCGGTCCTTCGCGGCCGAGCTCGGCGCCGCCCTCGCGCTCGCGCAGGAACGGCCGGAGCTGGCCGCCGAGCTCCGGAAGCTCGAGGCTGCTGCCGAGAAGGGCGTGCCGACCGTCGCGATGCTGCGGCAGGAATTCGATGCGGTCGCCGCCGAAATCGTGCGCGCCGACGATGCGCCCGCCCCCGAGGGATGGGCCGACGAGATTCTTGCCAAGGTGCGCGGCCTCGTGACGATCCGCCGCGTCGGCAAGGCGACCGTCGAGAGCGGGACGGAAGCCGCCGTCGCGAATGCCGAGGAGGCGCTCGCCGAGGGCGACCTCGGCGCCGCGGTCGCCGCGCTCGAGACGCTCGAGGGCGAGGCGGCGAAAGCAGCCGAGCCATGGCTCGCCGAGGCGCGCAGACGGCTCGGCGTCGAGGCAGCGCTCGGCGCGGCGGAGCAAAGGCTCGTGGCACGGCTCGCGGCGGACGGCCGAAGCTGATGCGGGCCGTTCCGACGCTCATTGTCGCCGCGCTCCTGATCGCCGCGGCGGTGTTCATCGCGGACCGCCCCGGCGCGGTGTCGATCGTCTGGCAGGGCTGGCGGATCGACACCTCGGTGGCGGTCATGGTGCTGGCGATCATCCTCGCCGTGCTCGCGGTCTCGTTCTTCTGGGGGCTGATCCGCCGCCTCATCGCCGGGCCGCGCGCGTTCGCGCAGCGGCGGCGCGAAAAGCGGCGCCGGGAGGGCTACCGCGCTCTGACGCAGGGGATGGTCGCCGTCGCCGCGGGCGACCCCGAAGAGGCGCAGCGCCAGGCGCGCAAGGCCGACGTGCTGCTGGCCGACCCGCCGCTGACGCTCCTCCTTTCCGCGCAGGCGGCGCAGCTCAACGGGGACGACGACGCGGCGCGGAAGTACTTCACCGCGATGCTGAACCGTCCCGAGACCGAGTTTCTGGGTCTGCGCGGCCTCATCACGCAGGCGCTTCGCGAAGGCGACCGCGCGACGGCGCTGCGCCTCGCCGAGCGTGCCCGCGCCTTGAGGCCGCGCACGCAATGGGTTCTGGCGAGCCTTTTCGATCTCCAGGCAAGGGAACGGCGCTGGGACGAGGCGCAAGAGACGCTCGCCGAATGCCTCAAGCGGAAGGCGCTTCCGGCCGCGATCGCGCATCGGCACAACGCCGCGCTTTTTCACCTGCGCAGCATCGCTGCCGATGCGGAAGGACGTCCGCGCGAGGCGCTGCAGCTCGCTGCCCGCGCGGTTTCGCTCGTGCCCGACTTCGTCCCGGCCGTGCGGCGTCACGCGGAGCTGCTCCAGCGCGAGGGACGCGCGCGCCAAGCGGCGAAGGCGCTCCAGGCGGGCTGGCGCCATTTGCCGCACCCGACGCTCGTCGAGGCCTGGAACGCGCTCGAGCCGCACGAGGCGCCGCTTCAGCGCGTCCGGCGCATGGAGCGCCTGGTCGCAGCCGATCCGAGCCATGCGGAGAGCCGCCTCGCCCTCGCCGGCGCGGCGCTCGCGGCGCAGCTCTGGGGCGAGGCGCGCCGTCAGCTCGAGCCGATCACGACCGAGGAGCTCGCGACGCCGCGCGTGTGCCGTCTCATGGCGGTGCTCGAAGAATCGGAGCACGGCGACCATGAGGCCGCCCGGCGCTGGCTCGAGCGCGTCTCGACCGCGCCGCCCGACCCGACCTGGGTCTGCCGGGAGTGCTCGGGCGAGGCGAATGCGTGGGATGCGCTCTGCCCCCATTGCGGCGGTTTCGACACGCTCGAGTGGAAGCGGCCGGCGCGGGCCGCCGCGTTCGCGCTGGAGCCGCCGCCGGACCGGCTTGCGCTGCCCGGCGAGGCTCCCCACCTGCCGCCTGCGGCCGTTGACGCTGCGACAGGGCAAAGTTAAGGTCGCGCCCCCGTTCAGGGCCCCAATAGCTCAGCGGTAGAGCAACCGCTTCGTAAGCGGTAGGTCGTTGGTTCGAATCCGACTTGGGGCACCATTGCTTACGGCGGCAGTTCGCTTGATGAGGAGCGCTTTTGCCGCTTAACGCATCAGGTGCGTGCTCGACGTTCGACGCTCCGCAGCGATCGTCTCATTTCGCTTGTGGAGGTAATTGCGCCGGCAATGGGGCCGATTGAGCCGGCAACGAGATCACTTGAGCTACCATTCCGGCCCAGGCTCCCAGCGACCAGATGAACAAAGAACCGGCGCAAATGATTGGGACAAGATGGCCGATTAGTTTTCGTCGGCTTCGTTTCGTAGCGAGTTTGTTGATAACCGCTACCGGGTGATTGCGGGTAGCAAACAGAATATCGAGAATCAGATCCAATTTTTCTTGCGCTCGCCGAATGGCCAGCACCAAGAATATTGAAATAACCGCTCCTAGCGACAGGACGCAAGCTTGAAGAAGAGCTGAATCGCGTGCCTCGACGGCCCCGGCGACGAATATTGAGAAGAAGATCAGCAGAAAATTGAATCGCTGACCAAGAAGATTTTCAATGAAGGCTCGTTCTTGGCTTAGATCCCAGTGATCCCAGTGAGTATTAAGTGATTGCTTCGCACTGTCGATAACGCATTTTCGTGCATCGTCGATAGCGTCCATCTGATTCCCCATCTTCTTCAATCAATAGCTTAGATGTTTATCAATAGCTTGGATCTTTAAGGTGTTTTGGTTTCCATGATCGATCACCCAGCGCCTCGATCGCGTACCGCGCTTGCCAGACTTGCTCGACACGATGCCGTTGCTTCGGCGGCAGCGAAATGCCACGACCCGTTTGCTGCGCAGTAGAAGTAAAGATACTCACTTCCCCGCCACTAAGACTTGGTTACTTGACGCTGCTCGCTAAGCGGTTGATTGAGCAAAATCCTTAGTCAGCTAGGCTAAGACACGACTTATCGGAGGTCCGATAATCCGTTCGCGCTGCCACTGAGCTTTCTCTCGCAACGTCAACTCCTCGCTGCGAGGTCGAGGTTGCCAGGACGCGCGCGGCCCTGCACCTCGAACATCGTGGTTCTTGCGTCTCAGGGCGGCCGCTCTACGGGCGTTCGTTCTGGCGGAATCGTCCTGCTCGGGCATCAGCCTTCGAGGGCACCCGCCTCGACGATGAACGACGCGATCTCCTCGACGCCCCTGCCTTCCTTCAAATTGGCGAAGACGAAGGGGCGATCGCCGCGCATCCGGCGGGCATCCCGGTCCATCACCTCGAGCGACGCGCCGACCAGCGAGGCGAGATCGGTCTTGTTGATGACGAGAAGATCGGAGCGTGTGATCCCGGCGTAGAACGTCACGTCCGCGAGCTCGGGGCTGAAGGTCGCAGCGAGGTTGTCGCCCCCGGACTCGATGAGGACGAGGTCGAGATCGGGATGCTTGCGGCGCATCGTCGCTACCGCCGCGCAGCGCACTCCGGAAGGAGCAGGAAGCGTGCCAGGCACGCGCGCAGCAATTCCACCCCGGCCGCGAGCATTCTGCCGGAAAGAAAGGCATCGTCACGCGAAGCAGCGCATCGATCGAACAGTCTTCGCCCGAAACGCGGGCGACGATCGCGAATCGCGAGGCGGATGCGTTCTCCGGTCCGGGCGGGTCGCTATCCTGCGACGCTCTCTTCGGTCAGAGCTGGCCGATGATCCGCGGCACGCTCGTCGCGATGATGACGATGCCGATCGCGACCATTAGCGGACGCGTGGGAAGGCGATGCACGACGTAGCCGCCGATCGGCGCGGCGAGCATTCCGCCGATGATGAGGCCGACAGCGGCGCTGAGCTCCGACCATCCGAGGGTCAGAATGAAGGTCGCCGAGATGACCGCGGTGACGAGGAATTCCGTGAGGTTGGCGGAGCCCACGACGGTACGCGGCGCGTGCCCGCGTCCGATCAGCGAGCCTGTCACGATCGGTCCCCAACCGCCGCCGGCCGCGTCGAGGACGCCGCCGCCGAGCCCGATGACCGGTAGGACGCGGTCGTGGACCTCGCGCGGCCACAACGGCCCGAACGCCTTGAAGACGATGTAGACGCCGACGGCGGCAAGATAGAAGGAAACGAAGGGCCGTATGGCGTCCGCCTCCATGCTGGCGAGGAGATAGGCTCCGATGGCGCCGCTGATCATCCCCGCCGGGGCGAGCCTGCCGACCAGACGCCAATCGATGTTTCGGTATGGGCGTGCGAGGCGCCTGACGCCGCCGTCGTGAAGATCTCAGCGGCATGGGTCATCGCGCTCGCCGTCGCGGGCGGCACGCCGAAGAGCAGCAGGCTGGTCGTCGATAGAACGCCGAAGGCCATGCCGAGCGCGCAGTCGACGAGCTGGGCGATGAAGCCCACGGCAATGAAGAGCAAGAGGTCGTCCGGCAATCGAGCACCTCTTCGGTCGGTCGACCGCTCACTTGCGGGCCGTTTCGCAAACAGTCGGGCGGGAGTGGAGTCGCCGTCGGAAACGACTGTGCGCGGGCGGAGCGCATCTGGCGTGCAAAGGGCTCTCGAGATTGCTTCGAAAGAAGCCTCGTCGGAAAAGAAGCCTCGTCGGAGAGGTCGGCCGGAGAGGTGAGCTCCGTTGCTTTCGTCGCGCCGCCCTAGACGAACTGGGCGAGGCCATAGCCGACAGACCAATTCTCCTTGGGCGCGTCGTGAACGATCACGAAACGTCTTCGGTTCGGATGCCGGGATTTTCGCCGAGCAGCTCCGCGATCCGCCGGTAGAGCGCCTTCTTCTGTTCCACGGTTCGTTCCCATCGCGACGATGGCCGAGCCGTGCGGCGTGCGCGGGATCGCCGCGCAGCGCCTGGACGCGGCGGGCGCGCCCTGGACGGAAATCTTCGTCGGCGGCGGCGTTGCTGCCGTCGCTGCGGCCGTCATGGCCGGTCTCGGCGTCGCTGCACTGGCGCCCCGCATGCTGCCCTTCGGCGCGGTCGACGTAGGCCCGAGGCTCGGGCTTCCCGATCTGCCGCGCTTGCCGATCCTGCTTCACACGAGGGTGAAGGACGGCCTGCCGAGGGATGCGATGCGCTCGCCGCGCTTTCGGCCGCCTTCAGGAGCGCAGTACGGGAATAGCCGGGTTCTTTCGCCCGTCGGCGCTGCCGAGCGCCGAAAGCGGCCGCGTCGAAAGAGCGCTACCGGCGCGAGATCCGTCTTGCCGAAGAATGGACGGACTGGTCGAGAAACAGATCCGGCCCAAGAACGCTTTCGGCCAGATCAACGACCCGTATCGTGGCGCGCCGACTCCCGCCTTCTGTGGCGTTGCCGCAACAGCCGCCGAAACAAACCCACCGGCGAGGGAGCGAAACAGCGTCTGGAATGTACACGGGGAAGGCCTCGCAGCTGGAAGAGGGAGCAACACCCATGCCGGATCCAATGCGCGCACCCGCCATTGCCGTCGCACTGACGCTGGCACTCGGCGCCGCCACGGCGGCGGCGCAGGACACGCGACCGCGTGCCGATACGCTGGTCATGCCGCGCGGTCCCTACATCGGGGGCGCTGCCGGAGCGAGCTTCCTCTCGGACAACGACGTGCGCTTCGGGGCAGTCGACTCTAAGACGAAATACGACGTCGGGCCTGCCGGGTTGATCAGCCTCGGCTACGCCTTCCCCTTCGGGCTCCGCCTGGAGGTCGAGGGCGGATATCGGTTCAACGGGGTCGACGAGGCCAGCAGCGCCGATGGAGACGGACGCCTGGAGGTCGCCAGCGCCATGCTGAACGCGATCTACGACGTGCCGCTTCCGACTTTCGGCATCCCGGTCACGCCGCACCTCGGCGTGGGCGTCGGCTGGGCTCATCTTTGGAACCGCTCGCTGCCGCACGGACCCGCCGGGACGGTCGTCAAGGGCCAGGACGACGTGATCGCGTTCCAAGGCATCGCCGGCGTGGACTACGTAATATCGCCGCAGCTGGTCGCCGGCATCGACTATCGCTACTTCGTGGCGCACAACGCGAGCTTCGACGTCGTCGGAGGCGGCAACGCTCAGGTCGGCGACGTCGCCAGCCATACGGTGCTCGCGACGCTCCGGTGGTACTTCACCGCTCCCCCCGCGCCGGCCCCCGTGCCGGTCGTCGCCCCGCCGCCAGCGGCTCCCGCGGCGGCTCCCGCCGGGCCGCGGCTTTTCAGCGTCTTCTTCGACTTCGACCGCAGCGAGCTCAGCCCCGAGGCGCAGCCGATCATTGCCGAGGCCGCGCGCTACGCGAGGGAGGGCGGCGTATCGCGGATCATGGTTACCGGCCATGCCGACCGCGCCGGCCCGGCCAGCTATAACCAGACGCTCTCGGAGCGCCGGGCCGAAAGCGTGCGGCGCGCCCTCGTGCGCGAGGGGATTTCCGAAGCCGAGATCACGACCGTGGGTCGCGGCGAGACCGAGCCGGCGGTGCCGACGCCCGACGGCGTGCGCGAGCCGCGCAACAGGCGCGTCGAGATCGTCCTGCAATCGGCAGGCGCCTGACCCGTTCGAGGCGGAGGCCGGCCCCCGCCTCGAAATTTGTGCGGTGCACAAATTTCCCCTTGAACGCGCTCCGCGGGAGCTTAATTATGTTGCAGTGCAACATAATCCCGCGGAGCAGTTCCATGGCCACTAGGACCCCGAAGAAGGCCCGTCCTCGCGTCGAGGCGGGCCCTGCGCAGGCGGAGGCCAAGACCCAGGAGGGGCCGGCGCCGCTTTTCAAGGCCTATGACGAGCTTTCCCGGCTCAGCCAGGACAATTTCGAGGCCGTCGTGGCCGCGAACCAGGCCCTTGCGAGAGGGGCCGAGGAGATTTCGAAGGAAATCTTCGGGATCGCCCAGTGCTCCTTCGAGAATGCCGCATCCGCGGCCAAGGCGTTCTTCGGCGTCAAGACGCTTCCCGACCTCATCGAGTTCAACACCAAGGTCGTTCAGAGCACCTTCGACAGCTTCCTCGTCGGCTCGGCGAAGCTTTCGGATGCGGCGTTCAGGGCGGCCAGCGAGGCCGCCGAGCCGCTCAAGGCCCGGGTCGACGCCACGGTCGAAAAGCTCGGAAGGCCGGCCGCCGTCTGACCGGGGGCGCGCCCGCCCTCCCGAAGCCCGAAGCCCGGCCCGCCCCGCGCCGGGCTTCTTTCCATTCGAAAGGGGCTTTGATACCGAGGCCGTCACCTCATATCATGATGTGAGGAAGCAACCGTCATGAGTGACCTCGACAAGCGCGAGAACGGCCCAGCCACAGGCGTCATCGTCAAGGCGAAGCCGAAGACGAAAAAGCCATCGATGTACAAGGTCTTGATGTTGAACGACGATTACACTCCGATGGAGTTCGTCGTTCACATCCTCGAGCGGTTTTTTTCCAAGTCGCGGGAGGAGGCGACGCGGATCATGCTGCACGTCCACCGACGGGGCGTCGGCGTTTGCGGTGTGTTCACGTACGAGGTGGCGGAGACCAAGGTGACCCAGGTCATGGACTTCGCGCGCCAGCACCAACACCCGCTGCAGTGCACATTGGAGAAGGAATGAGCCTCGGTCTCGCACCGTTGGCTCATCAGCGAGCATTTCACCTGCTGGACTAGGGAACCGCGCGTGCTCTCACGCAATCTCGAGAAGACCTTGCACCGCGCTCTCGCACTCGCGAACGAGCGCCGGCACGAATACGCGACGCTGGAGCATCTCCTGCTCTCGCTCACGGAAGACCAGGATGCGGTCGCCGTGCTGCGCGCCTGCAGCGTCGATCTGGACAAGCTGAGGCGCGACCTCCTCAACTACGTCGACCACGAGCTTTCCAACCTCGTCTCCAACCACGTCGAGGATGCGAAGCCGACGGCCTCGTTCCAGCGTGTGCTGCAGCGGGCCGCGATCCATGTCCAGTCGTCGGGCCGCGAGGAGGTGACGGGCGCCAACGTGCTCGTCGCGATGTTCGCCGAGCGGGAGAGCCACGCCATCTATTTCCTGCAAGAGCAGGACATGACCCGCTTCGACGCGGTCAACTACATCAGCCACGGCATCGCCAAGGCCCCCGGCCGCAGCGAGACGCGGCGCGTGCAGGGTGCCGACGAGGACGGCGACGGGGGCCGGGCGGAGAAATCCGGCGGTCAGAAGCGCAGCCACGACGCGCTCGACGCCTACTGCGTCAACCTCAACAAGAAGGCGAAGAACGGCAAGATCGACCCGCTGATCGGGCGTGAAAGCGAGGTCGAGCGCACGATCCAGATTCTTTGCCGGCGGTCGAAGAACAACCCGCTCTATGTCGGCGACCCGGGCGTCGGCAAGACGGCGATCGCCGAGGGGCTCGCGCGCCGGATCGTGCAGCGCGAGGTGCCGGAGGTACTTCTCAACGCCACGATCTTCGCGCTCGACATGGGCGCGCTTCTCGCCGGCACGCGCTATCGCGGCGATTTCGAGGAGCGTCTCAAGGCCGTGCTGACCGAGCTCGAGCAGCAGGTCGGCGCGATCCTCTTCATCGACGAGATCCACACCGTGATCGGCGCCGGCGCCACGAGCGGCGGCGCGATGGACGCCTCGAACCTCTTGAAGCCGGCGCTCGCCTCCGGCTCGATCCGCTGCATCGGCTCGACGACCTACAAGGAGTACCGGAACTACTTCGAGAAGGACCGGGCGCTCGTCAGGCGTTTCCAGAAGATCGACGTCAACGAGCCGAGCGTGGAGGACTCGATCAAGATCCTGAAGGGTCTGAAGCCGTACTACGAGCGCCACCACAAGGTCCGCTACACGGCGGACGCGATAAAGGCTGCGGTCGAGCTTTCGCACCGCTACATCAACGACCGCAAGCTTCCGGACAAGGCGATCGACGTCATCGACGAGACGGGCGCCGCCCAGATGCTTGTGCCGGAGAACAAGCGCCGCAAGACCATTACGGCCAAGGAGGTCGAGAGCGTCGTCGCGACGATGGCGCGCATTCCGCCGAAGAGCGTCAGCCGCGACGACAAGGAGGTTCTGAAGAACCTCGAGCGGGACCTCAAAACCATGGTCTTCGGTCAGGATCAGGCCATCGACGCGCTGACCTCCGCGATCAAGCTCGCTCGGGCCGGACTGCGCGACCCCGAGAAGCCGATCGGCTCCTACCTCTTCTCGGGCCCGACCGGCGTCGGCAAGACCGAGGTCGCGCGCCAGCTCGCCCGTACGCTCGGGATCGAGATGACCCGCTTCGACATGTCCGAGTACATGGAGAGGCATACGGTCTCGCGCCTCATCGGCGCGCCGCCCGGGTATGTCGGCTTCGACCAGGGCGGTCTCCTGACCGACGCGATCGATCAGCACCCGCACTCCGTGCTCCTCCTCGACGAGATCGAGAAGGCGCACCCCGACCTGTTCAACATTCTTCTTCAGGTGATGGACTACGGGAAGCTGACCGATCACAACGGCAAGCAGGTCGACTTCCGGAACGTCATCCTCATCATGACGACGAACGCGGGCGCGGCCGACCTCGCCAAGCCCGCCATCGGGTTCGGGTCGGGCGTGCGCTCGGGCGATGACGAGGAAGCGATCAACAAGCTCTTCACGCCGGAGTTCAGGAACCGTCTCGACGCCATCATCTCCTTCGCCCCGCTGTCGCCGGAGACGATCGGCCGCGTCGTCGACAAGTTCGTGCTTCAGCTCGAGGAGCAGCTCGCCGATCGCGACGTGACCATCGAGCTCGAGAAGCCGGCGCGCGAGTTCCTCGCCGAAAAGGGCTACCACCCGCAGTTCGGCGCACGGCCTCTCGGCCGCGTCATTCAGGAGCACATCAAGAAGCCGCTTGCCGAGGAGCTCCTCTTCGGCCGCCTCACCAAGGGCGGAATCGTCCGTGTCAGGCGCGAGGGCGACAAGCTCGTCTTCGAGTTCCGCGAACGCCCCGTGCCGGAGAAGCGCGAGGAGGAGGAGCCGGAGCCGGAGTTCGTCGAGTAGAGGGCGGCCTCAGCCGCGAAATGAAACGGCGCGCTGCGGCGCGCCGTTCGCTTCTGGACGCGACGCCAGATCGCGTCGTTCGAGGATCTCGTACGTGCAATCCGAAGCTGCGCGAGAAGCCGTCGCCCGACCGATGAGCCGCGGCCAGTCGGCCCGATTGATCCTGATTCTGGGCGCTCTCACCGCGTTCGGTCCGCTTTCGATCGATATGTACCTGCCGGCCTTCCCGTCGCTGCAGGCGGAGTTCGGCGTCGCGGCGGGCGCGATCCAGGCGACGCTCGCTGTGTTCTTTGCCGGGCTCGCATTCGGTCAGCTCCTCTACGGGCCGCTCTCCGACCGCTACGGCCGGCTCCCGCCGCTCATGGGCGGCATCGCCCTCTTCGCGACCGGCTCGGCCGCTGCCGCGCTCGCGCCCGACGCGGCGAGCCTCACCGTCGCCCGGTTCGTACAGGCGCTCGGAGGATGCGCCGGCATGGTGATGGCGCGCGCGATCGTCGCCGATCTCTTCGACGAGCGCGGGGCGGCGCGCACGCTCTCCCTCTTGATGCTGGTGATGGGGCTCGCGCCGATTCTGGCGCCGCTCGCCGGCGGGCAATTGCTCCTGCTCTTCGGGTGGCGCTCGATCTTCTGGTTTCTCGGCGGCTTCGCGTTGGCGTGCTTCATCGCTGCGGCGTTCGGGCTCGGCGAAACCCACCCTCCCGAGCGCCGCGCCGAGGGCGGCTTCGGCAGCACGATGCGGGCCTATACGCGGCTTCTTCTCAACCCGCGCTTTGCCGCCTTCGCCCTCGCGGGCGCGCTCGCGATGGCGGAGCTGTTCGCCTACATCACCGCGTCCCCCTTCGTCTTCATCCAGCTCCACGGCGTGTCGCCGCAGCATTTCGGCTATCTCTTCGGCCTCAACGCGATCGGGATCGTCGGGGCGTCGCAGGTCAACGTTCATCTTCTGCGTCATTTTTCCGCGCAGTCGATCCTCGCGATCGCGACCGTTGCCAACCTCGCCGCCGGCTTCGTGCTCCTCGCGGTCGTTGTGAGCGGGGCAGGGGGGCTGGTCGCCTTGATGATCCCGCTTTTCGCCGTGATCGCCAGCCTCGGCTTCATCATCGCGAACGCGGTGGCGGCGGCGATGGCGCAGGCGATGGAAAACCGGGGCATCGCCTCCGCGCTGATCGGCCTCTTCCAATTTGCGCTCGCCGCCGCGGTCAGCACGACCGTCGCGGCTTTTCAGGGCGCGAGCGCACTCCCGCTCGCGGCAGCCATCACCGCCGCCGCGCTCGGCGGTTTTCTCTTCACCCGTCTCGCCCGCGCGGCGGTGCGCGGCGCACGATAGCCGGCCGCCGACACGACGAGACGCCGGCGCGGCTTCTCGGACGCGGCCGCAAAGAGGGCGGCGCGGGACTCAGCCGCATTGGGCGCGGTGGCGCAAGAGGTGGTCGGCGAGGACGCAGGCGACCATCGCCTCGCCGACGGGAACGGCTCGGATGCCGACGCAGGGGTCGTGCCGCCCCTTGGTGACGATCTCGGTCTCGTTGCCGTCGACGTCGATGGTCCGGCGCGGCGAAAGGATCGAGCTCGTCGGCTTCACGGCGAAGCGCGCGACGATGTCCTGACCCGTCGAGATGCCGCCCAGAATCCCGCCGGCGTGGTTCGAGAGGAAGCGCACCCCGTCGTTTCCCATCCGCATCTCGTCGGCGTTTTTCTCGCCGGAAAGCGCTGCGGCCGCGAAGCCGTCGCCGATCTCGACGCCCTTCACCGCGTTGATCGTCATGAGCGCGCGGGCGAGGTCGCCGTCGAGCTTGTCGTAGACGGGGGCGCCGAGGCCCGCCGGCACGCCGGATGCGACCACCTCGACTACGGCGCCGCACGACGAGCCCGCCTTCCGCACGCCGTCGAGATAGTCGGCCCAGGCGGCAGCCGCGTCGCGGTCTGGGCACCAGAACGGGTTCTCCTCGACCGCCGCCCAGTCCCATTTCGTACGGTCGATCCGGTGCGGCCCCATCTGGACGAGGGCGCCGCGGATCGTGACGCCGGCGCCGAGGACGAGGCGGGCGATCGCGCCGGCGGCGACGCGCACCGCGGTCTCGCGCGCGGAGGAACGGCCGCCGCCGCGATAGTCGCGGATGCCGTATTTCTTCCAGTAGGTGTAGTCGGCGTGGCCGGGGCGAAACTTGTCCTTTATCTCGGAATAGTCCTTCGAGCGCTGATCCACGTTCTCGATGACGAGAGAGATCGGCGTGCCGGTCGTCCGCCCTTCGAAGACGCCGGAAAGGATCTTTACCCGATCGGGCTCCTGGCGTTGCGTCGTGTAGCGCGACTGTCCGGGGCGCCTCTTGTCGAGCCAGCGCTGGATGTCCGCCTCGGCGAGCGGCAGGCGGGGCGGCACCCCGTCGACGACGCAGCCGATCGCCGGGCCGTGGCTTTCGCCCCAGGAGGTGAAGCGGAACAGCGTTCCGAACGTGTTGCCGCTCATGCCCCGCGGCCGCTCAGACGACCGAGATGTCGGGCGCGTCGACCGCCTTCATGCCGACGACGTGGTAGCCGCAATCGACGTGGTGGACTTCCCCGGTGACGCCCGCGGAAAGATCCGAAAGCAAATAGACGCCGGCGCCGCCGACGTCCTCGATCGTCACGTTGCGCTTCAGCGGCGAGTTGTACTGGTTCCATTTCAGTATGTAGCGGAAGTCGCCGATCCCGCTCGCCGCGAGCGTCTTGATCGGCCCCGCCGAGATCGCATTGACGCGCACGTTCTGGCCGCCGAGATCCACTGCGAGATAGCGCACGGAGGCTTCCAGCGCGGCCTTCGCCACCCCCATGACGTTGTAGTGCGGCATCACGCGCTCGGCGCCGAGATAGGTGAGGGTGAGAAGGCTGCCGCCGGCCGTCATGAGGGGAGCGGCGCGGCGGCAGATGTCGGTGAACGAGAAGCAGGAGATTTCCATCGTGCGCAGAAAGTTCGCACGCGTGGTGTCGAGATACTTCCCCTTGAGCTCTTCCCTGTCGGAGAAGGCGATCGCGTGCACGACGAAATCGAGCCGGCCCCAACGTTCAGCGAGGCTCGCGAAGACCCGCTCGACCGATTCTTCGTTGGTGACGTCGCACTCCAGAAGAAAATCGCTGCCGAGGCTTTCGGCCAAGGGTCGAACGCGCTTCTCGAGCGCTTCGCCCTGATAGGTGAAGGCAAGCTCGGCGCCCTGCCGGCGGACCGCCTTCGCGATTCCCCAGGCGAGCGACCGGTCGTTGGCGACGCCCATCACAAGGCCGCGTTTTCCTGCCATAAGCGGCCCATGCTCGGCCATGAAGCAGCTCCATTTTTCGTTGCTCGTCCACCACCATGGCCGGGCCCCGCGTCCGGCACGGCGGAAAGGCTCGTCGGCCCTCTATACGACGCGCCGGGCAGGGGCTACAACCGGCACTCCTAGGGTTACCCCTTCATGACCAAGCTGATCGATCGGGCATTGCATGGCGGGCGCAGCACGATCGCGTTCGGCGGCTATGTCCTGAAGCGCTTCTGGACGGATGGTTGCCTGACCGGGGCGGGAGCGCTCAGCTACACGACGCTCATCTCGCTCGTGCCGCTGATCGCGATCGCGCTTGCAACGTTCTCGGCGTTCCCGATTTTCGGCAATGCGCGCGAACAGCTGCTCGAGCTCATCTTCAACAGTCTCGTGCCGGACGTCGGGGAGGAGGTCCGCAACTGGCTCTCGTACTTCGCGAGCTCGGCTGCCCAGACGACCGCGATCGGGGTGCTCTTCCTCGCTTTCACCGCGATCCTTCTTCTCGCGACCATCGAGGACCAGCTCGGTGCGATCTGGAAGGTGACGAGCGCGCGGCCGTTCATGCAGCGCGTGCTGGTCTACTGGACGCTCCTTACGCTCGGCCCGCTGCTCCTCGGCGCGAGCCTGTCGCTGTCGGGGTATTTCGACCAGGCGGCGCAAGGCGCCGGGCTCGATCCCCGCCGCATCGCGCAGTTCAAGGAGGCGTGGTGGTACAGCGTCTCGAGCCTCGTGCCGCCCGTGCTCGAGGCGACCGCGCTGATGCTTCTCTACAAGCTCGTGCCCAACACTGCCGTGCGCTGGCGCGAGGCATTGGTCGGCGCAGTCGTCGCCGCCATCTCGATCGAGCTCCTGAAGAGCGGCTTCAGCTACTACATCCGGGTCTGGTCGTCGTACCGCAACATCTACGGCGCGCTGGCGACGATCCCGATCTTCCTCCTGTGGATGTACATATCGTGGGCGGCCGTGCTTCTCGGCGCCCTCGTTGCCGCGACGCTGCCGCAATGGGGCGCCGAGAAGAAGACGCCGCAGCGCCTGGAAGGAAAGTCGCTGGGATTGAGCCTCGCCCTTCTGGGGGTGCTTTCGGAGCACGCCCGCCAAGCGGGGGGAAGCCGGCCCGCGACCGACCTGGCCGACATTCTCGGCGCGCCGGCCTCGGCGATCGAGGATCAGCTCCGCGAGCTCGCGAGGTCGGGCTTCGTCGCGCAAGCGACCGACGGCGGTTGGGTTCTCGCGCGCGACCTCGCCGCTGCGACGGTGCTCGATCTCTATGAGGCGCTGGGGTTGCCGCTGGCCGTCTCTTGGCGCGTGGCAGGCGGCGCGGTTTGGGAGGACCGGGTTGCCCCTGCCATGCAGCGTCTCGCCAATGCCGAGGCGGGGGCGATGCGGATTCCGCTCGCGCGACTGCTCGGGGGCGGCGAGGCGCCGCGCCTCGTCACGACGGAGCGGAACACGCCGCGCTGACGCCGCGATGCGCGATCGTCAGCGGACGATGCGCCAGCTCCCGTCGGGCTGGCGGCACGCCGTGCCGTACCCCGTCTCGGTCCGGCCGCCCATGGTGATCGTCTGCTCGTAGGTGCGGCAGACCGTGCCGTCGCTTTCAGTGGTGGCGACGGGAGTCACGGTGCCGAAATTGCCGGTATGCGGATTCTGCCATCGTACGGGCTCTCCGATGCGGCCGGTCTCGAGCGCTGTTCGAGTGGTTCTCTCCATGGCGAGACGGTCCGCGTGGTCGAGCGAGCGGCCGATCTCGCTGCCGAGGAAGGCGCCGAGGAGGACGCCCGCGCCGGTCGCGGCGGCCCGGCCGGTACCCTGGCCGAACTCGGAGCCGACGAGGCCGCCGAGAGCCGCACCGGCAACGGTTCCGACGGTTTGCTTTGGGCTTTCCTCCCACTGCGCGCAGCCGGCGAGGGCGAAGCAGGCGAGAGAAGCCGCGGCGACGAAGTTGCGCATGAGCCACCCTGTATGACGATGGTCGCGAGGGCTTATATAAGGCCGTTCGCGACGCCGCCTTAATGGGGAAGGTATGACCGTCATCCCGCTGCAGCAGCCGTTCACGGAGTTCCAGGCCTGGCTCGACGAGGCGTGGAAATCGGAGCCTTCCGACGCCCACGCCATGACGTTGTCGACGGTCGATGCCGAGGGGCGGCCGTCGAGCCGGATCGTGCTGCTGAAGGGAATAGAGGGCGGCGGCTTCGTCTTCTATACCAACTTCCAGAGCCGGAAGGGTCAGGAGCTGCTGGCGAATTCCCATGCCGCGCTCTGCTTCCACTGGAAAAGCCTGCTCCGCCAGGTGCGCATCGAGGGAGAGGCGAGCCCGGTCACGCCGGAAGAGGCGGACGCCTATTTCGCGACCCGGCCGCGGCTTTCGCAGATCGGCGCCTGGGCATCGGAGCAGTCGCGCCCGCTGGCGGAGCGCGCCGTGCTCGAGGCGCGCGTCGCCGAGTTCGAACGGCGCTACGAGGGCCGGGAGGTGCCTCGCCCGCCGCACTGGTCCGGCTTCCGCGTCGTGCCGCGTCGGATCGAGTTCTGGCAGGACCGCCCATACCGGTTGCACGACCGCATCGTTTATCACCGCGAGGGCGCCGGCTGGCGGACGGAGCGCCTCTATCCTTGACGACGGAGCCGCGCCACGTTCGTTTGCGGCGCTGGGCGACCAACGCTTCCGTCGGGGTGGCCCTTTTCTTGGTGGCGGTGAAGGCGGCGGCGTGGATCGCGACCGACTCGGTCGCGATGCTCTCGAGCCTTCTCGATTCCGCGCTCGATACGGCGGCGTCGATCCTGAACCTCTTGGCCGTCCGTCACGCAGTGACCCCGGCCGACCGCGAGCATCGTTTCGGTCACGGAAAGGCGGAGCCTCTCGCCGGGCTCGGGCAGGCCGCGTTCATCGCGGGCTCCGCCGCTCTTTTCCTCGTCGAGGTGGCGCAGCGCCTCGTCAGCCCGGTTCCGGTCGCGCATGCCGAAGTCGGAATGGCGGTCAGCGCGATCGCCATCGTGGCGACGCTAGGGCTGGTGCGGTTTCAGAGCTATGTCATCGCCGAGACCGGCTCGCTCGCGATCGGCGCCGACCGCCTCCACTATCAAAGCGACCTTCTCCTCAACGGCGCCGTAATCCTTTCCCTGCTGCTCGCGAGCCGGTTCGGCTGGCACCTCGCCGACCCGCTCTTCGGCGCCGCGATCGCGATTTGGATATTGTGGAGCGCGTGGCAGATCATGCGTCAGTCCCTGACGGAGCTCATGGACCGCGAGCTTCCAGACGAGGATCGTGCCCGCATCCGCGCCATCGCCGAGGCGCATCCCGAGGTGAAGTCGGTGCACGATCTGCGCACGCGAAGCGCCGGCCCGACCGCCTTCATCCAGCTTCACATCGAAATGGACGGGGAAATGACCCTCGCGCGTGCGCACGAGATCTCGGATGCTGTGGAGAGGGGCATTCTGGAGGCGTTCCCGCAAGCCGAGGTGATCATTCACCAGGATCCGGAAGGCATCGACGAGCCCCGTCGCTCGTTTCCGAGCAAGGCTGCGGGATCCGGCGGCAAGTGAGGTCCTATCCCGGCTTTCCCTCGGCGCCGGGAGCGCTACTCTTTCGCTTCTCGGAGCTTTGGTGGAGGGATCCAGCATGATCACGGCCGACCTCGAGGGGAAAACCGCGCTCGTCACCGGCGGCGCCTCCGGGATCGGGCTCGCCACGGTCGAGCTCTTGGCTCGCTGCGGCGCCCGCGTCGCGGTCAATCACCTCGCCGAAGATCCCCGTGCCGGCCAGGAAATCGCGCGGCTCGAGGCGGCGGGGTGCGCGGTGATCGACGCGCCCGGCGACGTCTCCCAGCCGGAGGATTGCCGGCGCATGGTGCTGGAGGCGATCGATCGGCTGGGAGGTCTCGACATCCTGGTGAACAATGCGGCCACTCCCGGCACCTCGAAGCCGATCGACTTCAAGGACCTCGACGCGATGAGCGAGGAGTTCTGGAACTCGATCGTTTCCACCAACCTCATCGGCCCGTTCCGCTGCACGAGGGCGGCGGCCGACGCGCTCCGCGCGGCGCGTGGCGTCGTCGTCAATACCGCGTCCATCGCCGGGCTCAACACGCAGGGAAGCTCGATCGCCTACGGCGCCGCGAAGGCGGGGCTCATCAACATGACGCGAAGCCTCGCGCGCGCGCTCGCTCCCGAGATCCGCGTCAACGCCGTCGCGCCGGGGCTCGTCGACTCTCCGTGGACGGCCACTTGGCCAGCCGATTTCAAGGCTTCGATGGTTGCGAAGACGCCGCTCGGCCGCATGTGCACGCCCGCCGACATCGCCGAAGGGATCCTCTTCCTTGCGGCGGGGAGTCCGATGGTGACCGGTCACACGCTCGTCGTCGACGGAGGACTCAGCCTCTAGCGCCGAGACCGCCGTCGATGGCGTAGACCGCCCCGGAAATGTAGCTGGCGCGCTCGGAGGCGAGAAAAGCGACCAGGTCGGCGACTTCCTCCGGCGCTGCAGGGCGGCCGAGCGGAAGGCTCGCGCCGTATTCCGTCCAGCGCTCGGCATCGCCGTACTCGCGCTCGGCCCGCGTTCTCCAGAGCTGGACGATCCGGTCCGTGCGCACCGGCCCCGGGTTGACCGCGACGACGCGGACGCCCTTGTCGATGCTGCGCGACCCGACGGCGCGCGTGAAGGCCATGAGCGACGCGTTTCCGGCGCTGCCCGCGACGTAGCCGTAATCCGGCTTCTCGCCGGCGAGCCCGATCACGTTGACGATGACGCCGCGCCCGCGCTTCTCCATGAGCGAGAGAAAGGCGCGCGTCATGTTGATGTAGCCGAAGACCTTGAGATCCCACGCCGCGCGCCAGCGCGCCTCGTCGACCGCATCGATTGCCCCGCCGGGGATTGCGCCCGCGTTGTTGACGAGAATGTCGACGTCGCCGCATCGCTCGGCGAGGCGGGTCGCGGATTCGCTCGCGGAAAGATCGAGCACATGGGCCGTCGCGGGGACGTTGTGGCGTTGGCGGATCGCGTCGACCGCCTCGGCCAGGCGATCGGCCGAGCGCGCGACGAGGTGGACGGCGCAGCCTTCGGCGGCGAGGGTTTCGGCGACCGCACGTCCGATCCCCTTGGAGGCGCCGGTGACGAGCGCGGTCTTGCCGCGGAGCTGGAGATCCATGAATGCAACGTTACCTCATTTGGCGAGGCGACGCGCGAAGAACTCGACCTGGACTTGCCAGCTCACGCCCGCATCGTCCGAGCGCTCGCCGATCCAATGAAACGATTGCGGCGTGATCTCGCGGAAGCTCCAGCGGGTGAGCGCCCCATCCGCCGCCTTGCCCTCCTGCACGATGTCCCTGCCGCGGGCTCGGCCCAGTTGGCGGAGATACGCCTGCTTCAGCGGGTCGCTCCAGAGAATGTGCCAGGCATCGAGCTCGGGGTCATAGACGCGCAGCGTCGTGCCGTAGAAGTCGCCGAGCTGCGGATCGGCCGGACGGGTGCCGCGCCTCGGCACGATCCAGACGTCCTGCAGCGCGCGGCCTTCGAGCACCCAGCCCGCGTGAATTTCGCCCGTCGCGCGCCGCGTCGAGCCGTCGGGGAGCGGGTAGACGGCGTCCATTTCCCAGTCGCCGACAAGGAACGCGTAGAGGGCCATGCGCTCGGCCCTGTCGGGTGCGGGAGCGTCGCTGTGAAGCGCGTCGATGGGAGAGGGAGATGAGGATCTCACGGCTTCCTTCCTTGTTCGAGAGACCTGCCCCCTTAACGCCGGCACGCCCGCCTCCGCTCGGGAGAAATTGCGATCGCTTCGCCGATGGGAGCTGGTTCGAATGCGGCCACGAGCACGCAGCCGGCGAGCGCTGCCTTCCGCTATCGCCGGGCCTTTCGAGGCCGTCGTCGCCTCGGTGCCCGGCGCTGTCGCCGGCTAAATCAGGCCGCGGTCTTCCGGAGCTGCACCGCGGCCTGAAGATCGACCGACACGAGCTGGCTGACGCCGCGCTCGGCCATCGTGACGCCGAAGAGCCGGTCCATGCGCGCCATCGTGATGCGGTGATGCGTGATCAGGAGGAAGCGCGTGCCGGTGCTTTCTGCGATCTCCTCGACGAGGCGGCAGAAGCGGTCGACGTTGGCGTCGTCCAAGGGCGCGTCGACCTCGTCGAGGACGCAGATCGGTGCAGGGTTGGTGAGGAACACCGCGAAGAGGAGCGCGATCGCGGTGAGCGCCTGCTCGCCGCCGGAAAGCAGCGAAAGGGTCTGAAGCCGCTTGCCGGGCGGGCTCGCCATGATCTCGAGCCCGGCTTCGAGCGGATCGCCGTCCTCGTCGAGCGCGAGATGCGCCCGGCCGCCGCCGAAAAGCCGGGTGAAGAGCTGCTCGAAATGCTCGTTGACCTTGGCGAAGGCGGCGACGAGCCGCTCGCGGCCCTCGCGATTGAGGGCTGCGATGCCTTGGCGCAGCCGCGCGATCGCCGCCGTCAGATCCTCCCTCTCGGCCTCGAGCCCCGCGATGCGCGTTTCGAGCTCTTCCGCCTCGGCCTCGGCGACGAGATTGACCGGCCCCATGCCGTCTCTCTCGCGCACGAGGCGCTCGAGCCGCGCCTCCGCATCGGCGAGCGGCGGCAGGCTCTCCTCGGGTGAGATCTCGGCGGCAGCGAGAATCTCTTCGGGCGCTACGTCGAGGCGCTCTTCGATGCGCCGGAGGAGGGCGGCCTCCGCTTCGCGGGCTTGCATCTCGGCGGCCTCGCGTCGCACGCGCTCCTCGCGCTCGGAAGCGAGAAGCTGCTCCATCGCCTTGAGACGCTTCTCGGCGTCGGCCAGCGTCCGCTCGCCGACCGCGAGCGCGTCCCCGGCGTCACGCCGCTTCAGCGTCGCGGCCTCAATCGCGTCGGCAAGCTTGGTGCGCTGTTCGGCGAGCTCGGCCGGCCGGCGGGCAAGACGCTCGCGCTCGTCCTCGAGTGCCCGACGCCGCTCGGCGAGGTTGCCGATCTGCCGTTGTGCCGCCTCCGCCCGCCCCTGCCAGGAGCGGATCTCGAGCTTGATTGCCGCAATCCTTTGCGTGCGCGCCGTCGCCTCGCGTACGAGCCGGTCATGCTCCGCTTGCGCGGCGAGCTGCGCGGCGCGCTTCTCGCTGAGCGCCATCCGGGCCGCGTTGAGCCGCTCGCGTCCGAGCGCAGCGTCCGGCAGCGCGGCCAAGCCTTCGCCCGCCTCGCGCTCCGCCGCCGCCGCCTCGGCACGATCCGCCTCGAGGCGCTCGATCGTCTCGGCGAGGGCGGCGAGGCGGGAGCTCAGCGACGCGGCGCGCCGGGCGAGCTCTGCCTCGGTGTCGCGGGCGCGCGCGAGGGCAGCGATCGCGTCGCGGGTGCGCTGCTGCGCCGCCCGCTCGGCTTCGACGGCGTCGCGGCTCGCCGCCTTGGCCGATTCGAACGCGGCGCTCGCGGCCGCGGCTTCGCTCTCGGCGCCAGTGAGGGCTTTGCGCAGCTCGGCGAGCCGGTTCCTCTGCTGCAGCCGCTGCGCCGCCGCGGTGGGCGCGCCGGCCGCGATCTCGAACCCGTCCCAGCGCCAGAGGCCGCCGGCACGGGTCACGAGACGCTGTCCGGGGCGAAGCGCGGGCCAGAGCGCGGCCGCGGCGGCGGCATCGGCGACGACGCCGATCTGCGAGAGGCGCCGGGCGAGGGCCGCGGGCGCGGCAACGTGATCGGCGAGGCACTCGACCCCATCCGGCAGCGGCTGCGCGGGGTCGTAGGGCGGCAGCTCCTCCCAGCGCGCGGACCCCTCGGCTGCGAGCGGCGCCGCGAGATCGTCGCCGAGCGCCGCCCCCAAGGCGGCTTCGTACCCGGCCGCCACCTCGAGCGCGTCGAGAATTGGCGGCGCCTTCTGCCGCGAGGCGCCGGCCTGCAGGAGCTCGGTCAGCGCCTGGGCTTCGGCGGCGAGCTTCGCGCGCCGGGTCTCCGCCGCCTGCGCAGCCTCGCGCGCGGCGCTTTCCGCAGCCTGCGCCGCGCGAAGCTTCTCGGCCGCCTCGTCGGTCTCGATCCGCGCCTTTTCGTGCGCCGCCTCGGCTTCGCGAACGGCCCCGGCGGCCGCGGCGAGCGTCTCTTCGGGGACCGCCTGCGCCTCGAGCTCGCGCCTCTGACGGGCGGCGTCCTCCAGCCGTGCGGCGAGACGCGCCTGGCGCTCGGCCGCCTCGGCGCGGCGGCGCGCCAGATCGCCGCGCCGCGCTTCGGCGGCGGCGACTTCCTCGGTGAGGGCGGCGAGCTCGGCCTCGGCGGCAGCGACGAGGTCGGCCGCTTCGCGGAGCCGGGCCGCCGCTTCCTGCTGGGCCGAGCCATCGTTTGCCTGCGCCGCGGAGAGGGCCGCTCTTTCCTCCTCGAGGCGGCGGATCGCCGCCGCGGCGTCGGCGGCGAGCTCCTCCTCGCGCGCCACGTCCTGCTCGGTCTGGCGCAGGCGCTGCTCGGTCTCGCCCTGTGCAGTGCGGACGCGCCGCTCCTCCTCCTCGATCTGCTCCCGCGCGACGAGGAGGCGTTGCAGCTCGGCGGCCGAGGCGGCCTCTGCCTGACGCAGGCCGGGAAGGGCGTCCGCCGCAGCCTCGCGGTCGCGCGTCGCCGCGAGCACCGCCTGCGTGAGCTCCGCCACCTTCTCCTCCGCCTCACGGAGCCGTGCCGCGGCTTCCGCGCTCGTCGAGGTCGCGGCGAGCCAGGCGAGGTGAAGCACGATCGCCTCGGCCCGGCGGATGTGCTCGGAGAGCCGGCGATACCTGCCCGCCTGTCGTGCCTGCTTCTTCAGGACCTCGTGCTGCGCCCGGAGCGTGACGATGACGTCGTCGAGGCGGGCGAGGTTCGCCTCGGCCGCCTTGAGGCGCAGCTCCGCCTCGTGCCGGCGCGCGTGAAGGCCCGCGATGCCGGCCGCCTCCTCGAGGATGACGCGCCGCTCGGCAGGCTTCGCATTGATGATCGCGCCGATCCGTCCCTGGCTCACGAGCGAGGCCGAATGGGCGCCCGTGGCGGCGTCGGCGAAGAGCAGCTGAACGTCCTTGGCGCGGACCTCGCGATCGTTGATGCGATACGCCGAGCCGGCACCGCGCTCGATCCGCCGAACGACCTCGAGCTCGGCTTCCTCGTTGAAGAGGGCGGGGGCCTTCCTCTCCGAATTGTCGATGAGAAGCGCGACCTCTGCGATGTTGCGCGCCGGCCGGGTGCCGGTGCCGCCGAAGATGACGTCGTCCATCTCGCCGCCGCGCATCCGCTTGGCCGACGTCTCGCCCATCACCCAACGCAGGGCCTCGACGAGGTTCGACTTGCCGCAGCCGTTCGGGCCCACGATCCCGGTCAACCCGGGCTCGATCAGGAGCTCGGTCGGATCGACGAAGGATTTGAAGCCCGAAAGGCGGAGCCGGGTGAAGCGCATGCGGTCAGGGTTTCGCGGCGGCTTCGAGGATCTTGCTGAAGCTCTCGTAGGTCTCGGCGCCTACGATCTTCTTGCCGTTGACGAAGAAAGTCGGGGTCGAGTTGACCCCGAGCTCTTTCTCGGCCTGGAGCCGGACGGCGACGATCTGATTGGCGAGCTTCTCGTCCGCGATGCAGGCGGTCGCCTTGTCCTCCGGCATGCCCCCGAGCTTCGCGAGCCTGACGAGGTTCCCAATCGGATCGCCCTTGGTCCAGGTGTCCTGCTGCCGGAAGAAGACCTCGAGGAACGCGAAGAACTTGTCGGGCCCCGCGCATTCGGCGAGCTGGGCGCCCGCGAGCGCGGCGCGGTCGAGGGGAAAATGCCGGAAGACGAGCTTCGCCCTGCCGGTTTCGATCCACTCCTTTTGGACCTGCGGCATCGTGTCGTTCACGAATTGCGCGCAATGCGGGCAGGTCAGCGAGGCGTACTCGATGATCGTGATCGGCGCGTCCGCCTTGCCGAGCACGTGATCCTCGGGCGTCGGATTGAGCGCCTGCTGGGCGAAAACGGGCACGACGAGCGCAATGAGGGCGCCGATCGCGACAAGAAGCGCGGCATCAGGGCGCTTCAAGATGTACCGCATACGTCTCTCCAAACTACAAGATGTTGAGAGGGGTGCCTGTGGAAAGTCAAGCGTCCTCGGCGCGAAGAACGGCGGTTCCGAGGCGCTCGAGAGCGGCGCGCAACTCTTCGTTGCCGACCGGGGCGATGCGCTCGGCGAGGGCCTTCCGCTCCTCGGGGCGAAGCGGTCGCGGCGCTGCCGGGCGCGCGCGGGGCAAGGCGGGGGGCGCCTGAACGAGCGAGACTCGCGCCACGGCGGGATACCCCAAGAAGGCGTTGATGCGCTCGACGATCAACGGTGCGTCGTGCTGGATCGTCGGGGCGGCGGCCGGGGTCACGCGCAGGCGGAGCGTGCCGCGGCTGCGTTCGCCCTTCCGGAATGAGAGGCGCTCCGGCCGCGCGTCCTCGGCGAGCTCGGCGCCGACGATCGCTTCCCAATGCATGAGGAGCTGCGCCTCGCCGAGGCCGCGCTTTCCGAGCACCGGTGCCGCGAGCCTCGGCAGCGCGGCTCCGATCGCCCGGAAGCCGCCGCGGCGCTTCGATTGGTCTTCGCGGTCGCCCATTTCGCGTGCCATCTATAACCGATCCATGCCGGAGCCGCGCCTTCTTCTCGAGTGGTACGACCGAAATCGCCGCCGCCTCCCCTGGCGCGCCTTGCCCGGCGAGACCCCCGATCCCTACCGGGTCTGGCTCAGCGAGGTGATGCTGCAGCAGACCACGGTCGCGACCGTGAAGCCCTATTACGACGCTTTCGTGGCGAAGTGGCCGACCGTCGCAGCGCTCGCGGCGGCCGAGCTCGACGACGTGCTGAGGGCCTGGGCGGGGCTCGGCTACTACGCGCGGGCGCGCAATCTTCACGCGTGCGCGCGCGCCGTGGTCGAGCGGTACGGGGGAGAGTTTCCGTCGGACCGCGCCTCTCTCGAGGCGCTGCCCGGGATCGGCACCTACACGGCGGCGGCGATCGCCGCGATCGCGTTCGGAAAGAAGGCGACGCCCGTCGACGGCAATGTCGAGCGGGTGGTCTCGAGGCTTTTCGCGGTCGAGGCGCCGCTCCCCGACGTCAAGCCCGAGCTGCGCCGGCGCGCAGAGTCGATCACGCCCGACGAGCGGCCGGGCGACTGGGCGCAGGCCGTGATGGATCTCGGCGCGACAATCTGCACGCCGGTGAAACCCCTCTGCCCCCTTTGCCCCTGGTCGAGGGCCTGCCGCGGCCGGGCCCTCGGCATCGCGGAAAGCCTGCCGGCGCGCCGCGCCAAGGCGGCGAAGCCGCTGCGGCGCGGGGTCGCCTTCGTCGCGCTGCGCGACGGCGCGGTGCTGCTCCGCCGCAGGCCCCCCCGAGGGCTCCTCGGCGGCCTTCTCGAGGTGCCTTCGACCGAATGGCGCTCCGAGCCCTGGCCCGAGGAGGAAGCGCTGCAATCCGCACCGGCGGCGGCGTCCTGGCGCGCGCTGCCCGGCACCGTGCGCCACGTCTTCACCCATTTCGCGCTCGAGCTCCAGGTACGGGTCGCGCGGACCGAAACGGCTGGGGATGGGATCTGGGTTCCCGTCGACCGGCTCGGCAGCGAGGCGATTCCGAGCGTCATGCGCAAAGTCTTGGAGCATGCCCTCCGCTCCGCGTAGAGTGCGCGCGCCATGCGACTTTCCGCTTATTTCCTGCCGCTCCTGAAAGAGAACCCGGCCGAGGCGCAGATCGTCTCGCACCGGCTGATGCTGCGTGCCGGCATGATCCGGCAGGCGAGCGCCGGCATCTATTCCTGGCTTCCGCTCGGGTTCCGGGTGTTGAAAAAGATCGAGCAGATCGTGCGCGAGGAGCAGGACGCCACCGGCGCGCAGGAGCTGCTGATGCCGACGATCCAGTCGGCCGAGCTGTGGCGCGAAAGCGGGCGCTACGACGATTACGGCAAGGAGATGCTCCGCATCCGCGACCGGGCGGATCGCGAGATGCTCTACGGCCCCACCAACGAGGAGCTCATCACCGACATCTTCCGCAGCGCCGTGAAGTCGTATCGCGACCTGCCGAAGAACCTCTACCACATCCAGTGGAAGTTCCGCGACGAGGTGCGGCCGCGGTTCGGCGTCATGCGCGGGCGCGAGTTCCTGATGAAGGACAATTACTCGTTCGACATCGACAAGAAGGCGGCCCGGCACTCGTACAACAAGATGTTCGTCGCGTATCTGCGCACCTTCGCGCGCATGGGCCTGAAGGCGATCCCGATGCGCGCCGAGACGGGGCCGATCGGCGGCGACCTCAGCCACGAGTTCATCATCCTCGCCGACACCGGCGAAAGCGCGGTCTATTGCGACAAGGCGTGGCTCGAGGCCGACATTCTGACCGAAGCCGCCCATGTCGACTACGACAGCGACCTTCAGCCCTTCGTCGACAAATGGACGCGGCTCTATGCCGCCACCGACGAGAAGCACGACCCTGCCGCGATTCCCGAGGATCGCCTCGTCACCGCGCGCGGGATCGAGGTCGGGCACATCTTCTATTTCGGGACCAAGTACTCCAAGCCGATGAATGCGCTCGTCGCGGCGCCGGACGGGCGGATGGTCCCGGTCGAGATGGGCTCCTACGGGATCGGCGTCTCCCGCCTCGTCGGAGCGATCATCGAGGCGAGCCACGACGAGAACGGCATCATCTGGCCGGAATCGGTCGCGCCGTTCAAGGTGGGCCTCGTCAACCTCCGCGCGAGCGACGGCAAGTGCACTGCCGCGTGCGACGATCTCTACGCCAAGCTGCGGTCCGCGAAGGTCGAGGTGCTCTACGACGACCGCGACGAATCGCCCGGCGCGAAGTTCGCCACGATGGACCTGATCGGGCTTCCCTGGCAGCTCGTCGTGGGGCCGCGCGGGCTCGCCGCGGGGAAGGTCGAGCTCAAGAACCGCAAGACCGGCGTTCGCGAGGAGCTGACGCCCGAAGCGGCGCTCCAGAAGCTCGCCTCGTGATCGCCGCATTCTCCTTCCACCCCCTCGTTTCCGGGCGAGGAGGGAGATAGCGCATGTTCGGCCCGTTCGAGCGGATGGTCGCGTTCAGGTACCTGCGCGCGCGGCGTCAGGAGGGGTTCATCTCGGTGATCGCGATCTTCTCGCTCTTGGGGATCGCGCTCGGCGTCGCGACGCTCATCATCGTGATGTCGGTCATGAACGGGTTCCGCGCCGAGCTGCTCGACCGCATCCTCGGCCTCAACGGGCATCTCGGGGTGTACGGCGTCGCGGGCCCGCTTCCCGATTACGACCCGCTGGCGGACCGGATCCGGAAGGTGCCGGACGTCGTCAAGGTCGTGCCGCTCGTCGAGGGGCAGGTGATGGCGTCGGCCGGCGGGCGCGCCTCGGGCGCGCTCGTGCGCGGACAGAAGATCGAGGATTTGAAGAGCGGCGCGGTGGGGCAGCACCTGCGCGCCGGCAGCGTCGACGATCTGCAGGACGACGGGGTGCTCATCGGCACCCGGCTCGCAATGAAGCTCGGGCTCCGGCTCGGCGACGACATCACTCTCATCTCGCCGCAGGGCAATCCGACGCCCTTCGGCACCATGCCGCGGATCAAGGCGTTTCGCGTGGCCGGGCTCTTCGAGCTCGGGATGTCCGAGTACGACTCGAGCCTGGTCTTCACGGCGATGCCGATCGCCCAGACCTTTTTTCGCGTGCCGGAGGCGGTGACCAGCCTCGAAGTGTTCGTCGGCGATCCGGACAACGTCCGGCGAACCACCCACGAGCTCGGCGCGATCATCGGGGCGGAGGCGCGGATCATCGACTGGCAGCAGGCGAACTCGAGCTTCTTCAACGCCATTCAGGTCGAACGGAACGTGATGTTCCTGATCCTGACCCTCATCATCATCGTGGCGGCCTTCAACATCATCTCCAGCATGATCATGCTGGTGAAGGACAAGGGGCGGGACATCGCGATCCTGCGGACGATGGGCGCGACGCGGGGCATGGTGCTGCGGATCTTCATCCTCGCAGGAGCATCGGTCGGCATCGTCGGGACAGTGAGCGGCTTCGTCCTCGGAATCGCCTTCTGCGCGAACATCGAGACGATCCGACAATTCATCCAGAACCTCACCGGCACGCAGCTCTTCGACCCGACCATCTATTTCCTCTCGCAGCTGCCTGCCAAAGTGGATCCCGGCGAGGTCGCGGCCGTGGTGGGGATGGCGCTCGCGCTTTCGTTCCTGGCGACGATCTATCCGTCCTGGCGTGCCGCGCGCCTCGATCCCGTCGAGGCGCTGCGCTATGAGTAGTCCCGCGCTCGAGCTGCGCGGGGTCGAGCGCACCTATCGACAGGCGAGCGAGACCCTTCCGGTGCTGCGCGGCGTGTCGCTCGCGCTCGAGCCGGGCGAGCTGGTCGCCCTCGTCGGCCCGTCGGGGGCCGGCAAGTCGACCCTTCTTCACGTGGCCGGGCTTCTCGAGCGCCCGGACGCGGGCGACGTCCTCCTCGGCGGGAAGTCGTGCGGCCGGATGTCCGATGGCCAGCGGACCGAGATGCGTCGGACGCATCTCGGTTTCGTCTACCAGTTTCACCATTTGCTGCCCGAGTTTTCGGCGCTCGAGAACGTCATGCTGCCGCAGATGATCGCCGGCGTGCCGCGCGCCAAGGCGGCGGAGCGGGCGCGAAGCCTTCTCGCGATGGTCGGGCTGGCGCAGCGCGAAAGCCATCGTCCGGCGCGGCTGTCGGGAGGCGAGCAACAGCGCGTCGCGATCGTCCGGGCGCTCGCCAATCAACCTCGGGTTTTGCTCGGCGACGAGCCGACCGGAAATCTCGACCCTCACACGGCCGACGACGTTTGCGCGGCGCTCATCGACATCGTCCGCCGCACCGGGCTCGCCGCGCTCATCGCCACCCACAACTACGATCTCGCCGGGCGAATGGACAGGATTCTCGAGATCCAGGAAGGGATCGTCGTCGAGCGTCCGCGGCGCTGAACGTCGGCTTCCGCGAAAGCGGCGTCCGCTTTTCCGCTCTCACGACGTAGCCTAGACTTCGTGCGTCGCGGAACGACATTCTTCGTTTGCGGTTCTCAACTTCGGAGAACCGAACCGGAGGAAAGCGGGAATGGAATTCCTTCAGTGGCTGAAAAGCGAACATCAGGAAGCGCAGCAACTTCTGCAGAAGGCGCTGCAGTCGGAAGGGCGCGCACGCGAGCAGGCGTGGCAGAAGTTCTGCAAGGAGATGAAGATACACCACCGGCTGGAAGAGAAATACCTCTATCCGCTCGGTGAAGGGTTCGGCCCGACCCGGGAGATCGCCGCCGAAGCGATCGAAGAGACGCAGAAGACCGAGCGCTTGCTGGACGAGCTCGATCCCTCCGCGAGCTGGTTCGTGGAGGAGGCGGAAGAGCTCCAACGGATGCTCGAGGAGCACATCGAGAAGGAGGAGAACGAGCTCGTTCCCAGGCTCATGGAAGACGTGCCGATCGATCAGCAGAGCAAGCTCGTTCAGAAGCTGCAGGAGGCCAAGCAGTTCGAGATGCAGAGCGCACGCTAGCGGCGGGCGGCAGGAGAGGAGCGATGCTTCAGGCAATCAGCAGCGCCGAGATCCGTGAGATCGCCGAACTCGCCAAGGCGGCGCGCGCGGCGCATTACCGGCTCCTCGACAAGATGCGCATCGTCGATCGCTTCGACGACGGCAAGGAGCTCGACGCGGAGAGCGCCGGTACTCTCGACGCGCTCGATGCGACGATCGGCAACGAGGAGCTGGAGCAGCTGCGGGCGCGGCTCCGGTCTCTGTCGGAGGAGGCGCGGGTGGAGCTGGGCGCGGTGATGCTGCTGGGGCGAGGCGACTTCGCCGCGGGGCAATGGGAGGATGCCCTCGAGGAGGCGCGGCAGCGGCCCGATGCGAGCGATCCCGAATCGCTCTCGTTGAAACCCGACCTCGCCGACTATCTCGGGAAAGGGCTGTTTCAGATCGGTGCCGCTTAGCCGCGCCTTCGATCACGCCTCGTTCAGGGCCGCGGCTTCCGCCTCGAGCGCCTCGGCCGCCGCGAGCCAGGCCTGTTCGGCTTCGGCGAGCGCGCGGGCGAGGTCGGCCTGGCGGCGCAGCGCCTCGGTCGTGCGGTCGGCCGCGCCGGCGTAGGTCGCCGGATCGGCGAGCAGAAGATCGATCCGCGCCTTTTCGCGGCCGAGGCGCTCCATTTCGGCCTCGGCTTCGCGCACCCGGCGCCGCAGCGGCTCGAGGGCGCGGCGCCTGTCGGCGGCGGCCCGACGTGCGTTCTTTCGTGAGCTTCCCGCCGCACGCTCCTCCCGGGGAGAGGCCCGTCGGCGCTCCTCGTCGAGATGACGCCGATAATCGTCGAGATCGCCGTCGAAGACGCGGGCAGTGCCGTCGGCGACAAGCCAGAGCCTGTCGGCGACGAGCTCCAGAAGCGACCAGTCGTGCGTGACGAGCACGACCGCCCCACCCCAGTCACCGAGCGCCTCGACGAGCGCCTCGCGCGCCGCGATGTCGAGATGGTTGGTCGGCTCGTCGAGGACGAGGAGCGGCGGTGCGTCGTGCGTCACGAGGGCGAGGGTGAGGCGGGCCTTCTCGCCTCCCGAAAGCTCGCCGGCCGGGACGAGCGCCTTCTCCTGGCCGAGGCCGAAGCGGCCGAGAAGGGAGCGCAGGGCCGTCTCGCTGTCGCGCGGCCTCAGCTCAGCCAGGTGCTCGACCGGCGTGCGTCGCGGATCGAGCTCTTCGATCTGGTGCTGGGCGAAGAATCCCGCCCGCAGCTTGGGCGCGCGCACGACGCGCCCCTCGCAGGGCTCGAGCCGGTCGGCGAGGAGCTTTGCGAGGGTGGTTTTCCCGTTCCCGTTCGCTCCGAGAAGCGCGATCCGGTCGCCTGGATCGAGCCGGAGGTTCAGCCGCCGCAGTACCGGCTGTCCCGGAACGTAGCCGACCGCCGCCGCGTCGAGGGAGACGAGCGGCGGCGGCAGGCGATCGGGCTCGGGAAAATCGAAGACGACGCTCGGGTCCTCGGCAGGGGTGACGACCGGCTGGAGCCTCGCCAGCGCCTTGAGGCGGCTCTGCGCCTGACGCGCCTTGGAGGCTTTGGCGCGGAAGCGGTCGATGAAGGCCTGGAGATGCGCCCGCTGGGCTTCCTGCTTCGCGGCGAGCGCGGCGTCGTGGGCGAGCCGTTCGGCGCGGGTCCGCACGAAGGTGTCGTAGTCGCCCGCATACGTGGTGAGGCGCCGGTTCTCGAGGTGCAGGATGTGAGTCGCGATGCCGTTCAGAAGGCCGCGATCGTGGCTGACCACGATGAGGGTGTGCGGCCAGCGCCGAAGATAGTCCTCGAGCCAGAGCGCCGCCTCGAGATCGAGGTGGTTGCTCGGCTCGTCGAGGAGGAGGAGGTCGGGCTCCGAGAAGAGCGCCGCGGCGAGCGCGACGCGCATCCGCCAGCCGCCCGAGAAGGAGGCCATCGGCCTTGCCTGCATGCCGGCGTCGAAACCGAGCCCGGCGAGAATGGTCGCGGCGCGTGCGGGTGCGGCATGGGCGCCGATCTCGTGCAGGCGCGCGTGGATTTCGGCCGCCCGCGTTCCGGACGCCTCGGCGAGCTCGGCCTCGAGGGCCGCCCGCTCGGTATCGGCGGCGAGGACGATGTCGAGCGGCGTCGCGTCCCCCGCGGGCGCTTCCTGCGCGACGAATCCGATGCGCGCGCCCCGTCGCATCCGGATCTCGCCTCCGTCAGGCTGCAGCGCGCCGCGGATGAGGTCGAGAAGCGTCGACTTGCCGGTTCCGTTGCGGCCGACGAGGCCGACGCGCCATCCGGCGGATATCTGCGCCGAAGCGCTTTCGAGGAGGGTCCGTCCGGCGATCCGGTAGGTAAGGCCGTCGATTCTCAGCATTCAGCGTGAAAGTGTGCGCTCGACCGCGTTGCGCCAACCGGCGTAACGCTCCTCCCGTTCGTCGCGACTCATTCGGGGCTCGAACGCGCGGTCCCGCTTCCACCGCTCGGCGATCGCGTCGCGCGAGCGATAGAGACCGGCGCCGAGCCCGGCGAGAGCGGCAGCGCCGGCGACCGTCGTCTCGGCGAACACGGGTCTCTCGACCGGCACGTCCAGCATGTCGGCGAGGAACTGCATCGCCCACTCGTTCCTGGTCATGCCGCCGTCGACGCGGAGCGCTTCCGGGCGCGCCGCGCCGTCCGCCGCCATCGCCTCGAGAAGATCGCGCGTCTGGAAGCACACGGCCTCGAGCGCCGCGCGCGCGAGCTCGGCGGCGCCCGTCTCGCGCGTCAGACCGAAGATCGCGCCGCGCGCCTCCGGATCCCAGTAGGGCGCGCCGAGGCCGACGAAGGCCGGCACGAGATAGACCCGCTGGCGCGCATCGGCCTGGCGCGCCAGCGCTTCCACCTCGCCCGACTCACGTATGAGCTGGAGCCCGTCGCGAAGCCACTGCACCGCGGCGCCGGCGACGAAGATCGAGCCCTCCAGCGCGTACGTGACCTCGCCGCCGATGCGGTAAGCGATCGTGGTCAGCAAGCGGTTCTTCGATGCGACCGCCTGCTGCCCGGTATTGAGGACCGCGAAGCAACCGGTGCCGTAGGTCGACTTCACCATCCCCGGGCGGAAGCAGGCCTGCCCGACCGTCGCCGCCTGCTGATCTCCGGCGACCCCGAGGATCGGGATCGGGGCTGTGCCGAGAAGGTTGGTCTCGCCGAACAAAGCGACGGAGTCGCGAACCTCGGGAAGAAGCGAAGGCGGCACCCGGAACAGCCGTAGCAGCTCTTCGTCCCATCTCTGGCGGTGAATGTCGAAGAGCAGCGTGCGCGCGGCGTTCGTGGCGTCCGTCGCGTAGACGCGCCCGCCCGTCAGCCGCCAAACGAGAAAGCTGTCGATCGTGCCGAAGGCGAGCTCGCCGCGCTCCGCCGCCGCGCGCGCTCCTTCGACGTTGTCGAGGAGCCAAGCGATCTTCGTCGCCGAGAAATAGGGGTCGATGACGAGCCCGGTCTTCGCCGCGACGTCCGCGGCCGCGTCGCCGAGACGCGCGCACTCCTCTGCCGTGCGGCGATCCTGCCACACGATCGCGCGCGCTATCGGCCGCCCGGTCGCACGCTCCCAGAGGAGGGTCGTCTCGCGCTGATTGGTGATACCGATCGCGGCGATCTCGTGCGCGCCGAGCCGCGCCGCCTCCATCGCGCCACGGGCCGTCGCGAGCACCGCGGCCCAGATCTCCTCCGGATCGTGCTCGACCCACCCGGGCGCGGGGAAGTGCTGCGTCAGCTCTTGTTGGGCCTGCGCAGCAAGGCGGCCTTCGGCGTCGAAGATCATCGCCCGGGTCGATGTCGTGCCTTGGTCGATCGCGAGAATGTGGCTCTTCATTCGGTCACGTTAACGCGCGACGGCACGAGGCGGAAGAAGAGCGGCGCGAGGAAGATCACGAGGAGCACGCGCAGGAGCTGGTGAGTCGCGATGAATGCCGTGTCGAAGCCGAGGGCGAGCGAAACGAGGCTCATCTCGGCGAAGCCCCCCGGCGCGAAGGCGAGGAGCAGCGTCTCGAAGGGGACGCCGCTCAACGGGGCGAGCGCGAGGCTCACGAGGACCGTACCGAGAATCATGATGACGGAAAGCCCCGACGCCACGCCGATGGTTCCGATGACGCGGCGGACGGGGAAGCCCGCGAAACGGGCGCCGAGGCTCGCGCCGAGGCCGACCTGCGCGATGACGACGAGCTCGGGCGGAACGCTGGAATGGGCGACGCCCGTTATATGGAGGGCGGCGGTGAGGAGGAGCGCCCCCGTCAGATGCGGCGCCGGCATCCGGCAGAGCCGCCCGAGCAGCGGCCCGCCGAGCGCACAGGCCGCCAGCAAGGCGAGCTCGGCGGGGGCAGTCTCGGCGAACCCTCCGCCCGTCTGCGGTTCTGCGGACGGCAGATAGCCTTGGAAGAGGCGGAACCAGACGGGGATCGTGAACACCACGAAGGTGAGCCGGACCGCATGGCTCAACGAGATCAGCCGCGCGTCGCCGCCCATCGCGTGCCCGAGCGCCGTCATTTCGTTGAGCCCGCCGGGCATCGCAGTGAAATAGGAATCGAGCGCGTTGTACCGCCCGAGCCGGCGCAGATAGACGTATCCCGCTCCGCACACGATGGCGATGTAGGCGAGGAGCCCGAGCAGCGTCACGCTCCACTGGCCGATGCGACCAAGGAGCTCGGGACCGAAGGCGCTGCCGAGCATGACCCCGAGCACGGCGAGGAGAGAGTTGCGAAGCCACGCCGGCACGGCCAACCCGGCGCCCGCGAGCGCCGCGACCGTCGTGAACGCCATTGCCCCGAGCATCCACGGGAGGGGGGCTTGAACCGCCGCGAAAAGGGCTCCTCCCGCCGCGCCCAGAGCGAGCGCCAGCGCAACTCGTCTCACGCCTGCAGTCGTCCGAGACGGACAGCGGTCTGGCCGGGTACGAGGCGTCGGGACGGCATGATCAGCACGCAGTCGTCATAGGGAGTGACGACCGGCGCCTCGCCATCGTAGGCGATGACGGTACCCGCCTTCGCAATGACCTCGAGGCCGCGGTAAGGGGCGAGGAAGCGGAAGCGCTCGGTCGCGACCGTCACCGCCTCGGTCACCTCGATGACGCGCTGCGGGGGAGCCGGCTCGGCAGGGGCGAGCCCGGGATCGATCGCTCCGACCGCGGCGAGAAAGCGCAGCGTGGTCTCCACGGCGACCTCGGCCGAGCGCGCCTCCCAATGCTGGCCGCATTCGACGAGGAGCGCGTTCTTCGGCGAGCGTTCGTCGGCGAAGTCGCGGTAGTCGCGCATGCGCCGGCCGGCGGCATGCCCGGCATCGCGCACGATCACCTCGGGGATGGCGACGCGGCGGGCGAGCGCGGTCGCTTTTCGGGTCATGCCGGCCATCATCAGGGGCGGAGTGCTGTGCTGCATCGAGTGAATGTCGAGGAGAAGATCGACCGTATCGACGACTGGGCGCAGCTCCCGCGCACGCCGCAGCTCGACGCTGTCGCGCGGCCCGTCGAGGGTCGTGTCGTCCCAGACCCGATTGAAGTCCTCGTCGACGAAGCGCGAGGCGCTCGGCTGGGCCGGATCGAACGTTTCGAACGCTGCCACGTTGGCGAAGCTCAGCGTGAGCTTGCCGCGGATGGGCCGGATCTCGCGCTCGAAGAGGGTCACCAGTGCGATCGCGCCGCAGAGCTCGTTTCCGTGCGTCAGCGCGTTCACCATCACGTGCGGGCCCGGTCGACCGCTGTCGAAAGTCGTGACGTAAGGGATGCCGGTATTGCCGGCGCGAAATTGGTGGATATCGGGCGGCGACAGCTCGACCGCGTAGATTTCGCCGCTCATGCCGTAACGCGGTCGAGGAGGCGACGCAGGAAGCCTTCGCAGGCGCGGACCTGCTCGAGGCTGATGAACTCGTCCGGCTTATGCGCCTGTTCGATCGAGCCGGGGCCGCAGACGACGGTCGGGATGCCGGCCCGCTGGTAAAGCCCGGCCTCGGTCCCGAAGCTGACTTTGCCGGTGGCGTTCGCCCCGGTCAGGGCGAGGACGAGCTGCGTAATCTCTTCCTCGGCGCCGGTCGCGAGCCCCGGGAAGCTCGTCAGCTCCTCGAACCGGATGCCGGTTTCCGGCCGCACGGACTTCATCTCGGGCTCGACCCGGGTCGAGGCGAACCGGACGACCTCGTCGACGAGCGCTTCGGAATCGGCGCCTGGCAGGTAGCGGAACTCGAAGTCGAAGCGGCAGTCCTTCGGAACGATGTTGAGCGCCGTGCCGCCCGAGATCCTGCCGGTGTGAACGGTCGTATAGGGCGGAACGAAGTCCGGATCGTAGGGGCCCTCGTCCCGGAAGCGGCGTGCCATCGACTTCAGATAGGCCACGATCTCGGCGGCCGCCTCGACTGCGTTCACGCCCTCATGGGCGAGCGCGGAATGGCATTCGTACCCGCGCACGTGGCAGCGCAGGCTGCGCTTGCCCTTGTGCCCGATCACCGGCTTCATCTCCGTGGGCTCGCCGACGATGCAGAGACGCGGCTTGTCGGGGCGCCCTTCGAGGCCGGCGATCATGCGCCGCACGCCGAGACAGCCGACCTCCTCGTCGTAAGACAGCGCGAGATGAATCGGCGTCGCGAGCTCCCGGGCGAGGAATTCCGGCACGAGCGCGAGCGCGACCGCGAGGAAGCTCTTCATGTCGGCGGTTCCCCGGCCGTAGAGCCTGCCGTCTTTCTCGGCGAGCGCGAACGGGTCGGTCGACCAGTCCTGTCCGTCCACGGGGACCACGTCGGTATGCCCCGAGAGCGCGATTCCGCCCCGGTCCTTGGGCCCGATCGTCGCGAACAGATTGGCCTTGCGCCGCTCCTCGTCGAAGAAGAGCTCGCTCGCCACCCCGTGGCCGGCGAGGTAGTCCCGGACCCACTCGATCAGGGCCAGGTTCGATTCCCGGCTCGTCGTGTCGAACCCGACCAAAGTCCTGATCATATCGACACTCGAAGAAGGCAAAGCTGGGCACCTGCTCGGACGGAAGGGAAGGGGTCGTACTATGCCTTCCCGGGCGCAACGGCGCCAGCCGGGATCCGATTTCGCATGCCGAGACGTTTTTCGCATTTGACACGGACGGATCGCCCGGCAAGCTTGTCGCGAATCAGGGAGGAGACACGATGAGGAAGTCGCTCGTCGCCGTCGTGCTTTGCGGCGCATTCGTGGCGTTCAACGCATCGGCCCAGGAGCTGAAGGTCGGCATCGGCGCGCCGCCGACCTCGATGGATCCGCTCTATCACAATCTCGATCCGAACAATCAGATCGCGCGCCACATCTTCGATACGCTGATCGATCAGGACGAGAAGCAGCGGCTGAGACCGGGGCTCGCGACCTCATGGAAGCTGGTCGACGAGAGCACCTGGGAGTTCAAGCTCCGCGAGGGCGTGAAGTTCCACGACGGAACGCCCTTCACCGCCGAGGACGTCGTGTTCTCGATCCAGCGTGCCGAGAAGGTGCCGAACAGCCCTTCGGCCTTCACCATCTACACCAAGGCGGCGGAAGAGATCGTCGCGGTCGATCCGACCACGGTGCGAATCAAGACGGACGGGCCGTACCCGCTCCTGCCGAACGATCTCTCCAACATCCGCATCCAGTCGAAGAAGGCGGCCGAGGGCAAGTCGACCGAGGACTTCAACAAGGGGACCGCGACGATCGGCACGGGCCCGTTCAAGTTCGTCGAATGGGTGCCGGGCGACCGGCTCGTGCTGGAGCGGAACGACGACTATTGGGGCGAGAAGGCCGAGTGGGCGAAGGTGACATTCCGCCCGATCACCTCGTCCGGCACGCGGGTCGCCGCGCTCCTGTCCGGCGACGTCGACTTCATCGACAACGTCCCGCCTGCCGACATCAAGCGGCTGAAATCCGATTCGAACGTCGCGATCTGGCAGAGCGTGTCGAACCGGATCATCTACCTGCACGTCGACAGCGATCGCGACAAGTCGCCGATGGTGACCGACAAGCAGGGCCAGCCGCTCGACAAGAACCCGCTCAAGGACGTGCGCGTCCGCAAGGCGATCTCGAAGGCGATCAACCGCCAGGGCATCGTCGACCGCGTTCTCGACGGCGTCGGCATTCCCGCCGGACAGCTCCTGCCCGAGGGGTTCTTCGGCGTCAGCCCCAACCTCCAGGTCGAGAAGTACGATCCGGAAGGCGCGAAGAAGCTCCTCGCCGAGGCCGGCTGGCCGAACGGGTTCGGCCTTACGCTGCACGGGCCGAACAACCGCTACATCAACGACAAGGACATCGTGCAGGCGATCGCGCCGATGCTGAGCAGGATCGGCATCGACACCAAGGTCGAGACGATGCCGGCGAACATCTTCTTCTCGCGCGGCTCCAAGCTGGAGTTCAGCCTCATGCTCGTCGGCTGGGGCTCGGGCACGGGCGAGGCGTCCTCTCCCTTGAAGTCGCTCCTCGCCACGTTCGACAAGACCAAGGGGTGGGGACCGTCGAACCGCGGCCGTTACTCGAACCCGAAGCTCGACGCCGCGCTCGACGAGGCGCTCCGCACCGTCGACGACGAGAAGCGCGAGAAGCTTCTGCAGCAGGCCACCGAGATCGGCATCAACGATCTCGGCATCATCCCGCTGCACTACGAAGTCTCGACCTGGGCATCGAGGAAGGGCTACGTCTACAAGGCCAACACGAACCAGCACACGCTGGCGCATTGGTTGAAGAAGGGGTAGTCCGCGCCGGAGGGGCGGCGGCGTGCGCGCCGCCCCTCGGCGCCGGAGCACTCGAGCGATGACCGTCTTCATCATCCGCCGCCTTCTGCAGAGCGTGCTCGTGCTGGCGGCGATGTCCGTCATCGTCTTCGTCGGCGTCTACGCGATCGGGAACCCGATCGACATCCTCATCAACCCGCAGGCCGACCAGGAGGAGATCGAGCGTGCGACCCGTGCGCTCGGCCTCGACCGGCCGCTCTGGGAGCAATATCTGCACTTCGTCGCCGGCGCCTTCACCGGCGATCTCGGCCGCTCCTTCGTCTTCAACGAGCCGGCGCTGCGCCTCATTCTCGACCGGCTGCCGGCGACCCTCGAGCTCGCCTTCGCCGCGATGCTGATCGCCGTCGTGCTCGGCATTCCGCTCGGCCTCTGGGCGGGGCTCCGGCCGGAGAGCTTTGCGGGCAAGGCGATCACCGCCGGCTCGATCCTCGGCTTCTCGCTGCCGACCTTCTGGGTCGGGCTCATGCTGATCCTCCTCTTCGCGGTGCAGCTCGGCTGGCTGCCGGCGACGGGGCGAGGCGCGACCGTCGAGGTGCTCGGGTTCCGCACCAGCCTTCTCACCGCGGACGGGCTCTCGCACGTGGCGCTGCCGGCGCTCAACCTCGCGCTTTTCAAGCTCGCGCTCGTGATCCGCCTCGCGCGTGCCGGAACGCGCGAGGTCGTCCCGCTCGACTACATCAAGTTCGCCCGCGCGAAGGGGCTCAGCGCCCGGCGCGTCGTGCTCGTCCACGTGCTGAAGAACATCCTCATCCCGATCGTGACCGTGCTCGGCCTCGAGACGGGCTCGGTAATCGCCTTCGCCGTCGTGACCGAGACGATCTTCGCCTGGCCCGGCATCGGGCGGCTCATCATCCAGGCGATCAACCAGCTCGACCGGCCGGTGATCGTCGCGTATCTCCTCATGACGGTGTCGATGTTCATCGTCATCAACCTCGTCGTCGACATTCTCTATTCGGTGCTCGATCCGCGCGTGCGGATCTCCGAGGCACGATGACCGCGGCGCTCGACGGTACCGTCGCCGCCGCCGAGCCGGCGCCGCCGCGGGAAGAGACGCCCTTCCGCCGCTTCGTCTCGGAGTTCGCGGCCTCGCGGCTCGCCGTGGGCGGGCTCGTCGTCTTCCTCGGCATCGCCTGCGTTGCGATCTTCGCGCCGTGGATCGCACCGACCGACCCCTACGACCTCACGCGGCTGGACATCCTCGACGGCCGGCAGCCGCCCGGCGCCCAGTCGATGGACGGGCGCACCTTCTGGCTCGGCTCGGACGACCAGGGCCGCGACATGCTCTCGGCGATCATGTACGGGCTGCGCACGAGCCTCGGCGTCGGGGCGATGAGCGCGGTGCTGGCGCTTCTGTTCGGCGGTGCCGTCGGTCTCCTCGCCGCCTATTTCGGCGGCAGGGTCGACACGATCGTGATGCGCGTCGTCGACATCCAGCTGTCCTTTCCGGCGATCCTCGTCGCCCTCATTCTTCTCGCGGTGCTGGGGCAGGGGGTCGGCAAGATCATCTTCGCGCTCGTCACCGTGCAGTGGGCCTACTACGCCCGCACGGTGCGCGGCTCGGCGCTCGTCGAGCGGCGCAAGGAGTACATCGAGGCGGCGCGGGGGCTCGCGCTCTCGCACGCGCGGATCGTGTTCCGCCATCTCATGCCGAACTGCCTGCCGCCGCTCATCGTCGTCGTCACCGTGCAGGTGGCGCATGCGATCGCCCTCGAGGCGACGCTCTCGTTCCTCGGCATCGGCCTGCCGATCACCGAGCCGTCGCTCGGGCTCCTCATCGCGAACGGCTTCGAGTACATGATGAGCGGCAAGTACTGGATCAGCTTCTTCCCCGGCGTCGCGCTTCTGATCACCATCGTCGCGATCAACCTTGTCGGCGACCGACTGCGCGACGTCCTCAACCCGCGCTACCAGAAATGACCCCGACGCTCGAGGTAGAGGGGCTGAAGACCTGGTTCTTCACCCGCGCCGGGGTGCTGAAGGCGGTGGACGACGTCAGCTTCTCGGTCCGGCCGGGAGAGGTTCTCGGCCTCGTCGGCGAGAGCGGCTCGGGAAAGAGCGTGACGGGGTTCTCCATTCTCGGCCTCGTCGACCCTCCCGGGCGCATCGTCGGCGGCCATATCCGCTTCAAGGGGCGCGAGATCGCGAACCTGCCCGAGGAGGAGATGCGCAAGCTGCGCGGCGCGCGCATCGCCATGATCTTCCAGGACCCGATGATGACGCTGAACCCGGTCCTGCGCATCGACACGCAGATGATCGAGGCGCTCGAGGCGCATCATCCCGAGATGAGCAGAGCCGAGGCGCGCGCGCGGGCCATCGAGGCGCTGGCGCAGGTCGGCATCCCGAGCCCGGAGGAGCGCCTCTCGCAATACCCGCACCAGTTCTCGGGCGGGATGCGCCAGCGGGTCGCGATCGCGATCGCGTTCCTCAACGAGCCGGAGCTCATCGTCGCCGACGAGCCGACGACGGCCCTCGACGTGACGATCCAGGCGCAGATCCTGCACGAGGCGCAGCGGCTCTGCCGCAGCCGCGGCACGGCCCTCATCTGGATCACGCACGACCTTTCGGTGGTGGCCGGGCTCGCGGACGAGGTCTGCGTGATGTACGCCGGAAAGGTTGTGGAGCGGGGGCCTGTCGATGCCGTGCTCGACGCGCCGTTTCACCCCTATACGCGAGGCCTCATCGGCTCCGTCCCGAGCCGGAACCGCCGCGGCGTCCCGCTGGCGCAGATCCCGGGCATGACGCCCTCGCCCTTGAAGCTGCCGGCCGGATGCAGCTTCCGCCCGCGGTGCCCTCGTGCCGACGCCGCCTGCCTCGCCGCGCCGGATCTCGTCGAGATCGCGCCGCAGCGTTTCGTCCGCTGTTTCCACGCGCACGTGGCGGAGCCGGCGTGAGCGTCCCGCTCGTCGAGTTGCGCGGCGTCTCGAAGCGCTTCTCGCGCCCGCTGGACCTCGCGGAGAAGATCGCGCGCCGGCTCGGCGCCGACGTGCGCGAGAACGTCGTCCACGCGCTCGACCGGGTCGATCTCGCCGTGCATGAGGGGGAGGTGGTCGGCCTCGTCGGGGAGAGCGGCTGCGGAAAATCGACGCTGGGCCGGATCGTCGCCGGGATTCACGAGCCGAGCGAGGGCGAGGTGTTGTGGCGCGGGCGCCGCCGGGACGCGCTTTCGCGCGAGGAGCGCAAGCGCGCGCAGCTCGCCATACAGATGATCTTCCAGGATCCCTTCGCCTCGCTCAACCCGCGCATGCGGGTCGGCGACATCGTGGGCGAGGCGCCGCGCGTTCACGGCGTGGTCGAGCCCGGGAAGCTCGAAGCCTACGTCGCCGACGTCCTCGAGAAGGTCGGGCTCGATCCTTCGTACCAGCGGCGCTATCCGCATCAGTTCTCGGGCGGGCAGCGCCAGCGCATCGGCATCGCCCGCGCTCTCGCCGTCAGGCCCGAGTTCCTCGTCTGCGACGAGGCGGTGGCCGCCCTCGACGTCTCGATCCAGGCGCAGGTGCTCAACCTCTTCATGCGCCTCAAGGACGAGTTCGGCCTCACCTATCTCTTCATCAGCCACGACCTCGGGGTCGTCGAGCATCTCTCCGACCGCGTCGTCATCATGTATCTCGGCCGCGTCGTCGAGAGCGCGCCGACGGAGGCGCTTTTCGCCGAGCCGAACCATCCCTATACCCAGGCGCTTCTCGCCGAAATTCCGCGCCTCGACCGGCGCCGGACCAGCTACGCCCCGATCAAGGGCGAGATTCCGTCGGCGCTGGCGCCTCCTCCCGGCTGCCACTTCCATCCACGCTGCCCTCATGCGATGCCTCTGTGCCGGGAAAGCGTTCCGGCGCTGAAGGAGATCGCGCCCGGGCGGCTTTCGGCCTGCCACCTCAACGACCGGAGCTGACATGGAATACCGCGTCCCGGGGGTCCTTTTTCGGCGCGACCCGCGCGCCCCCGAGGTCCCGCTGGTCTTCGACAGCCCGCATAGCGGGACGGAGTATCCCGAAGACTTCCGCTATGCCTGCCCGCTCGAGATCCTGCGCCGGGCCGAAGACACCTGGGTCGACGAGCTCTACGCGTCTGCTCCGGATCACGGGGCGACGCTGATAGGAGCGCTGTTTCCGCGCTCCTATCTCGACGTCAACCGGGATCCTGCGGATATCGACGAGGCGCTGCTCGACGCGCCCTGGCCGGGCGAGCTGCGGCCCAGCGAGAAGACGCGGCTCGGGCAGGGGCTCGTGAGGCGGCTCGCCGAGCCGGATCTTCCGGTCTACGACCGCAAGCTCGAGGTCGAGGAGGTGCAGCACCGGATCAGGACGTACTACGCGCCTTACCACGAGACGCTCGAGGCCGTGCTCGACAGGCTCCACGGCAAGTTCGGCGTCGTGTGGCACATCAACTGTCACTCGATGCCGGAGCGGGGAAACGCCATGTCCTCGGATCCGGACGCGGTGCGCGCCGACTTCGTGCTCGGCGACCGCGACGGGACGACCTGCGCTCCGGAGTTCACGGATTTCGTTCGGCGCGTCCTCGCCGGGCGCGGCTACGACGTGAAAGTGAACGATCCCTACAAGGGGGTCGAGATCGTGCGGTGCTACGGCCGGCCGGCGGAGAACCGCCATTCGCTCCAGATCGAGGTCAACCGTCGCCTCTACATGGACGAGAAGCAAATCGTGAAGAACGAGAACTTCCCGCGTCTTGCCGCCGACATCGGTCACCTCGTCGAGGCGCTGGCGAGCTTCGCGCGCGGCAGAAGGGTCGAAGGGTAGGGCAGTCGCGGTGCCGCAAGAAAAATGCCCCGCCTCAGGCGGGGCATCTCTGTCTTGGAGGCGAAGAGCCGATCAGCCGGCGCGGCGCATCTGCTGCTCGACCGGGGGCGGGTCGCGGAGCACGTAGCCGCGGCCCCACACCGTCTCGATGTAGTTCTCGCCGCCGGTCGCCTGCGCGAGCTTCTTGCGGAGCTTGCAGACGAAGACGTCGATGATCTTGAGCTCGGGCTCGTCCATGCCGCCGTAGAGATGGTTGAGGAACATCTCCTTGGTGAGCGTCGTCCCCTTGCGCAGAGAAAGCAGCTCGAGGATGCCGTACTCCTTCCCGGTGAGGTGCAGCGGCTGCCCGTCCACCTCGACGACGCGGCTGTCGAGATTGACGACGAGCTTGCCGGTCCGGATGACGCTTTCGGAATGACCCTTGGCGCGGCGCACGATCGCCTGGATGCGGGCGATCAGCTCGCGGCGGTCGAACGGCTTCGTCAGGAAGTCGTCGGCGCCGAAGCCGAGGCCCTTGATCTTGGCGTCGAGCTCGTTGAGGCCGGACAGGATGAGGATCGGCGTCTTGACGCGCGCGGCGCGGAGGCGGCGCAGGACCTCGTAGCCGTCGATATCCGGCAGCATGAGGTCCAGAATGATGATGTCGTAATCGTAGAGCTTGCCGATCTCGAGCCCGTCCTCGCCGAGGTCAGTCGTATCGCAAATGAATCCCTCAGCGCGCAGCATGAGCTCGATGCTCTGCGCCGTCGCCGAATCGTCCTCGACGAGTAGAACCCGCATTCTGAACCTCCGCTTTTCGCGTGTTTCTCAGGTACCCTTAATCAGTGTTGATGGAGTGAGTTAACAAAGGGTTTCCCTGTAAAAAGAATTACGTCGGGACGGTTCGCGTGGCAGTATCGGGCGCGGCTCGTAATCGGAAGGCGGCGGGGTGCAATCGCGGTTTAGTGGTTCGGCCGCGGTCCTGCTACTTTACCTGGGGTTAAGCTGAAGCGGCCAAGCTGCGCCGCAAATGGCCCGCGCCCTCGCTCAACTCCGCGCCGAGATCGCCGCGATCCCCGAACAGCGCCGTTACGGACGCGTCGCGGCGGTCATGGGCATGCTGGTCGAGATCGCCGGCGTGCCGAAAGCGCTCACCGTGGGCGGGCGCTGCGACATCATCGCGCGCGACGGGCGACGGCTGCCGTGCGAGGTGGTCGGGTTCCGCGACGGGCGTGCGCTGGCGATGCCCTTCGGCGCGCTGGAAGGCATCGGGCTCGGCTGCCGGGTCGAGATGAGCGCCGGCGTTTCCGCCGTCTTCCCTCATCGGAGCTGGCTCGGCCGGGTTCTCGACGCCTTCGCCGAGCCGATCGACGGCAAGGGGCCGCTCGTCGCGGGGACCGTGGCCTATCCCTTCCGGAACCAGCCGCCGCCGGCGCACAGCCGGCGCCGGGTCGGCGAGAAGCTCGATCTCGGCGTGCGGGCGCTCAACACCTTCGTCTCCTGCTGCCGCGGCCAGCGCATGGGCATCTTCGCCGGATCGGGCGTCGGCAAGTCGGTCCTGCTCTCGATGCTGGCGCGGTACACGGCCTCCGACGTCATCGTGATCGGCCTCATCGGCGAGCGCGGGCGCGAAGTTCAGGAATTCATCGCCGAGGATCTCGGCCCGGAAGGGCTCGCGCGCAGCGTCCTCGTGGTCGCGACCTCGGACGAGAGCCCGCTGATGCGGCGTCAGGCCGCGTATCTCACGCTGTCGGTCGCTGAATTCTTCCGAGACCAGGGGCTTCAGGTCCTGTGTCTCATGGACAGCGTGACGCGCTTCGCGATGGCGCAACGCGAGATCGGCCTTTCGGCGGGGGAGCCGCCGGCCTCGAAGGGCTACACCCCCACCGTCTTCGCCGAGCTGCCCCGCCTCCTCGAGCGCGCAGGCCCCGGCACCGGCGACGGCTCCATTACCGGACTTTTCACCGTTCTCGTGGAAGGTGACGATCACAACGAGCCGATCGCCGACGCCGTTCGCGGAATTCTCGACGGCCACATCGTGCTCGAACGGCAGATTGCCGAGCGCGGGCGGTATCCCGCGATCAACGTTCTGCGCTCGGTATCGCGCACCATGCCGGGCTGCAACACGGAGGAGGAGAACCGGTTGGTGAGCGCCGCCCGTCTCTGTTTGTCGACGTATGAAGACATGTCGGAATTGATCCGCCTCGGCGCCTATCGCCGCGGCAGCGACGCCAAGGTGGACGAGGCCATCGAGCTTTATCCCACGCTGGAGAAGTTCCTTGCGCAAGGCAAGGACGAGCGCGCCGATCTCGCGAGCGGCTACGCCGGGCTTGCCGCAATCCTCGGGGGTTGCTCGTGAGCGCGCTCGACAGCCTGTTTCGCCTCTACAGGTGGCAGCTCGACGAACGCCGTCAGCAGGTCGCCGAGCTCGAGCGGCTCGAGGACCGGTTGAAGGCCGAGCTCCAGAAGCTCGACCAGGAAGCCGCCAGCGAGCGACAGGTGGCGGCGACGAACGAGCAGGCCGCACGATCGTGGGCGGCCTGGTCCGCCGCCGCCTCGGAACGGCGCAAGACTCTGGAGACTTCGATCGCGGAGACGCGCGAGCAGATGGAGCGCGCGCGCGAAGCGCTCGCCGAGGCCTTCCAGGAAGTGAAGCGCTACGAGATCGCGCTCGCCGCGCGCGAGAAGCGCGAAAGGATCGCTCTCTCGCGGCGCGTTCAGCAACGCCAGGACGAGATCGCGCTCCAAACCTTCCGGAACCGACGCAGCGCGTAGCCGTCCGGGGCTTGGCGTCACGGGGCGCAGCGGGAGAGCGCCCGTCGTCGGAGCCGCTATTCCCGGCCGGTCCGAATTGCCTCGGCGCGACGCCGCTCTTTCGCGGCCGAGCGTTTGAGCGCGTTGATCCACGCGCGTTCCTTCCGGATGACCTCTGCCTTGCCGTTGGCATCCTCCATTCGCTCGAGGAGAACGAGGCGCCGCTCGTGCTCGGCTGCCGATGCCTCGAGCTCCGCCGCCCGCCGCTCCGCGAAGGCGAGGCGGCTCGGGCGATCGCCGGAGCCGTGCAGGACGAGGTCGGCCTGTACCTGACGGAGCCGCGCCCTCAGCTCCTCGAGGCGCCGCTGGTTGCGCGCGAGCGCATCCACGGCGCTCTTCATGCTGGCGACAATGCGGGAATCGTAGACCGCGAACCTGCTCGCCGGGACGTCGACGACGAACATGGCGGCGAATGAGACGGCGCGTGCCAGCGAGCGGAACCCCAGGATGCGCTGCGGAAAATAGGGATCGCCCGTCGTCTCGCCCGAGCGGGCGAACCGCACGAGGAGGAGCGGCGCGGTTCGGAGCCCAGGATAGGGAGAAGCGAGGAGCTCGGCCGCGGCCGCAAGCCTTTCCGACGCGCGGGGTGTCAGATAGAGCGCATCGTCATCCCGCAGAACCGAATGCGCCGGGTCGGCGATGACGGCGACGATCGCGGCGATGGGATTGGCAGGCTCCGCCGCAAGAGCGCGCCGCATATAGGGGACCGCCTCGTCCTGCCTCTGCCAGTCGGCGAGCGCGATCGCGAGCGCCGCGGCTGCATTGGTCTCGGGCAGCTCGGGCGTGGCTTCCGCGACGACACGAAAACCCTCGGCGGCACCGGCCGCATCGCCTCTCGACAGTCGCGCGTTCGCCGTCGCGTACATCTCGTCGAGAATTCGTGTCGACTCCGCCTTCGTCGGAATGTGCGGGACGAGAAGGAGGCACAGCGCGGCGACGATCCGCTGCAGGAATTGTCCTGGTTCCGGATCGCGCTGTCGCCGTCTTTCGTGCACCCGCTTCAGCGCCTCGCCGCGTCGGCGAGCCAGTCTCGCAAGTATCGCGCATAGGAGCGGCGCACATAGACGAGCACCTCCTCGGGCGTCGCCTCGAGAATCACCTGCGTCCGGGCGAGAAGGGTCTGCGCGCAGCGCCCGGCGGGAAAAACGCGGGGATCGAGATCGAGCCCGCATCCCTTGGCCAGTATCCCGCGGTCGGCGACGTGAAGGATCTCCCGATTGAACGTCACGTCGACGTGTCGCGTTTCCGACAAGTCCGCCTCGCCGACGATCAGAAACTCGTCGGGCCCCAGCCACAGGATGCGGAACCCGTCTCCTTCCGCGACCGAGTTCGGCGTTTCGGGCCGAAGCCCCAGGACGCGCTCGAGCGCATCGGGCGCAGCGCGCACCGACGTCATCGGCGTCGCCGCCACTTGCGGAATCGTCACGTTGAGAGCGGGTCCCGGAACGGGCGCAGAGGCGGGGCTCGCGAAGCGCGGCTCGACGATCCGGGCGGCGACGCGTCGTCCCTCGAACAGGACGCCGACTTCCTCGCCGATGCGGGCGCGCCCGTTGGCGACCATGGCGAGGACGGCAGTGCGATAGCTCGAGGTGACGTGGCCGGGGCCCGGCTCGATCTGCGCGCCTTCGATCACGGGCGCGGCCGGCTCGAGGCCGACGAGCTGCCGGCGGCCGGGCAGCGCATGCGCCGGGCGCCGCAGCGAGCGCCGGCCGAGAAACTCCTTGTCCCAGGCGACGAGGCGCTCGAGGCCGAGATCGAGCGGCGTCGTGGAGCCGTCGGTCTCCTGACCGACCATGAAGTAGCCCATCTCGGCGCGCAGCACGTGCATCGCCTCGGTGCCGAACGGGACCGCCCCGGCCGCAAGCCCCGCACGCCAGAGCGCCTCTGCGTAAGGCGCGGGCACGCTGACCTCGAACGAGGGGCCGCCGGTGAAGCTGACGGTGGCGATACGTGCAGGAATGCCGCCGAGCGTCGTTTCGACGACGCGCATCGGCCGCATGTCCCCGAGCTCCGGAAAGAGGGCGGGGGCGCGCGGGCCGGCGAAGGTCACGACGGCCCAATGTTCCGTGACCGAAGTGCAGGAAACATCGAGCTCGGTCCATTCGGTCTGCAGCCATTCCTCGAACCAGTCGAGCACGGAAGCGGCGTTCCCGGTCGTGGTGCTGACGAGCCAGCGCTCCTCGTCGAGCCTTGCGACCACGCCGTCGTCGAACACCGTTCCGTCATCGCGGCACATGAGCCCGTAGCGGCATCGACCGACCGCGAGCGTCGACATCCGTCCCGTGTAGATGCGGTCGAGGAAGGGCCCGACGTCGGTACCTTGCAGGACGATCTTGCCCAGCGTCGAGGCGTCGAGCATGCCGAGACTCTCGCGGACGGCATGGCATTCGCGCGCGACCGCGGCCTCCATGTCCTCGCCGGCGCGCGGGTAGTAGCGGGGCCGCTTCCACTGTCCGACGTCCTCGAACACCGCGTCTGCCGCGACATGCTCGTCATGAAGCGGCGCCGTGCGCACGGGATCGGCGAGCGCGCCGACATCGCGGCCGGCCATCGCGCCGAACGTCACGGGCGTGTAGGGGGGCCGGAACGTCGTTGTGCCGGTTTCGCCCGGCGAGACGCCGCGGGCCGCCGCAAGGAGCACGAACGCGGCCACGTTTCCGGTCTTGCCCTGATCGGTGCCGAGACCCGCCGTGGTGTAGCGCTTCATGTGCTCGACCGAACGCATCCCTTCTTGCGCCGCGAGCGCTATGTCGTCGGCGGTGGTATCGGTCTGGTAATCGACGAAGCATTTCGCGCGGCGGCGTCGGGGTGGAACCGACAGCGCGTCGCCGGGAGGCGAGAGTCCCTCGCCTGCGGCAGAGCCAATGACCTCGAGCTTCTGGCGTGCCTTATCCGGCAGGAAAGCAGCGAGGTGGTCGTCCCAGCGGAGCGTTCCGCCTGCCTGGCAGAAGAGATGCACCGCCGGGTTCCAGCCGCCGCTTACGACGAGGAGGTCGCAGTCGATCCGACGGCCCGAAGCAGTCTCGACCCGGCGCAGCCGCCTGCCGCCCTCGGTCGCAACGACCGCCTCTCCCTTGCGGAGGTCCAGCGCTGCCGCGACCTCGATCCCGGCGCCGGCGAGGTCGCGCTCGACCGACAGTCCGTCGTCGTTGTTGGCGAAGACGACGGCCCGCCGCCCTGGCGCAACCCCGAAGCGGTGGATGTAGGCGCGCGCCGCCGACGCGAGCATGATTCCGGGGCGGTCGTTGTCGGCGAAGACGAGCGGACGCTCGTGGGCCCCGGTCGCGAGCACGACGCGGCCGGCGCGGATCTTCCAGAGGCGCTCGCGCGGGCCCGTCTCTCCCGGCGCGGCCCGCTCGACGCCGCAGAGATAGTTGTCGTCGTAGTAGCCGAAGATCGTCGTTCGGACGAGGATCCGCACGTCCGCCGACGCCGAGAGTTCCGCCACAGTGTTCGCGAGCCACTCGAGACGCTCGGCGCGGTTGACGAGCGCGCCGCCGAGAAGGGGCGCGTCGCAGGCGACGATGACGCGCGCGCCGGTGCGCGCCGCCTCGAGCGCCGCTTCCAATCCGGCGGGTCCGGCGCCGACGACAAGCACGTCGCAATGCGCGTTCATTCGCTCGTAGCGGTCCACGTCGGGCTCGGTCGGCGCGGTGCCGAGCCCCGCCATGCGTCGGATCAGCGGCTCGAAGAGCGGCCGCCAGAGCGGGCCCTTGAAGGTCTTGTAGTAGAAGCCGGGAACGAGCAGCGGCGCTGCGAGCCCGGTCGCGGCGCCGATGTCGAACCGAAGCGACGGCCAAGCGTTGACGGGCGTCGCGACGAGACCGTCGTAGAGCTCGACCGTCGTCGCGCGCGCATTCGGTTCCTCGCGCGGGCCGAGGCCGAGCTGGACGAGCGCGTTCGGCTCCTCCGGCCCGGCGCTGACGATGCCGCGCGGCCGGTGGTACTTGAAGCTCCGCGCGACGAAGTGCATGCCGTTGGCGAGAAGCGCCGAGGCGAGCGTGTCGCCGACATGGCCGTGATAGGCGCGTCCGGCGAAAACGAAGCGGAGCGTGCGTGTGCGGTCGATACGGCCGCCGGCCGGGAGGCGGAAGGGCTGGCTCACCCGCGCTCGATCTCGTGCGTCACGGTGCTGCGCGCGATCGTGAACCAGCGACGGCAGCCGTGAACGTGAAACCAGCGCTCCTCGAGCCGGCCCTTGGGATTGCGGCGCATGTAGAGATAGTCGGCCCATTCGGCGTCGGAGAGCGCATCCGGGTCCTTCGGTCGGAAGATCCCGGCCTCGCCGCCGTAGCGGAACTCGACCTCGTCGCGCGGGCCGCAGAAGGGGCAGGGGATGAGCAGCATCAGTGCGCCACCGCCGCCGCGCCGTGCTCGTCGACGAGGGCGCCGCTCGAAAAGCGCTCGAGCGGGAAGGGCGCTGCGAGCGGGTGAGGCTCGCCGGTCGCGAGCAGATGGGCGAACACCCAGCCCGACCCGGGCGTCGCCTTGAACCCGCCGGTGCCCCAGCCGCAGTTGATGAAGAGGTTCTCGATCGGTGTCTTGCCGATGATCGGCGAGGCGTCCGGGCAGACGTCTACGATGCCGCCCCAGCTGCGCATCATCTTGAGGCGCGAGAAGGTCGGGAAGAGCTCGAGGAGAGTGCCCATCTGGCTCTCGATCACGTGGAAGGCGCCGCGCTGGGCGTAGGAGTTGTAGGCGTCGATGCCGGCTCCGATCACGAGCTCGCCCTTGTCCGACTGGCTCACGTAGACATGGACCGCGTTCGACATGACGACGCAGGGCAGCACCGGCTTCAGCGGCTCCGAGACGAGCGCCTGGAGCGGGTGGCTCTGGAGCGGCAGACGGAAGCCGGCGAGCGCCGCGAGCACCGAGGAATGACCCGCGGCGACGAGTCCGATACGGTTCGCGGCGATGTACCCGCGCGTCGTCTCGACGCCGCGGACCCGGCCTGTTTCGATGCGGAAGCCGGTCACCTCGCAATTCTCGACGATGTCGACGCCGCGCGCGTCGGCGGCGCGCGCGTATCCCCAGGCGACGGCATCGTGGCGGGCGACCCCGCCGCGTCGCTGGAGCGTTGCTCCGAGCACCGGGTAGCGCGCCGTCGGCGAGACGTCTATCGGCGGGCAGAGCTTCTTCACCTCCGCGGGGCCGAGCCACTCGGCATCGATGCCGTTGCGGCGGTTGGCTTCGACACGCCGACGCCCTTCGCGCACGTCGTGCAGGTTGTGCGCGAGATTGAGGACTCCCCTCTGGCTGAACATGAGGTTGAAGTCGAGCTCCTCGGCGAGCCCTTCCCAGAGCTTCAGCGAATGCTCGTAGAGCGCCGCGCTTTCGTCCCAGAGATAGTTCGAGCGGACGATCGTCGTGTTGCGCGCCGTGTTGCCGCCGCCGAGCCAGCCCTTCTCGAGGACCGCGACGTCGGTGATGCCGTGGTTGCGCGCGAGATAGTAGGCCGTGGCGAGCCCGTGCCCTCCGGCCCCGACGATCACGACCTCGTAGCGCTCGCGCGGTGCCGGGTCGCGCCAGAGCGGGCGCCACCCGCGGTGGCCGGAAAGTGCCTCGCGCGCGAGGGTCAGGAAAGAGTAGCGCATCGGCCCGAACGCGTGTTCCCGAGCGGACCGGAGGATCCGGCCGGCGAGCCGTGCTTGTAGCCGATTTCAGTTGGGCAAGGCGAGGGTCGGCGCGCGCCGTCGCGCGACTGCCGGGGCGACCGAACGCCAGCCCGCGCGGGCTTCGAGGAGCCAGGAGAGGGTTTTCTCCGGTACCTCGGCGGCCTCGTTCTCGAGCAGCGTTGCCACCGCGCGTTCGTCGCCGCAGCGGCAGAGCGCGTCGGCGACCTCGGCCGCGAGCGCGAAGCGCCGAGCCACTGCGGCCCGATGCTCGCCGGGGTGCTCGCGGATGACGCGCAGGAGATCTTCGGCCTCCAGCGCCTCCGAATGGGTTAGGATAGGCGCCGCGACCTCGGGACAATCAGTCGCGAGGGCGAGCGCAATGTCGCGCGGCAGCTCCCGCGAATCCTTGAGCCACTCGGCGAGGAGGCGCCGCACGACGAGCTCGCTGTCATGCGTCCGCGCGCGAAAGAGCTCCTCCGCAGCAAGGCGCTCGGTCTCCTGGAGGGCGCCGGCAACGTAGGCCGCGGCGACCTTTCCGATCGCCTTGGCGCGTTCGGTCCAGGAGGGGTGCTCCGCCAGCCGCAGCAGATCCCAGAAATTCGCGCCTGAGCTCATCGTTCCGGACTTTCCTTTCCCCGGTTATCGATAAGCGGACTCTGCGAGCCACGGGGTTAACAGAAACCTAAAGGCGAAGATCACGCTGCGGCAAAATGAAGACTACGCGCACGATTCGGCGGATTCTCGCGCTTTTCGGCAAAATCGAGGCGGCGATGTGGCGGAATCCGGCGATACTCGCAGCCGGTGTGCCTTCTCGGAAACTGTGCAAGTCTCGGGCGAAGGGGCTGTGAATACTTTCTGGGGATAAGTCTGTGTTCAATATACGGCACGGCCGCCAGAAACGTCGAAAACCGCGCCTGTGGAAAACGAGCATTCTTCAGTGGCGAGCCAGGCGACGAGGGCGGCGATCTCCTCCACCTGGCCGAACCGGCCCATCGGAATTTTCGAGAGCATGTAGGCGATGTGGCTCTCGGTCATCTGCTTGAAGATCTCGGTCCGGACGGCCGCAGGCGTGACGCAATTGACCCGGATGCCGGTCGTGGCGAGCTCCTTGCCGAGCGACTTCGTCAGCGCGATGACCCCGGCCTTCGCGGCCGAGTAGGCGGCGGCGTTGGGGTTGCCGTCCTTCCCGGCGATCGAGGCGATGTTGACGATCCGCCCGTAGTCGCGCTTCTGCATGCGCGGCACCACGGCGCGGCAGCAGAGAAAGACGCCGTTGAGGTCGATCTCGATAACCTCGCGCCAGGCGTCGACCGGGTACTCGGCGACCGTGGCGTTGGGCCCGGTGATCGCCGCGCTCGTCACCAGGATGTCGATGGCGCCGAGCTGCGCCTCGCTCGAGGCGGCAGCGCGCTCGACCGCTTCGGCGTCGGTCACGTCGACTCCGATCGCAATCGCGCCTTCGAGCGTCTTGGCGGCCGATTTCGCGGTCGCGGCGTCGCGGTCCCAGATCGCGACGCGGGCACCGGAGCGGGTGAGGCGGTCCGCGATGGCGTAGCCGATGCCGCGGGCGCCGCCGGTGACGACCGCTTTACGGCCGCCGAGATCGAGCTGGTTCATGGTGAAAGGCTTCCCCTTGCGGCGCCCTCCGTCAAGCGGGCTGCCGCAAAAACGCCATCCTCTACGGGCATTCCCGCTACGTTATGATCGCGAAGGTTCCCTCGAGGAGGTCGCTCCGCATGCACAAGACCGTCCGCACATTGCTCTGCGCGCTCGCCGCCATCGCTCTCATGCCCCTCGGCGCGTCGGCGCAGCCGCGGCAGACCTACGGCACCGACAACGGGTATTGCGATCGCAGCCTTCTCTCCGGCGTCTTCAGCACCTCGACCGAAAACATCGTCGGTACGGCGCTCGGCGCCGCCGCAGGCGGTCTCCTCGGAAGCCAGTTCGGGAAGGGCAGCGGCAAGACCGCGATGACGATCGCCGGCGTCCTCGCCGGAGCGCTTGCCGGCGGCGCGATCGGCCGCTCGATGGAACCGGTGGACCAAGCCTGCGTCAGCCGCACGCTCGAGCACACGCCCACCGGGCAGACCGTCGCTTGGCAGAACCCCGACAATCAATCGAGCTACTGGGTCACGCCGACCAGGACCTACGAGACGGCGAGCGGCGTGCCGTGCCGCGAGTACGTGACCGACGCGGTGATCGGCGGCCGCGTCGAGAAGGTCGTCGGCACCGCCTGCCGGCAGCCCGACGGGACGTGGCGCGTCCAGAACTGAGCCGACGATAAAACCACTTTCGTGATCCGCGGCACCGGGGCGGGTCGGCGACGGCCCCCGCTCCGCCCGCGATTCCGATCGGCCGGCGCCGATGCCGGTCCGACGACGCGCGCTGCCGAAAAGCTGCGAGTTGCACAACCCAGCCGATCTGGGGTACCTCAAATGTAACAAGAACGAGAGGGAGGGCCGATGGCGACGGTCGACATCCGGCGCGTCAAGAAGGCTTTCGGGGAGACGCAGGTCATCCACGGCGTCGACATCGACATCGGGGATGGCGAGTTCGTCGTGCTGGTCGGGCCGTCGGGATGCGGCAAGTCTACCCTGCTGCGCATGATCGCGGGGCTCGAGCAGATCACGGAAGGCGAAATCGCCATCGGCGGCAGGGTGGTGAACACGCTGCCGCCCAAAGAGCGCGACATCGCCATGGTGTTCCAGAACTACGCGCTCTACCCGCATATGACGGTGCGGGAGAACATGGCCTTCAGCCTCAAGCTGCGCGGCGCCGATCGAACGGAGATCGACCGGCGCGTCACCGAGGCCGCGGAGATCTTGGGCCTCGTCCCCTATCTCGACCGCTACCCGCGTCAGCTTTCGGGCGGCCAGCGCCAGCGCGTCGCGATGGGACGCGCGATCGTGCGCGATCCGCAGGTCTTCCTGTTCGACGAGCCGCTCTCGAACCTCGACGCGAAGCTGCGCGTGCAGATGCGCACCGAGATCAAGGCGCTGCACCAGCGCCTCACCACGACCTCGATCTACGTGACGCACGATCAGGTCGAGGCGATGACGATGGCCGACCGTATCGTGGTCATGCACGACGGCGTCGTCGAGCAGATCGGCACGCCGCTCGAGCTCTACGACTCTCCCGCCAATCTGTTCGTGGCCGGATTCATCGGCTCGCCGGCGATGAACTTCATCGGCGGCCGGCTGCGTCGCATGAACGGCGCGGTGTGGGTCGAGGCGCCGGACGGGACGCGGCTTCCGGCGCGTCCGGACGCGCCCGGCGCGGACGGGCAGGAGGTGATCTACGGCTTCCGGCCGGAGCACATGACCCTGGCGAACGGCGCGGACGGCGTCGCGGCGAAGGTCACCGTGGTCGAGCCGACCGGCGCCGATACCTACGTCTACGCAGAGATCGCAGGAGCGCAGGCTTGCGCCATCTTCTCCGAACGGCACGCCTTCGCACCCGGCGAAACCATTCGCTTGCAGCCGGATCTCGCGGTGGTGCACCTTTTCGATGCAAAGACCAGCCGTGTTCTCGACTAACCGATAACGATCATTTTTGGGGAGACACTGGAATGACGGATTTTACGAGGCGCGATGTCATCAAGGCGGGCGTCGGCGCGGCGGCGCTCGCCGCCGGCAGCTCGCTCATATTGCCGGAGAACGCCTTCGCGCAGCAGGCGCCGGCGTGGAACAACCAGCCCGAGAAGGGAGCGAGGCTTCGGGTCCTGCGCTGGAAGCGCTTCGTCCAGGGCGACGAGGACAAGTGGAACGAGAACACGAAGAAATTCACGGAGCAGACCGGGATCCAGGTGCGCGTCGACTCCGAGAGCTGGGAGGACGTGCGCCCGAAGGCGGCTGTCGCCGCGAATGTCGGCGCCGGGCCCGACATCATCATCGGCACGCACGACGACCCGCACCAGTACCCGGAAAAGCTCGTCGACATCACCGACCTCGCCGAGTACTTCGACAAGAAGTACGGCTGGTACGACGTCTGCAAGGCGTACGGCCGGCGCGGTGACCGCTGGATCGGCTTGCCGATGGGCGCCGCCGGCAACTGTCTCACCTATCGGATGAGCCACGTCAAAGCCGCAGGCTTCGACAGCGTTCCGAGGGACACCGACGGCTTCCTCAAGCTCTGCCAGGCGATGAAGGCGAAGGGGACGCCGGCCGGCTTCGCGCTCGGGCATGCGACGGGCGACGGCAACTCCTGGTGCCATTGGCTCGTCTGGGCCTTCGGCGGCAAGCTCGTCGACGAAAACAACAACGTCGTCATCAACTCGCCCGAGACCATCGCGGCGCTCGAATACGCAAAGCAGCTCTACGAGACGTTCGTGCCCGGCACGCTCTCCTGGCTCGACCCGAACAACAACAAGGCGTTTCTCGACGGCCAGGTGTCGCTCACGAACAACGGCATCTCGATCTACTACGCCGCCAAGAACTCGACCGACCCCAACATCAAGGCGATGGCGGACGACATAAACCACGTCAACATGCCGGTGGGTCCGGTCGGCAAGCCGACCGAGCTCAACCTCATGTTCCAAGCCTTCATCTTCAAGTACTCGAAGTACCCGAACGCCGCGAAGGAGTACCTCCGCTTCATGTGGGAGAAGGAGCAGTACTGGCCGTGGCAGCAGGCCTCGATCGGCTACGTGACGCAGCCCTTCAAGGCCTACGAGGAGAACCCGCTCTGGAAGAGCGATCCGAAGAACATCCCCTACCGCGATGCCGTGAAGGTGATGCTGCCGAGCGGCTATGCCGGCACGCTCGGCTACGCCTCCGCGGCGGCGATGGCGGATTTCATCATCGTCGACATGGTCGCCGAGGCCGCGTCGGGTTCGCAGACGCCGAAGGCGGCTGCCGAGCGGGCGCAGCAGCGCGCGCTGCGCTACTACAAGGTCTGAGCAGGGACGGGGCGGCGCCGAGGGCTGCGCCGCCCCGCTCCAGATAGCGAGTCCCAATGAGCGTTTCGGTATCGACGCTGCGGACGCCCGCCACGACGAGCCGCCTCGGGCGGATCAACGACAACCGCGCGTTCCTCTCGTGGTTGTTCATGTTGCCCGCGGCGCTTCTGCTCCTCGTGTTCCTGACCTATCCCTTGGGTCTCGGCATCTGGCTCGGCCTGACCGACACCAAGATCGGCCGCGCCGGCGAGTTCGTCGGCCTCGAGAACTACATCTCGCTGTTCCGGGACAACGTTTTCTGGCTCTCGGTCTTCAACACCATGCTCTACACCGTTGTCGCGAGCGTGGTGAAGTTCGGGCTCGGCCTCTGGCTCGCGCTTCTTCTCAACAAGCATATTCCGTTCAAGGCCTTCATCCGCGCGATCGTCCTTCTGCCCTTCATCGTCCCGACCGTGCTTTCGGCCATCGCGTTCTGGTGGATCTACGATTCCCAGTTCGGGATCATTTCCTGGACGCTTCAGCGCATGGGGCTCATCGACCGCTTCATCGACTTCCTCGGCGAGCCCAATCTCGCGCGGGCGTCCGTCATCGTCGCGAACATCTGGCGGGGCATCCCCTTCGTCGCGATCTCGCTCCTCGCCGGGCTGCAAACGATTCCGCAGTCCCTCTACGAGGCGGCGACGATCGACGGCGGCTCGCCCTGGCAACAGTTCCGGCACATCACCCTGCCGCTCCTCTCGCCGATCATCGCAGTGGTGATGACGTTCTCGGTCCTCTTCACCTTCACCGATTTCCAGCTCATCTACGTCCTGACGCGCGGCGGCCCGCTCAACGCCACGCATCTCATGGCGACGCTCTCGTTCCAGCGCGCGATCCCCGGCGGGCAACTCGCCGAGGGGGCCGCGATCGCGAACGCGATGATCCCCTTCCTCCTCGCCGCGATCCTGTTCAGCTATTTCGGGCTGCAGCGGCGCCGCTGGCAGCAGGGCGGCCGTGACTGACGTCGCGCGGCAGGGGGCCGCCACCGACACGCAGGGGATGGACTATCTCGTCTCGCTGCCGCGGCGGGTCGTGACCGTCTACATCCCGCTCGCGATCTTCCTCTTCGTGCTGCTGTTCCCGTTCTACTGGATGGCGGTGACGTCGTTCAAACCGAACGAGGAACTGTACGACTACTCGCGCTACAGCCCGTTCTGGGTGGTCAACCCGACGCTCGACCATTTCAAGAAGCTCTTCTTCGAGACGGACTACGCCGACTGGATGTGGAACACGCTCCTCATCTCGGTGGTGGCGACCTTCCTCTCCCTCTTCGCCAGCGTCTGCGCGGCCTACGCGATCGAGCGGCTCCGCTACACCGGCTCGCGCTATGTCGGGATGGCGATTTTCCTCGCCTATCTCGTGCCGCCGTCGATCCTCTTCATCCCGCTCGCGACGATGGTGTTCGGGCTCGGCCTCTTCGATACGCGCTGGGCGCTCATCCTCACCTACCCGACCTTCCTCGTCCCGTTCTGCACCTGGCTCCTCATGGGATACTTCAAGTCGATCCCGTACGAGCTCGAGGAATGCGCGCTCATCGACGGCGCGAGCCGGGTGCAGATCCTGGCGAAGATCATCCTGCCGCTCTCGGTGCCCGGCCTCATCTCGGCCGGCATCTTCGCCTTCACCCTCTCGTGGAACGAGTTCATCTACGCGCTCACCTTCATCTCGTCCTCGGAGAACAAGACGGTCCCGGTCGGCGTCATCACCGAGCTCGTCGAGGGCGACGTCTATCACTGGGGATCGCTCATGGCGGGCGCGCTCTGCGGCTCGCTGCCGGTCGCGATCCTCTACTCGTTCTTCGTCGAGCACTACGTCTCGAGCATGACGGGCGCGGTGAAGGAGTAGGGGCGCCGAAGCGGCGCCTCGCCCGCTTCCCGACAATACCCGGTCGAGGCGCCGGCCACCCCGAAGGAACGGGGGCGGCGGCCGCGTCATTTCTCCTTCGGCGGCTCGAACTGCCGCTGCATCTCGGGAAAGCCTTCGACGGTCTTCTGGACCTCGGGCGGGAAGTCGGTCGTCTCGAAGATCTGCCGGATTTCGATGACCTCGTCGTCCGAGGCGGGGCAGCGTCTTGCCCATGCGACCGCCTCGTCCTTCGACTTCACGTCGATGATCCAGTAGCCGCCGACCGCTTCCTTCGCCTCGGCGAACGGGCCGTCGGTAACGGTGGGCGTACCGCCGGAGAACGACACCCGCACCCCCGAGGAAGGCGGATGCAGCCCGTCGAGGGCGAGCAGCACGCCCGCCTTCCGCAGCGCGTCGTTGTACCTCATCATCGCCTCGACCCTCTCGGGGTCGGGCGTGTCGCCCGGCCCGGCGCTCTCGTAGCCTTTCGGGATCATCAGCATCATGAACCGCATTTCGTGCGCCTCCTTTCCACGGAGCGGGCCGATGGTTCTGCGCCCCTCCTGGCAGTACGACGCACGGGGTTGGGCGGATCCGACAGGTGATCCCGAAAATTCGGGCAATCCGCCGGACCTGCGCGCGGCCTAGTTTCTCGCTCGAAGGTCCGGGATCGGCGGCGCCCATTGCGCCGGCGCGACGCCCGGTGCCGGCCGGCCCCAGATGTTCCCGTGGCGATCCGGCCGATCGGTGAAATGGGCGATGATGAGCCGGTGCAGCATGTCCATGTTCGGCAGAATGCCGTGGAATCCCGCGGCCGCGGCGAGAATGCGATCCTGGATTTCCCAGTATCCGAAATCCTCCGGGACGACGCAGACGAGGCTCTCGAGCGGCAGGAACCTCGGTATCGCGCCCTCGAACGGCACCGTGCCGTCGCCGGTGCGCCGTGCGATCGAAGGGGTCGGGGTCGTTCCAGCGATTGTCCCGGCCGGCGGAGCTGAACGTGAAATCGGGCGATCGCCCGACCATGTCGATCTTGAGCTGAATGCGGGTCTCGGCGTCGACGCCGACGACGCAGAGCCACGCGCGGGGGTCGAGCCCGTACGCTGCGAGATCGAGCCGGTCGATCCTGGTGCGGTGGCGGCGCGCCGCCGCCAGGAACGCTTCGAAGAGCCGGCGCGCCTGCTGGTCGCGGCCGGTCCGGGCGAGCCCGTGCAGGCGGATGTACTCCTTCAGCGTATCGATGATGCTCGGCTGCCAGAGGGCCGGATCGAAAAGGGACGTTCGCGGTAGGCGCTGGTCGAGGATGAGGCCGTTCGAGAAGCTCGGCAGCAGCTGATAGAGCGCGGGGGTGATCCGCGCGGCCTCGCGCTCGCGCGAGCTCGGCGCCTTCTCGCCGAGATTGGCCGTGCCGGTGGTGACCTTGATGACGGCCTCGAAGGAGCCCTGGAACGGCGTTGCAAGCGTCGCGACCTTGTGGACGGGATGCTTCTTGCCGGCGCGCTGCAAGTAGCCGGCGATCACGAGGCCGCCCATCGAATGCCCGACGAGATTCACTTTTGGGTCGTCGCCGTAGACCGCGGCGGCGTAATGGCGCAGCAGCTTCGTGCGCGCGATGACCTCGTCGATGAAGGCGGCAAGCAGCGCTCCGGTTCGTTCGAGCGGCTGGCGCCAGTCGTAGGCGAAGGGAAAGACCGGGACCGGCTGATCCTCGCGCGTGCGCAGATTGTGACGCAGCTCCTCGATCAGCTCCCTGTAGGCGACCTCGAACAATTGTCCTGCGACGACCGCCGCCGGCTCTTTCGCCTCGAAGCGGAGGTCGTCGGGGTGGAGAGCCGCCCGCTCGTATTCCTTGGTCATCACCGACCAGATCGTCTCCGGGGGCAGCGGGTAGGTGTCGGTGAGGTAGGAGGCAGTGATCCCCGGAACGACGATGGTCGGATAGGCCGGCATGGCCATTCGCTCTTCTCCTCCGCAGAACGCGCGCGCTCAGAGAGTCCGTCTGAGCGGTCCCCGGGCGGTCGCATTTCGCGGACGAAACGCAACCGTCGCGTCCGTCTCGGGGCGATGGCCCCTTGGCGGAACTCTCAGGTTCTCTTCGTCATGCCTGCTGCTGTTGAGGGCCGCTAAGCACGTGCCTTCAACCCCGTGGCCGCTGTCAGTCCGCGTGGCCCGCCACCGTATCGGCCATGCGGGCGCCTCGCAATCCGATGGGCTTTGGCCGCCCGGTGGTCGTGTCCTTGAACGTCTGGTGCTCGAGCTCGGCGTTGAGCTCGGCTCCGGCGAGGAGGGTGTAGGCGGAAAGCCAGAACCAGAGGAGGAGCACGACCACGGCGCCGAGCGATCCGTATGTCTCCCCGTAGGAGCCGAAGCGGCTCACGTAGAGAGAAAACAGCGCCGATCCGATGATCCAGAGCACGGTCGCTGCGATCGCTCCCGGGCTGACCCACTCCCAGCGCGGCTGCTCTCTGCTCGGCCCGAAGCGATAGACGACCGCCAGCGCGACGATCACGAGGAGCGCGAGAATCGGCCAGCGCACCGCCGAAATGATTCCCGCCCAGCCGGCGGGCACCGGCAAGAGATTCAGCGCGACCGGAATCAACGCCACCGTCAGGATCGCGACGATGCCGAAGAGCACGAGGACGGCGGTGAGGGCGAGCGCGGTGACGTTGAACCAGATGAAGTTGCGCCGCTCGCGCTCGCGGTACGCCATGTTCAGCGAGGTCATGAGCGCCCCGGTGCCGACACGGGCGCTCCAAAGCGCGATCCCGACGCCGATGACCAGACCGAAGCTGAGCCCCGCCTGGTCCTTGTTGACGAGGTTTCTGAGCGCCTCGGTGATGATCGAAACCGCCTGCGGCGGTGCGACGGTTTCGAGGAGCGCGGCATGGCGCTCGACATCGGCGGGGTTCGCGACGAGCCCGTAAAGGGCGACCAGCGCAGCGAAGGCGGGGAAGATCCCGATGAGCCCATAGAAGGCGACCGCAGCGGCGAGGTGCGAGATGTTGTCCTCGCTTATCCCGTTCCATGTGCGCTTGAGGACCTCCCACCAGCCGCGGCCCGGAATCTGCTGCGGCTTGTCTGCGTGGTGTCCGTGGTCGCCGGCTTCGCGCGGCCGCTGCGCCTTGCGGCGGGCTGCGACGGCGTAGAGGGTCAGCGCGGACGCGAGCGCCACCCCCCACCACGGGCTCGGTCGGCCTGCCTCACGTCCCTCGACGGCCATGCGCGCCTCCACTGCAATCCCGATGGGAACGGGCGGTATGATCGACCGGTTCAGGCGAAAACGTCGAGGTTAATCGCTACGGAACTTCGGTCGCTCGGCGGTTGTTGATTCGCGGCTCAGAGGGAGGTCCCCCGATGACCGAGAACCCGAAGAAGACTGCTAACGCGCGGGAGCCGTGGAAGGTGACGAAGATGCCCGCGGAGCCGCAGAAGTCAGGTTGGCTCGAGACTTGGCGCCGCCGCCGCGAGCCGTCGACCTATCATCGCTGCCTCGCCGTCCATATTCACTTCGCCTCGCCGCGGAGCGGGCTCAGCTGAAGGCGGCAGCGGCCGCCCCTCGTCTCCGACGAGACAGGCCCCGCGAAGGCGGCGCGGGGCGCGCGCCCGTTCCCATTGCGCTCATGCCGAAGCACCGGCGAGCGCCAGCGCCCGAGCCGGTGCATGTCGGAGAGCGCGCCGGGTCGCGCGCTCGGACGAGCTTGCGGCAATGCGGGCGAATGCGATCCGGGCGGGCCTTGAGAGCGGGGTTTCGACGGCCGCCAGGGCGACAGGCAGGAGCGACGCCGGAATCGGCGTCAGAATCATGGCGCGGCAGAACCGTTCAGCCGCCGACCGAGACGATTGCTCACGCGTCTCAGGCCGGGTTCACCATCGCGTCCGCGAGACCCACGGCGAGGATCGCTTCCCATCCGGCGACGTCGAGCCAGCGGCGCTCGTTTCGCGGCGGCGCGATCGCTTCGATCTGGCGCTCGACCAGTTCCTCGACCGATTCGATTTCCCGCGGCGGGTCGGGTTCGGCGGCCCAGAGAAGAAGGGAACGGCCGTTTCTTTCGTGCTTGGAGAGGAGGCAGGAGGGCGCCGTGCCGACCCGGCCGTAGAGCCCCACCGCGGACATGCGGCGACGGTGGCATACCGTCATCGCCCCCTCGATCCGAGGAAAGGCGAACTTCATCGCCGAGTACCATCGGCAGAGCGCGTTGAGCTCGGCTGGCGTGAACTCGTAAGGCCGCCGCGAATCGGGGAAAGGGCCGGGCCGCAACGTGCTGCGATTGTTTCCCGGAAAGGGAATAATGTTCGTCATCCCCTGTACTCAATTAACAAAGGTGAAAAATTCCCCCAAGACGAGGTCGAATTCTCAAGCTCGTCCAAGATTTCGACAAAAGAATTACTGCAAAGGGTGAATGACCTGTCAAAGGTCGAGGCAGAATGTTGGCAAGTCCGGCGGAGGTCGTTGCGCTTTTGCCACAGTTCGGGGGCGAAATACGAAGCGGCGAAGCTTTAATTCTACCTCAACGAGAGCGGATCCACTTTCGGTTCTGCCCCGTTCACCGGATCGGCGGGCGCAAAAGGTCGAAGAAACCATGTACGGGACGAACCACCAGTTCCTGTCGATTCTCCGCGAGGTGGACAGCCAGATCGGCGCGCTGGAGCTCGCCGTCGCCGATGGCGAGGCGCCGGGGCGCGCGGCGCCGGCGCTCGAGGCGCTCTGGGCCCGGCGCCGTGCCCTGAGGCTCCTCCTGCTCAACCGCAAGGTCGAGGCGGCCAAGAAAGTGGTGGATTTCCGGCGCTGGCGCGACGGCAACGGCGCGCTCTATCTCTGCACGGCGCCGCTCCCGGGAGCGAGGCGGGCGCGCATCTAAGCCAAGGGCCCGGCGGCGCCGCGGCCGGCGAGCCTACCCCCGGCCGCGAGGCTGCGCCAGGCGCCGAGCCGGACCCTGTCGGTGTCCCTGATCCAGAGCAGCGGCATGAGGCCCGCTTCGTGGAGGAGGTTCGCGGCGCGGATCGAGAGCGCCGCCTCGGCGGGCGACTGCGCCTCGTCGCCGAGCGGATCCTTTCGGACGTAGAGGGGCAGGCGGTCGAGCTCGGGATCGTCTTTCGAGGCCGCCAGCATGAGCGCCGCGCCGACGGCGCCGCTGCCCCAGAGCAGCCGCTCGTGCACCGGGCCGTCGGGAAACTCCTCGAACTCGAAGCGCTCGATCGGATCGGAGGCGGTCCCGTACGGAAGCCTGAGCAGAAGGCGCGGCGCTACCAGCCCGAGATGCGCCGCTTCCGGCATGCGCATCAGCGCCGCCCACGCCGCGGCCGCCTCGTCCGACAGCTCCGCCGTGTGCCAGTCGTCGGGGTCGGGCGTCTCGGCGATCGAGCGGCAGCCGGCGAGGGCGGTGTCGCCGCCCGCGAGCAGCGTCGCGTCGGCTGCCGCCGCGAGCTTCGCCAGACGCCCGAGCAGCGCCGCCGGTGCGGCTTCTGCCGGAAAGCGCCAGAGCGCGACCCATGTCGCCCAAGGCGCCGCAGGGCTTTCGGTCAGCAGCTTCTCGAGCCGCCCGCTCTGCAATCCGGCGAGGAGCTCTGCAGGCGGAAGGTCGACCATGAACAGCCGGATGCGGCTACCTGTTTCGAGCCGCCTGACGAGGAGCTCGAGCGAGCGCCAGGCCGATTCGACGCTCTGAAATCGGGGGTCGTGCAGCAGCTTGCGGAGCGCAGTGGCCGCTCTCGGGCCGGGCTTCGCTTCCTCTGGCGCGACCGGAATGGCGCTCGCCGCCGCCTCGGCGACGAGACGCTCGACCATGCGTTCGGTATCGCTCTTTCCTGCCTGTCGCGCGGCGTCTTCCGCCACGATCGTGTCGAGAAGCCCCTCGGTCGAGGCGGGGAGCGGCTCATGCTGCTGCGCCGGCGCCTCCGGAGCGGGCTCCTCGCCGATCGCGACGCGGTCGAGAAGATGGTCGGGGTGGAAGTCGTCGAGCCCGGCGAACCGCAGCCCGGCGGCGGTCACGTCCATCGCGGCCATGACCTCGTCGATGTTGTCCCGATCGACCTCGACGAGGCGGCCCGTAGCCTTGCCGCCGAAATCGCCCATGACGCAGATGCGGTATACGGGCTCGGTCGCGCGTGACCCGGCGCCGCTGCCGAACTCGATGCCGCCGATCTCGATTGTCGCCATGGAGTCCCCCTTGTCCCTGCCGGATGATGCCATCCGAGGCTCGCCTTGGCGAGGGCGCCTGCCGCATACTCGCCGCCATGGCGGTCATCTATGTTGCGCGCAGCGCGAAACTCTCGAAGTGGGCATCCGACGTCGGCCTCTCGAAGCACATCTACAAGGTCGGCGTCGCAGACGAGCCGCTGAAGCCTCTCATCGCAGCGGGCTGGTGCGGCGAGACCGACTGGACGCTCGTCAAGAAGGCCGACGCCGGCTCGCTCGACGAGGCGGAGGCGATAGAACGGCTATCGAAAAAGGAACGGCTGATCGACCCGAACCTCTACCCGCGCCTCAGGGGCGCGACGGGCGTCTTCAAGGTGTCGCCGACGCACGTGGAAAGCCACATTCTCGTGAGCCGCGCCCTTGCGGGTGAGGGCGGATTGCAGGCGGTGAAGCTGAAGCCGGCCGACTTCGCCGACTACCTCATCACGAACGCGCAGCGCGCATCGGAGTAAGGCCCCGTCAATCGATCCGCGGCAGCAGGAGATCGTCGCGGCAGCAGAGCCAGGTCATTGCCTCGGCTTCATCGGTGGCAGAACGTCGAGATCGACGCCGAGCTCGGCTCGCCAGCGGCGCGCGACCAGCTCTCGCGCCCGCATGATCGCCTCCTTCGGGCTTTCGGCGTGGACCACGGCGAGCGGCCGTGTCCGGCAGGTCACGGTGAAGAGCACGGTCGGGAGAAAGCGCCATAGCGCCGGCGCTTGGAATAGGGCAGCGCCGGAAGAGCGTCTCGTTCTGCCCGCGACCAAAGCGAGCCGAGATCAGCTTTCGGATGGGGCCGAGAACAGTCACGGGAATCCCCCACGACGGACGTGAACCTGTGCGCGAAACATCGGTCGAGTGTCCCTCGAATTATAAGAAATAAATCCTTTTGATTGACGGGTATTAGAGCCGAATACTATCGGCCGGTCCGATAGTCCGCGGGCTTGCCAAGTCGCTAGATTTGACTTGCGTGCGCGTGCGGCCGAGGTATGTCTGGCGGCTATTTCTCTGACGAAGAAAACGAAACCGGGGTGGGAGAGCATGGAGCAGCGTATGCATCCGCAGCGGCGGCATGAAAACTTCGCCGACCGGTTCGTGATCGATCATCTCACCTCTCGCAACTTCGCGAGCGTCAAGCGATCGCCGCGCGCGATCAGCGAAGAGCAGAAGCGCGCGCTCCAGCGGGCGCTTGCGAAGCGGTGGAGCAACGGCGGCCTGGCGGATTTCTGAGGCGGGGCGCGCCCAGCGAGGTCCTACTTAGCCCCGCCCCCGGTGACGAGCCGGGAAGAGTTTCTTCCCGGCCACCACGGCGCTAGAAGCAGACGAGGTTACTTCCGCAGCGATCGCTGATAGATCCTGTCGGCCTTTTCGTTCGCCATTCTCGCCTCTTCGCTCGCGCGCTGAGCGGCCATCTGCGCCTGGCGTGCCGCCTCGGCGCTGCGGGCCGCTTCCGCCTTGGCCTCCTGCGCATTCTGATTGGCCGAGACGATGAGCGCACGATCGGACTCGCTGAGCGACGTACAGGCGCCGAGCGCCAGGAGACTCGTTGCTGCCACGATCGTCACAACTCGCATGTACTGCCTCCTTTTCCACTTCGAGTGTCGGGAAAGGTAGCCATGCGCGGGGGCCGGGCGCATTGCGTCACGTCAATCGCGCCGCGTGAGCCGACTCCGGAAGCATCAACCGCCGCCGAGATCGGGTTCGCCGCAATGCCGGAGAATCTCGGCCCGCGCCTGGTCGCGCAGCCGGACCGCCGCTTCGAAGCCGCTTCCGGCGGGTGCGAGCGGCGGCCCCAGATGCACGTCGATACGGCCCCGGCGTGGAAGCCATTGATCGGAGCGCAGGATCGAGCGGGTCCCACGGATCGCGACCGGCAGGATCGGCAACCCGACCTCGGCAGCGACCGCGAAGGCGCCCATGCGGAAGGGGCGCAGCCCCGGCTCCCGCGTGAAGGTTCCTTCGGGAAAGAAAACGAGTTGCCTGTCGGTCCGGGCCGCGGCAACGGCTCGTCGAGCGTCCTCGACCGCGATTTCAGGGGCGAGGCGATCGACGAAGATGGCACCGAGCGCCCGGAGAAACGGCCCCGCGACGAGCTGCTCCGCCAGCTCGCGTTTAGCCACGAAAACGGGCTCTCCCGGCAGCACGGCTGAGAGGACCAGCCCGTCGAGATAGCTGCAATGGTTCGCGACGACCACTCCGGCGGCGGGCCATGCCGCGCCCCCCTCCACCTCGACTCTTGTTCGGCTGGCCCGGAAGAAAAGCTGCGCCAGTCGGCGCAGGATGGGCCAGCGAAGCCGGGCAGGCGCGAGAACGACGCCGGACCACGCCAGGGCGGCAAGAAGGCCGAGCACCGCCCACCAATAGACTGCGTAGAGGAGTTCGCCCGCGACGGCCGCAAGGCGCATCGCCCTGGTCACGGCGCCGGCGGCGACGAGGCGCGCGAGCTGGAGCCGGGCGCCGCGCGGCCGCCGCCCGAGGGCGCGCTTCTCGAAAAGCTCCCGCGCAGCTCCCCGCCGGAGCTTGCCGCTCGATGTCTTGGGAATGCTCCCGGGCGGCACCAGAAGGAGATCGTCCGGCGGCTCGTCGATGAAACGTCCGGCAGTCTCGCTTGCCGTGCGACGCAACGCGGCGAGACGGGCAGGATTGCTCTCGCGGCTCTCGGCGACGACGATCACGCGCTCGGTCCCGGTACGCGGATCGGGGCTGCCGAAAACCGCGACGCAGCCGCGCCGAATGCCGGGAACGGAGCCGATCGCGTCCTCGATCTCTTGCGGGTAGATGTGGCGTCCGGCGCGGATGATGATGTCCTTCGACCGGCCGGTGACGAAGAGGTCGCCGCCGGCGATGTAGCCGAGATCGCCGGTTTCGAGCCAAGGCCCATCGAAGAGAGCCTCAGTCTTCGCCGGATTGCGGAAGTACCCTTGCGTCGCAGAAGGGCCTCGAAACTGAATGCGCCCCTCCTGGCGTTCGCCGAGCTCTCCCGTCGCGCCGACGATTCGGATCTCGTGACCGGGAAGGGGGCGGCCGCAGGCCACGAACTCCACGGCGTGCGGATCGTCGGGGCGCGCGGGCACGGCCCGACCTTCGGAAGTGAGCGCCGCCCGATCGATCCTGTCGATGACCGGCGGTCGGCCGAGCGGAGGGAAGGCCAAGCCGACCGAGTTCTCGGCGAGGCCATAGACCGGCGTCATCGCCTCGGGCCGGAAGCCGTAGCTTGCGAAGCGTTCGGTGAACCGGCGGATCGTGTCGGGATTCACCGGCTCGGCCCCGTTCGCCACCAGCCGCAGGGACCCGAGGTCCAGGCCTGCGAGCGCTTCGTCGTCGATCTTCTTCAGGCAGAGCTCGAACGCGAAATTAGGCGCGGCGGAGAGCGTGCCGCGATGGCGGTGGATCGCGTTCAGCCATCGCACGGGGCGAGCGAGAAAGGTCAGCGGCGACATGACGACGAGCCGCGCCGCGTAGTGAAGGCTGCCGAGCCAAGCCCCGATGAGGCCCATGTCGTGGTAGAGCGGCAGCCAGGATACGAACACGTCGGAGGGCGATGCGGTGATCGCCTCTCCCATCGCACGGATGTTGGCGAGAAGATTGGCGTGGGTCAGCATCACGCCCTTCGGGTCGCCGGTGCTGCCCGACGTGTATTGAAGGAGCGCCAGCGCGTCGGAGGTCATCGTCGCCCCTTGCGCCGGCTCTGAAGGCACGGCCTCGGCAATATCCTCGATCGTGTCGATTTGGCGCAGATCTTCCGCCTGCCATTGCAGAAGCTTCGCTGCAGGGCGGAGCTCGGGCGTCGTGATCAGCATCGCCGCGCCGGCGTTCCGGAGGATGCCGCTCTGGCGGCGGAGATGCTCCTCGATCTGGGATCGCCGCGTGGGCGGATAGATCGGCGTCGGGACTCCGCCGGCGTAGAGAATCGCGAAGAACGAGACGAAGAAGGCGCGGCTCGTCGGCAGCATCAGGGCGACGCGATCCCCGAGCCGCAGCCCCCTCGCCAGGAGTCCGGCCGCGCCGCGCCGCGCGGCCGCAGCGAGCTCGCCGTAGGTCAGCGTCGTTTCGCTGCCGTCCGGCTCGTAAAGGAGAATGTGACAGCGATCGGCGTGCATCGAGGCGTGCCAATCGAGAACGGCGGTGAGCGTATCGAGGCGCGCCGGCGCGGCTTCTCCGGGGGACCCGGGCTCGACGGCCGGCTCGGTGCGCTCGGGACGCGCCGGCAGAACGCGCCCGCGAAGACGCGCGGCGACGTCCCGCAAGGTCTCCGCCTCGCCGAGAAGGGCTTCCGGCAGGTGAATGGAAAAGCTGCGCTCGATCCGGAACAGGAGCTCGGCACGACTGAGGCTGTCGAAGCCCCAGTCGCGGTCGAGCGCCGCGTCGAGAGACAGCTCGTCGAGGTCGCGCCTTTGCGGGTCGAGCTCCTGGGCGAGCGCGCGGGCGATACGAAGAACCTCCGCTTCGCTCTCCTCGGCCGCGCCGCCCGCTTCGCGGCCGCGATCCGCAGCCTCCGCAATGGCGGTAGCCTTCGGCATGGCTCGTCGACACGCTTCGAGTCGAAAGGACAACACGCGCGTTGCCGGATGGTTGCACGCGCCGGCGAAGCGCCCGTCCCCTTTATCTTTTATCATGAGGCCCCCGAGACGCGCCGATCGGCATTGAGCCACGTCAAGGAGCATCTCGGCGGCACCCCGATAATGATTTCGGGCGGAGCAGGAAGGATGTCGAGCGAGCATACGATCAAGGCGTTCTCCGAGGAGCTGCGGATCCTGAGGGAGTTGATCTCGAGCCTCGGCCGACTCGCCGCGACCCAAGTCGCCGACGCCGTCGCTTCGGTCGGCAATGCCGATACCGATCTCGCCCGCAAGGTCATCGAGCGGGAGCCCGACGCCGACCGCCTCGAGTTCGAAATCGAGAATCTCGTCATTCGACTCTTCGCATTGCGGCAGCCGATGGCGGTCGATCTGCGCGAGATCCTCGCGGCCCTGCGCGCAGCGAACGAGCTCGAGCGAATCTGCGACTACGCCGAAGGCATCGCCAAGCGGTTGCTCGCCGTCGCTGAAGCGTTGCACCTGCCGACCGCGTCGCTCGTCCGGCTCGGCAACTTCGCCCAAGCGATGGTGGCGGACGTCGTCGACGCCTACGAGAGGCGCGACGAAAGCGCCGCGCTGGCGGTATGGGAACGCGACGAGGCCCTCGACCAGATGTACACGAGCCTCTTTCGCGAGCTGATGACCCACATTCTCGAGGATCCGCGGCAGCTCTCCACTGGAACCCATCTTCTCTTCATGGCCCGGGATCTGGAGCGCATCGGCGATCATGCCACCAACATCGCCGAGATGGTCCGCTACGCCGTGCTCGGAAAACGGCAGACCGAGCCGCGCCCCACGGCGGATATGACGAAATCGATGATCGTGACCGGCGATCCCGCGACGCCGGTCGACGGCGGCGAGGGGACGCAGCAATGACGCTCGTACTCGAAAGCAACGCGTTCTATGCGGGCGGCCGTCTTCCGGCGAAGTTCACGTGCGACGGCGAGAACGCGTCGCCGCCCCTCTTGTGGTCGAAGCCGCCCGAGGGCACGCGCAGCCTCGCTCTCGTCTGCAGCGATCCTGACGCGCCTTCAGGGACTTTCTATCACTGGGCGATCTACGACATGTCCCCCGACACCGGGAAGCTTCCGGAGCATTATCCGGCAGCCGGGCTCGGCAAGGGGCCCCTTCAGGCGACGAACGATTTCGGACGCACCGGGTACAGCGGGCCGTGCCCGCCGAAGGGGCATGGGGTCCACCGGTATTTCTTCCGGCTCTACGCCCTCGACGTCGAACGGCTGCCGATTGCGCATCCGGCCCACGCGCGCGATGTCGAAAGCGCCGCTGAGGAGCATGCGATCGCCCGGGCCGAGCTCATGGCGATGTACGAGCGCTAGCGTCGGCACCGCGCGGCCGGACCGCTTACCCGGCCGGCAGCGGCTCGGTTCTCTCGTCGAGGACGACCCCCGATTCCTGCATCGTCCGCATCGCGAGGCCGAGCGAGCCGGCCTGATCGATCGCACGGCAAGCCGCGAGGAGGACTGTCGTCTCGAAGCCCTCTTCGCGCCCGTCGACCGCGGAATACGCGACGCAATAATCGGTCGCGAGGCCGCACAGCCAAAGACGCCGGATCTGCCGTTCGCGCAGATATCCGGCGAGCCCAGTCGTCGTGCGACGATCGTTCTCTCGGAAGGCGGAATAGGAATCGATCGCCTTTCGGAACCCCTTGCGCAGGACGAGCTCGGCTTTCGCGGTTTCGAGCGCCGGGTGAAACTCGGCGCCGCGTGTGCCCTGCACGCAATGATCCGGCCAGAGAACCTGCGTGCCGTAGTCGAGCTCGATGGTTTCGAAGGGCTGTCGGCCGGGGTGTGCGCTGGCGAAGGAAAGGTGGCCGACGGGATGCCAGTCCTGCGTCAGAACGACATGCGGGAACCCCGCCGCGAGCCGGTTCACGAGAGGCACGATCTCGTCGCCGTTCGGGACCGCCAGCGCGCCGCCCGGGCAGAAGTCGTTCTGCATGTCGACGATGATGAGGGCGCAGTCGTCGTCGAGATATCGTCCATTGGGCCGAGCCATCGGCTCCTCCGAGAAGCCTTCGGGTGGAACGGCAAAGCATCCTACAGCAGGTCGACTGGTGCTCCCATTGACTTGCCGCAAGGCGGCCCGATCGTGTGCCGAACATCATGCAGACATTCTGAAAGGTCTTGGAGATGAAGCTCGTCCTCACCGAAGCAGACTTCGCCTCGATGCCCGCTGAGCTCCGAAGGGATCTCCTCGCCCGGCTCCTGCCCAGCGCCCCGGCCCCGACGGCCGGGGTCGCGCCGCGCGACGAGCAGGATCGGGTGGTCCTCGACGAGCCGCAGGCCATGGCGCTGCTGCGTCATGTGAGCTTCGGCCGCAGGCATCGACCGTTGTACGACCTGCTTCGGTTCCTTGCCAAAGAAGGGGCCCTTGCAGCGCCGATCGCCGAGCTTGGTCTCGACGAGCGGCAATTGCGCCGGCGCGCGCAGGTGCTGGATCGGCTGGTGCAACTGCTGGCGCGCGACCGCAAGGCGCGCCTCGTCGCTCCGGCGGTCGACGGCAGTCTCTCCGCGCACCCGCAGACGCGCACCGTGCTCCAGGACATCTTCGAGCGACTGGACCGCGAGAGCACCGAAGAGGCGTCGCTTTGGGACTGATCGGCCCGGGAGCATGCAAGGCCGATTGGGTCGCCGGACCTTCATCGCCGGCGCAGCCGCCGCCGGCACGGTCGGAATGAGAGTCGCCGGAGCGAGGCCCGCCGCGACGAGGCTCTTTCTTTGCGGCGATGTGATGCTCGGCCGCGGGATCGATCAGATCCTGCCGCGCCCGAGCGATCCGGTCCTCTACGAAAGCTACGCGAGGTCGGCTCTCCTTTACGTCGAGCTCGCCGAGCGCGCGAACGGACCGATCCCGCGGCCGAGCGGTTACGACTATCCCTGGGGCGACGCGCTCGCCGAGCTCGACCGCGCCGCCCCGCGCGCGCGGATCATCAATCTCGAGACGGCGATCACGACCAGCTCGGACCGCGAGCCGAAGGGCATCAATTACCGGATGCATCCGGCGAATGCGCAGGCCATCGCAGCGGCAGGGATCGACTGCTGCGTCCTGGCGAACAATCACGTTGCCGACTGGGGCGAGGCAGGGCTGCGGGACACGCTCGCGGCACTGCAGCGGCTAAACATCCGCGTCGCGGGTGCGGGACTCGACGGCGAAGAGGCAGCGCGGCCGGCCGTGCTTCCGCTGCCGGACGGCGGGCGGGTGCTGGTCTTCGGCTTCGGCGTGCCCACGAGCGGCGTTCCGCGGCACTGGGCCGCACGGCGCGGGCGCCCCGGCGTCAACTTGCTTCCGGATCTCTCGGATCGGAGCCTCGCCGGGATCGTGAGGAAGATCGAGGCGACGCGCCGACCGGCCGACCTCGTCGTCGTCTCGATCCATTGGGGCGGCAATTGGGGATACGAAGTGGGCGGCGAGGAGCGGCGTTTCGCGCATCGTCTCGTCGAGAGCGGGGCTTGCGACGTCCTTCATGGCCACTCGTCGCATCATCCGCGCCCGCTCGAGGTCTATCGCGACAGGCTGATCCTCTACGGCTGCGGCGACTTCCTCAACGATTACGAGGGGATCTCGGGTTACGAGCAGTACCGGAGCGAGATCGTTCTGATGTACCTGCCCCTGCTCGGGCAGGACGGCCGGCTGCTCGGGCTTGACCTGGTGCCGTTCCGGATCCGCCGCTTCCGGCTCGAGCGCGCGAGCGCCGAGGAAGGGGAGTGGCTGCGAAATACGCTCGACCGCGAAAGCCGCCCGTTCGGCTGCCGCGTGCTGCCGGGGGCCGAAGGACGCCTCCGTGCGGCATGGGGATGAGCGATCGACGGCCGCGCCGTCGAGGCGCTCCGTTCTTTCGGAACGATCCCTCCGTTCAAACCACGAGCAGGCTTTTCCTTCCGGCGACCGAAGGCGAGGCGAGGAGCAGCTTGCCGACGGAGGATCGTCCGCTGAACGCGAGCATGCGGCACGGCGCCGCCTCGATGTAGCGCAGCAGCGGCGGACCCGCGCGGACAACGGCTTCGACCGGCAGTTGCTCGTCGCCCACCGTAACGGACGATAGCTTCTCGACGGGCTCGCCCGGCGCGACCTGGACGACGGACAGCTTCATTCCTGTGCTTTCGGCCACGCCCGCTGCGAGACGAAGTGCAGCCTGCTCCGCGGGATCCGTCGGATCCGAAAAAAGGGCGAGCAGAACGCCCCTGGTGTCGCCTTCCCGGACGATCAGTCGCGGCGCATCGAGGGCGGCGATGGCGCCGACCCATGGCGAAGGCGTTTGGAAATAGGGGGTCACCGGCAACGCGCGCCCGTGCACGACGACGAAGTCGCTCGGCCCGATCGAAGACAGCGACGGGGCGGCGATCGTGCCGGTGACGGCGCGGAAGGACCACGCGAGATTTCGCTGCGCCGCCGCTTCCCCGAGCAGCTTCTGCGCCCGATCGACCGAGGCGGCGAGCTGCGCGAGAAGCCCTTCGGGCGACATCGGCCGCGGCTCGGCGGCCAAGGTCACCTCCCTGACGAAGGGGAGCTCCGCAAGCCGGAGCAGGCCGGCGTCGCGGATGAAAAGCCCGTGCAGCTCCGCGTGCCAGCTCTTCGCGAGCGCGGCGGCGGTATCGACGGCCTCGCGGAGCTCGGAAACGGCGTCGAGCCCGAGGACGACCCGCCGAATGGCGAACTCAGGCATGGTCCATCCCCCGGCGCGCCCTCCGCTCGCGCGTCCGGCGTGCCAGCGCCTTCGCCTCGAACCGGGCGAGCCGCGTCGCGATCCGATAATTGACGGTGCCTTGCGGGTAGTTTCCCGTCAGATCGGGCGCGCCGGCCGGAATCCCGGTCAGAAGTTCGATCCCCTGGTCCACCGTCGAGACCGGATAGATGCGGAACTTGCCTTCGCGCGCCGCCTCGACGACCTCGTCGCGCAGCATGAGATGCTTCACGTTGGCCGCGGGAATCAGCACCCCCTCCTTGCCGCTGAGGCCGGCGTTCCGGCAGGTATCGAAGAACCCCTCGATCTTCTCGTTGACGCCGCCGATCGCCTGAATGTTGCCGAGCTGATCGACGGAGCCGGTCACCGCGAGCGACTGCGTGATAGGAATTTCGGCGAGAGCCGAGAGGAGCGCGAAGAGCTCGGCAGCGGACGCGCTGTCGCCATCGACCACGCCGTAGGATTGCTCGAAGACGAGGCTCGCCGTGAGCGCCAGCGGACGTTGCCTGCCGTATCGGCCGGCAAGAAAGCCGGTCAGGATCAGAATGCCTTTGGAATGAAAGGGGCCGCCGAGCCTCACCTCACGTTCGATGTCGATCACCTGGCCCTCGCCGAGCCGCACGCGCGCGGTGATGCGGGTAGGAAGACCGAAGGAGAAGCCGCCGAAGGTGTGGACAGAGAGGCCGTTCACCTGGCCGATGCGCTCGCCGCTCGTCTCGATGCGGAGCGTGTTGCGGCGAATCTCTTCCTGCAGGCGCTGATAGAGTCGGTCGGCGCGCCGGATCCGCGCATCGATCGTCTCCTGCACCTCCTCAACCGAAACGATGTCCTTGCCGTTCCGGCCGGCGCGGTGGTCCGCCTCCTCGAGCAGCTCGACGACCTCGCGGACGCGGGTCGCGAGCTTTTCCGAATCGCCTGCGAGGCGCGACACGTAGTCGACGAGCCGCGCCACGGCGCCGCGGTCAGGCGGGCGCAGCTTGCGCTCTCGCACGAGCGCCCCGAGGAGCCGCGCGAACTCGACGATGTTGCCGTCGTTGCGGTCGACGCGATCGTCGAACTCCGCAGCGATCTTGAAGAGCTGCTGGAACTCGGTGTCGAACTCGGCGAGGAGGTGGTAGAGGAGCGGCGGCCCGATCAGAATCACCTTCACGTCGAGCGGGATCGGCTCGGGGTCGAGCGAGACCGTCGTGGCGACGCTCAAGAGCTGCTCGAGCGACTGGATCCGGATCTCGCCCGAGCGGAGCGCCCGCTTCAGCGTGTCCCAGCCGAAGGGCGCGCGCAAAACCTTCTCGGCGTCGAGGATGAGGTAGCCGCCGTTGGCGGCGTGGAGCGCGCCGGCGGCGATGAGATTGAAGTCGGTGACGAGCGTTCCGAAGCGGGCGATATGCTCGGTCCGCCCGACGAGACGCTGGTGGGTCGGATGATCCTCGCTGACGACCGGCGCGCCGCGGGACGACGCGTGATCGACGAGCGCATTCACCTGATAGCGCCGAAACCCCGAGAGCTCGGCCGGGGCCTTGAAGGGAAGCTGGTTTCCTGCCTCCTCGGCCATGAGAAAGTCGTTCGCGTTCTCTTGAAGGTCTCGCTCGACCTCGTCGAGATAGGCGAGCACTTCCGGCAGATCGGCGTAGCCGGCGCGGATCGCGCCGATGAGGTGCCCCACTGCCGATGCGGTCGTCTCGCGGTTGAGGCGACGCAGCGCCTCGCGATGCTCCTGCTCCCATTCCGGGGTCTTGCGCATCAGCGCCGTGAGCTCCTGCTCGGTCTCGGCGATGTTCGCCCGAATCTCTTCCCGTTCCGCCTCCGGCAGGCGCTTGAAGATCTCCGGCGGGATCACCTCGCCGTTGCGCACCGGCGCGACCGCGAGGCCGACGGGCGTGCGGAGGAGCGCGAGGCCCTTCTTCTCCGCGCGCTGCTGCAGCTCGCCGAAGGCCTGCTCGTGGCGTGCCTTCAGCTCCTGGTCGAGCGCATCGCGGCGCGCCCGGTACTCTTCCCTCTGGAACGCGGCCGGCAGCGCGACGCGAAGGTCCTGGACGAGGCGGTTCATCGCGTCGCGCAGACCGGTCGCGCGGCCGGGCGGAAGGCGCAGCGCCTTCGGCCGTTGCGGGTCGGTGAAGTTGTTGACGTAGCACCAGTCGGACGGCACGGGCTCGGTCGCGGCATGGGCGCGTACCAGCTCCGTCACGCGGCTGTGACGTCCCGTCCCGGCCGGCCCGTAGACGAAGAGATTGTAGCCCTTGCGCCGCATTTGGATCGCCAGCGAGATCGCCTCCACGGCGCGGTCCTGGCCGAGGATCCCGGTCGGCGGGTCGAGCTCGGCGACGGTCTCGAAGGGAAGGGTCGCCGGGTCGCAGCGGCGGCAGAGCTGCCCGGCGTCGAGCGCCTGGGAGGCGCCGCCGGCGCCGGAAAGTCCCAAAGTCGTCGTGAGATCATTCATGATTTGAAGATAACCTTAGGCTCCTACCGCCCGCTCCGTGTTGACCTGACGCAATCTTCGGCCGAGGCGCTCTTCGTCCGCAACCAGGAGAAGATGCGCGGCCAGAGAACGTCGTGGGCGCGCGGTTCGATGAGCGGCGCAAGATGCCGAAGAGCGAGGCCGTTCCCGCCGTGGTGTTCGATGAGCCGCGCGTCGCTCGTGTGCATTTGCGCGAGGAAGGGCAGGACCGAGCCCGGCGGCACCAAGAAATCGGCGACATCGACGACGGCCAGCGTCGGTACGCGCAGCGTCGCCGGCCCGACGAGGCTGCCGCCGATCGAAAGGGATCCGGTGCAGAAGCGGTTCTCGCGATAGAGCTGCCTCAGCACGTCCCGAACGAGACGGCCCGGCAGCGCGACCTCGTCGAGCGCCCAGCATTCGACGAGCGCGTTCAGCGCGAAGGCTTTCGGATCGGCGCAGCCGAGAGCCGAGTGGAGCGCCCTCCGCCACACGAACGTCTCCCAGTCCGCCGCCGCGCTCAGCTGGGAGAGGAGCGAACCGGGAACGACTGGAACGGACGCGAGGAGCGAAGGCGAGATGCTCGCCAGCGCGTCGCGAATCCGGCTGCTGCCGGGCGCGAAGCAGAGCGGCGCGGCGAGCAGGAGGAGCCCGAGAAGACGCGATGGCTCCCTCGCGGCGAAGATCGCCGCGAGCGTGCCGCCCAGCGAGTGGCCGGCGAGGAACAGCCGCTTGCCGCCGGCGTGTTCGGAAGCGGCGGCGACCGCGTCGCGGATGGCCGTTCCCGCGTAGTCCTCGAGACCGCCTCCGCCGCATTCCGCGGAGGGCGGCAGCCACTCGAGGAGATCGACCCGGAACCCCTCCCGCAAGCAATGACCGACAGCGCTCGTCGACGGCGTCAAATCCCAGATGTACGGGCGCTTGATCGGGGCGGCGACGATGACGACAAGCGGGCCGGGGCCGCCGCCGAGATAATGTCGGAGCCGCCAGTCGCGCCCGGTTGCCACGATGCTGTATCGGCATTCCGCAGGCGCGAACCCGAGGCGTCCCAGGGCGTCGGCCTGCATCCGCCGCAAGCTGTCCGCGAGCGCCCAGAGCGAAACGAGCGTTCCGCCCTGAGAGAACTTGTCGCAAGACTGCGGTCGCGTCTTTCTCACGGAGGGCGAACGCGAGACGGTCACCGGCGCGCGCCTGTGTCCGGCCAGCCATCGCGGAGGCACGCCTCCCGGACAGTGCGATCGACGACTGCCGATGCCCGCTGCCGAAGGTTTTCGCGCGCCGACGGAGCCCCGACGAACGGCGGGATTGGGCGCTTGTGATCGGCCAAGCGGCCGAGCGGGATTTCGGCCCTGCGACGGTTGCGCCGACGCACGGGATTTTCGCGGCATTCGAATTGATCGACTGCAGCCGAGGCGGAGCCGCTTGCTCGAGGGCCGAAAGGGAAGCTTTTTCGCGAATGCGCCGATTCACCCCTCGTTAGGCCTCTGCGTCGGATCGTTCCTCGCTGGAGGATCGAATGAGAGGCCGGCTCGGAAGAAGGTGGCTCGGACGCAAGCGCGATTTCGACCGCGAAGCGCGGGAGTGGATGAATCGCCTTTGCGCGCCGCCTCGTTCCGCGCCGCGCTGGTGGTCGCTGCTCCGCTGGGGAGGGCGAGGGCGTCCCGTCGTCGGGTGGGGAAGGCTGATCGCGTTCCTCGCCATCGGAGCGGGTGTCCTGGCGCTCTTCGATCCGTCGATTCCGCTCCTCGGCCGAGCGCTCTTCGCGCATCCAGGAGGAGGCGTGCGGATCGCGGGACACGCCTATGTTCTCGACGGCGACACGATCGAGGTTCACGGCAGGCGCATTCGTCTCCACGGCATCGACGCGCCCGAGCTGCAGCAGGAATGCCGACGCGACGCCGGCCGGAAGGCGGCACCCTACGCGTGCGGCGTGGAAGCCAAGGCGGCGCTCGAGCGGATCATCCGCGGCAACATGGTTCTCTGCGAGCCGAGGGGACGGGACGCCTACGGGCGCGTTCTCGCGGCGTGCACGGCGCGCTCCATCGACATCGGGCGGGAGATGGTGCGTCAGGGCTGGGCCGTGGCGTATACGCGCTACAGCCTCGCCTACCTTCTCGAGGAGGTCGAGGCGCGCATCGCGAACCGGGCGCTCTGGGCGGGGGATTTCGAGAAGCCGGAAGACTGGCGTCATCGCCGCCGGCCGATCGCGCATTCTCCCTCGGCGCCGTTCGACGCGGAGGAGCTGCGCTCCCGATATCGTCTCGGCTGAGCCTCTCGCTCCACGGGCAAGGGGCGCCTCGGGCGTGCGCGGCGCCCGAGCCTCAGCCGATGCGCTGTGCCGTCTCCCAGGCGATCCGGGCGAAGTCCTTGTAGGCCTTTCCCGCCTCGATCGCGCGCGCATCGGCGGCGTTGCCGTCGATCCCGCGCCGGTAGACGCCGACGAGGATCGCGGCAAAACGGAACATCGCGAACACGATGAAGTATTCCCAATCGGGAATTCCGGTCCGCCCCGCTTTGCGGCAGTAGAGATCGACGTAGTCGGCTTCGGACGGAATCCCGAGCGCGCCGATGTCGATGTCCCCGAAGCCGCGCCCGCCTTCTTCCGGGAGGCGGTAGGCGAGGCAGTTGTACGCGAGGTCGGCGATGGGATGTCCGATCGTCGAAAGCTCCCAGTCGAGCACGGCGACGACACGAGGCTCGGTCGGGTGGAAGATGAGGTTGCCGATGCGATAGTCGCCGTGCGCGATCGCGATCTCCTCCTCTCCGGGCAGATGCGCAGGCAGCCATTCGGCGAGGCGGTCCATCGCCGGGTCCGGCTCGAGGCGCGAGGCGAGGTACTGCTTCGTCCACCGCGCCGTCTGGCGCGGGATGTAGCCCTCGGGCCTGCCGAATCCCTCGAGGCCGACCGCGCGGTAGTCGATGCGATGGAGCTCGGCCAGAACCTCGGCCATGTGCTCGTACATCGCGCGCCGTTCTTCCGGCGTGCAGCCCGGCAGGAGCCGGTCCGGAAAGACCCGTCCTTCGACATGGTCCATGACGTAGAACGCGGTGCCGATGACGCTCGGGTCCTCGCAGAGAAGACGTACCCGCGCGACCGGCACGGGCGTGTCGGCGAGCGCCTTCTGGATGCGGAACTCGCGGTCGACCGCATGCGCCGAGGCGAGGAGCGTTCCGGGCGGCTTCTTCCGCAAGACGTACGCGGCGTCGGGCGTCTCGAGGTGGAAGGTCGGGTTCGACTGCCCGCCCTGAAACTGCCGAATCCGGCATGGCGGGCGGAAGCCCGGGAGTTCCCGTTCGAGATAGCGGCAGAGGGCCGCCTCGTCGAAGCGATGGTTCGGCAGCACGGGAACGAGCTCGGCTGCGCCGGGTTTCGACGCTTTCGTCATTCCGCCTTCAGCACCTTCCAGATCCCGTGAGACCGGGCGACCATGTGCCCCTTGACGGTGAGCACGCCGTCGACGAACACGACTGCCCGCGTCCGTCGCGTCACCTTCGCGTGGCCCTCGACGAAGTCGCCGAGACGGGCGGGGGCGAGGAAATGGGTGTCGAGCTGGATCGTCGCGAGCGGGTGGTCGCCGACCGCTTCGGCGACGGTGCGTCCGAGCACTTCGTCGGCGAAGGTCATGAGCATGCCGCCGTGTACCACGCCGCGCACGTTCGCGTGCTTCGCTTCGGCGATGAACCCGAACACCTGCCCATCTTCGCCCTGCCTCGTCCAGATCGGCCCGACCAGCTCGGGAAAGCCCTTGTAGTCGTCTAGCTTCCAGCCGGCAGCGGCTGGGTCGAACCTCGCCACGCCGCTCAATTGTACTTCCGCAGCTCGAGCCGGCCGATCTGGTTCCGATGGACCTCGTCAGGCCCGTCGGCGAGGCGCAGCGTGCGCGAATGGGCATAAGCCTCGGCGAGGCCGAAATCGGCCGAAACGCCGGCCGCGCCGTGCGCCTGAATCGCCCAGTCGATGATCTTGCTGGTGATGTTCGGCGCGACGACCTTGATCATCGCGATCTCGGCCCGCGCGGCCTTGTTGCCGACGGTGTCCATCATGTAGGCGGCCTTGAGCGTCAGGAGCCGCGCCTGCTCGATCATGATCCGCGCCTCGGCGATCCGCTCCAGCGTCACCGTCTGCTCCGCGATCGGCTTGCCGAAGGCGACGCGCGACTTGACGCGCTTGCACAGTTTTTCGAGCGCACGCTCCGCCTGGCCGATCTGGCGCATGCAGTGGTGGATGCGCCCGGGGCCGAGCCGCCCCTGCGCGATCTCGAAGCCGCGCCCTTCGCCGAGGAGGATGTTGGTGACCGGGACGCGCACGTTCTCGAACACGACCTCCGCATGCCCGTGCGGCGCGTCGTCGTAGCCGAAGACGGGAAGGGTGCGGACGACGCGCACGCCGGGCGTATCCTTCGGCACGAGGATCATCGATTGCTGCTTGTACTTGTCCGGATTGCCCGGATCGGTCTTCCCCATGAAGATGAAGATCTTGCAGCGGGGGTCCGGCGCGCCCGAGGTCCACCACTTCCGCCCGTTGATGACGTAGTGGTCGCCGTCCCGCACGATGCTGCTCTGGATGTTCGTGGCGTCGGACGAGGCGACGTCCGGCTCGGTCATCGCGAAGGCGGAGCGGATCTTCCCTTCGAGCAGCGGCTCCAGCCACTGCTTCTTCTGCTCCTTGGTCCCGTAGCGGACCAGGACCTCCATGTTCCCGGTATCCGGGGCCGAGCAGTTGAAGACCTCCGGCGCCCAGAGGACGCGGCCCATGATTTCGCAAAGGGGCGCGTATTCGAGGTTCGTGAGGCCGGCGCCGTACTCGGAGTCCGGCAGAAAGAGGTTCCAGAGCTTGGCGGCTTTCGCCTTCTCCTTCAGCTCGTCGATCAGCTTGGTCGGCTGCCAGCGATCCCCCGCGGCGACTTCCTCATGGAAGCGTTCCTCGTTGGGGTAGATGTAGCGGTCCATGAATTCGGTCAGCCGCTCCTGGAGCTCCCTGACCTTGGGCGAATAAGCGAAATCCATCGCGTCCTGCCTTCCGTTCTCTGATCGCCGCGGATTGTGCGTCAGAGCGTGACGCGGTGCCAGTGTTCAGCCGCCGCGGGCGCGCGGATGCGCCGCGTAGGCGCGGAGAAGGGCGGCGCCATCCACGGCTGTGTAGCGCTGCGTCGTCGAGAGGCTCGCGTGACCGAGCAGTTCCTGGATCGCTCGAAGATCGCCGCCGTTGCCGAGGAGATGGGTTGCGAAACTATGACGCAGAGCGTGCGGCGTCGCCGTTTCGGGCAGGCCGAGCCAGCCGCGCAGCCTTTCCATCTGCCTCTGCACGAGACGAGGGCTGAGAGCGCCGCCGCGCGCGCCGACGAAGAGCGGACCCTCCGGCGGCAGGCGCCACGGGCAGGCGGCCACATAGTCGGCGACCGCCGCGGCCACGGCCGGGAGTATGGGAACGACGCGCTCCTTGCCGCCCTTGCCGAGAATCGTGAGAAGGCCCGGCTGCAGCGGCGCGTTGCCGCGCGCCAGGCCGAGCGCTTCCGAGATGCGCAGCCCGGCGCCGTAGAGAAGGGCGAGCACCGCTGCGTCGCGCTTTCCCTGCCAGTCGTCCCTCGCCAGTTCGGCGACCGAGGTCACTGCGGCTTCCGCGTCGGCCTCGGTGAGCGGCTTCGGAACCGCCCGCGGCAGCTTCGGCGTGCGAATCGCCGACAGCGCGGGATTGTGCACGAGCCCCAGACGATCGAGAAATCGGAAGAAGGTCCTGAGCGTCGAGAGGGCACGGGCGGTCGAGGTCCGCTCGAGACCCTCGCCGGCACGGCGGGCGAGCCACGCGCGGAAGTCGGCGGCCGCGAGCGTCTTCAGATGGCCGAGGCCGGGCGGCTCGCCGAGATGCTCGAGGAGGAAATCGCAGAACGCGGCGAGGTCGCGTCCATAGCTCGCCACCGTGTGCGCCGAGGCGCGGCGCTCGTGCCGCAGCCACGCCTGCCAGCGCTCGATCGCTTCGGCGAGGTCGGGAAGAACGACGTAGCGGTGCGCGGGAACCGGCGCGGGGCCGGTCAAGCGGCGAGGTCGAGCCACGCGCCGAGCGTCGTCTCGAGCGCCCGCGCGAGAAAGCCCAGGAGCTCCGTTCCTTGACCCGGGTGGAACTTCTCCGGCTTGCGCGTGCCGATGCAGAGCAGTCCCATCGGCGCATGCTCGGCGACGTTGATGCGAAGGAACGCCGCCGAGCGGACGAGGCCGGCGCCACTTCCGAAAAGCCCGGGATCGCCTTCGACGTCGGCACGAAGAAGCACGTCGCGGTCCGGACCGAGCAGGGCATCGACGGTCCCGGGGCGGAGCAGCTGGATGCCGGAAAGCGGCATGCGCACGTGGTTCCCGGCAGGCGATTCGACGCCGATCGTCACCACGTCGACGTCGAGCATCGCGGCAAGATCGGTCGTCACGACCTGCAGCAGCTGCTCGAAGCTCGTCGCGGAGATGATGGCGAGCACTGCCGCATGCACGCGCGCCTGACTCGACAGGTTGGAGCGGCTCGTCGCGATGAGCGCGCGCTGCTGCCCCTTGAGCCGCGCCACGTCGGCCTTGAGACGCTGCAGCATGAAGTACTGCATGTCGAGCACGGCATCGCCGCGCTGCTGCTTGGGCGGCGTCAAGACGGCGAGGAGGTCGGGATGCTCGAGGAGAAAGTCCGGATGCTTGCGCAGATAGGCCGCGACCTCGGCCGCCGTGAGCTCCCGCTCCGGCTCGCGCGGCTCGACCACGGCGTTCGGCCGATCGGCTGTGCGCGGGCTGTCCTTGGGCCTGTCCACGGAGCTACTCCGCGGCGTGCCGCTGCTCGAGAATCGATTGGCCGGTCTTCGCCCAGTCCGCAAGGAACGCGGCGAGTCCCTTGTCGGTCAGCGGGTGGACGAACATCTGCCGCAGGACCGTCGGCGGGATGGTGGCGACTTGCGCGCCGAGCTTGGCCGCCTCGACCACGTGCAGCGGGTTGCGCACCGAGGCGACCAGCACCTCGGTCTTGATCGCAGGATAGTTCCGATAGATCGCGACGATCTCGCGAATGAGCTCCATGCCGGTCGCGCCGATGTCGTCGAGCCGCCCGACGAAAGGCGAGACGAACGTCGCCCCGGCCTTGGCCGCGAGGATCGCCTGCGCCGCCGAGAAGCACAGAGTGACGTTGACCATCGTCCCTTCCGCCGCGAGGGCGCGGCAGGTCTTCAGCCCGTCGGGGGTCAGCGGCACCTTGACGGCGACGTTCTTCGCGAGCTTTGCGAGTCGCCGGCCTTCGGCGAGCATCGTCGCGTGCTCCGTCGCCGTCACCTCGGCCGATACGGGCCCGGGGACGATCTCGCAGATCTCGCGCACCACGTCGATGAAGTCGCGCCCGGTCTTGGCGACGAGCGACGGATTCGTGGTAACTCCGTCGACGAGGCCAGTCGCGGCGAGGTCGCGGATTTCGGCGATGTCGGCGGTGTCGATGAAGAACTTCATGCGCAGGAGAGTGTAGCGGATGCCGGGAGCGGATGCCAACGCCGCGGCCCGACGAGTTCCGGTTCTCCTGCCGCTTCCCCTGGGCGGTGCTTACGACTATCGCGTTCCGGCTGGAATGGAACTCCGCGTCGGCTCGTTCGTTGCGGTCCCCTTGGGGCCCCGACTCGTCCCCGGCGTGGTCTGGGACTGCGCTGCCGGCGAGGTCGACGAAGCGAAGCTTCGCGACGTGGAGGAGGTGCTCGACGCGCCGCCTCTCGAAGAAGAGCTTCGGCGCTTCATCGAGTGGGTCGCCGCTTATACGCTGGCGCCGGTCGGAGCCGTCTTGCGGATGGCGATGAGCGTCACCGACGCGCTGGAGCCGCCGCGGCCGTCGCGCGCGGTCGCCATCACCGAGCGCGGTCGGGCCATGCTCGCCACGCTCGCACGGTCTCCGGAAGGCGTCCGGCTTTCGCCTCAGCGCAAGCGCTGCCTTGCCGAGCTCGCCGATGGCCCGCCGCGCGGCATGACGGAGCTCGCGCGCGCGGCCGGCTGCGGGAGCGGGGTCGTCAAGGGACTCATCGAGGCCGGCCTCGCCGAATGGGTCGAGACGGGCTTGTCGCGCCCTCCCGCGCCCGACTGGAAGCGGCCGGGCCCGGTCTTCTCGCCGGAGCAGGGGCGCGCGGCCGAAGAGCTTTCCGCGAAAGCGCGGGGCGGTTTCTCGGTGACGCTGCTCGAAGGTGTCACCGGATCGGGCAAGACCGAGGTCTATTTCGAGGCGATCGCCGCGGCGCTCGCGGCCGGCCGCCAGGCGCTCGTGCTGCTGCCGGAGATTGCGCTCGGCACGCAATTCCTGCGCCGCTTCGAGAAGCGCTTCGGCGCGGAGCCGGCGGTCTGGCATTCGGACGTGCCCCACCGGGAGCGGCGCATCGCGTGGCGGCGAATCGCCGAAGGCTCCGCTTCCGTGGTGGTCGGCGCGCGCTCGGCCTTGTTCCTGCCGTTCCGGAATCTGGGGCTCATCGTCGTCGACGAGGAGCATGACCCCTCGTTCAAGCAGGAGGACGGGGTTGTCTATCACGCGCGGGACATGGCGGTGGTGCGCGCCCGCTTCTGCGGCGCCGCGGCGATACTGGTCTCCGCGACGCCCTCGCTCGAGACGCTCGACAATGTCGCGAGGGGCCGGTACGCGCATCTCGAGCTGCCTGCCCGGCACGGCGGCGCCCGTTTGCCCGAAATCCGCATCGTCGACATGCGGCGCCAGCGCCTCGAGCCACGGCGCTTTCTCGCGCCGCCTTTGGTCGCGGCGCTCGGCGAGGCGCTCGCCTCGGGGGAGCAGGCGATGCTGTTCCTCAATCGCCGCGGCTACGCGCCGCTGACGCTCTGCCGCAACTGCGGCCACCGGCTGCAATGCCCCAACTGCACCGCATGGCTGGTCGAGCACCGATTCCGGGGGCTCCTGCGGTGCCATCACTGCGGGCATGCGGAATCGCCGCCCGCGTTCTGCATCGAATGCGGCGCGACCGGAAGCTTCGCCGCCTGCGGCCCGGGCGTGGAGCGCATCGCGGAGGAGACGGCCGAGCGCTTTCCTGCGGCCCGCATCGCGATCATGGCGAGCGATACGCTGACCGGGCCGCGCGCGATCGCGGAGATGATCACGGCGGTCGAGGAGCGCGCGGTCGATATCCTCATCGGAACGCAGGTGATGGCGAAGGGCCATCACTTTCCGCTTCTGACTCTGGTCGGCGTGGTGGATGCCGATCTGGGGCTCTCGGGCGGCGACCTTCGCGCCGCGGAGCGGACCTGGCAGCTCCTCAGCCAAGTATCCGGCAGGGCGGGCCGCGCGGACCGCCCCGGAACGGTGTTCATCCAAACCTATCTTCCGGATAATCCGGTGATCGCGGCGCTGGCGGCGCAGGACCGTGACCGCTTCCTCACCGTCGAGGCCGAGGCGCGGCGACGGCACGGCATGCCGCCATACGGTCGGCTCGCGGCGCTCATCATTTCTTCTCCCGACGCGGACGAGGCGGACTTCGTCGCCGCTGCCTTCGCCCGCGCGGCGCCGCAGATGCCCGGCTTGACCGTGCTCGGCCCTGCGCCGGCGCCGCTCGCGCTCCTGCGCGGGCGGCATCGGCGCCGCTTTCTCGTGAAGGCGCGTCGCGACATCAGGGTTCAGCCGGCGCTGCGCGAGTGGCTCGGCCGCGTCAAGGTGCCGGGCACGGTCCGCGTCCAGGTCGACGTCGATCCCTATTCCTTCCTTTGATCCGCCCGAGATCGCGACGGCGGCGGGCGGCCTGCCTCGAGGTCCTCGGCGAGACGGTCGTACCATTCGGCGAGCCGGTTCGAGGGCGGGTTGCGCCCGCTCGGGCTCGGCGCGACGAAGACGCGTGCGCCGGCGAGGGGCCGCTCGTCGAACCCCAGCGCGGCGTCGTGCCCCAGCACCGCACGGGCGGCGGTGAGGCCGTTGAAGCAGACGACGCGCGGCCGCACGGCCTCGAGCTTCGCGAGAAGGAGCGGGACCCCGCGCTCGAATTCCTCGATCGTCACCTCGGCGGCGCTGTCGGAGGCGCGCTTCACCACGTCGGTGAAGCCGAATCCGAAGCGCGGCAGGAGGCGGTCGTGGACGGGCAGAAGGCGCTCCGTCCCGAGGCCCTCGCGCGCGGGCAGGCTGAGGCGGGAGCGCGAGAAGGCCGGCCAGAAGCGATTCGAGCGGCGTGCGAAGTAATGTCCCTCCGACGCGGCGTAGCGGCTGGGATTGATGCCGACGAAGACGACGCGGAGGCCCGGCGCGAGGAGATCCGGAAGGCTCACACGGTCGCGACGGGCGTCGCCGGAGAACCGACCGCCCCCGGGAGGCGCAGCGGCGGCCCGGTGAAGAGGAAGCGGCTGCGGCCATTCGCGCGCAGCCAGTCGGCGAGCGGCGAGAGAAGGAAGAGTTCGCCGAGATGGACGCCGAGCTTGAAGAGGCAATGCTCGTGCAGCGGCAGCGATGCGCAGCGATCGGCTTCGCAGGGGCGCGCCGGATAGGCCTCGACGGCGTAGTTGTCGGCGACGAGCGCGACGAGCCCCGTGTCGGTGATCCATTGCAGCAGCCGCTGATCCCGTCCGTCGATCACGGCGCCTGTCTCGGCGAGGCGAGCGGCATCGGGGTGGGGCGCCATCTCGAGGAGCGCGTCCGAGAACCCGGTACGGAAGAAGACGAAGTCGCCCTCCTCGACCTCTATCCGGTCGGTCTCGAGGACATTTCTGAGCTGATCCCACCCGACGATGGTGCGGCCCGGGCCGAAATGGGCGAGGAGGTCGATCATGACGCCGCGTCCCTGTACGCAGGTCGCCGCCATGTTCTCGATGCCGAGCTTCTTGGCGCCGGTCCAGCCGTCCCGGGCGATCTCCTCGCCCCCGTCGCCATAGAGCGTCGGTCCCAGCACGTCCTCGTCGGCGCGGAAGCCGTTGTAGTAGACCCGCTCGGCGATCCCGTCTCCATCGGCGTCGAAGAGCGAGCCGACATGGGCGAGGCTGTCCCACTGGGTGGAGTACTGCAGGTGGATATGGGCGGCATCGTCGCAGATCACGTCGGTGAGATGCGGGTCGACCCGGCGCAGCGGGAAGTTCATGAACGCCTTTCCGTCGCGATAGGTCGGCCGCAGCACCGGCGGGTGGCGGCGAGGGTTGAGCACGTTGCCGCCCGGCACGTCGAGCGGAAGCGAGAGGCAGAAGACGCGACCTTCCTTCACCTCGGCGACCGCACGTTTCACCCGCTCCGGCGTCAGGAGGTTCATCCGGCCGAGCTGATCGTCGGGGCCCCAATCGCCCCAGGTCGAGCCTTCCGGGCGTCGCTTCCAGCGCATCGTCTTCCTCCCCATCAAGACCGGTTATTCGGACGGGCCGCTTCGGCGCAGATAGGCGTCGCGGCGCTGCGGCAGCTTCTTGCCGAGAATGCGCGAGGCGACGACGGTGCGCAGGATTTGCGCGGTGCCGCCGCCGATGGTGAACATGCGCGCATCCCGAACCATCCGCTCGAGCGGGTTGTTGCGCGAATAGCCGGCCGCCCCGAAGACCTGCAGCGCGTCGTTGGTGACGCGGATCGCGGTCTCGGAGGCGAAAATCTTCGCCTGCGCCGCCTCGAGCGGGTCGGGAAAGCCCTCGCCGGCGCCCGCGGCGGCCTTGTAGATGAGCGCCTGCGCCGCGGCGAGGCCGGTGGACATGTCGGCCAGCATCCATTGCAGCCCCTGGAACTCGCTGATCGGGCGCCCGAACTGCTCGCGCGTCTTGGAGTACTCGAGGGCGAGCTCGTAAGCCCCCTCGGCGATGCCCAGCGCGACGGTCGCCGCGCCGACGCGCTGGGCGTTGTAGGCATCCATGAGGTCGGCGAATCCCTTGCCGAGGCCGCGCGGCGGCAGCACGAGGGCATCGCCCGGCAGCTCCATGTTCTCGAACCGGATCTCGGTCTCGGGGATCCCGCGCAGACCCATCGCCGGCTCTCGCCGGCCGACGACGAGGCCCTTCGTTTCGCCGCGCACCGCGATGAAGCCGCCGATGCCTTCCTCGCGGCCCTTTTCGTCGAAGACCCGGGCGAAGACGAGGTGCAGCTTCGAGACGCCGCCGCCGGTGATCCAATGCTTGCGGCCGTTGACGACGAAACCGTCGCCGCGCCGGTCCGCGCGCGTCGTCATTTCGCTCGCCGCGCTGCCCGCCCCGGGCTCGGTGATGCAGATCGCGGGCTTGTCGCCCTGCAGCACGAGCCTCGCCGCCAGCCGCTTCTGCTCCTCCGTCCCATAGCGCATGATCGCGCCGATCGCGCCCATGTTGGCTTCGACGACGATGCGGCCGGTGATGCCGCAGCACTGCGCCATCTCCTCGATGACCAGCACGGCGTCGAGATAGGTCAGGCCCTGCCCGCCATAGGCGCGCGGGATCGTCATCCCGAAGAAGCCGGCCTCGACCAGCTTTTCGACGGTATCCCAAGGGTACTCTTCCGTCCGATCCACCTCGGCGGCGCGCGCTAGGACGTGGCTGCGGGCGAGCGCGCGCGCCCGTTCTTTGAGCTGTCGCTGGCCCTGATCGAGGCTGAAATCCATGTCGCTCCGCTCGCGCTCTAATTGCTGCGCCCAGAGTATGCGAGCGAGCGCGATTGCCTGCAACGAAGCCTCTGTGCAAGGCTTCGCTCTCCGGTTTCCGGCAGGGAGGAAACATGGAGTTCGACGACGCCAGAGGCCTCGCGGTGACGGCGGCCTGCGAGGCCGCCGTGCGTGGAATCGACGCCACGACAGAAGCCTATCTCGCTTTCCGTGCGGATACGGGCGAACGGCTGAAGGAGGCGCTCGCCGCCGATCCCGCCTGCGTCTACGCGCATACGCTCCGCGGCTATTTCATGCTGCTGTTCGAGACGCGGCCCTTCCTCGAGCGCGCGAAGAAGTCCCTTTCCGCGGCGGAGGAGGCGCTCGCCGCGACGAGCGTCACGCCCCGCGAACGCGCCCACGTCGAGGCGCTGAGGCGCTGGACGAGCGGCGAGTGGGAGGCGGCGGCGGCCCAGTTCGACGCGATCCTGATGGAGCATCCGCGCGACGCCGTCGCTTTCAAGATGGCGCAGTATCTCCATTTCTATCTGGGCGACGCCGAGGCGATGCGGGATTCGGCCGCGCGCTGTCTCTTCGCCTGGGACGAAGGCGTGCCGGGCTACGGCTACATCCTCGGCTCTTACGCCTTCGCGCTCGAGGAAGCGGGCGCCTACGCCGAGGCGGAGAGGGCCGGAAGGCGTGCCGTCGAGATCCACCCGCACGACATCTGGGCCGCCCATGCCGTGGCGCACGTCATGGAGATGGAAGGCCGCGCCCGCGAAGGGGTCGCCTGGATCGACAGCCTCGACCGCAACTGGGACGACTGCCACAATTTCCGCTACCACATCCTTTGGCACCGCTGCCTTTTCCACCTCGATCTCGGGGACGGCGAGCGCGCCCTCGATCTCTACGACCGCGAGGTTTGCGACCGCTCGACCGAGGAGTATCTCGACATCGCCAACGCCGCCTCGATGCTTTGGCGGATGGAGCAGAACGGCATCGATGTCGGGCGGCGCTGGGAGGAGCTCGCCGAGCGTTCGGCTCAGCACGTCGGCGATCGGATGCTCGTCTTCGCCGACGCGCATTACGCGATGGCGCTGGCCGCCGCCGGGGATCCCGATCCGCACCTCGCCGACCTGCGCGCCTGGGCGCACGAGGGCTCGGGGACCGAGGCGAGGCTTCTCCGCGAGTGCGGCCTCGCGTTGATCGAGGGGCTCGTCGCCTATCGGCGCCGGGAATGGGGGCGCGCCGTCGACCTCCTGCTGCCGATCCGGCGCGAGCTCCGACGGATCGGCGGAAGCCATGCGCAGCGCGACGTCTTCCAGCGCACCCTCGTCGATGCAGCGATCCGCGATGGCCGCTGGAGCCTCGCGCGCGCGCTCGTCGCCGAGCGCCTCGCCCGCAAGCCCGAGAGCGCGTGGAACCGAAACGCGTGGACCCGGGTGGAAGCCGGCATCGCCGCCTAGCCGCCGCCCGTCGCGGGTCGCTCGCCGACTCTTCGGGAGCAGCGCTCCCGGCGCGGGGGAGAGCGCTTCCCCGCGCCGCCTTCTATCTCGTCAGACCCTCGCTCTCGTCCGGGATACGCTCGGAGAGGCTGCCGGGGAAGAGGTCGGCGAACCACCTCGCGGCGTCTGCAGAGACGCCGTGCCAAATCGCCTCGGTGCCCGCCTTGATGATCAGCAGACGGTCGCGCGGCCCCAGCATCGGCACGAGCGCCGTGTGGATCTGATCGGCGACGTAGGGTCCTTCGACCACCCAGAGATTCTCGATCGGGTGCGTCCAGCTCTGGAAGTTGCCGCGGATCCACTCGTCGATCGCTTCGAGGCTCCGCTCCTCGTCGCCGATCCGGGTCGCGATGACGTAGATCATGCGTCGCCTCCGTGCCGCGCTTGTCATCGCGAACGACGATCGAATACCCTTGTTCCGTTGGAGGTTGGCACGGTGCGAGACGAGAATTTGGGGATCGAGCCTGGGCAGCGTTATCGCGTGGCGGGAAATCGGGCGGGCGTTTGGGAGGTCGTTTCGGTGTTGCGTCATCCTGGAGAGCCGGTCCTCCATGCGCAGCTCGCACGTGTAGGCGCACCCAAGGACGTCAAGACGATCGCGCTTCGCGTGCTGCGCGACCGGCGCTTCTATCACCCCATCGAGGGCTAACCTTCCATTAACCATCCCGGACCCATGCTCCGGCCGAACAAAGGTTCGGCGGAGAGGGTCCAGTCATGCAGGGCGTCGCGAGGGGCATCACCAGCGCAGAATTGCGCGAGGGGGTGGCGAGCGCCCGTCTGCTGCCGGAAGGCAGCATCGACTACCGGCCGGCAGTCTGCCGCTTCGAGGACGATCTTTTCTCCGCGTACGCTGCGGGGCACGAGATCGTCTCCTACGGCGAGGCGGTGAGCATGATCGGCGGCATTTTCCGCGCGGTCGGCCGTGCCGCGCCGAACCTCGTCCTCGTGCCCGGCTTCGACGATCCGAAGATCGGCGGCTTCGCGGATGTCGCGAACCATACGATCAAGATAGAGACGGGGTATCTCTACCGCTTCCTGGTCCTGCACGAATCCGCGCACATCCTCGTCCCCCACGACAAGAAGCACGGGCCGGGATTCACCTTCGTGCTCCAGCTTCTCTACCGCAAGTTCATCGGGATACCGGTCGACGCAATGCAGCGTTACCTCCGCCGCCACGGACTTCCCGTCGTGACGGAGCTGCCGGCGCCCGAGCCACTGCCCATTGCGGTCTGACGAGCATTCGACCACATAGTGTTGACCGCTCCCCTGAAGGGGTAGTCTACTACCAAAGGGGAGCGACCTCGGGTCGTGCTGCACCGCAAGACCCGGCCCGCAAGAGGTGCCGGCGCAGGGACGTTCCCCGAGGGCACGGTTGAACCTTCGAGGGCGCGCGCATGCTTTACGAGGCCTATCAGGCGCATTGCGATGTACTCACCCCCGTGCGGCTGCTCGCGCAGGCCGCGGGCGGGATGCTGCGGCAGCCGTGGCCGATCATCGGGGACAATCTCCTCGTTCGCAGCGCCGCCGCCGCGTGCGAGCTCGTCTCGCGCTCGGGAATCTCGCACCAGCGTCCCGATTTCGGCATCGCCTCCACCGTCGTCGACGGAAAGAAGGTCGAGGTCTTCGAGGAGACGGTGCTCCATCATCCGTTCTGCAGCCTCCTTCACTTCAGGAAGGCGGCGAATTTGCGCCAGCCCCGGGTGCTCGTCGTGGCGCCGCTCTCGGGCCACTTCGCGACGCTGCTTCGCGGCACGGTCGAGACGCTGCTGCCCGATCACGACGTGTGGATTACCGACTGGGTGAACGCGCGCAACGTGCCGCTCGCCCACGGCCGCTTCGGTCTCGACGACTACATCGATCTCGTCGCGACGTATCTGCGCCATCTCGGCCCCGGCGCGCACGTCATCGCGGTCTGCCAGCCCGCGGTGCCGGTGCTGGCCGCGGTCTCGCTGCTCGCCGCCGAGAACGACCCCGTGCAGCCGAAGTCGATGACGCTGATGGGCGGCCCGATCGATACGCGCGTCTCCCCGACGCAGGTCAATCTCCTCGCCACCTCGCGGCCGATCGAGTGGTTCGAGCGCTCCGTGATCGAGACCGTGCCGGCGCGCTACCCCGGCGCCTTCCGGCGCGTTTACCCGGGCTTCCTGCAGCTCGCCGGGTTCATGACCATGAATCTCGACCGTCACGTCAGCGCTCAGTTCGATCTCTTCAAGCACCTGGTCCGCGGCGACGGCGAGAGCGCCGAGGCCACGCGGCGCTTCTACGACGAGTACTGCTCGGTGATGGACCTGCCCGCCGACTTCTATCTCGAGACGGTCCAGCGGGTCTTCCAGGAGCACGCGCTCCCGCTCGGCACGTTCGAGAGCCGCGGCCGCCGGGTCGAGCCGGCGGCGATCGAGAAGACCGCGCTCCTCACCGTCGAGGGGGAGAGGGACGACATCTGCGCGCCCGGCCAGACGCTCGCTGCGCACGATCTCTGCACGCGAATTCCGGCCTCGAAGAAGGCGAACCACCTTCAGCCGCAGGTCGGCCACTACGGGGTCTTCAACGGCAAGCGCTGGCGGAACGAAATTTACCCCAAGGTGCGTGACTTCATCCGCGCTAACGAGTGAAATAGGCGCCCTCGGAGGAAAACGGAGAGGGCGCCCGATGGCAGCGAAGTCGAAGGTCATCATCACGTGCGCGGTGACGGGGTCGATCCACACCCCGACGATGTCGCCGCACCTGCCGCTCACGCCGGACGAGATCGCGCGACAGGCGATCGACGCGGCCGAGGCGGGCGCCGCGATTCTGCATCTTCACGCACGCGACCCGAAGGACGGGCGGCCGACGCCCGATCCCGAGGTGTTCATGCAGTTCCTGCCGAGGATCAAGCAGGCGACCAACGCGGTCGTCAACATCACGACCGGCGGCGGGCACGGGATGAGCCTCCAGGAACGGCTCGCCGCGCCGCTGAAGGCGAAGCCCGAGATGTGCTCGCTCAACATGGGCTCGATGAATTTCGGGCTCTACCCGATGCTGCAACGCTACAAGCAGTGGACGCACGACTGGGAGCCGAAATACCTCGAGGCCTCGCGCGACTTCATCTTCCGCAACACGTTCAAGGACATCGAGACGATCCTGAAGGAGCTCGGCGAGGGCTGCGGCACCCGCTTCGAGTTCGAGTGCTACGACGTCGGCCACCTCTACAACCTCGCGCATTTCGTCGACCGCGGGCTCGTGAAGCCGCCGATGCTGGTGCAGACGATCTTCGGCATCCTCGGCGGCATCGGCGCCGACCCGGAGAACCTCGCCCACATGAAGCGGATCGCCGACAAGCTCTTCGGCGACCAGTACTACTGGTCGATCCTCGCCGCCGGGCGCCATCAGATGCCGCTCGTCACGATGGGCGCCATCATGGGCGGCAACGTCCGCGTCGGGCTCGAGGACTCGCTCTATCTCGGCAAGGGGCAGCTCGCGCAGAGCAACGCCGAGCAGGTGCGCAAGATCCGCGGGATCCTCGAGAATCTCAGCCTCAAGATCGCCACGCCCGACGAAGCGCGGGCGGCGCTCCAGCTCAAGGGCGGCGACCAGGTCGCGTTCTGACGTGATCGACAAGCGCGTGCAATCCCTCGCCGAGGCGGTCGCGGGCATCCGCGACGGCTCGGTCGTGCTCTGCGGCGGGTTCGGCGCCTCGGGGCAGCCGGACCATCTCATTCACGCCCTCATCGAGCAGGGCGCGAAGGACCTCGTCATCGTCTCGAACAACGCCGGGGCCGGGCATATCGGGCTCGCGGCGCTCCTCGACGCGGGGCGGGTTCGCAAGGTCATCTGCTCCTACCCGCGCAGCGCCGGCTCGGTCGTGTTCGAGAGGCTCTGGGCGGCCGGCAAGGTCGAGCTCGAGCTCGTGCCGCAAGGGACGCTTTCCGAGCGGATGCGGGCGGCGGGCGCGGGGCTCGGCGGCTTCTACACGCCCACCGGCGCCGGCACGAAGCTCGCCGAGGGCAAGGAGCAGCGCGTCATCGACGGAAGGCTCTACGTCTTCGAGAAGCCGCTCAAGGGCGACGTCGCGCTGATCCGCGCCGAGCGCGCCGACCGCTGGGGCAATCTCGTCTATCGGAAGGCGGCGCGGAACTTCAACCCGGTAATGGCGATGGCGGCCGATCTGACCGTCGTCGAGGTGAAGGAGACGGTGGAGCTGGGCGCCCTCGACCCCGAGGCGATCGTGACGCCCGGCATCTTCGTCGATCGCGTGGTGGAGGTGGGAGATCCGCTATGAAGCCGCTCAGCCGCCGCCAGATCGCATGGCGCGCCGCGCAGGACGTCGCCGACGGCAGCTACGTCAATCTCGGCATCGGCCTGCCGACGCTCGTCTCCGACTTCATCCCGCCGGGGCGCGAGATCGTCTTCCACAGCGAGAACGGCATCCTCGGCGTCGGGCCGGCGCCGCCGAAGGGCCAGGAGGACCGCGACCTCATCAACGCAACGAAGCAGCCGATCACGCTGCTTCCGGGCGGCTGCTTCTTCACCCACAGCGACAGCTTCGCCATGATCCGCGGCGGCCATCTCGACCTCGCGCTCCTCGGCGCGTTCGAGGTTTCCGAGCGCGGCGACCTCGCCAACTGGACGACCGAGGATCCGGAGTGGCCGCCTGGCGTGGGGGGCGCGATGGATCTCGCCGCCGGCGCAGGCGAGGTGCGCGTCCTCATGGAGCATACGACGAAGGAGGTGACGCCGCGGCTGCGCCGCCGCTGCACCTATCCGCTGACGGCGGCGCACGTCGTGCGCCGCGTCTACACCAACCTCGCCGTCATCGACGTGACCGAGGAGGGCCTCCTCGTGCGGGAGATGGTTCCGGGGATGACGATCGTCGCCCTCCAGGCGGTGACCGAGCCGACCTTGCGCCTCGCCGACGACTGGCGGGTGCTCGAGGCGCCAAAGGTCTGACGGGGCCGCACGGGGCGCCTCCCGGGGAGCGTCCGGGTCAGAGCGCCTCGAGCCTCGCCCGGAGCGACTCGGGGAGGGGCACCGCGCGCCGCGTCTTCTCGTCGAACAGCACCATGACGGCCTCGGCGGTCGCGTGGCAGGTGTCGTCCTTGAAGATGCCGTGCGCGACACGGAACGAGGAGCGCCCGATGGAGAGAAGGCGCGTGCCGATGTCGACGCGTCCCGGATAGCGGAGCTCGGCGCGGAAATCGAGCGTCAGGCGGACGATGACGAACTCGGTTCCGGGCGGCGCGAACGGGTCCTCGGGGTTGTAGAGGAAGGCGACGCGCCCGGTCTCGCAGAAGGTGGCGAAGACGGCGTTGTTGACGTGCCCCTGCCGATCGGTGTCGCAGTAGCGCAGCTTGTCGTAGGTCCACTGGCGGAAGGTTTCCCGCTTCGTCAGATCGAGTTCGTTGCTCATTTCTTTCCTTCGAGGGCGATTCCTTCGGCGACGAGAGCCTCGATCTCGTCGGCGCTGAACCCGGCGTCGGCGAGGACGGCGCGCGTGTCCTGGCCGAACTCGGGCGGCACCGCGCGGAGGCCCCCTGGGGTGCGGCTCATCTTCAAGGGCGTGCCGAAGCCGCGATAGGAGCCTTCCTCGACCACCATGCCGCGATGCGCCGTGTGCGGGTGCGCGACGACGTCCGGCAGGTCGAGGATCGGACCGCAGGGAACCCCGAGGCCGAGCAGCTTCTCGGCGACCGCGGCGCCGTCGACCTTCGCGAGCGCGGGCTCGAGCTCCGCGCGGAGCGCGGCCCTGTTCGTGCTCCGATCCTTGTTGGTCCGAAAGCGCGGATCGTCGGCGAGCTCCGGCCGCCCGATCTCCTCGAGGAAGCGGCGGAACTGGCGGTCGTTGCCGATCGCGACGAAGATCGCCTTCGTCTTCGTCGGAAAAGCGTCGTAGGGGTAGATGTTCGTGTGCGCGTTCCCCGTGCGCTCGGGCGGCTTGCCGGAAAGGAAGTAGTTGGCGAGGTGCGGGTGCTGGAGCGCGATCGCGGTGTCGTAGAGCGTCACCTCGATCGACTGGCCCCTGCCCGAGCGGCTGCGCTCGACCAGCGCCATCAGGATCGCGATCGCGGCGTTCATCCCGGTGCCGATATCGACGATGGGGATGCCCATGCGCGTCGGGCTGCCGTCGGGCTCGCCGTTGACGCTGTTGAGCCCCGCCATCCCCTGGATGACGGCGTCGTAGCCGGGATACCCGCCGAGCGGGCCGTCGGCGCCGAAGCCGGAGATGCGGCAGAGGACGAGCCTCGGAAAGCGCTTGGCGAGCACCTCCTCGTAGCCGAGCCCCCATTTCTCGAGCTGGCCCGGCTTGAAGTTCTCGATCAGCACATCGGCGCCTTCGAGAAGGCGGAGCAGCACGTCGCGCCCCTTCGGCGTCGAGAGGTCGAGCCCGATCGCGCGCTTAGACCGGTTGACGCCGAGGAAGTAGGAGGCGGTGCCGTCCCGGAAGGGCGGCCCCCAGCTCCGCGTCTCGTCGCCGCCGGGCGGCTCGATCTTGATGACGTCGGCGCCGTGGTCGCCGAGCATCTGGGTGCAGTAGGGGCCGGAGAGGATGCGCGTCATGTCGATGACGCGGATGCCGGCGAGCGCGCCGGCGCTGCTTGCTTTCGTCATGCGGCCTTCCCGACGCCGAACACGTCGGCGGTGAATTTCGGATAGATCGTAGCGAGCTCGGGCGCGACCACCTCGCGCATCAATCGCCGCTCCTCCGCGCTCGGCGGCGGCGTCTCGGGGACGTGCTCCGGGCGGTCGAACTCGAAGCCAGTGTTGTCGAGCACCTCCTCGAGCGTGCGGCCGGGATGAACGCTCTCGAGGCGGAAGCGCCGCCGCGTCCGGTCGAAGGCGAAGACGCAGCGATTCGTCACGAGCGCCACCGGCCCGCCGGGGCGGTACACCTCGGGCGGACTCCAGCCCGGCGCCGAGACGAAGTCGACCTTCGGCACGAGGGTCCGGCGCGAATGCTCGGTACGGAAGAGGATGACACGCGGCACGACGTAGTAGAGGTAGGCGGAGCCGAAGGAGCCGGGGAAGCGGACCTTCGGCTTCGCGTAGTCGCCGATCGCGACGAGGTTGATGTTCGCCTCGCCGTCGATCTGCCCGCCCGAGAGGAAGAAGACGTCGATCCGGCCCTGGCCGGCGCAGTCGAAGAGCTCGCGCCCGCCGTCGGTGAAGAAATTGTGCGCGGGGCTCGTCAGGAGCGAGGCGTAGAGCCGCCCGCCCGACAGGTGGCGGGCGAGGAGGGCGGCGGTGGCGGCGATCGGGGACTGCGCGCCGACGGCGACGTGGCGCGCGTCGCCGAAGAGGCGCATGAGCGCGATCGCGAGGACCTCCTCGTCGCGCGGCGGAGAAGCGTCAGGCGGCACGGCGGGCGACGAGCACATACTGGTCGAGATAGCGGCGGAAGCCTTCCTCGGTCGCGGCGAGGCGGGCGTACTCGGCGAGGTGAGCGGCATCGGCCGGGTAGCGCTCGGCGAGCGGCAGCGGCCAGGCGCCTTCGGGGGCGACGGCAACCGCCTCGACGTAGAGGCCGGGAATCGTGCCGGAGGCGGTCGCGGCGTCGGCGAGAAGGTCCCGCTCGACGATCTCCTCGACGGTGACGAGCGTGCGGCGCGCCGCGTGGGCCATGCTCATGAGCTCGCGCCGCTTGCCGATCCAGACATTGCCGTGCCGGTCCGCGAGAGGGGCGTGGAAGAGGGCGAACTCGGGGTGGAGCGCCGGGACGACGACGACCGGGTCCGGAGCCTCGGAGAAGGGGTTCTGGAGAACGCGCCAGTCCGGCCGGTGCGCGAGGATGTCGGAGCCGATGAGGCCGCGCATCGCCATGAAGGGTGCGCCGCGCTCGGCAGCCGTGATTCCGGCATGGAGCGCGGGGCAGGTCGCGTCCTTGAGGCGGATCGTGCCCCCGGTGACGGCGGCGGCGAAGCGGGGCGCCGGACCCAGCTCGCCGAGGCTCACGGCGGAGGTCTCGATCTCCGCGACGCAGCCGGCGCCGATGAGGAGGTCGGCCTGGAGGCTCGAGGCGGGGACGGTGAGGAGGCGGAGATTCTTGACGCCGCGCCGCACGAGGGCGCGCGTCGCCTCCATGGCGCAGCCGCCGTACTCGGGCGGGATCGCGATATAGGCGCCGTCGGGGATCGCGGCGACGAGGTCGTCGAGGGCTCGGACCTTGGCGGTCATCGGATGGCTCCTTTCCTGAAATAACAGGAATGGAAACAGGAAAGGCCCCCGCGAGGGAGGCTTCGGGCGGACGGCATGGCGTCCAACGTTCTGACGAAAAATACAGGCGCGGAACAGGTGCAATTTTGCAAGACGGCATCCCGGCTCGGAAGGTTCGGCACATTATGACCGGATAAGCAAATAGAGCAACCAAATTGTTTATTAGGCTTGGCGCACATCGGATCCGATGATCCGAAACGCGCCACGGCGTGCGCGCCGATGAGGCCCCCAGGCGATGGCCGCCCAGGTAAGACACGGCGCGAGATGCTGTACGGCTTCCTCGATCTCGTCGGCCCGGATCAGCCCGTAGCCGAACCCGAGAGCGTCGACGTCGGTTGATCTACGAGGAGGTTTTGAGACCGGGGGTCAGCGAACGCGACATCGCGCGGACGCTGCTGACGCTGATGAGTAACGAGCTGGCCGGGGCCGAGCCCGCTCCACAAGTGACGGGTGGCTTTGGGCGCTCTTATCATCGGCGCATCGGTGCGTCAGCACGCGTGGGGGGAGAGTCACTGTGAAGAGCAGGGCTGTTACGGGTGCGATCATGATCGCACTTGCCGGGGCCGCGAGCATGCCGGCGAGCGCTGAGCCGGTAGACATCGACGCCGAACTGGCGCGGGTTCGCGAGGAGATCGCGCGTCAGGAAGCGGAACTGAGCAAATACGAGGGCGGCCTCGTGCCTGCGATGATCCGCCTCAACATCGAAATATTGCGAAATACCGCGTCCTTCCTCGATCAGCGCCGTCTCATGAAGCGCTTCGCGAGCGACGAGAAGCCGGGAGGGTGGTTCCCGTTTCTCGGCGGCAAATCGAGCGTCGAGAGCGCTCCGGTAGCAGAACAGCCGCTCAAGAAGGTGCGGCGCTATCTTGTCTGCGATGACTTTTTTCCCGGCTTCATGGTCGAGGTCGATCTGGAGAGGTCGACTGTCGTTTTCGCCGACGACGGTAACGGAGCGCCGATCAGCGGTCCACTCGACATCACGCCGGTCGTTATCCGGTTTGAGCAAAAGCGCGAAGACGAGAAGACCGTCTTCGTCGTAAATCGCGTAACGCTCGGGTTTGTGACCTCGCGCCACAAACTCGATGGAACCTTGATCGAGGAGAACGCGAGTTCTGGGTTTTGCTCCGTCGTGTCGAAGAATGCGATCAGTGACACAGGGCAAGTCTTTGTAGTATGTCGCGAGGCCGACGTTTTGAAAAACACGTTGAGGGCACGAGGCAAGTCAGTCGTGCTGTTGATTGAGAACGAGAAGAACGAAGTTTCCGACGAGAGCGAGACAGCAAAATTCCAGAGAGGGTTTCCAGTGAGCCATTGGAAAACCAGCGACGACTCCGAGAACTATCTCGACTTCGTTGCTGGTCGCCTCTACCGCGTCGACTCGACATTCCACTGCGAAGAGGCGAAGCCAAAGCTCTAGTAGGCCGCTGAGAACCTCTTTGCCGGACGCGGCAATGCGCGTTCGATGTCGGGAGGTCGGCGGTGGGCGCGACAAGGATCGGGTGCACGACAGCTCTTCAGCTGTTCAAGCATTGAGAAGTAGGTGCTGGAGAAGCACCCCCTGCGTCGGATCCGGGCGATAGGGCCGGTCGCAAGAACTTCAAATTGAAGACGGCCCGGCCGACGACAGCGCCGGACGCACTTCCACGGCGAGAGGCGCCCAACGACATGCAGGTCTCGGAATCGATTCCGAGGCAAGCCACACCGCCGCCGTCAGATAGGGCTTTACGAGGCCGTAGCGCCCCTGACGCGTGGATCGCATGTTCCGGCAATCCGAAACTGGGCGCCGGCGGTGCGGCGGGATGAATCCGCGCGCCTTGGGGCGTCTCGGGCGATGGCCGCTCAGGCAAGACACGGCGCGAGACGACGCACGGCCTCTTCGATCTCGTCGGCCCGGATCAGCCCGGAGCCGAATCCGAGTGCATCGACCCGGCCCGAGACCGAATACCGGTCCAGCGCTTCGAGGCCGATCCCGACTGCAGCCGCCCTTGTCGTCACTTCCTTCGCGCTGAACCGGGAGCGCAGCCGGGCCGCGAAATGAAGACCGGCGATCCCTTCAATCGGCTCGAGGGCGCCGCCGCAAATGCCGGCCGAGCGCAACGAGCAGCGCGCGGCGGCGCACGCCGTAGGTCCTTCTGGTCTTGCGGATGTAGCGCGCGAGGTGCCCTTCGGCGATGAAGTCGGCGAGGGTGTCCTGCACGAGCGTTGGGGCGTGCCATTCGCTGAGCCGCTTGGCCGCCAGAAGGGCGCGCCGCGCCCAAGGCGGGGAGGCGACGAAACCCATGCGAAGCGCCGGAAAGAGGCTCTTGGAGAACGTGCCGACGTAGAAGACGCACTCGGCGCGGTCGAGCGTCTGAAGGGCGTCGAGCGGCCGGCCGGCGTGGCGGAACTCGCTGTCGTAGTCGTCCTCGACGACGCTCGCGCCGTGCGCCTGGGCGAAGTCGAGACTGGTGCCGGAAGAACGGCGTCGCCCCGAGCGTGCCGATAACGCCCTATCCGAACGAGCGGGTCGCCTAGTTGAGGATCGGCGGCGGCAGCGGGATGCCTTCCTCCTGATAGTAACGGACCGCGCCCGGGTGGAGCGGGATGTCGATGCCCTGGAGCGCGTTCTCCACCCGGATCCGGTTGCCGATCGGATGGCGCGACTGGAGGAGCTTCTGCGTCGGCTCCTGCCAGAGCGCCTTCAGAATCGCGTAGACGAGCGATTCCGGCACCTCGGCCGACACCACCCACAACGCGGTCGTGCCGATCGTCGGCGTCGGCACGTCGATGCCGCTGTAGGTCCCGGCCGGGATCTCGTCGCGGAGAAGGAAGCGGTGCCGCTTGATGATGCCGTCGGCGATCCTGTCCGGCACCGGGACCAGCCGGATCGCGGTCGAGGCGGCGATGTCCTGGATCGCGGGCACCGGCGCTCCGCCGATGAAGAAGAACGCGTCGAGCCCGCCCGCCTTCAGCGTCGCCGCCGCCTGTCCGATCCGCAGGTAGCGAGGCTTCAAGGCCTTCTCTTCGAGCCCGGCGGCGGCGAGCACGAGGCGGACGTCGGCGAGCGTTCCCGATTCGGGTTCGCCCACCGAGATCCGCTTTCCGGAAAGATCGCGCAGCCGGGCGATCCCGCTCGCCTCTGTGGCGACGATGTGGAGGCTCTCCGGGAACAGCGAGGCGATCGCGCGCAGCCCCTCCATCTTTCCCGACTGGCGGAACATGCGGCTGCCGCGCCATGCCCAGGCGGCGATGTCGGCTTGGACGAGCCCCGATTCGATCTTGCCCTGCGCGATCGCCTGCACGTTCTCGATCGAGCCCTGGCTGGCCTGCGCCACCGCGATGAGCCCCGGCACGCCGCAGATCCGGCCGCGCTGGCATTCGGGCACGCCGGGCGGGCTCGAGATGGCGCTCGCCAGCGCCCCGCCGATCTGAAAATACGTGCCCCCGGTGCCTCCGGTGCCGATCCGGAAAAAGCGCTGCTCCTGAGCGGCGGCATAGGACGCGACCAGAAACGTCGCCAAGAACGCCACCACCTTCAGCATCGCCGCCCTCTCCCCCGCTCGCGCCCGCCCAGATGAACGCTGGCCGGCCTGCGTCTATTTCGCAAGACCGTTCCGTTGACAACGTCGCGGAGTCGCTTATCTTTGGGCGCGCCATGACCATGAGGCGACTGCGACGACGACTGATCGGGCGGCTCTGAGCCGCCGACCTGCCCGCGCCTGAAGAGGGTGCGTGCAGTACTGTCGCAGTATGCAATCCTCCCTAGAGGAGCCCGGGTCAGATGGCAGACCCCGTCATCGAAATCGATTGCGACCGGCAGCGGCTGGATCTCGCCTTCGTGCACGCGTTCCTCGTGCGCGCGCACTGGTCGAAGGGGATCCCGTTCGCGACCATGCTGCGGGCCATCGAGAACTCGCTTCCCTTCGGCCTCTACAAGGACGGCAGGCAGATCGGCTTCGCGCGCGTCGTCACCGACCATGCGACCTTCGCCTATCTCGCGGACGTCTTCGTGATCGAAGGCGAGCGCGGCCAGGGCTACGGCAAGCGTCTCGTCGAGGCGGTGCTGGCGCATCCGGCGGTGCAGGGGCTGCGGCGCTGGATGCTGGTCACGCGCGACGCCGAGCACCTCTATCGGCCGTTCGCCTTCACAGACCCGCGGCCGACCCACAAGGTGCTGGAGCGCCTCAACTTCACGAGCTACGAGGCGGACGCGCAGACCGCGGCGTGAGGCCTCCCTCTCCCGCTCGCGGGGGAGGGGCTTCGAGAGCGCCTAGGCCGCGGCGCGGGCGGACTTCGCGTCCTCGCGGATCATGTCCGACGCCTTCTCGGCGATCATGATGGTCGGCGCGTTGGTGTTGCCCGAAGTGATCGTCGGCATGATCGAGGCGTCGACGACGCGGAGGCCCGCGACGCCGTGGACGCGCAGCCGGTCGTCGACCACCGCCATCGGGTCGCCGCCCATCTTGCAGGTGCCGACCGGGTGGAAGATCGTCGTTCCGATGTCGCCGGCCGCGCGCACCAGCTCCTCCTCGGTCTGATACTGAGGGCCGGGCTTGAACTCCTCGGGCTGGAAGCGCTGCAGCGCGGGCGCGGCGCAGATCCGGCGCGTCAGGCGAATCGCCGCCGCGGCGACGCGCTGGTCGGCCTCCGCGGAGAGGTAGTTCGGGCGGATCGACGGCGCCGCTCCGGGATCGGGGCTCTTGATGCGGACATGGCCGCGGCTCTCCGGCCGCAGATTGCAGACCGAGGCGGTAAAGGCCGGGAAGCTGTGCAGCGGCTCGCCGAAGCGGTCGAGCGACAGCGGCTGCACGTGGTACTCGAGGTCCGGCGTCTCGCGCGCCGGGTCGCTCCTGACGAACGCGCCGAGCTGGCTCGGCGCCATCGTCATCGGGCCGCGCCTTGCGAGCGCGTATTGGAGCGCGATCCGGGCCTTGCCGTGCAGCTTGCTCGCCCACTCGTTCAAGGTCCGCGTGCCGCGGACCTTGAAGGCGAGACGGAGCTGCAGATGGTCCTGCAGGTTCTCGCCGACGCCGGGGAGCTCGTGCACGACGGAAATCCCGTGCTGCTGCAGGAGCGCACCGGGGCCGATGCCGGAAAGCTGGAGGAGCTGGGGGGAGCCGATCGCCCCGGCGGCGAGGATCACCTCGCGCCGCGCCGTGATCGAGGCGGGCTGGCCTTCATGCGAGAGCTCGACCCCGGTCGCGCGCCGTCCGTCGAGCTTCAGGCGGCGCGCCTGCGCGTGCGTGAAGACCCGGAGGTTGGGGCGGCTCATCACCGGGCGCAGGAACGCCTTCGACGCGTTCCACCTTATCCCGCGCCTCTGGTTCACCTGGAAGTAGCCGACGCCCTCGTTGTCGCCGCGATTGAAGTCGGTCGTCTTCGGGATGCCGCTCTGGACCGCCGCTTCGAGAAAGGCGTCGAGGATCTCCCACGAGAGGCGCTGCTCCTCCACCCGCCATTCGCCGCCGGCCCCGTGCACGGCGTCGGCGCCGTGGACGAAGTCCTCCGAGCGCTTGAAGTAGGGCAGGACGTCCTCCCAGGCCCAGCCGGCGTTGCCGAGCTGGCGCCAGTGGTCGTAGTCGCGCGACTGGCCGCGCATGTAGATCATGCCGTTGATCGACGAGCAGCCGCCGAGCACCTTGCCGCGCGGGTAGCCGAGCGAGCGGCCGTTCAGTCCGGGCTCCGGCTCGGTGGAGAAGCACCAGTCCACGCGCGGATTGTTGATGCAGTAGAGGTAGCCGACGGGGATGTGGATCCAGAGATAATTGTCCTTGCCGCCGGCCTCGAGCAACGCGACCGAGGCCGACGGATCGGCGCTCAGCCGGTTCGCGAGCACGCAACCGGCCGGCCCCGCGCCGACGATGACGTAATCGAATTCGCCGAGATGACGGTCCCCTGCGGCAGTCATAGCGTCTCCTCTTTTTGCGGCTAGTATTGTCCCCGCAATGCGCATCGTCGACCCCTCGAACGTCCCGGAGCAGTCGCGCACCATCTATCCGCCGCCCTACGACGCCGCCGTCGCGGGCCGCTCCTACCGCCGGCTCGGCGACGCCGCAGGCCTCGCCAATTTCGGCGTCAACCTGGTGCGGCTCGCGCCGGGCGCCGCTTCCTCGCAGCGGCACTGGCACACGAAGCAGGACGAGTTCGTCTGGATACTGGAAGGAACGCCCACGCTGATCACCGACGAGGGCGAGACCTTGCTCCGGCCCGGAATGGGGGCGGGGTTCCCGAAGGGGGAGCCGAACGGACACCGCCTCGTCAACCGCACCGATTCCCCGGTGCTCTTCCTCGTGGTCGGCGACCGCACGCCCGGCGACGAGGCGTTCTATTCCGACCCGGACGTCGACCTCTACTATTCCGGCGGCGTCATTCGCCACAAGGACGGCACGCCCTGGGAGCGGCCGGAGTAGAGGAGCATGGCCAATCGATCCGGCCTCATCGTCCACGTCGTGCGCCTCGCGCCCGAGGCGATCAAGGCGCACGCGCTCCTCGAATCGCTCTGCGCTCGCTACGACGTGACGCCGTTCCTCTTCACCCGCCGCGTGCGCATCGACCCGGACGGCGAGGCGCGGCCGCGCCCTGTTCTGACCTTGGGAACCGGCAGCGTCCGGGACCCGCCGCGCTTTCTCGCCGAGTTCCTGGGCCAGCAGATGGAATGGTTCCTCGCTGCCCGCGAGGAGGCGGCGAACGCGGCGGTCGCGGCGCTCGCCGCCGCCTTCCCCGAGTTCCACGCGCAGAATCCCGAGCTCGCCGAGACGCCGACGGCGCTCTTCCGCAGGGTGGCGGCGGCCTGGCTCGAGCTCGAGGCGATGCTCCGATTCTTCGCGCCCGAGGACGCCGAGGACACGCTGCGCAGCCACGACGCGGCGCGCCCCGTCTATCGGCTCGTGATCAGGAACCGCGCCGCGATCGGCGAAATCATGGAGGCGCACGGCCTCGCGCTCTGACCGCGCGCGCCCGCCGCCTCGTCAGTCAGCCGATCCGGACCTGGATGTCGTCGCCGATTACCCGAACGGGGTAGGTCTGAAGATCGATCTCGACGGGCGGGCAGAGCGCCTTGCCCGTCTTCACGTCGAAGCGCCCGGCGTGAAGCGGGCACTCGACCGCGTCGCCGTCGAGCCAGCCGTCCGAGAGCATGGCATGGGCGTGCGTGCAGATGTTCGAGGTCGCGTAGAAGGCGCCGTCGACATTGTAGACGGCGATCTCGGCCTCGCCGACCTTGGCGCCGGCGATGTCGCCCGGCTCGAGCCGGCTCGCCGATGCGACCGTCACCCAGGTTCCTTCCTCGGCCACCGTTTCCTCCTTCCAGCGCCGCAAGTGCGTTTCGGCCTCGCGCGACTGTCTAGCCGCAGAAGGCGATCGGAACAAGCGGGCGGATGCGCGCACGCCCTGGGCATCTTCGCCCTATCATCGCCGCGAAGCCTTTTCCTATACTCCGCCGCCGATGAGACGCCTCGACCGTTACGTTCTTTTCCAGCTCGTCGGCTCGATGGTGTTCATCACCGTCGTCCTGACGGCGGCGATCTGGCTCGCGCAGTCGCTGCGCCTCATCGATCTCATCGTCAACAAGGGGCTGTCGGTCTCCGTCTTCTTCTATCTCGTGCTCCTGGTGCTGCCCCGCTTCCTCGACGTGATCCTGCCGATCGCTCTCTTCATCGCGGTGATCTTCACCTACGCCAAGCTGACCGCGGAGAGCGAGCTCGTGGTGATGCGGGCGGTCGGGCTGGGGCCCGCGGGGCTCGCGCGGCCGGCCCTCATGCTGGCCGCGGGAATGGTGGTCCTTCTCTTCGTTCTCTCCGGATGGGTGCTGCCGGCCGCGACCCGCGGCTTCAAGGACCTCCAGTTCCAGATCAGGCACCAGTTCGTCTCCGCCGTCCTCCAGGAAGGCACGTTCACGCCGCTCGCCGACGAGCTCACCGTCTACGTCCGCGAACGGGCGCGCTCCGGCGAGCTCACGGGAATTCTCGTCCAGGACGACCGGGACAAGCTCAACTCGATCACCATCATCGCCGATCGCGGCGTCCTGGTCGAAACGCCGACCGGGCCGCGGGTGGTGATGGAGAACGGCAACCGCCAGCAGCTCGACCGCACGAGCGGCAAGCTCTCGATGCTCACCTTCGACCGGTACACGCTCGACCTCGGCGAGGTGAGGGACGCCCCGGTGGGACGCGAGCGCGAGGCGCGCGAGCGTGACCTCCACGACCTCTGGCTTCAGCCGCTCTCCGACCGGACGCTGCTCGCCGAGCGTCACATCCGGATCGCCGCGCCATTGGGGGCCGTCACCTTCACGCTGCTTCCGCTCGCGTGCCTTCTGACCGGAGAGTTCAACCGGCGCGGCCAGGCGCGGCGTATTCTCGCGGCGGTGGCGCTCGTCTTCGTGTTCGAGGGAGTGGATCTCTCGCTCCGCACCGCGGCGTCCAAATCCGGCGCCGCGATCCCGCTGATGTACGTCTGGAGCCTGGCCCCGGCGGCCGTCGCCTTGTGGGTGCTCCTGCGCGAGCGGCGCGCCGGCGCGCGCCCGCTCGCCGCGGCGGGGCCGGCGTGACGTTCGCGCCGACCGTCTCCGGCTATATCGGCCGGCAATTCCTGCTCTGGGTCGGCGCCGTCTACGGCACGATCATCGGCATCATCTTCCTTCTCGACTTCATCGAGCTGATCCGGCGCGCCAGCGGCAAGAGCGAGGCGACGATCGGGCTCCTTCTCCAGATGGCGGCGCTGAAGCTGCCGAACATGGCGCAGGAGGTGCTGCCGTTCGCGATCCTTTTCGGGGCGATGATGACGTTCTGGCGCCTCACCCGGACGAACGAGCTCGTGGTCGCGCGCGCCGCCGGGATGTCGGTCTGGCAGTTCCTCGCCCCGCCGGTGCTCGCGGCGGGGCTCATCGGCATCGCCGCTGTCACCGTCTTCAACCCGTTCGCGGCGACGCTGCTGGCGAGCTACGAGGCGCTCGACAACCGCATCCTGCGCGGCGTGGCGAACCGCTCGGCGCTGTTTCCGACGGGCCTCTGGCTGCGGGAGAGCGATCACGAGGGCAATCACATCCTCCTGCATGCCGAGCGCGCCTCGCCGGACGAGACCGCGATCGAGGGCGTCACCTTCTTCTTCTTCAGCGGCGTCGACAGCTTCGCCTCGCGCATGGACGCCAAGGAGGCGCGGCTCGAGCCCGGCCGGTGGCGCCTCTTCGACGGCGTCCGGTGGCGGCTCGACGGCAGCAGCGAGCCGTTCAAGACGACGACGGTCCCGACGCAGCTCACCGTCGAGCAGATCCGGGACAGCTTCAGCACGCCCGAGACGATGTCGTTCTGGAAGCTGCCCGGCTTCATCGAGCTCCTGGAGCAGTCGGGCTTCTCGACGCAGCGCCATCGGCTGCGCTTCAACGCGCTGCTCGCCAAGCCGCTGCTTCTCTGCGCCATGGTGCTGATCGCGGCGACGTTCTCCACCCGGATGCAGCGCCGGGGCGGAGCGACCATGATGGCGATGATCGGCGTGGGCGCCGGGTTTCTCCTCTATTTCCTCTCCGACGTCGTCTACGCGCTCGGCCTCTCGACGCGGATTCCGGTCGAGCTCGCGGCCTGGGCCCCGGCCGGGGTGTGCCTCCTCCTCGGCACGAGCCTCCTTCTCCATCTCGAAGAGGGCTGAGGGTGCGTCGCGCGCTTGCCGCTCTCTTTCTCGCCCTCGCCGCGACCACGGCCGCGGCCCAGGTGCGCCAGGTCCAGGAGCGGGACGACCAGGAGCCGATCGTCTTCATCGCCGACGAGCTGCGCGTCGACCAGGACCTCAGCCTCGTCGTCGCCAACGGCAACGTCGAGATCGCGCAAGGGCGCCGCCGGCTCCTCGCCGACACCGTCACCTACAACGAGCGCACCGACACGATCACCGCTTCCGGCAACGTCAGCCTCCTCGAGCCGACCGGCGAGGTCGTCTTCGCCGACTACGTCGAGCTCACCGACGGGATGAACGAGGGGTTCGCCCGCGACATCCGGATGATCATGACCGACCGGGCGCGGCTCGCCGGCAACACCGGGCGCCGCACCGGGGGCATACGCACCGAGGTGCGCAAGGGCGTCTACAGCCCCTGCGAGCTCTGCCGGAGCGATCCGATGCGCGCGCCGCTCTGGCAGCTCAAGGCCGGCACGGTCATCCACGACAAGGAGCAGCAGCTCGTGGAATACCGCGACGCGGTGCTCGAGATCGGCGGCTTTCCGGTGCTCTACACGCCCTATCTCTCGCACCCCGACCCGACGGTGAAGCGCAAGACGGGGTTTCTGCCGCCGACCCTCGGCCAGTCGAACACGCTCGGCTTCAATGCGACCGTGCCCTTCTTCTGGGCGATATCGCCCGACAAGGACCTGACCCTCGCACCGATGTTCACCAGCAAGGCGGGGCAGGTCGCGGCGGGCGAGTACCGGCAGCGCTTCGGCTTCGGCGAGCTCAGCGTGCGCGGCAGCATCGTCCACGACGAGGCGCCGGATTCGAGCGGCGATGCCCGTGACGAGGCGTTCCGCGGGCACGTCTTCGCGGACGGTCGGTTCGACATCGACGAGACCTGGCGGACCGGCTTCAACATCCGGCGGGCGACCGACCAGACGTATCTCAGGCGCTATAATTTCGGCGGCACCGAGACGGCGCTGACCTCGCACGGCTTCGTCGAGGGATTCACGCCGCGCTCCTACGCCTCGGCGCAAGCCTATCTCTTCCAGGCGATGCGGCAGTTCCAGACCGACGCCGAGATGCCGGTCGTGCTTCCGGTGCTCGACTACAACTGGGTCGGCCAGCCCGACGACTGGGGCGGGCGATGGGCGGTCGACGCCAACCTCCTCAATCTCTGGCGCGAGGACGGCAGCGACAGCCAGCGCCTGTCCGCCGGAACCGAATGGCGGCTGCCCTTCTTCGGCCCTCTCGGCACCGCCTGGTCGCTCACCGCCGGCCTGCGCGGCGACGGCTACAAGGTGAACGAGCTCACGCTGCCGGACGGGAGCGAGAAGAACGGCTTCGAGGGCCGCATCTACCCGCAGGCCGCGCTCGAGACGCGCTGGCCGTTCGTTCGCCGCGGCGAAGGCTGGAGCCAGCTCGTCGAGCCGATCGTCGGCTTCTACGCCGCGCCCAGCGACCTCAACCCGCGCGACATCCCGAACGACGACAGCATCGTGCTCGATTTCGGCGACCAGCACCTCTTCAACCGCAACCGGTTCGCGGGCTACGACCGCGTCGACGACGGCCAGAGAGTCGACTACGGCCTGCGTGCCGGCGTCTTCGGCGAGGGGGGCGGCTACACCCAGGTCGTCATCGGCCAGAGCTATCGGCTCGACGATTCGGCCGATTTCCCGGTCGGCTCCGGTCTCGAGGACCGCGTCTCCGACGTCGTCGGCCGCGTCACGGTGGCCCCGCTCTCCGGCTTCGATCTCGTCTATCGCTTCCGCCTGGACCACCGAAACCTCGCGGTCAACCGCCAGGAGGCGACCGTGAGCTTCGGGCCGGAAAATCTGCGCTTCGCGCTCTCCTACCACGATCTGCCGCCGGTCGTCGGCGAGACCGAGGAGCGCAGGCAGATCTCCGGGTCCGCTTCCATCGGCCTCACGCGTTACTGGCGGCTCTCGTTCGCGACGACGCGCAATCTCCGCGGCGAGCGCGACACGCTGTCGTCGTATGCCCAGGCGACCTACCAGGACGAATGCCTCGCCTTTTCGGTCACTCTCTCGCAGTCCGGCACCCGCGACCGGGACGTGACGCCCGGCACCTCCGTCTACTTCACCGTCGTGTTGAAGAACCTGGGCGAGCTGGTCGCGCCCGTCTACAGCACGACCACGCAGTAAGTCGCTTTGCTATGATGGGTTCCGTGCTGTACCGCTTGCTTTGCCTTCTTCTTCTCTTCACCGGCCCGGCGGCCGCGCAGGAGACCCGAATCGCAGCCGTCGTCAACGACGACATCGTCTCGCTCGCCGACCTCAACGAGCGGGTGCGGCTCGCGCTCGTCTCCTCCAATATCGAGGACACCCCCGAGAACCGGCGCCGCATCGCCCCTCAGGTGCTGCGCGGGCTGATCGACGAGAAGCTCGAGCTGCAGGAATCGAAGCGCCTCAACGTCAAGGTCGAGGAAGAGGAAATCGCCGAGGCGCTGCGCCGGATCGAGCAGCAGAACAATCTTCCGCCGGGCGGCCTCGACGCCTATCTCGCCCAGCGCGGCATCAGCAAGAGCACCATCGTCGATCAGATCACGGCGACGCTCGCCTGGGGCAAGCTCGTGCGCCGCCGCTACGGTCAGCAGATCTTCGTCACCGAGGACGAGATCGACGAGACCCTGGCCAAGCTGAAGGAGAACATCGGTCAGCCGCTGTCGCGGGTCGCGGAAATTTTCCTCGGCGTCGACGACCCCCGCCAGGAGGAGGAGGTGCGCCGGAATGCCGAGCGACTGATCGAGCAGCTCCGCAGCGGCGCGCCGTTCCCGGCGATCGCCCAGCAATTCTCGCAGTCGGCCACGGCGGCGGTCGGCGGCGACATCGGCTGGGTCCAGGCGGCACAGCTCATGCCGGAGCTGGCGGAGGCCGTGCAGCGAATGCGGCCAGGCCAGATCTCGCCGCCGATCCGGGCCGGCGGCGGCTTCTACATCCTGTACGTCATCGACCGGCGCGTCGCGGGCCAGGCGCCGGCGCCCGTTCCGACGGAAGGATCCGTCCAGCTCGTGCAGGTGCTGTTCCAGCTCGCGCCCAACGCCTCCGCGCAGGAACGCGAACGCGTCGAGCGTGCCGCGCACACGGTGGCGCAGGAGGCGCAGAGCTGCGACGACATGAGGCGGATCGGGCGCGAGCGCGCGCCGCGGGGCTCGGGAGACCTCGGCCGGGTCCGTATCGCCGATCTTCCGACCGAGCTTCGCGAGGTGGTGGGGCGGCTCGACGTGGGAATCCCCTCGCCGCCGCTGCCGCTGCGCGGCGGCATCGGCGTGCTGATGGTGTGCCAGCGCGACGTGCCGCCGCCCGCTCCGATCGCGGTGGAGCCGGTGCTGCCGAGCCGCGAGGAGATCGCCGAGAGCCTCACCCGGCAGAAGCTCGAGAACGTCGCGCGCCGGTATCTGCGCGACCTGCGGCGAACCGCCTTCGTCGACGTGCGCGTATGAGTGCTCCGCTCGCCCTCACCATGGGCGAGCCCGCCGGCATCGGCGGGGAGATCGCCGCCAAGGCGTGGTCGAGGCGCGGCGAAGGCGTGCCGCCGTTCTTTCTCATCGGTGATCCCTCGATCGTGCCGGGGCCGGTCGCCGCAATCGGCCGACCGGGGGAGGCGGCCGCGGCGTTCGGCAAGGCGTTGCCGGTGCTGCCGGTCGAACTCGGCCGACCGGTCGTGCCGGGGGTTCCCGACCTGGCGAACGCGCCCGCGGTCTTGGAAGCGATCGAGCGCGCGGTCGCGCTGGCGAAGATGGGCGAGGCCGCCGGGATCGTCACGCTGCCGATCCGGAAGGAGACGCTCTACGAGGCGGGGTTCCGGCATCCCGGCCATACCGAGTTCCTCGCCGAGCTCGCCGGAGGCGCCACCCCGGCGATGATGCTGGTATGTCCCGGGCTTCGGGTCGTGCCGGTGACGATCCATCTTTCGCTCCGCGATGCGTTGGCGCGCCTTACGACGGACGCGATCGTCACCGCGGGCCGGATCGCGGCGGCGGGGCTGCGCCGCGACTTCGGCATCGCGGCGCCCCGGCTCGCCGTCGCGGGGCTCAACCCGCACGCCGGCGAGGGCGGCGCCCTCGGCCGCGAGGAGATCGAGATCATCGCGCCGGCGGTGGCGCAGCTGGCCGGCGAGGGCATCGCCGCGTTCGGACCGGCCCCGGCCGACACGCTCTTCCACGAGCGCGCGCGCCGCCGCTACGACGCCGCGCTCTGCATGTACCACGACCAGGCGCTCATTCCGCTGAAGACGATCGATTTCTTCCGCGGCGTCAACGTGACCCTCGGGCTCCCCTTCGTGCGCACGTCGCCCGACCACGGCACCGCGCTCGACATCGCCGGCAAGGGCCTCGCGAGCGCCGAAAGCCTCATCGCCGCGCTGCGGCTTGCGGCCGAGATGGCGGCGCGGCGCGCCGCGTGAGCACGCTGCCTCCGCTCCGCGAGGTCATCCGGCGCTACGGGCTCGACGCCGACAAGGCGCTGGGTCAGCACTTCCTTCTGGACCTCAACCTCACGGCGAAGATCGCGCGCGCCGCGGGCCCGCTCGGGCATCGCCACGTGGTCGAGGTGGGGCCCGGGCCGGGCGGGCTCACCCGCTCGCTTCTCGCCGCGGGCGCGGCGCGCGTCGTCGCCATCGAGCGCGATCCGCGCTGCGTCGCCGCCCTCGAAACCCTGGTCGCCGCCTATCCGGGGCGGCTCGAGATCGTCGAAGGCGACGCGCTCGCGATCGATCCGGTCGAGCTCGTGCCGAAGCCGCGCTGCATCGTCGCGAACCTCCCCTACAACATCTCGACTGCGCTGCTGCTCAAGTGGCTGCCGCGTATCGAAGCGTGGGAAAGCTTCACGCTCATGTTCCAGAAAGAGGTCGCGGACCGGCTGACCGCGGCTCCCGGGAGCAAGGACTACGGGCGCCTCACGGTGCTGGTGAACTGGGTCGCCGAAGCGCGGCGCCTCTTCGACATTCCGCCGCGGGCCTTCGTGCCGCCGCCCAAGGTCGTCTCCACCGTGGTGCGCCTCGTCCCCCGGCCCGAGCCGCTCGCGCCGTGCCGCCGCGAAGATCTCGAGCGGGTCACCGCGGCCGCTTTCCGGCAGCGACGCAAGATGCTGCGCGGCAGCTTGAAGCCGCTCGGCCTCGACCCCGCAGCCGCCGGCATAGAGCCGACCGCGCGCGCCGAGGACGTTCCGGTCGAGGGGTTCTGCGCGCTCGCGAGGGCGCTCGCAGAGCAGCGCGCCTGAGCACGAAAAGGCGCGGCGGCGGTCTAGGGCGCTTCGGTGCGGAGCCGGTTCACGAACTCGGCGAGGCCGATCTGCCGCGCGCGGCGGAGGCGCTCGGCAGTAAGAATCGCCTGAACCTGCGCGACGCTCTCCTCGAGATCGCGATTGACGATGACGTAATCGTATTCGGGCCAGTGGCTCATCTCGTCGGCGGACTTAGCCATCCGGGCGCGCACCACCTCGTCGCTGTCCTGGGCGCGCGCACGCAGCCGCTCCTCGAGCGCGGCCATCGTCGGCGGCAGGATGAAGACCGACACGAGGTCGCCTCGGATCTTCTCTGCGAGCTGCTGCGTGCCCTGCCAGTCGATGTCGGTGACGATGTCCTCGCCCGCCGCGAGCCTCGCTTCGACGAAATCCCGCGGCGTGCCGTAGTGATTGCCGAACACGGCCGCATGCTCGAGAAGCTCGCCTTCGGCGACCATCCTGTCGAAACGTGCCTGATCGATGAAGAAGTAATGCTGCCCGTCGATTTCGCCCGGGCGGCGCGGGCGGGTGGTGACCGAGACCGAGATCCGAATGCTCGGATCGCGCTCGATAAGCGCGCGCGTGATCGATGTCTTGCCGGCGCCCGAAGGCGAGGAGAGCACGAGGAGGAGGCCGCGGCGGCGGATGGGCGTCATTCGATGTTCTGCACCTGCTCCCTGAACTGCTCGATCGCCGCCTTCAGCGCGAGGCCGATGCTCGTGAGCTCCAGATCGGCGGATTTCGAGCAGAGCGTATTCGCTTCACGGTTCAATTCCTGGCAGAGGAAGTCGAGGCGGCGCCCGACGTTGCTCGCTTCGGCGAGAAGCGTCCTGGCGGCGGCGACATGAGCGTGGAGACGGTCGAGCTCCTCGCGCACGTCGGCGCGGGAGAGAAGCAGCGCGGCCTCCTGCGCGAGCCGATCCTCCGGAAGCGCCGGCGAGGCCTCGAGGAGCGCCTCGACCATCGCGCGAAGCCTGGCCTTGATCGCCTCCGGCTGCGCGGCGGCGCTCCTCTCTGCTGCGGTCACCAGCCCGGCGATTTCGGCGAGCCGTTCGTCGAGAACCGGCTCGAGCCGGCGTCCTTCGGCTTCGCGCATCGCCGCGAGCGCGTCGAGCGCCTTCTCCCAGACGGCAAGAACGGCGGCGCTCCGGGCTTCACGCGTCGCTTCGTCCTCTTCGGCCTCGGCGCTCTCGAGCACCCCGCGCAGCGCGAGCAGCCCGTCGAGTCGCGGCGGCGCCACCGCGAGCTCGGCACCGATCTCGTTCATAACCGCAAGGATCTCGGCGAGCGCTTCGCGGTTGACCCGGACCGGGGCGGCGCCGGCCGCGCGGGTGAAGGTGAGCGAGGCCGTGACGTTGCCGCGCTTGATGCGCTGCGCGAGCGTCGCGCGAAGGGACGGTTCGAGCGCATCGTAGCCGGGGGGCAGGCGGAAGCGGAGATCCAGGCCCTTGCCGTTGACGCTCTTGAGCTCCCAGGCGAAAGCCAGATCGCCGTGGCTGCCTTCGGCGCGGGCGAACCCGGTCATGCTGGCGAGCGGCAAAATCCTTTCCTTCTCTTGCTGGCTCGTCGTTATCGCGCGCCGACCACGGATTGACAAGGCGCCCCCGGGGCTCTATCGCCGCACGGTCTCCACCCGCACGGAAGAAGAGGTTTTCCGATGAAGATCGCCTTTGCCGATCCGTCCATGCCGAAAACCGGCGCCGCGGTGGTCGGCGTCTTCGAAGGCCGCAAGCTGTCGCCTTCCGCGGAGCGGCTGGACAAGGAAACCGGCGGGGCGATCGACAGGGCGATCAAGGCGAGCCGCTTCCAGGGCAAGAAGGACGAGGTGCTCGCGCTGCTCGCGCCTCCGAATCTCCCGCTCTCGCGGATCGTGCTGGCGGGGCTCGGGAAAGCCGAAGGCGTCGATGCGCGGCGGGTGCAGGATGTCGGCGGGACGCTCGTCTCGCATCTCAACGGGGCGGGGGAGAAGGAAGCGGCGGTCCTGCTCGACGACCTCGACGGGCTCGAGCCGGGCGAGGCAGCGGCCAATCTCGGCTACGGCGCGCTCCTCCGCAGCTACCGCTTCGACAAGTACAAGACCAAGGAAAAGCCGGAAAAGAAGCCGAGCCTTGTACGCTTCACGGTCATGAGCCAGGGGACGGCCGCTGCCAAGCGCATGTGGCCGAAGCTCGAAGCCACCGCCGAGGCGATCAATTTCACCCGCGACCTCGTCTCCGAGCCCGCGAACGTCATCTACCCCGAGACGCTCGCCGAGCAGGCGCGCACGCTCGAGGCGTACGGCGTCAAGGTCGAGATCCTCGACGAGCGCAAGATGAAGCGGCTCGGCATGAACGCGCTTCTCGCGGTGGGACAGGGCAGCGACCACCCGCCGCGCCTCGTCGTCATGGAATGGAAGGGCTCGGAGCGCGGCAAGCCGATCGCCTTCGTCGGAAAGGGGGTCACCTTCGACACCGGCGGGATCTCGATCAAGCCGTCCGAAGGCATGTGGGACATGAAGTGGGACATGGCCGGGGCCGGCGTCGTCATCGGCCTCATGCGCGCGCTCGCGGCGCGCAAGGCCAAGGTGCACGCGGTGGGCGTCGTCGGCCTCGTCGAGAACATGCCGTCGGGCGCAGCGCAGCGGCCGGGCGACATCGTCACCTCGATGTCGGGGCAGACGATCGAGGTGCTCAACACCGACGCCGAGGGACGTCTCGTCCTCGCGGACGCCCTCTGGTACTGCCAGGACCGCTTCAAGCCGCGCTTCATGATCGACCTCGCGACCCTGACCGGCGCGATCATCGTCGCGCTCGGGCATGAGCATGCCGGGCTGTTCGCGAACAACGACGAGCTCGCGGACCGCATCGTCGCCGCAGGCAAGTCGGTCGGCGAGCTCTGCTGGCGCCTGCCGCTCGCCGAAGCGTACGACCGCGAGATCGACAGCGACGCCGCAGACGTCAAGAACATCTCGGGCGGCCGGGCGGGAAGCAGCATCACCGCCGCGCAGTTCCTGCAGCGCTTCGTCAACGAGGTGCCGTGGGCGCATATCGACATCGCCGGAACGGCGTGGTCGAAGAAGGATTCGCCGACAGTTCCGAAAGGCGCGACCGGCTTCGGGGTGCGGCTCCTCGACCGGCTCGTCGCCGACCATTACGAGGGCTAGCGCCTCCTGGCCGACCTCCGCTTCTATCATCTGACGCGAACGCCGCTCGAGCGCGCCCTGCCGAAGCTCCTCGAGCGCGCGCTCGCGCAGGGCTGGCGCGCGGTCGTGCTCGCCGGCTCGAAGGAGCGGGTGGAGGCGCTCGATGCGGCGCTCTGGACGTACGAGGACGCGAGTTTCCTCCCGCACGGCACGCCGCGCGATGGTCATGCGGGCCGTCAGCCCGTCTGGCTCACGACGGAGGACGAGAATCCGAACGGCGCCCGGCTGTTGGTTCTCGTCGACGGGGCGAAGTCCGCCCGGCTCGACGAGTACGAGCGCGTCCTCGACATATTCGACGGGTCGGAAGAGTCGGTCGCGGCGGCGCGCGAGCGCTGGCGCGAGGCCAAGAAGGCCGGGCACCAGCTGACCTACTGGCAGCAGACCGACAAGGGTTGGGAGCAGAAGGCCTGAGTTGCCCGCCGGAAGCCGCGTCGTTATAAGGCGCGCCGAATTCCGCCCAACACCAGGAGCATCGGACAATGGCCGTCGAGCGCACGCTCTCGATCATCAAGCCAGACGCGACGCGTCGGAACCTCACCGGCAAGATCAACGCGCGCTTCGAGGAGAACGGGCTGCGCATCGTCGCGCAAAAGCGCCTTCGGCTCACGAAGGAGATGGCGGAGGGGTTCTATGCCGTCCACCGCGAGCGTCCGTTCTTCGCCGATCTCGTCAAGTTCATGACCTCCGGGCCGGTCGTCGTTCAGGTGCTCGAAGGGGAGAACGCCGTCGCCAGGAACCGCGAGATCATGGGAGCGACGAACCCGGCCGACGCCGCCCCGGGAACGATCCGGAAGGATTTCGCGGAGTCGATCGAGGCGAACTCGGTGCACGGCTCCGACAGCCTCGAGAACGCGGCGAAAGAGATCGCCTATTTCTTCAGCGAGATCGAGATCTGCCCCTGAGGCGGCGCGCTGCGGGGGCTCTGGCGGCGCTTCTCCTCGGCGTCGCCGCGCCCGCCGGCGCCCTCGACATTCAAGGGCATCGCGGGGCAAGAGGGCTCGCGCCGGAGAACACGATCCCGGCCTTCGCAGCCGCGCTCTCGATCGGCGTCACCACGCTGGAGCTCGACGTCGGCGCGACGCGCGACGACGTTCTCGTCGTCTCGCACGACCGTCGGCTCAACCCCGACCTCACGCGCGATGCTGCCGGCAAGTTTCTCGAGAGCCCCGGCCCGCCGATCCGGTCCCTGACGCTCGCCGAGCTCGCCCTCTACGATGTCGGCGCGCTCAAGCCCGGCACGCGCTACGCCGCGGAGTTCCGGAGCCAGGTTCCGGCTCCCGGAACCCGCATTCCGACTCTCGCCGAGGTGATCGCGCTCGTGCGCAAGTCCGGCAACGAACGCGTCCGCTTCAACATCGAGACGAAGCTCTCGCCCCTGGCGCCCGAGGAAAGCCCGGCCCCGGAGCGCTTCGCGCAGATGGTGGTCGATCTGCTGCGGAGGGAAGGCGTCGCGACGCGCAGCACGGTGCAGTCGTTCGATTGGCGCACGCTGAAGCACGTCCAGAAGCTCGCACCGGAAATCGACACGTCGTGCCTTACACGCGAGCGCGGGCGCTCGGGGAACCTTGAACCGGCACGGAAGGGGGCCTCGCCCTGGCTCGCAGGCCTCGACATCGACGCGTTCGACGGCTCGGTGCCGCGTCTCGTCGCCGCCGCGGGATGCCGAGTGTGGTCGCCGTTCTTCCGCGAGGTCTCCAAGGAGGCGCTCGAGGAAGCGAAGCGGCTCGGCCTCGACGTGGTCGTGTGGACCGTCAACGACCCTACCGACATGGAATCGCTCATCGAGATGGGCGTCGACGGCATCATCACCGACTATCCAGATCGTCTGCGCAGGGTCGCGGGCGCGCGGGGCATCCCGCTGCCCGAGCCGACTCCCTTCGCGCCGTAGCCCAGGCGGCACGCTTCCCGGAACCCGCTTCCCGAAGCGCCGTTCCTTTCCCGAGGAGTGCTGGATGCGGAGCGAGCTTCGCGGTGCTGCAGTCGTGATCACGGGCGCGTCGAGCGGGATCGGGCGCGTCACCGCGCGCCGTTTCGCGGAGGAGGGGGCGAGCCTCGTGCTCGTCGCGCGCCGCGCCCGGATGCTCGAGGAAGCGGCCGACGAATGTCGGGCGCGGGGCGTCGATGCGGTCGCGGTCCCGGGCGACGTCGCCGAACCGGCGGACATGCAGCGCGCGGCCGACGAGGCCATGCGACGTTTCGGTGCGATCGACGTCTGGGTCAACAACGCCGGCGTGATGATGTTCGGCCGCTTCGAGGACACGCCGATGGACGACTTCCGGCGCGTCCTCGAGACCAATCTCTTCGGGGTCGTCAACGGGACTCGTGCGGCGCTGCCTTACATGATCCGGCGCAACAAGGGCGTCATCATCAACAACGCGTCGATCGTCGGCCATCTTGGCCAGCCTTATTCCGCGGCCTACGTGACCTCGAAATTCGCCGTCCGCGGCTTCACCGTCGCGCTTCGGCAAGAGCTTTCCGACCGTCCGGGGATCAACGTCTGCGCGGTGCTGCCGTCCTCGATCGACACGCCGCTCTGGCAGCATGCCGCGAACTATACGGGGCGTGCTCTCCGCGCTTTCCGTCCCGCGAGCGATCCCGCGATCGTGGCGGACGCGATCGTGAGCCTCGCCGAACGGCCGCGCCGCGAGGTCGTGGTCGGCGCGGTCGGAAAGGCGATGGTCTTCCAGCATCGCTTCTTTCCCGACGCCACCGAACGCTTGATGTCGTGGTCGACGAAGCGGAGCGTCTTCCGGCGCGAGCGCGCCGCGCCCTATTCGGGAACGCTGCACTACCCGATCAGCGATGGTCTCGGCGCGAGGGGCGGATGGCGCACCGGATCCGGAAACTCGGGGTTGCTCGCCGCCGGCGCGTTGGCGCTCTTGCCGCTCGCGGTCATGGTCTGGCACAGCCGCCGTCGGGCATGACCCGATCCCGCACGGGCCGGCCCGGAACCTTTGTACCTTCTTCCTGTTTTGGTTATCTGGTCGAACGAAGCGCGAGGCGATCGTGAGCAAGAAGGTCCGAGTCGCCGTCGTCGGCGTCGGCAACTGCGCCTCCTCGCTGGTTCAGGGAGTGACTTTCTATCGTGATGCCGACGCGAGCGCGCCGGTTCCCGGGCTGATGCATCCCGAGCTCGGCGGCTACCGCATCGCCGACATCGAGTTCGTCGCCGCCTTCGACGTCGCCGAGGGAAAGGTCGGGCACGACCTCGGCGAGGCGATCCACGCGCCGCCGAACAATACTGCGGTCTTCGCTCGCGCGGCGCCGCTCGGCGTCACGGTGCGTCGCGGCCCCACTTTCGACGGGATCGGAAAGTATCTGGGCGGAGTCGTGCAGGAAAGCCCGGAGCTTCCCGTCAACGTCGCCGACGTGCTGCGCCATGTCGGGGCGGAAATCGTCGTCTCCTACCTTCCGGTCGGTTCGGAAGAGGCGACGCGCTACTACGCCGAGCAGGCTCTCGAGGCCGGTTGCGGCTTCGTCAACTGCATTCCGGTCTTCATCGCCTCCGATGCCGAGTGGCGGCGCCGCTTCGAGCGGCGGCGGCTGCCGCTCGTCGGCGATGACGTCAAGAGCCAGGTCGGCGCGACGATCGTCCACCGCGCCCTCGCGTCGCTTTTCGAGGAACGCGGGGTGCGCCTCGACCGAACCTATCAGCTGAATTTCGGCGGCAACGCGGATTTCCTCAACATGCTCGAGCGCGAGCGGCTCGAATCGAAGAAGATTTCCAAGACCCGCGCCGTGACGAGCCAGCTCGGAACGCCGCTCGCGCCCGGCGATGCGCATGTCGGGCCTTCCGATCACGTGCCTTGGCTTGCCGACCGCAAGTGGTGCTACATCCGCATGGAAGGGACCACGTTCGGCGGTGTTCCGCTCAACGTCGAGCTGAAGCTCGAAGTATGGGATTCCCCGAACTCGGCGGGCGTCGTCATCGACGCGGTGCGATGCGCGAAGCTCGCGCTCGACCGCGGCATCGGCGGCGCGCTCGACGGGCCGTCGGCCTATTTCATGAAATCGCCGCCGCGGCAGGTGTCGGATCGGGAGGCGTATCTTTCGACCGAGGCCTTCATCCGGGGCGAGGCGGCATCGCCGCCGCCGGCGCGCCGCGTCGCCGAGCCGGTCCAATAGCGCCGGCGCGGCGCCCGGCCGTGAGCGCGCGGCCCGTGCTAGCATCGGGTCCGTGGCGACGCGCCTTTATTTGATCCGGCATGCCGAGCATTCGCTTCCGCGAGGAACGCTCGCGGGCCGGCTTCCCGGCGTCTACCTCTCCGAGCGCGGCAAAGAGCAGGCGCGCGCCCTCGCCCGGCGTCTTCGAGCGGCGAGGCTCGCGGTCGTCTATTCGAGCCCGCTCGAGCGCGCGCGCCAGACCGCCGAGCTCATCGCCGCGCCGCATCGGCTAACGGTCTCGCTGCTCGAGGCGGCGGTGGAGATCGATTTCGGCGGTTGGGAGGGAAAGACGTTCGACGAGCTCGCCGACGATCCGCACTGGCGGCGCTGGAACGAGACGAGGAGCCTCGCGCGCTGCCCCGGCGGCGAAAGCATGCAGGAGGTGCAGGCCCGGTTCGTCGACGAATTATCGGCCGTCGCCCGGCGCTGCGACGGGCTGGAGGTCGCGATCGTGAGCCACGGCGATCCGATCAGAGCGGCCGTCGCGTGGTGGCTCGGCACGCCGCTCGATCTCATTCACCGGTTCGAGATCGCGATCGGCTCCCTCACGATCGCCGATTTCAGCGGCGGGACTCCTGTGCTGCGCACGATCGGCGAGGTTCCGGCAATCTCTCCGTAAAGCCGGAGATAGCCGCGCGCCGTGGAGGCGGCGGAAAACCGCTCTTCGGCGGAGGCCCGGCACGCGGCGGACGAGAGGCGGCGGCTGCGCTCGATCGCCGTGGCCATCTCCTCGACGCTGCCGACGAGGAAGCCGGTCCGGCCGTCCTCGATGATCTCCGGCAGGGCGCCTCTTCGAAAGGCGACGACGGGGGTCCCCGACGCGAGCGCCTCCATCGCGACGAGCGAGCTCGTCTCCGCGACCTCGCTCGGGACGAGAACACAGCGCGCGCCCGCGAGGAGGCATCGACGCCGCGCCGGGTCGAGCGGTCCGAGAAAGCGTCGCGCCCGGTCGAGCCTCGGTGCGATCTCGTTGCGGAAATATCGCTCGTGCACGGCGTAGGGGAAGACCTGCCCGGCGAGGGCGAGCGGAACGCCAGCGCGGCGCGCGGCTTCGAGGGCGAGGTGAAAGCCCTTCTCGGGACAAATGCGGCCGAGGGCGAGCGCGTAGCCGCGCTTTCGCGCCGCCCGAAATCCGTCGAGCGCGATTCCGTTGGGGCACGACCGGGAGGGCCGCGGTCGCGACGCCGCCGGCGCGACGCTGCGTCTTCGAGACGCAATTGAGGCGGATGCCGGCGGCGAAGATCGATTCCGGGTACCAGGAGAGCGGAAGATGAAGGGTCGCGAGCGCTGGCACGCCGGCGGCCGGCAGATAGCGCGGGAAGTCGATCCCGTGCAGATGGACGAGATCGATCCGTGTCCCGCCGAGAACCATCGAGATCGCGTTCCGACTGGCGGCCCAGGCGGTTTCCATTTCCTCCTCGCCCAGGTGCAGCGACGGTGCCGGAAGTTCGACCAGCTCGCCGGCGACGCGCGATCCGGAGCAGGCGACGACGATCGACCGGTGCCCCTCGGCGACGAGAGCCGCGTCGAGAAGATGCAGCACCTGCTCGGCGCCGCCCACGGCGCCTGCCGAGACCGGGGCCAACGGAAAGGCGACCTGAAGGACGGTCAGCATAGGGCGACGATGGACCGCCATTGCGCCCCGTCGACGCCCCAGTCGAAGCGCTCGTAGTAGAGCGTCCCTTCATGCGGAGGCCGGGAAAAGTCGTAGGCCGGCGCCAAGCGAAAGCGCTCGCGGTCGAGGGGGAAGGGCGCGAGCGCGTGCGCCTGGGTCTCGAAGCGGGCGGCCATGCGGCGCTTGCGTTCGACCTCCTCGGGGGAAAGCACGGTCTCGGCCCCGGGCGCGCCGAGAAAGACGCCGAACCCTGCGGCGTTGTAGAGCGCCATCTCGACGATCACGGGGGGCCCTGCGCACGCGACGCAGAAGGCGACAGCGTCGTGATCGGGATGACCTCCCTCGTAGGCGTGCGTCAGCACCAGCTCGACGCGTTCCTCGGCGAAGAGCGCGGCGAGCCGGCGCGCGATCTCCGGAGCCGCGAAAACCGCCTCCTGATCGGGATAGCCCAGGGTCACCCGGCGGGCCGGCCTGACGCCGCCTGCGGCGAGCGCGGCGTCGAGCTCCGCGTCCCGCGCCCTGGCATAGGCCCGCGAATCGACGAAGCCCGCCCTCGCCGCGTCCCGCCCGTTGCGCGGCGCCCCGTCGGTCACGTGGACGAGCGTCAGCCGACGAATCCGCGCGAGCTGCGCGCCGGCTCCGATCGTCTCGTCGTCAGGGTGCGCAACCACGACGGCGATTCGCGCGTCGCTCGGAACGAGAGAGGGCATCTCGTGGAGGTGAACATCCGGAGTAGCTGGTCGGCGCGTCGGCGGAGGAGGCTGGGCGCGGCATCCTGCGGCGCGGAGGCGCACCCATTGCCAAGGCGCCGAAGGCGAACTCGACATAGCGGGCCGGAACCGGTATCACCCGCGCCGCCATGAGCGAGCAGCATCCCGCGCTCCTGCCGGTCGGATTGCGCGACCTCCTGCCGCCCGAGGCGGAGGCGGAGGCGGCCGTGGTCGCACGGCTCATGGCGGTTCTCGCGGCGCACGGCTACGAGCGCGTGAAGCCGCCCCTCGTCGAATACGAGGAAACCCTGCTGTCCGGCGCCGGCGCGGCCATGGGCCCGGAGACGTTCCGCCTCATGGACCCGATCTCGCAGCGCATGATCGGCGTGCGCGCGGACATGACGCCGCAGGTGGCACGGATCGCTTCTTCCCGGCTCAAGACGGCGCCGCGGCCGCTGCGGCTCTCCTATGCCGGACAGGTGCTGCGGGTGCGAGGTGGCCAGCTTCGACCCGAGCGTCAGGTCGGCCAGGTCGGCGCGGAGCTTATCGGCGCCGAGACGGTCGCGGCGGACGTCGAGGCCGTCGCCGTGGCGGCGGAGGCCCTTTCCGAGGTCGGGGTCCCGGACCTCTCGGTCGATCTGACGATGCCCACGCTCGTTCCGACGATCTGCCGCGCGACCGGAGTCGCGGTCGAGCAGGTCCGCGACGCCCTCAACCACAAGGATGCCGCCAGGGTCTCGGCGCTCGGCGGCCCCGCGGCGGCGGTGCTCGGCGCCCTTCTCGCCGCGGCGGGACCGGCGAAGCGCACGCTCGCGACGCTGGCCGCGCTCGAGCTTCCGCCTGCCGCGGCAGCGGAGCGCCAGCGCCTTGCGGAAGTGGTGGCGCGGCTCGGCGAGGCAGCGCCCGGGTTGCGCATGACCATCGATCCCGTCGAGAACCGCGGCTTCGAGTACCACACCGGTCTCACCTTCACGTTCTTCAGCCCCAAAGCCAGCGGCGAGCTCGGGCGGGGCGGCCGCTACGTCGCGGAAAACGGCGCGCCCGAGTCGGCGACCGGCTTTACCCTCTACACGGACACGATCCTCCAGGCGGTGCCGGCGCCGACGCGGCCGCGTCGCCTGTTCCTGGCGCCCGGAACCCGGCCGGGAGAGGGGCGCCGGCTGCGCAGCGAAGGATGGGTCACGGTCGCTGCGCTCGGCAAGGTGGACGATGTGATCGCGGAGGCGCGGCGCCTCGGCTGCACGCACGTTTTCGAGCGCGGCGCTCTGAAGGAGGTCTGATGGCGAACGTCGCCGTGGTCGGCGCCCAGTGGGGCGACGAGGGCAAGGGAAAGATCGTCGACTGGCTCTCGGAGAGGGCCGATGTCGTCGTCCGCTTTCAGGGCGGTCACAATGCCGGGCACACGCTCGTGGTCGGAAACGTCGAGTACCGGCTGAGTCTGCTTCCGTCGGGCGTCGTCCGGCCCGGCAAGCTTTCCATCATCGGCAACGGCGTCGTGGTCGATCCCTGGGCGCTCCTCGGCGAGATCGAAACGATCCGGGGGCGCGGCGTCGCCATTGGCCCCGAGAACCTGCGCGTGGCGGAGAACGCCGCGCTGATCCTGCCGCTTCATGCCCAGATCGACCGCGCGCGCGAGGAGGCGCGGGGGCCTCGCCGCATCGGAACGACGGGGCGCGGGATCGGCCCCGCCTACGAGGACAAGGTCGGGCGCCGGGCGATCAGGCTCTGCGATCTCGCCGACGAACGATCCCTCGGCGCCAAGGTGGACGACCTTCTTCTCCACCACAACGCGCATCTGCGCGGCTTCGGGGCGCCGGAGATCGAGCGGCAGACGGTCGTCGACATGCTGCGCGAGGTGGCGCCCAGGATCCTGCCTTACGCGGATCCGGTCTGGCGCACGCTCGACGTTGCGCGGCGCCAACGCAAGCGGATCCTTTTCGAGGGTGCGCAGGGAGCGATGCTCGACGTCGATCACGGCACTTATCCGTTCGTCACGTCGTCTCATACGGTCGCAGGGCAGGCCGCCGCCGGAGCCGGAATCGGCCCGTCGGCGATCGGCTATGTGCTCGGCATCGCCAAGGCCTACACGACGCGCGTCGGCGCGGGTCCGTTTCCGACCGAGCTGCACGACGAGATCGGCGAGAAGATCGGAGAGCGCGGCCGCGAGTTCGGCACGGTCACCGGCCGCAAGCGCCGATGCGGCTGGTTCGACGCCGTGATGGTGCGCCAGGCGGTGAAGGTCGGCGGCATCGCGGGCATTGCCCTCACGAAGCTCGACGTGCTCGACGGATTTTCGGAGGTGAAGGTCTGCACGGGCTACCGCCTCGACGGCGACGCGATCGATTACCTGCCGGCCGCCCCCGAGCTTCAGGCGAGGATCGAGCCGGTCTACGAGACCTTCGAAGGCTGGCAGGAGAGCACGAAGGGCGCCCGCTCCTGGGGCCAGCTTCCGGCTACCGCGGTGAAGTACGTGCGCCGGCTCGAGGAGCTGATCGAGACGCCGGTGGCGCTCCTCTCGACCAGCCCGGAACGCGAGGACACGATCCTGGTGCGCGATCCGTTCGCCGACTGATCAGCGCTGGACGGTCGCGAGGCGTCGGCCGCCATGAGCGGCGAGGTAAGCGTCGACGGCCTGTCCGAGCTCGTCCATCTTTCCCTGGAAGTAGTGGTCGGCCCCCTCGATAACCTTCAGCTCGACCTTGATGTCGCGCTGGTGCGAAAGCTTCTGGGCGAGCTTTCGCGTCGCTTCGAGCGGCACCAGCGTATCGGCCGAGCCGTGGATGATGAGCCCCGAGGCAGGGCATGGGGCGAGAAAGCCGAAGTCGAACATGTTCGCAGGGGGCGCAACGGAGATGAAGCCGTCGATCTCCGGCCGCCGCATCAGGAGCTGCATCCCGATCCAGGCGCCGAACGAAAATCCGCCGATCCAGCAGGCGCCGGCGTTCGGGTTCAGCGTCTGCAGCCAGTCGAGCGCGGCCGCGGCATCGGAAAGCTCGCCTTCGCCGCGGTCGTAGGTCCCCTGGCTCCGCCCGACGCCGCGGAAATTGAACCGCAGGGCCGAGAAGCCGCGCCGAACGAAGCCGTGATAGAGGGTATACACGACCTTGTTGTTCATCGTGCCGCCATGCTGCGGATGCGGGTGCAGCAGGAGCGCGATCGGTGCGTTGGGCTGCTTGGAGTGGTGATAGCGCCCTTCGAGCCGACCCTCGGGCCCGTTGATGATGACCTCAGGCATGGAGGTGAATATCCGACTTCACCATATGGAGCCTGGAAGCAGGCCCCAAGCCCCAGTAGAAGCCATTGTTGACCGCTCCACTCGGAAAACCTATATCGCAGAAGCCGTTGGCGCCGGTCCGGCAGGAGCATAACATAGCATAGGGACGCGCCATGTTCTTGAAAAAGCTGCGCGAAGAGATCGACGCCACGATCGCACGGGACCCGGCGGCGCGATCGCGCGCCGAAGTCGTGCTCTGCTACCCCGGCTTCCAGGCGATCCTGATCTATCGCTTGGCGCACTGGTTCTGGGTGCGCGGCTGGCTTCTGACCGGCCGCTTCCTCAGCCATGTGGGGCGCGTCCTGACGGGGATCGAGATCCACCCTGGCGCGAAGATCGGACGCCGGCTGTTCATCGATCACGGCATGGGCGTGGTGATCGGCGAGACTGCGGAGATCGGCGACGACGTGACGCTCTACCAGGGCGTGACGCTCGGCGGCACCTCGCTCCACCAGGGCAAGCGCCACCCGACCCTGGAAGACGGCGTCATCGTCGGATCGGGCGCGCAGGTGCTCGGCTCCTTCACCGTCGGCGCTCAGGCGCGCATCGGTGCCAATGCGGTCGTCCTCTCCGAGGTCCCGCCCGGCGTCAGCGTCGTCGGCATTCCCGCGAAGCCGGTGGCGCCGCGGACCCCGGTGCGCCAGGACGATTGCCGTTTTCTTCCCTACGGGACGCCCTCCGGGGAGATCCCGGACCCGGTCGCTCGCGTCCTCAACGGGCTTCTCGACGAGGTGACATCGCTGCGCGCGCGCATCGCCGCGCTCGAGGACGAGGTCGCGCATCGCGGCAATGGCTCGAGCGTCCGCGAGCGGACGTACGAGACGCAGCCATGAAGCTCGGCACCCGAGGCCGCTATGCGGTGATGGCGCTCGTCGACCTTGCGCGGCATTCCGATGGGCGGCCGGTTGCGCTGGCCGAGATCGCCGAGCGGCAGGAGATCTCGGTTTCGTATCTCGAGCAGCTCTTCGCCAAGCTGCGGCGCTGCGGCCTCGTGCGCAGCGTGCGCGGGCCGGGCGGCGGGTATCTGCTCGCCCATCCCGCATCGGAGACCCGGATCGGCGACATCATCCTCGCCGTGGACGAGCCGATCCGCGCGACCCGCTGCGCTCCGGACGGGGCTGGCGGCTGCCGCAAGGACCGCAGCCGCTGCCTCACGCATGATCTCTGGGAAGAGCTCGGCAACCAGATCCATCTCTTTCTCAGCTCGGTTTCGCTGGCCGATGTTTGCGAGAAGCGGGTCCTCGGCCTCAGCGGCCGAATTCATCGGGCGCTGATGCACGAGCAGTCGCAGCTGCGCGCGTGACCTATCTCGATCACAACGCCACGACGCCGCTGCGGCCCGAAGCCGCTTCGGCCATGGCGGCCGTGCTCGGCCGCGTCGGCAATCCGTCCTCCGTTCACGCCGCCGGCCGCGCGGCGCGCGCGGAGGTGGAGCGGGCGCGCGAACGGGTGGCGGCGCTCGTCAACGCGGCGCCCGAAGAGGTGGTCTTCACGAGCGGCGGCACGGAAGCGAACAATCTCGCGCTGCGCGGCACCGGCCGTCCGATCGTGGTTTCGGCGATCGAGCACGACAGCGTGCTCCGCGCCGTCGAGGCTCCGATCGTCGTTCCCGCGACCGGTGCCGGCATCGTCGATCTCGCCGCGCTCGCCGAGATGATGCCTGAGGGCGCGCTCGTCTCGGTGATGCTCGCGAACAACGAAACGGGCGTCCTGCAGCCGGTTGCCGAGGCGGCCTCGCTCGTCCATGCGAGGGGAGGGCTTCTCCATGTCGACGCTGCCCAGGCGGTGGGGAAGATCCCGGTCGACATGCGCGCCCTCGAGGCCGATCTGATGACCCTTTCCGCGCACAAGCTCGGCGGGCCGCAAGGCGCAGGCGCGCTCGTCGCGCGCGTGGAGGTGACGGCGCAGCTCCGCGGCGGCGGGCAGGAGCGCGGCCGCCGCGCCGGCACGGAGAACGTCCCGGGCATCGTCGGCTTCGGCGCGGCCGCAAGGCTTCACGAGGAATACGCCCGTCTCGCCGAGCTGCGCGATGCGCTCGAGGCCGAGCTGGCCGGAGAAGCCGTCTTCTTCGGGCGCGAGGCGGCACGCTTGCCGACGACGACTTGCCTCGCGCTACCCGGCGTCCCGGCGGAGACCCAAGTCATAGCGCTCGATCTCGCCGGCGTCATGGTGAGCGCGGGCTCTGCATGCTCCTCGGGCAAGGTGCGGCCCAGCCATGTCCTCACGGCGATGGGGGTCGGCGCGGAGCTCGCGGCGAGCGCCATCCGGGTGAGCTTCGGGTGGACCAGCGTCGCCGCCGACGTCGAAGCGTTCGTCGCCGCCTGGCGCCGGATGCGCGATCGCACGGCACGCAAACGGAGCGCCGCATGAAGAACGCGCGGCTGGTCTATCTCGACTATCAGGCGACGACGCCGACCGATCCCCGGGTCGTGGAGGCGATGCTGCCCTGGTTCACCGAGAGGTTCGGCAATCCCCATTCCACGAGCCACGGGTTCGGGCGCGAGGCCGCCGATGCGGTTGAGGAAGCGCGCGCAGAGGTCGCGGCGCTGATCGGCGCGGAGCCGCGCGAGATCGTCTTCACCTCGGGCGCCACGGAGTCGAACAATCTCGCCCTCAAGGGCGTCGCGCGGTTCCGCCGCCGGCACGAGGGGCGCGACCATGTCGTGACCCTCTCGACCGAGCACAAATGCGTTCTCGAGAGCGCGCAGGCGCTCGAAGCCGAAGGCTTCGCCGTCACCTATCTTCCGGTCGGTTCCGACGGACTTCTCGATCCCGGCGCGCTCGAGGCGGCGGTGAGCGAGCGGACGGCGCTCGTCTCGGTCATGGCCGCCCACAACGAGATCGGCGTGGTGCAGCCGATCGCCGAGCTGGCGCGGATCGCGCATGCCAAGGGGGCCTTCTTCCACACCGACGCGGCGCAGGCCGCGGGGAAGATCCCGCTGGACGTCGCGGCAATGGGGATCGACCTTCTCTCGGTCTCCGGTCACAAGCTCTACGGTCCGAAGGGAATAGGCGCCCTCTACGTGCGTCGGCGGCCCCGCGTGCGTCTCCTGCCTCTGATCGACGGCGGCGGGCAGGAGCGGGGATTGCGCTCGGGCACCTTGCCGACCCCGCTCTGCATCGGGCTGGGGCGCGCAGCGGCGATCGCGGCGGCGGAGATGGAAACCGAGGGGGCCAGGATTGCCGGGCTGCGCGACCGGCTGCTCGAGGGGCTCCGCCGGCGCTTGCCCGGGGTCCGCGTCAACGGAGCGCTGGAGCCGCGCCTGCCCGGCAACCTCAACGTCAGCTTTCCGGGGATCGATGCGGTTGCGCTTCTCGCCGCCTGCGGCGGGCTTGCCGTTTCGACGGGGTCGGCGTGCAGCTCGGCCCGGGTGGAGCCTTCCTACGTTCTTCGGGCGCTCGGGGTCGACGAGGCGACCGCGCAGGGGTCGATTCGGATCGGGGTCGGCCGGTTCACCACCCAGGCCGAGGTCGATTTCGCCGTGGACGCTCTCGCCGCCGCCGTCCAGGGGCTGAAATCGGAGCTCGCGCAGGCTAAATAAGGGCTGTCGGAAGGGCGCGGAGAATATGGCGAAACAGGCATTGACCCTCACTGACGCCGCGGCCGAACGCGTCAAGGCGCTCCTCGCGAAGCGAGGCAAGCCGGCCGTGGGCATTCGCATCGGCGTACGGGCGCGCGGCTGCTCGGGCCTCACCTACACGCTCGAATACGCCGACGAGAAGGGAAAGTGGGACGAGGTGGTGGAAGACAAGGGCGTCACCATCCTCATCGATCCCAAAGCGACGATGTTCATCCTCGGCACGGAGATGGACTGGGTCGAGGACAAGCTTCAATCCGGCTTCAGCTTCCGCAATCCCAACGAGAAGGGCCGGTGCGGCTGCGGGGAATCCTTCCACGTCTGAGCGCGATTTGAAGCTGTTCCAGATCGAAGAACCCGACGGAACGCCGCTCGAGGCCGAGGGGCCGGGCGCCGCCGTCGGGATCGCGCTCGCGGAGGGTGTCGCCAGCATCGCGATCGCGGTGGGCGGCAACGCGGAACTTCTCGCCCGGCTGCCGCTCGCCGACCCGACGGAGACGCTGCGCCAGCTTCGCGGACAAGCGGAGAAAATGCTTGCCCGCCCGGTGACGCATGCCGTTATTGCCAGCGACGCCGCGATCGATCCCGCCTCTGCGGGGCTGGTTCTTCTGCGGCTGGTCCCCGCCGATGTCGGCGCGCTCGGGGCGGCATGTCTTGCCGAGGATCTCGCGCCGCGCCCGAGCTGAAGGAAACGGAAGTCGAAGCATGCCGAAGATGGTCTTTGTCGAGCGCGATGGTACGCGTCGCGAGGTGGATGCGCCGGTCGGGCTCTCCGTGCTGGAGATCGCGCACAAGCACGGTATCGATCTCGAGGGCGCGTGCGAGGGCTCGCTCGCCTGCTCGACATGCCACGTCATCGTCGATCCCGAGTGGATCGAGCTCCTGAAGGAGCCGACCGAGGACGAGGAGGACATGCTCGACCTCGCTTTCGGCCTCACGCAGACTTCGCGGCTCGGCTGTCAGATCATCATGAGCGAGGAGCTCGACGGGCTCACGGTCTCCCTCCCGGCGGGCGTGCGGAACATGATGAACCGGTGACGCCGAAGCGTCGCTCGCCGGTCTAGAAATCCAGGCTTTCACGAGGCTTTCTGCCGCCGGCCGCGTGCACGGCGGCAAGCCCGCCGCGACGTTCGTCTCCTCCTCGACGAGGGTCGGCGGCGAAGCCATATTCCCCGGCATGGAGTGGGATCTACCGCAGGGTGCTCGCGTGGTCGTCGCGATGTCGGGCGGCGTCGACAGCTCGGTCGCCGCCGCGCTCGCGGTGGAGCGCGGCTACGACGTCGTCGGCATGACGCTGCAGCTCTACGACCACGGCGCGGCGACGGCACGCAAGGGCGCCTGCTGCGCCGGGCAGGACATTCACGACGCGGCGCGCGTCGCCGAGCGGCTCGGCATTCCCCATTACGTGCTCGACTACGAGCGCCGGTTTCGCGACGAGGTGATCGAGGATTTCGCCGCCAGCTACGCGCGCGGCGAGACGCCGATTCCCTGCATCCGCTGCAACGAGACCGTGAAGTTCCGGGATCTCCTCGAGACGGCGCGCGACCTCGGCGCGGAGGCGCTCGTCACCGGCCATTACGTGCGCCGGATCCCCGGCCCCGACGGGCCCGAGCTGCATCGTGCCGCCGATGCGGCGCGCGACCAGAGCTACTTTCTTTTCGCGACCACTCCCGAGCAGCTCGCCTTTTTGCGGTTTCCGCTCGGCGCCCTGCCGAAGGAGGCGACGCGTGCCCACGCCGAGCGACTCGGGCTGCCGGTCGCGCGGAAGCCGGACAGCCAGGACATCTGCTTCGTGCCCACCGGCCGCTACGCCGCGCTGGTCGAGAAGCTGCGTCCGGGCTCGCTTTCGCCCGGCGATATCGTCGATCTCGAAGGGCGCGTGCTCGGGCGCCACGACGGCATCATCAACTTCACAGTGGGCCAGCGACGCGGGCTGCGCCTCGCCAGCCCCGAGCCGCTCTATGTCGTCCGTCTCGAGGCGGAGACGCGCCGCGTGGTGGTCGGGCCCAAGGAGGCGCTCGGAACGCGCGAGGTCCCGCTTCGCCGCACGAACTGGCTCGGCCGCGTGCCGTCCCGCGTCGAGGTGAAGCTGCGCTCGGCTCAGCCGCCGGCGCCGGGCGTCCTCGAGCTCGGGCCGGACGATACCGCCCGGGTCCTCCTCGATGCGCCGGCGGAGGGGGTGGCGCCGGGTCAGGCTTGCGTCGCCTATGACGGCGCGCGCGTCGTCGGCGGCGGCTGGATCCGCGCCCGAGATTGCCGTGCGGCGGCGGCTTGACTGGCGAGGGAAGGGGCGCCTATATCCGCCTTCCTGCGGCAGCGTAGCTCAGTGGTAGAGCAGGGGAATCATAATCCCTTGGTCGGGGGTTCGAATCCCTCCGCTGCTACCAATCCTTCTCGCCGGCGGCTTCCCTCGGGCACCACGATTCGGAGGCCGTCGGTTCGCTTTTTCCGCCTCCTGTCGGCTTTTTCGCCGCTGTCGCCGATGGCGGGCGGCGCACGCGAAGCAGCCGATTTCGGCCTGAATCCGCGTTGTTGGCGGGTTTTCCTCACCGCCGCGAGGAGGGTTCGCAATTCCCCGCTTGACAGCGCGTGCGGCTAGAAAATGCTGTGGCACAGCAGTTGAGCGCGTGTCGGTCGTGCCAAACGCGCGATTCTGTGGCATTTGAAGTGACGCACCCAAACAAAGGATGAGGCGACAAGCCGTGGCAACGAAGACACCTGGGAAGACGACGCCCCCCACCGTGACCTTGAAACACATCGCCGCGACCCTCGCGGACAACCATGAGATGTCCAAGAAGCAGGTCAACGCGGTACTCGACGACATGGTCGGGCTTGTCGTGAAACACCTGAAGAAGGGCGATCGGATCCGCATCGGCGGTTTCGGCATCTTTCAGGTGCGCAAGCGCGCAGCCCGCATGGGCCGCAACCCCGCGACCGGCGAGGCGATCAAGATCAAGGCGAGCAAGAAGGTCGCATTCCGGCCCGCGAAGGAGCTGAAGGAAGCGATCTGAGCGAATCGGGGGCGGATCCCGCCGCGAAGCGAAAACCCCCGCGCCCAGCGCGGGGGTTTTTTTGCGATGCGTGCCGGGCTGCGGCGTGCCGGCGACCGGCTCGGCTATTCGGGCTCGCCGAGCTCCGGGACGAGCTTTCCTTCCACCGTTCGGGACTGGCCCCGGAACTCCGCGATCAGCGCCCCGGACTCGTTCCGCACGCTCACGTCGTAGATCGCCGTGCGGCCGACTCGGGCGCGCTCTTCGGCGCGCGCCACGAGCCGCTCGCCGAGCCGTGCCGGCTGCAGATAGGTGATGCTGCAGACATGCGCGACCGAGCGGCGATTGTAGCTGTTGCAGGCGTAGGAAAGGGCCGAGTCGGCGAGGAGGAAGATGTAGCCGCCGTGGCACGTGCCATGGAAGTTCGCCATCTGCGCGTCGATCGTCAGGGAGAGCGCGGAGCGGCCGGGCCCGATCTCCTCCACCTTGACGCCGAGCGCGCGGCAGGTGACGTCGTTTTCCCACATCACCCGCGCGCTGGCTTCCGCGACCGCCTGCGCGGTCAGTCTCTCAGCGGCCATCGGCTTCAGATTCCCGTGCCGAGGAGGCAGTCGGCCGGCATCCTGTCGGGTCGGCGGCGCAACGCCACCATGCGCTCGCAGAGGTCGCGGATCGTGCGGGAGCCTGTCGTCACGAGCAGGAACGGCAGGACGGCGCGGAGATGCTCGGCGCAGCTCTCGCCGACCGAGGCGGAGCGTTCGATTAGGGATCGGCGCATGGCGGCGAAATCTGCCACGAGTCGCGGGATCCTGGACACAATTCTTCACGTCGGCCCATGACGCCCGCGGGCTGGCGCGCGTCAGCCGACGACCACGATCTCGGGATCCGGCGATGCCGCGTAGAGCCGTTCGACCAGGGCCGCCCGGCGCTCCAGGATCGCACGCTGGTTCAGATACCCCTTGTCGGTGATCTCGTTGGCGTCGATCGACGGCGGCTCCGTCAGGATGAGGACCCGCGAGATGCGCATCGAGCTGCCGCGCGTGCGCTCGTTGTGCCGGCGGAGCCCGGCGGCGAGCGTCTCGCGGACGGCCCTTTCGGCCACGAGCCGCGCGGCCGGAGCGTCGGCCGGAAGCTGCGGGCAGAGCGACCGGCACCCTGCGAGGCTCGGAAAGACGAGGAGGGCGATCTCGTCGCGGTCGTGGCCGGCGACGACGCAATCCTCGATCACAGGGGCTCCCGCGGCGATGGCGGCGACGCGCAGCTCGCCGACATTGACCCAGGTTCCCGAGGAGAGCTTGAAGTTCTCGCCGAGCCGGCCGTCGAAGACGACGCCGCGATTGGGATCCGCCGGATCGGCGAGGCGCGCGGCGTCTCCGGTGAGATAGAACCCTTCCTCGTCGAACGCGCTCCGGGTGCGCTCCGGGTCGCGCCAGTATCCGGGCGTCACGTTCGGGCCGCGCACGCGCATCTCGAGCTTGCCGTCGGTGGGAACGAGCTTCAGCTCGCACCCGGGCGGCGGCACGCCGACATTGCCGGCGCGCTCGAGCGGGTAGTGGACCGCGGTCGCCATCGGGGCGGTCTCGGTGAGCCCCCAGGAGGAGATCATCGCGGGAACCCGTCCGGTCGTCTTCCGCGCCAGCGCCTCGATCCGCTCCCAAAGGCTCTGCGGCAGTGCCGCGCCGGCGTAGAACACGATGTCGAGCGCACGAAAGAAGCTCTCGGCGAGCGCGGGATCGCGCTCGAGGAAGTCGAGCAGCATCGCGTAGCCGCGCGGCACGTTGAAGTAGATGGTCGGCGAGACCTCGCGGAGGTTCCGCGCAGTCTTCTCGACGAGCCCGGGCGCGGGCTTGCCTTCGTCGATGTACATCGTGCCGCCGTTCCGCAGCACGATGTTGATGTTGTGGTTGCCGCCGAAAGTGTGATTCCAGGGCAGCCAATCGACCACGACCGGCGGCTTGCGCTCGAGCACCGGCCAGACCGCGGCGATCATCTCCTGGTTCGAGGTCAGCATCCGCTGCGTGTTGACGACGCCCTTCGGCAAGCCGGTCGAGCCCGAGGTGAAGAGAATCTTCGCGACCGTGTCCGGGCCGACCCGGGCGAAGGCCTCGTCGACCGCGCCGGTCGGGCGCGTCTCGACGAGGCCCTCTATGCCGCCCGTCACGATCTCGGCATCGCCCCAGTCGACCGCGTCGAGCGCGCGTCCGTACACCTCGCGCTGCCGTGCGTAGACGAGCCCCGGGCGCGTCGCCGCCGAGATGTACCGGAGCTTCGCGAAATCCTGGCTGAGGCGCGAGTAGGCGGTCGAGACGGGCACGACCGGAACGCCGACCTGCATTGCGCCGAGCATGAGGAGCGCGTGATCGATGCCGTTGTCCGAGAGGATCATCACCGGGCGGTCGGCAGAGAGCCCGCGGTCGAGGAGAGCCTGGCCGATCGAGCGCGCGGCGTCGCGCGCGGCGCGGTAGCCGATCTTCCGCCAGGCGCCGTCCGGCCCGCGCTCGGCGAAGAGGGGGCGCTCGGGCGTCCGCTCCGCCCAGTCCTCGAGCCAGGCGCCGACGCAACGCGCGCCATCCGGGAGCGAGGCGCGCGAGCGCAGCACGATGGCGCCGTCGGGGCGGTCGACGCGATCGATCTCGGGAACGGCGAAGAGGTCCATTTCCGAACTCCTTCTCAGAGGCCCACATACGCGCGGCGAATGCCGTCGTCCGCGAGGAGGGCGGTGCCGCTTCCCTCCATGACGATGCGGCCATTCTCGATGACGTAGCCGCGGTCGGCAAAGCGGAGCGACTGCGCCACGTTCTGCTCGACGAGCACGACGGTGATGCCTTCCTCGCGGTTGAGGCGGCGGATCACCTCGAAGACGTCGTGCACGACGATGGGGGCGAGGCCGAGGCTCGGCTCGTCGAACATGACGAGGCGGGGGCAGCCCATGAGGCAGCGCCCGATCGCGAGCATCTGCTGCTCGCCTCCGGAGAGGGTGCCCGCAGCCTGCCGGCGCCGCTCGGCGAGGCGGGGAAAGAGTCCGAAGACGCGGTCGAGGCTCGCCTTCTCCTGCGCTCTCGCGCGCCGCAGCACCGCGCCCATCTCGAGGTTCTCGAGCACGGTGAGGCTCGGGAAGATCTGCCGTCCCTCGGCGACCTGGCCGATGCCGAGCTCGCAGATCCGGTGGCTCGGCTGGCCGACGATGTCGAGCCCCTCGAAGCGGATGCTGCCGGCGCGCGGGCGGTGCATGCCGTGGACGGTCCGGATGAGCGAGCTCTTCCCGGCCCCGTTGGCGCCGACCACGGCCACGATCTCGCGCTCTTTCACCTCGAACGTCACCCCGTCGAGCGCCTGCGCGTCGCCATAGAAGAGATCGAGCCCCTCGACCCGCAGCATCAGGAGACGGCCTCCGTGCCGAGGTAGGATTCGAGCACGGCCTCGTCGCGGGCGACCTCCTCGGGCGAGCCCTCGCAGATCTTTCTTCCGTGGTGCAGCACGACGACGCGCTCGGAAAGCGCCATCACCGCGCGCATCACATGCTCGGTGAGGAGGATCGCGATCCCGGTCTCGCGATTGAGCGCGCGGAAGGTCTCGACCATGCGGTCGATCTCGGTCGGGCGGAGGCCCGCCATGACTTCGTCGAGGAGCAGGATCTTGGGCTCGGTGGCGAGAGCGCGCGCCGTCTCGAGCCGCTTCTTCTCGGGCAGGGTGAGGCCCTGCGCCGGCATTTCCGCCTTGTCGGCGAGGCCGACCCGCTCGAGAAGCTCGGCCGCGCGCGAACGCGCTGCGGCGACGTTCGCGCTGCGGCGCAGCGCGCCGACCACGACGTTCTCGAGCACGGTCATCGCGCCGAACGGCTTCACGATCTGGAAGGTGCGCCCGATGCCGGCATGGCAGGCGCGGTCGGGGCGCAGCCCCGTTATCTCCTCGCCGTCGAGCACGACCCGGCCCGTGTCGGGCGGATAGACGCCCGCGATGAGATTGAAGGTGGTGGTCTTGCCGGCGCCGTTCGGGCCGATGAGCGCGACGATGCCGCCTTTCGGGACGCTGAAGCTGACATCGTCCACGGCCTTGAGGCCGCGGAAGCGCTTCGAGACCCCCTCGACCTCGAGCAGCGCCGTCATAGCCGGAGTGCCCGGGCGATCGGCGGCCAGACGCCGTTCGGCAGGAACATGACGACGACGAGAAGGCAGATGCCGTAGAAGACCTGCGTGAGGCCGGGAATTTCGAGGCCGAGAGCCGAGACGCCCTCGCGCAGGGCCTCGGCGAGAAGCTGAAGCACGAAGGCGCCGAGAACGGGGCCGAAGAGCGTTCCGAGGCCGCCGATGATGGGGCCCAGGATGATCTCGATCGAGCGGGTGATGCTGAAGATCTGCTCGGGGAAGAGGTTGTTGTAGTAGAAGGCGAAGAACACGCCGGCGACCGACGCCATCGCTCCCGAGACGACGACCGCCGCCATCTTGTAGCGGAACGTGTCGATGCCGAGGGCCTGCGCCGCGTCCTGATCCTCGCGGATCGCCATCCAGTAGTAGCCGATCCGGCTCGCGAGCAGCCAGCGGCTGAGCGCGAACGCGCCCGCGGCGAGGGCGAGGATCACGTAGTAGAACATTGTCGGCGTGCCGCGCAGCGCGAGGAGATCGCTGCCGCTCCGCTGCGAGACCGGCAGGAACAGGCCCGCCGACGCGCCGACCCATTCGAAATGGTCGAAGCCGATCCGGGTGAACTCGGCGAAGGCGATCGTGAGAAGCGCGAAGTAGACGCCGCCGATTCCGAAGCGGAACGCGAGGAAGCCGATCGCGGCGGCGAACGCCATCGCGACCATGATCGCGGCGACGAGTCCGAGCCAGGGGGGCACGCCCGACTGAACGAAGAGCGCGGCGGCGGTGTAGGCGCCGAGGCCGACATAAAGCGCGTGGCCGAGGCTCAGCTGCCCCGCGAAGCCCATCATGATGTTCCAGGCCTGGCCGACATAGGCGAAGTAGAGCGCCACGATCAGCACGGAGACGAGATAGCCGGAGACGACGAACGGCGCCGCTAGGAGCGCGAGCGCGAGGAGGGAGAGGAGGATCCGTGCCCTCATGCGCGGCGGCCGACGAGACCCTGCGGGCGGAAGAGCAGGACGAGGATGAGGATCGCGAAGCTCACCATCGACTTCGCCGAAGGCGGCACGACGAGCCCGGCGAGAGCTTCGGAAAGCCCGATGAGGACGCCGCCGACGAGCGCGCCAGCCATGGAGCCGAGCCCGCCGACGATGACGATCACGAAGGCGAGGAGCGTCATCGCGGGCCCGAGCGGCGGCGAGACGTCGATCATGAGGACGAGAAGGCATCCGGCGACGCCGAGGCAGGCCGAGCCCAGCGCGAAGGTGAGGGCGTAGAGCCGCTTCACGGGAAGCCCCACGACCGCGGCGCCGAATTGATTGTCGGCGCAGGCGCGAATGGCCTTGCCGAGACGGGCGAAGCGGAAGAAGGCGAAGAGCAGGCCCGCGACGAGGAGCGCGGCGGCGCCGGCATAGGCGCGCGTCGCGTCGATGAGGAGCGGGCCGAGCTGATAGCTGTCGAAGGCGTAGCCGACCATCACGTTCTGCGCGTTCGGGCCGAAGATCATGAGGAGCCCGTTCACGAGCACGATCGCGACCGCGACCATGAGCATGAACTGGCTGTGCTCGGGCCGGTCGATGAAAGGGTTGATCAACGCCGATTGCAGGGCGTAGCCGAACACCGCGAGCGCCGCCCCGATCGGGATCGCGGCGAGAAGCGGATCGAGCTTCACGGTCGCGAAAAGGAGCACGGCGCCGTACATCGCCGCGGTCATCATCTCGCCGTGCGCGAAGTTGACGATGCGCGTGACGCCGAAGATGACCGAGAGCCCGAGCGCCATGAGGCCGTAGACGAGCCCGGTGAGGATCCCGGCGGCGGCGACGTTGAGGACGAGGTCGAACGTCATTGCGGTGCCCGGGCGGGGGCGGTGCCCGATGAGCGCCCGCCGCCCGCCCGAATTCTTCCTTGCCGGCTGATGCGAGAGCCCCGGCTCCGAATCAACCCCGCTGCGACCACGGCGGCATCGGGAACACCGGCGCAGCCTCGGCAGCCTCCTTCGGCAGCACGACCTTGGGCCCGCCGTCGCGGTTCTGCAGCACCGCCGACTGGACGTTCTTGTTCTGCCCTTTCTCGTCGAAGACGATCGGCCCGCCGATCATCATGCGCTTCTCGATCTCGGTCTTTCTCAGGGCCTCGATGAGCGCCTCCGGCCTCGTCGACCCGGCGCGCTGCGCCGCGTCGGCTGCGACAAGGATCGCCTCGAAGGTGAAGCCCACATTGAGCGCGTGGCCGACCAGGCGGTCGTTCGGGAACTTCCTCTTGAAGGCCGTCTCGACGATGCGCGACAGCTCGGTCTTCGGGTTGTACCAGGGCACGACGCTGATCGGGTATTCGGAGTACTTCCCGAGCGTCGCGAAGAACTGCTCCTCGTACATGCCGGGCGAGCCCGGGCTCATGATCCCCATCGGCTCCCAGCGCTGCTTGATCATCTCGCGGATCATGAGAATCGCGTCGTTGAGCCGCGTCACCACCATCGCGAGCTCGGCGCCGGTCGCCTTCGCCCTCGCGATCTCGACGGAAAGATCGCGCGCGGCGGGGTCGTAGGCGATCGTCTCGACGATCTTGAACGGCATGTCGGCGCCGGGGAACAGCTTGTCGATGGCGCCCTTGTTCGCCTGGCCGAACGTGTCGTTGATGTGAAGGAAGACCGCCGTCTTCGGCGTCTTGCCGGTCGCGGCGAAGACGTCCTTGAACCCTGCAAGGCCGTTGCGGATGAGATCGCCGCTGGTCGGGAAGATGCGGAACACGGTCTTGTAACCCTGTTCCGTGACCTGCGGCGCGGCGGCGATGTTGACGACGAACGGCACGCCCTTCTGCTCGGTCACCTGCGCGATGCCGAGCGTCTGGCCGCTGTCGAACGCGCCGACGATGACATGCGCCCCCTCGTTGATGAGCCGTTCGGCCCGGCTGCGGGCGACGTCGACGTTGGTCTCGGTGTCGGCGTTCATGAGCGCGACCTCGACCTTGAAGCCGAGCTCCTTCAGGACCTCCGGGGCGATGTCGGCGCCGCGCTGGCACGACTGACCGATGAAGGCCTGCACGCCCGAGCGCGGCAGGATGACCCCGACCTTCAGCGGCCCCGTCTGGGCCCGAACGATGTTGAAGCGGGCAATGCCTGCGGCGGCGGCCAGGCCCACGCCGCCCGACACGACGGCACGGCGCGAGATACCGGTGCGAGACGCCATCTCTTCCTCCCCATGAAACTTGTTGTGGTATCTCCACCTTTTCGCCCGTGATCCGTCAAGTAGGAGTGCTCGATGTCCTTGAAGGCAGTGATCGTCCCGGTGACGCCGTTCCAGCAGAACTGCTCGGTCGTCTGGGACGATGCGACGCGCCGCGGGGCGGTGATCGATCCAGGCGGGGAGATCGACCGCATTCTTGCGGCGGCGGCGGAAAACGGCGTCACGATCGAGAAGATCCTGGTGACGCACGGGCATCTCGACCATGCGGGCGCGACGGCCATGCTCGCCGAACGTCTCGGCGTCCCCATCGAGGGACCGCAGCGGGAGGACGCGTTCTGGATCGAGCAGGCGGAGGCGCAGGGCGCGCGCTACGGCATGGAGTGCCGCCCCTTTACGCCCGATCGCTGGCTCGAGGACGGCGACACCGTTACGATCGGCGGCGAGACGCTCACGGTTCTGCATTGCCCGGGCCACACGCCGGGGCATGTGGTCTTCTATCACGCGCCCTCTCGCATCGCTTTCGTCGGCGACGTGCTCTTCAAGGGCTCGATCGGCCGGACCGACTTTCCGCGCGGGGATCATGCGGCGCTGATCCGTTCGATCACGACCAAGCTTTGGCCGCTCGGTGAGGACGTCACTTTCGTACCGGGTCACGGACCCCTTTCGACCTTCGGAGCCGAGCGCGCCTCCAACCCGTTCGTCGCCGACCGCGTGCTCGGCAGCGGCGCATAGGGCGGAAGCGCCCTTCTAGGAGCACCGGGCCGGTCGCGGAGAGCGGCTCGTCACGCTGCCGCCATGTTCAGCATGTGTTGCATACGTGTCTTGTCATGCGCTCATAGCTTGAGTGTGCCGGGGTTGAGCTAGAACAAGCCAAATATCGGCAACAGTGCGCGAAATGGCGGAATGGAACGCAAGCTCCGAGATCACGATCCGGCCGAATTGCGCGCACGCGCGCGCACGGCCGAATTGCTGGCGGCGGCAGCGGCGGACCCGAAGATGGCCCCCATTCTCGAGCGCCTGAAGCGCGCCTTCCTCGAGGCCGCGGCCACTCTCGAAGAGCGGCAAGCCTCCGCGGGAGAGGCAGGAGCCGGGGATCGCGGGGCCCCGCGCACGACACGCTCAATCATGAATGCGGCAGCGAAAGAGGGGCTGACGGCGTATACGAGCGAAGGCTGCGGCTGCACGGCAGGGTGAAGCCGCGCGGCGCGTCTGCCACAGGATCGGGCCCGAGCCGCCCTCGGGCCGCGCGCTGCGGGATAGCCGTCGGCGTAACGTCCGGCCCGCAGCCGCTTCCGTCCGCATGAGTTCGCCCCCGCATTTGCCTCAGGCGGAAGCGATGAATGGCTTCCTCCTTCTCCCGCGGCGGGAGAAGGAGGAAGCGTCCTGCGTCAGGCGAGGCTGAGCCGCACCGCCTCGCGCCCCTTCAGGCCCTGCGCCACCTGCATCCGGACCTGCTGGCCCTCGGCGAGGTCCGCGAGGCCCGAGGCCTGCAGCGCCGAGGCGTGCACGAAGACGTCCTTGCCCCCGTCATCGACGCTGACGAAGCCGAAGCCCTTGGTGGGGTTGTACCATTTGACCTTGCCGACCAGCTCGGTGGTCTCGCCGATGGGGCCGCGCGGTGGGCGGGGCCCGCCCGGACGGGGCCCGGCGCCGAAACCGCGTCCCTGCGGCATCGCGGTGCTCGCGTCGACTTCGAGCACCTCGGCGACCTGAGCGCCCTTGATCCCCTGGCTCACGGTCACCCTGAGCGTGGTCCCGGGATCGACAGGCCCATGGCCGGAGCGCTCCAGCACGGCCACGTGGAGGAATGCGTCGCCGGTGCCGTCGCTCAGCTCGACGAAGCCGAAGCCCTTCATGGCATTGAACCATTTGACCTTTCCGGCGACCGGCGGGCCTGCCGGCGCCATCGGCGGCCGGTGTGGGCGACCACCGCCATCGCCGAAGAAGCGGGGCGGCGGCGCACCCCAGTCCGGCGCGAAATTGTCATCGTCGAAACCGCGCCGGCGCGGTGTGCGCCGGTCGTTCCCCTTACCCATCTTGCCGTGATCCCCTGAAATCCAATCCCGCGAGCCGATCTGCTGCCCGAAGGTTAACTATTGAGGATCGAGCGGCAGAACGCCAGCATTTCCGTGCGACGCCTTGAGCGAACTGGCGGGTCCGCGCACGAATATGTCGTTGGCGACACAGGGCGGGGTTGCCCGCGGGAACCGCTTCGCTATGTTCCGCCGCGGATTTTCGAGATCTGGAGAGAAAATGACCGCCATCGTCGACATCCATGCGCGCGAAATCCTCGATAGCCGCGGCAACCCTACGGTGGAGGTCGATGTCACGCTCGAAAGCGGCACGATCGGCCGCGCTGCCGTCCCGTCGGGCGCCTCGACGGGTGCGCACGAGGCGGTCGAGCTTCGCGATGGCGACAAGAAGCGGTACGGGGGCAAGGGCGTTCAGAAGGCGGTCGACGCCGTCAACGGCGAGATCTTCGATGCGCTCTCGGGCTTCGACGCCGAAGACCAGCTCGGCATCGACAGGACGCTGATCGCGCTCGACGGCACGCCCAACAAGAGTCGCCTCGGCGCCAACGCCATTCTCGGGGTCAGCCTCGCTGCGGCGAAGGCCGCCGCAGCCGAGCTCGACGTGCCGCTCCATCGCTATGTCGGCGGCGTCTTCGCCCGCACGCTGCCGGTACCGCTCATGAACATCGTCAACGGCGGCGCCCATGCGGACAACCCGATCGACATCCAGGAATTCATGATCATGCCGGTCGGCGCACCGACGATGGCGGATGCGATAAGGGTCGGCGCCGAGGTGTTTCAGGCGCTGAAGAAGCAGCTGAAGGACGCAGGCCACAACACCAACGTCGGCGACGAGGGCGGCTTCGCGCCCAATCTCGCCTCTGCCGACGCGGCGCTCGCCTTCATCGTGAAGGCGATCGAGGCCGCCGGCTACAAGCCGGGCGAGGACGTGGTCCTCGCCCTCGACGCGGCCGCGACCGAGTTCTTCAAGGACGGCAAGTACGTCATGAGCGGGGAGGGGAAGACGCTCGGCAGCGGGGAGATGGTCCGTTACCTCGCCGAGCTCTGCCAGCGCTATCCGATCGTGTCGATCGAGGACGGCATGGCCGAGGACGACTGGGAGGGCTGGAAGGCGCTGACCGAAGAGCTGGGCAGCCGCGTTCAGCTCGTCGGGGACGATCTTTTCGTCACCAATCCGGCGCGGCTCGGCGACGGCATCCGGCGGGGCGTCGCCAACGCCATCCTCGTCAAGGTGAACCAGATCGGAACGCTGTCGGAGACGCTCGAAGCGGTCGAGATGGCGACGCGAGCGGGCTATGGGGCAGTGATGTCGCACCGGTCCGGCGAGACCGAGGACTGCACGATCGCCGATCTCGCCGTCGCGACCAATTGCGGTCAGATCAAGACCGGCTCGCTGTCCCGCTCCGATCGTCTGGCGAAATACAATCAGCTCATCCGGATCGAGGAGCTGCTGGGCGACGGGGCACGCTACGCCGGGCGAGGGGTGCTGCGCGGCGAAGGCTCAGGTCATGCGTGAAGGCGCGGGCCCCTGGTGACCTTGTCGACGGTCAGCGCTCCGCATGAATCGCGAGGCCGCGCCGCGCCCGGTCTCGGACGCATCGAGGCGTGGTTCGCGGGTGGTGCCTACGACCCGCACCGGCACGACGCCTATGCCATCGGCTACACGATGGAGGGGGTGCAGTCCTTCGATTGCCGCGGTGCGCGCGATTACCGCGGTGCGCGGGGCCTGCGGCGTCTCTCCCGGGCGCTGGCGCGCGCTGCAGGCCGCCTCGAGGCAATTCAGTCGTTGATTGTTAAGAGAATCCCGCCGATGGTTCCCGAATGGTCGTCGTCGAGGAGCTGAAGAAGCGCGCCCGCTACATCGCAGGGCCGGTGCTCGGCGTCTGCCTCATGGGATATTTCGGCTATCACCTCGTTCAGGGCGAGCGGGGCCTCATCGCCTGGCTGCGACTGACGAACGAGATCCGCGCGGCGAAGGAAGAGGCGGCGATCGTCCGTGCCGAGCGCGAGGTGCTGGAGCGGCGCGTGTCGCATCTGCGGCCGGAGAGCCTCGACCGCGATCTCCTCGACGAGCGCGCCCGCGCCACGTTGAACGTGGCGCTTCCGAACGAGATCGTGATCCTGAAGCGCTGATGTTCGACGGTTTCGCCCTGTCGGCGATGGATGTCGGCGGCGGCGTGCAAATCCGCTTTCGGCAGGGCGGCAAGGGGCCGCCCCTTCTTCTTCTGCACGGCAACCCGCAAACGCATGCGATGTGGCACGCGGTGGCGCCGCGTCTTGCGCGCCGCTTCACGGTGATCGCCGCGGATCTGCGGGGTTACGGCGGGAGCTCGAAGCCGCCGAGCGACGATGAGCATACGCCTTATTCCAAGCGTGCGATGGCGGCGGACCAGATCGCTCTGATGCGCGCGCTCGGGCACGAGCGCTTCTTCCTCGCCGGGCACGATCGCGGCGGGCGCGTCGCCTACCGGCTGGCGCTCGATCACCCGGAAAGGGTGCTGCGGCTCGCCGTGCTCGACATCCTGCCCACGCTCGAGCACTTTCGCCGCGCCGACATGCGCTTCGGCCTCTGCTATTGGCACTGGTTCTTCCTGGCGCAGCCTTACGACCTTCCCGAAAGGCTGATCGCCGCGGACCCGGACGAGTACTGGTTCCGCCATACCGCGCGGGAGCCGAAGCCGCGCGACTTCTTCGCCCCCGAGGCGCTCGAGGACTACCTCGCGGCCTTCCGCGATCCGGCGACCCGCCACGCGATTTGCGAGGACTATCGCGCCGCCGCAACGATCGACTGCGCGCATGACGAAGCCGACTACGGCGCGCGGAAGATCGCATGCCCGGTGCTCGCCCTCTGGGGAGCGCGCGGCAAGCTCCAGGAATGGTACGACGTGTGCGCGATCTGGCGCGACTGGGCCGACGACGTGACCGGCCGGGCGCTCGATTGCGGCCACTATCTTCCGGAAGAGAAGCCGGACGAGGTCGCGGAAGCGTTCGAGGCTTTTTTCGCCCCGTGACCTTCGCCCCGCCGCCCGCGGGCCGCGCCGAAAATCATGATTCTTGCCGGGCGTCCGTCCGGCGCAAGAAGATGGTCGCCGCGAGCCGCCTGAAGGAAGAGGGGAGCCTCATGCAGTACGATCTCGCGAGGATCACGGTGCGTCCGGCCGCAGCCGCGACAGCGCTGCCGCTTCTCGGCGCCTGGCTCGAGAAGACGCCCTCGAAAGGACGCCTCCTCGCCTGCTGGACGAGCGAGATCGGAGCGCTGAACGACATTCTGCTCCTGCGCGGCTACGATGACGCCGACACCCTGGCGGCCGAGCGCGACGCCGTCCTGCGCGGCGGCGACCTCTACGGGCTCGGGGACCTCGTCGTGGCCGTCGAGGCCGATACCTGGGTCCCATTCCCGTTCACGGCGCCCGTCGCGCCGGGCGAGGTCGGCCCGATCTTCGAGGTGCGCACGTACCTTCTCAGGCCCGGCGGATTGCCCGCGACCATCGAGGGTTGGGAGAAGGCGTTGCCGGCACGGCTCGCGCTCTCGCCGCTCGTGACCGCAATGTACAGCGTTTCGGGGGCGATGCCGCGCTTCTGCCACGTCTGGCCCTACAGGAGCCTCGAGGAGCGTCAGAGAATTCGCGCGCGGGCGGTCGAGACCGGCGTCTGGCCGCCGCCGGGCGGGGCGGGACGACTCCTCGCCCAGAAGACCGAGATTTTCCTCCCCGCTCGGTTCTCGCCTTTGCGCTGAAGGCCCGCCGGGCGGCCCGCGCCGTCGTTTCATTGCGCCGTCGCGGCGGCGCTCCGGAGCTTTGTTGCGCGGCCTGGGGTCGCCTTGCGAGCCGCTCCGGAGCATGCTACCGACCCGCTTTGAACCGATGCCGCGCCGTCCGGCGCGGCGCGCCGCTTTCGGGAGGAAGGATGGCTACCGCCAAGCGCAAGCCGCGCGCCGAGGAAAACGAGAGCCCGCAGGTATCCACCGCCGAGCTCCTCAAGTTCTACCGCGACATGCTGCTCATACGCCGCTTCGAGGAGAAGGCGGGGCAGCTCTACGGCATGGGCCTCATCGGCGGCTTCTGCCACCTCTACATCGGCCAGGAAGCCGTCGTCGTCGGCATGCACGCCAATGTCCAGGAGCAGGATTCCGTCATCACCTCGTACCGGGATCATGGCCATATGCTCGTCTGCGGGATGGACCCCAAAGGGGTCATGGCCGAGCTGACGGGTCGCCGCGGCGGCTATTCCAAAGGCAAGGGCGGCTCGATGCACATGTTCAGCCGCGAGAAGCGCTTCTTCGGGGGGCACGGCATCGTCGGCGCGCAGGTGCCGATCGGCACCGGGCTCGCGTTCGCCCACCGCTACAGGGAGGACGGCGGCGTCTCCTTCACCTATCTCGGCGACGGTGCGGTCAACCAGGGCCAGGTCTACGAGAGCTTCAACATGGCGGCGCTCTGGAAGCTGCCGGTCGTCTACGTCATCGAGAACAACCGCTATGCGATGGGTACGAGCCTCGAGCGCGGTTCGGCCAGCGAAGAGCTCTGGGTGCGCGGCCAGCCTTACGGAATCCCCGGCAAGGCCGTCGACGGGATGGACGTCCTCGCGGTGAAAGCCGCCGGGGCCGAGGCTGCCGCCCACGCCCGCTCCGGGAAAGGGCCTTACATCCTCGAGATGCTGACGTACCGGTATCGCGGCCATTCGATGTCGGATCCCGCCAAGTACCGGACGAAGGAGGAGGTCCAGCGGATGCGGACCGAGCATGATCCGATCGACACGCTCAAGAAGAAGATCCTCGACGGCAAAGGAGCGAACGAGGCGGCGTTGAAGGAGATCGACAAGGAGGTGAAGGACATCATCGCCGAGGCGCAGCAATTCGCGCAGGAAAGCCCCGAGCCCGACCCGTCGGAGCTCTGGACCGACGTCCTCGCGGAGGCCTGAGCCGATGCCGATCGAGATTCGGATGCCGGCGCTCTCGCCCACCATGACCGAAGGGAAGATCGCGCGCTGGGTGAAGAAGGTCGGAGACGCGGTAAGGGCCGGCGACGTCATCGCCGAGATCGAGACGGACAAGGCGACGATGGAGGTGGAGGCGGTGGACGAGGGGACGCTCGCCAAGATCGTCGTTCCCGAGGGCACGGAGAACGTCGCCGTCAACACGCCCATCGCCGTCCTCGCCGGCGAGGGCGAGGATCCGAGGGCGGTCGCCGCCGACGGGGGCGCCGGCGCGGGCCCGGACATGACGCCCGCGCCGCAGCGCCAGGTTCCGCCTGAGCAGGTCGTCGAGCTGAAAGGGTCCGAGCAGGCCAAGCGCGATCGTCCGAGCGCGCCCCCGGCCGCGATAGCGCCGCCTGCCGAGCAGGAGTGGACCGGTCCCACCAAGATGCAGACCGTGCGCGACGCGCTGCGCGACGCGATGGCCGAGGAGATGCGTCGCGACGAGACCGTGTTCCTGATGGGCGAGGAGGTCGGCGAGTACCAGGGCGCCTACAAGGTGAGCCAGGGGCTCCTTCAGGAGTTCGGGCCGCGTCGCGTCGTCGACACGCCGATCACCGAGCACGGGTTCGCGGGGCTGGGCGTCGGCGCCGCCTTCGCGGGGCTCCGTCCCATCGTCGAGTTCATGACGTTCAATTTTTCGATGCAGGCGATGGACCAGATCGTCAACTCGGCCGCCAAGACCCGCTACATGTCCGGCGGGCAGATGGGCTGCCCCATCGTCTTCCGCGGCCCGAACTCGATCGCGAGCCGTGTCGCCGCGCAGCACAGCCAGGACTTCTCGAGCTGGTACGCGCACGTTCCGGGGCTGAAGGTCGTGGCGCCCTATTTCGCCGCCGACGCGAAGGGGCTCCTGAAGGCGGCGATCCGGGACCCCAATCCGGTGATCTTCCTCGAGCACGAGCTCGTCTACGGCCAGAGCCACCCGGTGCCGGACACCGAGGATTGGATCGTGCCGATCGGCAAGGCCCGGGTGGTGAGGCCGGGCGTGCACGTCACCATCGTCGCCTTCTCGCGCATGGTCGAGCTTTCGCTGCAAGCCGCGGAGAAGCTCGCGGCGGAAGGGATCGAGGCCGAGGTGATCGATCTTCGCTCGCTCCGCCCGCTCGACGTCGAGACGATCGTCGCGAGCGTCAAGAAGACGAACCGCATCGTCTCGGTCGAGGAGGGCTGGCCTTTCGCAGGCATCGGCGCCGAGATCGCGGCCACGATGATGGAGCAGTGCTTCGACTACCTCGACGCGCCGGTCCGTCGCATCTGCGGAAAGGACGTGCCGTTGCCTTACGCGGCGAACCTCGAGCGCCTCGCGGTGCCGCAGGTGCCCGACATCGTCGCCGCCGCCAAGGAAGTCGCCTATCGCTGAGCCTCGGGAGGGAAGAGAGGCATGCCGATCGAGATACTGATGCCGGCCCTGTCGCCTACCATGACCGAGGGAAACCTCGCCAAGTGGGTCAAGAAGGAAGGCGACAAGATCAAGGCGGGCGACGTCATCGCCGAGATCGAAACCGACAAGGCGACGATGGAGGTGGAGGCGGTCGACGAGGGGACGATCGGCAAGATCCTCGTTCCCGAGGGCGCCCAAGGCATCAAGGTCAACCAGCCGATCGCCGTGCTGCTCGAGGAAGGCGAGGACGCCTCGGCCATCGAGAACATCGGTGCCGCACCGCCGCCGCCCGCGCCGGCTGCGCCGAAGGCCGAGCCCTCGCCCGTCTCCACGGCGCCGGCGGCGCCGCCTCCGGCCGCCGCGGTCGGGAACGGCCGCGACAAGGGGGCGCGCATCTTCGCGAGCCCGCTCGCGCGGCGCATGGCCGAGCAAGCCGGGATCGACCTCGCCGCGCTCAAGGGCTCGGGCCCTGGCGGCCGTATCGTCAAGTCCGACATCGAGGCTGCGCTCGCGGGCGGCGTGCCGCCGCGGGTCGAGGCGCCGCGTCCGGCCGCCCCGACGCCGGCGGCGCCCGACGCCCGAGCTCCGGCGCTCGGCAAGGACGAGGTGGCGGCGCTTGCCGGCAACCCGCCTTACGAGCTTCTGCCTCTCAACAACATGCGGCGCACGATCGCGCGTCGCCTCACCGAGGCGAAGCAGCAGGTCCCGCATTTCTATCTCACGATCGACTGCGTCATCGATCGCCTTCTGGAGATCCGCGCCGAGCTCAACCGGCGGGGCGAGGAAGGGCTGAAGCTCTCCGTCAACGACTTCGTGATCAAAGCCGCGGCGCTGGCGCTGCGGAAGGTGCCGGCGGCGAACGCCTCCTGGAGCGAGGACGGGATCCTGCGCTGGCAGGCGATCGACGTTTCGGTCGCGGTCGCCATCGAGGACGGGCTCATCACGCCCATCGTGAAGAACGCCGACCAGAAGGGGCTCGCGCAGATCTCGGCCGAGATGAAGGATCTCGCGGCGCGCGCCAAGGAGGGCAGGCTCAAGCTCTCGGAGTTCCAGGGCGGCACGTTCTCGGTCTCGAATCTCGGCATGTTCGGGGTGAAGCAGTTCGAGGCGGTGATCAACCCGCCGCAGAGCTGCATCCTCGCCGTCGGCGCCGGCGAGCAGCGGCCGGTCGTGAAGGACGGTGCGCTCGGCATCGCCACGGTGATGAGCTGCACGCTTTCGGTCGATCACCGCGCCGTCGACGGCGCGACCGGCGCGCAGTTCCTCGCCGCATTCAAGGCGCTGATCGAAGACCCGCTGTCGATGCTGCTCTGATATGCAGCAACGTCGCGCGCGTCGCGCTTATCTCTCGAGAACAATGGGCCGAGGGCAGTAAATGGCCGAGAACAGCTTCGACATCGTGGTCGTCGGCGGCGGGCCGGGCGGATACGTGGCGGCGATCCGTGCCGCGCAGCTCGGCATGAAGACCGCCCTGGTCGAGCGCGAGCATCTCGGCGGCATCTGCCTCAACTGGGGCTGCATTCCCACCAAGGCGCTGCTGCGCGCCTCGGAGATCAACCATCTCCTCCACTCGCTCGATCAGTACGGGTTCTCGGCGAAGGAGGTCTCCTTCGACCTCGCCAAGGTGGTGAAGCGCTCCAGGCAGGTCGCAGCGCAGCTCAACGCGGGCGTCAAAGGGCTCCTCAAGAAGAACAAGGTGACGGTTTTCGACGGCCACGGCCGTCTCGCCGGCAAGGGCAAGGTCGCGGTGACGAAGGACGGCAAGGCGGTCGCCGACCTCGCCGCAGGCCACATCGTCCTCGCGACCGGCGCACGGGCGCGCACGCTTCCCGGCATCGAGCCCGACGGCAAGCTGATCTGGACCTACAAGGAGGCGATGGTCCCGGAGTCCATGCCGAAGTCGCTGATCGTCGTCGGATCGGGCGCCATCGGGATCGAGTTCGCCTCGTTCTATCGAGACATGGGCGCCGAGGTCACGGTCGTCGAGGTGATGGACCGGATCCTGCCCGTGGAGGACGAGGAGATCTCGGCCTTCGCCCGCAAGTCTTTCGAGCGCCAGGGCATGAAGATCATGACCTCGGCGACCGTCTCGGCGGTGCAGAAGAACGGCGCCTCGGTGAGCGCGACGGTGAAGGCGAACGGGAAGGAGACCCGGCTCTCGGCCGACCGGATCATCCTCGCCGTCGGGATCGTCGGGAACGTCGAGAATATCGGGCTCGAGGGCACCAAGGTGCGTGTCGAGAAGACGCACGTCGTGACCGACCCTTACCTTCGCACCGACGAGCCCGGGGTCTACGCGATCGGCGATCTCGTGGGACCGCCCTGGCTCGCCCACAAGGCGAGCCACGAGGGTGTCGTCTGCGTCGAGAAGATCGCCGGGCTCAACGACGTCCACCCCATCGACACCAAGAACATCCCGGGGTGCACCTATTGCCGGCCCCAGATCGCGAGCGTCGGCCTCACCGAGGCGCAGGCGAAGGCGAACGGGCGCGAGATCCGCGTCGGCCGCTTCCCCTACATCGGCAACGGCAAGGCGATCGCGCTCGGCGAGCCGGAGGGACTCGTGAAGACCGTTTTCGACGCTAAGACGGGCGAGCTCCTGGGCGCGCACATGATCGGGGCGGAGGTGACGGAGCTCATCCAGGGCTACACGATCGCCAAGACCCTCGAGACCACCGAGGCCGAGCTCATCCGCACGATCTTTCCCCATCCGACCCTCTCCGAGATGATGCACGAGAGCGTGCTTGACGCCTGGAACCGGGCCATCCACTTCTGACTGATGGGCACGACCGTTCGTCATCCCGAAAAAGCGCATCGGCCGGACAATCCGGTCGCCCGCAAGCCCGATTGGATCCGGGTCAAGGCGCCGACCTCGCCGGCCTATCACGAGACGCGGCGCCTCATGCGCGAGCTGAAGCTCCACACGGTCTGCGAGGAGGCGGCCTGCCCCAATATCGGCGAGTGCTGGTCGCGCAAGCACGCCACCGTGATGATCCTCGGCAGCGTCTGCACGCGCGCCTGTACGTTCTGCAACGTCGCGACCGGGCGCCCCGATCTTCTCGACCCGCACGAGCCCGAGCGGGTGGCCGAAAGCGTCGCCGCGCTGCAGCTCGCGCATGTCGTCGTGACCTCGGTCGACCGCGACGATCTCGAGGACGGTGGGGCAGGTCATTTCGTGCGCACGATCGAGGCGATCCGGAAGCGCTCGCCGGCGACGACCATCGAGGTTCTGACGCCCGACTTCCTGAAGAAGGACGGCGCGATCGAGGCCGTGGTCGCGGCGAAGCCGGACGTCTACAACCACAATCTCGAGACGGTGCCGCGGCTTTATCCCGAGGTCAGGCCCGGCGCACGCTACTTCCACTCGCTGCGGCTCCTCGACCGCGTGAAGCAGCTCGACCCGACGATGTTCACGAAGTCCGGCATCATGGTCGGGCTCGGCGAGAGCCGCGCCGAAGTGCTGCAGGTTATGGACGACCTGCGCGCGGCGGATGTCGATTTCATTACCATCGGCCAATATCTCCAGCCGACCCCGAAGCACCACGCCGTCGACCGGTTCGTCAGCCCGGACGAGTTCCGCGACTACGAGCGCATGGCCTACGGCAAGGGCTTCCTCATGGTTTCGGCGTCTCCGCTGACCCGCTCCTCGCACCATGCGGGCGACGACTTCCGCCGCCTCAAGGCCGCGCGAGCGGCGAAGCTCGCCGCCGTTCCGGCCTGATGCCGACTCACGCCGAAAAGAGAATTCTGCCCTACACGCCGGAGCAGCTCTTCGACCTCGTCGCGGACGTCGAGAAGTATCCCGAGTTCCTGCCCTGGGCGGTCGCGGCACGGATCCGCTCCCGCGAGGGCAACGTGCTCATCGCCGACCTCGTGATCGGCTTCAAGATGTTCCGCGAGCGCTTCACGTCCCGCGTGGTTCTCGACAGGCCGCGACGGATCGACGTCTCCTATGCCGAGGGCCCGTTCAAGTACTTGAACAACCACTGGGTCTTCGAGCCCGTGCCGGGGGGCGGCACCCAGATCGACTTCTTCGTCGATTTCGAGTTCCGCTCGGCGCTCCTGCAGCGCGTCATCGGCCTTCTCTTCAACGAGGCGGTGCGTCGGATGGTGGCGGCGTTCGAGGCGCGGGCGAAGCAGCTTTACGGCGAGGGCTTGCCGAACGCGGCGCCGCGGCCGGCCTGACCGGCAAGCTTCAGGCGCGCCGCAGGCGGATCGCCAGCACGACGACGAGAAGAACGCCGAGCGCGGCGATGCCGGCCTCGACGAGAAGGCCGACGCGGTTGCCCGCGAGATCCACGATCGCGGCGTGCACCGCCGGCGCGAACGCGGCGGCAACGAGGCTGGGGGCCGCCATCGCGCCGGTGAGCGCGCCGTAGCCGTGCGGCCCGAAAAGGAGAAGCGGGGCAACGCCCCGCGCGATCGTCGCGAGGCCGTTGCCGGCGCCCTGCAGCAGCGTGAAGGCCGTCGCGGTAAGCGTGCTCACGCCGGCCGCGAGCGGAAGGAAGGCGAGCGGCGAAAGCCCGAGCGAAAGAATGCAGAGCGTGAGCGGGCCGAGCCTCGCGGCGAAAAGAACTTCCCAGAGCCGCGCCGCCACCTGCCCGACGCCGCGCAGCGAGGCGGCGGCGACGGCCGCGGGGCCGGTGAGGCCGAGCGCCACGAGCGCGTCGATGAGGTGAGCCGAAAGCGCCGAGCTCATGAAGGTGAAGAGCGCGAAGGCGGCGCTCAGCAGCACGAGCGCGAGCGTGCGCTCGCGCCCCTCGAGGGGCGCAGGGCCTTCGCCCTCAGAGGCGCGGGGCGCATCGGAACCGGCAGAGCTCGGCTTTCCGCGCGGCAGCAGGAAGAGGTGAAGGGGAAGGCAGACGACGAGATTGAGCGCGGCGAAGACGACGAGCGCCATGCGCCAGCCGACCGCGCCGACGAGCCAGAATCCGATCGGCCAGAACACGCTCGAGGCGAAGCCGCCATAGAGCGTGAGCACGGAGATCGCGCGTCGTGCCTCGTGTCGCGCCGCGGCGGTAAGGGTCGCGAAGGCCGCTTCGTAGAGGGCGAGGCGCATCGCGATTCCGAGCACGATCCACGCGCCGAGATAGACGGCGTAGCTTTGCGCCGCGGCGAGTCCGAGAAGGCCGACCGCGCAGAGTATCGAGCCGCACCCCATCGCGAGGCGGCCGCCGCGCTCGTCGATGAACTGGCCGACGCGGCGAGCGAGGAGCGCGCCGAGAACGAGGCTCGCGGAGAACGCGCCGTAGACCTCGGTCTTCGACCAGCCGGTCTCGGCGATGATCGGGGCCGAGAAGACGGCCGGGGCGTAGAAGGTCGTGCCCCAGGAGACGATCTGCGTCACGCCGAGCGTGTGGACGGCGACGCGCACGCTCGATGGCAGCGCGAGCCGGCCGAGGTCGATCCCGTATGTCCGCACCTTCCTACAGCCGCCCGCTGGCGATCGCAGCGGCGGCAATCGCGATGTAGATCGCTGCGAGAACGGGCGCGGCGAGCACGGCGGGCGGGCGCTTCACGCCTGCCGCGGCGGCCTCGTCCCATTCGTCGAGCGAGAACCAGGCCTTTCCCTTGTCGAAGAGCGGCATGCCGCCCGGGCGCAGGACGGCCGCCGTGCCGGCGCCGAGGAGGAAGCCGGCGAGGTGCAGCGGATAGGCGAGCGCCAGCGGTCTTCCGCCGGCTATGTCGCGTAGCGCCAACATCACGTCGAGGGAGAAGCAACTCACGATGAGCAGGATAGCAGGCAGCGGAAGCGTCAGCAGGCCGGCGACGGGCAACCGAAGGAGCCGCTTCGGATGGAGGGTCAGGAAGGCGCCCATCATGCTTCCCGCGACCCCGCCGGCGCCGACGATCGCCGTCGTGTCGCGGATGCTGACCGCCTGGAAGAGCGCACTGCCATAGGCGCAAAGAAGAAGCAGGATTGCAAAGCGCGCATGGCCGAGGGTGCGCTCGAGCCGCGGCCCGAGAGCGACGATCCAGAAGAGATTGAAGCTGAGGAGGACGAAGCCTGGCTGCACGAAGACGGCGCTGAGCGGCGTCAGCCAGAGCGGCACGAGCTCGAGCTCGGCCGGCCGCTGCGCATCGCCGAGGAGCCATTGCGGCACGATCGCCGCGGCGTTGGCGACCCACCATCCTTGCTCGCGCGGAAGCGCGAGCCAGGCGCCGAAGGCGAGGAGATCGAGGGCGGCGATAATCATCGTCAGGACCGCCGCCCTCGGTGCCTCCCCGGCGGCGCGCGGTCGGGGCATCAGCGTGCGCCGCCCGCCTTCTGGAGAACCAGCGCGAGGGCGTGCCGTGTCGCCGCTGCGCGTATCGCGGCGCGGTCGCCCGAGAAGATTTGATGCTCGCTGCTTGGGGCTTCGCCCCTGATCGCGAGGCCGAACCAGACGAGCCCGACCGGCTTCGCGGGGCTGCCGCCGCCCGGTCCGGCGATCCCGGTCACCGCGATCGCGATCTCGGCGTCGGACCGGGCGAGCGCCCCTGCGGCCATCGCCTCGGCGACCTCGCGGCTCACCGCGCCGTGCGCGGCGATGAGCGCCGGATCGACCCCGAGAAGCTCCGACTTGGCGCTGTTCGAGTAGGTGACGAAGCCGCGATCGACCACGTCGGAGGAGCCGGCGATGTCGGTCAGGGCGGCGGCGATCATGCCGCCGGTGCAGGATTCGGCGGTGGCGATGCGCCAGCCGCGCTGGCGCAGAGCGTCGAGTACGTCGCGGGCGAGGCTCATAGCAGCACTCCGACGAGGGCGAGGAGGAGCGCGGCATAGCCCGCGGCGATGACGTCGTCCAGCATGACCCCGAGCGCGCCGGGAACCCGCCGGTCGGCGAGGCTCGCCGGCCACGGCTTCAGAATGTCGGCGACGCGGAAGAAGAAAAAGCCCAGGACGTAGACGACGAGGGATTGCGGCGCTGCCGCCAGCACCAGGAACTGCGCCGCCACCTCGTCGATGACGATCGCTCCCGGGTCGTCGAGTCCGCTCGCCTCGACGATCGCGGCAGCGGCCCACCACCCGGCGGCGAAGATCAGGAGCGCGCCGACGATGAGGCCCGAGGCGCCCCAGCGCTCCTGGACGAGCCAGGCCAAGGGGAGGGCGGCGAGCGAGCCCCACGTCCCCGGCGCCACCGGAAGGAGGCCGCTCCAGAACCACGTGCCGACCACGATCGCCGGATGCCAGGCCGGCAATCCCAGTCGCTGACGAAGGCTCGCCGTCAAAGCGGAAGACGGATGGTCGCGACGGCGCTGGCGGCGATACCCTCGCCCCGCCCCGTGAAACCGAGCTTCTCGGTCGTCGTCGCCTTGACGCTGACGCGCCGCTCATCGATCCGGAGGATCTCCGCGATCCGCGCGATCATGGCCGCCCTGTGCGGGCCCACTTTCGGTCGCTCGCAGACGAGGGTCACGTCCGCATGGGCGAGGATCCCGCCGGCCTCGGCGACGAGATCGGCGGCGTGACGGAGAAAGCGGTCCGAGGAAGCGCCGCGCCAGCGAGGGTCCGAAGGCGGGAAATGCATGCCGATGTCGCCGGCGCCGAGTGCGCCAAGGATCGCGTCGGTGAGCGCGTGCAGCCCGACATCGGCATCGGAATGGCCGACGAGCCCGCGCTCGTGCGGGATCGCGACGCCGCAGAGCCGAACGCTGTCCCCCGGGCCGAAGGCGTGCACGTCGAAGCCGTGCCCCGTGCGCAAATCGCCGAGGCGGGCGGCGAGAAGGCGCTCGGCACGCGCGAGGTCGTCCGCTGTGGTCACCTTGAAATTGTCCTCGCTCCCTTCGACGAGCGCCACGGCAAGACCGGCGCGCTCGGCGACCGCGGCGTCGTCGGTGAGCTCGCTGCCCGCGGCTGCCTGGTGTGCTGCCAAAATCGCCTCGAAGTGAAAGCCTTGCGGCGTCTGCGCGCGCCAGAGGCCTGTGCGCTCGACCGTGCGATCGACGCGGCCGCCCGTCTCGTGCTTCACCGTGTCGCGGATCGGCAAGGCGGCGATCGCGCCGGGCGCGGCGTCGAGCGCGCCGATCACCCGGTCGATCACGGCAGCGTCGATGAAGGGGCGCGCGCCGTCGTGAACGAGGACGCGGGACGGCCGCTGCGCAGCCAGGGCCTCGAGCCCGTTCCGCACCGAGTCCTGGCGTTGCGCGCCGCCCGCGACCGGCGGCAGAAGGTCGAGCCCGCGCGCGGCCTCCTCGTAGAGAGGACGATCGTCCGGGTGGATGACGACCGCGACCCCGGCGATGCGCGGATGAGCCCGCAGCGCCTCCAGCGTGTGGCGGAGGAGCGGACGCCCGCCGAGCGGCAGGTACTGCTTGGGCAGGACCCCCCCGAGGCGGGTTCCGCGTCCGGCGGCAACGACGAGTGCGTAGATCGTCATCGCCGCGAGCCTATAGAGGCTCCCCGGCGGCAGAACAACTCTGGCCGAGAATGCGGCATTTCCGGGCCTCGATTGCCTATGTCATGGGCATTTTCCGATCGGACGGGCTCGTTGCGATCCGTATTGCTCCTCCATAGATATGAAGGTAGTGTCTGCCCGCCGATTGGGCAGAGAGCGCAAGTGCCTAAAGAATGAGCATTGAAATCGGCCCGGTGAAGCTGACCGACCCGGTGATCCTGGCGCCCATGTCCGGCGTCACGGACCTGCCGTTCCGACGCTTGGTCAAGAGGCACGGCGCGCCGCTCGTCGTCTCGGAGATGATCGCCTCCGAGGCGATGATCCGCCAGAGCCGCCAGTCGCTGAAGATGGCCGAGACCGTCGCCGAGGAGTACCCCATGTCGGTCCAGCTCGCCGGCTGCGAGCCGCACGTCATGGCCGAGGCGGCGAAGCTCAACGAGGACCGCGGCGCGGCGATCATCGACATCAATTTCGGGTGCCCGGTCAAGAAGGTCGTCAACGGCTATGCCGGGTCGGCGCTGATGCGCGACGAGGCGAAGGCGGCGAAGATCCTGGAGGCGACGGTCAGGGCGGTGAAGCTGCCGGTGACGCTGAAGATGCGCACCGGCTGGGACGAGCGTAGCCGCAACGCGCCTCGCCTCGCGAGGATCGCCGAGGAGGCCGGGATCAAGATGATCACGGTCCACGGCCGCACCCGCTGCCAGATGTACAACGGCAAGGCCGACTGGGCCTTCATCCGGGAGGTGAAGGAGGCGGTCCGGATCCCGGTGATCGCGAACGGCGACATCCTCTCGCTGGAGGACGCGAGAACCGCTCTTGCGCTCTCGGGCGCGGACGGCGTCATGGTCGGGCGCGGCACCTACGGTCGGCCCTGGTTCATCGCTCAGGTCGCGCATTTTCTTCGCACGGGAGCGGTCCTGCCGGACCCGCCGCTGGCGGCGCAGCTCGAGATCGTGCTCGACCATTACGAGGAGATGCTGCGCCACTACGGTACCGAGACGGGTAGCCGGATCGCGCGCAAGCATGTCGGCTGGTACTCCAAGGGCCTGCCCGGCTCGGCGGAGTTCCGGGCGACGATCAACGCCACCGCCGAGCCGGCGCGCGTGCGCGGGTTGATCTGCGACTTCTACGCGCCGCTTCTCGAGCGGAAGGCGGCCTGAGCCTCATGTCGCCGCGCGTGCGCCGGGCCGACGCCGCAGGCGTGGCGGCGGAGGCGCAGGCTCTCGCCGTTCTCGGCGCGCTCCCCGATCCTGTCGTGCTGGTCGACGAGCGCAACGTCGTCCGCTACGTGAACCAGGCGGCAGAGGCCTTCTTCCATTCGGGAGCGCCGAGCCTTCGCGGAACGCCGCTCGATGAGCTTCTTCCGCCCGACAGCCCGATCTTCGGGCTCATCGAGAATGCGCGCAGCACGGGCGCCACCGTCGCCGACTACAGCGTCGAGCTCGACACGCCGCGGCTGGGGCCGCATGCGCTCACGGTCCAGGCCGCGCCGCTCCCGGAGCCGCCCGGGCAGGTCGTCATCTCGTTGCACGAGCGCTCGATCGCCGCGAAGCTCGATCGGCAGCTCACGCACCGCAACGCCGCCCGCTCGGTGACGGCGATGGCGAGCCTCCTCGCGCACGAGGTGAAGAACCCGCTCTCCGGCATACGCGGGGCGGCGCAGCTTCTGGAGCAGAACGCGAGCGACGCCGACAGGGAGCTCACCCGGCTCATCTGCGACGAAGCGGACAGGATCGTCGCGCTCGTGGACCGGATGGACGCGTTCGGCGACACCCGTCCGATCGAACGCGGGCCCGTCAACATTCACGAGGTGCTGGAGCGCGTCCGGAAAGTCGCGCAGAGCGGCTTCGCCCGTCACGTCCGCTTCATCGAATCGTACGACCCCTCGCTGCCGCCGGTTCTCGGCAACCGGGACCTCCTCGTCCAGGTCTTCCTGAACCTCGTCAAGAACGCCGCCGAGGCGGTGCCGCGGCCGGGGGGCGAGATCACGCTCGCGACCGCCTATCAGCACGGGATCCGCATGTCGGTGCCCGGGAGCGAGCAGCGCGTCCACCTGCCGCTCCTCGTGTCGGTGATCGACAACGGCGAAGGAATTCCCGAGGATCTGCGCGCGCATCTCTTCGATCCCTTCGTGACCACCAAGCGCAACGGGACTGGCCTCGGTCTTGCATTGGTGGCGAAGGTGATAGGAGACCACGGCGGGGTGATCGAGTTCGACAGCCAGCCGCGGCGCACGGTGTTCAGGGTGTTTCTGCCGATGGCCTCGGGCGGCGACAGCGCATGAGCGGCTCGACGATACTTGTGGCGGACGACGATCGGGCGATCCGCACCGTCCTCAACCAGGCGTTGGGCCGCCTGGGGCATGAGGTTCGCACGACCGGTAACGCCTCGACGCTCTGGCGCTGGGTGTCGGAAGGGGAGGGCGACCTCGTCATCACCGACGTCGTGATGCCGGACGAGAACGGGCTCGATCTCATCCCGCGCATCAAGAAGCTCCGGCCGGAGCTGCGCATCATCGTCATGAGCGCGCAGAACACGCTCCTCACCGCGGTGAAGGCGACGGAGCGCGGCGCGTTCGAGTACCTGCCGAAGCCGTTCGATTTGCGCGAGCTCGTCAATGTCGTCGAGCGCGCCCTGACGGCCACTTCGGCGGAAGCCATCGCACGGGACGCCGCGCCCGAGCCCGACGAGCAGCTTCCGCTGATCGGCCGCTCGCCGGCGATGCAGGAGATCTACCGGGTTCTCGCCCGTCTCATGGGGACCGACCTCACCGTGATGATCACGGGCGAGAGCGGCACGGGGAAGGAGCTGGTCGCGCGCGCTCTCCACGACTACGGCAAGCGGCGGAGCGGGCCTTTCGTCGCCATCAACATGGCGGCGATCCCGCGCGAGCTCATCGAATCGGAGCTCTTCGGCCACGAGAAAGGCGCCTTCACCGGGGCGGCGGCGCGCAGCCCCGGCCGCTTCGAGCAGGCGCAGGGCGGCACGCTCTTCCTCGACGAGATCGGCGACATGCCGATCGAGGCCCAGACCCGGCTCCTCCGGGTGCTGCAGGAGGGCGAGTACACGACGGTCGGCGGCCGCACGCCGATTCGCGCCGATGTGCGCATCGTGGCGGCGACGCATCGCGACCTCCGCCAGCTCATTCGTCAGGGGCTCTTCCGGGAGGACCTCTTCTACCGGCTGAACGTCGTCCCGATTCGCCTGCCGCCTCTGCGCGAGCGGCGCGAGGACATCCCGGCGCTCGTCCGGCACTTCTTCCAGCTCGCCGTGCAGGAGGGCTTGCCCCAGAAGGCGCTCGACCAGGCCGCGATGGAGCGGCTCAAGAGCTACCGCTGGCCCGGCAACGTGCGCGAGCTCGAGAACCTCGTGCGGCGGCTTGCCGCGCTCCATTCGGAGGAGGTGATCGGGCTCGACGTGATCGAGGCCGAGCTCGCCGAGGCCGCGCCGGTTCCCGAGGCGGCGGAAGCCCCGAGGAGCGAGGGGCTTTCGGCCGCGGTCGAGCGGCATCTGCGCGACTATTTCAGCGCCCATGGCAGCTCGCTGCCGGCCGCCGGCCTCTACGAGCGCGTCCTGCGGGAGATCGAGAAGCCGCTCATCACCCTGAGCCTCGGCGCCACGCGCGGGAACCAGATCCGCGCGGCACAGCTCCTCGGGCTCAACCGGAACACGTTGCGGAAGAAGATCCGCGAATTGGACATAACGGTAACCCGCGGCCTAAAATAGCGGCGTGGACAAGTGGGGTTGCGGGTGGTGAACGCGACGGCGGGCGCCCTGTCGCGGCGAGCGTCGTCTTGGGCCGCCCGGATCGGCTTGGGCCGCAAGGCCACGATCGCCCTCGCCATCGCGGCATTGCTGTCGGGCATCGCCACCTACGCCGCGATGACGGGGGCGCCGCCGTTCGGACCGAGCCCGCAGACCGTCCTTCTTCTGCTCAACCTCAACCTCGTCCTTCTTCTGCTCCTCGGCGCGGTCGTCGCCTTCCGCCTCGTCCAGATCTGGACCGAGCGGCGCCGCGGCCTCGCCGGATCGGGGCTTCACATCCGCCTCGTCGGGCTGTTCAGCGCCGTCGCGGTCACGCCGACCATCGTCGTCGCGGTCTTTTCGTATCTCTTCTTCAGCTTCGGCATCCAATCGTGGTTCAGCGAGCGGGTGCGCACCGCCCTCGGTGAAAGCCTCGCCGTTGCCGAAAGCTATCTCCGCGAGCACCAGAACACGATCCGGGCCGACGTCGCGGCGATGGCGAACGATCTCAACCACGAAGCCACCTTTCTTCTCCTGAACCCGCAGCGTCTTGCTCAGGTGGTGCAGACGCAGGCGACGCTCCGCAATCTTTCCGAGGCGGTGGTGTTCGACGGCACCGGTCGCGTCCTCGCGCGCAGCGGCTTCTCCTTCGCTCTCGAGTTCGAGCCCATCCCGGAATGGGCGATGCAGCGCGCGCGCGCCGGCAACATCGCCGTGGTGACGAGCGACAACGACGACCGGGTCCGGGCCCTCGTCCGCCTCGACGGATTCGGCGACTCCTATCTCTACGTCGGACGCTTCGTCGACCCGCAGGTGCTGGCCCATATGGAGCACACCCAGCGCGCCGTCGCGCAATACGAGCGCCTGGAAGGCGAACGATCGGGCTTCCAGATCACGTTCGCGCTCATCTTCCTCGTCGTCGCGCTGCTCTTCCTCGTCGCTGCGGTCTGGGTGGGCATCATGATCGCGTCTCAGATCGCGCGACCCGTGAGCGAGCTCGTCACCGCAGCGGAACGGGTGCGCGCCGGCGACCTCACCTCGCGGGTGCCGGAAGGCGAGGCTGACGGCGAGCTCGAGATCCTGAGCCGCGCCTTCAACCGGATGACGCACCGGATCGAGATGCAGCAGCGCGAGCTGGTCGAGGCGAATCGGCAGCTCGACGATCGCCGTCGCTTCACCGAAACGGTCCTCGCCGGCGTTTCGGCCGGGGTGGTGGGGCTCGACCGCGACGGGCGCGTCACGCTGCCGAACCGCTCGGCGACCGAGCTTCTCGAGCTCGACCGCGAGCGGATGATCGGCCAGCCTCTCGCCGAGCTCGTGCCGGAGACGGCCGAGCTCCTCGAGGAGGCGATGCGCCGGCCCGATCGGGTGCGCGAGGCGCAGATCAAGCTCGAGCGCCACGGCAAGAGCGTGACTTTGCTCGTGCGGGTCGCGGCCGAACAGGAGAACGGCGAGACCCAGGGCTACGTCGCCACCTTCGACGACGTCTCCGAGCTGATCGCCGCGCAGCGCAAGGCCGCCTGGGCCGACGTCGCGCGGCGCATCGCGCATGAGATCAAGAATCCCCTTACACCCATCCAGCTCTCGGCTGAACGCTTGAAACGCAAGTACCTAAAAGAGATCCAGAGTGATCCGGACACCTTTAAGACGCTTTCCGACACGATCGTGCGCCACGTCGCCGATATCGGGCGCATGGTCGACGAGTTCTCGTCCTTCGCGCGGATGCCGGCGCCGATCATGAAGGTCGAGGACCTGCGGGAGATCTGCAGGCAGGCGCTCTTCCTGCAGCGGAACGCGCACAGCGAAATCCGTTTCGAAAGCCACCTTCCGGCGGAGCCGGTGCTGTTCCTGTGCGACGCGCGCCAGCTCCACCAGGCCCTCGTCAACCTGATGAAGAACGCCGCCGAATCCATCGAGGGGCGCGGCGGCGGGGATCTGCCTCAGGGCCTCATCCGCGTCGCGATCGAGGACCGCGGCGAAGGCGCCGCGCTCGTGGTGGAGGACAACGGACGCGGCCTGCCGCGCGAGCTCATGGACCGCCTCACCGAACCCTACGTGACGACGCGCGCCAAAGGCACCGGCCTCGGTCTGGCCATCGTGAAGAAGATCATGGAGGATCACGGCGGCAGCCTCGTGCTGGAAGACCGCCCGGAGGGTGGCGCCAGGGCCGAGCTCGTGTTCCCGGCCGAGCGGCGCGCCGCGGCCGTGCCCGTGGAGAAGAAGAGGGCGACGGCCTGATGGCGCACGAGATTCTGATCGTCGACGACGAAAAGGACATCCGGCTCCTCGTCTCGGGCGTCCTCCAAGACGAGGGCTACAAGACGCGGGAGGCGGCGAGCAGCTCGGAAGCGCTCGAGGCGCTCAAGAAACGCCCTCCCTCGCTCGTGCTGCTCGACATCTGGCTGCAGGGCAGCGAGCTCGACGGCATCGAGCTGCTCAGCGTCATCCGCCGCGAGCACCCGCTCGTGCCGATCGTGATGATCAGCGGCCACGGGACGATCGAGACCGCGGTCCAGGCGATCAAGCTCGGCGCCTACGACTTCATCGAGAAGCCGTTCAAGGCCGACCGGCTTCTGCTCGTCCTCGAGCGGGCGATCGAGGCGGCGCGGCTCCGTCGCGAGAACCAGGAGCTGCGGCTGCGCGCCGGCACCCAGGAAGAGCTGATCGGCGTCTCGCACGCGATCGCGCAGCTTCGTCAACAAGTCGAGAAGGTCGCGCCGACGGGGAGCCGCGTCCTCATCACAGGGCCGGCAGGCGTCGGCAAGGAAGTCGTCGCACGGCTCATTCACGCGCGCTCCCGCCGCGCCTCGGGTCCCTTCGTCGCGCTCAACTGCGCGACGATGCGGCCGGACCGTCTCGAGCTCGAGCTTTTCGGCAGCGAGGCCGGGTTCGAAGGACAGGATACGCCCCGGAAAGTCGGCACCTTCGAGCAAGCGCACGGCGGAACGCTGTTCCTCGACGAGGTCGCAGACATGCCTCTCGAGACCCAGGGCAAGATCGTGCGGGCGTTGCAGGAGCAGACTTTTCAACGCGTCGGGGGCAGCAACAAGGTAGAGGTGGACGTGCGCGTCATCGCCTCGTCCAATCGCGACCTTCCCGCCGAGATCGCCGCCGGGCGCTTCCGCGAGGACCTCTTCTATCGCCTCGCCGTCGTGCCGCTGCGGGTGCCGCCTCTGCGCGAGCGCCGTGAGGACATCGCGCTCCTCGCGCGCCATTTCATGTCGCGGTCGGCCGAAACCTCGGGGCTGCCGTCGCGCGAGTTCGGCGAGGACGCGATGGCGGCGCTCCAGGCATACGAATGGCCCGGCAACGTGCGCCAGCTCCGCAACGTCGTAGACTGGCTTCTCATCATGGCGCCCGGCGATGTCCGCGATCCGATCCGTGCCGACATGCTGCCCAACGAGATCGGGTCGATCGCGCCCGCGGTCGTGAAGTGGGACAAGGGCGGCGAGATCATGAGCCTGCCGCTCCGGGACGCGCGCGAGGTCTTCGAGCGCGAGTACCTCATCGCGCAGGTGACGCGGTTCGGCGGCAACATCTCGCGGACGGCCGCCTTCGTCGGCATGGAACGTTCGGCGCTTCACCGCAAGCTCAAGTCGCTCGGCGTCTTCAACGGGAAGAGCTGATGTCGCGCATCGCCTATGTGAACGGCCGATACGTGCCGCACCGCGAGGCTGCGGTCCATATCGAGGACCGTGGCTACCAGTTCGCCGACGGCGTCTACGAGGTGACGGCGGTGAGGGACGGCAAGCTGATCGACGAGGACCGTCATCTCGAGCGGCTCGCACGATCGCTTCGCGAGCTGCGGATCGAGCGGCCGATGTCGGACGCGGCGCTGAAGCTCGTCACGCGCGAGCTCCTGCGCCGCAACGGAGTCCGCGACGGCATCGTCTATCTGCAGGTGACGCGCGGCGTCGCGCGGCGCGACCATGCCTTCCCGGCCGATGCCAGGCCCTCGATCGTGATGACGACGAAGCGCACCAAGGGACCGCCGGCGAAAGCGGTGGAGGAGGGGGTCTCGGTCATCACGATCCCGGACCAGCGCTGGGCGCGCTGCGATATCAAGAGCGTCTCGCTTCTGCCCAACGTTCTCGGCAAGCAGCGGGCGAAGGAGGCAGGCGCCTTCGAGGCCTGGCAGGTCGATCGGGCGGGCCACGTCACGGAAGGCACCTCCACCAACGCCTGGATCGTCACGGAGAAGGGCGAGGTCGTGACGCGCAAGGCCGACGAGGCGATCCTCAACGGCATCACCCGCCTTGCGGTGCTCGACATCATCCGGAGCGAGGGGCTCGCCTTCGTCGAGCGTCCCTTCTCGGTCGAGGAGGCGAAATCCGCGCGCGAGGCCTTTCTCACGAGCACGACCTCTCTCGTCCTGCCGGTCGTGTCCATCGACGGCACTCCGATCGGCGACGGGAAGCCCGGCCCGCTCACGCGCCGGTTGCGCGAGCATTACGAGCAGCACATGGCATGAGGGCGCGGCCGAAAGCGCTCCTCTTCGACTGGGACAACACCCTCGTCGACAGCTGGGGCACGATTCACGAGGCCTGGGTTCACACGCTCGAGGCCATGGGGCGCCGCCCCTGGACGCTCGAGGAGACGCGCGCCAAGGTGCGCAAGAGCCTCCGCGACAGCCTTCCGGGGATCTTCGGTAGCCGTTGGGAGGAGGCGCGCGCGCTTTACCTGGAGCGGTTCACGGCCATTCACCTCGAGCGGCTGACGCCGCTCCCCGGCGCGATGCCGCTTCTGCGCAGCGCGAAGGAGGAGGGAATCTGGCTCGGCGTGGTCAGCAACAAGACCGGGTCGATTCTCCGTCGAGAGGCGGAGCGGCTCGGCTGGACGTCGATCTTCGGACGCATCGTCGGGGCGGCCGACGCGAAAGCCGACAAGCCCGATCCGGCCGTGGTCGAGCTCGCGCTCGAGGGGAGCGGCGTCCCTGCGGGCGCGGACGTCTGGCTCGTCGGCGATACCGGGATCGACATGGAATGCGCGCTGAACGCCGGCTGCGTTCCCGTGCTGGTCCATCCGGAAGCCTCGGACGCCGAGGAATTTCAGCGGTTTCCGCCCGAGCATACCTTCCCCGACCTCGAGGCCCTCGCCCTCTACTTAAGTCGGGGGTTGTGATTCGCCTCCGGAACGTACACTTCTTTAGTTTCCGAGCCCGGCCAAGGGCTCCAACAAGGGGCAAGGGGACTACCCGCCATGTCGGAGAAGTCGCAAAACGTGCAGGACGTGTTCCTGAATCACGTTCGTAAGAACAAGACTCCCGTCACCGTGTTTCTGGTCAACGGGGTGAAGCTGCAGGGGATCATAACGTGGTTCGACAATTTCTGCGTGCTGCTGAGGCGTGATCAGCATTCGCAGCTTGTTTACAAGCATGCGATCTCGACGGTGATGCCGGCCCAGCCGGTACAGCTGTTCGACCAGAAGGAGGGCGGGGAAGCCTGACCGAGCGGGTATCGACGGGTCGCGCGCTCGTCCTGCATCCGGCGTTGAAGCAGTCGGGCGAGGGGGCGCGCTCGCCCGAAGCACGGCTGGCCGAGGCGGTCGGGCTAGCGCGCGCGATCGATCTCGAGGTGGTTCATGCGGAGGTGGTGCGCCTCGCGGCGCTCCGGCCGGCCACTCTTCTTGGAAGGGGGACGGTCGAGCGCATCGGGGCGCTCGTCGCCGAGCGCGGGATCGAGGTTGCCGTCATCGACTCCGCGGTCTCGCCGGTGCAGCAGCGAAACCTCGAAAAAGCCTGGAAATGCAAGGTCATCGACCGTACCGGGCTGATCCTCGAGATTTTCGGTGCGCGCGCCCGCACGCATGAGGGGCGTCTCCAGGTCGAGCTTGCCGCGCTCACCTATCAGCAATCCCGCCTGGTCCGCTCCTGGACCCACCTCGAGCGCCAGCGCGGCGGCTACGGCTTTCTCGGCGGGCCGGGCGAAAGCCAGCTCGAGATCGACCGGCGCCTCATTCGCGATCGCATCGCCAAGCTGAGGGCCGAGCTCGACGGGCTCCGCCGGACCCGCGCGCTTCACCGCGAGGCGAGGAAGCGCGTGCCCTATCCGCTGGTGGCGCTCGTCGGCTACACCAACGCCGGAAAGTCGACGCTCTTCAATCGGCTGACCCGCGCGGAGGTGACGGCGAAAGACCTTCTTTTCGCGACGCTCGATCCGACGATGCGGCGGCTGAAGCTGCCCTCGGGCCGGCAGGCGATCCTGTCCGACACCGTCGGCTTCATCTCGGACCTTCCGACGCATCTCGTCGCGGCGTTCCGCGCCACCCTGGAAGAGGTCACGGAAGCCGACCTCATCCTCCATGTCCGGGACGTGAGCCATCCCGACACCGAGGCCCAGAAGGCCGATGTCGAGTCGGTGCTGAGGGATCTCGGCCTCGACGACGAAGTGGAGGGCGGGCTCGTGGAAGTCTTGAACAAGATCGATCTTCTCGATCCGCAGACGCGCGAGCAGGTTCGCAACATGGCGGCGCGGAACCGCGACGTCGTCCCGATCTCGGCGGCGACCGGGGAGGGGTGCGATGCCCTCCTCGCCGTGATCGACCGCCGGCTCGACGGCGAGCGGCAACAGGTTCATTTGCGCGTCGCGCTCGAGGACGGGGCCGCGCTCGCCTGGCTCTACCGGCATGGCGAGGTGTTGGAGCGCCGCGACGACGACACGACCGCGCACCTCTGCGTCCGCATCAGCCCTGCCGATCTCGGCCGGTTTCGCAGCCGCCACGCGCTCCATTGACGGGAGAGCGCAAGGCGCGGCCAGCAAGGCGCGTTTCCTATCGCGGCTCTTCCCGCTTCGCCTCCTCCCAGCGCCGCTCCATCTCCTCGAGCCCGGCAGCTTCCGGGGTCGTGCCGGCCTCAGCAAGTCTCTCCTCGACCCGGCGAAAGCGGCGCTCGAACTTAGAAATTGCTTTTCTTAGAGCAACTTCCGGATCGATCTTAAGATGGCGTGACAAGTTTACGACTGCGAACAGCAGATCGCCGATCTCGTCCTCGAGCCGCGCCGGATCGGCCTTCCCGAGCTCGGCGCGCAGCTCCGCGATCTCTTCCTCTATCTTGTCGATTACGGGCTCGGGCGCGCCCCAATCGAATCCGACGCGAGCCGCGCGCGCCTGGATCTTGAGGGCCCGCATGAGCGCCGGAAGGGCGAGGCCCACCCCGTCGAGCGCGCTTTCGCGGCGGCCTTCGGCCAGGGCGCGCGCCCGGCGCTCCTCGGCCTTCTGTTCCTCCCAGGCGCGCGTCTGGCTTTCGGCATCGGCGACCGACGCGGCGCCGAACACGTGCGGATGGCGGCGCTCCATCTTGTCGGCGATGGCGCCCGCGACGTCTTCGAAGTCGAAGGCGCCTGCTTCCTCTGCCATGCGGGCGTGAAAGACGACCTGCAGGAGGAGGTCGCCCAATTCCTCCTTGAGGGCGGCGCGATCGCCGCGATCGATCGCGTCGGCGACCTCGTAGGCCTCCTCGATCGTGTAAGGCGCGATCGAGGCGAAATCCTGTTCGCGATCCCAGGGGCAGCCGCCATCCGGGTCGCGCAGCTTCGCCATGATCGCGAGGAGGCGGGCGAGGTTCGGCGTCTCTCTCATCGGCGCGACCCTAGCGAAGGCGCGTGTCGATGACGAGCGAGGCCGTGGGCACGCCTCCTTGTGAGGGTGAGTTAACGTAACTTATCACCTCAATAATCCGTCATAAACCATTGAATTTTATGGAATTTTGCATATCGCTAGGGCGGCGACGACGGTGATGGCGGAAACGCGCGGCCAGCGCGGGTCCGACCGATGCGGGGCGCCTCCATGAGCATGAACATGACCGGATGACCGGTGCCAGGGCGGTTGGTGCCCGGTGGGCGACCATGCAGACGGCAGCGCGAACCGCGACGGCCGGAGGACGAAGGTTCGGAAGCCGCGCGGACTTCGCCGATCGGCCGGGCCGTGCTCGCTTCCGGCGGGGTGCGCGTTGCGATTTCGTGAGTGAAAAGAACAGCCGAGCAGCCGAGGCAAGGGGTTTGGTTCGCGTCACGTCGCGCGGTGGAAGCCGGGAGCGGCGCAGGGAGGGCGAGGCCGTTGGACAGTGAAATCGGCGTGATCCTGCGGTTCCTGCGGCGGACGTTTGTCGCATAATGTATATTATGTAAAATAAATTCCGGCGCTCAGGAGGCGCGCCTTTTCGACGAGCGCCCGGCCGACGATTGTTTCGTCCTGTCGAGCCCTTCCGCGCTGCGGCGCAGCTCGTCCACGATCGCCCGATCGGAATCGGAGACCATGGCGTCCATCGCTTCGAGGAAAATCGCCACGCCGGCCTTTCCGATCCCCTCGAACGCCCGGGTGATCACGGCCGCCTGCCGATCGAACACGGCGCGCTCGATGCGCTCGCCCTTGTCGGTGAGGAAGAGATGCCGCTTGCGCCGATCCGCCCGGTCGGGCTCCTGCCGCACGTAACCGTCGGCGATGAGCTGGTTCAGAATGCGCGAGATCCCCTGATGCGTGATCTCGAGCGTCGAGACGAGCTCGCGCAGCGTGATGCCGGGCAGAAGCGCGATCATGTAGAGGAGCCGGAAATGCGCCCAGCTCATGCCGTTCATCCGCAAATAGGCGTCTGCCTCGCCCGTCACGCCGCGATGGGCGTACAGCATCAACTGAGTCGCCCGATGGATTTCGGCCTGACTGGGAGAGCCGCCCTTCGGCGCGCGGGATCGTCTCGGCATTTTTAAACGGCGCAGATCCTTCTTTCGCGCGCAAGACAAGAGAGGCGCAGGCATTGTCGGAAACCGCGCGCGACCGCGTCAAGGCGCTGCAAGAAATATCAACTGAATTGACATATAAGCGGCGCCTTCATAGGCTTGCCGCCGGCCGAAACGGCCATGCGGACAGGCGAAAAAGTTTAGGGAGGATCGGTTGCAGCGCATCCCGCTTGCGATTCGTGCCACGCTTGGCGCCGGCGCCCTCGCGCTCGGGCTTCATGTGTCGGCGGCTTCGGCTTCCGATCTCGAGCTCACGGTCGGCGTCCTGAACGATCAGTCCGGCCCCTATGCCGACGCGACCGGGCGCGGGTCTGTCGTCGCCGCCGAGATCGCCATCGAGGAGGTCGGCGGCTCGGTGCTGGGCAAGAAGATCAAGCTCGTGACGGCCGACCACCAGAACAAGGTCGACATCGCCTCCGGTATCGCGACCAAGTGGATCGACGTCGACGGCGTCGACGTCATCCTCGACGTGCCGAATTCCGGCGTCCTCCTGGCGCTCCAGGAGATCGTCCGCAACAAAGGCGGCGTTCTCATCGCCTCCGGCGGCGGCGCGTCGACCTTCACCGGGCCCGCCTGCTCTCCCTACGGCTTCCAGTGGACCTACGACACCTACTCGACGGCGACGGCCATCGGGTCGGCGATCGTTCGCGAGGGCGGCAAGAGCTGGTTCTTCCTTCAGGTCGACTATGCGTTCGGCACGGCGATGGCGGCGGATCTCAAGGCCGCGGTGACCGCCGCAGGCGGAACCGTGGTCGGCAGCGTCAAGCATCCGATCAACACCGCCGACTTCTCCTCCTTCCTCCTGCAGGCTCAGGCGTCCGGCGCCGACGTCATCGCCCTCATGAACGCGGGCGGCGACACGGTGAACGCGATCAAGCAGGCGAGCGAGTTCGGCATCACCTCGGGCAAGCAGCGTATCGCCGCGATGCTGCTCCATACGACGGACGTGCAGGCGCTCGGGTTCAAGGCGTCGCAAGGAATTCTCGCCGTCCACGGCTTCGACGCCAATCAGAACGCCGAGACGAAAGCGTGGGCCGAGCGCTTCGCGGCGCGGCACGGAAGATACCCGACCGCCATTCAGATCGGCGTCTATTCCGGCCTCCGGCACTACCTCAAGGCGGTGGAGGCAGCCGGGACGGACGAGCGCGACGCGGTCGTGGCGAAGATGCGCGAGCTCCCCGTCTCCGATCCGTTCGTCCAGAACGGCAAGGTCCGCGCCGACGGACTCATGGTCCACGAGATGCACCTCCTCGACGTCAAGTCTCCCGAGGAATCGAAGGCGCCGGGCGACGTCTTCAAGATCGTTCGCTCGCTTCCGGGGGACGAGGTGTTCCGCCCTCTCGAGAAAGGCGGATGCCCGCTCGTCAAGAACTAGCGCCGAGGCAGGCGCTCGGCGCCGCTTCGATCCGCGGCTGTGCGTTCGAAGCGGCGCCGTCCGGGCCGACGCGGACACCGACATGCGTGTGATCGACTACTTCGACCGGGGCGCTGCGCTCGCTCCGGACCGGCTCGTGATCTTCTCTCGGGAGCACCGCTTCACCTATCGCGAGATGGCGCGTCTCACGCACCAGATCGCAGGCGCGATCGCCTGGCGGAGCGGCGCGGGCGAGGTCGGCAGCGTCGCCGTGTTCAGCCCCAACCATGCCCTCGCCTTCGCCTGCGTTCTCGGCGCGCTTCGCGCGGGCGGCATCTGGGTGCCGATCAATGCGAGGGGGCATATCGACGACAACATCGCCTTCCTCAACACGGCGGATTGCCGATGGCTCTTCATTCACAGCAGCTTCGCGGAGCACATTCCCCGCATCCGCGCAGAGGTGCCGACGCTCGAGCATGTCGTCTGCCTCGACGGCCGCTTCGAGGGTGCGGTCGATCTCGAGACGTTTCTCGAGAAGACGGCGCCGGAGCTGCCCGACGTCCCTGACGATCCCGAGCGGGTGTGCGGGCTTTTTCCGACCGGCGGCACGACCGGGCGTTCCAAGGCCGTGATGTTCACCCATCGCGTCTGGGAAACGATGGTCGCGACGTACTGGTCCTGCATGCCGGCGGAAGATCCGCCGGTCTATCTCGTCGCGGCGCCGATGACTCATGCGGCGGGCGTGGTCGCGATCCCCCTCCTCGCCAAGGCGGCGACGCTCATCGTGCTGGAGCGCGCCGACCCGCTCGAGATCATGGAGGCGATCGAGCGCCATCGCGTCACCGACCTCTTCCTGCCTCCGACCGTCATCTACTCGATGCTCGCCCACCCAAGGGTGCGCGAGTTCGACTATTCGTCCCTTCGGCATTTCCTCTACGCCGCCTCGCCGATCGCGCCTGACCGGCTGGCCGAGGCCGTCCAGGTGTTCGGTCCCGTGATGGTCCAGAGCTACGGCCAGGCGGAGGCGCCGATGTTCTGCACCTTTCTTTCGGCGCGCGATCATCTCGTGCTCGATGATCCGGAGCGCCGCAAGCGCCTGGCGAGCTGCGGCCGTCCGACCATGTTCACCCGCCTCGAGATCATGGATGACGAGGGCAGGCTTCTGCCGCCGGGCGAGCGGGGCGAGATCGTCGTGCGCGGCAATCTCGTGATGGCCGGATACTACAAGGACCCGGCGGCGACCGCCGAGGCCCGGCGCTACGGCTGGCACCACACGGGCGACGTCGGGTACCGCGACGAGGACGGATTCGTCTACATCGTCGACCGCAAGAAGGACATGATCATCACCGGCGGCTTCAACGTCTATTCGACCGAAGTCGAGAACGTGATCCTGTCCCACCCCTCGGTGGAGAACTGCGTGGTGATCGGCGTGCCCGATCCCAAGTGGGGCGAGGCGATCAAGGCGGTGCTCGAGCTGAAGCCCGGATGCACGGTCGCCGAGGAGGAGATCATCACGCTCTGCAAGAGCCGTCTCGGCGGCGTGAAAAGCCCGAAATCGGTGGAGGTCTGGCCGCAGCTGCCCAGGAGCCCGGTCGGCAAGATCCTGAAGCGCGAGATCCGGGATCGGTATTGGGCCGGGCGCGAGCGCATGGTCTGATAGCAGACACCGGGCCGGGATCGGCCCCGTGCAGGAGGAAGGCAATGAGCGGGAAAACTCTGGTCGTCGGCGTCGGCATGACTCGCTTCGTGAAGCCCGGCGCGAGCGAGTCCTACGATGCGCTCGGCGAAAGCGCCGTGCGCCACGCTCTCGCCGATGCGGGCCTCGGCTACGAGAGCGTCCAGCAGGCCTATGTGGGCCACGTCTACGGAGACTCGACCTGCGGCCAGGCGGCGGTTTACCGGGTCGGGCTCACCGGCGTTCCGATCGTCAACGTCAACAACAACTGCTCGACGGGATCGACCGCCCTCTTTCTTGCGCGCCAGGCCGTGTCGGCGGGCGTGGTCGATTGCGCCCTCGCGCTCGGCTTCGAGCAGATGCAGCGCGGCGCCCTCGGCTCCGTCTTCACCGACCGCCCGAGCCCGCTCGCCCGCTTCCTCGACGAGATCGACCGCCTGGAAGGGCCGTCGGAGACCCCGATGGCCATTCGCCTCTTCGGCGCGGCCGGCTCCGAGTACCAGAAGCGCTACGGCATCAGCGACGAGGCTTTCGCCATGGTGTCCGTCAAGGCGCGCCGTCATGCGCGCGACAACGAGCGGGCGCTGTTCCGGGAGCCGCTGACCGTGGAGGAGGTTCTCGCCTCCCCGCGCATCCACGGCACGGTGACGCGGCTGCAGTGCAGCCCGCCGACCTGCGGGGCCGCGGCGGCGATCGTCTGCTCGGAGGCGTTCGCGCGCCGGCACGGACTCGATGGGGTCCGGATTCTCGCGCAGTCGATGAGCACCGATTCGGAGGCGACGTTCTCGGGCAGCGCCATCGAGGTGGTCGGCCGCACGATGAGCGCCACGGCGGCGCGGCAGGTCTACGAGGCCGCGGGCGTCGGCCCGGAGGATCTCGACGTGGTCGAGCTCCATGATTGCTTCACCTCGAACGAGGTGATCACCTACGAGGCGCTCGGCCTCACGCCCGAAGGGACGGCGGAGCGTTTCATCCTCGACGGCGACAACACCTATGGCGGCCGCGTCGTCACCAATCCGTCGGGCGGGCTCTTGGCCAAGGGGCACCCTCTCGGCGCGACGGGGCTCGCGCAATGCGCGGAGCTGGTTTGGCAGTTGCGCGGCGCCGCCGGCACGCGCCAGGTGCCGAATGCGCGCCTCGGCCTGCAGCACAATATCGGGCTCGGCGGCGCGTGCGTCGTGACGCTCTACGGGCGCGCCTGACGGCCCGCGCGGGGGGCCGCCGGGCGCGCAAGCCCGTCGTGGCGGGCGAGAGGCCGCCGGGCTCCCCCCGACCGGGCGGTCCCCTCGCCTCTTCCGGATCGCCCCGCGCCCGGCGACGGCGGCGACATCGGCTCCGACATTCGGAAAGTCTTAAAGAAGGTTTCCTCTAGATACGGCGCGACGGCGACGGCCAGCGTTCCGCACGCCGGCCTTTTCTGGCGCGCGCCGAGCCCATGCCGGTCGAAGAAGACGAGGAGCACGACGAGGAGCCTATGAGCTTGCCGACACCCGCCCAGCTCGAGGAATTGAGCAAACTCGTTGTCGAGCACGGAAAGCTCATCAACGGGAAATGGTACTCGTACAAGACGATGAAGCATACGCTCGACCGGATGGCGGGAGACGTCGCGCTCTCGGCGGCGGGCTCGGCGGCCAAGACGGCCCTGACGGCGCTTTCCGGCGTGAGCACCGGGGTCGCCTTCGTCAGCTTCGGAGCGGTGCTCACGCCGTGGATCGCGACCGCCGACATCGCCCGCCAGGCGGGCACCATCTTCGAGCTGCACGATTTGAAGGAGCACGCGGCGGCGAAGAACGCCAGCCATGCGCACTACTACTGCAAGTGCGGCAAGTGCTTCGAGAACATCAAGTACATCGTCGACAAGAAGGAAAGGAACGTCGGGCGGATCGCGATCGGCGTCGCCACGCTCGGCGTCTCGGCGATCGCGACCTCGCTCTACTCGATCGGCAAGAGCTTCCAGAGCGGCCGCCCCAAGGAGATGGTCTCCAAAGGCATCGTCGAATCGGCGCGTGCGGGATGCACCGTCGCGATCGCCACGATCTTCCTCCTGTCGGGAAACTGGAGCTTTCTGCGCGGCGGCAATGCCGGGATCATGCGGCGGGCCGCCGCGATCTTGACCTCCGAAGACGGCTGGAAGGAGTTCAAGTCCTCGTGGTAGCCGGGGGCGGAGGGGCCGGGCGTCCTCCTCTGCAGCTCCTCTCCCTGCGGCGAGCGCCCTGACGCCTCAGGAGCGAAGCTCGACGACGAGCCCGTCGTAGCCGGGCTCGACGCCGTCGGGAAGCTCGGCGCGCAGCGTCTCGTAGTCGAGCACCGGATCCATATGCGTGAGGATCGCGCGGCGCGGCTTCACGCGCTCGATCCAGCGCAGCGTCTTCTCGAGATGGCTGTGCGTCGTGTGCGGTTCCCGGCGGAGGCAATCGACGATCCAGAGCTCGACGCCGGCGAGGATCTCGAAGGCCTTCTCGTCGAGCTCGACGACGTCGGTCGAATAGCCGAAGCCGCCGATCCGGAAGCCGAGCGTCGTCGAGAATCCGTGATCCTGCTCGAAGGGGACGATCTCGAGCTCGCCCACCCGGAACGGGCCCTGAATTTCGTGCGGCTCGAGGGTGGGCTTGTAAAACGAGCTTCCGGGCTCGAGGGGCTTCAGCGCATAGCCGAAACGCGTCTCGATCTGCTTCAGCGTCCCGGCATCGGCCCAGATCGGCACCGCCCGGCGCATGAGGCGGTTGATGCCGCGCAGCTCGTCGATCCCGTGGAGGTGGTCGGCATGGGCGTGCGTGTAGACGACCCCGTCCAGTCGTTGGACATTCGCGTCGAGGAGCTGGGCGCGGCAATCGGGCGAGGTGTCGATGAGAAGGATGGTCTCTCCGGACTCGACCAGGACCGAGCAGCGGCGCCGGCGGTTCTTCGGGTTGGTCGGATCGCACGCGCCCCATCGGTTGCCGATCTGCGGCACGCCGCCCGATCCGCCGCAGCCGAGCAGCGTCACCTTCACGTCGGCCGCGCCTTCGCGAAAAGCCGGAAGAAATTGGCCGTCGTGGCTTCGGCGAGCGCCTCCGGCGGAACGCCCTTCAGCTCGGCGAGGCGCGCCGCCGTGTGAACGACGAAGGCGGGCTCGTTGCGCCGCCCGCGCTTCGGGACCGGCGCGAGATAGGGCGCGTCTGTTTCGACCAGCATCCGGTCGAGCGGCACGTCGCGGGCGATCTCCCGCAGACTCTCCGCGTTCCGGAACGTGACGATGCCCGAAAACGATATGTAGTAGCCGAGCGACAAGGCCTTCTCGGCGAGGGCGCGCCCGGAGCTGAAGCAATGGAGGACGGCGGAAGGCGGGCGCTCCTCCTCGAGGATGCGGGCGGTTTCGGCGTCGGCCTCGCGCGTGTGCACGATGAGCGGAAGCCCGGTCGCGCGCGCGGCCGCGCAATGCGTGCGGAAGACCCTTTCCTGCACCGCGCGCGGGCTGTGCTCGTAATAGAAGTCGAGGCCGCACTCGCCGATACCGACGACCTTCGGATGCTGCGACAGCGCGACGAGATCCGCTTCCGGCTGGTCGGCCGCCTCGTGCGGGTGGATCCCGACCGAGCACCAGATGTCGCCGTGGCTTTCGGCGAGCGCCCGCACGGCGTCGAACTCGGTGACCTTGGTGCAGATCGTCAGCATGCCGGCGACCCCGGCGCGGCGGGCGCGCTCGATCACCTCCTCGCGTTCCGCGCCGAAATCGGCGAAGTCGAGATGGCAATGGCTGTCGATCAGCATCACCCCTCGACGTAACGCGGGAAGACCCCTTCCGGTTTCGGCAGCGGCGTGCCCGGGACGAGCGGCGCGCCGTCGAGCGCCGCGAAGTCCCGCGCCTCGGCGCCGAGCTGGTCGAGCAGCTTCCCGGCGGCGGTCGGCACCACCGGCTGCATGAGGATCGCCAGGTAGCGAATGGTTTCGGCGGCGACCCAGAGCACCGTTTCCATTCGCGCCGGATCGGTCTTGCGCAGCGCCCAGGGCGCCTGCTCGTCGACGTAGCGGTTCGCCGCGGCGACGACCTCGAACACGGCCTCGAGCGCCTTGTGGAAGGCCTGCTCGGCGTACTCGGCGCGCAGGCGCGGCAGAAGCCGGCGCGCTGCGCCGAGAAGCGCCTCGTCGGCGGGCGCGAGCGCTCCCTTCGCCGGCACCTTCCCCCGGCAGTTCTTCGCGATCATCGAGAGGACGCGCTGCGCGAGGTTTCCGAAATCGTTCGCGAGATCGCCGTTGATCCGGCCCACCATCGCGCGATGCGAGAAGTCGCCGTCGGAGCCGAACGGCAGCTCGCGCAGCATGAAGTACCGCACCGCGTCGACGCCGTACTGGTCGACGAGCTTCTGCGGCGGAATGAAGTTGCCGAGCGACTTCGACATCTTCTGGCCTTCGACGGTCCACCAGCCGTGCGCGAAGACGCGCCGCGGCGGCTCCAGCCCCGCGGCCATCAGAAAGGCGGGCCAGTAGACCGTGTGGAAGCGGATGATGTCCTTGCCGACCATGTGCAGGTCGGCGGGCCAGAAGGTCTTGTAGTCTTCGCTCTCGATGTCGGGGTAGCCGACCGCGGTCTGATAATTGTTGAGCGCGTCGAGCCAGACATACATCACGTGGCCGGGCTTGCCCGGAACCGGCACGCCCCAGGTGAAGCTCGTCCGCGACACCGAAAGGTCGTTGAGCCCCGACTTGACGAACGAGATCACCTCGTTCCGCCGCGCCGGCGGCGCGATGAAGTCCGGGTTCTTGTCGTAGAACTCGAGGAGCCGGTCCTGCCAGGCGGAGAGCCGGAAGAAATAGTTCTCCTCCTCGTACCACTCGACGTCGGCGCCGCTCGGCGCCTTGCCGTCGACGAGCTCGCTCTCGTCGTAGAAGGCCTCGTCGCGCACCGAGTACCAGCCCTTGTAATGGCCGAGATAGATCTCGCCGCGCCGCTCCAGCTCCTGCCACAACGCCTGGCAGGATCGGATGTGCCGCTCCTCGGTGGTGCGGATGAAATCGTCGTTCGAGATGTTCATGAGCCGCGTCATCTCGCGGAAATTCTGGCTGACGCGGTCCGTGAAGGTCTTGGGGTCGAGGCCGGCCTCCCGTGCCGAGCGCGCCACCTTCTGTCCGTGCTCGTCGGTGCCGGTGAGGAACTTCACCCGCCGCCCGTCGAGCCGCATGAAGCGCGCGAGCGCGTCGCATGCGACGGTCGTGTAGGCGTGCCCGATATGAGGCGCGTCGTTGACGTAGTAGATGGGGGTCGTGATGTAATAAGAGCGGCCGCCGGTCATGCGCGAGTGAACTCCTTCCGCGGGCTGGCGCCTCAGCGCGTTGCCGCTTCGAGCGAGAAGAAGGCGTTGAGGACGACCTGCTTGCGGTCGAGATTGACGCTGTCCGCCTGTGCGAACAAGCGGCCGAGGTTCTCCCACACCTCGATCCAGCGATCAAGCCCGCCTCGGGCGGCGAGCCGCACCATCGTCTCCCGTTCGCCGGGGACGATCTCGGCCGGGGCCCGCGCGGGATCGATGGCGGCGGTCACGAGCCGCGCGATCCAGCCGGGAAGAAGCTCCTTCAGCGCCGTCCACCCCTCCTCCCCGCCGCGTCGAGCGAAACGGTCGGCAAAGCCGTGCAGCCGCGACGGCTCGAGCGAGGGCACCGCGGCGAGCAGCCCCACGAGGTCGCGATAGAGGTCGAGCCCGCCGGCGTCGTCGAGCTCGAGGGCGCGGCCGATCGAGCCTTCCGCGAGGCGCGCGAGGGCGGCGGCGTCCTCCTCGGCGAGCTCCGGCCGGTAGCGGCGGAGGAGCGCCCGCACCGTGTCGTCGGGAAGGGGCCTCAGGACGAGCTTCCGGCATCGGGAGCGGATCGTCGGCAGGAGCCCGCCCGGCGCATGGCTCACGAGGAGAAGGACGGCGCGCCGCGGCGGCTCCTCGAGCACTTTGAGGAGCGCGTTGGCGGCGTTCTTGTTCATGTCTTCCGCCGGATCCACGATCACGACGCGCCATCCGCCTTCAGAAGGCGTCATGCGCAGGAAGGCGATGACGTCCCGGACCGTGTCGACGGTCGTCACCGTTCGCAGCCTTCCCGTCTTCGGGTCCGCCGTCCGCTCGACCGTCATGAGATCGGCGTGCCCGCCGGAGGCGATCCGGCGGAACACGGGGTCGTTCTCCGGCAGGTCGGGTTTCCCCGAGAGGAGCGTTCGTGCGAAGCGAAACGCCAGCGTCGCCTTGCCGATGCCGCGCGGCCCTGCGATCAGGATCGCGTGGGGAAGGCGTCCCGCCGCGTACGCCTGAAGGAGGGCTCTCTCGGCGCCTTCATGCCCGACGAGATACGGGTTCTCGCGCGGGGTCGGGGCGGGAGCGTCGTCGGGCGAGGCCATGCCTCACCCTACCATCCGTCGCCGCGCTTCGCCTCCCCTCGTCGGGCGAGCGCGCAAGAGAGGACGCCGCCGCCCGGGCAGAGATCGAACGCGACGGACGCGCGAAGCCCCGCGACGACGCCTTGAGCCAAAGGCAGCGCCGGCGTCGCGGCGGGAAGCGCGAGGCCGAAGGTCGCGGCGAGAAGAAGCGCCCGGGAGAGCCTGGACATGGACGGCGTTGTGCCGCATCCGGGCTCGGAGCGATGTGCCTTCGGTCACATCCTCCCGCGGTTTCAACCGAGGCGCGCGCGGACGACTTGCCAGATCGCCTCGTGCACCTCTTCGGTCGGGCCGCTCGCGTCGATCACGGCGCAGCGTTCCGGCTCTTCCGCCGCGATGGCGAGGAAGCCCGCGCGCAGCCGGTCGTGAAAGGCGCGCTCCTTCCTCTCGAAGCGGTCGTCGCCGCCGCGCGCCCCCGCCCGGGCGAGGCCGACCTCGACCGGCAGGTCGAGGATCAGCGTGAGATCAGGCCGGAAGTCGCCGGCGACGAGGCGGTAGAGCGCATCGAGCTCGGCGCGCGCCATGCCGCCGGCGCTGCCCTGATAGGCGATCGTGGAATCGGCGAACCGGTCCGAGACGACCCATTTTCCCGCGCCGAGCGCGGGCCAGATCGTGCGCAGGAGGTGGTCCCGTCGCGCAGCGCTGACGAGAAGCGCCTCGGTGACCGGGTCCCAGCGTCCCGGGTCGCCGCCGACGAAGAGCCGGCGTATCTCCTCCGCGCCGGGAGAGCCGCCGGGCTCGCGCGTGGCGATCGCGTCTCTGCCGGAACGGGCGAGCGCCTCGACGAGGAGCCGGACTTGGGTCGACTTGCCGGCGCCCTCCCCGCCTTCGAGGGTGACGAACCGCCCTCTCAGTTCCCCGCTCCGAACATGAGATAGCTCGCCGTCGCTGCGATCCGCCCGAGCGTGCCGAGCCTTTCGACATCCTCGGCGGCGACGAGGTCGAACTCCTGCGGCTGCATCTCGGGAACCGTCACGACGAGCTTGCCGAGCTTCTGACCCTTGGCGATCGGGGCCGGGACCGGGCCGGTGTAGCTGACGCTGACTTTCATGTCCTTGCGGTAACGCCGCAGCACCGAGACCGTCGCGTCTTCCTCGAGGGTCAGCGCGACCTTGGGCTCGACGCCGAGCCACGTGCTCGCCTCCTCCACCTTCTCGCCGGCCTTGAAGAGCGTGTAGCCCTCGAACTCCCTGAAGGCCCACTCGACGAGGCGCTCCGACTCCTGCGCCCGCTCCTTCATGCTCCTCATGCCGGTGAGGACCATGATGATACGGCGATTGTCGCGCACGACCGAGGCCGTGAGCCCGTACCCCGCCTCCTCCGTGTGGCCCGTCTTGAGGCCGTCGGCGCCGAGGTCCTTGTAGAGGAGCGGGTTGCGGTTGCCCTGCCTGATTCCGTTGTAGGTGAACTCCTTTTCGGAATCGTAGTGGTAGTACTCCGGGAAGTCGGTGATGATCCGCTTGGCGAGCGTCGCGAGGTCGCGCGCCGTCATGTAGTGGTCGGGATGCGGCAGGCCGGTCACGTTCGCGAAATGGCTGCCGGTGAGCCCGATCTCGCGCGCCTTCCGGTTCATGATCTCGACGAACGCCTCCTCGCTGCCGGCGAGTCCTTCGGCGAGAACGATGCAGGCGTCGTTGCCCGACTGGATGATCATCCCGCGCAGAAGATCCTCGAGACGGACGCGCGTTCCGACCATCACGAACATCTTCGACCCGCCGGTTCGCCACGCCTTCTCGCTCACCGGCAGCATGTCGTCGAGCGTCGCCCTGCCTTCCTTCAGAAAGGAGAAGACGACGTAGGCCGTCATGATCTTCGACATCGAAGCCGGCGGCATGCGCTCGTCGGCACGCTTCTCCATCAGCACGACGCCGGTCTTGAAGTCGACGATGAGCGCGTGGCGGGCGACGGTGTCGATGCCTGTCTTCTGATCCGCGCCTCCGCTCGTTGCAGCCGTTGCCGCCTGGGTCGTCCTTTCCTTCGCGGCGACGGGCGCGGCGGCAAGGACGAGTGCGGCGGCAAGGGAGAGCAGGAGCTTGTGCATGAGCCGAACCTGTCGAAACATCTCTGAGAACGGGTTAATCGACGAGTATCCGCGCCTCCGGAAAGCCGCTCTCGACGACTCGGCCGAGCAGGCGATCGGCTTCCTGCACGGTCGCGGCGGGACCGACGCGCACGCGCCAGACCGTGGTGCCGCTGACGCGGACGCTCGAGACGTCGACCGGCGCGATGGCCGAAAGCCGCGCCTGCGCGCGGGAGAGATTCTCGGGCGTCGCGAACGCCCCGGCCTGAACCCAGATTCGCGTCGCTGCTACCGGTACCACGGAGACCGTGTCGGAGAGCGGCGGCGGCTCGGTCGCGCTCGCGTATTGCGAGGTCGCCGACGGCTTCGCCGGGGCGCGGTGTGCCGGCGAGGCGGGCGGCGGATTACCCGCGCGCGCCGGCCGCGAATAGACGATGGTCCCGGCCGGCGGTGTCGGCTGCGGCGCCGCACCCGGCGTCGAGAGGGCTTGCGCCACGACCGGCGCGCGCGGCGCCGCCAGCGGCTTCTCCCCGGCGGGCGCGGCGCGTCCGGGCTCGACGCCGTTCTGCCGGGCGATGGCGGCTACCTGGATGCTCTCCGGGACGAGGATCTGGACCCGGACCTTTGCCGTCCCCTGCTCTTCGAAGCCGAGGAGCTGCGCGGCGCGGCGCGACACGTCGATGATCCGGCCGCGCACGAACGGACCGCGGTCGTTGACCCGGAGCTTCAGCGATCGGCCGTTCTCGAGATTCGTCACCTGCACGATGCTCGGCATCGGCAGCGTCTTGTGCGCCGCCGTCAGCCCGTTCAGGTCGAAGATCTCTCCGTTCGCCGTCGTCTTGGCGTGGAAGGCCTCGCCGTACCACGACGCGATCCCGGTCTCGTCGTACTCGAAATCCTCGGCCGGGTAGTACCACGTGCCGTTGATCTGATAGGGCTGGCCGACCTTGTAGATGCCGACCTTCTGCGCCACGGGGCGAGCCCCGTCGCCGGAGCCCCCGGCGCAGGCGGCGAGAACCAGGGCCGCAGCGGTCAGCGCGACCAGCGCGGCAGGACGCGACGGCTCCATGTTGTAGGCTCGCCCGACGAGTTATCGATATTTAGTAGTGTACTAAGGCAGGAGACTATCGGCAAGGTAGCCGACGGCGCTCGCGAAATAGACGGAATTGTTCCATCGGAGGATCGTGCGGTAATTGTCCGTCACGAGGAGCGCCGGCCCGTCGTTGCCGCCGGGCAGGAGTACCGAGGCGGTCTCCGAGCTGCCGGCGAGGCTGCGCCCGTCGGGCTGGCGCACGCCGAGCCCGTGCCAGAAGTCGAGCGGCTTCTTGACCTCGAGCCCCGCAAGACGCGTGTCGAAGCTCGACGGGAGGCGCACCTCGCCGCCCCAGCCGGCGTCGCCCTTCCAGCCCGCCTTCGCGAGGTAGTTGGCGATCGAGGCGAAGACGTCCTCGCGCGTGCCCCAGATGTCGCGCCGCCCGTCGCCGTTCCAGTCGACCGCGTAGGCGAGGAAGCTCGACGGCATGAACTGGCTCTGCCCCATGGCGCCGGCCCAGGAGCCGAGCATCGCGCGAGGCTCGATATGCCCCTCGTCGACGATCTTCAGCGCGTTGAGGAGCTCCTTGCGGAAGAAGCTGCTGCGGCGGCCGTCGTAAGCGAGGGTCGCGAGCGACGCGATGACGGGGAAGCTCCCCATGTTCTGGCCGAAATTGGTCTCGATGCCCCAGAGCGCGACGATGAAGCGCGGCGGCACGCCGAACGCGCGGCCGATCGGCTCGAGGAGCGCGCGATTCTCTTCCAGCCGGCGGCGGGCCTCGGCGATCCGGCTCTGGGTGACGACGCGCTCCATGTACTGCTGGAACGTCATCGTCCTTTCGGGCTGCTTGCGGTCGAGCTCGATGACGCGCGGGATCGGCTGCACGCCCGCAAAGGCGCGTTCGAGGGTCGCCGGGCGGATCCCCGCCTGCCGCGCCTCCCGCTTCAGCGAGTCGAGCCAGGTCGAGAAATCGATCTCGTTGGCCGAGGCGCCTGCGACGAAAACGAAGAACGAGGCGACGGCGACGGCGAGACGGCGAAACAGCATACGGTGCCCTGGGCGCGCGGGATGGGAACGCGACGAGCTTCGAAACGAATGGTTAACGGAGGGTCAACGCCGCGCAAGCCTTGAAGAACGTCTCGCGCGTGCGTAGATCGAGGTCGTTCCCGAAAAATCGAAGGGAGAAGCCGATGGCGCTGTCGCCGCGGTTCAGGGAGGCGCTCGCCTGGGCGGCCGACCTGCACCGCTCGCAGGTGCGCAAAGGCACCGATATTCCGTACGTGTCGCACCTTCTCGCGGTCGCGAGCCTCGTGCTCGAGCACGGCGGCGACGAAAACCAGGCGATCGCCGCCCTCCTCCACGACGCGGCGGAGGACCAGGGCGGGGCGCCGATCCTGGAGGAGATCCGGCTGCGTTTCGGGGCGGCGGTCGCCGAGATCGTCGCCGCGTGCAGCGACAGCCTCGAGGCGGAAAAGCCCGCGTGGAAGCCGCGCAAGGAAGCCTACATCGCCTCGCTGCGCGAGAAGTCCGATGCCGCCCGGCTCGTATCGGCCGCGGACAAGCTGCACAACGCGAGGGCGATTCTCGCCGACTATCGCCGCCACTCCGAGGCGCTCTGGTCGCGCTTCAGTGGCGGGCGGGAGACGCTCTGGTACTACCGCGCCCTCGCCGACGAGTTCCTCCGGGCGGGGCCGAGGGAGCTCGCCGCCGAGCTCGATCGCGTCGTCCGCGAGCTCGAGCGCCTCGCCTCCGACCCCGCCTGATCTCGCGGCGCGCGACGCCCCACTCCTCCGCGATCGGATGAAGAAACGGCCCCGCCTTGCGGAGGGGCCGTTTCGACGGACGCGCCGGCGTCAGTGCCGGTGCATGCGGTGCCGGTGCGGCCGGCTGAAGAGCTCGTCGGCGGTCTTCTTCTGCTGCTCGTCGAGCGCCTCGTAGAGCGGCCGGAACGCGGCGAGGAAGGTCTTCATCTCCTCGGCGCGCGCCTCGGACGCCTTCTGGCGCCGCTCGAATCGCTCGAGCGCGGTCGAGTCGCGCTTCTTGGTCGCGCGATACTGCTCGAGCCGCTCGCGCCGCGCCTTGTCCTGCTGGCGGAGAACGTCCGCGAAGGCGTTCCACTGCTGGGACTGCGCATCGGTGATCTTGAGCTCGGTCTTGAGGAAGGCGAGGCGCCCCTCGATCCGGCTCGGGCGCGCGCGATGCGCCTCTTTGGCTTTCTGCGCCGCCGCGCCGGGCGCCGGCTGCGCGAACGCGACCTCCGTCGCGGGAATAGCCGCGGCGAGACCGGCGGCGATGGCGACAGCGTAGAGGGATTTCGGAATCGGCATTCAGTTCTCTCCAAGTTCGCCTCCGGCTACTTGCCGGAGCGCTCGACCCGTTCTAGGCAGGAAGGCGCCGATTCATCCCGACCGCGGAGTTCCGAACCGCCCGCACGAGGATTAAATTCTGTTCATCGACGAGGATGGGTGGCCGAGCGGTTTAAGGCACCGGTCTTGAAAACCGGCGTGGCGGCAACGCCACCGTGGGTTCGAATCCCACCCCATCCGCCAGCTACACCCCAAAGCCCGGTGTAGCTTTACAAATCTAGGAAATCTGCGGGTTGCAAAGCCCAGCGCTCCACTTCGGTGCTACACTGGAGGCATGGAGCAAATGGCAAAATACCCCGGTCTGATGCGCGACAAACGGCGCAACTACACTCTCCGGGTCAAGGTTCCCCTCCCCCTTCGCCCAATCATCGGTAAGACAGAACTCTGGCAGTCGTTGGGTACCGCGGATCATCGCGAGGCGGTGAGAAAGTACGGGATAGCGCGGGCTGAGATCGACGCTCGCTTCGCTGAGGCGGAGCGCCGATTGCGAGGCGAGCAATCGGCGCCGACAATGACGGAGTTGCACCACCTAGTGCGGCGCTGGTTCCACAAGCTGGACCGCGCAGCGATCGAAGCGTTCCAGCCGGTGAATGACGAATGGGACAGGCTGGGCCGCATCGCGGCATTGGATGAGGAGGAACTGAACCTATCGCACGGAGACGAGGACCCCGGCGTCCAGAAGATCGCACAGCGCTTCATGAACGAGCATCGGATCGCATTCGCACCCGGCTCTCTGCAACGATTTGAGGTGGTGAAACTGGTCAACCGCGCGCTCATCGAATACGCCCGCCGTGAGCGCGCGCGGCATCAAGGCGATTTCGACGAGCGGCATCATGATCGGCTGTTTGAAGGTGTTTCAGGTGCGGCTCCGGCGCCAGAGCGCCCGCGTTCCGCTCTTACGCTCCGTGAGCTTGTAGAGCGCTACAAGAACGCACCCGAACGCGCGGGTCTCAGCAATAAGACGAAGGCAGGCTACGCGGTCATCTTCCGTGCCCTTACTGAGCTACTAGGTCCGGAAAAGGCACTGGACCGGATAACACGCGATGATTGCCGACGCGTCCAGGATATCCTCACCGCGCTACCGCCCAACGCTACGAAGCGCTTCCCGAGACTCACGCTGGAACAGGCAGCCATGAAAGCGAAGGCGGAGGGGCTGCCGCCACTAAAGCCAGCGGCGGCGAACTCCTACCTGAATAACCTCGCGTCTATCTTCAATTGGGCTGTGCGCGAGCAGCTAATGGAGCGCAACCCGGCAAAGGGGCTTCGGATAGCTGATAAGAACGGCGGCAAGAAGGGGAGGAAGAAGCCCTTCACCTTGGAGCAGTTGAAGGCGATCTTCAACGCTCCGCTCTATACCGGATGCGAGAACGACGAAGAGGGTTACGCACGGCCGGGACCCAACCGCCCGCGACGCGGTCGCTTCTGGGTTCCTCTCCTCTCGCTTTGGACCGGGATGCGGCTGAACGAGTGCTGCCAGCTATTGGTTAGCGACGTGCGCGTGATCCACGGCATTGACTGTATTGTTATTCAGGAGGCATCAGACGACGGTGAGGATGCCGAGACCGAAAAGCGGGTCAAGACGGACGCTGGCGAACGCTACGTGCCGATCCATCCCGAGTTAAAGCGGATCGGGTTCATGGAGTACGTCACCGCAATGCGCGAGGCTGGCGAGGTGCGGATGTTCCCGGAGCTTCCGCGCGGCAAAGGCGGCTACTACAGTGACCCGTTCCAGAAGTGGTTTGGGCGTTTTCTTGAAAAGGCCGGAGCCAAACGTCCGAAAACCTCCTTCCACTCGTTCCGTCACACCTACCGAGATGCCCTGCGAGAAGCTGATATCTCAGCCGAGCGCGCGCGGGCTCTGGGGGGCTGGACATCCGGGAACGGTACTGATGCAATTTATGGTGAAGGATTACGCGCTGACACACTCGCCAGGGAAATCGAGAAAATCAGATACCCAGGACTAGACCTGCGGCATCTCTACATTTGAAGCTTAGCGGTCAGGAGCGGGTTCACGTGCTTCCTCGCGTGCGTCTTCGCGCGCCACTGTCTCCGCTGCGCGTTCAAGCCTACCCGCTCCCGCCCGCGGCACCAGTCGCACCTCGAAGGCAGGAGCGAACTTGCCGTGGAACTAGGTCCTTCACCTTTCAATCTGGTACTCGATGTTTTCGCTCGGCTGGTTTATCGCTCCTGGAGAGCCTCACCTTCGGATGCCCAAGGGGACCGGCCTGACCTTGAAGAAGATCAGTGAAGAGCATCGACAGTACCTTCTAGATCACGCGCTACGCTCCGAACTGCAGCGGCTTCGCCATAAGGAATGGAAGCGACGGCGGAACCTCGCGCGCTTAGGAATGCAAATGGAGGATGTCGCGCCGGTTACCGCACCAGCGTTCGGGCCCACTCATGTCAAGGTTGTGTCCCCGAAAGTCCTCGATTTTAACACGGCCTATGTTCGGACGATTCGCTTATTGGACCGAATCAGACGCGGCGTGCTCCATCGAGGGCAGAACCTATTTGTGGACCTTCAGCAATGCGAAAGCCTAACGCCGGAAGTGGCTTTGGTCCTGGCCGCCGAACTTCAGCGCTGCCGGGATCTTCGACCCGGCTCGATTAACGGTCGAGACCCTCGCGATCCAACCACATCCTACTTACTTCACGAACTTGGGTTTCGACGCCTTCTTGGATTTAGACCGCGGGAATTCCCCACGACGAACGAAAGGACGCGGCGTACCTATATCCAAATGCATTCCGGGCGAGAGGGTGATTCATCGCTCTTCAGCCGGCTGACGGAGCTTGTATTGGGCGAATACGCCACGGTCACTGATCAGGCACTGACCAGCGACTTGGCGATCGGTCTCAATGAGGCGATGTTGAATGCGGTGACGCATGCCTATATTGACCCAAAAAAGCTGATTTTCCCGGCCAGCCCAGATCATCGGTGGTGGATGGCCGGCTATAGAGACGCCGGGCGCCGTGAGATCCTTTTCATCTTCTATGATCAAGGGCTGACGATTCCCGGTACGCTGGACCGGAAATTTCCTGAGCTTTGCGCTGAAGTCGCGGCAGGGCTCAAAATGCTGCTCGGTCGCCCGGACGATGGTAAATTAGAAGAGCAGCTTCTGAAGGCGGCAATGGAGATCGGGCGCACCTCGACCCGTAAGCGCGGTCGGGGCTATGGGCTTAATGACATCCGCACTCTAATCGAAACTTCCCAGGGGGGGAGCCTGACAATCTTGAGCGGTCGTGGGCGGTATGACTATATCTATGGCGAGCATGAGCGGACCGAAACGCTCCCGATATCGTTCACTGGCACGCTCATTGTGTGGCGGCTAGTCGGGAGCGAGAAGGTGCGATGGTCCGATGGAAACGATGGCCGTGATCTCGATAGCTAAGCAGTTTTCGCCCTATCCCTTCGGACGTTACCGTAGGGACGGCGATCACTCAGGGGAGGCGTTCAGAGAGGACGTTCTCCTTCCGGTACTCCGAAAGTCGGATCGGGTCATAGTCGACCTCGACGGTGTGAAGGGTGGTTTAGGTTCATCCTTTCTCGAAGAGGTATTTGGCGGGCTTGTTCGCGAACACGGTTTTTCAGTCGAAGAACTCGAGCGCCGACTGGAAATCGTTTGCCACGAGAACCCCCGACTGAAGGAGCGCTCCTGGACTTACATTCGAGAGGCCGCAAGTGGCCGCTGAAGAGCGGCAAAAGTGAATTGGGCTGATGTTGAAAAGGCCGCTCCATGGTTTTCCATGGTGGTGTCGATTGTCGGTTGGTTCATTACAGGAGCCATATCGACAATCGGATCACGTCAGACTGCGGCTGAGGAACGAAGGCTCGCGCGCATCAGCGATGCCGAGGCGCTGATTTTCCAGATCCTCGATAAAGCAACTGAGCATTTTCTTCTGCCAGGGAGCGACCCTTTGGCTGTCAATCGCCAACAACAGCTCCAGGCTAGTTTCGCGCGTCTTAATACGATCATCAAAGATATCTATTCTGGCAAAACGGTGCCGATCCAGGTCTCGAAGGACTGGGGAGAGTACTGGGAGGCATGCACTGGAAACGATGCAACCGATCAGGATCGACCCGCTTCGGGACAAAGAGACCCACGCTTTCGCCACTTGAGGGATTGTGCTCAGGCATTGGCTGATAGTGTGAAAGTCCATGAATAAGCGCGTCGCGAGCAACCAAAGGGCATGACGAGGCAGCGGCCCGTCGACCTGCGCAGCTCCCGGTTATCGTCAGAGCACTGAAGACTGCGCCGGAGGTCTTGCGGGTCGTGCTCGGGAGATGGGCTGGGAGCGTCGCAGTAAAGCGGTTACGGCCGCGATTTCGACGGGGCGCGCGTTAGTCGGGCGAGTGCCGTGAATGCTGCAACGGGTTGCACCACCGATACCGGTCGTCGGTGTAACGTCCGAGCATTCAGCGAGCATTCAGCGCGCAATGTTCCGGCAGTGCCGCCAAGAGCGCACGTTGGAGGGTGGCATAGGGAGGGGCCAACACAAACCGCGGAGCGCCTCTCGCGCGCACCCGAAGTCTGCGAATAATGCGGCGCCGTTCCAGACGCCGTAGTGCTTCCGGCGGTGCAATGCCTCCGGCTGGCGTCTGTGTCACGCCACCGAAATTCACCAGCCCTTCCATCAACTGTTCCGCGGCATCACGATCGCCGTCGCACGCGTAGAGCAGCTCACGAAGGAAATCCATCAAGTGTCGACGATCGAAAGACGTGGGTGCGAGCGTCATGGCAAGGGTCTCCCTGATTCGGGTCATGCGGCGTGCGGCGTCTTCGCGCGCAGCCTCTAAGATGGTGAGGATGTTTACTGGACCGTGCAGTGAGCGCGCCGCGTTGTCGCGAACATCGGCGAGGTAACGCATCTCGAAGCGCACCCGATCAGCGGTTTTGGCATACACGCAAAACTGTATGCCGCGACCGAGGTGCAACGTAACGCTGTTGCTGTTCTGATCGTGCCCCTCTTCGATCTCCTCCACTGACGGAAGGTGCATGCGCAGCCGGAATTGCCCCGATGCTGCACGGAGGCGATCTGCCAAGAGCGCGACAACGGTGCGTGCGCGGTTTGTCTCCAGCTCCCAATAGCACTCCGCCTGCGCTACAGCGTCGAAACTCGGAGCGGTGACGTGGACGGGCGGCAACGCGTTCGTCATCGTCGGGACTAGGCGAGCATGGAGGAGCGCTTCCACATGCCGGAGGTAGAGGCCCAAGCGTTCTCGCCACCACTCTCCGCGACGTTCTAACGTTGTACCGCCCTGACGCAATGTTCCCAAAAGCACGTTGTCGTTACCATCCAATGCCGCCGCGCGCGCTGGCGCCTCATTGTCAGGACAAGTCGCAAGCGCCTCTTCCGGCGACATGGCCTCCAGTTCCACCACACTCGCACCGGCACGGTGGTGTGCCAGGAAGCGCGTAGGGTTCAGGTCCAGCTCCAGCACCAGAGTGGCGATCCCGCCTTGCGCTGCATTGGCGTGGTGCAGCCGACCGCTTCCAGAAAACAGCCACCCACTCATGACCCGGAGTGTGCGCGTGTGCGGCGTCCGGTCCGACTGCACACGGAACAGCGGGCGCGCGACTAATCCTGATTGATCCCCTATATGCTCCATGTACTCAGAAAGCTGTTCCACTGAGGAGTAGCCGATCCGCATGGTCACCCGGACCTTGATGCGGTCATGCTTCGCCTCACCCGACAGGAGCACCGTAGATGGATTGAAGGCGCGCATCCCTGAACGGCGCCGCTCGCGAACCGGGACTGCACGTCCCGCTACCATGATCCTGTTCATTACCCGATCGCTCGCTTTGATGCTGTGGATGCGGTCCCCTACAGGAGTACAAGAAGCGTCTGCGCCCGCCTCGGATCAGTACAACGGGTCATTGTCCTCGGGCTCCGTTGGCTGCAACGCCTCTACGCGCGCGAACACGTCGCTGCCGGCCTCGCCGAAGAAGGTTTCATGCATCGCTGCGAGAAGCGCTTGGGCGCGCTGTGCATGCGGGTCCGCCGCCACTGGAGAGTTGAGCCGCAGGTCATCGAAAACCCCCAGCATTTCCCGGATCGCAAACTTGTCCCTCTGGATGCGGGACAGTTCGCGGGCGAGCGCAGCCATCCCCTTCGTGTCGCCCGCCGCGCGCGCCACGTTGAACCGCTGCAACAAGGCACCGGAGAGGACAGCGTGTAGATGATCGGTTTCGGCGAGAAGCGCTTCTGGAGATTTTCCTTTGTACGTGGCGATCCGGAGACGCCGCGCCTTCTCCAGCCAATTGCGGACGGTGCGAACCGTCACGCCATAGCGCGCGGCTATCTCAGCCTGAGGGCGATGCTCCATGCTCATCACGAGCACGGCGCGCAAGCGCTCCGTATCCGGTGCCGAGCTACGCGCCCGACTTCGTCGGTTCACTGTCGAGTTCGCGGCGGCCGGAGGAGTGATCACCGGGACGCCATCGCCACCACGATGGCGCTGGCGAACCGCAACGCTGGAGGTGCTCACGTGTGCTGCGCCACTTTGCGACGGGGCGCGCGGCGCGACCCTGGGTCTGGAACGGTCAATCCTGCCCATTGCAGCACCTCCCGTGCCTGTTCGATGGCGTTCTGGTGCAGCTTGCGAACTGCTTTGATTTGCTTCGCGTCACCGATCGCGATCACGTCCAGCATGAGAAGCTCGATCCGCCAGATGATCGCGGCAGTACTGAGCGCCATGCGTGTAAGGTATTCGTCGACGCTCATGGCAAATGGGTCTGGCGTCTCCATCCAGCCGTGACGGTCTGCAAGAGCAAGCTTCTCGGTCAGGCTCATTCCGGCGAGTTCAGACACGTCGACGCCGAGGCACATTGGACCCTTACGCATCGGCAATCTCCGACGCGCGAAGCTGCCGCTGCGCGCTGGCGATCTTGCCTTCAGCAAGCTTGTGGCCGAGGAAGCGACAGGGCATTGGATAGTTCATCGGGGCTGGTCCATATCAGGCCAGGAGTGCTCGCTGTGCGCGTGCTCCCCCGATGCTGGGAAGATTAGTACTTCGTCGGGTTCGCGGTGCGGCTCAACGGGAGGTTCGAGCGAAACTCGACCGCAGAGGTTGCCAGCCCAGGACGGCGCTGCGAAATGCAGCCGAGAAGGACAAGATGTTCGAGCGCAGCTCGGACGGCATCCGGAGCGCTGTCCAGCGCGCGCGCAATATCGGCGGGCGCGATAACCTTCCAGGTGCCCCCTGCCCAGCGATGGACCTTATCGAGCACCTGAAGTGCCAGGAGCGGAAGGTTGAGATTGACCTCCTGGACGAGCGGATGGAGCTTGTCGACGGCCCTTTCCAAGTCGCGCCGCTTCTGTTCGTCGGCGGGTAGCTTGGTGGTGTAGAGGTCCACAAGATCGATTTCGGTCTTGGTGCGCGAAGCGAGGCTCGGCGAATAGTCCGGGCGCACGAACGCGCCGAACGTGCGACGGGCCGGCCCACCGAAGATGCCATCCATTGCCACGAGCTTCGCGCGGCGCTGCGCTTCCTCGGTTTCGGTCGTCTCCGTCGCGCGCACGCGGCGCACGTCACTTAGGTTGATGGACACCGGTGATCTCCTCTGTTGCAACGGATTGCACCGCTACGCCGCAAGTTGACGGAGGCCGAGCGTCAGCGCATCGCGCGCCACCTCAGACACGCTAACCGGCCGGCGCGCCTTCTGCGCCCGCCGAACAGTCTCAAGCTCCAACTCCTCGATCACGGAGACGGGCAGGAGCCACCCTACCCTCTTCGTCTTCCCAAGCGTTCTAGGGCGCATGTTTAGCCTCTCAGCGCAGATCAATTGCCTCGCGGTGGATCACCGCAAATACAAAATATCAATATCATAAGTAATGTGCAAGGTAAATACTTAGGAACGACACTACCAATTCTTAATCAGCGCCCTTGGTGGCGTCTATTCCCGGCATCAACTGCGCCATGCATGCGAACGTCAGCGTGTGCTGGGTCGTTTCGGAGCGGGTCGCCTTGACCAAAGGGCGGCCGAAGCTGCCGTTCCTTTTCGAAAGCTAGTGCAAGTATCGTCGCGATCCGGGGCGGGCGGTCGAGTGGCATCGCGCGCAAGGCGCGCCGCAAGGCTGAGGCAGGAGCCGCTGCGTGTTAGTGGCTGGGGAAGTTTCAGGATCGCGACTGGGAGCTCGCGTTTGCAACCCGTTGCACGGCGCTACTGCGTTCGACCCTATTTTCTCGACCTCTTGGCTTCGTTTAGCTGGTCTGCGCAGAGGTCCTCGATCGCCTTCAACGCCCGATCAATTAGCGGCTTCAGTTTGTCTTCTCTGCTGCCGGCGTAGAGGGTGCGGCGGCACTCGCGCTTCTCTCCAGCGTCAACGGACTTTCCCTGCACCTCTTCTTCCGCCATCTCCGAAAAAAGGCTGGCCGCTACTAATATGTCATAACGCGCCTGAAAAAAGTCATCGAAGGGTTTTGCCGCTTGTGGGCCAAAGTACGTCTTTACAAGCAGCCTCGCCTTTGCCAAGTCTGCAAATGCTTCGGAGAACTTGTTGACACGCTCGACGGGGACGAAGGCAGCGCGGCGCTGGATGGCGAGACCCGCGTCTTCGTCTTCCGACTTTTGTCGCGTCTCACCTTCTCCCTCGAAAATGATTGGCGAACGGATCACGTTGAAGGCTTCCCGAACGCGGTATGCGGCTACAAGCGCCTCTTCTGCAATCTCGACTTTGCGCTTGCCGAGCAACTGCCTGCGCCACGTCGTGACACCAATCCCCGCGAAGACTGCGCCCGCGGCAACACCGAGGCTCTCCACAATGCTTCCAATGGCTTGGAGCCATTCGGTGTAGTTCGATAGCTCGGACAAGGATACCCCCCCCTTTAATACTTTGTCGGTGGCGGGGGTATCGCGCTCCCTAGAGCGCCTCCGCAAGGCGAACCTGTAAGCATCAGGCTCGTGTTTCTCTTGCAAGAATGTAGGCGACCGTTGACGGCCCCCAATTCCCTCCCCGCGCCGTCCGAACACCTCGCGCGTTGAGAGCTTGCGCGATCCCACGCATGGTTGTGACCCCGGCCGCCCGGATTTCCCGGATGATCGGCAGGACGTTGGCCGCAAATGCGTCGGCGAGCGCCTTGGTAGCGGCGGCGCCCTTAATAGAACCCTTCATCGGGTCCGGGCTTCCGAGGCGCTTACCGCGAGCCTTTGCCGCCGCTAATGCCTCTCGCGTGCGCTTGGAAATCATCTCGCGCTCATGCTCGGCGACGGCGGCGAGAATGTGAACCGTGAGCCGGTTCGCCATGGGCATATCTGCCGCAACGAACTCCACACCATCATTCATCAGCTTGGCGATGAAGTAGACGTTCCGAGCAAGTCGATCGAGTTTTGCAATGATGAGCGTTGCCTTGTGGCGCTTCGCAGCCCGGATTGCTTTATCGAGTTCCGGTCGATCGGTGCGCTTGCCACTCTCCACCTCTGTGTACTCTTCCACAAGCGACCACCGGCCGCCGTTGAGGTAGTTCATGACGGCCGCCTTCTGCGCCTCGAGCCCGAGTCCGGAACGGCCCTGCTTATCCGTGGAGACCCGGTAGTAAGCAACGAACCGACCCTTTGCCATGCTGACCTCTTTCGGACCTCTACAAGGGGGTTCCGTTCAAAACCCCTACGCACGTTTGGCATTTGAACAGAACTTGGCTGTTCAGGCAAGCGGGCATATGCGACCCACCCGCGGGTGTGTAGTCACGAGGGTAGATCGAAGATGACGAGCGATGAGGTTCCCACCGGACGGAGAACAATCCCCGGCGCGCGGATCGAGAGGTACACGACCATTCTCCGCGAGAAGTCTCGGCCGCCGAGCCGCGGCGGCAATACTAAGGCGCTGCACGTGCATGTGCTCACCATCGGAGGGCAGACGTACAGCTTCTTAGCGCTGGGTTCTCAACAGTGGGTCTACAAGACCGATACCGTTTCGTTCGATTACGAGATCAAAGATGGCAAATACCGCAACGTGGTGAAGGAGACGATCCGGGTACTGGACAAGAACGGCAACCCGGTCACTCGCGGCAATCGCGGGTTCAAAAAGACGCTGCGGACCGCGACGACGCGCGCACCGGTAAGTCGACGCGAGTGGCGGGATTGAGGCACGTCGGAAATCCGGAAAAAAGCGGCAAGCGGCTATAACATTCCATCGTCGTCTTCAGTGTCACTCTACGGCGGCACCCCGTCATCAAGAGAGCCTCGACGCTTGGCCGGTCCTGGCAAATGTCGAAGTTAGGAAAGAGATGCTGGATCGCGCTTTCGACGCGACCTTTTTGGGCGGAGCAACTCTTGGCCATTGATGACAATGGTGCGAGCGAGATCGGGCCAAAGCCCCGCCAATCGGCGTGCCAGAAGAGAAATCATTCCGTCGGGCGTGGCGATGTTTTCCAACGCGGCTGCCGGAGCAACGTCGAGCGCGTAATAAGAGAATGACGGAGCATCGGTCGCGATTATGGACGCGATGTTGATGGGGGCTGGCGTCTGCGGCGATGCCATGTCGAGATCGAAGACGAACACCCATGCCGGTACATGCGGCGGGCGCTCACGGCCTGGCTGGAACAAATTGAAGGTGCCGTCTCCCTGAGGCACAAGAACGGGCTCGCCGAGATGCGGCTTCCAGCTATCCCACACGGCTTGCGGTATGGCGAGTGCACAACCGGCGCAGCGCTCGCTCCGGCCAAGCTGGAATTTGAACATCATCTGGTAGAACGTGCGCTTGAACACGTTCGCGATGTTCGGCCCCTCGACCTTTTCCGACATGAGCCGGGGAGTTTGGTTGAGCATCTCCGCGAACCGCTCCGGCAACATGCGCAGCGTATCTTTGAGGTTACGGACTGCGTGGCCGTAGGTCCCGTGAAAATCCATCGTCTGAATTTCCAGCACGCCGAAGCGCCCGACGTGCGGGCGTCCGTCCGCCCATTCGACTTCGATGATGGTGACGTCAAACGAGAATTCCGGGGACCGAGACGTGCTCGGTATCGAAAGCTCTCCGCCGAGCTTCTCATCGAAATAGATGAAGACGCGCTCGCCTGCATTGAGCCGGTCTGCCACTTCGGCCCGCATCTCGGGATCGGCGAGCCGGATCGCCGGCATGATCGTGGCAGGCTGTGCGTCGCCGAAACCGAATAGGCGACGGACCGTCGAGCTTAGAAGGCTCGGGTCAAGTGCCCGATAGGGGCAGACTAGCCAATCCTGTCGCCTCCCTCCCGAAGTCGTGCTGACCGTGCATACGCCGCGTGATTTCTCATTCTTGATGCAGCGGTTCGGTTCGCCCTTAGCTGCGCTAAGGAACGGGCATCGCTCCATTTGTTGATCACGTAGGACGGCATCGTCCGAGCGTGCCATCGGATAGATGCGATGGCCGAACCACTCGCTGATGAAGTTGCCTCCTTTGCGGGTGCCCGCACCAATCTCCGTCACGGCTAGGCTGGTATCTTGTACCGTGACTTAACTGGCGCAGCGGCTTCGTACGTACCCTCCAACGCGCGCCTAATCTCAAGAGCTACCGCTTTTGCAAGAAGCGGCGGCACGGCATTGCCTACTTGATCGTATTGGTCTGAATAGCTGCCTTCGAAAACGAACCAATCGGGAAAGGATTGGATGCGGGCCGCCTCCCGGATCGAGATTGTGCGGTTCTGCTCAGGATGAATGTATTCGCCGGACTTCGGATCGCGGAACCTCGTAATGATCGAGCGCGCGATCCCATCCCACGACATGCGTCGAAAACGGCGCGTATGGTCCTTACGGAGCGCCCGCTGCATGCCCGCCGGCAGGAGCCAGCGCGGGAGATCGCGCCAATCCTGCCCTGGCCGCAAATGCTCGATACGTTGGAGGTTTACACTCGAAAGGCGTGGGGCATAGTGGTTGTGAAGCGTAAGCCCCGAGTGAAGCCGCATCGCGCGCTGGAATGGGGTCTCGGGCGGACGGTCGTAAGCGTTTACCACCCCTCCGCTTTCGACAGCGGGGAGATCGCCAATTGCCTCGCGGATCGTCAGGAACCCCGCACTCTCCTCTCTCGTGATCGTACGGTTCGGCACAAGATCGCCGATCCCGAGGCGACCATGCGTTGGGACCGGGAAGCCCACGACTTGCGTTCCAAGATCGGCCCGCCAGCCTACGAAGAACATGCGCCACCGCATCTGCGGCACGCCGTATTGTGCCGCCAGAAGCTCGGCACACTCGATCCGATAACCCAACTCGCTGAACGCCCGGCCAATCCATTCAAGCAGCACACCGCCGTGAAGGGTGGCTAACCCGGGAACGTTTTCGATCACGATTGCCTTCGGCCGCATTTCTCCGGCGATGCGGATGAATTCGCCAAAAAGGCCGTTGCGAGGATCGTCTAGCTGGCGCTGACCAAGGATGCTGAACCCTTGGCACGGCGGGCCGCCGATGAGCAGATCGAGCTCTCCCCGCGCAAGGCCGAGAGACCGCATGATCCGCTTACCGGGCAACATACAGATATCGCCCTGATGGAACTCTACACCTGGAAAATTGCGCTGATACGTGCGGGCGCACGCCCCGGAGATATCCGAGGCGAACACAACGTTGAAGCCGGCAGCATGGAGACCGAGCGAGATGCCGCCCGCGCCTGAGAAGAGGTCGATAGCTAAAGGTTGATCGCCGCCGAAACGCGCGCGTTGCGGAGGATCGAGCCTGTAATCCGCAGCGGCCCGGCGGGGTGGTCGCGGCATGTGAGCCCTTTTCTTCGCTGTCCCTGGTCAGCGGTTTAGGCCGGCTTGCCGCGATTCGCGTTTTGGCGTCAACCTCGGTCGAGAGGAGCCCGCCAAAGAGCCGGGCGGACGTGACACGATGGACACAATTCCACCACAGCGCCGCAGCGCCTTAATGGCCCGGATACGGAGCAAGGACACCGGTCCGGAAATGCTCGTACGTCGGACCGCGCACCGTCTGGGGTTCCGGTTTCGGCTCCATCGGAGGGATCTGCCGGGCGCGCCCGATCTCGTCTTTCCTGGCCGCCGGACCGTGATCTTTGTCCACGGCTGCTTTTGGCATCAGCATGCCGGTTGCCGCCGGTCCAATGTGCCAAAGACCCGAGAGGACTATTGGCTTCCGAAGCTCGCCAGAAACGCTGCCCGGGACCGTGAGAAGACGACAGAACTGGAACGGCTTGGCTGGCGCGTCGCGATCATATGGGAATGTCAGACGGCCGAGCCCGTCCGGCTGGCTGAAATCATCGTTGCTGCGCTCGCATCGGATCAATGAAGCGGCTGTCCCTTTGCCGGTCGCTCCCGCTGGAGTTCCTCGACCGCCCGCGCGATCCGTAGGAACGTTGCGTGGCCCCTCGTCTCGCCTTCAGCCAAGAGGTCTTCGGCGCGCCTCTCCGCCTCCGATTTGGCATCGGCTCCATACCGTTTGATGAGGAGACGCGCGCACCGCCAAATGTCGATTTCTGGAACCATGGTGCCAGAAGCGTAGCGCGTGCGAACCGGCCGGCTCAAACGATCGCGTGCAACCAGTTGCACGCCAAAGGGTCAATTTGCGCTGCTACAATTCAGTGCTACACTTTACATGAGCGTTGGCGGTCCAAAGCCGCAGAAGTCCTAGGGTTTCATGGATGGGGGTAATTTTCCCACCCCATCCGCCATTTACACCTGAAACCAAGGTGTAGCCTAGAAGCTCGAGAAATCTGGCCTAGGGTTCGAACCAACCAAACGCGTGGGGCCATTCGTGTAATACGAGACCCAATCTTTCTTGCAAAAAATCCGGGGCGTTCTGTCTGGCCATCAAAACAGCAGCGTAGGGCAGGAAGAGCATGGAGACTGACCGCCAGCCTTGCTGGCAAAATTTGTCATTTACATCTGGGGTAAGCGCGAATTCCGCTGGATACAGGTGACGACCGCTGAGGTTCACGTAAACGATCGCGTCCAGCCGCGAGCGATCTGCGTAGTGCTTTGCCTTTCCAACGAGTGCTGTGGCGATCTCCCGCGACACCTCTTCAAACGGCATCGGTCGCGAGCCAGACCATGGCTCCATCACGTCGGAGATGCACTTCGCTGCCTCATATCGGCGAAGTCGGTCTTTCCACTCCTTGTCGCGCAGACGTCCCCCGAGAAGAGTTCTTTCTTGGAACCTGGCCGATCGGAAAATCACGTCGACGGGCTCGTCTTTACCGACCTGTATCTCCTCTTCTGAGAAAGTTACTCCGGCGCATCGAAGGAACGCTCGGACAACCATGCACTCTCGTACCGCCTTTCGTTCGTTTCGTAGAAGTGCAAGTGTTTCGCGGGCGTGCTTCCGGAGCTCTTCGAGGTATTCCTGATCTCCTTCGCCCATAGCCGACCGTTCCCTGGCAATCTCGTCACTAGTATCAGGCCACTCGCTCTGAGTTTACCGGCCGGCTCGGCGACGGCTGTGCCGGTATCTCGTTGTGCAGCGACAGCGGACAGTAGCCGTGTGATTATTTCTACCGAACAGAGAGGGCGTAATGAACCGTCGCAAGTTCATATTAAAGCTGTTGCGGACCACCTCGTTCTTTGCGCTCTCAGCTTCTCTCTTGCACCGGCTAGATTGGGAACGGGCTAAATCCATAGAATTCAGCGTGGGCGGCCTCTCTGCCACGTTCTACCCGCCCACAAATAGGCAACCAATTATTGGAACCGCAGCAATCACGCTGGACGAGGTTGTCTCGCGCGGGGGCGGAACGGTAGGCGCACCGGGCACAACTATTCCCATTTGATGCCGATATCCAAGTCGTCGAAACTACTTTAGAAATCGCGCCTGAGCTGATCTACCTTCTTCTTGCACCAGTTCCATCGAAAGTGCGCTCTTAGTTGCCGACGCCACTCGACGCGCCGCGGCTCAGCCGGTCAGCAGCTGCTCGGGCGGTCGCGGCGGGGCGAGCGGGACGCGCTCTTCGGCGCCGGGCGGCAGGCGGATCGTCTTCTCGTCGACGACGATCGTTATCGAGTCCGCGCTCGCACGGTTGCTCGCCACGGTGAGCGTCGTCGGCGTCACCTCGACGTCCAGCGAGTGCTTGCGGTAGCGCAGGCGGAACGAGAGCCGGTCGAGCCCCTCCGGAAGCGCCGGATGGAAGTGGAGGCAGTCGCCGCGCAGCTCGAGCCCCACGTAGCACCGCTGGAGAAGATCGACGGTTCCCGCCATCGCGCCGAGGTGAATTCCCTCGGGCGTGGTGCCGCCCTGGATGTCGTCGATGTCGCTGCGCAGGGCTTCGGTGAAGAGCGTCCAGGACCGGCGCCGGCAGGAGCGCGCCAGCACCCAAGCGTGCACGATCCCGCTCAGCGTGGAGCCGTTCGAGGTCCGGCGGAGATAGTAGTCGATGGTCCTCGGGATCGTGGCGCTGTCGAAGGCGTATCCGAGGCGCGCGAAGATCTCGGCCAGCTCCTCCGCCGAGAAGAGGTAGAAGAGCATGAGCACGTCCGCCTGCTTCGAGAGCTTGTAGCGGTTCGGCGTGTCGCCCTCCTGCTCGAGGATGAGGTCCAGCCGCATGATGTTGCCGTACTTCTCGCGGTAGGCCTCCCAGTCGAACTCCTCGAGCGCCTCGTAGCCTTCGAACTGGCTGAGGATGCCGTCTTCGTGGAACGGCAGGTAGAGCTTCCGGCTGACGTCGTTCCAGCGCTCGAGCTCCTCCTCCTCGAGGCAGAGCTTCTCGCAGAGCTCCCGGCAGCGCTCGGCGGGGAGAAGCTCGAACAGCTCGAGCGCGCGCGCGATGCACCATGACGCCATCACGTTCGTGTAGGCGTTGTTGTCGAGACCGGGCGTCCGCCGGTCCGGATACCGGTCGTGAAACTCGTCGGGCCCCATCACGCCGCGGATGTCGTACCGGCCGCGCGCCTCGTTCCACTCGGCGATGCTCGCCCAGAACCGCGCGATCTCGAACAGCAGCTCTGCGCCGTAGATGTAGAGGAACTGGAAGTCGGCCGTGGCCTGATGATACTGCCACACGTTGTAGGCGACGGCGGCGCCGACATGCCTCTGAAGATGCGTATGGTCCTCGATCCAGTTTCCCGAACGCGGGTTGAGGAACATGACGTCCGTCTCTTCGCGCCCGTTGCTCCCGCTCTGCCACGGGAACATCGCGCCGCGATACCCGGCCGCGCGCGCCGCGAGCCGCGCTGCCGGCAGGCGGCGGTGGCGGTAGAGAAGGAGCGAGCGCGTCAGGATCGGCAGGCGCAGGCTCAGGAACGGGAAGATGAAGAGCTCGTCCCAGAAGATGTGGCCGCGATAGCCTTCGCCGTGCCACCCGCGGGCGGGCACGCCCGAATCGACCTCCATCGTGTGCCAGGACACGGTCTGCAGCAGATGGAAGATGTGCAGCCGCACGATGAGATGCGCGTCGTTCGACAGGTCGCGCCCCGCCTCGACCTCCATGCTCATGTCGCAGCGCCGCCACAGCTGCGCCCATGCGAGGGCGTGGCTGCGCAGGAGATCGTCGAAGCTTTTGGCGCGCGCGACGGCGTCGCGCGCCTCGGTCCAGGGATCGGCGATGGCGAGGTCGCGCGAGCTGTAGAGCGCGACGATCTTTTCCACATCGACGCGATCGCCGGCGGAGAGGTCGAGCGCGATCTCCTGCCCGATGCGGGCCGGCTCTGCGAAGGTTCGGCGCTCTGCCTGGAAGGCCTCCCCGTTGATCGAGACCCGAAGCCGCGCGGCCTGCGTCACGCGAACCTTGGACTGCGTCGTCTCGGCGTCGAGAAGGACCGTCTCGGCGTCGATCGACGCCGTCTCGCGCACCGTGACATGCCTTCCGTTGAAGGGGCGGTAGCGCAGCACGCCCGCGTTGACGACGTCGCCGTCGATGAGCGCCCGCACGGTCAGCCGTCCCGACCAGTTGACCGCGACCACGACGACGTGCTGGCCGGCGAGATGCTTCTCGTCCATGTGGACGAACCGGCGCTCGACGATGCGCGTCTCGCGCCCGTGCGGGTCGCGGACGTGAACGGTGCGCTCGTAGAGCCCGCGGCGGAGGTCCAGCGCCTGCCGGAAGGCGAGGATCTCGAGGCGGCGCAGGTCGAGCCACTCGCCGTCCTCGACGCGCAGGGTGAGCGGCAGCCAGTTCGGAAAGTTCACGAGATCCTCGTGCTCCACCTCGCGCCCGGAGATCGTGGTCGTGAGCCGGTTGTAGCCGCCGGCGAGGTAGGTGCCGGGATAGTGGACGTCGTCCGCGGAGGATTCGGCGGCGGCGCCGCGCGTCACGAAATAGCCGTTGCCGAGCGCGAACAGCGTCTCCCGCCGGCCTTCCATCGCCGGGTCGAAATCGGAATAGGCGAGGACCCAGGGATCGGGCTCGGCCGCGGCGGCGAGGCGACGGGCGTCGAGAGGCTCGTTCTGCCAGAAGGGATCGAGCAGCGGCGCTTCCAGCGCGGCGCCGCTCCTCTCTCCGCCCTCTCCTTCCGGAGGCGGCACGAGCTCGGAGAGATCCGCGACGACGAGGTCGGCGCCATGCGCGCGCAGCGCATCGGCGTGGCCGATCCGATCGACCCCGATGACGAGGCCGAACCTTCCGGCGCGGCCGGCAGCGACGCCGGCGAGAGAGTCCTCGACAACCACCGCCCGCGCGGGCGGGACGCCGAGCCGCCGGGCCGCTTCCAGAAACGTGTCGGGCTCGGGCTTGCCGCGGAGCGCCAGCGCGGCGCGGTCGTGCCCGTCGACGGTCGCATCGAACAGGGTGTCGAGACCGGCGACGTGCAGGATCTCGGCCCGGTTCCGGCTCGAGGTGACGACCGCCGTCTTGACGTCGCAGCTCCGCAGGCGGCGGATCAGCTCCACCGACGAGGGATAGACATCGACCCCGGAGGTCCGGATTCGCTCGAGAAAGAGCCCGTTCTTTCGCGCCCCGAGGCCGAAGATCGTCTCCTTCTCGGGGCCGTCGGAGGGATCGCCTTCCGGCACCCGGATCCCTCTCGCCGCGAGAAACGCCCGGATGCCTTCGTAGCGGGGGCGCCCGTCGATGTACTCGCGATAATCCGCGGGCGAAAAAGGCGCGTAGGCGCGCCCGTCCTCGCGGCTCCGCTTCCGGAGGAACTCGTCGAACATCCGGGTCCACGCGTCCTCGTGGACCCGGGCCGTGTCGGTCACCACGCCGTCGAGGTCGAACAGCACCGCATCGAACCTCTCCAGCATCGGCACGAGGCAGCCGGATCTCGGTGTCGTGGTGCGCTCGTCCCTCATCGCCTCTCCCCGCCGTTCGATCTGCAGTCGCTTCAAGAACGTTTCGGTGCTTGCCGCGCTCCGGCGTGGGGATCGAAGCCCGAAACGTCCCGCCCGCGCCAGCTTCATTCGCACGGCCGAGACGCGCCGACCCACCCGGGATCGGGCTCGGGGCCCGTCCTGCGGAGCGCGACCGGCAAATTCTCGGATTGAGGCGTTCGACGGAAGTCTTCCCGGCGGTCTCGGCAGCGACGAAGCCGACGCTACGTCGGCGCGCCGCCGCGGGCGCCGGGGCGATCAGGCGGCGTTCTTCTCGTACTCTTCGAGCGTCGAGAGCGTCACGAACAGGGCGCCCTTGCGGTTGAGTCCGGTCCCGACGTCCCCGTTCGTCATGCCGTACCGCTTCAGCACGTTGAACTGCGCCACCAGCGGATCGGGCTTCGGCTGGCCCGGCTGCGGACGCTCGCGGCGAACCCGCTGCTCCACGATGGCCAGCTCGTTGGCGATGAGCTTCGTCAGCCGCGGGGTGACGCCCAGCCGGCGAAGCTCGTCACGAATTTCCTCGATGGTCATCTCCTCGGGTTTTTTCATTCCACCCTCAACGTTTGTCCAGAAAGCCGAGTAAGTAGGCATTTCACCCGCCTCCTGCCAACACCTCGTGTTGCATTGCAGCGTTGAGGCCCGGCGTCGGGCGCACCCCGCTCCGCCCCTCGTCGGAAGTGCGCCGAATCGGGGCGATTCCCGCCCGCTACGGCCTCGCGCCCTCACCCTTGAAGGCGCGGCCGCCCGATCCAGAGCCGGTTGAGGCATTGCGTTGCAAGATTCGGCTCGCGCCCGCGCAGCCGCGCCATCGCCTCGTGATAGGGCCCCACATGGCGGATCGGCCCCGGGAGCGCCCTATAGCACCGCCGCAGGAGCGTAACGGCGCGCTCGGCGGCACGACGATCGGCGGCCTCGTAGCGCAGGCCGTACGCCTCGCGCAGCCGCGCCGGGAGCATCCCGGCCGTCAACGCCCGGTACCAGCGCGGCGGGCGCAGCCAGGGTTTCGCGCCGGCGAGGAGCTGTCCGCCGAAGGCCCGTGCCGCCGGGCCGACCGCCAGGGCCTCCGAGTCCCGCATCGCCTCCGCGTAGGCGGCGAAGGCCTGCCACGTGGGCGGCAGGGCGTCGCCGGGGATGCCGAACAGCGCCGCATAGAGGCGGCTTTCGGCGTAGTATCGCTCGCGCTCCTCCTCGGTGAGCGGCGGCAGGATCAGGTCGTGCACCAGGAGTGCGGTCTCGACGAGGGTCGCGTGAACCCAGCGCAGCGTCGCGACGTCGTTGGCGCGATAGCGCGATCCCGCGCGATAGGGGCCGATATCCTCCTGCAGCACGCCTTCGACGGCCGCATGCCGCCGGTGGAGACGGCGCGCCACGCCGAGCGCCTGATCGACCGTGCCGAAGACGGCCGTGTAGGTGATCTCGAAGGTGCGGCGGAACCGGCCGATCGGATCGATTGCCACCACCGAATGCTGCGAGACGGCGGCGGCGACCCAGGGATGGGCGAGCTGCAGCAGCAGCGCGCGCCCGGCGCCCAGAAAGAGGATCGCTTCGCGGTCGACGCGCCACGTCAGCGATTGCGGGCCGAAGATGCCGGCGACGGGGTCGGCTGCGGTGGCGCGGACCCGCGCGAGCCCGCGCTCCAGATGCGCCTCGTCGACGCGCTCGCTGTCCACGGCCAGGTTCATTCGCATCGGCGCACGACCATGCCGCTCCCCTCACCCAAACCTTGGCGCGACTTCGGTCCGAGATCGGCTCATCGCCGATTTCCGCGCGGGCGATGAGAACGGATGGCCGCCCGTCGCTCCCGAAAAAACTATGCCGGGCGAGAGGCGCTGCCAGCCGGGCTGACGGAGGCTGGCGAAAGAGGGCGCGCGTACCGCACGTATCGGCTGCCCGCATTCGCCGAAGCCGGCGACCCTGCACGGGACCTCGGTCACGAACGAGGCCGAGGCGCGTTCACTACGATCGTTCGTTCCGAGGGAGGGCCTCCATGAACCGCGCCGACGACGTCTGGCCCGCACTTCCGTATTCCGATTGGCGGGAAACGGCGGCGACGTTGCAGCTCTGGACGCAGATCGTAGGCAAGATTCGCCTCAGGCTGACGCCCTGGCTCAATCACGGCTGGCAGGTGCCGCTCTACGTGACGGCGCGGGGGCTCGGGACCTCCCCTATTCCGGTCGGCAGCGAAATCCTCGAGATCGAGTTCGACTTCATCGGCCACCAGCTCGTCGCGCGTACCAGCCGCGGCGAGGAGCGAAGCCTCGCGCTCGAGCCGCGAACGGTGGCCGAGTTCCATTCGCGGCTTTTCGAGCTCCTGAACGCGATCGGGGTCGCGGTCGTGATCGACGAGACGCCGAACGAGGTGCCGCATCCGATCCGCTTCTCCGAGGATCATGTTCATGCTTCCTACGACGCCGAAGCCGCGCATCGCTTCTGGCGTGCGCTCGTTCAGGTCGACCGCGTCTTCAAGCTGTTCCGGACCGGCTTTCTCGGAAAGGCGAGCCCGGTCCATTTCTTCTGGGGGAGCTTCGATCTCGCGGTCACCCGCTTCTCCGGCCGCGCGGCGCCGCTCCATCCGGGCGGCGTGCCGGGGCTGCCCGATGCGGTCACGCAAGAGGCCTATTCGCACGAGGTGAGCAGCGCCGGATTCTGGCCCGGCAACGAGGCGTTCCCGCACGCGGCGTTCTACGCCTACGCCTATCCGGAGCCGCCGGGCTTCCGGAACCGGCCGGTCTCGCCGGGGGCGTCGTTCGACGCGACGCTCGGCGAATTCGTTCTGCCTTACGAGACGGTCCGTGCCGCGCCCGATCCCGACGCCCTGCTTCTGGACTTTCTCGCCACCACCTACGCCGCCGCGGCCGACGCCGGGCATTGGGACCGCGCCGGGCTGGAATCCGCCCTGGGCGTCCCGGCGCAGGTGCGGGCGCTATAGCCTCGCCTCGGTCCTTCCGCGACCGCGGATGGACGGGCGTTATTGACAATATGGGAATTTTATGCCCCCATCGGGGCCGGCTCTTTGACATCGTGAAATCGCGAAAATAACGCCAACATGCCAGGGCATGGTGTGCCCTAGAGCAAGCGCGCGGCCCAGTTTCAGCGCTTGTATCCAAAATGGTAACTGCTTTCGGCCTGCAAAAAACAGTCTCGGCACCGAAAAACAGGGCCTAGCCGCCTTGCCGTCCTCCATCCGGCGCTGTGCCGAAAATCCGCTCGAAACGCCGCGAATAGGCGGGCCAGGCCTCGGGGTTGAGAAGCCGAGACGGCCGCTTCCCGTCCAGCAAGTCGAGAAGCTGCTCGGCCGCGATCCGCCCGATATTGGCGCGCGCCTCGCGCGTCACGCCTGCCGTGTGGGGCTCGCGATCACGGTGTCGAGCTGCAGCAGCGGATGATCGGGCGGCGGCGGCTCCTTCTCCCAGACGTCGAGCCCCGCGCCGGCGATCCTGCCGTCCCGGAGCGCCGCCTCGAGCGCGGCCTCGTCGTGAATCCCGCCCCGCGCGGTCGTGATGAAGTAGGCGTGCGGCTGCATCAGCGCGAGCTCGCGGGCGCCGATCATGCCGCGCGTCTCGCCGTTGAGAGGGCAGTTGATCGAGACATAGTCGGAGCGGCGGAGCAGCTCGTCGAGCTCCACCTTCTCGGCGCCGCGCGCGGCGATCTCCTCGGCGGAGAGGTACGGGTCGAAGGCGAGAATCCGCATCCGGAGGAGGCCGCGGCAGAGCGTCGCGAGGCGCGTTCCGACATGGCCGATGCCGACGATGCCGATCGTCTTTCCCGCGGCGTCGCGCCCCATATAGGCCTCGCGGTCGATGCTCGGGGCGCGCCGCATGCGGCGATCGCTCTCGACGATGCGCTTCGTGAGGCAAAGGAGAAGCGCGAGCGCGTGCTCCGCCACGGCCTCGGCGTTGCCGCCCGCCTGGTTGACGACGAGAACGCCCGCCTCGGTGCAGGCCTCGAGATCGACCGTGTCGTAGCCCGCGCCGTGAGTCGAGACGGCGAGGAGGTTCGGCGCGCGCGCGAGGAGGGCGGCATTGGCGAAGAAGCGCGGCGCCAGCTCGTCCCGCGCGGAGATGATCTGATAGGCATGGGCGGAAGCCAGAACCGGCGCCGCCTCCTCCTCGCTGGCGTCGTTGGCGATGCAGTCGAGCCGGACGTCGGCCCGGCGCGCGATCGCGTCGGCGAAGCTCCGGTCGGCGAGGTACTCGACATAGAAGATGCGCTTCTCCGCGCGCGTCATGATGCGCCTCCGGCCGGCGGGAGCACGCCCTTGGCCCGCAGCACCGCGTCGACCCAGGCGCGGTCGTAGCGCCTCTCCCGGATCGCGGCTTTCGCCTCCTCCTCCTTGGCGGCCCAGTCGCGGGCCTTCGCGAGGAGCGGCTTCGCCTCGCCGGGCTTCAGCGCGACGAGCCCGTCCTCGTCGCCGACGACGATGTCTCCCGGCTCGATCACGAGCCCGCCGATCGCGACCGGGACGTTGATCTCGCCGGGTCCGTCCTTGTAGGGGCCGCGATGGTCGTGGCCGCGCGCGTAGCAGGGAAATGCGGAGGCGGCGAAGGCGGCGACGTCGCGCACGGCGCCCTCGATTACGAACCCGGCGATGCCGCGCGACTGCGCGTAGAGCATCATCAGCTCGCCGACGAGCGCGTTCTCGAGCGCGCCGCCGCCGTCGACCACGATGACGTCGCCGGGCTCCGCGAGGTCGAGCGCCTTGTGGACCATGAGATTGTCGCCCGGGCGCGTCTTGACCGTGAAGGCGGTGCCGACGAGCTTGCCGCGGCCGTTGTAGCGGGAGAGCCCCACGACGCCGCAGAGCCGGTTCATGTTGTCGCTTATATGCGGCGTCGCCACGTCGCGAAACGCGTCGAGAAGCGTTGCGGGCGGGCGCGGCGGCGCGGCGTGGATTCGGAAGCCGAGCATCGTCATCTGAGCGCGTGTTGTCCCTCAGTCGATCCGGGCGTCGACCCTATTCGACTGGAGGGGGAGCCGCCTAGGGTCGAACCCGCCGGCGGAGGAAATCGGCGACGACCTCGAAGGCGCCGTGCTCGCGGAGATCGACATGGCCGCCATCGGGCGCGAACCAGGCCTCCTTGGGCTCGGGCGCCGCTTCGAAGAGGGCGCGCGCGAATTTCGCGGGCACGATCTCGTCCTGCTCGCCGTGAAGCACGAGGATCGGCGCCCGCACCTTCCCGATCGCCGAGGCGGCATCGAAGCGGTCTCGCAGGACGAGGCCCACGGGAAGGAACGGATAATGGTGACGCCCGAGCGCCTCGATGCTGGTAAAGGGCGATTCGAGGACGAGCGCTGCGACGGGACGCTCGCTCGCCATCCGCACCGCGACCGCGGTCCCGAGCGATTCGCCGTAGAGGACGAGGCGTTCGGGCGGCACGCCTTGCTGCTCGAGGAAGGCGAGCGCCGCGCGCGCGTCGCGGTAGAGCCCCTCTTCGCTCGGGCTGCCGGGGTTGCCGCCGTAGCCGCGGTACTCGGCCAGAAGCACGCCGAAGCCGAGAAGCGCCAGCGTCCGGAACCGCTCCGCCCGGTACCCGATGTGACCGCCGTTGCCGTGGAAATACGCGATCACGGGCTGCGAGGGGCGCGGCGGCATCCACCACGCGAGGAGGGCGAGCCCGTCCTCGGTGGCGAGCTGGACCTCCTGCGCGTCGCGCAGCCCCGTTGCGGCGAGGACCGGACGGCTCTTGTCCGGAAAGTAGAGGAGCCGGCGGTCGAAGTCGCAGGCGGTGAGGGCGGCCACCAGCAATCCCATCGCGAGGGCGCGCGCCGTGAATCGCCTCAGAGGCCGAAGCGCGCCCAGAGAAGGCGCTCCTCGACGAGGGCGATGAGGTCGGAAGCGAGATCGAGCGGATCGCGGCGGGTGCCGATCGGAATGGAGGGAAGCCACCGTCGGCGGCGCCGGCTCTCGATGGTGCGGAGGCGCACCTCGGGGCCGAAGCGTTCGCGCAGCACGCCGCGCAGATCCCCGATCCCGTCGACGAGACCGAGCTTCAGCGCGGTGCGTCCGGTCCAGATGTCGCCGTTGAAGAGTGTCCCGTCGTCGGCTGCGAGCCGCGAGCCCCGGCGCGCGCGGACGAGCTCCTTGAACGCCGCATGCATGTCGTTCTGGACCGCCCTCAGCCGCTCGACGCCTTCCGGGTTCTCTTCGAGGAAAGGATCGAGCAGGCGCTTGCGTTCCCCCGCCGTGTAGAGCCGTCGCTCGATGCCGAGGCGGTTGATCGCCTCCTTGAAGCCGAAGGTCGCCGTGACGACCCCGATCGAGCCGACGATCGAGGTCTCCTCGGCCCAGATCTCGTCCCCCGCGCAGGCGAGCCAATACCCGCCCGAGGCCGCGACGTCTTCGGTGAAGGCGAGGACGGGCACGCTCTTCTCGGCCGCGAGCTGGCGGATTCGCCGGTGGAGGAGCGCCGATTGCACGGGAGAGCCGCCGGGGGAGTTGATGACGAGCGCCACCGCGGCGACGTGCTTCAGCGCGAAGGCGCGCTCGATCGCATCGGCCATCCCGGCGAGGGAGAGCGTGCGGGGGCCGCGCGGCGCGATGATGCCATGGAAGCGGATGACGGCCACGAGCGGCCGCCGCCGTCCGCGCCCGAACAGCCGCGAAATGCGGTCGAGAGCCATCGGGATCAATATGGCCCGGGCCGCCGGCAGACGCCACTTTCCGCCGTCCCGTCGGGCGATCGGTCGTGGAGAGTCGACCGGGTCCCCCGCGCGGGGCGGGTTTGCTATGACATGCGCCGCCTATGCCGTTCGCCGAATCCGATCTGTCTCTGTCCGAACCTGTCCGCGGCGTCGCCGCGGTCTACCGCGCGCGTCTTGCTGCCGGCGAGATCCTGCCCGACCCCGCGCAGGCGCTCGCGGTCGAGAAGCTGCAATCCCTCGCCCGGGCGCTCGCCGCGTACAGACCGGCCTCCGGCTCGGGCGGCTGGCGGGCGCGGTTCGGGCTGCGGCCCTCCGGCGCCGAGCCGCCGCAGGGGCTCTACATCTTCGGCGGGGTCGGACGCGGCAAGTCGATGCTGATGGACCTCTTCTTCGCCGAGGCCCCGGTCGAGAAGAAGCGGCGCGTCCACTTCCACGGCTTCATGCTCGAGACGCACGAGCGCATCCACCGGCAGGGGAAGCGGGCGCCGGGCGATCCGATCGGGCCGGTAGCGAAGGCGATCGCGGCCGAGACCACCCTCCTCTGCTTCGACGAGTTCCACGTCACCGACATCGCGGACGCGATGATCCTCGGGCGGCTCTTCCAGGCGCTTTTCGCCGCCGGCGTCGTCGTCGTCGCGACCTCGAACCGCGCTCCTGACGACCTCTACAAGGACGGCCTCCAGCGCGAGCGCTTCCTGCCCTTCATCGATCTCCTCAAGAAGAGGCTCGACGTTCTCGAGCTCGACAGCGGCCGCGACTACCGTCTCGCCAAGCTCGCGCGGCGGCCCGTCTACCACTGGCCGCTGACCGGCGCCGCGCATGAAGCTCTCGAAGCGGCCTTCGCCGACCTCACCGACGGCGCCGCCGGCGAGTCCCTCACCATCGAGGTCATGGGGCGGCGCCTCACGGTAAGCCGCGCCGCGGCGGGCGTCGCCTGGTTCACTTTCGACGAGCTCTGCGTGCGGCCGCTCGGCGCCGCCGACTACATCGCGATCGCCGAGCGCTTCCACACGATCATCCTGGAAGGCATTCCCGCGATGGGGCCTGAGCAGCGAAACGAGGCCAAGCGCTTCAACACTTTGATCGATGCGCTCTACGACCGAGGCCGGAACCTCGTCGCGTCTGCGGCCGCAGCGCCCGAGGCCCTCTATCCGACGGGCGATTTCTCCTTCGAGTTCCAGCGCACCGTCTCGCGCCTCGAGGAGATGCAGAGCGCGGAGTACATCGAGCGGCGGAGAGACTGAGACGATGCATTCCCTCGGAACCCTCGAGGAAACCGCCGCCCTCGTGCACGCGGCGATGCCGCCCACGCCGCAATACTGCTGGCCGCTGCTCAGCGCCCGCGTCGGCGCGGAGGTCTGGGTCAAGCACGAGAACCACACGCCGATCGGCGCCTTCAAGATCCGCGGGGGCTTCGCCTATCTCGCCGAGCTCAGGCGGCGCGAGCCCGACTGCCCGGGCATCGTCTCGGCGACGCGCGGCAATCACGGCCAGAGCCTCGCGCTCGCAACGCGCCGCCTCGGGCTGCCGGCGACCATCGTCGTGCCGTACGGCAACAGCGTCGAGAAGAACGCCGCGATGCGCGGGTTCGGCGCCTCGCTGGTCGAGCACGGCGCCGATTTTCAGGAAGCGGCCGAGTTCGCCGAGGCGCTCGCTGCCGAACGGCGGCTCCATTTCGTCCGCTCGTTCGGCCCGCTTCTCGTCGCCGGGGTCGCCTCCTACGCGCTCGAGCTCTTCCGCGCCGTCGCCGATCTCGACACCGTCTACGTGCCGATCGGAATGGGGTCCGGCATCTGCGGCACGATCGCCGCGCGAGACGCGCTCGGCCTCAAGACCAGGATCGTCGGCGTCGTCGCGGCTGGCGCCCCCGCCTATGCCCTCTCCTTCGAGGCGGGCCGGCCGGTCGCCACCAACCGTGCCGACACGATCGCCGACGGGCTCGCCTGCCGGCGCCCCGACCCGCTCGCCGTCGAGACCATCCGTCGCGGGGCCGATCGCATCGTCACCGTCAGCGACGAGGAGATCGGCGCCGCCATGCGCGCCCTCTTCGTGGATACCCACAACGTCGCCGAAGGGGCCGGGGCCGCGGCGACAGCCGCCCTTCTCCAGGAACGGGCAGCGATGAGCGGGCGTCGCGTCGCCGTCATTCTTTCGGGGGGCAACATCGACCGCGACCTCTACCTTCGTGCGATCGGTGCCGAAGCGTGATCCGGCACGCGCCGACGCGTCCGGCGAGCCGTTCGAGCACGACGAGCGCCGCGCGCGCCGGCAAGATTGTTGCCGGACCTCGAATTGACGTTCACGGCGTGAACAACGTATAAGGCCGATGACCTGGGCGGCGACCCGCGACTCACCCGGGCTGCGGTAGCGTGCCCGGACGAGCGCCGACAGCGAGCCTATTCCTCCGCTCCCAGCCCAGCAGAAGCTCCCCTGACCTCCTTCTTGCCATGATCGGCGGCGCCTTCTCTCGGGCGGCGCGCCTCCGCTTTCGAGCCGCCTGAGCCATGTGCGGCATCGTCGGGATCCATGGCCCGCAGGAGGAGGCCTGGATCGGCGCGATGAACGAGGCCATCCGACATCGCGGCCCCGACGGCGAGGGCGTCTGGCGCGACAGGGACGCGCTTCTTGCGCTCGGGATGCGGCGGCTCGCGATCATCGACATCCCCGGCGGGCGGCAGCCGATGGCGACGGCGGACGGCCGCTTCGTCCTCGTTTTCAACGGCGAGATCTACAACGCTGCGACGCTCCGGCAGATGCTCGAGGAGCGCGGCGAGCGCTTCGCCACCGACCATTCCGACACCGAGGTTCTCCTGCGCCTCCTCGCGCGGGAGGGCGCGGAGGCGCTGCCGAAGCTCAACGGCATGTTCGCCTTCGCGCTCTACGATCGTGCCGAGGGCCGGCTCTTCTGCGCCCGCGACCGGCTCGGCATCAAGCCCTTCTACTGGACCAACCAGGAGGGCCGGTTCGCCTTCGCCTCGGAGTTGAAGGCGCTGCTCGCGCTCCCCTTCGTCGCGAAGATTCTCTGCAAGGAAAGCCTCTTTCACTTCCTCAGCCTCATGTACGTGCCCGGCGAGCGCACGATCATCGACGGAGTCGAGCGCCTGCCGGCCGGACACCATCTCACCTATCGGCTCGCGGACGGCCACGTGGCCATCGAGCGCTGGTGGGCCCCTTCCTTCACGCCCGAGCCCGAGGTGGCCGCCGAAGAATGGCCGGCCCTCATCCGGGACAAGCTGGCCTCCGCGGTTCGCCGCTGGTCGATAAGCGACGTGCCGATCGCCTGCTCGCTTTCGGGCGGGCTCGATTCGGCCTCGGTCGTCGGCTTCCTCGCCGAGAGCGGGGTCAAGGTCCGCACGTATTCGCTCGGCTTCACGGGCGAGGGCGAGGCCGATTGGAACGAGCTGCCGCTCGCGCGCGAGGTGGCGCGCCGCTGGCGGACCGATCACCACGAGCTGGTCCTCGACCCCGAGACCCTGCTCGAGGATCTCGACGCCATGGTCTGGGCGCTGGACGAGCCCTATGCGGGCGGCCTGCCGTCGTGGAGCGTCTTCAAGACCATGGCGAAGGACGTCAAGGTCGGCTTGACCGGTACGGGGGGCGACGAGCTTTTCGGGAACTACGGCAAGTGGCGCGCCCTCGAGCCCGGCCTCTTCCGCCGCAAGACGCGCGATGCCGCGGCCTTCCGGACCCGGTTCTTCGAGCGGGTCTACTACTTCTCCGACGCCGACAAGCGCGCGCTTCTGGAGGGCGTCGAGAAGGTCGAGGATACGGCGACGATGCTGTGGCGCCTTTACCGGTCGGCGCCGAGCGGCGAGCCGCGCGATGCGGTGGCTTGGACCGATCTCGCCACCCAGCTGCCCGAAGAGTTTCTGATGATGACCGATCGCTTCTCGATGGCGCACGGCCTCGAGGCGCGCACGCCGTTCCTCGATCACGAGCTCGTCGAGCTCGCCTATTCGATTCCGGCAAGCCTCCGTACGAGGCGCGGCGACCTCAAATATCTCTTGCGCAAGGCGGTCGCCCCCGTGCTCCCGAAACCGCTTCTGAGCGCACCGAAGAAAGGCTTCGTCATTCCGCTGAAGCTGTGGTTGCGTGGCCGTCTGCGGCCGCTCGTCGAGCGCCTCCTCGCGCCCGAGCGGCTGGCGCGGCAGGGTATCATCCGGCCCGAGTTCTACGCGAGGTGGGTTCGGCCGCACCTCGAAGGGACGGAGGACCACACGAACAAGGTCTTCGCGGGCCTCATGTTCCAGCTCTGGCACCGGCGCTTCATCGAGGGCATCCCGGCCGTGGACGCGTGATCTCCGTTCTCCATTTCTCCACCGCCGATAACGATGGCGGATCCGGACGGTCCGCCTATCGCATCCATCAGGGGCTGCGCCGGCTCGGCCACCGCTCGGCGATGCTCGTCGGGACGAAGGTCACCGAGGATCCGGATGTCGACACGGTGCATGGCGGAGGCTGGCGCCGGATCGCGGACCGGATCGCGGAGGAAGCGTCGCGGCCGATGGGGCTGCAGTACCAGTGGTATCCGTCGCAGCGGCGCATCCTGCGCCACCCCTGGCTGCGGCGCGCCGACGTGATCCAGCTCTACAACACGCATGGCGGCTGGTTCAGCCACAGGCTTCTGCCGGCGCTTTCCCGCCGTGCGCCCATCGTGTGGCGCCTTTCCGACATGTGGGCGGTCACCGGCCACTGCGCGTACTCCGGCGGATGCGAGCGCTGGCGGACGGGTTGCGGCGCCTGCCCCGATCTCGGCTCCTATCCGCCTCTCGCGCGCGACACGACCGCTTGGCTCTGGCGCGTGAAGCAGCGCGCTTACGCCTCCGCGCGTCTGACGATCGTTGCGCCGTCGAGCTGGACCGAGCGGATCGCGCGGGAAAGCCCGCTCTTCGCCGGACGCGACGTCCACCGGATTCCCAACGGGCTCAATCTTTCCGTGTTCCGGCCGATCGAGCGCGGCGTCGCGTGCGAGGTGCTGGGAGTGGATCCGCGGCCGAAGACGATCCTCTTCATAGCCCAGGTCGCCGGCAACAACCCGCGCAAGGGAACGCAGCACCTCGAGGCGGCGCTGCAGCGCCTCTCCCCGGAGTACCGGCTCCTTATCGCCGGTCGGGACGGCGCATGGTGGAGGGGCCGCGTCCCGCAAGCCGTGGCGACGCTCGGGCCTCTGAGCGATGATCGGCTGCTCGCCGCGGTCTACGCCGCGAGCGACGTCGTCGTGATACCTTCCTCCGTCGAGAACATGCCAAACACCGCGATCGAGGCGATGGCGTGCGGGCGGCCCGTGGTGGGTTTCGACGCCGGCGGCATGCGCGATGCCGTCAGCCATGGCGAAACGGGGCTTCTAGTCCCGACCGGAGACGTGGACGGCCTCGCCGCGTCCGTCGAAAAGGTGCTGGGAGACGAAGGGCTTCGGGCGCGGCTCGGCGCCGCCGGGCGTGCGCGCGCAGAGGCGGAGTTCGACGCGGCGGTCGAGGTGCGCCGCTTCGTGGAGCTATATGCGAGCCTGCGATGACGCGAGAGGACAGGGCGGGCGAGGATGTGCAGGGGATCGAACGGCGCGGCTCGTCGTTCTATACCGACCGCATCGACCACCCCCGCGATCCGCAAGAGCGCGGGATGCCGATCAACTTCAAAGCGGCGATGTCATCGACGCCATCAGCCTCGTCCCGATCCTGCAGCCTGCCGACCCGGCTGGGACCTGCATCTCACGGCCCAGGGCGAGGCGAAGGCGTGCGTAACGCCGTGAACGACGACTTGTGATGGGAATTTACGAGCTCAAGGGTAAGCGGGTCTTCGTCGCCGGCCACCGCGGAATGGTAGGCTCGGCGCTGGTGCGACGTCTGGCGAGCGAAGCCTGCACCATCGTCGCCGCCACGCGCAGCGAGGTCGATCTGCGCCGCCAGGAAGAGGTCGAGCGCTTCTTCGAGCGCGAACGTCCGAACGCGGTGTTCCTGGCCGCAGCGCGCGTCGGCGGCATTCTCGAGAATGCGACCAAGCCCGGCGACTTCATCTACGACAATTTGATGATCGAGGCGAACGTCATCGAGACGTCGCGTCGCGTCGGCGTCGAAAAGCTCCTTTTTCTCGGGACGTCGTGCATCTATCCGCGTCTTGCGCCGCAGCCGATCTCCGAGGACGCGCTCCTCACCGGGCCGCTCGAGCCGACGAACAAGCCCTACGCGCTGGCGAAGATCTCGGGAATCGAGATGTGCGAGGCGTATCGGCGCCAGTACGGCTGCGACTTCATCTCGGTGATGCCGACCAACCTCTACGGTCCCGGCGACAATTTCGATCCGCTCGCAAGCCATGTCCTTCCTGCCCTCCTCCGCCGGATCCACGAGGCGAAGGAGACCGGTGCCGAGAGCGTCACGATCTGGGGCTCGGGCGAGCCCTTGCGGGAGTTTCTCCACGTCGACGATCTCGCCGATGCTTGCGTGCTGTTGATGCGGACCTACTCGGATCCTCAGCTCGTCAACATCGGCTCGGGCGAGGAGCTGTCGATCAAGGCTCTCGCCGAGCTGATCGCGGAAGTGGTCGGTTTCGAGGGACGCTTCGAGTTCGATCGTTCGAAGCCCGACGGCACGCCCCGCAAGCGGCTCGACCTCACCCGACTCCGCCAGCTCGGCTGGCGTCATCGGATCGACCTCCGGCGCGGCATCGAAGAGACTTATCGCTGGTACCGTCAGCACGTCGCGACGTGACCGGGTTGCCGCGCCTCCTTTTCGTCACGCCCTGCGCGTTCAATCATCTCACAGGCAGCGGCATCACCTTCACGAATCTCTTTCGCACTTGGCCGTCCGACCGGATCGCCACTGCGCATAGCGACCACGTTCCGACCAGCGACGACGTCTGCCGGAACTTCTACAGGCTCGGTCGCGGAGAGCTCGCGCGCTGGCCGGGACGATGGCGCGACGATGCGTTGCCGCCTGGAACAACCTCGCAGGAAGACGCTGCCGCGCCCTTGCCGCCCGTCTTGCGCGCGATCAAGAATGTGGTGGTCGGAAATGCCTGGCCCGACGAAGGGCGTCTCTCGCCCGCGCTCGAGCGATGGATCGAGCAATACCGGCCGGAGCTTCTCTACACGATCCTCGGCACGATAGGGATGATGCAGCTGGTGGATGCGATCCGGTGCCGGTTCTCGCTTCCGCTCGTCGTCCACTTCATGGACGACTGGCCGTCCTCTCTCTATCGGGGAGGACTTGCGGCTCCATTGGTCCGCGCACGCATGGAGCGGCTGATCGCCCGCCTGGTCGGCGCGGCGGCGGTCCGGATGGCGATCGGCGACGGAATGGCGACGGCCTTCTCGAAGCGTTACGGCGTGCCGTTTCTTCCGTTTCAGAACGCGCTCGACATGACGGCGCTGCTGCCCAAGGCGCGACCGCGCGCCGCGAGGAGGCCCGCCCGGGTCCTCTATGTCGGCTCGATTTTCGCGGATGCCCAGCTCGAGAGCCTTTTCGACGCTGCACGCGCCGTCGCGCGGCTCGCCGACGCCGGGCGGCAGCTCGCGTTCGAGATTCATGCACCAGCGTTCCTAGCCGCGCGCCATCGCGCAGCGCTCGAGGTTTCGACCGCCGTCAAGGTGATTGATGCTCCTGAAAGCGACGACGATTTCTTCGCCCTGATACGGGGCGCCGACCTTCTCCTGCTGCCGTCGAACTTCGATCCGGCGAGCGTGCGCTTCATCCGCCATTCGATGCCTACGAAGATCCCCGCCTATCTCGCCTCGGGCACGCCGGTGCTGGTTTATGGGCCGGCCGCGCTCGATCAGGTCTCCTACGCGGTGGCGGAAGGCTGGGGCGAGGTCGTGAGCGAGCGCGACGCCGGTCGGCTCGAGGCGGCCATTCTCCGGCTCCTCGACGACGACACCCGTCGGCAGGCCGTCGTGGAGCGCGCCCTCGACGTTGCGCGCCGGAACCATGACGTCGCTACCGTGCGCCGGCGGTTCCAGGAGAGCCTCAAATCGGCGGCCGCAACCGGGCGGCGGGCGGCCTGAGCCGATGTGCGGGATTGCAGGCCTCCTTTCGCGCGACGGACGCCCGATCGATGTAAGCCTCCTTCGCGCGATGAGCGAGGCCGTTGCCCACCGGGGTCCCGACGGAGACGGGATATGGCTGGCGCCCGACGCGCGCCTCGGGCTCGCGCACCGTCGTCTCTCGATCATCGATCTTTCGAGCGCCGCGGCGCAGCCGATGACGAGCGCCGACGGCCGGTTCGTGATCACCTACAACGGCGAGATCTACAATCACCGCGAGCTGCGCCGCGAGCTCGAGGCGGCAGGAGTGGGCGGCTGGCGCACCGACCATGCCGATACCGAGGTGATCCTCGCCGCCTGGAGCCGCTGGGGAGTCGACAGCCTTCGCCGCCTCCGCGGCATGTTCGCCTTCGCGCTCTGGGATGTGCGCGAGAAGTCGCTCTGGCTTGTGCGCGATCGGATCGGCATCAAGCCGCTCTATTACGCCCTCGACGAGCGCCTGTTAGCTTTCGGTTCCGAGATCAAGGCGATCCTCGCCGATCGGGATCGGCCGCGGACGGTCGACGAGACCGCCTTCTTCCACTTTCTCTCGTTCATGACGACCCCGGCCCCGATGACGCTTTTCACCGGGATCCGGAAGCTCGCAGCGGGAACGTGGCTGCGGGTCGATGCGGATGGAGGCATCGAGGAGCGGCGCTGGTGGGACGCGCTCGACCACGACGAACCTCTGCTGCCCGCGTCGGACGGCGCGTGCGCAGAAGCCGTCCTCGCGACGCTCCGCGACGCGGTGCGCTGCCACAAGGTCGCAGACGTGCCGCAGGGCGTCTTCTTGTCGGGCGGGATCGACTCCAGCACCAACGTCAAGCTGTTCTCCGAAGGAGAGACGGATCCCGTACGCACATTTGTGGTCGGCTACGAGGCGACGAGTATCGGCGACGAGCTGCCCTGGGCGCGGCTCATGGCCGACGCGGTGGGTGCCGACCATCACGAACGTCGGCTTGTCGAAGGCGACCTCCTCGACTTTCTTCCGAGGATGGTTCGTCTCCAGGACGAGCCGATCGCCGATCCCGTCTGCGTTCCCGTCTACTACGTGGCCGAGCTCGCCCGTCGGCACGGCGTCAAGGCCTGCCAGGTTGGCGAGGGGGCCGATGAGCTCTTTTTCGGCTACCCGGGCTGGAAGGCGATGCTCCAGCTCGAACGCGCGAACGCTCTCCCGGTCCCGGCGCTCGTCAAATCGGCGGGGGTCGCCCTTCTCGAGCGGCTCGGTCGCGGCGAGCGGACCTACACCGAAATCCTGCGCCGCGCCGGGGCCGGCCAGGCGCTCTTCTGGGGCGGCGCCGAGGCCTTCCCCGAGAAGATGAAGCGCGGCCTCCTCTCGCCCCGTCTTCGCGCGCGGTTCGCCGACCGCACTTCCTGGGAGGTCCTAGCGCCGATCCGCGCTCGCTTCGCCGAGCGGGCTGCCGAGCCGTCGCCGCTCAACTGGATGACGTATCTCGATCTCAATCTGCGCCTTCCCGAGCTCCTGCTGATGCGGGTCGACAAGATGACGATGGGCGTCGCGCTGGAGGCTCGGGTGCCCTTTCTCGATCACGAGGTCGTCGAGCTCGCAATGCGCATCCCGTCGGCGGTGAAGACGCGCGGGCTCAAGCACGTCCTGAAGCATGCCGTGCGCGGCCTCCTGCCCGAGCCGATTCTCCGTCGCCCGAAACAGGGTTTCTCGGTGCCGGTGCGCGAGTGGTTCCTCGGCCGCCTCGGTCAAGAGATGCGCGATCGCCTCGACCGGTTCTGCCGGACGACCGACTTTCTCGACCCGGCGGCCGTGCGGCGGCTCCTCGATCAGGGCCGTGCGCCGCAGGCTTGGTATCTCTTCAACTTCGCCCTCTGGCATGAAGAGTTCATGGCCGGCTGAGGACAGCTACGGGCGGCTGCAGTTCATCGAAGAAACGATCGCCGCGCTCCGCCCGCGAAGCATCCTCGACGTCGGATGCGGCTCGGGGACTCAGCTCACGCGGCCTTTCGCGGCGGCATTCCCCGAGATCCAGATCCTCGCCGTCGATGACGATGTCCGCTCGATCGAATTGGCTCGGCGACAGAACCCGCCCGCCAATCTCCGCTTCGACGTCCCGTCCGCGGTCGCGGGCAGCTTCGATCTCGTCATCGCGTCGGAAGTGCTCGAGCATGTTCTGGAGCCGGACCGGTTTCTCGCAGACCTGCGCCGCAGGGTCGATCCGAACGGCCGGCTGGTCGTCACGGTCCCGAACGGCTATGGCAGCTACGAATGGCTGTCGCTTCTCGAGGCGGCGGTGACGCTGAGCGGCGTACGCCGTCTCCTGAAAGGTCGCCGCGCGGCGCCGGAAGATACGGACACGCTCGCCGTGAGCCCGCACGTGAACTTCTTCTCGTTCGGCGAGCTCGACGAGCTCTTCGGCGCGGCCGGTTTCCGCGTCGTCCGGCGGCAGGCGCAGGCATGAACCGCCTGGCGCTGGCGCTCCGTCTGCCCCCGCATGTCCTGGCGCGTCGCGCGGCCGGTATGGTCGCGCGGCGCCTCGGGGCGCGCCGGCAGCGTCGGCGCGACTTCGCCGCCCCTACCTATGCGGCGGAGACGCCGAAGGCGCCGATCTCGCCCCTTCTCGGGAGGCTGCCGCTCGAGACGATCCGCGCGAACCGGACGTGGATATTGCCTGCGGCAGCGCTCTGGCGCCGCAACTGGTTCGACCACCTGGGTTCGGGATGGCTCCACGTGCGCTACGGAATGACCTGCCCCGGCGTCGAGGGAACCGCCTACGAGCCCGGCGAGCCGGTCGCCGCCGACCGCGACGGTGCATGGCTCGAAGGGCGCATCAACGACGCCAATCTGCCCGAAAGCCGACGGATCTGGCGCCTCATCGACGATCCCGACTACTGCCCGATCGACTGGCAGGTCGACTTCCGTTCCGGCTTCGTCTGGGGCGAGAAGCTGTGGTCGAAGGACATTCGCGTCGGCGCTGCGCGGTGGGCCGACGTCAAGGTGCCGTGGGAGCTCGCGCGGATGCAGCATCTTCCGACGCTCGCCTGGGCCTACGCGCTGGCGCGCGACGGCGACCGGGATGCCGCTCCGGCGGACGCCTATCGCAGCGCGTTCCGCAACCAGATCCTGGACTTCATCGCGACCAACCCGCCGCGCTTCGGCGTCAACTGGATGACGGCGATGGATGCGGCGATTCGCGCTGCCAACTGGGTCGTCGCCTATGACCTCTTTCGTGTTGCAGGGGCCTCCTTCGACGAGCCTTTCGAGAGCGTTCTGAAGCGCAGCCTTCTCGAGCACGGCCGGCACATTCTCGCCAATCTCGAGAAATATCCCGAAGGCCGCGGCAACCATTATCTCGCCGACATCGCGGGGCTTCTCTTTATTGCGACCGCGCTGGACGAGCGCGGCTGGCTCGAGTTCGGCGAGCGCGAGCTTCTCGCCGAGACGCGATACCAGTTCGGAGAGGACGGCGCGAATTTCGAAGCATCGACGTGCTATCACCGGCTCTCGGCGGAAATGGTGACCTTCGCGACGGCACTGCGCCGCATCCGCGACCGGGATCATCTTGAGCGCATCGCGGCCATGGCCGAGTTCACGCGCTGGGTCATGAAGCCGAACGGCCGCGTGCCGCAGATCGGAGACAACGACAGCGGCCGGTTCTTGAAGCTGCACCCGCTCTTCGCGGTCATGACGGCGGCGGAAGCGAAGGCGCGCTACGCCAATCTCGAGCACTGGTCGGGGCTTCCCGATGACGCGCCTTATCTCGACGAGGACTTCCTCGATCACCGGCCTCTGATCGCGCTGATCGACGCCCTGCTCGGTCGCAGCCGATCGGGTGCATGGCTCGACGCCGCATGGGTGGAGTCGCTCCGATGAGGAAGGTCACCATCATCGCGCCGGGCGGCGATCTCCGCGAAGGGCTTTCCCGTCGCGCCTTTCCTGATTTCGGCCTCTACCTCTTCCGCTCCGCCCGGCTCTACCTCGCCGTCCGCTGCGGTCCGATCGGCATGAACGGCCGCGGCGCGCACGCGCACAACGATCAGCTCGCGTTCGAGCTCGCGATCGACGGCGAGGATTGGGTGGTCGATCCGGGCAGCTACGTCTACACGGCATCGCCGACATGGCGGAACGCTTACCGCTCGGTGGCGGCGCACGCCGCGCCGCGCCTTGAGGGAGGCGAGCCCGGGCGGCTCGACCTCGGGCCGTTCTGGCTCGGCGACGAGGCGAAGGCACGATGTCTTTCCTTCGACGACAGCGGCTTCGCCGGGGAGCATAAGGGTTTCGGACGCGTCGTGCGGCGCTCGATCGCTCTCGACGAGAGATCGATCGAAATCACCGACGAGGGCGTCCCCGCCGCCGAGCGGGTGTGGCTCGTGGGGCGCGCCGAGACCGCCGCCTACTTTTCGCCCTCCGTTCCGTTCTCGCCCGGCTACGGCAAGCGCCTTCGCGTGCGATGAGGCTTCTCATCGTCACCTATCTCTACGCGCCCGACCGAAGCCCGCGCGCCTATCGCTGGACCGCGCTCGCCGAACGCTGGGCCGCAGCGGGGCACGAGGTTTCGGTGATCACCGCAGGTGCCGCCGCAACCGAGAAGAGGAATGGGGTCATCGTCCATCGCGTTCCCGGCTGGCTGCGTTCCAGCGCGACGGCCGGCGGCTCGCCGTCTACGGCCCGACGATCGCTCTTGAAGGCTGTGTACGATCGCACGCTGAAGCGGGTCCTCTGGCCCGACTACGCCTTCGACTGGTATCTGCCGGCTCTGCGCCGCGCGCGGGCCCTCGAGGCCGACGCTCTCGTCACCGTTTCGCACCCGTTCACGCCCCATCTCGTCGGTTTGGCGCTGCGCTCTCGACGCTGGATCGTCGACATCGGCGACCCGTTCAGCCTTCTGGAAGAGGCGCCACTCAACAATTCTGCTCTTTACTCGGCTCTCAACCGCCGCGCCGAGCGCCGCGTCCTCGCCGGGGCGGATGGCGTCGCCGTTACCGCCGAGGGAGCGCGCGCGGCGTACGCGAAGGCATTCCCCGAGTGCGCGGGGAAGATCGCCATCGTGCCGCCGCTCCTGTCCCTGCCCCGCCCGGGGCCGAACCCGCTTCCGGCCGACGGCGAGCATCTCGTCTTCGTCGGCACGCTCTACCGCGCGCTGCGCAATCCCGCGCCGCTTCTCGCGCTCTTTCGCGAGCTGCGCCGGAAGCGCCCGACCGTCGCGCTGCATTTCTTCGGCGACGTCCACGACTGCCGCGAGCTCCTCGATCCGGCACCCGAAGGGATCCATGTGCACGGTCCGGTGCCGCGTGCGACCGCGGCGGCGGCGATGCGTCACGCAACGGCGCTCGTCAATATCGGCAACGCGACGCCGCACCAGATCCCGAGCAAGCTCGTCGAGTACGTCGCCGCCGCGCGGCCGATCATCAACATCGCCGTCTCGCCGGCCGACACGAGCACCTCGTTCTTGGAGGGGCATCCTGCGCTCTGCGAGGCGCGCGATGCCGACGCGGTCTTGCATTTTCTCGACGAGAAGCGTTCCGTCCCGGCCGACTGGGTCGACCGATTCCTCGCGCCCTATCGGCTCGATGCGGTCGCGGCGGCTTACGATCGGCTTCTCGGGATACGGGACTCGCGATGACCACGCTCAACGATCAGGTCCGCGCCTTCTGGGAAGCCGGCGCCTGCGGCACGGACGCCGAGCTCGCAAGGCCGCTCGAGAGGCGTTCGCGCGAATGGTTCGAAGCGATCGAGGAGAACCGCTACCGGCTCGAGCCTTTCATCCACGGCTTCGCGCAATTCACGCGGCACCGCGGCAAGAAGATCCTCGAGGTCGGCGTCGGCGCGGGCACCGATCATCTGCAATGGGCGCGCGCCGGGTGCGAGTGCTTCGGCGTCGACCTGACCCAGGAGGCGATCGACACGACAGCGGCGCGACTGCGGCTCTACGGCTTTCACTCGACGCTGCAGCGCGTCGACGCCGAGCGCCTGCCTTTCCCGGACGAAAGCTTCGACCTCGTTTACTCCTGGGGCGTCATTCACCACTCCGAGAGACCGGAAGCGATCGTCGCCGAGATTCATCGCGTCCTGCGGCCCGGCGGGCTCTTCCTCGGCATGCTCTACAACCGGCGCGCCCTCGTGACGCTGGAGCTCTGGGTACGCCACGCCCTCCTCGCCGGCAGGCCGTGGCGCAGCTTCCGCGACGTGCTCTGGCACCATCTCGAGAGCATCGGCACCAAGGCCTATACCGGCGCGGAGATCGCGAGGCTCTTCGAGCGCTTCGCCGCCGTCGAGTCGACGCCGATTCTCACCCCTTACGACACGCGTCGCCTGCCGCGTCCCCTCGCAGCAATCATGCCCGACGCGGTCGGGTTCTTTCGGACCGTGCGCGCGACCAAGTAGCCGGGTCCTGGCACCGGGAATGAGGCTTCTCGTCAACGCGATTCACGCCAAGGCCGGCGGCGGGGTGACCTATCTCCTCAATCTCCTGCCGCGCCTCGAGGGGTTCGAGATCCACGTGCTGATGAGCCCGGCGCAATCGGCGCTCGAGCCGCTCTCCGCCTGCGCGAGGCTTCATCGCGTCGAGCTGCCTTCGGCGCTGCCGAGGCTCATGCTTTGGGAGCAGGTCAGGGTGCCGGCGCTCTTTCGGCGGATCGGTGCGGACGTCCTCCTCTCCCCCGCCAATTACGGCCCGCTCGCGGTCCGCCGGCAGGTGCTCGTCATGCAGAACGCGCTTTCGGTGGGGCGCATCGAGAGCCGCTTGCGACAGCGCCTTTACTGGCGCGCCCTATCTGCGATGACGCGTCTTTCGCGGGCGGCCGCGAAGGGCGCGATCGCGGTCTCGTCCTATGTCGCGCGCGAAACGGGCGGGGTCGTGATTCCGCACGGCGTCGACCCGATCTTTTCTCCGGATCCCGCGGCGCGGCGCCAGGATTTCGTTCTCGCCGTCTCCGACCTCTATGTGCAGAAGAATCTCGAAGCCCTTTTCGCCGCGGAGCTGCCCGCGCGGATACTCGTCGCCGGAGGCGAGCCCGACCCCGGCTACGCCGCCGCTCTGAAGCGGCGCGCGCCGGCGAACGTCACCTTCCTCGGCTGCGTTCCGCAGGCCGAGCTCGTCGGCCTCTATCGGCACTGCGCGGTGTTCGTCTTTCCATCGAAAGTCGAGAGCTTCGGGATGCCGCTCCTCGAGGCGATGGCGTGCGGCGCTCCCGTCGCGGTCGCCCGCGCGGCCGCGATGCCCGAGATCGCCGGCGAGGCGGCGCTTTATTTCGACCCTGCCGATCCGTCCGATCTCCGCCGCGCGGTTCTCGCACTGCTCGAGGACGCTTCGCTGCGCGGTTCGCTCGGCGCCAAAGCCGCCGCACGCGCGCGCGAGTTCACGTGGGAGAAGACGGCGGCGCGAACCGCAGAGGTGCTCAGGCAATGTGCGGCATAGCGGGCGGAACCGCGGTCGCCCCCGAGGTTCTCCGCACGATGCTGGCGCGCGTCGCCCATCGCGGGCCGGACGCCGACGGAACCTGGCAGGAAGGCGGCGTCGGCCTCGCCCATGCGCGGCTCGCCATCATCGACCCGAGCCCGGACGCGCGGCAGCCGATGCTTTCGCCCGACGGCCGTTTGGTCATCAGCTACAATGGCGAGCTCTACAACTACCGGGCGCTTCGCGCCGAGCTCGAGGCCGTCGGCGAGCGCTTCGCCACTCAGAGCGACACCGAGGTCCTGCTGCGCCTTCTCGCCCGGGAGGGCGAAGCGGCGCTGCCGAAGCTCGTCGGGATGTTCGCGTTCGCTCTCTGGGATCGCGAGAACGAGGCGCTGCTTCTCGCCCGCGACCGGCTCGGCATCAAACCTCTCGTCTGGGGCGAGGTGCCGGGCGGCATCGCCTTCGCGTCCGAGATTCGCGCGCTGGAGGCGCATCCGGGAATCGATCTGACCCTCGACCGCGAGGCACTCTCGCAATATCTCGCCTGCCTCTACGTGCCGGCGCCGCTGACGATGCGCAAAGGCATCCGGAAGCTTCCGCCGGGGCATCTCCTGCGATGGCAGCGGGGCGTTTTGGAGGGACCCGCCGCATGGTGGCGGCCCCGCGTCACCGGCGACCGGCACCTCTCCCTCGACGAGGCGGTCGAGGAGGTGCTGCCGGTGCTGCGCCGGGCGGTACGCGATCATCTCGTGTCAGACGTTCCGGTCGGCTGCTTCCTGTCGGGCGGCATCGATTCTTCGGTCGTGGCCGCGCTCGTTGCCGAGACGGGCCCGCCGCGCACCTTCACGATGACGTTCGCGGAGCCCGCCTACGACGAGCGGGACGCGGCGGCCGTCGTGGCGAACCACGTGCACTCCTGGCATACGGAATTGCCCGCCTCGCCGGAGGTCGATCTCGCGCTGCTTCTCGATCGTTTCGGAGAGCCGTTCGGAAACCCGACCGCCTTCCTCGTCGCCGACCTTGCGCGAAAGGCGCGCGAGCACGTGACGGTGGCGCTCGTCGGAGACGGCGGCGACGAGGTCTTCGGCGGCTACCCACGCTACGAAGGCGGGCTTCTGGCGCAGAAATGGCGCCACCTCCCTCGTCCGCTCCGCCGCGCCGCGGCGGCGGCGAGCCGGTTCATCCCCGAAAGCCGGGCGGGACGTCATTCGCTTCGCCGCGCGCGCGAGTTCCTGGTCGCGGCAGACCTGCCGGACGCGGAGATGTACGCCTCTTGGGCGGAGTATTTCACGCCTGGGGAGCGCGAAGAGATGCTGGGCTTCGCCGCCGGGAGTCCGATCGCCGCGCGCTATCTTGTCGCATCCTCTCCGCACCCGCTCGATGCGATGCAGGAGACGGACCTTGCGACGTTTCTTCCAGGCAACATCCTCGCCTATGGCGACGCGATGAGCATGGCGCGGGCGCTGGAGCTGCGTCTCCCGCTGCTCGACCATCGGCTCGTCGAGGCGGTCGGCCGCTTCCCGCCCGCGCTGCGGCAGCGCAAGCGGCTGCTCCGCGCCGTCGCCCGTCGGCTTCTCCCGGCGGAGATCGTCGATCGCCCGAAGCGCGGCTTCAACGCGCCGATCGGGCTCTGGCTCGAGGGCCCGCTGAAGCCGCTCGCAGAGGCGCATCTGCGGCCGGAACGGCTGGAGCGGCTCGGCATCGCCTGGGCGCCGGTGAAGCGACTTCTTTCCGAGCGCGGGCGCGACCATTCCGTGAAGCTCTGGGGCCTCATCGTTCTCTCGGCCTGGGCGGACCGGTGAGGATCCTCTTCCTCACCGAGAATTTTCCGCCCGAGGTGAACGCGGCCGCCACCCGCGTCTACGAGCGCGCGGTCTATTGGGTCCGGTGGGGCCACGAGGTGACGGTCCTCACCTCGGCGCCGAACTTTCCCGATGGGAAGCTTTTTCCCGGCTACCGCAACCGGTGGCGGCAGCGGGAGGTGATCGACGGGATCGAGGTGATCCGCGTCAAGACGTACATGACGGCGAACCAGGGCGTTTTCCTCCGGACGCTCGACTTCATGAGCTTCATGGCGTCGGCCTTCGTCCAGGGTCTGTTCTTGAAGCGTCCGGACATCGTGGTCGCGACCTCGCCCCAGTTCTTCGCCGCGGTCGGCGGATGGGCGCTCGCCGCCGTGCGCCGCCTGCCCTTCGTCTTCGAGCTCGGCGATCTCTGGCCGCGCTCGATCGTTGCTGTCGGCGCCCTGCCGGACTCGTGGATCGTCGGCGTGCTCGAGGCGCTGGAGCTCTTCCTTTATCGCCGCTCGGCGCGCGTCGTTGCACTCACCGAGACGTTCAAGAAGGACCTCGTCCGCCGCGGCATCCCGGCGAAGAAAATCGACGTCGTCCTCAACGGGGTCGATCTGCCGCGCTACAGCCCGCGGCCGCGCGACGAGGCGCTTGCCGCCGAATTGGGGCTCGGGCGCCGCTTCACGGTCGGCTATATCGGAACGCACGGCATGGCGCACGATCTCGGAAACGCCGTTCGGGCTGCGGCGCTGGTGCCGGAGGTCACGTTCCTCTTCGTCGGCTCGGGTGCCGAGCGCGAGAAGCTGATCGAGAGCGCGCGTGGGATCCCCAACGCCGTGTTCGTGCCGCGCCAGCCGAAGGAGCTGATGCCCTCCATTTGGTCGCTCTGCGACGTCGCTCTTGTGCACCTCAAGGACTCGCCGGCGTTCGGCGAGGTGATCCCGTCGAAGATCTTCGAGGCGATGGGAATGGGGCTGCCGGTTCTTCTCGTCTCTCCGGACGGAGAGGCGCGTCGGATCGTCGAAGGGGACGGTGCAGGCGTCTGGGTGCCGGCGGGGTGCCCCGAGGCGCTCGCCGCCGCGGTGCGGCGCCTCGAAGGCGATCCCGAGCTGCGCCACCGCCTCGCCCTGGCGAGCCTCGCCGCCGCGCCGCGCCACACCCGCGAGACGCAGGCCCGTCTCTTCCTCGCGGCGCTCGAGAAGGCGCTCCAGCGCCGCACCTCATCCGAGGCGCCCTTCCCCGCTTGATCAGGCGGAGGCGCTCATGCGCCGTCGTCTTCTTCGGCCAATCGCTCGAGATAGCGGCCGTAGCCCGACTTCCCGTTCGCCTCGGCGAGGCGGAGGAGCTGCTCGACGTCGATGAAGCCCTGGCGGAACGCGACTTCCTCGACGCAGCCGATCTTCTGCCCGGTCCGCTTCTCGAGCGTGCGGACGAATTCCGAGGCCTCGAGCAAGGAATCGTGCGTGCCGGTGTCGAACCAGGCATAGCCGCGCCCCAGCCGCTCCACATGGAGCTTTCCCGCCTTCAAGTACACGTTGTTGAGATCGGTGATCTCGAGCTCGCCGCGCCCCGACGGCTTCAGGGTCGCGGCGATGTCGGCGACCTCGCGGTCGTAGAAGTAGAGCCCGGTCACCGCCCAGTCCGATCGTGGCGCCTTCGGCTTCTCCTCGATCGAGAGCGCGCGACCGTCGCGGTCGAACTCGACGACGCCGTAGGCCTCGGGATTGCCGACCCGGTAGGCGAACACCGTGGCGCCGTCGCTCTGCGCCTTGGCGCGCGCCAGCATCGCGCCGAGGCCGTCGCCGTAGAGCAGATTGTCGCCCAGCATGAGCGCGCCGCCCCCGCCGGCGAGAAAATCCCGGCCGATGAGAAACGCTTGCGCGAGGCCCTCCGGCCGCGGCTGCGCCGCATAGCTGATCGCGATGCCCCACTGCCGACCGTCGCCGAGAAGATCCCGGAAGCGCTGCTGTTCGGTCGGCGTCGTGATGACGAGAATGTCGCGAATGCCCGCCAGCATCAGCGTCGACAGCGGGTAGTAGATCATCGGCTTGTCGTAGACGGGCAGCAGCTGCTTCGAGACGCCGCGCGTCAGCGGGTAGAGCCGCGTCCCCGAGCCGCCGGCGAGAATGATTCCTTTCATGCCGCGCTCCGCCCCTTCCCCAGCCTTTCTCCCCGATAGACGCCGGATCGGATCGGCTCCCACCACGCACGGTTCTCGAGGTACCAGAGGACGGTCTTCCTCAGCCCCGTGTCGAGGCTCTCGCGCGGCGACCAGCCGAGCTCGCCGCGCAGCTTCCGGTCGTCGATGGCGTAGCGGAGGTCGTGCCCCGGCCGGTCGGCGACGAACGTGATGAGCCGCTCGTGCGGCCTTCCTTCGGGGCGGATCTCGTCGAGGATCGCGCAGATCCGCCTCACGATGTCGATGTTCCGTCGCTCCGCGCCGCCGCCGATGTTGTAGGTCTCGCCGAGGCGGCCGCGAAGCAGCACGAGGTGGAGGGCGCGGGCATGGTCCTCGACGTGGAGCCAGTCCCGCACGTTCTCTCCCCGGCCGTAGACCGGAAGCGGCTTCCTCTCGAGCGCGTTGAGGATCGTCAGCGGAATCAACTTTTCGGGGAACTGCCACGGGCCGTAATTGTTCGAGCAGTTCGTCGTCACGACGGGAAGACCGTAGGTGTGGTGCCAGGCGCGGACGAGATGGTCGGCGCCCGCCTTGCTCGCCGAATAGGGGCTGTTGGGCGCGTAGGCCGTCGTCTCGGTGAAAGACCCTTCGGGACCGAGCGAGCCGAATACCTCGTCGGTCGAGACGTGGTGGAAGCGGAACGAGGCGCGCCGGCCGGCGGGAAGCCGTTCCCAATAGAATCGCACCGCCTCCAGGAGCTCGAACGTGCCGACGAGATTCGTGCGGATGAACGCGTCGGGTCCGTCGATCGAGCGGTCGACATGGGTTTCCGCCGCAAGGTGCATCACCGCATCCGGTGCGTGGCGCTCGAGGATCGCCGAGACCGCCGCGCGGTCGGCGATGTCTGCGACTTCGAGGCAATAGCGGTCGGGCCGGGCGAGCTCGCCGAGCGGCGGGTTCGAGCCCGCGTAGGTCAATTTGTCGAGATTGACGACCTCGATCCCTTCGGCGAGGAGATGACGGACGAGATTGGTGCCGATGAACCCGGCTCCGCCTGTGACGAGAATCTTCAAGTCGAGCGCTTTCCCTTGCGGTTCGCGAACCGTATAACGCCGGAGCCTAGATGAATATTGCCGAGCTCTACAGGACCGAGTTCGCCGAGCACGAGGCCGTCCTGAAGGCGACCGAGGCGGCGTGCGAGGCCCCCTTCCGACGCCTCGTCGAGGTGGCCGCGACCGCCGTCCGCGGGGGCGGTAAGCTTCTCTTCTTCGGCAACGGCGGCAGCGCAGGCGACGCCCAGCACCTCGCCACCGAGCTCTCCGTCCGCTATGTCGAAAACCGGCCGCCGATCGCGGCGATGGCGCTTACCACCGATACGTCGGCCCTTACCGCGATCGGCAACGATCTCGGCTTCGACCGGGTTTTCGCCCGTCAGGTGGAGGCGATCGGCCGAAAGGGCGATCTCGCGATCGGGATCACCACCTCGGGGAAGAGCCGCAACGTCACGCTCGCCCTCGAGACGGCGAAGCGGATGGGCCTCGTCGCCGCCGCGCTCTCGGGCCGGGACGGCGGCGATCTCGTCGGGCTCGCCGACCCGCTCCTGATCGTGCCTTCGCACACCACCGCCCGCATCCAGGAGATGCACATCATGCTCGGCCAGATGTTCTGCAGCGCGCTCGAGCAAGAGCTCGGGCTCGTCTGAATGAGCAAGGAGCTTCGCGTCGCCGTCGGCGGCATGGGCGGCATCGGGTCTGCCGTGATCCGCCGCCTCCAGGCAGGGATTCCGGGTCTTCGCCTCGTCGCGGTTTCCGCCCGCGACGAAGCCCGCGCCCGCGAGCGGCTGGCGGCGCTCGGCGCGCCGGTCGACGTCGTCGGGCTCGGCGAGCTGGCCGATCGGGCGGACATCGTCGTGGAGTCGGTGCCGAGCGCCTTCTTCCGCGCCATTGCCGAGCCGGCGATCGAGCGCGGGCGGCTCTTCATGCCGCTCAGCGTCGGCGCCCTTCTCGACCATTTCGACCTCGTCGCGCGCGCCAAGGAGACGGGGGCGCGCATTCATGTGCCGACGGGCGCGCTCATCGGCCTCGACGCCGTCCGTGCCGCGGCGGAGGGAACGATCCATTCCGTCCGCATGGTGACCCGCAAGCCGCCGCGCGGTCTCGCGGGCGCGCCCTATCTCGAGCAGAAGGGCATCTCGCTCGACGGCCTCGCCGCGCCGCTGCGCGTCTTCGAGGGAACGGCCCGCGAAGGGGCGCGCGGCTTTCCCGCGAACGTCAACGTCGCCGCGGCCCTCAGCCTCGCGGGCATCGGACCCGACCGGACGATGCTCGAGATCTGGGCCGACCCGGCGCTCGAGCGCAACACGCACCGCATCGAAGTGGACAGCGACAGCGCGAAGTTCTCGATGACGATCGAAAATCTCCCCTCCGCCGAGAACCCGCGCACCGGCCGCATCACGGCGTTGAGCGTCGTCGCGGCGCTCCGCGGCCTCGTCGCGGAGCTGCGCGTCGGCACGTAGGCCGGGAAGAAGCTCAGAAATCCGGCGCCGCTTCCGGGAGCGCGGCAAGGCGCGCCGCCTGACGCCTGCGCTGCCATAACGAGAAGAGGACCGACGCGACCGAGAGCCCCAGCAGAAGCGCCGATATCGGCCGCGTCACGAACAGGAGCGGGTTGGGATCGTTCATCAGCGCGCGCACGAGATTGACTTCGATCTGGTCGCCGAGGATGAGGCCGAGAATGACGGGCGCCAGCGGGAATTTGAGCTTCACGAGCGCGTAGCCGAAGCCCCCGAAGAGCGCCAGCACCCATACGTTGTCGATCGTGTTCTTGAGCGCGTAGGCCCCTACCGTGCACAGCACGAGGACGATCGGCACGAGCGCCGACTTGGGCACGGTCACGACGCGCAGGAAGAACCGCGCCCCCAAGGCCATCGCGACGACCATGATCGGATGGGCGAGAAGGTAGGCGGCGAAAATTCCGAAGGCGAGCTTCGCCTCTTGCACCATGAAGAGCGGTCCCGACTGGATGCCGTGAATCGTCATCGCGCCGAGCATCACGGCGGTGACGGCGTCGCCCGGAATGCCGAACGCCATGATGGTCACGAGCGAGCCGCCGACATTCGCGTTGTTGGAAGATTCCGACGCGATGATGCCCTCCGGGATGCCGGTTCCGAACCGCTCTGGCCGGCGGGAAATCTTCTTCGCCTGGTCGTAGGCCATGACGGTTGCAGCGCTGCCGCCGATCGCCGGCAGCACGCCGATGAGGAGCCCGACCGCGGTCGACCAGAGGAGCAGCACCGGCCGTACCAGAATCTCCCCTATCACCTTGAGCTGCCCAACCTCGAGGCTCGGTACGACCGCGCGCGCACCGCCCGAGCCGGATGCTCCGTACATCTTCTCGAGCTCGGTCATGATTTGCGCGAAGGCGAAGATGCCGATCAGCACGGGAAGGAAATCGAAGCCGCCCCGCAAGAAGTCCGTGCCGAACGTGAAGCGCGGCACGCTCATGATGGGGTCGCTGCCGAAGGTCGTGACGAGAAGTCCGAACGTGCCGGCAAGGAGGCCCTTGAGGAGGGAGTCTTCGGTGAGGCCAACCACCATCGACAGCGCGAAGATGAAGAGCGCGAAGAACTCCCAGGGGCCGAACTCGAGCGCGATCGCCGCGAGGGGTCCCGTCGTGGCGATGAGGAACACGCCGCCGAGCAGCCCGCCGAAGCACGACGCCCAAATCCCGAGCCAGAGCGCCCGCCCCGGCTCCCCGTTCCGCCGCATCGTGTAGCCGTCGAAGGTCGTCGCGATCGCCGAAGGCGTGCCCGGGATTCCGAGAAGCACCGCGGTGACGAGCCCGCCGGCGGAGCCGCCGACATAGACCCCGGTCATGGCGGCGAGCCCCTGCAGCGGATCGAGGCCGAAGGTGAAAGGCAGCACGACGATGATCGTCATCGTGATGGTGACGCCCGGCAGGGCGCCGCCGACGATGCCGACGAAGGTTCCGACGACCAGCGGGACGAGGAACTTCAGCTGCAGAAGATCGAGGATCGCCGTGCCGAGCTGCTCGAACATGACCGCCGGGCTAGAAATCCGTCCAGGTGCCGCGGGGCAGCCGAACGTGAAGATACCGCTCGAAGACGAGGTAGGTGACCCCGGTTGTCCCGAGCGCGACGAGCGCCACGACGAGAAGGGCGCGCCGCGTTTGCGGCGGCTCGATCGCCGACTGCATCGCCGCGACGAAGAGGAAGGTCGCGATCCGGAATCCGAGAAGCGGCAGCAGCGTGACGTAAAGGCCGAACAGGACGAATGCGACCAGGACCAGCCTGTAGTTCGGCGCCGGCGCAGCCGCGGGCGCGCCGCCGCCGACGAGGAAGGCGCGCAGGACGAGGGCGGCGCCGGCGAGAGCGGTCGCGCCGAGCACGAGGCGGGGATAAAAGCCCGGCCCGATCGGCACCAGCGCCGACCGGGGAAGATCCCCGGCGACGAAGAAGAGCCAGACGCTGACCGAAACAGCGACGAGACCGGCGACGGCGTCGCCGGTAAGCCGCGGCCGCACGAGGCCCCGCACCGCTCCGTCTGCGTGCCTCCCGTCAGCGCTTCAGAAGCCCGAGCTCCTTCGCCATGCTCTTGTTGATCTCGTCGTTCTTCTTCAGGAACTCGCCGTACTCTTTCCGGCCGAGATACTTGACGTCAGTGCCTTGCGCCTTCATCGAGGCCGCGAAGGCAGGGTCCTTGACGGCGTCGCTGCATGCCATGTCGAGCTTGCCGAGGATATCGTCCGGCGTGCCTTTGGGCGCCAGAAGACCGCGCGTCACGGCGTACTCGATGTCGTAGCCCGACTCCTTCAACGTCGGCACGTCGGGCAGTTCGGGCGAGCGCTTCTCGGTCGCGATCGCGATGAAGCAGAGCTGGCCCGCGTCGACCTTTCCTTTCTGGGTGAGGTTGCCGTCCGTCAGATCGATGTGGCCGCCGAGGATCGCGTTCATCCGCTGCGCGAGCCCGTCGTAGGAAACGTACTTGAACTTGACGTTCGCCGCCTTCTCGATGAGCGCGGGGAAGAAATGGCTGGTGGAGCCGAGCGTCGCACCGACGGAGATCGTCCCCGGGTTAGCCTTGGCCTCGTCGATCAGCTCTTTGAGCGACTTCCACTTCGTCTTGGCGCTCGCCGTGAGCACGGAGGGTGTCGACGAGACCGAGCTGATCGGCTCGAAGTCCGAGTAGTTCACGTCGGCGACGCCGGTGTAGTAGGTCAGATGGATGTAGTCGTGCACGACGTAGAGCGTGTAGCCGTCCGCCGGCGCGTTCTTCGCCTCGCGTGCCCCGACCGTGCCCGAGGCGCCGCCGATATTGGCGATCACCACCGTCTCGCCCAACGCCTTTTGTAGAGGCGGAGCGAACGGCCGGAAGATGTTGTCGGTATCGCCTCCGGCTGCCCACGGCACGATCACCTTGACCGGCCGTTCCGGATAGGCGGCGATCGCAGAGCCGCCGGCCAGAATCGCGAGCGCAGCGGCTGCTAGAACCAGCTTCGTCATCGTAGGTCCTCCCTATTCTCGGCGCTTTCGGCGCTTTTCTTATGTTCCCATCCGATGTTGCCGGCGGGGCCGAAGTCAAGCGGGACGGCCGCTCACGTCATCAGGCTTTTCACGAGCTCGAGCGTGTCCGCCTGCAAGGCGGGCTTGTCCCAACGGATTCGGTGAATGCGCGGAAACCGCAGCGCCACCCCGGACCGGTGCCGCGACGAGCGATGCACGCTGTCGAAGGCGATTTCGAGGACCAGCCCCGGCGCCACCTCGCGCACCGGCCCGAAACGGTTCGTGGTGTTGTTTCTGATCCAGCGATCGAGACGCAGAAGTTCTTCGTCGGTATAGCCGGAATAGGCTTTTCCGATCGGGACCAGCTCGCCGTCGCGCCACGCGCCGAACGTATAGTCGGAGTAGAAGGAGGAGCGCTTCCCGTGACCGCGCTGCGCGTACATGAGCACCGCATCGACGGTGAGCGGCGCGCGCTTCCACTTCCACCACTGCCCTTTCGGGCGACCCGGCACGTAGACGGAATCGACACGCTTCAGCATCAGCCCCTCGATCCCGTTCGCGCGCATCTGCGCGCGGAGCGCGGCGAGCTCGTCCCAGCTCTTGAACGGCACCATCGGCGAAAGGTCGAGACGCGGCCGAGGCGCGGCGCGGTACCAGGCCTCGAGTCTCGCGCGCCGCTCTCGGAAAGCGAGACCGCGCAAGTCCTCTCCCCTCTCCTCAAGCATGTCGTAAAGGCGCACCGCCGCCGGATAGTCGTTCATCATCTTCACCGACGGCGCCTTCCGATTGAGGCGCTGTTGAAGGTCGTTGAAGGGGGCGACTTCGTCGCCGCGCATCACGAGGAGCTCGCCGTCGAGCACGACGTCGTCGGGCAGCGCTTCGACGAGATCCGGGAACGATCCGCCGATGTCCTCGCCGGCACGGCTGTAGAGGCGCTTGCCGCCGCCGCGCGCCACGATCTGCACGCGGATCCCGTCCCACTTCCACTCGGCGGCGAAGTCCGCGGGATCGAGCGCGGCGAGCCCGTCCTCCTCGATCGGGTGCGCGAGCATCAGCGGGCAGAAGGTCGGCGCCGAGCCGGTTTCGGGCCGCGGCCCGCGTCCTTCGAGCCACGCGAAGAGCGCCTCGTAAGGCGGCTCGAGCCCGTGCCAGACCTCCTCCACCGCAGCGACGTTCGAGGCGCCGAGCTCGGCGGCGGCCGTCTTGGCGAGCCGCGCCGAGACGCCGACGCGCAGCCCCCCGGTGACGAGCTTCAGGAGCGCCCAGCGCCCGGTGCCGTCGAGGCCGTCGAGCCATGTTTCGAGAAGGCTCGTCGCATCGGCCCGCACGGCGGCGCGCAGCGTCTCGACGATCTCGGCCAGGCGAGGCGCCGGTGCGCCGCCCGATCGGTCCGGCCAGACCAGCGCCACGGTCTCGGCGAGATCACCGACGAAATCGTAGGACCAGCCGAAGAGCTCGGGGTCGATCCGCCTCATCGCGAGATCGCGCACCTGCGCGGGCTTTACCTCGCGGAAAGAGAGCTCGCCGGTGAGCGCGGCCAGCGCCCACCCGCGCTCCGGATCCGGGGTCGTGGCGAAGTACTCGCGTATGAGGCGCAGCTTGCCGTTGCGCGACGGCGTGAAGACGAGGCTGTCGAGGAGCTCGGCGAAGCGGTTCACGCGCCGGCTTCCTCCTCGTAGCCGGCGATGTTGAGGGCCCGGGCGGCAATGCCCTTGAGCGACGCCGCACGGATCAGCGCCTCCTCGCGGCCATGCGTCATCCAGACCTCGCCCGGCGCCACCTCCTCGATCGTCCGGCAGAGCTCGTCCCAATCGGCGTGATCCGAAATGACGAGCGGCAGCTCGACCCCGCGCTGCCGCGCGCGCTGGCGGACGCGCATCCAGCCGGAGGCCATCGCGACCACCGGCTCGGGCAGTCGCCTTGCCCAGGGGTCGTTCGCGGCGCCCGGCGGCGCGAGGATGATCTGCCCTTCGAGCTCCTTCTTCGACGGTCCCGTCGCCGGAAGAAGCGGCCCCAAGGGAACGCCGAGCGCCTCGTAGAGCCGGTTCATGCCGTCGAGCGCGCCGTGCACGTAGATCGGGCGATCCCAGCCGGCGCGGCGCAGGAGCGAGATGACGCGCTGGCACTTGCCGAGGGCGTAGACTCCGACGACATGCGCGCGCTCCGGAAAGACGCGCACGGAATGGAGGAGCTTCTCGATCTCGTGCGCGTCGGGCGGGTGCCGGAACACCGGGAGCGCGAACGTCGCCTCGGTCACGAAGACGTCGCAGCTTTGCGGCTCGAACGGCGGGCAGGTCGGATCGGGGCGGCGCTTGTAGTCGCCGGAGACGACGACCCGGCTGCCGGCGTGATCGAGCACGACCTGTGCGCTGCCGAGAACGTGCCCCGCCGGCGCCAGGCGGAGCGTCACGTCGCCGAGCCGCAGATGCTTGCCGTAAGCGAGCGCCTGGTACGCCGTCGCGCCGTCGTCGCCATGGCGGCGGCGCATGATCGCGACCGTCTCCGGGGTGGCGAGAACGTGGCGGTGCCCGGCGCGCGCATGATCCGAGTGGCCGTGCGTCACGACGGCGCGCTCGACCGGTCGCACCGGGTCGACGAAGAAGCCGCCCGGCACGCAGAAGAGCCCGTTCGGGGTGACGCGAAGCCAGGTCTCGGGTTTCGGCGGCATCGTGCGGAATATGGCATCGCCCGCCGGGCGCGCCGAGCCGGTGCGGCTATCGCTTCGGCCTCGTCTCGAGGAAGGGCGGCGTTCCGATCGCCACGGCCGAAAGCGGCTCCGCGACCGCCTCAAGCGGACGCCGCTCGGCGGCGATGCCGAGAGCGAGCTCGGTGATGGCGGCGATTACCATCAGCGACGCGCCGAAGAGATAGCCGAGGAAGATGCTCATGCTCGACCCGCTCTCGACGAGATAGCCGAAGAGCCAAGGTCCGGCGGCGCCGCCGAGCCCGGTCCCGATCGCGTAGAAGAGCGCGATGGCGAGGGCCCGGATCTCCAGAGGAAAGCTTTCGCCGACGGTGAGATAGGCGGAGCTCGCCGCCGCCGAGGCGAAGAAGAAGATGATCGACCAGGCGAGCGCCTGCGTCCCGGCGTCGAGAAACCCCGCGTGAAAGAGCCAGCCGGTCACGGCGAGCAGGATTCCCGAGACCGCGTAGGTCCCGGCGATCATCGCCCGCCGGCCGATCGTGTCGAAAAACGGCCCCAAGACGAGCGGCCCCATGAAGTTCCCCGCGGCGAAGGGCAGGATGTACCAGCCGACATTCTCCGAAGCGACGCCGTAGAAGCTCGTCAGGACGAGCGCGTAGCTGAAGAAGATCGCGTTATAGAAGAAGGCCTGGCTGCCCATCAGCACGAGGCCGAGCACGGTGCGGCGCGGATAGTCGCGCAGGAGCGCGCCCGCCACCCGCGCGAGCGACGCGGTCCCGATCGGCCGGAGGCGGATGAGCCCCTTCGCCGGCGCGAGCGGGCCCTTTTCGGCCGACACGCGCGTCTCGATGCCGGCGACGGTGGCTTCGGCTTCCGCTTGCCGCCCGTGCGTCAGCAGCCACCGGGGGCTCTCCGGCAGAAAGCGGCGGAGAAAGAGGATCACGATGCCGAGCGCCGCGCCGATCGCGAAAGCGAGGCGCCAGCCGAGATCGGGCGGCAGAAGCCCGGGATCGAGAAGCACGACCGAGCCGAGCGCGCCGAGAGCCGCGCCCACCCAGAAGCTGCCGTTGATCGCGAGGTCGGTTCGCCCGCGGTACCGCGCCGGGATCAGCTCCTGGATTGCGGAGTTGATCGCCGCGTACTCGCCGCCGATCCCCGCCCCGGTGAGGAAGCGGAAGAGGAGGAAGCTCCAGAGGTCCCAGGAGAAGGCGGTCGCCGCGGTCGCGAGGAGATAGACGAGCACCGTCACCGAGAAGAGCTTCTTCCGCCCGAGCTGGTCGGCGAGCCGGCCGAAAAAGAGGGCGCCCAGCACCGCCCCGACGAGATAGGCGCTCCCGGCGAGCCCGACCTGCGCGTTGTCGAGGCGCAGCACGGGGCTCTCCTTGAGCGCGCCCGAGACCGCGCCGGCAAGCGTCACCTCGAGCCCGTCGAGTATCCAGGTGATGCCGAGCGCGACGACCACCAGCCAGTGGAAGCGGCTCCACGGCAGCCGATCGAGCCGCGCCGGCACGTCCGTCTCGACCACCTCTCCCTCGGGTCCGGGGCCGCGCGGGCGCATGGCCGGGGCGACTTCCCCGCGCTTGGCGCCCTCTCGGGCGCCGTCTAGCTTCTGCCCCGCATGCGAGGCCCCTTCCCCCGTCACGTGATCGTGCCCCTCATCGTGGCGTGCGCGCTCTTCATGGAAAACCTCGACGGGGCCGTCATCGCCACCGCGCTGCCGGAGATCGCCCGCGACCTGGGCGCCGATCCGCTCCACCTCAACATCGCGATCACAGCCTACCTCTTCGGCCTCGCGGTATTCATCCCGCCGAGCGGCTGGGTCGCCGACCGGTTCGGGGCGCAGCGCGTCTTCGCCGCCGCCATCGCGATCTTCACGCTGGGCTCGATCGCCTGCGGCTTCGCGACCTCGCTGCCGGGCCTCGTGCTCGCGCGCCTCGTGCAGGGGATGGGGGGCGCGATGATGGTTCCGGTCGGGCGTCTGGTCATGCTGCGCGCGGTCGAGCGCGCCGAGCTCGTGCGCGCGATGGCCTGGCTCACCGTGCCGGCGCTCATCGGGCCGGTGATCGGCCCGCCGCTCGGCGGCGCGATCGCGACTTATACGACCTGGCGCTGGATCTTCTGGATCAACGTCCCGATCGGAATCGTCGGTATCCTTCTCGCGCGCCGGTTCATCCCAGACCTCGGGGCGCTCGAGCGGCGCCCGTTCGATCTTCCCGGCTTCGTCATGACCGGGATCGGCCTCGCCGCCGTCTTGGCGGGGCTCGAGACGGTCGCGCGGGGGCTGGTGCCGTTGGTCGCCACCGCCGCGCTGGTCGCCCTCGGCGCCGCCTCGCTCGCCGCCTATGCCGTCCATGCGGGGCGGGCGCGCGCCCCGATCCTCGACCTCGGGCTCCTGCGCATCCCGACCTTCCGGACCGCCATGACGGGCGGAACCGTGTTCCGCATTGCCGTCGGGGGCCTGCCCTTTCTCCTGCCTCTCCTCTTCCAGCTCGGTTTCGGCCTCTCGCCCTTGGCTTCGGGCCTCCTCACCTTCGCCGCCGCGGCGGGCGCCATCGTCATGAAGATTACCGCCGCGCCGATCCTGCGCTGGCTCGGCTTCCGGAGCGTCCTCTTCTGGAATTCGCTCATCGGCGGCGCCTCGGTCGCGATCTACGCCGCCTTCCGGCCCGAGACGCCGCACGCCGTCATCCTCCTCGTGCTTCTCGTCACCGGCTTCTTCCGCTCGCTCCAGTACACGAGCCTCAACACCCTCGCCTATGCGGACATCCCGGACACGAAGATGAGCGGCGCGACGAGCTTCGCGGCGATGCTGCAGCAGCTCTCCGCGAGCGTCGGCGTCGCGCTCGCCGCGCTCGCCCTCCAGCTCGTCCTTCTGGCGCGCGGCGGCGTCGAGGTCGGGGCCGGGGATTTCGTGCCGGTCTTCCTCGCCTTCGGCGCTCTCGCCGCGAGCGCCGCCTTCTTCTTCCGGGGGCTCGCCTCCGATGCGGGGGCGGCGGTTAGCGGCCACAGCCCGAGGCGGCGGCCGGCCCAATGATTGCCCCTCGGCGGCGGGATGCGTTACAAGGCCCGCCTCGCTACGAAAGGAGACGAAATGGCGGCTCGCGGCCCGCTATCGGGGATCACCGTCGTCGATCTCTCGCGGATTCTCGCGGGACCTTACTGCACGTTCCTCATGGCCGAGCTCGGCGCCCGGGTCATCAAGGTCGAACCGCCCGGAAAGGGCGACGATGCGCGCGAGTACGGGCCCTTCGTCGCCGGCAAGTCGACCTATTTCATGTCGATCAACCGGGGCAAGGAGTCGATCGTCCTCGATCTCAAGAGCGAGGCGGATCGCCGCATCTTCGAGGTGCTTCTCGAAAAGGCCGACGTAATCGTCGAGAATTTCCGCCCAGGCACCATGGAAAAGCTCGGCTATGGGTGGGAGACGCTCCACGAGCGCTACCCGCGTCTCATCTACGCCGCCGCTTCCGGGTTCGGCCACACCGGGCCGCTCTCCCGGGAGCCCGCCTACGACATGGTCGTGCAAGCGCTCGGCGGCATGATGAGCATCACGGGCGAGCCCGGCGGCGCGCCGGTTCGCGTCGGCATGTCGATCGGCGACATCGGCGCCGGCCTCTACACGATGATCGGGGTCGAGGCGGCCCTCCTCCACCGCGAGAGGACCGGCGAGGCGACCAAGGTCGACATCGCCATGTTCGACTGCCAGCTCGCGCTTCTCGAGAACGCGATCATGCGCTACACCGTGACGGGGCAGATTCCCGGGCCCCTCGGCGCGCGGCACCCGTCGATCACCCCCTTCGAGGCGTTTCCGACGGCGGACGGGCATCTCATCGTCGCGTGCGGAAACGACGCGCTCTATCGGAAGGCGTGCCAGGCGTTGGGGCGGCCCGACCTCATCGACAACCCGCTTTTCAAGACCAACGACCTCCGCAACCAGAACAACGAAGCGCTCTTCGCCGAATTCGCGAAGGAGCTCCGGAAGGCGCCGCGCAGCCACTGGATCGAGGTCTTCGGCAAGGCCGGGGTGCCGTGCGGCCCGATCAACAACGTCGCGCAGGCGCTCGAAAACCCGCAGGTCGAGGCACGCAACATGCTGATCGAAACCGAGGACCCGAAGGCCGGGAAGATCCGCCTCGCCGGCAATCCCATCAAGCTCACCGCGTTCGAGGATCCGAAGACGCGCCCGCCCGCGCCCGACCTCGACGCCGACCGGGCCAAGATTCTGAAGGAGCTCGGTCTCTGACCAACGAGGAGAAGAGATGCTGCAGAACCGCCTCCAACCCGTCCTCGATCCTCATGCGCTCGCGAGGGAGCTTTCCAACAAGCTCCTCATCGAAGGCGCTTTCGTCCCGGCGAAGTCGGGCAAGACCTTCGACGTCGTAAGCCCGGCGACCGGCGAGAAGGTCGCCGAGGCGGCGGAGGCCGAGGCGCCCGATGTCGAGGTCGCCGTCGCCGCGGCAGCGAAGGCCCAGCTCGGTTGGGCGAAGCTCGCGGCGCGCGAGCGCGGCAAGCTCGTCGCAGAATGCGGGCGGCTTCTCAACGAGCATGTGGAGGAGCTCGGGCGCCTCGTCGCGCTCGAGACGGGCAAGGCGCTTCGCACCGAGAGCCGGGTCGAAGCCTCGGTTCTCGCCGACGTTTTCGTTTTCTATGGAGGGCTCGGCGGCGAGCTCAAGGGCGAGACCGTGCCGTTCCGCCCCGACATGCTGACGATGACTTTGCGCGAGCCGGTCGGCGTCGTCGGCGCGATCATTCCCTGGAACGTGCCGATGATGCTGATGGCGCTGAAGATCGCGCCCGCGCTCGTCGCCGGCAACGCGGTCGTCGTCAAGTCGGCCGAGGAGGCGCCGCTCGCGGTTCTGCGCGCCTGCCAGATCATGAACCAGGTGCTGCCGGCGGGCGTCCTCAACATTCTCTCCGGCTACGGCCCGGAATGCGGCGGTCCGCTGGTCGCACACCCGAAGGTCGGCAAGGTCACGTTCACGGGCTCGGTCGAGACCGGCAAGATCGTCTACAAGACCGCGGCCGAAAAGCTCATCCCCGTGACGCTGGAGCTCGGCGGCAAGAGCCCGATGATCGTCATGGGCGACGCCGATCTCGAGAAGGCGGTCGCGGGCGCCATCGTCGGGATGCGCTTCACCCGCCAGGGGCAGAGCTGCACGGCCGCCTCGCGCATCTTCGTGCACGAGACCATCCACGACGCCTTCGTCGACAAGCTCAAGGCGAAGGTCGACGCGATGAAGATGGGCGACCCGCTCGACGAGGCGACCGACATCGGCACGATCATCTCGAAGCAGCAGTTCGAGAAGGTCCAGTCCTACATCAAGCTCGGCGAGGAGACCCCGGGCGCGAAGGCGCTGCGCTGCTCGGCGCTGCCGAAGGACAAGAAGCTCGAGAAGGGCCTCTTCGTCCAGCCCGTGATCTTCACCGGCATCCCGAACGACAGCCGCGTCGCGCGCGAGGAGATCTTCGGCCCCGTCACCTGCGTCATCAAGTTCAAGGACTACGAGGACGCGATCCGGCAGGCGAACGACAGCGAATACGGCCTCGCCGCGACGATCTGGACCAAGGATCTCAAGACCGCGCTCGACGCCGCCCACCGGCTCGAGGCCGGGTTCGTCCAGGTGAACCAGAACCTCGTCGTCCAGGCCAATCTTTCCTACGGCGGCGTGAAGTCCTCCGGCCTCGGCAAGGAGGCCTCGCTCGAGGCCATGCTCGAGCACTTCACGACCAAGAAGACGGTCATCGTCAACATGGCGTGATGCGTTGCGGGCCACGACCCGATGCGCCCTCCCCCGCTCGCGGGCGAAGGCCCGTGCAGCGGGAAGGGTGAGCGAAGCGGGGCGCCCCTTCCCTCCTTCGCGGTCGGGAGAGGGAGCGGCGGCGTGACCCGCCGCCTCCTCGGTTATCTTCTTCTCTCGCTGCTGATCGCCGCAGCGTCTTCCGCGCTGTGGCTGCTCTCCTCGCTGCCGGTGACCGAGGGCCGCGTCGCTCTCGCCGGCCTCTCGGCGCCGGTCGCCATCGAGCGCGATGCATGGGGCGTGCCGACCATCCGCGCCGCGAACGAACGCGACGCCGCGTTCGCGCTCGGCTACGTCCACGCCCAGGACCGTCTCTACCAGATGGAGCAGATGCGCCGCGTCGGCGCGGGCCGTCTCGCCGAGATCGTGGGCGAGCGCGCGCTGCCGATGGACCGCATCATGCGGACCTTGGGTCTCTACCGCGCCGCCGAGGCGCAGCTCGACGCACTCTCGCCGGAGCTTCGCGCCTATCTCGAAGCCTACACTTCCGGCGTCAACGCCTTTCTCGAGAACCGCACGCGCGCGCTCCCGCCGGAGTTCTACCTCCTGCGCTTTCGCCCGGAGCGATGGCGCGTCGCCGACACGCTCGTCTACGGCAAGCTCATGGCGCTCCAGCTCGCCGGCAATTACCGCGGCGAGCTCCTGCGCGCGCGGATCGTCGAGCGCCTCGGCCGGGAGGCGCTGGACCTTCTCTATCCGACCGTCCCTGCCGGGGCCTCGAACAATTGGGTCGTCGACGGCAGCCGCAGCGCCTCCGGCAGCCCCGTTCTCGCCAACGACCCGCATCTCGGCTTCTCGGCGCCGGGGACCTTCTATCTTGCCAGGCTCGAGTGGCCGGGCGGCGGCGCTTCCGGCGCGACGGCGCCGGGTGCGCCCTTCGTCATTATCGGCCACAACGGTCGCGTCGCCTGGGGCTTCACGACGACGGGGGGCGACGTCGCCGACCTCTTCCTCGAAAAGCTCGACGGGGACGGCTATCTCACGCCGGACGGGTCCGCCTCCTTCGCGGTCCGGCAGGAGAAGATCGCGGTCCGCGGGGGCGCCTCGGAGACGCTCACGATCCGCGCGACCCGGCACGGCCCGGTCGTTTCCGGGCTTGTGGGCGAGGCGCCGCCGGGCCATGTCCTCGCGCTTCAGGCGACGTTCCTCGACGGCGACGACCGGACGCCCGAGGCGATCTACCGGATGAACCGGGCCGACGACGCCCAATCCTTTTTGCGCGCGCTCGAAGACTGGGTGGCGCCGCAGCAGAGCATCGTCTACGCGGATCGGCAGGGCGAAACCGGCATGATCGCGCCGGCACGGATCCCGATTCGAAAGAATGGCGACGGCTGGCTTCCCGCGCCCGGCTGGACCGGCGAGGCGGACTGGGCCGGCTCCATTCCGTTCGAGGAGCTACCCCGCGCCTCGGGGCCGCGGCTCGTTACCGCGAACAACAAGATCGTGGTCGACGACTACCCTTACTTCATCTCGCGCGGCTGGGACGCGCCGTACCGCGCGGAACGCATCACCGCCCTTCTCGATGCCGTGCCGGAGCAGACGCCGGACCGCTCGGCCGCGATCATGGCCGACATCCACTCCCCGATGGCTGCGGAAATCCTGCCGCTCCTTCTCGAGGCGCCGGCCGCGAGCGAGCGTGCGCGCGCCGCTGTCGAGATCCTGCGTTCCTGGGATCTCGAGATGCGCGAGGACGACGTCGCGCCGCTCCTCTTCACGGCGTGGCTGCGCGAGCTCGAGCGCGAGCTCTTCGCCGAGGCGCTCGGGCCGCTCTTCGTCGAATACTTCGACTTCCGTCCGCTCGCCGTGCGGCGGCATATCGCACGCTCCCGTTCCGACGAGAAGATCGCGGCCGCGCTCGAACGCGCGCTTTCGGACCTCGAGCGCCGCTACGGCCCGGAGATGGGCGACTGGACCTGGGGGCGCGCCCATCAGGCGCGCTTCCGGCACGGCCTTTTTTCCCGTCTCCCGCTGATCGGCGGCCTTCTCGACATTTCCGTACCCGTCCCGGGCGGCTACGACACGGTCAGACGTGCGCACATGGCGCTGCGCAACGAGACCGATCCCTTCGCCAGCGTGCACGGCTCGGTGCTGCGCTTCGTCATAGACATGTCGGCGCCGGACAGCGCACGCTTCATGGTCGTGCCGGGCCAATCGGGCAATCCGTTCTCGCGCCACTGGTCCGACCTCGTCGCACCGTGGCGCGACTTCGAATGGATCACCCTCGGCGGTCCGGCCGTCGCACGCCTGGAGCTCGTACCGCCGTGACGCTGCCGGTCACGATCGACGACGTCCGCGCCGCTGCGGAAGCAATCCGCGGCGAGGTGATCCGCACCCCGCTCGTCGCGGCCCCCGCGCTCTCGGCGGCGACCGGTGCCGAGATCTTCCTCAAGCTCGAGACGATGCAAGCGACCGGCTCCTTCAAGGAGCGCGGCGCCCTGACGAAGCTGAAGAGCCTCGAAGCGGCGCAGCGGCGGGCCGGCGTAATCGCGATGTCGGCGGGAAATCACGCGCAAGGCGTCGCCTACCACGCCCACAGGCTCGGCATTCCGGCGACGATCGTCATGCCCGAAGGGACGCCGTTCACCAAGGTGGAGCGGACCGAAGCCTACGGCGCGCGCGTCGTGCTGCGCGGCGAAGGGCTCGCCGAGGCGCGGCGCGCGGCAGAGGAGATCGCCGCTGCCGAGAACCTGACGCTCATTCATCCCTACGACGACCCGCTGATCATCGCGGGCCAGGGCACGATCGGCCTCGAGCTCGTCGAGGACCGGCCCGAGCTCGACGCCGTGATCGTGCCGATCGGCGGCGGCGGCGTCATTGCCGGAACCGCCATCGGCGCCAAGGCGCTGAAGCCGGAGATCGAGATCATCGGCGTCGAGGCGGCGCTCTATCCCTCGATGCACCATGCGATCCGCGGCCTTCCGGCGGGACCGGGCGGCCAGACGATCGCCGAGGGCATCGCCGTCGAGGAGCCCGGCCGGCTCACCCGTTCGATCATCGAGGCGCTCGTCGCCGACATCGTTCTCGTCGAGGAGGCGCGGATCGAGGCCGCGATCGAGATGCTCATCGTGCAGCAGAAGCTCGTCGCCGAGGGCGCCGGCGCGGCGCCGCTCGCCGCCCTGCTCGCCGATCCCGGGCGCTATTCCGGGCGGCGCGTCGCGCTCGTTCTGTGCGGCGGCAACATCGATGCCCGCCTCCTCGCCTCCATTCTGATGCGCGGCCTCGTGCGCGCCGGCCGCATGGTTCGCTTCCGGGTGGAGATCAGCGACCAGCCCGGGCTTCTCGCCCGCGTCGCCTCGGTGATCGGCCAGAAGGGCGGCAACATCGTCGAGGTCTATCATCAGCGTCTCTTCCAGGACGTCCCGGTGAAGCTCGCCGAGCTCGACGTGGTGATCGAGACGCGCAATCCCGGCCATGTCGGCGAGATTCTGCACGCCCTCGAGGCCGCCGGCTTCCGAACAAGGCTTCTCTCGGAGAGCGCCCTCGCCTGACCGCGCTCGCCGGGGCCGCCCGGCGCCTGCGGCCGCCGCAACAAATCGTCGCCGTCGTCCGGTCGGTGCGACGCACGACAATATTCCCAGGTGCGACAATCTGGCGCAGGCGGCGCAACCTCGCTGCGCTAGAGGTTGCGTTACCGCCGGTGCGTCCACGCCGCATCTCGCGAAGAGCGCGGAATGCCACGGATTTTCCTCTAAGACCGTATTAACGCCGCCGTGCGAGGGTCGCAGGGCTGATCTGCTGTTTCGGCATTGACATAACGGTAACGGAAACACCGTCGCATGGCCGCACGAAAGATTGCGCCGACCGGGCGGGAGAGTCCCTTCGGCGAGGAAGAGATCATCGTCTCCAAGACCGACCTCAACGGTCGGATCACCTACGCGAACGACGTCTTCCTGCGCGTCTCACGGTATTCGGCCGAGGAGATCCTCGGGCAGCCGCACAGCATCATCCGGCATCCCGACATGCCGCGCTGCATCTTCAAGCTGCTGTGGGACACGATCCAGGCGGGCAGCGAGATCTTCGCCTATGTCCTCAACATGGCGAAGAACGGCGACCATTACTGGGTCTTCGCCCACGTGACGCCGAGCTTCGACGCGTCAGGGAAGGTCGTCGGCTATCACTCGAACCGGCGCAAGCCGGAGCCGGCGCAGATCGCCAAGATCGAGCCGCTCTACCGGACGCTGCTCGACGAGGAGCGTCGGGCCGAGGATCGCAAGCAGGGCATGCACCTCGCCCACGGCAAGCTCTCGGCGATGCTGCAGGAACGGGATGTCTCCTATGATCAATACGTCTTCGCCATCTAGCCAGCGCATCGGTGCGGCGACCGGAACCGCTGCGGCGCTCGGGGCGGCGGCGCTTGCCGCTGCCGGCTACCCGCTCGCCGGCGTCATTCTTTCCGACGTCGCCGTTCTCGGGCTCGCTGCCGCCGCCGTCCTCCACGAGCGGCGGAACGAGCGCGCGATCGCGCGGGCGGCGGCGGTTTGCGAAGCGGCGGCCAACGGCGATCTCGAGGCGCGCATCCTCGGTCGGCCGACTCCCGGCCCGCTCGGCGGGCTCGAGCGCAGCATCAACCATCTTCTCGACATCACCGACGCCTTCGTCCGCGAAGCGAGCGGCTCGATGCTCCAGGTGAGCAAGCGCCGCTACTACCGCAAGGTTCTCGAGCGCGGTCTGCCGGGGGCGTTCCGGCACGGCGCGCGGACGCTGAACGCCGCGACAGCGGTGGTCGAGGCGGATGTCGGTGAGTTCATCCGTTTCGCTGAAGGCAATGTCGGGACGGCGGCCTCGGAGGTCTCGGAAGCGGCGGCACGCTTGCGGCTCGAGGCCGAGATGATGAATCGGATTGCGGGCGACGCGAAGGAGCAGAGCGCGTCGGCAGCGGCGGCCACCCAGCAGGCCTCGGCCAACGTCGCCACGGTCGCTGCGGCCGCCGAAGAGCTCTCGGCCACCGTCGCCGAGATCGGCCGGCGTGTCGCGCATTCGGCAGAGGTCGCACGGAACGCGGCGGAGGAATCGACGCGCACGAATGCCGCCGTCGAGAACCTCGCGGACGCCGCGCAGCGCATCGGCGAGATCGTCTCGCTTATTCAGGCGATCGCCGCGCAGACGAATCTCCTCGCCCTCAACGCCACGATCGAGGCGGCCCGCGCCGGCGAGGCCGGCAAGGGCTTCGCCGTCGTCGCAGGCGAGGTCAAGACGCTCGCCGGAGAGACCGCGAAGGCGACCGAGGATATCGCCGCCCAGGTGGGCCGGATCCAAAGCGCCACGGCCGAGGCCATATCCGCGATCAAGGGCATCGTCGCGCGGATCGGCGAGATCGACGAGGTCTCTGCCGCGATTGCGGCGGCGGTCGAGGAGCAAGGCACGACGACCCAGGAGATCGTCCGGAACATCCAGGAGGCGGCGCGCGGCACCCAGACCGTGACGACCAACATCGTCGAGGTCACGAAGGCGGCCGGCGCGACAGGAGATGCCGCCGGAAACGTGCTCGAAGCCGCGGCGGCGCTCTCCGGCGAGGCGGATCGGCTCGGCGCCGCCGTCGGCACCTTCCTCGCCAAAGCGCGCGGCGGCTGATCTCGCGCGACCTCGCTGGAGCCCACGGCGAGGGGCAAGTAACCTTCCCGCGGTCCACCGCGAGCGAGGGCGCGATGCGCTACGAGCTTTACTACTGGCCGGAGATACAGGGGCGGGGCGAGTTCGTTCGCCTCGCGCTCGAGGATGCCGGCGCCGACTATGTCGATGTGGCGCGGCGGCGCGGCGGCATGCGCTCGATGTTGCGCCTCCTCGACGGCAGCCGGGTCGAGCGCCCTCCCTTCGCACCACCCTTTCTCAAGGCCGGCAAGCTCCTCATCGGCCAGACCGCGAACATCCTCTTCTATCTTGGCGGCCGGCACGGCCTTGCCCCTGCGAACGAGGCGGGCCGGCTCTGGACCCACCAGCTCCAGCTCACCATCGCCGACCTCGTCCAGGAGGCGCACGACACGCATCACCCGATCGCGAGCGGCCTCTACTACGAGGACCAGAAGAAGGAAGCGAGGAGGCGAGCCGCCGATTTCCTCGAGAACCGGGTGCCGAAGTATCTCGGCTACTTCGAAGGGGTGCTCGCGCGGAACGGCCAGGGCCGCCATCTCGTGGGCCGCCGCCTCACCTATGCCGACCTTTCGCTGTTCCAGGTCGTAGCGGGCCTCCGTTACGCCTTCCCGCGCGCCATGGAGCGGATCGAGAAGAAGCTGCCGCGGGTCGCCTCGCTCCATGACCGCGTCGCGGAGCGACCCAACATCGCCGCCTATCTCGCCTCGAAGCGTCGCCTTCCCTTCAGCGAGGAAGGCATCTTCCGGCACTACCCCGAGCTCGATCCGTAATTCTCCGGCGCCGGCGCCTTGGCGGTACCGGCGACGGTCTCGAGCCGAGGCGCCCGACGGCCCCCCTGAAGGGCGCGATGCGGAGCCTGCGGAAAAGCAGTTACGATCGAGCCGAGACCTGCGGCTTCACGATCAGGAGACAAGGAAAAGTGATCCACGTTCTTGCCATCATCAAGGCGAAGCCCGGCAAGCGCGACGAAATCCTCCGCCACTTCCGCGCGAACATGCCGGCCGTTCGGGCCGAGCAGGGCTGCATCGAGTACGGCCCTGCGATCGACGCCGAAGGCGTCGGCGCGATCCAGACTCCACTTGGCTCCGACACCTTCGTCGTCATCGAGAAATGGGAGAGCCTCGAGGCGCTGAAGGCCCATGCCGCTTCGCCGCACATGGCGGCCTATGCGGCCAAGGTGAAGGATCTCATAGCCAGTCGCGTCATACACGTGCTCGCCCCCGCCTGACGCGCAGAGGGGGCCGATGGAAAGCATCGGGTACCTCAACGCCGTTCTCCTGATCGGCGCGGTCCTGGTGCTCGTCGGAATACTGTCCAGCCTCGTCGCGTCCCGGATCGGGGCGCCCCTCCTCCTCGTCTTTCTCGTCATCGGCATGCTGGCCGGCGAGGACGGCCCGGGCGGCATCGCCTTCGACGACTACCGAGCGACCTATCTCTTCGGCTCGCTCGCGCTCGCGGTGATTCTCTTCGACGGCGGCATGCGAACGCGGTTCGACGCGTTCCGGGTGGCGCTCAGGCCTTCGGTCCTGCTCGCCACGATCGGCGTCCTCGTCACCGCGCTCGTGACCAGCGTCTTCGCCCTCGTCGTCTTCGACCAGCTCTCCTTCTTGGAGGCGCTGCTCCTCTCCTCGATCGTGGCCTCCACGGACGCCGCGGCGGTGTTCTTCCTGCTTCACGCCGGCGGCCTTCAGCTGAAGCAGCGCGTCGGCGCCACGCTCGAGGTGGAATCGAGCACGAACGATCCGGCCGCGATCCTGATGACCGTCGTGCTGACCGAGTTTCTCTCCGCGGTCGCCGCCCAGCAGCCCGAGGCAGGCGAGTCCGTCTGGATGATCGCGCGGATTTTCGCGGAGCAGGCGCTCATCGGCGGCGCTTTCGGGGTCGCGGGAGGGGCGGCGATCTCGCTCCTCCTCAACCGGCTGCCTCTGCCGTCCGGGCTTCAGCCGCTGTTCGCGAGCACGAGCGCGATCGTCGCTTACGGGGGCACGGCGGCGCTCGGGGGCAGCGGCTTTCTCGCCGCCTATCTCGCCGGGGTGGTGCTCGGCAACCGGCGCACCCGCGGCGCGACCAGCCTTCTCGGCTTCCAGGACGCGATCACCTGGTTCTGCCAGATCGTGATGTTCGTTCTGCTCGGGCTTCTCGCCTCGCCGTCGCGAATGCTCGAGCACTTGCTCGGCGCGCTCTTGGTCTCCGTCGCGCTCATGCTCGTCGCACGCCCTGTGGCGGTTTGGATCTGTCTCCGATTCTTCCGCTTCTCACCGAACGAGCTCGCCTTCGTCGCCTGGGTCGGGCTTCGCGGCGCCGTCGCCATTTTCCTCGCCTCGGTGCCGATGCTCGCCAGCCTGCCGAACGCCTTCCTCTATTTCGACGTGGCGTTCGTCGTGGTGCTGACCTCTCTCGTGGTCCAGGGCTGGACGCTGCCGCCGGTCGCGCGCCGGCTGGGCGTGGCGCTGCCGCGACGGGCGGAGCCGGGGCCCCGGGTCGACTTCGAGCTTCCGGGACAGGTCGAAGAGGAGTTCGTCGGCTACCCTGTCGCCGCCGGAAGCCCGGTCGCCCGCGGCGCGAGGCTCCCGAGTTGGGCCCGGATCGTCATGGTCGCCCGCGAGAAGCGGCTCCTGATGGGCGCCGAGAGCGAGCCGATCGCCGCGGGCGACTACGTCTACCTCCTCGCGCCGCCGGACAGGGTGCGGCAGCTCGACCCGCTTTTCTCGGCGCCGAAGGAGCTGCCGCCGGAAGAGCGCGACTTCTTCGGCGAGTTCGTCTTCGACGGGGCGACGACGCTCGGCGCGATCGCGCGCACCTACGGCTTCCCCGTTCCCGCCGGCGTCGCGGATCGGCGCGTCTCCGATCATTTCGCCGAGCAGCTCAACGAGCACCCGGTGGTCGGCGACCGGCTGCGGCTGGGGCCGACCGAGCTCATCGTCCGCGAGGTGGACGGAGATCGCGTGACGAAGGTCGGTCTGGAGATCGATCCGAAGGCCGCCGCCGGCTCCGCGTAGCCCTGACCGTCAGGGCGGCCCGAGCTCCTGCTCCGCCCGGCCGAGAATGCCGTGGATGGCCTCGGCTCCCCTCGCCTCGCGGAGCCGGTCGGCGATGCTGCGGTGCCGCAGGATCCGTGCGACGCGCCCCAGAGCCTTCAACTGGTCGACCATCGCCCCCTCGGGGGCGAGCACTACGGCGACGAGATCGACTTCCAGACCGTCCTCCGTGCCGAACGCGACCGGTCTTTGCAGCCGCGCCAAATACCCGATGGGGCGCGCGAGGCCGGGGACTTGCGCGTGGGGAATTGCGATCCCGGAGCCGACCCCGGTCGAGCTCAGCCGCTCGCGCTCGGCGAGGGCCGCCTCGACCGTGCCGGGATCGAGTCCGGCCGCATCTGCGATCCGACGTGCGAGCGCCGCCAGGAGCGCTTCCTTGTCGGCGGCCTCTACCGCCGGCAGGATGCGATCGGGCGTGATCAGCTCGACGAGGCTCTGTCCCATTTCGCGCTCATCGCGTCGGCCGGGCCGCGCAGTCTACACGGGAGGCGGCGGGCCGGCCCGCTTGACCCTCGTTCCTCGTCTGTTCTATTCTTCGCCGTTGTTCTTCCAGCTCGAACACCCGCGTCGCGACGCGGCGGCTGGTGCTGCCCTTTCGGCTGATCCGCCCGTTCCGCTCGAGCCTGTAAATCACCTGTTATTTCAGGTTCGGCACGGGGCCCGCCGGCGCGCGGCACGCCTTCGGCGGATGGTCACCTGCCATGCGGGGGCTCGGTTTGACTTGTGGCCGGGCGGTCCCGATACTCGCGACGCTTCGCGAGAGGTCTCATGATTCGCCCGAACTCGGTCGCAGCCCGCGACGTCGCCTTTCACCTCCACGCCTACACCAACCTGCGCAAGAACGAGGCCGAAGGTCCGCTCGTTCTCACGCGCGGCAAGGGCATCTACGTCTACGACGACGACGGCAAGGAATACATCGAGGGCCTTGCCGGGCTCTGGTGCACCTCGCTCGGCTACGGCGAGGAGCGGCTCATCGAGGCGGCCGCCAACCAGATGCGCCGCCTCGCCTACAGCCACGTCTTCGCCCAGAAGACGCACGATGTCGCGGCCGATCTCGCCGAGCGCCTCGTGAAGCTGGCGCCCGGCATGTCGAAGGCCTTCTTCAACAACTCGGGAAGCGAGGCCAACGATACGGCGATCAAGATCGTCTGGTACTACAACAACGCCCTCGGCCGGCCGCGGAAGAAGAAGATCATCGCCCGCATGAAGGGCTATCACGGCGTCACCGTCGCCACCGCGAGCCTCACGGGCCTTCCCAACAACCACATCGACTTCGATCTCCCGATCCCGCAGGTCCGGCACGCCGACTGCCCGCATCACTGGCGTTTCGCGCATGAAGGCGAGAGCGAGGAGGAGTTCGCGAGCCGCCTCGCCGAGAATCTCGACCTGATGATCCAGCGCGAGGGCCCCGACACCGTCGCCGCGTTCATCGCCGAGCCCGTGATGGGGGCCGGCGGGGTCATCGTCCCGCCGCGGACCTACTTCGAAAAGATCCAGCCGGTCCTGAAGAAGTACGACGTGCTGCTGATCGCCGACGAGGTCATCTGCGGCTTCGGGCGCACGGGCAACATGTTCGGGAGCGAGACCTTCGGCCTCGAGCCCGACATGATGACGATGGCGAAGGCGCTCTCTTCCGCCTACCTGCCCATCTCGGCGACGCTCATCAGCGACAAGATCTACCAGGTGATCGCCGACCGCAGCGCCCAGATCGGGACGTTCGGCCACGGCTACACCTATTCCGGCCATCCCGTCGCGGCGGCGGTGGCGGTCGAGACGCTCAAGATCTACGAGGAGCGCGACATCGTCGGCCGGGTGCGCAAGCTCGCGCCGCGTTTCCAGGAGGGCCTGCGGAGCTTCGCCGGCCACAGGCTCGTGGGCGAGGCGCGCGGGGTCGGCCTCATCGGCGCGCTCGAGCTGGTGTCCGACAAGCGGTCGAAAGCGGGGTTCCAGCCGGCCGGCCGGGCCGGCGCGGTCTTCGCCGCCAAGGCCCAGGAACACGGTCTCATCTGCCGCAATCTCGTCGACACCGTCGCGCTCTGCCCGCCGCTGATCATCACGGAGAGCGAGATCGACGAGATGATGCGCCGCTTCGGACTCGCTCTCGACGCGACGGCGCGGGAGCTCGAGCTATGAACATTCGGGCACCGCGAATGTTCTCGCGTCCGAGACGCGAAGGCCCGGGCGCGATGCCCGGCCCGGCGAGCGGAGTCGAACCGAAGGCATTCTGAAGCGAACGAAGAGAAACGAGAGGAGAAGGGACGATGGCAGTTCGGGTCGCGATCAACGGTTTCGGCCGCATCGGCCGCCTCGTCATGCGAGCCGCCGCCGAAGCGAAGCGGGACGACATCGAGGTGGTCGCGATCAACGATCTGGGCTCGGTGGCCGCCAACGCGCATCTCCTGAAGCACGACAGCGTGCACGGGCACTTCCCGCTCGAGATCAGGACGGGCGACGGATTCATGGAGGTGGGCGGAAAGAAGATCCAGGTCTTCGCGGAGCGCGACCCGGCCAAGCTGCCTTGGAAGGATTTGCAGATCGACGTCGCGCTCGAGTGCACGGGCATCTTCACCAAGCGCGACGCCGCGGCGAAGCATCTCGAGGCCGGCGCCAAGCGGGTGATCGTCTCCGCCCCGGCGGACGGCGCCGACTTCACTCTCGTCATGGGGGTCAACCATGACGGCCTCAAGCCCGAGCACAAGGTGATCTCGAACGCCTCGTGCACCACCAACTGCCTCGCCCCGGTCGCTTACGTGCTTCAGGAAGGGATCGGCATCGAGCGCGGCTACATGACGACGATCCACGCTTATACGGGCGACCAGTCGACCGTCGACACGCTGCACAAGGATCTGCGGCGGGCCCGCGCCGCGGCGATGAACATCATCCCGACCTCGACCGGGGCAGCGAAGGCGGTGGGCCTCGTGCTTCCCGCCCTCAAGGGCAAGCTCGACGGCACCGCGATCCGCGTGCCGACGCCGAACGTGTCGCTCGTCGACTTCAAGTTCACCACCCCGCGCGACACCTCGCCCGACGAGATCAACGATCTGATGAAGAAGGCGGCGAACTCCAACCGCTTCAAGGGCATTCTCGCCGTGACCGAGGAGATGCTCGTGTCCTCGGACTTCAACCACGACCCGCATTCCTCGACGTTCGACCTCACGCAGACCGTGGTCATGGAGAAGCGCTTCGCCCGGGTGCTCGCCTGGTACGACAACGAGTGGGGCTTCTCCAATCGCATGGTCGACGCCGCGGTGCTCTTCGGCAAGATGGGGTGATCGTCGGCTCCCTGGACGAGGCGCGCCGGGCCCTCGCGGCCGGCGCGACCCGGCTCGAGAGCTACCCGGCAGCGGGGCTTTCGGCCGGCCCCGGCTGGTTCCAGGCGATCGTCGAGGCGCTCGAGGCCGAGTTCCCGGACCGGCCCTTCGAGGCGGTGCTCGACTGCGGCGATGCGCCCGGCGCGGCGCTTGCGGCATTGCGCCGCGGCGTCAGGCGGGTCCGCCTCCGCGGCGACCCCGCCGTGGTCGGCCGCGTCGCCGAGATCGCGGCCCGGCTCGGGGCCGTCGTGGAGACGAACGAAACCACTGGCTGAGCCGTTTGCCTCTGTTATTTTCGACCGCAACGAGAAGGCTTCAAAAAGGACCGCCCCCATGCAGCTTACCGAGACCGTCCGCAAGATGCTCTCGTGGTACGAGAGCGACAATCCCGGAACGAAGGCGAACCTCGCTCGCATTCTGATGCATGGCCGCCTCGGCGGCACCGGCAAGCTCATCATCCTGCCCGTCGACCAGGGCTTCGAGCACGGGCCGGCGCGGAGCTTCGCCCCGAACCCGCCGGCCTACGATCCGCACTACCATTTCCAGCTCGCGATCGACGCCGGGCTCTCCGCCTACGCGGCGCCCCTCGGCTTCATCGAAGCCGGGGCGGCGACCTACGCCGGGCAGATCCCGACCATCCTCAAGGTCAACTCCTCGAACAGCCTTTCGCGCTTCAAGGAGAACGCCAACCAGGCCGTCACCGCCTCGGTGCAGGACGCGCTCCGGCTCGGCTGCTCGGCGATCGGCTTCACCATCTACCCGGGTTCCGATGCCGCCTTCGACATGATCGAGGAAGTGGCCGAGCTCGCGCGGGAGGCGAAGTCCTGCGGCCTCGCCGTCGTCATCTGGTCGTACCCGCGCGGCGGCGCGCTTTCGAAGCCCGGCGAGACCGCGATCGACATCTGCGCCTACGCGGCGCATATGGCCGCCCTCCTCGGAGCGCACATCATCAAGGTGAAGCCGCCGACCGAGGCGCTCGAGCTCGAGGCGGCGAAGAAGGTCTACGAGGCGCAGAAGATCGACATCAAGACGCCGGTCGCCCGCTTCCGCCACGTCGTGCAGTCCTGCTTCAACGGCAAGCGCATCGTCGTCTTCTCGGGCGGCGAGGCGAAGGATCTCGAGGGGATCTACAACGAGGCGCGCGCGATTCGCGACGGCGGCGGCAATGGCTCGATCATCGGCCGCAACACCTTCCAGCGCCCGCGCGACGAGGCGCTGAAGATGCTCGACCAGATGATCAAGATCTACAAGGGCGAGGCCTGAAACCCGCCCGCACCCGCCTCTACCTGATCACGCCGCCGGCTCTCGAGCCGGCGGCATTTTCGCGCGCCCTCGCCGAGGCTCTCGACGCCGGCGACGTCGCGTGCGTCCAGCTCCGCCTCAAGGGCGTGGACGACGACGCGATCCGCCGCGCGGCCGACGCGCTGCGGCCCGTGGCGCAATCGCGGGGCGTCGCCTTTCTCATGAACGATCGCGCCGATCTCGCCCTTGCGACCGGTTGCGACGGCGTTCATGTCGGGCAGGAGGACACGCCCTACGAGGAGGCGCGGCGCATTCTCGGCCCTGAGCGGATCGTCGGCGTGACGTGCCACGCGAGCCGCCATCTCGCGATGGAAGCGGCCGAGAAGGGCGCGGACTACGTCGCCTTCGGTGCCTTCTTCCCGACGGCGACCAAGGAGCCGAAAACTCGCGCCGACCCGGAGCTGCTTCGCTGGTGGAGCGAGCTCATGACTGTCCCGTCCGTCGCGATCGGCGGCATCACGGCCGAGAACTGCGGGGTTCTCGTCCAGGCGGGTGCCGATTTCCTCGCCGTCATCGGCGCGGTCTGGAACGACCCGGACGGGCCGGCAGCCGGCGTCAGGCGACTGAACGCGGCGATCGACGCGGCGCTCTGAGCGCGAGCGGCACGAGCGCGGCGGTGCCGATCGCGAAGCCCGCGACGATGTCCAGCGTGTGGTGCCACCACAACACCAGCACCGAAAGGCTCGCGAGCGGGATCGGCAGGAGCAGCATCGCGCCGACGAGCCGATTCCTGGCCATGAGCGCGAGCCCCGCCCAGAATGCCGTTGCCATCGCGGCGTGGCCGCTCGGAAAGCCCTTGGCGCGGAACGTGTATCCGAAGAGCGTCCACTTGAAATCGCCGATCGAAAGCTTCAAGAGCCCCACGGTCGCGGTGCAGAGGAGAAGGCTCGTGCCCCAGGAGAGGGCTTCGGCCCTGCCGCCCCGCAGCCACAGCCTTCCGGCGATGATCGCGGCCGTCGGAAGGAGGATCAGCGCTTCGCCCGTTAGGGCGAGCAGCTCCCACGTGTCCTTCCCGAGCATGCGGAGGAGCGCGAGCTTGAGTTCGAGGAGATCGTCCATTGGCGGCGAGAACGCGGAAGATCGCGCGAAAGTTGCCTCGCGCAGCCGGTCAGACCACCGGCGCCCAGAGCACGTCGTCGATCCGCGAGGCGCCGGCTGCGAGCATGACGAGCCGGTCGAAGCCGAGCGCGATTCCGGCGCTTTCCGGCATGCCGTACTCGAGCGCGGCGAGGAAATCCTCGTCCACCGGATAGGAGAACCCGTAGCGGGCCTCCTTGGCGGCGCGATCGCGCGCGAAGCGCCGCCGCTGCTCGGCGGCGTCGGTGAGCTCGCCGAAGGCGTTCGCGATCTCGACCCCGCAGAGATAGACCTCGAATCGCTCCGCAAGGCGCGGGTCGCCCGGCTTCGGCCGCGCCAGAGCCGCCATCGAGATCGGGTAGTCGTAGAGGATCGCCGGGGCGCCTATTCCGAGGCGCGGCTCGATCCGGTCCAGGAAGATGCGGAAGAAGAGGTCTTCCCAGTCGTCGCCCTCGTGGGGAGCGATCCCGAGCGGGCGTGCGGCGTCGGCGAGAAGGTCGAGCCGCGGCTTCTCGGGGTCGGGCGCGGTGGCCAGGAGGTCGATCCCCGCCCATTCCCGGAAAGCCTCCGCGACCGAGAGGTAGAGCCAGGGCTCGGCCGGGTCGGCGGTCCTCCCCTCCCAGGAGTAGAGCGGGGCGGCGGTGCGGAGCAACGCCTCGCAATCCGCCATGAGCTCGCGGTAGGAGGCGCCGGCGCGATACCACTCGAGCATCGTGAACTCGGGGTGATGAAGCCGGCTGCGCTCGCCGTTGCGAAAGCAGCGCGCGAGTTGGAAGAGGCGCGGGACGCCGGCGACGAGCAGCTTCTTCATGGCGAATTCGGGGCTCGTGTGAAGGTGCCGGGTGACTTGCCCCTCGCCGGGTTCGTCGAGCACGGTCGTGAACGCGACAAGATGCGGCTCGAGGCCAGGGCTCACTTGAAGCGCCGGCGTCTCCACCTCGACGAAGCCGCGCTCGAGGAAGAATCGGCGCACCGCGGCCGCGATCCGAGCGCGCGTCTCGAGCGCCTCGCGCCGCGCCGCCAAACGATCGGGATGCCACCAGCTCATCCGCCCCCCTCTTCCGTCCTTGGGCTTGACCTGCTAGAGACGCGCGCCGATTTGAGAAAGCTTGACCATGAAGATCAACGCCATTGACATCAAGCCAGGCAATGTCCTGGAGCACGGAGGGCGGCTCTGGATCGTCCTCAAGCGCGAGCTTATCCAACCCGGCAAGGGCGGCGCCTTCGCCCAGGTCGAAATGCGCGACCTCAAGACAGGGACGAAGACGAACGAGCGCTTCCGGACCCAGGAATCGGTCGAGCGCGTTCGCCTCGACGAAAAGGAGATGCAGTTTCTCTATTTCGACGGGGATCTCGCGACCTTCATGGACAACGAGACCTACGAGCAGGTGACCGTGTCCCGGGAGACGATCGGCGATTCTGCCGATTTCCTGCGCGACGGGATGATCTGCACGGTTCAGCTCCACGAGGGAACGCCGCTCTCGGTCACTCTTCCGCAAACGGTGGTCATGGAGCTGGTCGAGGCCGATCCGGTCGTCAAAGGCCAGACCGCCTCGTCATCCTACAAGCCCGGCAGGCTCGAGAACGGCAGGCGCATCATGGTGCCGCCTCATCTCGAGGCGGGGACCCGAATCGTCGTCAACACCGCCGACGGTACCTACGTCGAACGCGCGAAGGACTGAGTGGCTCGCTCAGCGCTCATCCACGTCATGACCAGCGCCGCGCTCAAGGCGGCACGCGGGCTGATACGCGACTTCGGCGAGGTCGAGCAGCTTCAGGTCTCTCGCAAGGGGCCGGCGGATTTCGTGTCGACCGCCGATCACAAGGCCGAACGCACGCTGCGTGCCGAGCTCTCGAGGGCGAGGCCGGGCTTCGGATTCCTCATGGAGGAAAGCGGCGCGAGCGTCGGCAGCGACGAGAAGCAGCGCTGGATCGTCGATCCGCTCGACGGCACGACGAACTTTCTGCACGGCATTCCGCATTTCTGCATCTCCATCGCGCTCGAGCGCGAGGGCGAGATCGTCGCCGGCGTCGTCTACGACCCGACGCGCGACGAGATGTTCTGGGCCGAAAAGGGCGTCGGCGCCTACATGAACGACCGGCGGATGCGTGTCGCCGGACGCACCAAGCTCGACGACGCCGTCATCGCGACCGGGATTCCCTACCGCGAGCGCGGACATCACGAGAGCTACCTGGAGACCCTCGGCGCCGTCATGGCGACCTGCGCCGGCGTCCGCCGGATGGGGTCCGCGGCGCTCGACCTCGCCTATGTGGCGGCCGGGCGCTACGACGGATTCTGGGAGTTCGGCCTCTCCCCCTGGGACATCGCCGCCGGAATCCTCCTCGTTCGCGAGGCGGGCGGCCAGGTTTCGGATCCCGGCGGCGGCAACGACCCGCTGCGGACCGGGGAGATCCTCGCCTCCAACGTGCAACTTCATCCTGCGCTCGGCGCGCTGGTGCGCAAGGGAGCGCGGCGCGCAGCGTGACGAGGAAACGCAGGTCCTGTATCCTCCACCGCAGTTCGATGCGGTCGCTTCCAACCATAGCGTTCGCGGCCCTGCTCCTCGCTGCCCCGGCTAGCGCCGAGGTCGATGTCGATCTCGGGGCGTTGGACCAGATCGCCCCCGCGCGGGCCGGCAACGCGCAGAAGCAGACGACGAGATCCGGCGCCCTCGTGCCGGGCGCCGAGAAGAAGAAGGCGCCGTCGAAGCCGGGCGCACCCTTGGCGCGCGCGGAGAAACCGGCGCCTCCGCCGCCCGCGCCCGTCGTGCTGCCGCCGACGAAGCCGGCCGCCGCGCCTCCGGCGGCCCCGGCCCCGGTCGTGCTCGAGATGCCGCCGGAGCCGTCGACCGGATCGGCGGCGCTCGACAAGGGCGCGCTGCAGCGCCCGGAAGCCGTTCCCGACCGCCCGGTCCTCGAGGAACTCGCGACCCCGGCCGAGCCGCCGCCGAGTCGGCGGCCTCCGCCCTCCGATCCCTTCGGGGCGGTCGCCTTCGCCCCGGGAGCGGCCGAGCTTTCGCCCGAGGCGAAGGAGGTGCTCTCGGCCGCGGCGGAGCGCCTCACGGCCGACGAGCGCCTCCGCATCGAGTTGCTCGCCTACGCCGCGCTCGAGGACCAAAGCCAAGCGCGACGCCTTTCCCTCTCGCGCGCTCTCGCCGCGCGATCCTTCCTGGTCGAGCACGGCGTGCGCACCCAGCGCATCGACGTGCGTCCGCTCGGCGCACCCGGCGACGGCGGCGGCGATCGGATAGACGTCCGGCTAGCCCGCCGTTGACGCGCCCATCGCGCTTCATCAACCGCATGGTCGCCTTTCTGGCGGCGGTCATGCTGACGTGCAGCCTCATCGCCGGCCCGCTCTATCGCGCGTTCATGGGAAATGCGGCGCTCAACGGGATAATCCTCGGTGCGCTCCTCGTCGGCATTCTCTACATCTTCCGGCAGGTGCTGCGGCTCAATCCCGAGGTCGCCTGGATCGAGAGCTACCGCAGAAAGGAGGGCAGCGTCTCGACCAAGGCGACGCCGCGCCTCCTCGCGCCGCTGGCGACCATGCTGGAGCGGAGCAAGGGCGGGAGGGTCTCGCTCTCCCCGATGGCGTTGCGGACGCTGCTCGACGGGATTTCGGCGCGTCTCGACGAGCAGCGGGAGATCTCGCGCTACTTCATCGGGCTCCTCGTCTTCCTCGGCCTGCTCGGCACGTTCTACGGCCTCCTCGAGACGCTCGGCGCGGTGGCCCACATCATCGGGACGATGCAGATCGGCGGCGGCGACATCGGCCGCGCCTTCAACGAGCTGAAAAGCGGGCTACAGGCCCCGCTTTCGGGCATGGGAACGGCGTTCAGCGCGTCGCTTTTCGGTCTTGCGGGATCGCTGGTGCTGGGATTTCTCGACCTCCAGGCCGGACAGGCGCAGAACCGCTTCTATAACGATCTCGAGGAGTGGCTCTCCGGGTTCACCCGCCTCTCGGGCGGCGGCGGGCTCGGCGACGCCGGAGAGACGCCCGTGCCGGCCTATATCCAGGCCCTGCTCGAGCAGACCGCCGACAGCCTCGATGAGCTGCAGCGGACGATGGCGCGCGGCGAGGAAAGCCGGATCGCGGCGAACAACAATCTTCTTGCACTGACGGACCGCCTCTCGGCCTTCACGGCGCAGGTGGAGGCGCAGCAGAGGCTGCTGAACCGTCTTGCCGACCCGTCCCGCAACGAGGACGCCGTCCGCTCGCACTTGCGCAACATCGAGCTTTTCCTCGGCCGGATCGCCGAGGAGCTGTCGCAGGGGCGCGCCGAGACGATCCAGGAAGTGCGCAGCGAGATCCGCCTTCTCGCCCGCACGATAGCCGCTCTCGCGGAGGAAGCCGAAAGGTCCTAGCGCATGGCACTCGTCGGCACACGCCGCGGCCGGCGCGGCGACACCAACATCTGGCCGGCGTTCGTCGATGCCCAGGCGCAGCTCGTCATGGGGGTCATATTCCTTCTGACGGTCTTCACCGTGGCGCAGATGCTCACGGCCGAGCAGCTGTCGGGGCGCGAGAGCGCCATCAGCCGCCTCAATCAGCAGATTGCGGAGTTGAACGAGCTGCTCGCGCTGGAGCGGCAGGCCGCCTCCGATCTCCGTCTCAATGCGGCGCAGCTCGCGGCCGAGCTTCAGGATTCCACCGCGGCGCGGGACGCGCTGATGACGCGCGTCGCCGAGCTGACGGCGCGGCTCGAAGAGGAAAGGGCGCGCGCCGACAAGGTCTCGTCGGAGCTCGTCGACGCAAATCGCGTCATCGCGGCCGACAGGGAGAAGATAGAGATGCAGCTCCGGGAGCTCGAGAGCATCCGGCGCGACATCGCCGCCCTTCGCCAGGTTCGCGACGAGCTCGAGGCGCAGGTCGGTCAGCTCACCCTCACCCAGAGGCAGACCGAGCAGGAGCTCGCCCAGACCCGGCAGGAGCTCGGCGTCGCACGCGACCGCAGCAAGGAGCTCGAAGCCCGTCTCGCCACGGAGCAGGAGCGCACCCTCCTCGCCCAGAAGGAGATCGAGCAGCGCGAGATCCGCCTCTCGGACCTTCGGGGGGAGTTGGAAAAGGAGCAGCAGCTCGGCCGGGAGGCTCAGGATCAGGTCGCGATCCTCAACGCGCAGATCGCGGCCCTGCGCGATCAGCTGGCGCGGCTCTCGAGGGCGCTCGAGGTCAGCGAGGAAAAGTCGAAGGAGCAGCAGGTACAGATCGCCGATCTCGGCCGCCGGCTCAATCTCGCCCTCGCCAGCAAGGTGGAGGAGCTGGCGCGCTACCGCTCGGAGTTCTTCGGCCGCCTTCGAGAGGTGCTGGGCGACCGGCCCGACATCCGGGTCGTCGGCGACCGGTTCGTGTTCCAGTCGGAGGTGCTGTTCGACCCGGCGAGCGCCGAGCTGGGCGAGCCTGCGCGCCGGCAGCTGATGCCCCTCGTCGCGGCGCTCACGGAGCTCATGGAAAAAATTCCCGACGATCTCAACTGGGTGCTCCGGGTGGACGGCCATACCGACAAGCGCCCGATCGCGACGGCTCAGTTCCCCTCGAACTGGGAGCTATCCACGGCGCGCGCCATCTCGGTCGTCAGGTTTCTGATCGACCACGGCATTCCCGCCAATCGGCTCGCCGCCACCGGCTTCGGCGAGTACCAGCCGCTCGACGGCCGCGACGACGAGGTCGCCTGGCGCCGCAACCGCCGGATCGAGCTGAAGCTTACGGAGCGCTGACGCAGCCGGGCGCCGCTTGTCGCCCGCGGGACGCTCCGCTATATAGCGCCGCCATGAAGCAAGGCATTCACCCGGACTACCACGAGATCACCGTCGTCATGACCGACGGCAGCACGTACAAGACGCGCTCGACCTACGGAAAGCCGGGCGATACCCTGCGCCTCGAGATCGATCCGAAGTCTCACCCCGCGTGGACCGGCGGCCAGCAGCGGATCACGGACACCGGCGGCCAGGTGGCACGCTTCAACAAGCGTTTCGGCGGCATCGGGCTCAAGAAGAAATAGCGCCTGCGGTGCCGGCGGAAACGGCCGCCCGGACGCGGCCGTCGAGCCGCGCGACGCGCAGATAGAGACGGTGGCTCCGCTCCAGGAGCCTCACGAGCGGAGACGGCAGGCCGTCGATCTCTCCCGGCTCCATGCAGATCCGGATCTCCGAAAGCGGCTCCTGCTTATGCACGAGCTCGTCCTGGCTCATTTCGCCGGCGTGAACCGCCCGCTGCGCCATTAACCATGCCATTATCTGCGTGAGGCGGGCGGTCATCCGCATCGTCTCGCAGCAGAGGCGCAAGCGGTCGCCCGCCTCGAGCCGTCCCTTGGCGGACCGCTCCGACTGGGCGACATAGTCCCGCGCCGCGATCAACAGGCCCAGCGCCTCGTCGTAGGTCTTCCCGAAAAAGGCCGGTTCTGCAGTCACGCTCGGTACCTCGCCTCCCCCTTGAACGTCGCTTCGAGGCGATTATCTCCAAAGCGCGCCCGGACGCCGCCTGCGGGTCCGGGGACAGACTAGACCCATGTTGCTCTTAAGAGGATATGGAGAAATGAACGCTCTCGATTTTTCGCCGCTTTTCCGCTCGACGATCGGCTTCGACCGGCTGATGCGGCTCGCCGACGCCGCGACCCGCATCGATACCACGGCCCTTTCATACCCGCCCTACAACATCGAGAAGACCGGGGACGACACTTACCGGTTGACCATGGCGGTGGCAGGGTTCGCCAAGGACGAGCTGGAGGTCGTGGCTCAGGAGAACGCGCTGGTCATTAGCGGCAAGGCGAAGGCGGGCGAGGAGCAGCGCCACTATCTCCACCGCGGCATTGCCCGTCGGGCTTTCGAGCGTCGCTTCCACCTCGCCGACCACATCAAGGTTACCGGAGCCAGCCTCGACAACGGCCTCCTCCATGTCGAGCTCGCCCGGGAGGTGCCGGAGCAGCTGAAGCCCCGCACGATCGAGATCGTCGCGGGAACGCCCCAGCCGGCCCAGATCGAGGCCACGGCAGAGAAGCAGGAGACTGCAGAGAAGCAGGCGGCCTGAGCGGGCCCTCTTCGCGGACGACCGGGGCGGCCTTAGCGGCCGCCCTCTTCGCCTGCGGGAACGAGGAGCCGCTCGAGCGCCGACCTGATGCGGTCCGGAATGGGGACCGACTTGTTCGCCGCACGCTCGACGAAGACGTGGACGAAATGGCCGGTCGCGGCCGGGAGCGGCTCGCCGGCGCGGTAGAGGCCGAGCTCGTACTTGACGCTGCTGCGCCCGATCCGGCCGACGCGCAGACCGGCATCCACGACGTCGGGGTAAGCGAGCGGACGGTGAAAGCGGCAGAAAGTCTCGACCGCATAGCCGACCACCGGGCCCTTGTGGATGTCGAGCCCGCCCACGTCGATGAGATACTTGTTGATGACGGTATCGAAGTACTCGTAGTACCGGACGTTGTTGACGTGCCCGTAAAGGTCGTTGTCGATCCACCGCGTCGGGATCGCGAGGAAGTGCCGCCACGCGGAGCGCGGCGTTTCGGCCGGGTCCGTCATCAGGCTAGAACGGCAGCTTGAAGCCGCCGGGGAGGTTGAGCCCTCCCGTCAGCTTCGCCATCTCCTCCTGCACGTGCGCCTCGACCTTCGCGCGCCCGTCGTTGAACGCGGCGACGATCAGGTCCTCGAGCACTTCCACCTCGTTCGGATCGAGCAGCGACTTGTCGATCCTGACGCGGCGCATCTCGCCCTTGCCCGAGAGCGTCACCTGAACCATCCCGCCGCCGGCGGCACCGGTCATCTCGAGCTGGTCGAGCTGCGCCTGCATCTCGGCCATCCGGGCCTGCATCTGCTGCGCCTGCTTCATCATCTGGCCGAGATTCTTCATCCTTCCACTCCTTCACCTTCCGGCGCCGTGACCATCGGCGCGATCTCGCGCACCTCCTCTATTCGGGTGCCGGGGAACGTGTCCAGCACCGCCCGGACCAACGGGTGCGCCGCGGCCGCGTTCCGCATCTCGGCCGCGCGTCCCTCGGCCTGCTCGCGCAGAGTCGGCGCGCCGGCCTCGTTCGAGAGGACGATCGTCCAGCGCAGCCCGGTCCATTGCTGAAGCAGCTGCCCGACGCGATTGGGAAGATCGCGTGGGGCCGCGCTCGTCAGCCGAAGCTCGATCCGGCCCGGCTCGAACGCGACGAGATGAACGCTTCCGAAAAGGTGGGTCCGCAGGACGCTTTCGCGATGGCGCTCGAAGAGCGCCACGACTTCCTCGAAGCTCTGCGGGCAGGGGTCTATCTCTCGCGTCTCGACAGCGAGCGCGATCGCCCCCGGGCCACGCTCGCTCGGAACCGGCCCTGGACGTGCGACCGCTGAAGCGGTCGGCCCGCCTCCTCCGGCCCTGTTCCCGGAGGCGACGCGCGAGCCCGCTGCGGCTCCGCCGGCGCTTCCGTCGAGCGCCCGCACGACATCGGCCGGCGCCGGCAGATCGGCAACGTAGGCGAGGCGGATGAGGACCATCTCGGCGGCCTGCAGCGGCTGCGGGGCGCGCTGCACCTCCTCGATCCCCTTCAGCAGCATCTGCCAGGCGCGCGTCAGAAACGGCATGCCGAGCCGATCGGCGAGCGGCTTCGCGCGGGCACGTTCGCCTTCGACGATCGGATCGCCCTCGCCTGCGCTGGCGACAATCTTGAGCCGCGTCACGAGGTGCACGCGGTCGAGGAGGTCCTGCAGCACCATTGCCGGATCGGCGCCGCCGTCGTGTAGCGCTCGCATCTGCTGAAGCGCTCCGGCGGCATCTCCGCGCAATACGCTCTCGAGAAGGTCGAAGACCAGCGCGCGATCCGCGATGCCGAGCATGTCGCGCACGCCGGACTCGGTCAGCCGGCCGTCCCCGAGCGCGATCGCCTGATCGAGGAGCGAAAGCCCGTCGCGCACGGACCCGTCGGCCGCGCGGGCAATGAGGCCGATCGCGCCGGGCTCGGCCTCGACCCCCTCCCTCGCCGCGATCGCCGCGTAGTGCTGCGCCAGAAGATCGACCGGGACACGGCGAAGCGAGAAGCGCTGGCAGCGCGAAAGCACGGTCACCGGGACCTTGTGGATCTCGGTCGTCGCGAAGACGAACTTGACGTCGGGCGGCGGCTCCTCGAGCGTCTTCAGAAGCGCGTTGAAGGCGCTCGTCGAGAGCATGTGAACTTCGTCGATGATGTAGACCTTGAACCGCGCCGCGACCGGCTTGTAGCGGACCCCGTCCAGGAGCTCTCGCATCTCGCCGACGCCGGTGCGCGAGGCGGCGTCCATCTCTAGGACGTCGACGTGGCGGTCCTCAGCGATCGCCCGGCAGGGCTCGCAGACGCCGCAGGGCGAGATCGTCGGCCCCCCGGATCCGTCGGGACCGACGCAGTTGAGCGCACGGGCGATGATTCGCGCGGTCGTCGTCTTCCCCACGCCCCGCACGCCGGTCAGGATGAAGGCGTGCGCGATGCGGCCGCTCGCGATCGCGTTCGTCAACGTCCGCACCATCGCCTCCTGCCCGATCAGCTCGGCGAAGGTGGTCGGCCGATACTTGCGGGCGAGGACGCGGTAGACGGGCTGGCTTTCGGCCATTCCTCGAAGGAAGGTTTCCGGAGGTGGGAGACCGGACGCGCGACCCAGGCTGGAACTCGTTACGGCTGCTTCCTTCCGGACCTGACCGGGTTGGCGAGGAGCCTGTCCGTCGCCGGTCTCCCGACGCACTATATCAGGAGGCGGCCCGTCCGGTGCAAGCGGCTGGACGGGAGCGGGGAAATCGGGAACACTCGGGCCCGATCTCGATCGCGAAAAGGGAAAGATGACGCCTGAGACGGGTCGTCTCGTTCGCCTCGGCGACTACCGGCGGCGGCCCAGCAAGACCACGTATTTCGAGCGTGCCGAACTGCTCCAGCTCCTTCGTCTCTACAGCCGCAAGGTCGCGAGCGGCGAATGGCGCGATTATGCGATCGATCACCGCGAAGGCGTCGCCCTCTTCTCGGTATTCCGCCATTCTCACGAAAGCCCTCTCTACACGATCGTGAAGCACGGGCCGGAATTCGCCGTCTTCCGCGGCCGCCAGCGGATCGGCGCGGCAAAGTGCCTCGCCGATCTCCTCGACATTTTCCGCACGAAACCTGCGCTCGTCCGGGCCTAGGGCGGCGCCATCTCCGGTTGGCGGGCGGAACGCGGCCCGGGACCCCCCGTTGGCAGGTCAAGTCCCAAACACACCTGGAGGGTCGTTCGGATGAACTTTCTTTTCACTACCGTCGCCGCCGCGGCGCTGTTCGTCGCCGGCGCGGCTTACGCTCAGAGCACGACGACGCGGCCGCCCGCATCGAGCAACACGACCCCGCCGGCCACCGGCCTGGAGCAGAACAAGACGCCGAGCGGCGGCCCGAGCGACGCGAGCGGCACGAGTTCCTCCGGCGCGAGCGGCGGCACGAGTTCCTCGGGCGCGGGCGGAAGCGCCACAGGGAGCGCCGGCGGCCCTTCGGGCGCCGGCGAGACCGGGACCACGAGCGGCTCGGGGTCTGCGGCAGGCGGCACGGGCTCGCCGTCGGGCGCCGGCTCGTCGAGCGGAACCGGATCCTCGGGCGCAGCGAGCGGCAGCGGCTCCTCCGGATCGGCGGGCAGCGGAAGCGGGTCCGGCTCGTCGGGTGGCAGCGGCGGCTCCGGCGGCAGCGGCCGCTAGCGCGCTGGACAATCGATCGAGCGGACACGACTGGGTCCGGGGGCTGCGTTCCCCGGACCTTTTCATTGCTGCCGAGCGGGCTCCGGCATTCCCTCCGCGCCCGGGTAGGTGCGGCGAGCCTGGGCGATCACGTCCTCCGCCACGTAATCGCCCGGTGCAGCCTCGGGTAAGAGGCGGATATCGGCCGAGATCCGCGCCTGAAGATAAGCCCATGTCGAACGGGCGTAGGGATAGTACGGGTAGTACGGATAAAAGCGGCGTCGCGGCCCCCAATCCCATGGCCCCCAGAACGGCCCGTAGAACGGATCGTACCCGTATTCTTCGACGCGCGTGTCGACGTGCGAGCGCGTCTGCCCGACACGGAAAGCGGGGTAACCTTCGCGGAGCGCAATCTCGGCAGCGCGCCAGAGCATCAAGTCGAAGGCTTGGGTGCGTGCGGCGATCTGGTCCGCCTCGCGACTGCCGCCGTAAGCCGTCGTGCGCCGGGTCGGACCCACGTACGTGACTTCCCATTCCTGCGGGCCGGTCTGCCGCTCGGAATAGCCGTAGCCGAACGAGCCGGTGGCGGTGAGCGGCGACATGAGCGGCGGCGCCGGTGTCGTCTCGCAGGCCGCGAGAACAAGGAGCGCCAGGACCGGCGCGATGCGGATCATGCGGAGGAGACAGTCCCCTCGCACCCGCGGGCCACCGCCAGAAGCCGGCGATCCCCCATTCGCGGGCCGACGAGCATGAGCCCGGTCGGCGCCTCGCCGGGTCGGTGCATCGGCAGCGTTGCCGCGCAGCGGTCGAGAAAATTGAAGAGCGAGGTGTTGCGCAGGAGGAGCGCATTGCGCTTCCAGAACCCCTCGTCCTCGGCAATCTCGTCGATGCGCGGCGCGATGATGGCGCAGGTCGGCAGCACGAGCGCATCGTAGCCCTCCGTCGTGCGCTCGGCGCGGGCGACGAGCTCGGCATGACGCCAGCACAGGCGCACGTAGTCGGCGCCCGTCATGCGTCGCCCTCCTTCGATCCGGGTCCGGACGCGAGGGTCGTACTCGTCGCCGCGGCGCGCCAGCAGCTCCTCATGCCAGGCGAGCGCCTCGACGGGCGAGAAACCGCCCTTGGCGTTCGCCTCGACGACCTCGCGCAGCTCCGGCATGTCGATTTCCGTGATGCGGGCGCCGGCGCGCGAGAGCGCGCCGAGCGCGCGCTCGAAAGACGTGGCGACATCGCGGTCGAGGTCGTCGAGGACCAGCGTCTTGGGGACGGCGAGATGCAGCCCGGCCGGACCGATCGGCGCGGGGACCGAAGGGGCCTCGCCGGCCAGAATCGCATCGACGAGCGCGCAGTCGGCGATCGAGCGCGCGAGCGGGCCGATCGAGTCGAGAGTCGTCGAAAGCGGAAGGGAGCCCTCGAGCGGCACACGGGCCTGGGTCGGCTTGAAGCCGGCGAGCCCGCAAAGCGCGGCCGGGATGCGCACCGAGCCGCCCGTATCGGAGCCGATCGCGACGACGCACATCCCGTCGGCGACCGAAACCGCGGCGCCGGAGGAGGAGCCGCCCGGCACGCGCGCCCTGTCCCAAGGATTGCCCGGCGTGCCGTAGTGCGGGTTGTAGCCGATGGCCGAGAAGGCGAACTCGGTCATGTTGGTTCGCCCCACGAGCACGGCGCCGGCGGCCTTCAGGCGCTGCACGATCGCGGCGTCCCTTCGCGCAGGCGCCGCATCGCGCAGCGCTTTGGAGCCTGCGAGAGTCGTCTCGCCGGCAACGTCGAAGAGATCCTTCAGGCTGACGGGTATGCCGGCGAGCGGGCTTGCCGCGGCGCCGTTCTTGCGGAGGAGATCCTGCGCGTCGGCACTGCGCCGCGCCTCCTCCGCCCAGAGCTTGATGAAGACCCGAGGGCCTTCTCCAGCGGGATCGGCTGCGCGAGCGAGCGCAGCCTCGACGAGGGCACGAGCGGAGGCGCGACCGGCACTCAGCTCGGCGTCCAGTTCCTGGATGGTCTTGGCCGGCATCTTTCCAGTCTAGCCCAGCTCGGGCCGAGCCAGGAAAGATGCCGAGCGCTTACTTGCAGGTCCGGTAGTGCTGGCGGTTGAGGTACGCCTTCTCGGCTGCGTAGTTCTTGAAGTCCACGGGACCGAGGGCGTTGGCGGTCTTCAGGAGGTTGGCTCCATGGTCGCAAACGACGGTCTTGGGCACCTGCCCGTTCCGCAGCGAGGATTCGTTCGCGAGCTTCGTGAGATAGGAATCGAGCGCGGCCTCGGCCCGCTTCTCTCCGTTGCGGCGGAAGCGCTCCACGAGCCGACGCTGATACTGCTTTACCGGCTCGATGTTCCGCTTGAGAAAGGAGATGTAGGCCGGATCGCGGCAGGTCTCGGCCACGACCATCAGCTCGGTCTGGAAGAGCATCGCCTGCTCCGCCTCGATCTCGTCCGGCAGAAAGCACGGCGGCGCGGCGGCAGCCTCGATCGTGCTCGCAATCATCGCGCTCACTGCAAGGGCAGCAACCCACTTCCTCATCGAAATCCCCCGAAGATTCCCTGCACGGCAGTTTAGGGATCGACTCCGCTCCGGCAAGCAGAACGCCCGACGGGCAGAATCGCTTCACTAGCAGGAAATCGTTTACGAACCCGTAATCCCTTCCCCGGGCGCAGAAGCAAACCGGCGCCTTTCCGGCCCCGGCGGGGCCGGTAGGTCAGTTGGGCGGGCTCGCCTGGGCGGCGGCGGCCGCCGGCAACCGCATCCGCCGCCGCTGAATGCGGTGGACGAGGAAGACGATCCCGAACATGAAGACGACCGCGCCGAGCACGATGAGCGTGAAATGGCGCGCGACGGTTTCGATCCCGATCACTTCCTTGAACACCGACCCGATGATCATGCCGATGCTGACGAAGCTGACGGCCCAGATACCGGCGGCAATAAAGTTGAGGACCAGGAAGCGCCGCCAGTCGAGCCCGCTCATCCCCATGGCGAACGAGGCGAAGTTTCTAACGCCGTAGATGAAGCGGAAGCTTAGAATGAAACCCGTATTGTAGCGCTTGAGCCAGCCGAGCGCGTTGTCGACAGGTCCGCGCCAGCGCGGCAGCCGGCGCAGCAGCCGCGGGCCGAAATGACGGCCCAGCCAGAAATAGCACTGATCTCCGAGAAAGCTTCCGAGCCAGGCGACCGTGATGAGAAGACGCCAGTCGAGCAGGTGGGTCAACGTCTCCGGATGCTTCTGCGAGGCCAGAAACCCGGCGATGAGGACAAAGGTCTCGCCCTCGAAGAAGGTCCAGCAGAACGTGATCAGGTACGGCCAAGCACCCGACTTGGCTAGGAGCCAATCAAGCTCCATGGCTGCAGCGACTGTGCCGCGTGCCGCGATTCATCTACCCTCTTCGCCTTCCCGCGGTGCGCGGTCCCGTATCAAGGCTGCCTAATTTAGGGGCCATGAACCCTCCCGTCTACCTCGTCCCGAACAATCTGTCGCCGGCATCGCCCATCCCGGGGAGAATGAAGCCGGCGGAGTCGATCTCCGGATCGACCGCCGCGGCGTAGACCGGCACCTCGGGATGGCTCTCTTCGAAGTGCCGCGCCCCCGGTGCTGCCGCGAGGAGCGTCACGAAGCGGATCGAGCGCGGCTGGGCCTCTTTGAGCCGGTCGACCGCGGCGACGGCCGAATGGCCGGTCGCGATCATCGGGTCGACGACGATCACCTCGCGCTCGCCGACGTCCTCGGGCAGCTTGAAGTAGTACTCGACGGGAACCAGCGTCCCGGGGTCGCGGTAGAGCCCGATATGCCCGACCCGCGCCGCGGGGACGAGATCGAGCATGCCCTCCAGGATGCCGCTGCCGGCACGAAGGATCGAGACGAAACAGAGCTTTTTTCCGGCAAGGACCGGGGCATCGAAGCTGGCGAGCGGCGTCTCGATCCGCTCGGTCGTCATCGGCAGGTCGCGCGTCGCCTCGTAGGCCATCAGCAGGCTGATCTCGCGAAGGAGGCGGCGAAACTCCGCCGTCGGGGTCTCGGCCTTGCGCAGCAGCGTCAGCTTGTGCTGCACGAGCGGATGGTCGACGAGAAGGAGCATCGGGTCGGGTCTTTCGGAACGCTCAGAAACTCAGAACACTGTGCCGTCGCTCGCAACGCGTACGGGCGGCGCGCCGTCCGGCCGCCGCTCGCGCGCGATGCGACGCCCGGCCGACCAGGTGCCCCCTTGCAGCACTTTGGCGAGCGGGAACGCCGCCGCGGAAACCCCGAGACGGTGCCGCACGGCCGCGGCCAGCTCGTCGAGAAGCGCCACGGTGAGAGCGCGCCATTCGACCACGAGCTCGCTTTCCACGGGGTAAAGGTCGGCGGCCGGATGCTTCAGAACGAGCACGCCGGTGTCCAGGAGAAGGCCCCCATTGCGGTACTCGGGAAGCCCCGTCAGCGCGTCGAGGTCGGCGACCCGGCGGCCGGCCGCCTCGAGCGGCTCGATGAGCGAGTAGGCCAGCCACTGCGAGAGCTTGTGAAACGGCACGATCCCGTCGCCCGGAATCGCGGGGTGGCGCCAGGCATCGCCCAAGGACACCCCTTCCACCGTCAAGCCGCCCGGCCAGATCGGGCCGAACACGTCGAGCAGAACCGCGAGAATGCCGCCGGCATGCTCGGGCAGGAGATCGAGGAGGTTGCCGAGATCGCCGCCGAGGCGCCGGTCGACGACCGCGCCCAGTCGCTGCAGCAGCTCCGCCCTTCCCTCGACGCCGACGAGAGGGTTGCCGGGACCGGCACCGAAAGCGGCGCGCAGCGCGTCCGCGCTCATCTCCCGCAAAGGCGGCATGCCGGCGAAGAACCAGTCGAAGCTCGCCGCGGCCAGCCCTTCGGACCGCGCGACCCCGTCATAGCGCCAGTCGGGACCGGCCCCGGCGTCCAACAGGACGCTGATGACCGCGAGCGCCACCTGCTCGCGCGGCGGGCATCCGGCAGGGACGAAGCGTCCCGCCGCCTCGAAGTGGCGCCATCGGCTGTGATACGGCACCGCGAGATCGGGATAGTTCTGGCGGATCGTCTCGACGACGTAGTCGGCGCACGGCCCGAGACGTTTCTCGTCCAGCTCGAAATGAGCGAGGCCGCCTCGGCGGGCGGCCTCGCAGATGATGCGGCACCGCCGGCGCACCGCGCCGGCGGAGAGAAGCTCGCCGAGGCTCACTTCACCTTGACGTACCGCAGCGGGAAGAAGTTGTCGGCGAGCTGCACGAGCTCGATGTTCTTTCGCGCCGCCCACACGACCGTCTGCTGATGCAGCGGAATGTGGCCGAACTCCTCCTTGTGGATCTTCATCGCCTCGCTGATCATCGCCTGCCGCTTCTTCTGGTCCGTCTCGACCTGGATAAGGCGAGTGAGCTCGTCGACGCGGCTGTTCGAGTAGCCGCCGACGTTGAACAGCCCCTGGGTCGAGCCTTCGCCGCGCGAGGAGATGATGTTGAGAAGCACGTTGTGCGCGTCGTAGGTGTCGGGCGTCCAGCCGAGCAAATAGAAGCTCGTGTTGTAGCCGGGGCCGAGAATCTCAGCGAAATACTTCGCACGCGTCTGGAAGTTCGGCACGATCTTGATGCCGATCTTGGCCAGCATCGCCGAGATCGCCTGGCAGATCCGCTCGTCGTTCTGGTAGCGGTCCGTCGGGCAGTCGAAGGTGACCTCGAAGCCCTGCGGGTAGCCCGCCTCGGCGAGCAGCTTCTTCGCCGCCTCCGGATCGTAGGGATACCGCTTGTCGAGCTCCTTGTCGTGGCCGTTGATGCCCTCGCCGAGCATCAGCGCCGTCGGGCGGGACGCGCCGCGCATGATGCGCGACTTGATCGCCTCGATGTCGATCGCCTGATAGAAGGCCCTGCGGACGCGCACGTCCTTGAACGGGTTCTTGCCCTTGACGTTCGACTTCACGAGCTCGTCGCGCTTCTGGTCGAAGCCGAGGAAGATCGTGCGCAGCTCGGGTCCCTCGAAGACCTTGATGCCTTCCGTCTTGCCGAGCCGGTCCACGTCCTGCGTCGGGACGTTGTAGATCATGTCGATGTCGCCCGAGATGAGCGCGGCGACGCGGGTCTGGTCGTTGGCGATCCGCGAGAAGACCACCTCGGTGAGATTGTGCTCGGCCTTGTCCCACCAGTTCGGATTCACGACGAGCACGGTCTTGATGTCCGGCTGGCGCTCCTTCAGCATGAAGGGGCCGGTGCCGTTCGCGTTCCGAGTGGCGTAGGTCTCCTCGCCCGCCTTGGTGAGGTCGGCGGGTTTGACGGCGTTGTGCTTCTCCGTCCACTCCTTGTCCATGATGTACCAGTTCGTGATCTCCTCGGGGAGGATCGGGTCTGGCCCCTTGAGCACGAAGTCGACGGTGTAGTCATCGACCTTGCGGACCTCCTTCACCGTCGCGAGCTTGGTCGGGATGTTCGATCCCGGCATCAGCGCGCGCTCGAAGGAGAAGATCACGTCGTCGGCGTTGAACGGGCTGCCGTCATGGAACTTGACGTTGCGGCGCAGCTTGAACCGCCAGATATCCGGGCTCGGCTGCGACCATTCGGTGGCGAGGGCGGGCTCCACCTTCAGATTCTTGTCGCGGCGGACGAGCGGCTCGTAGACGTTCCCGAGGAACGACAAGAGGAACGTCTCGTTCCGCGCATAGGGATCCATGGAATTGACGTCGCCGTCATTGCCCCACCGGAAAGTCTTGGCCGATGCGGGCACTGTCGTCAGAAGCGCGATGGCTGCGCATGCAGCGAGCAGATATTTGCCGCGCATTCTTCCTTCCCCCCGTGGTTGGTCACGTGAACGCAGGATCGCCGTACGCCGCGGCAGCTGTCAACTCGCGCAAGCGAGCATCATGCGCCTGACTTCGTCCGCGACGAGGCAGTCTAGGTGCTTCTTAATCTGCGGGGATTAATGTTTCGAGAATCCGCCGCCCGCGCCGCTGCAGAAGCGGCGACAGCCAAGCCGAAGGTTTCCGGAACATGCCTTTTCCTTCGTGCCGTCCCGGAAAGTCGAACGCTGGCTTTCGACGGCAAGGTTCAGGTCACGGCGGCGACGAGCTCGGCGAAGCTCGCCTCGACATCCTTTCCCGCAGTGTCGATCGCGACATCCGCTTTCGCGTACAGCGCCGTCCTGCCGGCGAGAATGCGGCGCAGGTCGTCCATCGATTCGGCGTTGTCGGCCATCGGCCGGAGGTCTCCTTGCGCCACCACCCGAGCCATGTGCTCCTCCGGCGCGGCCTTGATCCAGATCGTGAAGCACGAAGAAAGCAGGAGGTCGAACGTTCCGGGCTCGGAGACGATGCTGCCGCCGGTGGCGATGACCGCGCGGGGGTGCCGGCGAAGGACCGACTCGAGCGCACGGCGTTCGTGGCGGCGAAAGGCCGCCTGACCGTAGAGATCGAAGATTTCTCCAAGCGCCAGTCCCGATTCGCGCTCGATCTCGCGATCGAGCTCGAGGAAGGGTACCCCGAGACGCTGCGCAAGGCGGGCACCTAAGGTCGACTTGCCGGCGCCGCGCAATCCGATAAGCGCGATCCGGCTTCTGCGATCGCCGGAGAGGGCGCCGAACCGGTCGGTGATCAGCCGCCGCGCCTGCGCCAGCTGCTGCGGCGAAAGCCGCGCCAGGGACTGCGTCAGAAGACGGAGCTCGACCGGCGGTTCCGGCTCGTCGCGCACGAGATCCGACAGGGGAATCCCCATCGCCTGTGCGACCTTTCGCAGCAGGGCGATGGAGATGTTCCCCTGCCCTGCCTCGAGCTGGGCTAGGTAGCGCTCCGAGACGCCGCTGTCCCGCGCCAGGATGCGACGGCTCATGCCGCGCTGCGCCCGCGCGGTCCTGATCCGCTCGCCAAGGAGCTTGAGGTAGTCGGCCTCGCCGTCCTGCATCTATGCTTGTCGCCCGCCGCGACGTATTTCGAGCGGCACTATAGCGCCGGTTTCGGTCGGCGCACGCAGCATATTGCTTGACCCGCGGCCGCCTTCGCCGGAACATCCGGGGCAAAGTGGGGAGGAAGGAAGAATGGAAATGCCGCGCGACTACAACGCGGCAAGCGATCTGATCGGGCGCAATCTTGCGGCGCGTCCGGACAAGGTCGCGGTGGTCGACGACAACGGAAGCTACACTTACCGGGATCTCGCCGAACGGGTGGACCGCTTCGCCGACGCTCTGCGCCGCCTCGGAATTCAGCAGGAGCAGCGCATTCTCCTTTGCCTGCTCGACACGATCGATTTCCCGACGGCGTTCCTCGGCGCGATCAAGGCGGGCATCGTACCGGTCGCGGTCAACACGCTTCTGACCTCGGCCGATTACGCGTTCATGCTGAAGGACAGCCGCGCCAAGGCCGTCGTCGTTTCGGCGCCCCTTCTGCCGACGCTGCTCCCCGTCGCGGGCGACGTGCCTGTCATCGTCTCCGGCGGAGACCCGCCGCCGAACGGGCGCCGCTTCGCGGACCTTCTTGCGGAAGGCCAGCCCGGCGGCGCCGCGGCCCCGACGACGCGCGACGACATGTGCTTCTGGCTCTATTCGTCAGGCTCGACGGGAGCGCCGAAAGGCACCGTTCACCTTCATTCGCACCTCATCCTCACCGCCGAGCTCTACGCCAAGCCGGTGCTCGGCATCCGCGAGGACGACGTGGTGTTCTCTGCGGCCAAGCTCTTCTTCGCGTACGGGCTCGGCAACGCCCTCACCTTCCCCTTCGCGGTCGGCGCGACCGCGATCCTCCTATCCGAGCGGCCGACCCCGGCGAGCGTCTCCCGCATCCTGGTCGAGAAGCGACCTACGATATTCTACGGCGTGCCGACGCTCTACGCGGCGCTCCTCGCCTATCCGGAGCTGCCGTCCAAGGAGAAGCTGAGCTTGCGGCGCTGCGTGTCGGCCGGAGAAGCGCTGCCCGAGGACATCGGGCGGCGGTGGTCGGATCGAATCGGCGTCGATATCCTCGACGGCATCGGATCGACCGAGATGCTGCACATCTTCGTCTCGAACCGGCCCGGCGCGGTACGCTACGGCACGACCGGATATCCGGTCCCCGGCTACGAAGTCCGTCTCGTCGACGAGCACGGCACGCCCGTGCCGAGAGGAGAGGTCGGCGAGCTCCAGGTCAACGGCCCGACGAGCGCGCCCTTCTACTGGAACAACCGCGAGCGCAGCCTGGCGACGTTCCTCGGCCCCTGGACGCGCAGCGGCGATAAGTACATCGAGAACGAGGACGGCACCTTTACCTATTGCGGGCGCACCGACGACATGCTCAAGGTTGGCGGCATCTGGGTGTCGCCGTTCGAGGTGGAAGCTGCGCTGATGACGCACGAGGCGGTTCTCGAGGCCGCGGTGATCGGGTGCGAGGACGAGGCTAAGCTCGTCAAGCCGAAGGCCTTCATCGTGCTGAAGCCGGGAGCGAAGGTGGATGCCGAGACGCTGCAGCGTCACGTGAAGGACCGGCTCGCCCCTTACAAGTATCCTCGGTGGATCGAGTTCATCGACGAGCTGCCGAAGACCGCCACAGGGAAGATCCAACGATTCAAGCTGCGAGGGAGGACAGCATGACCAAGATCAGGCGCCGCACGCTGCTGGCCGGCGCTGCCGCGACCGCCGGGCTCGCCACTGCCGGAAGCTTCGTCCCGGCGCGTTTCGCCATCGGCCAGCAGGCGAAGGTGAGGATCGGGCTGATGCTGCCCTATACCGGCACCTACGCCCAGCTCGGTCAGGCGATCACCGACGCCTTCAAGCTCGCGATCATGGATCGCGGCGGCAAGCTCGGCGGCCGCGAGGTCGAGTTCTCGGTGGTCGACGACGAATCGGAGCCCTCCAAGGCGCCGGAGAACGCGAACAAGCTCGTCACCCGCGACAAGGTCGATTTCCTCGTCGGCACGGTGCACTCGGGCGTGGCCATGGCGATGGTCAAGGTCGCGCGCGACAACGACGCCATGCTGGTGATACCCAACGCCGGCGCCGACGCCGCCACCGGCCCCCTCTGCGCGCCCAACATCTTCCGGACCTCGTTCTCCAACTGGCAGCCGGCTTTCGCCATGGGCAAGGTCATGGCCGACCGGAAGGTGAAGACGGCAGTGACGCTGTCCTGGAAGTACGCGGCGGGCGAGGAATCGACGAACGGCTTCAAGGAGAGCTTCGAGAAGGGCGGCGGCAAGGTCGTCAAGCAGCTCTGGCTGCCGTTCCCCAACGTCGAGTTCCAGCCTCTCCTCACCGAGATCGCGTCGCTGAAGCCCGGCTGCGTCTATGTCTTCTTCGCCGGCGGCGGGGCCGTCAAGTTCACCAAGGACTACGCGGCCGCCGGGCTGAAGCAGTCGATCCCGCTCGTCGGGGCCGGCTTCCTCACCGACGGCACGCTCGAGGCGCAGGGCGAATCGGCGCAAGGGCTCGAGACGACGCTCCACTACGGCGACGGGCTCGACCTGCCGAAGAACAACGCTTTCCGCGCGGCCTACAAGAAGGCCACCAACAAGGAGGCCGACGTCTACGCCGTCCAGGGCTACGATGCGGGGCAGCTCATCGCGATCGGCCTCGATGCGGTGAGGGGCGACACCTCGTCGCGCAAGGAGCTGATCGCGGCGATGGAGAAGGCCGAGATCGACAGCCCGCGCGGCAAGTGGACCATGTCGAAGGCCCATAATCCGGTGCAGGACATGTATCTGCGCAAGGTCGAGGGCAATCAGAACAAGGTCGTCGGCGTCGCCGTGAAGGCGCTCGCCGATCCCGCCCGCGGCTGCAAGATGGCCTGAAAGCGCTCTTGGCTGTTAGTCGTTAGCTGTTGGCGCGGTGACGCGCCGACAGCTAATTGCTAAGAAGCTAACAGCTTCGAGCATGGACCCTCTCCTCTTCTTCCTCATCCAGGTCCTGAACGGCGTCCAGTACGGCCTGCTGCTCTTCCTCATCGCGGCCGGGCTGACGCTCGTTTTCGGGATCATGGGCGTGATCAACCTCGCGCACGGCAGCTTCTACATGCTCGGCGCCTACGTCGCGTTCAGCCTCTCCGAGGCGACGGGCAGCCTCGCCCTGGCCGTGCTGCTCGGCCTGCCGCTGGCGGTCGTTTTCGGTCTCGTGCTCGAGTGGGTGTTCTTCCGCCGCCTCTACGACCGGGATCATCTCTACCAGGTGCTGCTCACCTACGGGCTCATCCTGATGATCGAGGAGACGCGCAGCCTCATCTGGGGCGACGACGTGCACGGGGTGAGAGTTCCGGCAGCCCTCGACTGGTCGATTCCGCTCACCGACACGCTCTCCTATCCCGTCTACCGGCTCTTCATCTCCGGCGTCTGCCTCGGGGTAGCGGCGGCGATGGCGCTCGTGATCCGGAAGACGCGGCTTGGCATGTGGGTCCGCGCCGGGGCCACCAACCGCGAGATGACCGAGGTGCTCGGCATCGACGTCGGACGGCTCTCGATGGCGGTGTTCGCCGCCGGCGTGGCGCTCGCCGCCTTCGCCGGCATGATCGCCGCGCCGGTCGCCTCCGTCTTTCCCGGGATGGGCAATCAGATCCTCATCATCTCCTTCGTCGTGGTGGTGATCGGGGGCATCGGGTCGATCAAGGGCGCGATGGTCGCGGCGCTTCTCATCGGCCTCGCAGACACGTTCGGCACCGTCGCCGCGCCGGAGATCGCCGGCATGTCGGTCTATCTTCTGATGGCCGCCGTCCTCCTCTGGCGCCCCTCGGGGCTCTTCGGGCGCGGCAGCTGATGCGCTGGGCCCTCCTCGGCGCGGCGCTCGCGCTCGCGCTCTTTCCCCTGGTCGGCAGCACCTTCTACCTGCAGCTCGTCACCAAGATCATGATCATGGCGATCTTCGCCATGAGCCTCGACCTTCTCGTCGGCTACACGGGGCTCGTGAGCCTCGGCCACGCCGCTTATTTCGGGCTCGGCGCCTACACGCTGTGGGCGCTGTCGCCGCAGTACGAGGCCTCGCCGATCTGGCTCAGCCTCCCCGCGGCGATTCTGGCGGCCGGGATCGCCGCCCTCGTCATCGGGGTCTTCGTCCTGCGCACGAGCGGCATCTACTTCATCATGGCGACGCTCGCCTTCGCGCAGATGCTCTACTCCTTCGTCTCGGAGTCCGACCTCTTCGGCGGCTCCGACGGCGTCTACGTCTACATGAAGCCCGACGCGCTGCTGATCGACCTCGAGGAAACGAAGCAGTTCTACTGGTTCGTGCTCGCCGTGCTCGTCGGAACCTATCTTTTCCTGCGCACCCTTCTGAACTCGCTCTTCGGCCAGGTCATCGTCGGCATCCGGACGAACGAGCGCCGGATGCGCGCGCTCGGCTACCCGGTCTTCCGCTACAAGCTCGCGAGCTTCGTCGTCGCCGGCGCGCTCGCCGGGCTCGCCGGCTATCTCGCCGCGGCGCAGTTCGGATTCGTCAACCCCGAGCTCCTCGGCTGGCACCGCTCGGGCGACGCCCTCATGATGGTCATTCTCGGCGGCATGGGCAGCCTGTTCGGGCCGGTGGTCGGAGCGTTCGTCCTCGTCCTCCTCCAGGAGCTTTTCTCCGACCTCACCAAGCACTGGCTCCTGCTGATGGGCGCGTTCGTCGTCGCCGCGGTGCTTCTCCTTCCAAACGGGATCTCGGGTCTTCTCCAGCGCGCGGCGGCGATCCCCGCCGCGCGCCGCAGCAAGCGGAGCGAGTAATGCCCCTTTATCGAAACTTCGAGACGCAGGCCGAAATCGACCGCGAGTACAGCCCCCGCCTTACCCTCGGCGAGGCGCGCACCGAAGCCTATTTCCGGCGCTTCGCGGCGGAGAACGAGCGCGTCCGTTCGAAGCTCCGGCACGAGGACGGCCTCGCCTACGGCCCGAGCGCGCCCGAGCACGTCGACCTCTATCCGGCCGCCGCGCCGAACGCGCCCGTCCACGTCTTCATCCATGGCGGCTACTGGCGCGCCTTTTCCTCGAAGGACTTCGCTTTCGTCGCCGAAGGACTCCACGAGCGCGGCATCGCGGTGGTGATGGTGAACTACGCGCTCTGCCCGGCGGTGCGGATCGGCGAGATCGTGCGGCAGTGCCGCGCCGCGATTGCCTGGACGTGGCGGAACGCGGCCCGGTTCGGCGCCGACCCTGCGCGGCTTTCAGTCTCGGGCCATTCCGCGGGAGGCCATCTCACCGCGATGATGCTCGCCACCGACTGGACCGAATGGGGCCTGCCCGCCGATGCGATCAAGGCGGCGCTGCCGATCAGCGGCCTCTACGACCTGGGGCCCTTCCCCCATTCCTTCCTGCAGCCGGATCTGCAGCTCGACGAGGCGCAGGTTCGTGCCGAGAGCCCCCTCCTCAATCCGGTCCGCGCGCGCTGCCCGGTGCTGGTCGCGGTAGGGGGCGCCGAGTCGAGCGAGTTTCACCGTCAGGCGGAAGCCTATGTCGATCACGTCAAAGGCGCCGGGCTTTCGGTCGACTACGCCGACCTAGGGCAACACGACCATTTCAGTGTGCTCGATGATCTGGCTGCGGCGGACGGGCCGCTCTGCGCGTGGCTCGCCGCGCACGCCTGACCGGCCGCGCCGGAGCCGATTCGAGGAACGCCAATACCGCCGCCTCTTCGGGGCGGAGCCGGTCGCGCCACAGGGCGCAGGGCCGGTTCTCGGCCGCTCGCATGAAAGGCTTCAGGGTCCGCGCGAGATAGCCCTCGATCACGGCCGGGTGCACGTAGCACTTCCGACAGACCGCGGCGGTGTTGCCGAGAATGTCGGCGACCGTCTCGATGGCGAGGCGGATCGTCGCCTTCTGCGCCTTCTTGGTTTCCGCGTCCTCGAACCGCGCGAGCGCCATCGCGGCGAGCGTCGTCGCGGCCCAGGTGCGGAAATGCTTCGCTGTCACGTCCTCTCCGGCGATCTCGTGCAAGTACTCGTTGACGTCGCTGGAGCCGATCGACCGTACCTCGCCGTCCTCGCCGATATAGGCGAAGAGCTCCTGGCCCGGGAGCTCCTGGCAGCGCCGCACGATCTCGGCGAGAAGCTCGTCCTCGAGGTCGATGCGGTGCTTCACCCCGCTCTTGCCCTTGAAGTCGAAGATCACGGTCGCGCCGTCGACGCGGGCGTGGCGGTTGCGCAGCGTCGTCAGCCCGTAGCTGCCGTTCGACTTGGCGTACTCGTCGTTGCCGACGCGGATGAGCGTGCGCTCGAGAAGCTGGACGACGGTCGCGAGCACCTTTTCGCGCGGCAAGCCGGGCCGGGCGAGGTCGGCGGCGACGCGGGCACGGATCAGCGGCAGCTTGCGCGCGAAGTCGACGATGCGCTCGAACTTCGCCCCGTCGCGCACCTCGCGCCAGCGCGCGTGATAGCGGTATTGCTTGCGCCGCCGTGCGTCGCGCCCGACCGCCTGGATGTGACCGTTCGCTGCGGGGCAGATCCAGACTTCGTCCCAGGCGGGGGGAATGGCGAGCCTCTTGATGCGCGCCAGGACCTCCTCCTCGCATACCGGCGTTCCGTCCGGGTAACGGTAGACGAAGGCTTCGCCGACGCGCTCGCGCGTGATGCCGGGCCGCCGGTCGGAAACGTAGCGGAGCTGGGCGGCGCGCGCGGCCGCCTTGGCCTCGTGCTCCAGCCTGATGACGCCGCTGCCGTCCAAGGATCCTGTCCTCTCCCCGTCGAAGAGGCGGATCAGTAGCGAAGCCCGCTTTCCGTTCCGTAAACATATGCGCCAGATCAGACCGTTTCACTCCAAAACGGTCTTGATCATGCTTAAGGCAACCCGGCGCCGGCAGCGGAAAACCGGGCGCGCTTTCGTTAACCGGGGATGGACGTTGCCGACTCGGAAAGGGCGCGCTCAGACCCTCGCGCCGGCCGGCGTCGGGCTGCGTGTCCGCTTTCGAGCCGCGCCGCGGGCCGGCTTTTCCGGCTTGCTCCCGGCTGTTGCGGATCGCTCCCGGAGGAACGCGAGAACCGCCGCCTCCTCGGGTTTCAGCCCGGCGCAGGCGGTGGCGCGGGCCGCGCGCCGCAATGCGCCGGGAAACGTTCCCTCGAGGTATTCCTCGATGACGGCCGGATGGATGTAGCACTTGCGGCAAACCGTCGCCGTGTTGCGCAGCATCCCGGCGACTGCCTCCACCGCCCGGCGCACGTTGCGCTTCAGCGCCGTCGTGCTTCCGCCCGCCTCGCAGCGCTCCAGCGCCACGGCGGCGAGCGTCGACGCCGCCCAGGTGCGGAAATGCTTCGCCGTCACGTCCTCTCCGGCGATTTCGCGCAGGTACTCGTTGACGTCCGCCGACCCCACGTCGCACGCCTCCCCGCTCTCGTCGATGTAGGCGAAAAGGTCCTGCCCCGGGATCTCCCGGCACTTGCGCACGATCCGGGCAAGCCGCTCGTCCTCGAGGTCGATCCGATGCTCGACTCGACCTTCCGCCCGTTCACCCGAGCGTGACGGTTGCGCAGCGTGGTGAGGCCGAAGCTCTCGTTGCTTCGCGCATACTCGTCGTTGCCGACGCGGATGAGGGTGGTCTCGAGAAGACGGACCACGGCTGCCAGCACCTTCGCCCGCGGCATGCCCGGCCTGCCGAGGTCGGCCGCAACGCGGGCCCGAATCTCGGGGAGCTTTTCGGCGAACGCGGCAAGGCGGTCGAACTTCGCCTCGTCGCGCACCGAGCGCCAACGAGGGTGGTAGCGGTATTGCTTGCGCCCTCTGGCATCGCGCCCGACCGCCTGGACATGCCCGTTCGGGTCCGGCGATATCCAGACCTCTTCCCATGCCGGCGGAACGGCAAGGCGCCTGATCCGCGCGAGAGTGTCCGCGTCGCGGATGGGCCGCCCATCGGGACCGCGATAGCCGAACGAGGCGCCGCGGCGGTGTCGTGTGATCCCGGGATTCCGGTCGGAAACGTAACGGAGCCGGGCCGTGCGCGCGGCCGCCGCCGCCTCCGCTTGAACCGATTCGCCTGCCTCCATTTCTTTTCGTCCCCGCGCCGCTGCAGACCATCAACGCGGGCATCGGAAGCAGCGTTTCCTGAAATAACAGGAATGTTTACAGGAAAGGCTGCCTCTCCCCGCCGTCGACGGCGGCGAGAACCCAGACGCAACGGCTATGGCCGGATGCGATCCGGATACGAGGGAATCTCACGACTGTTCTCGATCCTTGCATGCCTATCCCAACAGCTTCACGATTCCGCAAATGACGGAACGACTCGCCGCCACCCCTAAACGGACGTAATAATAACCGATTGGTTTATGAGCGCAACCGCGTGTCGCGCGGCGGCACGTACCACGCGACCCGCGTTGCGCGGCGGCGGTACCGGAGGCCGCCAACGAGGCCGCGCAGGATCGCGAGGGCGAGGTGAGCAAGGAGCGAGCCCGCGACGATCCCCGCGACGCCGTAGACGAGGCCGGCCACCGAGAGCGGCAGCGCAGGGACGAAGCTTTCGAACACGAGCCGCACGACGTTCCGCTTGTAGCCGCCGGGATCGACTGCCGCATCGGCGAGTGCGACCGCCGGGCGGAGCAGCGGCGGCGCCTCCGCCAGCCGGTCGTAGCTCGCGCGGAGGCTCCGAACCCGCTCGGTCGAAAGCTTGAGCGTCTCCGCGTTCGACGGCTCGCGCACGGTCAGCGCCGCAATCACGGAACCCTCGCTTTCGTTGCCGAGATCGTAATGCCGGCGCGCCGAGGCGATGCGCTGGTCGACGTCGGCGCGGGCGTCCGTCGCGACCTGAAGAAGCGCCGCCATGTAGGCTTCCGTCAGTGCCGGCGCCTGCATGAGCACGAGCGCCGACGCGAAGGAGAGCGACATGACCCAGGCGCTCGAGAGCCAGCGGGCAAGGAAGAACATCTAGGTCCCCGACCCTATGAACATGCGACCTTGGCTCCTGTTTGCGTCGATTCGATGGCGCCTACGGGCTCAGGCGGTCTTCGGAGATCGCGCCGACGGGTCGATCAGGACCTCGATTGCCTCCAGAAGCCGGTCGAGGCGAAGCGGCTTCACGAGAACGGGAATGCCCTCTCCGGCGATCGGCGCCGAAGAGCTCGGCGCGATCATCATCGCGGGGAGGCCGCTCGCGCGCGCTTCGCGCGCGAGCTCGAGCCCGTCGGCGCCGCCCGGCAGCTCGCTGCCCACGATGAGAAGATCGATTTGGAAGCGGGAGAGGACGAGCCGCGCCTCCTCCAGCGTCGTCGCCGACGTGCAGCGATAGCCCTGATCGGCGAGATGATCGCAGATCGCCTCGCTCACACGCTCTTCGTTCTCGATCACAAGAATATGCGCGACCATAGGGCAAGCCGTCGAAGCCTTGCGTCTTGAACGCCCGGCCGGCCGCCTTGCTGCATTCACGCCCCGGATCCGGCCTGACTCAGCCGCTTCGGGACAGCCCCTTTACCGTTTCGACGCCCTTGGCGCGCTCGAGAACCGCGCCTCCCGTATCGGCCTCCGTGAAGTCGGCGCCGGTCAGATCTGCGCCCGAGAGATCGGCCCCCGAGAGGTCCGCCCCGATGAGGCTGGCGTCTCGCAGATCGGCGCCGGCGAGCCGCGCGAAACGCAGCGCGGCGCGGCCGAGATCCGCCCCGACGAAGCTCGCGCCCGTGAGATCGGCGCCGGAAAGATCGGTACGCATGAGGCCCATCGACTGGTTCCGCATGTCGGCGCCCATCCTCGCCCCGGAGAAGTTCGCGCCCGAAAGGTCGAACTGCGCAAGGCGCGCCATGATTCGTGCGCCGCGAAAATCGGCGCCGCGGAAAACGGGCGCATCGGCGCGGGAGATCTCGAGACCATAGGAAACGACGAGCCCCTGAAGGCTCGCCTTCGACAGATTGGCGCCGGTGAAGTTCGCGCGCATGATCCAAGCGAGGTCGAGCCGCGCCCCTGTCAGGTCGGCACCGGAAAGATTCGCGCCGACGAGCTTCGCGCCGAAGAGATTCGCTCCGGCGAGACGCGCGCCCCGGAAATCGAAACCGCTGAGGTCGAGCTCGGCCAGCGACTTGCCTGCGAAGTCGGCCGGCCGGTCGGGGCGAGCTGCCGCCAGCGCGGCGCGAACCTCGTCGACGGTGAGATCGGCGCCGCGCGCCGGAATTGCCGCGAAAAGGACGAGAAGGAAGCCGACGCCGAGAAGTCCGCCCATGAGGAACCTCCTTCCGACGCCCAGCATAGCGCCCCCGGGGGCGGCCGTCGTCCGGGCTGTGCCCCGGCTCAGGTTCCTGCGCGGGCGAAGTGGGCGGCGCGAAGGCGCATGAACCTCCATGCCCCGGCGCTGACCAGGCGATGGAGGCGGCCGTTCGGCGTGAGGCCGGCCGCCTTGAGGATCATCGCGATGACGCGCTCCACGTGATGACGGCGGTAGATGCCGTAAGCGCGCTTCGCATAGGCGCGGCCGTGGCGGCGCCGGTCGTAACGCTCCTCCGGGTGGTTTGCCGCGTAATAGGCGTAGGCGAGCTCGTCGTCGCCGGACTCGGCGACGCGCGCGAGCGCGACCTTGACGCGGCTCCAGACCCCGAGCCCTTCCCGCCCCACGTATTTGCGCGCGGTCGTGTAGAAGAGCTTGTAGTGACGAAGCTCGTCGGCGGCGATCTTCTGGCAGATGGCTTTCAATACGGGCTCTTCGGCGGCCTCGGCGAGCGCGGTGTAGTAGGAGCTCGTGCCCGTCTCGACCATGCAGCGCGCGATCATCTCGCCGGCGCGCGAGCCTCGCTTCGACACGTCGCCGTCGAGCTTGCTGTCGAAGCCCGCCTTGAAGCGCTGGAACGCGGCCTCGAGATCGTAGGTCGGATCGGCGAGCTTCGCCCAGCGGCCGAGCGCCTCGCCGTGCTGCCGTTCCTCCACGCCCCAGCGCTCGGCGACCTCCCGGAACTCGGCGTCATCGTGAAAGACGCGGCAGAGATAGCGTGCGTAGGCGGGGCCGTCGTATTCGACGAGGCTCGCTGCCTTGACGATCCGCAGGAGATCGGGATCGACCTTGGCCGGGTCGAACTTCTCCCAAGGGATGTCGCTCAGCGTCCAGTAACCCATGCTGTCGGTCCGATATAGGCAACGGTGACGCGAGTGTAAACGCCCCAGGCTTGCCAGCCGCGGGCAGCGCCGGAATCATAATGGGAAAACTCCCGAGGAGGGCCTCCTATGTTGTTGGCGCGCCTACTCGATCATCTCGTCAGACGGGGCACGCTGCGCCTTATCGACGCGCGCGGTCGCCGCTACGAGTTTGGCGATGGGACGGAACCCAAAGTGGCGATGCGGCTGACCGATCCGTCGCTGCACTGGAAGCTGGCGCTCCACCCCCGACTCTATCTCGGCGAAGCTTACATGGACGGGACCCTCGTGGTGGAGGAAGGCGACGTCTTCGAGGTCCTCGATCTCCTCTGCGCGAACGCCGCCGCTTCGCACGGCCGCGGCGTGCTGAGCCCGATCTGGAACGGCTCCGGCACATTCCTGCGGACGCTGCAGCAGTGGAACCCGGTCTCGAAGTCGAAGACGAACGTCGCCCACCATTACGACCTTTCGGACGCGCTCTACGAGCTCTTCCTCGACCGCGACCGGCAATATTCCTGCGGCTATTTCGAGCGGCCGGACGACGACCTCGAGACGGCGCAGCACGCGAAGAAGCGGCATATCGCGGCGAAGCTGCTCCTCCGCCCGGGCATGAAGGTGCTCGACATCGGCTCGGGCTGGGGGGGCCTCGCGCTCTATCTCGCGCGCGAGACGGGCGCGGAGGTGACCGGCCTCACGCTCTCCGAGGAGCAGCACAAGGTCGCGACGCGGCGCGCCGCGCAGGCCGGGCTCGCCGACAAGGTCCGCTTCCACCTGCGCGACTACCGGCAGGAGACCGGGCGCTACGACCGTATCGTCTCGGTCGGGATGTTCGAGCATGTCGGCGTGCCGCAGTACGAGACGTTCTTCGGCAAGCTGCGCGAGCTCCTGGCGCCGAACGGCGTCGCGCTCCTGCATTCGATCGGCCGGATGGACGGGCCGGGCGCGACCAATCCGTGGCTCCGAAAGTACATTTTCCCGGGAGGCTACTCGCCCGCGCTGTCGGAGGTGCTTCCGGTCGTCGAGAAGAAGGGGCTTTGGGTCACCGACATCGAGGTGCTTCGTTTGCACTATGCGAGCACGCTTCGGCATTGGCGCCGGCGCTTCCGTCAGAACTGGGACAAGGTGAAGGCGCTCTACGACGAGCGGTTCTGCCGCATGTGGGAGTTCTATCTGGCCGGATCGGAGGTCGCGTTCCGCCACATGGGGCATATGGTCTTCCAGATGCAGATCTCGAACGCGCTCGAGGCGGTGCCCCTCACCCGCGACTACATTACGGATTGGGAACGGGCGCAGCAGAAGCTCGGATCCGCTGCCGAGCGAGCCGCGTAGGAGCTGCCGCAACCTCCGCGGCAGCCGGGCTCGGAACTCGAAGCTGCGCCGGCCGGAACGGGGCGTGAAACCGGACGTTTTCCGGACCGACAGGCCAGAACCCGGCGAGGCAGCAGATGAGCATCTATTCCGAGCGCAGCCCGGCCGCCGACGTCGTCGAAGTGCACCCGACGACGCAGCGCCGCGTCTCGTGGGGCGCCGTGTTCGCCGGCGTCGTGATGGCCGTGGCGGTCCAGATCCTGCTCACGGTCCTCGGCGCGGCGGTCGGGCTCGGCATTGCCGAGCCCGGCGGCACAGCGGCCCCGAGCGCCTCCGGCTTCGGCATCGGCGGCGCCCTCTGGTGGACCGTCGCCAACCTCATCGCGCTTCTCGTCGGGGGCTTCGTCGCTGCCCGGCTTGCGGGCGTCGAAACGCGCTTCGACGGGCTGCTGCACGGGCTCCTCATCTGGGCCTTCGCGCTCATCGTCACCCTGTGGCTTCTCACGACGGCGCTCGCCAACGTCATGGGCGGGACGTTCTCGGCACTGGGAAACATGCTCGGAAGCGCGGGCCAGGGCATCGCGAGCCAGATCCAGGGCGGCGACCCGCTTTCGAAGCTGCTGGCGCCGAGCGACGCCAGCAGGCTCAGCCCCGAGCAGGCAAGAGCCGAGCTCGCGGCGGCGATGGCGCAAATGGCCCAGGGCGGACCCGAAGCGGACCAGGCCCGCGAGCGCGTCATCGACATCGTCGCGGGCCAGGCGGGAATCAGCCGCGAGGAGGCCGCGCAACGGCTCGAGGAAGCGGCCAGCCAGATAAGGAGCACCGCGACCGGGGTTGCCGGCACGACGGCGGCAGCGGCGAGCCAGGCTTCCATCTGGGGATTCGTCGCCCTTCTCCTCGGCGCCGTCGCCGGCGCGCTGGGGGGCCTCGTCGGGACGCGCCCGCGGGCGGGCGAATACGAGCGCGCCGCGGTGCGCCGATAGACCGCGCCGCCCGGTAAGGTCTCGTTAACTTCGGCGAGGCGAAGTTTCCCGGCTATGCTGGGAAGCTTCGACCCGTCGAGCCTCGTCTGGGCTCTCCTTTCGGCCTACCTCGTCGTCGCCGGCGTCGTCGTCTTCGAGACCGACTTCCGGGCGCCGCAGAAGAGCGTGGCCGGGCACGCGCTCGTCTGCCTCGTCGCGCTCGTCTTCGCGGCGTGCTGGCCGGTCCGCCTCCTGCAGCGGCTTCTGCAGGGGCCGCGCTGAGCCGCATCCCCACGTTCCACAGAGGTGTGCATCGTTTCGCGCATGCGCGAAGCATGCGGTCGATGCTAGGTTGAGCCTCCTATGGAATCGAATGTCGCACGGCTGCGGCCCGAGGGCGGCGAGCCGAGCTTCCGGACGCCGCCCGCCAACATCGAAGCCGAGCAGGCTCTGCTCGGCGCGATCCTGGTCAACAACGCCGCCTATCATCGCGTCTCGGAGTTTCTGCTCCCCGAACATTTCGCGGAGGGCGTGCACGGGCGCATCTACGACGCGATCAGAAAGCTGATCGAGCGCGGCCAGATCGCCAATCCGGTGACGCTGAAAGGCGTCTTCGACCAGGACAACGCGCTCGCCGAGATCGGCGGCAGCGCCTATCTCGGCCGGCTCGCCGCCTCGGTCATCACCATCATCAACGCCGAGGACTACGGGCGGACGATCTACGACCTCTACCTGCGCCGCCAGCTCATCACCCTCGGCGAGGAAGTCGTCAACAACGCCTACACGCACGACCTCGAGCTCGACGCGGCGGCGCAGATCGAGACCGCGGAGAAGAAGCTTTTCGACCTCGCCGAGAAAGGAATCAGCGAAGGCGGCTTCCAGGCCTTCCAGCACAGCCTCGCCAACGCGATCCTTCAGGCCGAGGCTGCCTTCAAGCGCAGCGGCAAGACCGCCGGCGTGTCGACCGGCTTCACCGATCTCGATCGGCTTCTCGGCGGGCTTCATCCGTCCGATCTCGTCATCCTCGCCGGGCGGCCGTCGATGGGAAAGACGGCGCTTGCGACCAACATCGCCTTCAACGCGGCGAAGCTCTACCGGCCGAAGCAGACCGCCGACGGCAGGATCGTCGCCGAGGACGGTGCGGTGGTCGGGTTCTTCTCTCTCGAGATGTCGGCCGAGCAGCTCGCGGCGCGCGTTCTCGCCGAGGAATCCGGGGTCTCCGGCGACCGGATCCGCCGCGGCGACGTCAGCCACGATGATTTCGACAAGTTCGTCCAGGCGAGCCAGCGGCTCGCGAGCGTGCCGCTCTACATCGACGACACGCCCGCGCTCTCGATCGCGGCGCTGCGGACGCGGGCGCGGCGCCTCAAGCGCCAGCACGGGCTCGATCTCATCATCGTCGATTACCTCCAGCTCGTTCAGGGCACAGGCAGCGGACGCTCGGCCGAGAACAGGGTGCAGGAGATCTCCGAGATCACGCGCGGCCTCAAGGCGATCGCCAAGGAGCTCGACGTGCCGGTGATCGCGCTCTCGCAGCTCAGCCGCGCCGTCGAGCAGCGCGAGGACAAGCGGCCGCAGCTCGCCGACCTTCGCGAATCGGGCTCGATCGAGCAGGACGCGGACGTCGTCATGTTCGTCTTCCGCGAGGAGTACTATCTCGCCCGTGCGGAGCCGATGCGGCGCCCCGAGGAATCGGAAGAGAAGTACAACGATCGCTACGCGCGCTGGAAGGCCCGGCTCGAGGAGGTGCACGCGACCGCGGAGGTGATCATCTCCAAGCAGCGGCACGGCCCGATCGGCACCGTGCGGCTCCGCTTCGACGGCGAGACGACGAAGTTCGACAACCTTGTCAGCGACGACCGCCTCCCCAGCCACCGCTGACGCGGCGACGATCCTCGAGATCGATCTCGGCGCGGTCGTCGACAATTGGCGCACGCTGTCCGCTCGCGTGGCGCCGGCCGCTTGCGCTGCCGTGGTCAAAGCCGACGCCTACGGGCTCGGCGCGGCGAAGGTGGGGCCGGCGCTCGCTTCCGCGGGATGCCGCACCTTCTTCGTCGCCCTTCTCGACGAGGCGCTCGCGTTGCGGGCGTCGGTGCCGGAGGCCGAGATCGCGGTGCTCGGCGGCCTCCTCCCGGGCACCAGCCGTTTCTTCCTCGACGCGAGCCTGATTCCCGTGCTGAACGACCTCGGGCAGGTCGAACGCTGGCGGCGCGAGGGCCAGGGACGGCCGGCGATCCTCCACATCGACACCGGCATGAACCGGCTGGGGCTCGCGCCTGCAGACGTGCCGCGCGTGGGCGATCCCGGATTCCCGCTGCGTGCGGTGATGAGCCATCTCGCCTGCGCGGAGGAAGAGACGCCCATGAACGAGGCGCAGCGTCGGCGCTTCGAGGCGGCGCGCGCCTTTCTGCCTTCGGCGCCGGCGAGCCTCGTCAACTCCTCCGGCATCTTTCTCGGTCCCGCCTATCACTACGATCTCGCGCGACCCGGCTTCGCGCTTTACGGCGGCAACCCGACGCCGGGCTCGCCCAACCCGATGCGCCCGGTCGTGCGGCTCCTCGGCCGGGTGCTGCAGCTCCGCGAGGCCGCCGCCGGCGAGACGGTCGGCTACGGCGCCACGCACCGCCTCGGGCGGCCGACGCGCATCGCCACCGTCGCGGCGGGCTACGCCGATGGGCTGTTGCGGTCGCTGGGCAATCGGGGTAGAGCGCTCGCGGGGGGCACGACGGTGCCGTTCATTGGGCGGATTTCCATGGATCTCATCACGTTGGACGTCACCGCAGCCGAGCCGGCCGCCGTCGAGCCGGGCAGCCTCGTCGAGCTGATCGGCGCCACGAACACGGTCGACGATCTCGCCGCCCAGGCGGGAACGATCGGCTACGAGATTCTCACCTCCCTCGGCCGCCGCTATCACCGGATCTGGCGCGGGTAATGAATTTCCTCGCCGCAGTCGGCGCCGCGTTCCTGGGATTCCTCGCCGCGGCGGGTCGGATCGTGCTGTTCACCCTCGCGGCGCTCGCGGCGATGACGCGTCCGCCCTGGTATCCGCGGCAGATCCTGCGGCAGATGATCGACATCGGGTACTACTCGCTGCCCGTCGTCGGCCTCACCGCGATCTTCACCGGCATGGTGCTGGCGCTCCAGACCTATACCGGCTTCAGCCGCTTCGCCGCGGAGAGCGCGATTCCGAACGTCGTCGTCCTCTCGATGACGCGCGAGCTGGGGCCGGTCATCGCGGGCCTCATGGTCGCGGGGCGGATCGGCGCGGCGATCGCCGCCGAGATCGGCACGATGCGCGTTACCGACCAGATCGACGCGCTCACGACCCTCTCGACCAACCCGTACAAGTATCTCGTCGTGCCGCGCCTTCTCTCCGGGACCCTGATGCTTCCGCTCCTGGTGCTCGTCGCCAACATCATCGGCGTCTTCGGCGGCTTTCTCGTGTCGACCTACAAGCTCGACTTCAATCCCGCGACCTACATCCAGCGCACCGCCGACTTCCTCGAGACGATGGACGTGGTGGCGGGCCTGACCAAGGCGGCCGTCTTCGGCTTCATCGTGACGCTCATGGGATGCTTCCACGGCTACACCTCGCGGGGCGGCGCCCAGGGCGTCGGCGCCGCCACGACCTACGCCGTGGTCTCCGGCTCGATCCTCATCCTCCTTTTCGACTATATCCTCACCGAAGCCTTCTTCTCGCGATGAACAAGATCGAAATCCGCGGGCTCAAGAAGTCGTTCGGGCGGAAGGTCGTCCTCGACGGGGTCGATCTCGACGTCGCCGAGCGCGAGAGCCTCGTCGTGATCGGCGGCTCGGGCACCGGAAAATCGGTGATGCTGAAGTGCATTCTCGGCCTCCTCGAGCCGGACGCCGGCTCGATCAAGATCGACGGCGAGGAGGTCGTCGGCCTTTCCTCGCGCGAGCGCGAGAAGCTGATGCAGAAATTCGGCATGCTCTTTCAGGGCGGCGCGCTCTTCGATTCCATCAGGATCTGGGAGAACGTCGCCTTCGGGCTCATTCAGGGGCGCGGCATGGACCGGAGGACGGCGAAAGAGATCGCGCTGAGCAAGCTCCGTGCCGTCGGCCTCGGCCCGGAGGTCGCCGAGCTCCGCCCGTCGGAGCTCTCGGGCGGAATGCAGAAGCGCGTCGCGCTCGCGCGCGCCATAGCCGCCGATCCGGAGATCATCTTCTTCGACGAGCCGACGACGGGGCTCGACCCGATCATGAGCGACGTCATCAACGACCTCATCGTCAAGTGCGTGCGCGAGGTGGGCGCCACCGCCGTCTCGATCACGCACGACATGGCGAGCGCGCGCAAGATCGCCGACCGGATCGCGATGCTTCACCGCGGCCGGATCATCTGGCAAGGGCCTGCGGCGCAGATCGACAGCTCCGGCAACCCGTACGTCGAGCAGTTCGTTCACGGATTGGCCGAGGGCCCGATCCGGATGGAGGTTCGCACCCCGTGACGGCGCCTGCGTCCGGCGGAGGGAGCTAGCGCTGATGGCCCGCGCCCAGTCGCGCTACGTGTGCCAGGCCTGCGGCGCGGTCGCGCCGAAATGGGCGGGAAGGTGCGAAAGCTGCGGCGAGTGGAACACCCTCGTCGAGGAAGCCGCGGCGGAAGCGGGCCCGCCCAAGGGGCTCGGCAGAGGCCGAGGCAAGAAGCTCGATTTCGTCGGTCTTTCCGGCACGAGCGCAGCGGCGCCGCGCCGCGTCTCGGGCATCGCGGAGTTCGACCGCGTCTGCGGCGGCGGGCTGGTGCCAGGCTCGGCGATCCTCGTCGGAGGCGATCCGGGAATCGGCAAGTCGACGCTGCTCCTGCAGGTGGCGGCGAGGCTCGCCCGGACGGGCGCCGGCTGCGCCTACATCTCCGGCGAGGAGGCGATCGATCAGGTGCGGCTCAGGGCGGCGCGGCTCGGCCTCGCCGAGGCCCCGGTCCGGCTCGCCGCGGCGACCAGCGTGCGCGACATCGTCGCCTCGCTCGACGCGAGCGGCCTCGACCTCGTCGTCATCGACTCGATCCAGACGATGTATGTCGACACGCTCGACAGCGCGCCCGGCACGGTAAGCCAGGTGCGCGCGGCGGCGCAGGAGCTGATCCGTCTCGCCAAGCGCCGCGGCTTCGCCCTGCTCCTCGTCGGGCACGTGACCAAGGAAGGCCTCATCGCCGGCCCTCGCGTCCTCGAGCACATGGTCGACACGGTCCTTTATTTCGAGGGCGAGCGCGGGCACCAGTTCCGCATCCTCCGCGCGGTGAAGAACCGCTTCGGCCCGACGGACGAGATCGGCGTCTTCGAAATGACGGACGCGGGCCTCGCCGAGGTGTCGAACCCGTCGGCGCTCTTTCTCGGCGAGCGGCGCGACCATGTCGCCGGCTCGGCCGTCTTCGCCGGCATGGAAGGAACCCGGCCGATGCTGGTCGAGATCCAGGCGCTCGTCGCCCCCTCCCCCTACGGCACGCCGCGTCGCGCGGTCGTCGGCTGGGACGGCAACCGGCTCGCCATGGTGATTGCCGTGCTCGACGCGCGCTGCGGCCTCTCGCTCGGCGGCCGCGACATCTACCTCAACGTCGCGGGAGGCCTTCGCATCGCCGAGCCCGCGGCCGACCTCGCGGTCGCGGCGGCGCTCGTCTCGGCGCTGAGCGAGCGGTCCGTTCCGCCGGAGACCGTGGTCTTCGGCGAGATCGGGCTCGCCGGCGAGGTCCGCGCCGTGAGCCAGATGGACGCGCGGCTGAAGGAGGCCGGCAAGCTCGGCTTCACCGCGGCGCTCGCGCCCCCGCGGCGCGGCGGCTCGAAGCCCCGAGCCGGAGACGTCGCCGTGACCGAGATCGCGCATCTGCGCCAGCTCGTCGACCTCTTCGAGCCGGAGGCGCGCGCGGCGTGAACACGCTCGACCTCATCGTTCTCGGGATCATCGGCATCTCCGGGCTCTTCGCCTTCGCGCGCGGCTTCGTGCGCGAGGCGCTCTCGATCGGCGCCTGGATCGCGTCGGCCTTCGTCGCGATCTACGGATTCTCGACCGCGCGCCCGATCGCGCGCGACCTCATCGGCAATCCGACCGTGGCCGACATCGCCGCCGGGGCGGTGCTTTTCCTCGGAGCGCTCGTCATCCTGACGCTCGCGACCGCCGCGCTTGCGAGCCGGATCAGGGGCAGCTCGCTCTCGGCCCTCGACCGCACGCTCGGCTTCGTCTTCGGGCTCGTGCGCGGCGCCGTCCTCGCTTGCCTCGCATGGATGGTCCTCGTCTGGGCCTGGCCCGAGTCCGACTGGCCCGACTGGGCCCAGAAGGCGCGGCTGAAGCCGTTTCTGGCCGGCGGCGCCGAAGCCATCAGGAATCTCGTCCCCGGGCAGGTCCGCGAAAAGGGCGCCGCCGCGGCCAGGCGGGAAGCCGAAAGGGCGCGCGACGAGGCGGCGGAGCGGGCGATCCGCGCCCTCGTCGCGCCGGCCGGGCCGCCCGGCGCCGGCCAGGCGTCCCCGCCCGGCTACAAACCCTCGCAACGGCGCGAGATGGACCGGCTTTTCCAGGCGGCCGAGTAACCAAATCCCAAGCATTTCGCCGAAACATGGGCGCTCGGTTGTCTCGGACGCGCTTCGGTTAAAGAATAACTCGGCTATGCCAGTCGCCCTCCGTCACCCCCGCGAGAACGGGTCCGCGCCGTCGCTCGACGTCCTCGACTTCTTCTCGGAGGTGCCGCACGAGCGGCTCCAGGAGATCGAAGCGGGCTGCGCATTCCGAACCATCGCCTCCAACGAGGTGATTCTCGACAAAGGCAGCGTCACCGAGGACGCCCTTTTCCTCCTCGACGGCGAGGCCCGGGTCGTCATCGAGGTCGAAGGCGGCGAGGAGATCAAGCTCGCGACGATCGCAGGGCGCGACGTCATAGGCGCGCTCTCGGCGCTCGACGGCGAGGCGCGCTCGGCCCGGGTCGTCGCCAACAAGCAATCGGTCGTGGCCATCATGCCGCGCCCGCTCTTCGTCGAGGTGCTGAAGCGCGATCAGGGCGTCGCCTTCCGGATGCTGCAACGCTTCTCGGCCATCATCCGCTCGCTCAATACGCGCGTGCGCGACTTGAGCCTCCTGTCGCCCGAGCAGCGCCTTTACACCGAGCTCCTCCGTCTCGGCCGTCCGCTCGAAGAGGTGCCCGGCCAGCTCGCGATCGTCGAGATCCCGGGGCACGACGACCTCGCCTCCTGGGCCAACACCACCCGGGAGGTCGTGGCTTACGTGATCGGCACGCTCGCCCGCAGGGGCATCGTCGAACGAAAGCACAAGACGCTCTACATCCGCGATCCGGAGGCGCTCCGCAGCCTCGCCGCCGCGAAGGTCGCGTCCCAGTAGCCGCCTGCCAACCGAGGCCGCCAACGAGCCGGAGAAGAGCGACGGAGGGAGCGGCCAGAAAATCTCGCTTCCGTCGGCGGCCCGACCTCCTCGGGCTGATCGCCCTCGCTGTCGTTCTCTGGGGCCTTTCCTCCGCGGTCGAGGCGGGGGCGCCCGCGGGCGCGGCGCGCAACGCGGCAGCGCCCGGGCCGATCACCACCGAACCTCCCACCCCGACGAGCCTCGGGGTGCGCTGGCCCATTTTCGGCGACGCGAACGGCAACGCCACGGTCGAGGTCGCATACCGCCTTGCCGGCAGATCCGACTGGTCGCCCGCCCTGCCGCTCTTTCGTACGCACAACGGGAAGCTGTCGCCGGAGAACCGGGTCGCCGGAGGGCGCCTCTTCGCCGGAAGCATCGTCGACCTCGTCCCCGACACGGAATACGAGATCGAGCTTCGGCTTCAGGACCCCGACGGCGGAGCGCGAGTCGAAACGGTCCGGATGCGGACCGCCGCCGTGCCCCGACGGCCGGCGGCGCTCCGCCGGCTTCACGTCGTGCCGCTCGCCCCCGGCGCCGAGCCCGGCGGTGCCGGAACACGGGACGATCCCATCCGCGGCCTCGGCGTCGCCCTCGCACGCGCGCGGCCGGGCGACGTCCTCGTGCTCGGCGCCGGGATCTACGCCGAGGCCCCGCTCGTCATCAGGAGCTCGGGCACGCCCGAGCATCCGATCGTGCTCGAGGGGGCGGCGGACGGGTCCGTCATCCTCGACGGCGGCGGCGGTCCGGTTCTCCTCGACCTGCGCCGCCGAAGCGACATCTGGCTCGACCGCCTCGTCCTGCGCAACGCGGAGCACCTCGTCCGCGCCGATCTCGCCCGCCGCATCGTCGCGACGCGCAACCGCTTCCTCGTGAAGCGGCGCGGTTTCGTGGCCTTCGGCGCCGTGTACCGGGAGTCGGTCGGCTTCCACATCGCGGACAACGTCTTCATAGGAACGACGCGCTGGCCGCGCTCGGCCGGAATCGAGGAGGTCTACGCCGTCAACATCACCGGGGCCGGCCATGTCGTTGCCCACAACCTCATCCGGAACGTCGGCGACGGCGTGCATAACGGCGACAACGGCCGGATGTCGGCGAGCGACATCCACAACAACGAGATCGACGTGTGCACGGATGACGGCATCGAGATCGACTACGCCGACACCAATGTCCGCGTCTTCCGCAACCGAATCACCAACTGCTTCGCCGCAATCAGCGCGCAGCCGGTGCACGGCGGGCCCGCCTACGTCTTCCGAAACCTGATCTTCAACGTCCAATACTCCCCTTTCAAGCTGCACAACCACACGGCCGGGCTGCTCCTGTTCCACAACACCTCCGTCACCGCCGGGCTTCCGTTCTCGATCTCGCCGGGGGGCGAGACCGTCAGCGACGTCGTCACGCGCAACAATCTCTTTGTCGGCACGAGCGCCCCCGCGCTCCGAAGCACCGGCCGGATGATCCGCTGCGACTTCGACAACGACGGCTACGAGTGGCCGGGGGGAGCCTTCGCCCTCTGGAACGGGGCCGCGTACGCATCGGCCGCGGCCGCGCGGGCGTCGGGCACGCTTTACGCCCGTCACGGCGCCTGGACGATGGGGCCGCATCGGACCTTCGCCGGCCGCTTCACCACGCCGGAAAGCCTCGAGCGCCGCTACGAGCCGTCGTTGAACGACCCGCGATTGGGCCCGCAGTCCCGCGCCGTCGACCGCGGCGTCGCCCTGCCGAACTTCAACGACCGGTTCACCGGCCGCGCACCGGATCTCGGCTGCTGCGAGCGGGACGAGCCGCTGCCCCGTTTCGGCCCCCGACCGGAGGAGCTCGCGCGGTGATCGTTCGTATCGCCTCGATCGCCGCCGCCCTCCTGGCATCCGCCGTCGCGACGAGCGCCGCGGAGCCCTTCCACGACCTCGCGACGCTTCCGCAGGGGCGCTGGGTCGAAATCCATCGTCAGTCGGCCTCGGACGCCGTCCGCTTCACGCGGCAGGCCCATGCCGGCGCCGCCTTCGATTCCAAGCGCGGCCGCCTCGTGATCTTCGGCAGCGACGAGCACGGGGAGGACTGGAGCAACGCGCCGCTCTTCTTCGATCCCGTCGCGCGCGTGTGGACCCGCGCCTACCCGGACGACGACCCCTCGACCTACCGCGTCGACGCCGACGGAATTCCCGTCGCGGGGGTGGAGGGGAACCGCCCCTGGGCGATGCACACGATGGGCGCCGTCGTCTATCATGCCGGTCTCGACGCGCTTGTGGTGGCCAGCTTCCCGGAGCACATGGAGCCGGGGCGGTTCACCGACGCGATGGCGCATGTCTGGCCGGCGATACGGCGCCACCCGACCTGGCTGTTCGACCTCGCGCGCAATGCCTGGCGACCGCTCCCCGCGAAGGCCGAGCATTTCTTCCCCTATGCCGTGGCCTACGACCCCGGGCGCGGCGTCGTAATCGGCTACAAGGCGGCCGGCGTCTTCGAGCTCCGCGGAGCTCCGCTCCGCTGGGAGAAGAAGACCCTGGAGCCGGGCCTCCTCGGCTATCACGTCAACGTCGCGTTCGACACGAGCCGCGAAGCGCTCGTCGCCTTCGGTACCAACACGAACGGCAACGACATCGTCGTCTACGAGCCGCGATTGCGGCGTCAGCGCATGATGCCGACGCCAGGGCTTCGGCCGCCTCCCGCGCAGGCGCGCCCGATGGCGTTCCACCCTGGGATCGGACGAACGGTCGTCCTGATCGATCGTCAGGCGGACGACCGGGAATTTGCGGAAACCTGGCTCTACGACCTCGGGAACGATGCATGGGCGCGTCACCCTGCGACGCTGCCGTTCCGCCTCGGCATGAACTACAACCTCGTCTTCGACTCGGTTCACGACCTTCTGCTGCTGGTCGCAGGCGGCCCCGGCCGGGCGACGAGCGTCTGGGCGCTGCGCCCGTAGCGCCGACCTATCGGAAAGCCGGCTCGTCGAAGCCGCGCAGCTTTCTCGAATGCAGGCGATCGACGCCCTGCTCCCGCAGGAGCCGCATCGTCTCGAGGCCGATCCGCAGATGCTGGCTCACGCGTTCGTGGTAGAAGGCGTTCGCCATGCCGCGGAGCTTCAGCTCGCCGTGCAGCGGCTTGTCGGAGACGCAGAGCAGGGTTCCATACGGTACCCGGAAGCGAAAGCCGTTGGCGGCGACGGTCGCGGACTCCATGTCGACCGCGATCGCGCGCGACAGGTTCAGCCGATTGAAGAGCTGCTCGAAGCGCAGTTCCCAGTTGCGGTTGTCGGTGGTGATGACGGTGCCCGTCCGCAGCCGCGTCTTCATGTCCGGTCCGCGCAGGCCCGTCACCTTGGCCGTCGCTTCCTGGAGCGCGATCTGAACCTCGGCGATCGGCGGCACCGGCACCCAGTACGGCAGGTCGGAGTCGAGGACATGGTCGTCGCGCACGTAGCCGTGCGCCAGAACATAGTCGCCGAGGAGCTGGCTGCGCCGCAGGCCGGCGCAGTGGCCGAGCATGATCCAGCAATGCGGGCGCAGCACCGCGAGGTGATCCGTGATCGTCTTCGCGTTGCTGGGGCCGACCCCGATGTTGACGAGGCTGATGCCGGCGCCGTCCTCCCTCTTGAGGTGGTAGGCCGGCATTTGCGGAAGGTGGATGGGCGCTTCCGGTCCGCCGCTTGCGCGTGCCGGCGCTTGCGTGAGGACGTCGCCGGGCTCGACGAAGGCGATCCAGTCGTCGGTCCCGACGGCGCTCCGGCCGAAGAGGACGAACTCGTCGACGTAGCGCTGGTAGTTGGTGAGGAGAACGAAATTTTGGAAGTGCGAGGGCGAGGTGCCGGTGTAGTGGTGGAGGCGGGCGAGCGAGTAGTCGACGCGCTCGGCAGTGAAGAGGGCGAGCGGACGCGGCTCTCCCGGTCCCGGCCGGAACGTGCCGTTCGCGATCGAGTCGTCGGTGGCGATGAGATCCGGCAAGGCGAAGTGCTGCTGCAACGCTCTCACCTCGGCTTCGCCGATGTCGACGACCGCTTCCTCGACGACGAAAGGAAGCGGTATGGGGCGGTCGCTGCGTCCGACCACGACCGGGACGCGATGATGGTTGAGAAGAAGCGCGATCTGCTCGCGCCAATACCTGGCGAAAAGGTCGGGCCGGGTGAGCGTCGTTCCGTAGGTGCCGGACTCGAGGAGAACGCCGTAAGAGAGGCGCGCATCGACGTGAAGCTCGGCCAGGTCGACCGAGAGGCCGACATAAGGATAGGTCGCCTCGAAGGGGGCCGGCGCCCCGCCCCGGCTCATTTCGTCGAAGCCGCGCCGAATCGCATCGATGCCGGCTGCGTATATCTCCTCGATCCGCGCGACCGCGGCGTCGGCGTCGGTGAACGCGACGAGGTCGCGCGCGCCGCCGTGCTGGCTCACTGCTTGGACGAGGCGGCGCTCGGCGCGGCGTCGACGGTCGCTGATTGAGACGGGGTCGGCGCCCCACCCGCGCCGCCCTGCTTCTTCTCCTGGCCGACGACGGGGGCGCAGCGCGGCGCGCAATGAAGATAAGTTTCCTCGTCGCCCCGGATCACCGTCACGTGCCGAGAGGTCGGCGGCAGAACGGAGACGGCCGCGTGCAACAGCGCTGCGCCGCTCGAATCGAGCACGTAGAGCTGCGTCTCCCCCGGTGCCCGGCCGAGCACGAACACCTGCCGGCCGCCTTCCACGACCACGTCCGCAATGGCCGGATTGGCGATGAGCACCGAACCCGGCACGGTATCGAGCCGGATCAGCTCGGCACCGTTGACCGGCACTTGGATAATCCGCTGCTGAGCCGCGGCCGGAAGGGCGCAGAGCGCAAGAACCGCCGCCCAAGCCGCAATGGTGTGTCGGCCGACCATTATGCGCCTCTTCCGAAACATGCTGTTAACGCAACCAAACGTATCATCGGGATGCTGAACGTCCCCTTAACCCGCGCGGAAAACGGCGAGACTGCAATCCAATGAGGCATTATCCGGCGATCCTTCTCGTGATGGCCTTGGCCGCGTGCCAGGATCCCACGACCAACGCCGTCAACAGATCGGTCGACACATCGTTGCTGCAAGCGGCGACCCAGGCCGAGCAATCGGGCGGCTGGCTCGCCGCGGTCGCGACGTATCGCTCGCTCTACGAGCGGCGACCCGACGACGCTGCGGCCGCTGCAGGCCTCGTCCGCGCGCTGCGAAACTCCGGACAGCTCGCCGAGGCGCTGCGCGTCGCGAACGAAGCGGCGCCCAAATTTCCGAAGGACGCGCGCGTTCAGGGCGAGCTCGGCAAGGCGCTTCTCGCCTCGCGAGACGTGCCGGGGGCGCTGAAAACCCTTCAGGCGGCCTCCGGCCTCGAGAACGCCGATTGGACGATCCATTCCGCGATCGGCGTCGCGCACGACCTCGCGGGCCAACACGACTCCGCGCAACAGGCCTACGCCCGGGCGCTCGCGATGTCGCCGGACAATCCCACGGTCCGGAACAATCTCGCCCTCTCGCTCGCGCTCTCCGGAAACATCGACGGCGCGATCGCCAAGCTCGAGCCGCAGGGCCTCGCCAGAACCACCCCGCAGATGCGGCAGAGCCTCGCCCTGCTCTACGCGCTCAAAGGCGACCTCGCGCGCACGGAGTCGCTGGTGAGGAAGGATCTTCCCGAGAAGCTGGCGAACGAGAACATCGCCTATTACAGGCTTCTCAACGGGCTGCATTGAGGCGCGCATCGCCGCTCAGCCGCCGAAACGACGCATGATCCCGACGATCGTCGGCCCGATCAGCACCATGAAGAGGACCGGCAGGAAGAACATGACCATCGGCACGGTGAGCTTCGCCGGCAGGCTCGCCGCCTTCTCCTCAGCGCGCGACATGCGGGCATCGCGGTTCTCCTGCGCCACGACGCGCAGACTGACGCCGACCGGCGTGCCGTAACGCTCCGCCTGCGACAGGGCCGTGACCATCGACTTCACCGTCGGCAGCCCGGTGCGCTCGGCGAGATTTTCGAGCGCCGCGCGGCGGTCGTTGAGGAAGGCGAGCTCGGTGTAGGTGATCGCCCACTCCTCTGAGAGCGCCGGCCCATCGACCGTCATCTCCTCCGACACCTTCTGGAAGGCCGCTTCGACCGACATGCCGGATTCGACGCAGATCACCATGAGGTCGAGGGCGTCCGGGAGCTTCAGGAGGATCTCCTCCTGGCGCTTCTTGATCGCGTTCGAGAGCAGGATCTGCGGGAGGTAGTAGCCGACGACGGCGGCGCCGAAGACGATCGCGAGCCGGACTACCGCCGCGGTGTCCTGATACGCGGGCGAGCCGAAGAGGATCAGCGCCGAGACGGCGGCGAGCACGACAGGCAGCGCGAGCTGCGTGAAGGCGAAGGTGACGACCGCCTGGTTCGAGCGCTTGCCGGCCTGGAGCATGCGCTTCCTCAGCGCGGGCTGCTCCATGAGGTCGCGCATGTTGAGGCGCTCGAGCACCGTCTTCATGAGGTTGACGCGGGCCGACATCTGCTGCCGCAGGGTCGGGCGCTTCTCGAAGCGCTTGCGCGCCGCGGCGGTCAGCTCCTTGCGCCGATCCGTGATCGCCTTCAGCCGCGAGCCGTAGGGGTTGCGCTGGGCGAGCGGCAGGAGCAGCCCGAGAACGCCGAAAAACGCGGCCGCGCTCGTCATCAGCGGCACGATGAACATCGGGTCTGTCAGCTTCGCGATCATACCTTGAAGCTCACCATCTGCTTCATGATGAAGATGCCGATCGACATCCAGAGGATGCCGCCGGCGGTCATCGCCCGCCCCGTCGGATCGGTGAAGAGGATCGACATGTAGTCGGGGTTGAGGAAGTAGATGAGCGTCCCGAGGATGAACGGCAGGGAGCCGATGATCATCGCCGTCATCTTGGCTTCCGACGACATCGCCTTCACTTTGTCGGCCATCTTCTTGCGCGCGCGCAAAATGCCGGAAAGGTTCGAGAGCGCCTCGGCGAGGTTGCCGCCGGTCTTCTGCTGCAGCACCAGGACGACCGCGAAGAAGCGCATGTCGGCGGTCGGCATCCGCGCCACCGCCTTGTCCATGATCTCCTTGAGGGTGAGGCCGAGCCGCTGGCCCTCGACGATCAGCTTGAACTCGCCGGCGATAGGCTCGGGGCTCTCGCGCGCGATGATGCTGAGGCATTCGCCGACAGGGAGCCCGGAGCGTATTCCGCGCGTGATGATGTCGATCGCGTCCGCGAGCTGCGAGGTGAACTTCCGCTGCCGCTTCTTGGCGGCGCTCTTGAGATAGATGCGCGGGAGAAGCAGGCCGCCGGCGACGGCGGCGAAGGGAGCGCCCCACAGGGGCATATCGCAGGCGATGTAGACGAGAGGCGAGACGACCGCGCAGATCGCCGAAACCACGTAGAACTTCGTGACCGTCCAGCCGAGCCCCGCCTCCTCGATGAGGCCGCGGATGATCTGGCGCCGGTTCTTCTTGCTGCCGTCCTCCGCCAGCTCCTTGACGCGGCTCTGGGTGAGCCGGCCGCCCTTGCCCTTGAGCGCGGGATTGAGCCCGCCGCCCTGCTTGCCGCCGGCACGGGCGAGCTCGAGCGCGCGGGCTCGGAGCTGCGCCCGCGGGCTGTGACGGAGCGCCAGCACGGGCACCAGCATCAGGATGAAGAGCGCGACGCCGAAGCCGAGCGCCAGGACGTAAATCGCCGGCGGCGCCAAGAGCTGATCAAGTGGCATCGGCGCTCTCCACGATCGCGGCGAGCTCGCGCTCCTTGCCGAAATACCGGACGCGGTCCCAGAAGCCGGGCCGCAGCCCGGTTATCTTGTGGCGCCCGATGATCTTCCCGTTCGCGTCCTCGCCCTGGAACTCGAAGACGGCGAGGTCCTGGAGCGTGACCACCTCGCCCTCCATTCCGAGGATCTCGGTCACGTGCGTGATCTTGCGCGAGCCGTCGCGGAGCCGCTGAGCCTGGACGATCACGTTCACCGCGCCCGCGATCTGCTCGCGGATCGTCTTGGCCGGGAGGGAGAACCCGCCCATCGCGATCATGTTCTCGATGCGGCTGATCGCTTCGCGGGGGCTGTTGGCGTGGATCGTGCCCATCGACCCGTCATGGCCGGTGTTCATCGCCTGCAAGAGGTCGAACGCCTCCGGCCCGCGCACCTCGCCGACGATGATGCGCTCGGGGCGCATGCGCAGACAGTTCCTGACGAGGTCCCGCATCGTCACCTGCCCCGCCCCTTCGAGGTTCGGCGGGCGGGTCTCGAGCCGCACCACATGCGGCTGCTGGAGCTGCAGCTCGGCCGCGTCCTCGCAGGTGATGATGCGCTCGCTATGGTCGATGTAGCGGGTGAGGCAGTTGAGGAGCGTCGTCTTGCCCGACCCGGTGCCGCCCGAGACGATGACGTTGATGCGGCAGTGTCCGATCAGCTTCAGAAGCTCGGCGACGACCGGCGAGACCGAGCCGAACTCGACCAGCTTCTCGAGGGTGAGCTTGTCCTTCTTGAACTTTCGGATCGTGAGGGCCGGGCCGTCGATCGACAGGGGCGGCGCGATGACGTTGACGCGGCTGCCGTCGGCGAGGCGTGCGTCGCAGATCGGCGAGGCCTCGTCTACGCGCCGCCCGACCGCGGAGACGATGCGCTGGCAGATGTTGAGGAGCTGCGCGTTGTCGCGGAACTTGATGTCGGTGAGGACGATCTTGCCGTTCGTCTCGATGTAGACCTTGTCGGCGCCGTTCACCATGATGTCGGCGATGTCGTCGCGCGAGATGAGCGGCTCGAGCGGCCCCAGGCCCAGGATGTCGTTGCAGATGTCCTCGACGAGGCGCTGCTGCTCCTGCGCGTTGACGACGAAATTCTTGATCGCGACGATCTCGGAGATGACATCGGAAAGCTCGCTGCGCACCGTTTCCGGGGTGAGCTTGCCGAGCTCCTTCAAGTCGACCGTCTGAAGGAGCGCGTTGAAGACCGCGACCTTCATCTCGTTGAAGCGCTCTTCGGCCTCGCTGTAGTGAGGCGAAGGGCGGGGCGCCTCCGGAGCCGGCGCGGCGACCGGCTCGGGAGCCGCTGCCGGCGCCGCCGGCGGAGGCGTCGGCTGCGGCCGAGGCTGAACGGGGGCGACGCGTTTCCCGAACATCGCTACCTCGCCGAGGCGACTCTCTTCGGCGCACCCAGCCGGAAGATCTCGGCGATGCCCTTGCGCTTCGGCTTCTGCGGCGAGCGGCCGCTCACCGTGGTGGCGAGGCGCTTCAGGGCCTCGACGACCTTGGGCGCGGACTTGCCTTCGCCGATCATCTGTCCGTTGTTGGATGCGAGCTCGAAGACCCCGGGATCGTCGTTCAAGACCGCAAGAGGTTCCTGCCCGATGCCGGTGGTGAAATCCTTGACGGTGAGCTCCGTCTTCGGATTCGCCCCGACGCGGTTGAGGACGATCCGCGCCGGCGTATCGTTGACGCGCCGGGCATTGAGAAGCTCGGTCAGGCGCTTGGCGTTCCGGAGCGCGGTCAGCCGAGGCGGCGCCACGATGACGATCTCGTCGGACATGTTGAGGATCGCCTGCGTCCAGGCAGTCCAGACCGACGGCAGGTCCGCGACGACGAAATTCGTGTTCCGCCGCGTCCTGCCGAGAAGGACCTCTGCCGCCTGCGTCGCGACGTCGCCCGAAGGCGGCATCGCGCCCGGAGCGGTGAGGAGATAGAGGTTCTCGCCGTACTTCGCCATGAAGCGCTGCAGCAGCGTGTCGTCGATGCGCTCGGGCTCGGCGAGCACGGCCGCCATGTGCTGCGGCGATTCCAGGTTGAAATCGAGCGACACGGTGCCGAAGGCGAGGTCGAAATCGAGCAGCGCCGTTTCCGCGTCGAAGATTCGCGCGAGCTGGAAGGCGACGTTGTGCGCGAGCTGGCTCGCGCCCGCCCCGCCGCACGCGCCGATGAAGCTGACGATGCGGCCGAGCTTCTCCGCGCCGGGTTCGGCGTAGAGATTGAAGACGCTCTCGGCGAGCGCCTTGGCGTCGACGGGAACGGGAAGGTACTCGCTGACGCCCTTGCGGCGGAGCGTACGGTAGAGGAAGACGTCGTTGACGGCTCCGAGAACGATGACGCGCGTGTCGGGCTGACAGACCTCGGACAGCCTCTCGAGGGACGCCATGAGCTCGTCCTGCCCGGCGGCGCCGCTTTCTACGATGAGGAGCGCCGGGGTCGGCGCCTCGGCATAGTGCTCCGTCGCGCCGTCGATGCCGCCGTCCTCGATGCGGATGCGAGAGCGCACCAGGCGACGGTCGGCGAACGCCGCCTCGATCGCGGCGCGCGTCGCTGGTCCGAGAACGAATGCCTCTGCCTCTATCCTCTGAATGACGACCTCCTCCGGCTTTGCGCCGGCCTTTTCTTTATTGCTGCGCCCCGCCGGCGCCGACGGTCGGATTGAAGTAGTCCTTCCACGCGGTCGGCTCTTGCGGAGTCGCGACCGTCGGCTGCCCGGTACGGTACTTGCCGAGCGTATCGGCGAGCTTCGCGTTGTCGTGCGAGCCGAGGGCGCGCGCACGCAGAAGATCCTGCGGGTCCGCCGCCATCAGGCCGACATAGCGCTGCGTCGCGCAGCCGAAATTGCTGCTGGGCGAGTTCGTCCAGTCATCCGACGTGCTCTTGGTCCAGTCGCCGCATTCGGGCACCTGGGCGGTGAAGCGCTCGAACGTCGCGACCGCGTCGGCGGTGCGGCTGCCGGTATCGCCCAGCCCGAGCTCTATCGAAGCCTTCGGTATCCCGGCGGCGAGAGCGCGAGACTCGAGCGCGGCGAGCCTGTCGAGGGCGAGCCGGTCGGCGGTGCCGACACGCTGCGCCGTCAGCCTCAACGGCCCGCTGTTGCGCGCGACGTAGTCGGCGAGGAACGCGTCGACCCGCCTCGCCTCCTCGGCCGCGAGCTCCGCGCGGTTCGGCAGGAAGGAGACGAGGAGCACCGGCGCGTCGCGCTGCACGATGATAGGAAACCGCTCCCGGTAATCGCCGACATAATAGGAATCGCAGCCGGCAACGAAGATCAGTGCGGCGAGAATCACGTAGCGCATCGCCTACTCCAGGACAAAGCCGACCGGGCCCTGAATGACCCCGTCGGGCGCGCGGCCGCTGCGATAGAGCGCGTGCAGCCGCTGGAGAAGATAGAGGTTGACGTCGTTCGAGGGGCCGAACCCGTCGGTCGGCAGCGCCACCAGCGCGGCGTCCACCGGCCGCGTCAGGATCGGCGCCACCGTGATCACGAGCTCGGTCTCGTCGCGCTGGAACTTGGTCGAGCGGAAGAGCGCGCCGAGGATCGGGACGTCCTTCAGCGCCGGAAGGCCCTCGATCTGGCTGTTGATGTTGTTCTGGAGGAGCCCGGCCATGACGAGGCTGCCGCCGCTCGGCAGCTCGACGGTGGTCTCGGCCCGCCGGACGGTCAGAGCCGGAACCCGGAAGCTGCCGAGGGTCACGGCGCCCTCGTCGGAAAGCTGGGAGACCTCGGTGCCGATCTTGAGGCTGATGAGGTTGGGGCCGAGCACGACCGGCGTGAAGATCAGGCGTATGCCGAACTGCTTGAAGATGATCGTGATCGTGTCGGAGTCCTGCGGGACCGGCACCGGAAATTCGCCGCCGACGAGGAAGGAGGCGTTCTCGCCCGAGATCGCCGTGAGGTTGGGCTCGGCGAGCGTCTTCACGAGGCCGGTCTGCTCGAGCGCCTCGAGCGTCAGGGTCAGCCGGTCGAACGTGTTGACGAGGAACGATCCGGCGATCGATCCGAACGGAAGCGGGTTGACGAGGGCACGGCCGATCATGGCGGAGAAATCGTTCGGATCCCTCGCCTGATAGTTGGCGTTGAGGCCGAGCTGCTTGACGACCTGCCGCGACACTTCGGCGACGCGCACGCGGAGCAGCACCTGCTGCTCGGAGCCGACGCGCAGCATGTTGACGACCTGGGTGTCGTTCGCGACGAACTGTCGCGCAAGCTGGCGGACGGCGTCGGCGACGGCCGGCGTGGTGACCGAGCCCCGCAGCGCCACGGCCTGGTTGGCCGGCACGAGCTCCACCTGCTCGGTCGGGAAGGCGCGCCGCAGCGTCGCCTGGATCGCCTCGACATCGACCGTCACCGAGACGTTTACGTTTCCGACCTGGCGCCCGATGCCGTCCACGAACACGACGTTCGTCTCGCCCACGCTCTTGCCGAGAATGTAGGCAAGGCGCGGGGTACGGACGACCACGTCGGCGATCTGGGGATTGGCGACGATGATGTCGGCGACGCCGGGCGGCAGCTGCACGGCGCGCGACTTGTTGAGAACGATCGGAACGGCGCTTGCGGTGGCGACCGCAACCGGCGCTTCGGCGCGCAGGGCGGGCGCCCGGTCGAAGAGGGGCGCCACCTCCGCTCCGGCCGGGCCGAAGGTCGCGAATGCGAGAAGAAGGGCGAGGAGGAGCTTGCGCATTTCAACGCGGCTCCACTGAGCTGAGCTTGGTGCCGCGCCAGACCGAAACGCTCTTGCCGCCCTCTGCCGTCTCCGAGCCCTCCGAGCCGCCCTGCTTCACCGCTTTCAGGAAGCGGCTCACCTCGAGCTCCTCGACGTAGTCATGGCCGGTCGACGGCGTCGGCTCCTGGCGCTCTTCCAGCCCCGCGAGGACGAGCGTCAGGCGCCCGAGCTGTCCGGCGACGCCGATGATCTGGGCCTGACGCAGCGTCACCTCGAGCGTCGCGGTCGCGCCGACCTTCGCCGGCGTGTTCTCGTCCACCACGTCGTTCATGTTCTGGTCGATCGCGAGAACCCGCACGTTGGAAAGAACGATCTCGGCGTAGCTCTTGGTCTCGCGCCTGCCCTCGCCGCCTCGCCCGTCCATCTCGTACTGGCTCGTCAGCATGACATCGACGTTGTCGCCCGGCAGGATGAAGCCGGACGTGCCGCTGACCGCGTCGATCTTGACCGAGACCGCCCGCATCCCGGGCGACAAGGCGGCCGCGAGGAACCCTGCCTCGCCCTTCTGCACGAGGCGCTGAGGGGTAATCGGCTCGCCGGCCGTGATCCCGCGGCGGACCGCGGCCGAGATGACGTTCTTCAGAGGCTCGGGGGTCTTCCCTTCGACGATGTAGCCGTCGGCGACGCCGCTCTCCGGCCAGTCCTGCCAGCGGACGTGCTCGGACTTGACGATGGTCCCGGCCGGAAGGTTCTGAGCCGCGACGAGGACGCGCGCCGCCGGCGCGGGCTTCGGCGCTTCGACGGCCGCCGCCGCGGGCTGACGCATCAGAGCCGGGACGATGAGCCAGGTCGCGCCCGCGATCGCAAAGGCCACGACGAGGCAGAGGACGACGAGGATGCGCATGTTTTGTTACCCCCCGAAACCGACCGCGGGCGGGACCATCAGCCCCGCTGCGGAAATCGCGACCCCGTACGGCACGCCCCGCTCCGCGCCGAGCCACGGCAGATGACGCCGGACCGGCCGCAGGATCAGGACGACAAGGGCGAGCGCGCCGCCCACGACCGCCATCGCGAGAAGAAAGCTCGAAATGCCGGACCAGCCGACCCAGGCGCCGACCGCGCCGGCGAGCTTGGCGTCTCCCCCGCCCCAAATCCCGGCGAAGAAGAGTCCGGCGCCGGCGAGGAAGAGAGCGGCCCCGGCCGAGAAGGCGAGGAGCGCGTCGCGCCAGAGCGCGGGATCGGCCAGCACGAGCAGAAGGACGGCCGAAAGCACCGCGAGCGAGCACGCGTCCGGGATCTCGCGGCGGATCACATCCGATGCCGCCGCGCCCAAGAGGCTCGCCACCACGAGAATTTCGGCCACCAGAGTCATGTCCCCTCATTACGAGGGCCGCCGACGCCAGCGCGCCGACGGCCCCCTTTCAGTACCGCTTGAAGAAGAGTCGGGCGACCGCATGGCCGCCCGAGCGGCCCGGCTTAGAGGCCCTGAACGGTGTTGGCCATCCGGTTGAAGAAGTCGCCGAGCTGCTGGCCGAACGCGGTGATCCCGCCGATGATGACGAGGGCTATGAAGCCGGCGATGAGGCCGTACTCGATGGCGGTCACGCCTTCCTTCGCCTTCGCGAGAGCGACCGCACGGGCCTTCGAGATGTCGATGATGGTGCGCATGTCTCTACCTTCTCCTCTGCAGACCGGATCGGCCCTTCGCGCGAATTGACCGTTCTAAGACGCGCTGGGTGACGATCCTTCAAATCTTCTCCGTTGCGTCCGTATCCACCGGCAGTTTCATGCCGGAAAGTTTCCGAATGCTTTACGCGAGCAAGCTCGCTTTTATGCGGCGACTATCGACGCGCTCTTCATGTCCCTTCTCCTCTTGAGTGGAGGGGCAACCCCCGGTTTTCGCGCCGAAGCGCAACGGGCGTTATGGCAGCGGGATTGGCGACGAACAGTGAGGCAGATCACATTTGGTATTGTAATCCAATTTTGGTTACTATTAGATCATTTCCGCATGAACGGGCGATTTGTGGCGGGAATCCAAATACATGACAGGTGCCGACCGGTGCCCGTAGCTCGGTTTTTCATCTTGAAATTTGGGCACATTTTCACTTTTTGAACCTCGTAAAAAATATCGTCACGAGCAAGCGCCGTTATTATTTGGAACAAGACGATAATTATCGTCTTTTCCTGATCGATATGTCTCGCGCTGCCGCACCGCCTCGGGCCAAATAGGCGGGGCCGATCGCGCCAACCGGACAGTAACCGGTGCCGGCGCATGTTCGGCCTTTATTGGAAAGAAAAATGAAAGCCAGCGCCCGCTCCGTACAGCCGTCGCTCGTCCGCCCGCCCCGCAATCGGCGCGCGCGCGCGGCCGCCTGGCGGAGAGGCAGCGTCAGCGTCGAGCTCGCAGCGGTCGCGCTTCCGTTGTTCCTGATCGTCAGCGGCACGATCGAGGTCGGCCTCTCGGCCCTGAACGCGGCCGTGCTCGACGGCGCGACGCGCGAAGCGGCGCGCCAGATCCGTACCGGGCAGGCGCAGAGCTCCGGCGATCCGCTCGCGACCTTTCGCGATCGCCTCTGCAATCAGGTCAGCGGAATGATCGATTGCGCGCGCATCGTGATCGACGTGCGCAATTTTCCGAACTTCGCGGCCGTCAGCGTTCCGCCGCTCTACGACGCCAACGGCAACGCGATGCCGAGCTCGTTCCAGCCCGGCGATGCCGGCGAGATCGTCGTGGTACGGTCTTCGCTGCGCTGGCGATTCCAGACGCCGCTGCTTTCGTCCCTGATCGGCCCCTACCGGGACCTCGATTCCGCCTTCGTCTTCCGCAACGAGCCCTTCAAGGGGCCGCTATGAAGACGCCGCGCGACCTTCGGGACTGCCGCCGCGGTCTCGCCGCGGTGGAGTTCGCGATCCTTCTTCCCGTGATGCTGCTGCTGCTTTGCGGCGTCGTCGAGATGACGAACCTTTTTGCCGTGGATCGCAAGGTGGTGGCGGCCACCCAGAGCTGCGCGGACCTGGTGGCGCAGGAGAAGACCGTCGACCCGACGAAGCTCGACGAGATCGCGCGCGCGGTACAGCTGACGCTCGACCCTTCGCCGTCGAGCAACGTCTCCTTCCGCGTGAGCAGCGTCGTCTTCGATAAGGTGACCGGCGCTCCCAAGATCGACTGGCAACGCGTCGTCAACGGCTTCAACGGCTCCGGACGCCCCAGCCCGACGGTCAGCGCAGCCGGACTCGGCTTGCCCGGCGAGAGCGTCATCATCGTCGACCTCGCCTACAGGTACACGCCGATTTTCGAAAACGTTCTGCCGCAGACCTTCGCGATCAACGAGCTCGCCGTGGCGCGGCCGCGGCGCGTCCGGGTGATCGCCTGCAACGGCTGCTGACGCGAGGTATGGAGCCATGCGTTTCGAGATCCGCACCTTGATCCGCGACCGCCGCGGCAGCGTCGCCGCGATCTTCGCGCTCGCCTTCGTGCCGCTCCTGCTCGCGGCAGGCGCGGCGGTCGACGCCTCCCGCGCCTATCTCGTGCGCGCGCGCCTCACTGCAGCGCTCGACGCCGCCGGACTCGCGGTCGGCTCCTCGACCGGCACCGAGACCGAGCTGCAGGCGGTCGCAGAACGGTTCTTCAGGAAGAACTACCCGGACGCCGCGCTGGGCGACTTCGTGAGCCTCTCCACGACGATCGATTCGAAAGTCGTGCGGCTCACCGCCGAGCGGAAGCTCGACACCATGTTCATGCATCTCATCGGGTACGATTCGATCCCGGTGCGGTCGAGCGTCGAGATCACGCGCGAGGTGAAGGGGCTGGAGGTCGCCCTGGCGCTCGACAACACCGGCTCGATGTCCCAGAACGGCAAGATCCAGGCGCTGCGCGCCTCGGCGACGGACCTCGTCAACATCCTCTTCGGCGACAATCCCGCGCCCGAGAAGCTCAAGATCGCGCTGGTTCCCTTCGTCACCAACGTCAACATCGGCAACGACGACCCGGCACTGACGGCCGCCGCGATCGATCCGGCCTCGCTCAGCAGCGCCAACTTCAAGGGGACGACGTGGCAAGGCTGCGTCGTCGAGCGGCCGTACCCGCACAACATCCAGGACACGTCGATCGCGGCCGGCGGCCGCTGGCGAGCCTATTCCTGGCCGATGGAGCCGCGGTACCGGAAAAACTCGACGCAAAGCAGCCAATGCAACAATCGCGCGAACGCGTCCGGCACCGGATGGAACTCGATTTCGGAGCCGAGCGCGGCCGGGCAGAATTCGATGGCGAGCGGCTCGGGCCCGAACAAGGGCTGCCCTCTGCCGGCCATCTTGAAGCTCACCAACAACAAGGCCGCGCTTCTCGCCGACATTCAGCGAATGCGGCCGTGGGACGCGACCGGCACGATGACGCATGTCGGCCTCGCCTGGGCGCTGCGCGCCATCTCGCCGAACGATCCGTTCCGGCTCGGCCTGCCCTACGGCACCGAGGGATGGAACAAGGCGATCGTGCTGATGACCGACGGCGTCAACGACCTCGTGAAGCAGAACTCGACCTGCTATTCGAACTCCGACGGGCCCTACACGGCCTTCACCGGCGAAGGATACCCGGTCGACGACCACACGCTCGGGACGAGCGGGTCGACGAAAGCGGCCGAGTACGAAAACGTGCTCGACCGTCTCGACCAGCTGACGGCGGAGGCCTGCAGCTTCGTGAAGTCGAAGGGGGTCATCCTCTATACGATCCTGCTCCAAGTGAACAATGCGGCCACGCAGAACCTCTATAGAAACTGCGCGAGCTCCCCGGACAAATTCTTCAACGTGCCGAGCGCCAGCGAGCTCGGCGCGGCTTTCCGCGCGATCGCGGAGGACCTGAGCAACTTGCGCGTCAGCAAGTAGAAGCGAGGTTTTCTCTGCCTGCGTCATTCTTGGAGGTTGCGCCAGATCAAGGTCCCCCGTATTCGATAGGCACTAGTTTTCTTGCATCGAGCTGGTGTCGACTGACGGCATGGACTACGAGACCTTCTTCCGCGACCGGGTAGAGGCACTGAAGCGCGAGGGGCGTTATCGTGTCTTCGCCGATCTCGAGCGTTGCGCGGGACGCTTCCCGCGCGCTTTCGAGCATCGCATCGGCGCCGAGGTGACCGTCTGGTGCTCGAACGACTATCTCGGCATGGGTCAGCACCCCGCGGTGCTGGCCGCAATGCACGAGGCGCTCGAGCGCTGCGGCGCCGGCGCCGGCGGCACCCGGAACATCTCCGGCACCAATCACTACCACGTGCTGCTCGAACGCGAGCTCGCCGCCCTCCATCAGAAGGAAGCGGCGCTCATCTTCACTTCCGGCTACGTGGCCAACGAGGCCGCGCTCTCGACCCTGGCTGGCCACCTCCCCAACTGCGTCGTCCTCTCGGACGCGCTCAACCATGCCTCGATGATCGAGGGGATCCGTCGTAGCCGCGCCGAGAAGCACATCTTCCGCCACAACGATCCCGAGGATCTCGATCGGCGTCTCGCCGCGATCGACCCGGCACGACCGAAGATCGTGGCGTTCGAGAGCGTCTACTCGATGGACGGCGACATCGCGCCGATCGGCGAGCTCTGCGACGTGGCCTCCCGATACGGCGCCCTCACCTATCTCGACGAGGTACACGCCGTCGGCATGTACGGTCCGCGCGGCGGCGGCGTCGCGGAGCGCGACGGCGTTCTCCACCGCCTCGACGTCGTTCAGGGCACCCTCGCGAAGGCCTTCGGGATCATGGGCGGCTACGTCGCGGCGTCTGCGGCTCTCGTCGATTTTCTGCGCAGCCACGCTTCCGGCTTCATCTTCACGACGTCGTTGCCGCCGCATCTGGCGGCGGGCGCGCTGGCGAGCGTTCGGCACCTCATGACGAGCGGCGTCGAGCGCGCTCGCCACCAGGAGCGCGCGGCCACGGTGAAGCGGCGCCTTACGGAGATCGGCATCCCCGTCATGCCGTCCCAGAGCCATATCGTCCCGGTCTTCGTCGGCGACCCGACCCTCGCGAAGAGGGCGAGCGACCTTCTGCTCGAGCGCCACCGCATCTACGTGCAGCCGATCAACTATCCGACGGTGCCGCGCGGAACCGAGCGGCTGCGCCTCACGCCGACGCCCCTCCATACGGATGCCGACATCGACCACCTCGTAGAGGCGATGGCGGATGTCTGGCAGCAGCTCGTGCTCAAGAAGGCGGCCTAGCGCGGCAACGACCTCGCTTCAGAGCGACCACCCGGCCAGCCAGAGCGTGGTCAGCCCGACCGCGTTCACCGTCCGATGCGCAAAGACGGGGGCCCACAGGGACCCTGCCGCCACGTAGAGCCTGCACAGCGCGATTCCGTAAAACGCCGCCGCGACCGCCTGATAAGGCGTCCCGCCCAGATGGACGGCGCCGAACGCGACGGAGCTCAGCACCGCGGCGGTCGCGAAGCCGGCTTTTCGGTAGAGCCAGCCGAAAAGGAGGCCGCGGAAGACCAATTCTTCGCCGAGCGGCGCGAGATAGGCGCCGGCGAGGAGGACGAAGGCGAACCGCGCCGGCGAGGCCTTGTCGAGCCCGTATTCCCGCGCTCCGGGAAGCTCGATCCATTCGTGAAAGAAGAACCGCAGGACCGCCGTCGCTATCGCGACGAGCACCAGGAGCAGGACGCCGAAGGCGATGCTTCGGATCGTCCAGCGGGGCGGCAGCGCGAAAAGGCCGAGCACCTCGCGACGCTCCCCCGCAGGGCGCCTCACGCCGAACCAGGCGGCTCCCGTCATGAGGCCGGCGTTCGCCGCGACCAGCAGCGCCGAGATCGCGCCCCCGTCGACGGCGCGAAAAAGCCCGAGGATCGCTCCGATGAAGGCGAGGAACGCGAGCGCGGCGAGCCCCAGCCCGTAGAGCGCGGCGGCGAGCGCGATGTCGCGCAGGCTCGGCGCGCGCCGCACGGCCCCGTGCGCCGGCGTCACACGCGGCGGTCAGCTTCCTCCCGTCAGCCCCGGCGCATCCCGAACGAGGACGATCTTGAACGTGTGCGCTTCCCCGTTGGGCTCGTGCACGCTGATATATTCGCCTTCGCGGAAGACGCGATCCTCCAAACGGTGGATCGGCTCATCGTCGGAGTCGCCGGGGACGTAGGAGAAGGCCCACCGGCCGCGGCCGGTACGGATGAGAGTGCCGACATTGTCGCCCTCCCCTTCCCAGAACCGATGGACGGTGCAGACTTCCGGAGCCTTTTCCCAGGCGGCCCGGTCGAGCTTGCCCTCTTCCGTCAGGGGCAGGACGAACTCGTAGCCATGACGCGAGCTCCCGTCGGGAAACTCGGGACTGCGTGCCATTTCGAGGCGCACACGCTTCAGTGCCACAGGGTCCGCTCCTTCCTTCGGTTACGGGCAAATGACGGAGTCATACAAGAACGCTGCGGCACGGCGTTCGGCCTTGATCCCGGTCAATATCCGAGCGCGCAGCCGTCCTTGCGAGGATCGGAGGCACCGACGAGAACGCCGCGGGCGTGGTCGATCATGATCGCCTGACAGCCGCCGAGAGGCGACGGAGCGCGCACGATCTTGTGCCCGCGGCGCGCGAGCTCCGCGGCGACGGCGTCGGAGATCTCCGTCTCGAGCTGGAGCGCCCCGTCGAAGGCGAAGCTGCGCGGCGCATCGGCGGCCGACTGGATGTCCAGCCCCTCCTCGTAGACCAGCGAGATGAAATGGGCATGGCCGGTCGCTTGATAGTGCCCCCCCATGACCCCGAACGGCATCACTGCCCGGCCGTTCTCGACGACCATGCCTGGAATGATCGTGTGGAGCGGCCGCTTGCACGGCGCGATCGCGTTGGGGTGCCCGGCGATGGTTCGGAACCCCATGCCGCGATTGTGCAGCATGACGCCCGACTCCGGCGCATAAATGCCGGTTCCCCATAGCGCGAACAGCGAGTTGATGAAGGAAACGGCGTTGAGGTCCCGGTCGACGACGCAGAGATAAACGGTGTCCTTGTGCTCGGGCTCGTCCCAGGGCGGCGGGTTCGCCGCCCGCGCCATGTCGATCCGGGCCCGTTTCCGCAGGAGCTCGGCGACAGGCACGTCGCCGTCGCAGAAATAGGCGTCCCGCGCGGCATAGGCGGCCTTGGTCGCTTCGGCGAGACGATGGATGCGGTCGGCCTCGCCGAGCTCGGCCCCCCGATACGCGGCGAGCGTGTTGAGAATCATGAGCGCGGCAAGACCTTGCCCGTTCGGCGGGCACTCGAAGACGTCGCGGTCCAGAAAGCGCGTCGAGATCGGCTGAACGTACTCGCCCTTGTGGGACGCGAGATCCTCGAGCGCGAGGTGGCCGCCGAGCTCCTCGATGCGGGCGACGATCTCGGCCGCGACCGGCCCTTCGTAGAAGGCCGCGCGCCCTTCGCCGGCGATTCGCCGGAGCGTCCGGCCGAGCGCCGGGTTGCGGAACTTGTCGCCGGGCTGCGGGGCGGGCAGGAACAGCTCGCGCGCGTGGCGGTCCTTGGCGAGCTTCGCGGTGTCGCGCTGCCAATCCCAGGCCACCCTCGGCGTCACGACGACGCCCTCCTCGGCGGCACGGATCGCCGGGGCGAGGATCTCGTCGAGCGGCTTCGACCCGTAGTCGGCGTGGAGACGGCACCATGCGTCGACCGCCCCGGGGACGGTCACCGCATGGGGACTGTCGCCCGGGATGCCGTCGAACCCCCGCTCGAGATACCAGTCGAGCGTCGCGCGCCTCGGCGCGCGGCCGGAGCCGTTGTAGGCGACCGGCAGCCCCGCCCGGGGCGCGTAGAGGCAGAAGCAGTCTCCGCCTATGCCGGTCATGTGCGGCTCGACCACGCCTTGCACCGCCACGGCGGCGAGCGCGGCATCCATGGCGTTGCCGCCTGCCTTCAGGGTTTCGAGGGCGGCGAGAGTCGCCGCGGGATGCGATGTGGCAGCCATCCCGTGCTCGGCGAAGGCTGCCGAGCGGCCCGGCTTCTGAAAATTGCGCGTCATCGGTGCGTCGACAAATCAGTTGTCCCAGTCTTTTGCCCTGCCCTAGGCTCCGCGGTCAAACAAAGCGGAGCGTGAGGCATGCCGGAAATTTTGCTCGAGCGCCCCGCCGAAGCTGTGGCCGTCGTCCGGCTCAATCGGCCGGAAGCGCTCAACAGTCTCAATGGCCGGGTGCGCGAACTCGTCAACGAACACTTCTCGACGCTGGCGAAGGAGGACGGCGTTCGCGCCGTGATCCTCACCGGCAACGAGAAGGCTTTCGCCGCGGGCGGCGACCTCAAGGAGATGTCGACCATGCGCCCGGTCGACCATCTGAGGAACCGCAGTCATCGGGCCTGGGCGGCGGTCCAGGACTATCCGAAGCCGATCATCGCCGCGATCAACGGCTGGGCGCTCGGCGGCGGGCTGGAGCTCGCGATGCACGCCGACATCCTCGTCGCCGGCGAGAACGCGAAGCTCGGGCAGCCCGAGATCAAGGTCGGGATCATGCCGGGCGCCGGCGGGACGCAGCGCCTCCCGCGCGCCGTCGGCAAGTTCGTGGCGATGAAGATGTGCCTTTTGGGCGAGCCGATCACGGCACGCGAGGCGCTGCAGTGGGGGCTCGTTTCCGAGGTCGTGCCGGACGAGCAGGTGTTCCCCCGCGCGCTGGAGATGGCGCGCACGATCGCCGCGATGCCCCCGCTTGCCGTCATGGCGATCAAAGACGTGCTGCTCGCCGGGCTTGACGCGAGCCTCCAGACCGGGCTCATGCTCGAGCGCAAAGCCTTCGACCTGCTGTTCGATACCGAGGACCAGAAGGAAGGGATGCGCGCCTTCATCGAGAAGCGCCCTCCCTCCTACAAAGGAAGCTGACCCGCATGGACGCTTACATCTACGACGGCCTCAGGACGCCCTTCGGCCGTCACGCCGGCGCACTCGCGCCGGTTCGCCCCGACGATCTTCTCGCCGGCGTCATCAAGGCGCTTTTCGAGAAGAGCGCCTTCAGGCCCGAGGACGTCGAGGACGTGATCGTGGGCTGCACGAACCAGGCGGGCGAAGATTCCCGGAACGTCGCACGGCATGCGGCGCTTCTCGCCGGCCTCCCGGTCCACACGGCGGGGATCACGGTGAACCGGCTCTGCGGCAGCGGCATGGCGGCGCTCGCGGATGCCGCGCGCGCGATCCACTGCGGCCAGGGCGAGGTTTTCGTCGCCGGCGGGGTCGAGAGCATGAGCCGCGCCCCGTTCGCGATGGCGAAGGCCGAGAGCGCCTATTCGCGCGAGGCCCGGGTCTTCGACACCACGATCGGCGCGCGCTTCCCCAACCCGAATATCGAGAAGGCCTTCGGCCGCGACACGATGCCGGAGACGGCGGACAACGTCGCGCGCGACCACGCCATCGCGCGCGAGGCGGCCGACCGCTTCGCGCTCGCCTCCCAGCAGAAATACGCCAAAGCGAAGGCGGAAGGCTTCTTCGAGGGCGAGATCCGGCCGGTGACCATCCGCGGCCGCAAGGGCGACACGGTCGTCTCCGCGGACGAGCATCCCCGGCCCGACACGACGCTCGAGAAGCTCGCGGCGCTGAAGCCGCTCTTCCCGAACGGCGTCGTCACCGCGGGCAACGCCTCCGGCATCAACGACGGCGCCGGCGCCCTCATCGTCGCCTCGCGCAAAGCGGGCGAGAAGGCCGGAGCGGCGCCTCTCGCACGGGTCGTGTCGGCGGCCGTCGCGGGCGTCGAGCCCCGCGTCATGGGGCTCGGCCCCGTCCCCGCGTCGAAGAAGGCGCTTGACCGCGCAGGGCTTCGCCTCGCCGACATGGACGTGATCGAGATCAACGAGGCCTTCGCGAGCCAGGTGCTCGGCTGCCTCAAGCTGATGGAATTGGCCGAGGACGACCCGCGCGTCAATCCGAACGGAGGCGCGATCGCCGTCGGCCATCCGCTCGGCGCATCGGGAACGAGGATCGCGCTCACGGCCGCGCGCGAGCTTCAGCGGCGCGGCGCCCGCTACGCGCTCGTCTCGATGTGCATCGGGGTCGGTCAGGGCATAGCTCTGGTCTTGGAGCGGGCTTGAGCGGGAATGGCCGATCGTCTCTGCTCCGCGCTCCTGCGGAGGCCGCCCGAGCGCGCCCTGACGAGACAGCACGCTCAGGAGGCTTTTTCGCCTCCTTCACCTCTGTGACGGGAAGATCGTGATGGCGCATGACGGCGGCCTCGCCGCCCTTTCCTTCCCGTACGGCGACGAGATTCCCGAGATCGGCGCCACGATCGACGTGGCGCCGGGAGTGAAGTGGCTGCGGATGCCGCTGCCCTTCGTGCTGAACCACATCAATCTCTGGCTGCTGGAAGACCGCGACGGCTGGGCGGTCGTCGATACCGGCCTCAGCAGCGAGACGACGCAGGCGATCTGGGAGCGGATCTTCGAGTCCGAGCTCGACGGGCGCCCCGTCACGCGCGTCCTCGTCACGCATTTCCACCCCGACCACATGGGGAACGCGGGCTGGCTCTGCCGGCGTTTCGACGCGCTCCTCCACGTCACCGAGGCGGAGTGGCTCTGGGCGCGCTCGCTGAGCCTCGATGCGGACGATGCGAGCTTCCACCGCGAGCAGGCGCCCTTCTACCGCCGGACCGGGCTCGAAGATCACGCGCTCGATGCGTTCACGGGGCGTGGCAACCGTTACCGGCACGGCGTCTCGCCGGTGCCGCGCTCGTTCCATCGGCTGTCGGACCGCCAGGAAATCGACATCGGCGGACGCTCCTGGCGCGTCGTCGTGGGGCGAGGCCATTCGCCCGAGCACGCCTGCTTCCATTGCGCCGAGCTCGGCGTCTTGATCTCGGGCGATCAGGTCCTGCCGAAGATTTCGCCCAATGTCAGCGTCTGGCCGACGGAGCCCGAGGGCGACCCGTTGTCGCTCTATCTCGCCTCGCTCGGGAAGCTGCGCCGGGAGGTTTCAGGCGACGTCCTCGTGCTTCCGTCGCACAACCTGCCGTTCCGCGGGCTCGACACGCGGATCGATCAGCTTCTCCGTCATCACGAGGCGCGGCTCGATGCGCTCGAGGCTGCGTGCGCGCGGCCGCAGACTGCAGTGGAGCTGGTTCCGGTCCTGTTCAGCCGCGCGCTCGACTCCCACCAGTTCGGCTTCGCGCTCGGCGAGACGCTCGCGCATCTTCACCACCTGCGCACGGCGGGCCGGATCCGCCGGCGGACGCGCTCCGACGGCGTCTGGATCTTCGAGCGAAGCTGAGACGCCGCCCGCGCATCGAAGAAGCGGAGAGGCCTCAGGGGAGCGGCTCAGCTCCTGCTTCGGAGCTTGAACTGCATCGGCACGATCACGTCGAGCCGCTCGAGGCCGAGCTCGGGCGGCAGGGCCGGAAGCGGCCGCGCGCGCTCCAGCGTCGCCATCGCCTCGTCGTCGAGCACCGCGTAGCCGGAGCTTCGTACGATCTCGGCCCGGACGATCCGGCCGCCGCGATCGATCACCAGGTGGAGATGGGCGATGCCCTGCTGGCCTCTCAGCTGCGCCGCGCGCGGGTAGCGCATGTGACGCTCCAGATGCGCGAGGAGCAGCGCCTGGAACTGCACCCGCAGCTCCGGCGAGGGGCGGGCCACCGCAGGGGGCGCAGGAGCCGCCGGGAGCGGCGCCGGCGGCAGCTTCTCGGCCGGGGCCGGCACGGGTCTCGGCCTCGAGGCGGGCCTTTCGGGCGGGCGCGGCTTCGGCCGCGGCGCAGGTGGGGGGAGCGAAACCTCCGGCTTTGGCGCCTCCGGAACCTCGGGCAGCTCCAGTTTCTCGATCAGCTCGTCGAGTGTGACCGGGGCCGGCGGTTCGATCGGCGATATGGCGATCTCCGGCTCAGGCGGCCGCAGCTTCTCGACGAGCTCCTCGGGCGCGACCGGCGCCGGCGGCTCGGGCGCCGGGAGCTCGAGCGAGGGCTGGGGCGGCGCCACGGGCGCGGCCGGCATGTCGACGATCACCGCCGGCGGGATTGTGGCGCCTTCGAAGGGGCGCTCCCAGCGCAACAGGCCCACGGCGAGGAGCGCGTGCGCGGCGAGGACGAGCCCGAGACTCGCCGCCCAAAGCCGCAGCTCGCCTTCGACCTCGCGCGGCGCGGCGTGACTCATCTCCCATCGCCGCCGTCGAGCCCGACGAGAGCGAGCTTGAGATAGCCGGCCGTGCGCAGCGCGTTCATGACCTCCATCACCTCGCCATAGGCGACGCCCTTGTCAGCGCGCAGGAAGATCCGCTGCTCGCGATCCTCCTTGGACGCGGCGTCGAGCGCGGCCCGCAGATCGTCTCGCGACACCGTTGCGTCGCCGAGCGCGAGCGAGAGATCGGCGCGGATCGTGAGGAAGATCGGCTTCTCCGGCCGCGTCTGCGTGGCGGCGCGCGCGACCGGCAGATCCACCGGCACGTCCACCGTCGCGAGGGGCGCAGCGACCATGAAGATGATCAGCAGCACCAGCATCACGTCGATGAAGGGCGTGACGTTGATCTCGTGGGTCTCGGCGAGTTCGTCGTCGCCGTGATCGAGCCGGGCCGCCACCTGCTCTACTCCGCCGCCGCGCGCAGATGGCGCGGCATCTGCTCGAGATCGCGGCTGACGAGCCGGAGCACCTCCGCAGAGGTGTCGGCGAGAAGCGTGCGATAGGCGGCGGTCGCACGCGCGAAGACGTTGTAGATGACGACGGCCGGGATCGCGGCGGCAAGACCGGCGGCTGTCGCCAGCAGAGCTTCCGCGATGCCGGGCGCCACGACCGCGAGGTTGGTCGTTTGCGCCTCTGAAATTCCGATGAAGCTGTTCATGATTCCCCAGACCGTGCCGAAAAGCCCGACGAAGGGCGCCGTCGCGCCGATCGTCGCAAGCACGCCGGTCCCACGGAGGACCTGTTGCCGCGCGGCCGCCTCGATCCGCTCCAGCCGCGAGGCGACGCGCTCCTTGGTGCCCTCGACCGAGGCCGTCGCGGAGAGCTCCAGCTCGTGCAAAGCAGAGCGAACGAAATTCGCTTCGGGAGAGGCGGCTCCTGAAGGGAAGAGCCGCGCCGCCTCCCCCATGGAGCGCGCCTTGGACACCGCGAGCAGCGCCTCGCGCGCGCGGCGCCGGGCACGCCAGAGCTCGAATCCCTTCGCGATCGAAACGGTCCAGGTCGCGACGGAGGCGAGCACCAGCCCGATCATCACCGCGCGTACCACGGCATCGGCATTAAGAAACATGCCCCATGGAGAAAGATCGGGCGGAAGGGCGAGCGCGACGGGCGATGTACCGGCGGACGCCTCCTCGACGATCTCCTGCGCAGCGGCCGAGAAGATCCAGAAGAAAGCGGACGCGGCAAGGAGGCCGAGGCGACGCGCGGGGAGCGGCACGAGCGGATCCTTTCGATCGGGATGATGGGGCATGGGTCTCAATCCGCCGCCTCGGCGAGCGCCGCCGCACGGTGCCGGCCGGCGGCCCGTCTCGCCCGAGTCTTCAGCAGCCACATCCAGCTTCCGGTCACGACGAAGAGCGGCGGGAGAAATCCGGAGATGAACACGAGCCCGCGCCAGATGGGGCCGAGCCCGGCGCCTTCATGCAGGCCGTGCTGCCAAGCCATGATCGTCTCGCCGGTCGTGTAGTCGCGGGGATGGAGCACCTCGAGAACGCGTGCCGACCAGGGGTCTACGAGCACCCACGCGATCGGCCCGCCTTCGGCGTAGCCCGCAGGCCGGAGACCGACACGGTAAGGCTGCTCGGGCCGGACGGGCAGCGCGGCGGAGACGAGGCGCCCGTCGGGAATGGCGGCGCGGGCGAGCTCGATCGCGCGGTCGATGCCGATTCGCTCCGCCTCGTCTCTCGGCTCGGCGCGAGCGGAAAAGATCGCAGCGCGCAACTCGCGGGCCGGAAAGACGGAAGCGATGACGGCGCCGGTGCTCTGCGGGAAGGCGAGGAAGACCCCGCTGAACGTCACCACGAGGAAAACGGGCAGAGTCCAGATACCGACAGCACCGTGGAGGTCGCGCAGAAGGCGTAGCCGCCCGGCACCTTGTTTCACCAAGAAGGCGGCGCGCCAGCGGCCCCGCTTCGGCCACCAGAGCACGAGCCCGCTGACCCCGAGGACCAGCATCGCAACGCCGAACCAGCCGATGATCTGCCGCCCGACCCGGCCGGGGATCAACAGGTTCGCGTGGAGCCGCGTCATCTGACGGAGCACGCCGGAGCCGGGCTCGCGCACCATCGCCTCGAGCGAGACGGGGTCGACCTGCACCTGGAGCCCGGCGCGGGGCGGCCCGGCTTCGCCAGGACGCGTGAGGCGGACAAAGGCGTGCTCGCCGGGTTCGCCGGCGGGCAGGAATAAGCTCGGCACCATCCCGTCGCCGGCGACGCTTTGCGCCGCCTCGATGATCGCGCTTGCAGGCTGCGTCGTTCCGAACGCGGCAGGCTTGCGTCCCGCGAAAAGAGCCTCGAGTTCGTGGGCGTAGACGAGGACGCTCCCGGTCACGCCGAGCATGACGAAAGGCGGACAAAGGGCAATCCCGACCCAGAGGTGAAGCTGGAGCAGCCAAGCGCGCCAGCGCCGTCGCCCAGCCAGCTCCCGTCGGTACTTCTCCGCCGCCGCGTTCTGCCGCCGCACGCTCCCCTCCTCAGTCGAACCGGCGTGTTCGTAGCGACCTGCGCAAATGCGAGTCAATCGCATTTTCAACTTGACCGGTCAGGATTGATAATAAGAATGACTCGCATTCTCGCGTCAAAGGAGAACCACAACAAACGATGCACACGCCGCATAGCTCGGCCGCTGAAGGCCTTGCCCGCCAGCTCTTCGGCAGCACCGCTCTCGGCCTCTGCCTGTCCACGTTCGCGGCCGCCGCAGCGGCTCAGAATTCGGCGGAAGCCCCCGCCGTCCTACCCGCGATAACCATCGAGGGCGCCCAGCCGGCAGCGGCCTACAAGCCGGAGAGGGTCACGTTGCCGAAATTTCCGCAACCACTCGTCGATACTCCGAAGACCGTCACGATCGTCCCCAAGGAGCTGATCGAGGATCGCGGGGCGACCTCGATCACCGACGCGCTGCGGACCGTCCCCGGCATCAGCCTCGGTGCGGGCGAAGGGGGCATTGCGGCCGGCGATCGCACGTTCATCCGCGGCTACGACGCGCGGGGCGACAACTTCGTGGATGGAGCGCGCGATTTCGGGACCTATTTCCGCGATCCGTTCAATATCGAGCAGGTCGAGGTTCTGAAGGGGCCCGGCTCCGCCTATGCCGGCCGCGGCTCGACGGGCGGTGCGATCAACTACGTGACCAAGGCGCCGACCGCGGAAAGCTTCGCGGCCGGAACGCTCGGGATCGGCACCGATCTCACGAAGCGCGCGACCGCCGACGTCAACCGAGTCGTGACCGAGGGAACGGCGGTTCGGCTGAACGCAATGGTGCAGGACGGCGACGTCGCCGGACGGGACGAAGTCCGAAACCGCCGCTGGGGCATTGCGCCCTCCCTAACCGTCGGTCTCGGTGGTCCGACCACCCTCACCCTCTCCTATTTTCATCTCGAGCAGGACAACGTCCCGGATTACGGGCACCCGTTCGACACGACGACCGGGTTGCCGATCGATGTCGACCAGGAAAACTTCTACGGGCTCACCGGCCGCGACTACGACCGCGCGCACGTGCATATGGGGTCCGTGCGCCTCGAGCATCGCTTCGACGACAGCCTGACGCTGCGCAACCAGCTCCGCTTCGGCCATACGGATCGCGACCTGATCGTCACGAAGCCGGCGCCGGTGACGAGCGGGGCGACGACCGTGACGCGCGACGCGCGAAGCCGCGACAGCATCTATTGGAACATCACGAACCAGACCGACGTGACGGCGGAGTTTTCGACCTTCGGCGTCGGGCATACCCTCGTGACCGGAGTCGAGCTCGTCAGAGAGTTCTCGAACAATCGTCCCCGCACGATCACGGCAGCGCCGCCGGCGGATCTCGCCCATCCCGACCCTGGCGACTTCTACGCGGGATCCATCTCGCACTCCGGAGCCAAAACCGCCGCGAAGGTGGACACGCTGGCGTTCTACGCGTTCGACACGCTGAAGCTGACCGAACGGTTGATGCTGGTTGGCGGGATTCGGTTCGACCACATCGACACGCGACACAAATCGATTGCCGCCAGCGGCGCGGAGACCCGGCTGAGCCGGGAAGACGATCTCCTCAGCGGCAGCGGCGCTGTCGTCTTCAAGCCGTTGCCGAACGGAAGCGTCTATTTCGCCTATGGAACCTCGTTCAACCCCTCGGCCGAGTTCGTCGCGCTCGCCGAGAACACCGTCAACGTGGCTCCGGAAGAAAGCAAGAGCTACGAGCTCGGGACGAAATGGGATCTCTTCGACGAGAGGCTCTCTCTCAGCGTCGCGCTTTTCCGCACGGAGAAGACGAATGCGCGCGTCCCAGACCCGCTCGGGGGACCGGATCTCGTCCTCGACGGCGCCAATCGCGTGAACGGCTTCGAGATCGGAATCGCAGGCAGCCTCACGGAGCGATGGCAGATCTTCGGAGGCTACGCCCTGCTCGACAGCAAGATCACCAAATCGACCAATCCTGCCGAGGTCGGCAACGCCTTCGCCAACATTCCCCGCCACAATTTCAACGTCTGGACGACGTACAAGGTGCTGTCGGACGTGGAGGTCGGCTTCGGCGCCTCGTACCAGAGCGAACGCTACGCCAACAACCTCAACACGCTGCGCCTTCCAGACTACTGGCGGTTCGACGCGATGGCGAGCTATCGGATCAGCGAGAACGTCGCGGTGCGGCTCAACGTGCTCAATATCACGGACGAGCTCTACTACGACTCCACGCATAACGGGCAGCATGCGCTCGTGGCGCCCGGCCGCTCCGCTTTGCTCACGACCAGCTTCAAGTTCTGACGAGGCGCGCAGCGATGATGGTGCGTATTCCCGATGTCCTCACGCCAGAACAGGTTCGACGCTGCCGGGAGGTGATGGAAGCGGCAGAGTGGGTCGACGGCTCGGTCACTGCCGGTCACCAGTCCGTCAGGGCGAAAAACAACATGCAGTTGCCCGAAGGCTCTCCGGCGGCGCGCGAGCTCGGCGACCTCATCATCGATGCGCTGTCGCGCAACCCGCTCTTCATAGCCGCCGCTCTGCCGCTCAAGATCTTTCCGCCGCTCTTCAACCGCTACCGTGACGGCGAGACCTTCGGGCTTCATGTCGATAACGCCGTTCGGCCGTTGCGCGGGACGCCGTACCGGATCCGCTCGGATCTCTCGGCGACGCTCTTCTTCGCCGACCCGTCCGAGTACGACGGCGGGGAGCTCGTCGTCGAGGACACCTACGGAACCCACACGGCCAAGCTGCCGGCCGGGCACATGGTTCTCTACCCGGCTTCGAGCCTGCACCGTGTCGAGCCGGTGACGCGCGGCACGCGTTTGGCTTCGTTCTTCTGGATTCAGAGCATGGTGCGGGACGACGGCGCCCGGTCTCTCCTCTTCGAGCTCGACATGGCCATCCAGGATGTCGCGCGCGCCATGCCCGACCACGCCTCGGTCGTCCGCCTGACGAACGTCTATCACAACCTCGTCCGCCGCTGGGCGGATTGCTGACCGCCCGCCAGAGCTTCTCCCGGCTCAGAAGTTCTGCGTGGGCTGGAGGCCGGGCGGGAGTCCGGGCGCCCTTCCCGCCGCTTTGTCGGCCTCGGCCCGGCACATCGCCTCGGCACGGGCCCGGAAGAGCTCGGCGCGCTCCGCATCGATCAACTTCTCGGCCAGCATCCGGTCGATATCGGCGCCCCGCGACGCCATGCACGCCTCGAACCGGTCGGGGGCCGTCTCCACGGCCGATGCCGCCCGCTCGGGGAAGAGCTCGTGCCGATGCACCCATAGAGCGAGCCCGGCGACACTCAACGCCAGAACGGCCGCCGTGACGCGTGCCGCCGGACCGTCGAGGGTCGCAGGTGCAATTCGGCGATCCATGCCTTAGAGTAGCGGGCAGAGCCCGGGGAGCGAAAGTTGATCGACCCTTTCGGTCGCAAGATCACCTATTTGCGCGTGTCCGTGACGGACCGCTGCGACTTCCGCTGCGTCTATTGCATGGCGGAGGACATGACCTTCCTGCCGAAGGCCGAAATCCTCTCGCTCGAGGAGCTCGACCGGCTCTGCACGGTTTTCGTCAGGCTCGGGGTTCGGAAGCTGCGCCTCACCGGCGGCGAGCCGCTCGTGCGGCGCAACGTCATGAGCCTGGTGCGCGCGCTGGGCCGTCATCTCGGCACGGGGGCGCTCGACGAGTTGACCCTCACGACCAACGGCAGCCAGCTCGCGAAATACGCCGACGAGCTCGCCGAGATCGGCGTCCGGCGGATCAACCTATCGCTCGACACGCTCGATCCCGGCAAGTTCACCGCGATCACCCGCTGGGGCAAGCTCGACAAGGTCATGGAGGGGCTCGCGGCGGCGAAGCGCGCCGGGCTCGCCGTCAAGATCAACGTCGTCGCGCTCAAGGGCGTCAACGACGACGAGTTCGACCGGCTCATCGCATGGGCCGGAGACGAAGGCTACGACCTCGTCTTGATCGAGGTGATGCCGATGGGCGAGCTCGGCGGCGAGACCCGGCTCGAGCAGTATCTTCCGTTGTCGCTCGTGCGCGGCCGGCTGCAGCGGCGCTGGACCCTCGACGAGACCGATTACCGCACCGGCGGTCCCGCCCGCTACGTCACGGTCCGCGAGACGGGGCGCCGCCTCGGCTTCATAACGCCTCTCACGCATAATTTCTGCGAGAGCTGCAATCGCGTCCGCCTCACCTGCACCGGCACCCTCTATATGTGCCTCGGTCAGGAGGACGCCGCCGATCTTCGCGGCCCGCTGCGCCGGTCGGACGACGACGCGGAACTCGTCGCGGCGATCGAGGCGGCGATCGCGCGCAAGCCGAAGGGGCACGACTTCGTGATCGATCGCCGGCACGTCCGCCCCGGGGTTTCGCGCCACATGAGCGTCACCGGCGGGTGACGAAGAAGATCGCCTTCGTCTGCGTCGACACGGCGAGCGGCCACGCCGCGCGCGCCGCGCTTGTCGAACGCTACGGCGATACCCCGCTCGACGAAGCGGACGTGATCGTCGCTCTCGGCGGCGACGGCTTCATGCTCGAGACGCTGCACCGCAATCTCGAGCGGCGGCTGCCGATCTTCGGCATGCATCGCGGGACCGTCGGCTTCCTCATGAACCAATACGAGGTCGAAGGCCTGCCCGAGCGCCTCGAGCGAGCGCAGGCGTTCACGATCTATCCTCTCGAAATGACCGCCGTCGACATCCGTGGCGTCACGCACCGCGCGCTCGCGATCAACGAGGTCTCGCTCTTGCGCCAGACCAGGCAGGCGGCGTGGATCCAGATCCGCATCGACGGCAAGGTGCGGCTTTCCGAGCTCTCGGGCGACGGCGTCCTGGTCGCAACGCCCGTCGGCAGCACCGCCTACAATCTTTCGGCGCACGGTCCGATCATCCCGCTCGGCGCCGGCGTCCTCGCGCTGACCCCGATCAGCGCGTTCCGGCCGCGGCGCTGGCGCGGCGCGCTCATCCCTCACACCGCTAAGATCGGTTTCGAGGTGCTCGACCCGGTGAAGCGCTCGGTCAGCGCGACCGCCGACTACACGGAGGTCCGCGACGTGGTCACGGTCGAGGTGCGGGAGAATCGGGAGATCGCCTTTACGCTCCTCTTCGATCCCGAGCACAACCTCGAGGAACGCGTCTGGGCCGAGCAGTTCTCGGGCTAGTGAGCCGCCCCGACCTCCGTCAGTCGACGATGAAGAGCCGCGCGCCCGTCTCGGTTCGAGACCGGTGCGCCTCCGCGCCGTCGGCGACCTGGTAGCTCGACCCCGGCCCGAGCCGGAAGCTGCGGCCGTCCTCGAGCTCGGTCACGAGCTCGCCCTCGAGCACGAGAAGGACGTGCCCCTTTCGGCACCAGTGGTCGGCGACGTAGCCCGGGCTGTACTCGACCATCCGGACGCGGATCCCGCCGAACTCGCGCGTCCGCCACGTCGCCTTCCCGCGCTCGCCGGGATGCTCGGTCGCCGGAACCAGGCTCCAGTCCGTCATGCCGAACGGTATGCCGCGCATCTCCATGGCTCAGGAGCGCCCGCTGCGCCGCGCAAGGAGGTGCATGCACTTGAAGCTCGCGACCTCCTCGTCCCGCTGATTGAAGATCCGGAACTGGGTGAAGAGCATCCCACGGTCGGGCTTCGAGCGGGACGGCTTCTTGTCGAGCACGCGCGTCACCGTGTGCAGCGTGTCGCCCGGGCGCACCGGCCGCGTCCAGCGTATCTCGTCCATTCCGGGCGAGCCCATGCTGCATGCGCGGAAGAGGCCGAGCATCATGAAGGCGCGGAACCCGAGCGCGATCGTCTGCAGGCCGCTCGCGATGAGACCGCCGAAGTTGCTCTTCTGCGCGGCGGCGACGTCGAGGTGGAAGGGCTGCGGGTCGTAGACCAGCGCGTATTCGACGATCATCGATTCGGTGATCGTAATTCCGGGCGAGACGAATTCCTCGCCGATCTCGAAGTCGTCGAAGTAGCGCTCGGTCATCCCTCTTCTTCCTTGCCGACGTGGATGCGGTCTGCCAGGCGCGCGCCCTCGTCCTTCGGCGACGAAGGTGGCGGCGCGCCCGACGCTCTTCTACCCTACCCTAGGTTCAGCTCGAAATAGCGCGCCCCCTCGAGCGGGTTGTCGTAGTAGGGCGCGATCTCGCGAAATCCGAGCGCGCGATAGAGCGCGGTCGCCTCGGTCATGTGATCGAGCGTGTCGAGCCGGATCGCCGCGTGCCCGGCGGCGCGCGCGGCGTCGATCGCCGCGAGCGCGAGGGCGCGGCCGAGGCCGCGGCCCCGTGCCGCCGGGGCGACATAGAGGCGCTTCATCTCGGCGATCCCCGGCTCCAGCGGGCGCACGCCGACCACTCCGACGCGCCCGGCAAGGAGGAGCGCGCCGGCAGGAGGCGCGTATTTTCCCGGAAGCGTCGCGAGCTCCTCGTCGAAGCCCTGGAAGGAGAGGCTGAAGCCGAGGCTTTGCGCGTATTCGCGGAAGAGAGCGCCGGCGCGCGCGATCGACGCCGCGTCGCGCGCGGGCGCGATCGTCAGATCGTGATCCATCCTTCGAGGTAGTACGCGACGCGCCCCGACATCACGACACGGTCGCCGCGAAGCGTGCAGGTGAGCTCCCCGCCGCGCGACGAGACCTGCTTGGCGCGGAGACGACTCCGCCCGAGGCGCGCCGCCCAGAACGGGACCAGCGTGCAATGCGCCGATCCGGTCACGGGATCCTCGTCGACCCCGAGCGACGGCGCGAAGAAACGGGACACGAAGTCGAACTCCCCGACGCCCGGCGCGGTCGCGATGACGGCGCGTTCGAGCCGCGCGAGGGCCGCGAAGTCGGGCCGGAGATTGTGCACGTCCTCGGTCTTCTCGAAGACGCAGAGAAAATCACGCGCGGCCAGCACCTCCGCCGGTTCGGCGCCGAGGGCGGCCGCGAGGGAGCCCGGCGCGGCGACCGGCTCCGCGGGGCGCACCGGAAAATCGAGCGCGAACTCCTCGCCGCGGCGGGTGACGACGAGCGTACCCGCTCGCCGCGTCCTGAACTCGACGCGCTCGGAGGCCGGTTCGATGTACCGGAAGATGACGGCCGCCGCGGCCAGCGTCGCGTGGCCGCAGAGATCGACCTCGGTGGTCGGCGTGAACCAGCGCAGCTCCCAGCCGTCGTCACGACGAACGAAGAAGGCGGTTTCGGAGAGGTTGTTCTCCGCCGCGACCGCTTGGAGGGTGGCGTCGGGCGGCCAGTCCGAAAGCGGCACGACCGCTGCCGGATTGCCGGCGAAAGGCCGGCTCGTGAACGCGTCGAGCTGATAGATCGGCAGTCGCATCGCCTCTCTCCTACGCTCGCCAGAACGGCTTCCGTAGCTCCTTTTCCGCCTCGGCCCGGCTCAGCCCGATATCGCGCAAGAGACGCTCGTCGAGCCGCGCCAGCATCGCCCGCTGGCGCGAGCGTTCGTGCCATCGCAACAAGGTCGCTACCGCCTGCAGCGGGAGATCCCTGAGGCTCTGCCATGGGACGAACCGCGAGGACAGCAGTGCCGGCATGATGGTCTCCTTACAATGCGGCGGTGCACAAAGCTTTGTGTTTGACTTGTCCCGGCGTCAATACAAACATTGTCACCATGACAAGTTGGGCGCCGGACCTGTCGACCGCGAACGGTCCCCGCTACCTCGCCATCGCGGATGCGCTCGCGGCCGATATCCGTGCCGGGCGGCTCGCGCCGGGAACGAGGCTGCCGACGCATCGCGACCTCGCCTGGCGCCTCGGCGTCACGGTCGGCACGGTGAGCCGGGCCTATGCGGAAGCCGAGCGGCGCGGACTCGTCGGCGGAGAGGTCGGGCGCGGCACCTTCGTTCGCCCGCCGCCCGCGGTGCGGAGCCCAGGCGTCCCTCCCGACCTCGTGGAATTCGGTGTCAACCGCTCTCCCATCGGCTCCGAGCCGGCGTGTTTCGCCCGGGCGCTCGAGGCGATCGCCCGCTCGCCCTCGGCGGTCGATCTTCTCTTGTATCAGCCGCATGCCGGACGCGCGGCCGATCGCGCCGCGATCGCGGGCTGGGTTTCGCGCGCCGGTCTCGATGCGGATCCGGATGGGATCGTCATTACGGACGGCGCGCAGCATGCGATCGCCGTCGCCGTCTCGGCCCTCCTCCGCCCGGGCGACGCGCTGGCCTGCGAAAGCCTTTGCTACCCCGGCTTCAAGCAGCTCGCCTCCTTGCTCGACCTGCGGCTGGTGCCGGTCGCGATCGACGAGGACGGCCTCGTGCCCGAGGCGTTCGAGGCGGCGTGCCGGACGGCCGGCGTGCGCGCGCTCTACACGGTCCCGACGCTGCAGAATCCCACCGGCTCGGTGATGCCGGAGGCGCGGCGGGCCGAGATCGCCCGTATCGCGCAGCGGCACGATGTGATCATCATCGAGGACGACGTCAGCGGGTTTCTGCTCGATTCGCCGCCGGCGCCGATCGCGCGCTTCACCCCCGATCACAGCGTCTATATCGGCGCGGCATCGAAAAGCCTCGCTCCGGGATTGCGCGTCGGCTGGGCGGTTTCGAACGCCCGAGCGAGCCAGCGCATCGCAGCGGCGATGCGGGCCACCACCTACGTGGCGACGCCCACGGCGGTCGAGGTCATCCGACGATGGATCGAGAGCGGCGAGGCCGAGCGGCTCGTCCTCGAGAAGCGTCAGGCGGCCGACCGCCGCCGCGCGATCGCCGACCGCCTTATCGGGCGCTGGGGCTGGAAGGCGCAGCCGCGCGCGTTTCACCTCTGGCTTCCTTTGCCCGACGGGTGGAAGGCGGAGGAGTTCGCAGCCGTAGCGCGACGCCGTGGCGTCCTCGTGACGCCCGGCGCCGCGTTCTACGTCGGCAGCGGCGCGCCGCCGGAGGCCGTACGCCTCTGCATCGGCGCGCCGCCGACCGAGGCCGAGCTCGAGCGCGGCCTCGCGGCGCTCGACGAGATCCTGAGCGCCGCCCCCGCCCCCTACCTCTCGGTTATCTGAGCCCCCATCTAGAGCGCGCCATGTCGATGCTCGCGCTCGCGCCCGACTTCAATCCTATTCGCGTGCGCTCGATCCATGACGGCCGCGGTGCCGCCGTCATCGAGCGCGACCTCGCACACTGGCTTCTCGCCGAGGGGCGCCAGCTCGAAGGGAACGCCGTGCTTTTCGACGAGCTCTGCTGGCGTCTGGTCGGGGCCGGCGTCGAGCTCGCACGCGCGACCCTCCACATCGGCACGCTGCATCCGCAGCTCCTCGGCTTCGGTGTCCGCTGGCGCCGCGAGCCGAACCGGATCGAGCGCATCAAGGTGCATCACAGCGTGCGCGAGAGCGAGGACTTCCTCAACTCGCCGATCAGGCGAGTCATCCTCGAAGGCGCAAGAGAGCGCTTCCGGCCGGGAGACGAGGCCTGGGAGCGTATCCCGCTTCTTCGGCAGCTGCGCGCCGAGGGCATGACCGACTATCTCGCCCTGCCCCTCGCGCTGCGGCGCCACCACCAGGCCGCGACCTGGGCGACGGACGCGCCCGGCGGCTTCACCGACGAGCAGATCGAGATCATCTGCAGCATCGTGCCGGCGCTCGCGACGGTAATGGAAGTGCGTGCCCTCGCGAAGATGTCGGAGCTTCTCCTCGAGACCTATCTCGGGCGCTTCGTCGGCCCGCGCATCCTCGACGGGCAGATCCATCGCGGCGTCGGCGAGCGCATGCGCGCGGTGATCTTGTCGTCCGACCTGCGCGGCTTCACGCGTCTGTCGGACAAGCTTCCGGGCGAGGACGTGATCGAGCTCCTGGACGACTACTTCCAGTGCGTCGTCGAGCCGGTGCATGCGGGCGGCGGCGACGTCCTGAAGTTCGTCGGCGACGGGCTCCTCGCGATCTTCCCATGCGCCGACGGCGACACGCCCGACGCCGCCGCGGCGGCGATGCGCGCGGCGCAGACCGGGCTCGCGCGCATCGCGCGGTGGAACGACAGCGCGGCGGCCGAGCGGCGGCCTGTCGTCCATGTCGGGATGGGCCTTCATCTCGGCGACGTGATCTACGGCAACGTCGGCGCGCCCGATCGCCTCGACTTCACGGCGATCGGCCCCGCGGTCAATCTCGCGTCGCGCCTCGAAGGGCTCACCAAGCGGCTTGGTCGCCCGCTCCTCTGCTCGCGCGACTTTGCGCGCGCCTATCCCGGAAAGCTCGTCTCTCTCGGCTTTCAGCCGGTCCGCGGGCGCGCCCAGCCGGAGGAGATCTTCGCTCCCGCCGAGGATCTCTAGCGCCCGCCGCTGAGCGGCAGGATGGCCCCTGTCATGTACGCGGCCTCGCCGGAGAGGAGCCACAAAATCGCCTCGGCGCACTCCTCGGGCGTGCCGATCCGGCCCATCGGAATCATCGGCAGCATCTTCTGAAGCCTGTCGCCGAGCCCCGCCGCGGCGTGAATCTCGGTGTCGATGAGGCCCGGCGAGATCGCGTTGACGCGGATGCCTTCCCCCGCGACCTCGCGGGCCAGCCCGACGGTGAAGCTGTTGATGGCCCCCTTCGCCGCTGCGTACGCCGTCCACTGATTGGGCCCGCCGATCACCGCGGCGATGGAGGAGAGGTTGACGATGGCGCCGCCTTTCCCGCCGTGCTTGGTCGACATGCGCTTCACCGCCTCGCGGGAGCAGAGAAGCGTGCCCGTGACGTTGACGTCGAGGATCCGGCGAATCGCGGCGGCATCGTAGCCCTCGAGGCGAGTGGCGTTTCCGGTGATGCCGGCGTTGTTGACGAGCGCCGTCAGCGGGCCGAGCTCCCGGTCGACGACGTCGAAGATCCGGAGCACGTCGTCCTCGTGCGCGACGTCGCCCTGAACGAGGGCGACGCGGCCGCCCTCGGCGCGGATCTCGTCGGCGAGCCTGCGCGCGCGATCCTCGCGGGTGACGTAGTTGATGCCGACGGCATAGCCGCGACGGGCGGCAAGCCGCGCCGTCGCTGCTCCGATGCCGCGGCTTCCTCCGGTGATGAGCGCCACGCCCGTCATCCGCCCGCTCCCTCTTCTGCTTTTCGTCGCCGTCACTTTACCGGCCGTCCGGCGGCGTGGTGAAGCGCCGGGGGAAAGATTTCGCGTGCGGCCTCGAGCTAGGGGCGATAGGCGAAAAGAAAGCGGCGGAGACCGCCAGATCTCCGCCGCTTCTTGCCGCAAGAGCGGCTTAACTGGTGGAGCCGAGGGGAATCGAACCCCTGACCTCTACAATGCCATTGTAGCGCTCTCCCAACTGAGCTACGACCCCATGGGAAGCGGGCGCGGTCTCCCGCGTCCGGCCCTTAGATAAGTCAGCCGGCACGGCGCGCGCAAGCCAGATGTGGCGCGTGCGGCAGGGCTCGGCAAGGCCCTTCCTAGCGGTCCTCGTCGTCGTCGACGTTCTCGATCACCTCGTCGATGTCTTCGTCGTCCTCGCCGAGCTCGGAGGCGTCCTCGAGCACTTCCTCGTCCTCGTCGGGCTCGGTCACGTCGTCGACATCCTCGTCGGCGTCGATGACCTCGGCATCGTCGGCCTCGACCTCGACCTCCTCGGCGGCCACCGGCTCGACCTCCTTCTCGGCCACGGCGCCGGCGCGCGCCCGCCGCGTCTTGAGGAAGGCCTCAGGGTCGAAATTGGTGCCGCATTTCGGGCAGACGATCTCGCCCAACGCCTTGCCGAAATCGTAGTAGCGCGCCCCGCAACTCGGGCAGATGCGCTTCGTCCCCCATTCGGGCTTGGACACCGCTTGCAACTCCAATCGCTCGTGAAGTGGCGGGCATCTGCCACGCCGCCGCAACGGTGTCAAAGCCTAATCGCCTGTGCTAGGAGCCTGCCGCGATGACTGCCGCGCCCCGCCCTCTCGAAGCTCGCGCCTCGGCCGCCCTCCGCGGACGCCTCCGCGTCCCGGGCGACAAGTCGATCTCGCACCGGGCCCTCATTCTCGGGGGGCTCGCGGTCGGCCGGACGCGGATCGAGGGGCTCCTCGAGAGCGAGGACGTGCTCCGGACGGCGGCGGCGATGCGCGCCTTCGGCGCCGGCGTCGAGCGCGGCCCCGACGGCGTCTGGATCGTCGACGGCGCCGGCCTCGGCGGCCTCGCCGAGCCGGAGGACGTGCTCGATCTCGGCAACTCCGGGACGAGCGCGCGGCTCCTTCTCGGCGTCGCCGCGGCGCACCCGGTCACGACCTTCATGACCGGCGACGCCTCGCTGCGGCGGCGCCCGATGGGGCGCGCCGCCGAACCCCTTCAGCGCATGGGAGCGCGCATCGTGGCCCGGCAGGGCGGCCGTCTGCCCCTCGCGGTCACCGGCGCTGCGAGCCCGCTCCCCCTCGAATACGCCCTCCCCGTCCCCTCGGCGCAGGTGAAGTCGGCGGTTCTGCTGGCCGGCCTCAACGCTCCCGGCGCCACGACGGTGATCGAGCCTGCGCCGACGCGCGACCATACCGAGCGGATGCTGCGGCATTTCGGCGGCATCGTCGACGTGAGCGACGGCCCGGAGGGCCGGCGCGTCACCGTGAGCGGGCAACCGGAGCTTCGGGGCGCAGACCTCGCCGTCCCGGGCGACCCTTCCTCCGCCGCTTTCCCGATCGTCGCGGCGCTCCTCGTCTCCGGCTCGGAGCTCCTTATCGAGGGGGTCGGCGTCAACCCGCTTCGCGCCGGGCTCTTCGAGACGCTGCGCGAGATGGGCGCCGCGATCGAGCTCCGGAACCGGCGCCTCGAGGGCGGCGAGCCGGTCGCCGACATCGCGGTCGTCGCCTCTTCCCTCGTCGGCGTCGAGGTTCCCGCCGAACGCGCGCCGAGCATGATCGACGAGTATCCGATCCTGGCCGTGGCGGCGGCATGCGCCCGCGGACGCACGGTGATGCGCGGCCTCGCCGAGCTTCGGGTGAAGGAGAGCGACCGGCTTTCCGCGATCGCCGAGGGCCTTGCGCGCTGCGGCGCGGAGGTGAGCGTCGAGGGCGATACGATCGTCGTGGAAGGCCGGGGACGGTCGCCGAAGGGCGGGACGCGGATCGAGGCGCGGCTCGACCACCGCATCGCGATGAGCTTTCTCGTCCTCGGGCTCGTCGCCGAGGCCCCGGTGTCGATCGACGACGCCGCGCCTATCGAAACCAGCTTTCCGGGGTTCGCCGAGCTGATGCGCGGCCTCGGCGCGGAGCTGCGATGATCATTGCGGTCGACGGGCCGGCCGCGGCCGGCAAGGGCACTCTGGCGCGCCGCCTGGCGCAGCATTTCGGTCTCGCTTTCCTCGACACCGGCGCCCTCTACCGGGCGGCGGCGCTGCGGGCGCTCGAAAGCGGCGGCGATCCCGCCGATCCGGCCGTCGCCGAGGCGGCCGCACGACGTGTATCGCCCGAGGACACCGGCGACCGGCGGCTTCGCGAGGAGCGGGTCGCCCAGGCCGCCTCGATCGTCTCGGCGATCCCGGGCGTACGGGCCGCCCTTCTCCAGTTCCAGCGCGACTTCGCGGCGCGTCCGCCCGGCGCCGTCCTCGACGGGCGCGACATCGGGACCGTCGTGTGCCCGGACGCCGACGTGAAGATCTACGTCACGGCGAGCCTCGAGGCTCGCGCCGAGCGCCGCTTCCAGGAGTTGCGGCGTGCGGGCGAGACGGTTATATACGAACGCGTCCTGCAGGACATGAAAGCCCGTGACGAGCGCGACAGCGCCCGTCGGACAGCGCCGTTGCGCCCCGCCGACGACGCCATCGTGCTCGATACGACCGATCTCGATCCCGAAGCGACCTTTCAGGCGGCGCTCGCGGTGATCGAGAAGAAGCTGGCCGGCAAGCACCGTCGCGACGCCCGCTGAGCGCGGGGGTGTCCGAGTCGTCCTTATCCTGCAGCACCGGGTTCCTGCCGCCGCGCCCGTCCCTTGACGGCGGCCGTCCGCCCGTCCGCCTGTCCCCCGGCGACGGCGGCCGCGATCTTCCGTGGGGACGCAGGAGATTTGTTTGGCCGCAGCAACCGATACCACGCCGGCTTCCGAAAAGGAGAGCTTCGCCGCCCTTCTCGATGAGAGCTTTGGCGCCGCCCAGGGATTGGAAGGCACCGTCGTCCGCGGTACCGTCGTCGCGATCGAGAACGACCAGGCGCTGATCGACGTCGGGCTGAAATCCGAGGGTCGCGTCGACCTCAAGGAATTCGCGAGTCCCGGCAAGCCGCCCGAGATCAAGGTCGGCGACACCGTCGAGGTCTACCTCGAACGGATGGAAGACAAGCACGGCGAGGCGCAGCTCAGCCGCGAGAAGGCGCGCCGCGAGGAGGCGTGGGCGCAGCTCGAGAAGAGCTTCCAAAAGCAGGAGCGGGTCACCGGAGTGATCTTCGGGCGCGTCAAGGGCGGCTTCACCGTCGACCTTTCCGGCGCCGTCGCCTTCCTGCCGGGCAGCCAGGTCGACATCCGCCCCGTCCGCGACATCACCCCGCTCCTCGGGACCCCGCAGCCGTTCCAGATCCTCAAGATGGACCGCTCGCGCGGCAACATCGTGGTCTCGCGCCGCGCCGTTCTCGAGGAAAGCCGCGCCGAGGCGCGCAGCGAGCTCGTCGCGAGCCTCAAGGAAGGCCAGATCCTCACCGGCGTCGTGAAGAACATCACCGACTACGGCGCCTTCGTCGATCTCGGCGGCGTCGACGGGCTTCTGCACGTCACCGACATCGCGTGGCGGCGCATCAATCATCCGTCCGAGGCCCTCCACATCGGACAGACGGTGAAGGTCCAGGTGATCCGGTTCAATCCGGAGACGCAGCGCATCAGCCTCGGCATGAAGCAGCTCGAGGCCGATCCGTGGGAGGGCGTCGAGCTGAAGTATCCGGCCGGGGCGAAGTTCCGCGGCCGCGTCACCAACATCACCGACTACGGCGCGTTCGTCGAGCTCGAGCCCGGCGTCGAGGGCTTGGTCCACGTCTCCGAGATGAGCTGGACGAAGAAGAACGTGCATCCGGGCAAGATCGTCTCGACCAGCCAGGAGGTCGAGGTGATGGTGCTCGACGTCGATCCGGCCAAGCGCCGCATCTCGCTGGGGCTGAAGCAGACGCTGCAGAACCCGTGGGAGGCGTTCGTCGAGAAGTACCCGGTCGGCTCCGAGCTCGAGGGCGAGGTGAAGAACATCACCGAGTTCGGGCTGTTCGTCGGCCTGCCCGGCGACATCGACGGCATGGTGCACCTCTCCGACATCTCGTGGGAGAAGAGCGGCGAGGACGCCGCCCGCGACTACAAGAAGGGCGACGTCGTACGCGTGAAGGTGCTCGACGTCGACGTCGAGAAGGAGCGCATCAGCCTCGGCATCAAGCAGCTCTCCGCCGATCCCCACGAGGAGACGCTCGCGCGCATCAAGAAGGGCGACGTCGTCACCTGCACCGTCGCCGGCATCACCGATGGCGGGATCGAGGTCACGGTGGGCGACGGCGTTCCGGGCTTCATCCGCAAGTCCGAGCTCTCGCGCGAGCGTTCCGAGCAGCGTCCGGACCGCTTCGCGGTGGGCGAGAAGGTCGACGCCAAGATCACCGCGATCGACAAGGCGTCGCGGCGCCTCACCCTCTCCATCAAGGCCCGCGAGGTCGAAGAGGAGAAGAGGGCGATGGAGGAGTACGGCTCGTCCGACTCCGGCGCGAGCCTCGGCGACATCCTCGGCGCGGCCTTGAAGGGCCGGCAAGGCAAGAAGGAGGAGGAGGAGTAAGCCTCCTCGCGCCGACGGAAGAATCGGGCGGGCGGCCTTTGCGGCCGCCCGTTTTTTCTTGCGCCTCGCCGAGGGCGCGCCCGGCCGTAGCTCGGAACGGGCCGTTCCGGGCGTTCAGCGCCGCCGCTGGAGCCGCCGCAGCGCGTCCTCGATCGCGGGGAGTGCCTGCTCGGCCGCCTCCTCGCCCGCAGCAATCGCCTCGGCCGCCCGGTCGAACTGTAGGAGCCCGATATGACCGACGCGCGGCGCGATGGTGACGTCGGGCGGCTCCCCGGCGAGGCGCGACCGGCTCAGCCGGTCTTGCATGATGTTGAGCGCGCTCGCCATCACGGTGAGAAGGCTCGGCTCGTCGTTGGGCCGGCTGAACAGCTGGCGCAGGAAGCTCGCGCCGGGCGACCCGTTCGCGCCGTTGAAGAGCGCCTGCTCTTCGCTCTGCTCGAGGCCCTCGTCCACTGCGACGATGCCGTCGCCGAAGGCGCCCGTGTTGAGGTTGACGGCGATGACGAGCCGTGCTCCGAACGCCCGGCATACCGATACCGGGATCGGGTTGACGAGCGCGCCGTCGACCAGCCAGCGCCCGTCGATCGCGACGGGCGAGAAGATGCCCGGTAGCGCGTACGATGCGCGCATGGCATCGACGAGGTTGCCTTTCTGAAGCCAGACCTCGTGCCCGGTGCCGAGCTCCGTCGCGACGCATGCGAACCGGCGCGGCAGGGATTCGATCGTCCGTTCGCGCAGCTCGCGAGGGAAGATCTCGAGAATGCGGCGTCCGGCGATGAGGCCGCCGCGGCCGAACTGGAAGTCGAAAAGTCGCGTCAGGCGCAACTTGTTGAGCGCCAGCGCCCATTCTTCGAGCTCGTCGAGGCGGCCGCCCAGATGAATGCCGCCGATGAGAGCGCCCATCGACGTGCCGCAGACGATGTCGGCAGCGATCCCCGCGCGCTGGAGCGCGCGGAGGACCCCGATATGCGCCCAGCCGCGCGCCACGCCGCTGCCCAGAGCGATTCCGATCTCGAGTCCTGACATGGCCATGACCGCAAAAGTGCTGCTTTTCCGTCACGAGGAACGGTCGAGGCCGCCGCCCGCTTCCGCGCGCCGCCGTACGATCCGCGCGAGCGCGCGTCCGGCGCATGGCCCGGGGCCAGAATGTCACGGTGTGAGCACCTTCACAAATTCTCGGCACGAGGCAGGGCAGAGTTCGCCCATGCACAGCCATGCGGCCGTGACTGAAGAACCGACAGCGATGACGAGCGAGCTCAGGGAAATCGACGACGATTGGTGCCCCTACTGTAAGAAAGGACGAATGGTCTTCCGGGACGAGGAGATCACGGTCAGCGAGCTTACGGACAAGGGCGAGGTCGTCTGCCAGGTCATCGTTCCGATGGGAAGCTGCACGGTCTGCAACTCGCGGATGATGGGTTCGGGCGGATCCGATAAGGTCGCGGACGCGCTCCGCCGGGCGCGAGACGCTCTCCGCTGATCCGACGCGGGAGTCGGAAGCGCTCCATAGCGCGACCCGGGCTTGGCCCGCGGCTTGCTAGACGCGAGCGCGGCATTTAGAAGAAGGAATGGCCAGCCCGCGGGTCAAGCGCAGGCTCGCGGCGATACTCGCCCTGGACGCGGCCGGGTACAGCCGCCTCATGAGCCTCGACGAGGAGGGCACGCATCGCCGCCTCATCTCGGCGCTTGCCGAGCTGGTCGAGCCGCTCGTCGAGGAATGCGACGGGCGCGTGGTGAAGCGCACGGGCGACGGCGTCCTCGCGGAATTCGCGAGCGTCGTCGAGGCCATGCGTTGCGCTCTCGACATCCAGCTCGGAATGCGCGGGCGCAATGCCGACGTTCCGCCCGAGCTGCAGCTCCAATTCCGCATCGGCCTCAATGTCGGCGACGTGATCGTCGAGCCCGACGAGATCTATGGCGAGGGCGTCAACATCGCCGTGCGCCTCGAAGGCATCGCCGAGCCAGGGGCCGTCTTCGTCTCGCAGACCGTCGCCGAGCAGGTCGGCGACAAGCTCGACGCGACCTTCGTCGACAAGGGCGAGCATGTTCTCAAGAACATCGCGAAGCCAGTCCGGGTCTATGTCGCCCTCCCCGGCAGATCGGAGGAGACGCTCCGCGCGAAGACGAGCCTCGGACGTGTTCCGGGGTTCGGCGACCGCCCGGCGATCGCGGTGCTTCCCTTCGCGAATCTCAGCGGCGAGGCCGAGCAGGAGTATTTCGCCGACGGCATCACCCAGGACATCATCAGCCTCCTCGCCGCGTGGCGGGCCCTTCCGGTGATCGCGCGCAACTCGGCCTTCGCCTACAAGGGCCGGAACGTCGATCTGCGCGAGGTCGGGCGGGAGCTCGGCGTGCGCTACGTGGTCGAGGGGAGCGTGCGCCGGCAGGGCTCGCGCGTGCGCATCACGGCGCAGCTCGTCGATGCCGAGACGAACCAGTACTGCTTCGCCGACCGTTACGACCGCGAGGTGAGCAATCTCTTCGCGGTGCAGGACGAGATCGTCGCGAACATCGTCGGCGAGATCGAGCCCGAGCTGCTGCGATTGGAGCGGGAGCGCGCGGCGCGCTCGCCGCAGGAGCGGATGAGCGCCTACGACGAGCTGCAGAGGGGGCTCTGGCATCATTACCGCTACACGGCCGAGGACAATCGGGAGGCGCAGCGCTGCTTCCGCCGGGCGATGGAGCTCGACGGCAAGTGGTCGGAGCCGATCGCGGCGCTCGCCATCGCGCGCATCTACGCGATGATGATGGGGTGGGAGGAGCAATCCGAGGAAAGCCTCGCCGAGATCCTCGACGACGCGAAGCGCGCGGTCGCTTGCGACGCCCGCGACCCGCAGGCGCAGTTCGCCCTCGCGCTCGCCTTCTTCCATTCGAGCGAGATCGCCGCCGCCACGGCGGGGATGCGCGAGGTCATCCGGCTCAACCCCAGCCATGCCGCCGCGCATGCCAATCTCGGCAGCCTGCTGAACTACGACAACCAGCCGGAGCTGGGGCTCCAGTCGGTGCTGACCGCGTTCCGGCTCAGCCCCAACGACCCGCGGCGCTTCATCTGGGTACCGGCGCTCGCCGCAAGCTATTACGGATCGCACCGCTACGAGGAAGCCATCGACAACGGCCGTCGCGGGCTAGCCCTGAAGCCCGACTACCTGCCGGCCGTCCGGTACGTGGTCGCGGCGCTCGGCCAGCTCGGTCGCCGCGCCGAGGCTGCGAGCCTCCTGCCGCTCCTGCGCACGCTCGACCCCTCCCTCGCCGACGCCGAGCGCTATCTCGGGCGCTACTACGTGGCGCGCCCGGCGCTCGACCACATTCTCGACGGGCTCAGGAAAGCCGGGTTCGAGTGAAGCCGGCGGCCGGCCAAGACGAGCGCGGCCGGCCTGCCGGCACCGGCGATCTCAGGGGCCGCCGGCGCCCTCGTACCCGACCAGGAGGTAGTCCTCGAGCCAGTAGAGAATCTTGCCTTTGGGATCGTGCGTCCCGTCGGAATTCTTCTTCCGCACGGGATAGCGGTACTTGATCCGTACCGCCGTGTTGATGCGATGCGGCGTCTGCTTGAAGTCCCAGCTGCCGGGGTACTGGGTCTCGATCTCGACGCTGGTGTGCTTGAAGTCGACCTTCGCCGGATCGCTCACGGGATCGCCAACGAAGATGTCCATCTCGTGCGAGTACGGGTTGAGCTTGCAGATGAGGTCGCCGAGCTTCTGTTCGAGCCTTTCGTCCATTTCCCACTCCCCCTTGCCGCTTCTCTTCGCGCCGGCGCGCCGCTCGGGCAGAGCGGCGGGGCGGCGCGGCCTCGACGATAACAGGCGCGGCCGTGCGCCCGTGCGAATTCGTTCACACCCTGAAAAAAGGACGATCCGTCAATGCGAAGCCCGGACGTCCGCGTCCTTGACCTCGTGCCCACCGTTTGGCACTTTCAGCCCACAGGCAGCCCAAGGCCGCGCCAACAATGACCAAATCGGAACTCATCCAGCGCCTTGCCGAGCGCAATCCGCATCTCTATCAGCGTGACGTCGAGCTCATCGTCTCCGCGATCTTCGACGAGATCTCGAATGCGCTCGCCCGCGGCGACCGTGTGGAGCTGCGCGGCTTCGGCGCTTTCTCGGTGAAGCGGCGCGACGCGCGCATCGGTCGCAATCCGCGAACCGGCGACAGCGTCGCCGTCGACGAGAAGATCGTACCGTTCTTCAAGACCGGCAAGCAGCTTCGCGAACGCCTCAATCAGGGCGCGTAGGGGCGTGCGTCATCTGCATTGGCTCGTCACCGGGCCGGTGATTCTCATCCTGGTCGTGTTCGCCGTCTCGAACCGGCAAACGACGAACGTGACCTTGTGGCCGCTGCCGGTGTCGCTCGAGGCGCCGCTCTATCTCGTCGTGCTTCTCGCGGCCCTGATCGGCTTCCTCGTCGGCGAGTTCGTCGCCTGGATCAACGGCCGCTTTTGGCGCCGCGAAGCCCGCGCCAAGGCGCGCCGGATCGAAGCGCTCGAGCGCGAGCTCGCGGCGACCCAGGCGCAGCTCGGGCAAGCCGCCCCGCCCCGCCTCCCCGTCCCCGGCGCGCCGCGCACGTGAGCCGGTCGCCGGAGCCGCGAATGCGGATCATCGGCCCGTCGGAGGTCCACGGCGCGCTCGACTTCCCCTCTCTCGTCGAGAGCTTGCGGCAGGCGTTCCGCTCCGGCTGCACGGTGCCGCTGCGCCACCATCACGAGGTGCCCGTGCCGGGCGCTCCCGACGCCACGCTTCTTCTGATGCCGGCCTGGCAGACGGGGCAGCATATCGGTGTCAAGATGGTGACCGTGTTCCCCTCGAACGCCGAGCGGAGCCTGCCCTCGGTCATGGGGATCTACGTCCTCCTCGACGGCAGGACCGGCGAGCCGCGCGCGCTCATCGACGGGCCGGCGCTGACGCTCCGGCGCACCGCCGCCGCCTCGGCGCTCGCGGCGTCCTATCTCGCGCGCCCCGATTGCGAGCGGCTTCTCGTCGTCGGGACGGGCGCGCTCGCGCCGCATCTCGTCGAGGCGCACGCGAGCGTCCGGCCGATCCGGAACGTGCTCGTCTGGGGACGCAATCCCGAGAAGGCGGCGAAGCTCGCGCACCGGCTCGACCGCCGCAACCTCAAGGTCGCCGCGACGGAGGATCTCGCCGCCGCCGTGCGCGGCGCCCACATCATCACCTGCGCGACGCTCTCGAACGAGCCGCTTATCCTCGGCCAATGGCTGCCGCTCGGCGTGCATGTCGACCTCGTCGGCGGGTTCACGCCGCAGATGCGGGAGGCGGACGACGAGGCGATAAGGCGGGCGCGCGTGTTCGTCGATACCCGCGAAGGCGCGCTCAAGGAAGCGGGCGACATCGTTCAGCCGCTCGCGAGCGGCGTTCTCGCCGAGAGCGACGTGGCGGGCGACCTCTTCGAGCTCTGCCGCGGCACGCGGGCGGGGCGGCGCTATCACGACCAGATCACGCTCTTCAAATCGGTCGGCACGGCCCTCGAGGACCTCGCCGCCGCCCAGCTCGCGTTCGAGCGCGCCCGCTGAGCGAACTTGCCGGGCGGAGGGCTTCGGCTACACTCCCGGCCGGAGGAAGCGATGGCTGACGCGGTCAAGCCCGAGCTGCGCGAGCGGAGTCCCTATCCGGAGGCGCTCGACCGGTCGCTCATCTTCGGCGCGCTCCCGGCAGAAGACCGTGCCCGGCTGCTCGCCTACGCCAAGCTCGTGCGCTACGCCGCGCGCCAGACGATCTTCCTCAAAGGCGATCCCGGCAACGGCCTCTTCGCCGTGCTCTCGGGCTCGGTCCAGATCGTGGCGCCCTCCTTGAGCGGCAAGCGCGTCGTGCTCAACACGGTCGGCGCCGGCGAGGTCTTCGGAGAGATCGCGCTTCTCGACGGGCGGCCGCGTTCGGCGGAAGCGACGGCCCTGACCTCGTGCGAGCTTCTCCTCCTCGACCGCCGCGACGTCCTGCCCTTTCTCGAGCAGCACCCGCGCGTCGCGATCCAGCTTCTCGAGATTCTCTGCGCGCGGCTGCGTCGGACGACGGAGCAGGTCGAGGACGTGGTCTTCCTCGATCTCCCCGCCCGGCTCGCAAAGACGCTGCTCCGCCTCGCCGTGAAGCCCGTCGAGCGCGGCCGCCCGCCTTTCGTGCGGGCCTCGCAATCCGAGCTCGGCACGATGGTGGGCGCCACGCGCGAGAGCATCAACAAGCATCTCGGCGAGTGGCAGCGCAACGGGATCGTCAGCATGAACGCCGGCCTCGTCCGCCTGCTCGACCCGGACTCCCTGGCCGCGATTGCCGAGCTGTGAAGCGTCTAACACGGCGCCGCTTGCCGTTGCCGCTAGAACCGGCCTCGCTGAGCGAATGGTGCCGAGATGCGCGGCGGCGAACGGATACGGTCGCGACTGGAGCTCGACGAGCGCGCGAGATCGGCGCGCCGGTGCCTCGAGGAAGCCGAGCGCGAGCTGGCGCGAATCAGGACGCGGACAGGCTTTCGCGATTGGCTGCTCGCGGCGATGCGTTCCGCGGCATCGCGCCCGGGCGGGCCCCCCAAGTCCTGAGGAGGAGTTTTCGCTTCCGAGCCGGCGGGCCCCGGCTTAAGGTCCGCGCGCCCATGAACCCGGTCTTCGTCGCCCTCGATACAATGGATCGCGGCCGCGCGCGCGCCCTCGCCGCCGCGGTGCGCCCTCATGTCGGCGGTCTCAAGCTCGGCCTCGAGTTCTTCTGCGCCAACGGCCCTGAGGCGGTGCGCGACGTCGCGGACGACGCGCCCCTCTTCCTCGATTTGAAGCTGCACGACATTCCGAACACCGTGGCGGGCGCCGTGCGCGCGGTTCTGCCGCTCCGCCCGGCGTTTCTGACCGTTCATGCCGCCGGCGGCCCTGCGATGCTGCGCGCCGCGGTCGACGCCGCCGCGGGCGAGACGAGGCTCCTCGGCGTCACGGTGCTGACCTCGCTCGACGACGGCGATCTCGACCGCGTGGGGCAGCGGAGCCCGGTCGCGGACCAGGTCCGGCGCCTCGCCCTTCTCGCGCGCGAGGCCGGGCTTTCCGGGGTCGTCTGCTCGCCGCACGAGATCAAAACGCTGCGCGCGGAATGCGGTCCCGACTTCCTTCTCGTCGTGCCGGGCATCCGTCCTGCCGGCGCCGGGGTGGGCGACCAGAAGCGCGTCATGACGCCGGCCGAGGCGCTCGCGGCCGGCGCCGACCGTCTCGTCATCGGTCGCCCGATCACCGGCGACCCTGATCCCGCAGCGGCCGCGCGCCGGATTCTCGCATGAGCGTCGAGGTCAAGATCTGCGGCCTCTCGACCGAGGCGGCGGTGGAGGCGGCGGTGACGGGCGGCGCCGCCTATGTCGGCTTCGTCTTCTACCCGCCGAGCCCGCGCAACGTTTCGCCGGAGCGCGCGGCCGAGCTCTGCCGCCTCGTGCCGGCCGCCGACATCCATGTCTGCGGACTCTTCGTCGACGCGGATGACGAGACGATCGCCCGCGTGCTCGACGCGTCGCCGATCGACATCCTCCAGTTCCACGGCAAGGAGTCGCCCGACCGCGTCGCCGAGGCGAAGCTCGTGCACAAGCGTCCGATCATGAAGGCGGTGCCGATCGCCGGCCCGGAAGACGTGGCGCTCGCCCGGCGCTGGGAGCCGGTCGCGGACATGCTGCTCTTCGATGCGAAGCCGCCCCGCCTGCCGCAGGCGCTGCCCGGGGGAAACGCGCTCGCCTTCGACTGGCAGCTCATCGCCGGGCAGGAATGGCGCCGGCCATGGATGCTCGCCGGAGGGCTCACGGTCGAGAATCTCGCAGAGGCCGTTCGCACGACAGGCGCCCGGCGGGTCGACGTCTCCTCCGGCGTCGAGCGTCGCCCCGGCGAGAAGGACCCCGAGAAGATCGCCGCGTTCCTCGCGGCCGCGAAGCGCCTCTGATCCGCGCCGCTCGGGTGTGAGCGCCGTCACACGGCCTGTGAGCCCTGTCACGGACTCCCCGCGAAGCGGCGCCTAGGTTCAGCGTCCTCGTCTTGGTCGCGGGGGGAAGAATGAAAAGGATTTCGCTCTGCATCGCTCTTGCCGCGCTCGCCTTTCCGGCGACGGCGGCCGATGTGAAACGCGGCGAGTATCTCGCCAGCATCATGGACTGCGGCGGCTGCCATACGCCGGGCGCCATGACCGGCAAGCCCGACCTCGCGCATCCGCTGACCGGCGGCGATGTCGGCTTCGAAATTCCCGGCCTCGGGATCTTCTACCCGCCGAACCTCACGCCGCATCCCGAGTCCGGTCTCGGTGCCTGGAGCGAGGCCGACATCGTGCGCGCAGTCCGGCAGGGGATTCGGCCAGACGGCCGCGAGCTCGCACCGATCATGCCGTGGCGCTCCTATCAGGCGCTTACCGACGAGGATGCGGCCGCGCTCGCCGCCTATCTCAAGAGCCTGCCGCCCTCGCCGACGAAAGTGCCGGGACCGCTCGGCCCCGGCGAGAAGGTGCAGGCTCCATACCTGACGATGGCCGTGCCGAAATAGCTGCTCGGCGCGCGTTCATTCCTTGCGGATGGACGGCGGAGCGGATATCGGCGCGGCCTGGGCGGCCGCGATGCGCGCGGGCGATTTCGCGCGCGCATGGGAGCTGAGCGACCGCGTCCTCGCGGCGCGCGTCGCGGCGGGGAAGCCGGCCTCGGACGCGCCGCGGCATCTGCAATGGATCTGGGACGGAAGGCCGCTCGCCGGCCGCCGCGTGCTCGTCCGCTGCTATCACGGCCTCGGCGACACGATCCAGTTCGCGCGGTTCCTGCCCCTCCTCGCCGTCGTGGCGCGCGAGGTGATCGTCTGGGCGCCGCCGCCGCTCATCCCGCTCCTCGCGACGATGCGCGGCGCGGGACGTCTCATGCCGCTCAACGACGGGGCGCCCGACGTTTCCTACGATGTCGACATCGAGCTGATGGAGCTCCCGCACGCGCTGCGCGTCACCCTGGCGACGCTGCCTGCGGAGGTGCCTTACCTGCACCTTCCTGCCGCGCCGCGTCTTTCGCCCGAGCTCGCCGTCGGCGTCGTCGCGCGCGCCGGAAGCTGGGATCCGCGCCGATCGATCGAGCCTCGGCTTCTGGGACGCCTTGCCGCGATTCCGGGCGTCGCCCTCTACAACCTTCTGCCCGGCGGCGACGTGCCGGGCGCCGCGGACGCCGGCACGAGCGCCCTGCTCGAAGCGGCCTCGCGCCTCAAGCCGCTCGACGTGGTGGTGACGGTAGACACGATGATGGCGCACCTTGCCGGGGCGCTCGGGGCTCGCGTCTTCACGCTCCTTCATTCCGAGCCGGATTGGCGCTGGATGACGGGACGCGCGGACTCGCCCTGGTATCCGACGATGCGCCTCTTCCGCCAGAAAAGCGCCGGGGAATGGGAGCCGGTCGTCGCCGAAGCGGCGGCCGCGATCCGTGAGATCGCAGCCGCGCATCGCCGCTTCTGAAGCGACGGAAGAGCCTTCGGATCCTACTTCGTCGTGCTGCCGCCGCTCGCCGGGGCGCTCGGTGCCGATGAGCTCCCGCTCGCGGCGCCGCCCATGCCGGTGCCCGACGTCGTCGCCTGCCCGAGGGCGTTGTCGGCGGCCTTCGCCAGCTGGAGATGGTTGCGCAGCTTTGGCGCGACCTCCGCCGCCCACGCCTTGAGCTCCGGATTCTTCGCGTTCTGCGCCGCCTCTTCGAATTCCTCGACGTCGTCCTCGTGATCGTCGATCATCTCTTCGACGTACTGGCGGTCGAACTCGACGCCGCTCAGCTTCTGAAAGTCGTCAGCGTCTTCCTTCTGCCCTTCGGCGATCGCCTCGGAGAGATCGATGCCCATCGACGCGGCGATCGGCTCCAGCTTCTCGCCCGCCTCGGTGTGATCCTTCACGATCGTCTCGGCAAGCTGCTTCACGAGCGGATGCTGCGCCTTCTGCTGCGCCATCTTGCCGAGCGCGATCTCCTTCGCGTTGTCGTGCGCTGCGTTCAGCATGAACTTGCGGTCGCCGCGGTCCACCTCCTGCTTCGCCTGTGTGCCCGAAGGCATCGCGGTACCGGCCGCAGGCCGCTGCGTCGACGGCGCGGTCTGAGCCAGCGACGGGCCGCCGAAGGTCAGAAGCGCGACCGCAGCCGTCGTGGCGAAAAGCTTCAACATGACTTCTCCTCGCGTTGGCGTCTCTTCTCCACCAACATGAGGAGCGGTGCGGGGTTCCGTGCCCGTCAGTTGAAGCGGACGTATTCGAACTCGATCGGCTTGCCGTCGATGCCGCGCTCCGGCGGCGCGATCCAGGCGGCCATCTTGCCGGGCTCGACGACCCGCTTCTGCAGGCTCTTCACGAACGCCCTGTCCGCCTCGGAGGGGATCCACTCCGGCAGCCGCGCGCGCCACGTCGCCTCGTCGAGCCGCGTGCCGTCGGGCGCGACGAAGGCGCCGGCCCAGGAGCCGATCGCGCGGCGGAAGCGCGGGCTCGGCAGCCTCATCTCGAAGGCGACGCCGGCGCGCTGGATCATCCTGTTCCAGCGCCTCAGCCCGACCTCGCAATCCTTGATGTAGGCCTGGCGCGTCACCTCGTTCATCGCGTTGCGAAGCGCCACCTCCTCGGGCCCGTCCGGCGTCTCGAGCGTCATCGTCGCGTCGCGCGCGATGTGGTCCTCGTACTGCGCCTCGTCGGGGCGTCCCTTGAGCCCGGTCGCGAAATAGGTGGCGGCGTTCGACGAGATGTCCGCGCCGAAGAGATCGAGCGCCGAGCTGAACCAGAAGTTCATGTAGCGCTGCACCGTCGGCAGGTCGATCGCGCCCGCCTTCCGGACGGCGTCGGGGTCGTCGGTCCTCAGCTCCTTCATCACCTCGAGCGTGCGCTGGATGACGCGCTGAATGCCGAGCATCCCGACCGACATGTGGTGCGCTTCCTCGGTCAGCATGAAGCGGCAGGTGCGCGACAGCGGGTCGAACGCGCTCTCGGCGAGGCTCTTCAGCTGGTACTTGCCGTCGCGGTCGGTGAAGTAGGTGAACATGTAGAAGGAGAGCCAGTCCTCGATCGGCTCGTTGAAGGTGCCGAGGATGCGCGGCTTGTCGGTGTCGCCCGAATGGCGCGCGAGAAGCTCTTCCGCCTCCTCGCGCCCGTCCCGGCCGAAATAGGCGTGGAGGAGATAGACCATCGCCCAGAGGTGCCGCCCCTCCTCGACGTTGACCTGGAAGAGGTTGCGCAGGTCGTAGAGCGACGGGCAGGTGTGCCCGAGCATGCGCTGCTGCTCGACCGAAGCGGGCTCGGTATCGCCTTGCGTCACGATGAGGCGCCGCAGCGTCGAGCGGTACTCGCCCGGAACCTGCTGCCAGACCGGCTTGCCGTAATCGTCGCCGAAGCCGATGCGGCGATCCGGTTCCGGCTCGGCGAGGAAGATGCCCCAGCGGTAGTCGGGCATTTTCACGTGCCCGAACTGCGCCCAGCCCTTCTGGTCGACCGAAACGGCCGTGCGCAGATAGACCTCGGCGTCGAGGAAGTCGCGCGGCCCCATCTCGCGCCACCAGTCGAGGAACCGGGGCTGCCAGTGCTCGAGCGCGCGCTGCAGCGTGCGGTTGTTGCCGAGATCGACGTTGTTGGGGATGCGCTCCTGGTAGTCGATCGCCATCAGATCCGTTCCCAGTTGAAGCTCGGCTTGCGGCCCGAGCCGAAGAGTTTGAGGGCGCCCTCTTCGCCGACGGCGTTGGGGCGGTTGAAAATCCAGTTCTGCCAGGCGGAGAGCCGGCCGAAGATGCGCGTCTCCATCGTCTCCGGCCCGGGGAAGCGCAGATTGGCCTCCATCCCGGTGAGCGCGTCGGGAGAGAGGCTGCGCCGCTCCTCGAGCGCGAGGCGGATCTCGTCGTCCCAGTCGAGCTCGTCGGGAGCGAAGGTGACGAGGCCGAGATCGAGCGCGCGCGCGGCGTCGAGATGCTCCCCCTTCGGAAGCGGCGGCGCCTCCCCGCAGAACCGCGTGACGAGCCGGGTCAGCCCGTTCGCCATCGGATAGAGGCCGAAATTCGCCTCGCTCAGCGCCACCGTCGGCGCGTCGTTCGCGCCGGCATCGAGCGCCTTCATGTAGCTGCGGTCCGCGGCGAGAGCGAGCTCGAAGAGCGTCCCTGCAAAAGCCGATCCTTCCTCGATCACCGCGAAGAGCGAGCGCGAGGTCACGTCGAAGCGCGCGAGGGTGCGGCGCAGCATCCCGGCCACCTCTCGGACGAACCAGTTGCCGCCGTGCCGGACGAGCGCTTCATCGATCCGCAGCACGGCGTCGACCGAGCCGCGCGTCTTCAGCACGATCGTGCCGAGCTCGGCCGCATTGACGCGCAGAAGCAGAAGCGCGTCGTCGAGCTCGCGCGCCATCGCGAGCGGCCACCACGCGGCGCCAGAGGCGAGAATCTCGTCGAGCCCGTCGGGCTCCGCATCGCCGGGGCCGGTGACGGTGATGGTCGCCGAGCGCTGCTCGGGTTCGAGCACGACCTCGACATGGTCGTAGCGCCACGTATTCCCGCTGATCTCGCGCCGAAGCGGCGTCAGGGCGATGCCCTTGGCGTCGGCCGGACGGTCGCTCGTGGCGGCGAGCGCGCGCGCCCGCTCGGCGATCCGCGCCTTGAAGTCGGCGGGCTTCGCGATCTCGTCGACGAGCCGCCACGCCTTCGCTCGATCGGCCCGCACGCCTTCCGCCGTGGTGCAGAAGACGTCGGCGAGGTCGCGCCGGACCTTGCGCTTGTCGACGAGCCGGGTGAGGCCGCCCGTCCCCGGCAGGACGCCGAGAAGCGGCACCTCCGGCAGGCTCACCGTCGAGGACCGGTCGTCGACCATCAGGATCTCGTCGCAGGCGAGCGCGAGCTCGTAGCCGCCGCCGGCGCAGGTTCCGTTGACGGCGGCGAGGAACTTCAGGCCCGAGTGGCGGCTGGAATCCTCGATCCCGTTCCGCGTTTCATTGGTGAACTTGCAGAAATTCACCTTCCATGCGTGGCTCGACTGGCCGAGCATGTAGATGTTCGCCCCGGCGCAGAACATCCGGTCCTTGGCGCTGGTGATGACCACGCACCGCACCTCCGGATGCTCGAAGCGTATACGCTGAAGCGCGTCGTGCAGCTCGATGTCGACGCCGAGATCGTAGGAATTGAGCTTGAGCTTGTAGCCGGGCTGGAGCCCCGCCTCCTCGTCGACGTCGAGCGCGAGGGTCGCGACCTCGCCGTCGAAGTCGAGCTTCCAATGCCGGTACTTGTCGGGGCTCGTGTCGAACGTGATCACCGGCGCGTCCTCCCTCCACGGCAACATAGTGCAGGACCCTGCACGGTCAAGAATTATTATGCAGAAAAGGAGCCGTCCAACGTCTGCAGCCACATACGTTGGCCGCGCGAGACGCTCCTGCCGTGATCCCTCCCGACGATCGGGCAGCAAATGCCCGGAACGGGCTGGCGCCGCGACCTTACGCGATCATACTCGCTTCGATGGCCTCGGCTTCACCATGAAGGCCGTCCGCTACGGCACCCGCGAGTAGGGAGGCGACATGATCACCAACGCCGATTCCGGCACCCGCATCGACGAGATCGCCGACGGCATCTACCGCATCAGCACGCCGGTGACGGTGGTACCGGGCGGATTCACCTTCAACCAGTACCTCGTCGACGACGATGAGCCGCTCCTTTTCCACACCGGGCTCCGCCGTCTCTTCCCGCTCGTGCGCGAAGCGATCGACGCGGTGCTTCCGGTGTCGCGGCTGCGCTATCTCGGCCTTTCTCATTTCGAGGCCGACGAATGCGGCGCGATGAACGAGTTCCTTGCCGTGGCGCCCCGCGCGGAGCCGCTCTGCGGCGAGATCGCGGCGATGGTCTCGGTCGCCGACACGGCCGACAGGCCGCCGCGCGTCATGGCGGACGGCGAACGGCTTTCGCTCGGCAAGCGCGAGGTCCAGTGGCTCGCGACCCCGCACCTGCCGCACGCCTGGGAATGCGGCCATCTCTTCGAGACGCGCACGCGCACCCTCTTCTGCGGCGATCTCTTCACGCAGGGCGGCGCCGAGCACACGCCGTTGACCGAAAGCGACATTCTGGAACCGAGCGAAGCGTCCCGGGCGGCGCTCGACTACTACTCGCACACGAAGCTCGTCGGCCCGCTGATCGAGCGGCTCGCCGAAACGCGTCCCACCACCCTCGCCTGCATGCACGGCGCAGCCTGGCGCGGCGACGGTGCGGCGCTGCTGCGCGCTTTGGGCGAGCGCCTCGACGAGGAACGATGAGGCCGCGTGGAGGTCGCCGCACCGCAGGGGAGAAAAAACCCCGCTACGGACATGCCCGACCCCTGGCAAACCCGCTTGGCCCTTGACCGCAGTACCGGTTTCTGTCAGGATCATGTCCTGATCGATAATAATGTTCCCTCGCCGGTTCTTCGATGCTGCGGTGCAGCACCTGCATTTCGCCTGCATTTGCAGGTAAGGTTGCGGCAACGCAGCACGAAACGGGACCGGAGCCATGGGACAGTTCGGCGTAGGCCATGCGGCACAGCGGGTCGAGAACCTCGCCACCGGTGCCGGGCGCCAAGTGGACGATGTCGGGCTGCCCCGCCCGGCCTCTGCCTTCGCCCGGCGCGACGGCACCGGCCGCGTCGACATGCCCGCGATGCCGGAGAAAGCCCGGCGTTCGCTCGACGCGGCGTGATGACCGATAGCGCCGCCCTTCTGCGTGTCGCGATCGACGCGGCGCACCGTGCCGGGGCCGAGATCCTGCGGGTATACGCCAGCGACTTCGCGGTGACGCACAAAGGAGACAGAACCCCGGTCACGGAAGCCGATCACGCCGCGCAGCGCGTGATTCTGGAGGCGCTGGCCGCCACGGGAATCCCGGCGATCGCCGAAGAGGCGGTGCTGCCCGATCGCGCACCGCCGCGCTTCTGGCTCGTCGATCCGCTCGACGGCACGCGGGAGTTCGTGGCGCGCCGCGACGAGTTCTCGGTCAATATCGGCCTCGTCGAAGGCGATCGCCCGGTGCTCGGCGTCGTGCATGCCCCGGTGACGGGCGTGACCTGGGCCGCCGCGGACGGGAAGGCGACGCGCGACGGCAAGCCGATCCGCGCCCGCCTCGCCCCGCCGGCGCTCGTCGTGGTGCACAGCCGCAGCCACAGCGACAGTGCGAAGCTTCAGGCCTGGCTCGATGCGGAGCATGTCGCGGTCGCTCAGCGCATGGTCTCGGGCAGCGCGATCAAGTTCGGGCTCATCGCCGAAGGGACCGCGGATCTCTATCCGCGGCTGGGGCCGACCTCGGAATGGGACACCGCCGCGGGCCAGGCGATCGTGGAGGCCGCCGGCGGCTCCGTTACCGAGCTCGACGGCACGCCGCTGCGCTACGGCAAGAAAGACTTTCTCAACACCGGTTTCGTCGCTAGAGGCCGGACGGCATGACGACGCGTTCCGAGTTTCCCTTCGCCTTCCCGTTCCGTGTCCGCTACTCGGAGATCGACGGCCAGAGCATCGTCTTCAACGCCCACTACCTCACCTATTTCGACACCGCGATCACCGAGTTCATGCGCTGGCTCGGCTACGACTACATCGGCGAGGTGAAGGAGACCGGCCAGGACTTCCACACGGTCAAGACGCTCGTCGAGTACAAGGCGCCGATCTATTTCGACGAGGAAATCGAGGTCGCGGTAAAGGCGGCGAGGATCGGAACCTCGAGCCTCACCTTCGCTCTCGCGATCTTCGGGCGCGATGGCAACGATCTCCGTGCGACGGGAGAGGTCGTCTGGGTCTTCACCGACCAGAAGACGCGAAGGACGGTGCCGGTGCCCGACAAGCTGCGCACCCTCATCGCCGCGAAGACCGGCACTTGAGCCGCCCGGCCTCAGTGCTTCACGAAAGCGAGGATCTCGGCCGCCAGCGACCTGATCTCCTCGCCGGCGGCGGAAGCAGGCGCCGTCTCGGTGATGCCGCGCCCTTCGAAGAGCGCCGTCGCGAGCGCGACCCGGTTCCCGACACGCGTCGCCGCGACCGGCACGCCGAGCATGCCGAGTCGCTCGAGCATCGCCTCTGTAAGGCGGGCGCGCGGCGGCACACGGTTCAGAACGAGGAGCGCCGGCACCTTCTCCGCCCGCGCGAGCTCGAGCGTCGGCTTCGTCGCCCAGACATCCATCGGAGAGGGCTGCACGGGCACGATGACGAGCGAAGCCGCGCGAACGGCGATGCGCGCCTCGGTCTCGGCATGAGGCGGCGAGTCGACGAGGACGATGTCGTGAAGGCGCGATCGGCGTTCGACCTCGGCCTGGGTGCGCCAGCCGGCGATGCGCGAGACGTCGAGCCCGTTCCGGGCGCCGCGCTGCTCCGCCCAGGCCGAAAGGCTCGCTTGCGGATCGATGTCGAGGACCGCGACCCTCTTCCCCATTCCCGCCCAAGCGACGGCGAGGTGCGCGACGAGCGTGGTCTTCCCCGCACCTCCCTTCTGCTGCGCAACGGTGATGACGACGCCCATGCGCTGCATTGTGCGGTGCACCCTCGCCGGTGTCGAGAATGAGGATCGAGAAGCCGACGCCGGAGGCGATCGCGCGGGCCGCCTCGGTGCTCCGCGAAGGCGGCCTCGTGGCCTTTCCGACCGAGACGGTCTACGGACTCGGGGGCGATGCGACGAACGATCGCGCAGTCGCGGCAATTTTCGCGGCGAAGCAGCGGCCGCGCTTCAATCCGCTCATCAGCCACGTCGCCGATCTCGAATCGGCACGGCGACTCGGGCGGTTCGACGCGCGTGCCGAGGATCTCGCCGCGAGGTTCTGGCCGGGCCCGCTGACGCTCGTCGTGCCTCGATCGCCGACGAGCCCGGTCTCGCTTCTCGCGACTGCCGGGCTCGACACCGTCGCGGTGCGGGTCCCGGACCATCCCGTCGCAAGCGCATTGCTGCGCGCCGTCGGTCTGCCGCTGGCGGCACCCAGCGCGAATCGCTCCGGCCGCATCTCGCCGACGACTGCCGCCCATGTCGTCGAGGAGCTCGGCGACAGCGTCGCCATGATCCTCGACGGCGGCTCCTGCAGGGTCGGCGTCGAATCGACCGTGCTCGACCTCACGACGGACCCGCCGACGCTGCTTCGGCCCGGCGGCGTTCCCATGGAGGCGCTCGGCCTGGTGCAGCTTCCGAGCGATGCCGGCTCGGCGCCGCGCTCGCCGGGAATGCTGACCAGCCACTACGCCCCGCGCCTCCCGGTCCGGCTCGACGCGACGGAGGCGCGGCCTGGGGAAGCGCTTCTCGCCTTCGGACCCGGCGAGGCCCCTTCGGGCTTCGCGGCCGTTCGCTGGCTCAGCCGTTCGGGTGATCTGATCGAAGCGGCGGCCAATCTCTTTGCGGCCTTGCGCGCGCTCGACCGGCCCGAGTATGCCGGAATCGCCGTGATGCCGATTCCGGAGGAAGGGCTCGGCCGGGCGATCAACGACCGGCTGCGCCGCGCCGCCGCGCCGAGAGAGGTGGAATGAGCGTCCTCGAGAAAATTCGCGAGGCGGTCGGCCCGAAGGGCTTCCTCGACTCGCCCGAAGCGATGGAGCCGCATCTCGTCGAGTGGCGCGGCCTCTTCCGGGGCAACGCCGCGGCCGTGGTGAAGCCGGCCTCCACCGACGAGGTGGCGGCGGTCGTAAGGCTCTGCGCCGAGGCGAAGCTGCCGATCGTGCCGCAGGGCGGGAACACCGGCCTCGTCGGCGGCGGCGTGCCGTGGGAGGACAGGCGCAGCATCGTGCTCTCGCTCGCCCGCATGGACCGGATCCGGGCGATCGATCCGCTCAACCACACGATCACGGCAGAGGCCGGCTGCATCCTCGCGGACCTTCAGAAGGCGGCCGAGGAGAACGACCGGCTTTTCCCGCTGAGCCTCGGCGCGGAAGGAACCTGCCGGATCGGCGGCAATCTCTCGACCAATGCCGGCGGCGTCGGGGTCCTCCGCTACGGCAACGCGCGCGACCTCACGCTCGGCCTTGAGGTGGTGCTGCCCGACGGCCGCGTCTGGAACGGCTTGCGCGGGCTCAGAAAGGACAACACCGGCTACGACCTCAAGCAGCTCTTCATCGGCGCCGAAGGCACGCTCGGCATCATCACGGCGGCGACGCTGAAGCTCTTCCCGCGGCCGCGCCAGGTCGAGACGGCCCTCCTTGCGCTCCGCCGCGTCGAGGACGTGATGGAAGTCTTCGCTCGTGCGCGCGCCGCCTCGAGCGACCTTCTCACCGCCTTCGAGCTGATCCCGCGCTTCGGGCTCGAAATTTCCTTGAAGCACGTTCCGGGCGTCGTCGATCCGCTCTCGGCCGCCTATCCCTGGTACGCGCTCCTCGAGGTCTCGTCGAGCCAGACCGAGACAAGGCTTCGCGACGCGCTCGAAGTTTTTCTCGGCGAGACGATCGAGGCGGGGCTCGTCGCCGACGGCGTCATCGCCGAAAGCGGGGCGCAGGCGCTCGAGCTCTGGCGCATTCGCGAGGCGATCGTCATGGCGCAGACGCACGAGGGGGGCTCGATCAAGCACGACGTCTCGGTGCCGGTGAGCCGCGTCGCCGACTTCATCACGGAGACGTCCGAGGCCGTTGCGAAGCGCCTCCCCGGCATCCGTCCCGTCGCCTTCGGCCATGTCGGCGACGGCAACATCCACTTCAACCTCTCCCAGCCCGTCGGGATGGAGAAGGAAGCCTTTCTCGCGCTCTGGGAGGAGATGAACCGCATCGTGCACGACGCCGTCGCCGCCCGCGGCGGCTCGATCAGCGCCGAGCACGGCATCGGCCGGCTGAAGCGGCACGAGCTGCCGCGCTACAAGTCGGCGCTCGAGCTCGAGCTGATGGCGCGGGTGAAGCGGGCGCTCGATCCCGAGAACCTCATGAACCCCGGCAAGATCCTCCCCGAGTAGCCCTTGCCCGACTATCTGCCGTTTCCCGAAGGACCGTTCCGCCTCGCGATGGGGCTCTTGAGCCTCGATCCCGCGGAATGGATCGAGATCGACGAGAACTTCGCGGACGAGCTGCGCCTGAAGCGGCGCCTTCTCGCAGAGCGGCACGAAGAGTGCTTCCTCGCCCTGCCGGGCTCCGAGCCGGGCGGCGCCGAAACCCTCGAGATGCTCGCCGAGCATCTTGCCGCGCGCTTTCCCGAGATCTATCGGCGTGAAGGAGAAGCGCTTCTCATGGAACCGCTCGGCGAGCGCCACGAGTTGCGCCGCTCCGATCTTCATCCGCTCGACCTCGCGGGGCGGCTCGTTCAGGAGGATCTCTGCCTCATGCGTGCGGAGGGTGACTCCTACGTCCTCGCCGCGCTCTCGGTCTGCTTCCCGTCGCGCTGGCGCATCGCGGAGAAGCTCGGCAAGCCGCTCGCCGCCATCCACGAGCCGGTCGCGTTCTACGAGGAGAAGCTGGCGCGCCCGGTCGACCGCTTCTTCGGGCTCCTCAAGGAGGACAAGCCCGTTCAGCGGCTCAACTGGAACCTCCTCGACGATCCTGCCCTTTTCCAGCCCGGCGGCCATAATCGCAAGGAGCGCGATCCGAGCATCACCGCCGAGAATGCCGGCGAGCGACTTTTCATCCGCGTCGAGCGGCAGACGCTCCGGCGCCTGCCGCGCACGAAAGACGTCCTTTTTGGCATCCGGACCTACGTGCGTCCGCTGGCTCACATCGCGAACCGTCCTCTCGATTGTCGCCGCCTCGCGGAGGCCATTCGCGCGCTTCCGGAGGCGACCTTCCGCTACAAGAGCCTGCCCGTCTTCGCCGAGGCGGCGCTCGCCTGGCTCGACCGGCACGGCGCGGCCGCGCCGGTCAGAACAGCTTCTTGAGAAAGATGCCGCGCTTCCATTTTGCGGGGATCGAGACCATGATCTCGTCGCCCGGGAAGTTCGCGGGCAGCGGCGGCACGGGCGATGCGCGGCGCAGCATGTCGAGCGTCGCCTGGTCGAGCGAGGCGTAGCCGGAGCTGCGCTCGATCTGAGCGTCACGCACCGTGCCGTCGCGCTCGATGGTGAAGGTGACGAGCGTGGTGCCGCGGTCCTTCTCGCCGCGGTTCTCGGGCCAGCGCTGATACTTCAAGAGATGGCGCCGCAACCGGTTGAAGTATTCGTCTCCCGGCCCTTCCGCTCGCTCACCGAGCGCGCCCTCGCCGCCGCCAGCGATGCCGCGGCCCCGTCCGGCATCGCCGCTCGTTCCCGTCTCGGCAGGCGCACGGGCTGCCATGCCCGCGCCGCTCGCCGGCCCCGGAGTGGATTTCGCGGGCGGATGCGGCACCGCCTCGGGCTCCATCACGCGCGGCGGGTCCGGCTTCGCCCGTGGGACGGGCGGTGCGGATGCTGCCTCTGGCTTCTCGGGAATCTGGGCGAGTTCGCGTTTCGGTACCGACGGCGTCGCAATTGCCGCCTGCTCGGCCGAGGCCTCGCTCGACTGCGCATCCTTCTCACTCTCGACGGGCGGGGCCGAGCGGCTTTCCGGAGCCGTTGGCGAGGCGTCGTCGCCGCCCCCGCCGGCGCCGGCGCCCGCGGCTCCCGACGTCCCGGACTCGGCGAAGAGCAAGGTCGCGACCACCGGCAAAGGCGCGTCGGCGTCACGGCCGATCGGCAGGACGAACGCCGCCAGCACGAGCCCGTGGCAGAACAGCGAAGCGGCGATCGAGCGTACCGCAGGATGCTCTCGCTCCGTCGCTGCAGAGCCGGACGAACGAGCGAACCGGCGATCGTCGTCTCTCATCGTCAATCCCGCCGTAGGCCGGGCTTTTCCGGCGCGGTACGGCAGATAGGACGCGCGCCCCGCTACTCCATCCCCAGAAGGCGGTAGATCCGACGGGTATAGGCGCCGAAATCCTCGTGCGTCTTGATGTCGAGGCTGCGGGGATGCGGCAGGGCGACCGTGAAATTGTCGGCCATCCGCGCCGGCCCGGCGGTGAGGACCACGACCCGCGTGCCGAGGAAGACGGCCTCGCCGATGCCGTGCGTGACGAAGACGATCGTCTTCCGGCTCTCGCGCCAGATGCGCAGGAGCTCGAGATTCATCTTCTCCCGGGTGAGCGCGTCGAGAGCGCCGAACGGCTCGTCCATGAGGATGAGCTTCGGGTCGTGCACGAGCGCACGCGCGATCGCGGCGCGCTGCTGCATGCCGCCCGACAGCTCGTAGGGATACTTGGCCTCGAACCCGGCAAGCCCGACCAGCGTCAGAAGCTCGCGGGCCCGCTCGCGCGCCTCCCGCATCGGCAGGCCGAGGATCTCGGCCGGCAGGAGGACGTTGTCGATGATCCGCCGCCATTTGAGGAGCAACGGCTGCTGGAACACCATCCCGACGTCGCGCCCGGGATCGAACGGATGTTCCGGACCGCCGATGCGGACCGTCCCGGCATCGGCCGGATGGAGCCCCGCCAGGATCTTGAGGACGGTGGTCTTGCCGCAGCCCGACGGACCGACGAGGGACACGAGCTCTCCCTCGGCGACGTCGAACGTCACGTCGGAGACCGCGAGGAACTCCTCGCGTCCGCGCCGATACACTTTGCGGACGCCGGCGAGTTGGATGAAGGCGCTCATCCGAGACGCGCGTCGCGCACGACGAAGAGCCGCTCGAGCCCCAGCACCAGCCCGTAGAGGACGACGCCGATCAGGGTGATGAGGATCACCGCCATGAACATCGCCGGCGTGTCGAGCGTCACCTGGACCTGGAGCATCAGGTATCCGAGGCCGCGATCGGAACCGAGGAACTCGCCGACGATCGCGCCGGCGACCGCGAGTATGGCCGCCACCTTCATGCCCGAGAAGATGTATGGCAGCGCGCCCGGCAGCTGGATCTTCAGAAAGATCTGCCAGCGCGAGCCGCGAAGCGAGCGCACGAGATCGAGAAGGTCCGGCTCGACCTCGCGCAGACCGCGCGCCGTCGTGAGCACGATCGGGAAGAAGCAGATCGAGAACGCGATGAGGATGTTCGGCCCGATTCCGTAGCTGAACCAGACGATGATCAGCGGCCCCAACGCGACCTTCGGGATCATGTTGAGGCTCACGAGGAGCGGCATCAGCCACATCTCGAGCGCCCGCGACCAGGAGAACAGCATCGCGAGGACGACCCCGCTCGCTACGGCGAGGATGTAGCCGCCGAAGATCTCGCCTGCGGTGACAGCGATGTTTTCGATCCACCGGTAATTGGGAACCAGCAGCGCCTTCGCGGTCTCCCAGGGCGAAGGCATCACGATCTTCGGCACGTCCCCGAGCACGACGAAGAAATGCCAGGCGAGCACCAGAAGGAGGTGGCTCAACACGGCGATCGTGTAGCGCTGGACCGCTTCGCGCGTACCGCTCATGTGATGCGGACGAGCTTGCTGGAGTCGTACGTAAGAGCCGCGTTGACGAAGCGATTTCCGTTTCTGACGTAGTGCATCGCCACCGCCCGACGCCACCGGTCGGAATTGTTGTCGGCCGACTGATGGAACACGTTGCCGTGGTGGAACGAAACGCCGCCCTTCGGCACCGGCGCCGGCGTCATCGGGACCTTGCTCGCGACCTCGTCCGGGATGAGGAGATTGAAGGGCTGTCCTTCCGGCGCGACGTGAGGAACGAGAGGCTCCTTGTGGGTGCCCTCTCCGAAATGCATGCACCCATTCTCGAGATCGGCATCGTCGAGCGCGACCCATGCCGTGACGAGCCCGTCGGGGTCCTCCGGACCGAAATACCAGTTGTCCTGATGCACCGGCTTCGGACCGCCGCCGCGCGGCGGCTTGAAGAAGACCTGGCTGAATACCACCGAAACGCCCTTGCCGATGAGCGCCTCGACGAGTTCGACGAGCGAGGGTTTCGCCGCGAGCTGCCGGATGGCCGGGCGATGGAAGACCGGGTTGTCGAGCTTGCGGAGGACCGTGGCGTGCTTCACGCCCGAGTCGACGTACCAGCGCCGCTCGGCGGGCGACAGCTCGGCGAGAAACTCCTCGCCCCATGCGTGGATGTCGGCAATGGCCTCGTCCATCTCCGCCGCGGAAAAGACTCCCGGGACGGTGACGTGGCCGCGCTCGGCGTATCGGGCTTTCAGCTCAGCCATTTCGAAAGATTCTCGCGTACGAAGTGGTCGTCGTTGAGATGCGGGTAGAGCCGGTAGACGCGGTCGATCTCCTCCGCCTGACCGGGCGAGAGTCCCTCCTTCGGGTCGAGGCACCAGATGCCCTCGAGCAGACCCTGACGGCGGAGGACCTCGTGGCAGCCGGCGATGACGCCATGAAAATCGTTGGCCGCATCGAAGAAGGCGGCGTTCGATTCCGTCACCTCGGCCTCGAGCTCGAGAAGCTCCGGCTCGATCCGTCCCGCCGCGACGCTCGCGTGGATGCGGTCGAGGAGCTCCACCGCCTTCCTGGTCCAGACGCTCCAGTGGCCGAGAAGCCCGCCCTTGATGCGGACAATCTTGCCCGCCACCCGGAAGGGCATCAGCAAATCGAGGACGATATGGTCGTCGTTGCCGGTGTAGAGCGTGACGCGCTCCTCCGCCCGGGCCTCGACGACGCCCCGAACGACATCGAGCGTCCGATAGCGGTTGAACGGCGCGACCTTGATCGCGACGACGTTGTCGATCGCCGCGAAGCGCCGCCAGAACGAGGGTCCGAGAACGATGCCGCCCACCGCCGGCTGAAGATAGAAGCCGACGAGCGGCATCTCGCGCGCGACGGCAAGGCAATGCTCGACGAGCTCGTCCTCCGACGCGCCTTTCATCGCGGCGAGCGAGAGGAGCACGGCGTGATAGCCGAGGCCCCGCGCGAGCTGCGCCTCCCGAACGGCCTGCTCGGTACGGCCGGTGGCGCCCGCAATCAGCACGAGCGGGCGATCGGTCCAGCTCCGCGCCGTCTCCACCGCCAGGCGCAGCACCGGCTCGAACAGGCCGACCTCGCGTATGGCGAACTGGGTCGTATGGACGCCGACCGCGAGACCGCCGGCGCCCGCGTCGATATAGTAGCGCGCAAGCGCCCGCTGCCGGCGCTCGTCGAGGCCGCGATCCGCGGTAAGCGCGAGCGGATGCGCCGGTATCACCACGCCGCGGCGAAGAGTTTCGAGGACCGGCCCCGGCCAGTCGCTCCAATGAAGTCCCATGATTGACGTTCCCGAAGCCGCGCCACTATCGTACATGTAACCACGTAGTTACAAGAGAGGATCGCCCATGCGCAGTGCCCTGCTCGCCGCCATTGCCGCCGTGGCGCTCGCGGCGCCGGCTGCCGCACAGACGAAGATCACGGTGGCGCTCAACTGGGTCGCGGGGGGCGATCACGCACCGCTCTATTGGGCACAGCGCACCGGCCTCTACAAGGCCGAGGGGCTCGACGTCGAGATCGAGCAGGGCCGCGGATCGGCAGCCTCGGCGCAGCGCATTGCGGCGGGCGCTGCCCAGATCGGCATCTCCGACATGGGCGTCGTCCTCACCGCGATCGGCAAGGGCGCCGACCTCGTCGCCGTCCACAACATCTACGCCAACTCGCCGCAGGGCCTCTATTGGGTCAAGAGCTCGGGCATCAATGGCGTCAAGGACATGAAGGGCAAGAAGATCGGCAATCCGCCCGGCGACGCCGCGCGCGCGATGTGGCCGGCTCTCGCCCAGGCGAACGGCCTCGACCCGAAATCCGTGACGTGGGTCAACATCGACGCGAACGCGAAGCTCGGCGCGCTCAAGGCCGGCACGATCGACGTCACCACGTCGTTCTACAACCTGCACCACGTCTTCGCCCGCGAGCTCGGCGCCGATCTGGGCTTCCTCGCCTGGCGCGACATCGGGCTCAATCCCTACGGCAACTCCTTCGTGGCCAACGGCGACTTCCTCCGGAAGAACAAGGAGGCGGTCGGCAAGTTCGTCAAGGTGACGCAGAAAGCCTATGCCGAGTGCGTCAAGAACGAGAAGCCGTGCATCGAGGCTCTCGTGGCGGCGAACGGCGCCCTTCTCATCGACAACGAGACCACCAACTGGCACCTCGTCAAGGTGCTGATGAGCGACGAGATCTCGCGCAAGGTCGCGCTCGGCTGGCACGACGACCAGCGCATGGCGAACGACTACGAGCTCGTGAAGACCTATCTCGGCATCGAGAAGCCGTACGACGTCAAGAAGGTCTACACGAACGAGTTCCTCGACCAGTCGATCAAGATGACCGCGGTCGAGCCGCCGAAGTTCTGAGCTCGAAGCGCGTCAGCGCGCCGTCGTCTCGAACTTGACGACGTAGGTGCGCTGGAGCGGAAAGTAGTTGTCGTCCGAGACGAGATAGATCGCGGCGCGGCCGTCGGAAAGCGGCCGTGTCGCGACCGCCTCGAAATTATCGGCGAGCCCGGGCGCAGCGAGCTCGACGAGGCTCTCGCCTCGGAGGCGCGCGCCGGCGCGCAGGTCCGCCCCGGGAACCCGAAGCAGCCGGGTTCGGAACCCGCCGAGCACCGTCGCCGAGCGCTCGAGCACGAGGAGATCGCCGTCCGGCAGGAGCGCCGCCCCCGCGACATGCTCGCCATCGGCCGGCATGTAGTCGAGCGGCGCCCACTGTCCCGGCTTTCCGATCCAGGCGCTGAGCCCGCCTTTGGGCGAGCGGAGCCCCTCGGCGATGAGCAGCAGCCGGCCGTCGTCGAGCGCCACGACGCTCTCGATGTCCTCGTTGCTGCCGCGCACGAGATCGCGCAGCGAGGCGACGCGCTCGAGACGCGCCGTTCCGGGCGCGAACCAGCCGAGCCGCGGGTCGTGCTCGAAGACGACGAGGCGCCGGCCGTCGGGGAGGACGACGAGATCTTCCGCATCGCGCTGGCGGCCGCCGAGCCGCGCGCCACGTTCGTCGGTCATCGGCGTCACCGCGGGGGCGCCCGCATCGACGAGGTTTCCCTCCGCATCCTCGACGAGGTCGAACTCGATGAAGTAGCCGCGATCCGAGACGGCGATCGCACGGCCGTCGCCGCCGACGTGGAACCCGGAAAGCCCGCCGAAACGCCGGTCGGGCGATGCGAGCTCGAGCGCCCCCTTGAACCGGAGCGCCCCGACGATGCTGCCCGCCGCCTGTCCCGGCGTGAGGGGCACGTGCCTTGCCACACGCTGCTCCTCGCCCGCCCAAGCGGGGGCGGCGACGAGGAGGAACAGCACGAAGGCGGCGAGCCGGCGCATCGGCCGGGGTTATGACGCGATTCGGCGCGCCCTGATTATCGGCGGGCCCACCGGGCGGTATCGGCGACCGTCAGGTGCGTATCCCGGCCGCTTCCCCGGCGCCGCTTCTGCGCACGCCCGCGATGTCGGGCACGCCGCCGCCGTAGAACCGGGCGGATTGCGCGCCGAGGCGCTGCTCCTCCTCGAGAAGGCCGGCGAGACGGCCGGTGCAGCGCCGTTCGGTGCTGATGCTCGCCCGCAGCAGATGGTGGCGACCCGCGCGGGTGGCATCGTTGAGGTGCAGCCCCTCGCCTTCGAGGAGGACGCCGAGAACGAAGAGGGTCGGCAGGATCGTCTCGTTGCGGGCTGCGGCCCAGGCCCCCTGCGGGACGATTTCGGCCGCCGAGGCGAACGCGATCTCGGCCGATCCGTCGGGAGAAAGGATCGAGGCGAGCGCCTCGGCCGCGCCGGCAGGGTCCGAGAGGCGCCCGAACGCTGGCACCAGGAGGAGGTCGGCGCGCCTGCCGCTCGCCGCCAGCGCCCGGGCGAGCTCGGGCCCGAAATGCGCCTCGACGACCGGGAGCCCGGCGGCCCGCGCCTTGCCCGCCTCCTCCCGATCCTGCTCGATCGCGAGCACGTCGAATCTGCGATCGGCCGCCTGCGCGAGGAGCGGCGCACAGTCGACGCCGACGACGAGACGGCCGGGCCGAAGCCCATTGCGGTCCAAGAGGCGATCGAGCGCGCCGAGGGCGCTCGCCGCCACCCGCCCGGGGGAGGGCTTCGCGCGCCGCTGCACAAGGAGGCAGCGGCGACAATAGGCGAAGGTCTCGGTTCCGACGACGGGCGCGAGATCGCGCGATCCGCAACCGCGGCATTCCAGCATGAGATCTCCTGGGTTCGACTGGACGATTCCTACGAACATCGATTGCCGACGCGGGTTCCTGATGTGCGCGCCACGGTGGTACAAGGCCCGCCCCATGCTCGACAACCCCCAGCAACGGCCGGTGGTGCGGCTGCTCCCGGGCCGCCATAAGCGCCTCGCCGGCGGCCATCCCTGGGTCTACTCGAACGAGATCGTGATGGACGCGGAGACGAAGGCGCTGCCGCCCGGAAGCCTCGTCACGCTGAAGGACGAAAAGGGCGAGGCGCTGGCGGTCGCGATGTTCAATCCGCATACGCTGATCTCGGCCCGGGTGCTCGACTTCCGCGCCTCGCGGCGGATCGACGAGGCGTTCCTCGCGCGCCGCCTCGAACGCGCGCTCGCGATCCGCACCGCGCTCTTCGATGCGCCGTGCTACCGGCTCGTCCACGCCGAAGCGGACGGGCTGCCGGGGCTCGTCGTCGATCGGTTCGGCGACGTCTTCGTCTGCCAGCTCAACACGGCAGGGATCGATCGGCTGGAAGGGCTGCTCCTCGCCGCGCTCGACCGTGTCGCCGCGCCCGGAACGATCGTGCTCCGGAACGACAGCGCGGCTCGCGGCGCCGAGGGGCTGGAGCGCGGCGTCCGCCTCGTCAAGGGCGCGCTGCCGGGGCCCGTCCCCGTGCTCGAGAACGGCGTCACGTTCTTCGCCGACCCGCTCTCCGGCCAGAAGACCGGCTGGTTCTACGATCAGCGCGAGAACCGGGCCTTCGTGGCGCGGCTCGCCAAGGAACGGAGCGTCCTCGACGTTTACGCGTTCGGCGGCGGATTCGGCGTCCTCGCGCTCGCTCGAGGGGCATGCCAAGCCTTGCTCGTCGATCGCGCCGAGGCGGCGCTCGGCGCCGCGATGCGCGCCGCCGAGGCCGGCGGGGTCGCCGACCGCTGCCGGACCCTCAGGGGCGAGGCGTTCCAGGAGATGCAGCGCCTCGCCGGCTCGGGCGAGCGCTTCGGCGTCGTCGTCGCCGATCCGCCGGCCTTCGCGAAGTCGAAGAAGGATCTGCCGACGGCGCTGCGCGGCTATCGCAAGATGACGCGCCTCGCGGCCGCGCTCGTCGAGCCCGGCGGCTATCTCTTCGTGGCGTCCTGCTCGCACAATGTCGCCGAAGCCGACTTCGCCGAGGCCGTGCGGCGCGGGCTGCTCGATGCCGGGCGGCCGGGCCGGATCTTGCGCGCGGCGGGCGCCGGACCCGATCATCCGATTCACCCGAGCCTTCCGGAAAGCGCCTATCTCAAGGCGCTGGTTCTGTCGCTCGACTAACCAGGCAAGAGGAGGAAAGCCGATGATTGTCCTCGTGACCGGCGCCACGGCCGGGTTCGGCACCGCGATCGCCCGCCGCTTCGCCCAGGACCAGGCCCGGATAGTCGCGGTCGGCCGCCGCCGCGAACGGCTGGAAGCGCTCGCCGGCGAGCTGGGCAAGGATCGTGTCCTGCCGCTTCCGCTCGACGTGCGCGACCGCAGCGCCGTCCTCGGGGCGATCGAGGGGCTGCCGCCCGCTTTCCGCGACATCGACGTCCTCGTCAACAACGCCGGCCTCGCGCTCGGCCTCGAGCCCGCGCAGCGCGCCGCGCTCGACGACTGGGACGAGATGATCGACACGAACTGCAAGGGCCTCGTCACCATGACCCGGGCGGTTCTGCCGGGAATGGTCGAGCGCGACCGCGGACACATCGTCAACATCGGCTCGACGGCGGGCGAGTTTCCTTATCCTGGGGGCAACGTCTACGGGGCCACCAAGGCCTTCGTGCGTCAGTTCAGCCTCAACCTCCGGGCCGATCTGCTCGGCACGAAGGTGCGAGTCACCGACATCGAGCCGGGCCTCGTCGGCGGCACCGAGTTCTCGGTCGTCCGCTTCAAGGGCGACGCGGCCAAGGCGACGGCGCCCTATCAGGACACCGAGCCCCTGACCCCGGAGGACATCGCGGACGCGGTCCATTGGGTCGCGACGCGGCCGCCGCGGGTCAACGTCAACGTCCTCCAGGTCATGCCGGTGGTGCAGGCCTTCGGTCCTCTGCTCATCCACCGGAACCCGAAGAGCTGACACAAGATCTAGGGGCTGCGAATGCGCGAGACTGTTTTTTACAGGCGCTTTACAGTCTCGCGCTCCTCGGGCCCCTAGATCTCGAGCACAGCCCCCGTACCGGAAGCCAGGGCCGACAGCAGACGCCCCGAGGCGCGAGATTCACGATGTCAAAGAGCATTCGCCGGTCTTAAAGACCTTAGTGGACATATTTGTATTGAACGGTCATGTCGGCGGTCAAGCGCCGCTTTGCCCGACCGGTACGGCAGACGCCGACCGGGCCCGGAGCCCGATTCCGGAACGGGCGCGGACGCGCCGCGTTCGGGCGGGCATGCGAAAGAATGACCGGCTGGCGCCGCCCCGGGCGGTTTCCTTCCTTCTCCTGGCGCTCCTCGGCTGCGCCGCCGGCCCGACCTGGGTGCGCCCGGAGCGGAGCCTCGAGGAGAACCGCGCCGATTACGCCGCGTGCGAGGAGGCGACCTACCGGCAGCTGCGCGCGGAGTTCAGCTACGAGGTCGGGATGTCGGGCTCGGGGGTTCCCGGATTTCCCTCGCAGAACCCGATCCCGCCCCTTCCCGCACGGGGCAGCATCGCCCGCTCCGCGCCCGATGACCCCATCCTGCGGCACGACATCGACATGGCGCGGGTGCGCGCCGACTACCGGCGCCAGCAGCTGATGCGGGCGTGCCTTACCCGGGCCGGGTTCCGCCTCGTTCAGGATTGAGCGGCGGCGGCCACCGGGGACGACGCGGCGACTGGCGAGCCCGCAAGGCTGCCGCTACAACTCGGCACCATGCAGCACCTACGCGTAGAGCAGCGCGGCCCGATCACCGTAGCGCAGCTCGCCCGGCCCGAGAAGCGCAACGCCATCAACGACGTCCTCATCGGCGAGATCGAAGCGCTCTTCCGCGCGCCGCCCCAGGATGCGCGGGTCGTCGTGCTCCACGGCGCAGGCGACCACTTCTCCGCCGGGCTCGACCTGTCCGAGCACAAGACGCGCGACGCCTTCGAGGTGATGCAGCATTCGCGCTGGTGGCACCGGGCCTTCGAGGCGCTGCAGTTCGGCCGCGTCCCCGTCGTGGCGGCGCTGCACGGCGCGGTGATCGGCGGCGGGCTCGAGCTCGCGGCCGCCTGTCACGTGCGCGTGGCCGAGCCCGGGACGTTCTACCAGCTGCCGGAAGGGCAGCGCGGCATCTTCGTCGGCGGCGGGGCCAGCGTCCGGGTGGCGCGGATCATCGGCGCGCACAGGATGGTCGAGATGATGCTGACCGGGCGGACGCTCGATGCCGAAGAAGGCCAGCGTCTCGGGCTGTCGCATTACCTCGTCGGCCCGGGCGAGGCGCTCGGCAAGGCGCTCGAGCTCGCCGAACGGATCGCCGACAATGCCGAGCTCTCCACTTACGCGATCCTGCAGGCGATCGCCCGGATCGACGACATGGGGGCCCAGGAGGGGCTTTTCGTCGAAAGCCTCGTCGCCGCACTGTGCCAGACCGGCCCCGAAGCCAGGGCGCGCCTCGAATCCTTTCTCGCCCGCCGGAAGAAGACCTGAAAGGACTATTTACCGGACGGGCGGGCCGTGCTATTTCCCGCTCATCTGACGGGCTGCGGTTGTCGCGGCCCGTCTTCGTCTCGATTCAGCGCTAACAACCAGAGGAGCACACGTGCAGGTTCTCGTTCGCGACAACAACGTCGATCAGGCGCTCCGCGCGCTCAAGAAGAAGATGCAGCGCGAGGGGATCTTCCGAGAGATGAAACTACGTCGCAACTACGAGAAGCCCTCCGAGCGAAAGGCGCGCGAGAAAGCCGAGGCGATCCGCCGCTACCGGAAGCTGCTCCGCAAGCGCATGGACCGCGAGGGGTACTGAGCCCCTCCTCCCACGGCGCTGTCGAAGACGAGCCGCTTCGGATCTCCGGGCGGCTTTCGTTTTACTCGCGCCGGAGCGCCTCGATCGGATCGAGCCGCGCCGCCCGTCGCGCGGGGAAGTAGCCGAAGATCACGCCCACCAGCGCCGAAAAGCCGAAAGCCACGACGACGACCGCCGGGTCGACGATGAAGGGCACCTCGAGCGCCCGCACCGCCATTCCCGCGAGCGCGAGGCCGAGCAGGATCCCGACGATCCCGCCGAAGAGCGAGAGCACGACCGCCTCGACCAGGAACTGAAAGAGGACCTGGCGTTCGAGCGCGCCTATAGCGAGACGTATGCCGATCTCGCGCGTCCGCTCCGTGACCGACACCAGCATGATGTTCATGATGCCGATGCCGCCGACGAGGAGGCTCACCGCGGCGACCGCGCCGAGAAGATTGGTCAGCATCGCGGTCGTTCCGGCCATCGTCTCCACGACCTGCCTCATGTCGCGCACCGTGAAGTCGTCCTCCCCGCCGGGAGCGCCGGCGCGGCGCTCGCGCAGAAGCCGTTCGAGGTCGGCCTGCACCTTGGCGGTGTCGACGCCCTCCTCTGCCGAGACGAGGATTCGAGCGACGTCGGTGTTTCCGGCGAGGCGGCGCTGAAAGGCACGCAGCGGCATCACGACGACATCGTCCTGGTCGGTGCCGAAGCGCGACTGCCCTTTCGACTCGAGCACTCCCACGACCTCGCAGGCGACGTTCTTCACGCGGAGGCTGCGCCCGAGCGGATCCTCGCGCCCGAAGAGCTCGTCCCGTACCGTCGTGCCGATGATGCACGCGGCGCGTCCGGAGCGCACCTCCCCGTCGAGGAACATGCGCCCGGAAATGAGCGGCCAGTCCATCGCCACGAAATAGTCGTTGTCCGTGCCGCTCACCGTGCTGATTCGGTTCTCGGTGCCGTAGACCAGCGTCACCGATTGCTGGGCGAGCGGGGCGACGGCGCGGATTCCGCCGATCTGACTGCGGATCGCCTCGACGTCGCGCATCTTGAAGGGGCGCGCTTCCGCGCTCGCCCGGCCCGGTCCGAACTGTCCCGGAGAGACGAAGAGGAGATTGGTGCCGAGCTTGGCGAGATCGGCCGTCACCCTGGCCGTCGTGCCGTTCCCGATCGTGACCATGGCGATCACCGCGCCGACGCCGATCACGATGCCGAGGATGGTGAGGAACGAGCGGAGCGCATTGCGGCGGATCGAGCGCAATGCGAGCTTCAGCGTCTCGAGCAACATCAGGCGGCCGCCTGGGCGAGGGTGTCGCTCTCGATCCTTCCGTCGAGGAAGCGGACCACGCGACGCGCGTAGGCCGCCATGTCCGGTTCGTGGGTCACCATGACGACGGTGATGCCCTGCTCCCGGTTGAGGCGGACGAGGACGTCCATGATGTCCCTGCTCGTCGCCGTGTCGAGGTTGCCCGTCGGCTCGTCTGCGAGGAGGACGGCGGGCTCGGTGACGATCGCGCGCGCGATCGCCACGCGCTGCTGCTGGCCGCCCGAGAGCTCGGAAGACGTATGCGCCGCGCGATCCGCGAGCCCCACCCGGGCGAGCGCGGCGAGGGCGAGCCGCCGGCGCTCCCGGGCCGGCATGCCGCGATAGGTCAGCGGCAGCTCCACGTTCTCGACCGCGCTCGTCCGCGGGAGAAGATTGAACCCCTGGAAGACGAAGCCGAAGTACCGGCGCCGGACGAGGGCCCGCCGCGTCCGGTCGAGACGGGCGACATCGACGCCCTTGAAATAGTACGCGCCGGAGGTCGGCGTATCGAGCAGCCCGAGGATGTTCATGGCCGTCGACTTGCCCGAGCCCGACGGCCCCATGATGGCCACGAACTCGCCGCTCCCGACGTCGAGATCGATGCCGGCGAGCGCGCGCACTGCGGCAGGCCCGGTGCCGAAGACCTTGGTGACGCCGCGGAGCGCGATGAGAGGGGCGTCGGCCATCAGCTCCCCGCCAGGACCGCGTCGACGACGACTTCCTCGTCCGGGGCGAGCTCGCCCGCCCGGATTTCCGTATACCGGCCGTCGCTCGCCCCGACGGTGACGTCGACCGGGACCGGGACCCCGCCGCGCAGAACCCATATCCTGCGGGCGCTGCCCCTCTCCTCGCGCGGGGTCGGCGGACGGAAGCGGGGCGGCCCGGGAAGAAGGGAGCGGAGGAAGCCCGGGCTTTCCCTCTCCGGGGCCGATTCGGGCGGCGTGAAGCGGAGCGCCGCATTGGGCACGAGAAGTGCCTCCTTCACCTCCTCGACCGTGATCTCGGCCGTCGCGGTCATTCCCGGGCGGAGCAGCAGCTCCGAATTGTCGACGACGAGAATGGCCTTGTAGGTGACGACGCCCTGGATCACCTCGGACGCGAACCGCAGCTTGCGGATGACCGCGGGGAAGCGTCGCTCGGGATAGGCGTCGACCGTGAAGGTGGCGTGCTGCCCTTCCCGCACCTTGCCGACATCGGCCTCGTCGACGTCCACCTGCACTTCCATCTCGCGCAGATCCTCGGCGATGGAGAACAGCACCGGCGCCTGCAGCGTGGAGGCGACGGTCTGACCCGGATCGACGTTGCGGATCAGCACCACGCCGTTGATCGGCGAAACGATCCTCGCCTTGGCGAGGTTCGTCTCGTTGAGCTTCACTTCCGCGGCGGCGACCTCGACCTCGGCCTCCGCGCTGGAGAGGGCGGCGACAGCGCGCTCGTGCGCCGCCCAGGCGACGTCGAGCTCCCGATCGGCGACGATGCTGCGCTCGACGAGCGCCTTCTTGCGCTCGTACTCCCGCAGCGTCTCGCGCAAGGTGGCGGCAGCCTCGCCGCGCCGCGCCTGGGCAACGAGAAGCTTGGCCCGAGAAGCTTCGAGCGTCGCCCGCAGCTTGTCGGTATCGAGCTCGGCCAGCGTCTGCCCCGCGGTGACCGCGCTGTTGTAGTCGACGAACACTTTGCGCACCGTGCCGGAAAGCTCGCTCGAGACGTCGACCTGGTTGGTCGGCTGCACGCTTCCGGTCGCCGTCACGGTCACCGTGATGTCGCCCACGCGCGCGCGCTCGGTCACCCAGCGCGGCGCGGTTCCGGCGGTGCGCGCGAGGACGAGCCACAGGGCGCCGGCCACGAGCACGAGGACGCCGAGGGCGAGAAGCAGCTTCGCCCATGGCCGGCCCAGCGGGGCCGCGAGCTTCGCATCGGGCCCGAGCAGGGCATCCACATCCGCATTCTGCCGGGACGCGAACTCCGGCAGGTCTCGACCACCCTCAGCCACGCATCAGCAACAGCACGGATGCGGGAGGCCCGATATGACATGGGTCAAGACCTCGGAAGAACGCCCCGGCTCACTTCTTCTCCAGCATCAGCATCCCTTCCCTGCCGATGCGGTTGCGGAGCATCTCGCCGAGGGGCCGGAGCATCCAGGGAAGGTCGACCTCCACCTCGACGACATCGTCCATCACCTCGATGCGGCCCGAGACGTCCTGCCCCAGCACGGTCACGCGAAAGGACATGCGATCCCCGGTCCAGCTTTCCTCGATCGCCGTCGCGAAGGGAGCGATCTGCCGGCGCACCCCGCCCATCCCGTTCTCGATGCGGGCCCTGGCCTCGCTGCGCGAGAGGGTGTGCGGAATGCCGACGACGAGAGGTTTCGTCATGTCCGGCGAACGTCCTCGGACGCCGAAGGGCGTCACCCGATGCGGCCGCCGTCGCTCCGGGAGCGGTCGGCGACGGCGGCGGGTTTCAGGCCGTAAGCGCCGAGCGCGCGCGGAGGCGCCCCGGTTCCCGCTCCGACCTAGTGCTCCAGCGCCTTGACGATCTCCTCGCACATCTTCTTGGCGTCGCCGAAGAGCATCATCGTGTTGTCGCGGTAGAAGAGCTCGTTCTCGACGCCGGCGTACCCGGACGCCATCGACCGCTTGACGAAGAGAACGGTCTTCGCCTTCTCGACGTCGAGGATCGGCATCCCGTAGATCGGCGAGGAAGGATCGGTCTTCGCCGCGGGGTTGGTCACGTCGTTGGCGCCGATCACGAAGGCGACGTCGGTCGAGGCGAAGTCGCGGTTGATCTCCTCGAGCTCGAACACCTCGTCGTAGGGCACGTTGGCCTCGGCGAGGAGCACGTTCATGTGGCCCGGCATGCGGCCCGCCACGGGGTGGATGGCGTAGCGCACCGTGGCGCCTTCCCTCTTGAGGATGTCCGCCATCTCGCGCAGCGCGTGCTGCGCCTGCGCCACCGCCATGCCGTAGCCCGGCACGATGATGACGGAGGCAGCGTTCTTCATGATGAAGGCCGCGTCCTCGGCGGAGCCGGACTTCACCGTCCGGTCGCCGGCGCCGGCGCCCGCCCCCGGAAGCGCGCCCTCGCCGCCGAACCCGCCCAGGATCACGTTGATGATCGAGCGGTTCATGCCCTTGCACATGATGTAGGAGAGGATCGCGCCGGAGGAGCCGACGAGGGCGCCCGTCACGATGAGCGCGGTGTTGCCGAGCGTGAACCCGATCCCCGCCGCGGCCCAGCCGGAATAGGAGTTCAGCATCGAGACGACGACCGGCATGTCGGCGCCGCCGATCGGAAGGATGAGAAGGAAGCCCAGCGCGAGGCTGACGAGCACGATGAGCACGAAGCCGAGCGTCGGCTCGTCCGCGGCGAACCAGGCGAGAAGGAGCACGAGGACGACGCCCAGCGCCGCGTTCAAGGGATGCTGGAACGGGAACACCAGCGGCTTGCCGGAGACGAGACCCTGCAGCTTGGCGAACGCCACGACAGAGCCCGTGAACGTGATCGCCCCGATCGCCGTGCCGAGCCCCATCTCGATGAGGCTGCCGGTGCGGATCGCCCCTTTCGTGCCGATGCCGTACGCCTCGGGCGAGGCGAAGGCGGCCGCCGCGACCGCGACCGCGGCGAGGCCGACGAGGCTGTGGAACGCCGCGACGAGCTGCGGCAGCGCCGTCATCTGGATCTTGAGCGCGATGTAGGTGCCGATCGCGCCGCCGATGAGGAGGCCGACGAGGATGAGCCAGTACGAGACCACCTGCGGTGTCAGCAGCGTCGTGACGACCGCGATCGTCATGCCGGCGATACCGTAGAGGTTGCCGGCGCGCGCGCTCTCCGGGCTCGAAAGCCCGCGCAGCGCCATGATGAAGCAGATCGACGCGATCAGATAGAAGAAGGCCGCAAGGTTCTCGCTCATGGCTGCTTCGCCTTCTTCTTGAACATCTGCAGCATGCGCTGCGTGACGATGAAGCCGCCGAAGATGTTGACCGCGGCGAGCACGACCGCGACGAAGCCCATGAACTTCGCGAAGCTGAAGCCGGCCGGCCCCGCGGCGATGAGCGCGCCGACGATGATCACCGACGAGATCGCGTTCGTCACCGCCATCAGCGGCGAGTGGAGCGCGGGCGTGACGCGCCAGACGACGTAGTACCCGACGAAGCAGGCGAGCGCGAAGATCGTGAGGTGGAAGACGAAGGGGTCGCCCTGCGCCTCGGGCCGCGCCGCGAGCTGGCCGAGCTCGGTCGAGAGGAAGCCGATGTTTTCGGCGAGAGCGCGCGCCTCGGCGGCAAGCTCGGCAGCGCGCTGGGAAAGCGTCGTGGGGTCCATCAGGCGGCTCCGGAAGGCTCGGCGAGATCGGGATGCACGAGCTTGCCCTCGTGGCTGAGGAGCGTGCCTTTGACGATCTCGTCGGCGGTGTCGATCTTCAGCCCTTCGTCCGTCAGGACGAGGCCGAGGAAGGCGAGGATGTTGCGGGCGTAGAGCGCCGAGGCGTCGACCGGGATCCGCGAGGGATAGTTCGCGTAGCCGACGATGAGGACGCCGTTCTCCGTCGTCACGAGCTCGCCGAGGCGGCTGCCCTCGACATTGCCCCCCTGCTCGACCGCGAGGTCGACGATGACGGAGCCGGGCCGCATGTTGGCGACCATCTCCCGGGTCAGAAGGATCGGCGCCTTGCGCCCCGGGATGAGCGCCGTGCAGATGACGACGTCGGTCTTCTTCAGCGCCTCGCCGACGAACTCGCGCTGGCGGCGCTGGAAGTCCTCGCCCATCTCCTTGGCGTAGCCGCCGGCGGTCTCGGCCGCCTTCATCGCCTCGAGGTCGACGACGAGGAACGAGGCGCCGAGGCTCTCGACCTGCTCCTTCGCCGCGGCGCGCACGTCGGTGGCCGACACGACGGCGCCGAGCCGCCGCGCGGTGGCGATGGCCTGCAGCCCGGCGACGCCCGCTCCCATGACGAGGACCCGCGCCGGCGGCACCGTGCCCGCCGCCGTCATCATCATCGGAAAGGCGCGGCCGAAGAGCGAGGCGGCGTCGAGCACGGCCTTGTAGCCGGCGAGGTTCGCCTGGCTCGAGAGCACGTCCATCGACTGCGCGCGCGTGATCCGGGGGATGAGCGTCATGTCGAAGGCGGTGAGCCCGGCCTCGGCGTAGGCCTTCGCCTCCTCGCGGTTCTGCAGCGCCTGGACGATCGCGATCAGGACCGCGCCGCGCTTCAGCCGGGAAAGCTCCTCCGGGAGCGGCCGCTGCACCTTCAGGACGAGGTCGGCGCCTTCGACCGCGTCGGCGGCGATCCGCGCCCCGGCGGCCTCGTATTGGTGATCGGGATAGAACGAGTCCGCACCTGCTCCGGGCTCGACCACGACCTCGTGTCCCTGCGCGACGAGCCGCTTCACCGTGTCCGGTGTCGCCGCGACGCGCCGTTCGTACTCGCGCCGCTCCTTCGGGATGGCGATTTTCATTCCCGCCCCTATTTCCGTCCTGTGCGGCGCGCACAATGCCGTGCGCGCGGCGTTTTCTCAACGGATGAGCGCATTGACCCGCTTCAGCGCATCCTCGCACAGCTTCTCGCGGCCCTTGGCGCGGTCCTTCTCCGCCTTCTCGAGGAGAAGCTGCGCCTCGAGCCGCCGGTCCGCATCCTTTACCTCGGCGAGCTTCGCTTTGATCTGTTGCAATTCTGCAACAGTGCAGACGGCGCGTGCGGGCAGGGCGAGCGTGACAAAAATAAATGCCAAAGCCGCAGCTTTTGGCATCCCTCCTCCCCCCATGCTAAGGTGCGGAAACGGCAAGAGTTTTGCCGAAGCGGCGCGTGCGTGCAACCCCCCGCGGCCGCTGCACAATCACTGATGGAATAATCCCGATAGGCCCCCGTTGTCGCTCCGTCAGCCCACTGTGGGCGGACCCGCCGAACCGGGCAGAACGCCGGTGAGCGCCAGCTTCAGCGACCAGCTGGTAGCCGTGCTGCCCCGCCTCCGCCGATTCGCGCGCGGTCTGACCGGCTCTGCCGTCGAGGCGGACGATCTCGTCCAGGCTGCCTGCGAGCGCGCCCTTTCGCGCCAGGAGCAGTTCCAGGAAGGGACCCGATTCGACAGCTGGATGTTCCGAATCGTGCAGACGATCTGGATCGACCAGATCCGCGCACGGAGCGTCCGGAAGGAAGAGTCGGACGAGCTGGGCATGGAGCGGCTCGGGTCCGACGAGCCGGTCCGCCGCGTCGAGGCGCGGCTGCAGCTGTCGGAGGTGCGGGCGGCGCTGGGGCGTTTGCCCGAGGAGCAGAGGGCCGCTTTGCTGCTCGTTACAGTGGAAGGTTTGAGCTACAAGGAGGCTGCGGAAGTCGCTGGGGTGCCGATCGGGACGATCATGAGCCGGCTCGCGCGGGCGCGCATGGCTCTCCAAGTCCAGATCGAGGCCACGGGCGCGCTTCGAAGGAGCAGGCACGATGCTGAAGCGGAGTGACGAGCGCATCGCGGAGCTTCTCGTCGCCTATGCGGACGGCGAGCTCGAGGGCGCGCGTCTCGCCGAGGCCGAGGCGCTTCTCGAGCGCGATCCGTCGCTCCGCGAGGAGGTCGCAAGGCTCCGCGAGACGGCCGCCCTCATCCGCGAGGCTTTCGCAGCCGATCTGCGCGAAGACGTGCCGGAACGGCTGCTCGCGGCCGCGCGCGGCGAGGCTCCGTCGCCACGCTCGGCAAAAGTGGTGCCCTTCCCGGTCAAGCCGGCCAAGCCCCGGCCGCAGGTCCGCTGGTGGATCGGCGCCGCGGCCGCCGCCTCGCTCTTCGGCGTCGTGGTCGGCACCGGACTCGGCTATTACGGGATCCCGAAGCCGACGCCGTCCGCCGTCGAGCGCGAGGTGGCGGAGGCCAACAATGCGCTGAAGACGGCGCAAGGCTCCTGGCTCGACAACATCGCCGGCTACCACAAGCTCTTCGCCGCCGCGGTCCAGAAGCAGGAAGAGCAGCGGCCGGCGTTCGTCGACTTCCCGTCCGAGGGCGACAACAACACCGAAGTCATCAAGCAGATCAGCGAGCGCGTGACGCAGCAGGGCATGCGCGTGCCGAACCTCAAGCCGTGGGGGCTGAAGTTCCAAGGCGCGCGGATGCTGGTGATCGAGGGCCGCCCGGCGGCGCAGCTCTTCTACACGACCGACAACAAGGCGATCGGCCCGCTGACGGTCGTGATCGCGACGTCCAAGCGACAGGACATCGCGCCCAGCTTCGAGCACCGCGACGAGCTGAACATCCTGTGGTGGCGCAACCGCGGGCGCGCCTACGCGATCGTCGGCCAGACCGACATCGGCTATCTCTGGGGCCTCGCGAACGACATCGCCTGGCAACTCGACGCGGTCTGAGACCGCCGCGCCGGCCGCTGCCGGCTCACCAGAACCGGACCCGACCGGTGTCCACGTGAAGGAAGTTGCCCTTCCGGTAGGTGCCGACGCCGCCCGCGCGGAGCGCGACTGCGGCCTTCCTGATGTCGATGAGCCGGACCCGGTCGAAGTGGATGTCGGCGGCCTTCCCGACGAGATGGAGGCTGTTGTCGGCCGCGTTGTAGCCTTCCGCCCTCAAGGCCGCGTTCGTCAGCGGCGAGCGGTAGCCGGACATGATCGTCATCGGGCGGCGCGGGTCGACCCTCGTCTGAATGCCGTGGAGAAGGTCGATGAGGCGCCGATCCATTTCGGCGATCTCGTCAACATGATGGTCGCGCATGAGATGGTTGATGCGGCGCAGCGCTTCCGGGATGTAGCGGCCCTTCTCCCAATAGGTCCCGCGGAAGACCTCGCCGGTGTGGCGGTTCTGGAGGTAGAGCCGGCGCGCGACCGGCGTGCGCGGCGGACGCGCCACCGCGGGAGCCGCGAGGAACGTGACGGCCGAGGCGATCCCTGCGCCGAGCAGCGACCGCCGAGTCCATCCGTTCACCCCCTTCCCATGCATCGCTGCCCCTCCTGGTTGCCTCGTTTCGAGACGAAGAAACATACCGGCGCGCCGGCCGTTCGCTCCCCAGTTGCAGAACGGCAACACGCAAGCAGGACCTTCAACTTGGAGGGCAGCGGCTGAAGGAAAGGTTAATCGAGCCCGTCTTTTCCGGCGCCGCAAACGACGACGCAGACCCGTTCCCCGCCGGCGGGACGCCAGCGCCCGGAAGTGATGGCGGCGAGCGCCGCGGCGCCGCTCAGCTCGGCGGCGATGCCCCATTCGAACCAGAGGAGGCGTGCGGCCTCGCGCATCTCCTCGTCGCTGACGAGCACGATCGATTCGACGTTCGCTCTGACGATCTCGAGATTGAGGGTTTCGCTTCGGCGCGGCGCGAGCGTGCCCGCAACGGTCGTGATCGAGTCGAGCTCGACCACTCTCCCGGTCTCGAGGCTCCGCGCGAGGGTGGCCGCCCCTGTCGGCTCGACGCCGATGATGCGGATCGAGGGCTTCAGCGCCTTCGCGGCGAGCGCGATCCCGGAAACGAGCCCGCCGCCTCCGATTGCGACGAGGATGGTCTCGGTCTCGGGCGCCTCCTCCAGCACCTCGAGAGCGATCGTGCCCTGCCCCGCAACGACAGACGGGTCCGCGAAGGGGTGTATGTAGGCGGCGCCCGTCGCTGCCGCGTGGGCGAGCGCCGCGCGATTGGCCTCGTCCCAGACGGCGCCCTCGACGACGACGTCGGCGCCCCAGGCGCGCAGCTTCGCCGCCTTCTCCGGAGGCGCGCTCGTCGGCAGGAAGATCGTCGCGGGCACGCCGCCGACATGGCCCGCATAGGCGACTGCGAGCCCGTGATTGCCGCCCGAGGCGGTGACGAGGCCGCGGCGTGCGCGTTCGGGCCCCAGCGACAGGAGCGCGTTCATCGCGCCCCGCGCCTTGAAGGAGCCCGTCACCTGCAGGCATTCGAGCTTGAGGGAGAGAGCGCCGGGGAGCGCCGCCCTGGTGGGCGGTGCAGCGAGGAGCGGCGTGCGGCGGATACGCCCCCGGATCCGCTCGGCTGCCGCCCGAACGTCGGAAAGCGCGATCATGCGTATTCGGGGCCGGCGATGGCGAAGACCCTCTCCGGCACGCCCGGCGGCAGAGCGCCGATCGCCATGCGCGTAAAGGGCCGCTGCTCGGTCCAGCCCGCCTCGAGGAGCGAGCGAAGGAAGCCGGCGTGCGCCTCGAAAACGTCGGCGATCACGGGACGCCCCTCGGCGCGCGAGCATGCGGCGCGGAGAAGCGCCAGCGCGGTCGCCTCGTCCTCGGCGACGACCGGACCGATCTCGCACGCGACCCGCCCGAAGCGGCCGAGCGCATAGCCGGCGAGGCGTCCCTCGCGGCGGCACCCGATCACGAGCGCCGGCGTGCGCTCCGCCAATTCCCGAAGGATTGCGCCGCGGTCGATGCCGAAGGCCGGGCGGTCGAAGGCGAGAATCTCGGCGAGCTCGACACCGGACGTGTCTTCCGCGCGCCCGAAGCCCGGCGGCGCCGCAAGGCGGAGGATGCCCGGACCGTCGGCGAAGCCCAGCCGGCGATAGACTTCGCGGCCCGCCGGCGTCGCATCGAGCGCGGCGACGAGGCCGTGGCGACGGCAATGCGCGACCGCCCAGTCCATCATCGCGGTCGCGAGCCCCCGCTTGCGATGCGAGAGCGCGACGAGGACCATCGCGATCCAGCCGACCCGATCGTCGAGCGGCAGCACGATCGCGGTGCCGACGAGCCGCCCGCCGTCCTCGACGCCTATTCCCGCTCCGGCGCCGAGGAGAAAGCGCCAATCGGCCTCGCTCTGGTTCCAGCCCGCCTCGGTCGAAAGGGCGAACCCTCCGGCGACGTCGGCGAGCGTGAGCCGCCGCAGCTCAGAACTGCCCGTCACGCGCGTCGAAATGCGTCGGCTTGCCGAGGCTGGCGCCGCCCCGCTTCACCCACTCGGCGGTCCAGTCGATGAGCTTGGCGAGCGGCACTTCGGGATAGCCGAAGAGGCGCTGCGCCTCGCCGGCGTTGTTGACCCAGCCCATCGGCGCCTCCTCGCCTGCGATCACCGGCTCCTTGCCGAACCGCTCGCCGAAGGCGAGCGCCAGAGCGCGTACGCTCGCGGTCTCGGGGCCGGTCACGTTGAGCGGGCTCGTCGGCGTCGTCACGTGACGAAGCGAGCGCAGCACCTGGGCGTTGGCGTCGCCCTGCCAGATCACGTTGACGTGCCCCATCGTGACGCCGACGGCGCGATCGGCGAATACCGCCGAGGCGATGTCGTGGAGAACGCCGTAGCGCATGTCGATCGCGTAGTTGAGCCGGATGAGCCGGCCGGGCGTCCCCGTCTTCTCCGACCAGTAGCGGAACATCGCCTCGCGTCCGACGCAGCTCCACGCATAGGCGCCGGACGGCGGTACCGCCGGCACCGACTCGGTCGCACCTCCGCCCGTCACCGGGACGTAGGGGTAGACGCACCCCGTCGAGAACACGACGATGCGCGAGCCCGCGTAGCGCTCGGCGACGAGCGAGGGAACCATCACGTTCATCGCCCAGGTGAGCTCTTCGGCGCCGGCGGTGCCGAATTTCCGCCCCGCCATGAAGACGACGTTCGGCGCGTCGGGCAGACGCATGACGGTCTCGCGTTCGAGCAGATCGGCGGGGATGCATTCGATTCCCCATGACTCGAGCTTCTCGCGCAGCCCCGCCTCGCTGAAGCGCGCCACGCCGATCACCCGCCGCTTCGGATCGGCGCGCTTCGCCAGACGCGCGAGCGTCGGCCCCATCTTGCCGCCGACGCCGAGGACGAGGATGTCGCCGGGAACGGCGGCGAGGTCTTCGACGAGGGCGGGCGACGGCCGCGTCATCACCTCTTCGAGCTCGGCCTCGTCGCGGAAGAATTCGGGAAGCGTCATGAAGTCGACTGCATCAGAATATCCAATCTCGTGCTCCGCGCGCTTTCGGGGGACAGGCCGGCCGTCCGCTGCGGCCCTCGCCGGCGCTGTTCTCGGCCCGTCGGCGCACCGGGGCGCCAACATATCGTCTACGGAACGCGGCCGCCAGCGAGCGAGGGCGCGGTCGGAAGGCTCATCGGATGTAGCCGAGGCTGCGCGGCAGCCAGAGAGATATCTCCGGAATGAACGTGACGAGGGCGAGCGCCACCACCATCGCGCCCACGAGCCAAAGGACCCACGGGACGGTCGATTCCATCGTGATCCCCGCGATCCGCGTGGTCACCATGAGATTGACCGCCATCGGCGGGGTGAACTGGCCGATCGCGAGATTCATGGTGATCATGACCCCGAACCAGACGAGATCCCACTCGAACGCGAGCGCCACCGGCACCAGCAAGGGCAGGAGGATGAGGAAGACCGAGATGGCGTCGAGGAACATGCCCAGGATCAGGAGGAGCACGTTGAGGGCAAGGAGCGCGATCACCTCGTTCGCCGCGACGGCGATGAGGAGACGCGCCGCCTGGTCGAATGCGCCGAGGGTCGAGCCCGCCCAGGCGAAGACGCCCGCCAGCGCGATGATGAGGAGCACGATCGCGGAGAGCTCGGCGGCCTCGGCGAGCACCTCGTAGAGCATGCGCCAGGAGAGCGTGCGGTAGATGAAGAGGCCGACGACGAGCCCGTAGAAGACCGCGACGACGGCAGCCTCGGTCGGGGTGAAGGCGCCCGTCCTGAGCCCGCCGAGAATGACGACGGGGGCGATGAGTCCCCAGACGGCGCCCTTGAACGATTGCCAGAACGGCGGCCGGGGCCCGGTCGTGCCGCGGCCGAAACCGTGGCGATGCGCGAGATAGAGCGTCGGCAGCACGAGCGAGAGGCCGGCGAGCAGGCCCGGAAAGAGCCCGGCGGCGAACAGCGCCGGCACCGAGGCCTGCGGAACGAGGACGCTGTAGACGATGAAGGCGACGGAGGGCGGGATGAGGATCGCCGTGCAGCCGGCCGCCGCGATGATCGAGGACGAGAACTCGCGGGGGTAGCCCGCCTTCGTCATGCTCGGGATCATTACCGTCGCGACCGCGGCGGCATCGGCCGGCCCGGAGCCCGAAATTCCCCCCAGCACCATGCAAACCAGGATCGCCACCACGGCGAGGCCGCCGTGACGCTGGCCGACGATCGACGCCGCGAAGGCGACGAGCCGTGCGGCGACGCCGGCGCGCTCGAAGATGAGGCCGGCGAGAATGAACACGGGAACCGCGAGCAGCGGGTACTTCGCGATCCCGGCATAGAAGTTCGTCGGCACCGACATGATGCCGAGATCGGCCGCCATGATGGTGAGCGTGCCGGCGAGGCCGAGTGCGACCGCGAGCGGCGCCCCAGCGAGCATCAGCACGACGAAGCCGAGAAAGAGCAGGCTCGTGATCATGCGCCGTCGCGGAACGCGCGGAGGAGGCGCCCGATGACGCGGAGCAGGACCACGACGCCGAGGATCGGCAGCCACATCGTGTAGAGGTGCTGCGGGACGCCGAGCGCCGGCGAGGTGACCTCGAAGCGCCATTCGTCGTACGCGAGGCGCGTGCCGAGCCAGACGAGGAGCGCGAACATCACCACGGCAGCGGTCCAGGCGAGGATTGCGGCCAGCGCGCGCAGCCGCGGCGGCAGGCGATCGGTGACGAAGGTGATCCGGATATGCCGATCGGCGCCGAACGCGACGGCCGAGCCGCAGAGCGTCATCACCACCATGAGGAAGATCGAGTACTCCTCGGTGAACGCGAACGAAACGTCCGTCAGATAGCGCACGAGAACGTTGGCGAAGGTGATGACGCAGATGGCGGCCATCGCCAGCGCGGCCGCCGCGCGCTCGATCGTCACCGGCACTCGCGTCGTCTTCGGCGCCGCGGTCTCGAGCCCGGCCTCGAGAAGATCGGCACTCATCAGGACCCCCCGGTTTCACCTCCTCCCCGACACGGGAGGAACGGCGAGGGGGCGTCCCTCGGAGACGAAGCCGCCCCCTCCCTGCCCTCCCCCGCGCCGCGAGGGAGGGGTGATGGACGTCAGCGCTTGGCGATGGCTTCCTCGGCCTTGGCGACGAGATCGGCGCCGATCTGCGGCTTCCACTTGTCGTAGACCGACTTCGTCGCGGCCTGGAACTTCTTCTTGTCGTCGAGGCTGAGCTTCGTCACGGTGACGCCGAGCGCCTCGATCTCCTTGATGGCGCTGTCATCGTCGACGAGCCCCTTGCGGGCGAGCGCGATGTTCTCCTTGCCGGCCTGCAGCGCCGCCTCGCGCACCGCGTCCTGGTCCGCCTTCGACCAGGACTTCCAGACCTGCGCGTTGACCACGAAGATGAGCGGGTCCGCGACGTAGCCCCAGAGCGTCACGTATTTCTGACCCACGGTGTGGAGCTTCGCGACGGTGAAGATGGTGAGTGGGTTCTCCTGACCGTCGACCGCCCCGGTCGAGAGCGCCGGCTGGGCGTCCGCCCAGCTCATCTGCGTCGGGTTGGCGCCGAGCGCGCTGAACGTGTCGAGGAAGAGCGGCGAGCCGACGACGCGGATCTTGAGCCCCTTGAGATCCTCGGGGGCCTTGATCGGATGCTTCGAGTTCGTGACCTCGCGGAACCCGTTCTCGCCCCATGCGAGCGGCACGACGTCCTTCGACGCGAGAATCTTGAAGATTTCCTTCCCGACCTCGCCCTGCGTCAGCGCGTCGATCGCCTTGTAGTCCGGCATCAGGAAGGGCATCGAGAAGATGTTGAGCTCCTTCACCTGCGGCGACCAGTTGATCGTCGAGCCGATCGCCATGTCGATCGCGCCCTGCCGGAGAGCGGTGAACTCCTTCGTCTGATCGCCGCCGACGAGCGAGGTGCCCGGATACATCTTGATGTTGATGCGGCCCGCGGTCTTCTCCCTGACGAGCTCGCCCCAGCGCTCGCCGGCGATGCCCCAGGGGAACGGCTTCCCGACGACGGTCGAAAGCTTGTATTCCGACTTGTAGTTCTGCGCCGCCGCCGGCAACGCGACGAACGCCGCGAGCGCCGCGGCGACGAGGATTTTCTTCCCTATAGGCATCGTCTTCCTCTCCCCTTCCCTTTCAAGTTCAAAGCATTTGGCGCGCCGCAGCCACGATCCGCTCCGGCGCGATCCTGCATGCCTCCTCCAGCGGCGGCGCGTATGGCACGGGCAGGCGTGGTGCGCCAAGCCTCTTTACCTTGACGCCGAGCTCCTCGGCCACCGTCGCCGCGATCTCGGCGCCGAAACCGCCCGCCTGCACCGCCTCGTGGACGACGAGGCAGCGGCGGGTCGTCCCGGCGGAGCCGAGCACCAGCTCGCGGTCCCACGGCCAGATCGTGCGAAGATCGATGAGGTCGGCGGCGATGCCGTCCCGCTGGAGCATCGCGGCGGCCTCGGTCGCAACGTGCACCATCTTCGACCAGGTGACGATCGTGACGTCGCCACCCGCGCGGACCCGGCGCGCCTTGCCGAGCGCCGCAGGGCCCGCCCCCTCCGGAACCTCGCCCTCGAGCCCCCAGAGATCCTTGTGCTCCATGTAGACGACCGGATCGTCGCACCTGATCGCGGCCGCGAGCAGGGCGTGATTGTCCGCCGGCGTCGCGGGACAGACGACGATGAGGCCGGGAATATGCGCGTACCAGGCCTCGAGGCTCTGGCTGTGCTGAGCGGCCGAGGAGCGCCACATGCCCGAGGGCTGGCGCACGACCAGCGGGACGCGGCCCTGGCCGCCGAACATGTAGCGGGCCTTGGCGGCCTGGTTCACGAGCTCGTCGACGGCGCAGAGCGCGAAATCGGCAAAGCGCATCTCGACGACCGGCCGGGTCCCGACCATCGCCGCGCCGACCGCTGCGCCCATGATCGCGGCCTCGGAGATCGGCGTATCGACGATCCGCGTCGGGCCGAACGTCTCCTGAAGCCCCTTGTACTGGCCGAAGACCCCGCCGCGGCCCAGATCCTCGCCGAGCGCCCAGACGCGCGGGTCGCGCCGCATCTCCTCCTCGAGCGCGCGGCGGCCGGCCTCGAGATAGGTCATCACCGCCATTGCGCGGCTCCCACGTCCTGAACGTCCTCCCAGGCGATCGACGGGTCCGGCCACGGCATCGCCCGCGCCGTCTCGACGGCGCTCCCGATTTCCGCCCTCGCCTCGGCCTCCACGCGCTCGAGCTCGGCGGCGGGAACCCCATGCAGCAGAAGCGCCTCGCGGCACTTGAGGATGGGATCGTGGCGGCGCCGCTCCTCGACCTCGGCATCGGGCCGATAGGGCGCGGGGTCGTGGGCCGTGTGCCCCTTCAGCCGGTAGGTGCGGCAGAGAAGAAAGCGCGGCCCGCCGCCGGCGCGTATCGCGCTCAGGAGTCCGCTCGCGGTCTCGTCCACGAGCTGAACGTCGTTGCCGTCGATCTCCACGGCGGGGATGCCGAGACTTTCGGCGCGCGCATCCGGCCCTGGTCCGCCCGAGAGGCTGCGCGTGCGCGTCGTCGCAGCGAAGCCGTTGTCCTCGCAGACGAAGAGGATCGGAAGATCGTAGATGCGGGCCCAGTTGAGACCTTCGAGAAAGGGACCGCGATTCATCGCGCCGTCGCCGAAGAAGCAGACGACGACCTCGCCGCCGCCGCGCAGCTTCACCGCATGCGCGGCCCCGGCTGCGATCGGGATCCCCGCGCCGACGACGCCGTTGGCGCCCAGCATGCCGATGGTGAAGTCGGCGATGTGCATGGAGCCGCCCTTGCCGCGGCAGGTACCGCCCGCCTTGCCATAGAGCTCGGCCATCATGGCGCCGACATCGGCCCCTTTGGCGATGCTGTGCCCGTGGCCGCGATGGGTCGAGACGATGTAGTCCGCGGCGGCGAGATTGACGCAGACGCCGCTCGCGATCGCCTCCTGGCCGATCGACAGATGGACGGCGCCCCTCACCTCGCCGCTTTTCTGCCCGGCTTCGGCGGCCTCCTCGAAGGCGCGGATCCGGCTCATCGTCCGGTAGTGGCCGAGCATGCGTCCCGCGTCGAAATTCGGTCTCGTCATGCGCGTTCAGGAATGTGCGTACATCGGATGGCCGGGCACGGGAAGCTCCGCGTGAAGGATGGCGCCGTTCTCGGAGTCGGTGATGAAAAGCGAGCGGCCGCGATAGGCGATGTTGGTGCAGTACCCTTCGGTCTCGACGAGATGGGTGGGACGCCCGAGCCGGTCGAAGCGCCAGACCCCGATCCCGAGATGCGCGACGGCGAGCCCGCCCTCGGCGTCGAGCGCGATCCCGTCCGGGCCGGAGAGCCCGCCCGACAGCTGGATCCAGTGCCCCGCCTTCGAGACCGTCCCGTCGGACATCAGCGGCAGACGCCAGATCGCGTTCGCCCGCGTCACCGCGACGTAGACCTGGCGCTCGGCGAGATCGAAGCAGAGGCCGTTCGGGCTCGGAATGGTGGCGATGAGGCGCTCGAGCCGCCCATCGGCCGTCCAGCGCCAGACCCGCCCCGTGGGGTCGTGCAGCCCGGTCTGTCCCTGGTCGGTGAAGTAGAGATCGCCGTTCGAGGCGAAATGCAGATCGTTGCAGCCCTTGAAGCTTTCCGAGTGCGCGGTCTCGAGAGCCGGCTCGATGCGCCCCGTCGCGGGATCGAGCACCATGATCCCACGCCGGTAATCGGCGATGAAGATCCGCCCGTCCCGATGGATCTTCAGCCCGTTCGGCCAGCCCTCGTACCGGACGATTTCCTGCCACGACCCGTCGGGAGCGATCCGGAAGACGCGGCCGAAAGGAATGTCCACCACCCAGAGATTGCCGTCGCGGTCGAAGCTCGGCCCTTCGAGAAAGGAGTCGAGGAGCGCCCCGCCGCGGTTGGCGTCCGCCCACGCCGTCCGCGCAGGACGGCGGAAGCGCTCGGGCAGGCGCGTGAACAGCTCCGGGCGAATGATCTCGGTCACCCGGGCAAGATTAGCGGGCGCCCTCGAGCCATGCTAGGAAAGCGCGGCACGGGGAAGGCGGTTTGAGCGGAATTCTCGTCAGAGACAGCGTCACACGGCTCGGGGAAGAAGCCCGCGGGCGGGTGCTCGTCGCCGGCTCGCACGGCGGCGTCTATGCGGCCTACCTCGCAGCGGCGGCCGGGGTGCGCGCGGTCGTCCTCAACGACGCCGGGGTGGGCAAGGACGCGGCCGGCATCGGCGGCCTCGCCTGGCTCGAGGCGCTCGGCATCGCCGCCGCCACGGTCGGCCACGAAACCGCGCGCATCGGGGACGGCGCCGACATGATGGCGCGCGGCCGCATCACGCACGCGAACGCGATCGCGACAGCCCTCGGCTGCCGGCCGGGGATGGCCTGCCGCGCGGCCGCCGAGGCGCTCGAGGCGGCGCCCCTCGCCGGCTCCTCCCCGCCGGAGGCCGTCGAGGCGAGGCACGCGATCGACGGGTTTCCCGCGCCGGTGGCGGCGCTCGACTCCGCCTCGCTCGTCACCCCCGACGATTCCCTGACCGTGCTCTGCATCGGCTCGCATGGCGGGCTGCTCGGCGGCAGGCCGGAGACGGCGCTCAAGTACGATGCGCGCGCCGCGATCTTCAACGACGCCGGAATCGGCATCGACCGGGCCGGCGTCTCCCGGCTGCCCGCGCTCGACCGTCGCGGGATCCCCGCAGCGGCGGTCGCCGCCGCGAGCGCCCGGATCGGCGACGGGCGCTCGACCTACGAGGACGGGATCCTCTCGACGGTCAACGAGAAAGCGGCTTCGCTCGGCGCGACGCCAGGGATGAGCGCCAAGGACTTCATCACCCGGATTCTGGAGCGACGATCATGAACCTTCCGAACCGCCCCTCGGGGACCATGACGGGCGGGCGGGCGCTCGCCGAGATGCTGCGCCTCGCCGAGGTCGGGCCGATGTTCGGCATGGGCGGCTTCCAGCTTCTGCCCTTCTACGATGCGGTGGCGCAGCTCGGGCTCCAGCACTTCCTCGTCAACGACGAGCGCTGCGGCGCCTTCGCGGCCGACGCCTGGGCGCGCGTCACCAACCGGCCCGGCGTGTGCGACGGCACGCTCGGCCCCGGCGCCACCAACCTCGTGACCGCGCTCGTCGAATCCCTGAACGCCGGGGTGCCGGTCGTCGCCATCGCCGGCGACACGCATCGCGCGCACTCCTGGAAGAACATGACCCAGGAGGCGCGGCAGATCGAGATCCTCCGCCCGGCAGTGAAGGAGGTGATCCGGGTGGAGCTCGCGAGCCGCATCCCGGAGCTCGTGCGCCGCGCCTTCGCGGTCGCGACCTCGGGCCGCCCCGGTCCGGTGCTCCTCGACGTTCCCGAGGACATCGCGCACGGCGAGCACGACTACTCGGGCGACGAGTTCTACTTCGAGCCCGCCACGCTCGCCGCGCCGGCGCGCCGCGCCCGCCCCGCCGCCGAGGACGTCGGGCGTGCGGCCGCGATGCTGTGGAAGGCGCAGCGGCCGGTGATCCTCGCCGGCGGCGGCATCCATCTTTCCGGAGCGCACGACGCGCTCCTGGCGCTCGCCGATGCGCTCGGCGCGCCGGTCGCCCACACGCTCTCCGGAAAGGGCGCGATCGCCTGCACCAATCCGCTTTCCGCCGGGCTCTTCGGCCGCTACTCGCGGATCGCGAACGATCTCGTCGCCGCCTCCGACTGTCTCCTCGTCGTCGGCTGCAAGCTCGGCGAGATCGCGACCAAGCGCTACACGGTGCCCGACCCGAGCGTGCCGATGATCCACCTCGACGTCGTCGCCGAGGAGATCGGCCGCGTGCGCGTTCCCGAGGTCGCGCTCTGGGGCGATGCGCGCGAGGGCCTTGTCGATCTCCGCGACGCCGTCGCCGGCATGCCGGCGCGCCGCGAATGGGCGACCGAGGCGGCGCGGCGCATGCGCGCCTGGCGCGAGGAAGTGTCGCCGCGCCTTCTTTCCGACGAGCGGCCGATCAGCATGGCCCGGCTCTGCCACGAGCTCAACGCGGTGATGCCCGAAGACGGCATTCTCGTCGCCGACGGCGGCTTCGCCGCGCACTGGACCGGGCTTCTCTACGACACCAAGGCGGCGGGGCGGCACTACATCGCCGATCGCGGCCTCGCCTCGATCGGCTACGGGCTCCCCGGCGGAATGGGCGCCGCGCTGGCTGCGCGGGGACGCCCGGTCGTCTCGGTCACCGGCGACGGCGGCTTCAACATGGTGCTGGGCGAGCTCGAGACCGCGCGACGCGCGGGGCTCGGGCTGACGATCGTGGTCGTCAACAACGCCGCCTCCGGATACGTCAAGGCGCTGCAGCACGCCATGATGAAGGGCCGCTACCAGTCCGCGGACCTCGTCGAGATGGACTACGCGGCGATCGCCCGGGCGATGGGCTGCGGCGGCATCCGCGTCGAGGACCCGGGCCGGCTCGCCGAGGCGCTGCGCACGGGCCTCGCCGAGACGGACCGCCCGACGGTCGTCGACGTCGTGGTGACGCGCGATCCGGCGAAGATGCTGCCCGGCGTCGACAACCGCGCCGCGGAGATCAAGAAGGGCGACCGGGTGGCGTGAGCCTCACGCCTTCGCCGCGACCGCCTCGATCTCGCAGAGCCATTCGGGGCGGACGAGCGAGGAGACGACGACCAGGGTCGAGGCCGGGCGGGCATCGCCGATGATGCGGTCGCGCGCCTCGCGGTAGGGGCCGACATTCTCGTGGCGCGTGAGGAACACCGTCACCTTCACGAGATCCTCGATCCCCATTCCGGCGTCCGCGAGGATCGCCCGGATGTTGCGCCAGCAATTCTCGACCTGGGCGTCGAACGCCGCAGGGACCGTGCCGTCCGGAGCGGCGCCGATCTGCCCCGAGATGTGGAGCCAGCGCGCGTTCGGCGGCGCCTCGATCGCGTGGGTGTAGCGGCCGGCGGGCGGCGCGACTCCGGACGGGTTGCGCTTCACGTTCATTGGCGGCGCCCTCCCTTTCAACGTTTCTTTACGAAGCCTACCACACGCTTCCAGCCGATGCGCCGGCTTGCGACCTTCGCCGCGGCCTCGCTCGCGGTGGTCCTCACCTCGAAGTCGCCGTACTGGATGGTCGGGCCGCTCGACCCGGACCTGTCGCGCGCCTGCTCCTTAGGCCGCTTCAACGTCGCGGACCCGTCGCGCTGGCAGGCGCATTTCCGCGGCGCGGAAGGCGCGGAGACTCTCGCGATCGCGAAGGGGACCGGGGCCAACCTCATCGATCCCGGCCGGCTCGCCAAGCCCAAGGAAGACTATTTCTTCCGCAAGCACGGCACGACCGAGTGCGAGGTCTATGTCGGCGGGCGCAGGAGGTAGTTTCCGCTAGACGCTGCTCGCCGGCTTCGGGTTGACGCACCTCAGGAGCTTCCAGTAGCCGAAGAGATTGCTCGGCCGGATCTCGCGCACGTCGAGCGCCGCGTCGGCGAGGAAGCCGTCGAGCGGGAAGTCGGCGTGGAAGCCGATCTTTCCGGCGAGCGGCGCCAGGCGCTTCTCGATGAAGCGCATCGCCGGGTTCTCGCTCATGAAGTGGTTGACGATGACGATCGTGCCGCCCGGGATGCACACGCGCCGCATTTCCTCCACGAAGCGCTTGGGGTTGGGCACCACCGACGCGACGTAGAGGGCGAGGACGGCATCGAAGCTCGAATCCTCGAAGGTCATGTTCTCGGCGTCCATCTCGATGAGCGCCTCGACATGGGCGAGCTTACGGCGGGCGACGCGCTTGCGCGCCTTCGCCAGCATCTCGGCCGAGACGTCGATCCCGACCACCTTCGAGTCCGGCCTGAAATACGGCAGCGACAGCCCGGTGCCGACGCCGACCTCGAGGATGCGCTGGCCGGGGCGGTCGTTCGCGAGCCGAACCGCCTCCTTGCGGCCAGGATGGAACACGGGGCCGAAGACGACGTCGTACGAGCCCGAAAACAGACGGTACGTTTTGAGTGTGTCCTGAAGATCCATTACCCGGGGAGTCCTCTATAGCCAGCCGGTATCGGCAGCCTCCTGTGAACCGACATCAACGACGCATCATCGACCAACCTCCCCCACGGCGGCCGGAACCAGCAGACCTCCCTCTCGTTGAGAGGATTAGTCCAGCCTCGACGGAGTGTCCAATGCAGAATAACGATGCGATCGATACGCTGAACCACTTGATCGCGATCGCCAAGGACGGCGTGAACGGTATGCGTTCGGCGGCCGAGAATGCCAAGGATCCGTCCCTCAGGAGCACGCTCGAGCGGCTCGGTCGAGAACGCGACCGGATCGCATCCGATCTCCAGAGCACGGTGCAGAGTCTCGGGGGCAGTCCGGACGACTCCGGGACGATGCTCGGCACGACTCACCGCTGGTTCATGAACGCCAAGGACGCGATCACCGGCTTCGACGACCGGAGGCTCCTCGAGGAATGCGAGCGGGGCGAGGATTACGCGGTAAAGGAGTTCCGCGAGGCGCTCGGCCAGGAACTTCCCGGCGGCATCGCGCAGCGGGTCCAATCCTGGTTCACCCAGGTGCAGAGCAGCCACGACGAGATCAAGCACCTGCGCGACGCCGTCGCCTGAGCTTCGGGCACGGCGCGAGAAGGCGGGGATCGTTCCCGCCTTCGGCACGTGCGGAGCCCAAAAGCCGAGCGGCTTCGGATCAGATGAGGATGATTCGGTCCGCCTCGAGGCCCTTGCGCCCGTCCACCACGTCGACGCGCACGCGCTGGCCGGGACCGAGCGCGGTGACGCCGCTGCGGCGAAGCGCGGTGATGTGGATGAAGATGTCCTTGCCGCCGCCGTCGGGCGAGATGAAGCCGTAGCCTTTTTCGGGCTCGAACCACTTCACGGCGCCTTCGAGCGTCGAAGCGGGTCCGCGCGGCGCGTTGCGGCGATCCCCCGGGCGCTCGACCGCTGTGCTGTTGTCGATCGCGATCACGCTGAGAACGAGCGGCCCTTTCGCGCCATTGCCGACCTCGCAGGTGATCGAGGCGCCCTCGCGCACGTCCTCGTAGCCGGCGCGGCGCAGGATCGCCATCGGCAGGAACGCGTCCTGGCTGCCGTCCGCGGGAGTGACGAAGCCGAATCCCTTCGTCGCGTTGAACCATTTCACCTTGCCGTCGACTCGGCGGGCGGCTTGCTGGGCATCGTCGGCGCGGAAGTAGCCGGGACGGCGCTCGAACATGGGTCCTCTAGGCGTAGCGATAACCGTGAGAGGATAGCCAATCGCGCCCGTTCGCGCCAGAGTCTATGAGGGATTGGTCATGCCCGGACGGTCAAGCGTCGGCAATGCACGCCCCGATTCGGACCAGGCGGTGCGCCCGGGGCGGCCACGCTTTCGTCCCCGGTCACGGCCGGTCTGGACGTTCGATTGGTCATGCTTCGACCACGATCTCGCCGACGCGGTACTCGAGGCTGTCGCGAACGCTGCGGCCGACGAAGCAGCGATCCCGCGCGCTCCGCGCCGCGTCGAGATAGGCCGCCCTCCGCGACAGGTCGGCGCCGCCGATCGTCGGATCGACGACGATTGCGGCGAAGCGGGTCTCCTGCGGGAAGCCGGTGACGATCCCCTCGGCGCGCACGGCGAGGCGCGCGCACGGCAGCCCCGCCGAGCGCAGCAGCACCGAAAGCGTGATGCTGTAGCAGGACGACACCGCCGCGACGAGGAGCTCCTCGGGGTTGGTGCCCGTGCCGGTGCCGCCCATCCCGGCAGGAGCGGCATAGGGAACGCGGGCGCCGCCCAGCGTGCAGATCCCGTCGCCCTTCCGTCCCTCGCCATGCCAGTCGAGCGCGACGTCGAACGACAGATCCGCCATTTCCGAACGCTCCCTCGGGCTGCGGCAAAGAAGCGCCTGTGCGAGCCCGGTCAAAAGAGGTAGACGATCTACCTCTTTTACGACAGGCCATGGTTCCGGACAAGACAGGACGGTGCGCGCCATGATGCATCCGGAGTTCTACGACGAGGCGCCGACGCTGCGCGTCTTCGACCCCTTGAGCGCGTTCCTCGGCGCCGTCGAGGACGGCATCATCGAATACACGTATCTCGACGCGGTGAAGCTCGCCGGCCATTCATGCCCGACCGTGGCGGGCGCCTATCTCATGACGCTGAAGGCGCTGCATCGTCTTTACGGCGAGGCGCTCCCGGTGCGCGGCGAGATCGAGGTCCATTGCCGGGGACGGGCGGACGAAGGCACGACCGGAGTCGTCGCCAACGTCGCCGCGCTCCTCACGGGCGCGACGCGCGAGACCGGCTTCAAGGGCATCGCGGGTCGCTTCGACCGCCGCAACCTCCTCTTCTTCGGCGCCCCCATCGACGGCGAGCTCGGCTTCCGCCGATGCGACACGGGCGCCACCGTCCAGGCCCGGTTCAACGCCGAGCTCGTGCCCTCGGGCCCCGCCATGCGCGAGCTCTTCCAGCGCATGCTGGCGGGCGTCGCGAGCGAGGCCGGCGCCGCCGCCTTTCGCGCCATGTGGCAGGACCGCGTCCGCCGCATCCTCGTCGAGCATGGCGACGACCCCGCGCTCGTCGCCCTCGCCGACGATCCGATCGAGCCCGTGGCGCCCTCCTGCGCCGCCGCCCACGTCTGATCGGGCGAGACCGTCCGATGGAGAGCGCGACGGCGACGGGACGCCTTATTCACGAGGACCATCGGCGGATGCTCGCCCTCCTCGACCGCATCGAGGCGTTCCTCGCGACGCACGAGGAGCGGCCGGCCATCGGCGACGACGCACGCGTCTTCCTCGCCGATTTCGCCGCCGCGCTCGCGCACGACATCGACGGCCACTTCGCCTTCGAGGAGGATCTCCTGTTTCCGCTCGTCGCCACCGCCGGCGGATACGAGCTGGCCGCCGTGCTCCGCGCCGACCACGACGCTTTGCGGCGTCTCGGCGGCCGTCTTCGCGCGCATTGCAGGACGGCGCTCGCGAACGGTTTCGAGCCGGAGGACTGGACCGTGTTCCGCGCCTTCGCCGCCGACTACGCCGCGCGCCAGCAGGCGCATCTCGCAATCGAGGAGACGACGCTCCTCCGGATCGCGGACGAGCTCCTCGCCCCCGAGGAGGATCGCCGCCTCGCCGCCCTCTTCCCGAGATTCGATCCCGCCGTCTGAAGGCTCACGCCCGGGCAGGGTCGGGGGGCTCGGCGAGGATCGGCGCGAAGCGGCCGCTCGCGGGATCGCGCACCAGGAGACTGCCGCTCGCGACGCCGAAATAGGCGCCATGGAGCTGGAGGTCGCCGCGCTCCACCAGGATGCGCACGCAAGGGAACGTCATGAGGTTGCGCAGGCCCAGCTCGATCGCGGCGAATTCGAGCCGGCGCAGATAGGCCTCGCGCTCCTCCTCGCCGCGGGGGCCCAGGGCCTCGGCCGCGGGCGCGATCTGCGACATCCAGCGGCCGATGAAGTCGCCGGGCGAGAGCGGCGCCGCGTCGTCGGCGAAGGCGCGGATGCCGCCGCAATGGGCATGGCCGAGGACGACGATGTGCTTCACGCGCAGCGCCTGGACGCCGAATTCGAGCGCCGCGCTGGTGCCGTGGTGACCGCCCGAGTCCGGCTCGTAGGGCGGCACGATGTTGGCGACGTTGCGGACGACGAGAAGCTCGCCCGGCGCGGCGTCGAAGATGACCTCCGGCGAGACGCGCGAGTCGACGCAGCCGACGACCATGATCTCGGGCCGCTGTCCCGTCTCGGCGAGGCTCGCGTAGCGCGACCGCTCGGCCGCGAACCGCCCGCCGAGGAAGGCGCGATAGCCCTGGGTCAGCCGCTCCGGGAACATGGGCTCGTTTCTCCCTCTCCTGCCTCCTCCCCGCATAGCAGGACTCGCGGCCCGCGACCAACCGCGGCGACAGAAGCGACCTCGCGCGAAAAAATACAGGCGGAAACAGGCTGCGCCGGCGCCTCGACGGGCGCGCCGCCCCTGCATCTGCAGGAAAAATGCAGGGCATGAGCCCGCCCGAGGCTCCGCCCCGGCGCCACAAAGAACAGGCGGTTTACAGGAGCGGGCGGGGGACGCCACGCCGGCCTGGCGAAACGGGGTTCGACCCGACCGTCCTGAAATAACAGGCGATTTACAGGCCCTGCGCCCCATCGCCGCCGTGCCGCCGCGCCTCGGCCCGGATGAAGCAAGGCAGCGCGCTTTCTGGGCGTCCCTGTCGCTTAGAGCGACGCAGATCCCCCTTTCGGATGTGGTATGAGGGTTGAATGACCGTCGCTTCGATGAGCGCGGCCCCGGTCGCGCTCGCGCAGCCGTACCGCCCGATCGGCACGTTCCGACTGTTCCTTGCCGGCCTGGTGCTCGTCAGTCACTCGAGCGCCATGCTGCCGCCGTTCGTCGCGCCGCTCTCCCTCGGCAATGTCGGCGTTCTGATGTTCTTCGCCGTCTCGGGGTTCGTGATCGCCGAGGCGCTGGACCTCTTCTATCGCGACCGCCCCCTGCGGTTCCTCGCGAACCGCTTCCTCAAGATCTACCCCGCGTATTGGGCCGCGCTCCCACTCGCCGCGATCGGGCTTGCCGTTTCCGGCCGGAGCATCGAGCTCGGGCCCTTCCCGCTCGTCGTCAACGCGGCCCTGCTGGCCGGCTACCTGCCGGGCGCCGGCGAGGTCCTGTGGCTCTCGATCGCATGGGCGATCATCGTCGAGTTCCAGTTCTATTTCGCGGCCGCCGCGGTCGCGGCCATCGGCGCTCTCACGGGGAAGAGAGGCGCCAGCACCGGGCTCGCGCTCGCAGGCGCCCTCGCGATGTACGCCGTCGTCTGGCTCACCGAGGGGTACGCCCGGTTTTACGGCGCATTTCAATTCGCCCCGTTCTTCGTCGCGGGCGTGGCCGCCTACCTGCATCTCAGCCGGGGGTCGCCTCTCGCCACGCTTCTGCTCGCCCTCTCCGCAGCCCTCAGCCTCCACGCCTATGCCGCTTATGTCGGGCGGGGCCCCTCGGCGCTCGAGGCATCGATGGCCATCTTCGCCGTAGTCGCCGTCCTGTTCTTCGCGCTCGCACGGGGCGAATGCTCGTACGCGATGAAGCACGTGGACCATTTCCTCGGCGACCTTTCCTATCCCGTGTACCTCCTCCACATGCCGGTCGTTGCGGCGGCGGAGCGCTGGTCGCTCGGCTTTCCGTTCGCCATCTCCGTAACGCTGCTTCTGTCGCTCGCCGTCCACTTCGCCGTGGAGCATCCGGTGAAGGCGATCCGCCAGCGCGTGCGAGGGCGGACGCTCTAGCGAGGCGGATCCGCCGCCCGCAGCACTCGTCGGAAACGCGGAAAGGGCTGCGACCGGCGCGGCCAACCGACCGCTCCGGCGTCCGCGGCACGCCTAGCTACTCCTGATGCACAAAGTCAAAGAGCGCTGGCGGAAACTAGAACATAAAGCGAACTCCCGTCAATCCGACAGCCCTTGGCGAGCGATCGGGTCGCACGCCGAAAGCGCGGGTCGACATTCTCGGCCGGCGCAAGTAGATTTTGCGGTGTTGGACATCGTTAGGCACTAATGCTCGAGAGACACGGCACTTTCCTTCGAAGTCTGTTCATGCTACGTTCCTCGGCGCCCGTATATCGGCGGTAGAGTGGGATGAAATTTGCGGGACTTTTCGCGGGAATCGGCGGGTTCGAACTGGGATTGTCCCGCGCCGGTCATCGGACCGAACTCCTGTGCGAGATCGACGAGGCCGCCAAGGCCGTTCTGGCCGCACGTTTCCCCGATATCCCCCTCGCCTCCGACATACGCGAGCTTCGGCACCTCCCCGGCGACGTCGACGCGATCTGCGCGGGATTCCCGTGCCAAGACTTGAGCCAGGCGGGTAAGACCGCCGGGATCGACGGCGCGCGCTCGGGCCTCGTAAGCGAGGTCTTCCGGCTCCTCGAGACGCACGACGTTCCGACCGTCGTGCTCGAAAACGTCCCCTTCATGCTGCAACTGGCGCGCGGCGATGCGATGCGGCGCATCGCGAGCCGCTTCGAGGAACTCGGCTATCGCTGGGCGTGGCGCGTCGTCGATGCGTACGGTTTCGGCCTGCCGCAACGGCGGGAGCGCGTCGTCATGGTGGCTTCGCGCGCACTCGATCCGGCGGACGTGCTGCTCGCCGAAGACAAGCCTTTGAAACGACGCGAGACGGCCCTCGGGAAATATGCTCACGGCTTCTACTGGACCGAAGGGATTCGGGGTCTCGGATGGGCCGTCGACAGCATTCCGACCCTGAAGGTCGGCTCTTCGGTCGGAATTCCGGCGCCGCCCGCGATCCTCACCCGCGACGGCATTGTCGTGAAGCCCGACATCCGCGATGCCGAACGGCTGCAAGGCTTCGACGCGGATTGGACGAGACCTGCCGAAGCCGTCGTGCGCGCGTCGCGACGATGGACCCTGGTCGGCAATGCCGTTTCGGTCTGCGTGGCACAGTGGATCGGCACCCGTCTGTCGGTGCCGCTGAGATATGACCCGAAGCGGGATCACCCGTTTCCGTCATCTGGCCTTCTTCCCAAGGCTGCTCGATTTGACGGCAGGTTTCGACACAGCGTCCAAATATCAACCGACCCCGTTGGCATTCCCCCACCTCATCTGCACCATTTTCTTGCGTATAATGGGGTGCCTTTATCCCGCCGAGCCACGGCAGGATTCTTGTCCCGGACAGACCGATCCCGGTTGCGCTTTCCACCGGGATTTCTTGAAGCGTTGCGACGTTATTACGAGTTTATTACGGAGTACGATTCTCGTTCCTTGGCAGTCAAACCTACCGTGCTGTTCGGCACCGTTCCAGGGTAGTATTGTAGTGATGTCGGCCACTTTATTCATTCGGGTGAATCTTACGGCCACGTTCTCGGAGTTTTCAGATGCCGTCACAACAAACTGAATTTCAGTTTCGTTTTAATCCAAGCGAAGCCGAGGCAGAAATTGTTCGGCAGCAAAAGACGCTAGATTACGACACGAAAGAATTTACTGTCGAGGTTCTGAAAACTAAACTCGACAATGACGATATCTACATTCCGAATTACCAAAGAAAATTCATTTGGTCATCAGACAGGCAATCCAAGTTTATTGAATCAGTCCTCCTTGGCCTGCCGGTCCCCTTCCTCGTTTGCTCCGAGATGAAAGATGGACGCCTAGAGGTCATTGACGGGTCGCAGCGGCTCAGAACTTTGAAAGCCTTTTTGGACAATCAACTTCAACTCAATCAACTTGAGAAGCTAACCGTTCTTGAGGGGTATAGGTTTCGCGATCTTCCAATCTCACAACAGCGAAAATTCGCCAACAGGACAATCCGAATGATCGTGTTGTCCGATAGAGCAGATGATACTGTGCGGTTCGACCTTTTCGAACGAATAAACTCTGGAAGCGTAGCGCTAAATCCTAGCGAATTCAGAAAAGGCGCATTTCCTGGCCCATTTTATGATCTTGTCTTAGAGTGTGCGAACGATTCGACGTTTAAACGTCTATGCCCGGTCGGGGCCCGCCAAGCTGAACGCGGTGAGCGCGAGGAACTTGTCTTACGATTCTTTGCTTATGCCGAAAGATACAGGGATTTTCAGCACGACGTAACCACATTCTTGAACGAATACATCAAAGAACAGAATAAGACAGAAGATCACTCGATGAAGCGATGGCAATTTCGAAGAATGCTCGAATTTGTTGAGAGGTATTTCCCCTGCGGTTTTCGAAAAACCGCCAAATCTATATCAACGCCGCGAGTTAGATTCGAAGCAATTTCCGTTGGCACCCATCTTGCGCTTGAGGCGGATGAAAATCTGGTACCGCATCGGATGGACTGGCTTGAGTCGGACGAGTTTAAGCAATTGACTACGACGCATGCGAGCAACTCCGCCCCTCGTCTGAGAGCTCGGATCGAATACGTTCGTGATGCACTCTTAGCCAAGGAATGAGTACTTTCGCGAAACTATTCGATGATCGCGTCGAGGAGATCGAAGCGTATTTTCACTTTCTTGAGTTGACGATTGGCACAAGTGCTAAGATTTATCGACCCGGAAAGCAAAGTTGGCGGTATAGGCCGATCTCAGATCAACTCGAAAAAATCCTCAAAGCAACGGGCTTTCTGATCCTCTATAATTTTGTCGAATCGATGCTAAAAGCGAGCATAGAGGAAATCTCGTCCTCGATTAACTCACGCAACCTTTGCGCAAACGAGCTGTCAACTGCAATACGGAAGCTTTGGGTGCAGCAAAGATTTCGAAGTGAACAAGGCGACTTTTTTTCTACGGAGCGTTTTCCACAGCTTGCATTTGAGCTGGTCGAAGATGTGTTAAACGGCTCTTCAATTACCTTCAGCCATAGAAAATTTCGGGTAAGCGGAAATGTCGATGCCGCTCATGTTCGAGACATCGCTCGTGCCCTTGGCTTAACTCTGAAGGTCCATCATCGCAGCAAAGGCGGCGAAAAGCTCGAACTCGTCAAGCGTATGCGAAACAGCTTGGCCCACGGCTCTTTGTCGTTTGCCGAATGCGGACGCGATTTCACGCTGACGCAACTAAAGGAAATAAAAAACGAAGTCATAATTTATATGAGGTGGGTGAAAAAGAGTATAGAGGCGTACATTTCATCTGAGAGTTACAAATCATGACACTATGGATGCATAACAAATTTCAACCGACGCTTTAGAGAATTGGCATCATTTATTTCGCACTCCCAAAAGATGAGCACTCGCCACCCTAGACTCTTCAAAGCTTCCTCTTTTCGCCGGTCCCGTTCGACGTTCGCCGCGAATTTCGGCAGCCAGTAGTCGCGGCGCGACTTCGGCGTGGTCGCGCGCGGGCAGCCTTCGTGCCGGTGCCAGAAGCAGCCGTGAACGAAAAGCGCGACCCGGTACTTGGGAAACACGAGATCCGGCGTTCCCGGCAGGTCGCGGCGATGAAGGCGGAAGCGATAGCCGAGAGCGTGCGCAACCCGGCGCACGACGAGCTCCGGATCGGTGTCGCGCTGGCGCACGCGCCGCATCAGCGCCGACCGTCGCTCGGCGCTGATGATGTCCACGGCTACCTCGCCAGCGCCCGGGCCTTTTCGGCGACGTGCTCGGGCGTGATGTTGAAGTGGCGGAAGAGCGCGTCGGCGGGCGCCGAGGCGCCGAAGCTCGTCATCCCGACCATGGCGTCGGCCCAGCGTTCCCAGCCGAGGGGCACGGCCGCCTCGACCGCGACCCGCGGCGCGGCCCCCAGCACCGCGGCGCGGTAGTCGGCGTCCTCGGCCTCGAAGAGCTCCCAGCACGGCATCGAGACGACGGCGGCCTCGATCCCCTCCTTCTGCAGGAGCTCGCGCGCGGCGAGCGCGACGGCGACCTCGGAACCGGTCCCGATCAGCGTCACCTGGCGCTCACCCTCGGCCTCGGCGATGACGTAGGCGCCGCGCGCCGAAAGGTTCTCGGGGCCGGCCTCGTGCCGCACCGCGGGAACCGATTGGCGAGTCAAGGCGAGCACCGAGGGCCTGTTCCGCGCCCCGAGCGCCGCCGCCCAGCACTCCGCCGTCTCGACGGCGTCGGCGGGGCGGAAGACGAGGAGGTTCGGGATCGCGCGCAGCGCCGCCAGATGCTCGACCGGCTGATGCGTCGGCCCGTCCTCGCCGAGCCCGATCGAATCGTGCGTCAGCACGTAGACGACGCGCACGCCCATGAGCGCGGAAAGCCGGATCGAGGGCCGGCAATAGTCGGAGAAGACGAGGAAGGTGCCGCCATAGGGGATGATCCCGCCATGGACGGCCATGCCGTTCATCGCCGCCGCCATGCCGTGCTCGCGCACGCCGTAGAAGACGTAGTTGCCGGCGAAGTCGCCGCGCTTCACCGCCGCCTGGCTCTTGGCGCGGGTGTTGTTGGAGCCGGTGAGGTCGGCCGACCCGCCGACGAGCTCGGGGAGCGCGGGCGCCACCGCATCGAGGACGAGGCCCGAGGCCTGCCGCGTCGCGAGCTTCGGCGCCTCGGCGGCGAACTTGGTCTTGACCTGCTGGAGCGCGGTCAGCGCAGCCGCGGGAAGCTCGCCCCGAAGCCGGCGCTCGAACTCCTCGCGCAGCTCGGGCGCGAGCGCAGCGAATCGCCGGCGCCATTCCGCCGAGAGCGCCGCCCCCTTCTCGCCCGCCTTGCGCCACTCGATGCGCACCTCTTCCGGCACCACGAAGGGCGGGTGCGGCCAGCCGAGCCGCTCGCGCGCGCCGGCGATCTCGCCGTTGCCGAGCGGCGAGCCGTGCGCGGCGGCGCTGCCCGCCTTGGTCGGCGCGCCGTAGGCGATGGTGGTGCGGCAGGCGATGAGGCTCGGCCGGTCGGCGCTCACCGCGCGCTTCAGCGCGGCGCGGATCGCGTCGGGGTCGTGCCCGTCGATCCGCTCGGCCCGCCAGCCGCTCGCCTCGAACCGCTTCAGCTGATCGTCCGAGCAGGAAAGATCGGTCCCGCCGTCGATCGAGATCGAATTGTCGTCGAAGAGGACGATGAGCTTCGAGAGGCCGAGATGCCCGGCAAGAGAGATCGCCTCGTGGCTCACCCCTTCCATGAGGCAGCCGTCGCCGGCGATCACGAAGGTCCGGTGATCGACGACCGAATCGCCGAATCGCGCGGCGAGAATCCGCTCGGCGAGCGCCATGCCGACGGCGTTGGCGAGGCCCTGGCCCAAGGGGCCGGTCGTCGTCTCGATCCCCTTGGCGAAGCCGTACTCGGGATGGCCCGCGGTGCGGCTGCCGAGCTGCCGGAAACGCTTCAGCTCCTCGAGATCCATGTCGGCGTAGCCGGTCAGATGGAGAAGCGCGTAGAGCAGCATCGAGCCGTGCCCGGCCGAGAGCACGAAGCGGTCCCGGTCCGGCCAGTCCGGATCGGCGGGATCGAACTTCAGGAACTCGGTGAAGAGCACCGTGGCGACATCGGCCATGCCCATCGGCATACCGGGGTGGCCGGACTTCGCCTGCTCGACGGCGTCCATGGCGAGAACGCGCAAGGCGTTCGCCATGAGGTAGAGGCGGCGGTCGCGCGGTGCTGGAAGGGGCGGAAGGGCTTGGGCGGCAGCGGCGGCAGAAGACATGCTGATCCGAAGGGACGACGGGGCGGGCGCACCATGCCGAGGCGGTCACGCCCCGTCAACGTCGATTGACGCTCGCCGAAGCGGCCCCGTAAGGTGGCTTCGATGAACAGGATCGAGGAAGCGGCGCGCCGGCTCGAGCGCGCCGTGACGAGGCTCGAAAAGGCGGCGGCACGGCTACCGGCCGAAGGCGTCGAGACGCGGCAGCTCGCGCTGGAGCTCGCCGAGGCGAAGGCCGAGAACAAGCGGCTGCGCGAGGTGAACGAGGCGGTGACGAGCCGCCTCGACGGCGCCCTCGAACGGCTCAGCGCCGTGCTCGACGGTTGAGGCTCCGGGACGATGAGCAAACCTTCCGTGCAGGCGATTCGATGGCGCGAAGGAGGATCGCCCGACTCGCGCTCCGGTGAACGCGCGGGGCGGGAAGCCTGATGGCGCAGGTATCGGTCGAGATAAACGGGCGCACCTATGCGGTCGCGTGCGACGAGGGGCAGGAGGACCGGGTCATGGCCCTCGCCCAGCATCTCGGATCGAAGGTCGCCGAGTTCGCCGACAAGCTCGGCCAGATCGGCGAGGCCCGGCTTCTTCTCCTCGCCGGGCTCGCCGTCGCCGACGAGCTCGCCGACGCCACCGAGACGCTTCGCCGCGCCCGACGCCAGCCGGTGCGGGACGCTGCCGCCGAGGCGAGCCTCGCCAACAGCCTCGACAACCTCGCCCAGCGGATCGAAGCCATTGCCGAACGGCTGGAAAAGCCCCAGGTTTAGGAGCGGATGGGGCTGCGCGGTGCGTTAGCCGGCTTGTACCCCGGGGCCGATAGGCACCTCTAGGGAGCTGTCCCTGCCAGGATCGTGGTCCTGGTATATGGCGCCCACCTGCTTCAGCGGGTCTCGGAGGTGGTGCACAGGCGACGGCCGAGGCGGCTTCATCCGCATCCTCGTTTTCTCTGCCTTCGCGGAGCTGAATGCGCCTCCTCTACTGCGGCGACGTGGTCGGCCGCGCCGGCCGCGAAGCGGTCGTCTCACAAGTTCCGATCCTGCGCCGCCGCCTGGCGCTCGATTTCGTCGCCGTGGAGGGCGAGAACGCCGCGCACGGGTTCGGCATCACCTCGACCATCTGCGAGGAGTTCTTCGCCGCCGGGGTGGATGCGATCACGCTCGGCAACCACGCCTGGGACCAGCGCGAGATCCTCCAGTACATCGCGGGCGAGCCGCGGCTTCTGAGGCCGGCGAACGCGCCCGAAGGGACGCCGGGCGCCGGCACCGGCATCTTCACGACCGCCGACGGGCGCCGCGTCCTCGTGGTGAACGTCATGACGCGGCTCTTCATGGACGCGCTCGACGACCCGTTCCGGATCGCGCGCGAGGCAGTCGAGAGCGCGCCGCTCGGCGAGGTGCAGGCGGCGATCGTCGACGTCCACGGCGAGGCGACGAGCGAGAAGATGGCGATGGGCCACCATCTCGACGGCAGCGTCTCGCTCGTCGTCGGCTCGCACAGCCACGTGCCGACGGCGGACGCGCAGATCCTCCCGGGCGGCACCGCCTACCAGACCGACGCCGGGATGTGCGGCGACTACGATTCCGTGATCGGCATGCGCAAGGAGACCGCGGTGGCCCGCTTCGTGACGAAGCTCCCGGGCGAGCGGCTCGGGCCCGCCGAAGGCCCCGCGACGCTCTGCGGCGTCTTCGTCGAGACGGACGACGCGACGGGGCTCGCCCGACGGATCGCGCCGGTGCGCGTCGGCGGAAGGCTCAGCGAGACGCTGCCCGAGTAGCGGGCGAGCGGCCTGGCGCGCCCGCCCCCGCTCCCCCTCCCCGTCAGTTCCGGCCGTAGGTGTCCTCGAAGCGGACGATGTCGTCCTCGCCGAGATAGGAGCCGGACTGCACCTCGATGAGATGGAGCGGGATCTTGCCGGGATTCTCCAGCCGGTGCGGCGTGCCCATCGGGATGTAGGTCGACTGGTCCTCGAAGAGGATGATCTCCTCCGTGCCGCGCGTCACCTTGGCGGTGCCGGTGACGACGACCCAGTGCTCGGCGCGATGGTGGTGCATCTGCAGCGAGAGCTTCGCCCCTGGCTTCACCATGATGTGCTTCACCTGCACCCGCTCGCCGTTGTGGATCGAGCAGTAGGTGCCCCAGGGCCGGTGGACGACGAGGTGGCTCGCGAGCTCGGGCCGGCCGTCCTTCTCGAGCCGCGCGATCACCTTCTTGATGTCCTGGGCGCGGTCGCGCTTCGCCACCAGAACGACATCCTTGGTGGTGACGACGACGAGATCCTCGACCCCGAGCGCGGCGACGAGGCCGTGCTCGGCGCGGACATAGGTGTTGCGCACGTCCTCGAGGACCGCGTCCCCCTGGACGACGTTGCCCGCCTCGTCCTTCGCCTTCAGCTCCCAGAGCGCGTCCCACGAGCCGACGTCGCTCCAGCCCATCTCGACGGGGACGACCGCGGCGCTCGAGGTGTGCTCCATCACGGCGTAGTCGACGCTCTCGCCCGCGATCGCGGCGAACGCCGCCTTGTCGAGGCGGAGAAAGTCGAGATCGCGGCGCGCGTCCGCGAGGGCCCGGCGCGCGCCGGCGAGCATCTCGGGGCGAAGCCGCTCCAGCTCGGCGAGGAACCGCTCCGCGGGAAAAAGGAAGATGCCGCTGTTCCAGGCGAAGTCGCCGGAGGCGAGATAGTCCTCGGCCTTCGCCCGGTCCGGCTTCTCGACGAAGGCGGCGACCTCGAAGACGCCTTCGACCTTCGCAAAAGGCGCGCCGCGCTTGATGTAGCCGTAGCCCGTCTCGGGCCGGCTCGCCGCGATGCCGAAGGTGACGAGGGCGCCGTGCCGGGCCGCCTCCGCGGCGCGCTCCACGGCGGCCAGGAAGGCCGCGCGCGCGCCGATGACGTGGTCGGACGGCATCGCGAGAACGAGCGCCGCCGGGTCCTGCTCGATCGCGCAGAGCGCGGCGACCGCGATCGCCGGTGCGGTGTTGCGCCCGACCGGCTCGAGGATGAGCGGCTTCGGCGTCACGCCGATGGTTCGGAGCTGCTCGGCGACGATGAAGCGGTGCTCGTCGTTGGCGACGAGGATGGGCGCCGTGAAACGCGAGGGATCGTCGACGCGGCGCGCGGCCTCCTGCAGCAGGCTCTCGCCGCCGACGAGCGGCAGGAGCTGCTTCGGATAGAGCGCGCGCGAGAGCGGCCAGAGCCGCGTTCCGGCGCCGCCGGACAAAATGACCGGGGTGATGAGCCCGATCCCGTTCTTGCCTGCCATGCGCGGAATTCTAGGAGCGGATCGCGGCTTGCGCCACCGCCGGCCGCGGCTCGGGCAGACCGCCCTCGACGAGCCGCGCGAGGAAGCCCGCGCCCCAGGCGTGATGCATGATCGCCAACGCGACCGGCGCGGCGAGAACGCAGAGGCTGCCCCTTTGGAGCGCCCCCCAGAGGCCGATGGCGCAGAGCGCGGCGGCGTAGGCGGCGAAGAGCAGCAGCGCCTGGGGCAAGAGCGGCGCGGCGGCGAGGGCCAAGAGCTCCGCGAAGAGGAGCGCGACGGGCGCCACCTGCCGCGGCTGCGGTAGGATGCGGTGCTTCAGCACGGTCATGGCCCGGCCGCGGCCGTAGAGCCAGTACTGCCTGGCGAGCGCCTTCGGCGTCGCGCGCGGGTAGTACCCGACGGTGAGGTCGGCATCGAGCCAAACCTTGTGGCCGGCCTGCCAGAGCCGCAGGGAAAGCTCGGAGTCCTCGTTGTGCGAGAAGCGCTCGTCGTAGCCGCCGACGGCCTCGACCGCGCGGCGCCGGAACGCGCCGTGCTTCGCATGGTCGACGTATCTCGAGATGCCGCCGAGGCGATAGAGCGCGCCGCCGACGCCGAGGCGCGTGTTCTGAACGAAGGCGACGGCGCGCTGGAAGCACCCCTCGGCCTTGGGCGCGTCGCCGTAGCCGGCGAGCCCCGCCCCGCTCCGCTCGAGCGCGGCGACGGCGCGGCTGAGGAAGCCCGGCGGGTATTCGGCGTGGACGTCGCAGCGCACGATGATCTCGGCGCGGGGATCGGCGGCCGCGAGAGCGAGGTTGAAGGCCGCCGCCTGCAGCCGCTTCGGATTGTGAAGCACCCGCAGGAACGGAAACTCCGCGGCGAGGCGCTCGGCGATCTCCACGGTCCCGTCCGTCGAGCCCCCGTCCACCACGAGAATCTCGAGCTCGTCGCGCGGCCAGGGGTCGTCGAGAAGCGAGCGGACGCAACGCTCCAGATGGCAAGCCTCGTCGAGCGCGGGGAGAACGACAGTCACGCAACTCATGGACGAGGATTCAACGGAAAGAGAAAGCGGAAGTTCCTGACAGGAGGGGCCAGTTGCGGTCGCGCTCGGAGAGGACGCTCGGCGGTGCCGGCCATCGGATCCCGACCGCGGGATCGTCCCAGCGCAGCCCCCGCGCCGCGGTCGGCGCGTAGGGCGTCGAGATTAAATAAAGGACCTCGCTGTCCGGCTCGAGCGTCTCGAAGCCGTGCGCGAAACCCTTCGGGACGTAGAGCTGGCGCCGGTTCGCGGCGGTGAGCTCGAACCCCTCCCAGGCGAGATATGTCGGCGATCCGGCACGGAGGTCGACGATCACGTCGAAGACGGCGCCGCGGATGCAGCGCACGAGCTTCGCCTCCTCGAAGGGCGGGAGCTGGAAATGGAGGCCGCGCAGCGTGCCGGCGCGCGGGTTCCAGGACAGGCTCGCCTGCGCCAGTCCCGGCTCGAGGCCGCGCTCGGCGAAGAGCGCGCCGTCCCACAACCGGGCGAAGCCGCCGCGCTCGTCGAGATGCGGTTCGAGCTCGACGAGGAGCGAGCCCTCGAGCCGCGTCGGCAGGAAGCGCATCAGGCCTCTCCCGGGCTCAGCCAGTAGAAGTCCTCGTCGATCTGCCTCGTCGCCAGGAGATGCTTCAGCTGCTGCAGCCGGGTGAAGGCGCGGTAGAGGAAGGTTTCGCGCGAGAGCGCGATGCGGGCGAAGACATCGTGCAGCTGGCGCGCGCCGCGCTCGGCCGACCACCGGCAGCGGAAGGCAGGAAGACGCTCGCGGATCTTGGCGAAGGAAACCCTGTAGCTCCGGCTGTCGCCGCCGTGCGGACCGAAGGTGATCTCGCACCCGGGAAAGACGCTGGCGACGATCTCGGCGATCTCCCGGATGCGGTAGTTCTGCTCGTCCGAGCCGACGTTGAAGATCTCGCCGCAGACCGCCTCCCTCGGCGCCTCGAGGCAGAGGACGATCGCCTGGCAGATGTCCTCGACATGGACGAGCGGGCGCCACGGCGTGCCGTCGCTCGTCATCGCGATCTTGCGCGTCGTCCAGGCGAGGCCGCAGAGATTGTTGAGAACGATGTCGAAGCGCATTCGCGGCGAGGCGCCGAACGCGGTCGCGTTGCGCAGGAACACGGGCGCGAAGGAGGCGTCGGCGAGCGGCAGGACGTCGCGCTCCACCATGACCTTGCACTTGGCGTAGGCGGTCTGCGGAGCGGTCGCGGAGCGCTCGCTCAGCGTCTCCCCGCCCTCGGCCGCGCCGTAGACGCTGCAGGACGAGGTGTAGACGAAGCGGGAGACGCCCGCGCGCTTCGCCTTTCTCGCGAGCTCGAGCGAGCCGCGGTGGTTGATGTCGAACGTCGTGCGGGGATCGTGCTCGCCGAGGGGATCGTTCGAGAGCTCGGCGAGATGCACGACGGCGTCGTAGCCTTCGAGGTCGCTTTCCTCGATGCGCCGCACGTCCTTCGAGACGATCGGCGGCCACGCGCGGTCGTCGTTGTAGAGCCAGCCGTTGCGATAGTAGCCGCAGTCGAGGCCGGTGACGTCATAGCCGCGCTCGAGCAGCGAGGGCGCCAAGACCGCACCGATGTAACCGTCCGCGCCGGTAACGAGCACCTTCATGGCCGCCCTCGACGAAACACGCCCGGGAACGAAGATCGAAAGCCGACGCCGGAACGCTTCCGCGGCGGGGCGGGTTCCGGGTCTCGAACGCTGCGGGTTGAAACGCCGCAGCGTCGCAACCAAAGCTTGCCCCGCGCGTTCCCTTCGAAAGGGCGCCCGAAGGCGCCCCGCAAACCATCCACGGAGGAGATATCCGATGGCTCAGCGAAAGCAGGCTGCTGGCGCGCGTCGAGGACGACGCAGAAAGGAGGAGCTGCACGCCAATGCCGGCGAGCAGGCGATGGACGAGACCATGCGCAGCGGCGAAAGCGCTTTGCGCGAGGCCGCGCATGCCGGCGAGAAGCCGATGCGCGGGGCACGCCGGACGGCGACGGAGTCGACGTCGGCCATGGCGGGTGCCGCCGAAAGCGCCGCGGAGATGACCCGCAGCGACGGCGAGGCCGTGGCCGAGCGGCTCCAGGAAGCGGGCGCGCTCTGGAGCGAGCTGGCGCAGGACGCGATGCGCCAGAACGTCGAGGCCGCGCAGAATCTGATGCGCTGCCGCACGCTCGCCGACCTCATGGAGGTGCAGAGCGACTGGATGCGCCGAAGCCTCGACAACTTCCTCAGCCGCGGCGCGCGGCTCTCCGAGCTCTCGGCGCGGCTTGCGATCGACGCGATGACGCGCATGAGCCGGATCGAAGAGCGCCGCGCCCGCTGACGAGGCGCGCGCCCCTCCCCTGCATCGCAAGGAAGGACGCCCCTCCTCGAGCGCCGGAGCGCGGCAAGACGGCGCCGCCCGACGATCTGACCGCGGCGCCGCGGCTGCCTTGCGCCTCCCCCTTTCTTTCGGACGCGGGCTCGGGCTAAGTCTCGCCCGGCGCTGAAGCGCGGCGAGAGGAGCTTTATGATCGATTTCTACACCTGGACGACTCCGAACGGCCGCAAGGTCTCGATCATGCTCGAGGAGACGGGCCTGCCCTACCGCGTGCACGCGATCGACATCTCGAAGGGCGACCAGTTCAAGCCCGAGTTCGTGGCCATCAACCCCAACAGCAAGATTCCGGCGATCGTCGACCCCGACGGGCCGGACGGAAGGCCGGTGAACGTCTTCGAGTCGGGCGCGATCCTCATCTGGCTGGCGGAGAAGACGGGCAAGTTCCTGTCCACCGACAAGCGCCGGCGCATCGAGACGCTGCAATGGCTGATGCTCCAGATGGGCGGGATCGGCCCCATGTTCGGCCAGGCGCACCATTTCCGGAAATTCGCGCCGGAGCCGATCCCGTACGCGATCGAGCGCTACACGAAGGAAGCAAAGCGCCTCTACGGCGTGCTCGACCGCCGGCTCGGCGAAGTCGAGTATCTCGCGACCGAGTACTCGATCGCCGACATCGCGACCTATCCCTGGGTCGCGCGGCACGAGTGGCAGGGGGTGAGCCTCGACGAGCACCCGAACGTCAAGCGCTGGTTCGAGGCGATCGGCAGCCGCCCCGCGGTGCAGCGCGGCATGGAGGTGCCGAAGATCTGAGCCCCAAGCATCGAAACGGCCGGATTCGCGCTTCCCGGCCGCCGGCCGGGCAGCGGCGCGCCGGCGGCTTGGCCCGCGAGGGCGGCGCCCCCACATTCGTTGACAGCCCGGGCCGGGCGACCTAGAACCGGCTGCAGCATACGCCGTGAACGAAAACCACTCCGGTGGAGGGGTGGCCGAGTGGCTGAAGGCGGCGGTTTGCTAAACCGTTATACGGGGTAAACCCGTATCGTGGGTTCGAATCCCATCCCCTCCGCCACTAACCTATTGAACTTCGTGTAGATGATCCAGCGGCTCAGCTCCGCCTCGCTGTGCCGCTTTGCAGCCTTCCGGCTCTCTCGTCGCGTCTAGAACCGCACGCCGATCTTCAGCTGTGCGCTGAGCTCGCGGATGATCTGGTCTTCGCCGAAGAGACGCCCGTCGATGAGGTAATAGCGTGCCGCCGCGCCGACATAGAGCGCGTTGGTCAGGTCGTAGTCGAAGCCGGCGAAAACCTGCCCGGACGGCGCCAGCACATCCTTGCTGAAATCGACCAGGCGCAAGGGTGTCGCGCTGACCCCCGGCACCGCCACGTCGGCCTTCGCCTCTCCGTCGAGCCAGGAGACGCCAAGGCCGAGCCCGACATAGGGATGTACGAAGCCGGCGTTGAGGCGCCAGGCGACGTTCGCGAACACCGTCTCGGTCGTCAGCGAGAACTTCGAGCCGAGCTCGGAAACCTGGCCGACGCCGGCGAGGCCGAAGCTGAGGTCGGACGAGGTGTCGCTGTGGAGATACTCGATGCCGAGGGTCAGATCGCGGAAGAAGAGGCCGTCGACCCATAGACCGGCGGAGACGAGCGGACCGGAGCCCCCGAGGGCGGAGTTCGACGACACGGGCAGTTCGACGTTGCCCAGGCGCTCGGTAAACGAGAGGTCGTGGTCGCTGACGACGATGCCGACGCCGGCCTCCAGCCGTCCGTCGGCCGCGCGTGCGACCGAGGTAGAAGCGCACGCCAGGACGAAACCGACGACAAGGACATCACGGCCGCATGCCCCACGGATGCTGGAAAATGCACTTCGCATCGTGCCCGTGCACCGGCCGTTGACCCAAGTCGCCACAAACGCGGGATCCGCGGCGGAGTTCACCGCCCGGCGAAAACCACGGCGGCGGCGCTTGAGCGCACAAGGAGCCGTCAGCCGCCCCGCTCACTGCGGCGGGAGCTTCCGCATCGAGAGGCTGGCGAGTCCCCTACTCGGCCGCGAGAGGGATGCGAGGCCGCATCTCCGCGACGGCCTGAAGGATGACGCGGTAGGCGCTCGAGAGCATGAGGCTCGCGATCAGCACCGCGACGAGGACGTCCGGCCATGTCGTCGAGGTCAGCCAGACGCCGGCACCGGCGGCGATGACGGCGAGGTTGGCGATGGCGTCGTTGCGCGAGCACAGCCAAACCGAGAGCCGGTTGCTGTCCCCGGTGCGAAACCGGAACAGCATCGCGGCCACGGCGAGATTCGCGGTCAGGGCGACGGCGCCGATGCCGCTCACGAGATCGGCGCGGGGAACATCGCCGGTGACGGCGTTATGCGCCGCGAGGCCGATCACCCAGAAGCCGAAGGCGGCCATGGCGATGCCCTTCCCCAGCGCCGCGCGGGCGCGCCATCGCAGCGCCATGCCGAGAACGAAGAGGGTGACGCCGTAAGTCGCCGCGTCGCCGAAGAAATCCAGCGCGTCCGCCTGCAAGGCGGCCGAGCCCGCCAGCAGGCTCGTCACGACCTCGACGACGAACATCGCGGCGTTGATGCCGAAGGCGAGCCAAAGCACCCGGCGATATGCCGGATCGACGTCGCCGCCCGGCCTTTCCGGCGCGCCGCTGCAGCAGCCGCTCATGCCTCGAACTCCCGTGGATTTTCCTGGCCGGACGCCCATGTAGGGCCTGTAGTCGCTACAGGGTCAAGGGACGATGAAAGACGGCCTCAACATCGGCGAGCTCGGCCGGCGAACCGGAACGAACGTCGAGACCATCCGCTACTACGAACGGATCGGGATTCTCGAGCCTCCCGCGCGGACGGCGGCGGGATACCGGAGCTATCGGGCCGACGACGTGCAGCGCCTCTCCTTCGTGCGCCGGGCGCGCGCGCTGGGCTTCTCCCTCGACGAAATTCGGGAGCTTCTGGATCTCGCCGGCGACAAGACCCACGCCTGCGAAGACGTGGACCGGATCGCGCGCCGCCATCTCGACGACGTCGAAGCCAAGATCGCCCAGCTTCAGGCGCTTCGGCGCGAGCTTCGGCGAATCATCGGGCAATGCCGCGGCGGCACGATCGCCGATTGCCGCATTCTCGGCGCCCTCTCGGCGCGCAGCCGGGGCGAGGCACGGGAAGGCGCGGATTGAATCCTGCGCACGAGCCTCAGCGGAACGCGAACAGCTCCTGGTGGAACCGGGTCTCGACGTCGACGCCGTGGCGCGCGAGGTCGCTGCGCAGCGCGGCGCCGAACCCGGGAGGGCCGCAGAACCAGAAGCTCGCCTGACGCCAATGAGGGACGGCAGCGCGGATCCGTTCGCCGCTCAGCCGGCCATCGCGCGGGTCGTGCAGGACGTGAAGACGAACCTTCGCCGCGTCGGCATCGGCCCGCAGCTTGGCGATCGCCTCCTCGCTGTAATCGGCGGTCGTGTGGAAGAGGTCGATCTCCTGCGCCGGTTGGTCGGGCGCATCCCGCCGCTGCTGCGCGAGCTGCTTCATGCGGGCGATGAAGGGCGTGATGCCGATGCCGCCGCCGATCCAGATCTGCGCCGGCGCGTCGTCCTCGAAGGTGAAGCAGCCGTACGGCCCCTCGATCTGCACCTCCTGGCCGACGCGCGACTTTTCGCGCAAGGAGCCGGTGAAGTCGCCGAGCTCCTTGGCGATGAAGAGGAGCCGATGCTCGGCCGGGTTCCAGGCCGAAGCGATGGTGAAGGGATGGGCGCCTTCCGCCGGATCCGACGTCACGAAGGCGAACTGCCCCGCCTTGTGGCCCGGCCAGCCCTTCGGAATGTCCATCTCGCCCTCGAGCACGCGAAGCTCGGGGTAGTAGTGAAGGCGCATCAGAGTTCCCGGCACCTTGCGCCCGGCGCCGACCCGGCCGAGGAGAGCGACGAAGGCGGCGGCCGTTCCGTAGGCCAGCATGAAAGCGAGAAGAAGGCCGAGCGGCGTCGCCCAGTACCGGAACTCGGTCAGCACCACGGCGTGGAAGACGAGGACGAGGTAGGCGAGCGCGAGCAGGCGATGGGTCTTGTAGAAGAAGCGATAAGGGATCTGCCGCACCAGGGCGATGACGATGAGCACGACGCTCGCGTAAAACGCCCACTCGCCGACGCCTTCGGCGGCATGCCGCCAACCCACGAGGACTTGTTCGAGCCAGCTCTCCGGGATCGGCCGCGGACCGCGACGGGGCCGCTCGAGCCAGCCGAGCTGAACGGCCCATTTCGGCCCCTCGGCCCAAAGCCAATGAACGATCGCCACGACGAGGGCGCCGATGCCGAGCCATTTGTGAAGGCGGTACATCTTGTCGAGGCCGCCCAGCCATCGCTCCGGCCAGCGCGGGCGCAGCGCGAGGATCATCGCGAGGCTCATGCACCCGATCGCGAGGATGCCGCTGAGCTGCACCATCGATCCGCGAAACGCGAAGAAGCCGGCAGGCGCCAAGGCGAAGGGATCGGCGAGGAGCCATAGAACCCCGAGGCAGGTCAGCGCGGCCCAGAATGTCGTCCTGATGCGTCTGATGACCGGTCCTCCACGGCGAGGCAGCACTGGCGCGGGGGGCTTCGTGCCGCGCGTTTCCTCCTACGGAAGCCGCGCCGTTACATTGACCTGTCTCAATGGAAGCGAAGGCATGGGCGCCGGCCGCAGGACGGGAGGAACGGCGCCCCGCGGGCGAGATCCCGAGCGGTCGCCGAGCCCAGCAGGCGGCCGGCTCGACAGGTGCAAAGAAAGCTGCGACAGCCGTGCGAGCCCGGTGGCCCGCACGGCTGCGCAGATCGTCCTCCGGCCGGCGACTGCGCGCCGTCGACGGTCAGTGGGCCAGCTTCTGCCAGCCCGGATGGTCGAAATAGTCGCCGTAAGCGTCGACAGCCTCGACCACCTTCACCGCGCCAGCCTTGGGATCGCCGCCCTCGCGCATCGTCTCGACACCGTCGAGCACTTGGCCGATCACCACGTGCAGCTCGGCATCGGCGTCCTCGGGCAGCTTGCAGTTGTGCGTGATGTAGTCGACCTGCCGCTCGATGCTGTCGGCGAGCGCGACGTACTCGGCACGCGACGCCTTGTCGTGATGGATCTTGTCGATCGATGCGGCGAGCGCGCGGCGGATCTCCTCCATCCCCTTCTGCAGCGGGGCGTCGGTCTGCCATTTCTTGCCGTCGTTCAGCTTCAGCTCGATCGCGTCGGCGGCATGGCCGTCATGGCTGTGCCCGCCGGCGGCGACCGCTTCGGCTCCGGCGAGCGCGAGCGCAACGCCGAGGGCAAGACCGAGAATCCGTTTTCTGCTGCTCATGCTTTTTCTCCTTCAGAGTCAGTCGTCGTCGTAAAGACCTTGTCCGGCCTGGCGATGGCAGGCATCGCAGTTCGCCTTGGAGCCCACCTCCTTCTGCCGCCAGACGCTCGGGCTGAAGCGGTGCTCGCGCTGCCACCAGGGCTGATCGCTGATGCGCGAGACCGTCGGATCGCCCCGCCCGGCATTCGCGACGAGATAGGCGCGGATCTCCGACGCGAGCGCCTCGGGGAGGCTCGCGTCCTCGCCGAAATGGTCGCCGAGGCCGGTCATGATCCGGGTCCAGCTCTCGGCCGGCAGAAGCGCCGGCTGAAAGGCCATGTGGCACTCGCCGCATTCCTTCTGCGTGGCGGCGTGACGCACCGGCGTCACGCGCTCGAACCCGTCCGCCGCAGCGACACCGGCCGCAAGCGCGACGGAAGCGGCAATGCCCGCCCAGCGGAAGAAGGCGCTCATCGGCCGCTCAGGAAGGTGACGAAGTCGCCCTTCTCCTCCGCCGTGCAGGCTCGCTCCAGCACGTTCTTGCAGTCGCGCGCGAAGTGCTTCTCGACCTCTCCGGGGTCGGTGAAGCGCGCCGGGTTCGCCGAGACGGCCATCGGCTCGATCGCGCGGCCTGTCTTCTGGTGTTTGCCGGTGGCGGTCGGGTCCGCCGTGTGGCAGGTCGTGCAGGACGGCGTCGCGGGATTGCCGCCTCGATGGGTCTCCTTATAGAGCGCTTCGCCGCGTGCGGCGGAGAAGCCCGCGAAGCCCGGCGTCGCGCGCGACGCCTCCTGGCGGTAGCTCTCGAGGAGCTTGTCGCGCGCGGGCTCCGCTGCTGCGGCTCCGCCCGCGACCGAAGCGACGAGGGCGAGGATCAGAGCCGGACGCGTCATGGTCGATCCCTCCCTCAGCGCCCCGGGACGCGCTCGGCGGCGACGCCCGGCGCGACGGATGGCCGCGGCGTGCGCGCCCAACGACGAAGAAGATGCAGCACCGCCACGATCGCGACATGGCCGACCACGAGCCAGAGGGCGATCTCGCCCAAGACTTCGTGAAGATTCTCGAGCCGGACGATGAAATCCGCGGCGGCGCCGCTCGAGGCCGCGAGCGCGGTGCCGATCAGCAGAATCGCCGCCATCAGGGGTAAGAGCGGGCTGCGCTCTTCGCGTGCACGCGCCTCGCCGCCCGACAGTCGGCGCACCCAGTCGGCGGTCGCGGCGCGCGAAGGACGCGGCAGACGAAGGACGCTGCCCTCGCGCGCGCCGATCGCCGCAAGGAGGCGCAGAACCAGCGCCACGACCACGGCATACCCGGCCACGACGTGGACCCCGTAGGTGTCCTCGTCGCCGGTGAAATAGGCGACGAGGAAGGCGCCCGAGATCGTCGCGTGGAAGAAGAGAAGGAAGGCGAATTCGCCCGCCGAGGTGCGACGGAACGTCATAGGGGTCCTCTCAATCGTGGTGCTCGACGGCGAACGGCGCGCCGTTGCGGAGCGAGATCTCGTAGGCCGCGCCGAGCGCGGCGATCACGAGAGCGGCGAGAGCGGTGTGGATGAGCATGCGGCGGAGCATCGGCCTGTCGCCTCGAAACCGTTTGTCGATGGCGCCGACCCTAAGCGCCCGCAGCTGAACCGAGGCTGAGGGGGGCGTTCAGCTCCGGTTCAGCTCCGCGGTCGCATCGTTCCCCTTTCCTGAACGTCGGCTGAATGGATCGTTCAGCGGCGGCTCAGGCTTCCCGGCATAGCCTCGACAGCGCCGGCGGTCGGATCCGGTGCTATGAATGGAGAAACCTCATGACGACGTCCCGCATCATGCTCGCGCTCGCAGCAACCCTCGTCGCCGCACCGGCTTCGGCGGACGAGAAGCCGCGCGTCGCCCCATCCTCGCCGATCTCGATCGCCGAGCTGCGCGAGCTCGGCGCGGGCACCGTGGCGGGCACGGTAAGCGAGTTGGGGCCGCGCGGCTTCATGCTCAACGACGGCAGCTCGATCTGGGTGCGGACCAAGGAGGGCCGTTCGCATCTTCGCGACGGCGACGGCGCGACAGTGACGGGCAACTTGGATCGCGGCACGCTGCGCGCCGATCGGGTGATCGCGGGCGACGGCGCGGTCGTGGCCGCGCGCGACGACGACGATGACGACCACGACCGCGCGCGCGCCGCGCTCCGGGCCGGGGACATCCGTCCGCTCTCCGAGATCCTCGACGCGGCCGCACGCGAGTACCCGGGCCAGGTGCTCGAGGTGGAGCTCGAGCACGAGCACGGCGCCTGGATCTACGAGATGAAGGTTCTGGCGAAAGACGGGGCCGTGCTGAAGCTCGAATACGATGCGCGCACGGCGACGCTGCTGCGCGCGCGCGGCCCCGGGATCCAGGAGAAAAGGCGCTGATGCGAATTCTCGTCGTCGAGGACGATGCGGCGCTGGCCGGGCTGTTGCGCGACGCGCTCTCCCGGGCGGGCTATGCGGTCGACACGGCGGGAGACGGCGAGGAAGGCCACTTTCTCGGCGACACCGAGCCCTATGACGCCGCCGTCCTCGATCTCGGGCTCCCGCGGCTCGACGGTCTTACCGTCCTGAAGCGCTGGCGTGCCGACGGGCGAAACTTCCCGGTCCTCATCCTCACGGCACGCGACCGCTGGACCGAGAAGGTCGAGGGCATGGATGCGGGCGCGGACGATTACCTGACCAAGCCGTTTCAGCTGGAAGAGCTGCTCGCCCGCGTGCGCGCACTCATCCGGCGCGCCAAGGGGCATGCGAGCGCCGAGCTCGCTTGCGGCGCGCTTCGGCTCGATACGCGGCTGGGTTCGGTGACTCTCGCCGGCAGGTCCGTGAGCCTCACCGCCAACGAGTTCAAGGTGCTCTCCTACCTCATGCACCGCAAGGGCGAGGTGGTGAGCCAGACCGATCTCACCGAGCACATCTACGCGCAAGATTTCGAGCGCGACAGCAACACGATCGAGGTCTTCATCGGGCGCCTGCGCAAGAAGCTCGGGGCCGAATGGATCGAGACGGTGCGCGGCCTCGGCTACCGCTTGCGCGAAGCACGGCGGGCGGAGTGAGGGGAAGCTCCCTCGCCTCTCGATTGATCCTCGCGGCGACGCTCTGGACGGCCGTCGCCATCGTCTGCAGCGCCGTCGTGCTCGAGGCGATGTTCCGCCGCCAGGTGATGGCGACGGTCGAGGCCGGGCTCGCCGCGGACCTGAACCAGATCCTGGCGGCGACCGAGCTCGGTCCGGACGGAAGGCCGGTGCTGACGCGCCGCCCGGCGGAGCCGCTCTTCGACAAGCCCTATTCCGGCCGCTACTTCCAGCTCGGCGAGCCCGGCGACGCGCCGCTCCGCTCGCGCTCGCTGTGGGACTTCGCGCTGGCGCTTCCTCCCGACGACCTCCCGGACGGCACGCTGCACCGGCACGAAATCGCGGGGCCGGACGGTCAGCGCCTCCTCGCGCTCGAGCGCAGCATTCGCCTCGAAGGCGCCGCGCAGCCGTTGCGGGTCGCGGTCGCAGCCGACCTCGCCCAGACCGCCGGCCCCTTGCGCGAATTCCGGGGAACGCTGATCGCGGCGCTCGGCACGCTGGGACTAGGGCTCGTCGGGGCGGTCCTGCTCCAGGTGCGCTTCGGCCTGCGGCCGCTCGCAAAGCTGCGCACCGCGCTCGCCGAGCTGCGCGCCGGCCGGCGGACGCGTCTCGCCGGGAACTGGCCGCAGGAGGTGATGCCGCTCGTCCGGGATTTCGACGCCGTGCTCGCTCACAACGACGCCGTGCTCGAACGGGCGCGCACCCAGGTCGGCAATCTCGCGCATGCGCTGAGAACGCCGATCACCGTCCTCTTGAGCGCGGCCGAGGCTCGAGGCCCCGCGCTCCCCGAGACGGTGCGCGCGCAGGCCGAATCGATGCGCCGGCAGATCGAGCAGCACCTCGCGCGCGCGCGCGCCGCCGCGACCGCGGAGCGACCCGGCGCCCGCGCCGATGCGGTCGAGATCGCCCGGCAGATCGCCCGCACCCTCGAACGGCTCGAGGCCGAACGCGGAATCGCCATTCTGGTCGAGGAACATGCGGCGCCGCTGTTCCGCGGGGACGCGGACGATCTGACGGAGATTCTCGGCAACGTCGTCGAGAACGCGGCCAAGTGGGCGAAGGGACGCGTCGAGGTCCGTCTCGCGTCGACGCCGGAAGCGCTCAAGATCGTGGTCGACGACGACGGAGCTGGCCTCCCGCCGGACGACCGCGACGAAGTCTTCCGCCGCGGCAAGCGCCTCGACGAGACGGTTCCGGGCTCGGGTCTCGGCCTCGCCATCGTGCGGGACCTGGTCGAGCTCTATGGCGGACGCATCGCGCTGGAGGACTCCCCCCTCGGCGGCCTGCGCGTCCGGCTGGCGCTGCCGGCCGCGGAAGGGCACGCGGGCTAGAGCGGATCGCTTCGGCGCGACGCAACCTCGCGCTCGTTCACCGTGCGGATGAGAGCTGCATGTCGCCGCCTCTCCATTCCGGTCTTGCCGGCAGGGTGAGCAGAATCTTCTTTCCCTTGTGCCCGCCCCGATCCCGAACGCGACGAACCACGGTCAGCAGGTTGTCCAGAAACGCTTCCGCGAGCCGCGAAGGTTCACGAAAGCGAGGCCGCATCACATTGAAAGTGAAATCGACCGCCGGCTCGAAATGCGCGATCCATAGGCCGGGCGACACCGAGTAGGCGACGCCCAGAGGTTCGACGATCGCGACGCCCAGACCGCGCGATACGAGCGCACAAGCCTCGACCGACGTGTGCACCTCGTAGCGGAGCTGACGGGTGATCTGCCGCTGCTCGAAGATCGCGTCGATGATGTGCCGCATTCGGCTGTCGCGCATGAAGGAGATGAACGGCTCGCCTTCGAGATCCTTCGCCTTCACCGTCTCGCGGCCGGCGAGCCTGTGCCCGGCAGGAACCACGCATACGCCCCTTCCGTGGAACAGCGGCGTGTTGATCATGCCCGGATGCTGCATCTGGACCATCGAAAAGCCGAGGTCAACCTGCTGATTGATGACGTACTGGGCGACCGACGTGCCGACGTTGAGAACGATGCGCGTCTTCGGATGGCGAACGGCAAAGTCGGCGATCGAATCGGCCAGCAGCGTGTTGCCGAGCGAGGGGGCCGAAGCGACGTGCAGCTCTCCGGCCCGCAGGTCGCGCAGATCGCGCGCGAAGCTCTCGATGTCGCGGAGCGATGCGAACAGCCGCTCGACCTCCCGATAGAGGAGCCGCGCATCCTGCGTCGGCATCAATCGCTTCTTGACTCTCGCGAACAGCGTCAGTCCGAGATCGCGCTCAAGTCCGATCAGCATCTTGCTCGCCGCCGGCTGCGAGACGCGCAGCCGTTCGGCAGCGGCCGTCACCGTGCCCGTCTGCATGAACGTGTAGAACGCTTCGATCTGTCGATGCGAGATCGCCATTTCGCGGCGGATTATAACCTATCGTTATGAACATTCGAAGATTAGAAATTTGACCTTCCGTAGATTGCAGCCCTGAATATGGAAGTCGTCACAAGAAACCTCGGCGAATGCCGAAAGCCGAGAAAAATAAACGAGAAGGGGGCATTGGCCTTGGGGCATGAGGATATAACTCGGACGTCGATCCTGGAGATCGAGCGGGTCCACAAGCGGTTCGGCTCCCTGCACGCTGTGAACGACGTGACGATCGACGTGCGTCGTGGCGAATTCCTGACGCTTTTGGGCCCGAGCGGTTGCGGAAAGACCACGCTGCTGCGGATGATCGCCGGTTTCGAGGTTCCGAGCTCGGGCGAGATTCGCATCGGCGGGCGTCGAATGAACGAGCGGCCGCCCTACGAGCGGCCGATCGGAATCGTGTTTCAGAACCTCGCGCTTTTTCCTCATCTGTCCGTCGGCGAGAACCTCGGCTACGGGCTGCGCGTGCGCCGGGTCGGGCGCGAGGAGATTCGGCGGCGGGTGGCGGAGGCGCTGGAGCTCGTCGATCTCGCCGGGCTCGAGGAGCGTCGCGTTCATCAGCTTTCCGGAGGACAGCGGCAGCGGGTCGCCCTCGCCAGGGCTCTGGTGATCCGCCCCGAGGTGCTTCTTCTGGACGAGCCGCTCGGCGCGCTCGACTTGAAGCTGCGACGGCAACTGCAGCAGGAGCTGAAGCGCATCCAGCAACGCGTCGGCACGACCTTCGTCTTCGTCACTCACGACCAGGAAGAAGCGCTGACTATGTCCGACCGGATCGCCGTCATGCGGGGCGGCCGGGTCGAGCAGCTCGATACGCCGGAGGCCGTCTACGACCAGCCGCGCACGCCTTTCGTGGCGCAGTTCGTCGGGGATACGAACTACCTCACGGGTCGGGTCATCGCAGTCGGGGGCGAAATCGCGGAGGTTCAACTGGACCAGCTGCCTCGGGCCGTTCCGGTGCGCGCGGCGCAGCACGTGATTCCCGGCCAATCGGTCGGGCTCTCCATACGGCCGGAGCATATGGTCGTCGGCCCCGCGCGACGAGGCGCGGCGATTCAGCTCGACGGCGCGGTCGCGGAGCGCTGCTTCGTCGGCGCGAGCACTAGATACACGCTGAAAGCCGGGGATCTTTCCTTCATCGCCGTCGTGCCCAACGCGCAGGTCGAGACCGAGGCGCTCCAACCCGGGCAGCCCGTCCGCTTCGGTTGGCATGCCCACGACGCCGCGCTGGTGCCGCTCGACGCGCCGGATCCGGCAGACGACCGATCGGTCGAAAGCTCGACCGTTCAAACCGACCGCGCGCTCCGTGCCGTCAGGGGGCGGTGAGCCGCCTACCGCTCGAGAACAATCAAGGGAGACCAATCATGCTGAAACGCTTTCGCGGCCGTTTGCCCGCACTGTCGGCCTTGGCGGCGCTCGCTCTCGCGCCCACGGTGCCTGCGCACTCGGCCGAGCTTCTCATCGCCACCTGGGGCGGCGGCGTCGAGAAGGTCTGGGACGTCGCCTTCGCGAAACCCTTCACGCAGGAGACCGGCATAGGCGTCAAGATCGTGCCGGTCGCGACACCGGAAGCGCAGCTGCGCGCCCAGGCCGGGCGGCCCCAATACAACGGCTTCATGGTCACCTATCCGCAGGGCGCGAATTTGCTGCGCGACGGCATGGTGGAGCTGCTCGATCCCGCGGAGCTTCCCGACGTCGCCGACACCAACCCGCGCTATCTGATGAAGAACGCGGACGGAAAGCTGGCCGGCGTCAGCCCCTATTTCATGTACTACGCGATCGCCGTGAACACGGATCTGGCGAAACCGTCCGACTTCGAGTCCTGGGCCAGCCTCGCCGATCCGAAATGGAAGGGAAAGCTCGCGATTACGCGGCCGATCTACCTCTCTTCCTACGACCTGCCGATGCTCTCGAAGGCGATGGGAGGGGACGAGAAGAACATCGAGCCCGGTCTCGCCCTCCTGCGCAAGATCGTGCCGAACGCGCTGACCACCTACAGCTCCATGGCGCACATGAACGGGCTCCTGACGCGCGGCGAAATCGTCGCCGGCCCGTACTATTCCGGCCGCGTCTGGCATCTGCGTCAGCAGGGCGCGACCAATGTCACCGCCGTCGTGCCGAAGGAGGGGGCGTTGATGATCCCCTACCTCCTGGTAGTGCCCAAGGGCGCTTCGAACATGGCGGAGACGAAGAAGTTCCTCAACTACGTCTCCAAGCCGGAGCCGCAGCTCCGCGGCGCGGTTCTGGGCGGCTACCTACCGCTGAACTCGAAAGCGAAGCTGCCGCCCGAGGCGGAAGAGCAGATGGGCATGACGTTCGCCGAGCTGATGACGAAGGTGTATCAGCCCGACTGGGCGTTCATCGCCGAGAAAGAGCGCGAGCGCATCAATCTTCTCGAGCAGCTCATCGCCGAAGCGCGCTGATCATCCGAGCGGCACCGGCGTCGCGCGCGCGGCGCCGGCCGCCCTCCCCTGCCCTCCCGATTTCGATCCTTGGAATTGCGCCGTGACCGCAAGCAGACTGCCTGTGGACGTGTTCATCGAACGTCTCGCCCGTATGACGCCGGAAGAGCGACGACAGGCGCTGGAGGCCGACCCGTTGCCCGCGAATGTCGGCGAGTTGCTCGACCAGGCGGCGACGGAGGTCGGCGACCAGGCCGCCTGGAACTTCTTCGAGGCGGGAATCACGACCACGTACCGAGAGCTCGTGGAAGACGTGAACCGAACCGCCAACGCGCTGCGTGCCTGGGGCGTGCGGAAGGGTACCCATATCGCCGTGATGCTGCCCAACATCCCGGCGATGCCGACGATCTGGCTGGCGGTCGCACGGCTGGGCGCGGTGATGGTGCCCGTGAACGTGCGCTACACCGCCCGCGAGCTGCGTTACGTGGTGAGCGACTCGGACGCCGAGTTCCTGATCGTTCACGCCGATTACCGTGAGCTTCTATCGCCGCGCTGGGATCTCGAGAGCGAGGTGCTGGCACTTCCGACCGGACGCATCGCGCTGCTCGGCGCCGAGGATGCGGCGCCCTACCAGCGCTGGGAAGACCTCGTCAAGGGACGGCCCCCTTCCCTGTCGCTCGACTACGAGGTCGGGCACGACGATCTCCTGAACATTCAGTACACGTCCGGCACTACGGGCTTCCCGAAAGGCTGCATGCTCACCCAGCGTTACTGGCTGAGCGCGGGTAAGGTGAACGGGCTGCGGGACGGACGGCGGTTCGAGCGCGTCCTGGCCTCGACGCCTTTCTTCTATCTCGATCCGCAGTGGCTGCTGCTGTTGACGTTCCATCAGCGCGGCACGCTCTACGTCGCGAACCGGCAGAGCGCGAGCAGGTTCGCCGGCTGGCTCAGCGAGCACCGGATCCATTTCTGCCTATTCCCGGAGGTCGTTTACAAGCAGCCGCCCAGCCCGCGCGATCGCGACATCTGCCTCCGCCGTGCCAACATCTACGGCGTGCGCAAGGAAATTCACGCCGATCTGCGCCGGCGCTTCAACGCGCCCGCAATGGAAGCTTTCGGAATGACCGAGGTCGGCCCGACGCTCTACGTGCCACTCGAGGCCACGGAGATGATCGGTTCCGGCTCGTGCGGCAAGCCGACCGCGTTCCGCGAGTGCCGCATCGTCGACGAGAACAACAAGGACGTTCCGGTGGGCGAGATCGGCGAGCTCGTCGTACGTGGGCCCGGACGCATGCTCGGCTACTACCGGAAGCCGGAAGCGAACGCCGCCTCCTATTTCGGCGAATGGTTCCGCACCGGCGACCTGTTTCGTCAGGACGAACGCGGCTGGTTCTACATCGTGGGGCGCCTGAAAGACATGGTGCGGCGTGCCGGAGAGAACATCGCCGCGCGAGAGGTCGAAGCGGTGTTGAAGAACCTGCCGGAGGTGATGGATGCCGCGGTGGTGCCCGTTCCGGACGACACGCGCGGACAAGAGGTGAAGGCGTACATCGTGCTGCAGCCCGACCGCCGCGCCGGCGACTTGCCGATCGACGCGATCTTCAGCCACTGCGAACGGAATCTCGCGAGCTTCAAGGTTCCGCGCTACCTCGAATTCATCGATGCGCTGCCGCGGACGCCATCCGAGAAGATCGCGAAGGGCGAGCTCATCAAGTCCAAAGAGGATCTGCGCGTCGGCGCCTACGACCGCGTCGATCGCTGCTGGCGCTGACACGAGGGAGGGGAACGGTATGTCGGAACTCTGGCGCAAGCCTGCCGTCGAGCTCGCTCGGACGATACGGGACAAGAAAGTCTCCTCGCGCGAACTGGTCGAGATGTTTCTCGACCGGATCGGGCGACTCGACGAGGACACGAATGCCTTCGCGTTGGTCGACGCGCCAGGGGCGCTGGACGCCGCGCGGAAGGCCGACGAAGCGTTGGCGCGCGGCGAAATTCTCGGGCCGCTGCACGGAATCCCGGTAACCGTGAAGGATCTGTTGCCGACCGCCGGCATCCGTACCGCCCTCGGCTCGCACATTTTCGCGGACAATGTGCCCGCCGCCGATGCCGAGGCGGTGGCCCGGATCCGACGGGCCGGCGGGATCATCCTCGGCAAGACGACGACACCCGAGCTCGGTCACAAGGTGCTGACCGACAGCCCGCTGCACGGGATAACCCGCAACCCCTGGGCGCTCGACCGCACCTGCGGCGGCTCCAGCGGCGGCGCAGCCGTCGGTGTCGCCATGGGCTTCGGTCCTCTCGCGGTCAGCACCGACGGCGCCGGCTCGGGACGGATTCCGGCCGCGTGCTGCGGCATCGTCGGGCTGAAGCCGACGCTCGGTGCGGTCCCTCACGAGACGACACCCGATCTCTTCGGCTCGTTGAGCTGCATCGGCGCCATGGCACGCACGGTCGAGGATACGGCGCTCCTCTACAACGTCATGGCGGGGCCGCATAGCCGCGACCCCTGGTCGTTGGCGGGGTCGACGCAGCCGCTGGCGCTTCCGGAAGATCGGCTGGCGATCCTCAAGGGTCTGAAGATCCGCTGGATGCCGCGCACCGTGAACGCCTATCTCGACCCCGAGATCGCTGCGCGAACGTCCGAGGCGGTTTCGGCAATGACGGACGCCGGAGCACGGCTGGTCGAAGAACCGAAGGAAGTCGATTGGGCGCTGGCAGCCTCGCTCGTTCTCATGCGCGGCTATCAGGCCGCGCGCTACGGCCACGTACTGGAGCGCTGGCGGGACAAGATGGATCCCACCATGGTTCTCGCGCTGGAGGAAGGCAGAGCGCAAAGCGCGGATACGCTGCAGAAGGCACTCCTCGAGCGCACGGCTTTGTACCGGCGTGTGCAGGCGATCTTCGATCACGCCGACGTGCTCGTGACCCCGACCATCGCGGCACCGCCGCTGCCCGTGACGCAACGCGCCGATGCCCCGTTGCTCGTCGACGGCAAGCCGCTCGGTCCCCTGCGACAGACGTGGTACTGCTACACCATTCCCTTCAATCCCAGCGGCAATCCAGCCATCTCGGTGCCCTGCGGCTTCACCGCCGATGGCCTCCCGGTCGGCCTCCAGATCGTCGGGCCCTGGCACAGCGAGCAGCGGCTGGTCTCTGTCGCGGCCGCTCTGGAGGCGCTGCTCCCATGGCACGCGCGCTGGCCCGTGCCGTCCGGGGCGGGAAGCGCGTCGTGAGCGTCGCCCCTGCGTTCGATCGAAACAGCCTCGTCATGAACGAGGCGGCGCCGACGCGGAGCAGGATCCCGCTCGGCAAGGTCCTGCTTCTCGCGCCCGCGGTGCTGCTGCTCTTCCTGTTCGCGGTCAGCGTCGCGCAGATGATCGGCAGCTCCTTCTTCGACGACGAGGGCCCGAGCCTCGCGCTCTATCGGGAATTTCTATCGCGCCCGGACTACATCGAGATTTACCTGCGTACCATCGGCGTTTCGCTTCTGGTGACGTTCTTCTCGATCGTCGTCGGCTATCCCATCGCGTACGGGATGTGGCGGTATCAAGGCAACCGCAACCACCTCATGGTTCTGGTGATACTGCCTTGGCTGGTCAGCATTGTGGTCCGCACCTACGGCTGGATGGTCATTCTCGGACCGCGCGGCCTCATCAACGAGTTCCTCGGCTGGATCGGCCTCCTAGAGTCGCCGCTGCGCCTCATGTTCAACACGACGGGCGTCGTGATCGGCCTGGTCCACGTGCTGGTGCCTTTCATGATCATCTCCATCCTGTCGGTGCTGCTGCATCTCGACCGAAAGCTCGAGGAAGCGAGCATGAGCCTCGGCGGAAGACCGCTCTACACTTTCTGCCGCGTAACGTTGCCGCTGTCGTTGCCGGGGGTGATCTCCGGCGGAATGCTGGTCTATCTGATGTCGACGGGCGCGATCGTGACGCCGATCCTGCTCGGCGGCGTGCAGGATAGGATGATGGGCACGCAGATGTATCAGGAAGTGATACAGACCTTCAATTTTCCGAAGGGTTCGATGCTCGCGTTCCTTCTGCTGCTGGCCGGGCTGGCGGTCATTCTGCCGGTGCAGATGATCGAGCGGCGGCTCTCGGCGGCAATGGGAAGCGACGGGAAGTAAGCCATGTTGCCGAGCTGGAGCCGAGTCGGGATCTGGGCCCTGCTGCTCTTCCTTCCCGCCCCGATCATCGTCGTCATCGCCGCTTCTTTCAGCCGTGTCGGCTATATCCGATTTCCGCCGGGCGAGCTTTCGCTGCGCTGGTACGTCGAGTTCCTGACCGACCCCCGTTGGCTCGAGGGACTCCTCACGAGCGTGCTGCTCGCCGGGGCGGCGGCGGTGGTCAGCACGCTCGCGGCGTTTCTTGCGGCGTTGGTCGTGACACGCAGCCGCGCCCGGCTCGCCGGCGTTTTCGAGACCGCGGTGCTGACGCCGATTCTCTTCCCGCACGCGGCCCTCGGCGTGGCGATGCTGGCGCTCGTTTCGATGTTCTACATCTACGGCACGTTCGCGGGGCTCCTCCTCGTCCATTGCGTCTTGACGCTTCCCTATGCCTACCGGCCGATCTCGGTGAGCCTGCGCAAGCTCGATGCCTCGATGGAGGAAGCCTCGATGAGCCTCGGCGCGCGCCCGTGGCAGACATTCCTCGGCGTCACCTTCCCGCTGGTGCGGCCGGGGCTCATAACCGCTCTGCTCTTCAGCTTCATCCTTTCCTTCGATGAAGTGACCGTGACGATGTTCCTCGTCGGCCCGCATGTCACGACCCTGCCCGTACAGATCTACTCGTTCATCCAGGAAAGCGGCACGCCGGTAGTCGCGGCGATCTCGACGACCCTGGTGCTTTTCACGCTCTTGATGGTGATGCTGCTGGAGCGCCTCGTCGGTCTCGAGTTTTTCGTCGAGCCGGACCGGAGCCGCTAGATCCGAGGCTTTCGAGCAACGCAGGAAGCCCCAGACCAAGTCGACGCGTCTCACGTCAGGGCGCGCGGGACGCAGACGCGAAAGCGGCCGCCGCCGACGGACAGCACATCGACCTCCGCGCCGTAGATTTCGAGCATCGTCGCCGCGGTGATCACCTTCTCGGGCGGGCCGAGCTCGGCGAGGCGGCCGCCGTGGAGAATGGCGACCTCGTCGGCGATCGCGAAGGCTTGCTCCGGATGGTGCGTCGAGAAGAACACCGCGAGCCCGCGCTCCGCGAGGCGGCGGAGCTCGGCGATGACGCGGAGCTGATTGCCGAAATCGAGATTCGCGGTCGGCTCGTCGAGAACGAGGATTTGCGGCCCTTGGGCGAGCGCGCGCGCGATGAGCGCAAGCTGCCGCTCCCCGCCGCTGATGCGCGTCCACTCCCGCCGGGCGAGGTGGGAGATGCCGATCCCCTCGATCGCCGCCTCGGCCGCCTCGCGGTCCTCGCGCGTCGGCGCCGAGAAAGGGCCATGATGCGCGGTGCGTCCCATCAGCACCATCTCGAAGACGGTGAAGGCGAGCGTGCCGCCGCCGCTCTGCGGAACGTAGCCGAAGACCCGCGCGCGGCGCTGGCGGCTCCACGTCGAGACTTCCTCGCCGGCGACAGCGATGCGACCGCCGCGCGCCGGCAGGACGCCGAGGATCGTCTTGAAGAGCGTCGTCTTGCCGCCGCCGTTGGGGCCGAGGAGGCACAGCACCTCGCCGCCGCGCAGCACGAAGGAGACGCCGCTTCCGACGAGCCTTTCGGGATAGCCGAAGGCGAGGTCCTCGACCGAGAGGAGCGCTTCCTTCTGCATCAGATGTCGCGGCGCCCGAAGGCGAGGAGCCAGAGGAAAACGGGCGTGCCGACCGCCGCCGTGAGGACGCCGAGCGGCAGCTCGACCTCGCCCAAGGTCCGCGCGACCGTGTCGACCGCGAGAAGGAAGGCGGCGCCGAAAAGCAGCGCCATCGGCAGAAGCCGCGCGTTCGAGGGGCCCACGGCGAGCCGCGCGAGGTGCGGCATGACGAGGCCGACCCAGCCGATGATGCCTCCGACCGAGACGGCGGCCGCCGTCATCAGCGTCGCAGCCGCGATGACGACGACGCGGACGGCTCGCACGTTGACGCCGAGCGCTGCCGCTTCCTCGTCGCCGAGCGTCATGACGTCGAGGCGCCATCGAAGGAGCACGAGGGGCACGAGCCCGATCACGGTCGGGATTGCGAGAACCGCGAGGTCGCTCTGGTCGACGGAAGCGAGGCTGCCGAGAAGCCAGAAAGTGATCGCGGGAAGCTGGTTGTAGGGATCGGCGAGGAACTTGAGGAGGGAGACGCCGGAGCCCAGCAGCGCACCGATGACGATGCCGCCGAGCACGAGCACAAGGATGGGATCCCGCCCGCGGATCGCGCTCGCGAGAGCGTAGACCGAGAAGACCGCGACGAGGCCGCCCGCGAAGGCGAGCGCCTCGATCGCGGCGACCGGGAGCGAGAGATAGATGCCGAGCACGGCACCGAGCGCCGCTCCGGACGAGACGCCGAGGATGTCGGGCGAGACGAGCGGATTTCGGAAAAGGCTCTGATACGCGGCACCGGCCGCGGAGAGCGCCGCGCCGACGAGCATCGCCGCGACGATGCGCGGCCCGCGGATCTGCAGGACGACGGTTTCGACGACGGAAGGCACGGCCGTCGTCGCGCCCGTCAGCCTCGACCAGAGGAGCGAGAAGAGATCGCTGGGCGATACGTCATAGGCGCCGCTCGAGAAGGCGACGACGAGCGCGAGAAGCAGCGCCAGAACGGCAAAGCCGTAGGCCGCCGCCGTCGACGCGTCAGCCGGGAGCGCGGCTCCCCAGAAGCTGGTCGAGCTGCGCTTCGGTCGGCTCCTGGTGGTAGAAAAGCGCATAGAAGCGGCGCGTCTCCTCGCGCAGGTCCTCGGGAAAGAGCTCCGGATAGAGAACCTTCGCGAGCCATCGCACGCCGATCAAGCGATTCGCCGAGGGCGGCGAGTCGATCCACGTGAAGGGAAGCCCCGGCGAGAGATAGACGCGCTTGTCGCGGACGGCCTTGACCTCGGCCCAGGCCGGGTGATTCCAGACCGTGGCGAAGAAGTTGCGGTCGAGCGTCACGATCGCGTCGGGCTGCCACTCGAGCACCTGCTCCAGCGAGACGTTGACGATGCCGCCTGCGCCCAAGCCTTCCGCGGCGACGTTGCGCACGGCGACGAAGTCGAGCACCTCGACGTTGATCGAGCCCGCGATCCCCGTCTCGAGGCCGCGCGGCCCGCGTGCGACGAACACTTTGAGGCGCTGGTCGTGCGGGATGCGGGAGGTCCGCTCGGCGACCTCGCCGAGCGTCTTCTCGGCATAGCGCGCAAGCTTCTCGGCGCGCTCCGAGACGCCGAGGATCGCGCCGACGGTCCGGAAGGTCGTTGCGGACTCGGCGAGGCGCCCGCCGATGAGGGCGTAGGGAATGCCCGTCTGCGCCTCGACGCGGTCGGCGAGCGAGGCATAGGTCGGCCCCGTGCTGCCGATGTCGAGGATGAGGTCGGGGCGGGCGCGCAGGACGGCTTCGAGGTTGACCGTGCTGCCGCGCCCGGTGAGGCGGCCGAGCGGCGGCAGGTCGGCATAGCGCGCCGGGATGTACGGCCGCTCGGCCGGGCTCAGCGCCCGCGTCCACCCGACGAGCTTCTCCGGCGCCAGCATGTAGACGACGACCGCGGCCGGGTGGCCGGCAGGCAGCACGCGCTCGATGCGATCGGGAAGCTCGACCCGCCGGCCGGCCGCGTCGGTGATGGTCGCCGCCCCGGCGCCGAACGGCGCGAGGAGCGGCAGGACGGCGAGAGCGAGAGCCCGCGCGAGAGGGAAGGCCCCTCGCCTCACGCCTTCCCGACCATCACGTCCGAGGCCTTGATGACGGCCCAGGCCTTGTCGCCGACCCGGAGCCCGAGATCGTCGACCGCCTCGTTCGTGATCGCCGACGTGATGATGACGCCGTGGCCGAGGTCGATGCGGACGTGCGAGGTCGTCGTCCCCTTCTGCACCTCCACCACCTTGCCTTCGAGCTGATTGCGTGCGCTCAGTCGCATTTCCAGTCTCTCCGGATGACGGCGCGACCCTTATCCCTCCTGCGGCAGGGTCGGCGCGCTGAAGCCGTGCCGCGCGAGCACCTTCTGGCCAGAGGGCGACAGGAGGAAGAACGCGAATTGGGCGGCCTCGATCCGAGGCGACAGGACCACGAGGCCGTAATCCGCCCCGACCTCCATCGCTTCGGGAATCTGAACGACTTCGAGGCCCGGCACCTCGCGGCTCGCCTGCAGCGCGTTCGTGCAGTAGGTGAGGAAGAGATCGGCCTCGTTGCGCTCGAGGATGAGGCCGTAGAGGGTGCGGTCGTTCGGCGGCTTGGGCGAGCTCGGGCCGCCGACGAGCTGCAGCGCCTTTTGCTCCAGCGCCGCGTGCGCCCCCGGACGGAGCGCCTCCGCCTTGGCGAAGAGCGCCCAGGCATAGTCGCCCGACGGATCCGCCTTCGGCGTCGAGGTCGCCAGCCGGAGCTTCGGGTCGAGCATCCGATCGAGAAGATTGTCGCTCGTGACGCCGAGGCCCGGACGGCTGAGGCCGCAGAGCCGGTTGCGCGCGAAGAGCACGACCGGCCCGGCGGTTGCTCCCGCGGCGGCGAGCGCCTGCGGATGCGTCATGTTCGCCGACGCGAAGACGTCGGCCGAGCGCTCCTTCGCGATCTTCTCCTTCAGAAGCCCGCTCGGGCCGTACTCCGCGAGCACTTCGCCGCCGCCCGCCTGCCGGAAGGCGGCGATGACGTCGGTCATCACCGCCTTGAGGCTGCCTGCCGCGGCGAGGCGGACGGGCTCCGCGGCGGCCTTCGGCGTCGGCGCCGCGATGCCGAGGGCGAGCGTCACCAGCGCGACGAGCGCGGTGCGGCGGCAAGACCGCCGCATCGCCTCACGACCCCGCCTTGGCATTGGGGAAGAAGAGCTGCTCGCCGCCGATCTTGAACGAGGCGATCGCCTTCTGCCCGGGTTCTGTGGTCAGCCACTCGTGCCATTTCCTGGCGTCCACCGCCTTCACGTGCGGGTGCTTGGCGGGATTGACGAGAATGCTTCCGTAGGGATTGAAGAGCTTGGGATCGCCTTCGACAAGGATGTCGAGGTCCTGCCGGTTCTTGAAATTGCCCCAGGTGGCGCGATCGGAGAGGACGTAGGCGTTCATCCCCGCGGCAGTGTTGAGGGTCGGGCCCATGCCGGAGCCGAGCTCCCGGTACCAGCCGGTGCCTGCGCTCTTCACGTCGACGCCGGCGGCCTTCCAGAAGCGCAGCTCCATGCGATGGGTGCCGCTGTCGTCGCCGCGCGAGGCGAACGGCGCCTTCGCCTCGGCGATCTTCTTGAAGGCCGCGGTCGCGTCCTTCGTGCCCTTGATCTTCGCCGGATCCGATTTCGGGCCGATGAGGACGAAGTCGTTGTACATGACGTCGCGGCGATCGATGCCGTAGCCTTCCGCGACGAACTTGTCCTCGCCGACACGGTCGTGGACGAGGAGCGCATCGGCATCGCCGCGCCTGGCGATGGCGAGCGACTGCCCGGTTCCGACGGCGACGACGCGCACCTCGATCCCGGTCTGCTCCTTGAAGAGCGGCAGGATGTGGGCGAAGAGCCCCGATTGCTCGGTAGAAGTCGTCGACGCGAGGGTGATGAAGCGCTCCTGCGCTGCCACGGGCAGCGCCGCGACAATCGCGAGAGAAGCGACTGCGAGCGTAGAAAGCGCGGTGCTCAGCAGGCGGCGTCCGGCAAGTGCCATCGGGTTCTCCTTCTTCGTTCGGTGTCGTCTTTCACAAGATCAGCTCGCCGTTCAGGAAGGCGCGCGCCTCAGCACTTCGCGGCGTCTTGAAGAATTCTTGCGCCGGGGTCTTCTCGAGGATGCGGCCGCGGTTGAGGAACACCACTTCGTCGGCGATCCGTCGCGCCTGGCCGAGGTCGTGCGTCGTCATCACGATCTTCACACCGGCGCTATGGAAGGCCTCGAGCGCGCTCTCGACCCCGCGGGTCGCCGCCGGATCGAGCGCCGATGTCGGCTCGTCGAGGAAGAGGATTTCGGGCTTCGTCGCCCAGGCGCGCGCGAGCGCGAGCCTCTGCTGCTCGCCGCCCGAGAGGACGCGCGCCGGCCGCCGCGCGAGATGCGCCAGGCCGAACCGTTCCAGCGCCGCCATCGCCCGCTCCCGGCGCTCGCGCCAGGGCACGCCCTGCACGGCGAGCGCGTAGGTCACGTTGCGGAACGCAGAGCGACGCAGCATCACCGGACGCTGGAACACCATCGCCTGCCGTTGCCGGATCGCCGCGCCGGACAAGCCCCGTCCCGCGGCGCCGCTCCAGCGGATCGTGCCGCTCGTCGGCTCGATGAGGCCGTGGCAGAGCCGCATGAGAAGGCTTTTCCCGGCGCCGTTCGGTCCGAGCACGATCGTGCGCGTCTCGGGCCCGAGCGAAAGCGTCACGCGGTCGACGAGCGTTCGGCCGCCCGCCGAAAAGCTGACCTCCTCGAGCTGCAGCGGCAGAATGGTCCCCGTCTTTGGGGGGCCGCCCTCGGCCATCTCGCCGTCCCCTCTCACGGGGCCGCCGTCGCGTGCTGCCGCGCCACCTCGCCAGCGAGATAGGCGCCGGCGTTGATGAGCGCGACGAGGGTGATGAGCACGATGCCGAGCCCGAGCGCGAGGGCGAGGTCGCCGCGGCTCGTCTCGAGCGCGATCGCCGTCGTCATCGTGCGGGTGACGCCGGCGATGTTGCCGCCGACGACGATGATGGCGCCGACCTCGGCGCTCGCCCGCCCGAACCCGGCGAGAACCGCGGTCAGGAGGCTGAAGCGTCCGTCCCAAAGGAGGGTCGGGATGGCGCGGAGCCGCCCGGCGCCGAGCGAGCGGAGCTGCTCGGCGTACTCGCCCCAGAGGTCCTCCACGACCTGACGCGAAAGGGCGGCGATGATCGGCAGCACCAGAACGGTCTGGGCGACGACCATCGCGCGCGGCGTGAAGAGGAGACCGAACTCGCCGAGCGGCCCGGCGCGGGAGAGCGCGAGATAGACGACGAGGCCGACGACGACCGGCGGCAGGCCCATGCTGGCATTGAGAAGCACGATCACGGCGCCGCGGCCCGGAAAGCGGCCGAGCGCGACCGCAGCGCCGAGGGGGAGACCGATCAGCGCGGCGATGGCCACGGCCGAGAGGCTGACGCTCAGCGAAAGCCGAACGATCTCGAGCAACGTCGGATCGAGATCGAGAATGAGCGCCAGAGCGGTTCGGAACGCAGCCGAGAATTCCATGATGGTCGCAGTCGAGCTGCGTTACTATGCTGTAAGCAGCGATCAACGGCCAACAACGTAATCCTTGCAATCAGATGCAGGAAAATGCGCACCGCGCGCCGCGCGAGCTGATGAACACCGCGGAGGTCGCGGAATACCTCCGGCTCGGCGAGCGCACCGTTTACGAGCTGGTCCGAAACCGCCGGATCCCGTGCTCGCGAGTTGCGGGAAAGTGGCTTTTCCCTCGCCGCCTCATCGACGAGTGGGTCTCGCGAAGCGCCGATTACCAGGGCGAAGCGCCGCTGCGGCCGCCGCCGGTGATCGCGGGCAGCCACGACCCGCTCCTCGAATGGGCGATGCGCGAATCTTCGTGCGAGCTGGCGCTTCTGTCCTGCGGCAGCGAGGACGGGCTGCGGCGCCTCGTCGCCGGTCAGGCGCTGGTTGCCGCCATGCACGTCCTCGACGGCGAGACGGGCGAGTACAACGTGCCGCGGCTCAAGGCGCTGGGCCCCCTCGGCGATCTGGTGGCGATCGAATGGGCGTGGCGCGAGCAGGGCCTCATCGTCGCAGCAGGCAATCCGCTCGCAATCGAACGTCTCGCCGACCTGCGCGAGAAGAAGGCGCGGGTCGCCCAGCGGCAGGAGGGAGCCGGCGCCCGAATTCTCCTGGAGCACCTCCTCGCACGCGAGGGGATGGCGACGGCGGATCTCGCCGTCGTCCCGACGGCCGCCCGCACCGAAACCGATCTGGCTGCCATGGTCCTCGACGGAAAAGCCGATTGTGGTCTCGGAATCCGCGCGGTCGCGAGTCGCTTTCGCCTGGATTTCGTGCCGCTCGCGCGCGAGCGGTTCGATCTCGTGATGCGAAGGCGCGACTACTTCGAGCCGCCGATGCAAGCCCTCCTCGCCTTCGCGCGGGGCGCGGCCTTCGCGCAGCATGCGGCGGAGCTCGGCGGCTATGACGTCGGCGGAACGGGGAATGTCCGATACAATGCCTGAGCGCTGATGTTCCCGAGCCCCGCCAGCAACGAGCCTCGGAAGCGGCCGTCCCTCGCCGGCGAGCTGAGCGGGGCCTTCGGCGATCTCGGGACCTTCGCCCCGCACGTTCTAGGCGCGATCACCGTGGCGGGACTCGCGCCGGGCGGCGTCCTCCTCGGCTTCGGAACGTTCCTCGTCGCGACCGGTCTCTTCTACGGAATTCCGATTCCGGTACAGCCGATGAAGGCGATCTCGGCGGTGCTGCTCACGGGAAGCCTTTCGCCCGGCGAGGTCATGCTGAGCGGCATCGTGATCGGCGCCGTGCTTCTGCTGCTCGGGGCGAGCGGCGCGATCGCGTCGTTCGCGCGCTGGATCCCGCAGACCATCACGACAGGGCTGCAGCTCGGCCTCGGCGTGTCGATGGCGATTCTGGGGCTCCAGCTCGCCTGGGGCACGCCGTGGCTCGGCCTCTTCTCGCTCGCGCTCCTCTTCGCGCTTCTCGCGCTGCGGCGCTGCCCGGCGATCCCCTTGATGCTCGCCATCGTCGTCGGCCTCGGCTTCGCGACGGGCGACGTCGCGCCGCGCACCGACGCGATGGCGTTCGGGTGGAGCTTTCCATCCATCGTCCAGCCGAGCTGGCACGAGATCGCGGGCGCGATCCAGCTCGCCGCGCTGCCCCAGCTTCCGCTCACGCTGACGAACGCCGTCATCGTCACCGCCGCGCTTTCCCGCGAGCTCTACCCGGCCAGCGCGGCCCGCGCGAGCGAACGCAACCTCGCCGTGACGTCGGGCCTCGCAAACCTGCTGCTCGCGCCGCTCGGCGCCATGCCGATGTGCCACGGCGCCGGAGGTCTCCAGGCGCAGCACAGATTCGGCGCCCGCACCGGATGGGCGCCCGTGATCTTCGGCACCGTGCTCCTGTTCCTCGCGCTCGGCATGGCGTCCGGTGCCGCGCCCCTTCTTGCAATGATCCCGTCCGCCGCGGTCGGCGCGATGCTCGTGCTCGCCGGGGGCGACCTCGCCTTGTCGCGACGGCTCTTCGATGCGCGCCCGTCCTGCTGGATCGTGATCGGCCTCGTGGCCGCCGCAACGCTCGTCTTGAATCCCGCGATCGCCGTCGTTCTCGGAGCGGCAGCGGAGACCGGCCGCACCGCACTCCGTCGCGCGCGGAGAGCCTGAACGCATCCGCGCGGGCACATTGACGGGCGAATGCGGCCCATCTAGGTGCTTGTCGCCCTCGTCATCGTGCGCGAGGCTATGGGCGACCTCTGATCCCGCCCCCGGAGGCCGAAAGCATGCCGATGTCGTCGATGAGGCTGACGTCCTCGCCTGTCTGGAGCGCCTGACCCGTCAATGAGCACAGCAAAAGCCGCCCGTTTCCGGGAAATCCTGCGCAGCGACGCCTTCATCACCGCACCCGGCGTATTCGAGCTCATCTCCGCCAAGATCGCCGATACGATGGGGTTCCCGGCTCTTTACATGACCGGCTACGGGACCGTCGCATCGCTCCTCGGCCTCCCGGACGCGGGGCTTGCGACATACACGGACATGGTCGGCCGCGTCGAGCGGATAGCAGCAGAAACCGAAACACCGCTCGTCGCCGACGGCGATACGGGCTACGGCGGTCTCCTCAACGTCCGCCACACGGTCCGCGGCTACGAGGCAGCGGGCGCCGTCGGCATTCAGCTCGAGGACCAGGAGTTCCCGAAGAAATGCGGTCACACGCCGGGGCGGCGCGTGATCCCGGCCGAGGACATGGCGCGGAAGATCGCGGTGGCAGCCGAGAGCCGCCGTTCCGACGCGTTCGTCATCATTGCGCGAACCGACGCGCGGACCTCGCTCGGCCTCGACGAAGCGCTGCGCCGCGGCGAGATCTACCAGAAAGCGGGCGCCGACATCCTCTTCATCGAGAGTCCGGAAAGCGAGGAGGAGATGGCGCGCATCGGGCGGAGCTTCGACATCCCGGTGCTCGCCAACATGGTCGAGGGCGGCCGCACGCCGATCCTCCCCAAGGAGAGACTTGCCGCGCTCGGCTATCGAATGGCGATCTTCCCCGCGACCGGCTTTCTCGCCGCTGCGGCAGCACTGCAAAGCGTCTACGCGACGCTGCGGCGCGACGGGTCGAGCACGGCCCTCGACGTTCCTCTCTATCCCTTCAACGAATTCTCGAAGCTGATGGGCTTCGAGGACGTCTGGGCATTCGAGCGCGCTCACCCCGAGACCGCCGGCGATGGCTGAACGCGCCCCGGACCTCGCAACGGCGCCGATCGTGCCGGCACCCGAAGGAGAGCTGGGCCCCGCCCGCGGACCGGCAACTGGCCTGCCCCCGGAGATCGCCTATCTCGGCGCGCTAGCGAGGGTTCCTCACCGCAACGCGCGGCCATGAACGGAGAAGCCGCCGGGAAGACGCAAGGGGCGCCTTGCCCATCGTCTCGCCAGCATGGTGGTCCCGCGGCAGATTTCCGCTAAATCCCGGATGTGGCGCCACCGAGCCGAAGAGGTCCGCGATGAAGCTCAAGATCGATGTCGACTGCACGCCCGAGGAGGCCCGCGCCTTTTTCGGGCTTCCGGACGTGAAGCCGATGCAGGAGGCCATCCTCGCCGAGGTGCAGGAGCGGATGATGAAGACGATCGCCGCGATGGACCCCGAGACGATGATGAAAACCTGGCTTCCGGCGACGATGCAGGGCTGGGAGCAGCTCCGTGAAGCGTTTCTGGGCGGGAGCGCTCCGAAAAAGCGCTAGCGAGTCGCCGCCGCCCCTCCTGGCATAAGGCGCTCGCCCCGCCCTCGGGGGGAGCCGAACGCACGGGCGCGCTCAGGAGGGGCCCTTCTCGCGCCTCGTCCTAGCTCTTTTTCGGGCATGGCGCAGAGCGCATCGGCGCGGCCCGCCCGGAACGCATCGGTAAGCACGGCTTACCTGTGAGCCGCGTCATAGCGGCAAACCCGATTCGAGTAGAACTTTAGCGACCGCACTATTCCGGTTCCGGGGAAAGAAGCCCCCATGACACGCAACCTGGTCATCATCGGCCTCCTGCTCGGAGCCTTGCTCGGCGGCATGAGCGCCAAGGGCGACCGCACGAGCATCGCTCCGGCGGAGCCCGCCATCCGTGACGCTAATGCGGCCTTCGTCACCCGGTACTGCTACGCCCAGTACCGCGGCTCGAGCGACGTCATGCATTGCCTTCAGGCGCTCGGGCTTTGACGAAGCGCGCCCGCCCGGGGAGGACGAGCGACGCCCCGCGCCTTACCGTGCCGGACGCGTCATCAGGGAGCGGTCGAGGGGGGCCTCGGAGATCCCGTATCCCGCCTCCGCCGGAATGCGGAGAATCGTTCCGGAGGGGCCGTCCGCGATTTCCGGGCACACGGTGACGATGCGCCCCGTCCGCGCGGCCGCAAGCGCGGCTGCGACCGAATCGTGCGCGCCGAGCTTCATGAGGTTGAGCCGGGTGGCGAAGACGATGGTGGCCCGGCCGGACTCCGCGGCCGCGAGCGCTTCCTGCGGCGAAATCCATTTCGTCTCGACGGCCTCGAAACCGTCATGAGAGACCGCCTGGCCGGGCGGCGCCGGCGCCAGAAAGAAGTGGGTGTCGTAACGCTTCGGCAGGCCCACGGGCGTCACCCAATGGGCGAACGGCACCATGAGGTCGGTCGCGAGCTCGACCCTTCCGCTCGCCGCCAGATCGGGGAAGGTCGCCTTTCGCCCGAGCTCCTTCTGCAGCGCGGCTTCCAGCGCTGCTAGCTCCTCTCCCGTCAGGAGCGTGTCGGCGCCCGGTCGACGCGCCAGCAGAATGCCCGCCTCCTCGTATGTCTCGCGAATGCCCGCCACGCGAAGGACGAGGCTCCGGTCGTCGGAGCCCGAGAACGGACGGCATCGATCGACGAAGCCGGAATCGCCCGGATCGATGCGCCCGCCGGGGAAGACGAGCGCCCCCGACGCGAACTCCACGGCAAGGTTGCGGGTGACCATCAGGACCTCGAGTCCCCGGGCTCCGTCCCGAAGCATCAGCACGGTCGAGGCCAGGCGGGGTCGAACTTCTTCGCTCATTCTCTCTTCTTCGCTTTACTCTGTGCCCGGGCCGCCCCTACCGCCGGTTGAGCACCGGCCGGAGACGGTACTCCGGCCGACTTCCCTCGCGCCGAGCGGGTCCGCCGCGTCGCCCCGGGCGCCATGTTTTCTCCGAGGCGTTGATGGATCATCGCGCGCCGCCGAGAGTTATGGAAGGGCAGCGCGCTTGAGGTCCGCATGACCGAAATCTACCCTTCTTCGGCAGACCGAGCCGAGCCGCGCTGCTGCAGCTTGGGAGCGAAATGGCCTTGCTGGATTCTGCAGGCGAGATGACTGCGACTGCCGCGTCCGAAGCCGACGTCTCGCAGACGGCGGCGAACCCGCTGGTGTTCGTCTGGGAGAATCTCGGGCCGATGCATGTCGACCGGTGCGAAGCGGTGGCGAGGCGATTCGCCGGACGGCGGAAGGTGGTCGGGATCGAGATCGCGAGCCGGAGCGTCGTCTACGACTGGGAGAGCCCGAGCGCCGAGGCATTCGAAAAGGTCACGCTCTACGAAAAGGAGCTTCCCCGCTCGTTCCGCGCGCTGCGCATCGCGGCGCGACTGACGAAGCAATGCCTCGCGGAGCGCAGCCGCGACGTCTTTCTGTGCAACTACGACCACCCCGCCACCTTCGCGACGGCGATCGCGCTCCGGCTCCTCGGGCGGCGCGTCTATACGATGGGTCCTTCGAAGTTCGACGACTACCCGCGCAACCTGTGGCGGGAGGTGCTGAAAAGCTTCTTCTACCTCCCCTACTGCGGAGGGATCTCCTCCGGGAAACGCGCGCGCGACTACATGCGCTTCCTCGGCATCAGGTCGGACCGCATCAGCACCGAGTACAACACCGTCTCGATCGACCGCATTCGCGCGCTCGCGGGCGTCGACCCGGCGCCGGGCGGCACGCCGTTCCGCGACCGGCACTTGACGATCGTGGCGCGGTTCGTGCCGAAGAAGAATCTCTCGACCGCATTGCGGGCTTACGCAATCTACCGCAGAACCGCGGCCGACCCCCGCCCGCTGCATCTCTGCGGCTCCGGCCCGCTCGAGCAGAGCTTGCGCCAGCTTGCATCCGAGCTCGGCCTTCAAGAGCATGTCGCCTTCCGCGGGTTTCTTCAGACCGCGGATGTCGCGAAAGTCCTCGGGCGCACGCTGGCGATCCTGCTCCCGAGCGTCGAGGAGCAGTTCGGGAACGTGGTGATCGAGGCGCAGGCGATGGGCTTGCCGGTCATCGTGTCCGACAATTGCGGCGCTCGGGATCGGCTCGTCAGGACCGGCGTCAACGGCTTCGTCGTCGAGCCGGACAATCCGGAGGGGATGGCGTTTTTCGCGACCCTGCTGAGCGATGACGAGGAGCTTTGGCGGCGCATGTGCTTTGCCGCCCAGCGATCCGCACCGCTCGGCGACGTCGAGCGCTTCGCGGATGCCGTGAGCGGCGCGCTGGCGGCCGCGGGAGCGGGATAGGCCTCTTCAACTCGTCGAGATGCAGCCGCCAAGACTCGCGGCGACATGAATGGTCTTTCTACCATCCGTTGATAGACGTTCAAAATAAACGCGCACCATCTCGTCGCAGGTCTCCAAGCACGTTAACATCTTCGAAAGCATAAACCGCAAGGTTCCCTCTTCAACACGCGCGATTGCTCGCAGCGAATTCTGTCGCGCGGGTTGCCAGTCCTGATTGAGGAGAATCTTTGTGGCGTTCGACCTTTCCAACTACAAATTGACCTTTGCGGACGAGTTCGACACGCTCAGCGTCTCGCACGACGGCAAAGGCACCACCTGGACCGACCAGCTCTGGTACGGGGGCTATTTCGGCGAAGCCAAGTTCGGCAGCCCGGCAACGACCGGCTACAACCCGTTCAGCGTCAAGGACGGCATTCTGACCATCACCGCCCAGAAGACGCCGCAGGGCTGGCAGAGCGGTCTGCTGAGCTCAGTGGACCCCCAGGGCAACGGCTTTGCCCAAACCTACGGGTATTTCGAGATGCGGGCGGCGCTCCCGGGCGGCCAAGGCTCCTGGCCCGCGTTCTGGATGCTCTCGATCGACCACCTCAAGGGGACCTCGCCCTCGCGCGTCGAGCTGGACATCATTGAAACGCAAGGGAACCGCCCGACGGAGATCTTCACCACCGTCCACAGCTACGCCAGCGGATCCAAGACGATCAACAAGAACAACTACACGAAGAACGTCGACGACTGGACGCAGGGCTTCCACACCTACGGCATGGCGTGGGACGAGAAGAACATCAAGTTCTACTACGACGGGAACCTTGTGCAGACGGTTCCTACGCCCGCCGATGCCCACAAGGACATGTATCTCATCGTCAATCTGGCGCTGGGAGACATGATCGGATCGAACTACGTCGACAGCCGGACGCCCGATCGGCTCGAGATGAAGATCGACTACATCCGCGCGTACTCGGCTGACCCCGACGCAGTGCCCGTCGATCCGAGCCCCGCCCCTTCGGACGGCACCGGCACGATCAAGCTGCGCGTCGCCGGCGACCGCTACAACGGCGACCCGCAGTTCACGGTCTTCGTGGACGGCAAGCAGATCGGCGGCGTCTACAGCGCCAAGGCGGTCCATGCCCAGAACCGCTGGGAGGACGTCGTCGTCACCGGCGACTTCGACCCCGCGAAGCCGCACACGGTCGAGGTCCGCTTCATCAACAACGATGACGACGGCAAGGGCGGCGACGGCCACGACCGCAACCTCTACATCGACTGGATCGAGATCGGCGGAAAGCGCTACGAGGGCGAGCACGCGGCCAACGACGCCTCGCGCGGCTACGATGCGATGAGCCCCAACGCCGCCGTCATGGTCGTCAACGGCACGGTCACCTTCAACACCACCGGCGGCAGCGCCACCCCGGAGCCACAGCCACAGCCCGCGCCCGAGCCGCAGCCCGAGCCGCAGCCCGATCCGAGCCCCGCCCCTTCGGACGGCACCGGCACGATCAAGTTGCGCGTCGCCGGCGACCGCTACAACGGCGACCCGCAGTTCACGGTCTTCGTGGACGGCAAGCAGATCGGCGGCGTCTACAGCGCCAAGGCGGTCCATGCCCAGAACCGCTGGGAGGACGTCGTCGT